>Ga0209437_100013_pt1 | contig 785457 bp, 710 predicted proteins | sample AraplaL_Cvi_mTSA_FD_184266 | JGI IMG/M metagenome (GOLD analysis project Ga0209437, IMG submission 184266) | Arabidopsis root microbial communities from the University of North Carolina, USA - plate scrape CL_Cvi_mTSA (SPAdes) (version 2) | ecosystem: Host-associated > Plants > Roots >...
CTTTGCAACTTCAACCACTTGCGCTTCCGATCTCTCGTTAGCGGGAGGCGAATTCTACAGCGTTACTCGCTGCTGTCAACACCTCTTTTTCTCCGCTTTCGACCGAGACGATCGAACCGTTAAAAGAGCCAAACAACACCGCTCTTTCAACTCCTTCAGGCTTCGATGAGCTGAAGCGTAACCGCTGCCGAAAACCGCGTAACTCTTTGTTTACCAAGGAGTTTTCCGTTTCGACTGCGCCGGAAGTGGGGCGAATTATAGACTTCCAGAATCTGCCGTCAACACTTAATTTGGCTTTTCTATCAATGAGTTGCAGAAAGTCGAAAAAACAGTGTTTTCCCCACCATATGGAGAGGGAAAAACACCGCCTCTATATAGAAGGAACCCTCAGAGCACTCCAGCTTCTTTAAAAGCAGCAACGGCGGCGGCCTCAAGCCCCAGCACCCGCTGCAAAACCTCAAGCGTGTGCTCACCCAACAGAGGAGGGGCGCTTCGGTACTCCACTGGCGTCTCGGACAAGCGAATGGGACTGGCAACCTGCGGCACCACCCCAGCCAGCGCATGAGGAAGCTCGATCGCCAAACCGCGCGCCTTGACCTGCGGATCGGCAAATACCTGCGATAGATCATTGATCGGTCCGCACGGCACACCCGCCTGCTCCAGCTGCGCCACCCACTCGGCAGTGGTCTTGAAGACCGTAGCCTGACGAATCAGCGGAATCAGCACCGCACGATTCGCAACACGAAGCTTGTTCGTCGCGAACCGCGGATCATCCGCCCATTGCGGCTGACCAGCCACTTCGGCGAACTTACGGAACTGCCCGTCATTCCCCACCGTCAGGATGAAATCACCATCCGCGGTCGGGAAGTCCTGATAGGGGACAATGTTCGGGTGAGCATTACCCAAGCGCTTGGGAGCAATGCCGGTAGTCAGGTAATTCATCGCCTGGTTAGCAAGGCACGCCACCTGAACATCCAACAGCGCCATGTCGACGTGTTGACCACCACCTTCATGCTCCCGATGCGCCAACGCCGCCAGGATCGCTACCGTCGAGTAAAGCCCGGTCAAAATGTCTGTCAGCGCCACACCGACTTTCACCGGCCCCGCACCCTCATCACCTTCAGGGCGGCCAGTCAGGCTCATCAAGCCACCGAGCCCCTGGATCATGAAGTCGTAGCCCGCACGCTTGGCATAAGGTCCGGTCTGGCCGAAGCCAGTGATCGAGCAATAGATCAGATCAGGGTTGATCGCCTTGAGCGACTCGTAGTCCAGCCCATAGGCCGCCAGACCACCAACCTTGAAGTTCTCGATCAGAATGTCGGACTTCGCCGCCAGCTCGCGAACCAGACGCTGACCTTCGGCCTGAGTAAAGTCGATGGTCACCGACTGCTTGTTGCGATTGGCCGACAGGTAATAAGCAGCCTCGCTGGTGTTCTCGCCGTAAGCATCTTTAAGGAAGGGCGGCCCCCAGGCGCGAGTGTCATCACCATTGCCCGGGCGCTCGACCTTTATAACCTCTGCGCCGAGATCCGCGAGAATCTGCCCGGCCCAAGGCCCGGCCAGTACTCGTGATAAATCCAGTACCCGCAAATGCGATAACGCACCCATGGCCGCTCTCCTATTAATAGAACGCCTGGAGACCGGTCTGCGCACGACCCAGGATCAGCGCGTGAACGTCATGAGTTCCTTCATAGGTGTTGACCACCTCAAGGTTGACCAGGTGACGTGCAACACCGAATTCGTCGGAGATGCCATTGCCACCCAACATGTCGCGGGCCATGCGGGCGATATCCAGCGACTTGCCGCAAGAGTTGCGCTTCATCATCGAGGTGATTTCGACGGCAGCCGTGCCTTCATCCTTCATACGCCCCAGACGCAGGCAACCTTGCAGGGCCAGGGTAATTTCAGTCTGCATGTCTGCCAGTTTCTTCTGGATCAACTGGGTGGCAGCCAATGGCCGACCAAACTGCTGACGGTCGAGTGTGTACTGGCGAGCGGTGTGCCAGCAGAACTCGGCCGCCCCCAGAGCGCCCCAGGAGATGCCATAACGTGCAGAGTTAAGGCAGGTAAAAGGGCCTTTCAAACCGCGGACATCCGGGAAGATGTTCTCTTCAGGAACGAATACGTTGTCCATCACGATCTCACCGGTGATGGAGGCACGCAGACCGACCTTGCCGTGGATCGCCGGAGCACTCAGGCCTTTCCAGCCTTTCTCCAGGACGAAGCCACGGATATCGCCAGCATCATCTTTGCCCCACACCACGAATACGTCAGCGATCGGGCTGTTGGTGATCCACATCTTGCTGCCGGTCAGGCTGTAGCCGCCTTCCACTTTGCGTGCACGAGTGATCATCGAACCCGGATCGGAACCGTGGTTGGGCTCGGTCAGACCGAAGCAACCGATCCATTCACCGGTAGCCAGCTTCGGCAGGTATTTCTGCTTCTGCGCCTCGGTACCAAACTCGTTGATCGGCACCATGACCAGAGAAGACTGCACGCTCATCATCGAGCGATAGCCGGAGTCGATGCGCTCAACCTCACGGGCAATCAAGCCGTAGCTGACATAGTTCAGGCCGCTGCCGCCGTACTGCTCAGGAATGGTCGCGCCCAGCAGGCCAATCTCGCCCATTTCGCGGAAGATCGCCGGGTCGGTTTTCTCATGACGGAACGCTTCAAGAATACGTGGTGCCAGTTTGTCCTGAGCAAACTGGGCAGCGCTGTCGCGCACCATGCGCTCTTCTTCAGTGAGCTGTTGATCCAGCAGCAGGGGATCGATCCAGTTGAAGCTAGCTTTACCGGCCATGAGAGAGTCCTCGCGAAGTAGGTCGAATATCGTGGACCGATCCTAGGCGCCGCAGATGCATTGGGCAAACGAGGATTTTGCATACTGTTGTGCTAATTTCTCACTCCGTAATGGCCTGAAACGGCATATATGCAAACCATTAGTGAGGTTGCCGTACATGCGCAGGAAGATACCCAGCACTGCTGCACTGATCAGCTTCGAAGCGGCAGCCCGCCATGAGAGCTTTACCAAGGCTGCTCAAGAGTTATCGCTGACCCAGGGAGCGATATGCCGACAGATCGCCAGCCTGGAGGAGTTCCTCAGTGTTGAACTGTTCCGACGCTCACGGCGCGGTGTGAAGCTGACCGAGGCGGGGCTTTCCTACAGCCGACGCATTGCAACCCAACTGGATGCCGTTGAACGGGACACGCTGTCGGTGATGGGCCAGCAGGGCGCTAACGTCATCGAACTGGCAGTTGTCCCGACCTTCGGCACTCAATGGCTGCTGCCACGACTCAAGGACTTTCAGCAGCAACATCCGGAAGTCACGGTCAACCTGACCAACCGCACACGACCCTTTCTGTTTGCCGACACCGATTTTGACGCTGCGATTTATTTTGGTGACGCCGATTGGTCCGGTACCGAATCCCACAGGCTGATGGGCGAGAATCCGATGCCGGTGTGCAGCCCGGGATTACTCGGTGATCACACACACCTGAGCGCCGAAATGATTGCCGACCTGCCGCTGCTGCAGCAGACCACGCGCCCTTACGCCTGGCGTCAGTGGTTCGACTCACAGCACCTGAATGTCCCCCGCGACATGACAGGTCCGCGTTACGAGCTATTCTCCATGCTGGCTCAGGCGGCGATGCATGACATGGGTATTGCCCTGATCCCACCGTTCCTGATTCAGCGCGAGCTGGCGGAGAAACGACTGGTGATTGCCAACACTCAGGCCCTGTCGAGCATCAAGGCCTATTACCTGATGATTCCCGACCGAAAGGTCGAATCAGCCTCTTTACGCGCATTTCGCGATTGGCTGGTTAACCAGGCACATAGCTACAACCTAGAAGGGCAGGGCTTATCCGCCACAAGCTGACCTCGTAGTCAGTAAAATTAAAGCACTACAGATATAAATATTTGTCGCATTTCAGCAGACTGTACCTTCAGGAGGCACAATCGTCCCACAAGCGCCTAACGGCGCGGCTTTGCGGCCAAGATTCAAAGCAATGCCGCGTCATTCACAGCGCCGATGTGTAATTTCCTGGATTTCGACAGAAATCCTCACAAGGCACGGCCTACAAGGGATTTAGGCGGACACTTGCGACATTCGGTCACAGGGTGACTTGTAGTTAATTTTCCGTCACCCGTCATAATCCCTTGAAGGGCACAAAGTTCGCCTGCAAAATGCCGCGCCCCGCCCGAAATACGGCGGGGGCGTGCTGATCGGCCGCCCCAGCCGCACCTTCCGCAGTGCGCTGGCCTTCCAAGAATGATCGAAAGCAATAAGATCAAGCAGGAGATTTGACGTGCACATTGGTGTTCCTCTCGAAACCCAGACCGGTGAAACGCGGGTTGCTGCAACCCCGGAAACCATCAAGAAGCTGATCGGCCAGGGTCATAAGGTCACTGTGCAAAGCGGCGCCGGCATTAATGCCAGCGTTGTCGACAGTGCTTATGAAGCGGCAGGCGCAATGATTGGCAGTGCCAACGAAGCATTTGGCGCAGAGCTGATTCTCAAGGTCGTCGCCCCCAGCGACAGCGAACTGGCCCTGATCAAACGCGGCACCGTGCTGGTGGGCATGCTCAACCCGTTCAGCAATGAAACCATTGCCAAGCTGGCCGAGTGCGGCATTACCGCATTCTCCCTGGAAGCCGCGCCACGCACTTCCCGCGCGCAAAGCCTCGATGTGCTGTCCTCGCAGGCCAACATTGCCGGCTATAAAGCCGTGTTGCTGGCCGCCCATTACTATCCACGCTTCATGCCGATGTTGATGACCGCCGCGGGCACCGTGAAGGCCGCTCGCGTGCTGATCCTCGGCGCCGGCGTGGCAGGCTTGCAGGCGATCGCCACCGCCAAGCGTCTGGGCGCGGTGATTGAAGCGTCGGATGTGCGTCCGGCCGTGAAGGAACAGATCGAATCCCTCGGCGCCAAGTTCGTCGACGTCCCGTACGAGACCGATGAAGAGCGCGAATGTGCCGTCGGTGTCGGCGGTTACGCACGCCCCATGCCGGCCAGCTGGATGCAGCGTCAGGCCCTGGCCGTGCACGAGCGCGCCAAGCAGGCCGACATCGTCATCACCACCGCCCTGATTCCCGGCCGCAAGGCGCCAGTGCTGCTCAGCGCTGAAACCGTGGCGCAGATGAAGCCCGGTTCGGTGGTCATCGACCTGGCCGCTGCGCAAGGCGGCAACTGCCCGCTGACCGTGGCCGACCAGGTGGTGGTCGCGCACGGCGTGACCATTGCCGGCCCGACCAACCTGGCCGCCCAGGTCGGTGCGGACGCCTCGGCGCTGTACGCACGCAACCTGCTGGACTTCCTGAAGCTGGTCTTCAACAAGGAAGGTCAGTTCGAAGTGAACCTCGAAGACGACATCGTCGCCGCGTGCCTGATGTGCCGCGACGGCCAAGTCATCCGCAAAAACGCCTAAGCAGGGATTCAGACGATGGAAGAGCTTATCTCCCCCGGTATCTACAACCTGATCATCTTCGTGCTGGCGATTTATGTCGGTTATCACGTGGTCTGGAACGTTACACCCGCACTGCACACGCCGTTGATGGCGGTGACCAACGCCATTTCGGCAATCGTGATCGTCGGCGCCATGCTGGCGGCAGCGCTGACCGTGACGCCGCTGGGCAAAACCATGGGCACCCTCGCTGTAGCGTTGGCGGCGGTCAACGTGTTCGGTGGTTTCCTGGTGACCCGCAGAATGCTTGAGATGTTCAAGAAAAAAGCCCCGAAAGCCGTAAAAGAAGAGGCGCCCAAGTAATGAGCATGAACCTTGTCACGACGCTCTACTTGATCGCGTCGATCTGTTTCATCCAGGCCCTTAAGGGCTTGTCACACCCGACCTCGTCGCGACGCGGCAATGTGTACGGGATGCTCGGCATGGCGCTGGCCATCGTCACCACTGTCGGCCTGGTGTTCAAGCTCGGCTCCGAGCTGGCCACCGTCGGCATCGGTTATGTGATCGTCGGCCTGCTGATCGGCGGCACCGCCGGTTCGATCATGGCCAAGCGCGTTGAAATGACAAAGATGCCGGAACTGGTCGCGTTCATGCACAGCATGATCGGTATGGCAGCGGTGTTCATCGCCATCGCCGCCGTGGTCGAGCCGCAATCGTTGGGTATCGTCAAACATCTGGGCGATTCGATTCCCGCCGGCAACCGTCTGGAGTTGTTCCTCGGCGCCGCCATCGGTGCAATCACCTTCTCCGGCTCGGTGATCGCGTTCGGCAAGCTGTCGGGCAAGTACAAGTTCCGCCTGTTCCAGGGGGCACCAGTACAGTTTGGCGGGCAACATAAAATCAACCTGCTGCTGGGTCTGGCAACATTGGGCCTGGGCATCACCTTCATGATGACCGGCAACCTCGGCGCCTTCGCCCTGATGCTGGCCCTGGCCTTCGTGCTCGGCGTGTTGATCATCATCCCGATCGGCGGCGCCGACATGCCGGTGGTGGTGTCGATGCTCAACAGCTATTCCGGCTGGGCTGCAGCAGGTATCGGCTTCTCGCTGAACAACTCGATGCTGATCATTGCCGGCTCGCTGGTGGGCTCAAGCGGTGCGATCCTCTCGTACATCATGTGCAAGGCGATGAACCGTTCGTTCTTCAACGTCCTGCTCGGTGGCTTCGGCAACAGTGCAGACGCGGCCGGCCCAGCGGGTTCGAAAGAAGCCCGCCCGGTGAAATCCGGCTCGGCGGACGACGCCACCTTCCTGCTGACCAACGCCGACACCGTGATCATCGTTCCCGGCTACGGCCTGGCAGTCGCACGGGCGCAGCACGCGCTTAAAGAGCTGACCGAGAAGCTGACCCACCGTGGCGTGACCGTGAAGTATGCGATCCACCCGGTGGCCGGTCGGATGCCCGGCCACATGAACGTATTGCTGGCCGAGGCCGAAGTGCCTTACGACCAGGTGTTCGAGATGGAAGACATCAACTCCGAGTTCGGCCAGGCCGACGTGGTGCTGGTGCTGGGTGCCAACGACGTGGTCAACCCGGCGGCGAAGAACGACCCGAAATCGCCGATTGCCGGCATGCCGATTCTCGAAGCGTTCAAAGCCAAGACCATCATCGTCAACAAGCGCTCGATGGCCAGCGGCTATGCCGGCCTGGACAACGAACTGTTCTATCTGGACAAGACCATGATGGTCTTCGGCGATGCCAAGAAGGTCATCGAAGACATGGTTAAAGCCGTCGAATAAAGACTGCGCAAACAGCAATACCGAAAGCCCCGGCCTTTAACAGGCTGGGGTTTTTTATTGCCTGCAGAAAACCGACCAAAGGCTCTAAATCAGGGGCCAGCATTCGACCATGGTCGCGGGGCGAATTTTTTCGAAATCACTAGACTGCACATCTTGCTTCCGTTGCCCGAGATAACCATCCATGTACCGTGATCGTATCCGCTTGCCTTCGTTGTTGGATAAGGTAATGAGCGCTGCTGACGCTGCCGCTCTGATTCAGGACGGCATGACCGTCGGCATGAGCGGGTTTACCCGCGCCGGCGAAGCCAAAGCCGTGCCCCATGCACTGGCCGAACGTGCCAAGGTCACGCCGCTGAAAATCAGCCTGATGACCGGCGCCAGCCTGGGCAACGACCTCGACAAACAGCTGACCGAAGCCGGTGTGCTGGCCCGTCGCATGCCGTTTCAGGTCGACAGCACCCTACGCAAGGCGATCAACGCCGGCGAGGTGATGTTCATTGACCAGCATCTGTCGGAAACCGTGGAACAACTGCGCAACCAGCAACTCAAGCTGCCGGACATCGCGGTGATTGAAGCCGTGGCGATCACTGAACAGGGCCACATCGTGCCAACCACCTCGGTCGGCAACTCGGCCAGCTTCGCGATTTTCGCCAAGCACGTGATCGTCGAGATCAATCTGGCGCACAACCCGAATCTGGAAGGTCTGCACGACATCTATATCCCGACCTACCGTCCGACCCGCACGCCTATTCCGCTGGTCAAGGTCGACGATCGCATCGGCAGCACCGCGATCCCGATACCGCCAGAAAAGATCGTCGCCATAGTCATCACCAACCAGTCCGACTCGCCGTCCACAGTGCTACCGCCGGACAGCGACACCCAGGCCATTGCCGATCACCTGATCGACTTCTTCAAGCAGGAAGTGGAAGCAGGGCGCATGACCAACAAGCTTGGGCCGCTGCAAGCCGGTATCGGCAGCATCGCCAATGCGGTGATGTGCGGCCTGATCGACTCGCCGTTCGAAGACCTGAGCATGTACTCCGAAGTCCTGCAGGACTCGACCTTCGACCTGATCGACGCCGGAAAACTGAGCTTCGCCTCGGGCAGCTCGATCACCCTGTCGAGCCGGCGCAATACCGATGTGTTTGGCAACCTGGAACGTTACAAGGACAAGCTGGTGCTGCGCCCGCAGGAGATCTCCAACCACCCTGAAGTGGTTCGTCGCCTGGGCATCATCGGCATCAATACGGCGCTGGAGTTCGATCTGTACGGCAACGTCAACTCCACTCACGTCTGCGGCACGCGGATGATGAACGGCATTGGTGGCTCCGGCGACTTTGCCCGTAACGCGCACCTGGCGATCTTTGTCACCAAGTCGATTGCCAAGGGCGGGGCGATTTCCAGTGTGGTGCCGATGGTCAGCCACGTTGACCACACCGAGCATGACGTCGACATCCTCGTGACCGAGATCGGCCTTGCCGATTTGCGTGGCCTGGCACCACGGGAGCGGGCGCGGGTGGTGATCGACAACTGTGTGCACCCGGACTACCGCGAAGCGCTGAATGCCTACTTCGAGGCGGCCTGCGCCGTCGGCGGACACACTCCGCACATCCTGCGCGATGCCCTCAGCTGGCACATTAACCTGGAAGAAACCGGCAGAATGCTCGCCGTGTGATTGATACAGATGGCAGCTGACGCAAACACAATTTCGTCAGCTCGCCATTACCAATCCCATATCCTTCAAAAACTGTACTGCTGTACCGGTCATTTCCTACCGTAATTGCCTACACATCCGAGCCAAATACCAAAAAACGCACCACTTAAGTGCAGACAGGTACAGTTGCCTCGTTTTCGAGCAGTACAGCACCTATTAACAGTTAACTGGTCCCTCACAATACAGGTGAACTGTATCTAGAGAGACTGGCCAAACGAGAGGATCATTGGCATCAGTTAAACCACTACCTAATCCCGCCATAAGCGGAAGGATGTCAACCATGGAACGTACACTCAGTTCCGAAATGTTCTTCGAAGACAACGCTGTAAAAACCCAGGCTTCCATGCCTCTTCGCGTTCTCGCCAACCTGATGCTGTGGCAGCGCCGCATCTCCAGCCGCCACCAACTGGCTCGCCTGGATTCGCGTCTGCTGGCTGACGCAGGGATTAGCGAAGCACAACGCTACGAAGAGCTGAGCAAGCCGTTCTGGCGCTAAGTTAGCGTCGCTGGCCCTGACCCACCGGGTCCACCGCCAGCACCCCGAATTGCACACACAAAACCCGTCGTGGGAAATCACGACGGGTTTTGTCGTTTCAGGGCAAAAAAACAGCTGGTACAGAAGGGCAGTCACATGACAGATACAGCTTCAACATACATGAAACTGAACCAGTACAATTTAATACTGGTGTAGCTGCTCCAGCGACCGCGATGCGACCAACATGGTGTCCCAAGGCTGCTCAATCAGCCTGTTCGCGAGGAATACACCATGAATCAGTTACTTGATGTTCCGCTTCTACCTACTCGCAAGCCGTCTTCTTTACTCAAGTTCATGTTCCGACTGATCGTCGCTACTGGTCAAAGCATGGAAAAAGCGCGCACCCGCCGCCTGCTCGCGCAACTTAATGAACAGCAGCTGTCTGACCTAGGTATCAGCCATTCAGATCGACTGGTCGAACTGGACAAACCTTTTTGGCGCTAACCGTGTCTAGATGGGGTGACAGGGCTATTCGAACGGTTGAACAACGGCCTAATATCCGAAGACAACGTGGCGAGCCCTGCGCAGAGCACGTCTGATCTCTCAGACGTTACGCATCACGCAGTGGCTGCCCGACGTTATTTTTGGCGTCACTATTTATGGTTTATTCACAGGAGTTACCCCATGTCCCGTCTTCGTCTGCTCAGCGCTGCAGCACTGCTGGCCGTGGCTGCCAATTCGCATGCCTCCAGCTTCATTATCACCACTGACACTGTCGTCGGTGCACTCAAGGACAGCTCCGACGCCACAACAAACCTCTCCTCTTCGCTGCGGGACAAGAAGATCGTTCGCGCTGCCCGTGATGACGCTGCCAGCTTCGTGGCCAGCGAGGGCGCTATCCGTGGCGTGCGCCTGGAAAGTGCTCTCGACTACATCCACACACAGGCTCCACAGTTGAAAGCCACTGACGCACAGCTGGCTCAGGCCATTCTGGCGATCTGATCAACGTCGGAAAACGGGGCTCTCACAATGTGCCCCGTTTCCTCAGCGCTGGCTCTGGCCCGGGCATTGCGCTAGCCTTGGGGCTCGTTTCCAACCGTCGAGCCTCATGCATTTTCTTTCAAAATCATTCATCACATCCCTGTTTATCACCGCCTGCTGGACCAGCCCGGCCCATGCCCTGGACCTGACCACGCAGAACCTCGTCGTCACCACTTATGCGACAAGCAAGGTGACCTCCGCACCCTTCGACCATAAACTGTTGCTCGCTGCCCACGATGATGCGGCGGCGTTCATTGCCAGTGACGGTCAACTGCGAGGGGCGCAACTGGAGTCCGCCCTGGTTTACCTGCGCCAAACCCAGCCAAAACTTCATGCCAGCGACCTTGAACTGGCACAGGCAATTCTCGTCCAATAGTTATTCTGTTCTCCCGGAGTCGTTCCATGCGTAGCCCGCTGATTGCTGCCACCCTTGGCCTGTTACTGTTGGCCGACGTGGCCCAGGCACACACCCTCGAGGCCACCAGTAACATGATCATCCGTGCCTCGCAGCGCACACTCGATTTCACCTCCGACACCACCACCTCGATTCGTGACCTGAAAGTCGTTCGTGAAGCCCATGATGACGCGGCCAGTTTCGTCGCCAGCAATGGCGATATCCGTGGAGCACACCTGGAAGCCGCCTTCGACACCTTGCGCACCCGCCTGCCGGAAGCCCGCGACGCCAGTGATCAAGTCCTCGCCGAAGCCATCCTCGCACTGTGAAGACACTAACCACCTGGCTGATGGCCGGGGCCCTGTTGCTGCTTTGCAGCACGGCTCAGGCCAGCCTGCAATTACGCCTCAAGACCGACGGTCTGAGCCCGGCAGAACAGCAAGCCAGCCAGGCACTGCTGGATGAAGCGATGCAGGCTTTGCCGCCGCGTTTCATCGAGCAACTGGACCGCCGGATTGATGTTGGCTGGACCGACGAAATGCCCGGTAACGCCTACGGAGAGGCGTCTCTGGTGTCAGAGGTGGACCTCAATCGCAACCTGCTGGCCAGCTTCACCGACGGCAGCGCCGCGACGAAAAAAACCAATCGCCCCCACGGCACCGTTCGCCGCGAAATGCTCGCCACGGTGCTGCATGAACTCACGCACATTTATGACCGTGCGCGCTTGTGGACAAGTGCCGAGCGTTTGCAGATCCAACGCTGTACGCGACAGAGCAACAGTTCAGGCCTGGTCGGCCTTCCCGATCAATGCCGCGGGCAGACTGACCGTCGTTTCACCTTGAGCGACGATCCACGCCTGCTGGACCTTGCCGGCTGGCCGCAATACGTTGGCCGACGCGGTGAACGCGAACAGCACAACCGGCAAATAGTCCGCAGCCCGGACCTCTACGAGACGAGCAGCCCCAAGGAATTTGTCGCGGTCAACATGGAGTACTTCCTCCTCGACCCGAGCTACGCCTGCCGCCGCCCGGCGCTATACCGTTATTACCAGGAACACTTCGGCTGGGCTCCACCGGCCAAGGACAGCTGCGCCCAATCCTTCGCCTTCCTGAACGCGGGCAACGACTTCGCCAAACAACCGCTGGGCCAGGTCGATCCGGAAAGGGTCTACTCCGTCGACTACCTGCTGGCCGAGGCCAATCAGAATCTGGTCAGCCGCTGGGGCCACAGCATGTTGCGGCTGGTGATCTGTGCGCCCGGTCGCCCGCGCGGACCGGATTGCCGACTGGATCTGGAATACTCCCTGGTGCTGTCCTACCGCGCCTTTGTCGGCGACGTACAGCTGTCGAGCTGGGATGGTCTGGTCGGCAAGTATCCGTCGCGACTCTTCGTGTTGCCGCTGTCGCAAGTCATCGACGAATACACCAAGACCGAACTGCGCAGCCTGGCCTCGGTGCCACTCAAGCTGTCGCGCAGTGAAATTGGAGAGTTGGTCGAACACGCCGCGGAGATGCATTGGAGCTACGACGGCAACTATTACTTCCTGTCCAACAACTGCGCGGTCGAGAGCCTGAAACTGCTGCGCAGTGGCAGTAACAATCCACAACTGGTCGGTATGGACAGCATCATGCCCAACGGCTTGCTGGAAATACTCAAGGCCCGCGGACTGGCGGATACCAGCGTGCTCGACAATCCGCGTGAGGCCTTGCGCCTGGGCTATCGCTTCGACTCGTTCCGCGAACGCTATCAAGCGATGTTCGAGGTGCTGAAAAAACACCTGCCGATCAAACAGGACAAGGTTGAAGACTGGATGGCGCTGACGGCCGCGGAGCGTCGTCCGTGGTTTCAGCAGGCCGATCTGCGCACCAGCGCTGCATTGCTGTTGCTGGAGCAGGCGAGTTTCCGCCAGCAATTGTTGTTGGCCCAGAATGAGGTGAAACAACGCTACCTGGACGCCCGCGAGTTGAAAAACGGCGGTATGGACCAGGCCAATCAGACCTTGAAGCAGATTCTCGTCAACAGTGGTTTCCTCAGCCGTCCGGCAGAACTGCTCGACAGGGGTGGTTACGGCCTGCCACAACCCAATGAGTGGAAACGCCTGGAGTCGGAGAGCAGCACGCGACAGAAGAAATTACAGGTGTTGACCGGTGATCTGGACAAAGAGGTCAGGGCGCTGCTTGAACCAGGCCGAGCCGCCGAGATGGCGGCGAATGAGGCCAACATCAAACAGCTGGGCGAGCACCTGCGAGCGTTGCATAAGGCGGCCGGTGGGCTGGAGCTGCCTTAAGTCGAGCCGGTGAATTGATACCGCAGTTATCCACAATGGCATCCGCCTGAGTGCAGCCCGCTCATTGCGATGCCCCCTTCTTCATATCTAACGCCATCAAACCGCGGTACTGGCCACTGCTTCAGGCCGCGTCAGCCCACCTTGAACATCTCGTCCGGTGTTTGCCCAGCGAAAGCTGGCTGAAAGGTTTGCCCATTAGGATCGCCCGCACTGCCGGCAACAGACCGGTTGGCCAAACGAATGTCGCAACGTTCGCGCGGCCCAATTAACAACAACAATGGTGATTCTGATGTCCGCTCGTACTCGCCTGTTTGCCCCGACTCCCCCCGTACGCCTCGTGCTTTCCGTTCTGCGCTGACCCCACCCGGTTCGCCATTCCCTAGCCGCGCTACGCCTGGAGTATTCCCATGCTGACTTTCCTTGGCTTTGCCATGGTCATCACGTTCATGTACCTGATCATGACCAAGCGCCTGTCGGCGCTGATCGCCCTGATCATCGTTCCGATCCTGTTCGCCCTGTTCGGTGGTTTTGCGCCGAAGATCGGCCCGATGATGCTCGAAGGCATCACCAAGCTGGCCCCGACCGGGGTGATGCTGATGTTCGCCATCCTCTATTTCGCCCTGATGATCGATTCAGGCCTGTTTGACCCGGCTGTGCGCAAGATCCTCAAACTGGTCAAGGGTGACCCGCTGAAGGTATCCATCGGCACAGCGGTGCTGGCCCTGGTGGTGTCCATGGACGGTGACGGCGCCACGACTTACATGATCTGCGTGGCCGCCATGCTGCCGCTGTACAGCCGCATCGGCATGAGCCCGCGGATCATGGCCGGCCTGATCATCCTCGCCGGCGGCGTGATGAACATGACCCCGTGGGGCGGCCCGACCGCGCGTGCCGCCAGTGCATTGCACGTCGACCCGTCGGACATCTTCGTGCCAATGATCCCGGCCATGCTCGCTGGCGTGGTGGCAATCCTGGCAATTGCCTACCTGTACGGTAAACGTGAACGTGCGCGCCTGGGCGAATTGCACCTGATCGGCGACGAAATCGACCACAGCGAAATCAGCGTTTCACAGTTCCCGGATGCTCGTCGTCCGAAACTGATCTGGTTCAACGGTGCCCTGACCCTGGCCCTGATGTGTGCCCTGATCGCTGGCCTGCTGCCACTGCCGGTGTTGTTCATGGTCGCGTTCAGTATCGCGATGATCGTCAACTACCCTTGCCTGCAACAGCAAAAAGATCGCGTTGCGGCCCACGCCGGCAGCGTGCTGGCAGTGGTCGGGCTGATTTTTGCCGCCGGTATCTTCACCGGCATCCTGTCCGGCACCGGCATGGTCGATGCCATGTCGAAAAGCCTGCTGGCCGTGATCCCGGATTTCCTCGGTCCGTACCTGGCCGTGATCACCGCGCTGGCGAGCATGCCGTTCACCTTCTTCATGTCCAACGATGCGTTTTACTACGGTGTACTGCCGGTTCTGGCCGAAGCCGCGAGCCACTACGGCATCACCGCAGTGGAGATGGCACGTGCCTCGATCGTCGGTCAACCCGTCCACTTGCTGAGTCCGCTGGTACCCTCCACCTACTTGCTGGTGGCATTGGCCGGGATCGAATTCGGTGACCACCAACGCTTTACCCTGAAGTGGGCAGTACTGGTTTGCATGTGCATACTCGTCGCTGCATTGCTGATGGGGATTTTCCCGCTGTTCAGCACCTTGTAACGGCATCAACTCACCGCGCCGCCAGCTAAATGCTGGCGTCGTGGTTTAACACTCGCTCAAAGGAATACACATGGAATGGCTGACCAACCCTGAAATCTGGGTTGCCTTCTTCACGCTGACGGCCCTGGAAATCGTACTGGGCATCGACAACATCATCATGATCTCGATCCTCGTCAGCCGCATGCCCAAGCACATGCAGGCGCGCACCCGGATCTTCGGCCTGGCGCTGGCCATGGTCACGCGGATCCTGTTGTTGCTGTCGATCACCTGGGTCATGCGCCTGACCGCCGACTTGTTCGTGGTCTTCGGTCAGGGTATTTCCGGGCGAGACCTGATCCTGTTCTTCGGTGGTCTGTTCCTGCTGTGGAAAAGCTCCCAGGAGATGTTTCACGCACTGGAAGGTGAAGACGAAACCGCCGACGAGCCAGGCGGCAAGGGCGGAAACTTCCTCTACACCATCATCCAGATCGCGATCATCGACATCGTGTTCTCTCTGGACTCGGTGATCACCGCGGTCGGCATGGTGTCCCATGTTCCGGTCATGGTTGCCGCAATCATCGTTGCGGTGCTGGTGATGATGATGGCCTCGGGCATGATCAGCGCGTTCATCGACAAACATCCGTCGCTGAAAATGCTCGCGCTGTCGTTCCTGCTGGTGGTGGGTACCGTGCTGATCGCCGAAGCTTTCGGCGTGCATGTCCCCAAAGGCTACGTCTACTTCGCCATGGCGTTCTCGCTGGCCGTGGAAGCGATCAACATCAAGATGCGCACCGCGATCGCGAAAAAGAAGAAACAGCAGGAGCCGGTGAAACTGCGCAAGGACATTCCGGGTCAATAACTCGCCACAATGAATCAAGGGGCTTTCGAGCCCCTTTTTCACGCCTGCTTGAAGCTGTTTTCATGACAGTTTTGTTTCAATCGACTCTTTAGCTATGCGATGCTGGCGCCCGGACCGTTAGCCAACTACAGCTTAAATACAGAACGTAGAACGTCGCGCGGCATCGTCAACTTGCTCCATTGGGGCGCTGTTCATTCAGGGGGCCCAGTATGCTGACCCTGCTCAATCTACTGTCCGCCGTTGCCTTGCTCATTTGGGGCACGCACATCGTCCGAACCGGCATCCTGCGGGTCTACGGCTCGAACCTGCGCCATGTCATTGGCCAGAACATGTCCAAGCGCTGGCTGGCCTTTATCGCCGGGATTCTCGTCACCGCGATGGTCCAGAGCAGCAACGCCACAGCGATGCTGGTGACCTCGTTTGTCGGCCAGGGCTTGATGGCGCTGACGCCCGCCCTGGCGACCATGCTGGGTGCCGACGTCGGTACCGCGCTGATGGCGCGGGTCCTGACGCTGGATTTGTCATGGCTGTCGCCGCTGCTGATTTTCCTCGGGGTGATTTTCTTTCTCTCACGCAAGCAGACGAGGGCAGGCCAGCTCGGCCGGGTCGGCATCGGCCTGGGGCTGATTATTCTCGCACTGCAATTGATCGTCGAAGCAGCCGATCCGATCACCCACGCTCACGGCGTCAAAGTACTGTTTGCCTCACTGACGGGCGACATCCTGCTCGATGCCCTCGTCGGGGCGCTGTTCGCGATGATTTCCTACTCCAGCCTGGCCGCCGTCCTGCTCACCGCAACCCTTGCCGGTGCCGGAGTGATCAGCCTGCCGGTGGCCATCGGCCTGGTGATCGGCGCCAACATCGGCAGCGGTGTCCTGGCATTTCTCAGCACCAGCATGCAGAACACTGCCGGACGTCAGGTGGCGTTGGGCAGCCTGCTCTACAAGATGATCGGCCTGCTGCTGATCATTCCGGTGCTCGGCCCGCTGGTGCACTGGATGGACAGCCTCAATTTCCGCCCGCAAGGCCTGGTGATCGGCTTTCATCTGCTCTACAACACGGTACGTTGCGTGGTGCTGTTGCCCAGCGTCGGTCCGATGGCCAGGCTCTGTGCCTGGCTGTTGCCAGAGCGCCCGGAAATCAACGGACAGGCCAAGCCTCGCCACCTGGACCCGACAGCCCTCACCACGCCAAGCCTGGCCTTGGCCAACGCCGCCCGGGAAACCCTGCGCATCGGCGACCTGATCGACAACATGCTCGAAGCCATGCTCGATGTACTGCGTGGCAAGCAAACGGCCGTCACTCAGGAAGTGCGCCGCCTGAGCGATGATGTCGAAGTCCTCTGCAGTGCGATCAAACTCTATCTGGCGCAGATGCCCCGCGAAGACCTCAGCGACCAGGACAGTCGGCGCTGGGCAGAAATCATCGAACTGGCGATCAATCTGAAACTCGCCTCTGACCTGATCGAACGCATGCTGCGCAAGGTCCAGCAGCAGAAGACCTCGCAACGTCGGTCCTTTTCCGACGTCGGCCTGGAAGAACTGGCGGGGTTGCACCATCAGTTGATTGCCAATCTGCGCCTGGGGCTGTCGGTGTTTCTGAGTGCCGACAAGGAAAGCGCCCGGCAACTGCTGCGTGAGAAACGTCGCTTCCGCGCGCAGGAGAGACGCTTGGCTCACGCCCATGTCAGCCGCTTGCACCGTAAGGTCGTGCAAAGCCTCGAAACCAGCTCGCTGCACCTGGAGCTGATCGCCGACATGAGACGCTTGAACTCGCTGTTCTGTGGCAGCGCCTATGTGGTCCTCGAAACCACCGAAACCGGTACATTGGCTGCCGACGATACGGCTGACATCACCCATTCACCCTGAACGTCTAGCGTTGACAGCAGTCACTTAGAAGATCGCTTTTACCCGCCAGGAAGGTTGCTATGCGCTGTCTGTTGTTTGCGTGCCTGCTATTGAGTTCCACCTGCTCATTTGCCCTGGATCGCTTTCAGGTCGAAGGTTATTCGCTGCCCAACGGCTTGCAAGTAGTGCTCAAGCCCGGCAGCGAACGCGGGCATGTGGCGATTCGCCTGGTGGTAGGCGTTGGCCTGGACGACTTCGCCTGCGCCGACAAAGAGCTGCCGCACCTGCTTGAGCATTTGCTGTTCAGTGGCGTCGACGCGAGCGGCGAAGGCGGGCTTGAGGAGCGCATGCAGGCACTGGGGGGTGAATGGAACGCCTACACCAGTAACGCCGACACCACGTTCGTCATCGAAGCACCGGCAAAAAATCAACGCAAAGTCCTCGACCTGTTGCTGGCACTACTGACCCGGACCCGACTCGACGACAACGCAATCAGCGCGGCCAAACAGGTGGTCGAACGCGAAGATGGCGGCCATTACTCCCACTTGCAGCGCTGGCTCGACCGCCAGGACCTGGGCCATACGGCGAGCAATCAGCTGGCGGTGGAGCTGGGCCTGAAGTGCTCGGAGCGGGCCCAGGTAGAGCACCTGACCCGCGAACAATTGGAGAAGGTCCGCAAGGAGTGGTACGCGCCGAACAACATGACGCTGATTATTGTCGGCGAGCTCGATCGCCTGCTGCCGGCCTACCTGGAGCGCACCTATGGCGAGCTCGAAGCGATTGATCCCACCGAGCATCTGCCGCTGCCGGAGATCCAGCACCCGGCGCTCGACGAACGCAATCTGATCCAGGGCTGGGTCGGGGGTGGCGCCAAACTGCACTGGTTGTTCCCGGAACCGGCGCTTGAGGATCAATATGATGAAACATACGACCTGCTCAAGGACTACCTCGACTGGGCGCTTTATCGTCAATTGCGTCTGGCTCACGGATTGTCCTACGGCCCCTGGGCCGAACGCGAAGTGTTCGGCAGTGTCGGTTTCCTCAGCCTGAACGCCGATCTGGAACGCGATGATCTGCCACAAGCGCAGCAGGTACTCGAGGATCTGAAAGCCGATCTGCTCAAGAATGGCCTCGACCCCGCAGGCTTTGAACGCTTGAAACAGGTCGCCATCGCCCGACAGGCCTGGGCCGTGCAAGGCAACAGCGGGTTGGCCGACTACTACTGGAGTGCTATCGGCGACTATGAGGACGGACATTTCGACGACCCGGCCCAGCGCCTGCAAACCGTCACGCTGGACCAGGCCAACCAGACCCTGCACAAACTGCTCGATCAGCAGGGTTACATTCGCATCGAGAAGCCGCTGCTCAGTTATGACGAGGTGCTGTGGTTGCTCGGCGGGGTATTGGGGTTGATGGCGCTGGGTGTTCTACGTTGGCGCTTACATCGCAAAAAATGATGACTGTGGCGAGGGAGCTCGCTCCCGCTGGGTCGCGAAGCGGCCCTAAATACTGCCAGCGCGGTTGTGAACATTGAACTCCAGCGACCGTTTGCGGCTGCTGCGCACCCGAGCGGGAGCAAGCTCCCTCGCCACAGTTGCTGTACCCAGTCATACAGTTGGATCCTCGCAACATCACTGTGCCAGCGTTATCCTGTCGGGGTTTTTTCCCACGACAATTGCGAACTACCGAATGCCTATCCTGACCCGTTACGTACTGCGCATCCTCGAACTGATGAAGCGCTATCCCGGGGTCATTGCGCTCGGTGGCTTCATCTCGGGGGTTTGCAGTTTCATTCTGGTCGACCGTCAACAAAGCCTGGCGACCTGGATTGCGGTGATCATGCTGGTCAGTTGGCTCTGGCTGATGCTGGAAAACAGCCTGACTGAGCTGTTCGCCAAGGTCTTCAAGCGCGAGATTCCGCAGCCGTTGTTGCGCTATGCGACGCAGATGATCCATCAGGAAAGTCTGTTCTTCGTCTTGCCGTTCTTTTTCATCACCACCACCTGGAACAGCGGGCAACTGGTGTTCACCGGACTGCTCGGGGCGGCGGCGCTGGTTTCGATCACCGACCCGCTGTATTACAAATGGCTGGCACCGCGTCGCTGGCTGTTTCTGGCGATGCATACGCTGACGCTGTTTGCCGCGCTGCTGACCGCATTGCCGATCATCCTGAACCTGACCACCGATCAGAGTTTCAAACTGGCTCTTGGCACCGCGATGCTGCTGTCTTTCCCAAGCCTGGCGTCGATCTTTCCGATTCGTACGATCCGCGGCGGCCTGAGCGTGCTCAGCATCACCCTGGCCATCGGCTGCGCCGGCTGGTTGCTGCGTTCCTGGGTGCCGCCGGCCACGTTGTGGATGACGCAAGTGGCAATCAGCACACAACTACAAGACCGTACACCCGGCGACAGCCACAATGAAGTCAGCGTCGCCCAACTGCGCCCTGATGGTCTGTACGCCTACACCGCGATCAACGCACCGCGCGGGCTCGACGAGCGGATTTATCACGTCTGGCAGTTCAACGGCAAAGAGGTCGACCGCATCGCACTGGATATCCACGGCGGGCGCAAGGAAGGCTATCGGGCCTGGAGCCATAAACAGAACTTCCCCGGCAACCCGGCAGGCGACTGGCAAGTGCGGGTACTGACCGAAGACGGTCAGGTGATCGGCGTACTGCGCTTTGAGGTGACCGACGCCAGTCAAAACGGCACGACGCCGAGCGAGGCAAAATAACCGGGATCATGCTATTACGTAGCACTGCGTATCAGTCGAACAAGCACGGAGATTATGAGCAGCACGATTGCCGGCAATGCCCAACTCGATACTTCGAACACCCCTGCGCGGTTGCGGGTCACGGGTGACTGGACGCTTGTCCATTACGCCGACCTCAAACGCCTGAGTCACACACTCAAAGGCCAGTACGACGACCGAACCCCCATCGACCTCAACGGCCTCGGCGCACTCGACACCGCCGGCGCCTCGCTGCTGGTCGAACTGCTCGGTGCCGAGCGCCTCGGCAAGTCCGCCGAGCACCCCGACTGCAACCTGTCCGCAGCCGACCGTGCGCTGCTGCAAACCGTCTATTGCTCGCTGACTGACTTCTGCATCCCCGTCAAAGAGCCCGAAATCAGTGTCGGCATTCAACTGCTGACCCGCATCGGGCGCGCGGTGGATGCGGTCTGGCAGGACACGCTGCAACTGTTGGGGTTTGTCGGGCTGATTCTGGAAACCATTGCTCGCAGCCTGTTTCACCCCAAGCGCTGGCGGATCACCCCGATGATCGCGCACATCGAACAAACCGGCCTCGACGCCGCACCCATCGTCGCCTTGCTGACCTTCATGGTGGGTGCAGTGGTGGCCTTCCTCGGTGCCACGGTACTCGCCAGTTTTGGTGCGAGCATTTTTACCGTGGACCTGGTGGCGTTCTCGTTCCTGCGTGAATTTGGTGTGTTGCTGACCGCGATCCTGATGGCCGGGCGCACTGCCAGCGCCTTTACCGCGCAAATCGGCTCGATGAAGGCCAACGAAGAAATCGACGCGATCCGTACCTTGGGCCTCGACCCGATGGAGCTGCTGGTGGTGCCACGGGTGTTGGCATTGCTGGTGGCGCTGCCGATGCTGACCTTTCTGGCAATGCTCTCGGGGATTGTCGGTGGTGGGGTGGTCTGTGCGATCTCACTGGGTATCTCGCCGGCGATGTTCCTGTCTTTGCTGCAATCGGACATCGGCGTTCAACATTTTCTGGTCGGCATGGTCAAAGCACCGATCTTCGCTTTTTTGATCGCCTCCATTGGTTGTCTGGAAGGCTTCAAGGTCAGTGGCAGCGCTGAATCCGTTGGCGCCCACACCACGTCCAGCGTGGTGCAGTCGATTTTCGTGGTGATCGTGCTCGATGCGGTCGCCGCGTTGTTCTTTATGGAGATGGGCTGGTGAGTCGTTTACCCCGTGCGCCCTCCGAGGCGGTGATCGAAGTTCGTGGGCTGTGCAATCGCTTCGGCCGCCAGAGCGTGCATGAAAACCTCGACCTGGATTTGTACAAGGGCGAGATTCTCGCCGTGGTCGGCGGTTCAGGCAGCGGCAAATCGGTGTTGCTGCGCAGCATCGTTGGCCTGCGCCAGCCCAGCGAAGGCATGGTGAAGGTGTTTGGCAAAAACCTGCCGAGCCTGACGGAGCATGAACGCTCACTGGTCGAGCGACGCTTTGGCGTGTTGTTTCAGAAGGGCGCGTTGTTCTCTTCGCTGACCGTGACCGAAAACGTCGCCTTGCCATTGATCGAGCACGCCGGCCTGAGTCGCAACGACGCCGAGCATCTGGCGGCGGTTAAACTGGCCTTGGCTGGCCTGCCGCTGTCGGCTGCCGACAAGTACCCGGCCTCGCTGTCCGGCGGCATGATCAAACGCGCGGCGCTGGCCCGCGCCCTGGCGCTGGACCCGGACATCCTGTTCCTCGATGAGCCGACCGCCGGCCTTGATCCGATCGGCGCCGCGGCGTTCGATCAGTTGATCCTGACGTTGCGTGATGCGTTGGGGCTGAGTGTTTTCCTGGTCACCCATGACCTCGATACGCTGTACACCATCACCGACCGGGTCGCGGTGCTGGCGCAGAAAAAAGTACTGGTGGCCGACGCCATCGACACCGTGTCGGAAACCGACGACGCGTGGATTCACGAATACTTCCACGGCCCACGCGGCCGCGCGGCGCTTTCGGCCGCTTCACAGCTCAACGAGGTATGACATGGAAACCCGAGCCCACCATGTATTGATCGGCCTGTTCACCGTATTGGTGGTGGCCGGTGCATTGCTGTTCGGCCTGTGGCTGGCCAAGTCCAGCGTCGACACCGCCTTCAAGGACTACGAGGTGGTTTTCAATGAGGCGGTCAGCGGTCTGTCCAAAGGCAGCGCGGTGCAGTACAGCGGGATCAAGGTCGGCGATGTGGTGACATTACGCCTCGACCCCAAAGACCCGCGCCGGGTACTGGCACGGATTCGCCTGGGCGGCGAAACCCCGATCAAGGAAGATACCCAGGCGAAACTGGCGCTGACCGGGATTACCGGCACCTCGATCATCCAGCTCAGCGGGGGTACGCCGCAAAGCCCCGAGCTGCGTGGCAAGGACGGCAATTTGCCGGAAATTGTTGCCTCGCCCTCACCCATCTCACGATTGCTGAACAACAGTGATGACCTGATAAGCAGCGTCAACCTGTTGCTCCATAGCGCCAACCAGATGATGTCGCCGGAAAACGTCGACCGCCTGGGCAAAACCCTTGAGAACCTGGAGCAAACCACCGGAAGCATTGCCGAGCAGCGCGGGGATCTTAGCCAGGCCATGCAGCAACTGGCCTCGGTAGGCAAACAGGCCAGCGCCACTTTGGAACAGACGTCTGCGCTGATGCGCAACGCCAACGGTATGCTCAACGAACAAGGCAAACAGATGGTCGGCAGTGCCGAGCAGGCCATGAAGTCGCTGGAGCAGAGCAGCGCAACCATCAACAGCTTGCTGACCGACAATCAGGATGCGCTGAATAACGGCATGCAGGGGCTCAACAGTCTGGCCCCGGCCATACGTGAGTTGCGCGACACCCTGAGCTCGTTACGCGCCATCTCTCGTCGCCTGGATTCCAACCCCAGTGGTTACTTGCTGGGCGGCGACAAGGATAAGGAGTTCACGCCATGAAACCCGTCTCCCGCACCTTTGCGCACTGCACGCTGTTGGCAAGTTTCGCGCTGACCAGTGCCTGCTCGATTTTACCCAAGGCTGACCCTCAGGATGTCTACCGTCTGCCTGCCACGCCGAACGCCGTGTCATCGATGCACGCCAACCCGGTGCCTTGGTCGCTACGTCTGTCTAAACCCCAGGCCAGCGACGTGCTCAACAGTTCAAAAATCGCCGTAATCCCTCAAGGCGACCTGATCAGCAGCTACAAGGCTTCGCGCTGGAGCGATCCTACGCCGACCCTGCTGCGCAATCGGCTGCTCGCCGGGTTTGCCCAGGACGGCCGCGTACAGCGGCTCAGCACCGACGACAGCAACTTGCAGACGGATCTGGAGCTGAGCGGGAACCTGCAAGCGTTCCAGACGGAATATCAAGGCAACACCGCGCAAGTGGTCATTAGCCTGGATGCGCTACTGGTGCGTGGCAATGACCAGCGGATCCTCGCCAGCCGCCGCTTCGAAGTGCGCCAGCCATTAAGCGATGTAAAAGTGCCTGCCGTGGTGACCGGATTTGGTCAGGCCAGTGACACGCTCACAGCGCAGGTGATCGCGTGGACGGTAGAGCAGGGGCAGAAGACCGCGACCATGAAACCCTGAGGTTCATGTGGGAGCGAGCCTGCTCGCGATGAGGCCATGACAGTAAAAACAATACTGACTGACCCACCGCTATCGCGAGCAGGCTCGCTCCCACAGGTTTTTCTGCCTCAGCCGAAGAACCAGTAGCAAACCCCGATCGCCCCCAGCACGCCGGCGAGTTCTGCCAGCAGTGCGCAACCCACGGCATGTCGCGCACGCTGAATGCTCACCGCTCCGAAGTACACCGCCAGCACATAGAACGTGGTTTCGGTACTGCCCTGAATAGTCGCTGCCACCAGCGCCGGGAAGCTGTCGACGCCTTGGGTTTTCATGGTTTCGATCAGCATCGCCCGTGCAGCGCTGCCGGAGAACGGCTTGACCATCGCGGTCGGCAGGGCATCGACGAAACGCGTGTCCCATCCGGCCCATTGCACCAGATGGCGAATCCCGTCCAGCCCGAAGTCGAGCGCACCGGACGCCCGCAATACGCCCACCGCACACAGCATCGCGACCAGATATGGCAGCAGGTTCTTGGCGACATCGAAGCCTTCTTTGGCACCTTCGACGAATGCTTCGTAGACCTTGACCTTGCGCAGCGCGCCAATCACCAGAAACAGCATGATCATCCCGAACATCGTCAGGTTGCCGAGGATCGATGACAGGCTCGCCAGCGCAGTGGCTGAGAGCGCCGTCAACAGGGCCATGAAGCCACCCAGCAGCAGCGCACCCGGAATCAGATAGGCCAGCACCACCGGGTCCCACAGTCGCAGACGCTGCATGAACGATACCGACAGCAGACCGACGATGGTTGAACAACTGGTCGCCAGCAAAATCGGCAGGAACACCAGCGTGGGGTCGGCCGCACCTTGCTGGGCGCGGTACATGAAGATAGTCACGGGCAGCAGGGTCAGGGACGAGGCGTTAAGCACCAGGAACAGGATTTGCGCGTTGCTCGCGACCGTGGTGCTGGGATTGAGCTCCTGCAACGCACGCATCGCCTTGAGACCAATCGGCGTAGCGGCATTGTCGAGCCCCAGGGTGTTGGCAGCAAAGTTGAGGGTGATCAGGCCGATGGCCGGATGCCCCGCCGGCACTTCGGGCATCAGGCGCAGGAACAGCGGGCCCAGTGCCTTGGCCAGCCAGTCGACGATCCCGGCTTTTTCAGCGATCCGCAGAAAGCCCAGCCAGAGGGTCAGGGTGCCGAACAGCAACACCATGACGTCGACCGACAGCTTGGCCATGGCGAAGATGCTTTCCACCATCGTCGCAAAGATCCCGGCATTACCGCCGATCAGCCACTGCGCGAGTGCCGAAACGGCCGCCACGACGAAAAAGCCAAGCCACAGGCCATTGAGCATCAGTCGAATCCCCCAGAAGATGCCGCGAATGATAGCGGGGTGGGCAGAAACGACAAACCCCGGATTTCTCCGGGGTTTGTTTGTGAGGACTGATGCAGTTCACTGTGGGAGCGAGCCTGCTCGCGATGACTGACGGCTAGCCAACATTTATATCAACGGATCAACCGCTATCGCGAGCAGGCTCGCTCCCACAAAAAGGGCAAATTTCACTCAGTTGCTGGAAGCCTCGCCAGCCGGCAGCTTCTCTTTGCTGCGCCAGTGCGGCAGGGAGTTCCAGTAGCGCTGGCCCTTGGCGTCGTCGTACATGCCTTCCCAGCGGGAAATGACCAGCACGGCCAGGGCGTTGCCGATCACGTTCAGTGCGGTACGGGCCATGTCCATGATGCGGTCGACACCGGCGATGAACGCCAGGCCTTCCAATGGAATACCGACACTGCCCAGCGTTGCCAGCAGAACCACGAAGGACACGCCCGGTACACCGGCGATACCTTTGGAGGTAACCATCAGGGTCAGTACCAGCAGCAACTGCTGGCTGATCGACAGGTCGATACCGTACAGCTGGGCAATGAAGATCGCCGCGATGCTCTGGTACAGGGTCGAACCGTCGAGGTTGAACGAGTAACCGGTTGGCACCACGAAGCTGCAAATGGCTTTCGGTGCACCGTAGGCTTCCATCTTCTCGATCACGCGCGGCAACACGGTTTCGGAGCTCGCGGTGGAGTAGGCCAGCACCAGCTCATCCTTGAAGATGCGCATCAGCTTGATGACCGAGAAACCGAACAGGCGAGCAACCAGCCCCAACACCACGAAGGCGAAGAAGGCGATGGCGACGTAAACCAGGATCACCAGTTTGGCCAGCGGCAGCAGGGACGCGAAACCGAAGTTGGCCACGGTCACTGCGATCAGTGCGAACACGCCGATCGGGGCGTAGTTCATGATCATGTGAGTGACCTTGAACATGCTTTCCGAGACGCCCTGGAACATCTTCACCAGCGGCTCGCGCAGGTCCGATTGCAGGCTCGACAGACCAAGACCGAACAACACCGAGAAGAAGATGATCGGCAGCATCTCGCCACGCGCCATGGCGGCAAAGATGTTCGATGGAATCAGGTTGAGGATGGTTTCAATGAACGCGTGTTCATGCTGAACCTCGGCCGCAGTCGCCTGGTACTTGGAGATATCCACAGTACCCAGGGTGCTCATGTCGATGCCGGAACCCGGGTGGAACACGTTGGCCAGCACCAGGCCTACCAGAATGGCGATGGTGGTGACGATTTCAAAGTAAATGATGGTCTTGAGACCAATGCGCCCGAGCTTCTTCGCATCGCCCACACCGGCAATGCCGACGACCAGCGAAGAGATCACGATCGGGATCACGATCATCTTGATCAGACGGATAAAGATATCGCCCGCCGGTTGCAGGACGTTACTGATCCACCAGGCTTTTTCCGCACTGAAGTGGTTGAGCAACGCACCAATTGCAATGCCCAGCACCAGACCGATGAGGATCTGCCAGGCGAGGCTCAGCTTTGCCTTCTTCATATCATTACCCTTTTCTTATAAATGGACTCGGGAAGATGCACAAACTGGAACGCCCAATAGCGGAAAAGTCTGTGCATCTGCCCCCGGATAAGGTCGCCGGGAGCGCGTAATTACGGCTCTCTGGCAGATAAAAAAGGCGCAACTATTCCGATGCACAGGAGCGACGTCTAATGCCGTAAACGACTACCCTATGCCGAATCGGCATGAGATATTTCAAACCAAATCGCCGTCCCAACCGGTTCGAATACGACATTTCGGCAGGCATAAGTGCCGTGAACCGGCCATCGCAGAGGAGATTGATCGTTTTTTGAGCAACGAAATATGGACAAAAACCAGGGAATAATCCTACGTGTCGTAGTGAAAAGGGAGCAGGAATCACCGCCAAATTTCTCGATATACGGTCGCCCGGTAACACTGCGAAATGCTTTGTGAAGAACGCTGATGGTTTTTTGCCAGCTGGCGCAGCGATAAAAAATCGCTGGGAAGCTCTAGGGCGACGCTTTGCACATATAAGCGCGCCGCAGATTTGTCACGTCATGAATGACGGTCAAATACGCGGCGCTGCTTGTCCTGACCCGGCCCTTGCGCGGGTACTCCCTGTACCCGTAGGTCACTCCAATCCTGAAGCAATCAGAACGTCCCGGCCCCTTGGCCATGCGCCCACCCTCCTCGGGTGGGTGCAGAGGAAAGAGGTATGGCTGACCTCCTTCTGTTTATCAAACCCGCTACCCGTTCGGGTCTGCCTTCAAGCCAATGCCCACGATCATCCTCGACCACGACGGCCAAAGATGAACGAAGCAATAAACATCACCAGGAACACGACAAAGAGAATCTTGGCGATACCCGTGGCGGTGCCCGCGATACCACCGAAGCCCAGTACGGCAGCGACAATGGCAATAATCAAAAATGTAACTGCCCAGCTCAACATGGTGATTCTCCTTACGCTTCTATTTAGAGGTGCTGCTATTTCCGGCAAATGAACATCGCGTCAAGCCAGTTACCTAGAACACCCAACGGTCCTGACGCGGCGCCACGGCACCAGGTTCTGCCTGGTCCACACTCATCATTCGCATTGAGGCTGCATCAGCAGGCCGACTGCCCACTGCGCTGAAATGGGTTTGGGTCGAGTGATGAGTCGGCGCAATCGCTGCCTCTGGCTGCTGGCTTTGCTCCCAGCGCAAGAACTGCTGGCCGCCGATCAAGGTGATCAACAAGGCAAACACGGCAAACATCCCTTGCTGGATAGACAGTGGCGAGATACGCAATTGGGCGGCACGTTGGCGATTCATCCGAAACTCCTCCCACACTGGTGGTTATTGGTCTGGGGGCGCTCGTTCTTGAATGCCCCGCTTAACCAGACCATTGCAGCCTGCATGCCAGCTCCAACACCGAAATAAGCTCAATAAAATCAAATAGTTATTTTGATTAGCAAAGTGCATTCGGACGCATCCTGCACGATGGCCCGCAAAGGATCGTGCGTAATGCACGATCGATTTGCAGGAAATCAAAATTTTTTGGAATGTATGAAGGGATATAGATGTCAGAAAAAGAGGCGGGAAAACGCCCGAGCCGTCGCAGCAGAAGAAAAAACAATTTAAATCATATAGTTAGTATAACTTCGAACAGACAGCTACCCCATTCTGATGAGAAGCGCTCAGAATCAACCATGCAACTTGCCCGATTTTTCCGAGACTAAATTAAGAGTATTCATTTAAGGAGCGTAGGAAAAATGGAATCAGCCAACGAGCATCAAGGCCGCATTTTGCTGGTGGATGACGAATCCGCCATCCTGCGCACTTTTCGCTACTGCCTGGAAGACGAAGGCTATACCGTCGCCACCGCCAACAGCGCAGCCCAGGCCGACGCCTTGTTGCAACGACAGGTCTTCGACCTGTGCTTCCTTGACCTGCGTCTGGGCGAAGACAACGGTCTCGACGTCTTGGCGCAAATGCGTGTGCAGGCGCCCTGGATGCGCGTAGTGATTGTCACCGCACACTCGGCCGTAGACACCGCCGTCGATGCGATCCAGGCCGGTGCCGCCGACTATCTGGTCAAACCTTGCAGCCCCGACCAATTGCGCCTGGCCACCGCCAAACAACTGGAAGTGCGCCAGCTCTCGGCACGCCTTGAAGCCCTCGAAGGCGAAGTCCGCAAGCCCAACGAAGGTCTGGATTCCCACAGCCCGGCGATGAAAGTCGTACTGGAAACCGCCCGCCAGGTCGCCAGCACCGATGCCAACATTCTGATACTCGGCGAATCCGGTACCGGTAAAGGCGAACTGGCCCGGGCCATTCACAGCTGGAGCAAACGCGCGAAGAAATCCTTCGTCACCATCAACTGCCCATCATTGACAACCGAGCTGATGGAAAGCGAACTCTTTGGCCACAGCCGCGGGGCGTTTACCGGTGCTAGCGAAAGTACCCTCGGCCGAGTCAGTCAGGCCGACGCAGGCACATTGTTTCTTGATGAGATCGGCGATTTCCCGCTGGCCTTGCAGCCCAAACTGCTGCGCTTCATTCAGGACAAGGAATACGAAAGGGTCGGCGACCCGGTGACCCGTCACGCCGATGTGCGAATCCTCGCCGCCACCAATCTCAATCTCGAAGACATGGTCCGCGACGGCCGTTTCCGCGAAGACCTGCTCTACCGGCTGAACGTCATCACCTTGCACCTGCCGCCACTACGCGAACGCGCCGAGGACATCCTGGCCCTGGCCGACCGCTTCCTGGCACGTTTCGTCAAGGAATACGCGCGGCCGGCTCGTGTCTTCAGCGACGAAGCTGGCGAGGCGCTGCTCGGCTATCGCTGGCCAGGCAACATCCGCGAACTGCGTAATGTGGTTGAACGAGCAAGCATCATTTGCCCACAGGAGCGAGTCGAGATCAGCCATTTGGGCATGGCCGAGCAAACCACCAGCAACACCCCCAGAATTGGTGCGGCGCTGAGCCTGGATGAATTGGAGAAAGCCCACATCGGCGCGGTACTGGCCAGCGCCGGCACTCTCGATCAAGCAGCCAAGACCCTGGGTATCGACGCCTCGACGCTGTACCGCAAACGCAAACAGTACAACCTGTGAGCAGCACCTTATGAAGCTGGCGATGAAGTTGCGCACGCGGCTGTTTCTGAGTATCTCGGCATTGATCACCGTGGCACTGCTCGGCCTGGTACTCGGACTAGTCAGCGTGATGCAGATAGCCAATAACCAGGAAGCGCTGATCCGCGACAACTTCATCACCCTGGACCTGGAGCTCAAGCTGCGCCAGACCCTGGACGATCAGTTGATCAACATGCTCAGCATAAAGCCCGACCTTGAGGCACTCGAATCCTCTGAACGGCGCTACTTCGAGCTGCTGGACCAAGGCATCGAGCACGAAAATAGTTTCAATGGCGAGCATCACGGCTTCGAGCAGGCCCGCACGGACTACCTGTCCTTTCTCAAGGCCTTCAGCCTCACGCAGCAACCGTCCGGCAAGCTCGCCGGCAATCGGGACCTCACCGAAAAGTTCAACGTGCTGCGCAACGGCCTTATTGCCGAACACAAACAGGCTCTGGACAACATCGACGAGACCCAGCGCAATGCCCGCGAACATGCACTGCTGATTGCCGGCTTGCTCGGATTGGTCGGGTTGGCGGTACTGGTCATCGGTTTCATCACCGCCCACGGCATCGCCCGGCGTTTCGGTGAGCCGATCGAGGCACTGGCCAAGGCCGCGGATAACATCGGCCAGGGTAACTTCGATGTCACCCTGCCGATTTCCCCGGCGGTGGAGCTGACCCAGCTCACCCGGCGCTTCGGGATCATGGCCGAAGCCTTGCGCGAGCATCAGGCAACCAATGTCGATGAACTGCTCGCCGGTCAGCAACGTTTGCAAGCCGTGCTCGACAGCATCGATGACGGTTTGCTGATGATTGATCGTCAGGGCCAGCTGGAGCACCTTAATCCGGTCGCACAGCGTCAGTTGGGCTGGGACGAAGGCCGCCTCGGCCAAGGCCTGGGCACCGCGCTCCAACGACCGGAGCTCGATGAACAACTACAAACGGTACTGCGCGGCGGAACACTGGAGCGTGCGCCTGAAGACCTGAGCATCGAAGTCGATGGCGAGTCGCGACTGTTGACCTACAGCCTGACGCCGGTCATTCATCCCCAGGGGCATATCCTCGGCGCCGTGATGGTGCTGCACGATGTCACCGAGCAACGGGCCTTTGAACGGGTGCGCAGCGAGTTCGTACTGCGTGCCTCCCATGAGCTGCGTACACCGGTCACCGGCATGCACATGGCCTTCGGCCTGTTCCGCGAGCGCGTGCACTTTACCGAGGACTCTCGCGAAGCCGACCTGTTGAACACGGTGAATGAGGAAATGCAGCGTTTGATGCAGTTGATCAACGACCTGCTGAACTTCTCGCGTTATCAGAATGGTCTACAAAAACTCACCTTGGCGCCGTGCAACATCGATGACCTGCTGGAGCAAGCACAGGAGCGTTTCGCCGAGCGGGCCAATGAGCAAAGCATCGAGTTGCTGGTGGAAGTGCACACACCACTCCCGCGACTGCAGGCCGATCAGGCGCAACTCGACCGGGTGCTGGACAACCTGATCGACAACGCGCTGCGCCATACCAGCCACCATGGGCAGATACGCTTGCAGGCTCGCCGGCACGGCGAAAGGTTGATCGTCAGCGTCGAGGACAATGGCGAAGGCATCGCTTACGGCCAGCAGGGGCGGATTTTCGAACCCTTCGTTCAGGTCGGGCGCAAGAAGGGTGGTGCCGGGCTCGGCCTGGCACTGTGCAAGGAGATCGTGCAACTGCACGGCGGTCGCATGGGCGTATATTCCCGGCCGGGGCAGGGCACTCAGTTCTATATGGCACTGCCACTCTAACGGGCGATCACGCCTCGTCATCCAGCCGCCGTGATGTCAACCGGCGACCTCGGGTGATCAGTTCAATGAACTGCCTCGCGGTCAAGGCATGGGCGAACAACCAGCCTTGGCCGTAATTCACCCCTTCGCTGCTCAGCAACGTGGCCTGGGCTTCATGTTCGATACCTTCGGCAATCACCTTGAGCTGCAAGGCATGCGCCATGCGAATGATGTGCGGCGCAACGCCGCTGCTGGCGGCGTCGTGACCCAGCGCATCAATGAAGGCCTTGTCGATTTTCAGGTAGTCCACCGGCAGGGTTTGCAGGTAAGCCAGGCTGCAATAACCGGTGCCAAAGTCGTCGATCAACACTTGATGCCCGGCATCGCGCAAGGCTTGCAGGTTCTCCCGTGCGACCACCACATCGATCAACCCGCGCTCGGTCACCTCAAACGCGATCTGCCGCGCAGCAACCTGGTGAATGGCCAGTAAGTGCGCCATGACCTGGCCGATCCGCGGCACCATGACGTCGCAGGCGGCCAGGTTGACCGAAATGTACAACTGCGGGTTGGCGCGAAGTAACTTACCGAGCTGTTCAAGCAATCGCTGCAACACGAAGTCAGTGATCTGACGGATCTGCCCGGAGTCTTCCGCCATGGGAATAAACAGGTCCGGACTGGTCAGCGTGCCGTCCGGCCGACGCCAGCGCAATAAGGCTTCGGCACCGACACAGTGACGGCTCTTGAGATCGAAGATCGGCTGATACAGGACCTGTAACTCGCCACGCTTGAGGGCTCCCTGCAACTCACCGCCCAATGATTGCCGCTGGCGGGCCAGCAGAAACACCAAACCGCCAATGCTCAAGCCCAGCCCCAGACTGGCCGGCACCAGCCACCACCACAACGCGGGCAGGTGCGATGCGGTTCGTGGACTGATCAACACCAGCTGATATTCGGGATTGTTGGTCGGCATGCGATAGATCAGTCGGGTTTTGGTGACCTGCAACGGTTCAGTGCTGAAGGGCAACCAAGGATCGCTGAGTGGCCAGGCTTGTGGCGTGCCGAGAACCGGAATCGCCCGAGCGCCATGATCGACCACTACCAACAGGCTGCTGCCAGGGGTCAGATCAACCATGTCGGTCAAATGCCCTCGGGAGGTGGCGACGCGAAAATTACCGCGTCCCAACATCAGCGCCGCACGGTCTTCGTCGGGCTCGGTCGAGGTGTTGAGCCAATAACTGTAGGTCGGCCCTTTGATGTCCGGTGGTCGGATTGCCGAAAGCCCATCCTGCCGCGGTCGGCTCGAACAAAATTGCGTGCTATCGATATAGGCCGCTTCATATACGAAGCGGTAATTGAAACTGACCTGCTGCAAGGTTGCGATCATGTCTGCGTCGCAGCTACGCAACGGCTGCGCTTCCAGGTCATCGAGGCCTTCACGCAATTGGCCGAACAGTTGCTCCAGGCGCTCCAGGAAGCGTTCGCCCTGAGCATTCATCTGTTCGCTTTCGCGTTGCTGGACCTGCCGCAGCGCCACGCCCAGGCTACCGGCCAACAGCAAAGCCGCACTCAGCGCAGCCGCTAGTATCGCCAAAAACCAAGGGCGATAGAACCAACTGCGCAGGGTCTCGCTAGCGGCTGCCATCATTGAATATCCGAAGGATTACCAATGAGTTATAGCTACTGATCAGAAAATAGCCCTGACCGTCGGGCGGGCGTCATTATTTTGTCTGGTTGAGCACTTGCAGAATCGCGGCACTTTGCGCGTCTGGCGTACCGTCAAACCGTGAAGGTCGATAGTGCATCTGGAAAGCGGACAGCACATGCCGGGTGGCCACATCCAGCTCACCGGTCTGCGGCGTTGAATAGCCCAAACGCGCGAGCTCTTCCTGAAACCAGGTGATGCTCGGCAGTTGGGCTTCGAATAACGCTTGCTGACGCGCTACGGCCTGGGCATCGGGCCAGACCACCAGCCCTTCGTCGGCCAGACGCTTCCATGGGAACAACGGACCCGGATCAAGCTTGCGCAGCGGTGCGATGTCGCTGTGTCCAATGATGTTTCGCGGGCTGATGTTGTTGCGCTTGCTGATGTCCCTGATCAGGAAGATCAAAGACTGAACCTGCGCCTCGCTGTAGGGATACCAGACGCGCCCGGCAGGCGTATCGTGAAACCCCGGATTGACGATCTCGATGCCAATCGAGCTCGAGTTCAGCCAGGTCCGGCCCTGCCACTCGCTTTCCCCGGCATGCCAGGCCCGACGGCTTTCATCCACCAGTTTGAAAATAGTGGCGCTCTTGTCATCCCCCACCAGGTAATGGCTGCTGACGTCGCCGTGGGTCAACAGCGCCAACGAACGTTCCTGCGAGGCGGTGGTGTAATGCACCACAATAAACTGCACACGATTGTCGAAATTCACCGAAGGATGGCGGGTGTCGATTCGAGGACCGCTGGCGCAACCCGCCAGGACCAGAAGTACCAAAAGCAGAGGAATCGATTTCATGGTCTGGCAATACGCTGAGGTGGCAATGCAACAGTGTAACGTACTGCCTTCTTCTGGACCGACATAGCCTGGCATTTAACCCATCGGATCATTGATCGTCAGCCCAGCTCCACTCGGTTTCGGCCGGCATTTTTCGCCCGGTAAAGCGCCTGATCAGCTCTTTTCAACACAAGATCGCTGCGTTCTCCGGCTTTGAACGCCGTCATCCCCATGGAAACCGTGATCGTCACGCGCTCACCCTTGAAATGAAACGGGCAGGCTTCGATAGCCGCGCGCAGGGTTTCTGCCAACCTGGCGCCGACCGCCAAAGGGGTATTAGGCACCAGCAAGACGAACTCCTCGCCACCGAAACGGGCAATGAAGTCCGTACCGCGCAGGCGCTTGCGCAGCACGCTGGCAATGATCTTCAGCACTTTGTCGCCGGCCAGGTGACCGTAGTTATCGTTGATGCGCTTGAAGTGGTCGAGATCGAGCATCGCCAGCAACAGCGAATTTCCGTGTTGCTGCCACTGCGCAATCTCATGCTCCAGACGCTCGCTCCAGGCCGCCCGGTTCGGTAAGCCGGTCAGCGGATCGACCAGGGCTTTCTGACGCTGTTCTTCAAGGTGCTCGCGGTAACCCTGAGCCTCCTGCTCCATGCTCGCGACTCGCTCGGCCAAGCCTTGCAGACGTGCCGCAACTTCCTGCTCACGCTCGTCGCGCTGTTTCTGGTGCTGATCCATGGTGCCGAGCAACCCTTCCAGATGGTTCTCCAGCACATGCTTGAGGCCCTCCAGATCGGCGGCGTCCTGCATACTGCTTTGCAAGCCATCGACCTGCTCACGGATCTGTGTGTCCATCTCCCGCGCAGCAGAGCGGTTGTCGGCATGGCCTTCGCTGGCCGCTTGCAGGTTGCTCTGGAAGGACTCCAATCGCTCATTGAGTTGCTTGAGATAAACCTCGAACTCATGCTGACCACTGTCAGTGATCGCCAGCATCAAAACCGCCAGATCATCGAGGATCGGCAGCAATTCGTACCAATTCAAGCCATTTTGCAGCCGATCGCGCATCGCCTCGGCTTGCGGTCGGTGACGCTCTGGCAGCGACAAATCGTCCAGCAGTCCCAGCAAGGTACTTTCGATATGCCTGGCCACCGAACTGTAGGACGGTTCCGGCGAGTCGGGCAATGCGTAAAGAACATCCTGCTCAGCATGCTCCGGGTCCGGAGCAGCCAAGGCTTCTGCCATCGAGGGAGGAACGTCATCGAATAACGGCGAAGTGTCATTCCCCTCTCGAGGGACGCTGGACGTCAGCTCGTCGGGATTGATCGCCATTGAATCAATAGCTGGCGCCGGGTCGGGTGCCGGGAGTATTTGCGGTTCTTCCGGCGTATCCACATCCGGTAGATCCTGTTCTGGCGCAGCTTCGACGGCCAGCACAGGAGGCACAAAAGCCACCACCTCAGGTGATGGCTTTGCTTCTTCCGGCGGTTGCGGTTGCGCTACCACCGGCACCGAGCCTGCAATCACCGCGTGCGGCACTTGCACCGCGGGTGCCGGGTCCTCCTGCACCGCGGGTGTAATCGCCAGGATCGGCAACGGCGCGCTAGATTCATGCGCCCGCTCAGGCGTCGCCTCCGCGACAGGTGCCGACACTTGCTCAACAGGATCCGGAGCAGGCACTTCGTGTTGCAGCACTCCGGCCTCTGAAGCCTGAGCATCCGCGTCTCTGCCACCAAACAAACGCTGCAGTAAACCTGGGCGGCTTGGCTCGGCAGGGTTGTCCAGCAGACTCAGCGCCTGACCTTGCAGACCACTGAGCTCTCCGAGCAGCAGGGGAATTTCACGTGCCTGGCCGACCCGTCCGTCGAGCTTCTTGGCAAACGTCTTGAGCGGACGACTGATCTCGCGCGGCAACGGCAAGGTCTGGAGCTGACTGACCAAGGCGGTCAACGCAGCGCTGACTTGATTGACCCGGGTCTCGCGCCGCTGCTCTGAGTCGAGCACCGCTTTTTCCAGGCGCGGCAACAATGCCGCCAACCCTGCATCCATATCGTTGGTGCGGATGACTTCGCGCATTTCCTTCATGCACTGGTCAACCGCACGGTCGGTGCCCTCAGCCGCCAGCGTACTGCGCACCAAGCCGCGACGCAGCAAGTCGAGGCGGGCATCCCAGCGACGCTCGAGCTTTTCCTGCTGTTCGATACTTTTGAGGTATTTCTCTTTCCAGCGCTGTGCTTCGTCGCTCATTCAGGGGTTCCGCGAAGGGCAGGACTCAACGCGGGCAATGCATCGACCGTGAGCGAACTCGGCAGACGAATCTCTACCGCGACCGGCAGGTGATCGGAAATCGGTTGCGCCAGCACTTCGACCCGCTCGAGGGTCAGCGTAGGGCTGAGCAGAATATGGTCAAGACAGCGTTGCGGGCGCCAGCTGGGAAAAGTCGCTTCGACTTGCGGCGCGAGCAGACCCAGATCTCGCAGAGGAGACGTTTGCAGCAGGTCACTGGCGTGGGTGTTCATGTCGCCCATCAGCACCTGATGCTTGTAGTCGCCGATCAATTCGCGAATGTAGGCCAACTGCATCGTCCGCACGCGCGCGCCCAGCGCGAGGTGCATCATCACGACCACCAGCGCATCAGCCCCCTCACCGAACCGCACAAGTATTGCACCACGGCCCTTGGGCCCGGGCAGCGGGTGATCTTCAATCGCCCATGGGCGCAATCGACTGAGCACGCCATTGCTGTGCTGGGCGAGGCGGCCCAGGTTGCGATTGAGTTGTTGATACCAGTAGGGGAAGGCGCCGAGCTGGGCCAGGTGTTCGACTTGATTGACGTAGCCCGACCGCAGGCTACCGCCATCGGCCTCCTGCAAAGCGACCAGATCGTAGTCGCCCAGCAGATTGCCGATTTTCTGCAGGTTATCCGCTCGCCCGGTATGCGGCAGCAAATGCTGCCAGCTACGGGTCAGGTAATGCCGATAACGCTCGGTACTGATACCGACCTGGATGTTGAAACTGAGCAAACGCAGACGGCTGTCTGCGGGCAAGCCCGAGGACTCCAGATGATGCTCGTTGACCTGCGGATCATGCAGACCAACGAGACGTTCAGTACCCCAGCGGCGCATGGCGGGCGCCGCTTACTTAGCGGCGCGCTCCTTGGCGATCAGTTGATCGGCCACGCTCAAGGTACCTTCAGGACCACCGGCAGTGCCCAGATCGAAGCGGTATTTGCCGTTCACGACCATGGTCGGTACGCCAGAGATCTGATAGGCCTGAGCCTTTTTCTTGGCCTCTTCAACTTTGCCTTTGACGGCGAACGAGTTGTAGGTGCTCAGGAACTTCTCTTTGTCGACGCCTTCGCCGACCAGGAAATCAGCCATTTCTTCCGGGGTAGCGAGCTTCTTGCCACCGTGGATCGCTTCGAAGACGGCTTTGTGGACCTTGTGTTCCACGCCCATCGCTTCCAGGGTGATGTACAGCTGGCCGTGAACGTTCCAGATACCGCCGAACATGGCCGGAATACGCACGAAGTTCACGTCGGCAGGCAGTTTTTCAACCCAGGGATTGATGGTTGGCTCGAATGCATAGCAGTGCGGGCAGCCATACCAGAACAGTTCCACGACTTCGATCTTGCCAGGCACAGCTACCGGAACGGCGCTGCCCAATTCGACATATTGCTTACCGGCTTCAAGCGGTTCGGCAGCTTGGGCGGTCATGCCGAACAGGCTGGCAGTGACGAGTGCGGCGCTGAGAATCAGATTACGCATGCTTTACTCCTGAACAAATTGGGTCGCCTCGCGCAACCTGCTTTCTGGCAGATCATGGCGGGCATTAGTGCTCTAGTGTAACGGCAGCGGCCACAAAAAAGGGCGGCCGAAGCCACCCTTTTTATGTTTGCATCGAAGGATTAATCGAGCGTTAACATTGCGCGGGATCAACACCTTGCGCAACGCCCGCTCAACAAGCCTTAGTGCAGGCCCTGAATGTAGCTCGACACCGCTTCGATGTCCTTGTTGCTCAATTTTGCAGCAATGCTCTGCATGATTTTCGTGTCGCCGTCGTTGGTACGGTTACCTTCACGGAAATCGGTCAGCTGCTTGGCGATGTATTGAGCGTGCTGGCCGCCCAGATGCGGGAAGGCAGCAGCGGCGTTACCCGCACCATTAGGCGAGTGGCAACCGGTGCAAGACGGCATGCCCTGGTCCAGTTTGCCGCCACGGAACAACTCTTCACCGTGAGCCACGACTTTGGGATCTGCTGCGCCGACGCTGCCTTTCTGGCTGGAGAAGTAGGCAGCAAGGTCAGCCAGGTCCTGATCGCTCAGGTTGGTCAGCAGGCCGGTCATCTCCAGAACGGTGCGCTTGCCCGACTTGATGTCGTGCAGTTGCTTGTTCAGGTAACGCTCACCCTGACCCGCCAGTTTTGGAAAGTTTGGCGCCATGCTATTGCCATCCGGGCCATGACAGGCGCCACATACTGCGGCTTTCGCCTGACCAGCAGTTGCATCGCCTGCAGCATGGGCTATGCCGGAGATCCCCAGGGTCAACAGCAGACTCACGATCAATTTGTTCATCAGCTAATCCAACTACGGCTAAGGGTTAAAGAGTTATGGACCGGGATCACTCGTTCATCCACTGGATGATTGATCGGTAATCCTCGGCACTGCAGTCCATGCACAAACCACGCGGCGGCATCGCCTTGAAACCCTGGGTCACGTGTTGCACCAGCGTCTCCATACCTTGCGCCAGTCTTGGCGCCCAAGCTTCCTTATCGCCCTTTTGAGGCGCCGTTGGGAGTTGGCCGGAATGACAGGCTCCACAAACACGGTTGTACACGGCTTCCGGATCCTGTGTAGCCTGAGCGCTGTAAAGCGGCATCAAGACACCGGCAGCTAGCAGCCATTTCGTCATAAAACGACCTTTTCAGGGTTGAGAGCGTGCTGCGTTCTAGTGCGCAATCAAGGTTAATCGCTCTCGTGAACTTCATCCTACGCCGGGACAAAGCGCACACAAAATCTGCGGCATTATATACTGGCGTCACTGAAACGGAAACGACGCTGCTCTTTGCGACCAATCTCGGCACCGCCCACATCGGAAATCCCATGCAACTCAAGAACCCCATCCTCGGCCTGTGCCAACAGTCCACCTTCATGCTCAGCGCCGCCAAAGTCGACCAATGTCCTGACGACGAAGGCTTTGAAGTGGCCTTTGCCGGGCGTTCCAACGCTGGTAAATCCAGCGCCCTGAACACCTTGACTCACGCCAGCCTGGCGCGCACCTCGAAAACACCAGGTCGCACGCAACTCTTGAACTTCTTCAAGCTAGACGATGAACGCCGTCTGGTCGACCTGCCGGGTTACGGTTACGCAAAAGTACCCATCCCGCTGAAGCAGCACTGGCAACGCCACCTGGAAGCCTATCTGGGCAGCCGCGAAAGCCTGAAGGGCCTGATTCTGATGATGGACATCCGTCATCCAATGACCGACTTCGACCTGCTGATGCTCGACTGGGCCGTGGCCAGCGGCATGCCGATGCACATTCTGCTGACCAAGGCCGACAAACTGACCTACGGCGCGGCGAAGAACACCTTGCTCAAAGTTCAGGCAGAAATCCGTAAAGGCTGGGGCGAAACCGTGACCATCCAGCTGTTCTCCGCACCAAAACGCCTGGGCCTCGAAGACGCCTACACCGTATTGGCGAACTGGATGGAACTGGCCGACAAGGGCGCCGAGACGGCCGCAGAGTAAGGCGCAAGCTGTCTGCGCGGCGCTCAGGCAAGGCAAAAACAGGCGAGCAACGGCTGGGGTCGCACACGACTTTAGGGCCCTAAATGAGCATTGCGAGCCTGTTTTTAACGCAGCATGAGCGACGCGCAGGCAGTTTGCGGGCAAAAAAAACCCCGAATTACGTATGGGGAGAGAGTAATTCGGGGTCTAAGTTCCGGACCGCTAGGGCGGGGTCCAGATATCTGCCAACACTTAACACAACATAGGAGCATCGAAGGGCTTCACCACCCATTCAGTTACTGTGAGTGGCGGTTCACGGATTTAGTTCCGGTTAATTTCAAAACCTATTGGGAATAACCCCAAGAATTTTCCGAACTAAGAGCCCTTCGCCAGTGACGTGCCGCGACACTACGTCGCGGCGCCATCCGCCAAGAAAGCGCCTCACACCAGCTTAGTGCGCCTCATCCCAGTTGTTTCCAACGCCGACTTCCACCAAAAGCGGCACATCCAGGGTCGCTGCGCCGCTCATGTGAACGCGAACTTCCTCACGAACCTGGTCGACCAGGTCTTCGCGAACCTCAAGCACCAATTCATCGTGCACCTGCAGAATCACTTTGGCGTCCAGACCTGAGGTCGTCAGCCAGTTATCCACCGCCACCATGGCCTTCTTGATGATATCCGCCGCAGTGCCTTGCATCGGCGCGTTGATCGCCGTGCGCTCGGCGCCTTTGCGCAGGGCCGGATTTTTCGCGTTGATGTCCGGCAGATACAGGCGACGACCGAATATGGTTTCGACGAAACCCTGCTCGGCCGCCTGGGCGCGGGTGCGCTCCATGTACTCGAGCACACCTGGATAGCGGGCGAAATAACGGTCGATATAGGCTTGGGACTGTTTACGGTCGACACCGATCTGCTTGGCCAGGCCAAACGAGCTCATGCCGTAGATCAGGCCGAAGTTGATCGCCTTGGCGCTGCGCCGCTGATCGGTGGTGACGTCCGCCAATTCAACCCCGAACACCTCCGCGGCGGTGGCTTTGTGCACGTCCAGATCATTGCGGAACGCGTGCAACAGCCCTTCGTCCTTGGCCAGGTGGGCCATGATCCGCAGTTCGATCTGCGAATAGTCCGCCGCCAACAGCTTGTAGCCTTTGGGCGCGATAAACGCCTGACGTATCCGTCGACCTTCGGCGGTACGAATCGGAATGTTCTGCAGGTTTGGATCACTGGAAGACAAGCGACCGGTCGCTGCCACCGCTTGATGGTAGGACGTATGAATCCGCCCGGTGCGCGGGTTGATCTGCTCTGGCAGACGGTCGGTGTAGGTGCTTTTCAGCTTGCTCAAGGAACGGTACTGCATCAGTACCTTGGGCAGCGGGTAATCCTGCTCGGCCAGTTCTGCCAGTACCGCTTCGGCGGTCGAAGCCTGGCCCTTGGCGGTTTTGCTGAGAATCGGCAGCCCGAGTTTTTCGTAGAGGATCACGCCCAATTGCTTCGGCGAACCGAGGTTGAACTCCTCACCGGCAATGGCGAACGCCTCACGCTCCAGCGCGACCAGCTTGTCGCCCAGTTCAACACTCTGGATGCCCAGCAGGTTGGCATCGACCAACGCGCCCTGGCGCTCGATACGCGCCAACACCGGCACCAGCGGCATCTCGATTTCACTGAGGACTTTGCTCAGGCTTGGAATGGCATCGAGTTTTTCATGCAGGGTCTGATGCAGACGCAACGTCACGTCGGCGTCTTCGGCGGCGTATGGACCGGCCAGCTCGAGGGAAATCTGGTCGAAGGTCAGTTGCTTGACACCCTTGCCCGCGATGTCCTGGAAGCTGGTAGTGGTGTAGCCCAAATATTTGAGCGCCAGGCTGTCCATGTCGTGACGGGTCGCGGTCGAATCCAGCACGTAGGACTCGAGCATGGTGTCGAAGGCGATGCCTTGCACCATGATGCCGCAGCTCTGATCGCCACCGATGGCGCAGTTGGCCAGGATGTTCATGTCGAACTTGGCGTGCTGGCCGACCTTGAGTTTGCTCGGGTCTTCCAGAATCGGCTTCAGCGCGCGCAACACGGTGTCGCGATCCAGTTGATCCGGCACGCCCATGTAGGAATGGGTCAACGGAATGTAGGCTGCTTCGTTGGCCTGCACAGCGAACGACAGCCCGACAAGTTGCGCTTGCTGCGCGTCGATGCCCGTGGTTTCGGTGTCGAAGGCGAACAGCTTGGCGTTTTGCAGCTTCTTCAGCCAGACATCGAAATCAGCCTGGGTGAGGACCGTGGTGTACTGGGGCCCATCGTCACCGGCCACGGCTTCTTCAACTGCCGCGACCACTTCCTGGCCCGCTCGCTTGGCATCACGCTGAACTTCCTCGAACCAGCTCTTGAACTCGAGCAGGGTATAGAGCTCGGCGAGCTTTTCACGGTCCGGCTCACGCAGGTGCAAGTCGTCCAGACCAATGTCCAGCGGCACGTCGACCTTGATGGTCGCCAGTTGATAGGAGAGGAACGCCATCTCCTTGTGCTCTTCAAGCTTGGCCGGCAGCGTTTTGGCACCACGAATAGGCAACGTCGGGACGATATCCAGGTGCGCATAGAGTTCGGTCAGGCCGCCGTTCACCCCCACCAGCAGGCCGGACGCCGTCTTCGGGCCAATGCCCGGCACGCCTGGAATGTTGTCGGAGGAATCGCCCATCAGGGCCAGGTAATCGATGATCTGCTCGGGAGCGACGCCGAATTTCTCCTTCACGCCAGCCACGTCCATCGCGCTACCGGTCATGGTATTGACCAAGGTAATGTGCCCGTCGACCAACTGCGCCATGTCCTTGTCGCCTGTGGAGATCACCACCGGACGGTCAGCGGCTGCGCTGCTGCGGGCCAGCGTGCCGATCACGTCATCGGCCTCAACGCCGTCGACGCACAGCAACGGAAAGCCCAGGGCAATCACACTCGCATGCAATGGCTCGATCTGCACACGCATGTCATCGGGCATGCTGGGGCGATTGGCTTTGTACTCGGCGTACAGGTCATCGCGAAATGTCCCGCCCTTGGCGTCGAATACCACAGCGAACGGGCTGTCCGGGTACTGCTTGCGCAGACTCTTGAGCATGTTCAGTACGCCCTTGACCGCGCCGGTCGGCAGGCCTTTGGACGTGGTCAACGGTGGCAGCGCATGAAAGGCGCGGTACAGGTAAGAAGAACCGTCCACCAGGACGAGGGGGGCTTGGCTCATGAGCAGGATCAACCTTTTCGGCGGGTCCGGCGCTAGAATAGCGGGACCGTTGACGACAAAGGGACAAGGTTATCATGCGCTCACTCAATCGCTTGTTACTGGCTGGCTTCTTTGCAATCACTCCCCTGGCCGTCATGGCAGCCAATGATGCACCGACGCCGGAACCGGAAGTCACCATCCACACTGAAGGCGACAAAGTCATCCAGGAGTACCGTCAGAACGGCTTCGTGTACGCGATCAAGGTCACACCGAAGGGCGGAAAACCGTACTTTCTGATACGTGCGGACGGAACGGAGGCAAACTATATCCGCTCGGATCAGCCGAATATGCTGATTCCGGCGTGGGAAATTTTTACCTGGAAGTAGTTTCTTAACTTTAATCGGCGCCGGCTCAACCGCGGCGCCCGAACTGAGCAGTTTTTAACCATGTCTGTGTTCACCCCCCTGGCTCGGCCCGAGCTGGAAACCTTTCTCGCCCCTTATGGGCTCGGCCGCCTGCTTGATTTCCAGGGGATTGCCGCGGGTAGCGAAAACACCAATTTCTTCATCAGCCTGGAGCAGGGCGAGTTTGTCCTGACCCTGGTTGAGCGCGGCCCTGTGCAGGAGATGCCGTTCTTCATCGAACTGCTCGACGTGCTGCACGACGCCAACTTGCCGGTGCCCTATGCATTGCGGACCATCGACGGCATCGCCCTGCGCGAATTGGCCGGCAAACCTGCACTGCTGCAGCCACGGCTGGCCGGCAAGCACATCAAGGAAGCCAACGCACAGCATTGCGCGCAAGTTGGCGAATTGCTGGGGCACCTGCACCTGGCGACCAAAGATCACATGATCAAGCGCAAGACCGATCGCGGCCTCGACTGGATGCTCGAAGAAGGCACGCAGCTGCTGTCGCACCTGAATGCCGCGCAAAGCAATCTGCTGCAACGCGCCTTGAACGAAATCACTGAGCAGAAGATTAAAATCCTGGCGCTGCCTCGGGCCAACATCCACGCCGACCTGTTCCGCGACAACGCGATGTTCGAAGGCACGCACCTGACCGGGCTGATCGACTTCTACAACGCCTGCTCAGGCCCGATGCTCTACGACGTGGCGATTGCCCTGAATGACTGGTGCTCGGACGAAGACGGCGTGCTTGACGGCCCGCGGGCGAGGGCATTGCTCGGGGCTTATGCCGCGCTGCGCCCGTTCACCGCCGCCGAGGCCGAATTGTGGCCGACCATGTTGCGGGTGGCCTGCGTGAGGTTCTGGCTGTCGCGCTTGATCGCCGCCGAGTCCTTTGCCGGGCAGGACGTGCTGATTCACGACCCGATGGAGTTCCAGCAACGGTTGGCCCAACGTCAGCACGTCAGCACGCCGTTGCCGTTCGCCCTTTAAAAGCATCGCGAGCAAGCTCGCTCCCACATGGACAGCGAAAATCCTGTGGGAGCAGCCGGGCGGCGTTCCGTTTGCTCACGGTCGAGGCGCCGCATATCCCGGCGTTAAAGCGACTCCAGACACCCCGCCAAATCATTCCCCAATTTCTCCAACACCTGCTCATAGCCGCGAGCCGTTGCCGGCGTGTAGCCGCCCAACGCATCCAGCTCCGCCAGCTTCACCGGCAAACCGGCCACCAGCGTCTCGGCCAAGCGTGGGCGCAACGGCGGTTCGCTGAACACACAAGTCTTGCCGACTTCCTGCAAGCGCGAGCGCATCGCTGCAACGTGCTGGGCACCTGGCTGCACTTCAGCGGCCACACTGAACACGCCGGTGTGCTTGAGGCCGTAGGCATCTTCGAAGTAATCGAACGCTTCATGGAACACGAAGTAAGGCTTGCCCGCGATACCGGCCAAGCGTGCTTTCAAACGTAGATCCAACGCGTCCAGGCGCTCATCGAACGCCTTGAGGTTGCTCTGATAGCGCGGTGCATTGGCAGGGTCCGCAGCACTCAAGTCGGTGGCGATTTTTGCCGCGATCACTCGCGCATTGACCGGCGACAACCAGAGGTGAGCATCGAGACTGCCAGGGCGATGGTCGTGATCGTGCTCGTCTGCCTCTTCCGCATGGGAGTGGCTGTCTTCGGCAAAACGCCGCAGTTTCAAACCCGGCAGGTCCTGCACCGCAACCGACGGCAGGCTACGACCTTTGAGCACGCGCGGAAGGAAACCTTCCATGTCCGGGCCGATCCAGTAGAGCAGCTCCACCGACTGCACCTTCCGTACGTCGGATGGACGCAAGGCATAGTTATGCGGCGATGCACCCGGCGGCAGCAATACCTCGGGAACCCCGACGCCATCCTGCACCGCAGCAGCAATCAGCTGCAGCGGCTTGATGCTGGTCAGTATGTTCACTTCGGCATGAGCGGCGCTGATCGCAAAAAAACCGGCAGCAAATGTGACAAAAATGGCAAAAAGTCTGGGCACGATGACCACTCAAGTAGGCGAGAACGGGTAACATAATAACGTCTCTCACAAAACTCGTCGCCGCTCATGCCTAAAACACCGCTAGCCAGCCGTCCCCACGACCACTCTCACTGCGTGCACAGCGCATTGTCCGAGGCCGATGTCATTTGCACACGTCAGGGCTTGCGCCTGACTGCGCTGCGTCGGCGGGTGCTGGAACTGGTCTGGCAAAGCCACAAGCCGCTGGGCGCCTACGACATTCTGGCGGTACTCAGCGAGCAGGATGGCCGCCGCGCCGCACCGCCGACGGTGTACCGCGCGCTGGATTTCCTGCTGGATAACGGCCTGGTCCACCGCATTTCCTCGCTCAACGCCTTCGTTGGCTGCAATCATCCGGGGCACGCCCACCAGGGCCAGTTCCTGATTTGCCGCGAATGCCATGCGGCCATCGAACTCGAGCAAAAATCCATCAGCGACACAATCATCCACAGCGCCGGCGAAGTCGGGTTTGTGGTCGAAGGCCAGACTGTCGAAGTGATCGGTCTCTGCTCGGGTTGCCAGGGGGCTTGATGAGCACTGCGTTAATCCGCCTCAATCAGGTCGCGGTGACTTTCGCCGGGCAAAGCGTGCTGGACAACATCGAACTGAGCGTCGAGCCGAGGCAGATCGTCACCCTGATCGGCCCCAACGGTGCCGGTAAGACCACGCTGGTCCGCGCCGTACTTGGCCTGCTCAAGCCCGACAGCGGCAGCGTCTGGCGCAAGCCGAAACTGCGGGTCGGCTACATGCCGCAGAAACTGCACGTTGACCCGACCTTGCCGCTCTCGGTACTGCGCTTCTTGCGCCTGGTGCCGGGCGTGGATCGTGCGCGCGCCTTGGCAGCGCTCAAGGAAGTCGGTGCCGAACAGGTGATCGACAGCCCGGTGCAGAGCGTTTCCGGCGGTGAAATGCAGCGTGTATTACTGGCCCGCGCCCTGTTGCGCGAGCCCGAACTGCTGGTGCTCGACGAGCCGGTGCAAGGCGTCGATGTGGCCGGACAAGCCGAGCTCTATAGCCTGATCACCCGCCTGCGCGACCGCTACGGTTGCGGGGTGTTGATGGTTTCCCACGATCTGCACCTGGTGATGAGCACCACCGACCAGGTGGTCTGCCTCAATCGCCACGTCTGCTGCTCCGGGCATCCCGAGCAGGTCAGCGGCGACCCGGCGTTCGTCGAGCTGTTCGGCAAGAACGCGCAGAGCCTGGCGGTCTATCACCACCATCACGACCACGCCCACGACTTGCATGGGTCGGTCGTCAGCGCGGCACCGGCCGTTCACACCCACGTTCATGGAGATGGCTGCAAGCATGGCTGATTTTCTGTTGTACGCCCTGCTCGCAGGCCTGGCCCTGGCCGCCGTCGCAGGTCCACTGGGATCGTTCGTGGTCTGGCGGCGCATGGCCTATTTCGGCGACACCTTGTCCCATGCAGCACTGCTCGGCGTGGCGTTGGGCTTTCTGCTGGATGTCAGTCCGACCATCGCTGTGACTGTCGGCTGCCTGTTGCTGGCCGTGCTGCTGGTGACCTTGCAACAGCGCCAGCCGCTGGCCTCCGACACCTTGTTGGGGATTCTTGCGCCGAGCACGCTCTCTCTGGGCCTGGTGGTACTAAGCTTCATGCATGAAGTGCGGATCGACCTGATGGCCTACCTGTTCGGCGACTTGTTGGCGATCAGCCCGACCGATCTGGCGTGGATCCTCGGCGGCAGTGCGGCGGTGATGCTGCTGTTGGTGGCGCTATGGCGGCCATTGCTGGCGATTACCGTGCACGAAGAACTGGCCACGGTTGAAGGCCTGCCGGTAGCAGCATTGCGCATGACCTTGATGCTGCTGATTGCGGTGGTGATCGCGGTGGCGATGAAAATCGTCGGCGTGCTGCTGATTACTTCCTTGCTGATCATCCCGGCGGCTGCGGCACAACGTCACGCACGCTCTCCAGAGCAGATGGCCTTGGGCGCGAGTTTGCTCGGTATACTTGCGGTCTGCGGTGGCCTGGCGCTGTCGTGGTTCAAGGACACGCCGGCCGGCCCATCGATTGTGGTGGCCGCGGCCGCGCTGTTTCTGCTGAGTTTTGTCCTGCCCCGTCGAGGGGTGTAGACTTGCTCGTTTTTTGCGCAATCAGAGAGTCGCAGGAATGAAGCCGTTCGCCTCCCGTTATCTGCTCCTTGTTGCATTTTCGCTGCTACTTGGCGCCTGCCAAAGCACGCCGCCAGCCCCTGAAGTGCCTGACGCACGGGCTACGGCGATCACGCAGCTGCAGCAAAGCCTGGCCAGCAGTGAACTGGCCACCGCCGAAGATCAATTGGCCGCCTTGCAGGCCGAATCACCCAACGACCCGTCGCTGGAGCCATATCAACGGCAACTCGCCGAAGCCTATTTGCAACGCAGCCAGATCGTTCTGCAAAAAGGCGACGTGAATGCCGCCGCAACGGCCCTGAGCCGGGCTCGTGCGTTGATGCCCAAAGCCCCGGCGCTGACTGGTGGCGTCAACAACGCCATCAGCCACGCGCGCAAGGCCGAACTGGACCAGGCCGAGGCAGCCCTCAAGGCCGCCGAAGCCAAGCGTGTCGCCAAGATCATCGACCCAACGGCCGAGAGCACCACCGTTGCGCTGAACATCGCCGATAGCAAGCAATTGCGTCGGCAACTCGATGCGATTGCCAGCGATGTGGTGAGTTATGAGTGCGACGTCAGCATTCAGGCGCCGCGCACCGAAGATTACCCGTGGCTGGCCACGCTGCTGACCAAACGGGTGAAGAAGCTGGATGCCGACTTCGACCTGAAGATCGAGCGACAGATTCTGCGCAATGTCCCGGCACAGATGGTTCTGACGCCGCGTAAGCCTTAAAAGAAGAAGATCGCAGCCTCCGGCAGTGCCTACATCGGTCCGTAGGAGCTGCCGGAGGCTCCGATCTTTTGCATTTCCGGTTATCGCGTTATTTCCAAATGACTGGATGAATGCGAAATAAATGCTAAGAACCTCTATACGGACACGCTAAAATGCCCGCCCGGCTAACCGCTGACCCTTTTCTAACGCGCCCCACAAGGTTCGCTACGTGATCGAGTTTCAAAACGTCCATAAAACCTACCGCGTCGCCGGTAAGGATATTCCTGCACTGCACCCTACCAATCTGTCGATTGAGAACGGTCAGGTGTTTGGCCTGATCGGTCACTCCGGTGCGGGAAAAAGTACCCTGTTGCGCCTGATCAACCGCCTGGAAAACTCCAGCGGCGGCAAGATCATCGTCGATGGCGAAGAAGTCACCGCGCTGGACGCCAATGCGCTGCGCCGCTTCCGTCAGCAAGTCGGGATGATCTTCCAGCACTTCAACCTGCTAGCCTCCAAGACGGTTGCCGACAACGTCGCGCTGCCATTGACCCTGGCCGGTGAACTGTCGCGCAGCGAGATCGACCTGCGAGTGGCCGAGTTGCTGGCGCGTGTCGGCCTGGCTGACCATGCAAAGAAGTACCCGGCGCAGTTGTCCGGTGGTCAGAAGCAGCGCGTCGGCATCGCCCGCGCCCTGGCGACCAAGCCAAAAATCCTGCTGTGTGACGAAGCTACCAGCGCCCTCGACCCGCAAACCACCGCGTCGGTCCTGCAGCTGTTGGCCGAGATCAACCGCGAGCTGAACCTGACCATCGTGCTGATCACCCATGAAATGGACGTGATTCGCCGGGTCTGTGACCAGGTCGCCGTGATGGATGCCGGCGTGATCGTCGAGCAAGGTCCGGTGGCCGACGTGTTCCTGCACCCCAAGCACCCGACCACCAAGCGTTTCGTGCAGGAAGACGAGCAGATCGACGAAAGCGAACAGCGCGACGATTTCGCTCACGTGCCGGGCCGTATCGTGCGCCTGACCTTCCAGGGCGACGCCACCTACGCGCCGTTGCTGGGCACCGTCGCCCGTGAAACGGGTGTGGACTACAGCATCCTCGCCGGTCGTATCGACCGCATCAAAGACGTCCCCTACGGGCAATTGACCCTGGCGGTCACCGGCGGTGACATGGAAGCGGCCTTCGCCCGCTTCACCGCAGCCGACGTCCACATGGAGGTGCTGCGCTAATGGAAGTCCTGATGAGTTTCTTCTCCAATATCGACTGGCTCGAAATCTGGCAGGCCACCGGCGACACCTTGTTGATGCTTGGCGGTTCGCTGTTGTTCACCGTACTGCTCGGCCTGCCGCTGGGTGTGTTGCTGTTCCTCTGCAGCCCGCGCCAGTTGCTCGAAGCCAAAGGCGTTTACGCGCTGCTGTCGCTGATCGTGAATATCCTGCGTTCGCTGCCGTTCATCATTCTGCTGATCGTGATGATCCCGTTCACCGTACTGATCACCGGCACCTCGCTGGGCGTCGGCGGTGCGATTCCGCCGCTGGTAGTCGGCGCTACGCCATTCTTCGCCCGCCTGGTGGAAACCGCACTGCGTGAAGTCGATCGCGGCATCATCGAAGCGACCCAGGCCATGGGCGCGACGACCCGTCAGATCATCGTCAACGCGCTGCTGCCGGAAGCCCGCCCGGGCATTTTCGCAGCGATCACGGTGACCGCGATTACACTGGTGTCCTACACGGCGATGGCCGGTGTGGTCGGTGCCGGTGGTTTGGGTGACCTGGCCATTCGCTTCGGTTACCAACGCTTCCAGACTGACGTAATGGTGGTGACCGTGGTGTTGCTGCTGGTGCTGGTCCAGGTTCTGCAAACCGTCGGCGATAAGCTGGTGGTGCACTTTTCCCGAAAATAAATGCAATCGCCGGCCACGGCTGGCAGGCGCTCGAAAGGGCGCCTCACAAGGAGTTTGCTGGATGAAAAAACTACTCGTCGCGTTCGCTGCCGTTGCAGCGTTCTCCGCTCAGGCCGCTGAAACCCTGACCGTCGCTGCTACTCCGGTTCCGCACGCGGAAATTCTCGAGTTCGTGAAGCCGGCACTGGCCAAAGAAGGCGTCGACCTCAAGGTCAAGGTGTTCACCGACTACGTGCAGCCGAACGTACAGGTTGCCGAGAAACGCCTGGACGCCAACTTCTTCCAGCACCAGCCGTACCTCGATGAATTCAACAAGGCCAAGGGCACAAACCTGGTGAGCGTTGCCGGTGTGCACCTCGAGCCGCTGGGCGCGTACTCCAACAAGTACAAGACCCTTGCCGAACTGCCAGGCGGCGCCAACGTGGTGATCCCGAACGATGCCACCAACGGCGGCCGTGCGCTGTTGCTGCTGGAGAAGGCCGGCCTGATCAAGTTGAAGGATTCGAAAAACATCCTGTCGACCGTCAAGGACATCACCGAGAACACCAAAGACCTGAAGTTCCGTGAACTGGAAGCCGCGACCATCCCGCGCGTGCTGACCCAGGTCGACCTGGCGCTGATCAACACCAACTACGCGCTGGAAGCCAAGCTCGATCCGTCCAAGGACGCGCTGTTCATCGAAGGCAAGGACTCGCCTTACGTGAACATCCTGGTCGCCCGCGCGGACGACAAGGACAGCGACGCGATGAAGAAACTGGTTGCTGCACTGCACAGCCCGGAAGTGAAGGCGTTCATTCTGGAGAAATACAAAGGCGCAGTACTGCCGGCGTTCTGATCGGCTGATGTAAAACAAAACGGGGACGCAATCACTGCGTCCCCGTTTTTTTATGCCTGAAACACTGACCTTGTGGGAGCGAGCCTGCTCGCGATGGGGCCATCACTGCCGACATCGATCTTGAATGTCAGTCCGCTATCGCGAGCAGGCTCGCTCCCACCTCAGGATTTGCAGTGTTATTGGCGCTTGAGCATCACCGGTAACTGGGCCACCAGTTTCGTGTTGTTCAACGGTGCACGAATGAACCCGCGCTGTGTGCCGTCCGGCCCGATTACCGCCAGGTTGCCGCTGTGGTCGACGGTGTAGTTGGGTTTGCTGGTGTCCGCCGGAATGAACGGAATGCTCACCGCATTAGCGACTTTCTGCAGGTCTTCGACCGACGTCGGCGTCAGGCCGACAAACTGCGGATCGAAGTAGCCCAGGTATTGCTTGAGCTGCTTGGGGGTGTCGCGGTTCGGGTCGACGCTGACCAGAATGATCTGCAACTTGTCGACCGCATCCGCTGGCAACTCGCTCTTGATCTGCCGCAGTTGCGCCAGGGTGGTCGGGCAGATGTCCGGGCAGAAGGTGTAACCAAAGAACAAAAGGCTCCACTTGCCTTTCAAGGCGTTGACCGTCACCGGTTGACCGTCCTGATTGGTCATCTGCACGTCCGGCAGGTTGCGGCTTTGCGGCAACAGGATGATCCCGGCGTCGATCAGCGCAGTCGGATCGCCCTGGCCTTTGCCAGACAGTACTTTGTTGACGGTAAGCCCCAGGACCAGCGCGATCAGGGCAACAAGAATGAAGACGGTTTTCTGGGTTCGGGTCATAGGTTCAACAATAAGTAGTGGTCTACGAGCAGGGCGATAAACAGCAGGAACAAGTAGTAAATAGAGTACTTGAAGGTGCTGATCGCCGCGTGCGGCTGAGTGCCACGGTACAGCACCACGGCCCATTGCAGAAACCTCGCGCCCAGTCCCAGGGCGCAAACCAGGTACAGCAAGCCGCTCATGTGAATGACATAGGGCATCAAGCTCACGGCCAGCAGGGCAAAGGTGTAAAGCAGGATGTGGATCTTGGTGTAATGCTCGCCGTGGGTCACCGGCAGCATGGGAATATCGGCCTTGGCGTACTCCTCCTTGCGATGAATCGCCAGCGCCCAGAAGTGTGGCGGTGTCCAGGCAAAGATAATCAGCACCAGCAGCAGCGGTTCGGCGCTGACATGCCCGGTGGCAGCAACCCAGCCCAACAGTGGCGGCGCAGCGCCGGCCAGTCCGCCGATAACAATGTTCTGCGGCGTCGCCCGCTTGAGAAAACCGGTGTAGACCACCGCATAGCCCAGCAACGAGGCGAGGGTCAGCCACGCCGTCAGCGGGTTGGTAAAGGCCAGTAACAAGGCTTGCCCGGCCACCGCCAGCAGCAGCGCGAAGGTCAGTGCGGCGATCGGTGAAACCCGGCCTTCGGCCAGTGGCCGCTTGTGCGTGCGTGCCATTACCGCGTCGATGCGCCGGTCCACCACATGATTGACCGCCGCCGCACCGCCCGCGCACAGTCCGATCCCCAGGTTGCCAAACACCAGCACCGTCCACGGCACCCCGGCACGCGTGGCGAGGAACATACCGACCAGCGACGTGATCAGCATCAACACCACGACTTTCGGCTTGGTCAGCTCCAGATAGTCACGCCAGATCGCTTGGCGGTGACGTTCGCCGATCAGAGTCGCCATGGCATTTCTCCTTTTATTGTTATCGGCCCGGCTGCGTGTTTACGCGGGCTGAAACGCCAGCGCCCGGACGTCTGCTGCCTGACTCGAACCAGGCTTGTTCGTGCGTGATAGTTGACCAGCACCATCGTCAGCAACAGCGCCGCGCCGCCCGCGTTATGGGCAACGGCCACCGGCAACGGCAGGTGAAACAGCACATTGCTGATGCCCAGGGTGATCTGCACCGCCAACGCCCCCAGCACCAACCCGGCGAGTCGGGTCATGCCGACGACCTTGAGCTGCCAGGCCAGCCCCAGCAGCACCACTGTGACCAGCAAAGCGCCAATGCGGTGAGTCAGGTGAATCGCCGTGCGCGCATCGCTGTCGAGCTGCCCGCCGAGGTAATTGGGGCCGATGTGTTGGGTCAGGTGAAAGCCGTTGGCGAAATCAGCCGGTGGCAACCATTGGCCATGGCAGGTCGGGAAGTCGATACAGGCCACCGCCGCGTAGTTGGCACTGACCCAGCCGCCGAGGGCGATCTGTCCGATCACCAGCAACAACCCGGCCGTCGCCCAGTACTGCAGACGTCGCGGCACAATCAGCGCCGGCAATACGCCGGACAAGCGCAACGTCAGCAGAAACAGCAGGCTCAAGGTCGCAAAGCCACCCAGCAAATGTCCTGTCACCACCTGCGGCCAGAGCTTGAGGGTGACCGTCCACATGCCAAAGGCCGCTTGGGCAAACACCACCGCGAGCAAGAACAACGGCAGCTTCAAGGGTTGGTCCAGATGATGGCGATGAGTCCAGGCGCGTGCCGCCAGCAATACAATCAGCAAACCAAGGGTGCCTGCGAAATAGCGGTGAATCATCTCGTTCCAGCCCTTGTGGGCAACCACCGGCGTGTCTGGAAAATGCAACTCGGCATGAGCCAGCTGGGCTTCGCTCTTCGGCACGCTGATAAATCCGTAGCAACCCGGCCAGTCCGGGCAACCAAGGCCGGCATGGGTTAGCCGGGTATAGGCACCCAACAAGACGACAATCAGTGCCAGCAAGGTGGCAAACAGCGCGAGGCGAAATCCAGGTTTGGCCATGACGATGCCCTTATCCGATGTTCGACAGTTTCAGCAGGTGGCGCAGGTCGTTGAGCAGGTCCTTGCCTTTGACGGTGGGGTCGAAGCGCAGCACCAGATTGCCGTGCGGATCGATGATCCAGAGCTGCGCCGAGCCTTTGCCCTGAACATTTTTAGTGTAGGTCGAAAGGTCCAGTGGATAACGCTGCAACTGCGGGTATTCGCGCTTGAGCTTGGCCTCATAGTCCGCGTTCAAGGGTTGGGCGACGGCCAGTGCATGGCTGGCACGCGAGGCATCACGGCCCAGAGCGACCTGAATCTGCCGGGCCAGGTATACCAATTGCTGACAATCCACCGAGCAGTCCTGCGGTGTGGTCACCAGCATCTGCCAGCGGTCTTCGTCCGCCTGTACCCCCAGGTCGGCACGGCTCTGACCGTTGCCGATCAGTTCACCGTGATAGCTGCGACCTTCCGGCACCCAGAACTGCAACTTGTACATGCCGGTGGCGAGGATCATCGGACCAATCACCATCAGCAGGATCAGCACCAGCTGCCAGCGCCCACGACGACGCTGTGGCGCCTGCGCTTCAGACATGTTGGGTGGATTCATGGCCGCTCCCATGCTGTTTCTCCTTTGCGTTGTGCCATCCGAAATAGAGATAAAGACCGAACAGCGCGAGCGCCATGGCGAACCACTGCACGGCATAACCGAGGTGTTTTTCCGGCCCCATGGCCACGACTGGCCAATCGGCCTCGTAAGACGCCGGCCCGGCTTCTTCACGTAATTCGTAAGCAAACCCGGTTCGGCCCAGCTCGCTCCAGAGCTTGGCCGGATCGATCGCCGTCACCAGCCGTGGCCAGTTGGCGTTCGCCGGATCGGCGTGCAGTTGAAAGGTCGCACCCGGGGGGACATACACCCAGGCGTCGAGACTCAACGATTGCTCGGGGGTGGTGAACACGGGCGGTGTGCGCCGGTTCGGCCACGGCAGCCAGCCGCGATTGAGCAATAACCAGAGACCGCTCGCCTGGTCGTGAAAGGGTTGCAGCAACTCGACCCCTGGCCGGCCATTGCGGGTGCGGTTGTCCAGCAGGTAACTGTGGGCCGCATCGAACTGGCCATGCAGGCGAACGCGTCGGAATGCCGGGTCCTGAGTGTTCAACAGTAGTTCGCTGGCCATCGGTTCAGCCACGCGGCGCTCGGCGTAGCTCGCCAGCAACACGCGTTTCTGCTCGCCCCGGCTCAATTGCCAAAAGCCCAGAAAGACCAGCAACGGCAGCAGTGCAAGCACCACCAGGGTCGGCGCGATACCTGGCCGAAAGCGCTTCATGGCGTCGCCAAAAAGTTGATAAACAGGGTAGCTATACTCAAGTACATCGCATTCCCCCGGAGTCTCACCATGCTCAAAGCAGCCATCGTCCTGATGCTGATTGCCACGGTTGTCAGCCTGTTCAGCGGCCTGTTTTTTCTGGTCAAGGACGACAGCAGCTCAAAACGCCTGGTCACCGCCCTGAGTGTTCGTGTCGGCCTGGCTGCCATCACCGTCGGCTTGATTGCCTGGGGATTCTTCAGCGGCCAGCTGGTGTCCAGCGCCCCCTGGTAAGTGCCGCCTCAAAGCACGTAAACGAAGACAAACAGACCAATCCACACCACATCGACGAAGTGCCAATACCAACTGGCCGCCTCGAAGCCGAACTGGTGATCGCCATCGAAATGCCCACGCATGATCCGCATCAGCATCACGAACAGGATGATCGTGCCGATGGTCACGTGAGCGCCGTGGAAACCGGTCAGCATGAAGAAGGTCGCGCCATACACGCCTGAGCCCAGGGTCAGCCCCAGTTCGTGATAGGCGTGGATGTATTCCTTGGCCTGGAAGCCGAGGAACGCACAGCCCAGCAGTACCGTCAGCGCCAGCCAGAGCTTCAGTGCGCCGCGATGGCCCTTTTTCAAGGCATGGTGGGCGATGGTCACCGTGACGCTGGAGCTCACCAGCAACACGGTGTTCAGCAGTGGCAAGCCCCAGGGACTGATGACTTCCTTGGGCGGCGGGAAGAGTGTCGGGTCAGGGGTGTGCAGCAATGGCCAGGCGAACTGGAAATTCGGCCAGAGCATGTGCGCGATGCCCTTGCCGCCCTCGCCACCGAGCCACGGCCCGGACAGGTTGCGCACGTAGAACAGCGCACCGAAGAAGGCGATGAAGAACATCACTTCGGAGAAAATGAACCAGCTCATGCCCCAACGAAACGAGCGATCGAGCTGCGAGCTATACAACCCCGCGCGGCTTTCCTTGATCACCGTGCCGAACCAGCCGAACAGCATGTAGGCCAGCAACAGACCGCCAACGAAAAAGATCAGCGGGCCGTGGGATTCCGGGCGCGCTGCCTTGAGGTCGTTGAACCAGGTGGCCAGGCCAAACACCGTGACGAACATGCCGATCGTGGCAATGATCGGCCATTTGCTCTGGGCGGGAACGTAATAGTGTTCATGACTTGCCATTTATTGTTCTCCTTATCGGGCACGCTTGTACGTCTCAAGGACCGGCATTGGTGTTGGCCGCGACCGGTGGATGACGTGCGGTGATATCGAACAGCGTGTAAGCCAGTGTCAGGTGCTTCACATCCTTGGAAATCTCACGATCAACGATGAAACGTACGGGCATTTCGATCCGTTCACCGGGTTGCAGTACCTGCTGGGTGAAGCAAAAGCACTCGGTCTTGTGGAAATACACCGCTGAGTCGCCCGGAGAAATGCTCGGTATCGCCTGCGCACTCATTGGGTGATCGGTCGGGTTGCGGGCGACGAAGATCATCTCGTTCACCGCCCCCGGATTGATCACCATGTCGTCGGCCTTGGGATAAAACTCCCAGACCATGTCCACGGCGTTGGTCGACAGAAACTGCACGCGGATTTGCCGCGATTTATCGACCACCTGCTCGCCTTCGTACTGCCCGGCGGTTTTGCCGTTGATGCCGAATGCCTTGCACATCACGTCGTAGATCGGCACCAGCGCAAACCCGAAGACAAACATGCTGGCCACCACCAACAGCAGCCGGATGACCAGCTTCTTCAAGGAAATAGAGTCAGCCATGGCAGCGAGCCTCTATCTGGAAATGGAACCCTGTCGGAGCGAGCTTGCTCGCGATAGCGGTGCGTCTGACACACCGCGTTGCCTTCATCGCGAGCAGGTCGGATCGCCGCACCGTCGCTCCCACACAAGAAAGGCTGTTCATTTCACTTCCGGTGGCGTGACGAAGGTGTGATACGGCGCCGGCGACGGCACGCTCCACTCCAGGCCTTCCGCGCCGTCCCAAGGTTTCGCCGGGGCCGCCGGGCCGCCGCGGATGGTCTTGATCACGATGAACAGGAAGAAAATCTGCGTCGCCCCGAAGGTGAACGCGCCAATCGACGACACCATGTTGAAGTCGGCGAATTGCAGGTTGTAGTCCGGAATCCGCCGCGGCATTCCCGCCAGGCCCACGAAGTGCATCGGAAAGAAGGCCATGTTCATGCCGATGAACGACAGCCAGAAGTGCAGCTTGCCGAGGGTTTCGTCGTACATATGGCCGGTCCATTTCGGCATCCAGTAGTAGGCCGAAGCGAAGATCCCGAAGATCGCCCCCGGCACCAGCACGTAGTGGAAGTGCGCGACCACGAAGTAAGTGTCCTGGTACTGGAAGTCCGCCGGGGCGATGGCCAGCATCAACCCGGAGAACCCGCCAATCGAGAACAGGATCACGAACGCCACGGCAAACAGCATCGGCGTCTCGAAAGTCAGCGAGCCTTGCCACATGGTGCTGACCCAGTTGAACACCTTGACCCCGGTCGGCACAGCGATCAGCAGCGTCGCGTACATGAAGAACAGCTCGCCCACCAGCGGGATGCCGACCACGAACATGTGGTGCGCCCAGACGATGAACGACAGGAAGGCAATACTCGCCGTGGCGTAGACCATCGAGGTGTAGCCGAACAGTGGCTTTCGAGCGAAGGTCGGGATGATCGAGCTGACGGCACCGAACGCCGGCAGGATCATGATGTACACCTCGGGGTGACCGAAGAACCAGAACACGTGCTGGAACAGCACTGGATCACCACCACCGGCAGCGCTGAAAAAGCTGGTGCCGAAGTGGATGTCCATCAGCATCATGGTCACGCAACCCGCCAGCACCGGCATTACCGCGATCAGCAGGAACGCGGTGATCAGCCAGGTCCAGACGAACAGTGGCATTTTCATCAGGGTCATGCCCGGCGCACGCAGGTTGAGGATGGTGGCGATCACGTTGATCGCGCCCATGATCGAGCTGATGCCCATCAAGTGGATGGCAAAGATGAAGAAGGTCACGCTTTCCGGAGCGTAGGTCGTCGATAGCGGGGCGTAGAAGGTCCAGCCGAAGTTCGGCCCACCGCCCGGCATGAACAGCGTCGACACCAGCAGCAGGAACGCTGCCGGCAACAGCCAGAAGCTGAAGTTGTTCATCCTCGGCAGGGCCATGTCCGGCGCGCCGATCATCAGCGGGATCATCCAGTTGGCGAGGCCGACAAACGCCGGCATCACCGCACCGAAGACCATCACCAGACCGTGCATGGTGGTCATCTGATTGAAGAACGCCGGTTCGACGATCTGCAGCCCGGGCTGGAACAGCTCGGCGCGGATCACCATGGCGAACGAACCGCCGAGCAGGAACATCATGAAGCTGAACCACAGGTACAGCGTGCCGATGTCTTTGTGGTTAGTGGTCAGCACCCAGCGCATCAGGCCCTTGGCCGGACCATGGACGTGGTTGTCGACGATTGCATGACCGTGGTCATCGTTCACAGCATTCATGGCCTGTCTCCTGCAAACGGGTGGGCTGGGCGGCTCGGGGTGCTTGGCCCCAAGCGTTCAAGGGAACACGCAATAGACCGGGTCATTTGCTTGCCGCCTGTTTGAGGGCCAGTACGTCTTTAGGGGTGACCATGTCGCCTTTGTTGTTGCCCCAGGCATTTCGTTCGTAGGTCACGACGGCGGCGATATCGACTTCCGACAGCTGTTTGCCGAACGCCGCCATGGCCGTGCCGGGTTTGCCGAAGAACACACGGTGCAGGTGATCCTCTATTGGCCCGGTCGCGATGGGCGAACCTTTGAGTGCCGGGAACAGCGGTGGCATACCCTGGCCTTCAGGCTGGTGACAGGCAGCACAGGTGGTGTGATAAATCTTGTCGCCGCGCTCCTTCAGCTCATCGAGGGTCCACTCTTTGCTGGTCAGCTCCTTGAGCTTGGCGGCGTCGGCTTTGCGCTCGGTCAGCCAGGTGTCGTAGTCGGCCTGGGTTTTGACGTCGACCACAATCGGCATGAAGCCATGATCCTTGCCGCACAGTTCGGCGCACTGGCCACGGTAGATCCCCGGCTTGTCGACGCGGGTCCAGGCTTCGTTGACGAACCCGGGAATCGCATCGCGCTTGACCGCAAACGCCGGCACCCACCACGAGTGGATGACGTCGGCAGAGGTCACCAGAAAGCGCACCTTGGCACCGGTCGGCAGCACCAGCGGCTGATCGACTTCCAGCAGGTAGTTTTCGCCTTTGGCGCTCTTGTTGTGGATTTGCTCTTGCGGGGTGGCCAGGTTGCTGAAGAACTCGACGTCCTGACCCAGGTATTTGTAGTGCCACTTCCACTGATAACCGGTGATCTGGATATCGATATCCGGCTCACTGGTGTCATACATCTTGATCAGGGTAGCGGTCGCCGGAACGGCCATGGCCACCAGAATGATGAAAGGCACCACGGTCCAGAGGATCTCCACCGTCGTACTTTCATGGAACTTGGCGGCCACCTGCCCGGTGGAGCGCCGATGCAGCATCATCGACCAGAACATGGCGCCGAAAACGATGATGCCGATCACCACACAGATCCAGAAAATGGTCATGTGCAGGTCAAATACTGCGTGACTGACTTCAGTCGCTCCAGGCGCCATATTCACAGTCCAGGCCGCTTGCGCCTGACCGAAAATCGACCACAACAGGAGGCCCATCCAGACATGTGGATGTCGCATCATTGCGGGTTCCCCTTATCGTTCTTGTTATCCCGCCGGCTAACACCGACGGCAAGGGAGCGGCTTTTTCAGACTACGAACTTGAATCGCCGGGCCTTGCTGCCTACGCAGTCGGGCGTCATCAGCTAACTCCATTCAGAACCGAGTATAGACAGCGAGTGCGACCCCGCAACGCGATGGCGTAAATGAGCTGAAACACCTGGCACTTGCGCCACAGGCCACGGATGGAGAAGGATGTGGGATCGGTGATGGCAAATCGATATAACGCAGTGGCATGAAAGGTGAAACAATTATGACAAATACGTCTTAGCCACTTGTATAAGCAGGCTAACTTATGTCTTCCCCTATTTCCTTGCATTCGTTTCCTGGAGTTTTCATGAACACCGCCGCATTGCGCGAGCAGATTCAACGTGCACAACAACATGAAGCCGAAACCGGTCAGCTGACCCGTCAGCTGGAAGTCCAATTGCCGCACCTGCATTCATCCATTCAATTGCCGGACATCGACGCCAAGGGCGTGATGACCCGTTTTGTCACCGCTTATATAGAACAAGTGCCGGACTTGCTCGATGCTGCCAACGACGTAGCGCGCGAAGCGGGTATCGAGTCGCAGATCAAACCGGTGCTGACAATCGCCGAGCAGTTCTTCCTCCAGCCACCGGCGATCATGGCCGGTCACGAAGGCCTGGATGGCCTGCTGGACGAGGCCTACCTGGCACATCGCCTGGTAGAAGAGGTTAACGACCTCTACATCAAACATTTCGGCCAGCCACTGATCCCATTGGACATGACTGTCGCCAACCTGATTGCCCACCAACTGATCGGCGAGGACTTCGCCAATCAACTGGATGAGGCTGTACATCACGCCGTTGATGAGATGCTGAACGAAGAAAGCTTCGCGCTGGAGTCCGTCGAAGCCTACCGGGAAAAACTCAACAGCCCAGACACCGGCGCCGCCTGGAAACGCTGGCCATGCCTGTCGCGCCAGCTGGGCGTAGAGCTGGAGCTGGATCAGCCGGCGGCTTGATCCAACTTTAAAAACCGAACACCTGTGGGAGCGAGCTTGCTCGCTCCCACACTGTTATCTATTCGGCGGAACCCACTCCAACGGTCGTCCGCAATCGCCCCTCCAGCCGGCGCTTCAATCCCCGCGCTTCAATCAATAGCTTCGAACCCTTCGCCGCATTGGCCCGCCCCCATTCCTCAAGCAACTCCAGGCATGAGTGGTCGATGTAACTCAGGTTATTGAGCGGCACATGCACCGTCGCACCCGCCGGAATAGCCCCCAGCACCCGGGTCAACGCCGGCACCTTGAGAAAAGTCGCAGCCCCCATCAGTCGCAACTCCATTTCACCCTCTGCCGGAAGGTCGATCAGGCTGATTTTAAGGCGCGAGGCCTTCCAAGCCAGCTTCGCCAGGGTCAAGCCAAAACCGATCAGCACACCGGTCAGCAAGTCGCTGAAGATGATCGCCAGCGCAGTCACCGCATAGGTAAACATTGGCATCCGGCCATAGCGTCCCAGTCTGCGAAACGCCTTCAAATCCACCAGTTTAACCCCGGTATACACCAGCACACCCGCCAGGCTGGCGACCGGAATGCTTTGCAGCACGCTGGACAGCAGCAATACAAACGCCAGCAGCCAGACACCGTGGAAAATCGCCGACAACCGCGTTTTGGCGCCGGCCTGTACGTTGGCTGAACTGCGCACGATCACGCCCGTCATCGGCAACGCGCCGAGCAGACCGCAGAGCATGTTACCGACACCTTGGGCAGACAGTTCGCGGTCGAAATCCGAACGCTCGCCGCTGTGCATGCGATCCACCGCGGCGGCCGAAAGCAGGGTTTCGGCGCTGGCGATGAAGGCCACGGCGAACGCGGCGATCAGCAGGTTGGGGTCGGCGAAATTCAACAGGTCGGCCGGCTTCAGCCAGTCAATTGCCTCGGCGAGATTAGCCGGGACTTCGACCCGTTTGACGTTCAACGCCAGCGCCAGACTGGCAAGGGTCGCCAAACCAACGCCGAGCAACGCGCCAGGAATGAAACGCAGCGCTTGCGGGCGAAATTTCTCCCACAGTCCCATGACCAGAATCGTCGACAGCCCAAGCAGACCGGCCTGCCAACCCAGCCCGCCACCCAGGGTCGGCAAGGCTTGGGCAACGGCCGCCGGAAACCCGCTGAGGTTGTCCAGGCCTGAGGGCTTGGGAACACCGTCGAGCATCACATGTATCTGCGACAGCACGATCAGCACCCCGATGCCTGCCAGCATGCCGTAAACCACCGCTGGCGCCGTCACGCGGAACCAGCAGCCCAGCCGCAAACGCCCGGCCACCAGTTGCAGAAACCCGGCCAGCAGCAGAATTGGTCCGAGCATCGCCACACCATGCTGGCGTACCAGTTCAAAGACCAGTACCGCCAGCCCCGCAGCCGGACCACTGACTTGCAGCGGCGAACCTGCCAGCCAACCGACCACCAGGCCACCGATAATCCCGGTGATCAGGCCCTTGGCCGGCGGCATGCCGGAAGCGATTGCAATGCCCATGCACAAGGGCAGGGCGACCAGAAACACCACCACCGAAGCCAGCAGCTCCCGTGGCAAAACAGCTTTCAATTGCGCAGCACGCATGAGCGTTCTCCTGAGATTCTTCAGGCATGGCGAAGCCCGACCGCTTTTTCAGCAGCCTTGGCCAGACCAGACAAGGTGTTTAGGAGGATTTAGAAGCGCGCTTTAGGCGTCGCCACGGGAATCGGATGACTGCCATCCAGAGGCAGGAAGCAGCCCTTATCCGCATCGTAGGCTTTGATTTCGCTGGTTTCGATGCTGTAGACCCAGCCATGGATAAACAGCTGACCGTTGGCCATGCGCGAGGCCACTGAAGGGTGAGTGCGCAAATGCTGCAACTGGGCGATGACGTTTTCTTCGGTAAGCACCTGCATGCTTTCGTTTTCGTTAGCGCAATGGCAGTTTTCCTGGACCATGGTTTTTGCCACTTCGGCGTGACGCAGCCAGGCTTTGACCGTGGGCATTTTTTCCAGGCTTTGCGGATTGAGTACAGCGCGCATGGCGCCGCAATCGGAGTGTCCGCAAATGATGATGTGCTGTACGCCAAGGGCCAGCACCGCATATTCGATGGCCGTGGATACCCCGCCGTTCATCTGGCCATAGGGTGGCACTACGTTGCCAACGTTGCGGGTGACAAACAGATCGCCTGGGGCGCTTTGGGTAATCAACTCGGGGACGATGCGAGAATCCGCGCACGCAATGAACATCGCTCGGGGCCGTTGAGCCGTGGCGAGTTTCTTGAAGAGTTCTTCCTGTTGCGGGAAGACCTCGTGGTGGAAGTGTAAGAAACCATCAACGATGTGCTGCAGCGCTGCATCGGCGCTTTCAGCCACAGGGAGGGCGGAAGCCGACGCAGCCAACGGCTGTTTATCCTTGTCACTCATGATTCATCCTCTTTGACGGAGTAGGGAAATTTTCCCGATTTACCTGGGATAAAGCCAGCGACTGGTTAGAAAACATCCAGACCACTGATCAGTGACCATCCAGTCACTCGATGAACAAGGTAACCACCGAAACTTAACTCAAACTGAATAAACCGCTCTAGAACCTGTGTTGCAGGTCACAAAAAACGTGACCAGCGTACCAACACCCAGCGTTTTCCACTATTCAACCATAGGCCAATTGTTGCTAAAGCAACGACATTTGAGCACCGGGCGGACAAAAGGCTGTGCAGTCCAGGTTGAAGCCTTCACGTTGATTGAGCCCAAGACGTTTTATCGTTTTGGCGAAGCGTTGCGCCAACAGATCGGCGAACGGTCCTTCGCCACGCATGCGAGCGCCAAAGCGACTGTCATACAGTTCACCGCCGCGGCTTTGACGGATCAAGCTCAATACATGGGCTGCACGCTGCGGATAATGGGCTGCCAGCCATTCCTCGAACAACGGAGCCACTTCCAGCGGCAGGCGCAGCATCATGTAAGCCGCACTCTGCGCGCCGGCCGCGTGAGCTTCGGTCAGCAGGTTTTCCAGTTCACTGTCGTTGATCATCGGGATCATCGGCGAACACAAAACACCCACCGGGATCCCGGCCTCGCGTATGACCCGCATCGCCCGTAACCGCGCCTTCGGGGCGGCCGTTCGCGGCTCAAGGATGCGCTTGAGCTCGTCGTCGAGGCTGGTCAGGCTGATCATCACCGCCACCAGACGCTGTTCGGCGAGCTCACTGAGCAGATCGAGATCGCGAAGAATCAATGAGCCCTTGGTGATAATCGTCACCGGATGCCGGTAACGCAGCAGCACCTGGAGAATTCGCCGGGTGATTTTGTGTTCGCGCTCGATCGGCTGATAGGGATCGGTGTTGGAGCCCAGGTTGATCGGCGCACACTGATAACCGCGCTTGGAAAGCTGCTGCTCCAACATGTCGGCAGCATTGCTTTTGGCGATCAGCTTCGTTTCGAAATCCAGCCCGGGCGACAGGTCCCAATAGGCATGACTGGGTCGTGCATAGCAGTAGATGCAGCCGTGCTCGCACCCTCGATAGGGATTGATCGAGCGATCGAAGGGCAGGTCGGGCGAGTTGTTGCGGGTGATGATGGTTTTCGCCGTCTCGATGCGCACCTCGGTGCCTTGGGTCAGCGGTACTTCCTGGTACCAGCCATCGTCTTCGGCCACCGAACGGTTCGGCGCAAAGCGATTGTGCGGGTTGCTGGCGGTCCCGCGTCCGCGAGGCGGCAAGGGCGTGAACATTGGGAAAACCCCTCGTTGCTGTATATTCGTACAGTATAGGAAGATCCAATGCCAGGCCAGTGCCGTTCGGCAGCTTTAGCGAAAGCTGCCAAGTTAAACCCTATCTGATTTATATAACTGCTTGTTAAACCATCCATAGGCGTAAGAACGAGAAACATATAACCATTGGTCATCCGATAAAAGTTGCCCCTATTATTCCTGGCACACGCAACACCCTACTGGACAACCCTTAAAAGGATTTAGCAATGTCGTTCTTTAATCAACGCGGTATCTTTCTACAACTGCTGGCACCGACCATCGTCAGTCCACGAGAAGCACAAGTTTCGATGCAACTTGCACGAAAAGAACCGGGTTGGGATGCAGAAAACGAAATGCAGACCGACACACTGGTGGATTCGATTTTCATCACCGCAGTCTCCAGTGATGGCGGTCAATCCTTCAATATCAGAACTGTCAGCAAGGATGTGGATGGTGATGGCGACATTGACGCCGATGACAAAGCCAAATTGCTGGCGCTGGCCAAAGCCTATGCCAATATTGTAAATCCCTGACAGGACCTGGTTCGGTATTTGGTAATACGGGCTAACACTCAGAAACTAGCGCCCGCGAAAACAGTTTCACAGGCGTTAGTTATTTCAATATAAAAAACCTTCATGACATCTTATTAATTACTCAACATCATTTAATCCTTTTTGCACCGCAAACACCGGCAAATGCCGTCCTCGTAAAGTCAAAGGTGCCGTCTGGCTTAACAATTCTTTGACAAGCTCCTCACAGAGCTTTGACTGCTGAGGGTTCAGGCTGGGCTCCAGTCGCCCATTCCTTCATCCACGGCCCCTGACTCATGTCGAAAAACCACCTCTTGCTCGCTCTGTGCCTGTCATTCATGGCGATCTTTGCGTTCGATCAGGTTCAGGCCGAGCAAACCCAATCCATCCGTCCCGCAGAATGGGCCCAGCCCGTCGAAGCGCAGTACGGCCTTTACCAGATGTCACCGACCCTTTACCGCAGCACACTTCCCGATCACGGAGCGCTGCCATTGCTGGAAAAACTCCAGATCACGACGGTGATCAACTTTCTGCCCGAGTCCGATTCAAGCTGGCTTTCGACACCAGGCATCAACCTGGTGCAATTGCCATACAAGACCAGCCACGTCGATGACAGCGACGTGCTCAGTGCATTGCGGGCCATTCAAACCGGTCAAAGCAAAGGCCCGGTGTTGATCCATTGCAAACACGGATCGGATCGCACCGACCTGATGGCTGCGATGTACCGCGTGGTGGTGCAAGGCTGGAGCAAGGAAGACGCCCTGAACGAAATGACCCAGGGTGGTTTCGACGACAATACCCACTTCAAGAATGGCATTCGCTACATGATGAAGGCCGATATCGACAAACTGCGTACCGCACTGGCTAACGGCGATTGCAGTACCAGTGTGTTTGCGACCTGCTCGATGAAAAGCTGGTTAAAAACGGTCAATACCGAAAAACCGAAGATCTGAGGGGCGCGCACAACAAGCTCTTAACCAAACAGGCGGGTCGTGAACCTGCAATCGAGGAGTGTGGCGTCATTCGATAAATACCGCCCTTGAGCGATCAGGCTCAAAGGCGGATTTCAAAGTGCCGGGAGATCAGGAGTGATCGTCGGGCTTTTTCTTCAGCTTCGGATTGGGAAAAAATTGCACCGCCTGGACCTTGGCATCCGGGACCTTCACCGCGGTGGTATTGACCCGCGTCCCCAATTCCTTGGGCACTGACAGACCTTGCTCGTTCAGCGTGTCGGAATAACCGCAGGCCACGCATTCGCGGTGCGGCACCTCGTCTTCGCTCCACATCATCAACTTGTCCGGCTCGCTGCACGCCGGGCAGACTGCCCCGGCGATGAAGCGTTTCTTGGTTTTGCTCACTGGCCCGTCACTCATGCTGCCGCGTCCTCGTCGAGGCCGCTGTGGCGCAAGAGTGCGTCAATCGACGGCGCACGTCCGCGGAAATCGACGAACAGCACCATCGGCTCCTGAGAACCGCCGCGGGCCAGGATCGCCTCGCGAAACGCACGGCCGGTGGCGGCATTGAGCACGCCTTCTTCCTCGAACTTCGAGAAGGCATCGGCCGACAGTACTTCAGCCCATTTGTAGCTGTAGTAACCCGCCGCGTAACCACCAGCGAAGATGTGCGCGAAGCTGTTAGGGAAACGGTTGTAAGCCGGTGGACGCATCACCGAAACCTCGTCGCGCACGCCTTCGAGCACTTGCAGCACGCTTCGGCCGTCGCCATGGGTGGCGTGCAACTCGAAGTCAAACAGCGAAAATTCCAGCTGGCGAACCATCATCAGCCCGGACTGGAAGTTCTTCGCGGCGAGCATTTTTTGCAGCAGGTCCTGCGGCAGCGGCTCGCCGGTTTCGTAGTGACCGGAGATCAGCGCCAGGCCTTCCGGCTCCCAGCACCAGTTTTCCATGAACTGACTTGGCAGCTCGACCGCATCCCACGCCACGCCGTTGATCCCGGACACGCCGGAATATTCAACGCGGGTCAGCAGGTGGTGCAGGCCGTGACCGAATTCGTGGAACAGCGTGGTGACTTCATCGTGGGTCAGCAGGGCAGGTTTGCCGCTGTCAGCCGGGGTGAAGTTGCACACCAGGTTGGCGACCGGGCTTTGCAGTACGCCTGCAGCTGTACGACGACGGTCGCGGGCGCCGTCCATCCAGGCACCGCCGCGCTTGTTGGCACGGGCATACAGGTCGAAGAAGAAGCGCCCGACGTGCTCGCCATTCTCCTTGATTTCGAACAGGCGAACGTCCGGGTGCCAGGCGTCGAAACCTTTCAGCTCGGCGATTTCGATGCCATACAGACGTTGCACGATGGCGAACAGACCGCTCAGGACTTTATCGATCGGGAAGTACGCACGCAGGGCTTCCTGGGCGACGCTGTAACGCTGTTCACGGAGTTTTTCGCCGAAGAAACCGCTGTCCCAGCTTTGCAGATCAGGGCAACCCTGTTCGGCAGCGTAGGCTTTGAGTTGCTCGAGATCCTGCGCGGCGAACGGTTTGCTGCGCTTGGCCAGATCGCGCAGGAAGCTCAGCACCTGATCGCTGGACTCAGCCATTTTGGTCGCCAGGCTCAGCTCCGAGAAACTGGCGAAACCCAGCAGCTTGGCCAGTTCCTGACGCAGGTCGAGGATTTCTTCCATCACCGGGCCGTTATCGTTCTGACCGGCATTCGGGCCTTGGTCCGACGCACGGGTGCAGTAGGCAGCGTAGACTTCTTCGCGTAGCGCACGGTCTTGGGCGTAGGTCATCACCGCGTAGTAGCTAGGGAATTCCAGGTTGATCAGCCAGCCTTGCAGATCTTTGGCTTGGGCGGCGGCGGCCATTTGCGCCTTGGCCGAATCGGTCAGGCCGGCGAGGGCAGCCTCATCGGTGATGTGTTTGGTCCAGGCCTGGGTGGCATCGAGCAATTGGTTGGAGAAATGGCTGCCCAGCTCAGACAGCTTGCTCTGCACCTCGGCGTAACGCTTTTGCTCAGCCGCCGGCAAATCGATACCTGACAGACGGAAATCACGCAGCGCGTGTTCCAGAATGGTTTTTTGCGCGACATCGAAACCGGCTGCTTCCGGGCTATTGACCAGCGCTTCATAGGCCTGGAACAGCTCACGGTTCTGGCCCATTTCGGTGGCGTAGGCACTCAGCGCCGGCAGGCAGGACTCGTAAGCCTCACGCAGTTCGGCACTGTTGCACACCGCATTCAGGTGACTGACCGGGCTCCAGGCTGCGCCCAGGCGATCGTTCAGTTCGTCCATCGCCAGCACCAGGCCCGCCCAGGTAGGCTGTTTGCCCTGGGTTTTGAGGATCTCGGCGATGGCGGCGCGGTTGTCCGCAAGGATCTGTTCGATGGCCGGTTGTACGTGCTCGGCGCGGATCGCCGAGAACGGCGGCAGGTCGTAGGGCTGCAAAAGAGGATTGTTCACGCTCACGGTTGGCACCTTGGCTGGAAGAAACATGCGGCCATCTTAATTACAATCGACGTCAACCGCAGCTATCAACAACAGAGAGAGAGCCTATCGTGTCCCTTCGCAAGTACCAGAACCACACCCCCGTGCTCGGTAAAGGCGCCTTTGTCGACAGCTCGGCGGTGGTGATCGGCGACGTCGAAATAGGCGAAGACAGCTCGGTCTGGCCGCTGACCGTGATCCGCGGCGACATGCACCGCATCCGCATTGGTCAGCGCACCAGCGTGCAGGACGGCTGCGTGCTGCACATCACCCACGCCGGGCCCTTCAACCCTGACGGCTTCCCGCTGTTGATCGGCGACGACGTGACCATCGCCCACAAAGTCACGCTGCACGGCTGCTCCGTCGGCAACCGGATCCTGATCGGCATGGGCAGCATCGTCATGGACGGCGCGGTGGTCGAAGACGAGGTGATCATCGGCGCCGGAAGCCTGGTGCCGCCGGGCAAACGCCTGGAAAGCGGTTTCCTCTATGTCGGCAGCCCGGTGAAACAGGTCCGTCCACTGACTGACAAGGAACGGGCGTTTTTCACCTACAGCGCGGCGAATTACGTGAAGCTCAAAGACCTGCATCTGGCCGAAGGCTACGACCAGCTCTGATCCCGGCCTACTTATTCAGGAATGTTCATGCATTACCAAACCGTTTTGTTCGACCTCGATGGCACCTTGACCGACCCGCGTGAGGGCATCACTCGCTCGATCCAGTTCGCCTTGAGCAAACTGGGGATCGACGAGCCTGACCTGACCAAGCTCGAACACTTCATCGGCCCGCCATTGCTGCAAGCCTTCATGCAGTTCTACGGCTTCGACGAGCCCAAGGCCTGGGAGGCGGTGAATTTCTATCGCGAGCGCTTCAAGGTCACCGGCCTGTACGAAAACCGCGTGTTCGACGGTGTCATGCCATTGCTGGAAACCCTTGATGGGCAAGGGCGGCAGCTGTATATCGCGACGTCGAAGCCGTGGGTTTTCGCCCGGGAAATCGCCCGGCACTTCGGTTTCGATCAGCACTTCAAAGTGATATACGGCAGCGAACTGGACGGCACCCGCACCGACAAGGTCGAGCTGATCGCCCATTTGATGGCCGAAGAAGGCCTGGACCCGGCCAGCACACTGATGATCGGCGACCGCAAACACGACCTGATCGGCGCCAGGCGCAACGGTCTGGACGCAGCGGCGGTGGGTTATGGCTTCGGCAGCCACGAAGAATTGAGCGCCGAACAGCCGGCGTATCACTTCGAGACATTGGCCGAGTTGCATCAGGCGTTTTTGCAGCGTTAGTGGAATCGCCATCGCGAGCAGGCTCGCTCCCACAGGGGATCGCGTACCTGCCCAACGCCTCGGTCTAATGTGGGAGCTAGCTTGCTCGCGATGGCGTCAGTTCATCCAGCGCAAATCTCAAAGGGCTGCCAACGCTTTCAGCGCTGCCTTGCGCTGCTCAACCGGCAGCGCCCCCAACTTTTCAACCGCCGTGTAGAACTTCAGCCAATCCCCGCCCGACTGTTTGAACACCTCGGAAAACGCCGGCACCCACTGATCATAGAGCCCGAATGGCAGCAGCCTGGCGTTGTTCATCGGCGCATTGATCCAGGCATCAAAGCGCTTGTCACCGGCCCATTGGCTGTCGCGCAGGGTTCGATAATCGCTGCGCAAACGGTCGAACTCGGCGGCTTTACGCTGGCGCATCTGTTCGGGCGCCAGGGGCAATGCATAGAGTTTTTCGAGTCGCGTACGGGTGTCCAGAATCAGCCGGGTAAGTTGATCACGTTGCTGCTCTTGAGCCTTGCCGGCCGGCGGTAAGCCGCGCTCCGCGCGCCATTGGCGGGTGCCTTCCTGTTCGACGAAGGTGGCGAAAGATTCATTGAACTCCGTGTCGTCCTTCACATAAAACCGCTGATGCGCCAATTCGTGAAAAATCAGCGTCGCCAGGCGCTCGTCACCCCAGTTCATCATTGAACTGATGATCGGGTCGTTGAACCAGCCCAAGGTCGAATAGGCTTCAACTCCGCTGATCGACACGTCCATGCCCTGCAGACGCAGCAGCGCCGCGTTACCTCGTGCAGCGCTCTGGCTGTAGTACCCGCGATAGGCCACGCACCCGGCAATCGGAAAGCAATGATTCTGCGGCTTGAGGGAAAACTCCGGCGTGGCGAACACATTCCACACCACATACGGTCGGCCGATGTCGGCGTAGAGGCGATAACTTTCGTTGTCTGGCAAGTGCAACCGCTGGCTGGCGAACTCGCGGGCCTTTTGCGACTGAGCCAGGCGCGCGCGCAGTTTCGCATCACGCGCAGGGTTGGCAATCACCTCGCTCACCGGTTCACGCGCGTGCAGCAATTGCCACTGACCGCTGGCCAACTGGCTGTAATAACTGACGCTCGAGCAACCGTTCAGCAACAAAAGCAATGCAGCCGGAAACAAAACGCGCAAAACGCGATCAAGTAACCGATGGCTTGAAAGCAGCCTGATCACATCAAATCATCCTTGGGGAGTCTGCCCGCAAGACTATCTCGCCTGACTGGAGCTTCGCTATGCGCGCGTTAATGCTGACTGCAAACCTGCTGATGCTGGCTGGCTGTGTAGGACTGCCCCAACCCGACCCGGCGCAAGCCTGGATCGACCTCGGCCCCCATCAACATGACACCGTGCTGCAAGCGCTGGAAGTGGACGCCAAGGCCACCGCCGATAAGCGCTACTTCCAGGTACCACCGGGCAGTCATGAGTTGAAGGTGCGTTATCAGTTCGCGGTAGCACCGACAAATATCGGTCCCGACGCCGAACCGCTGTGGCGCGATTGCCGGTTAAGTGTGAAGTTCAACGACTTCAGTGCCGGCCAGCGATATCAACTGCAAGCGGGCAATATCGGCTTCCGGCCGTGGGCCAAACTCTATGATCAGCAGCGCAAAGTCGTTGGCCAAGCGCATCTGGCAGGCTGTCAACGAACCTGATCGGCGCTATGATTAATATCTGATCAGCCGGAATTTCATCATGCGCAGGACCCTGCTATTGCTCGCCATCAGCTCTCTGACGGCCTGTGTGAGCCCGCTACCCGCCGCAAACCCGAACATGGCCTGGGTCGACTTCGCCATGCCGACGCCCGGGGGCAAGGTTCTCATGGCCGAGAGCCTGGACAATAAGCGCCTGAAAGACGGGCGATTCTTCCAGGTCACACCCGGCAGCCATGAACTGAAGGTTCGCTTCGACTTCGAGCAGTTTTACGGAGGCTTTGGCATGGACTTGGACTCGCCAAACCGACTGTGCTATTTGACTGTGCGCTACGATCATTTCGAAGCCGGCCAACGTTACCTGCTCGAAGCTCGCTCGCTGACCACCACGCCCAGCGCCCGGCTGTATAACGCCAAGCGCGAGCTCGTCGCCGAAGAGAATCAGACTTTTTGCATCCCGTAAGACGGATTATCTGTCGTTCTTCTGATAGATGATTTTCTTCGTTCCGCCTTCACACGTGCCGACCACCATGTTCTGGTCATGCACTTCGTCATTGGTGACGATCTCCAGGGTGTAGGACGATACGTTATTGGCCTGGATCTTGGATTCGATCTCGGCCTTGAGTTCTTCGCAGGATTTGGTTGCCGCCAGGGCCGATGTGGCCAGCACACTGCAGATAACCGCCAAGGCAAAACGTTTCATGGTTGAAGCTCCCTTGAGGCAGCGCGCACAGTCATGCGCTGAAGCTGCTGTCACTTATTCGACCACAGTTTCAGTTCACGAGTTCTGATTTGTAGCAGCTGGCGTGCCAGCTGCTACCAGGGAGCGATCAGCCCACGAGTGTCGCATCAAGCGTGATTTTGGCGTTCAACACCTTGGAAACCGGGCAGCCTACTTTAGCTTTTTTGCTCAACTCCTCGAATTGCTGCTGGCTCGCGCCAGGGATTTTCGCTTTGAGCGTCAGGTGCACGGCGGTGATCGCAAAACCACCGTCGACCTGATCCAGCGTCACCTCGGCCTGGGTGTCGATCGTGTCGGCCTTGAGGCCAGCCTCGCCGAGAATCATCGAAAATGCCATGGAGAAACACCCCGCGTGAGCGGCGCCGATCAGTTCTTCCGGGTTGGTGCCCGGGCCGCCTTCGAAGCGTGCCTTGAAGCCATAAGGTGCATCTTTCAGGACCCCGGTTTCGGTCGAGATAGAACCAAGGCCGGTCTTCAAATCACCGACCCAATGTGCCGATGCTTTCTTTTTGATACTCATCTTTGCCTCCTCAATATCCGGCGCGAGGATCGCGCCTTCATGGTTTTCGGTTGCCTGGGTTCTGAGGATAGAAGGCTGGGCAAAGTTCATCGTGTCGGATCGAACCGCTTATCTGGTCGGCAATTTCACGTCTGCTATTGAAACTCGGGTATATGCCCACATTGCATAGAACACGCTCATGCATTCGGCAGGTTTTCGTTGGTGAGAAAAGCCTGCGTACCCTCATTGGAGAAGCCGGCTTATGAAACAACTGTCCGATATCAAGTTCTCGACGCTGGACCTGGTGCCCGTTCGCGAGAACGGCAGCCCTGCGCAATCGCTGCGCAACTCGCTGGACCTGGCGCAACACGTGGAGAAGTGGGGCTATAACCGCTTCTGGGTCGCCGAACACCACAACATGGATGGCATCGCCAGCTCCGCGACTTCCGTACTGCTTGGCTATCTGGCCGGCGGGACGTCGAGCATTCGTGTCGGCTCCGGTGGCGTGATGCTGCCCAACCATGCGCCACTGGTGATCGCCGAACAATTCGGCACCCTTGAAAGCCTCTATCCGGGGCGAATCGACCTCGGTCTGGGTCGCGCACCGGGCTCCGATCAGATGACAGCCCGCGCCTTGCGCCGTGAACGCTCCGGCAGCGCCGACGATTTCCCCGAAGACGTGGCCGAACTGATGCGCTACCTGGGTCCACGCACGCCGGACCAGCGCATTATCGCGATGCCCGGCACCGGCACCCATGTGCCGGTCTGGCTGCTGGGCTCCAGCCTGTTCAGCGCGCAACTGGCCGGCGAGCGCGGTTTGCCTTACGCCTTCGCCTCGCATTTCGCACCGCGTTATATGCATGAAGCGATTCGGGTTTACCGCAATCACTTCAAGCCTTCAGCCGTACTGGATAAACCCTACGTGATGCTGGGCGTGCCGCTGGTAGCCGCCGACACCGACGAACAAGCCGATTACCTGGCAACCTCGGTCTACCAACGAATCCTGGCGCTGATGCGCGGCCAAAGCCTGGTTCAACGGCCACCGGTGAAAACCATGGATGGCCTGTGGTTGCCCCATGAGAAAGAAGCCGTCGGTGATTTCCTCGGCCTGGCCATGGTCGGCAGCCCGGCGAAAATTCGCGGCAAACTTGAAGTGCTGATCGAGCAGACTCAAGCCGACGAGTTGATCTTCACCTGTGACCTGTACGAACACGCTGATCGCCTGCATTCCTACGAACTGCTGGCGCAAGTGATGAAGGGCTGAGTCTCGGACAGCACCTGCAAAAAAGCCGACGCCATGGCGTCGGCTTTACATAAACAGCTGACTCACCTACTTCTTGTAGACGATGACCTTCTTGCCTGCCTCGCATTTTCCGACCACCTTGCCACCCGCGGCCGCGCCTTTATCGACGATTTCCAGCGAATAGTTTTTGGAGCCCTTGGCATCGATTTTTGCCGCAATTTCGCTTTTCAGCTCTTCGCACGGTTTGCCCGCCGCAAAGGTTGTTCCCGCAATGCTCAACAAACCCACCGCCAATATAAATTTCTTCATCGGTCACATTCCCTGGTCGGATCAAAAGGGGTAAGCGTTAACACTCGGGCGCCTGACGCCCAAGACGAAGTAGCGCTTTGCCATTCCCTATGGCAATCGGCCAGCGCACAAGTTCAGAAGCCTAGCTCAACCTCAGCTATTGGCAATCCGGAACCCGACTTTGAGCGTGACCTGAAAGTGTGCCGCCTTGCCGTCCTTGATGTGCCCGCGGGTTTCGGTAACCTCGAACCACTCCATGAGCTTGATGCTTTTGCTGGCCTCGGCCAATGCATTGTTGATGGCATCTTCAATGCTGGTAGGGGACGAGCCAACCAGTTCGACTTTCTTGTAAGTGTGATGGTCAGTCATGGCGTTCTCCTGGAATTGTGATTAGAGCCTAGCAGCGATTGTCGGTATTTCTTCTGTCGTTGAAGGTTCAAAATGAATGCACTTTCCCGAACCGTTGGAGTCCCAACCAACATACGCACTCAACCAAAGAAGGAGAGTCACCATGGCCATCACCTCGTTGCGTAAAGCGTCATTGCAAAGCATGGAAGCCGAGATAGAGAGTCTGCTCAAGTCGCTGGAAAGCCTGAAGAGTGATACCTCGGACGAGTCGCTGAAAACGCTCAAGGCCCTCAAAAACAACGCCGAGAACGCACTGAAACACTCGCGCCACCTGCTCAGCGATGCGTACGAAGAAGTCAAAGTCAAAACCCGCGAAACCGGGATCGCCACCCGCGATTACGCCCAGGAACACCCATGGACCACGGCCAGCGTCGCGGTCGGAGCCTTGGGTTTGCTGGCCGCGTATCTGCTGTACAAACGCGGCCATTAAGGCTGGCGCAGCTCGTTTTTCAGCCACTGTGCCAACTGCCGAGCGCGCCCGTCTGCAGCGCGCTTGGGTAGCCACAACGCCAGTTGCGCCGGGGTTTCACTGAACCCCCACGGCGCAACCAGGCGACCGGCCTTCAAGTCCTCGGCCACCAGCGGCTCAGGGGCAATCGCCACGCCCAGCCCGGCCACTGCCGCCTCCAGCAAATAATATAAATGCTCGAAACCCTGCCCGAACTTCAGCGCTTTGGCGTCGAGACCGTTGCGCTGCGCCCAACTGGGCCAGGCTTGCGGGCGTGAAGTGGTGTGCAACAAGGATTGGTTGAGCAGCGCAGCCGCCGGCGCCTGGCGCAGGCTGTCGTAACCGGCAAAGCGTGGGCTGAGCACCGGGCCGATGCGCTCGCTGGCCAATTCATAAACCTGCATGTCCGCAGGCCATGGCGGCTCGGCAAACACCAGCAAGGCATCGAGCCCCGGCCGTCGTGGGTCAAGATCGCCTTCACCCGCCGACAGATGCAAACGCAAGTCCGGCAGGTCGGCATTCAACCGGCCCAGACGTGGAATGAACCAGCGCGCCAGCAAACTGCCGGAGCAGCCGAGCACGAACGGCGCGTCGGCGTGGCCTTGCGTCAGCTCACCACACACGGTGCGCAAACGCTCAAAGGCCTCGCTGCTGGCATCGCGCAAGCGCACACCGGCATCTGTGAGTTTAAGGCCGCGCCCATCCTTGACGAACAGGCTCACCCCCAGATGCTCCTCCAGCACTTTCAGCTGTCGACTGACCGCACCGTGAGTCACGTGCAGTTGCTCCGCAGCCTGACTGACGCTGTTCAGGCGGGCAGTGGCCTCGAAGGCGCGCAAGGCGTTCAGCGGGGGAAGGTCATGGCTCATGGGATCTGTGAGTTTTCCTGACAGGTTACGGCGATCTTATCGGTTTTCAGCCCGGGACGTCAGGGGTAGAGTGAACGCCATTGCCACTTCACGAATTCAACTGGAGCGCCCCATGACCCAGACTAATCTGCGCAACGGCCCTGATGCCAACGGCCTGTTTGGCGCGTTCGGCGGCCGCTACGTCGCCGAGACCCTGATGCCGTTGATCCTCGACCTGGCCCGCGAATATGAAGCGGCCAAGGATGATCCGGCGTTCAAAGAAGAATTGGCCTACTTCCAGCGCGACTACGTCGGCCGTCCAAGCCCACTGTACTTCGCCGAGCGCCTGACCGAATTCTGCGGCGGCGCGAAGATCTACCTCAAGCGCGAAGAGCTGAACCACACCGGCGCACACAAGATCAACAACTGCATCGGCCAGATCCTGCTGGCGCGGCGCATGGGCAAAAAACGCATCATCGCCGAGACCGGCGCCGGCATGCACGGCGTGGCGACCGCCACCGTGGCCGCGCGCTTTGGCCTCGATTGCGTGATCTACATGGGCACCACCGACATCGAGCGCCAACAGGCCAACGTGTTCCGCATGAAACTGTTGGGCGCTGAAGTGATCCCCGTGGTTGCCGGCACCGGCACCCTGAAAGACGCGATGAACGAAGCCCTGCGTGACTGGGTGACCAATGTCGACAGCACCTTCTACCTGATCGGCACCGTGGCCGGCCCGCACCCTTATCCGGCGATGGTCCGCGACTTCCAGGCGGTGATCGGCAAGGAAACCCGCGAACAACTGCAAGCCAAGGAAGGTCGCCTGCCGGACAGCCTGGTGGCATGCATTGGCGGTGGTTCCAACGCCATGGGCCTGTTCCACCCGTTCCTCGATGACAAAAGCGTCGAAATCATCGGCGTTGAAGCGGCGGGCCATGGCATCGAAACCGGCAAGCATGCGGCCAGCCTGAACGGTGGCGTACCGGGCGTGCTGCACGGCAACCGGACTTTCCTGCTGCAGGACGACGATGGCCAGATCATCGATGCTCACTCGATCTCTGCCGGCCTCGACTATCCGGGTATCGGTCCGGAACACGCCTGGTTGCACGACATCGGCCGTGTCCAGTACACCTCAGTGACTGACCACGAAGCCTTGGACGCCTTCCACAAATGCTGCCGCCTGGAAGGGATTATTCCTGCACTGGAAAGCGCCCACGCCCTGGCCGAAGTGTTCAAACGCGCACCGACCCTGCCGAAAGATCACCTGATGGTGGTCAACTTGTCCGGCCGTGGCGACAAAGACATGCAAACCGTGATGCACCATATGGATCAGTCCCAGCAGGAGAAACACTGATGAGCCGCCTGCAAACGCGCTTCGCCGAACTCAAAGAACAGAACCGCGCCGCCCTCGTGACCTTCGTCACTGCCGGCGACCCGAGCTATGACACCTCGCTGGCGATCCTCAAAGGTTTGCCAGCGGCGGGCGCCGACGTGATCGAACTGGGCATGCCCTTCACCGATCCGATGGCCGACGGCCCGGCAATCCAGCTCGCCAACATCCGCGCCCTGGGCGCCAAGCAAAACCTGGCGAAAACCCTGCAAATGGTTCGCGAGTTCCGCAAAGACAACAACCACACGCCGCTGGTGCTGATGGGTTACTTCAACCCGATTCATTACTACGGCGTACCGCGCTTCATCAGCGACGCCAAGGAAGCCGGTGTCGATGGCCTGATCGTGGTCGACATGCCGCCAGAACATAACGCCGAGCTGTGCGACCCGGCACAAGCGGCAGGCATCGACTTCATCCGCCTGACCACTCCGACCACCGACGACGCACGCCTGCCGACGGTGCTCAATGGCAGTTCCGGTTTCGTTTACTACGTGTCGGTGGCCGGTGTGACCGGTGCTGGCGCAGCGACCCTGGAACACGTCGAAGAAGCCGTGGCCCGCTTGCGTCGCCACACCGACCTGCCGATCAGCATCGGGTTCGGCATCCGCACACCGGAGCAAGCGGCGTCCATCGCCCGTCTGGCAGACGGCGTGGTGGTGGGTTCGGCGCTGATCGACCACATCGCCAACGCGACCACCCCCGAGCAGGCCATCGACGGCGTACTCGGCCTGTGCTCGGCGTTGTCCGAAGGTGTGCGTAAAGCCCGCGTCAGCTAAGAGTAAAGTTCCTGATACAGAGGAATTAAGTGCCCGGCACCGCAGACTAAATAGCAAGACCCAGGGGTTTGGAACCGAGTTCTGAGCCCCTTTTTTTGCTGTGGATGCTCTGAGGAAGACCCAAATGAAAATGCCCAAACGCTTGATCGCCAGCCTGGGTGTATTGATGCTCGGCGCCACACCCTTGCTCCACGTAAGCGCCGATGAACGCGACGATCATGATCGCGGCGGCCCGCGGTATGAGCATCGCGGCGATGATCACCGCGATCACCGTCCTGAATACAGACGGCCACCTCAGGACTTCGGTCCGGTGCGCGAGGTGATCCGCGTCAACCACGGGTATTTCGTACGCGGTGCGCCACCACCGCCAGGCGTTCGCTGGGTCAGAGGCCAACCTTTGCCGCGCGGCTACTACGGCGAACGCCTGGACAGCCGAGCCCTCGAACGCCTGCCGTATTACCCAGGTTACGAATGGCGACGCATGGGCGGCGACATCGTGCTGATCGCCATAGGCACCGGGGTGGTTTATGAGGTGCTGGAGGGTGTGTTGTATTGAGTGTTGATCGGGGTTTTGCGTAGTCCGAACCGACGCTATCGCGAGCAAGCTCGCTCCCACATTGAAATGCGTTCCTCTGTGGGAGCGAGCCTGCTCGCGATGAGGCCCTGACAGGTCACCCAGCTCTCAAACCTGCTCAAAAAATCGACAAATCCAGTGGCCGAACCGCGCCCATCCAGATCGCATGGTCGGTGTGGTCCGCCAGGTCGTCGCCCGTATCCGGGTGAACAAATACCACCAAACCTTTGCGATTGAGCGCCAGCCACGGCAGCACTTCGCCGAGCTGCTCCGGCGCGAAGGCCAGCTGGCAGCTCCAGTCCGGGTGCGGGCCGACCAGCCGTTCGTGGACCCGGCCCATCTTCAGCGGGAACAGCTGTGCAGCCTGCTCACACAGGGCTCGCGCCTGATCGATGGTGTTCGCGTCAAAGTACACATGGGCGTGATAGCCCTTGATCCGTTGCATAGCGTTCTCGTGTCTCGGGATTCATTCCACCCGCAACGCTACACCGCAATCGATGGCAGCGCCAAACCTGTCAGCGACTCCGCGCTGCTGGCCTGCTCGGTCATCAGCCAGTCGACGAACTGCTGGATCAGCGCACTGCGGCGTTTGCGCTGGGGCAACACCACGTAATAGCCGAAGCTCGATATCGCCGTCTCGGCAATCGGCCGGCACAACAAGCCTTGCGCCAGCAAGTTATCCACAAGGTGCCGCCAACCGATGGCCACGCCCTGGCCGCCAATCGCGGCTTGAATCAACAGTGTGTAGTTGTCGAAACGCAGTTGCCCCGGTGCCGGAGGGGTCGCGATGCCCAAAGTACGGAACACGCCGCTCCAGTCGAACCAGTGGCTGCTGTTTTCGCCGCGTAAATGCAGCAGCGGCAACTCTTGCAGAGCGTGGGCGGGCAGGGGTATCGCGCGGTCTTTGAGCAGCAGCGGGCTGCACACCGGGAATACTTCCTCACTGAACAGCCAATGGCTTTCGCCCTGCTTGAAACGCCCATCACCAAACAGCACGGCCACGTCGATATCAGTGCGCAGCATGTTGTGGCTGCGCTCGCTGGTGACCAGGCTGACATCCACCTGCGGATTGGCTTGGTGGAAGCGGTGCAGACGCGGCATCAGCCAATACGCGGCGAAGGCGAAGTCGGTGGCCACCTGCAACACCTCGTGCTGATGCTGGGCGCTGATCGCGTTCAGCCCGGCGTCGATGCTCTGCAAACCGGCCTGCACCTGTTCGAACAGAATCGCTCCGGCCTCGGTCAGCTCGATGCCTCGGTAGATGCGGTCGAACAACCGCGTGCCGAGTTGCTCCTCCAGCCGTTTGAGCTGCTGACTGACAGCGGGCTGCGTGGTGCCGAGTTCCACCGCCGCAGCGGTGAAGCTGCGGTGACGTGCAGCGGCCTCAAAGGCACGGAACAGATCCAGAGACAAATCACCAAGGGCGTCATACATAAGTTGTGCTTATCCTAGTCATTGCCGGGCGTGGGCTTTACCACAAAGTGCGTGGGTTACATCCTCGATCACAGCACTTTCGCATAACTGCTCACTATGGAATGCCGCGATCTCATGAAGCGCAAGAACATTCTTTTCATCATGGCCGATCAAATGGCCGCGCCCCTGCTGCCGTTCTACGGTTCATCGCCGATCAAGCTGCCCAACCTGAGCCGCCTCGCCGCACAAGGCGTGGTGTTCGACGCCGCGTATTGCAACAGCCCGTTGTGTGCCCCTTCGCGTTTCACCCTGGTCAGCGGCCAATTACCGAGCAAGATCGGGGCCTACGACAACGCGGCGGATTTTCCGGCAGATGTGCCGACCTATGCCCACTACCTGCGGCGCCTCGGCTACCGCACCGCGTTGTCCGGCAAGATGCACTTCTGTGGCCCGGATCAGTTACATGGCTACGAAGAACGCCTGACCAGCGACATCTACCCGGCCGACTACGGCTGGGCAGTGAACTGGGATGAACCGGACGTACGCCCGAGCTGGTATCACAACATGTCCTCGGTGCTGCAGGCCGGGCCTTGCGTGCGCACCAATCAACTGGATTTCGACGAAGAGGTGGTGTTCAAGGCCCAGCAGTACCTGTTCGATCACATCCGCGAAGATGGCGATCAGCCGTTTTGCCTGACCGTGTCGATGACTCACCCACACGATCCGTACACCATTCCCAAGGCCTTTTGGGACCTGTACGACAACCAAGACATCCCGTTGCCGGAAACCCCGGCGCAAACCGATCTCGATCCGCATTCCCGGCGCCTGCTCAAGGTGTACGACCTGTGGGACAAGCCACTGCCTGTGGATAAGATTCGCGATGCGCGGCGCGCCTATTTCGGTGCGTGCAGCTATATCGACAGCAACGTCGGCAAACTTCTGCAAACCCTCGAGGATACGGGGCTGATCGACGACACCATCATCGTCTTCTCCGGTGACCACGGCGACATGCTCGGCGAGCGTGGGCTCTGGTACAAAATGCACTGGTTCGAAATGGCCGCCCGCGTGCCGCTGCTGGTCAGCGCACCGGGGCAGTTCGCCGCTGGGCGAGTCGGCGCTGCGGTGTCCACCGCCGACCTGCTGCCGACCCTGGTGGAACTGGCCGGAGGCACGTTGGAACCCGGCTTGCCACTGGACGGCCGTTCGCTGGTGCCACACCTGCAAGGGCAGGGCGGACACGACGAAGTGTTCGGTGAATACATGGCCGAAGGCACCATCAGTCCACTGATGATGATCCGCCGTGGCGCGTACAAGTTCATCTACAGCGAAGACGATCCGTGCCTGCTCTTCGATGTACACAACGATCCGCACGAACAGGAGGAGCTCAGCCAATCCACGCAACATCGTCAGTTGTTCGACGATTTTCTCGCCGAAGCACGGGCTAAATGGAATATCCCGGAAATCCACCAACAGGTGCTTGCCAGCCAGCGTCGACGACGTTTCGTCGCTCAGGCGCTGACCCTCGGCAAGCTGAAGAGCTGGGATCACCAGCCGCTGGTGGACGCCAGCCAGCAATACATGCGCAACCACATCGACCTCGATGATCTGGAGCGCAAAGCACGTTATCCACAACCCTGCCAAAACCAATAACGTAAGGGGAAGAACATGCAAAAGTTATCCACAGTACTGACGGCGGGGCTGCTGGCCTTGAGCAGCGTTTCGGCCTACGCCGAGCAAAGTTGCGACACGGTGAAAATGGCGGACCCGGGCTGGAGCGACATTGCCGCGACCAACGCCATCACCGGTTTCCTGCTTGAGGGCATGGGCTACAAGGCCAAGGTCGACACCTTGGCGGTGCCGATCACCTTTGGCGGGCTCAAGGACGGCCAGGTCGATGTGTTCCTGGGTAACTGGATGCCGGCGCAGCAGGGTTTCTACGACAAGTTCGTGGCCAATGGCGATGTCACCCAGCTGTCGAAGAACCTCGACGGCACCGAGTTCACCCTGGCGGTACCGGACTATGTGTGGGACGCCGGTGTGCATAACTTTGCCGACCTGAACAAGTACGCCGACAAGTTCGACAAGAAGATCTACGGCATTGGCTCCGGCGCCCCGGCGAACATTTCGCTGCAAGAGATCATCAAGAAGAACGATTTCGACCTCGGCCAATGGAAGCTGATCGAATCCAGCGAACAGGCAATGCTCGCCGAAGTGTCCCGTGCGGTTAAAAAGCAGAAGTTCGTGACCTTCCTCGGCTGGACCCCGCACCCGATGAACGTGCAGCTGAAAATGCATTACCTGAAGGGCGGCGAGAAGTACTTCGGCGACACCGGCAGTGTGCACACCCTGACCCGCAAAGGTTATGCACAGGCCTGCCCGAACGTTGGCAAGCTGCTGACCAACCTGAGCTTCACCCAGGAGATGGAGAACAGCATCATGGCCGAAGTGGTCAACAAGAAGCTCAGCAACGCTGATGCGGCGAAGGCGTGGATCAAGGCTAATCCGGCGGTGCTGGACAAGTGGCTGGATGGCGTGAAGACCGTGGATGGGAAGGACGCGTTGCCAGCCGTAAAGGCCAAACTGTAAGGATCTCTGACCACCCTGTGGCGAGGGAGCTTGCTCCCGCTCGACCGCGCAGCGGTCGCAAAATCGCTCATTGCGTTGTATCTGAAAGAGCGCGATTGCCGGTTTTGGGGCTGCTATGCAGCCCAGCGGGAGCAAGCTCCCTCGCCACAATGCTTTATCCTGACGCCTTTGAATGATTCCGACCGAGAGGCCCCATGGCAATCTCCAGACGCCATAAGCTCTTCCCCTTTCTCAGTTGGCTGCCCCGGCAAACCCGCGCCAGCGTTGGCCGCGACCTTGTCGTTGGCCTCAGCGGGGCGATTCTTGCGTTACCGCAGTCCATTGCCTACGCCCTGATCGCCGGGTTACCTGCCGAATACGGCTTGTACGCTGCCATCATCCCGGTGTTGATTGCCTGCCTCTGGGGGTCCTCCTGGCATTTGATCTGCGGCCCGACGGCGGCGATCTCTATCGTTCTTTACGCCAGCGTCAGTCCCTTGGCCGTGCCCGGTTCCCAGGACTACATCACGCTGATCCTGCTGCTGACCTTCCTCGCCGGTATTTTCCAGTGGCTGCTAGGCATGTTGCGCTTTGGCGCGCTGGTGAACTTCGTTTCGCACTCGGTGGTGCTGGGTTTCACCCTCGGTGCGGCGGTGGTGATCGCCCTTGGGCAGTTGCCGAACCTGTTGGGGCTGGACCTGCCGAATCAGGCCACGGCGCTGAACAGCCTGGTGTCACTGATCGGCGACATTGGCGCGCTGGATAAACCATCGCTGGTGCTGGGTCTTGGCACACTGGCTGTGGGCATTGCGCTGAAACTGCTGCTGCCACGCTGGCCGAGCCTGTTGATCAGCCTGATTTTCAGCGGCCTGTTGGTGTGGCTGTGGCCGTCGATGTTTGGCCATGTGAAGTTGGTCAGCTCATTCGTCGGTCGGTTGCCGCCGTTCAACCTGTTGCCGCTGGATCTGGACCTGGTGCTGCGCCTGTTGCCCAGTGCGGTGGCGGTCGGCATGCTCGGGCTGGTCACCAGCCTGTCGATTGCCCGCTCGTTGTCGGCGCGATCGCAGCAGTTACTCGATGCGAATCAGGAGGTCCGCGCGCAGGGGCTTTCGAACATCATCGGCAGTTTTTTCGCAGGCTCGCTGTCGGCCGGCTCCTTTACCCGTTCGGGCTTGAGTTATGAAGCGGGCGCCCGCTCACCACTGGCCGGGGTGTTCTCGGCGCTGTGGGTGGCGTTGTTTGCGCTGACTGGCGCAACGTTGATTGCCCACATCCCGATTCCAGCGATGGCCGGGAGCATTCTGCTGATTTGCTGGGGATTGGTGGACCATCGCGGCATTCGCGCGTTGTTCCGGGTCAGCCATGCCGAATTCGCGGTGATGGCGCTGACATGCGTCGCTACTTTGCTGCTGGAACTACAAACAGCGATCTACGCTGGGGTGTTGGCCTCGCTGTTTTTCTACCTCAAACGCACCTCGCAGCCCCGCGTGCAGCAATGGAGCGAAGGCGATGAAGAGATTCTGCGGGTCGGCGGGTCGATCTTCTTCGGCGCCAGCCACTACCTGCAAGTCCGCCTGCAACGCACTCAAGGCTTGAAGGTGGTGATCGAAGGGCAGTACATCAATTTCATCGACTATTCCGGCGTAGAGATGCTGCACCAGGAAGCGCGAAGACTGCTCAGACAAGGCCGCAGCCTGATCCTGCGCCGGGCGCGGGGGCATGTGGTCGAGGAGCTGATAAAGCTCGAAGGACCGGAGAAATGCCCAATCCGGTTTGAGGATTGACCAACGCAAATGCCGCGTCGGACTCCCCCCTGTGGCGAGGGAGCTTGCTCCCCCTCGGGTGCGAAGCGCCCGCGTTCTTGGCGATCTCACTTTGCCTGATGCACCGAGTTGGCAAGTTTTAGGGCCGCTTCGCAGCCCAGCGGGAGCAAGCTCCCTCGCCACAAAAGCCTAGAGCGCCAACTGGCGGCGGAGCTCGGCCAGCACCGGTGCGGTGTCCGGGCGTACGCCGCGCCACAGGAAGAACGCTTCAGCGGCTTGTTCGGCGAGCATCCCCAAGCCATCCATCGACACCGCGGCGCCGTGTTCGCTGGCCCAGCGGCAGAACGAGGTCGGTTCCTTGCCGTACATCATGTCGTAGCAAACGGTCTTGCCCGGCTCGATCAGGCTGCTGGCAATCGGTGGTACATCGCCTGACAGACTGGCCGACGTCGCATTGATAATCAGGTCCACGGGCTCACGCAGCCAGTCGAAACCACTGGCGGACACCGGGCCGAGATCGGAGAACAGTTCGGCCAGCAATTCGGCTTTTTCCAGTGTGCGATTGGCAATGATCACCGACGCCGGCTGCTCGGCCAGCAACGGCTCCAGCGCGCCACGCACCGCACCGCCAGCGCCCAGCAGCAGAATGCGTTTACCGCGCAGGCTGAACCCGGCGTTGACCGTCAAATCCCGCACCAGCCCGGCGCCATCGGTGTTGTCGCCCAACAGGCTGCCATCCGCCAGTTTGCTCAAGGTGTTGACCGCACCCGCTCGCTGGGCCCGTTCCGTCAGGCTATTGGCCAGACGATAAGCCTCTTCCTTGAACGGCACCGTGACATTGGCGCCACGACCTTCGCGGAAAAACTCCGTGGCACAACCGGAAAAGTCATCCAGCGGCGCCAGCAAGGTGCTGTAGTCCAGTTTTTGAGCGGTCTGCTCGGCAAACAGGCGATGGATCAACGGCGATTTGCTGTGGCCAATCGGGTTACCGAATACGACGTAACGGTCCATCAGGATTCCTCGTTCAGACGTTTGCCAACCAATCGCGATCTTGCAGGAAATACTCGGTCAGGCGCGCTTCTTCGCTACCAGGCTCGGGCTTCCAGTCGTAACCCCAACGCACTTGCGGCGGCAGCGACATGAGAATCGACTCGGTACGCCCGCCCGATTGCAGGCCGAACAGCGTGCCACGGTCGTACACCAGGTTGAATTCGACGTAGCGCCCACGGCGAAACTCCTGGAACTCACGCTGTTTCGCGGTAAAAGCTTGTGCCTTGCGACGCTGGACGATCGGCAGGTAAGCGTCGATGTAAGCATCGCCGATAGCGCGCATAAAGGCGAAGCAGGTGTCGAAGTCCCACTCGTTCAGGTCATCGAAGAACAGACCGCCGATGCCCCGAGGCTCGTTGCGATGCTTGATGTGGAAATAGCTGTCGCACCACGCCTTGTAACGGCTGTAGACGTCTGGCCCAAAGGGCTCGCAGGCCTTCGCGGCCACGCGGTGCCAATGCGCGCAGTCTTCTTCATTGCCGTAGTAAGGCGTCAGGTCGAAACCGCCGCCGAACCACCAGACCGGTTCTTCGCCTTCTTTCTCGGCGATGAAAAAGCGCACGTTGGCGTGGGACGTCGGCACATGCGGGTTGTGCGGGTGAATCACCAGCGACACGCCAAGGGCTTCGAAACCGCGCCCGGCCAGTTCCGGCCTATGGGCGCTGGCGGACGGTGGAAGACCGCTGCCAAAGACGTGGGAAAAGTTGACACCGCCCTTCTCGATGACCGCGCCGTTTTCGATCACCCGCGTGCGACCGCCACCACCGGCAGGCCGGGTCCAGGCGTCTTCGACGAAACGAGTGCCACCATCTTCGGCTTCCAGCGCAGCACAAATGCGGTCTTGCAGGTCGAGCAGGTAGGCTTTTACGGCCTCGGTGCGGGTAGTCATGGCATCACCTTGAATCGGGCAAAGCTACGCGGCGCACGATCAGAACGGCGGCCGGCGCAAATGGGCGCGTAGCATAACACTGCACTCGTGACCGTCGCAGTTGACGAAGATCAAGCTTAGGAGTCCGATAGGGTCCTTCGCCGAAAGACCGACGGCAAACACACCCAAGGAGAGTGCAGATGGCCAAACGTATCCAGTTCCGTGCCCATGGCGGCCCCGAAGTGCTTGAGTATGTGGATTATCAGCCTGCCGAGCCGGGCCCGCAGCAAGTACGCGTCAGCAACAAGGCTATCGGTCTGAATTTCATCGACACCTATTACCGCAGCGGCCTCTACGCGCCGCCCGCCCTGCCATCGGGCCTGGGCGCGGAAGGCGCGGGCGTGGTCGACGCGGTGGGCAGCGACGTCACGCGTTTCAAGGTCGGTGACCGCGTGGCCTACGGCAGTGGTCCACTGGGTGCTTACAGCGAGATGCATGTGTTGCCGCAAGACAATCTGGTGCATCTGCCGGACGCCATCAGTTTTGAACAGGCTGCAGGGGTCATGCTCAAGGGCCTGACCGTGCAGTACCTGTTGCGTCAGACTTATGAACTCAAGGGTGGCGAAACCATTCTGTTCCACGCCGCTGCCGGTGGTGTCGGTTCGCTGGCCTGCCAATGGGCCAAGGCCTTGGGCGTGAAGTTGATCGGTACCGTCAGTTCGCCAGAAAAAGCCGCACTGGCAAAATCCCTCGGCGCCTGGGCAACTATCGACTACAGCAAGGAAAACGTCGTACAGCGTGTGCTGGAGCTGACTGACGGCAAAAAGGTGCCGGTGGTCTACGACGGCGTTGGCAAGGACACCTGGCTGACTTCGCTCGACTGCGTGGCGCCACGCGGGCTGGTGGTGAGCTTCGGCAACGCATCGGGGGCGGTGGATGGCGTCAACCTGGGGATTCTCGCGGCGAAGGGCTCGCTGTACGTGACCCGGCCAACCCTGGGGACTTACGCCAACAACGCTGAAAACCTGCAAACCATGGCCGATGAGCTGTTCGGGATGATCATCAGCGGCCAGTTGAAAGTGGACATCAACCAGCGTTATCCACTGGCTGACGCGGCTAAGGCGCAGATTGAGTTGTCAGCGCGGCGTACTACCGGGTCGACGGTGCTTTTGCCTTAAGTATCAGGGTGTTTGATCGGGCCTCATCGCGAGCAAGCTCGCTCCCACACTGGATCTATGTCGTACACAAAATCTGTGTTCACTAAAGATCTAATGTGGGAGCGAGCTTGCTCGCGATGGGCTCACCTCGGTCTCAAGCCGGGCGCACCACGTTGCCGGTCGCCAGATCTCGAATCAGGCTCGGGTTTTTCCGGCCGCCCAGATTCCCGCCCAGCACCAGATCGATTTGCCCGCGGAAATACTGCTCGACACGAATTCGCGAACGCGCTGCCGGCCGGCCCTGCGGGTTGGCTGAAGTCGACACCAGTGGCCCGACCAACGAACACAAATCCCGCACCAGAGGGTGATCGCTAACCCGCAACGCCACGGTCTCATGCACTCCGGTGATCCATTGCGGCAGCATGTTCTGATGGGGCACCAGCCAGGTGTTCGGCCCCGGCCAGGTGCTGGCCATGCGATCCATCCACAGTTCCGGGAAGTCTTCGAACAGGAAGTCGAACTGGCGAATGTTGTCGGCAATCAGGATCAGGCCCTTTTCCACCGAACGGCCCTTGATCGCCAGCAAGCGATACACCGCCTCTTCGTCCCAAGGGTCGCAACCCAGACCCCAGACAGCTTCGGTTGGGTAAGCAATCACCGCCCCTGCGCGAATAGCTTGTGCGGCTTGTTGCACACGCCAACTGTTGACCATTACCGACTCTCCAAAATAAGGCTGTGCGCAGTTTACCGATCTTTCATGAACCTAGCTTACGCGCGCAAACCAGCGTCCGCCTTCACTCACCGCTCGACCCTCCATTTCAAGTTCCGTCAGCGCCGCCAATACCTTCGGCAACGCCCATCCCGCCGCATCGGCCAGGGCCTCGCTGGTATGCGGGGCGGCGAATAGCAGGCACAGCAACGGATGATCGACGGGCGCCGCAGTTTCTGTGGATAACGGCAGATTCTGCCAACCGCGCAGGCCTTCGAGGATATGTTCGATAGTCTCCACCAACACCGCGCCGTCGCGGATCAATTGATGGCAACCACGGGCCCCCGGATGATGGATCGATCCCGGAATGGCATACACCTCGCGCCCCTGTTCCGCCGCCAACCGTGCAGTGATCAGCGAGCCGCTGGCGACACTGGCCTCGACCACCAGTACGCCGAGGGATAAACCGCTGATGATCCGATTGCGCCGCGGGAAGTTGCTGGCCTGTGGTCCGGCGTCCAGCGGGAACTCGGAAACCACCGCACTGCCTTGCGCAATCATCGCGTCGGCGATCCGTCGATTGCGCTGTGGATAAAAATTTTCCAGACCGGTGCCGAGCACTCCGACGGTCTGCCCACCGACGTCCAGTGCGGCTTGATGTGCCGCCGCATCGATCCCCAATGCCAGACCGCTGGTGATGACAAATCCGGCACCCGCCAGGCTGCGGGAAAACGCCGCAGCGGTGTCCATTCCCGGCCTCGATGCGCGCCGACTGCCGACCATCGCCAGCTGCGGTTTTTCCAGAATGCCTGGATCGCCCGCGACAAACAGCAACGGTGGCGGGTCACTGATTTCTGCCAACAGCGCCGGGTAGCCCGGCTGGTCAAACATCAGTAAATGCTGGCCCTCACGCTCTAGCCAGGCCAATGCGTGGTAGGCACCGTCACGAATTTCAGGGCTACGCCTGGCCTCGGCACTTGCCGCCGGCAACCCCAAGGCGCGCCAGGCAGAGGCCGGTGCACTGATGGCTTTTGAGGCCGAGCCGAAGGCTTCGAGCAGCTTTTGAAAACGTCGAGGGCCGAGCTCCGGGAGACGATGCAAACGCAAACGCGCTTCCAGTTCCGCCGGTGAAACCTGCGTAGGTGCAAACAGCGGCATAAGATCATCCTTGATCGTTATTGGTCGTGTTGAATCAGCAACAAGCTGTGGATAAATCTGTTGGTAACGTGTTGAGTCTTTTACGGATTACGCACCTTGTCCATCACCGCCAGGGAGCGCGAGGCGTTGAGTACCAAGCCATAACTGAGCTTTTCGTAGGTGCGGAAGATCATCAGCAAACCGGCGCGCTCATCCGGGATTTTCACCTGTTCGCCCGTGACCCGGTCACGCACGGTTTCACCGGTTTTCATCACCACCAGCACGTTGCCTTCGGCCAAGCCATCGCGCTGGCCCTTGTTCAAAGTGACCACATCGAGCGCACCGATCTGCGTAACACCGCGTGGTACGTCGATGATCAAGCCATGAATATCGGTTTTGGGCGCGCTGGGCATGAAGGTCGAGTTGATCGCCCGTTCTTCGCCGCTGAACAAGCGGTCGCCGAGTCGAACCTCTTGCGTGGTGCGTTGCAAGGCGAGGGTGGCGACATCGCCTTCAGTGGCGATGATCTCGCCGCCGCCGATGTCGTCGGCGTTGATCCCCAGAAACTCTTTGCTTTGCGGGTCGCTGTAGACCTTGCCCTGACGGAAAATGCCGTACACCGACTGCGCCGGGTCGAGCTTGCCGCGTGCGTAGATGCGATCGCCCATGCCGCTGAGTACCCGTTCGGCGTCGCCGGCAACGATGTACGGCGCCTTGTTGAAGTCTTCGACGTTGTCGATGATGCGGTTGCTCAACAGGAAACTGTTGATCGAGCGCAGCGGAATACTCGGAATGGCGTCGGCCATCGGCGTGCTGCGCACTTGTGGCGAAAGCTTGATAGTGCCGCGTGAAGCCCCGCGATTGAGGGTCAGGCGCGGTTGCCCGTTGATGTAGACCAGCGACAGCGAGTCGCCGGGATAGATCAGGTTGGGGTTTTCGATCTGCGGGTTGGCCTGCCAGAGCTCGGGCCATTTCCAGGGTTCGCGGAGGTATTTCCCGGAGATGTCCCAAAGTGTGTCGCCCGCCACTACCGTGTAATGCTGTGGAAAACCTTCCTTGAGTTGCACTTGTCCGTGTGCGAAACCGGCCGAGGCCAGAAGCAGCAGGGCGAGTAGTGATTTCCTCATGCGGTGAATCCCTTTATTATGTGCATTCGAGTAGAACGCCAGAGCCCTCGTGGCCCGCTCCCCCCTTTTTAATGAAAAGAAGGGAGCTACGTTTTACAACGGTAGCCTGCATCTTCGGACCCGCCAGGCCATCGGCCCAGACTTTACTTCACACGTGCAGCAATTACGCTTATGGCTATTTTGAACATCCTCGAATTTCCCGACCCGCGCCTGCGTACTATCGCCAAACCGGTGGCCGTAGTGGACGACGAAGTGCGGCAGTTGGTCGATGACATGTTTGAAACAATGTATGAAGCACCCGGCATCGGCCTCGCGGCGACCCAGGTCAACGTGCACAAACGCATCGTGGTCATGGACCTTTCCGAAGACCGCAGCGAACCTCGGGTGTTCATCAACCCCGAGTTCGAAGTCCTGACCGACGAAATGGGTCAATACCAGGAAGGCTGCCTTTCGGTACCGGGCTTCTACGAAAACGTCGACCGTCCGCAACGCGTGAAGATCAACGCCCTGGACCGTGACGGCCAGCCTTTTGAACTGATCGCCGAAGAACTGCTGGCGGTGTGCATTCAGCACGAATGCGACCACCTCAACGGCAAATTGTTCGTCGATTACCTGTCCACGCTCAAACGCGACCGGATCAAGAAGAAGCTGGAAAAGCTCCATCGCCAGAACGCTTGATGCCCTTCCAAAGGCTTGCTGCGGCAAGCCTTTTTCTTTTCCGCGTGTTTCCAACCGAGAATTCCCATGACTGAGCCACTGCGCATCGTCTTTGCCGGCACCCCCGAATTTGCCGCCGAACACCTCAAGGCCCTGCTCGACAGCCCTTATGAGATCGTTGCGGTCTACACCCAACCGGATCGCCCGGCGGGTCGTGGGCAAAAGCTGATGCCGAGCCCGGTCAAGCAGTTGGCTCTGGAGCACAACATCCAGGTGCTGCAACCACCAACCCTGCGCAACGCCGAGGCCCAGGCCGAACTGGCTGCACTCAAGCCGGACTTGATGGTCGTCGTGGCCTACGGCCTGATCCTGCCGCAAGTGGTGCTGGATATTCCGCACCTGGGTTGCATCAACAGCCACGCTTCGTTGCTGCCACGCTGGCGCGGTGCGGCGCCGATCCAGCGCGCTGTTGAAGCAGGCGATGCTGAAAGCGGCGTGACCGTGATGCGCATGGAAGCCGGCCTCGACACCGGACCGATGCTGCTCAAGGTCACCACGCCGATCAGCGCTGATGACACCGGTGGCAGCCTGCATGACCGTCTCGCCGAAATGGGCCCGCCAGCAGTGGTTCAGGCAATTGCCGGGCTGGCCGCCAGTACGCTGGAAGGCGAAATCCAGGACGACAGCCTGGCTACTTATGCGCACAAACTGAACAAAGACGAAGCGCGCATCGACTGGAACCGCCCAGCGGTTGAGCTGGAGCGTCTGGTTCGTGCATTCAATCCGTGGCCGATCTGCCACAGCACGCTCAATGGCGAAGCCTTGAAAGTGCTCGCTGCCAGCCTCGCCGAAGGCAAGGGCGCACCGGGCGAGATCCTCGGCGCCAGCAAGGACGGCTTGATCGTCGCCTGCGGTGAACAGGCGCTGTGCCTGACGCGTCTGCAATTGCCTGGTGGCAAGGCGCTGAACTTCAGCGACTTGTTCAACAGCCGTCGTGAGAAATTTGCTGTGGGCACCGTCCTGGGCCAAGCGGTGGACGCCCAATGAACCCGCGTCTGGCCGCCGCCAAGGCCCTGGCTGCCGTCCTTAACGGCAAAGCTTCGCTGAACAGTTCGTTGCCGACGCAACTGGACAAGGTCGAAGACCGCGATCGCGGTTTCACCCAGGACCTGGCCTTCGGCACCGCCCGCTGGCAGCCGCGCTTGTCGGCGCTGGCGGCCAAGCTGCTGCAAAAGCCTTTCAAAGCCGCTGATGCTGACGTCGAAGCACTGTTGCTGGTAGGCCTCTACCAGTTGCTGTACACCCGTGTTCCGGCCCACGCCGCCATCGGTGAAACCGTGGGCTGCGCCGACAAGCTGAAAAAACCGTGGGCCAAAGCCCTGCTCAACGCCGTGCTGCGCCGCGCCCAACGTGAAAGCGAAGCACTGCTGGCCGAGCTTGAGCACGATCCGGTGGTACGCACCGCCCACCCGCGTTGGCTGCAAAAATCCCTCAAGGCGTTCTGGCCTGAGCAATGGGAAGCCATTTGCGCCGCGAACAACGCGCACCCGCCAATGATTTTACGGGTCAACCGTCGTCATCACACGCGCGATGCCTACCTCGCCTTGCTGAGCGATGCCGGTGTCGCGGCCAAGCCGTGCGCGTTCAGTCGGGACGGCATCGTGCTCGACACGCCGGGCGATGTGCGCCAACTGCCGGGTTTCGCCGAAGGCTGGATTAGCGTGCAAGACGAAGCCGCGCAACTGGCGGCGGATCTGCTGGACCTGGCGCCGGGCCAACGGGTGCTCGACGCCTGCTGCGCACCGGGCGGCAAGACCTGCCACATCCTCGAAGTCGAGCCAAAACTGGCCGGCGTAGTGGCCGTGGACCTGGAAGCCAAGCGTCTGGTGCGTGTGCGGGAAAACCTTGAGCGGCTGGGCCTCAGCGCCGAATTGATCGCCGCCGACGGCCGCGACACTCAGACGTGGTGGGACGGCAAGCCGTTCCAACGCATCCTGCTCGACGCGCCCTGCTCGGCGACCGGCGTGATTCGCCGGCACCCGGACATCAAACTGACCCGCCAACCGGATGACATCGCTGCGCTCGCGGTGCTTCAGGGTGAACTGCTCGACGCGATGTGGCCGACCCTCGACGTCGGCGGCATCCTGCTGTACGCCACTTGCTCGACCTTGCCGACCGAAAACACCGAAGTCATCGAAGCCTTCCTTGCTCGCACGCCGGGCGCTCGTGAACTCGACATCGCCAGCCAGGCCGGCATCAAGCAACCGCATGGCCGCCAGTTGCTGGCGCAAGAGGGCGGTCACGACGGGTTCTACTATGCCAAGCTGATCAAGATTGCCGCCGCACGCGGTTAAGCGGATTTCAAGGGAGTGAGCGGATGAAGATCATCATCCTCGGCGCCGGGCAGGTCGGCGGTACGCTGGCCGAACACTTGGCCAGCGAAGCGAACGACATCACCGTGGTCGACACCGACGGCGAACGCCTGCGTGACCTCGGTGACCGCCTCGATATCCGTACCGTGCAAGGTCGTGGCTCGTTTCCGACAGTGCTGCGCCAGGCCGGTGCCGACGACGCCGACATGCTGGTGGCGGTGACCAACAGTGACGAGACCAACATGGTCGCCTGCCAGGTCGCGCACACCCTGTTCCACACGCCGACCAAGATCGCCCGGGTGCGCGAAGCCGCGTACCTGACCCGCGCCGGGCTGTTCGACAACGACGCGATTCCGGTCGACGTGTTGATCAGCCCGGAACAAGTGGTAACCCACTACATCAAGCGCCTGATCGAGCACCCCGGCGCCTTGCAGGTCATCGACTTCGCCGAGGGCAAGGCCCAGCTGGTGGCGGTCAAGGCTTACTACGGCGGACCGTTGGTGGGGCAGCAATTGCGCCAGTTGCGCGAGCATATGCCGAACGTCGATACCCGCGTAGCGGCGATTTTCCGTCGCGACCGACCGATCCTGCCGCAAGGCGATACGGTGATCGAAGCCGACGACGAAGTGTTTTTCATCGCGGCCAAAGCGAATATTCGCGCCGTGATGAGCGAAATGCGCCGGCTCGACGAGAGCTACAAACGCATTGTCATCGCCGGGGGCGGGCAGATCGGCGAGCGGCTGGCCGAGGCGATTGAAAGCCGCTATCAGGTGAAGATCATCGAGATGAACCCGGCGCGCTGCCGTTACCTCTCGGACACCCTCGACAGCACCGTGGTGTTGCAGGGCAGCGCCTCGGACCGTGATTTGCTGCTGGAAGAGAACATCGCCGACGCCGATCTGTTCCTGGCGCTGACCAACGACGACGAAGCCAACATCATGTCGTCGCTGTTGGCCAAACGCCTGGGCGCGAAGAAGGTGATGACCATCATCAACAACCCGGCCTATGTCGACCTGATCCAGGGCGGTGATATCGACATCGCCATCAGCCCGCAACTGGCGACCATCGGCACCTTGCTGGCCCACGTGCGCCGGGGCGATATCGTCAGCGTGCACTCACTGCGTCGCGGTGCGGCAGAAGCCATCGAGGCGATTGCCCATGGTGATGCGAAGTCGAGCAAGGTCATCGGCAAGGCCATCGAAAACATCGTCCTGCCGCCGGGGACTACCATTGGTGCAATCATTCGCGACGAAGAAGTGTTGATCGCCCACGATGACACCGTGATCGAAGCCGGTGACCATGTGATTCTGTTCCTTGTGGATAAAAAGCATATTCGCGATGTGGAGAAGTTGTTTCACGTGGGGTTGAGCTTTTTCTGATCTGTGCGCAATTGTGGCGAGGGAGCTTGCTCCCGCTCGAGCGCGAAGCGGTCGCAACTCAGCTGACTCGATGTGTCTGAAAGAACATAGTTGCAGATTTTGCGACTGCTGCGCAGCCGAGCGGGAGCAAGCTCCCTCGCCACGAAAGCCATTCGACACCCATTCAAGGAGCCCATAGATGATCGAATCCCTGGAAAAAATGCTCGCCAAGGGTGTGGATAACTCGCTGCTGCGCTTCGGTCTGGGCAAGGGTTATCTGGATCTGGGCGAAAATGCCAAGGCGGTCGAGCATTTCAGCCGCTGCGTGGCATTCGATCCGAAGTACTCGGCAGCCTGGAAGCTGTTGGGCAAGGCTTATTTGGCGCAGGCAAACCATGCAGCTGCCCGTCAGGCCTGGGAGCAGGGTCTGGAAGCAGCTCGCGCGCATGGCGACAAACAGGCAGAAAAGGAAATGACGGTGTTTCTGAAGAAGCTTGACCGGTCAGGCAACTGATCAAAAAACGCTCAACTCAAAGGTAACGCAGGCCGATGCCTTCAGCGTCGACCTGCACCACTTCCATGCGCACTCGCGGCGCACCGCACGGCAACCCCTGCACCTGACCATAGACGACCGCGCCCTTGGCCAACGCCGCGAGCGTCGGATGCTTCACGTAGACGCCACTGGCGGAAAGGTTGCGAGTCTGACCCAGGCACTCGCCGAAGCTCTCGTGCTGGATCTTGATTCGAAATGACTTACGGTGTTCGGACATCTTCTGCGCCCTTGATTGAACGGTTGTGGATAACCCCAGCCCAAGGTTATCCACAGATCATGCCAACTGGATCAATACCAGCGTGCTTCGCCCGGCGGGCGTTTCTTGAAGCGCTTCATGCTCCACATGTATTGGCTCGGGTAAGCCCGCACGTACTTCTCGACGATCTGGCTCATGGCCGCGCAGGACGTCTCGGTATCGGTGCTGTACATGGCCTCGGGCGCGGCTTCCAGGATCACTTTGTAGCCTGAACCGTCCGGCAGGCGCAGTGCGTGCAGGAAGACGCCGACTGCTTTGCCGCCGGCGAGCATGTTCGGCACGAACTTGCTGGTCAGGGCCTGGGTGGCGAAGAAGGGCACGAAGATCCCGGCGGATTCGGCCGGTTCCGGGTCAGCCGGAATCCCCACTGCACCACCTTTGCGCACTTCCTTGATGACACTGAGGATGCCTTCCTTGGTGGACGCTGCCACGCGGTTGCCTAATTGCACCCGCTGCTTGCGCAGCAATTCATCCACCGCCTTGAGCTTGGGCGGACGGTAGAAAATGATCGGTTTGCACTGGCTGCAATAGAAGTGGTTCAACACCTCCCAATTGCCCAGATGGCTGGTGATGCCGACCACGCCTTTGCCGGAAGCCAGCGCGTCCTTGAGCACATCGAGGCCCTCGACCTCACGCACCAGATCGATGGAACGCTGGGCCGGCCAGATCCAGGCGCAGGCGCTTTCGGTCAATGATTTGCCGATGTCCATCAGGCTCTGTCCCACCAGACGCTCGCGCTCGGCGGCGTCCATGTCCGGGAAACACTTGGCGAGATTGATGCGCACCACGTCGCGGGAACGGTTGGGGGTTTTCCACATGACCCAGCCAATCGCCGCGCCTACCGTTTGCACCGCCCGCCACGGGAGCAGGGCAAACAACCGCAGAGCGCCTACCAGCAAGGCGCCTTTAAACTTATCCACAGGTCACTCCTGATCTACTGAACCGACGTCATGAACCTTGTCGCGAGCCGGCTATTCTAACCGCCCACTGCGCAAGATGGCGTAACGATCACAATCGGTGGTGTGATCCATGACCATGCCCGAGGCCTGCATCAAGGCATAGCAGATGGTCGGGCCGACAAACGTGAAGCCGGCTTTTTTCAGACCTTTGCTCATCTCCACAGCGGCCGGCGTCACAGCCGGAACTTCACTGCGATCCTTGAAATGATTGATCTGCGGGACGCCGCCGACAAACGACCAGAGCAGTTCCACCGGGTCCTCCAGCGCCATCCAGGCCTGGGCATTGCGCCGGGCGGCGTTTAGTTTGAGACGGTTGCGGATGATCCCCGGATCGAGCATCAAATCGTCTATTTCGGCGTCGCTCATCTGCGCCACCCGTTGTACATCGAAGCCGAACAACACCTCACGGTAGCGCTCGCGCTTCCTCAGCACGGTGATCCAGGACAGGCCGGCCTGGAACCCTTCGAGCAAAAGCAACTCGAACAAGCGCTGCGCATCGCGTAGCGGTACGCCCCACTCCTGATCGTGATAAGCCATGTACAGCGGATCTTCGGAACACCAAAAGCAGCGTGGCATAAGGCTCCAGGGGGCGTGCAGACGAATGAATCGGGTATACTCCCGCTCTTTAAATCGCAGCCCAAGAAACAGGTGAATTTCGTGAGCCAGCCTACGCCAGCCGTGCGTACCTTCCAAGACTTGATCCTCGCCCTCCAGCAATACTGGGCCGAGCAAGGTTGTGTGGTACTTCAGCCCTACGATATGGAAGTAGGCGCCGGCACTTTCCATACCGCCACGTTCCTGCGCGCCATCGGCCCGGAAACCTGGAACGCCGCTTATGTGCAGCCCAGTCGTCGCCCGACTGACGGCCGCTACGGCGAAAACCCGAACCGTCTGCAGCACTACTACCAGTTCCAGGTAGTCCTGAAGCCGAACCCGGACAACTTCCAGGAACTGTACCTGGGCTCCCTCAAGCACGTGGGCCTGGACCCATTGGTGCACGACATCCGTTTCGTCGAAGACAACTGGGAATCGCCGACCCTCGGTGCCTGGGGCCTGGGCTGGGAAGTCTGGCTCAACGGCATGGAAGTGACGCAGTTCACCTACTTCCAGGCGGCGGGCGGCATCGAGTGCTACCCGGTGACCGGCGAGATCACCTACGGCCTCGAGCGTCTGGCCATGTACCTGCAAGGCGTGGACTCGGTCTACGACCTGGTCTGGGCTGACGGTCCGTTCGGCAAAGTGACCTACGGCGACGTGTTCCACCAGAACGAAGTGGAGCAGTCGACCTACAACTTCGAACACGCCAACGTCGAGAAGCTGTTCGAACTGTTCGATTTCTACGAAAGCGAAGCCAAGCGCCTGATCGAACTCGATCAACCGCTGCCGCTGCCAAGCTATGAAATGGTATTGAAGGCCTCGCACACCTTCAACCTGCTGGATGCACGCCGGGCGATCTCGGTGACTGCGCGTCAGCAATACATTCTGCGTGTTCGCACCCTGGCGCGTTCCGTTGCGCAAGCCTACCTGCTGGCTCGCGCCAAGCTGGGCTTCCCGATGGCGACCCCGGATCTGCGTGATGAAGTGTTGGCTAAGCTGGAGGCTGCACAATGAGTGCTCAAGATTTCCTGGTTGAACTGGGCACCGAAGAGCTGCCACCCAAGGCCCTGAACACCCTGGCCGAGGCGTTCCTCGCCGGTATCGAGAAGGGCCTGCTGGCCGCTGGCCTGGGCTTTGAAGCCAAGCAGGTCTACGCCGCACCGCGTCGTCTGGCCGTGCTGATCACCAAACTGGCCACTCAACAACCGGATCGCAGCATCAACCTCGACGGCCCGCCACGTCAGGCCGCGTTCGATGCCGAAGGCAATCCGACCCAGGCCGCCCTGGGCTTCGCCAAGAAATGCGGCGTAGAGCTGAGCGAAATCGATCAAAGCGGGCCGAAGCTGCGTTACAGCCAAAATATCGCCGGCAAGCCGACCGTCAGCCTGTTGCCGACCATCGTCGAAGACTCGCTGAACGACCTGCCTATCCCGAAGCGCATGCGTTGGGGTGCTCGCAAGGAAGAATTCGTTCGCCCAACCCAATGGCTGGTGATGCTGCTTGGCGATCAGGTGATCGACTGCACCATCCTCGCCCAGAAGGCCGGTCGCGATTCCCGTGGTCACCGCTTCCATCACCCGGAAAGCGTGCGCATCACCTCGCCAGCCAACTACCTGAACGACCTGCGCGCGGCCTACGTACTGGCCGATGCCACTGAGCGCCGCGAGCTGATCAGCACGCGTACCGCCGAGTTGGCCACTCGTCAGGAAGGGACTGCGATCGTTCCGCCAGACCTGCTCGATGAAGTGACCGCGCTGGTGGAATGGCCAGTGCCACTGGTGTGCTCGTTCGAGGAGCGCTTCCTCGATGTGCCGCAAGAAGCCCTGATCACCACCATGCAGGACAACCAGAAGTACTTCTGCCTGCTGGATGCCGACGGCAAGTTGCTGCCACGTTTCATTACCGTGGCCAACATCGAGAGCAAAGACCCGCAGCAGATCATCGACGGTAACGAGAAAGTGGTTCGCCCACGTCTGACCGACGCCGAATTCTTCTTCAAGCAAGACAAGAAGCAGAAACTCGAAGACTTCAACCTGCGCCTGCAAAACGTGGTGTTCCAGGAAAAACTCGGCAGCGTCTACGACAAGGCCGAGCGCGTGTCCAAACTGGCCGCATTCATCGCCCAACGCATTGGCGGCAACGCCTCGTGGGCGGCGCGTGCAGGCCTGCTGTCGAAGTGCGACCTGGCAACCGAGATGGTCGGTGAGTTCCCGGAGATGCAAGGTGTCGCCGGTTACTACTACGCCCTCAACGATGGCGAGCCGGAAGATGTCGCACTGGCGCTGAACGAGCAGTACATGCCGCGCGGTGCCGGCGCTGAACTGCCGACTACCCTGACCGGTGCGGCCGTGGCCATCGCCGACAAGCTCGATACCCTGGTCGGGATCTTCGGTGTCGGCATGCTGCCAACCGGTAGCAAAGACCCGTATGCCCTGCGCCGTGCTGCACTGGGCGTGTTGCGGATCCTGATCGACAAGAAGCTCGACCTCGACCTGACCGACGCCGTGGCCTTCGCCGTTGCCGCGTTCGGCGCCAAGGTCAAGGCTGCCGGCCTGGCTGATTCGGTGCTGGAGTTCGTCTTCGACCGTCTGCGTGCCCGTTACGAAGACGAAGGCGTGGATGTCGCCACTTACCTGTCGGTTCGTGCCCTGAAACCGGGCTCGGCCCTGGACTTCGATCAGCGCGTACAAGCGGTGGAAGCGTTCCGCAAACTGCCGGAAGCCGCTGCACTGGCTGCGGTGAACAAGCGCGTATCGAACCTGCTGAGCAAAATCGAAGGCAGCGTGCCAAGCACCGTTGAAGCCAAGTACTTCGACAACGCCGCCGAATTCTCCCTGTACTCGGCGATCCAGCAAGCGGATCAAGCGGTGCAGCCAATGGCTGCAGCCCGTCAGTACAGCGAATCGCTGGCACGTCTGGCAGCGTTGCGCGAGCCGGTCGATGCGTTCTTCGAAGCCGTGATGGTCAACGCGGAAGACGCCAAGGTCCGCGCCAACCGTTATGCGCTGCTGGCGCGTTTGCGCGGTCTGTTCCTCGGCGTTGCCGACATCTCGTTGCTGGGTTGAGGAGCTGCTGTTGAAACTGCTGATTATCGATCGGGACGGAGTGATCAATTACGACTCCGACGCTTACATCAAGTCGGTGGAAGAGTGGATTCCGCTCCCGGGCTCGATCGAAGCCATCGCGCAGTTGAGCAAGGCCGGCTGGACGGTAGCTGTCGCTACCAACCAGTCCGGCATTGCTCGCGGCTATTACGATGTCGCCACCCTCGACGCCATGCACGAGCGCTTGCGCACGTTGGTGGCAGAGCAGGGCGGCGAGCTCGGCCTCATCGTCTATTGCCCGCACGGGCCAGACGAAGGCTGCGATTGTCGTAAGCCAAAACCCGGCATGCTTAAAACCATTGCCGCACATTACGACGTGGCGCTGACTAATCTATGGTTCGTCGGCGACAGTCTCGGTGACCTGGAGGCGGCAAAGGCCGTCGACTGTCAGCCAGTTTTGGTAAAAACCGGTAAAGGCGAAAAGACTCAGGGCAAGACCCTACCGGTAGGTACTTTGATTTTTGACGATCTCGCGGCGATTGCCGCAGAACTTATCCACAACTAGGGCGATTCTGACATCCTGATCAAGGATTGTTCGGGAGCGCACTTTTAATAGGCAAATGCCGCTATGTCGATCTTGCAGGCAATCAGAACCTTTCTTTTTTACCTGCTGCTGGGCACCAGCTCGTTGCTCTGGTGCAGCCTGAGCTTTTTTATCGCGCCTTTTTTACCGTTCAAGGCGCGCTACCGATTCATCAACGTCTACTGGTGCCGTTGCGCATTGTGGCTGAGCAAGGTGTTCCTGGACATTGACTATGAAGTCAAAGGCGCCGAGAACATCCCCGACCAGCCGTGCGTGATTCTGTCGAACCACCAGAGCACCTGGGAGACGTTCTTTCTGTCGGCCTACTTCGAGCCGTTGAGCCAGGTGCTCAAGCGCGAACTGCTGTATGTGCCGTTCTTCGGCTGGGCGATGGCCATGCTGCGACCGATCGCCATCGACCGCGACAACCCGAAAGCCGCGCTCAAGCATGTGGCGAAGAAGGGCGATGAACTGCTCAAGGACAACGTCTGGGTGCTGATCTTCCCGGAAGGCACCCGCGTTCCGTTCGGCACCGTCGGCAAGTTCTCCCGTGGTGGCACGGCGTTGGCGGTCAATGCGCAGTTGCCTGTGCTGCCAATTGCGCATAACGCCGGCAAGTTCTGGCCGAAAACCGGTTGGCTGAAAACACCTGGCACCATCACCGTCGTTATCGGTGCACCGATGTATGCCGAAGGCAGCGGCCCACGGGCGATTGCCGAGCTCAACGACCGCGCTGCGGCCTGGAACGAGCAGACCCAGCGGGACATGGGTTCGCTGCCGCCACTGCCTGCTGCGGCGGATAAAGAGACTGTCTGACGTTCTGTGGATAACCTGTGTACCGTTTTGTTGAAAAGCGTTTTATTTGTTAGCTAAATTTATGATTTATATAGATATTTCTTAAGCTCATAAAACGCAGGAAAACGTGCATAAGTTTTCACGACGCAAAAAAAACCGGCTATTTGCGCCGGTTTTTTTATGCCTGTTTCAACCCCTTGGATATCACAAGATTCGTAGCAGCTGCCGAGCCCGCGAGGCTGCGTTCGGCTCGGTCCGCGCTCGGGCGAAGCAGTCGTAAAATCAGGCAACGTATTCTTTCAGGCAAACCGCATACACAGGATTTGCGAGGACTGCGTCCTCGGACGCAGCCTCGCAGGCTCGACAGCTGCTACGGGGAGGCGGCTACTTTACTCCTCCAGCATCGGCAGTTGAACGCTGAACGTCGTGCCTTGACCGATCTGGCTTTCACAGAAAATCCGTCCACCGTGGCGATCCACCACCGCTTTGACCATCGATAACCCCAGGCCCAATCCCTCACTGCCTTGAGACGAAGCAAAGCGCTTGTACTGGCTGAACAATTCGGGGAGTTCGTCGGCTGCAATACCTTTGCCCTGGTCGGTGATCTCGCAGGTCAGCCAGCCCTGTGCACAACTCACCCGCACGCTGACCTGCGAACCCGCCGGGCTGTACTTGATGGCGTTTTCCAACAGGTTGAACAGCGCCCGGGTCAGCAACGACTGGTCGGCCAGGACCATGCCTTCCGCTTCTTCGTCCAGATCGTGCAACAACTCGATCTGCTTGAGTTGCGCAATGCTCATCGCCTGATCAAACGCATCCAGCACCAGCATCGCGAACATGCTCGGTTCGAACTGGTACGCCTCGGACTCGGCTTTGGCCAGTTGCACAAAAGCCTCGGTCAGGCTCAAGGCCTTGCGTACCTGCAACTCGATCTGGCTGAACAACTGCGTATCACCCGTGCCTTGGTGATGCTGGACGTCGAGCAAGGCCAGAATTGCTGAATGCGGGGCGCGCAGGTCATGGGAAAGAAACCGCAGCAGCACCGCGCGCTGTTCCTCGGCATCGCGCTCGAGGCTCAAGTCCGTCAGACTGAGCAACCAGCCAATCGCCGTTCCGCCTTCAGCCGGCAGCAATGGCGCCAGATCCAGACGTAAACTTCGCCCTTGGGTGTCGCGGAACTCGCAGGTCTCAAGCGTCGACAATGCCGGACTTCCGTGCTCAAGCAGCCCCGGATAACCAATCTCTGTGAGCCGTTGCAGCAGGTCTTCGCTGACCAGATCGCTGGCAAACAGACTCCGGGCGTTGCGGTTGGCCAGCAGGATTCGCCCGCCAGGATCACTGATCAGCGTCGCCACCGGCAGGTACTCCAGACCGTCGGCGATGAACCGTCGGGTATCGCGGGTCCGGCTCATCGCCTGTTCCAGCGCGACGATCTGCCCCTGCAATACATCGCCGGCCGGTGACGGCGTGCGGCGGCGCTCTGGAAACACTTTCGGTTCACTATCAAGCCGTGCCAGCTCCCAGCCGAAGTAAGCGAGCACTGCACTCAAGCGTCGCCAGTTCCAGATCAAATACCCCAGCAGCATCCCCAGCAAACTGGCGGTGGGCGACCACCACCAACCGGCTCGGAGCAACAGCGCCGAGGCAAGCAGCGCCATCACCATGCAGCCCAGGGTCAACCATAAGGCGCGCCGTGGACGGAACAGCAACAAGGCCAACAGCAACGCGACGATGGCCGTCGACAACCCGACCGCCCAACCATCGGCAAGTACCACGATGCTGCGGTGTTGCAGCAGACCGTTGAGGATGTTGGCTTGAATCTCGATGCCCGGTGTTGTGCCAATGCTCGCTGATTGCGGTGTCACATAGCGGTCGCCCAACCCAGGCGCCGTAGAGCCAATCAGGATCAGGCGATCACGCAGCAGCTCGGGTGGCACTTCACCCCGCAGCACGCTGACGTAAGGAACACTGGGGAAACCTGCATTTGAGCTGATAAAGGGGATTCGAATGCCGTTGGTTCGTTGCCAGCCTTGAACCGTCAATGACAACGGCGAGCCGGGCAGGGTATCCAGGCCATCCGTGGTCGTCTCATAAAGTAGCCAGGCCAGTTGCGCCCTTGGATTACGCTCAGGGCCTTCGCGCAGGTACACGCTGCGCACGATGCCATCAGCGTCCGCCTCGGCGTTGATATGCCCTATACCTTTGGCACAGAGCCTCAACGGCGCCACGGGTTCGATTTCACCCAATGGCTGTCCATAACGGGCAACCCCTTCGCGCAGCAAAGGTACGAACACGTTGCCAGCCCGGCATGCGGCGTGTGCCAGGCGCTGGTCGTTGTCGGGAAGTTTGTCTGGCTCGCTGAAAATGACGTCGAACAGCACGCCCTTGGCCTTCGCCGCGCTGAGCCGATCCAGCAGGTCGGCGTGCAAGGTTCGCGACCAGGGCCACTGACCGAGTTGCTGCAAGCTGTAATCGTCGATGGTGACGATGAGGATTCGCGGGTCAACCGGCAGCGGACTCAGCCGACGCAGGTTGTCGTACAGCAGATTGCTCAGCGTCAGCCCATGGTTCAAAGACAGCAGCGCCGTGAGCGGCAGCAGGATCAGGCTGACCCACAGCCATTCACGGACCATCCGACGAAACAGCTGCTGGGCCTGGGTCGGCTCGCGACCTTCCTTCCTTGGCCAGGGTTTCATCGACAATGGGCCGAGTCGTTATTGGACACGTGTGGTCCTGGGGTAATAGAAGATGTCATATACCCCGGTCTCTCCCTCAAGCCCCTGCTCGTCATACGCAGAGAGTCGAACATGGTAGAAAAATGCCTTCAATCCACTGAAGTTGATCTCTGGCGTGCTGGAAAACTGTTCCTGCTTGATGTTCAGGAAATCTGTGTCGGTCGCCACTTGCGCCCGGTAGCGCGTGGCCCCGTTCAAGGGTTTCATGATCAATTGCCAGACCGGTGCAGGGCCGGTTTGGCCGGTCTGCCCCAACAACTGCGGGGCTGGCAACAACTCGCTCGGCGTCAGCTTGCCTTCCTTCTGAATGCGTAACCCCTGGCGAGCCATGACCTGCACTTCATCTGCCGGTTTTTCGGCTTTTTTCGCGAGTGGTTTGCCCGTGCGTTTTTTCGGAGGCGCGTCGACGTTTTCACCACGATCGACAGCCACCTGGCCATTCAGCACTTCGATCAGCGATTGCCCATTGTCGTTGTTTCGCACCCGAAAGTGCGTGCCTCGGACCCCGAGCACGCCGACCGGCGTCACGATCTGAAAACGATCATAGTCGCTGGTGCGCTTGATCACATATGACTCGACCTGACCTTGCTCAAGAATCACCTGAGGGACGAGGAGTTCTTCGTTTAATCGCAACGTGACCTGCGAACTGGACGGCAGGACGATACGGGATCCATCGCCCAACGACAGGCTGACGAACGCCGAAGGGGAGGTCTTCACGCCTTCCTGCTCGTCAACCGTCATCCCTTCTTCGAGCGCCACCTGATTACCCTTGCGGTCGAGCTTCCAGGCTTCGCCCGTCAGGTGTTCGACAGTGGCGGGCAGGGGTTGTCCACGGCATTGCTGGTTGTCATCGATATACGGCAAGCGCTTTGAATCGAAGAACGCTGCTGATGCGTTCTGGGTCAACGGACTCACCAGGCCAACGACCAGCAACAGGCAGGTGCCCAGGTGGCGACAATGCAAAGAAGTCATTTGGCTCATTGGATTCGCTTTACACGCTTTTATTAGAATCTGGCCGATCATCTGATTCATCAGCCTTACGCACCTTACCCGACGGGGCTCTGTGGCAGATAGCCCACATCTATGCATAACGTCCATATCCATTACAAAAGCAGTCGCGGATATCCATAAAGGCAAACAAATCGAAGAGGGGAGGAGGTGACACATCCGTGTGTCGGAACCGAGTCAGTATCGATCCGGTTTTACAATGTGAGATGGCACTCCTTTTTTTCCCCTGAACTGCAGACCGCAAGCGAACCGGCGATCGGCGGTCCCGCCAGGTTGGCGATGACACTCCCTGTGTCGGAGCACTTCCGAATGCTCCTGTGCCACTCAACGCTTGAGAATTTACCGACCCCGACGTTCGATGAGGCAATTCTCCACATTTGTTCAGAATTGCCCGAGCCCCGTTAGAACACCCAGCGCTGCTGCTCTTCAGGAAGCCGAAGTGGCGCCGGTTGCTCGCCGTCTGCGGGAGCGCTCACCGGTGCGAAGCCCCGAGAATCACTGAACGCCACATTCACCACCTCTGGACTGAAATAACGCTGTGTGTGTTCATGGGGTGCTTCGCTGCTTGAACTCACGGTCTGCGAGGCAACCCCCACGTAAGCCAACAATGCCAACGACAGGCAGCATGTCAGCGCCTTGTCCTTGGTCACTTTCACGATCAGTGCACGAACATTCCGGCTGTTCCTCATCGCTGCGTCCTCGAGTCTTCGAGCTGATATCTGTCGGTTGACGGCCAATTGATATCAGCCTACCCAGACGCAGGGAATCTGGAGCAATTCACCACAATTGTTCAGATTCAGACAATCAGCCTAAACTCCGCACTTAGGATTTTTTACCCATCGCACTCTACGAGATGAAGGAACGCCCCGCATGCGTGTCGCAATACTGGATGACGAACCCGCCGAGCTACGCCGGGTGGAACAGACACTGCGACAGATTCCCGGAGCCGGAGAGCAAGCGTGGACCTTGCACAGCTTCGAGCGCGGCGAAGACCTGCTACGCCAGCTTCGACGCGAGACTTTCGACCTGTTGATACTCGACTGGCAGCTGCCTGATATCAGCGGTCTATCGCTGCTGCGCTGGACCCGCGAACATATGGAGGCACCTCCCGCCGCCATCATGCTCACCAGTCGCGATGCCGAGAGTGACATCGTCCAGGCCTTGAACGCCGGCGCCGATGATTACGTCAGCAAACCGTTCCGTCCCAATGAACTCCAGGCCCGTGTCAGTGCCGTACTGCGCCGACACGGCTTGCAGCGCAATGCTGCCAGCGAAGTGCTGAGTTTCAACGATCTGAACTTCGATGACGCCGAACTGACGGTGACCCGCGCTGGAAAACCCATCAGCCTGACCGAACGGGAATACCGTCTGGCCCGCTGCCTGTTTGCCAACCTGGGCCGGCCGCTGTCGCGGGAATATCTCTACGAGCGTTTCTGGACCCATGAAGAGATGGTGTCTTCACGGCCACTGGATACGCACATCTACCGCCTGCGCAACAAGCTGGGGCTGACGGCCGATCGGGGTTGGCAGTTGCTGACGATCTACGGGTATGGGTATCGACTGGAAAGTGTCGCGACGGCGAGCGAGTAACCTTTCACAGGTTTCTCGTGAGCAAAAAAAGGCCAACGCTGAGCGTTGGCCTTTTTCCATTTTGCAGGTTGTCGGGTGCAGTCTCAAAACAGACACCCGTTCAGCAGAAGAAAATTGAACCTAGCCGCCAATCTGGTGGCTTACCGCATTTTCTTGCTGGTTAAGGCTCTTTTGTTCCTGCTTGGTGATGTGCCCTTTGTTCTGGCTAGCCATGTCCCGTTCTTCCTGACGAATCTGGCGGTCTTCCTTATGCAGATTGGCCGCCTGTCCCTTGGTCATTTCGCCTTCTTTGACTTCGTTATGGATTCGCTTGTTCTGGTTGGCCAGACGACTATTTACCTCGGCTCGACGCGGGTGATCTTTTTTCCACTGGCCATCAGCAGCCATTGCATTACCGGCAACCATACCCACAACGACGGACAACAAAACAGCAGCAAGCTTCTTGGACATGTTTGATTCCTACTGAACGCTTTAAGGGCTGGCCCGGTTGATTTGATCAGTACCGCCGGCCATGTAGTTACTGAGTCGTCCCTGGTTTCATAGACACGATTCAGTCTCGCCAGTTCACTATTACTGAAGCCAAAAGGAAGCTGTGCAGCACAGAAACTCTAAGGATAGTCGAGCCTCGATGTTCAGAAAAAAAAAGGCCCGCGCGGTGCGCTGGCCTTTTTTCTGGCTCACCTCTTAGGGGGAGCCGGGCTCATTTATGGGTGTAAATGAGCAACTACTGTGTGAACCTACAACGGATCAGAAGTCCAGGTTAGAGACTGCCAACGCGTTGCTTTCGATGAAGTCTCGGCGTGGTTCGACCGCATCACCCATCAGGGTGTTGAAGATCTGGTCCGCGCCAATGGCGTCTTCGATGGTCACTTTGAGCATCCGGCGCGAGCCTGGGTCCATGGTGGTTTCCCACAACTGATCCGGGTTCATCTCACCCAGACCTTTGTATCGCTGGATGGTGTGACGCTTGGTGCTTTCGGCCATCAACCATTCAAGGGCTTCCTTGAACTCGGTGACGGCTTTCTTGCGCTCACCGCGCTGAATATAAGCGCCTTCGTCCAGAAGGGTGCTCAGTTGAGCGCCCAGGGAGACGACGGTCTTGTAGTCGTTGCTGCCGAAGAAGTCGCGGTTGAAGGTGACGTAGTTCGACAGGCCGTGGGAGATCAGTTCGACCTCTGGCAGCCAGACGTTACGTTCACGGTCTTCACGCAGGCTGGCTTTGTAGACCAGGCCGGATTTCTCGACGGTGCGCAGGCGAACTTCGTACTGGGCCAACCAGTTCTGCATCGCTGCGTGATCGGACAGTTGGTCCATGCTCACCGCTGGCAAGTAGATGAAGTGCTCGGTCAGTTCCTGTGGGTACAGGCGCGACAGACGCTTGAGGGTCTTCATGACCAGACGGAAATCATTCACCAGACGCTCGAGGGCTTCGCCGGAGATTCCCGGTGCTTCCTCGTTCAAGTGCAGGCTCGCATCTTCCAGGGCCGACTGCGTCATGTACTCTTCCATGGCGTCGTCGTCTTTGATGTATTGCTCTTGCTTGCCTTTCTTCACTTTGTACAACGGCGGCTGAGCGATGTAGATGTAGCCACGCTCGATCAGCTCCGGCAGCTGACGGAAGAAGAAGGTCAGCAGCAGGGTACGGATGTGCGAACCGTCGACGTCAGCATCGGTCATGATGATGATGTTGTGATAACGCAGTTTGTCGATGTTGTACTCGTCGCGGCCGATGCCGCAGCCCAGCGCAGTGATCAAGGTGCCGACTTCTTGCGAAGAGATCATCTTGTCGAAACGCGCCTTCTCGACGTTCAGGATCTTGCCCTTGAGGGGCAGGATCGCCTGGGTCTTGCGGTTACGTCCCTGCTTGGCGGAGCCGCCAGCAGAGTCACCTTCCACGAGGTACAGTTCGGACAGGGCAGGGTCTTTTTCCTGGCAGTCAGCCAGTTTGCCCGGCAGGCCGGCGATATCCAGCGCGCCTTTACGACGGGTCATCTCACGGGCTTTACGCGCCGCTTCACGAGCACGGGCCGCGTCGATCATCTTGCCGACGACCAGCTTGGCTTCGTTCGGGTTTTCCAGCAGGAAATCGGAGAAGTACTTGCCCATTTCCTGTTCGACCGCGGTCTTCACTTCGGAAGAAACCAGCTTGTCTTTGGTCTGGGAGCTGAACTTCGGATCCGGCACCTTGACCGAAATGATCGCGGTCAGGCCTTCACGGGCATCGTCACCGGTGGTGGCGACTTTGTGTTTCTTCGCCAGGCCTTCCGCTTCGATGTAGGTGTTCAGGTTACGCGTCAGTGCCGAACGGAAACCCACCAGGTGAGTGCCGCCATCGCGCTGAGGAATGTTGTTGGTGAAGCACAACAGGTTCTCGTTGAAGCTGTCGTTCCACTGCAGGGCGATTTCCACGCCGATGCCGTCTTCACGCTGGACGTTGAAGTGGAACACCTGGTTGACCGGAGTCTTGTTGGTGTTCAGGTATTCAACGAACGCACGCAGGCCACCTTCGTACTTGAACAGCTCGTCCTTGCCGCTGCGCTCGTCCTTGAGGACGATGCCGACACCGGAGTTGAGGAAGGACAGTTCACGAATACGCTTGGCCAGGATGTCCCAGCTGAAGTGGATGTTCTTGAAGGTTTCAGCCGAAGGCTTGAAGTGAATCTGCGTACCCGTGGATTCGCTCTCACCAACGATTTTCATCGGTTCTTGCGGAACACCGTGAACGTACGTCTGTTCCCAGATCTTGCCGCTACGGCGAACGGTCAGGACCAGTTCTTCGGACAGGGCGTTTACAACCGACACACCTACACCGTGCAGACCGCCGGATACTTTGTAGGAGTTGTCATCGAATTTACCGCCGGCGTGCAGCACGGTCATGATGACCTCGGCTGCCGAGACGCCTTCTTCTTTATGCACGTCTACCGGAATGCCGCGACCGTTGTCGCGCACGGTGATGGATTCGTCCGGGTGGATGATGATACTGATGTCGTCGCAATGACCAGCCAAAGCTTCGTCGATCGAGTTATCGACCACCTCGAACACCATGTGGTGCAGACCGCTGCCATCGTCGGTGTCACCAATGTACATACCGGGACGTTTGCGTACGGCATCCAGGCCTTTCAGCACTTTAATGCTCGTTGAGTCGTACGTATTTTCTTCGCTCATGCCTTCACTCCCGATGGTCGTGGGTCTGGGTGATACGGCCCTGTTCCACGTGGAACAGGGCGACTGGCGTTTCCGTCTGCCAGCCTTCCCTCAATAATTCATGATCTACACAGGTGATAAAAACCTGGCAGCGTAAGTCTTCCAGCAAACGGCAAAGCGCGCGGCGGTGCTGCTCATCCAGTTCGGACGGCAAGTCATCCACCAGATAAATACATTGGCCGCGCCGGGCTTGGCTGACCAAATGCCCTTGGGCAATCCGCAATGCACAGACCACCAACTTCTGCTGACCACGAGACAAGATGTCTGCGGCATTGTGTGCGCCCAATCGAAGACGCAAATCAGCGCGTTGTGGTCCGGCCTGGGTATGCCCCATTTGCTGATCCCGGTGAACAGACGCGGCGAGGACTGCACTCAGCTCTCGCTCCTTGTCCCACCCCCGGTAATAGCTAAGCGTTAAGCCCTCGAGTTCGACGAGTTCGCTCAAGGTCTGTTCAAAGACTGGTTTCAAGGCTTTGATATAAGCGCGGCGGTATTCATCAATTTCAGCGCTGGCCTGGCACAATTCTCTGTCCCAAACCGCTTGCGAAACGGCGTCAAGTGTACCATGCCGCAGCCAAGAGTTTCTCTGGCGCAAGGCCTTCTGCAAGCGCTGCCAGGTGGACATAAAACGTGGTTCCACGTGGAACACGCCCCAATCCAGAAACTGTCGGCGAATTTTCGGTGCGCCTTCCAACAGGCGGAAGCTGTCGGGGTTGATCAATTGCAGCGGCAGGATTTCTGCCAGTTGTGCAGCACTGCGGGCGTTCTGCCCGTCGATGCGAATCTGGAACTCCCCTTGGCGGTCCCGGGATATCCCCAATGCGCTGTGCCCGCCCTCGGCCAGTTCCACCTGCCCAAACACCGTGCACGCCAACTGCTCGTACTGGATAACCGGTAAAAGACGGCTGCTACGAAATGAACGGGCGAGCCCCAGCAGATGAATGGCTTCCAGAACACTGGTTTTGCCGCTGCCGTTGGCGCCGTACAGGATATTGATGCGGGGGGAGGGGGAGAAGGTCACCGGGTGCAGATTGCGCACCGCGGTGACCGAGACACGACTGAGGGACATCTAGCGTCTGCTGAACATGTTTACAGGCGCATCGGCATGACAACGTAAGCCGAGTCGTCGTTGTCGGACTCTTGCACCAGCGCACTGCTGTTGGAGTCAGACAGGATCAAACGCACTTGCTCAGTGGTCATCACGCCCAGTACGTCGAGTAGATAGCTCACGTTGAAGCCAATTTCCAGCGAGCCACCGTTGTACTCAACGCCAACTTCTTCTTCCGCTTCTTCCTGTTCCGGGTTGTTCGCCTGGATCTTCAGCTGACCGTTGGCCAGTTGCAGACGGATGCCGCGGTACTTCTCGTTGGACAGAATCGCCGTACGGCTGAACGCTTCACGCAGTGCCTGGCGATCGCCCAATACCAGCTTGTCGCCGCCTTTTGGCAGAACGCGTTCGTAGTCAGGGAATTTGCCGTCGACCAGTTTCGAGGTAAAGGTGAATTCGCCGGTGGTGGCGCGAATATGGTGCTGGCCCAGGACGATGCTGACATTGCCGTCCGGCTCGGTCAGCAAACGCGCCAGTTCCAGAATACCTTTACGTGGAACGATTACCTGGTGGCGATCCGGCTGGCCGATGTCAGCCTGCATCGAGCACATGGCCAGACGGTGACCGTCGGTGGCCACGGCGCGGATGATGCCTGCCGAGACTTCCAGCAACATGCCGTTGAGGTAGTAGCGAACGTCCTGCTGAGCCATGGCGAAGCTGGTGCGCTCGATCAAACGACGCAGTTTGCTCTGCGCAAGAGTGCAGGTCAGTGAGCCCGGGCCTTCTTCCACCGTCGGGAAATCGTTGGCTGGCAACGTCGACAGGGTGAAGCGGCTACGGCCGGCTTTCACAACAAGTTTCTGCTCATCGACCTTGATGTCGATCAGCGCGTCGTTCGGCAGGCTCTTGCAGATGTCCATCAGCTTACGCGCCGGGACAGTGATTTCGCCCGGCTCGGCCGGTTCTTCGAGTTGCACACGACCGACCAGTTCGACTTCCAGGTCAGTACCGGTCAGCGACAACTGCTGGCCTTCGACAACCAGCAGCACGTTGGAAAGCACCGGCAAGGTCTGTCGGCGCTCGACGACGCCTGCGACCAGTTGCAGGGGTTTCAACAGGGCTTCGCGTTGAATGGTGAAATGCATGGTCTAGTCCCTTGCCTTAATAAGCTGCGCTGGTGTTCATCAAGTGGTCAGTGTACGCAGCAGGTTCTTGTAGTCCTCGCGGATGTCCGCGTCGGATTCCTTAAGTTCGTTGATCTTGCGGCATGCGTGCAAAACCGTAGTGTGGTCGCGGCCGCCAAACACGTCGCCAATTTCCGGCAAGCTGTGGTTGGTCAGTTCCTTGGACAGCGCCATGGCCACTTGCCGTGGACGTGCGACCGAACGCGAACGGCGCTTGGACAGCAAATCCGAAATCTTGATCTTGTAGTACTCGGCGACAGTACGCTGAATGTTATCCACAGAGACCAGTTTGTCCTGAAGCGCCAGCAGGTCCTTCAGGGATTCGCGAATCAACTCGATGGTGATATCGCGGCCCATGAAGTGCGAGTGGGCGATCACGCGTTTGAGCGCGCCTTCGAGTTCACGGACGTTGGAACGAATACGCTGGGCGATGAAGAATGCGGCATCGTGCGGCAGGTCAACTTTAGCCTGGTCGGCTTTCTTCATCAGAATCGCGACGCGGGTTTCCAGTTCCGGCGGCTCGACAGCGACCGTCAGGCCCCAGCCGAAGCGCGACTTCAAGCGCTCTTCAAGGCCTTCGATTTCTTTCGGATAACGGTCACTGGTGAGGATGACCTGTTGGCCACCTTCAAGCAGGGCGTTGAACGTGTGGAAGAATTCTTCCTGGGAACGTTCCTTGCGGGCGAAGAACTGAATGTCATCGATCAGCAGCGCATCGACCGAACGGTAGAAGCGCTTGAACTCGTTGATCGCATTCAGCTGCAAAGCCTTGACCATGTCGGCCACGAAGCGCTCGGAATGCAGGTACACGACCTTGGCATTCGGGTTCTTCTTTAATAGGTGGTTACCCACAGCGTGCATCAAGTGGGTTTTACCCAAGCCAACGCCGCCATACAGGAACAGCGGGTTGTAACCGTGCTTGGGATTGTCCGCGACCTGCCAGGCTGCCGCGCGGGCCAGTTGGTTGGACTTACCTTCGACAAAGTTCTCGAAGGTAAAGGTGCGGTTCAGGTAACTGGTGTGCTTGAGCGCACCTTCGACCTGTACGGTGCGTTGTTCTGCACGTACCGGGGCCTGTTGCGAGCTGGCGCCGGCCATTGGGTCGAAGCTGTCGCGAGACGGCTCTTCGCTGACCTCAGCGGCTGTTTGCGTTGCACGCTTGGTCGACGCAGCAGGTGCAGGAGCGCTGACGGGTGCAGGTGCAGCCGCGGCCTGCGCTTGAGACGCCGCTGCGGCCAACGGTGCATTCGGCGCAGCACGCGGTGCAGAACTGCGTTTGCTGCCTATTAATAAGGAAAGCGCCGGCGCCATGCCATTGCCATGCTCATCCAGCAATTCGAGCACGCGGCTCAGGTACTTTTCGTTGACCCAGTCGAGAACAAAACGATTCGGTGCGTAGACACGCAACTCGTCGCCTTCGGCTTCGACCTGTAGTGGACGGATCCAAGTGTTGAATTGTTGGGCAGGCAGCTCATCGCGCAAAAGCTCTACGCACTGCTGCCAAAGTTCCACTGACACGGATATCCCCTAAGTTGAAAGCCGGTGAGGCAAAAACAAGCGGCCATTGTAGCGACCAGACGCCGACTTATCCACACGTAGGTTGCTCATGGGTGTCGAAGAATCAACGCGTTATACGCAAAAAAGACGACCAGTGGTCTGTGCATAAGCTCTGTGGATAAGCCCACTTAAGCTCGTTGCACAAGTGGGGGGCAAACCCGGTGGATAACCTGCCTGTGGATAACAGCCCTTTCCACACACAGCTTATCCGACAGCGCAGCACAGGCTGACCACCGTTTTCCACTGTAGTTGTCATTCTCTGTACAGCACGGAATAGAAGGGCTAACGGTAGTTATCCACAGATGATGGCGGGTCTAGCTTTTATAAGCTTTACAGAAAAGCTTTAAATAATTCCCTTCTTTATTTTTATATCTAGCTGTCCACCTTTCAAGGACGAACCCTGCGGATATCCATTTAAAGGAAACGTTGGTTGGAAATTGACCTAGAGGCTTGCTTTCTCTAGAATCCCCGGTCTCTTAAAACGGGGGCCATTCCGGCCCGTTGTGGACGAACCAGGTAACACGACATGAAACGTACTTTCCAACCAAGCACTATCAAACGCGCTCGTACCCACGGTTTCCGTGCTCGCATGGCTACCAAGAACGGCCGTGCCGTCCTGTCGCGTCGTCGCGCCAAAGGTCGTGCGCGTCTGGCAGTTTGATAATCCGGTACTGGAGGTGAGTCAGGACTTCAGTCGGGAAAAGCGTTTGCTTACCCCCCGGCATTTCAAGGCAGTCTTTGACTCCCCTACCGGCAAGGTTCCGGGGAAAAATCTCCTGCTCCTTGCACGCACCAACGATCTCGATCACCCCCGTCTAGGGCTGGTTATCGGGAAAAAGAGTGTGAAGCTCTCCGTTGAGCGCAATCGCCTCAAACGTCTGATGCGCGAATCGTTTCGCCTCCACCAGGATTCTCTGGTTGGTTGGGATATCGTTATCGTCGCGCGCAAAGGTTTGGGCGATGTAGAAAACCCCGAATTGATTCAGCATTTCGGCAAACTCTGGAAACGTCTGGCACGCAGCACGCCGGTACCAGCAGTCAAAACCGAAACTGTAGGGGTAGACAGCACTGATGCGTAAACTGGCGCTCGTTCCGATCCAGTTTTATCGCTATGCCATTAGTCCTTTGATGGCCAGCCACTGTCGTTTCTACCCCAGTTGTTCCTGCTACGCGTATGAAGCCATAGAAAATCATGGCCTTCTGCGCGGTGGCTGGCTGACCTTTCGTCGTTTAGGTCGCTGTCATCCGTGGAATCCCGGTGGTTATGACCCGGTTCCATCTATCCCTACCTCCCGTTCTTCTTCGATGGCCGAGTAATCATGGATATTAAACGCACGATCCTGATCGTCGCCCTGGCAATCGTGTCCTACGTTATGGTTCTGAAATGGAACCAGGACTATGGCCAGGCTGCCCTGCCGACTCAGAATGTTGCTTCCAATCAGGCTGCCCCGGCTATTCCGGACACGCCACTTGGTAACAATGCTGCCGCCAGTGCCGATGTACCCAGCGCGAATGCCGATATCAGTGCCCCTGCCGCAACGCCGGTAGTCACCAATAAAGATCTCATCCACGTCAAAACGGATGTACTCGAACTGGCTATCGATCCTCAAGGTGGTGATATCGCCCAGCTGATGCTGCCGCTGTATCCACGTCGTCAGGACCATCCGGAAATTCCGTTCCAGCTGTTTGATAACGGTGGCGAACGTACTTACCTGGCTCAAAGTGGCCTGACCGGTACCAACGGTCCGGATGCTCGCCCTACCGGTCGTCCGGTTTACTCGACCGAACAGAAGACTTATCAACTGGCTGATGGCCAGAACCAGCTCAACGTTGACCTGAAATTCAGCGACGCTGGCGTCAATTACATCAAGCGCTTCAGCTTTACTCGCGGTCTGTACGATCTGAAAGTCACCTATCTGATCGACAACACCAGCGATAAAGCCTGGACGGGCAACCTGTTTGCCCAGCTCAAGCGCGATGCAAGTGCCGATCCTTCTTCCACAACCGCTACCGGTACTGCGACTTACCTGGGCGCTGCCCTGTGGACAAGTGCAGAGCCGTACAAAAAAGTGTCGATGAAAGATATCGACAAGGCGTCGTTGAAAGAAACCGTTAACGGTGGCTGGGTCGCCTGGCTGCAACACTACTTCGTGACTGCCTGGATTCCAGCCAAGAACGACAGCAATGTGGTGCAGACTCGCAAAGACAGCCAAGGCAACTACATCATCGGTTTCACTGGCCCGGTATTGTCCGTTGCGCCAGGTGCCAAGGCTGAAACCAGTGCTACGTTGTACGCAGGTCCGAAAAGCCAGGCGATACTGAAAGAGTTATCCCCAGGCCTGGAACTGACGGTCGACTACGGCATTCTGTGGTTCATCGCCCAGCCGATCTTCTGGCTGCTGCAACATATCCACGCGATCGTTGGTAACTGGGGCTGGTCGATCATCTTCCTGACCATGCTGATCAAGGGGATCTTCTTCCCGCTGTCGGCCGCCAGCTACAAATCCATGGCGCGCATGCGTGCAGTGGCGCCGAAACTGGCTGCACTGAAAGAGCAACATGGCGATGACCGGCAGAAAATGTCGCAAGCCATGATGGAGCTGTACAAGAAAGAGAAGATCAATCCGCTGGGTGGTTGCTTGCCAATCCTCGTGCAGATGCCGGTTTTCCTTTCGCTGTACTGGGTACTCCTGGAAAGCGTGGAAATGCGCCAGGCACCGTTCATGCTGTGGATTACTGACCTGTCGATCAAGGATCCGTTCTTCATTCTGCCGATCATCATGGGCGCAACCATGTTCATCCAGCAGCAGCTGAACCCGACTCCTCCGGATCCGATGCAGGCCAAGGTGATGAAGCTGATGCCAATCATCTTCACCTTCTTCTTCCTGTGGTTCCCTGCGGGTCTGGTGCTGTACTGGGTTGTGAACAACTGCCTGTCCATCACCCAACAGTGGTACATCACACGTAAGATCGAAGCGGCTACCAAAAAAGCGGCTGCATAACTTACTCTGTGGATAACCACTCAAAACGCCCCCTAGTGGGGCGTTTTGCTATCCGTCATTTTTATCTGGATATCGAATCATGAGCGCTCCTCGTGAAACCATTGCCGCCGTCGCCACTGCTCAAGGCCGTGGTGGTGTCGGTATCGTCCGTATTTCCGGACCGCTGGCCAGTGTTGCGGCGAAAGCCATCAGCGGTCGCGAACTGAAACCGCGGTTTGCCCATTACGGCCCGTTTCTCAGTGAAAACGAGGACGTGCTGGACGAAGGCATCGCCCTGTATTTTCCTGGACCGAATTCGTTCACTGGCGAAGATGTGCTGGAACTCCAGGGCCACGGCGGTCCAATCGTTCTGGATATGTTGCTGCAGCGCTGCCTGCAATTGGGTTGCCGTCTGGCCCAGCCGGGTGAATTCAGCGAACGCGCGTTCCTCAACGACAAACTCGACTTGGCCCAGGCAGAAGCCATCGCCGATTTGATCGAAGCGAGTTCTGCACAGGCAGCCCGAAATGCACTGCGTTCGTTGCAAGGCGCATTTTCGCAGCGTGTGCATAACCTCACCGAGCAATTGATTGCACTGCGGATCTACGTTGAGGCGGCAATCGACTTCCCTGAAGAAGAAATCGACTTCCTTGCCGATGGCCACGTGCTGAAGATGCTCGATGCGGTGCGCGATGAGTTATCCACCGTATTGCGTGAAGCCGGGCAGGGCGCGTTGCTGCGTGACGGCATGACCGTGGTGATTGCCGGTCGTCCCAACGCTGGAAAATCCAGCCTGCTCAATGCATTGGCCGGCCGTGAAGCGGCGATTGTTACCGAGATTGCCGGCACGACCCGGGACATCCTGCGCGAACATATCCACATTGATGGTATGCCTCTGCATGTGGTCGACACGGCTGGCTTGCGCGACACCGAAGACCAGGTCGAGAAAATCGGTGTGGAACGGGCATTGAAGGCCATCAGCGAGGCAGATCGGGTGTTGCTGGTGGTCGATGCCACCGCGCCTGAGGCACTTGATCCTTTTGCCTTGTGGCCTGAATTCCTCGAGCAGCGCCCGGATCCGGCCAAAGTGACCTTGATCCGCAACAAGGCAGACCTGACCGGTGAAGCGATAGCGCTGGAAGTCAGTGACGATGGCCACGTGACCATCAGCTTGAGCGCCAGGTCTGCTGGCGAAGGCCTGGAACTGCTACGTGACCATCTCAAGGCCTGCATGGGCTATGAGCAGACCTCGGAAAGCAGCTTCAGCGCCCGCCGGCGTCATCTGGAGGCTCTGCGACATGCCAGTGCCTCACTCGAGCATGGACGTGCGCAGCTGACCTTGGCCGGTGCCGGAGAGCTGTTGGCTGAAGATTTGCGTCAGGCACAGCAGTCGTTGGGTGAAATTACCGGCGAATTCAGCTCCGACGATCTGTTGGGCAGGATCTTTTCCAGCTTCTGTATCGGTAAATAGCCTCACCTCTCCCCCGTAGGAGCCGAGCTTGCTCGCGAGGCGGCGTGTCTGACACACCGTGTTGCTTAAATCGCAGGCAAGCCAGCTCCCACAAGTCTGTGTATCCCCCGCATTTTTCGCATCGCCGAGCGGCATCGATCGCTTCGGTCGTTTCCCCGTGGGCGGAATTTGCTCCATTCAGCGCTTTTCTGTGGATTAAGCCCTGTGAATAACTGCCAATGAGCACGGTTGATAACAGGGCTTCAAAACTGAGGAAAACCACCTCTGTGGATAACCACCCCATTCATCCACAGGCTTACACCGGTTATCCAAGGGCCTCATTGGCACATGACCACAGGCTTTCAATCCTCTGTACACATTGAAAATAAAGGGCTGTATCGATCTATCCACAGAAAGGGTGCTCTATAGAAATAAACATAAAAACAAAGATTTAATAAATTTCTTTCTTTTTAATTTCTATTGTTCGTGACTTACCCACAGCTGGTTAAATTTTGTGCAAAGGGTTCTTTAGGAAGGGCGAAGTCCCTATACTTGTCGACCAGGTCCAAAAACCTGAGCTCAAACTATTCCTGATTACCCAACTGAAGCAGGCACGAGGTGCGTGGTGGATTTCCCTTCCCGTTTTGAAGTGATCGTCATCGGCGGCGGTCATGCCGGTACCGAGGCAGCACTTGCATCAGCACGTATGGGGGCAAAAACCCTGTTGCTGACGCATAACGTGGAAACCCTCGGAGCAATGAGCTGCAACCCCGCGATTGGCGGGATCGGCAAAAGCCATCTGGTCAAGGAAATCGATGCCCTTGGCGGTGCGATGGCCATGGCGACCGATAAAGGTGGTATTCAATTTCGCGTCTTGAACAGCCGCAAAGGCCCAGCCGTGCGCGCTACTCGCGCCCAGGCCGATCGCGTTCTGTACAAGGCCGCTGTACGCGAAATTCTCGAGAACCAGCCGAACCTGTGGATATTTCAACAGGCCGCCGACGACCTGATCGTCGAACAGGAGCAAGTGCGTGGTGTTGTCACCCAAATGGGCCTGCGGTTCTTCGCAGATTCCGTGGTGTTGACCACTGGCACGTTCCTCGGTGGACTTATCCACATCGGTTTGCAGAATTTTTCCGGCGGTCGCGCCGGTGATCCACCATCGATCGCACTGGCTCACCGTCTGCGTGAACTGCCATTGCGTGTGGGTCGTTTGAAAACCGGTACTCCGCCGCGTATCGACGGCCGCTCTGTGGATTTCTCGGTGATGACCGAGCAACCGGGCGATACGCCGATCCCGGTGATGTCGTTCATGGGCAACAAGGAACAGCATCCACAGCAGGTCAGTTGCTGGATTACCCATACGAATGCGCGTACCCACGAAATCATTGCCGCGAACCTCGACCGTTCGCCTATGTATTCCGCTGCCGGTGAGATCGAAGGCATCGGCCCGCGTTACTGCCCGTCGATCGAAGACAAGATTCATCGCTTTGCCGACAAGGAAAGCCATCAGGTCTTCATCGAGCCGGAAGGTTTGACCACCCACGAGCTGTACCCGAACGGGATATCCACATCCTTGCCGTTCGACGTGCAATTGCAGATCGTGCAGTCGATTCGCGGTATGGAAAACGCCCATATCGTTCGCCCGGGCTATGCAATTGAGTACGACTACTTCGATCCGCGTGACCTGAAGTACAGCCTCGAAACCAAAGTCATCGGCGGCCTGTTCTTCGCCGGGCAAATCAACGGCACCACCGGTTACGAAGAAGCCGGCGCCCAAGGTTTGCTGGCCGGGACCAACGCCGCATTGCGTGCCCAGGGCAAAGACAGCTGGTGCCCGCGTCGCGACGAAGCGTACATCGGGGTATTGGTCGACGACCTGATTACCCTGGGTACCCAGGAACCGTATCGGATGTTCACGTCCCGCGCCGAATACCGTTTGATCCTGCGCGAAGACAACGCCGACCTGCGCTTGACCGAAAAAGGTCGCGAACTGGGTCTGGTGGATGACGTGCGCTGGGCGGCTTTCTGCAAAAAACGCGAAAGCATCGAACTGGAAGAGCAACGCCTGAAAAGCACCTGGGTTCGCCCCGGTACGGAACAGGGCGATGCAATTGCCGAAAAATTCGGCACGCCGCTGACCCACGAATACAACTTGCTGAACCTGCTGACCCGTCCGGAAATCGACTACGCTGGTCTGATCTCGGTGACCGGCGCCGGTGCAGAAGATCCACAGGTCGCCGAGCAGGTCGAAATCAAGACCAAATACGCCGGTTACATCGACCGCCAGCAAGATGAAATCGCCCGCCTGCGGGCCAGTGAAGACACCAAACTGCCTGTGGATATCGATTACACCAACATCTCCGGTCTCTCCAAAGAGATCCAGAGCAAGCTCGGCGCGACCCGTCCAGAAACCCTGGGCCAGGCTTCGCGGATTCCGGGCGTGACCCCGGCAGCGATTTCGCTGTTGATGATTCATTTGAAAAAACGCGGCGCGGGCCGTCAGTTGGAGCAAAGCGCTTGAGTTCGATGGTCACCTCGCAACACGCCGAAGAGTTATCCACAGGTGCTCGCCAGCTCGGTGTCAACCTGACAGAAACCCAGCACGCGCAGCTGCTGGGTTATCTGGCCCTGTTGATCAAATGGAACAAGGCCTACAACCTCACGGCCGTGCGTGATCCGGACGAAATGGTTTCGCGGCACCTGCTCGACAGCCTGAGCGTGATGTCCTTCATCGAAAACGGCCGCTGGCTGGATGTTGGCAGCGGCGGCGGCATGCCGGGTATTCCACTGGCGATTCTGTTTCCCGAGTCGCAAGTGACGTGCCTGGACAGCAACGGCAAGAAAACCCGCTTCCTGACTCAGGTCAAACTCGAACTCAAACTGGATAACCTGCAAGTTATCCACAGTCGCGTTGAAGCCTTCACGCCTGAACTGCCGTTCAACGGGATCATTTCCCGGGCATTCAGCAGCATGGAGAACTTCAGCAACTGGACTCGCCACTTGGGCGATAGCGATACGCGTTGGCTGGCAATGAAGGGCGTTCATCCCGCTGATGAGCTGGTAGCATTGCCGGCAGACTTCCACCTCGATAGCGAACACGCCCTGGCCGTACCCGGTTGCCAAGGCCAACGCCATCTGCTGATACTGCGCCGCACGGCATGATTGGGAACACAAGCAAGAATGGCTAAGGTATTCGCGATAGCGAACCAGAAGGGTGGTGTGGGCAAGACCACCACCTGCATCAACCTCGCAGCATCCCTGGTCGCGACCAAGCGTCGGGTGCTGTTGATCGATCTTGATCCACAGGGCAACGCCACCATGGGTAGCGGTGTGGATAAACACGGTCTGGAAAACTCGGTCTACGACCTGTTGATCGGCGAATGCGATCTGGCCCAGGCCATGCACTTCTCCGAACACGGTGGTTACCAGTTGTTGCCGGCCAACCGCGATCTGACCGCGGCTGAAGTCGTTCTGCTGGAAATGCAGATGAAGGAAAGCCGTCTGCGCAGCGCTTTGGCGCCGATCCGTGAGAACTACGATTACATTTTGATCGACTGCCCACCGTCGCTGTCGATGCTCACGCTCAATGCTCTGGTTGCCTCCGACGGGGTGATTATCCCCATGCAGTGCGAGTATTTCGCGCTCGAAGGGTTGAGCGACCTTGTGGATAACATCAAGCGTATCGCTGAACTGCTCAACCCGAACCTGAAAATCGAAGGCCTGCTGCGGACCATGTACGACCCGCGCCTGAGCCTGATGAACGATGTGTCGGCGCAGCTCAAGGAACACTTCGGCGAGCAACTGTACGACACCGTGATACCGCGCAACATCCGTTTGGCCGAAGCGCCAAGTTATGGCATGCCGGCGTTGGCCTACGACAAACAATCTCGTGGCGCACTGGCCTATCTGGCCCTGGCGGGCGAGATGGTTCGTCGTCAACGCAAAAATTCACGCATTGCCGCTGCTCAGGCAACTTAAGGAATCCCCATGGCCGTCAAGAAACGAGGTCTCGGACGTGGACTGGATGCACTGCTGAGTGGTCCGACTGTCAGTTCGCTTGAAGAGCAAGCGGTGCAGGCCGATCAGCGTGAGCTGCAACACCTGCCGCTGGACCTGATCCAGCGCGGCAAGTACCAGCCGCGTCGCGACATGGATCCCCAGGCGCTGGAAGAACTGGCGCAGTCGATCAAGGCTCAGGGCGTGATGCAGCCGATCGTGGTTCGCCCGATCGGTGCTGGCCGCTTTGAAATCATCGCCGGCGAACGCCGCTGGCGCGCCAGCCAGCAGGCTGGCCAGGAAACCATCCCGGCGATGGTGCGCGATGTGCCGGATGAAACCGCAATCGCCATGGCGTTGATCGAGAACATTCAGCGCGAAGACCTCAATCCGATCGAGGAAGCGGTCGCCCTGCAGCGTCTGCAGCAGGAATTCCAGCTGACTCAGCAGCAAGTCGCCGAAGCTGTGGGCAAATCCCGCGTGACCGTGGCCAACTTGTTGCGCCTGATTGCATTGCCGGAAGTCATCAAGACCATGCTGTCCCACGGCGACCTGGAAATGGGTCATGCCCGTGCACTGCTCGGTTTGCCGGAAAATCAACAGGTCGAGGGGGCGCGACATGTTGTCGCACGTGGCCTCACCGTACGTCAGACCGAGGCACTGGTTCGCCAGTGGTTGAGTGGTAAACCGGCGCCTGCCGAACCCTCAAAACCTGACCCGGACATCGCTCGTCTCGAGCAACGCCTGGCAGAGCGCCTAGGCTCTGCGGTGCAGATCCGCCACGGGAAGAAGGGCAAAGGGCAGTTGGTGATTGGCTACAACTCCCTTGATGAGCTTCAAGGCGTCCTCGCACATATCCGCTGAAACATTTCCTCATGTAGCGCGAAGTTCGAAATCACTACCTGACAGTTGAATAGGGGCTGAACCGCCCCTATACTCTGCGCGCATTTTGTCGGCACAAATTATGCCAAGTTATTGAATTCTGGCAGCCGGCCTTTGAGGAGCAAAAGTGATGGAAACCCGCACGCCAAACCGCTTGCCGTTCCATCGCTTGGCGGTTTTTCCGGTGTTATTGGCACAATTTGTCGTTTTGCTGCTTGCCGCTTTGGCGCTCTGGCGATGGCATGGGGTCGTAGCCGGATACTCAGGACTCTGCGGAGGCCTGATAGCCTTGCTTCCCAATGTTTATTTCGCTCACAGGGCATTTCGGTTTTCCGGCGCCCGAGCAGCTCAAGCCATTGTCCGGTCTTTTTATGCCGGCGAGGCGGGCAAACTGATTTTGACGGCAGTGCTCTTTGCATTGACGTTCGCAGGTGTGAAGCCACTGGCGCCGCTAGCTGTATTCGGCGTCTTCGTGCTGACCCAACTGGTCAGCTGGTTCGCTCCCCTGCTGATGAGAACAAGACTTTCGAGACCTTAGGGCGTTTGAGGCAACCATGGCAGCAGAATCCGCTTCGGGCTATATCCAGCACCACTTGCAAAACCTGACCTTCGGTCAGCTACCTACCGGCGGCTGGGGCTTTGCCCACACCGCAGCAGAAGCCAAGGCAATGGGCTTCTGGGCTTTCCACGTCGATACCCTCGGCTGGTCGGTCGCGTTGGGGCTGATCTTCGTTCTTCTTTTCCGCATGGCGGCGAAGAAGGCGACTTCCGGTGTACCAGGCGCCTTGCAGAACTTCGTTGAAGTATTGGTCAATTTCGTCGACAGCAGCGTCAAGGACAGCTTCCATGGCCGTAGCCCGGTGGTTGCACCTCTGGCACTGACCATCTTCGTCTGGGTGTTCTTGATGAACGCCATCGACCTGGTACCGGTCGACTGGATCCCGCAACTGGCAGCAGCCATTTCCGGCAACCACGAAATCCCGTTCCGCGCCGTATCGACCACCGACCCGAACGCTACGCTGGCCATGGCCTTCTCGGTGTTCGCGCTGATCATTTTCTACAGCATCAAAATCAAGGGTATCGGCGGCTTTATCGGCGAACTGACCCTGCACCCGTTCGGCAGCAAGAACATTTTTGTTCAGGCCCTGCTGATTCCGGTGAACTTCCTGCTGGAATTCGTGACGCTGATTGCCAAGCCGATTTCGCTGGCACTGCGTCTGTTCGGCAACATGTACGCTGGCGAGCTGGTGTTTATCCTGATCGCCGTGATGTTCGGCAGCGGCCTGCTCTGGCTTAGCGGTCTGGGCATTGTGCTGCAGTGGGCGTGGGCTGTGTTCCACATCCTGATCATCACCCTGCAGGCGTTTATCTTCATGATGCTGACCATCGTCTACCTGTCGATGGCGCACGAAGAGAACCATTAAGACCGGCTTCGGCTAGTCTGATGTCCCTCTCGCTTCGGCGAGAGGGGGCCCGTACCGGGCTCGATGAAACGATTTGTTTTACCGCTTTAATCTAAAAAACCTAAACCATACGACGTAAAAGTCGGGAGGAAAGATGGAAACTGTAGTTGGTCTAACCGCTATCGCTGTTGCACTGTTGATCGGCCTGGGCGCACTGGGTACCGCAATTGGTTTCGGCCTGTTGGGTGGCAAGTTCCTGGAAGGCGCAGCGCGTCAGCCAGAAATGGTTCCAATGCTGCAAGTTAAAATGTTCATCGTTGCCGGTCTGCTCGACGCCGTAACCATGATCGGCGTTGGTATCGCTCTGTTCTTCACCTTCGCGAACCCTTTCGTTGGTCAACTCGCTCACTAATCACTCGGATTTTCGAGTTGAGCAAGTCTGATGGACAACGAACGAGCGAGGTGTTGGCGTGAACATTAATGCAACCCTGATTGGCCAGTCCGTTGCGTTCTTCATTTTTGTACTGTTTTGCATGAAGTTCGTGTGGCCTCCGGTCATCGCGGCTTTGCACGAACGTCAGAAGAAGATCGCGGATGGATTGGACGCTGCCGCCCGAGCAGCTCGCGACCTGGAGTTGGCCCAAGATAAAGTGGGTCAACAACTGCGCGAAGCAAAAGCTCAGGCAGCCGAAATCATTGAGCAAGCCAAGAAACGCGGTAATCAGATCGTCGAAGAGGCTGTTGATAAAGCCCGTGTCGACGCTGAACGTGTGAAGGTGCAGGCTCAGGCCGAGATCGAACAGGAACTGAACAGTGTCAAAGACGCGCTGCGTGCCCAACTGGGTGCCCTGGCCGTTGGCGGCGCCGAGAAGATCCTGGGTGCCACAATCGATCAAAACGCGCACGCGGAGCTGGTAAACAAACTGGCTGCTGAAATTTAAGCGAGGGCGATCATGGCAGAACTGACCACGTTGGCCCGACCTTACGCTAAGGCAGCCTTCGAGCATGCCCAGGCCCACCAGCAACTGGCCTCTTGGTCAGCCATGCTCGGCCTGGCTGCAGCAGTGTCGCAAGACGACACCATGCAGCGCGTGCTCAAGGCCCCGCGACTGACGAGCGCAGACAAGGCCGCCACGTTTATTGACGTGTGCGGCGACAAGTTTGATGCCAAGGCACAGAACTTCATCAACGTCGTTGCCGAAAACGACCGTCTCCCGCTTTTGCCGGAGATCGCCGCTCTGTTCGACCTGTACAAGGCCGAACAAGAGAAGTCGGTAGACGTTGAAGTGACCAGTGCTTTCGCATTGAACCAAGAACAGCAAGACAAACTCGCCAAGGTTCTCAGTGCACGACTCAACCGGGAAGTGCGCCTGCAAGTCGAGGAAGACAAATCCCTGATCGGGGGCATTGTCATCCGCGCCGGCGACCTGGTTATCGATGGCTCGGTTCGCGGCAAACTCGCGAATCTTGCCGAAGCATTGAAATCTTGAGTTTGAAGGGGCAGCAGAGCAATGCAGCAACTCAATCCTTCCGAAATAAGTGAAATTATCAAGGGCCGCATCGAAAAGCTCGATGTGACCTCCCAAGCCCGTAACGAAGGCACTGTCGTCAGCGTATCTGACGGCATCGTGCGGATTCACGGTCTGGCCGACGTAATGTACGGCGAGATGATCGAGTTTCCGGGCGGCGTCTACGGTATGGCCCTCAACCTGGAGCAAGACTCTGTAGGCGCCGTTGTATTGGGCTCTTACCAGACTCTGGCCGAAGGCATGAGCGCCAAGTGCACTGGCCGCATCCTCGAAGTTCCGGTTGGTAAGGAACTGCTGGGTCGCGTAGTCGATGCACTGGGTAACCCAGTTGACGGCAAAGGTCCGCTGAACAACACCGAGACCGACGCGGTCGAGAAAGTTGCTCCAGGCGTGATCTGGCGTAAGTCGGTAGACCAGCCTGTACAGACTGGCTACAAGGCTGTTGACGCCATGATCCCTGTCGGCCGTGGCCAGCGTGAGCTGATCATCGGTGACCGTCAGATCGGTAAAACCGCTCTGGCGATCGACGCGATCATCAACCAGAAAGACAGCGGCATCTTCTGCGTCTACGTAGCTATCGGTCAGAAACAATCGACCATCGCCAACGTGGTTCGCAAGCTGGAAGAAAACGGCGCCTTGGCTAACACCATCGTCGTAGCTGCCAGTGCCTCGGAATCGGCTGCACTGCAATTCCTGGCACCGTACTCCGGTTGCACCATGGGCGAATATTTCCGCGACCGCGGTGAAGACGCGCTGATCGTTTATGACGATCTGTCCAAGCAAGCAGTGGCTTACCGCCAGATTTCCCTGCTGCTGCGCCGTCCACCAGGCCGTGAAGCCTACCCGGGCGACGTGTTCTATCTCCACTCCCGTCTGCTGGAGCGCGCATCCCGCGTTTCGGAAGAATACGTAGAGAAGTTCACCAACGGTGCCGTGACTGGCAAGACCGGTTCCCTGACCGCTCTGCCAATCATTGAAACCCAGGCTGGCGACGTTTCCGCGTTCGTTCCGACCAACGTGATTTCCATCACCGACGGTCAGATCTTCCTGGAATCGGCCATGTTCAACTCCGGGATCCGTCCTGCAGTGAACGCCGGTGTTTCGGTATCCCGTGTGGGTGGTGCCGCTCAGACCAAGATCATCAAGAAGCTTTCCGGTGGTATCCGTACCGCTCTGGCTCAGTACCGTGAACTGGCTGCATTCGCCCAGTTCGCTTCTGACCTGGACGAAGCCACTCGCAAGCAGCTTGAGCACGGTCAGCGCGTTACCGAGCTGATGAAGCAGAAGCAATATGCGCCGATGTCCATTGCCGACATGTCGTTGTCCCTGTATGCCGCTGAACGTGGCTTCCTGGTAGACATCGAGATTCCAAAAATCGGTAGCTTCGAGCAGGCCATGATTGCTTACTTCAACCGCGATCACGCCGAATTGATGGCGAAGATCAACGTGAAGGGTGACTTCAATGACGAAATCGACGCTGGCCTGAAAGCCGGTATCGAGAAGTTCAAGGCCACCCAAACCTGGTAAGCCGCAGCGGGGGCCGAGAGGCTCCCGCTTGCTAACCTGATAGGTGTTACATGGCAGGCGCAAAAGAGATTCGCAGTAAGATTGCGAGCATCAAAAGCACGCAAAAAATTACCAGCGCCATGGAAAAAGTGGCGGTCAGCAAAATGCGCAAGGCACAAATGCGCATGTCGGCTAGCCGTCCTTACGCGGAGCGCATCCGCCAGGTTATTGGTCATCTGGCCAACGCTAACCCGGAATATCGCCACCCGTTCATGATCGAGCGTGCTATCAAGCGCGTTGGTTATGTCGTCGTGAGCAGTGACCGTGGTCTGTGTGGTGGCTTGAACACCAACCTGTTCAAGGCTTTGGTCAAGGACATGGCGGTAAACCGCGAACAAGGCGTCGAGATCGATCTGTGCGTGATTGGTAGCAAAGGTGCGGCTTTCTTCCGCAACTTCGGCGGTAACGTCGTTGCAGCTATCAGCCACCTGGGTGAAGAGCCGTCGATCAATGATCTGATCGGCAGCGTCAAGGTGATGCTGGATGCCTACCTGGACGGCCGTATTGACCGCCTGTGCGTGGTGTCCAACAAGTTCATCAACACCATGACGCAACAGCCTACCGTGGAGCAGTTGATTCCACTGGTGGCGACCCCGGATCAAGAACTCAAGCACCACTGGGACTATCTCTACGAACCGGATGCCAAGGAGCTGCTTGACGGCTTGATGGTCCGCTACGTGGAGTCGCAGGTCTACCAGGCGGTGGTCGAGAACAACGCAGCTGAACAAGCGGCGCGGATGATCGCAATGAAGAACGCTACCGACAACGCCGGTGACTTGATCAGCGATTTGCAGCTGATCTACAACAAGGCGCGTCAGGCTGCGATCACCCAAGAGATCTCGGAAATCGTCGGCGGCGCTGCCGCGGTTTAACGGTTCAAATATTCAGAGGATCCAGCTATGAGTAGCGGACGTATCGTTCAAATCATCGGCGCCGTTATCGACGTGGAATTTCCACGCGACAGCGTACCGAGCATCTACAACGCGCTGAAAGTAGTGAGCGCGGCCGAAACCACCCTGGAAGTTCAGCAGCAGCTGGGCGACGGTGTGGTTCGTACCATTGCGATGGGTTCCACCGAGGGCTTGAAGCGCGGTCTGGAAGTCACTGACTCTGGCGCAGCCATCTCCGTACCGGTCGGTAAAGCGACTCTGGGCCGGATTATGGACGTACTGGGCAACCCGATCGACGAAGCTGGCCCGATTGACACCGAAGAACGCTGGGGCATTCACCGTCCTGCGCCGTCCTTCGCTGAACAAGCTGGCGGCAACGACCTGCTGGAAACCGGCATCAAGGTTATCGACCTGGTTTGCCCGTTCGCCAAGGGCGGTAAAGTCGGTCTGTTCGGTGGTGCCGGTGTAGGCAAAACCGTAAACATGATGGAACTGATCCGTAACATCGCCATCGAGCACAGCGGTTATTCCGTGTTCGCCGGTGTGGGTGAGCGTACTCGTGAGGGTAACGACTTCTACCACGAGATGAAGGATTCCAACGTTCTGGACAAAGTGGCACTGGTTTACGGTCAGATGAACGAGCCGCCGGGAAACCGTCTGCGCGTAGCTCTGACCGGCCTGACCATGGCCGAGAAGTTCCGTGACGAAGGTAACGACGTTCTGCTGTTCGTCGACAACATCTATCGTTACACCCTGGCCGGTACTGAAGTATCCGCACTGCTGGGCCGTATGCCTTCTGCAGTAGGTTACCAGCCGACCCTGGCTGAAGAGATGGGGACTCTGCAAGAGCGCATCACTTCCACCAAAAACGGTTCGATCACCTCGATCCAAGCGGTATACGTACCTGCGGATGACTTGACTGACCCGTCGCCAGCGACCACCTTCGCCCACTTGGACGCCACCGTCGTTCTGTCCCGTGACATCGCTTCCCTGGGTATCTACCCAGCGGTAGATCCACTGGATTCGACTTCGCGTCAGCTGGACCCGAACGTGATCGGTCAGGACCACTACGACACCGCTCGCGGCGTTCAGTATGTTCTGCAGCGTTACAAAGAACTGAAGGACATCATTGCGATCCTGGGTATGGACGAGCTGTCGGAAACCGACAAGCAGTTGGTATCCCGCGCTCGTAAGATCCAGCGCTTCTTGTCGCAGCCGTTCTTCGTGGCTGAAGTCTTCACCGGTGCATCGGGTAAATACGTTTCCCTGAAAGACACCATTGCTGGCTTCAAAGGCATCCTCAACGGTGACTACGACCACCTGCCAGAACAAGCGTTCTACATGGTCGGCGGCATCGAAGAAGCGATCGAGAAAGCCAAGAAACTGTAATCCCGGCGCCCGGCAACGGGCGCTAATCAGGTTGAGGCAAGCAGATGGCTATGACAGTCCATTGCGATATCGTCAGCGCGGAAGGAGAAATCTTTTCCGGTCTGGTCGAGATGGTGATTGCGCACGGCAGCCTGGGTGATCTTGGTATCGCTCTGGGTCACGCACCGCTGATCACTGAACTCAAGCCAGGTCCGATCCGCCTGATAAAACAGGGTGGGGAAACCGAGGTGTTTTACATCTCCGGTGGTTACCTCGAGGTTCAGCCGAACATGGTCAAGGTTCTTGCCGACACCGTGCAACGTGCTGCCGACCTGGACGAAGCCTCCGCTCAGCTAGCCGTTCAGGCAGCCGAGAAGGCCTTGCATGAAAGAGGCGCCGAGTTCGACTACGGTTCCGCTGCCGCACGTCTGGCCGAGGCTGCAGCTCAGCTGCGCACCGTCCAGCAGATCCGCAAGAAGTTCGGCGGCTGATAAGCCTCCCGCTTGTTGTGTGATTGATTAAAAAGGGTAGCCTCGGCTACCCTTTTTCTTTTTCTGCAAATTACCTCTTGGTCGCAGCCGCCGACCACCCAGGATTGGTAGCCAGTCATGTCTCTAGAAATCGTTATTCTCGCTGCCGGTCAAGGCACTCGCATGCGTTCAGCTCTGCCGAAGGTGCTTCACCCGGTGGCGGGGAACTCCATGCTTGGCCATGTTATCCACAGCGCCCGCCAACTTGATCCACAGCGTATTCATGTGGTGATCGGCCATGGCGCCGACGCGGTACGCGAGCGTCTGGCAGCAGATGACTTGAACTTCGTGTTGCAGGACCAGCAACTCGGCACAGGTCACGCGGTGGCCCAGGCTGTGCCGTTCATTACCGCCGATACCGTATTGATCCTTTACGGTGACGTGCCGCTGATCGAAGTCCCGACCCTGCAACGCCTGCTCAAACTTGTGGCGCCAATGCAGATGGGGCTGTTGACCGTCGAGCTCGATGACCCGACGGGTTATGGCCGTATCGTGCGCAATTCCGATGGTCGGGTGACCGCTATCGTCGAACACAAAGATGCCAGTGAAGCCGAGCGTACGATCACTGAAGGCAACACCGGTATTCTCGCGGTACCGGCCAGTCATCTGGGTGACTGGATGAGCCGGCTCTCCAACAACAATGCACAGGGCGAGTACTACCTGACCGACGTGATTGCCATGGCAGTCAGCGACGGCCTGATCGTGGACACTGAGCAACCTCACGACGCGATGGAAGTGCAGGGCGCCAATGACCGCAAACAGCTCGCGGAGCTTGAGCGTCACTATCAGTTGCGCGAAGGCCGTCGGCTGATGGCCCAGGGCGTGACGTTGCGCGATCCGGCACGGTTTGATGTGCGCGGTGAAGTGACCGTCGGCCGTGATGTGCTGATCGACATCAACGTGATTCTTGAAGGTCGCGTGGTCATCGAAGACGACGTGGTCATCGGCCCGAACTGCGTGATCAAGGACAGTACCCTACGCAAGGGCGTGGTCATCAAGGCTAACAGCCACATCGAAGGCGCAGTATTGGGCGAGGGCAGCGATGCCGGTCCGTTCGCGCGCTTGCGTCCGGGCACTGTGCTGGAAGCCCGCGCGCATGTGGGTAACTTTGTCGAACTGAAGAATGCCCATCTGGGTGAAGGCGCCAAGGCCGGCCACCTGACCTATCTGGGCGATGCCGAAGTCGGCGCACGGACCAACATTGGCGCCGGCACCATCACCTGCAACTATGATGGCGTCAACAAGTGGAAGACGGTCCTGGGTGAAGACGTATTCATTGGCTCCAACAACTCGTTGGTAGCGCCTGTGGATATCCTGGATGGCGCGACCACTGCGGCGGGTTCAACGATTACCTCGACTGTGGATAAATCCCAGTTGGCCGTTGGTCGGGCTCGGCAGAAGAATATCGATGGCTGGAAGCGTCCAGTGAAAGTCCAGAAGAGCTGAGTTATCCACAGAGCGTTCCGGATCGTGTATCTGTGGCGCTGGTGAGATAGCCATCGCGGGCAAGCCTTGCTCCTACAGACAGTGAGATCCGTAGGAGCAAGGCTTGCCCGCGATGCTTTTATCCACAGATTTTTTTTCGTGCGCCGGCTTGACGAAGTTTCGTCGATAGGTTTTGATTGCTTTCGTTATCTTTCGAACCGAAACTTACCAGCTCATGTCAAAGCGCAATACACCACAACGTCGTCACAATATCCTTGCCTTGCTGACTGAGCAGGGCGAAGTCAGTGTGGATGAATTGGCCAAGCGTTTTGAAACCTCTGAAGTTACAATTCGCAAAGATCTGGCGGCACTTGAAAGCAATGGCTTGTTGCTACGCCGTTACGGCGGTGCGATCACCATGCCGCAAGAGTTGGTCAGTGACCCGAGCCAACCGGTTTCCCGGTACAAGCACGCCATTGCCCAAGCAGCGGTGGCGCGGATTCGCGAACATGCGCGGATCATTATCGACAGTGGCAGCACCACGGCGGCAATGATTCCACAACTTGGCCTACAACCGGGTCTGGTCGTCATGACCAATTCGCTGTACGTCGCCAATGCATTGAGCGAACTTGAACATGAGCCGGTGTTGTTGATGACCGGGGGAACCTGGGACCCGCATTCCGAGTCATTCCAGGGGCAGGTCGCCGAGCAGGTCCTGCGCTCTTACGATTTTGATCAGTTGTTCATCGGTGCCGATGGCATTGATCTGGTACGAGGCACCACGACCTTCAATGAATTGCTTGGTCTAAGCCGAGTGATGGCCGACGTGGCTCGTGAAGTGATCGTGATGGTCGAATCCGACAAGATCGGCCGCAAGATCCCAAACCTGGAGCTGCCATGGAGCAGCATCCATACCCTTATTACCGATGATCGCCTGCCGCAAGAGGCTCGCGATCAGATTCAGGCCCGCGGCATTAACGTGATATGCGCGGCAATCAGCCAGGAGAAATAGCATGTGTGGAATTGTCGGTGCAGTCGCGGAACGTAATATCACCGCTATTTTGCTCGAAGGTCTGAAGCGCCTCGAATACCGCGGCTACGACAGCGCCGGTGTAGCGGTTTACACCAACGGTGAAAAACTCGAGCGCATGCGTCGCCCGGGCAAGGTCAGCGAACTGGAACAGGCCCTGGCACAAGAACCGCTGGTTGGCCGTCTCGGTATCGCCCACACCCGTTGGGCCACTCACGGCGCGCCGTGCGAGCGTAACGCTCACCCGCATTTCTCCGGCGATCTGGCGGTGGTGCACAACGGCATCATCGAAAACCATGAAGCCCTGCGTGAGCAGCTCAAGGCACAGGGTTACGTGTTCACCTCGGACACCGATACCGAAGTCATTGCCCACCTGCTGAACCACAAGCTCAAGGAGCTCCCTGACCTGACCGTCGCCCTCAAGGCCACCGTCAAGGAGTTGCACGGTGCTTACGGCCTGGCCGTTATCAGCGCGCAACAACCGGATCGTCTGGTCGCCGCTCGCAGTGGTAGCCCGCTGGTGATCGGCCTGGGTCTGGGCGAGAACTTCCTCGCATCCGACCAACTGGCACTGCGTCAGGTCACTGACCGTTTCACCTATCTGGAAGAAGGCGACATCGCGGAGATCCGCCGTGACAGCGTGCAGATCTGGGATATCGACGGCAACGTTGTCGAGCGCGAAGCGGTGCAGTACCGCGATAACACCGAATCCGCCGAGAAGGGTGAGTTCCGTCACTACATGCTGAAGGAAATCCACGAGCAACCGTCAGTCGTGCAACGCACCCTGGAAGGCCGCCTTGGCCCGAATCAGGTGTTGGTCCAAGCGTTCGGTCCACAAGCTGCCGAGCTGTTCGCCAAGGTCCGCAATGTGCAGATCGTCGCCTGCGGCACCAGCTATCACGCGGGTATGGTTGCGCGTTACTGGCTCGAAGAACTGGCCGGGATCCCGTGCCAGGTCGAAGTCGCCAGCGAATTCCGCTATCGCAAAGTGGTCGTGCAACCCGATTCGCTGTTCGTGACCATCTCTCAGTCTGGCGAAACCGCGGATACCCTGGCCGCACTGCGCAATGCCAAAGAGCTGGGTTTCCTCGCCAGCCTGGCCATTTGCAACGTCGGCATCAGTTCCCTGGTGCGTGAGTCCGACCTGACGCTGCTGACCCAGGCCGGTCGCGAAATCGGTGTGGCGTCGACCAAAGCGTTCACCACTCAGTTGGTGGGGCTGCTGCTGTTGACCCTGTCTCTGGGTCAGGTGCGTGGCACCTTGTCCAAAGACGTGGAGGCCGAACTGGTGGAAGAGCTGCGTCGCTTGCCGGCTCGCCTGGGCGAAGCGCTGGCGATGGACAGCACCGTCGAAAAAGTCGCCGAGCTGTTCGCCGACAAGCACCACACGCTGTTCCTCGGTCGTGGCGCACAGTACCCGGTGGCGATGGAAGGCTCGCTGAAGCTCAAGGAAATCTCCTACATTCACGCTGAAGCCTACCCGGCTGGTGAACTCAAGCACGGCCCGTTGGCGCTGGTCGACGACGACATGCCAGTAGTGACGGTGGCACCGAACAACGAACTGTTGGAGAAGTTGAAATCCAACCTGCAGGAAGTTCGTGCCCGTGGCGGCCAGCTGATTGTGTTTGCTGACGAAAAAGCCGGCATGAGCAATGGCGAAGGCACGCATGTGGTCAACATGCCGCACATCCACGACATCCTGTCGCCGATCCTCTACACCATTCCGTTGCAACTGCTCTCGTACTACGTCGCTGTGCTTAAAGGCACAGACGTCGACCAGCCGCGTAACCTGGCGAAGTCGGTGACGGTGGAGTAAGTCATTGCGGCGATCAGGAGCTCGTGGTTTTCAATAAATCACACTGACATAGAGTAATTGACGTCTGACACAGTAGTAATTAAGCACCGCACAATGAAAACCCTTTGAGTACAAAGGGTTTTCTTTTTTTTGGTCTCGCCACCCATCAGGTTTCCGTCGCGCTGAGTACGATGTAATACTTTTCTGAAAACGTCATAGACATTCGAGAACAGTTCCCACTCTTTTCCGTGTCTGCACTTGAGGTAATCGCCTCTCCTTGGCCTACTAAGCTCCTTCGGTTTTATAAATACCCGCCGTCTCCTCAACAACTAACAAGCGCTCACACCATGGATGGAATCGATATGCAGGCTGGGGTCTTTTTCTTGGGTTCTAGTGGCCTGTGCGCTGCGCGCCGAGTGGGTTATCCACCGCGGTGCCCTGAGCAAGACCTCGCCGAATGCCGGTTTTTCCTCCCTGCGCAGTAACACCTTCGGTGCCGATGTCTGTCGGCCTTCCGTCCTTCATTGCTGAATTCAAGGTCGAATATTTAATGAAGTCACCGTTTTCATCGCCCGCATTGCTTCCCCTCAAGATCATCGCCACCGGCGTGGCGCTACCGCCCAATCGCGTCGAGTCGGTCGACCTTGATCGTTGGTTGAACAAGCCAGCGGGCTATGTCGAGAAGCGTTCGGGCATTATCTATCGCTATCATGCCTCGGATGATGCCTGCCAGGCAGAGCTGGCGGCAGCCGCTCTTCACGACGCCCTGGACCGCCAGGGTATCGACGCCGCATCAATCGACTTGCTGATCTCGGCTTCGGCGATTTCCGTTCAGGCATTGCCGTGCACGGCGGTGCACATCCTGAAGGTCTCCCGGTTGGCGCCCGGCACCCCCGGTTTCGACATCAATAGCAGCTGTGTGAGCTTTATCTCGGCGCTACAGGTCGCCGCAGGGCTGTTAAATGCCGGTACCTACCGACGCATCGCGATCGTGTCGGCCGACCTGGCGTCACGCGGGATCGATTGGGATGATGAAGAATCTTCACTGATTTTCGGCGACGGTGCAGCGTGCGCCATCGTTGAACGGGGCGATGGCAGCAGTGGGATCCTCGCCAGCCTGGTTGAAACCCACCCCCAAGGCAGCGGACTCTGTGAAATACGGGCGGGCGGCACACGACGCAATCCGCGCGCGGGCATGACCGACCGCGACTTCCTGTTCCAGATGCGCGGCAAGCAATTGTTCAGGCAAGCCTCGGCGTTGATCGAGGACTACCTGGCTCGTCTGTTGGGGGCGAGCGGGTTAACCCTGGAACAAATCGCCACGGTGGTGCCGCATCAGGCCAGCCATCTGTCGCTGGAGCATATGCGTCGACGCCTGAATGTCTCTTCCAGCGTGTTGGTGGATATCTACCGCTATCACGGCAACCAGGTGGCCGCATCGATCCCCACGGCATTACACGCAGCGGTCACCAGCGGACGGTTTAATCGCGCCGAGCCGGCGATGCTCATCGGCACAGCGGCTGGTTTATCCTTGGCCGGCATGGTCCTGCTGCCATGAACGTACTGCTGACTGGCGCCACCAGCGGGCTTGGGCGAAACGCAGCACAGTGGCTGCTCGACGCCGGTCATGCGGTGCGTGCCACCGGTCGCGACACCCAGGTTGGTAACGCCCTGCGTGAGCTGGGCGCCGACTTTACGGCGTTGGATTTAACCCATGCAAGCCTTGAGCAATGCCAGCCATTGATGAGCGGGTGTGATGCGGTCTGGCACTGCGCCGCGAAGTCTTCGCCGTGGGGGCGCCGGGAAGATTTCTACCAGGCGAACGTGGTTGCCACGCAAAAACTGGCTGAGTCAGCAGGGCGTGCCGGTGTTCGGCGTTTTGTTCATATCTCCACGCCCTCGATCTACTTTGACTTCCAGCATCATCATGAAATCGTCGAGAGCTACCGCGCCCCACGGTTTGCCAACCATTACGCCGCCAGCAAGTACGCGGCGGAGCAGGGCATCCGGGCGCTGGTGCCGCGCTATCCGGACACCACCTACATAATCTTGCGGCCCCGTGGCCTGTTCGGTCCACATGATCGGGTGATCCTGCCCAGGGTGCTGAGCCGGCTTGAGCACGATCGCGGCGTGTTGCGCCTTCCCGGCGGCGGCAAAGCGCTGTTGGACCTGACCTTTGTGCTCAACGTGGTGCACGCCATGGACCTGGCGAGCCGCAGCAACCCTTTGCCTTCCGGAGCGGCCTACAACATCACCAACCACCAGCCGATGCGCTTGGCTGACATGCTGCATCTTTTGCTCCATGGACAGTTGGGCCTGCGCTATCGGTTGCAGGCGATTCCCTACCCACTCTTGCACGCGCTGGCCGGCGGGCTGGAGCTACTGAGCTGCGCTACGGGCAAAGAGCCGCAACTGACGCGCTACAGCGTCGCCGCGTTGAATTTCGATATGACGCTCAGCCAGGTGCGCGCCATTGAGGAACTGGGGTACTTGCCACGCTACACGATGGAGCAGGGGATCGAGCAAACAGGTGCCTGGTTCAGGCAACAGGGGGCGGCGGCTCATGGCTAAAGTCACCCAATTCGAGGTGGGCTACTGCACCCATATCGCCTGCATGGCACTACGCGGGGCCGGTCTGCGCGTGTGTAAGTTCCCGGCCCGGGCGTATCTGCTGGAGGTCGGCAGTCGTCGCTGGCTATGGGATACCGGCTACTCGACGCATTTCCAGGAGCAGACGCAGTCCGGCCTCTTTCGTGTGTACCGCCAGGTCACTCCGGTGTACTTCGACCCACGCGAGTCATTGGTCGAGCAACTGCGCACCGCAGGCTTGGCGGGCAATGACATCGAGGGGCTGATCCTTTCGCATTTTCATGCCGACCATATTGCCGGGCTGCGCGATTTCAACCAGCCCAATTTCATCTGCTCGGGCCAGGGTTGGCGACAAACCCGGACGCTGCGTGGGTTTTCGGCACTGAAGCAGGCCTTCATTCCCGGCTTGATCCCGGAGAGTTTTGAAGCACGACTGCAGTTTATTGAGAGCTTTGCACGGGTGGGCTTGTCTGAGCAGTTGGCGCCTTTCGATCACGGCTTTGAACTGCCGGGAAGTGAGGGGCAGATCTTCCTGGTGCTTTTGCCAGGCCATGCGGCGGGGCATATCGGCGCGTTCATTCTTACCGACGAAGGCTGGACGTTGTTGGCCAGTGACGCCGGATGGTCTGCCCAGAGCTATCAAACCTTGCGCGGACCTTCGGTATTGGCCAATTTGCTGATGGATGATTCCCGCGTCTATTACGACACGCTCCGCCGACTGAACCAGCTGTGGGCGGCCGGTCATGTCGACATCCGCCTGTGTCATGAGGGCGACCTATGATCCCGGTGAAGACCCTCTGGCACTACTTTCGTACCCAGCGTTTGAGCTTCACCGATCGCGCGGTGCTGCAAGCCTATCAGGCAAAACAGCTGAAGCGCTTCGCTCGGCGGGTCCTTGCACAGAGCCCCTATTTTCGCCCTTACAGCGCGCTGTCGGTGAGCGAGTGGCCGCTGATGGATAAGGCGCTGATGATGGCGCAGTTCGACCAGATGAACACCGCCCAATTGCAGTGCGATCAGTTACTGGCGTGTGCCCGACGCAGCGAAACCGAACGCGACTTCACCCCCACGGTCGGCGCCTACAGTGTTGGGTTGTCGTCTGGCACGTCGGGGCGGCGCGGTGTGTTTGTCGTCAGTGAGCGGGAGCAACAGGTCTGGGCCGGTGGCATGCTGGCAAAGATGCTGCCCGAAGGTATTTTTGCCGGTGAGCGCGTCGCGCTGTTTTTACGTGCGGACAACAACCTCTACCACAGCGTGAACAACCGCTGGCTGAGCCTGGAGTTCTACGATCTGTTTGCGCCTTTCCCGGCGCAACTGCCGCGCTTGCAGCAGCAGGCACCGACGATCATTGTCGCGCCGGCCCAGGTGTTGAGGGCGCTTGCGCTCGCGGTCCTCGATCAGCAACTGGCCCTCAACGTCAAGAAAGTGATCTCGGTAGCCGAAGTCCTGGACATGCATGATCGACGGATACTGGAGCAGGTGTTTCCTGACATCGGTGAGGTGTATCAGGCCACCGAGGGGTTTCTGGCAGCTTCATGTGCCCACGGCACGCTGCATTTGAATGAAGAATTTCTCTACATCGAGCCACAGTGGATCGATGAGCATCGCTTTACGCCGTTGATCACCGATTTCACCCGTAGCACACAACCCATCGTGCGCTACCGGCTCGATGATGTACTGGTCAGGAAGGTCACCCCATGCCCGTGCGGGCAAGCGACCATGGCCATTGAGCGGATAGAAGGTCGATGCGATGACCAGTTGCTGTTGCTCAATCGCCAGGGGACGCCGCAGGTGATATTTGCCGATCTGTGCACGCGGGCCATTGCCAATGCGTTGCCGCTGACCAGTGATTACCGGTTGATTCAACAGGCCGAGGATCGTTTACAGCTCGTTGCCGACTGTTCACAACAGGAGTTGGCACAGTGTCACGCGCAACTCGTGGCAGTGCTCGAGCAACAGGGAATCGCCACCGAACCACTGGAGTGGCAACTGACGGTACAGACCGTGATGCCAGCGTTCGATCAGAAAAGACGACGAATCATTCGGCAGGTGAATCCATGATCAAGGCAATCTTTCCAAGGTTGTGGCACATGCTGCTAGGTTGGGGATCTGTGGGGGTTGTTTACAACCTCACTGACCGTCTTCAAGACGCGGGGACTGTCATCTCGCCCTCATTGATTGATCGCCTGATCCCATTCAGCCCACACGCCATTTGGTTGTACCTGTCGTTCTTCATCATGATTGCGTTGGCTTACCTGCTTGCCCCGCTTGATCGGGTTAAATGGTTGGCCAGGGCCATGCAACTGACTGCGATAGGTGCGGGGGTCGTTTATGTGTTGTGGCCGACGACCATGGTCTATCCGCTCGATCACGGCACCACCCTCAGTTCCGATGTGTTGAGTGCATTGACACAGTTCGACTCAAAGCAAAATTGCTTGCCGTCATTGCACATGGCACTGACGGTGCTGGCCGTATGGGCAGTTGGCGGTGAAAGGCACAAAGTGAGAACGGTGTTGTTCATCCTATGGGCTGTGGCGATTGCCTTTTCGATCCTGCAGTTACGCCGTCATCTGTTGATTGACCTGGCCAGCGGTACGTTGTTGGCACTGGTGTCTGGATGGCTGGTGCAGTGTATTGGTTTGATTCGCTATCGTGCGGTCAGAGGAGTGGCGAGATGATTGATCTGGCGTTCCCCATCCTGTTCATGTTGCTGGTGGTGATTGGCGAGATGCTGGTCGTGCAGTGGCGCCAGCGTGACGTGGTCAACTGGCATGACGTGATGTTCAACCTGAACTCCGGCCATCTCATGCTGTGGTTGTTCCGTGGGCTGGAAATCACCTGTTACGGCTATGTCGCCAGCCACTTCAGCCTCTCGCTGTTTGAGTCATGGCCACCGGTGCTGACTTGGGTATTTGCACTGTTTGCCTGGGACTTCGGTTTTTATTGGTTGCACCGGGCGCATCACTACTTGCGTGTGCTGTGGGCGGTGCACGTGGTTCATCATCAGGGCGAGCATTTCAATCTGTCATTGGGGGTACGCAACTCTTGGTACTCGTCACTGACCTCTATCCCATTCTTTATGCTGTTGGCTGTGCTGGGTGTACCGTTGTCGGTGTTTGTCACGGTGTCCATCCTGCATTACACAATTCAACTGTTTAATCACAGTGCACTGACGCCCAGGTTGGGAGTCCTGGAATCGGTGTTCGTCACGCCTGCCCATCATCGGGTACATCACGTCAAAGACATGGCCTACTCGAACAAGAACTTTGGCGGCAGTTTCATCTTCTGGGACAAACTGTTCGGCACGTTTTGTCCCAGCCTGCCGCAAGCGCCGTTCGACTATGGCGTGGGTGGCGCCAAACCGTCTGCGAACCCATTCTGGGCGAGCAATCTGCCGTTGTTGTGTTACGTGCGCATGCCGGTGAGCGTGTCCGATGAAGGCGGACGCTGGCGTTGCTCGAACCTGACCGTTTTCAGTGGTGCGCTGCTGGTGTTTGTCGGGGTGATTGCCTATGTCTATGAATATGGCTACGGCTACACCAACGTTCATTGGCCGCAAGTCGCGCTGTTCACCTTGTTGGCGCTGGGACCGGTGGCGCTGGCGGGCATGGTGCAAGGGCGCGCCTGGAGCGTAATGGGTTGGCTGGCAATTTCATTGGGGCTGCCAGTACTGTTTCTCGGGCTGCTGAGGTGGTCACAGGGGTATTGGCTGGTCGTGCTTGTCTCGCTTGGGGTGCACGGAGTAGCGGTGCTGTGGTCTTGCAGCCGGCGGCGATCCGACGCTGCGCCTGCGGTGGAGCAATCTCATGGCTGAGTCGCTCAGGCCCCTGGTCTTTCCCGCCGATGGCGAGCAGGCCTTTCATCAAGCACTCAAGCGCGCGGCTCGCGCCTATCTGGCGGATGACCACCGTTATGCCGATGGTTGGCTGCTCGCCAGGGCCTTGGTGTTGCTGGTGTTGTGCGCGGGGTTCTATGCCTTGAGCCTGATGCAGCACAACGCGTGGGCGTTTGTCGGTTGCTACTTCCTGTTTGTGATGATGGGAATGCTGTTCAACGTGGTGGTCAATCATGACGCCTCTCACAACGTCTTCTTCCGTGCACCTTGGGCCAACCGCCTAGTAGGGCGCTTGGTCACGCTGCCGTTGGGTGTGGATCCGGATTACTGGCGGGTGCGCCATGTCGATTTTCACCACGTCTACGCCAACGTCGAACATTACGACCTGGATACGGAAGAGAACGGCATCTTCCGACAGACTCCGTTCCAGCGTTGGCGTGCACACATGCGCTATCAACACCTTTACTGGCCGGTGATCGCGGCGTTGTCGCTGCCCTATGTCGCCTGGATATTTGACTGGTCGGATCGATTAGGAAAAACGCCACTCAAGTCAAAACACGTGTTGCCGGGACGCTGGGGCTGGACGCTGTTTGTCGTCAGCAAGGTTACCCATTTGCTGTTGGTGCTGGGGGTGCCGTTGGCTGTTTGTCAGCTCAATGGCATCAGTTGGTCGACGGTGCTGCTGGCGTATGCCGTGAGCCAGATGTGTGCGTCGTTGCTGGTGGTTTACTTGCTGCTTGGTACGCATTGGGCACAGGCGCAGTTTTATCGTGCACCCGATACGGCGGTGATGCCCCATGGCTGGTATCGACATAATTTCTCTACGGCGTGTGACTGGCTGACCACGCCGCCCTGGCTGCGCCATTTCACCGGTGGGCTGAATTACCATTTGACACATCATCTGTTCCCCGGTTGGAGTCATCGTCATTACCCCGCGCTGGCGGCGATCATTGAACAGTTGGCGGTGCAACACGGCATGGACTATCGCTGTATTGGCTATCGCGAACTGCTGAGGCAACAGCAACAGTTCCTGCGCCAGATGGGGCAGGAGACGTCCATGGACAAGGTGCCCCAATAATGAAACCGCTAGCATTCCAGCGCGATGACGCTGATGTGCATAAAGCACTGATGCAGGCGGCTAGCGACTATCTGGCGGTGCACCATGATCATCGTTTCGCCGATACCGGGATGATCGCCAAGCTACTGGTGCTGGTGCTGCTATGTGCCGGGTTTTACGGCATGAGCCTGGAGCAGTCCACAGGGTGGGCTTACTGCGGTTATTACTTCGGCTTCATTTTTACGGCCATGTTTATCACGGTCAACGTGGTCCATGATGCGTCCCATAATGCGTTTTTCAAACGACGCTGGGCCAATCGCTGGCTCAATTGCCTGGTCAGCATACCACTGGGTCTTGATCCTGATTGTTGGCGAGTGCGGCACGTTATTTTTCATCACTGGCACAACAACGTTGAGGGCTACGACCTCGATATTGAGCCCAATGGTGTTCTACGCCAGACCCCATTCCAGCGCTGGAAGCCCTTTATGCGAGTGCAGCGCTTTTACTGGCCACTGGTTGCGGCCATGACCTTCCCTTATTACATTTTTCTGTTCGACTGGTTGGACCGGGCGGGGCAAACGCCGGTGACCAGGCAAATGGCGCAACACGGCGTGCGCGGCTGGAGTGTGTTTGTGTTTGGTAAAGGCACGCACCTGGTATTGGCGCTGTTGATCCCGCTCCGGGTTTTGCCACCGACCATCAGCGCGCTCGACATCGTGCTGGTTTACCTGGGCAGTCAAATGCTCTCCTCGTTGCTGTTCGTGATGCTGATCATCGGTACTCATTGGGCAAAGGCGAAGTTTTATCAGGCGCCGGAAAGTGGCGTATTACCCCACGGCCGGTATCGCCATGTGTTTGCTACCACCATTGACTGGCAGACAACGCCGCGCTGGCTGGGGTATTGGCTCGGCGGGGCCAACCTGCACCTGACACACCATCTGTTCCCGCACTGGAGCCACCGGCATTATCCGGCCTTAAGCCAGCTCATCAGCGAGGTTGCCCCACGTTTCGGCCTTGAGTACCAGCGTATCGGGCCTAGTGAAATGCTGAGGCTCCAACAGCGGTTCCTCAGTGCGATGGGCGCGAACAAAGAGGCGGATGTTTAAACGTGAAGGACCTGCAGCCTTCACTCCTGTTATTACCGTGAGGAACAACGCTCCATGCCTAGCATTATCACCCATGCTGTCGTGCCCCTTATTGTTGGAGCGGTGATGGGACGGCGCCACATCAGCGCCAGGTTATTGATCATGGGCGCGGTGCTGGCTGCGCTACCTGATGCCGACGTGATTTCATTCAAACTGGGCATTGCCTATACCGACACCTGGGGGCATCGCGGCGCAGCCCATTCGATAGCCTTTGCCTTGGCCATTAGCTGTCTGGCGAGTGTGTTTTACAAGTCACTGCATACGAGCCTTGGGCGCTGCATCAGCTTTCTCTTCCTGGCGGCCGTGTCTCATCCATTACTGGATGCCTGCACCGATGGCGGCCTGGGGGTTGCCTTGTTCTGGCCCTTCAGTGAGCTGCGGTGGTTCATGCCGTTCAGGCCGATCGAAGTGTCCCCCATCGGTTTGACGCAGTTTCTGAGTCAGCGTGGCTGGGCAGTGCTGCAGTCTGAGATTTTATGGGTGTGGCTGCCCACACTGGGGCTGGCCGCTGTTCTCCTTGCTGGCCGATGGATATGGCCTGCCAAGTACAGCAGAGCGCTCGCTACTGACATGATCCCCCTTCAGGGGAGGGGCAATCAGAAATGAATCTCAGCGGATTTGATGCCAATTTCCCGAAGCTCATGGATCAGGTCATCCAAGTGTCGAAATGACTCGATTTCTTCTTTGTCATTGATCAGAAAATAGCTGCTTCCCACCTCTTTTTTAAACAGGATGATCCACTCGCGCGTGTTGGCCGGGTTGGCTATCACATGCGTGTCGAAGTGCATGCCTTCACCGTGTTTGGTTTTGACGTCTTCGCGTTTCATGTGGATCTCCGAGCGTGGACTCATTTTGTCCACAAACATGATTCTGGATCATTCAACACTGGTTTTTTCAGCGTCGCGGATGCTGTGCAAAGGGTATTTCAGTGGCTTTGCTATTATCACTTCATGTAAATATTATGCACATGCCACCACAGAGGGCCAGTCATGATTGCGATACGAGAAGCCTGGAAAGCGGGCCTGTTGAGGCCTGAGCACTGGCTTCGAAATATCGTCTCCGGGGTCATCGTCGGTGTTGTGGCGCTGCCCTTGGCCATGGCGTTTGCCATCGCCTCAGGCGTAAAGCCCGAGCAGGGAATTTACACAGCCATCATCAGTGGTCTTCTGGTTTCTCTCTTTGGAGGGAGCCGTCTTCAGATCGCAGGCCCGACAGGGGCATTCGTCGTCATTTTGTCTGGAGTGACCGCCAAATACGGCGTTGATGGCTTGCAGATCGCGACGATAATGGCCGGGGCGATTTTGTTATTGCTCGGTATCACCAAGCTTGGGGCCATCATCAAGTTCATCCCCGACCCGGTGATTGTCGGATTCACCGCCGGCATTGGTGTGATCATTTGGGTCGGGCAGTGGAAAGATTTCTTTGGTTTGCCGAAAATCAGCGGTGAGCATTTCCATGAGCGACTCTGGCACCTGTTTCAGGCTCTCCCCAGCTTTCATGTACCCACGACACTGTTAGCACTCTCGAGTCTGGTGCTGGTGATCACCGCCCCCAAAATACCTGGCGTAAGACGTGTTCCCGGCCCCTTGATCGCTATGGTCGTCGTGACGGCACTGCAGTCATATTTTCAGTTCGCCGGTGTTGCAACGATCGGGAGCGCTTTCGGGGGGATTCCTCGAGGATTGCCTGCGGTCGGCCTTCCTGCAATAACACTGCCTCAAGTGATTGAGTTGATTGGCCCGGCGTTCGCCATCGCGATGTTGGGTGCTATCGAGTCATTACTGTCTGCGGTTGTCGCCGACGGTATGGCCGGTACCAAGCATGACTCCAATCAGGAGTTAATCGGCCAAGGCATCGCTAACCTGGTCACCCCTTTGTTCGGTGGCTTTGCCGCGACAGGTGCAATTGCTCGAACCGCGACCAACATCCGCAATGGAGGCAACAGTCCCATCGCGGGTTTTGTACATGCGCTCACATTGATAATGCTGATTTTATTCCTGGCGCCGTTGGCTTCGGATATTCCACTGTGTGCGTTGGCAGCGATCCTGTTTGTGGTCGCCTACAACATGAGCGAGTTGAAGCATTTCCAGCGCATGGTCAAGCGCGCCCCGAAAGCTGATGTGGCAATACTGCTCATCACCTTCAGCCTGACCGTTTTCAGCGATTTAGCAATTGCAGTGAACATTGGTGTCATTCTCGCGATGCTGCAATTCATGCGTCGGATGGCATCTTCTGTCGAAGTGCAGCAAATGGTCGAAAAAGAGCTTGAGGTTGAGTTACGGATCAATGGGCACGTTCGTCTGCCGCCTGGTGTTTTGGTGTACACCATTGAAGGGCCGCTTTTCTTTGGCGCAGCAGAAACCTTTGAGCGCGTTCTGGCCCAAACGCACACCGATCCGGGGACATTGATTATTCGTCTAAAGCGAGTGCCGTTCATGGACATAACGGGCTTGCAAACGTTGCTCGAAGTCATTGAGCAATTACGCAAGCGCGGCATTGTCGTAAAGCTGTGCGAAGCCAACGATAAAGTCCTTGGCAAGCTGGATAGAGCGGGGATACTCCAAGTGCTTGGTTCAGAGCATTATCATGCCGACTTCAGTGGTGCATTGGGCAGTTTCGAGATCGACAAGGCGCCACGCCTCGGCTGAGCTGGAGCTTTAGTCGGCAGAGCGATGAGCGGGTTCCCGATGTGCCGGCCCCATGGCGAGTGAATTACTTATCATTGACCGCTATTTTGCTTTTGGTCGAGTAGGACACGCCATGTGTCTCCAGGTAGTCTCGAATAAGCTGGCGGACGACCTGTGAAGGCGTCAGGTCCTGAGATGCACAGAGCTCCTCAAGGGCTTTTTTCTTGATGGGATCAATGAGCACAGTCAGTCGTGCAGTCTTATTTTCCATGGAGTGGCCAGTACCCTAAGGCGTTTGATGATAATCAAATTCTAATGGCCGAGGCTTTGTTTGTCATCGTTCAGGTTTGTGACGGCTCGCTGGAGAAAGACTCCTGACCCTGGGGATATTCGTATCTGGCTCTTGCGTTTTGGCCCTGATCCCGCCAAAGGGATGCTGAGCATTCACAAATGCGTAAAAAATACGTCAAGTTTATGTTTCTGTAACAATTTGAAACGTACAATCCGCCCCGGAAATACAGCGCGTCGGCATCGATTTCAATTGGGTGTGCCGCAGGCAAAATCTGCGGGCAGGATGACGTCGTGCTTTTCCCGTCCAAATGTCCTTTTCACTCCCGTTCAGGAGACTCCAGCCATGGATCCTGCCCATTCTCGGCGGGCCACCCATTGAGATGCCGAGTGAGGTACAGAGGGTAAACGACGTGTTCAGACACCTTGGTGTCCTGAGCCGCGGAACTGTTTTCTGCCTCGCCCCATAGCGTTCGTTTGTGTGGCCTCCCTCCGTCGTTTTATTACCCCGCTAGAGTTTACTTAGCTGTGCTTCAACTGCTTGTTGAGCCGTTCTGTGCGCGGTCGCTCTAGAACCTGTTGATCGGTGGTCAACGATCACCACCAGAACGCTACTGGAATCACTGAACATGAATAAGGTATTGCGTCATTACATACCGGCCACGGCACAACGGTTGCTTCCCAACCGCTGGGACTTGATCGCCATGCCGTTGGTGATTGGCTTCCTGCTGTTTTTCTCGATTGGCGCACACGAGACCTGGGCCCCGATCTCGACATTGCAGACGCAGGTCATTTCGCTGGACCCGGCCGACTTGCCCGAATACGCGATCCGCACCACATTGCGCATGCTCGCGGCCATGGTCGCGGCGCTGATTTTTACCCTGGTTTACGGGACGTTGGCTGCCAAGAGCCGGCGGGCCGAGAAGCTGCTGGTGCCGGTGCTGGATATTCTGCAATCGGTGCCGGTGCTGGGCTATATCTCGTTCACCGTGACATTTTTCCTGCTGCTGTTTCCAGGGCGTGTGCTGGGCGCGGAGTGCGCGGCGATCTTTGCCATTTTTACCAGCCAGGCCTGGAACATGACGTTCAGCTTCTACCAGTCGCTGCGTACGGTGCCTCGGGATCTGGAAGAGGTCTCCAGTAACCTGCAGCTTTCCGGCTGGCAAAAATTCTGGAAGCTCGATGTGCCGTTCGCCATTCCAGGACTGGTCTGGAACATGATGATGAGCATGTCCGGCGGCTGGTTTTTCGTGGTGGCCTCGGAAGCGATCACCGTGGGTGACAAGACCATCACCTTGCCGGGCGTCGGTTCCTATCTGGCGACCGCCATCGAACAACGCGACATGCACGCCGTGGGTTACGTCATTCTGGCGATGATTGTGGTCATCCTGGTTTACGACCAATTCCTGTTCCGGCCGCTGGTGGCCTGGGCGGACAAATTCCGGATGGAAGACACCGCTTCCCAAGCCGGTAGCCCTGAGTCTTGGGTGCTGAATCTGATTCAGCGTACCCGCGTCGTTCAGCGCCTGTTGCGGCCTTTTCTCCGGGCCATCGTGCGCATCACCAACATGCGCCTGAGCCTGCCACGCTCCAAAGCGGTGGCGGTTCAGGCCAGTCCGACGGTTTCAAGAGTTATCGATTGGGTGTGGGGCACGGCGATTGCGCTAATGACCCTGTACGCGCTGTATCACATCGTGATTTACGTTGGCAGCGAGGTGACGCTGGGCGAACTCTGGCATGTGATCGGCCTGGGCACCATCACCCTGTTGCGGGTCGCTCTGTTAATACTGGTGGCCTCGCTGATCTGGGTCCCGCTGGGCGTGATGATTGGCTTGCGTCCGCATCTGGCGGAGAAAATCCAGCCGCTGGCCCAGTTCCTCGCGGCGTTCCCGGCGAACCTGTTGTTTCCGGTGTTTGTCATCGTGATTCTGCGCTATCAGTTGAACCCGGACATCTGGTTAAGCCCGCTGATTGTGTTGGGCACACAGTGGTACATCCTGTTCAACGTGATCGCGGGTGCCAGCGCCTTTCCCAACGACTTCCGCGAGGCTGCGACCAATTTCCGCATTCGCGGCTGGCAGTGGTGGCGCAAGGTCATGCTGCCCGGCATCTTTCCTTATTACGTGACCGGCGCGATTACCGCCTCGGGCGGGGCATGGAACGCCAGTATCGTGTCCGAATTCGTTTCCTGGGGACAGGACAAGGTGGTCGCTCACGGTTTGGGGGCCTACATCGCCCAGACCACTGCGGCTGGCGACTTTCCGAAAATCACCTTGGGCGTGGTGGTGATGTCGTTCTTTGTCGTGGCGTTCAACCGCGTGCTGTGGCGGCCGTTGTACGCCATCGCTGAAAACAAACTCCGTCTGAATTAACAGGGGTCGATTTGATGAATAGCCAGACTGAAAAAACAGGCGCGTCTTCCGAAATTTATGCACTCAAGAACGTCTGTCGAGGCTTCGGCAAGGGCAAGGACGAGTTACAGGTTCTCAGCGATGTCGATCTGACCCTGCGCGAAGGTGAAATCGTCGGCATGCTGGGGCGTTCCGGCTCCGGCAAGTCGACGCTGCTACGGATCATTGCCGGTCTTATCCTGCCCTCCTCAGGCGAGGTTCGCTATAACGGCTCGTTATTGAACGGACCTGCCGAAGGCGTGGCCATGGTCTTTCAAACCTTTGCCCTGTTTCCCTGGCTGACGGTTCTGGAAAACGTCGAAGCCGGTCTTCAGGCGTTGCAGGTCGAACCCAAGGCCGCCCGCAAGCGTGCACTGGCAGCGATCGACCTGATCGGCCTCGACGGTTTCGAAAACGCGTACCCGCGGGAATTGTCGGGTGGCATGCGCCAGCGCGTAGGCTTTGCCCGGGCGCTGGTGGTCAATCCGACCTTGCTGCTGATGGACGAGCCGTTCTCGGCGCTGGATGTACTGACGGCAGAAACCCTGAGAACCGACTTGCTGGACCTGTGGAGCGGCGGTCAGTTGCCGATCAAGTCCATCCTGATCGTGACTCACAACATCGAAGAGGCGGTGTTGATGTGCGACCGCGTGTTGGTGTTGTCGTCGAACCCCGGCCGGGTCGTGGCGCAAATCCGTGTGCCGTTCGCCCACCCCCGTAACCGTCTGGATCCGGCCTTTCGCAAAATGGTCGATGACATCTATGCGCTGATGACCAACCGGCGCAGTGCCGACGCCCGCAGGGGCAAGGCCGAATTGCAATTGGGCAGCCCATTGCCTGACGTGTCGACCAACCTGATGGCGGGTCTGATTTCCGCACTGGCGGCCGAGCCGTATTATGGGCAGGACAGCCTCTCCAATGTTGCCGAGCGCCTGTTGCTGGAGGTCGACGACCTGTTTCCTGTGGCGGAGATGCTCGAGCATCTGGGGTTTGCCGAACTCAAGGGCGCTGACATCAAGCTGACCGACGCCGGCAAGCTGTTCGATGAGTACGGTACCCAGGAACGCAAAACCATTTTTGCCGATCATCTGCTCCGGTATGTGCCCCTGGCCGCCCGTATTCGCCAGGTGTTGCAGGAACGACGCGGCCATTGGGCGCCGCGTGTGCGTTTCGAGCAGGAGTTGGGAGACTCGCTCACAGACACCGCGATAGAAGAAACGCTGGAGAACGTGATCAGTTGGGGCCGGTACGCTGAAATATTCTCCTATGACGACAATACCGAGACTTTCAGTCTGGAAGATGTCGAAGGCAGTCTGTAACCGGCTCATTCAAGGCCGGACACGACGATGTAACAGGTAGCTCATGGACAGACTCCAGGAAATGCAGGTCTTCGTCGCCGTGGCGCAAGAGCAGGGTTTCTCTGCGGCGGCGCGGCGCCTGGGGTTGTCTGCTGCCAGCGTGACGCGGGCGGTGGCGGCGCTGGAGGCGCGTATCGGCACTCAATTGCTGACACGCACCACGCGCAGTCTGCATTTGAGCGAGGCCGGTCAGCGTTATCTGGAAGACTGTCGACGCATTCTGGCGGACATTCAGGAAGCCGAAGCATCAGCTGCCGGCAGTCATGCACAACCGCGTGGGCAACTGACGATCACTGCGCCAGTGCTTTTCGGTGAATTGTTCGTGACGCCGGTGATGGTTGGCTACCTAGAGCAGTTTCCCGATATCAGTATCAACGCATTGCTGGTCGACCGGGTGGTGAGCATGGTCGAGGAGGGCATCGACGTTGCCGTGCGCATCGGTGAACTGCCTGACAGCAACCAGCACGCCATTCTGGTGGGCGAGGTGCGGCGGGTTATCTGCGGGTCTCCCGATTATCTGAAGCGTCATGGCCGGCCTGTGCATCCCAATGATCTGGACCGGGCGCGAATTGTTGCCACCTCGTCCATTGGGCAACAGCGAAACTGGCCCTTTAGCGAGGCCGGTGAGGTGTTGAGCATTCGCCCCGAACCGCGCCTGGTGGTCACGGCAAATCAGGCGGCAATCACAGCCGCCGCTCTGGGGCTCGGATTGACCCGGGTTCTTTCCTATCAAGTGGCCAGCAAGGTCGCCAGTGGTGAGCTGGAAATCGTCCTGCAAGACTTCGAATTGCCTCCGTTGCCCATCCATGTGGTGTACCAGGGCGGGCGCAAGGCGCCGGTGCGGGTACGCAGTTTCGTGGATTATGCGGTGAAGGCATTGCGTGAACATCCGGCATTGCGCGCCTGAGATTTATTGCACTGGATGAAATGATCGATTGTGTTTTCTGGTGATTCTGTTGTTTTGATGGCAGGTGGAAGATAGCGCCACTGAGTGCCGTTCTCTCCTGAACGGCGCGATCCAGCCGCGGAGTCGACTATGCACGCCATCAAACTCTACAACTTTCCACGTTCCGGCCACGCCCACCGTGTGGAACTGATGCTTTCGTTGCTTGAGCTGCCAACCGAACTGATCTTCGTCGATCTGGCAAAAGGCGCACACAAACAGCCGGATTTTCTTGCACTCAATGCCTTCGGCCAGGTCCCGGTAATCGATGACCAGGGTGTGGTGCTGGCCGATTCCAACGCGATTCTGGTGTACCTGGCGCAGAAATACGGCAAGGGCCGCTGGCTGCCTGCCGACCCGGTCGGCGCAGCCCGGGTTCAGCGCTGGTTGTCGATAGCGGCCGGACCGATTGCCTTCGGCCCGGCCATTGCACGATTGATCACAGTGTTCGGTGCGCCTAACAACGCCGAAGAAGTGATCACCCGCTCCCACAACCTGCTCAAGGTAATTGATCGGGAACTGAGCAAATCGACCTATCTTGCGGGTGATGAGCCGACCATCGCCGATGTTGCCGCCTACAGCTACATCGCTCATGCGCCGGAAGGCAACGTGTCGCTGGCTGACTATGCCAACGTGCGGGCCTGGCTGGCGCGGATCGAGGCCTTGCCCGGTTTTGTCGGCATGCCACGCACCGTGGCCGGATTGCAAACTGCCTGAAGCGCTTACGGTCCGGCGATGTCGGACCGTTCACACTGCGCCGGGTGCGCAGGGGAGAACCGTGATGGAGCTTTCACCTTGGCATGCTGGCGAGAAACAGTTGCAGGCTCATGCAGGGGTTGCCGAGCGTATGGAAGCGCACGGGCGCAAGGTGATCCGCAAGCAAATGCCGGATCAGCATCGGCAGTTCTATCGGCAGTTGCCGTTCATGGTGTTCGGTGCCGTGGACGTCGACGGTAGCCCTTGGGCGAGCATCCTCGAAGGCCCGCCGGGTTTTGCTCATTCCCCTGAACCTGCGCAGTTGCAACTCGACAGCCTGCCCACGCTGGACGACCCGGCGCAATTACACGCCGGGGCGGCGATTGGTTTGCTGGGGATCGAGTTGCACACAAGACGGCGCAACCGGATCAACGGCCGGGTCAGCGCGATTGGCGCGCAAGGCCTGAGCGTCTCGGTCGAGCAGTCTTTCGGTAATTGCCCGCAGTACATTCAATTGCGGCAGTTCGAATCGGTGCCGTTGGCCGATCCGTCGACCCGTATCGCACAGCGCCTGAATTCGCTGGATGACGCGGCCACGGCGATGATTCGGGAGGCCGACACCCTTTTTGTCGCCAGTTATGTGGATGTGGATAACTCGCGCTCTGTGGATGTTTCCCACCGTGGTGGCCAGGCCGGTTTCGTTCAGGTCGAGGGTGACTGCCTGACCATTCCGGATTTTGCCGGCAATCTGCATTTCAATACCTTGGGCAACCTGCTGCTCAATCCGCGCGCCGGATTGCTGTTTATCGATTTCACCTCGGGTGACTTGTTGCAGGTCAGCGGTCGTACCGAAATCATCCTCGATGGCCCACAAGTAGAAGCCTTTCAAGGCGCCGAACGGCTGTGGAAGCTGCATGTGCAGCAGGTGGTTCGGCGACCCGCAGCGTTGGCATTGCGCTGGCGCTTCGATGGGGTTTCGCCCACCAGTTTGCTGACCGGCACCTGGGAACAGGCTGCCGCCAGGTTGCAGGCAGCAGCATTGGGCGATCACTGGCGGCCGTTGCGGGTGTCCCGGATCGAGCGGGAAAGCCAGAGCATTCGCTCGATCTATCTGGAACCGGCTGACGGCGCTGGGCTACCGCTGTTCCAGGCCGGGCAGCATTTGCCGGTGCGTTTCACGCTTGATGGTCAGGTGCATATCCGCACTTACAGTCTGTCGAGTGCGCCCAGCGATGAGTTCTTCCGTATCAGCGTGAAGCGTGATGGATTGGTGTCTTCGCACCTGCACGAAGGGATTCGGGTTGGAGATCTGATTGAAGCCCGCGCACCGCAAGGGCATTTCACGGTAGCCGCCAATGAACAGCGACCACTGGTGCTGTTGGCGGCCGGGGTCGGCATCACGCCGTTGTTGTCGATGCTGCGTGAAGTGGTTTACCAGGGCCGGCGCACCCGGCGTACGCGGCCGAGCTGGTTGTTCCAGAGTTCGCGCAGCCTGGCCGATCAACCGTTTCGGGCTGAGCTGGACCGTTTGCTGGACGGTACGGATGGCGCTGTGCGGGTCGTTCGACTGCTCAGCCAGCCGGAAGATCAGGTCCGGGAGGGCGAGGATTTTGACCTGGCCGGGCGTATCGACCTTGCGCTGCTCAAAACCATCCTGCTGGTGGAAGACTACGATCAGCTGGATTTTGTCCTGTGTGGCCCGAGCAGTTTCACTCAAGGGCTGTACGACGATTTACGTAGGTTGGATATCCGCGATCAGCGGATTCACGCCGAAACCTTTGGTCCTTCGACGCTACGTCGGCAGCCGGATCCAGAGGCGGTAGTCATTAAGCAGCCCCCAGCGGCTACCAGCTCGGTCGCGGTGATGTTTCAGCGTTCGGCCATCAATGCTCGATGGCAGCCAGAAAGCGGCAGTTTGCTGGAGTTGGCGGAGAGTCGGGAGTTGCGGCCAGAGTTCAGCTGCCGCGGTGGTTCCTGCGGCACCTGCAAGACCCGTTTGATCAGCGGTCAGGTGAATTATCCACAGCCCCCGGCGGAATTACCCGGTGCGGGGGAAGTGTTGATTTGCTGTGCGGTTCCCGCCCAGAGCCAGCAGCCGCTGGTGCTCGACCTGTAATCAGTGTGGGAGCTATGCATAAGACAGTGATTTCTCTTCCAGCAGTTCCTGATACAGCTCGGCCCATTTGCGCCCCATTTCATCCGCGGTAAACAGCTGCCGGTAACGCGCTTCAGCCTTCACACCCATTTCCGCTGCCTGGACAGGGTTTTCCCACAGCGTGCGCATGGCTTCGCGAAACGCCTGCGGATGACTCGGAGGCACCACCAGCCCGGTCTCACCATGAATATTGATGTAACTGGTGCCGGTGCCGATTTCGCTGGAGATCATCGGTTTACCGTACATCGCCCCTTCGAGCAGGGAGATGCCAAATGCTTCGGAGCGTAGGTGAGACGGGAACACAATCGCGTAGCTCAGTTGCAACAGCGCGACTTTGTCTTCGTCGTCCAGGCGCCCAAGGAAATGCAGGTTGCGCAGACCCAGCGTTGCCGCTTGGGCGTGCAGCTCATTCTCCAGTGGCCCGGCACCGACAATCACCACCGGGTAATCGACGTCTTTGAGCGCATCGAGCAGGATGTGCAGGCCCTTGTAATAGCGCATGACGCCCACAAACAGGAAAAATCGCGCACCCAGGCGTTCGCGCCAACGAGCCGTACGTTCAGTGTCAGGTTTTGGATAGCCGGACTTGTTCAGGCCATAGGGAATAACCCGGGTTTTTTCCGAGAAACGCTGAAGAACGTCGCTGGTGTGAAGGTAGTTCGGTGATGCCGCGACAATCCGGTCGGCGCTGGCGAGAAAGCGGTGCATCAACGGCTGGTAGAGTTTGAGCAGGTTTTTCTGACGAATAATGTCGGAGTGATAGGTCACTACGCAGGGCTTGTTCATGCCGCTGAAGAAATGCACCAGGTCCATGAACGGCCACGGAAAGTGGTAATTGACCACATCGGCCTCAGCAGCCATTTCCCGAAACTGCTTGAATACGCTGTAGGAGAACCCGGTGGAAGCGAACTGCACATCGAGTTTGGCCCGATGAACCTCATGCTGCCCCAGTTGGATGACTGTCGGGCTCGGGTTAGCGCTAAGCGTCAGAACCTGGCTTTTGATGCCATGCTGGGCGCCACTCTCACACAATTGAAAGATCACTTGTTCGATACCGCCGACTGAGTCGGGCAGATACGTTTTGAAAAAGTGGAGTATGCGCATTCAACCTCCCAGAGCCTGGTGGTAGGCGCTAGCTGTAATCGCCGCGCAACGCTCCCAGGAAAAAAGCTTCGCTTGTCGCAACCCTGCTTCTCGGCATGCCTGCCAATGCGCTTGATCGTCGGTCAGACGCCTCATGGCCTCGCACAATCCGTGCAAATCGTCAGGCTCGATATAGTTACCCGCAGCACCCGCGACCTCCGGCATGGCCGAACGTCGGGTCAATATCACCGGAGTACCGCTGGCCATGGCCTCCAGAACCGGAAGGCCGAAACCTTCATAAATTGACGGAAAAACAAGCGCTCGTGCACCGGCGAGCAGTTCTGCGACCTGTTCATCCGGCAGGTACCCCAGCAGGCGGACATGACCGCTTGCCAGCGCCGGGTGTAATTCATTTACGAGCTGTTCGCCTTTCCACCCGGCCATTCCCACCACCAGTAAAGGAAAGTGCTGACGCAGTACTTCAGGCAACTGCGCGTGAGCACGCAATGCCAGCGACAGGTTCTTGCGCGGCTCCAGAGTACCGACACACAGGAAGTACCCCTGTGGTTGCACGCCGTGAGGGTGCAGCGCCTGCTGCAAGAACGGGTTCGAACGTGGATGAAAACGCGCTGCGGCCCCCAGAGGGGCAACCACGAAACGCTCGGGCCCGAGGCCGAAATAGCGCTGGGCCTCGTCGGCGACAAACTGTGAGTCGGTCAGGATCAGGCGCGCCTGGCGCACGCCTTGGCCCAGTCGACGTTCAATCTCCCGTAACCGCGCTGCCGGTTGGGTCGACGGGTAGTGCAGGTGAGTCAGGTCGTGCAGGGTGATGATGGTCGGGCCCTTGAACGCCAGGGGCCACAGACTTGGTTCGTGGTAGAGGTCAATGGCTGTCGAGTGTCCTTGGTCGAAGCGCCGTTGTTCCAGCCAGCGACGTGCCTGATAGGCACCGGGGATCTGCCGCAGCAACGGAGTCAGTCGTGAGTAGCCGGGCATTGCTGCTGCCGGTAGCGACGAGCTCCAGCCCCAGCCGTGGAAAAATGACAGTTCCAGGTCAGGCTCATGGGTCAGTGCATTGACCAGTTCGGCCAGGTAGTGGCCGATACCGGTTCGGGGTGCCTGCAGGATTCGTGCGTTAAGGGCAATTTGCATGCTGCCTCTCAACGGCTACCGGGGTCTGCTTCAGGTTGTGCAGGACTCGCTCGACCAATTGCGCACTGGCCTCGCGCCAGCCGAACCAGTGCCATTCGCTCACCTTGCGCGCGGCCGGGAAAGTCCCGGTGTTTTCCATGTGGGTGATCAGGTCGACCAGGCTTTGCGGGGCCTCGAGATCGAAATAGGCCATGAACTCACCGCCAATTTCGCGAAACACCGGAATGTCGCTGCCCATCGCCGGCAAACCGCGCTGCATCGCTTCAACCAGTGGCAGGCCGAAGCCTTCGACGTAGGACGGAAATACCAGTGCACTGGCATGAGAGTAGGCATGTTCGAGACTGGTGTCGCTCAGGTCGTTGAACATGAACAGCCGTTGGTTCCGCTCCGGATGCTTACGCACACGGTCGAGCAGGGCATCGCACTTCCAGCCGACTCTGCCGGCAATGCACAGTCGTGCTTTGGAGCCTGCTGTCCAGGCAAGCTCGAAGGCGTCGAGCAGATAGTCGTGGTTCTTTCGCGGCTCGATGGTGCTGACCATCAGGAATACCGGTTCCGGCGTTGTGAACAACCGGGCCAGGCGCGGCTCGACGGCGGCGGTGGCTTCGCTCAGGTCCAGTTCGGAGCCGAGGTGGAAATAGTCGAACCACAATGTCTCGGCTTTCGCCGGTCCGACCCGGCGATGCAACTCTTCACGCACCTGATCGCGCACCGTGGAGGAAATCGCCATGTACCCGTCGGCGGTTTGGCTGATCCAGTCGAACCACTCGTTGAAAATCTGCACCAGCCGTGTGTCGTAGAATTGCGGGTGAGTCAGGGGTATCAGGTCATAGACCACCGAAACGATGCCCACGCCTTCGCGTTTGAGTTGTTCGGCAAACGGGAAAAAATCGGTATGCCAGGACGAGTCCAGCAGCACCAGTTGATCCCCCGGTTGATGCTGCAGCGGCGAGCAACGCTTGGGTAGTTGATACTGGTTGACCTGATCAATCAGGCGCAACGGAACGCTGAATACTGACAGTGTCGTGAGGCGGTAAGCCACATACAACGCTCGCCGGGTCCATCGCGAAGTGCACTGTTTGTCGAGACGTTGGTGCAGTTGGCAGTAGCGATGCGCCAGGCGCTCCAGGCGTCCGCCGAATGCCATCAACCCCTCGAAAAACGGAGTGTCCAAAGGGCCCAGTTTCAGCACTCGGTAGAGCTTGCCCTTGAGCATCACGACGGGAATGCATTCTGCGCCGTCGACGTTTTCCGACAGTTGATTGATGACGTTGCGCACCACCCGCTGAATGCCCGAATTGACCTTGGGGTGTTGGAACACATGGGTGCATTCCACCAGCAGGCGAGTCATGACGCGATCTCCGAAACACTCTGTGTGGTTGTGCGGGTGATGGTGGTTTTCGCGCCCAGCCACGAGCAGCCGACGAAGTCTTCATGCCGGTTGTTGATGACGTGGAACACCAGGCCGTAGTCGCGCCATTCGAAATTGCGGTCCAGGTGCGAGTCCAGCCGAGACAGGCTCAGGGCCACGGAATAGTTGCCCTTGCCAAGGCCCATGACGAAGGCAAAGCGGTAGGTGACCCGTTCAGAGGCCTGCAGGTCGGTCAGCGCCTGATCCTGGCGATGGGTGTTGATCCCGTACATGGCCTGGCCCAGGCGATCCTTGATCATGAAGCCCAGCACCAGCCGTTCGATGTCCTGGCGGACTTCGACCTGCACCTCCAGTACCACCGGCTGACCGACTTCGGCGGCGTCGATGGCGCGTTCGTGCTCATCCAGCAAGCGCACGCTGAGGATTGCGGCTTCGCCGGTGCCGGAAACGGTTTGCACTTGCCCGCCGGCGAGCATTTCCTGACGCACGGTCTGGCCTTCCCGTTCGGCGAGCAGGGCGTTGTAGTAATCCATGACGGCTTCGGGTGTGCCATGCATGGCCACGCGACCGTTTTCCAGGAGGATTGCCGAATCACAGATCGACTGGATGGCCGAACGGTCGTGGGACACGATCAGCAGCGTGGTACCGGCTTTGCGAAAGCTGCGGATGCGGTCGAAGCTCTTGTGCTGGAAGTAGGCGTCGCCCACCGACAGGGCTTCATCGACGATCAGGATGTCCGGGCGCCGGGCGGTAGCCACGCTGAAGGCCAGGCGCATCTGCATACCGCTTGAATAGGTGCGTACGGGGTGATCGATGGCTTCGCCGATCTCCGCGAAACGTTCGATTTCGGGCATCAGGGCTTCGATCTCTTCGATCTGCATGCCCAGCAGTTGCCCGGCCATGACCGCGTTCTGCCGACCAGTGAAATCCGCATGAAAGCCCATGCCCAGTTCCAGCAGCGCGGCCACCCGGCCTTCGAGCTGAATCTGTCCACAGGTTGGCTGGGTGGTCCCGGTGATCATCTTCAGCAAGGTGCTTTTGCCGGCACCATTAACCCCGACGATGCCCACCGCTTCGCCGGGGGCAATCTCGAATTCCACACCTTGCAGCACCCAGTGCTGGCGATGGCGGATCGGCGAAAACGGGATCAGCCATTCGGCCAGTCGACTCCAGCGGCTGGGGTACTGCTTGTAAGCCTTGCCCAGGCCGGTAACGCGTATGTGCCCCATCAGAGTTCATCCACCATTTCGCCGACCCGTTGGCGAAACAGTCGCAGGCCGATCACGCAGAACAACACACCGATCACCAGGATCGGCAGCAAGGAACTCCATATCGGCCACTGGCCGTAGAGGAACAGGTTCTGGTAACTGCTGATCAGGTTGGTCAGGGGATTGAGTTGCAGCAAGCGCTGGACCCACTCGGGCAGGATCGTCATCGGGTACACGATCGGCGTCAGCCAGAACCAGAATTGCAGGCAAATGCTGAATAACTGCCCGACATCGCGAAAGAATACGTTCAGCACGCCAAGAATCATCCCCAGTCCGGCGCAGAAGATCACCTGTAAGGCCAATAGTGGCACCAGCGCCAGCAAGGCCATGCCCGGCAGTCGCCCGGTGATCAGTAGAAAACCCAGAAACAGCCCGATAATGATCGCGAAGTTGATGCCGGCATTAAGCAGCACGATCACCGGTAAACAGATTCTCGGGAAGCTGATTTTCTTCAGCAGATTGGCGTTTTCCAGAAACATGTTCTGGCTGCGCAAGGTGATCTCCGAAAATAGTCCCCAGGTCAGTAATCCGGCGCAGAGGTAGACACTGTAGGCCATGCCGTCATCCACGCCCGGCAAGCGGGCACGCATGATGTGGGAAAAGATCACGGTGTAGACGACGATCATCGAAAGCGGGTTGAGCACGGTCCACAGGGCACCGAACAACGAGTTGCGATAGCGCGACTGGAACTCTCGCTTGACGCTACCGAGGATGAACCCCCGGTAGCTCCACAGCGAGCGATACAAATTCAACAACATTCAGACCGTCCTGCCGTATTGATCTTCGAAGCGGACGATATCGTCCTCCCCCAGATACTCACCGCTTTGCACTTCAATGATCACCAGATCGATCACCCCCGGGTTTTCCAGACGATGCTTGTGCCCGGCGGCAATGAAGGTGGACTCGTTTTTAGCCACCAGATGCGACCCCGAACCGTTGTTGGTGACCTTGGCCATGCCTTCGACCACCACCCAGTGTTCGTTGCGGTGGTGATGCATTTGCAGCGACAGCTTGGCGCCGGGTTTGACCACGATGCGTTTGATCTTGAAGCGTGGACCTTCCTCCAGCACGGTATAGGTGCCCCATGGCCGACTGACGGTGCGGTGCAGGCGATAGCTTTCGTGCTCTTTCTCTTTGAGCTGCTTGACCACCTTGCGCACGTCTTGTGCGCGGTCGGCGTGAGCTATGAGCACGGCGTCGGCGGTGTCGATGACGATCAGGTTATCCACGCCCAGCGTCGCGACCATGCGGCCATCGCTCTGGACGAAGTTGTTGTGGCTATCAATGAACAACGCTTCGCCGCTGGCGCGGTTGTTCTGCGCGTCGGCCGCAACCAGGGCGCTGACGGCGCCCCATGAACCGATGTCGCTCCAGTCGAAACCGGCGGGCACTACCACTACCTTGTCAGAGCGCTCCATCAAGGCGTAGTCGATAGAGATATCGGTCATCTCGGCGAAATGTGTCGCCGATAATTCCTGTTGCAGACAGCCGCCGGTCTCGACCGTGGCACTGGCCGCCAGGCACGCGTCGACCTGTTCGAGCAGTTGCGGGGCGTGGAGCTGCAACTGCGCCAGCAAGGTGCCGACCGAGAAGCAGAACATGCCTGAGTTCCACAGGAAGTTGCCGCTTTCCAGGTAGTGCATGGCGGTTTGCAGGTCGGGTTTTTCGATGAAGCGTGCGACCTTGGCCGCGCCTTGCTCGTCCAGTGGCTCACCCCGTTCGATGTAACCGAAACCGGTCTCCGGCGCCGTCGGGATCACGCCGAAGGTCACCAGATGCCCGGCCTCGGCCAGTTTCACGGCGTGCCTGACGGCGGTCTTGAAAGCATCCTCGTTCTGGATCAGGTGGTCAGCCGGCATCACTACCAGAATCGCTTCGTTGCCGTGCAACGCCTGCAACGACAGGGCGGCGGCGGCGATGGCCGGCGCGGTATTGCGGCCTACCGGTTCCAGCACGAAGTGGCCGCGGTGATGACCCAGATGGGCGTCCTGATAGTGATCCTTGCTTTGAAAGTAGTAGTCACGGTTGGTCACCGTGACGATATCGCCGTGTGTGCCGAGCAGCCCGGCCGCGCGCTGATAGGTCTTGCCCAGCAGTGTCTGGCCATCGGGCAGGGTCATGAACGGCTTGGGATGTCCTTCACGCGAAACCGGCCACAGCCGGGTTCCGGCCCCCCCTGAAAGAATCACGGGAATCAGCATGGCCTACTCCTTGGCGACGCGTTTCATGTCCGCATCCATCATCATGCGGATCAGGGCCTGCAAATCTGTTTTTGGTTCCCAGCCCAACAGCCGTTTCGCCTTGGCCGGATTGCCCAGCAGCACGTCGACTTCGGCCGGGCGGAAAAACGCCGGGTCGATCTTCACGAAGTCACGGTAATCGAGGCCGACATGCTCGAAGGCGATCTGGCACATCTCGCGCACCGTGGTGGTCACACCTGTGGCGACTACGAAGTCATCGGCCTTGTCCTGTTGCAGCATCAGCCACATGGCTTCGACGTAGTCGCCGGCAAAGCCCCAATCGCGCTTGGCGTCGATGTTGCCCAGGCGCAACTCCTGCTGCTTGCCCTGTTTGATGCGGGCGGCGGCATCGGTGACTTTGCGGGTCACGAATTCGATTCCGCGCAGTGGTGATTCGTGGTTGAACAAGATGCCGCTACTGGCATGCAGGTTGAAGCTTTCGCGGTAGTTCACGGTGATCCAGTGGCCGTAGAGCTTGGCCACGCCGTACGGGCTGCGCGGATAGAACGGAGTGTTTTCGTCCTGCTGCTCGGCCTGGATCAGGCCAAACATTTCGCTGGTCGAAGCCTGGTAGAAACGGGTGTGCTGGCTGAATTGACGAATCGCTTCAAGCAGGTGGGTCACACCCAGCCCGTCGACGATCCCGGTAGTCACGGGTTGGTCCCAGGACGCGGCGACAAAGCTTTGCGCTGCCAGGTTATAGACTTCATCGGGAGCCGACTTGATCACTGCACGCTGCACCGAACAGGCGTCTGCCATGTCGCCGTCCAGATAGACGATGTCACCTTCGACGCCCATTTCGCGCAGACGCCAGCGCGAGTCGCTGCTGCGCCGTGCTACCAGGCCGTGGACTTCATAGCCCTTGTCGAGCAGCAGCTTGGCGAGGTAGGCGCCGTCTTGTCCGGTGATCCCTGTGATCAATGCACTTTTTGTCATTCTTGTCGTACCCGTGACTCCCAGTCGGACAGGATCGCCCGCAGGGATTGTTGTGTTGTAAGTTCAGGCGCCCATCCTGTGGTCTGGTGCAGCTTGGCATGGCTGCCACAGACGCGACGCTGTTCCGCGCGGCGAAGGCGCGCAGGGTCTTGAATCAGTTGAATATCGACCTGGGCCAGGTCAGACAGTTGCTCGATCAGGGCGCGGATGCTCTGCTCGACCCCGGAGCAGATGTTGTAGACCTGCCCGGGCGTACCGCGTTCAAGCAATGCCAGGTAGGCGGAGACGACATCGCTGACATCGAGAAAATCGCGCGTCACGTCAATGTCACCCACTTCCAGTTCAGGCGCTTGCAGGCCGTGCTTGATCCGGCAAATTTGCCGGGCGGCGCTGGCGATGACAAAGCTGTCCAGCTGCCCGGCACCGATGTGGTTGAAGGGGCGCGCGACCAATACCGGCCAGCCTTCGGTCATGCCCCATTGCAGGCACAGCATTTCCGCCGAAAGCTTGCTCACGGCATACGGGTTGCGCGGGCAGGGCGGCTGGTGCTCGTCGATCGGCAAGGCGCTTTCGCTGACCTGCCCGTAGACGTCGCCGGAGCTGACATACAGGAAGGTGCCGTTGAAGCCTCGGGCCTTGAGGGCTTGCAGCAGGTTCAGGGTACCCAGCAGGTTGACCTGAAAAGTCTTCGCCGGGTCACGAAAGGCTTCGGGGACAAAGGTTTGTCCAGCCAGGTGAATCACGGCATCAGGGATTTGCGGCCACAGGCCTTCGAGGCTCTTGGGTTCGCAAAGATCATAACGGGATGGGACGGGCGACAATTCCCAACCCGAGTCAGATGTGTTCAGGCGGGATTGGATGTGACGTCCTACGAATCCACTGAGACCCGTAACGAACAGACGCTTTTTCAAACAGCGGCCCCCTCAATGAGCAAACTTCGACAAGCCCAGTCTTTGCTGGATAAACCGGAAAGCACGGACTGCTTTCTCGGACATTTTCGGTATGCGAAGTCGTTGTTGTAGTTGTTTGGTAGCCAATCTGTGCCAATTGCGCGGCAATTTCAATAAGTCCCACCGTGACCGGTCAGTTCTCGTCAGCGTAGCCTGATTTATTCTCGCCGGACGGTTCACGAACCCTCGGCGGATGTGTTTAGAATGCCCCTCGTCATGATCGTCCAGGGTTCAGCGGGGTTGTTCTGAAACACTGCGAAACTGACCACTAAAACAAGAATGTAGACGGGCAAGAAGACGATGGACGAGAGCCGGCAAACGCCAACTCGCTCCCCAGCCTTGCCGTCATAGAGTGAGGCTGCCGGGACGGCGGTTTCATCGTGGGATGCCATGAATTTTATTCTCTACTCGGACGTCAACGATAGTTCCATCAGCCAGAGCCTCGGTCGTCCCGAATACAGTTACTACTTCGTCCTCAAGGCGTATCGCCCGGTGCTCGAAAGCCTTGGGCGGGTGCATGTGGTGTCCTCCACTGCCGAGGTCGACCCCCTCTATCGACAATTGCTTGCCGTCGGCGAAGACAGCCTGTTCCTGTCCTTCACGCCGCCGCAGAAAACCCCGAACGACCTTGAGTGCCCGACGATCTGTGTAGTGGCCTGGGAGTTCGACTCGATTCCCGATGAGCAGTGGGACAACGATCCGCGACAGGACTGGACGAACATGCTGGCGCGCCAAGGGCGGGTGATCACGCTTTCCAGTCACACCGCCCGGGCGATTCGCCGGGCCATGGGCGAAGACTTTCCGGTGTTGGTCTTGCCGACTCCAATATGGGAAAACTTCGCGGCCATTCGTAGCTGCCACACCAGCAGGCCGGTCAACTCGGGCTCGACCCTCGACATCAAGGGCTGCATCTTCGATAGCCGCATGCTCGGGCTGTCTGCCGATGCGCTGATTCCTGTGCCGCTGACCGCCGAGCAACTGGCGGAACTGGAGGCCTTGCGGCCGCCACCGCTGACGCTAAAGCGCCGTTTGATCATTGCTCGCCATTACCTGCGCCTGTGGGCGCTGGATCTGGGCAAGGCGCAACCGGTGCCGGTCCATCGCACGCATTTCCTGAGCCAGTGGTACTGGGAGGGGATTCGCGATCTTTTATCGGACGCTGCCCATTACCGACTGGCGAGGGTCCTGCCGGCCATCGCCGGCCCGCAGTCGATAGTGGCACCCGAGCCTGCCCCGATCGATTATCCCGACACCACCGCCCAGGTCGAAACCGATGTGGACGGCGTGATCTACGTCAGCGTGTTCAACCCTCAAGACGGTCGCAAGAACTGGCATCGACTGATCTCGGCGTTCTGTTGGGCCTTCCGGGAAACCGAGGACGCCACGCTGGTGCTGAAGATTACCCACAACGATCTGTCGTCCTACTACACCGAACTGATGACCTTGTTGGCGCAGCTGTCGCCGTTCGCCTGTCGGGTGGTGGTAATGCACGGTTATCTGGACGATCCGCAATACGCCCGGCTCTACGAAGCCGCCAGCTACTACGTCAACGCTTCACGCTGCGAGGGACTGTGCCTGCCGCTGATGGAGTTCATGGCCAGTGGCAAACCAGTGATCGCCCCTGACCACACGGCGATGGAGGATTACATCGACGAGCGCGTGGCATTCGTGGTCGAGTCCAGTGAAGAACTGACGATCTGGCCTCAGGACAGTCGCATCATCTACCGCACCCTGCGTTATCGGCCGGACTGGGGTTCGTTGAAAACGGCTTACGAAAACAGCTATCGAATGGCCAAGGAGCAACCGCAGGACTATCAGCGAATGTCTCGCGCCGCCATCGAGCGCATGCACGACTACTGCGCCTTTGCACCGGTGCAACAGCGCCTGTCGGATTTTTTCGGGCTGGCACCGCTGACTTCGCAGGCAACGGCCGTGACGGATAACGCCTCATGCTGATCATCATTCATTCGGAAACCAACCAGCACACCATTGCCCAGAACCTCGGGCGCTCTGAATACAGCTATTACTTCGTGCTCAAGGAATACCGACCGGTGCTGGAGCGCTTGGGGCGGGTGGTGGAAGTCAGCGATCCGCAGACTGAAGTCGATGCCCTGTACCTCGACTGCCTGTCCCGCGGGGAAGACTGCGTGTTCCTTTCGTTCTCACCGCCTCATCGCACACCTGTGCACTTCGCGTGTCCGACCCTGGCGGTGTTCGCGTGGGAGTTCAGTACCATTCCCAACGAGCCATTTGCCGGTGATCCACACAATGACTGGCGTACCGTATTGCGGGCGTCAGGCGCGGCGATCACCCATTCCAGCTACACCGTCAATGCAGTGTGCGAGGCGATGGGCGCCGATTATCCGATCGTGGCAGTACCCGCGCCGGTGTGGGACCGTTTTGCCTCGCGGGGTGCACAGTTACAGCGCCAGCCGCTGGCCCGTCAGGTGCGATTGAAGATCAAGGGATTGCTGGCAGACAGTCGCCAACTCGACCTGCGTGCCTTTGGTCCTGCGCATTTGCGCGCCGGCAAAGGTATCGATTTCCAGGCACCGGCTCGCGAGCATGATTTAGTCCTCGACGGAGTGATCTACACCTCGGTGTTCAACCCAAGTGACGGGCGCAAGAACTGGGAAGACATGCTCAGTGCCTTCTGCGTGACCTTCCGCGAGGTGGAAGACGCGACGCTGGTGTTCAAACTGACCCACCACGATGCCGAAGAAGCGCTGACCGACATTCTTCACCACTTGTACAAAAACCAGTCTTATCGCTGCCGCATCGTACTGATTTACGGCTACCTCGCGGATGCGGACTACGAGCGTCTGGTTCAGGCTACCAGTTATGTGGTGAACACCTCCTACGGTGAAGGCCAGTGTCTGCCGTTGATGGAGTTCATGTCCTGCGGCAAACCGGCCGTGGCGCCACGCACCACGGCGATGATCGATTACCTGGACGTCGACAACGCTTTCCTGATCGATGCCACCGATGAGCTGACCGCCTGGCCTCACGACCCGCGAAGGGCCTTCCGCACCCTGCGTTACGTCACCAATTGGGCGTCGTTGTGCAGGGCTTATCGGGCTAGCTACGAGGTGGCCAAGGACGATCCCGGGCGTTACGCGCAGATGTCCGCCCATGCGGTGGCCAGTCTCGAAACCTTCTGCAGCCAGGCAACCGCAGAACAACGCCTTGAAGGTTTTTTTACTCGGCTGTTCAAGGCCCGAGCGGTGTCTGCCGTGGAAACCCCCAAGGCATGATCCGCGCACTGATGAAACGCCTGTTTCCTGCGGTGAAATCCGAACCGTTACCGATTGTGCCGAGCCCGGTTTCGCCCAGGAATGTGGGGCTGCACGACGCCGTGCTCGACGGCTGGTTTTCGGGTGACAGCGGTGAGTTGCTCAAGGGCTTCGCCATCACGGCGGACGACACCTTGCTGGACGTCGGTTGCGGTGAAGGTGTGGCGACGTTGTTTGCAGTACGTCAGGGCGCGTCGGTGATCTTCACCGACAGTGAACACGACAAGGTCCGCGACCTCGCCCGGCAGGTGGAAGCCCAGTCGGACCAGCCGAGCCTGGGGCTGGTGAGCAACAGCTTGCCGCTGCCCCTGGCCGATGGCTGCGCCAGCAAGGTCGTGTGCATGGAAGTGCTTGAGCACATCGATCAGCCCGAGCCGTTCATGGCCGAACTGGTGCGCATGGGACGCCCCGGGGCGTTGTACCTGCTGAGTGTGCCGGCGCCGGTGGGTGAGCATTTGCAGCAGGGCATCGCACCGGCCAGCTATTTCCAGTCACCCAACCATGTACAGATCTTTACCCCGGAGCGCTTTGCCGCGTTGGTTGAAGACGCTGGGCTGGTGATCGAGCATCGTCAGGCCACAGGCTTTTTCTGGGTCATGGGCATGATCTTTTTCTGGGCCTGCGAGCGGGCTGCCGGACGCGATCCCGGGGGCGCGGTGCGCGACCGGATTCAGGCGCCATACCCGCCACTGATGGAGAGTTGGGCGCGAACCTGGCAAGACCTGCTGGCGCAACCCAACGGGCTGGCGATCAAGCAGGTGCTTGATCAATTCATGCCCAAGAGCCAGGTGATCATTGCCCGCAAACCGGTGGATACCGATGCAATGTTCAGGAGGACGGCATGAGTAGCAAACGGATCATGGACATCGAGTTGTTGCGTGGCATTGCGGTGCTCGGCGTGTTGTTTCATCACCTGCAAGGCAGTCTGTTCACCGACACGGTGCCCCTGCTGCAAACCATCACTGCGTTTGGCCAATCCTGGTGGGGCGTCGATCTGTTTTTCGCCATCTCGGGGTTTGTCATCGCTCGCAGTCTGATACCGGCGTTGCAAGGCTGCAGCACGCGTCAGGAATACTGGCAGCAGACGCGCAACTTCTGGCTGCGCCGAGCCTTTCGACTGTTGCCGTCGGCGTGGCTATGGTTGGTGCTGATGTTGCTGGCCTGTGTATTTCTCAACCGCTCCGGGGCTTTTGGCACGCTTCACGCCAATGTGCAGGCGACCTTGGCGGGGATCGCGCAATACGCCAACTTTCGCTTTGCCGACAGCTTCTATCAGTATGAGTACGGCACCAGTTTCGTCTACTGGAGCCTGTCGCTGGAGGAGCAGTTCTACCTGTTGTTTCCGCTGCTGATTCTGGTCTGTCGCAAGCATCTGGTCTGGGCTTTGCTGGCGTTGGTCGCGGTGCAGTTGTTGACGTTGCGCACGCCACTTCTGATGGTGGTCCGCACCGACGCACTGGCGCTTGGTGTGTTGTTGGCCATGTGGAGTGCGCGACCCGGTTATGTGCGCTGGGAACCAGGGTTTTTGCGGCGGCCATGGGCCGGTGTTTCGGTGCTGCTGATCATTGCGCTGGCGCTGAGTGTGCTGGCCACCGATCGCTTCACGCTCACCGACTATCGTATCGGCGCGATTGCCGTGCTCAGTGCGGTGCTGGTCTGGGTGGCGTCCTACAACCGTGATTACTTGATGCCTCGGGGATTGCTGAAGAGTCTGATGACCTGGATCGGCAGTCGTTCCTACGGGATTTACCTGATCCACATCCCGGCCTATTTGCTGGTCCGCGAATTCATCTTTCGCTTGCAGGCGGCCGGTCTGCCCAGTCCGGCCGGCCATCCGATCCTGACAATACTGATCGCTGGCGGGCTGATCGCACTATTGAGTGAACTCAACTACCGCTTTATCGAAATGCCCATGCGAAATCGCGGTGCTGCGCTGGTGCAACGCCTGGGCACGTCCCCAACCGCCGTCCCATCCTCTGGAGTGACCTCATGCTGAGCCTTTTGAAGAAACTCACGGCGAGAGCTCCGGCTCCGGCTCCCGCTCCTGTGCAGCCAGAAGCGCCCGCAGCCAAGGTCGATCCGTACATGTTGGGGCTGCACGATGCGGCCCTTAGCGGCTGGTTCAATCAGCAAACCGGCGAGTTATTCACCGGCTTCCCGGTGACTCCTGAGGACACCCTGCTGGATGTCGGCTGCGGTGATGGCGGCAACGTGCATTTTTGCGGCATGCAAGGGGCGAAGATCATCATTGCCGACATCGACGCAGCCAAGGTCGAAGCGACTCGCCAGCGCCTGAGCGATACACCGGCGCGCGCTGTCGAGTGCCACATCACCGACTGCAACCCGCTGCCGATCGCTGATGCAACAGCGACGCGGGTGGTGTCCACCGAAGTCATCGAGCACGTCGACGATCCGGCGCAGTTTCTCGCCGAACTGGTCCGCGTGGGCAAGCCCGGCGCGTTGTATTTGCTCAGCGTCCCGCATCCCAGTTCCGAAGACCTGCAAAAAGACATCGCGCGCCCCGAGTATTTCCAGAAGCCCAACCACATTCGCATCATCAGCGAAGCGCAGTTCAAGCAAATGGTCAGCGATGCCGGCCTTGAACTGATCAGTCACAGCCAGTACGGCTTCTACTGGTCGATGTGGATGCTGTTGTTTTGGGAAGCCAATGTTGATTTTGCCAACCCCGATCATCCACTGCTCCATCACTGGGCCGAGACCTGGCAGGCCGTGCTGGACTCACCACGCGGGGCGCAGATCAAGCAGGCGCTGGACGCGGTTGTGGCGAAAAGTCAGGTGATCATTGCCCGCAAGCCATTGGCTGCGTAGGCTGGCGCGCTGAGCAACAAGGGCCCTTAGAGGCCCTTTTTGCGTTAAAGGATTAACTCAGCCACAGGCCTTTATGTCAGCGACTTTTATCGTCCGTTGCGTGCTTTTGCTAGCCGCTATGCTGCTCAGCGCGTGCCAGCCGCAGGACGCACCGCCGCTCGATCAACAGCTTTACGTCTGGCAGCGGCAATGGACCGATGCCCATGAGGATGCTCTGGCTCGATCGCGAGAGGGCTTTTCGACGTTGCGAGTGTTGGCCTTGCAGACTTATCCACAGGCTGGCTGGCATCGTGCGCGAATCAACCCGGCGCTATTGAAAGATGACGGTCGCCCACTGATTGCGGTGATTCGACTCGATGGCCAGCTCAAGAGCCTGGATCACACCGAAGCCACGGCGCAGATCCAGAGCGTAGTGGCCGAGTGGCAGGCTCAGGGCCTGATGCTGGCTGGCGTCGAGATTGACCACGATGCTGGCACGGCGCGCCTATCGGCCTACCGTGAGTTTCTCGCCGGGTTGCGCAACGTGTTGCCGGCCACGTTGAAACTGAGCATCACGGCGCTGCCGGCCTGGCTCGACAGTCCCGAGCTGCCGGGGTTGCTGGCGGTGGTCGACAGCAGCGTGTTGCAGGTGCACGCGGTAAGCAGTCCCGAACACGGGTTGTTTGATCCGGCCCAGGCGAAACAATGGGCCGGGCGCTGGAGCCGGATCACTGCGAAACCTTTCTACCTGGCGTTGCCGGCTTATGGAATCGCATTGCTGCCGGGGGACGGCGGGGCGCCGATAGTCGAAAGCGAGGTGCCGTTAGAACACGTTGGGCAGCGCCGTGAGTTGCTGGCTGATCCGCGCCAGTTATCGACACTCGCCAGCCAATTGCGCGCCGAGCCACCGCCCCATCTGGCCGGGTTGATCTGGTTTCGTCTACCGCTCAAGGGCGACCGACGCGCGTGGAGCCTGGCAACGTTACGCGCGGTGGCGCAGGGGGATCGGTTGACGAGTCGGCTCGAGCTGAACCTTTCCAGCCATGACGGTCTGTACGACATTGCGGTGAGCAATCGCGGCAACCTCGACGCAGGTCTGCCCGAGCGCGTGACGCTGGCGGTCACTGAATGCGATGCGGTGGATGCGCTCAACGGCTATACCGTGCAGCAGACACCCGGACAACTCAGCTTTACCCGCCTCAAAGACGGCCGATTGCCGGCAGAGGCCGAACGCCCCCTTGGCTGGGCGCGCTGCACAAAAATTGATCAAGGAAGCTCACATGTCTATCCGTAACTGGCCGCGTCAATTGCTTGCTTTAAGTCTCTGTCTGCCGCTAGGCAGCGTGATGGCCTGCGGACCTGATTTTCCGCTGCGCTTGCTCGGTGACCGGGCACAGACCCTGGGCGAATTGCCGGAAGGCAGCTTCCGGTTCGAAGTGAATCGCCTGGGCAAAGCCATCGCCGGTTTGAAGCCTGCGCAGCCAATGACGGTCGACTACGGTTACGGCGCTGACAATGATCTGTATGTGCAGGCGCGAAACAGCGCTGAACAGACGGGGTTGAGCGACGCCCAGCGCGCGCAGGTCGCGCAGTTGCGAACACTTCAGAACGCGCAACAAGTGCAAGCCGAGGGCGCCAGCCTGCCGCCTGAACTCAGCCTGTACACCGCCGGTGCCGTGGCCTTCAACGCGGGCGAACATGCCGTGGCGGCAGAGTATTTCCGCAAAGTACTGGCGCTGCCGGCCGATCAGCGGCCATTGCGCAGCACCTGGGCGGCTTACTCGCTGGGGCGGGCCTTGTTCGCCATCAGCCAGGAGGCCAATGACCTCGACGAAGCTGGGCGCCGCGAGAGTCTGCAACAGGCCCGTCAGGCCTTTGTTCAGGCTCGCCAGTTGAGTATCGAGGGCTTCAGCGACCCGCAGGAATTGGGCGTCGCCAGCCTCGGCGAAGAAGCGCGGTTGGTACGTCTGGGCGGCGACTGGAACACTGCCGTCGAGCTTTACGCGACCCAGAGCCTGCAAGGTTCGCAAGTCGGTTATAGCTCGCTCAAGCAGTTGATGAATGAGCTGGGCGAGATGCCGGAGGCGCAGCTCAACGAGGTGCTCAAAGGCAAAGCGGTGCAGCAATTGGTCACGGCGGCGTTGATCAGCCATGTCGGTTGGTCGTACGGTGAACAACCACCCGCGGAACAAAAAATGATCAAGTCGCTGGTCCAGAGCACCGTTGGCAGCCTGGATAACGCTGATCGCCTGGCGGCGCTGAATTATCAGATCGGTGATTACGCCACCACCAAAACCTTGCTCGAACATGCCGGTGACGGCGGCCTGGCCTGGTGGCTGCGAGCCAAAATAGCGTTGCGGGAGGGTGACAAAGCGGCGGCTGCCGGCGCCTATGCCAAGGCGGCCAAAGCCTTCCCGCAGGATGAAAACTGGGGTGGTCGCAGGGCGTCCAGCGGTGACTACGAAACGCTCAAGCCCGGCTGCCGGGTCGACGGTGAAAGTGCGCTGCTGGCGCTGGAACGTGGCGATTATCTGCAAGCCTTTGAGCAGCTGTATCGCAGCCAGGATCTCTACTGGGAAGACGCGGCTGTTGTCGCGGAACGGGTGCTGACGGTCGATGAGCTCAAGCAGTTTGTCGACCGCCAGGTACCAGCGCCAACGCCGTTGACCCAGCAGGAGCGCGAGCGTTATGTGCCGGTACCGATCGCGGCACGTTTGCGCGACTTGCTCGGGCGTCGGTTGTTGCGCGAGGAGCGCTACGATGAAGCGCCGGCGTACTTTGATAATCCTGAGTTGCAAGCCAAAGCTCGAGCCTACGGGCAATCGCGTCAGGACGCCGAGTCGCGCTGGTGGCCAACCCGTCGCGCAGCGGATTATTTCAACGCCGCCTGGATGGCTCGCAAGTGGGGAATGGAGATTCTCGGCTATGAGATGGCCCCGGATTACGCCACGTTCGATGGCAACTACAGCCTTGAGAAGACTGAGTTAAAAGTCGGGCCGCTGATCACTGAAGGGGAGGTGCAACGCCAGCAAGCCAGCTCAGCCAAACCGGACGAACGTTTCCACTACCGTTACGTTGCTACTGGCCTGGCTAGCAAGGCGGCGGACCTGTTGCCCCACAGCAGCCAGGCGTTCGCGGCGGTTCTGTGTGCCGCCGCGGGTTTTGGTACCAGCGTTGAGGAGGAAAAGGCCTTCTACCAACGTTATGTCAAAGAAGGACCTTATGTGGATTGGGCGGTGAACTTCGGGCATCAATGCCCTTATCCCGACTTTCAGAACGCCGATAAACGTTACGTGACTCAAGTCCTGGAGCCCGTACGCTCAACCTTGCGCCCCTATAAAAAGTGGCTGCAGATGGGCTCTGTGGTGGTGTTCACGGCATTGGCCCTGTGGCTGATCAATCGCCACAAGCGCAAGGCCCATCGTTAAGCCTGCTGAACGAACGTCAGGCGCAGCGCAAAACCGATCAGCAGGCTGCCAAACAGCCATTGCTGCACGCGCTGCGCCGAGGGGCTGCGCGCAAGCCAGCGACCGAGCCAGGCACCGATCAGCGCGTAACCGCTGTCGAACAGCAAGCCGGCCACCACCAGCAACACGCCCAGGGTCGCGAACTGCGTCAGCACCGGCCCTGCCTGCGGGTCGATGAACTGCGGCAACAGCACCGAGCAGAACAACAGCGCCTTGGGGTTGAGCAGGTTGGTCAGCAAGCCGCGCAGGATCGCTTCGCGCCACGCCAGCTTCGCAGCCGCTGTGCCGTTGGCATTCAGGTTCGGCAACATGTTTGAGCGCAAGCATTGAATCCCCAGCCACAGCAGATAGGCCGCGCCGGCCAGGCGCACCACTTCAAAGGTCCAGGGTGCAGCCTTGAACAGCGTCGCCAGGCCCAGCGCTGCCAGCGCAACGTGGCAACCCCGGGCAATCGCCAGGCCAATGGCGGTGGCCAGCGCGGCGGCTTTGCCCTGTCGGGCACCGGTTTGCAGCAGCAGAATCATGTCCGGGCCGGGCAACAGGTAAACCACTGCCAAGGCCAAAAAGAACATCCAGAGCTCTGCCATGCTGCACCCCATTCGTTAGCGATTCGGTGATCAAAGTCTAGGGCCGAAGGGCAGGGCAGGTGGTTGCGTAGTCGCGGCTGGAAACAGCTAGACTTGGCAGCTTCTGCCAATCATTGAATAAAAACAGTCAGGAACTGCCAAACCATGAAACTGGACGCCTACGACCGCCGAATCCTTGCCGCGCTGCAACGCGACGGTCGCCTGAGCAACGTGCAACTGGCGGACGAGATCGGCCTGTCCGCTTCGCCGTGTCTGCGTCGGGTGCGGATGCTGGAAGAGGCCGGGGTGATTCGCGGGTATCAAGCCAACCTGGATCGCGACGAAGTGGGGCTGGGGCTGACTGTGTTTGTCGGGGTCAAGGTCGAGCGCCACAACGACGAAGAGGCCGAAGCATTTCGTCTGGCGGTAACGGCATTGCCCGAGGTGATTTCGGCGTTTCTGGTGTCAGGCGAATCGGATTTTCTGCTGCAGGTGGTGGTGCCTGATTTGCGCGGTTATGAGCGCTTCCTGACCGGCAGCCTGCTCAAGTTGCCGGGTGTGAGTGATATTCGCAGCAACTTCGCAATTCATACGGTGAAAACCCCAGGGCCACTGCCGCTGGGGCATTTGCCGAGCTGATGCCGGCTCAGCCCGGCTACGCTTTCATCTTTATATGTGCGGGTTGGGTGATGGGCGGGGAGCCAAAAATTCACTACCATCGTTATATCGTAACGATTTGCAAAAAATGCAACGACCTGACGACTTATCCACAGGTCTGGTTCACGTAACAGCAAGTACTGAGGTGGTATGCAAGTCGATCTGGAGGCTGAGGGGACGAACGTGGAAGGACTGCCGCGTTTTCAGCAGGCGGTGTTTCACGGACGTCGGTTGAAGCGGGTGGGCATCGGCCTGGCGAGTCTCGCAGCAGCAGGATTGTTGTTGGCGTTTTTTGTCGGGCTGTTTGCACCGCAATCGATCTGGCCGCCGCTATTGGTCAGTCAGTCCTCGGCGTTGATCGTGGTGGTGGCCGGTTTGCAATCGGCCTGGTGGATCACCCAATGGCGGGCGCGGGCGCTGGTTGAACCGGTGGTTGTGCTGGCTGCGGAACAGCTCGAACCGATCGAGGCGCTCGGCTGGTATGAGCGACTGTTGGCGCGAGCGGGTGAGCGCTGGATTGGATTGCTGGCGCAGATCGGCGCGCCGACATTATGGCTGGCCGGTTGGTCATTGCTGGCGTTGTTCAGCCTCGAACAATTCTGGAACCTGACATTACCCGCCGCTGCACTGGGTCTTTCGGCCAGCGTTGGTGCGGCGCTATCGTTGCTGCTGGCGTTCGGTTTGCTGGTGTGCGAACGCCAATTGACTCAGGAAATTCCCGCGCAATGGCCCGAAGCCGGGCAGTTGGCGCAGCTCACTCGCGTGGCGATCATCTGTCTGGTGACCGGCGCATTCTGTCTGTTGTTCAGCAGCGAAACTGCCGTCTGGCCGGTGCGCCTGGCGGTGTTGATCGGTTTACTGCCGGGGCTGGTCGCCGCAGAGTTGTTGCTGCGTGCGGTGTTGTCGTTGTTCAGTCCGCGTCGCGATCTGCTCGAACCGACGTTGCTGGCGCGCAGTTTTGTCGCAGACATGTTGCGCTGGCCGCCACAACCTTTGTTGGCGTTGCAGCACGAATTGCATAACCGCTTTGGTATCGATCTGCGGCAGATCTGGGCTTTCACTTACATGCGTCGGGCCTTCTTGCCTGTGCTGACCGTGGTGCTGTTCTTGGGTTGGTTGCTCACCGGGATTCATGAAATACCGCTGCAAGGGCGGGGGATCTATGAGCGCTTTGGCAAACCGGTTCAGGTGTTTGGCCCGGGTTTGCATGCCGGTCTGCCTTGGCCGTTGGGACGGGTGCTGAGCGTTGAAAATGGCGTGGTTCACGAATTGGCGACCAGCGTCGGTGATGCACCAGCGGTGACGGTGGCTGATCCTGCGGAAGGGCCCGCACCGGCCATTGCCAATCGGTTGTGGGATGCCAGCCATGTGAATGACAAGTCGCAGGTGATTGCCAGTAGCAGCAACGATAAACAGAGCTTCCAGATCGTCAACATGGACGTGCGTTTTGTCTACCGCATTGGCTTGAGCGATCAGGCCGCGTTGGCGGCGACCTACAACAGCACCGATGTACCCACATTGATTCGCAGCACTGCCAGCCGGATTCTGGTGCACGATTTCGCCTCGCGGACCCTCGACGGTTTGCTTGGCGCAGATCGGGTAGGGCTCGCCGAAGACATTGGTCGTGCCGTGCAGGCTGATTTGCAGAAACTCGACAGCGGCGTGGAAATCCTCGCCACGGTCGTCGAAGCGATTCACCCTCCGGCCGGCGCTGCCAACGCCTATCACAGCGTGCAAGCCGCACAGATCGGCGCGCAAGCGTTGATCTCCCGCGAGCGTGGCGCGGCTGCCGAGCAGACCAATCAGGCGCAATTGCAGGCCAGTGTCGCCCATGACCAGGCGCTGGCCACGGCCCGTGAAGTCAACGCTACGGCTGAGGCCGCCGACCTGCGTTTCGCTGCCGAGCGCAAGGCCTACGCCGTAGCCGGTCGGGCCTTTGTGCTGGAGCAATACTTTACCCAGTTGTCGCAAGGCCTGGCCAACGCCAAGGTACTGGTGCTCGATCATCGCTTGGGCGGCAACAGTACGCCGACCATCGACTTACGCAGCTACACGTTACCCGCCACCTTACCGACTGACACTTCGCCGTCACGTCAACCCGTTCAGTCAGGAGCCGCCAATTGAGCCCGTCGCATTCCCACGAGCCGCATGATCATCACGACCACGCCGGCCACGACCATGGCCATGGCGGGCATCATCACGGCCACCACCATCATCACCATGGCGACCCGCAAGAGGCGGGCCCGTTCCCGTGGCGACGCATGGGCTGGGCGGCGCTGCTGGTGCTGTTTGCCATTGCAGCGGCGAGCCTGGTGCAAGTGCGCTCGGGCGAGGCGACGGTGATTACCCGTTTCGGCAATCCTTCACGAGTGCTGCTGGAGCCTGGCCTCGGTTGGCGCTGGCCGACACCGTTCGAGGCGGCGATTCCGGTCGACCTGCGTCTGCGCACCACCTCCAGCGGTTTGCAGGACGTGGGCACGCGCGATGGTTTGCGGATCATCGTGCAGGCTTATGTCGCGTGGCAGGTGCAGGGTGATCCAGACAATGTGCAACGCTTCATGCGAGCGGTGCAGAACCAACCGGACGAAGCAGCGCGGCAGATTCGTACGTTTGTCGGCTCGGCGCTGGAAACCACTGCCAGCAGTTTCGACCTGGCCAACCTGGTGAACACCGACGCCAACCAAGTGCATATCGCCGATTTCGAGGCGCAACTGCGCAAGCAGATCGATCAACAACTGCTGACCACTTACGGCGTGCGTGTGCTGCAAGTGGGTATCGAACGGCTGACACTGCCGTCAGTGACCCTGACTGCCACCGTCGACCGTATGCGCGCTGAACGTGAAACCATTGCCACCGAACGCACGGCCATCGGCAAGCGAGAGGCGGCGCAAATCCGTTCAGCCGCCGAGCGCGATGCACGGATCGTCCAGGCTGACGCCACAGTGAAGGCTGCGGACATCGAGGCCCAATCGCGGGTTGAAGCCGCGCAAATCTACGGCAAGGCTTACGCGGGTTCGCCGCAGTTGTACAACTTGCTGCGTTCGTTGGACACCTTGGACACGATGGTAAAGCCGGGCACAAAGCTGATTCTGCGTACCGATGCTGCGCCATTCCGAGTGTTGGTTGATGGACCGCCGACGCTGGATAACAAGTCTGGGTCGCAGCCATGAGTGTGGTTCCACGTGGAACAAATGAACTCGACAGTCCGTGGATTCAGGCGGGGCGTCTGGCATTTCTCGCGCTTTATGCGGTAACGGTGTTGGCCGCGTTGGTCTGGGCTTTCTCCAATGTGCGGCAGATTGATCCGCAGAATCGCGCCGTGGTGTTGCACTTCGGCGCGCTGGATCGCATCCAGAACGCCGGCCTGCTGTTGGCGTGGCCGCGTCCGTTCGAGCAGGTGATTTTGTTGCCGGCAGCGGATCGGGTGATCGAACGGCGGGTGGAAAATCTGCTGCGCTCCGATGCTGCGCTGCAAGGTGAGCGTGTAGCGAGTTTCGCCAATCCACTGAGCGATGCGCTGGCCGGCTCTGGGTATTTGCTCACTGGCGATTCGGGCGTAGTGCAACTGGACGTTCGGGTGTTTTACAAAGTGACTGAGCCTTACGCCTTCGTCCTGCAGGGTGAACATGTGCTGCCGGCGCTGGACCGTTTGGTGACTCGCAGTGCGGTGGCGCTGACAGCTGCGCGAGACCTGGACACCATTCTGGTCGCTCGGCCGGAGTTGATCGGTGCTGACAATCAAGCCGCCGAACGTCGCGAGCGTCTGCGCGGTGATCTGGTGCAAGGGATCAATCAGCGCTTGGCCGAGCTGGCGGCGACGGGGCTGGGACTGGGGATCGAGGTCGCCCGGGTCGACGTGCAATCGAGTCTGCCCGAACCTGCGGTCAATGCTTTTAACGCGGTACTGACCGCCAGTCAGCAGGCGGATAAAGCCGTGGCGAACGCACGTACTGAAGCCGAAAAACTCACTCAGACCGCGACCCAACAAGCTGACCGCACGCTGCAAGTGGCTCACGCTCAAGCCAGCGAGCGCCTGGCCAAAGCATCGGCTGACACCGCCACGGTGCTCAGCCTGGCACAGGCGCAGCAGAAGGGCAGCGACCCGGAAATGCTCCTGCGGATCTATCGCGAGCGTATGCCGAAAATTCTCGGTCAGGCCGGCTCGGTTACGACGGTCAACCCTAAAGACGATTCCCGCCTGATCATTCAGGGAGCCGAACAATGACAACTCAAACCGCCCCCGCGCCAAGTATGTTGAGCACGGCTGAACAACGCAGCGCCGCACGTCAGTTGACCTTGGCTATGCTCGCTTTGGGCTTGCTCGGCCTGGGGCTGGTCTGGCGCTGGTTGTCGCCGGAGCAAACCGGTGTCAGTCAGTTATTGCTCGGGCTGGCTTCGTTGCTGGTGGCCGTTCCGGTCATGCGTTCGGCCTGGTACAGCCTGCGTTATCCGAGCTTGCACGGGATCACCGATCAACTGATCGCCTTGGCGATGATGGGCGCCTGGGCAACAGGCGATCTGCTGACCGCGGCCTTGTTGCCGATCATCATGATCTTCGGTCACGTGCTGGAAGAGCGCAGCGTGATTGGCTCTCAGGAAGCGATTCACGCGCTGGGCCGTCTGACGCGCAGCCACGCGCGCAAGGTTCAGGCCGATGGCTCGATTATCGAAATCGACAACGCTGCGCTGAAGGCTGGAGACATCGTCGAAGTGCGCGCAGGCGATAGAGTGCCGGCCGATGGGCGGGTGCTGTCCGGTCAAGCGAGCCTGGACACTGCGCCGATTACCGGTGAATCGGTGCCGCTTGAGGCCATCGTCGGTATGCAAGTGTTCGGCGGGGCGATCAACCTCGATGGTTTGCTGCGGTTGGAAGTGACCCGCACCGGCAACGAATCGACCCTCGGCAAAGTCATCGCGCTGATGCAAAGTGCCGAGCGCTCCAAGCCACCGATCACGCGTTTGCTGGAACGCTATGCCGGCAGCTATATGGTGCTGGTGTTGCTGTTGGCTGCGGTGACCTGGTTCGTGACTAATGATGCGCAAGCGATGCTCGCGGTATTGGTTGCCGCATGCCCATGTGCATTGGTGCTGTCGGCCCCGGCCACGGCGATTGCCGGGATCGCGGTGGCCGCGCGCCACGGCATCCTGATTCGCAGCTCGGCATTCCTCGAAGAATTGGCGGACCTGACGTCGTTGGTGGTCGACAAGACCGGTACCCTGACGTTCGGCACGTTGCGTTTGCAGTCGATCGACAGCCCGGTCGAGGACCGCAGCACCTTGCTGAAACTGGCCGCCAGCCTCGGCTCGGCCAGCAGCCACCCGGTCAGTCGGGCGTTGGCCGGGTTGGTCGCTCAGGAGCATTTCCTGCTGCTGTCGGACATTCGTGAACGTCAGGGCCTGGGCGTGGTGGCGATGTCCGAACAGGGCGAAGCAGCGCTCGGCCGACCCGAGCTGTTTGCGCAGTTGGGCATCGCGACCTCGACGGTGCCGGTGCACGATGGGCCGATTGCCGGACTGGCATTGGATGGACGTTTCCTCGCGTGGCTGTTGTTGGCGGACAGCATCAAACCGGAAGCGCGTTTTGCCATGAGAGAACTGCGCGAGCTGGGCCTTGGCCGGCAGTTGTTGTTGACCGGCGATCGGCAAAGCGTCGCCCACAGACTGGCCCATGAAGTCGGCATCAGCGATGTCGAGGCGCAAGCCTTGCCGGAAGACAAACTCAATCGCGTCCTGACTGAAATCGACAATGGCTTCCGGCCGATGGTGGTCGGCGATGGCATCAACGATTCGTTGGCGCTCAAGGCTGGCGTGGTCGGAGTGGCGATGGGCGCAGGCGGGGCAGACATAGCCCTGGCCTCGGCCGATATCGTGTTGATCGGCAGCGATCTGCGTCGACTCGGTACCTGCGTGCGCTTGAGCCGCCAGTGCCGACAGACCTTGCAGGTCAATGTGATCATCGGTCTGGGCTGGACGCTGGCGATCGTCGCATTCGCAGCGTTTGGCTGGCTGGGAGCGGCAGGGGCGATGATTGCTGCAGTCCTGCATAACCTGAGCACATTGCTGGTGTTGGGCAATGCCGGGCGTTTGTTGCGGTTCCAGGAGCCGCTGCTGAAGCTGAAAGAAGAGGGTTGAGGCTTGCTGCCGGCCAGTTCGTAACACGACCTGTAGCAGCTGGCGAAGCCTGCGTTCGGCTGCTACAGGGTCATGTGCCGTGTTCTGAATCGACATGGTCAGTGAAGGCGGAAGCGTCGCCGAACTGTGCGCACAATTGACAGTCAACTGTGAAGAGGGCGCACTTCTTCAGGCCGTTACGTGGCTGAAACAGTGGGTTTACGACAGCTTGTTGCCCCGTCGTGACTCATAGGAAAAGGCTATTAAATCGATAGCCAGCTAATTTTCCACAATGGTCTACCCTCAAATCAGACGTCTGAAACAAGGGGGACTATTCATGCTCGCGCAACTACCACCGGCCTTACAGAATCTGCAATTACCGCTTCGCTTGCGACTCTGGGACGGCCATGAATTCAATCTGGGCCCTGCGCCCAGCGTCACGATTGTGGTCAAGGACCCACAATTAGTGTCTCAATTCACTCGCCCAAGCCTCGACCTGCTGGGCGCCGCTTTCGTTGAGGGCAAGCTCGAACTTGAAGGTCAGATCAGCGATGTGATCCGGGTCTGTGATGAGTGGAGCCAAGCGCTACTGGATGATACCGACGGCAAGCAGCCGGTGCGCTCTGTCCATGACAAAGCCACCGACGCGGCGGCGATTTCCTATCACTACGACCTCTCGAATGCTTTCTATCAGCTCTGGCTCGACAGTGACATGGCGTATTCCTGCGCTTACTTCGAAACCGGCAGCGAAACCCTGGAACAGGCCCAACAAGCAAAATTCCGCCACCTGTGTCGCAAACTACGGCTACAACCCGGCGAATACCTGCTGGATGTCGGCTGCGGCTGGGGAGGGTTGGCGCGTTATGCGGCGCGGGAGTTCGGGGTGAAAGTATTTGGCATCACCCTGAGCAAGGAGCAGTTGGCATTGGCCCGGGAGCGGGTGATCGCTGAAGGTTTGCAGGATCAGGTTGAGCTACAACTGCTCGATTACCGCGATCTGCCTCAGGATGGGCGGTTCGATAAAATTGTGAGTGTCGGCATGTTCGAACACGTCGGGCACGCCAACCTGGCGGAGTACTGCAAGACATTGTTCGGTGCCGTGCGTGAAGGCGGCCTGGTGATGAACCATGGCATTACCGCCAAGCACACAGATGGCCGGCCGGTCGGACGCGGAGCGGGTGATTTCATCGAGCGCTACGTATTCCCTAACGGGGAATTACCGCACCTGTCGATGATTTCGGCTGAAATCAGTGAAGCGGGGCTGGAGATCGTCGACGTCGAAAGCCTGCGTCTGCATTACGCCCGCACGCTGGATCACTGGAGCGAGCGGCTGGAGGACAACCTTGAAGCCGCCTCCAAAGAGGTGCCGGAACAGGCGCTGCGGATCTGGAGACTGTACCTGGCAGGCTGCGCCTACGCGTTCGCGCGGGGATGGATCAATTTGCACCAGATCCTCGCGGTCAAGACCCACCCCGACGGCAGCCATGAGCTACCGTGGACGCGTGACGATATCTACAACCCTTAAAGGATCGGAGAGATAAGCCGGGCGACCCGCATGCCAAGCTGTTGCAGGCGGTGGGTCTTCCGGCTTTCGCCTTTGGCAATTTCGTGGGCCTGAGCAAAGTCTTCGTTGAGCATGTGTTCCACCAAACCTGCGAATTCGCTGTCGACGGTCAGTAGCATGACTTCGAAGTTGAGCCTGAACGAACGGTTGTCCAGATTCGCACTGCCGATGGCCGTGATCTCACTGTCGATCAGCACGACCTTCTGATGCAGGAAGCCCGGTTGGTACCGGAATACCCGAACCCCGGCACGTACCGCTTCGAAGGCGTACAGGCTGGAGGCGGCATAGACGATCCGGTGATCCGGCCGAGATGGCAACAGGAGCCGCACATCGACACCGCGCAGCACCGCCAGGCGTAGCGCGGCAAATACCGCTTCATCGGGTATGAAATACGGGCTGGTGATCCACACGCGTTCGCTCGCGGAGTGGATGGCTTCAACGAAAAACAGCGAGCAGGTTTCGTAAGGGTCCGCCGGTCCGCTGGCCAGTAGTTGGCAGAGCACGCCGTCATCGGGGTAGCTCTGTGGCAGTATCAGCGGTGGCAGTTTTCGGGAGGCCCAGAACCAGTCTTCCGCGAAAGACTCCTGCATGCACGCAACCACGGGGCCGCTGACGGCGATATGCGTATCGCGCCACGGTGCCAACGGTGGTTTCTGGCCCATGTATTCGTCACCGACGTTATGCCCGCCGACAAAGCCCAGCGCGCCGTCGACCACGACAATCTTGCGATGGTTACGGAAGTTCACCTGGAACCGATTGAGCCAGCCACTGCGTGTGGCAAACGCTTCGACCTGCACCCCGGCATCACGCAGGGGTTGAACATAGCTGTGAGGCAGGGAGTGGCTACCGATCCGATCGTAGAGCAGGTAAATAGCGACGCCTTCAGCGGATTTTTCCATCAGCAGTGTTTGCAGGCGTCGGCCGAGCTGGTCGTCATGGACGATGAAAAACTGAATCAACACGGCTTCACGGGCGGTGCGTATCGCTTCGAAAATCGCATCAAAGGTTGCCTGGCCGTTGATCAACAGCCGTACCTGATTGTTTGCCAGGCACGGCATCCGCCCCAGCTTCGGCATCGCCCGCAACGAGGTGTAGGCCTTGGAGGCGCGGGCGGTCAGCGCTTCCTCGATCCACGGACGCCAGTTCAGGTCGGCGATGGCCTTGTGCATTTCTTCGTTGGCCTGCCGACGAGCCTTGATATAAGCATCGAAGGTGCTGCGACCGAAGACCAGATAAGGGACAAGTGTCAGGTAAGGTATGAAGACCAGTGACAAGGCCCAGGCAATCGAGCCTTGAGCGGTCCTGACAGTCAATACGGCGTGAATGGCGGCGATCGTGCCCAGTGAGTGGATGAGCGCGATCAGGTACGCGAAAAAATGGGGTCCAAAAAAATCCATGGGGCAATCATGCTCCTGACAATTCAATGCTTAACAGACCATGTTCCACGCCGAATGTCGCTATTTAATTAGACATGCAACCGAAGTAGATTGGCGACGTCTAACGGCCACTAATGTCTAGGAGTTACTCGATGAACGTACGTCTGCTGGGTTTGGCCATGGCTGTTGGCTTGTCACTTCCTGTGGTCGCTCAGGCACAGATGCTGCAACCGGGTTTGTGGGAGTTGACCTCAAGCAACATGAAGGTCGATGACCAGAACCTCCCGGATTTGCAGTTGATCCTTAACCAGTTGGGCAGCCAGATGACGCCGGCACAAAAGGCCGCGCTGGAGAAACAAGGCATCACCATGGGCGGTAAAGGGATCCGTGTGTGCCTGACCCAGGCACAGGTTCAATCCGATACCATTCCCCTGCAAGACCCACAGTCAGGCTGCACGCAGCAGGTCACCGACCGCAGCGGCAACCAGTGGAAATTCCGCTTCAGCTGTCCGAAAGCCCAGGGCGCCGGCGTTGCTACGTTCCTTAGCGACCGTGAGTTCAACACCACGGTCAACGGCACATTCAACGCCACCGGTATTCAGCAAAAGGGCAGCATGGATACACGCGCCGTGTGGCTGGGACAGGATTGCGGAACGGTCAAACCTCGCGCCTGATCTCTATTGCTGGCAAGGCTGCGGCCTTGCCAGCGACAGTGTCCACTTCGATCCGCAGCCGCTCACACACCGCTTCAACACTCATCCGCCCAAAATCCTCACCCTTGCCGCTGCGCAAACTGACGAATCCGCCGTCCATTTCCTTGTCGCCAATCACCAGTAAGTGGGGCACCGCCAGCAGAGTGTGGTGGCGAATCTTGTTCCCGATGTTTTTCTTGCGTAGATCGGAGTTGGCGCGAAAACCTGCGCGACGCAGCGCTTCGGTGACTGACTGCGCGTAGCCGATCTGACGCTCATCGATGTTCATGACGACTACCTGTTGCGGGGCTCGCCATTCATCGAGCTCCTGCTGATTAGCCCAGCACACGCCGTAAATCCGTTGCCGCGATGCTCCGCAAAGATGGGCCAGGGTGAACGCCTGCAATACTCTGGTTGAAGGTACATACGGACCATCACCCACCTCTTCGAAGTTCCCCAGCCGAGATTGCGACAGCACGTGATTGATCGAGTGGTTGGTGGTTGCCAGGGCATGCATCCGCGCTTCGATCAGCTTCAGGTCGTCAAGCTGTAACGATTGTTCGTGGGTAAATTCACAGTAAAAACCATCACCGACAACCGCACCTGCGTACAGCTTTACCTCGGCATAAAGCTGCCTGATTGCCATCGCCAACAAGCGCACGCAAGACCGGCGAAGGATCTCCAGACCTTCCGGTTCCTGCGGTGTGACGATGTTCACCCGCGCGTCCTGACTGATCACGAATGCACAATCCACCAGCGTGCCATTCACCCGGCCGGCGACCGCCGCTTTAGCCAGGCCAATACCAATGCTCGCCGCAACTTCAAATACCGAGAGTGGTTGGTCGTACTCGCGCAGCGAGCCGTCAGGCAGGGTGATGTGAATCATCGTCGGTTTCCTGGGTGTCTCATGCAAAACGCAATTCAACGCATAAACCGCAAGGGCAAACCCTGGCAGTCTTCATTTAGACGTTCGGCGTACCAAGCAATTTGCCCCGAAACCAATGTCGTACTCACGCTGTGTCGAAAGTGCTGCCCGGCGAACGGTGTCCAGCCGCATTGAGCGAGAATCGGCTGCCGGGAAACAGCTTTGCCGGCAGGCTCGGGTTTGATCAACACGAGGTCGGCCCAATAGCCTTCACGCAGGTAACCGCGATCCGGTATGGCAAACAGGTCCGCCACGCGATGGCTGGTTTTGGCCACCAGGGTGGTCAGTGGAATCAACTGATCGGCCACCAGTTCCAGCAGCGCGGGGAGGGCGTGTTGTACCAGCGGCAACCCGGAAGGTGCCTGTCGGTAGGGCAACTGTTTTTCAGCCCAGGTGTGGGGCGCATGGTCGCTGCCGATGATGTCCAGCCGGTTGCTGAGCAACGCTTGGCGCAATGCATCGCGGTCAGCTTGAGTCTTGATCGCCGGGTTGCACTTGATGAGATTACCCAGGCGCGGATAGTCACGATCATCGAACAGCAAGTGATGCAGACAGACTTCGGCGCTGATGCGTTTTTCCGTGAGCGGTTTGTCTTCGAACAAGGCCAGTTCGCGAGCAGTGGTCAGGTGCAAAACATGCAATCGAGTGCCGTGTCGTTTGGCCAGATCGACCGCCATTGAGGAGGAGCGAAAGCACGCCTCGGCATCGCGAATCAGCGGATGAGCCGCAGCGGGAATGTTCTCCCCGAACAGTTCGGCAAGGTTGTTTTCGTTGGTCTGAATGCTTGGCGTGTGTTCGCAATGGGCTAGCAGGATCGTCGGAACCTCGGCAAAAAGCCGTTCAAGAACTTTCGGGTCATCCACCAACATGTTGCCGGTAGAAGCGCCCATGAAGACTTTGACCCCGGCGACCTCGCAGGGGTTGAGTGCTGCGACAGTGTCGAGGTTGTCGTTGCTGACGCCGAAGTGAAAGCCGTAATTGGCTACCGAGTGGATCGCCGCCCGGCGCTTTTTTTCGGCCAGTGCATCGAGCGTCAGGGTTGCCGGTCGGGTGTTGGGCATGTCCATGAAACTGGTGATACCCCCGGCCACGGCTGCCCGCGATTCGGTATGGATGCTGCCTTTGTTCGGTGCACCCGGATCGCGAAAGTGCACCTGGTCGTCGATCATTCCCGGCAGCAACCATTGGCCATTTGCGTCGATTTCCAGCGTCGCGTTTTCACCTTCGATGCTGCTGGCGATCTTCACAATGCGCCCGTGATCCACCAGCAGATCGGCGTCGAACTCGCGGCCTTCATTGACCAGTCGAGCGTTGCGAATCAGCACGCTGCTCATGCTCAAAACTCGTTCTGCAGGGCTTTGTACCCGCGCACCAGATCGACGTTGGTACGCGCCACGTCCTCGGAAAACTCCGAGGCACTGACGCTGACCGGCGGGAACTGCGACAAGTCGGTCTTGGGGCCGATGCGTGTGGTGGACGGTACGTAGAAGTCGGCCGGCAAGTCTCGCCCGTCGACTACCGAGTTGTGCCGCACCACGCAACCGTCGCCGACCGCACAGTTGAACAGCACGCTGTTGAAACCGATGAACACCCGGTTCCCGACGGTGCAGGGGCCATGGACGATGGAGCGGTGAGCGATGGAACTGAACTCGCCGATGGTTACAGCGGCACCGGATTTGGAGTGGATCACCACACCATCCTGAATGTTCGAGTTGGCGCCGATGGTGATCGGTTCCATCTCGCCCGAATCGTCGACTTCATCAGCGCGGATCACCGCGTAGGGACCGACGAAGACGTTCTCGCCAATCACTACCTTGCCGCAGATGATCGCGGTTTTATCGACGTAGGCGGACTCGGCAATCCGCGGTAAATCGCCGGACGGGTTCTTGCGGATCATGGCGTGCTCAAGGCCTCGTATAGCGTGTTGAGGTTGTATTCAAACAGCCCGGCAAAGGTACTGGCCGGACCTTCGGCGGCGAGTGCATCCGAGTACAGGGTGCCGCCAATATGCGCGCTGCTTTCATCGGCGATTTGCTTGAGCAGGCGGGCGTCCTTGATGTTTTCCATGAACACCGCTTTGACCTTGGCCTGACGGATCTGGGTGATCAATGCGGCCACTTCGGCGGCAGACGGTTCGCGTTCGGTGGACAGGCCTTGAGGCGCCATGAAGTCGATGCCGTACGCCTGACCCAGATAGCCGAAGGCGTCATGAGACGTAACGATCTTGCGGTTTCCCGGTGGCAGTGCGCCGAGCTTGGCTTTAGCTTCGGCCAGCAGACGGTAGATCTGCTTCAGGTAGGTCTGACTGTTGTGTTCGTAGTCGGCTTTGTTCGCCGGGTCTGCGGCGATCAGCGCCTTGGTGATGTTGTTCACATACAGTTCGGTATTCGCCAGATTGTGCCAGGCGTGTGGGTCGGGGAGGGTCTCGCCGTCCTCGTTCATGGTCCTTGGAATCACTCCGCGGCTGGCGGTGATCACCGGGGTTTTGGTGGCGGTGCTGGCAACCATGCGGTCCAGCCATGGCTCGAAACCGAGGCCGTTCTTGAAGATCAGTTTGGCCTTGAGCAGGGCCTTGGCGTCGTCCGGAGTGGGCTCGTAGGTGTGAGCGTCAGCGTCCGGGCCGACCATGTTGGTGATCTGGATGTGCTCGCCGCCGACCTGATGAACCATGTCGGCAAGGATGCTGAAGCTGGTGACCACCGGCAGTTTTTCTGCTGCCGATGCCATTGATAACGACATCGACAACCACACACTGAACAGCACAAGTAGAGCGCGCATCGGGAAACACCTCATTGGGATGTGAGCAAAGGCGGGCGCCGCAGCAATCCGTGCACCGGACCGAACACCACGGACAGCAGGTACAACGCGCCGGCTACCAGCACGATGGCTGGGCCGCTGGGCAGCGAGTAGTAGAACGACAGCAACAGACCGAACCATACCGAGAGGCAGCCGAGCAGCCCGGCGATGGCCATCAGCATCGGCAAGTGACGGCTCCAGAATCGTGAAGCGGCGGCCGGCAACATCATCAAACCGACCACCATCAGTGCGCCGATGGCCTGGAAACCGATCACCAGATTCAGCACCACCAGGGTCAAAAACACGCCGTGCGCCAAAGGGCCGAGACGGCTGACGGTTTGCAGAAACAGTGGGTCGAGGGTGTCCAGCAGCAGTGGCCGATAGATCAGCGCCATGGCGATCAGGCTGATCCCCGAGACCCAGAGCATGCCGGTCAATGTCGGGCCGTCGACGGCCAATGCCGAGCCGAACAACAGGTGGAGCAAGTCGAGGCGTTTGCCGGCGATCCCCAGGATCAGCACGCCGCTGGCCAGCGAGATGGGGTAGATCGCCGCCAGGCTGGCGTCTTCCCGAAGGCCGGTGCGGCGGGTAATCCATGCCGCTAATCCGGCCATGCTCAGGCCAGCGCCGAGGCCACCGATGGTCAGCGCCGGCAAGCTCAAACCGGCGAACCAAAACCCTAACGCGGCACCGGGCAAGATGCCGTGAGCCACGGCGTCGCCGATCAGACTCATGCGCCTCAGGATCAGAAACACCCCAAGCGGTGCGGTGCTGCAAGCCAATACCAGACCACCGATGAGGGCCCGGCGCATGAACACGAATTCGTGGAACGGTTGCCAAAGTTGCGCAGCGACGAGCATTACGCCACCTGCGTGTGTGGTTGCTGGAGGATCAGTTCATGGCTCGGCGCCAGGACGCAGCCCGTATTTTTGATCAGCAATGCTTGAAGAATGTGTTGGCGAACCGCAGCCAGGTCATGACACACCACGACCAGCGTTCGGCCCTCGTTGTGCCAGGTGTGGATGTGTTGCCACAGCAGCGCCTGGCCGAGTTCGTCCAGTGCGGCGTGAGGTTCGTCGAGCAGCAACAGTGGCGCTTCAGCGAGGCTCATACGAGCGAGCAGGGCGCGTTGCAATTCGCCGCCCGACAAGGCCATTAATGGGCGTTGTTCCAGGCCACTCAAACACCAGTCGTTCAGTACATTGTCGAGGCGTTGGCGGCGAACGTCCGGCGTTTGCTTGCTGCCCCAGAACCCAGCGCTTACCAGCTCTTGCAAGCTGATGGGGAACTGTCGGTCGAGGTGCTGTTGTTGTGGCAAAAAGGACAAGCCACCCCGTGGTGAAACGTCGAGAGCAACTTTGCCAGCCAGCGGCTTTTGCAGGCCGGCGATGACTTTCAGCAAGCTGCTTTTGCCCGAGCCATTGGCACCGATTACCGCGGTCAGGCTACCGCTGGGTAAATCGAAATCGAGGGCGGGAGTGAGCGGTTGACCGGGTGCACCCCAGCGGAGCCCTTGGCAGCGAATCATGCGGTCTCCCAGTTCCAACGACTTTCAGCGACCGCATCGTGGGCGTGCAGACTTTCAGCGTGAACCACGCGCAATTGAAATGCCTTGATGCCGGGAGAGCGTTTCAACGCCAGATTCAAACGTCGTGCAGCGTCTTCGCAGAACATCAGGTTCTGACCATTTGCGAGAGCGAAGGCCTGTTCGTCGGCACGCTTTACTGCGGTTTGAACGGCGGTGCCGAGCGCGGCTTCGGCGTCATTGATCGCCGCGATCAAGGGCAGATCGTCCAGATAGTCATCCAGTCGTAGCCGTAATTGCGCACTGCTGCGTTGGCTGTGGGGCGTTGCGACGATGCCTTTTGGCGATCCGAGCCAAGTCAAAACGTCGGCGTGCTGCAACGGCTTGTTGGCAAAGTCATCGATGAATTGCTGTTGGATAAGTTGTCTCGACAGTGCAGCTGAACAGGGGCACGTGGACGAATAAGGAACATCAATTTTAAGTTCCACGTGGAACACTGTGTTTTCCAAACGCGCTTCGATGCTGATTGGATAGCTTTTCCAGCCGGCCAAAGGGCTGATCAAGGCTGAGCGTTTGAGCAGTAAATCAGCGTGAATGCGCAGGTAAGCGGCATTGGATAAACCCTCGTGGCTGTCGAGGAAACGTTGCAGAACCTGCCGCAATAACGCCGGGGTGAGGCTTTCCTGCTCAAGCATTTCCAGCGCCAGATACAGCCGCGACATATGAATACCACGCGCTTCGCCATCATCGAGGCTGACGCCAGCGTCGGCTTTTGCGCTTAATCGCTGACCGTCGAACACAACAGGAAGAGCAATGCCGCACATGCCCACCCATTCGAGTGGCAAGGCTTGGCGTGAGGCCTGCGCGGCGATATCCGGCAAAGTCAGCGCATTCATGAGCAGGTCCATCGTTGGAAATATTTTGCCATGTTATATTATAACAATACAGTCGACGATACCTTTTTCTCGAGCGGTCTTTCACTATGCACAGGCGACAATTGCTCAACCTGTTGTTGGCCAGCGCTGCGCTGGTTTTACCCTTCGGCGTGTCGGCCACGCAGATCCGCAATGCACGGCTCTGGCGTTCGGACGACAAGCTTCGCCTGGTACTCGATCTGAGCGGACCGGTGCAGTACAAAACCTTCTCGTTGAGCGCGCCCGAGCGATTGATCATCGACTTGAGCGGTGCGCAGCTCAGCGGTGACTTCAGCCAATTGGCGCTCACCAACACGGTGATTCGTTCGATCCGTTCGGGGCACTTCGGGCAAGGCGATACGCGGATCGTGCTCGACCTTGCCGGTCCGGTGCGGCTCAATAGTTTTCAACTGCCGCCACAGGATGGGCAGGGCCATCGTCTGGTGCTCGATCTGCTTAACGCCGCGCCTGTGCAGATCGCTGCGGCGGCACCTTTGGTCCAGCGAGAAACACCGGCTGACAAGGCTCACCCCAAGCGCGACATCATCGTCGTGGTCGATCCTGGCCATGGCGGCAAGGACCCCGGCGCAATTGGCGCCAAAGGCGAGCGCGAGAAGGACGTGGTGCTGTCCATTGCACAATTGCTGGCCAAGCGTTTGAAACGCGAAAAAGGTTTCGATGTGAAATTGGTGCGCAACGACGACTTCTTCGTGCCGCTACGCAAGCGCGTGGAGATCGCCCGTACGCACAAGGCCGACATGTTCATCTCGGTGCACGCTGACGCGGCGCCACGGCTCACGGCTTCTGGCGCTTCGGTTTACGCATTGTCCGAAGGTGGCGCGACCTCGGCCACGGCGCGCTTCATGGCGCAACGGGAAAACGGTGCCGATTTGCTGGGGGCGAGCAGTCTGCTCAACTTGAAGGACAAGGATCCGATGCTCGCCGGGGTAATTCTCGACATGTCGATGAACGCCACTATCGCCGCCAGTTTGCAGCTTGGCAACACGGTACTTGGCAGCTTGGCAGGCATTACCACGTTGCATCAGAAACGTGTGGAACAGGCCGGATTTGCGGTGCTGAAGTCACCAGATGTGCCATCTATCCTGGTCGAGACCGGCTTCATTTCCAATGCTCGCGACAGCCAGAGGCTGGTCACGGCACGACATCAAAAGGCAGTAGCCGATGGTCTTTTTGAAGGTTTGCAGCGCTATTTTCAGAAGAATCCACCGATGAACAGCTACATGGCCTGGCAACAGTCGCAGCAAAAATCGCAGGTCTAGCAGCCCGTCAGTCGGCTACAGGTGAACTTGCCGCTGGAACCGCCGGAGCTGGAAAACCGATTGAGGGTGGTCCAGCCAACGCGGCGGCTGTAACCGACCCAGGCTTCGCCGTCGGACGCCAAACCGGTGAAGAACGTCAGTTGGCCGTAACGGCTGCTGGTTTGCGCCCAATAGCGTTTACCGCTCACTTCAAACCCGCGCATGTAGGTCGTGCTGCCCGCCGTAGCGACGCTGTAAGAGTTGCCGTCCGGGTCGACGCAGGCCAGCAAATTGGCGCTGCGCGTGCACTTCGCCTGGCTCGATGCTTGCGCACAGGCGTTTGCCGCGACCAACAGCGAAAGGCTTAACAGCATGCATTTCAAAGCGTTGTGCATGGGTTTTCTCATGGTGCGAACGGGCTCAAGCATTGCGTCCTTCGTCGCAGGGAGCAAGAGGGGATTGGCGTCTTTGTGTTGTTATACTATAACATTAAAAAATCGCCCGACCGGCCACTCCTGATGAGGAACACCTGATGCCCAATCGTCTCCCCGTTACCGTGCTGTCCGGCTTTCTCGGCGCCGGCAAAAGCACGCTGCTCAACTACGTACTGCGCAACCGCGAGAATCTTCGGGTCGCGGTAATCGTCAATGACATGAGCGAAATCAACATCGACGGCAGCGAAGTCCAGCGCGATGTCACCTTGAACCGCGCCGAAGAAAAACTCGTCGAAATGAGCAACGGCTGCATTTGCTGCACCTTGCGCGAAGACCTGCTGGAAGAGGTCGGCAAGCTGGCCAGGGACGGTCGCTTTGATTACCTGCTGATCGAGTCCACCGGTATTTCCGAACCTCTTCCCGTGGCGGAAACATTCACCTTTCGCGACGAAGAAGGCCAAAGCCTGGCCGACATCGCGCGGCTCGACACCATGGTCACGGTGGTCGACGGGATGAACTTTCTGCTCGATTACCAGGCCGCCGAAAGCCTCGCATCACGGGGTGAAACCCTTGGCGAAGAAGACGAGCGTTCGATCACGGACTTGTTGATCGAGCAGATCGAGTTTGCCGATGTGCTGCTGATCAGCAAGATCGATCTGATCAGCAGCGCCGAGCGCGAAGAGTTGATCGCGATCCTCAAACGGCTCAACGCCCAGGCGCACATCATCCCGATGGTCATGGGCGAAGTGCCGCTGAAACAAATCCTCAACACCGGCCGCTTCGACTTTGAAAAAGCCTCTCAGGCACCGGGCTGGCTGCAGGAATTGCGCGGCGAACATGTGCCGGAAACCACCGAGTACGGCATTGCTTCAATGGCTTATCGGGCACGTCGACCGTTTCATCCGCAGCGCTTTTTCAGCTTCATCGATCAGCCGTGGGTGAACGGAAAACTGCTGCGCTCCAAAGGTTTTTTCTGGTTGGCCAGCAAGCATCAGGACGCTGGTAGTTGGTCCCAGGCTGGTGGCTTGATGCGTCACGGGTTTGCCGGTCGCTGGTGGCGCTTTGTACCGAAAGAGCAGTGGCCACAGGATCAGGAAAGTACTGCAGCGATCATGGATAACTGGACCTCCGCCACCGGTGATTGCCGTCAGGAACTGGTGTTCATCGGCCAGAATATCGACTTTGCCCAACTCACCGCGCACCTCGATAACTGCCTGCTCAACGATGACGAAATGTCCCTCGGTGTCGAAGGCTGGCGCCTGATGGCAGACCCGTTTGGTCCATGGCTCGAAGAGGAGGCGGCCTGATGTTGGCGCCGAGTCTGAAAGCGCGGCCGGTGGTGCGCCAAATACAGGGGCAAACTCCTGACGTCTTCACACAGATACTTCAAGACGGCACCAACCTGGCGCTCTGGCAGCGTCGTTTGCCGGCACATATCGCTGACTTCGGCGCATTGCTGTTATCGCTGAACGAGCCGCTGGCCGAGTCGTTGGTGGTGGAATTGGCGACTGACGACGCTGAACCCAATCTGCGTGGCCTGGCCGAAAGCTACAGTGACCTGGAGGGCCACGAAGGGTTTATCGCCGATGTTTCATGGTTGGTCAGCGCGTTTGCCTGCTTGCTGGGCGCGACGCGTATCGGCTTGCGTTTGCGGGTGCTGGATAACGCCATGTGCCCGCGTTTTCATGTCGATCATGTGCCGGTGCGGCTGATCACCACCTACGCCGGCATTGGCAGTCAGTGGCTCAGAGAGGGCGCCATGGATCGTAAGAATCTGGCCAGAGCGGAGGCCGAGCCGCAGAGCTGTGAGCAAATGCTCTGTGGTGAAGTGGCGTTGCTCAAGGGCGAGAAGTGGCACGGCAACGAGGGTTTCGGGCTGATTCATCGTTCACCACAACCCGCACCGGGTGAGCGTCGGCTGATCCTGACGCTCGACTGGCTCGGTTGATTCAAGGCGTGAGCCAGGCGCCCTGGCTTTGGCTTTCGCAATACGGCTTGAGGTACGCGGCGTCTGTGGCCACGCCGTAATAGTGAATATCCTGCCGGTAAGGCATATTGGCGACTTGAGCGTTGCTGCACACACCGAAGGCACCTCTGGGGCATTGCTCGAGGAATGCGACGTCGACCTTCTGCCCCGCGAGATTGGGTTGGCAGAAGCCGTCATGGAACATTTTCTCCGGGATGTTGCGGTTTTGCTGACAGACTTTGACGTCGAGCCGCTCCGCCTGGCTGTGAACCACGCAGGCCTGGGCCAACGCCTCGCCCGAAGCGAGGGCCAACAGCAACGACAAGCCGATCAGTCGCATCCTTTTCCTCCCTAGAAGCCGCCGAACATGTTGCAGAACATTCCTACTCACGTCATCGCCGGACCGTTAGGCGCCGGTAAGACCAGCCTGATCAAGCATCTGCTGACGCAGCGGCCGGCGAACGAGCGCTGGGCGGTGCTGATCAACGAGTTTGGTCAGATCGGTCTCGACGCCGCGTTGCTGACCACGGGCGCCGATGGTATCGCACTGGGAGAAGTGGCTGGCGGCTGTTTGTGTTGCGTGAATGGTGCGCCGTTTCAGATTGGCCTCGGGCGGTTGCTGCGCAAGTCACGGCCGGACCGCTTGTTTATCGAACCTTCGGGGCTGGGACACCCGGCGCAGTTGCTCAAGCAATTAAGCGAAGCGCCGTGGCAGGGCGTACTGGCGATTCAGCCAAGCGTTCTGGTGCTCGACGCTCAAGCCCTGGCCGACGGAAAACCACTGCCAGAGGCGCAACAGCAAGCGCTACCGAGCGCGGGTCTGTTGCTGTTGAACAAGGCCGAGCACCTGAGCGATGAAGATCGCCAGCGCATCACCGCGCAGTTGCCGGAATGCCCGCTGTATTGGACGCAGCAGGGCGCCCTGGCATTGGGCGACTTGCCGGGCGTGCACAGTCGAGCGGTCGAGGGTGTGGATAACTTCAACGTGCCTAAAGGTCTGGCGCAGATGCCGGCAGTCTGGCCTGATCCGACACAGCCGATTTGTCTGAGCGAGCAGCAGGAAGGTGGCTGGAGCATTGGTTGGCGTTGGCACCCGAGTCAGTCGTTCGAACTTTCCCGGGTCCAGGCTTGCCTGGCAGCCCTGGACTGGCGGCGGGCCAAGCTGGTTATCCACAGCGCCGAGGGTTGGGTGTCGGCCAATTCGCTGGATAACGCCGCGCTGCGCTGGCAACCCAGCGAATGGCGTCAGGACTCGCGCATCGAGCTGATTTTCGATAAGCCGCAGGATGCCGAATCACTGCAGAGGAAACTTGCGAGTTGCCGGGTGAGCCTGATTTAACGCGGTTCGGGGCTCAGTGACGCAGCTTGTTGTGGTCCTGGCGCCATTGACTCAGCTCGATCACCTCGGCGCTGGGCAGCACGGGTTTTTCCTCGAGCGGGATCGGGTAGGGTGCCAGTTCGATCTGCGCGCTGTGGGCACCGAATTGGGTGATGGTGCCCATGTGACGCGTTTCGCCGGTCACGGTGAACTCAAAGTTATACACACGGGCCAGACGTCGCCGCCCGTTGGCGTCCTTCACGAAGCCGATTTTTTTCAACGCCACATTGCCGTCGAGCAATTCGATGTCGAGTTTGGCGCAATGCCGCTTGACCCGTTCCAGGGCCCGCTCGCGCAAGCCATGGTTGTGCCACAGCCAGGCGGCACCGGTCGCCAGCAGCATCAGCACGAAGATATTTCCAAGGGTCAGCATGAACAGTGCTCCAACGAATTAGTATCAGCTTAACTGTGTCTCTAGTCTGTCGTACAGGCCGCGATTAGTCGCATACTGCGCGGCTCGAATTTCAATCGGTTTACGGATATCCCGCATGAAACGTACTCCTCATCTGCTCGCCATTCAGTCCCACGTGGTTTTCGGTCACGCCGGCAACAGCGCCGCGGTTTTCCCGATGCAGCGGGTCGGGGTGAACGTCTGGCCGCTGAATACCGTGCAGTTCTCCAACCACACCCAATACGGCCAGTGGGCCGGTGAAGTGCTGGCGCCGCAGCAGATTCCCGATTTGGTAGAAGGGATTGCGGCGATTGGCGAGCTGGGTAATTGCGACGCCGTGCTGTCCGGTTATCTGGGCAGTGCCGCTCAAGGGCGGGCGATCCTTAGCGGTGTGGCGCGGATCAAGGCGATCAACCCCAGCGCCTTGTACCTGTGCGACCCGGTGATGGGGCATGCGGAGAAAGGTTGCATCGTACCGGCTGAAGTCAGCGACTTCCTGCTGGATGAAGCGGCGGCGGTGGCGGATTTCATGTGCCCGAATCAGTTGGAGCTGGACAGTTTCTCCGGTCGTAAGCCGCAGTCATTGTTCGATTGCCTGGCGATGGCTCGAGCGCTGCTGGCGCGCGGCCCGAAGGCGGTGCTGGTCAAGCATCTGGACTATCCCGGCAAGTTGCCGGACAGCTTCGAGATGTTGCTGGTGACGGCCGAAGGCAGTTGGCATCTGCGTCGTCCATTGCTGGCCTTCCCGCGTCAGCCGGTGGGCGTGGGCGACCTGACGTCGGGCCTGTTCCTGGCGCGGGTGTTGTTGGGCGACAGCCTGGTCGCGGCCTTTGAATTCGCGGCGTCCGCAGTGCATGAAGTGCTGCTGGAAACCCAGGCCAGCGCAAGCTATGAGCTGGAACTGGTGCGCTCCCAGGACCGTATTGCCCATCCTCGGGTGAAGTTCGAGGCGACGGCGATCAGTCTGTAACGTCGTTGCGGCAGAAAAAATCGCAGCCTGCGGTAGTTTCTACAGAGGCTGCGATCGCCGCGATATCAGGCGTCAGCCTTGATTTCGCGATAACGCTGATCCAGTTCCTGACGAATCTGCCGACGCTGTTTGGCTTGGGCGTATCGGCGTTTATCTTCGCTGTTCTGCGGTTGCAACGGTGGGACAGCCGCCGGCTTACGCTGATCGTCGACCGCGACCATGGTGAAGAAGCAGCTATTGGTGTGACGCACCGAGCGCTCGCGGATGTTCTCGGTCACCACCTTGATGCCGACCTCCATCGAGGTATTGCCGGTGTAGTTGACTGAGGCCAGAAAGGTCACCAGCTCACCGACATGGATCGGTTCGCGAAAGATCACCTGATCCACCGACAGGGTTACCACGTAGCGCCCGGCATAACGGCTGGCGCAGGCGTAGGCGACTTCGTCGAGGTATTTGAGCAGGGTGCCACCGTGGACATTGCCAGAGAAGTTGGCCATGTCGGGGGTCATCAATACCGTCATCGACAGCTGGGCGTTTCCGGGTTCCATAGCACACTACTCACGGTTCAAGGCTGGGATTGCGGGAGCACCTCTGTGGGTGCCTGGCGGGTTTTTCAAAACCACCGTTAACGGGACGCCACGCCAATGAAGGCCGTCACGCCCGAATCGATCTGTTTCTATATATTGCACCGCCTTTGCGCCCGAAGTCGCGGTGTTACCCTTCAAAAGCCCACCTCAAGGGCCCTTTCATCCGATCTGGTAATCGCTCAACGACGTCAGCACACCCAATCGCCAAGGAGCCCTCGCCATGCATGCCATCAGTTTTATTCAGGATCTGGCAGTGATCATGCTGGTTGCGGGTGTGGTGACCATTGTTTTTCATCGGCTCAAACAGCCGGTCGTCCTGGGCTACATCGTTGCCGGTTTCATCATTGGCCCGCACACCCCGCCATTCGGGTTGATCCACGACGAACAAACCATCAAGACCCTTGCCGAACTCGGGGTGATTTTCCTGATGTTCTGCCTGGGCCTGGAGTTCAGCCTGCGCAAGCTGTTCAAGGTCGGCGCCACGGCGTTTATCGCGGCGTTCCTGGAAATCGTGCTGATGATCTGGATCGGCTACGAAATCGGTCGCTGGTTTGACTGGAGCACCATGGATTCGCTGTTCCTGGGCGCGATCCTGGCGATTTCCTCGACCACCATCATCGTCAAGGCCCTCAATGACCTGAAGATGAAGAACCAGCGCTTTGCCCAGTTGATCTTTGGGGTGTTGATCGTCGAAGACATCCTCGGCATCGGCATCATTGCCTTGCTCTCGAGTATTGCCGTGAGCGGCACCGTGAGCTCCGGCGAGGTGTTTTCCACGGTCGGTAAACTCTCGCTGTTCATGATCGTCGCGCTGGTGATCGGCATCCTGCTGGTGCCGCGCTTGCTGGCGTATGTGGCGAAGTTCGACAGCAACGAAATGCTGCTGATCACCGTGCTTGGCCTGTGTTTCGGCTTTTGCTTGCTGGTGGTCAAGCTTGAATACAGCATGGTGCTCGGGGCGTTTCTGATCGGTGCGATCATGGCTGAGTCTCGGCAACTGGTGAAAATTGAACGCCTGATCGAGCCGGTTCGCGACATGTTCAGCGCCATCTTCTTTGTTGCGATCGGTCTGATGATCGATCCACAGATTTTGCTTCAGTATGCCTGGCCGATTGCCGTGATCACCGTCGCGGTGGTGCTCGGCAAGATGCTCTCTTGCGGCCTTGGGGCGTTTATCGCCGGCAATGACGGACGCACCTCACTGCGCGTCGGCATGGGCCTGTCGCAGATTGGCGAGTTCTCTTTCATCATCGCGGCACTGGGCATGACCTTGCAGGTCACCAGCGATTTCCTTTATCCAGTGGCGGTCGCTGTTTCGGCCATCACCACCTTGCTGACGCCGTACCTGATCCGTGCCGCCGATCCGCTTTCGTTGAAATTGGCTGCGGTTATCCCGCAGCGTTTGGGCCGCGTGTTGGGGATGTATGGGGAGTGGTTGCGCAGCATTCAACCGCAGGGCGAGGGTGCGCAGCTGGCGTCGATGATTCGGCGGATTCTGTTGCAGGTCGGGGTCAATCTGGCGCTGGTGATGGCAATCTTCTTCTCGGGCAGTTTTTTTGCCGAGCGGATTTCCAGCTATCTGCATGACTGGATCAATGATCCGAGCTGGCAGAAGGCATTGATCTGGGGTGGGGCATTGCTGCTGTCGCTGCCGTTCCTGATTGCCGCTTATCGCAAGCTGAAGGCGCTCTCGATGTTACTGGCGGAAATGGGTGTGAAACCGGAGATGGCCGGCCGCCATACGCAGCGAGTGCGTCGGGTGATCGCCGAAGTGATCCCGATTCTCTCGCTGCTGGTGATTTTCCTGCTGCTGGCAGCCTTGTCGGCCAGTATCTTGCCGACCAACAAGTTGCTGGTGCTGATTGCCGTCGTAACCGCCGCGGTGGCGGCCCTGCTCTGGCGCTGGTTCATCCGCGTGCACACGCGGATGCAGGTCGCCTTGCTGGAAACCCTGGATAACCACAAGGATTCGTCCGGGCATTGACCCCGCGGAGCGTCAGGCAGATCAGCTTTCCAGCCAGACGTCCCGCGCCCAGTGCCACACCGATTCCCAGGTTTCTTCGGCCAACAGCTCTTCTTCGGCCAGCCACAGCACCACGGTGCCGTCTTCTTCGACCAGGTAGTAGTTGTCACCGTCCTGGCAGATCGGAATCATGCTGCGATCAACACCGGCATCCCAGGCGTTGGCGGCAACGTCCGGCAGGTAGGTGTGCGATTGCGGGTCGGTGACAGTCACCGGCTCCAGGCTGCCGTACACGACGTCGCTGACGGTCAGCAGGAATTCTCTGAAGACGAACGGGATATCGATGAACAGTTGTTCTTCGATTTCCACCAGCAGGTCTTCGTCAGGCAGCTCCAAGGGCACCGGTACCGGTTCGTTGGCTTCTCGCAGTTGTTCGATGATTTCTTCCACGTCCGGGATCCTCTTGCTCAATGGCGCGGTTTAGTTGGGGCGGTTTATACAGTAGCTCGCTATAGATGCAACTGCGAAATAGAAAACCCCGGACAAGTCCGGGGTTTTTATTACAGCATGCGAAACGAGGGCGGTATTAGCCGTTCTGACGGATACCGGCCACCAGCCAAGGCTGGTTTTCGCCTTGCGGACGTTCCATGTTCCAGCTTTCGCTGAACACTTCGCCCTGGTCGAAACGCGAGTTTTTCGACACGCCCGTGAAGGTCAGGGTGGCGATGGTCTTATCGGCCCGATCATCCACGCCGTCCAGTTGAACGTGGAGGTTGTCGATGTAGGTGGACTGGAAGCCGTCACCCAGATCGGCACGCTCACGCTTGAGGAACTCCAGCATTTGCGGGGTCACGAACTCGGCGATCTTGTCCATTTCGTTGGCGTCCCAGTGCTGTTGCAGGGACTGGAAGTGGTTGCGTGCGGCTTCAACGAAGCGCTCTTCGTTGAACCAGGCCGGAGCATTGATCACCGGACGAGCGGCAGCAGGGGCAGCCGAACCGCCGAAGATCGAACCCATGGCCGGCTTCTGTTCGTACACTTCACGCTGCATTGGCGCGCCCGCAGGTGCCATATGCTCTTGTTGCTTGCGGCGACGAGCGGCGATGAAGCGGAAGATCACGAACCCGATGACCGCCATGATCAGGATGTCGAAAATCTGCATGCCCTGGAAGCCGCCACCCATGAACATGGAGGCCAGCAGGCCGCCGGCAGCGATACCGGCCAGAGGGCCGAGCCAGCGCGAAGCACCGCCGGCTTTGGCGGCAGCGCCTGCGGCACCCGCAGCACCAGCGGTCGCGGCAGCAGAACCCATGCCAGGCGAGGACGGCGCCATTTGGCTGGTCTGGTGGGTAGGCGCAGCGCCTACGCTTTTGCCGCCACCGAAGCGCTTGGCGTTGGCGTCGAGGCTCATCGTCAGGCCGATGCACAGCGCCAGGGCGATGCTAAGAAAACGTTTCATAAAGGGAATTCCCATTTGTGGATGGCACGCGCGCCATGTTGCACAGGTGAAGTGACACTGGCTAGCGGCAGAGTGTTTCGGGCTTTTGCCTGACAGGCTGCGTTCAGCTCCGTCTGTACAAGTAGGCGCCTCAATCTTTGTTTGTAGGGCAAGTGGATTGGTTGAGCAGGAACGTTGCTTAACGTCGCAATGCCAACATCACCACGCCTGCTGTGATCAGACCGATTCCACCCCATTGGCGCAGGTCGAGTCGCTCACCCAGCAACACCGCGCCCAGCACGGCTACCAGCACCACACTGAGTTTGTCGACAGGTGCTACCAGCGAGGCTGGCCCGAGTTTCAGCGCACGGAAGTAGCAAATCCACGAGGCACCGGTTGCCAGGCCAGACAGCAACAGGAACAGGTAGCTCTTGGCGGATATCGATCCTAATGACTGATATTGGCCCGTTGCGTACAAAATCAAGGCCAGGCTGACCAATACCACGATCGTGCGTAGCAGCGTGGCGAAGTCCGAATTGACGTTTTCGATGCCGACCTTGGCGAAAATCGCCGTCAGCGCTGCGAATGCCGCCGACAGCAGGGCCCAGAATGTCCAGGAAGAAAAGAAGCCCGAGCCCATGTGTATTACGCCTTCTATCAGATCAACCTGTGGGAGACTGCAGTTGAATGCAACGCAAGACCCTGTGGGAGCGAGCCTGCTCGCGATGGCGGCACTGCGGAGTATCGGAGCACCGCGTCATCGTTCATCGCGAGCAGGCTCGCTCCCACAGAAAGCTATCAGACAGATGGCCGTTAGATGGCCTCGAGCTTGGCGTAGCCGAGCATCAGCCACTTGCTGCCTTCGCTGAAGTTCACTTGCACCCGGGCCTGCGCACCGGAGCCTTCGAAGTTGAGGATCACCCCTTCGCCGAAGACCGCGTGTTGCACTTGCTGACCGAGGCTGAACGCGGTTTCCGGGATTTCCGTGCCGGCGAACATGCTGCTCGAACTTTGCTTCTGGCCGCCACCGAACGGACGGCTGACGCTGTTGGACAGCCGCACTTCCTGGATCAGGCCTTTAGGGACTTCACGTACGAAGCGTGAAACCTTGTTGTAGGTTTCGCTGCCGTACAGGCGTCGGGTTTCGGCGTAGGTCATCACCAGGTTTTGCATGGCCCGGGTAATGCCGACATAAGCCAGACGGCGTTCCTCTTCAAGGCGGCCGGGCTCTTCCAGACTCATCTTGTGCGGGAACAGGCCTTCTTCCATGCCCACCAGGAACACGTAAGGGAATTCCAGGCCTTTGGCGCTGTGCAAGGTCATCAGCTGAATGCTGTCTTCGTGCTCGTCGGCCTGGGTGTCGCCGGCCTCCAGCGAGGCATGGCCGAGGAACGCGGCCAGTGGCGTCAGGTCTTCGTCTTCCTCGGCGCTTTCAAAGTTGCGCGCCGCACTGACCAGTTCCTCAAGGTTTTCTACCCGCGCCTGACCTTTCTCGCCTTTTTCCGCTTGGTGATAGGCAATCAGGCCGGACTGCTCGATGACGGTCTGAGTCATCAGGTGCAGTGGCATTTCAGCGGTGGTGGTCGCCAGGTGCTCGATCAACTCGATGAACGCACCCAGTGCGCCGGCTGCGCGGCCGGTTAGGCCTTTATTGGTCACCAGCTGACGCATGGCTTCCCACATCGACACATCGCTGTGACGAGCGTGGTCGCGGATCGCTTCGACGGTTTTTTCGCCGATGCCACGGGCTGGAACGTTGATCACCCGTTCCAGCGCCGCATCGTTGCCACGGCCTTCGAGCAACCGCAGGTAAGCCATGGCGTTCTTGATTTCAGCCCGCTCGAAGAAGCGCTGGCCGCCATAGATGCGGTAAGGAATGCGTTCACGCAGTAAAGCTTCTTCCAAAACCCGCGATTGGGCGTTGGAGCGATACAAAATCGCGATATCGCTGCGCGCCATGCCGGTTTTCAGCGCACTTTCGATGGTTTCCACCACGTAGCGTGCTTCGTCATGTTCGTTGAACGCGGCGTACAGGTTGATGGCTTCGCCTTCGCCGCCGTCGGTCCATAGCTCTTTGCCCAGACGCCCGGTGTTGTTGGCGATCAAGGCGTTGGCGGCCTTGAGGATCCCGGCGGTGGAGCGGTAGTTCTGTTCCAGTCGAATGACTTCCGCGTCCGGGAAGTCGGCCGAATACTGGTGAATGTTCTCGATTTTCGCGCCGCGCCAGCCGTAGATCGACTGATCATCGTCGCCAACCACCATCAGGCTGTCGCCGCCCTTGGCCAGCAGACGCAACCAGGCGTACTGCACGGCGTTGGTGTCTTGGAATTCGTCCACCAGCACATGACGGAAACGCTTCTGATAATGCGCCAGCAGACCCGGATGGTCGCGCCACAGGTCGAGGGCGCGCAGCAGCAACTCGGAGAAGTCGATGACGCCCGCGCGCAGGCACGCCGCCTCATAGGCTTCATAGATGCTGCGCATGGTGGCCAGGAACAGATCGCCGCTGGCTTGGATATGTTGCGGGCGCAGGCCTTCGTCTTTCTGCCCGTTGATGAACCACTGGGCCTGACGGGCCGGCCAGCGTTGTTCGTCGAGGCCCAGTTCGCGGATCACCCGCTTGACCAGACGTTGCTGGTCATCGCTGTCGAGGATCTGGAAAGTCTGGCTCAGGCCGGCTTCCTGCCAGTGCGCCCGCAGCAAGCGGTGCGCCAGGCCGTGGAAGGTGCCGACCCACATGCCGGCCGGGTTGATACCCATCAGTTGCTCGATGCGATGGCGCATCTCGGCAGCGGCCTTGTTGGTGAACGTCACCGACAGGATCGAGTGTGGCGAGGCGTTCTCGACCTGGATCAACCAGGCGATACGGTGCACCAGCACACGGGTTTTACCGGAACCAGCACCGGCCAGGACCAACTGACGACCCACGGAGGCAGCTACGGCCTGACGTTGGGCATCGTTGAGGGAGTTCAGCAGAAGGGAGAGATCATCGCGCATCAGGGCATTCTAGGGCGCCGCGCCACACCGGGCAAACCGAGCTTTGCATTAACCGATGAAAGAAGCGCAGGGGACGACCGGTCAGTCATTCGTCGCAAGCCTTGAAGGGGCGCGCTTCTATGGTTTTGAGCACTGGCAACGGGCCATCTGTTTTGTCGACTTTATGATCTGGAGCAGTTTGGTCCCGGCCATTGCTTGTGTATGCTCCGTCGACGTTTCGGGTTCATCACGCTCACCCTTATAAGAACAAGAATATTGCCTATGACCCTCAGTCCCAGCCTGTCGGGCCCTTCTGTGGAGCCGCGGGTTATCCGCAAACAATACGCCATGGAGATGGCGGTCGAGCGCACGCGTCTGCTGTATCAGGGCTCGTTGCTGCCCACGCTGTTCATGTTGATCAATGGTCTGGTCTGCGCCGGCTTGCTCTGGAACCCGCAGCGCTACTTCCTGGTGAGCATCTGGCTGATCTGGTTACTGTCGCTGGTGGCGCTGCGGGTGATTCAGGTCGCAGCCTTCGACTCGGCGATGCCCAGTCGTCAGGCGCAGCCAGTCTGGCGTCGAATGTTTCTGCTGGGTTCGGCCATGACCGGCCTGACGCTGGCCGGTGCCGGTATTGCCCTGGTGCCCACCGACAGCTTCCTGCAACAAGCCTGGGTATTCGGCCTGATCGGCGCGGCAACCCTCTCGGCCAGTGTCGCCTATGCGGTGAGCCTGCCGGCCTTCCTGTCTTTTACCTTGCCGTGTCTGTTACCGGCGATCGGTTATTTGTTCTGGGGCGGTGATGAACAGCAGCAAGGCTGGGGTTGGCTCGGGCTGATTCTGCTGGGCTCTCTGAGTGTGGTCGCGTGGCAGGTCAATCGGCTGATCCAGCACGGTTTGATGCGGCGTTTCCAGAATCAGGCACTGATCGAGCACTTGCAGCAGGCGCAAACTCGCAGCGAGCAGCTCAATCAGGAGTTGGCGCGGGAAATCGAACAGCGTCGCCACGCCGAAGAGGAGCTGCGTGAAGCCCAGGTCGGCCTCGAAAGCCGTGTCGCCCAGCGTAGCCGCGAACTGGACGCCGCCAACCAGGCCCTGAGCAAGAGCGAAGCGCGGCTGGCGCTGGCGTTGAAGGCCAGTGAGCTGGGGCTCTGGGACTGGAACCTGCAAACCGATGAGGTGCATCACACCCAACTCAAGGAGTTGTTCGGCCTTGAGCCGGAATTCGTCACGGCGATGCTCAGTCACTTGAAGCCACGCCTGCACCCGCAGGACTTGCCGCCGCTGCGGCGGGCGCTGGTCGAGCATTTGAAGGGCCGCACCGAGGATTATCAGATCGAATACCGCGTGCGCCACGGCGATGGCCATTGGGTCTGGATCGAAGACCGCGGGCGGGCAGTGGAGCGGGGAGCCAACGGACGGGTGATCCGGATGGTCGGCACTCGGCGTGACATCAGCGTCAGCAAAGGGCTTGAAGAGCAGCGACAATTGGCGGCGACAGTGTTTGAAGCCGCCAGCGAAGGCATTGTGATTTTCGACCCGGATTACGCTCTGATCGCGGTCAATCAGGCGTTCAGCCGGGTCACCGGGTATCAGATTGAAGATTTGCTGGGGCGCAATGTGGTCGAGCTGCCGTGCAGTCGCGACGCGCGGCGGCATTACTCGGTGATCCATCAGGCATTGGAACAGCAGGGCAGTTGGCAGGGCGAGTTGGTGGAGGCGCGCAAAAACGGCGAGCTCTATCCGCAATGGTTGCAACTGAATGTGGTGCGCGATTCTCGGGGAAATGTCAGTCATATCGTAGGCTTTTTCGCCGATTTGTCAGCCCGGCGCGAATCCGAAGAGCGCATGCGCTACCTGACCCACTACGACGAACTGACCGGGCTGGCCAACCGCTCATTGTTCCGCGAGCGCCTGCATGAGGCCCATCAACGGGTGCGCCAGGGCGGCCGGAGTCTGGCGCTGCTGCACATCAACCTGGACCGCTTCAAATTGCTCAACGACAGCCTCGGCCATGAAGTCGCCGATCAGATGCTGCAGAAAATGGCTCGGCGTCTGGTCAATGCGCTGCCGGAGGCGGACACCATTGCGCGTTTGTCGGGTGACGAGTTCGCGGTGCTGTTCGATGCTTATGGCAACCTGTCGAGCCTGGCGCGGGTCGCCACCCGATTATCGACCAAGCTGCGCTTGCCGCTGACCGTTGAAGGCCATGAGTTGGTGGTCAGTGCGTCAATGGGCATCAGCATGTTGCCGGATAACGCGCGGGAAATTTCCGCGCTGGTCAGCCAGTCAAACATGGCCATGCAACATGCCAAGCATCTGGGCGGGAACAATTTCCAGTTCTACACCGACAGCCTGCAAGCCAGCACCCTTGAGCGCTTGCAGCTGGAGAACCAACTGCGCAAGGCCATCGAAGAAAAGCAGTTGAAAGTGTTTTACCAACCGAAACTCTGCCTCGCGACTGGCCGCTTGAACGCCGCTGAAGCGCTGGTGCGCTGGGATCATCCGACGTTGGGGCGGGTGCCGCCGGGGGATTTTATCGGGCTGGCAGAGGAAGTCGGGTTAATCGGCGCCATTGGCGAATTCGTGCTGCGCCAGGCCTGCTGGCAAGCGTGCGAGTGGCAGCGTCAGGGGCTGGAGCCGATTCGGGTTTCGGTCAATCTGTCAGTCCACCAGTTGCGTCAAGGCAAACTGGTCAGCCTGGTGCGCCAGGTGCTTGAAGAGACCGGCCTGGCGCCGCACTACCTCGAACTGGAGCTGACTGAAAGCCAATTGCTGGACAGTGTCGAGCACATCATCGCGACCTTCCAGCAGTTGCGCGACCTCGGCGTGAAGCTGGCGATCGACGACTTTGGCACGGGGTATTCGTCGCTGAGCTACCTCAAGCGCATTCCTGTGGACTACGTGAAGATCGATCAGGCGTTTATCCGTGGGTTGGGCGAGGGCGGGGAAGATGCGGCGATCACCCGGGCAATCATTGCCATGGCGCATGGACTGTCGCTGAAAGTGGTGGCAGAAGGCGTGGAAACTGCACAGCAGTTGGCATTCCTTAAGGCCGAATCGTGTGATGAGGTGCAGGGCTACCTGATCAGCCGGCCGCTGGAGGCGCTTGCTGTAGCTGAGCTACTGCGTGCCGATAAGCCTTTTGTGTAGCAACTGCCGAAGGCTGTGTCCGAACGCGAAGCGGTCGCAGTGACTTCGAACGCAAGCTCAGGTTTTACGGCTGCTGAGCAACCGAACGCACGTTGCCCTGGCTGCTACATGGGGTGTGCCCGGCCAAAACAGGGGTATCGTGTTACGGATTGAACAGGCAAAAAGCGGATTCTTGTAGTATAACTACAAAATTGCTACATCCCCGGCGTCAGCCGATAACAATGAGTCCTGCCCTTTGAACCTGTTGCAACATATCGCCCAGTCTCGCCACCTGTTACGCAAATCGGAGCTCAAGGTTGCCGATCACGTGCTGCTTGACCCTGCGGCTGTGATGCACAGTTCCATGGCCGATCTTGCCCACAGCGTCGGCATCAGCGAGCCGACCATCGTGCGCTTCTGCCGGGCCATCGGTTGTTCGGGCTTTCAGGACTTGAAGCTGAAACTGGCGCAAAGCCTGGCAGCAGGGGCGAGTTTCGGGCAGTTCGCGATTCACGAAGACGATTCGGTCGCCGACTACAGCCTGAAAATTTTCGACACTACCCTGCACACCCTGATGGAGGTTCGCGAGAAGCTCGATCCGTTGGAGTTGCAGAGGGCTGTGACGCTCATGTCCCAGGCTCAGCGCGTCGAGTTCTATGGTTTTGGAGCGTCCGGCGCCGTCGCGGCGGATGCCCAGCATAAATTCTTCCGGCTGCTGCTGACGGCTGCGGCCTATTCCGACCCGCACATGCAGGCGATGTCGGCGGTCACGCTGAAGCCGACGGACGTAGCGATCTGCATTTCCCAGTCCGGCCGCTCCAAGGACCTGTTGATCACCGCCAACCTGGTGCGTGAAAGCGGTGCCTCGCTGATCACGTTGTGCCCGAGCCAGACCCCGTTGGCCGAGCTGTCGACCGTCAACCTGGCAATCGATGTGCACGAAGACACCGAAATCTATACGCCGCTGACCTCGCGTATCGCGCACCTGGTGGTGATCGACGTGCTGGCCATGGGCGTGGCCATGGCGCGCGGGCCGAGCCTGGTCAACCACCTCAAGAGCGTCAAGCGCAGCCTTCGAAGCCTGCGTCTGTCGCCCAAGTCGGTCAAAGCACTGGACGACTGATCCGGGATTGCTGGTCGGTCGTTCCGACCTTAATCGCGAGCAGGCTCGCTCCCACAATTGATTGTCGGTGTTGCACAAATCGTGTGCGCACCACAGAACCTGTGGGAGCGAGCCTGCTCGCGATGGCGTCCTCGAAGTTGGCAACTTTCACATCCCTGTCATCCCCGCGCCGCCAAACCGTCATCCCCGCGCCGCCAAACCGTCATCCCCCACGCCTATCTTGAAACTCCCGTACTCGCCTTGGGAGACTCGAAATGGCCCAGCACTACGAAGAACGCAACAGCGCAGTCAAAACCCGCCGTCAACAAGAAGACCAGCGTCGCATGGCGTTTCGCCGCGCGATTGAAGATCGTTGCGAGCACCGCCAGCTTCTGGCCGAGATCGGTGAATACCCGGATCTGGAACTCAATTACTGGCAGGCAAAACCGGCAGTTTCGCGTCGAAACGCTCAACCAGCGCGCTGATCTGCACCCGTTCACTGCGGATAAACGCCAGGAACGCATGCGCTACCGGTGACAGGCGTTTGGCTTTGGCCTGCACCAGGCACCAACTGCGGTACAACGGCAGCTCTTCGACCGGCAGCTCTTTGAGCCCGCCGGTCGCCAACTCCAGGTTCAGGGCGTGGCGCGTCAACAAGGCCAGGCCCAGACCCGCCACCACGCATTCGCGCTGGGCTTCGGCCGACGAGACTTCCTGGGTCTGGTTGAAGTGCACGCGCTTCTCTTTGAAATACTCCTCGCACGCCAGCCGTGTCCCGGAGCCAGGTTCGCGCAACAGCAATGTGTAGGGCTCAAGATCCTGCAAGCGCAGAGGGCCCATGTGGCACAGCGGATGATCTGGTGGCGCGACGGCGACGATCGGGTTGTTGAGGAAGGGCAAAAACTCCAGGCCCATGTCCTGCGGCACCATGGACATGATCACCAGGTCGTCGCGGTTGTCGGACAGGCGCCGGATCACCTGTCCCCGATTGACCACCGTCAGTTGCAGGTTCACTTCCGGGTGCTGGCGCTTGAAGGCGGCAAACAAGTGCGGTACGAAGTACTTGGCGCTGGATTCCACTGCCAGTTTCAGCTGACCTTGCAATGAACCTTGCATGTCCGAGAGCTGCATATCGAGGTTTTCCAGGCGCCCGAAAATATCCCGACTGGCGCGCTGTAACGCTTCAGCTGCTTCGGTCATGTAGAGCTTTTTGCCGACGTAATCGAACAAAGGCTGGCCAATCAGCTCTTCAAGCTGACGAATCTGTAGGCTGACGGCCGGTTGTGTGAGCGACATTTCGTCGGCTGCGCGGCTGTAGGAACGCAAATCGCAGACTTCATTGAAAATCTGAAGCTGGCGTAATGTCATACGCATCAGGGACTTACGCATTATCTAGAGGCTCTGGTCGCAGTCGGGTCTCTTAACTATAAGCCTTTGCTTATGCCTAACCCAATTATTATTGATTTTTGTTAATCCCTTGAGCGGGCTAGTGTGACTACGCGACTGGCTTGAAACATTTAGTCACGCGCCGACCCAGTCCAAGGTCGTGGGTAGCAACCGGCTCAAGGGAACCTCCAAGTGATAAAAAAGATCCTGATTGCCAACCGTGGTGAGATTGCCGTACGAATCGTACGTGCTTGCGCCGAGATGGGCATTCGTTCGGTCGCGATCTATTCCGACGCCGATCGTCATGCATTGCATGTCAAACGTGCCGATGAAGCCCACAGCATTGGTGCCGAGCCACTGGCCGGCTACCTGAACCCGCGCAAGCTGGTGAACCTCGCGGTGGAAACCGGTTGCGACGCGTTGCACCCAGGTTACGGCTTTCTTTCGGAAAACGCCGAGCTGGCGGATATCTGCGCCGAGCGCGGTATCAAATTCATTGGTCCGTCGGCAGAAGTCATTCGCCGCATGGGCGACAAGACTGAAGCCCGCCGCAGCATGATCAAGGCTGGCGTGCCGGTCACTCCGGGCACTGAAGGCAACGTCGCCGACATCGCCGAAGCCCTGGCCGAAGGTGATCGCATCGGTTACCCGGTGATGCTCAAGGCCACCTCCGGTGGTGGTGGTCGCGGGATTCGTCGCTGCAACAGCCGCGATGAGCTGGAACAAGCTTTCCCGCGGGTGATTTCCGAAGCGACCAAGGCCTTTGGTTCAGCGGAAGTCTTCCTCGAAAAATGCATCGTCAATCCCAAGCACATCGAAGCGCAGATCCTTGGCGACAGTTTTGGCAACGTGGTGCACCTGTTCGAGCGTGACTGCTCGATCCAGCGTCGTAACCAGAAGCTGATCGAGATCGCCCCGAGCCCGCAACTGACACCCGAGCAGCGCGCCTACATCGGCGACCTGTCGGTGCGTGCGGCCAAGGCGGTGGGTTACGAGAACGCCGGCACCGTGGAGTTCCTGCTCGCCGAGGGCGAGGTGTACTTCATGGAGATGAACACCCGGGTGCAGGTGGAACACACCATCACCGAAGAAATCACCGGTATCGACATCGTCCGTGAGCAGATCCGCATTGCCTCCGGCCTGCCGCTGTCGGTGAAGCAGGAAGACATCCTGCACCGCGGTTTCGCGCTGCAGTTCCGGATCAACGCCGAAGACCCGAAAAACAACTTCCTGCCGAGCTTCGGCAAGATCACCCGTTACTACGCCCCCGGCGGTCCCGGCGTACGTACCGACACGGCGATCTACACCGGTTACACCATTCCACCGTTCTACGATTCCATGTGCCTGAAACTGGTGGTCTGGGCGTTGACCTGGGAAGAAGCGATGGATCGTGGCTTGCGTGCCCTCGACGACATGCGTCTGCAAGGGGTCAAGACCACCGCCGCCTATTACCAGGAAATCCTGCGTAACCCGGAATTCCGTAGCGGTCAGTTCAACACCAGCTTCGTTGAAAGCCACCCTGAGCTGACCAACTACTCGATCAAGCGCAAACCCGAAGAGCTGGCCCTGGCCATCGCCGCCGCCATCGCCGCCCACGCAGGCCTGTGAGGAATAAAACAATGTCCAAGAAGATCTTTGTAACTGACACAATCCTGCGCGACGCCCACCAATCGCTGCTCGCGACCCGCATGCGCACCGACGACATGCTGCCGATCTGCGACAAGCTCGACAAAGTCGGCTACTGGTCGCTGGAAGTCTGGGGTGGCGCGACCTTCGATGCCTGCGTACGCTTCCTCAAAGAAGACCCGTGGGAGCGTCTGCGCAAACTGCGTGCGGCGCTGCCTAACACGCGTCTGCAAATGCTCCTGCGCGGTCAGAACCTGTTGGGCTATCGCCACTACAGCGACGACGTGGTCAAAGCCTTCGTCGCCAAGGCGGCGGTGAATGGCATTGACGTGTTCCGCATCTTCGATGCGATGAACGACGTGCGTAACCTGCGGGTGGCCATCGAAGCGGTGAAAGCGGCCGGCAAACACGCCCAGGGCACCATCGCCTACACCACCAGCCCGGTGCACACCATCGAGGCGTTCGTGGAGCAAGCCAGGCAAATGGAAGCCATGGGTTGCGACTCCGTGGCGATCAAGGACATGGCCGGCCTGCTGACCCCGTACGCCACTGGCGAATTGGTCAAAGCACTGAAAAGCGAGCAATCGCTGCCCGTGTTCATCCACTCTCACGATACCGCCGGCCTGGCCGCGATGTGCCAACTCAAGGGCATCGAAAATGGTGCCGACAATATCGACACCGCGATCTCCAGTTTCGCCTGGGGCACCAGTCACCCGGGCACCGAGTCGATGGTCGCCGCCCTTAAAGGCAGCGAGTTCGACACCGGCCTGAGTCTGGAACTGCTGCAGGAAATCGGTTTGTACTTCTACGCCGTGCGCAAGAAGTACCACCAGTTCGAAAGCGAATTCACCGCCGTCGACACCCGCGTGCAAGTCAACCAGGTGCCGGGCGGGATGATTTCCAACCTCGCCAACCAGTTGAAAGAGCAGGGCGCGCTTAACCGCATGGGCGAAGTATTGGCCGAAATCCCGCGGGTTCGCGAAGACCTAGGCTTCCCACCGCTGGTGACCCCGACGTCGCAGATCGTTGGTACTCAGGCGTTCTTCAACGTGTTGGCCGGTGAGCGCTACAAGACCATCACCAACGAAGTGAAGCTCTACCTGCAAGGCGGTTACGGCAAAGCGCCGGGTGTTGTTAACGAGCAGCTGCGCCGTCAGGCGATCGGCAGCGAAGAAGTCATCGATGTCCGTCCGGCGGATTTGATCAAGCCGGAAATGACCAAGCTGCGCGGCGAAATCGGTGCGTTGGCCAAGTCTGAAGAAGACGTACTGACCTATGCGATGTTCCCGGACATCGGGCGCAAGTTCCTTGAAGAGCGCGAAGCCGGCACCCTGACTCCGGAAGTGCTGTTGCCGATTCCGGAAGCCGGTGGCGTGACCTCGGCGGGCGGCGAAGGTGTACCGACCGAGTTCGTCATCGATGTGCACGGTGAAACCTACCGCGTCGACATCACCGGTGTGGGCGTCAAGTCCGAAGGCAAGCGTCACTTCTACCTGTCCATCGACGGCATGCCGGAAGAAGTGGTGTTCGAGCCACTCAACGAATTCGTCAGCGGCGGCAGCAGCAAGCGCAAGCCAGCCAGCGCACCGGGCCACGTCAGCACCACCATGCCAGGCAACATCGTCGATGTGCTGGTCAAGGAAGGCGACACCGTGAAAGCCGGCCAGGCGGTGCTGATCACCGAAGCGATGAAGATGGAAACCGAAGTCCAAGCGGCCATCGCCGGCAAAGTCACCGCCATCCACGTGGCCAAGGGCGACCGGGTCAATCCTGGCGAAATCCTGATCGAGATCGAAGGCTGATTTAACAGCCTCGACTGCAACGCTTTACCTCGGGGGGGCATGTGCCCCCCTTTTTTTTCGCCCCGGATTTGTGGACGTTAGAAGTTCATCCGCCACTGACCCATCACGCCGTTTTCGTGGCTGTTGCTGACGTTTTTCCTTACGTCGTTCTCGGATTCATCGATTTCAGGACGATTGCGATGCCTTGGATACACTGAGCTTGCGGCGCAAGGGGCCCCTAGCTCCGCTGCTTGTACGCCTTCCCGTAATGCCGTTCCATCCGCGCCTGAATCAACTCCAGGCCAATCGACAACAGCCAGTAAATGATCGCTGCCGTGCTCAGCATTTCGATGTAGCGATAACTGGAACGGCCATAGGACTGCGCCAGGAACATCACTTCCCAGACGCCCATCACCGAGATCAGCGATGAGTCCTTGAGCATCGAGATGAATTGGTTGGTGGTGGGCGGGATGATGGTGCGCATGGCCTGTGGCAGGGTGACTCGCCAGAAGATCACCGACTCGCGCATACCCAGCGCCAGGGAAGCTTCGCGCTGGCCATGCGGTACACCGACGATGCCGGCGCGGAAGATTTCGCTCAGGTACGCCCCGTAATTCAGCGATAACGCGATGATCCCGGCGGCAATGGCGCCGGGGACAATGCCCAACTGTGGCAGGCCGAGGTAGATCAACAGGATCTGAATCAGCAACGGTGTGCCACGAAAAAACGACGCGTAGAAACTTGCGATGCCGAACGCCACGGCACTCTTGGACAACCGCGCCAGGGCGGTGATGAAGCCCAGCAGCGACGAGGCGACAATCGAGCACAGGCACAAAAACAGTGTCAGCGCTGCGCCTTGCAAGAAGCCGTTGGGCGCCAGATGCAGGCCGATCAGGTTCGGCAGCTTGTCGAGAATGATCGAAAACTTCAGGTCGAAGCTCAGGAAGAAACTCGCGAACAGACCCAGCATCGTCGCCCAGGTCAGGTACAGGCGGGTACGAAAACCAAAGACACGTTTGAGCAATGACTCAGCCACCGGTTGCGGCGGCTGAGGAGGTTTGGGGAAAGAAGTCATTTACTGATATCGGCGCCGATCCATTTTTGCGAGAGCTTGCTCAAGGTGCCGTCCTGTTTCAACTGGGCAAAGACTTCGCGCACTTTGCCATCCCACTGGGCATCACCCTTTTCGATGGCCACGGAGTTAGGTTCCGAGTACAGCGGCTCGCCGGCAAGCTTGAAGCGTTTGTCTTCAGTCAGGCGCGGTTGTGCGGTCACAAGGTTGGTGAGGACCGCATCCAGTCGCACGCCAGCGCCCAGGCTCAGGTCCTGGAAGGCGACGTTGTCGGTGTCATACGGAGCGATCTGCACATCCTCGAACGGGTACTGCAATCGGGTGTCTTCAGCGCCTTCGATCACCAGATTCTTGTTCAGGTAGCTTTCGTAGCTGGACGCGCTGGTGAGGCCGACTTTTTTGCCGCTCAGGTCCTTGGCGCCATGGATGCGATCGTCTTTGGCATTGACCACGATCACGGCTGGCGAAGCGTAGTACTCCACTGGGAAATCGAAGACTTCGGCGCGGGCCTTGCTCGGGGTCATGGAGCAGATGCAGATGTCATAGCGACCGCTCCAGCGACCGGCCGCGATCACGTCCCAGGACGGCGTTTCGAGACGCAGTTTGACGCCAAGTTTGTCCGCCACGGCTTTGGCCACGTCGACGTCGAAACCGTCGAGCTGGTTCTGATCGTTGAGGAACGAGAACGGCGGATAGCTTTCCATCAGCACGCCCACCAATTCTTTCTTTTGCTCGATACGATCCAGCGTGGCACCGGCAAAGGCTTGGGAAGAGGCAGCGAGAATCGTCAGGCCCAAGGCCAGTAGCGGTTGAAGTTTCATGGGCAGTTCCTGACTAAAAAAGAAGTTGTTATTAACGGAATGGTGCGTATTTAATAGTTATAAGTAAGACTCTGGTAGTGAGTTTTTTTCATAAGCATATGAGCAAAAAACATATGGACGCAGGCAGCACAGTAATTCTGGATGGCGGTATGGGTCGTGAACTGCAACGCCGAGGCGCGCCGTTCAGGCAGCCTGAGTGGTCCGCGCTGGCGTTGAGCGAAGCACCGCAAGCGGTTGAGGCCGTCCATACGGCTTATATCGAAAGCGGTGCAAACGTGATCACCAGCAACAGCTACGCGGTGGTGCCGTTTCATATTGGTGAAGAGCGTTTTGCGGCTGAAGGCCAGGCGCTTGCCGCATTGGCAGGTGAGCTTGCACGGCGTGCAGCCGACGCGGCTAAACAGCCAGTGCGTGTGGCGGGTTCATTGCCGCCGCTGTTCGGTTCCTATCGTCCGGACCTTTTTGATGCTGCCCGGGTGACTGAATTGCTGACGCCATTGGTCACGGGGCTGGCGCCTCATGTCGACCTGTGGCTGGCCGAAACCCAGAGTTCAATTGTCGAGGCGCGGGCTATTCATGCCGGTTTGCCAAAGGACGGCAAGCCGTTCTGGCTGTCGTTTACCTTGAAGGATGAAGACACGGACGAAGTGCCGCGTTTGCGTTCGGGCGAACCTGTGGCCGAAGCCGCTGCGGTGGCCGCAGAGCTGGGTGTCGAGACGTTGTTGTTCAACTGCAGCCAGCCGGAAGTAATCGGTGCGGCGATTGATGCTGCGCGGGAAACCTTCGAGCGTTTGGGTGTGAAAGTCCACATCGGCGCGTACGCCAACGCCTTCCCGCCACAACCGAAAGAGGCCACGGCCAATGATGGTCTGGACCCGTTGCGCGAGGACCTCGATCCGCCCGGTTACCTGCATTGGGCGGCCGATTGGCAGAAGCGCGGCGCCAGCCATCTCGGTGGTTGCTGCGGGATTGGCCCGGAGCATATAGCGGTGTTGGCGCAGCATTTGGCCTAAAGATTATTCCCACGCAGAGCGTGGGAACGATCATCAGGCGCGGCACTCAGCCAGGGTTTTCAACTGCCCCGAATCCGTCTGATTTTCCTCGCTCAGCCACTTCTCAAACCCCGCCCCAATCGCTGGCCACTCCGAGTCCAGGATCGAATACCACGCGGTGTCGCGGTTCTGGCCCTTGACCACCATGTGCTGGCGGAACACGCCTTCGAAGCTGAAGCCCAGGCGTTCGGCGGCGTATTTGGAGCGGGCGTTGCCGTTGTTGCACTTCCATTCCAGGCGACGGTAGCCCAGAGCGAACGATTCCTTGGCCAGCAGGTACACCGCTTCGGTACTTTTCGGTGAGCGCTGCATCGGGGCGCCAAAGGTGACGTGGCCGATTTCGATGCGGCCGTGGGCCGGGACGATCGACATCAGGCTGAGAAGGCCTTGCACTTCCCCCGTGGTACGGTCGATGACGCTGAAGAAATACGGGTCGCTGTTGGCGGCGTGGTTGTTCAGCCAATCATTGAAGGCGCTGCGTTCCGGGAACGGGCCGTAAGGCAAGTAATCCCAAAGTTTCGGGTCGGCACCCGGGCCTTGCAGGGCTTTGAACAAGCCGTCAGCGTGGCGTGCCGGGTCGAGTTTTTCCAGGCGAATGAAGCGTCCTTCGATCAGTTGAACCGAGGGCGCTGGAGCGCCTTTCCAGTCAGCGAGTGAGGTCGACATGTTGCTCTCCTTGAGCCTTAAAGGGCTTTGCGAAACTGGATGAAACCCGGGCGTTCGGCGATGCGCTCATAGAGCTGGATCGCGGTGGCGTTGGTTTCGTGGGTCAGCCAATGAACCTTGCAGCAACCGTCCGCCTTGGCAGTGGCGTAGACGAATTCGATCAGCCTGCGGCCGACGCCGGTGCCACGGGTTTCGGGCGTCACCAGCAAGTCTTGCAGGTAGCAGGAGTTTTCGATGCTCCAGTTCGAGCGGTGATAGATGAAATGCACCATGCCCACCGCTTTGCCATCGGCCCAGGCGAGGGCGGCGTGAGTCGGCTCGCTCGGGTCGAGGAACCGTTGCCAGGTGCTGTGGCTGACAGCCTCCGGCAGCTCGGTGTTGTAGAAGTGCAGGTAGGCTTGCCACAACGGCAGCCAGGCGGCGTGGTCATCGGCGGTGACGCGGCGAATCTCGATCTGACTCATGTTCATTCCTTGGGCATCAAATGGGCGAGGGCCTGGTCGTGCGGATTGGCGCTGGCGATCAGCCCTTCGCGCACGCCGGCGATGTCTGCGGTACTGCGGTTCTGGTTGAGCTTGCGCTTGCCTTCCAGACGCTGGATCGGCAGGGCGAAGCCGACAATGGCCTTGAGCATGCCATCAATGTAATGGGCCGGCGCGTCGTCGACTTTCCACGGCTGGGTGCGGTCGCGTTCATGGCGATCGGTCAGGGCGCTGACTACATTGCGCAGGCGATGAGCATCGCTGAACACTTCGGCGTTGCCATAGGCGTGTACCGCCACATAGTTCCAGGTGGGCACGACTTTGCCGTGGTCCGCTTTGCTGGGGTAGTACGACGGGCTGACGTAAGCATCGGCCCCGGCAAAAATCACCAGCGCCTCGGCCCCGGCTTCCAGCTCCTGCCACTGTGGATTGGCTCGGGCCAAGTGGCCGTAAAGAGTGCCATTCGGCCCTTGTTCCGGGCTGAACAACAGCGGTACATGGCTGGCCTGCAAACCCTGCTCGCCGTGAGTGACGAGGATGGCCAGGCGTGTGTCGAGGATCTGCTGATGCAGGGCGGGAAGGTCTTCGATGGCAAATGCGCTGGGGGTATACATGGATATTTTCCTTGGCGAATGCCTTTATCCTAGGCAGGCTATTGGTCTGTTGTAAGAGCCATTAACAGTCAATTTCGTAGGTCCATTAGCGGGACTCCATTGCCATGAACAACTCGCTGCTGTCCCTGTCGTTCAACCCGGCAGGTATCGAACTCGATCGCCGTCAGGGCTTGAGTCGTCAGCTTTATCAGGCCTTGCGCCTGCGTGTGCTCGACGGTCGGCTGGTGAGTGGCACACGCTTGCCTGCCAGCCGCGATCTGGCTGCGGCATTGTCGATTTCGCGCAATAGCGTGGTCCGTGCCTACGATCAACTCTACGCCGAAGGTTTCATCGAGGGACGGGTGGGGGACGGCACGTATGTGGCGCAATTGCCGCAAACAGCATTGCCGACGAAAAAACTATCCACAAAAGTATCCACAGGGTTACCAACAGGCTTACCCACAGGGTTATCCACAAAATGGCTGGATTTACCTGGGGTTTCATCCAGTAAAGTTATCCACAGTGGTGCTTTGGAGCGGGTCGAGAAGCACCATTTGCCCAGGCCTCCAAGTGGTCCGCCGAGGGCTTTTCGGGTGGGTGTGCCGGCCTTTGACCTGTTCCCGTTTGAGGTCTGGGCCAAGCTGAATGCGGCTTTCTGGCGTAAGCCGGATTTACAGCAACTGTGTTACGGCGCGCCCGAAGGTTACGAGCGCTTGCGCGGACTGATCGCGGCCTATTTGCGCAGCTCGCGCGGCATGCAGTGCAGCGCTGAGCAAATTGTGATCACCAGTGGCGCACAGCAGGGGATTAGCCTTTGTGCACAGCTGCTGGTGGAGCCCGGCGATGGGGTGGCTGTGGAAAACCCCGGCTATCGCGCGGCTGGGCATGCCTTCGCCGTAGCCGGGGCGCGTTTGCATGGGGTCTCGGTGGACAACGAAGGCATCAATTGTGCCGAACTGACCGAGTTGAGCGACTGTCGATTGGCCTACGTCACGCCGTCTCATCAATATCCGACCGGGGTGATCATGAGCCTGGCGCGGCGTCTGGAATTGCTCGCCTGGGCTGAACGCACTGACGGCTGGATCATCGAGGATGACTACGACGGCGAGTATCGCTACAGCGGCGCCCCTCTGGCGCCCTTGGCGGCGCTGGATCGACAGGGGCGAGTGCTTTACGTCGGCACCTTCGGCAAAGTCGCGTTTCCGGCATTGCGTCTGGGGTATCTGGTGTTACCGATGGGCCTGGTAGACGCGTTCTCCCGCCGTCGTGCGGTGGATGTGCGCCATTCCGAGGTGAGCACTCAGGCGGTGATGGCCGAGTTCATGGCTGCCGGGCATTTTCAGCGGCATATTCGCCGTATGCGGCGCGCGGCCTTGAGTCGGCGCAACACGCTGTTGGCGGGTTGGCCTGTGGATATCCCGGGTGTTGGCAGCCTGCCAGGTGTCGCGGCGGGGCTGCACTTGACGGTGGCGGTCGACACTCAGGCCCGCGAGCGCGAATTGATCGACGCCGCGGCGAGTGTTGATGTCGAGATCAATGGCCTGAGCAACTATTGGCTGCCGGAGTCACGCACCCCGCCAGACCAGCGCGCCGGGCTGGTGCTGGGTTTTGCGGCGGTGCCCGAGGAGGCGATCAAGGCAGCGCTCGGGCGGTTGAAAAAGGTCTGGTGCCGTTGATGCCTGAAGGGTTGAGTCTCCGTCACAAAAAGACCCGCACGAGTGCGGGTCTCCGGTTTCAGCGTATTGAGCGTTTCAGGTACCGGACTTGATCTTGGTCCAGGCCCGGGTCCGCGCCCGTTCCGCATCGCGCGGCAACGGTTGCAGGGTGTAGAGCGTGCTCATGGCCGCTTCGGTCGGGTACAGATTCGGGTTGCTGCGGATCGCCGGGTCGACCATTTCCGTTGCGTCCTTGTTCGGGTTTGGATAACCGACAAAGTCGCTGACCGGCGCAATGACTTTCGGTTGCAACAGGTAGTTCATGAAGGTGTAGGCGTCTTCCGGGTCTTTTGCCCCTTTCGGGATCGCAAGCATGTCGAACCAGATCGGCGCGCCTTCCTTCGGCAGACGCATGTCGACGATCACTCCGTTCTTGGCTTCCTTGGCGCGGTTGGCGGCCTGGGAGAAGCTGCCGGAGTAACCGACGGCGACACAGATATCACCGTTGGCGATGTCGGCCATGTACTTGGACGAGTGGAAGTAGGTGATGTACGGGCGAATCTTCATCAGCAACGCTTCAGCCTTGTCGTAGTCCGCAGGCTTTTTGCTGTTCGGGTCCAGGCCCAGGTGTTGCAGGGCCAACGGCAGGATCTCCGACGGCGAGTCGAGCAGGGCCACGCCGCACTGCTTGAGTTTGCTGATGTTCTCTTCCTTGAAGATCAGGTCCCAGCTGTCTACCGGTGCGTTGGTACCCAGCGCGGCCTTGACCTTGTCCGGGTTGAAGCCGATCAGGATGGTGCCGTACATGTACGGCACGGCGAATTTGTTGCCTGGGTCGTTGGCTTCGATCAGCTTCATCAGCTTGGGATCGAGGTGGTTCCAGTTCGGCAGTTTGCTGCGGTCCAGCGGCTGGAATACCCCGGCTTCGATCTGCTTGGCGAGGAACACGTTGGACGGCACCACCACGTCGTAACCGGAGTTGCCGGTGAGCAGTTTGGCTTCCAGCGCTTCGTTGGTGTCGAAAATGTCGTAGACCAGTTTGACCTTGGTGTTCTCGGCCTTGAAGTCTTCCAGGGCTTTGGGGGTGATGTAGTCGAACCAGTTGTAGACCCGCAAGGTGCGCTCTTCAGCATGCACGGCGCCACTGAGGAGCGTGGCGCTTGCCACTGTGGTGAAGAGTGCTGGCGCGATAAAACGCTTGAGTCGGTTCATTGTTCTAATTCCTCATTGGGCGCTTTTGAAACCTTCGAGAACGTTCACGGCATTGATGCCGATTTCTTCCACCGCGTAGCCGCCTTCCATCACGAACAGGGTCGGCTTGCCAAGGGCGCCGATGCGTTCGCCCATCGCCAGGTAATCCGGGCTGTCGAGCTTGAACTGGGAGATCGGATCGTCCTTGAAGGTGTCGACCCCGAGGGACACGACCACAATGTCGGCGTCGTAGCGTTCGATCTCTTTGCAGGCCTGCTCCAGCGCCGCACTCCAGGTGTCCCAGCCGGAACCTGCGGGCAGCGGGTAGTTGAAGTTGAAACCTTCTCCTGCGCCTTCGCCGCGCTCGTCTTCGTAACCGAGGAAGAATGGAAATTCAGCTTCCGGGTGGCCGTGGATCGAGGTGAACAGCACATCGCTGCGCTGATAGAAAATCGATTGGGTGCCGTTGCCGTGGTGGTAGTCGACGTCGAGGATCGCGACTTTCTGGTGGCCTTGATCGAGGAATGCCTGGGCGGCGATGGCGGCGTTGTTGAGGTAGCAATAACCGCCCATCAAGTCGCTGGCAGCGTGATGTCCTGGTGGACGGCACAGGGCAAACGCACTGCGGGCGCCGCGTTGAATCGCGGCCTGGGCGGTCAGCGCCACTTGCGCTGCGCTATACGCTGCTTGCCAGGTGCCGGCGGTGATCGGTGCGCCGCCGTCGAAGCTGTAATAGCCGAGTTGGCCGTGCAGGCTTTTCGGGATGACCGTGCGCAGGGTGCGTGCCGGCCAGGTGTACGGCAGCAAATCGCCGTCGCGTTCGAACTCGGTCCAGCGCTGCCAGGCACCTTTGAAGAACGTCAGGTAGTCGTCGCTGTGGATGCGCTGGATCGGCCCAAGACCAAAGTCCTGCGGCGCTTCCACCGGCCCCAGGTTGCGGGATTGAACGCGTGCCAGAACGTGGTCGGCCCGCGAGGGCATTTCGAAGCAGGGCATCAGTTGCCCGTCCATCAATTCGCAGCGTCCGTGGTGCAGGTGGTGATCGTCCGAGTAGATCGTCAGCATTTTCTTGTTCTCCGCAGGCTGATTCGGTTGAACACAGTCTTGCGGCGTGCGGCGATTCAGAGAACGGCAGGAAAGGCCAAAAGGGGATCAATATGGCCAAAACCTGTGACCGAAATTCGCCCCTTATTGGCGCGAGTGTGCGCCAGCCAAGGGCATGGAATGCTGAGCTATCTGCGGGATTCCGAGTGTTCTTGAGGGCGCTATCGCGAGCAGGCTCGCTCCCACATTGGATCTGTGATCAACGCAAATCCTCTGTGGGAGCGAGCCTGCTCGCGATGACGGTGGCCAGAAAACCACAGCACTCAATCAAGGCCTGAACTGGCTCGGCGCCACGCCGCTCCAGCGCACAAACGCATGGCGGAAACTTGCCGTCTCGCTGAAGCCCAGCGCCTCGGCGATGCGATAGATCGGCAGCTGATCTTCGTAAAGCATCTGCTTGGCACGCTCAAAGCGCAGTTCGTCGAGCAATTCCTGATAGCTGCACCCCAGATCCTTCAGGTGCCGGCGCAGGGTCCGCGCCGAGCAGTTCATCTGTTCGGCCAGGCCTTCCAGGCCTGGCGCGGCGTCGAGTTGGGCGGTGAGCAGTTGGCGGATCCGCCCCAGCCACGCCTGGCGTCCGGTGAATTCGGTGTTCTGCTTGCGACAGCGTTCGGCCATGGCCTGATGGGTGATGCTGTCGGCCAGCGGCAAGGGCTGGTCCAGCCAGTGTTTGTCGAAGGCGAAGGCGTTATCGGAGCTGTCGAAGCGCAGGGGGCAATCAAAGTGCGCCGCGTAGCTGGCCTGATAATCCGGTGCCGAATGTTCGAAACGGGCACCCAGCAGCGGCAGGGGATGACCGAGCAGGTCGTCGCAGATGACTTTCAGCGAGACCAGGCAGAACTCGGCGTTGAACACCGCCAGTGCCGGATTTTCCCGGTAGTCGGCGGCGGCGAACCAGATTCGCTCGCCATCTTCCTCAAGGCTCAGCTCGAACAGTGTTCCCAACAGCGCCGGATAGCGCAGCGCCAGGCGCAAAGCGTCACCGAAGGTGGCACTGGTGAGCAGGGCATAACCGAGTATGCCGTAGGACGAAACGTGCATCCGCCGGCCCAGTTCCAGGCCAATGTCACGCTTGAGCGCGACCGCGTTGGCACAGACCTGCATTTCCTGGTTGGTGGTGATTCGGGTGTCGGCGCGGCTCAGATCCGCCGCGCTGATGCCGCTGCCGGCCAGCAGCGCCTCACTTGAAAGCCCGTCAGCCTTGAAGGCGTTGAGCACCAGGGAAACAGCATTAAGGGTCGTGAGGTGGGAGTGGAGCATGGGCGATTCCGGCCTTTGGGTAGCTGGAAAAGAGCAAGTTATATGCCGAGCCACGAACCTTGTGGGAGCGAGCCTGCTCGCGATGACGGTGTATCAGTCAACATCAGTGTTGAATGGTTGACCGCTATCGCGAGCAGGCTCGCTCCCACAGGTTTTGTGTGGTGTCAGATCAGTTCGCCGCAGAGGTCCAGTTCAACCAGCCGCCGAACCTCTGCCGTATCCAGGCCTGCACCCAGCAGCGCATGCAATTTGCCAAACGCCGCTTCACGGGTCATGCCGCCGCCGGACAACACACCCACGCCACGCAAGCGACTGCCGGCCTCGTAGACATCCAGCTCAACCCCGCCTTCATGGCACTGGGTGATCGCGACCACCACGATCCCCTGATCCCGCGCACGCGCGAGGCTGGCGAGGAACTCAGGGTTGTCGCTCGGGCCGGTGCCGCTGCCGAAGCATTCCAGCACCAGGCCCTGGATGCCGCTGTTCAGCACACCATCGAGCTGCTGCGCGCCGATGCCGGGGAACAGTGGCAGCACGCCAACTTTGGCCAGTTGCTTGCTCTGACGGTACTCAAGCGCTGCCGGCAGAACAGGTGCTTTGACGCCTCCACCCTGGCGTATCAAACGAGCAAACGGGTGCCGGCCGAAGCTGCGAATCTTCGCGCAACGGGTCGGGTCCAGCAGCTCGCCGTGGAAGTACAACTGTACGCCCGGTGCCAGGCCTTGGCCGAGGGCGACCAGTGCACCGCTGAGGTTTTCCCAGGCATCGCTGTCAGGCACGCCGGCCGGCAGCATGGAACCGGTAAACAGCACCCGTGCGGGCAGGCCGAGCAATTGGAAACTCATGGCGGCGGCGCTGTAGGCCAGGGTGTCGGTGCCGTGCAGGATCAGCACGCTGTCGCAGCCCTGGACATCAACGGCGTCGACCACCGCTTCACGCAGTTGCTGCCAGTACGCAGGGGTCATGTTGGCGCTGTCGATCAGCGGAGTCATTTCTCGGAAGCGCCAGTTCGGCACCACCAGATCAGGCTGGCTGTGCAGGTAGTCGCGCATCCGCGCTTCGAAACCGGACGCCGGGGCCAGGCCGTGGGCACTGGCTTGCATGCCGATGGTGCCGCCGGTGTAGAGCACCATGACGTGCTGCGCGGCAGGGTAAGAGGCGGAATTCATTGATGGGTCTCCTGGACGAATGCACCTTGCGCCGCAGCATGCCTGCGTGCGCAAGGTGTGTCACGTCGAGTGGCAGGACGCCACTCGTTGCGGTCTGTCGCGGCGGGTGGCGGGGAGCCACCCGCCAGGGCGATCAGCGTTGCGTGGCAGGCGTGCCCTGGGCTGCGCCTTGCTCGCGTGGAGCCGATTGGCTTGGGCTGGTCGGCCAGGCCTTCAGGTCCAGGTCCAGATCGGTGAATTTGCTGGAGTCGAACACTGGCTGCTTGACGCCGGCGCGGCGCTGCTCGTCGTAGTCGCGCATCACGCGCAGGCCGACCTTGAACAACATGGCCAGGGCCATCAAGTTGACGAAGGCCAGGCAGGTCATGGTGATGTCGGCGAAGGCGAACACGGTCGAAAGGTCCTGCATCGAACCCCATACCACCAGCGCCAGAACCAGGCCGCGGAAAACCATCAGCACGGCGCGGTTGCGGCTGAGGAACTGCAGGCTGTTCTCGCCCAGGTAGTAGTTGTAGAGGATGCAGGTGAAGACGAACAGCGACAGCGCGACGCTGACGAACACGCGGCCCCAGTCACCGACCACGGCGGCCAGCGAGTTCTGGGTCAGGACGATGCCGTCACCTTCGAAGCCCGGGGTGTAGAAGCCCGACAGCAGGATCAGCAGCGCGGTGCAGGTGCAGATCACGAAGGTGTCGAGGAACACGCTGAAGGCCTGGACCACGCCCTGGGCGCCCGGGTGCTTCACGGCGGCCACGGCGGCGACGTTCGGCGCACTGCCCAGGCCTGCTTCGTTGGCGAACACGCCGCGCTTCACGCCCATCACGATGGCGCTGCCGAGCAGGCCGCCGAAGGCTGGGTCGAGGCCGAAGGCGCTCTTGAAGATGGTTTCCAGCATGGCTGGCACGTGTTCGATCTGGGTGCCGATCACGTACAGGGTCACGCCGATATAGGCCAGGGTCTTGACCGGTACCAGCAGGTCGGACACCGAAGCGATGCGTTTGATGCCGCCGATGAAGGTGATGGCCAGCAGCACCGCCAGGACGATACCGGTGTGGCGTGGGTCGAAGGCAAAGGCGTTCTGCAGCGAGTGGGTCACGGTGTAGGACTGCAGGCCGATGAAGGCGAAGCCGTAGGTGACCAGCAGCAGGATGGAGAACACCACCGCCATGCCTTTCAGCTTCAGGCCGTGCTGGATGTAGTAGGCCGGGCCCCCACGGTACAGGCCGTCGCCTTCGGCGCGCTTGTAGACCTGGGCCAGGGTGCATTCGAAGAAGCTGCTGGACATGCCCACCAGTGCGGTGACCCACATCCAGAACACGGCGCCCGGGCCGCCGAGGGTCACGGCGATGCCGACACCGGCGATGTTACCGGCGCCGACGCGGCCGGCGAGGCTCAGCATCAGGGCCTGGAACGAGCTCAGCTGGCCTGCCTGGCCGTGAAGGGACTCTTTGAAGACACTGAACATGTGGCCGAAATGGCGGAACTGGACGAAACGCGAGCGGATCGTGAAGTAGCTACCGAGCCCGACAATGAGCACGATCAGTACTTTCCCTGAGAGGAAGTCGTTGATAACTTCGAGCATGGAGTATTCCTCGCTGTTTTTTGTGTAGGCGATTGTTGGCTGTTCGAAACATCGCGTTACACCGGTCTGTGCACGGCACAACGGATGAGCGATGTTCGTCCCTGATCCATATCGCGGGTTTGTTATTAGTTCGGGTTCCGCATGGGTTATGGCCTCGTTACCGACGACCGCTCACGCGAAGAGGGGCGGCACTATACCTATCAGTGCGGCGCCCGTCTGCACAGTTGTGGTGCGAACGATAAAACGAAGCCTTGAAACACCTGACCTTTGCGGGGTCAGGTTCTTGTGGGAGCGAGCTTGCTCGCGATGCCGGCGCCGCGGTTTTTCAAGGAAACCGCGTCATCGTTTATCGCGAGCAGGCTCGCTCCCACAGGTTCTGCTTTTTTGCAAAAGAGTTAAAAAAAAGGGCCTGGAGAATGAACTCCAGGCCCTCAAAAGGTGAGAGGTGTCTAGTCCCTCGACCTGGTGAGCAGTCACTACAGCGTTAGGCTTTCAGTGGTACCAGACGCGGAGCAATCATGTTTTCCGGGCGCAGGATGTCGGCGAGCATCGCGTCGTCGAGCAGGCCTTCTTCGCGCACCAGTTCCAGCACGCCGCGGCCGCTTTCAAGAGCAACACGGGCGATGCGGGTGGCGTTTTCATAGCCGATGTACGGGTTCAGCGCGGTGACCAGGCCGATCGAGTGTTCGACCAGTTCGCGGCAGCGGGCTTCGTTGGCGGTGATGCCGACGATGCAGTGCTCGCGCAGCATGTCCATGGCGCGTTGCAGCAGACGGATCGAGTCGAAGATCTTGAAGGCGATCAATGGCTCCATCACGTTCAGTTGCAACTGGCCGCCTTCGGCCGCGATGGTCAGTGCCAAGTCGTTACCGATGATCTGGAAGGCCACCTGGTTAACGGCTTCCGGAATAACCGGGTTGACCTTGCCTGGCATGATCGAGCTGCCTGGCTGACGCGCTGGCAGGTTGATTTCGTTGATGCCGGTGCGAGGGCCGCTGGACAGCAGACGCAAGTCGTTGCAGATCTTCGACAGCTTGACCGCGGTACGCTTGAGCATGCCGGAGAACAGCACGAAGGCGCCCATGTCGGAAGTGGCTTCGATCAGGTCGGCGGCCGGTACCAGCGGTTGACCGCTGATCAGTGCCAGACGCTCAACGGCCAGGTGCTGGTAGCGCGGGTCGGCGTTGATGCCGGTACCGATCGCGGTGCCGCCCAGGTTCACTTCGGTCAGCAGTTCTGGTGCCAGTGTCTTCAGGCGTGCCAGGTCTTCGCTCAGGGTGGTGGCGAAGGCGCGGAATTCCTGGCCAAGGGTCATCGGCACGGCGTCTTGCAGCTGGGTACGACCCATCTTCAGAACGTGGCTGAATTCTTCACCTTTGGCAGCGAACGACTGGATCAGGCTGTCGAGGCTGGCGAGCAGGGCGTCGTGACCCAACAGCAGGCCCAGGCGGATGGCCGTCGGGTAGGCGTCGTTGGTCGACTGCGCCATGTTCACGTCGTTGTTCGGGTGCAGGTATTGGTATTCGCCCTTGCTGTGGCCCATGGCCTCCAGCGCGATGTTGGCGATGACTTCGTTGGCATTCATGTTGGTTGAAGTGCCAGCGCCGCCTTGAATCATGTCCACCACGAACTCTTCGTGGAAATCGCCGCGGATCAGACGGGCACAGGCTTCACTGATGGCCGCGTGCTTGACGTCGCTCAGGTGACCCAGCTCGCGGTTGGCGTCAGCAGCTGCCTGCTTGACCATTGCCAGACCCACAACCAGCTTCGGGTAATGCGAAATCGGAACGCCGGAGAGACGGAAGTTGTTCACCGCTCGCAGGGTCTGGATGCCGTAATACGCTTGAGCCGGTACTTCGAGTACGCCAAGCAGGTCTTTTTCTGTGCGGAAGGATGCAGCGGAAGACATGATAGAAATCATCTCGATATGGACCCGGTCTGTGCCGGAACGCTGCGAATGCTAGGCTTGTGGAAAATTTTGGGCCAATGCTGTTAAGCACTGCCCTATGCACATTCGGCATAATGCCCGTGTGACGCCGTGTGTACGGCGAGCGTGTGACCTAAATTGGTGCGTGTCCGGGAGGACGTGATGAATCTGGAAAGCAAATGGCTCGAGGACTTTAGTGCCCTGGCCGCGACCCGCAGCTTTTCGCAGGCCGCCGAACGGCGCTTTGTGACTCAGCCGGCATTCAGCCGGCGGATCCGCAGCCTGGAAGCCGCGCTGGGGCTGACCCTGGTCAATCGCTCGCGCACGCCCATTGAATTGACGGCGGCGGGTCAGTTGTTTCTGGTCACGGCTCGCACGGTGGTCGAACAACTCGGCGAAGTATTACGGCATTTGCATCACCTCGAAGGCGGGCAGGGCGAAGTGATGCAAGTCGCGGCGGCTCACTCCCTGGCCTTGGGTTTCTTTCCGCGCTGGATTGCGCAACTGCGCAATGAAGGCCTGAACATTGCCACGCGGCTGGTGGCGACCAACGTGGGCGACGCCGTGCACGCGTTGCGCGAAGGCGGCTGCGACCTGATGCTGGCGTTTTATGACCCGGATGCGGCCATGCAAATGGACCCGGAGATTTTCCCGTCACTGCATCTGGGCGATACCGAGATGCTTCCGGTCTGCGCGGCCGATGCCGACGGCAAGCCGCTATTCGACCTCGAGGGCGAGGCCAGCGTGCCGCTGCTGGCCTACAGCGCCGGGGCATTTCTCGGCCGTTCGGTGAACATGTTGCTGCGCCAGCGTGCACTGCGTTTCACCACCATTTATGAAACTGCCATGGCCGACAGCCTGAAAAGCATGGCGCTGGAAGGGCTGGGCATCGCCTGGGTGCCGCAGCTCAGCGTGCGTGCCGAACTGGCGCGCGGTGAGCTGGTGGTCTGCGGTGGCGCGCAATGGCATGTGCCGCTGGAGATTCGCCTGTATCGCTGCGCGCTGGTGCGCAAGGCCAATGTGCGGTTGTTGTGGCGCAAACTGGAAGGTGGCGCGGCGCAGGGTTCTTGAGCACATCGACCAACCTGTGGGAGCGAGCTTGCTCGCGATGACGGACTAACATTCAACATCAATAGTGAATGTCCTGACGCTATCGCGAGCAGGCTCGCTCCCACAAGGGATTCGTGTCGTATTGGATTGACCTTCAAGTCAATAAAACCGGTACTCTGCGCCGTATGACAGATGGTCGCGCGGGGGGCTGTTTATCTGCTTCATTGAGGTATACTGCGCGGCCTTCGGCCGGTTCGTCTGGCCATAATTCGTACAATCAAGCCACGCATTCCGCGTGGCTTGTTGTTTTTTGACGCGCCTGCGGGCGCCCAGAGAGAAGAGGCACGACGATGAGCGCACTGGTTGGCGTGATCATGGGCTCCAAGTCCGATTGGTCCACCCTTAGCCACACCGCCGATATGCTGGAAAAGCTCGGCATCCCTTACGAGGTGAAAGTGGTCTCTGCCCACCGCACCCCGGACCTGCTGTTCCAGTACGCCGAAGAGGCCGAGGCCCGTGGCATCGAGGTGATTATCGCCGGTGCCGGCGGCGCGGCCCACTTGCCTGGCATGTGTGCGGCCAAGACCCACCTGCCGGTGCTGGGCGTACCGGTGCAGTCGTCGATGCTTTCGGGCGTCGATTCGCTGCTGTCGATCGTGCAGATGCCTGCGGGCATCCCGGTCGCTACCCTGGCCATCGGCAAGGCCGGCGCGATCAACGCAGCCCTGCTCTCGGCGAGTATCCTGGGCGCCAAGCACCCGCAATTCCATGCGGTGCTGAAAACCTTCCGTGCTGAGCAGACAGACAGCGTCCTGGACAATCCAGACCCACGCATCGCCTGAGGTTGTTGACGATGAAGATCGGTGTAATCGGTGGCGGCCAGTTGGGTCGCATGTTGGCCCTGGCAGGTACGCCGCTGGGAATGAACTTCGCTTTTCTGGACCCCGCGCCGGATGCCTGTGCAGCCGCGCTGGGTGAACACCTGCGGGCCGATTACGGCGATCAGGATCACCTGCGTCAGTTGGCCGATGAAGTCGACCTGGTGACCTTCGAGTTCGAAAGCGTCCCTGCCGAAACCGTGGCCTTCCTGTCGCAATTCGTTCCGGTTTACCCGAGTGCCGAAGCGCTGCGCATCGCCCGCGATCGCTGGTTCGAAAAGAGCATGTTCAAGGACCTGGGCATTCCGACCCCGGCCTTCGCCGATATCCACTCGCAAGCCGACCTGGAAGCCGCGGTAGCCAGCATCGGCCTGCCCGCCGTGCTGAAAACCCGCACCCTGGGTTACGACGGCAAGGGCCAGAAAGTCCTGCGCACACCGGCCGATGTGGACGGCACGTTCGCCGAGCTGGGCAGCGTGGCCTGTTTGCTGGAGGGCTTCGTGCCGTTCACCGGTGAAGTCTCGCTGATCGCCGTACGCGCTCGCGATGGTGAAACGAAATTCTACCCGCTGGTCCACAACACCCACGACAGTGGCATTCTCAAGCTGTCCGTGGCCAGCACCGACCACCCGCTGCAAGCCCTGGCCGAGGATTACTCCAGCCGCGTGCTCAAGCAGCTGGATTATGTCGGCGTGATGGCATTCGAATTCTTTGAAGTCGACGGTGGCCTCAAGGCCAACGAAATTGCCCCGCGTGTCCACAATTCCGGGCACTGGACCACCGAAGGTGCCGAGTGCAGCCAGTTCGAAAACCACCTGCGTGCCGTCGCCGGCCTGCCGCTGGGTTCGACCGCCAAGGTTGGCGAGAGCGCGATGCTCAACTTCATTGGCGTTGTCCCGCCGGTCGAGAAGGTCATCGCCATCGCTGATTGCCATCTGCACCACTACGGCAAGGCGTTCAAGGTCGGCCGCAAGGTCGGTCACGCCAACCTGCGTTGCGCCGACAGGGAGACGCTTGCACAGCAGATCCTCAAGGTCGAAGCACTGATTGCCGAATAGTTTCATCTGGCAACGACGGAACCTTCGGTCGCCGTCGTTCTCTGATGGCAGGATGCCAAAGCCTGACTAGGCTTCGGCATACCTACATCATTCAGAGGGAAACGCCATGCACATAATTGGAACCATCTTCATCGGATTGATCGTTGGCCTGCTGGCTCGTTTCCTGAAGCCAGGTGACGACAGCATGGGCTGGATCATGACCATCCTGCTCGGCATCGGCGGTTCGCTGGCGGCCACGTACGGCGGCCAGGCGCTGGGTATCTATCAGGCTGGCCAGGGTGCGGGCTTCATCGGTGCACTGGTGGGCGCGATTGTTTTGCTGGTGATCTACGGCTTCGTCAAAAAGAGCTGATTCAAGCGACAAAGCCCTCTCTGCCGCACGGGCCGAGAGGGCTAGAATGCTCGACGACTTACTGACTTCCCTTTGCCGAGCATTTTCATGCGCCGTCTTCTGTTGACTCTCCTATTGCTGGGCACTGGCCTGGCCCATGCCGGCGAACTGCCGGAAACCGACTGGCTCGAACTGATGCCCAAGTCGGACCAGAAAGCCCTTGAGGCCATGCCTGAAATCGACCACAACTCACCCGAAGCCAATGGCACCTTTACCGACAAGGGTGGCTTGAAGCAGAGCAAGGGTTTGCCGGCGGTGATGTATTCGACCAAGACCGTGGCGTCGATGAACGACAAGAACATCCGCATCGGCGGGTATCCCGTGCCGCTGGAAACCGACGCCAAAGGTCGCAGCACGCTGTTCTTCCTGGTGCCGTACCCGGGCGCCTGCATCCACGTGCCGCCACCACCGCCTAACCAATTGGTGCTGGTTCGCTATCCGAAGGGCTTGAAGCTGGACGATATCTACACACCGCTGTGGGTCACCGGCACGCTGAAGATCGAGAAGGTCAACAACGACCTGGCCGATGCGGCGTATGCACTGGATGCGGCGAAAGTACGGGTGGTCAAAGAGTCGGATTTGTAACACGCCAGCTGGCTTGGCACTGATCAAATGTGGGAGCGAGCCTGCTCGCGATGAGGCCATAACATCCAACATCTATGTTGACTGTTACACCGCCATCGCGAGCAGGCTCGCTCCCACAGTTGTTTATGGTGTTGCTTATAGAGGTTTGCTGGCGATGCTCACACCCAGCGTATGACTCGCCCCCGGCGCCAGGGTCACGATGTCATCCATCACGTTGGCCGTTTCGATGCACAGCATGCGCTGCCAGCCGTCGTCGGCCATGTCACTGAACTGCGCCGCCCGTGCGATCCACGGGTTCCAGATCACCGCCGAGCGCGAGCCGCTGCTGGTCAGCTCGATACGCCGCTCCCAGGCAGGATCGACGATGCTCAATTGCACTGGTGTATTCAGGTAGATCCGGTCGGTCTCCCCGGCAAAACGCAGGTCGCCGGTTTGAGTGACGGTTTTCCAGTTATCCAGGGTTTCGATGTAGCTCAGCCCGTCCAGGCCTTCGACGTGCACGTTGCGTACATCGCTGACGGCGTAGTAGCTGTGCAGCGCCTGGCTGATGGTGACGGGTGTACTGCCCTGGTTTTGGCTGGTCAGGTTGATATGCAGTTGCTCATCCAGGCGAATGCTCAGTTTCAGATCCACCGCATACGGCCAACCCGGCAAGCCGCCTTCGAGGTAGGGCAGGAGGAACTCGACCTTCAGGCTTTCGCCTTCGGCTTCAATGGCGCCCAGTTCCCAGTCCATCGCCCGCACTAAACCGTGGGCGGTCGGCGGTTCGTTGCTGACGCGCATTGCCTGAACACTCGGCGGATTGCGGTCCAGGTTGCCAAACCATGGCCAGCACACCGGAACACCGGCGCGGATGCTTTTGCCGGTTTTGAACACCGCCTCATCGTTGAGCCAGATCAGCGGCGGTTGCCCGGCCAGTTGATAACTGAGGATGTGTGCGCCTTGTTGGGCCACCAGCAATTCGGCCTGACCGTGGCGGATGCGCCAGCAGTTCAGTTCATCCAGTTTCACGGCTTCAACGTTGGGAGTCGGCATGTTGCACATCTCGTTCAGGATCAATGACGTCAATGGACCGTAAAACGGCCGCCGGGTTTAACGCTCGCCCGGTTTAACGAGCTCTGGGCGGAACCGAGCGGGTGCGGCCGCTGCCATCGATGGCGACGAACACAAACACCGCCTCAGTGACTTTACGCCATTCGCTGGACAGTGGATCGTCGCTCCAGACCTCGACCATCATCTTGATCGAGCTGCGGCCGATTTCCGTTGCCTGAGTATAGAAGGACAGTTGCGCGCCCACGGCGACCGGCACCAGGAAGGCCATGCGATCGATCGCCACGGTAGCGACGCGTCCGCCCGCGACCTTGCTGGCCATCGCCGTACCGGCCAAATCCATCTGAGACACCAGCCAGCCGCCGAAAATATCGCCAAAGCCGTTGGTTTCGCGGGGAAGCGCGGTGATTTGCAGGGCCAGGTCGCCTTGCGGAATAGGATCTTCTTGTTCGAGCTCTATCATGCCGGGGGTGCCTCTGACCCGTGACTCTTGGAATATGTAGCGGGTGAATAGCCGTCTTGGGAAAAACGATTCAGCCCCGAACATACTACGTTCGTCACGTTTTCCATAAGGCGCGCTAAAGGGAAACTCTGCGAAAGCGGCTGGCAAATGCCAACGACGTTTTCGCACAGCAACCCCTTACAAAGTGTTGCACGGTTGCGAGTATATCGGTCGGTAGACTCCGAGACGACCATCGGGTTCTCATTTTGACTGCCAAATACGCGCTTTCCTGTGCTTTTTCGAACAATTTGCTATCGTGCCGAACCTGCCCAAGCCCCTGCCAGCGTTGTTGGGGTCGCGGATCTGACTATAAGAGAAGCCCTTGCCATGACCACAGCGCCATCGAGCATCGCGACACCCGCGCAACCTGCGCGCCCCTTGACCGGTAACGACTACAAGACACTGTCGCTTTCCGCCTTGGGCGGCGCGCTGGAGTTTTACGACTTCATCATCTTTGTGTTCTTCGCCACGGTCGTCGGCAAGTTGTTCTTCCCGGCGGACATGCCCGAGTGGCTACGGCTGATGCAGACCTTCGGCATCTTTGCCGCCGGTTACCTGGCGCGGCCACTGGGCGGCATCGTCATGGCGCACTTCGGCGACCTGCTGGGGCGCAAGAAAATGTTCACCCTGAGCATTTTCATGATGGCTGTACCGACACTGATCATGGGCTTGCTGCCGACGTACGCGCAGATCGGCATGTGGGCGCCGATCCTGTTGCTGCTGATGCGAGTGATCCAGGGCGCGGCGATTGGCGGTGAAGTGCCGGGGGCCTGGGTCTTCGTTTCCGAACACGTGCCACAGCGGCATATCGGCTACGCCTGCGGCACGCTGACATGCGGCCTGACTGCCGGCATCCTGCTCGGTTCGCTGGTTGCCACTGCCATCAACAGCCTCTACACCTCTGAACAAGTGGCTGATTACGCCTGGCGGATCCCGTTCCTGCTCGGCGGTGTGTTTGGCCTGTTCTCGGTCTACCTGCGCCGCTGGCTGCACGAAACCCCGGTGTTCGCCGAACTGCAACTGCGCAAGGCGCTGGCCGAAGAGGTGCCGCTGCGTGCGGTACTGCGTGACCATCGCGGCGCCATCGCCATCTCGATGCTGCTGACCTGGCTGCTGTCGGCCGGGATCATCGTGGTCATCCTGATGACCCCGACCGTGCTGCAAACCATTTATCACTTCTCGGCCACGACCGCGCTGCAAGCCAATAGCGTGGCCATCGTGTGCCTGAGCCTGGGCTGTGTGATCTCCGGCGCGCTGGCGGATCGCTTCGGTGCTGGCCGGGTGTTCGTGTTTGGCAGCGCAGCGCTGCTGGCGACGTCCTGGACCTTCTACCACAGCCTGTTCAATCACCCCGACTGGCTGTTCCCGCTGTACGCGCTGACCGGCCTGTTCGTCGGCACCATCGGCGCGGTGCCGTTCGTGATGGTCAAGGCGTTCCCGGCCGTGGTGCGCTTCAGTGGCCTGTCGTTTTCCTACAACCTGGCCTACGCGATCTTCGGCGGCCTGACCCCGATGGTCGTCACCCTGCTGCTCAAGGAAAGCCCGATGGGGCCTGCCTACTATGTGGCAATCATCTGCAGCATCGGGATTCTGGTGGGTGGTTACCTCTGGAAGAACAACCGCTAAGCCGACTTCTTCATCGACTGCACTGGCCTCATCGCGAGCAGGCTCGCTCCCACAGAGGATCACAGAACCAATGTGGGAGCGAGCCTGCTCGCGATGGGGGCGACGCGAATCATCCTGTAAAAAGTCGAATGCTGGCCTTTCATCTAATTGTCATATTCAAGTCATAGAGTGTTCATACGGCCTGCCGATACTTGGCCCCGACTTAACACACCCTATTTGCTAGGAGTAAGGCATGAAACTGAAGCGTTTGATGGCGGCAATGACGTTTGTCGCTGCTGGCGTTGCAACTGCCAACGCGGTAGCCGCTGGTGTAGACCCAGCCATCCCGGCTTATACCAAAGCCACTGGTGTTTCGGGCAACCTGTCCAGCGTCGGTTCCGATACCCTGGCCAACCTCATGACCCTGTGGGCTGAGAACTACAAAAAAGAATACCCGAACGTAAACATCCAGATTCAGGCCGCTGGCTCCGCCACCGCGCCACCTGCGTTGACTGAAGGCACCTCTAACCTGGGCCCGATGAGCCGCAAGATGAAGGACACCGAACTCGCGGCCTTCGAGCAGAAGTACGGCTACAAGCCAACCGCTATCCCGGTTGCCGTGGATGCCCTGGCCGTGTTCGTGCACAAGGACAACCCGATCCAGCACCTGACCATGGAACAGGTCGACGCGATCTTCTCCTCGACTCGTCTGTGCGGCGCTAAAGCAGAAGTCAAAACCTGGGGCGACCTGGGCGTGACCGGCGACCTGGCCAACAAGCCGGTTCAACTGTTCGGCCGTAACTCGGTATCCGGCACGTATGGCTACTTCAAAGAAGAAGCCCTGTGCAAAGGCGACTACAAGCCAAACGTCAACGAACAACCAGGCTCGGCTTCGGTCGTGCAATCGATCAGCTCTTCGCTGAACGGTATCGGTTACTCGGGCATCGGCTACAAAACCGCCAGCGTGAAGACTGTGGCTCTGGCCAAGAAAGGCAGCACCGACTACATCGCAGACAGCGAAGAAAACGCCCTGAACGGCAAATACCCGCTGTCGCGTTTCCTCTACGTTTACGTCAACAAAGCCCCGAACAAGCCTCTGGCCCCGCTGGAAGCCGAGTTCGTGAAACTGGTTCTGTCCAAACAGGGCCAGGAAGTTGTTGTGAAAGACGGCTACATCCCACTGCCAGCCAAAGTTGCCGCCAAGGCACTGGCTGACCTGGGCCTGCAAGAAGGCGGCGCTGAAGTCGCAAAAAAGTAAAACCCTGAGTCCGGGGTAATCCCGGACTCCAGTGTGGGAGCGAGCCTGCTCGCGATGACGGACTGACATTCAACACCTCTGTTGACCGTTGCATCGCTATCGCGAGCAGGCTCGCTCCCACACCTCTAATTTTCCAGTCCGCTGCCAGTTCACACGGGCGGCGGATTTGTTGCGTCACTGCATTGTCATCTTTCTGTCATACAGGATCGCTAGGGTGTGCGCATGAATGATCTGGCCAATTCCCCAATGACTACCAATCCCCCCAAGCGAATTGACTTCAATACGCCTGAGCTCCAACGCAAACGCCGCATTCGCGCGCTCAAAGATCGCCTGACCCGCTGGTATGTCCTCGTTGGCGGCCTTGCCGTACTCGGCGCGATCACGCTGATCTTCTTCTTCCTTGGCTACGTCGTTGCGCCACTGTTTCAGGGCGCCAACCTGACAGCTAAAGACGCGATCACCCCGGCCTGGATGCAAGACGCCGGCAAACCGCTGATGATCTCCCTCGAAGAACAGAACCAGGTCGCCATGCGGGTTTCCGACAAGGGCCAGGCGCTGTTTTTTGATGTCGACAGTGGCGCCGAGCTAAGCCGCATTAACCTGCCGATCCCGGCCGGCACCAGCGTAACCGCCATTGGTAAAGACCAGCCCGGTCATCCGCTGGTCGTCGTGGGTTTGTCCAACGGTCAGGCGCTGGTGTTCCGCCACACCTATAAAGTCAGTTACCCGGAAGGCAAGAAAACCATCTCGCCGGCCATCGAATTCCCGTATGGCGAAACGCCGATCGCACTGAACGAGCAGGGCGGTGCCTTGGAGCACGTCAGCCTCAATGCGACCGACTCGACCCTGCTGCTCGCCGGCTCTACCGGTTCGCAATTGCATGTGCTGTCGCTGAGCAGCGAAGAAAACATGATGACCGGTGAGGTCACCAACGAGCAGAAACGCATTGAACTTCCGCAAATGACCGAGCCGGTGAAGAACATCTTCGTCGACCCGCGTCAGCAGTGGTTGTACGTGGTCAACGGCCGTGCCCAGGCCGACGTCTTCAGCCTGAGCGACAAGAGCCTCAACGGTCGCTACAAACTGCTGGATGACGGCGAAGCGCAAGTGACCGCCAGTACTCAACTGGTGGGCGGCATCTCGCTGATCATCGGCGACTCCAAGGGTGGTCTGGCCCAGTGGTTCATGGCTCGCGATACCGATGGCGAGCAACGGCTGAAACAGATCCGCACCTTCCAGATGGGCACCACGCCGATTGTTGAAATCACCGCCGAAGAACGTCGCAAAGGCTTCGTCGCCCTCGACACGGCCGGCAAGCTCGGCGTGTTCCACAGCACTGCCCACCGCACCTTGCTGGTGGACCAGGTGGTTGATGGCACCGGCCTCTTCGGTCTGTCGCCACGTGCTAACCGGATCATTGTGGAGCAGGGCGGCAAGCTGCAACCGCTGCTGCTCGACAACCCGCACCCGGAAGTCTCGTGGAGCGCGTTGTGGAGCAAGGTCTGGTACGAAAACTACGACGAGCCTAAATACGTCTGGCAATCGACTGCGGCCAACACCGACTTCGAACCCAAGATGAGCCTTTCGCCACTGACCTTCGGTACGCTGAAAGCCGCGTTCTACGCGATGCTGCTGGCCGCACCGCTGGCGGTCGCTGCGGCGATCTACACCGCGTACTTCATGGCCCCGGGCATGCGCCGCAAGGTCAAGCCGGTCATCGAATTGATGGAAGCGATGCCGACGGTGATCCTCGGCTTCTTCGCCGGCCTGTTCCTCGCACCTTACGTGGAAGGGCACCTGCCGGGCATTTTCAGCCTGTTGATGCTCTTGCCGATCGGCATTCTGGTGGCTGGCTTCATCTTCAGTCGCCTGCCCGAGTCGATTCGCCTGAAAGTGCCGGACGGCTGGGAAAGCGCGATCCTGATCCCGGTGATTCTGTTTGTGGGCTGGTTGTCGCTGTACATGAGTCCGTACATGGAAGCGTGGTTCTTCGGCGGCGACATGCGCATGTGGATCTCCCACGACCTGGGCATCACCTATGACCAGCGCAACGCTCTGGTGGTTGGTCTGGCCATGGGTTTTGCGGTGATCCCGAACATCTATTCGATCGCCGAAGACGCCGTGTTCAGCGTACCGCGCGGCCTGACGCTGGGCTCCCTGGCCCTCGGCGCCACGCCATGGCAGACCATGACCCGCGTGGTGATCCTGACCGCCAGCCCGGGCATTTTCTCGGCACTGATGATCGGCATGGGCCGTGCGGTCGGGGAAACCATGATCGTGCTGATGGCCACCGGTAACACCCCGGTCATGGAAATGAACCTGTTCGAAGGTCTGCGTACCCTGGCCGCCAACGTCGCGGTAGAAATGCCCGAATCGGAAGTCGGTGGCAGTCACTACCGCGTGTTGTTCCTGTCGGCGCTGGTGCTGCTGTTGTTCACCTTCATCATGAACACCCTCGCGGAGCTGATCCGTCAGCGTCTGCGCAAGAAATACTCGTCGCTTTAAGAAAGGTAGAAGTCTGTGAAACAGAACTCCCTGAAAGGATGGTTCAAGAGCGGCGCCCCCGGCGTCTGGATCAGCGGTGGCGCGGTGTCCATCGCGGTCATCATGACCATTGGTTTGCTGGCGGTGATTGCCGTGCGCGGTCTGGGCCACTTCTGGCCGGCAGACCTGATGCACGCCAGTTACAACGTGCCGGGCCAGGCCAACCATGTCGTCATCGGCGAAGTGGTGCAGAAGGAAGAAGTGCCGCGTGAGCGTCTGAAAACCGCAGGTTTGCCAGTGCCGGACCAAGGTCCGGAATTCATGACCCGCGAGCTGATCAAGGTCGGTAACCGTGACATCAACGGCAATGACTTCACCTGGATCGTCGGCGAGTGGCTGACCGACCAGAGCACGCCGCGCGAACTGATGACCATCGAGCGCCGTGAGTGGGGTAACTTCTACGGCTACCTGCTCAACGTCAAACAGGACGGCAAGGTCATCGCTGAAGGCGAAGCGGCGTGGCCTGAGCTGCAAGCGCGGGTGGACCGCGTCAACAAACTCGCGGCACAACTCAAAAGCCTCGAAAAAACCGACATCGGCGCGATCAACGCCGGCCTTGAGCGCATTCGCCTGCACGGCCGCAAGCTGGAGCTTGAAGGCAAGCTCGATCCGACCGCGCAAGCCGACATGGACACTGAGCGCGCTGAACTGAACGCTCGTTATAAAGACGTCGAGGCACGCCTGAGCGACCTGCACACGCAGTTCAACCGCGACAGCCTGACCGCTCGCGATGCCAACGGCAAAGAAGTCGAAATCGGCATCGGCAAAGTGGTGCATGCCTACCAGCCGAACGCCATGAGCTACCTGACCAAACTGGGTTTCTACTTCAACAAGGTCTGGGAATTCCTCAGCGACGACCCGCGTGAAGCCAACACCGAAGGCGGGATCTTCCCGGCGATCTTCGGCACCGTGATGATGACCCTGATCATGGCGATGATCGTCACCCCGTTCGGCGTACTGGCAGCGGTCTACCTGCGTGAATATGCACGCCAGGGGCCGATGACCCGGTTGATCCGCATCGCGGTGAACAACCTGGCGGGCGTTCCGGCGATCGTTTACGGCGTGTTCGGCCTGGGCTTCTTCGTTTACGTACTGGGCGGCTCGGTGGACCGTTTGTTCTTCCCTGAAGCCTTGCCGGCGCCGACCTTCGGTACGCCGGGCCTGCTTTGGGCCTCGCTGACCCTGGCGCTGCTGGCGGTGCCGGTGGTGATCGTGGCCACTGAAGAAGGCCTGGCGCGGATTCCTCGCACCGTGCGTGAAGGCTCGTTGGCCCTCGGCGCGACCAAGGCTGAAACCTTGTGGAAGATCGTGCTGCCAATGGCCAGCCCGGCGATGATGACCGGGATGATCCTCGCCGTGGCTCGCGCCGCGGGTGAAGTGGCGCCGCTGATGCTGGTGGGCGTGGTGAAACTGGCGCCGTCACTGCCGGTGGACGGCAACTACCCGTACCTGCACCTCGACCAGAAAATCATGCACCTGGGCTTCCACATTTATGACGTCGGCTTCCAGAGCCCGAACGTCGAAGCCGCACGACCGCTGGTGTACGCCACGGCGCTGCTGCTGGTGCTGGTGATCGCCACGCTCAACCTGTCGGCAGTGTGGATCCGTAACCACCTGCGCGAGAAATACAAAGCGCTGGATAGCTGATTTTTATGTGGGAGCGAGCTTGCTCGCGATGCAGGCGACGCGGTTCAAGTTTGAAACCGCAGTGATGCCATCGCGAGCAAGCTCGCTCCCACACAACCGAACCGAATTTGTTAGCACAGGGAGTTTCCCATGCAGCACGAAACACACACCCACGGCATCAACATGTCGGCCCTGGGTCGCGACAAACAGAGCCTGAACCTGGCACAGGAAACCGTGGCCATCGAAGTGCCGAGCCTGAGCCTGTTCTACGGCGACAAACAAGCGCTGTTCGACGTCAGCATGAACATTCCCAAGCAGCGCGTGACCGCGTTCATCGGCCCGTCCGGTTGCGGCAAGTCAACGCTGCTGCGCACCTTCAACCGGATGAACGATCTGGTCGATGGCTGTCGTGTGGAAGGCGAGATCAACCTCTACGGCAACAACATCTACCGCAAGGGCGAAGACGTGGCCGAACTGCGTCGTCGCGTCGGCATGGTGTTCCAGAAACCAAACCCGTTCCCGAAAACCATCTATGAAAACGTGGTCTACGGCCTGCGTATTCAGGGCATCAACAAAAAGCGCGTACTCGACGAAGCCGTCGAATGGGCGTTGAAAGGCGCGGCACTCTGGGATGAAGTGAAAGACCGTCTGCACGAGTCGGCCCTGGGCTTGTCCGGTGGTCAGCAGCAACGTCTGGTGATCGCTCGTACCATCGCGGTCGAACCGGAAGTACTGCTGCTCGACGAACCGTGCTCGGCACTTGACCCGATTTCGACGCTGAAAGTCGAAGAACTGATCTACGAACTGAAATCCAAGTTCACCATCGTCATCGTGACCCACAACATGCAACAGGCCGCGCGGGTATCCGACTACACGGCGTTCATGTACATGGGCAAACTGGTGGAATTCGGCGACACCGATACCCTGTTCACCAATCCGGCGAAGAAGCAGACCGAAGACTACATCACCGGTCGTTATGGCTAGGATGCCGATAGCGTTGCTCGCTTAACCATCGCTGCGGTAGACCGCACCTTACCGGACGCTCCAAGGACGCCAACATGATTAGCAAAGAAGGCCTTACCCACCACATCTCCCAGCAGTTCAACGCTGAGCTCGAGGAAGTGCGCAGCCACCTCCTGGCCATGGGCGGGCTGGTCGAGAAGCAGGTCAATGACGCGGTCACTGCACTGATCGAAGCGGACTCTGGCCTGGCCCAGCAAGTGCGCGAGATCGACGACCAGATCAACCAGATGGAACGCAATATCGACGAAGAATGCCTGCGCATTCTGGCCCGTCGTCAGCCGGCCGCGTCCGACTTGCGTTTGATCATCAGCATCTCCAAGTCGGTGATCGACCTGGAACGCATCGGCGATGAGGCGACCAAAATCGCCCGCCGTGCCATCCAGCTGTGCGAAGAAGGCGAGGCCCCGCGGGGTTACGTCGAAGTTCGGCACATCGGCGACCAGGTGCGCAACATGGTTCGCGACGCACTGGACGCCTTTGCTCGCTTCGACGCCGAGCTGGCATTGTCGGTGGCGCAGTACGACAAGGTCATCGACCGCGAATACAAGACCGCGCTGCGCGAGCTGGCGACTTACATGATGGAAGATCCGCGTTCTATCACGCGGGTCTTGAGCATCATCTGGGTGCTGCGTTCGCTGGAGCGGATTGGCGACCACGCACGCAATATTTCCGAGTTGGTGATTTACCTGGTGCGCGGTACCGATGTCCGTCACCTGGGCCTCAAGCGCATGAAGGAAGAAGTTGAAGGCACAAGTGCCGAAAGCGCTAATGTTCCGGGCAAAGCTGACGATAAGTAAGATTGCCCAAGTAAAGCGCCCGGCCCCTTGGCCGGGCGTTTTTGTTTGCGGATTTTGAATTCATAGCACCCGCGAACGAAAAAAGTCCCGGCGTGACTGAAGAGTTTTGGCAAAGTGCCATCAGCAAAGCGTTATGATTGCCGGGATTTTTTAAAGGGGTTGGTTGATGAGTAAGGTCAGTGTGTTGGTGGTCGATGACGCTTCGTTCATTCGTGACCTGGTGAAGAAGTGCCTGCGCAACTACTTCCCGGGCATTCGAATCGAAGACGCGGTCAACGGTAAAAAAGCGCAGGCCATGCTGGCGCGCGAAGCATTCGACCTGGTCCTGTGCGACTGGGAAATGCCGGAAATGTCTGGCCTCGAATTGCTGACCTGGTGCCGCGAACAGGACTCACTCAAAGCCATGCCGTTTGTCATGGTCACTAGCCGTGGCGACAAGGAAAACGTGGTTCAGGCGATCCAGGCCGGCGTTTCCGGCTATGTCAGCAAGCCTTTCACCAACGAGCAGCTGCTGACCAAGGTCAAGCAGGCGTTGAACAAGGTCGGCAAACTCGACACCTTGATGAACAGCGCACCGACCAAGATGAATTCGGCGTTCGGCAACGACTCCCTCAGTGCGCTCACGGGCGGCAAGGCGGCTGTCGTTGCCCCTGCAGCGGCGGCGGTCAATCCGTTCGCCAAGCCTGCGGCCGCGCCGGCCCCTGCTGCAGCGCCTGCTCGTGGCCTGCTCAACAGCCCGCCGGTCAAGGCACCAGTGGCGTCTGCCGCCCCGGCCAGTGGTCGTGGCCAAGGTCAACTGCGTCTGCCCAGCGGTACTCAGCAATGTGTGATCAAGGCGTTGAGCATCAAGGAAGCCTTGTTGGTGGTTAAACGCACCGACACCCTGCCGCAAGTGCTCGACAGCGCCGTGCTTGACCTGGAGCAGGGCGACAACGCCGAAGTCGCCCGCCTGAACGGCTACCTGCACGCCATCGTCGCGCACGAGCCGAAACCCGACAGCGACTGGCTGCAACTGACCTTCCGCTTTGTCGACCAGGACGCACAAAAGCTCGACTACATCTCCCGCCTGATCGCCCGCGGCACGGCGCAGAAGCATTTCGTGCCGGGCGCGTAAGTACAGCGTCGTCTGCCAGTACGCCATCGCGAGCAAGCTCGCTCCCACATTTAATTGGCGTCGAACCACATTTATGTGATCGACACACAACCAGTGTGGGAGCGAGCCTGCTCGCGATGGGGTCATCGAACTCAGTGCATCTCTCCCTGAAGTGCTCATTGAGCGTTCCCACGTCCTCGGACATTTCCTTCAAGTTGTAGCGGTGTTCGGTAACTATCCCGGCCAGTGGTTCGCGGCTAGTCTCACCTTGTCACCAAAAAACGGTGACACGGACGTGCAAGTCCGGCGGGGTACACAATGGGTTATGGCAATTCATCGAGCGTTTTTCTATGCTCGCGAATCGTTATGGCTGCTGTGTATGGGAGACCTTCGGGTCTGCCGGGTAACTCCGCCGGTCTTGCACACCTATGCACAGCTGCCACCTCTTTCGAAGTGCAAGCGAAACAGGGTCAGCTCCATATTGCGGAGTTTCACCTATGTTTAAGCCGACACCAAATCCACCAGAAGACCCAGCAACTTCCCCCTACGAATCCCTCGACTCGAAAAAACTTCACGAAGCCGCCGAACGCGCCCTCGACCACCACCTGGGCACGCCCCCACCCAAAATCCACCTCGCCGACGCCCGCAAAGGCCAACTCTTCATCGTTGCCCCCGACGTCGACACCGACAGCCTCCTGGCCAACGCCTCCGAAGACATCGCTTCCATCAAAGCCATCGCCGGCGACCTAGCCTTCGAAATCGAAGGCTCCCGCCGCAACGTCGCCCTCGCCATCTACCGCATGGCCGAAGGCGCCCAACTGCTGATCGACCGCGCCATGGACAACCTCGACCCACCGAACCCAACGGAGTACCGGGTCAAGATGTAGCTGATCGTTCCCGCGCTCCGGCGTGGGAACGCCTCCCCGGACGCTCCGCGTCCGCTTTGGTGCGTGACGCAGAGCGTCACAGGATGCATTCCCACGCGGGAGCGTGGGAACGATCATCAAAGGTTTGGGAGCGATCATTTGAAACATCTGCCGACTACGCAGGTCGATTCTGGCTGCTAGGCTGTTTTCAGGCCTTCCTCGACAGAACCTTGCCCATGTTCGCGCGATTGCTGTTTTTCTGTGGTCTGTTCATGGCCTCCACCTCGGCTGTGGCCATCACTATTTACAAATCCACCAGCGTGACGGGTGTGGTCTCGTACAGTGATCGCCCATCCCATGGCGCGCGGATCTTTGTGTTCCGCGACCGCATGGAAGAGCACCTTGAGCGCCAGGTACTTCTGGATATCAAGAAGCAGAGGGACACGCACAGTGTGTTTGTGCGCAACGATTTGTATGCGCCGGTAGAGGTCGAGCTGAGTTTCACCGGGCTGAAGAATGTCAGCGGTGCGCCGGCACAGCCGATCCGCCGGGTGTTGCCGGCGCGCAGCACCGTGCGTCTGGCGCTGCTCACGGCGATTACGCCCGGCAAGCCGCTGGCCTATACCCCGACGTTCAACTATTCCCTGGGCAACCCTACAGACACCACGCTGGCCTATCGGTATCCGCTGCCGTGGCGTGGCGGCCCGTTCCACCTGACTCAGGGCCCTAATGGCCGGTACAGCCACTTTGGGGTCAAGAACCGTTATGCAATGGACATCGCCATGCCTGAAGGTACACCGATCATCGCAGCACGTGGCGGGGTGGTAGTGAAGACCGAAAACAACCAGAGCGGACGCGGCACCGATCCGTCGGGCAATTTCGTGCGGGTGTTGCACGATGACGGGACCATGGGCGTGTACCTGCACCTTAAACGCGGCTCGGTGTGTGTGCGCGAAGGTCAGCGTGTGGTGGTCGGCAGTGCGCTGGGGTTGTCGGGCAATACCGGCAACAGCAGCGGGCCGCACCTGCACTTCGTGGTGCAGCGCAATAGCGGGTTGGGGCTAGTGTCGATTCCGTACCAGTTCAATCAACCGGTGGGCAGCTTGCCGAACTTTGCGCTCGGCAAACAATAATCCAGGTCACCGCGATCAATTGTGGCGAAGGAGCTTGCTCCCGCTGGACGGCGAAGCCGTCCCCAAACAGATCAGCTCGGTGTGTCAGGACGAGCGCGATTGCAGGGTTTGGGGCCGCTACGCGACCCAGCGGGAGCAAGCTCCCTCGCCACAACAGCGGGCTCGCGCAGGGTTCAATCGAGCATCAACACCTTGGCCAAAATGATCTTCGGGCCTTTCATCTTTTTGATGATGATCCGCAAACCTTCGACTTCCAGCACTTCTTCCTCTTCCGGCACCCGTTTCAGGGTTTCGTAGACCAGCCCGGCGAGGGTTTCGGCTTCGACGTGGTCCAGATCGATACCCAGCAGGCGTTCGACCTTGAACAGCGGTGTGTCACCGCGTACCAGCAATTTGCCTGGCTGGTAGGCGAGGATCCCGCGTTCGGCCTTGCGGTGTTCGTCCTGGATGTCGCCGACCAGCACTTCCAGCACGTCCTCCATGGTCAGGTAGCCGATGACGTTGCCGTCGGCTTCTTCAACCAGGGCAAAGTGCGAACCGCCCTTGCGGAACTGCTCCAGCAACTGCGACAACGGCATGTGCCGCGATACGCGTTCCAGCGGGCGGGTCAGCTCGGCCAGGTTGAACGATTCGGGAATGTGGTCCAGCGCCGCCAGTTCCAGCAGCAAGTCCTTGATGTGCAGCAGGCCGACGAACTCCTGGCGTTCGCTGTCGTACACCGGGTAGCGGCTGAATTTGTGACGACGGAACAGCGCGAGGATTTCCTTGAGCGGCGCGTTGAACTCCAGCGTCACCAGGTCTTCCCGGGAGTTGGCCCAGTCGACCACTTCCAGCTCGCCCATTTCCACGGCCGAGGCAAGTACGCGCATGCCTTGGTCGCTTGGGTCCTGGCCGCGGCTGGAGTGCAGGATCAGTTTCAGTTCTTCACGGCTGTAATGGTGCTCGTGATGAGGGCCGGGTTCACCTTGGCCAGCAATCCGCAGAATGGTGTTGGCGCTGGCGTTGAGCAGGTAGATCGCCGGGTACATCGCCCAGTAGAACAGGTACAGCGGCACCGCCGTCCACAGCGACAGCAGCTCGGGTTTGCGGATGGCCCAGGATTTGGGGGCCAGTTCGCCGACCACGATGTGCAGGTAGGAAATGATGAAGAAGGCGGTAAAGAACGACACACCCTTGACCACTTCCGGCGAGTTGACGCCGACCGCGTCCAGCAACGGTTCGAGAATGTGCGCGAACGCCGGTTCACCAACCCAGCCAAGGCCCAGGGAGGCGAGGGTGATACCCAATTGACACGCCGACAGGTAAGCGTCGAGCTGGCTGTGTACGGTGCGCAGGATCTGCCCGCGCCAGCCGTTTTTATGGGCAATGGCCTCGACCTTGGTCGAGCGCAGTTTGACCATGGCAAATTCCGCCGCAACGAAGAAGCCGTTGAGCAAAACCAGGATCAGTGCAAAAAGAATCATGCCGAAATCGGCGAAGAGTGAAGCGAGGGTCACGCCAGGGGAAGGGTCCATGATGGAGTTTTGCGGGTTCCGTATATTCGAAAAGAAAGGGGATTGCCGAGCCTGAAAGGCAGGCCCAAGTCAGCCAATGTAGCGGCTGACAGGGCGATTGCCTAGTGTTCAGTCAACGTTCGCGCTAGTCGGTCAGCGAGTTGACCTGCGATTTTGTGACCTGTGCCGGCGCGAAATGGCAGGTGAACGTGCTGCCATGGCCGAGCACGCTGCTGATCTCCATTCGCGCACGATGACGTAACAAAACGTGTTTGACGATGGCCAGGCCCAGCCCGGTGCCGCCGGTATTGGAGTTGCGGCTGGAGTCGACGCGGTAGAAGCGCTCGGTCAGGCGCGGCAGGTGTTTGTTGTCGATGCCGATTCCCGAGTCTTGCACGCTGAGGTGTGCGCCTTGTTCGTCCCCCCACCAGCGGATGCGGATGTTGCCGCCGTCCGGGGTGTATTTGACGGCGTTGAACACCAGGTTCGAGAACGCACTGCGCAACTCGGCTTCACTGCCCTTGAGCATGATCGACGGATCGGCTTCCAGGGTGATGTGCTGGTTGCGCTGCCCGGACAGCGCCTGGGCATCACTCTTGATCGATTGCAGCAGGTTGTCGATCGGCACCGGCTGGTTGTCCGACGGGTAGTCGGTGGCTTCGAGCTTGGCCAACAGCAACAAGTCGTTGAGCAGCGTCTGCATGCGTCCGCCCTGTTGTTGCATTTGCTGCAACGCACGGCTCCAGCGCGGATTCACCTCTTCGACGTTATCGAGCAGGGTTTCCAGGTAGCCGCAGATCACTGTCAACGGCGTGCGCAGTTCGTGGGAGACGTTGGCGATGAAGTCTTTGCGCATTTGTTCAAGCTGATGAATGCGGGTGACGTCGCGCACCAGCATCAGGTGTTCGTTGTTGCCGTAACGGGTGATGTACAGCTGGATCCGCATCCGGTCGTTGGTCGGCGAAGGGATTTCCAGCGGTTCGGCGTAATTGTCCTGCTCGAAGTATTCCTTGAAGCGCGGATGACGCACCAGGTTGGTCACCGGCTGACCGCTGTCTTGCGGGGTCTTGAGGCCCAGCAGGGTTTCGGCGGCGCGGTTCCACCATTCCAGGTTGCCGTCGCTGTCGAGCATGATCACCGCGTCTTTCAACGCTGCGGTGGACTCCTGAACTCGGTCGATCACCGCTTGCAGGCGTCCGCGCACGCGCTGATCGCGCCGTTGCAGGTGGTAGATGCTGTCGAACACTTCGCCCCACAGGCCATAACCATCGGGTGGTGGTTCGTCGGGCTTTTGCAGGCGTAGCCACTCGTGCAGGCGCAGCAATTGCTTGAGGGTCCAGGCCAGATAGATTCCCAGGCCTGCGGCCAGGCTCCAGCCGTAATAGCCAGTAATCAGGCCGATCACCAGGCAGCCGGTGACCAGTAACAGCATGTGGCGGATCAGAGTGCCATGCCAGTTTTGGTTCACTTAAACTTGCGTCCTTGTCAGCGTGTCGAGCAGGTAAGGGCCGGCTCAGGCCTTGGTGGAAAACCGGTAGCCGGTGCCACGCACGGTTTGTACCAGATTCTCGTAGGCATCGCCGAGAGCTTTGCGCAAACGACGAATGTGCACGTCGACGGTGCGCTCTTCGACATACACATTGCCGCCCCAGACCTGATCGAGCAATTGCCCGCGGGTGTAGGCGCGTTCCTGGTGGGTCATGAAAAACTGCAGCAAGCGGTATTCGGTCGGGCCCATCTCGGCGGGTTTGCCGTCGATGGTCACGCGGTGGCTGATCGGGTCCAGCAGCAGGCCGCCGACTTCGATCGGCGCTTCGCCGTCGGTAGGGCCGGCACGACGCAGCACGGCCTTCAGGCGCGCAACCAGCTCGCGTGGCGAAAACGGCTTGGTGATGTAGTCATCGGCGCCGACTTCCAGGCCCTGGATCTTGTTGTCTTCTTCGCCCTTGGCGGTGAGCATGATGATCGGGATGTCCCCGGTCAGTTCATCACGCTTGAGACGTCGGGCCAACTCGATGCCTGACGTGCCGGGCAGCATCCAGTCGAGCAGGATCAGGTCCGGTTTACGGTCGACGATAATGGCGTGGGCCTGCTGGGAGTTTTCGGCCTCCAGGCAGTCATAGCCGGCCATTTCCAACGCAACGGCGATCATTTCGCGAATGGGCGCTTCGTCGTCGACGATCAGAATGCTCCTGCCAACCATGCCTTAATCCTCTTGTCATTTAACTGTCTTGCGCCGCATTAGATAACGGAATTATTGCAGTCGTGTGACAGTATTTTAGCCGTGCGGCGATCAGCGCAATCCTGAACTACGCTCTAAGTTCGAATCCTGACAACCACAAAGGAAGGTTTCCATGACTCACTACGCTCAATCGTTCAAAGCCCTGGTGTTGGCCGCTGCCCTGGCATTACCGACACTCGCGCTCGCTGCCGAGCCGGCAATGATGAAGAACGGCATGATGGTCGATCAAAAGGGCATGACCTTGTATACGTTCGACAAGGACACAGGCGGCAAGTCGATGTGTAACGGTGATTGCGCCAAGACCTGGCCACCGATGATGGCCCCGGCAGGCGCCAAGGCTGAAGGTGAATGGACGGTCATCAAGCGTGATGACGGCATGATGCAGTGGGCTTACGACGGCAAGCCGATGTACACCTACAAAATGGACATGAAGCCCGGCGACAAGAACGGTGATGGTTTCAAAAATATGTGGCACATGGCAAAGCACTGACCCATACACAATGATCTGAACCTCTGGCAGACCCGCCCCTTTGAGGGCGGGTTTGCCTTACGCGATCCGTAGCAGCAGGCTTGGCCAGCTGCTACAGAGACGTGGGTATCAGCGAGTTGCGTAATCCAGCACGATCCCGACGAAAATCGCCAACCCGGCCCAATGGTTATGCAGGAAGGCTCGGAAACACTTCAGTCGGTCCCTGTCGCGGGTGTACCAGAACTCCCAGGCAAAGCACCCGGCCGCGGCCAGCAGCCCGAGGTGGAACCAGCCGCCCAGCTCGAATTTCGATCCGGCCAGCAGTAAGCACCCCAGGGCCAGGCCTTGCAGGGTGAGAATGATCACCCGATCGGCATCGCCAAACAGAATCGCCGTGGATTTCACGCCGATCTTCAAATCGTCGTCGCGGTCGGTCATCGCGTAATAGGTGTCGTAGCCCACCGTCCACAGCAGGTTGGCGATCCACAGCAACCAGGCAATGGCCGGCAGTTCACCGGTTTCGGCGGTGAACGCCATCGGCATGCCCCAGGAGAACGCCGCGCCCAGCACCACTTGCGGGTAATAGGTGTAGCGCTTCATGAACGGGTAAGTGGCCGCCAGCGCCAGACCGCCGAACGACAACCAGACCGTGGCCGCGTTGGTGCACAGCACCAGCAGGAAACTCACGCCCATCAGCAATGTGAAGAACACCAGTGCTTCTTTGGAGCTGATCTTGCCGCTGACCAAGGGCCGTTGCTCGGTACGTTTCACGTGACCGTCGACCTTGCGATCAGCCCAGTCATTGATCACGCAGCCGCCCGCGCGGGTCAGCACCACGCCAAGGACGAAAATCACGATATTGGCCAGTGACGGCGAACCTTTGCCGGCAATCCATAGCGCCCACAACGTTGGCCACAGCAGCAGGTAAATGCCGATGGGCTTGTCCATGCGGGTTAACTGAATGAAGTCCCAGGCGCGCGGGTTCATGCGATTCAATGATTTGAGCAGGCTTTGGTACATCAGCAGTTCTCCGTATTCGCGCCAGCGGCGCGCCACAGGGCTGGCAGGAATATTTCCGCAACCAGCACGCTCAGGTCCCCCCGGTCGAAACGCGAGCGCCGGCCCCACAGTTGCGGCGCTTGAGATTCGCTGGGCAACCACTCGACAGGATAGTGACAAACCTCGATGGCGCGGCGCTGGAACGCCTGATCGCAAAACAGCAACTCGCCCAGGGAGCGGCTGCCCAGCTCATCCATATTCAACCCGCCGTCCTGCAACGAACTGCGGGCCGCCACACTGCGGGCAAACACCCAGGCTTCGCCATGACCGCGCAAATACACCTCACGAACCCAGCCTTCACTGCCTTCGGGCAATTCCAGTGCGGCGCATTCGTCTTCGCGCAAAGGCTGCCAGCCTTCGAGCAACGGCGTTACGCTGAAGCCGTCATCCGACAAACGGGTCAGGCGGCGGGTGAGCGAGCCCTCATCGAACAGCCAGTCGAGGGTTTGCGCGTCGGGAAGCGGGGCCAGCTGGCTTTGTGGCAGCCAGAACAGAGCAGGGGCGAGGGTTTTTGAGTGCGGCACAGTGAGTCAGTATTGGCAGCAAATGAGGCGGCGAGCTTACCATGTCGGTCGGTGATATTGACTGATCGGACGGGGTAATGGCACCGAACAGGCTTGCATCTATTGAGCCCGATCAGTACAAAACGCCTTTAGCCGGACGGCAGACCCTTATCGGGTGACCATTCGCGCCAGTAAAAGCCTGAGAACCTGAGGAAACAAGTAATGAAAAAGTGGCAATGCGTGGTCTGTGGGCTGATCTACAACGAAGCCGACGGCTGGCCGGATGACGGCATCGCGGCCGGAACCCCGTGGCAGGACGTACCGGAAGACTGGCTGTGCCCAGACTGTGGCGTCGGCAAAATGGATTTTGAAATGATCGAAATCGCTGCCTGATCACAGATTTTGATGAATTGAAGAGGAGTAAGGAATGAACGCACCTGTCGTGATCGGCGGCACTGGGCTGGCTGGCTACAACCTGGCCCGGGAGTTTCGCAAACTCGATGGCGAAACACCGCTGCTGCTGATTACCGCAGATGACGGACGCTCTTACTCCAAACCGATGCTCTCCACCGGTTTCGGCAAGAACAAGGACGCCGACGGCCTGAGCATGGCCGAGCCTGGCGCCATGGCCGAACAGCTGAAGGCTGAAGTGCGGACCCATACGCGCATCAGCGGCATCGACCCGGGCCACAAACGCCTGTGGATCGGCGAAGAAGCCGTGGCCTATCGCGACCTGATCCTCGCCTGGGGCGCGGAAACCGTGCGCGTGCCGGTGCAGGGCGATGCGCCCGAGGCGATCTTCCCGATCAACGACCTCGAAGACTACGCGCGCTTTCGGGCAGCGGCGGCCGGCAAGCGTCGGGTATTGTTGCTCGGCGCTGGCCTGATCGGCTGTGAGTTCGCCAACGACTTGATCCTCGGTGGTTATGAGGTGCAACTGGTCGCGCCGTGCGAACAAGTCATGCCGACTCTGCTTCACCCGGCGGCCGCCGCAGCCGTGCAGGCCGGGCTGGAAAGCCTGGGCGCGCAGTTCCACCTCGGCCCGGTACTCAATAGCTTGCAACGTACCGATGACGGGCTCGAAGGGCATTTGTCCGATGGCCAGGTGATCCCTTGCGACGTCGTGGTTTCCGCCATTGGCCTGCGCCCGCGCATCGATCTGGCGGCTGCTGCCGGTTTGCAGATCAATCGCGGTGTGGTCGTTGACCGCCATCTGAAGACCTCTCACGCCAATATCTACGCCTTGGGCGACTGCGCCGAGGTCGATGGGCTGAATTTGCTGTACGTGATGCCCCTGATGAGTTGTGCGCGTGCGCTGGCGCAAACCCTGGCCGGCAACCCGACGGCGGTCAGCTACGGTGCGATGCCGATTACCGTGAAAACACCGGTCTGCCCATTGGTGGTTTCCCCGCCACCACGGGGTTTTGAAGGTGCCTGGACCGTCGAAGGGCAGGGCGCCGACATCAAGGCGCTGTGCCGTGATGCCAGCGGAAAATTGTTGGGTTACGCGCTCACCGGGGCGGCAGTGATGGAGAAACTGGCTCTAAACAAGGAGCTTCCGGCGCTTTTGGCGTAAATACCGGTCGTTCTGTCGGAATCACCCCGCTTTTGCCTCTACAAAGGTCGCCCCGAGACTGGCGCCGCTCGTAACCGCATGCCATCCTCACTCCGTCTGCCGCAGAGTAGAGCCTGCGGCGCCTTGGGCGCTGTTCCGGAAGAACAGCACGGACATAACAACAAAAAACCGTCAAAGAGGCTTCACTCATGCGTAAACCAGATCTCGCCGCAGCAATCGCTGAAAAGGCTGACCTCACCAAAGAACAGGCTAACCGCGTACTCAACGCCGTCCTCGAAGAAATCACCGGCGCTCTGCACCGTAAAGACAGCGTCACCCTGGTGGGCTTCGGTACTTTCCTGCAACGCCACCGTGGCGCACGCACCGGCAAGAACCCGCAAACCGGTGAGCCAGTGAAAATCAAGGCCAGTAACACTGTTGCGTTCAAGCCGGGCAAGTCGTTGAAAGACAGCGTTAATCCGTAATTGCTGCAAGTACCTCGAACACTGAGGGGAAAGCGGTCATGAAAAAAATGGGCACGCCGATTGAATCGGGTGCCCATTTTTTGCCTTTTCCGGCGACTGAATGATTGTCCTATAGGCTGTACAAGATGTTGTAGAACGACTAGTGATTGTTCTTGTGCGGCGTTGGCTCATTCACTCTTCGTCCACATCCTCCTCATCGATCAGCCCTTGAACGAACCGAAGAAAATTCGAGCAAACGGGTTTTTCGGAGTTGATCTGATTTTCTTCAGGGCTTAGGTCGCTATCAAAGCTATCAAAGCTATCAGTCGTGAAATAACTAACGGCCCCCGTATCAAGATTCAGGCAAAAGAAGTTGCCACCCCAGTCGTTCGCGAAAGGCAGGAGGTGCGCAGGAATAACTTGTTTCTTCAGCATTAACTGATAAGTGGACAGCACTGTAGATTCGCCATTCGAAATCGGCTTGAAAACGGACACTTCAACGGGCTCTTCAAAATCTTCGTTTTGCCAATAGGTTCGTTCGGGAGTACCGCCGTTGTGCTTGAGATAGTGATTTCGGAAGGGTGAAGGCAGCTTCTTGCCCATAACAGACTCCAGGTGGTCCAAGTCTGCAGCGGTGATAGCTGGGCTACTACCTGAGAATTTGTTTTCGATCATCTTTATCTCCAATCATGAGCAGCGCCTTGGAGGAATAGGGGTCAGACCACGAGAATCGTTGACCTCATTTTGCGTAGACGGCACCAATCATTTTTCACCCATCGGCGTAATGGATCGTCAGCTATGTATGGGGGATGTCAGGGCAATGCTTTTCCAGCTGGCTTTACGCTTTTTCTCCAAAAGCTTGTCTAAAGCTTCCCCGCAAGGTGGTCCCTTTTTTGTTAATTTCAAAGGCACCAACACAAAGAGTTTTACCGAGTCATCATGATGGTTTTTCTCAGCTTCAGCCTCGGTACCCGTAGTCCAAATCTTGTCCACGACAATCAGCGCATCTATGTCTTCTGGCCATCCCAGTGAGCTAAAGGCCGGATCTGAGCTAATTATTATTTGGCCCTCAGATACAGGGGTTGCATCCAGCGTCTGTTTTGCTAGTGCCGTAAGTACGTCGTGGGGAAACGTCCAAGGACTGTCGACTTCAAACCCGCTCCTTGGTATTCGCCAGTTTCCAGGCAAGCAGATGAAAAGCTCTGTGCGCGGCTTTTGCGTAAACAGTCCTAGCGTGAACAGCAGTTTGTAGTCATTTTTATTACCAATACAACTGATGCGGAACGTTACGTCCGTCCCTTCAGGTTGATGGGTCACCTTCTCAGAAAGTACGCAACCGGCGGTGTCATTCACAAAGTTGACGATGGATGCGCCGGGAATCGATTCTTCATTGGCGTCTTTTTCGACAGCAGAAACGGCTCCCTGTGCTTCAAGGAGTTCAGCAATCGCCGAGAAACCCCAAGATCGGGCCAGATCCAGCGCCGTTCTATTAAACTTCGCGTGCAGCCGATTTACGTCCGCGTGATAGTTGAGCAGCAGTTCTACCGCCTCTTGTTGTCCAAAAGTGACGGCTGTTATGAGGGGGGAGGTAACCGAAAGAGGTGAGCCTTCAACGTCCGCGCCTGCTTCTAATAGCCAGCGGATAACTTCCATGTGCCCCTTTTTAGTGGCCAACGCCAGCGCCGTGGCATTCCCTGAGCCTACGGTCGGCAGGTCGATATCAATACCCAACTCAACGAGCAATTGGCATATGGCAAGTTGGTTGTTCTCGGCAGCGTGATGCAGAAGGCCGGGGTAACTCACCAAATCAAATCGAGGCGGCTCCAGTAGCTCTGGGTGAGCGCTTAATTGGGTCCGTAAAAAATCGACATCCCCTTTTTCGATATGAGCATAAATTTCTCGAATAAGTGGGGCGTTTTGTCCGTAGGTTTTATCCAGGCTAGTCATCTAAAAACTCACCGTTTCTCATTTTTTCGCCCATGGCGTTTAACGCCTCAATAACCTTGCTTTTCCCGCCTTTGCGGGCTTCAGCCAGGGTTTGTGAGACTTTTCGTGATGCGGCGATTGTGTGGTTTCCGCTACCGTTGGGTGCCCATACAAAATTGCGTGGGTCGTCATTCAAACCAATACCGAATTTCTTGAGGATGCCTTGGGCGTGTGCAACATAGCGACGATTACTGTCCGTCCAATTCTTAGGAGCCTTTTCGCGCACGATATGGTGACGATGTGGATTCGTCATTTCGTGTGCTTTGGGTTTAGGCCCCATCTGTGCTTTATCGCCTTTGGACAGCCTGCACGTTTCCCAGCCGAGCGGATCTATCCATCCGATAGGGTTTGGTGAGTACTGGTAGAGGTTCAGTCCACCCGCCAACCCAATCGGGTCCGGTGTCGTAAACCGCCCCACATCCGGATCATAAAACCTGAACGTATTGAAATGCAGCCCCGTCTCCCGGTCCAGGTACTGCCCCTGAAACCGCAGGTTCTGCTCTTCAATGTAGTACGGCTCGCGCACCTCTTCTAACGTGTTGCCCCACACCCGATAAGTCGCCTGCCAGACGTTGTGGCCGTCTGCTTCGGTGAGCTGTTCCGGCAGGCCGTTGAGGTCGTTGTGGTAGTAGCGGATTTTTTGCAGCGGGCCGGTGCCGTCGACGCGGGCCAGGGGTTCGTAACCTTCGTCTTCGTAGAGGTAGAGGCTGGTCTGCTGATGGCGATGTTCCTGCAACAGGCGCAGGCCGTCCCAGGTGAAGCGGGTTTCGCCCAGCGGGTAGCCGTGGGTGTCGTGCTCGGTTTTTTCAATGCGTCGGCCCAGCGGGTCGTAGGTCATGTTGACGACGCTGCCGTTTGCGTTGCGCACTTCAATCAATCGGCTCTCAGCGTCGTAACCGAAGCGTTGCAGGCCCCGTTTAGCGCTGCGCTTTTCGATCAGCCGGCCAAAGGCGTCATAGCGGTAACGCTTGTCCTGAAAGGTCAGCAGTTTGTTGTGCACCACCAGCCCGGCACCGGGTTGTGGGGCGTCCAGCAGGTTGGCGGCGGCGTCGTAGGCGAAGGTTTCGCGCTGGCCGTGCGGGCTGTCCTGGCTGGCGATGATGCGGCCGGTGGCGTCGTAGTGCAGCAGTTGGCGGTGTTGCGCGGCGGGTTGCTGGTCGAGTTTGCCGATCAGGTTGTCGGCGGGGTCGTACTCGAAGTGTTTCTGTACGGCGGCCGGCAGCAGCGATGGCTGGCTGCTGTGACGGCGTTGGCGTGAGCGTAAACGCCCGCTACGGTCGTATTCGCTGCGGGTGCTGATCTGGCCCTGGGTGCGCAGCACTTCGCGGTGCAGGCGGTCGCGTTCGAAGTCGCTGATGACCTGACCGTCGAGGTTGATCTGGTGCAGGTGGCTGCTGCCGTAGTACAGGCGATTGAGCCAGCGCCCGTCGGGCAGTTGGGTCTGGATCAGGTTGCCGAGTTCGTCGTAGTGGTGGTGTAGGCTGCCGGCCGTGCTTTGTTCTTTGAGCAATTGGCCGAGGGCATCGTAGGCGAAGCTCAGGGCTTGGACGTTGCCGTGGTGGTCGGTGAAGGTGACGGCGGTGAGCTGGTCCAGCGGGTCGTAGCTGTAGTCGGTGCGGCCATCGTCGGTGACTTTGGCGATCAGCCGGCCGACGGCGTCGCGTTCCAGTTGATGAACGATGGGAGCGGGGGGCGTCTCGGGGACGACGGCCAGGCCGTTACCGTAAGGCGCCGGAATCGCCGTGACCGCCGCGACGTTATCCAGCAGATCATAGGTGTAGCGCTTGGCGCTGCCGTCGAGGTCTTGTTGTTCGGTCAGCCGGTCTCCAGCATCCCAAGCGAACCGATAACTTTCGCCATTCTCATTGGTCAGCGCTTGCAGTCGCCCATAGCGGTCGTACCCGAACTGCACCTGCCGACCGTGGGCATCGGTGCGCTGGCGCACCTGGCCGCGACGGTTATGTTGATACAGCGTGGTGTGCCCGGCCGGGTCGGTGTAGCCGACCAACTGGCCGCTGACGTCGCGCTGATATTGCTCGGTGCGCCCGTCCGGTAATTGGCTGCTGAGCAACCGCCCCTGGGCGTCGTAGCTGAACTGGGTGCGTTCGCCGAGGGCATCGGTGATGGTTTGCAGATAGCCCCGGTTGTCATAGCTGAACCGCGTCGGATAACCCGAGCAATCGATGTGTTCGACCAGTTGGCCGAACGGGTTCCAGCGCAGTTTTTTGCTTTTGCCGGTGGCGTCGATGATCTCGACGACCTGGCCGTGGGTGTCGTAGCGGTAGCGGGTGATGTGGCCCAGCGGATCGGTTTCGGCGATGCAGTTGCCGCGCTGATCGTAGCGATATTGCCAGCTGTTGCCCGCGGCATCGGTTTCCACCAGCGGCAAGGCCCAGTGTTCAAGCCATAGGGTCGAATCGCTGCGGCCCAGCGGGTCGGTTTCGCCGATCAGGTTGCCGGCGTCGTCGTAGCTGTATTCGTAGCGCCCGTCCAGCGGGTCGGTGGCGCTGAGCAATTGGCGCTCGTCGTTCCACTCGAATTGCCAGGTCTGGCCGAGGTTGTCGGTGTATTCGGTGATCTGGTGCTGGGTGTTCCACCGGCGCGTACTGACGCGCTGCAAGCCATCGGTGATGCGCGTGACACCGGCCTTCAGGTCATAGTCGAACTGGTAAACGTCGCCCTCGTCGGTCCAGTGCCGGACCACGCGCCATTCTTTTTCCTCGATATAAGCCCATTCATAGAAGCACCGCAGCCCCGTAGGCAACTGATGTTCGACCATCCGCCGCCCGGCGTCGTAGGCGAAGCGCCGTTGCACCTGGCCGGTGGCGTCGCGCACTTCGGCCAGATTGCTCATTGCGTCGTAGCCGTAGCTGACGAGCACTTCGCGATGTTGGTCGGGGTAGAGGCGTTCCACCCGAGCCACGCGACCGCCTTCATGAATCAGCTCGACCTGCACCAGATCGAAAGTATCCCGCAGGCGCGACAATTGTCCGGTTTCGTCATAGTCGAGGTGGATGCGGTTGTCGTTGCGGTCGCCCAATTGATCGAGGCGCAGCAGCGCCGTATTGCCCGGCGTTGGATTGAACAAGCGGTACATGCCGTCATCGCTTTCAATCAACAACTGCCCATTAACGTGCCGTCGAACGCTCAGCCCTTCACCCGCGCTGAACACTGCACCGCCCAGAGGGATCGAACCCATGTCAATGCGCCGGGCCTGTTCGTCGGTGTAGACCAGCGTTTCCCCGCCCTCCGGGTGAGGCAGGATTTCCACGCACACTTCGTAGGACACGCTCCAGCCCGCGCCGAACACCCCGTCGCGGCGCTCGTCGCGGCTGTTGTAGAAGCGCTGCCAATCCATCGGCAAGACACCGGGCAGCACGAAGTCCAGCTCATCGTCGCCCCCCAGCACCTTGGCCCCGGTCGCGGCGTGCACCGGGTTCGACGAACCCATGGCCGCGTTGGCCATCGCGCTCATGGCGCTGCTGACGGCCATCGACGTCGCGCCGCCGATCAGCATGCACGGCAGTTTGCTGAAGAACTTGCCTTTGCCGCCCTTGAGCATCAGCAACGCGGTGACCGCCAGCCCTACGCCCGGGGTTTTGCCGCTACGGATCTCGCGCACCACCACCGAGCCGCCACCAATGGTGACGTTGGGTGAGATCAGCCCGGAGCCCACCACCTTGGCGTCGCAGGTGGTGCGGTCGCCGCTGCGCACGGCCGGTTGGCCGTTGATGGTGACTTTGTCCGAGCCCTCGGCCAGAAACTGCGGCGGCATCGGCGGATGCTTCATGCAGGCGACCAGGTCCAGCGGCTTGGGCACCGCGCCGGGCGCCGGGGTGGCGACAGTGAGGCGCCACATCTGGGAGAAGAAGCTCTCGGCCATGTCCAGATAGCTGGGCTCGGCTTCGGGCTCGGGTGCCTCTAGCTCGGTACCGGCCGGCGCGACATGGGACGCAATCGCCCCGGCGGCGCGGGCGGCGGGGATGCTGTTGATCAGGGTGTTGGTGGAACCGGTGAGAATGTTCGCCTGCACCGTGGGCGGAAACAGCGAATTGCTGAAGCTCTCGCACAGGTTGCTTAAACCCTTGTCGGCCCCGGTCTTGCTCATGGCGAGACCGACCACCGTGCCCACCACCGCGCCGAGCAGGAAGCACCCGAGCCCGCCAGTGGCGACGGTGATGCCGGTGGCCGCCACCACGGCAGCTGTCGCCAGCGCAGTAATCGCGATGTTGGCCGCCACCTCCAGCACACCGCCGAGGATGTCGGCCATCATCGAGGTGTGGTTGAGTGCATCACCCAGCCGGGCCGCCCAGAGTGCGTCAGACATGCGGGATGTTTATCAGGCGCAAGCGTCTGGCCGCCGCGTAATCGTTGTGCTTGTTGCGCAATTCGATGCCTTCCATTGCACTTTGCTCCTGATCGGTTACGGCATGCTCATCAGCGCCATTCTCAGGCGTTTGATCAGCTTCGGGGTCTTGAGGCAATCGGCCGGCCGTTTGTTACCCAGGGCGGGTACGGTCTGTTCCAGCCACCACAACCCTCCCTTGAGTCCTCTTTTGCCATAGAGCACGACCGCCATGTCGAGGTGGCCATTCATGGCCTTGGCCAGCTCGTGGGCGTTGTCGTCGAGATAGTCCTCTTCGTACAACCGCACGAACTTCTGCCAATCTGCATCGCCCACGTATTCGTCTTCCAGTCCCATTTTAAAAACCTGCAAAGGAAATCAAGTTGCTGCCAGTCGAGTTTCGCGCCGACGGCGCCAGGATCCCATCATAACCATTGGCTTTGGCCCAGGCGCCGATCTGATGGGTTTGGGTGTACTTGTCGCCGGTGATGCTTTTAAGGGAAACGCCCAGTTGCTTGCGCACATCGGCCCGGGTCAGGTCGAGGACGTTGTTGAGTTGCACTTTCTTGCTCACCAGCACTCGCGTAGACAAGTCCACACCCCAATGGTTGACCTCGCCCATGGCGGTCTTGCGTGAGTTCGCGCCATACACACCGCCTAACCCCGGGGCAGTGTAGCGATGCCTGGCGGCGACGTTCCACTTGTGAGCGCTCCAGGTTGTGCTGATCCGATCAGGTTCTTCAAAGCGATAAACCGTTCGGTTGACCTTGCGGCCCTTCGGCGGTGTCGAGCATTTCATCAGTCCCAGGGGGTCGATCCAGCTCACCGGGTTCGGCGCGTATTGGTAGAGGTTCAGCCCACCGGCCAAGCCGATGGGGTCCGGTGTGGTGAAGCGGCCGATGTCCGGGTCGTAGAAGCGCAGGGTGTTGTAGTGCAGTCCGGTTTCGCGGTCCAGGTATTGGCCCTGCAAGCGCAGGTTCTGTTCTTCGATGTAATACGGTTCGCGCAACTCTTCGGCCGTGCTGCCCCACACTTGATTACGGGCTCGCCAGAGTATGTGGCCGTCGGCTTCCGAGAGTTGTTCGGGCAGACCGTTGAAGTCGTTGTGGTAGTAACGGACTTTCTGTTGCTCACCCAGGCCATCGACTCTCGCCAGTGGTTCGTGGCTGTCGTCGGCGTAGATGTAGAGGCTGGTCTGGCTGGCGCGGTGTTCCTGCAACAGTTGCAGCGCATCCCAGGTGAAACGGGTGCGGCTGAGCAGGGTGCAGTGGCGGTCGTATTCGGCTTTTTCGATGCGTCGACCTAACGGGTCATAGGTCATTTTCACGACCGAGCCGTTATCGTTGCGAACCTCCACCAGACGCTGTTCGGCGTCGTAGCGCAAACGCTGGACCCCGCGCTGGGTACTGCGCTTTTCCACCATGCGACCGAAACCGTCATAGCGGTAGCGCTTGTCCTGGTAGGTCAACAAGCGGTTATGCGCGACCCGCCCGGCGCCCCGTCTGTCCAACAGGTTGGCAGCCAGGTCATAGGCGAAGCTTTCGCGTTGGCCCTGGAGGTTGTCCTGGCTGGCGAGGATGCGGCCGGTGGCGTCGTAGTGCAGCAGTTGCCGATGCGGCGCATCGGGCTGGCTGTCGAAGCGCTCCACCAGTTGATCGCTGGCGTCGTAGCCAAACAATGATTGCGCTGCGGGCGGCAGCAGGGCCGATTGCCCCTGTTGCCGGCGCTGACGGGCACGCAGACGGCCGCTGCGGTCATATTCGCTGCGGGTGCTCAGACGCCCCTGGGTGCGCAGCACTTCGCGGTGCAGGCGATCGCGTTCGAAGTCGCTGATGACCTGACCGTCGAGGTTGATCTGATGCAGATGACCACTGCCGTAATGCAGGCGGTTCAGCCATCGGCCATCAGGCAGCAGCGTCTGGGTCAGGTTGCCCAGTTCGTCGTAGCGATGTTCGAGACTTCCGGCCCAGCTCTGTTCGCCAATCAATTGCCCCAAGGCGTCGTAACTGAAGCTCACTCTTTGCTCTTCACCGGTCTGGCTGGTGAAGGTGATGGCGTTGATCTGGTCGAGCGCGTCATAGCTGTACTCGGTGCGCCCGTCTTCGGTGACTTTCGCCACCAGCCGACCCATCGCATCGCGTTTCAGCGTATGGATGATCGGTGCTTGCGGTGAGAGGTCCAGGTCGGTGCTACCGGGCACTGCGAGCGCTTCCACGCGCGTGACGTTGTCCAGCGGGTCGTAGGCGTAGCGTTTGAGGCTACTGTCCAGGCTGTGTTGGGCGCTCAAGCGGTCGGCGGCATCCCAGGCAAACCGGTAGCACTCGCCGTTTTCGTTGGTCAGGGCCAGCAGGCGCCCGTAGTTATCGTAGCTCAGTTCCACTCGCCGGCCATGGGCGTCAGTGCGCACACGCAGTTGACCGCTCGGGGTGTGCTGGAAATGAGTAGTGTGTCCGGCCGGGTCGGTATAACCGATCAACTGTCCGCTCGCATCGCGCTGATACTGCTCGGTGCGTCCATCTGGTAGTTGCTTGCTCAGCAGCCGACCTTGGTCGTCGTAGCTGAAAAGCGTTCGTTCCCCCAGCGCGTCGGTGCTGCTGAGCAACAACCCCCGCTCGCAGTAGCTCAGCCGTGTGGTGTAGCCGGAACAGTCGGTGTGTTCGCTGAGTTGACCAAGGGGTGTCCAGCGCAAGGTCTTGCTTTTGCCGGTGGCGTCGATGATCTCTACCGCCTGGCCGTGGGCGTCGTGGCGATAGCGGGTGACGTGGCCCAGCGGGTCGGTTTCGCGAATGCGATTGCCACGCGAGTCATAGCAGTACTGCCAGGTATTACCTGCAGCATCGGTTTCGGCCAGGGGCAGCGCCCAGTGCTCGAGCCACAGTGTTGACTCGCTGCGCCCCAGCGGGTCGCTGGTCTGGCAGAGGTTGCCCGCTTCGTCATAGCTGAATTGATGCTGCCCGCCGTTGGGATCGGTCGCCTCCAGCAACTGGCTTTCGTCGTTCCACTGGAACGTCCAGATGCGACCCAGCGCATCGGTGGCTTGGGTGATCCGATGGCGTGAATCCCAGCGCCGGGTACTGATGCGGTTCAAACCGTCGGTGATGCGAGTGGTCCCGGCTGCCAGATCATAGTCGAAGGTGTATTGGTCGCCCGCGTCGGTCCAGTGGCGGACCACGCGCCATTCAAGGTCTTCAACCAACGCCCATTCGTAGAAGCAACGCAGCCCGGTCGGCAACTGATGCTCGACCATACGGCGTCCGGCGTCATAGGCAAACTGACGTTTCACCTGCCCGTTGGACTGGCGCACCTCGATTAGGTCACCCTGGATATCGTAGCCGTAGTGCATCAGCACTTCGCGGCGTTGATCGGCATAGAGGCGCTCGATCCGGCTAACCCGTTGCGGCCAGCGTTCGTCGTAGGCCAGCGCGATGCGGGTCAGGTCGAAGGTGTCGCGCAGTTGTACCAAGCGTCCGGTTTCGTCGTAGTCGAGGTGGATGCGGTTGTTGTTGCGGTCACCCAACTGGTTCATGCGTAGCAGCGATGGGTGGCCCGGCGCCGGCTCGAACAGCTGGTACAACCCGTCCGCGCTTTCGATAAGCAGTTCGCCGTTGACATGCCGCCGCACGCTGAGGCCTTCACCGGCGCTGAACACCGCGGCGCCGAGCGGGATCGAACCCATGTCGATGCGTCGGCCCTGTTCGTCGGTGTAGACCAGCGTTTCGCCGCCCTCGGGATGGGGCAGGATTTCGACGCGCACCTCGTAGGGCACACTCCAACCGGCACCGAACAACCCGTCGCGGCGTTCGTCGTGGCTGTTGTAGAAGCGTTGCCAGTCGATCGGCAGGATGCCGGGCAGGACGAAGTCCATCTCCTCGACATCGCCCAGTACCTTGGCGCCGGTGGCGGCATGCACGGGGTTCGACGAGCCCATGGCGGCATTGGCCGCGGCGCCCATCGCGCTGCTGACCGCCATCGATGCCGCGCCGCCCACCAGCATGCACGGCAGGTTGCTCAGGAATTTGCCCTTGCCGCCCTTGAGCATCAGCAACGCGGTGACCGCCAGCCCTACGCCCGGGGTTTTGCCGCTACGGATTTCGCGCACCACCACCGAGCCGCCACCGATGGTGACGTTGGGTGAGATCAGCCCGGAACCCACCACCTTGGCGTCGCAGGTGGTGCGGTCGCCGCTGCGCACGGCCGGTTGGCCGTTGATGGTGACTTTGTCCGAGCCCTCGGCCAGAAACTGCGGCGGCATCGGCGGATGCTTCATGCAGGTGACCAGGTCCAGCGGCTTGGGCACCGCGCCGGGCGCCGGGGTGGCGACAGTGGGGCGCCACATCTGGGAGAAGAAGCTCTCGGCCATGTCCAGATAGCTGGGCTCGGCTTCGGGCTCGGGTGCCTCCAGCTCGGTGCCGGCCGGCGCGACATGGGACGGGATCGCCCCGGCGGCGCGGGCGGCGGGAATGCTGTTGATCAGGGTGTTGGTGGAACCGGTGAGAATCGTCGCCTGCACCGTGGGCGGAAACAGCGAATTGCTGAAGCTCTCGCACAGGTTGCTCAAGCCTTTATCGGCCCCGGTCTTGCTCATGGCGAGGCCGACGATGGTGCCCACCACCGCGCCGAGCAGAAAGCACCCGAGCCCGCCAGTGGCGACGGTGATGCCGGTGGCCGCCACCACGGCAGCTGTCGCCAGCGCGGTAATCGCAATGTTCGCCGCCACCTCCAGCACGCCGCCAAGAATGTCGGCCATCATTGAGGTGTGGTCGAGTGCATCACCCAGCCGGGCGGCCCAGAGTGCGTCAGACATGCAGGGTGCTCATCAGGCCGGAACGTCGAACAACAGCGAACTCTTGATGGTTGCCCAATGCGCGGCTTCGGCATCGCCGAGTTTTTCCGCCTTCACGTAGCTCAGGGCGAGCATTTTGCGGGTGCCGGGCAACACCAGCGCCAATTGGTACTGGAAGACTTTGTCGTTGCCCTTGTTGAACTGGCTGCGCAACTCGATGCCTTCGACTTCCTGGTTGGCGCCCAGGCGCACGGCGATGCCCGGTTGAAAACGCAAGTCTTGCACTTGTTTTTCCAGGCGCTTGAGCTGGTCGTCGAAGTTGCTTTGCAGGGTTTCGCCCTCGGCCAGCAAGCTGCGGCTGACGATCAGCGAAGTGCCCAGTTCGGCGAACTTGAGGATGTTGATCGACGCGTCTTGCAGCTCGCCTGCCGGCAGCTGGAACTGGAACTCATTAATTCGGTAAGTCATGGAACACAGATCTCGTGATTAGCCCTTGGGCTTGGGAAACGCGGCATTGATGTTGGCGTCGATGCTCGCCTTGACGCCCTGGCCATCAGGTGTGGCGCCAGCGCCGCCGCCGTTGTTCAGGTGCAGCACGCCGCCGGTGTTGAACTCGGCATCACCGCTGGCATAGAAGCTGATTTGCACGCCGGTCAGGTTGATCTGGCCGCTGGCATTGAGCTCCAGGATGCTTTCACCACAGACCAGCCGCAGGTTTTCGCCCACTTCGATGACGTAGCTCTGGCTGATGCTGTCGGTCTTGCGCTGGCCCACCGACAGAATGTCTTCCTGCTTGACGATGCGCAGACGGTTGTTGCCGATGGTCACCGTCTCGTTATGCCCGATGCTCTTGTTGCGGTCGTGGCCCACCGAGTGGCTTTCATCGACCTCGACCACGATGTCCTGATTGCGCTCGGCATGGATGTACAGCTGCTCGGCGCCTTTTTTGTCTTCCATGCGGATTTCGTTGAAATTGGCCGGTGTGCCGCCCTTGCTCGAACGGCTTTTCATGCCGCTCTGGGTGGCGTTTTCCGGCAGGTCGTAGGGCACGGTCTGTTCGGCGTTGTAGACGCGGCCGGTGATGATCGGCCGGTCCGGGTCGCCTTCGAGGAAGCTGACGATGACTTCCTGGCCGATTCGCGGGATCTGCATCGAGCCCCAGTTTTTACCGGCCCAGGACTGTGACACGCGAATCCAGCACGAGCTGTTTTCGTTGGACTGGTCGTGACGGTCCCAATAGAAATGCACCTTCACCCGACCAAACTGATCGGTCCAGATTTCCTCACCTTTGGGGCCCACCACCAATGCGGTCTGCGGGCCCTTGACGATGGGGCGGTGGGTGTTGGCCAGCGGGCGGTAGCTTTGTTGGGCGTCGATGCAGGTCAGGCTGCTTTCGAACTGTGCCGAAGGCGCACCGCCGCCGGTTTCCCCACTTTCCTGGGAAATGTAATAGCGGGCGCCGACGATCAGGTATTCGCGGTTCTGGTCCTGGCGGCTGAAGCCGGTGAGGCTGAACAAATGACCCGAGCCCAGGCCTCGGGCGTTGCCGGCCAGCTCGACCTGTTCGTGCAGGGTCTGCAAGGCTTCGATGCGGGTGCGGGCGTAATGTTCGCCGTCTTCGCTTTGCACATAAGTGCCGGGGTAGTCGTACAGCGGATAATCGCCGGCGGTGTGCGGACGGGGCATGGCCGAGCGCACGTCGATACGCGCGCTGGGGCGCTGGAAATCATAGTCGTTGAGTTCCAGCGACCCCGGCTGGACTTCCTGGGCCAGGTGCCAATCGTGGATGTGATCGCGTTCGCGCTGCTGCTCATTCCTGGGGTAGTAGGGCACCGAGGCGTAGCCGGGCGCACTGGTGTGAGCGCCGTAGGCATCGGCCAACACCAACACATGACGACCCTGTTCATGGCGGAAGAAGTAGTAGATCCCTTCCTGTTCCATCAGGCGGCTGACGAAATCGAAACTGGTTTCGCGATACTGCACGCAGTATTCCCACTCGCGATAGGGCCGGCTCAGGGCGTCTTCGAAATCGGAAAAGCCGAGGTCGCGAAACACCTGCTTGATGATCTGCGGGACGGTCAGGTTCTGGAAAATCCGGCAGTCGGAGGTGCGGGTCAGCAGCCAAAGCCAAGGCCGCAGCGTGACCTGGTAGCTGGCGAACTGGCCCTGGTCGACGTTCTGGCTGCAGCGGGCAACGATGCCATGGAAATGACGTTCGCCACTGTCGTCCAGTTGCAGGCTCAGGGACATGGGTTTGCCGAGCAACTGGTTGAGGTCGATGGCATTGTCCAGCGAGTGCAGCTGCAACTCATAGTTGAACAGCCGCCCCAGCTCTTCGCCGCCGCCCATGTCTTTGAGCAACAGCACCTCTGGCCCCAGGGGGCTGGTGATCTTTGCCAGGCGTGAGAGTTGCTTGAATAGCATCAGTAATCCCGTAAACGTTGTAATCGCCGCAGCGCTTTTCTCAGCAGAAACCGGATCAAATGTGGGAGCTGGCTTGCCTGCGATAGCGGTGTGACATTCAGCATTGATGCCGATTGATACACCGCTATCGCAGGCAAGCCAGCTCCCACACTGACCGCATTCCTCCAGGGCTATGCGGCGTCGCTGAAGTCGTAGTGCAATTCGTTGTCCCGGGCGCTGATCCGCACCCCTGCCAGCGCCTTGCCTTCGAGCATGCGGGTGAGGAACTCGCGGCTCATGTCCGGTAGCAGGCTGTTGGTCAGAATGGTGTCGATCATCCGCCCGCCACTTTCGGTTTCGGTGCAACGGGAGACGATCAGGTTGATCACCTCATCGTCGTAATCGAACGCCACTTTGTGGGTGTTCTCCACGCGCTTCTTGATGCGGTTGAGTTGAAGACGGGTAATGGCCTTGAGCATCTCGTCGCTGAGCGGGTAGTACGGAATGGTCACCAGGCGGCCCAGCAAGGCTGGCGGGAAAATCTCCAGCAGCGGCTGGCGCAGGGCCTTGGCGATTTCTTCGGGCTCGGGCACGTTTTGCGGGTCTTTGCAGACCCGGGCAATCAGCTCGGTGCCAGCGTTGGTGGTCAGCAGAATCAAGGTGTTCTTGAAGTCGATCACGCGACCTTCGCCGTCCTCCATCACGCCTTTGTCGAAGACCTGGAAGAAAATCTCATGCACGTCCGGGTGGGCTTTTTCCACCTCGTCCAGCAGCACCACGCTGTAGGGTTTACGCCGCACGGCTTCGGTCAGTACGCCGCCTTCGCCATAGCCGATGTAGCCCGGTGGCGCGCCCTTGAGCGTGGACACCGTGTGGGCTTCCTGGAATTCGCTCATGTTGATGGTGATGACGTTCTGCTCGCCGCCGTACATGGCTTCGGCCAGGGCCAGGGCGGTTTCGGTCTTGCCCACGCCGGAGGTGCCGGCGAGCATGAACACGCCAATCGGTTTGCTCGGGTTGTCGAGGCCGGCGCGGGAGGTCTGGATGCGCTTGGCGATCATCTGCAAAGCGTGGTCCTGGCCGATGATGCGTTTCTTCAAGTGCTGGTCGAGGTTGAGCACGGTTTCCAGTTCGTTACGGGCCATGCGGCCCACCGGAATACCGGTCCAGTCGGCGACCACCGAGGCTACGGCCTGGTAATCCACAGTCGGCAGGATCAACGGGGTTTCGCCTTGCAGGGCGCTGAGACGCTGTTGCAGGTCCACCAGTTTTTCGCGCAAGGCGTGGCTGGTCTCGCTGCCGTCCTCGCTGTCCACCACACCGACGCGCTCGCGCAGGGTGGCGCGGGTGGCGAGCAATTCGTCTACCAGGGTTTTCTCTTCGGCCCAGCGACTTTCCAGCTCGGCGAGGCGTTCGCGTTCGGCACTCAGCAGGTTTTCGCTTTGGATTTGGCGGGCGCCGATGACGATGCCGATGGCGTGCTCGCGGGCGATGATCTGCAGCTCGGTTTCCAACGCCTCGATGCGCCGACGGCTGTCGTCCACTTCGGCCGGCACGGCATGCAGGCTGATGGCGACCCGGGCGCAGGCGGTGTCCAGCAGGCTCACGGATTTGTCCGGCAACTGGCGCGCCGGGATGTAGCGGTGAGACAGCTTGACCGACGCTTCCAGGGCTTCGTCGAGGATCTGCACCTGATGGTGTTTTTCCATCGTCGAGGCCACGCCGCGCATCATCAGCAACGCCTTGTCTTCCGACGGCTCGGCCACTTGCACCACCTGGAAGCGACGAGTCAGGGCCGGGTCTTTTTCAATGTGCTTCTTGTACTCGGCCCACGTCGTGGCGGCCACGGTGCGCAACGTGCCCCGGGCCAGAGCCGGTTTCAGCAGGTTGGCCGCATCCCCGGTACCGGCGGCGCCACCGGCACCTACCAGCGTGTGGGCTTCGTCGATAAACAGGATGATCGGTTTCGGCGAGGCCTGGACGTCTTCGATGACCTGGCGCAGGCGCTGTTCGAATTCACCTTTCATGCTCGCGCCGGCCTGCAACAGGCCGACATCGAGGCTGCGCAGTTCCACGTCTTTGAGCGCAGGCGGCACGTCACCGGCGACGATGCGCAGGGCAAAGCCTTCGACCACCGCGGTTTTACCGACACCGGCTTCACCGGTCAGAATCGGGTTGTTCTGCCGACGACGCATGAGGATGTCCACCAGCTGGCGGATCTCTTCGTCACGGCCGACAATCGGGTCAAGCTTGCCGCTGCGGGCCTGCTCGGTGAGGTCGACGGTAAAACGCTTGAGCGCTTCCTGCTTGCCCATGGCGCTGGGGGCCATGGCGCCGCTGGCTTCACCGGGCACGCTGCCTGCGTTGAAACCATCGCTGGCGCTGAGCGCATTTTCCGGCGAGTCGCCGACGTATTCGTCGAACCGCTCGCTCAGGGCCTCGACCTTGATCTTGTCAAACTCTGCCGACAGCCCGAGCAGCCCGTGGCGCAGGCTCGGCGTCTTGAGGATGCCCAGCACCAGGTAACCGGTACGCACCTGGCTTTCGCCGAACATCAGGCTGCCGTAGACCCAGCCACGTTCCACGGCTTCTTCCACATGGGAGGACAAGTCAGTGATTGATGTCGAGCCCCGTGGCAAACGATCCAGGGCTTCGGTCAGATCTCGGGCCAGGCGTGCCGGTTCGATATTGAACTGGCGGATAATGCGGTGCAGGTCCGAGTCCTGCAATTGCAGCAACTGATGAAACCAGTGGGCCAGTTCCACATAAGGGTTGCCACGCAACTTGCAAAACACGGTGGCGGCTTCGATGGCTTTGTAGGCCACGCTGTTTAACTTGCCGAACAACGCGGCGCGACTGATTTCACCCATGCTCATGGCTCCTTGAGGTCTGTGAGGTGTTGGCTTGCTCGGCGTAATGCCGGGCCAGTATTAAATCCTTGGCATCTGTTTCGGGCCGGCCCAGCCAGGTATTGAACCCCAGACGGAAGCGGCCATTGAGTTGCAACGCCGGTACTTCGGGCTGTTCCAGGATCAGGTTCAAGTCCCAGTCCAGTTCATGGCCCAGGTATTCGGCCACCCAGGCCACCAGCTCATTGAAAGGTTGGCTGCCGGGCAGCATGCCCATGTAGTCATCGAGCTTGAGCGGCCCCAGGCGAATGCGGAATTTGTGCTGGCGATCCCAGACGTAACGACCCAGGCAAAAACCCATGCCCAATTGATGGGCGCTGACGCCCACGCGGCTGCGTTCCGGCAGCTCCAGCCATTGGCCGACGTACTCCTCGATCTCTACCGGCAGGCCGAAGTACTCGCTGATAATGGCCTTCAGGCCGTCCGGGTAGCGGGTTTGTGCCGACAGATGACCGCTGTAATGCAGCTTCGCCGTGTCGGGGATCAGCCCTTGTTTGAGCAGGCTCGGCATACCCCGGCCGCTCAGTGCCGCCAGGCGTGCCGACCAGTAGTCATCGTCCGGGCGATCATGGCTGACCGTCGGTCGCGCTTCGGCCCAGGCCCGATAAAACAGGCTCAGCAGGCGATGGTGGAACACATCCAGGAAGCGTTTGCTGGTGCTGTCGGCGTTGTTGCGCTGGCGTTCGCGCACATACTCAGTGATGTGCAGCGGCAACGGGCCGTTGGGGCCGCCGAGGCCGAAAAAGAACTGCTCCAGCCGCGCCGGCGCACCGTCGATACCCGGCTGTACCGAGGCCAGGGTCGCCGGGGCGAAGGTGCAATCGGCCTGTTGCCCAAGGCGCAGCGGATCATCGGCCAGGCGCAACGAATGGCCCAGGCGCGGCAGCTCAGGCGATTCGCACTCGATGCGCCGCAACGCCTGGAAGAAGTCATATTCCCAGGGCTCCTGGTGCATCGCCTCCAGGGTACTCACAGGGTCGGACGGCGTCCGGGCTTGGCTTTCCATCGCATGATCTCGCCGCGTTCGGTGGTACGGATCACCGTCTCGGTAAAACTGTTGATCGACACGTAGCGTGCCAGGAAGCGTTCGAACACTGCGCCGAGCAAGAAAACCCCGGTGCCGCGAAACGCGTTTTCATCGAATTCCAGGGTGATCTCCAGGCCACGGCCAAACACGATCGGGCCCGGCATTGGCAAGCGTCGGGTGCAGGCTTTGCTGCTGACTTCGCGCAGGCCTTCGATCTGCAATTGCAGCGCCGTATCGTTGCTGTCGCCGTACAGGCGCAGCAGTTCGCGCAGGGCGGCGGCGCCCTGGCCTTGCTCGCTGAGGGACAGGTAGTTCAGCGAAAGCTGGCTGATCAACCGCCAGGCCTTGGCGTCATGGGCATGGCTGGCGCGTGGGCGGCTCGGGCCTGCCACGCACCGCACCGCCGCTACAGGTGCGCTGTCTGCCAGGGTGAAGTCGGTCTTGCCATTGCCCACGCTCATGAATAGCGGCAGGTCGCGGTTGGTGCATAACGCCGTTACGCCCAGTTGGCGCAGGTCGTGGCGATAGGGTGCCTGCTGGCTGTCCACCAGGCTGACGAAGGTTTCGCTGCCGATGTAAGTCGAGCGCGGGCCGTTGCGCCGCTGGCCGCTGGACAGCACGCGTGGTTCGCGCCGCACCGTGTACCAGGCCTGATCGCGGCCGTAACGAGACGGATCACGTACCGTATAGAACGGCAAAAAGGGCTGCTCTGACCCGGTCCCATGGCCGGTGAGGGCGGTCAGGGAATGAATCTCGAAATCCATCGGCCGGGTGCGGTCGGCGATCACATGGTGTTCATGGACCCGTTCCGACAAGTGGATGCGATCCAGGCGCTTGGGAAACAAGTTGATTGCCGGGGTGCAGAACGGCAGGAACTGTGCGGCACCGACACTGCCTTCCAGGCTCGGATCGTGACGGTCGAACAGCACGATCAACTCCAGTTCCTGGCCGTCGCAGCGTTTGACCGCACGGTTCAACTGGGTGAAGTCGACAAACAGAAAGCGGTGGGGCAGGGCGAAGTATTCCTGCAACAGGCGATAGCCCTGGAAGGCTCGCGAGACCACTGGCAGCGCGGCGTCGGTATCGTCGAATCCCACGGAAAGCAGTGCATCCTGCGGCAGGCGTTCCACCCAATCGCTGCCGGGTTGACGGGCGAACACGGCGCAGGTGTTGCCCAGCAGTTGTTCGTAGAGGCGGAAAGGCTGCTCGTCGGCGCCGCTGAGGTACAGCGGCAGGTTGTCCAGGGTCAGGCTGTTGAATGGCAGTTCGGCCCCGGTACGCAGGGTCAGGCGCAGGCCGGCCTTGGCCTTGGGTTCACTGGCGGCCAGGCGCCCGAGCACGGCGGACGGGTTGCCGAAGTACTCGGCCCGGCTGACCTGCAGCGGCCACAACGTCACCGCGTGGGCGGTGCGGTACTCGCAGCAGGTTTGGGTTTCGCGACCCAGGGCGGCACGCAGGACTGTGTCCCGGGGCAGCGGGAAGCCGCTGCTCAGCGAGCCTTCATCGGGGTCGGCCTGCAGTTGCACCACGGTCATCGATGGTGTCGGCGCCAGGTAATGGGGGTAAGCGATTTCCAGCAAGTTGTGGGTGAAGGTCGGGTATTCAGCGTCGAGCTTGAGCTGTACTCGCGCCGTCAGGTAGGCGAACCCTTCCAGCAAGCGCTCGACGTACGGGTCGGCGCAGTCCATACCGGACAACGTCAGCCGACTGGCGATTTTCGGGTATTCCTGGGCGAACTCCGCCGCGCTTTCGCGCACGTGGAGCAACTCCTGGTTGTACAGTTCCAGCAGGCGCGGGTTCATGAGCGTCTCCGCTGGTCGGCGTTGACCACCCGCACATGGCCGGATTCCAGGTCCAGGTCGGTTTGCAGCATCAGGCGCAGCGGCACTGGCTGGGCCCAGAGGTCGCCTTCGATCTCGAAACTCAGGGCGTTGTGGTTCATTTCGGCGGACGCCCGGGCCCGCACGCGCAGGGTATGGCGCAGAATCCGCGGTTCGAACGTGGCGATGGCCTGGTGGATCAGTGCTTCAAGCGCCGCGATATCGACGTTCGACGCACTGTTGCCGGCCAGGGCCGGCAACCCGAAGTTGATCACCGAAGTACCGGCCGGGGTGTGCAACGTCGCATCGGCGCCGAGCAATGAAGTGGTGTTGAGCAGCCACGCCAAGTCCCGCAGCACCGAGGCTTTCAGTTGGGTCAGGGACAGCACGCGCTTGTCGGCGCTTTCCTTGAGGTTGCTCGGGTCGTCGTCGGTCAATCGATCCAGCAGGGACGGTTGCAGGCGATCGCGGGTGGCGATGTCGGTTATCACGAGAAATGCACCACGAAATTTTTCTGGTCCATGACGCCGGCCATGCAACCAGCACTATGAGCGACTTTCGACACTTCCATGGGCTGGCCTTTGACTTGGCGGATGGCCTGATACCGAGCGTCACAATCACGGCTCGGAGAGGGCTCGGGCGTGGAGTGCTCCACGACAATGACTTGATTGCCGGGTGCCGCGAGTTGCTTTTGTTCGGCCCAGGCATTAGCGCTCAACAGGAGGCCGCTGGAGAGCAGTATCAACAGGGTTCGTTTAGTCATATCAACCCTCAAAGCCAACCTGTCATGAGCGATGCGCAAAGTCGTGGGCGATTGCATGTGAAGTCGCTTACCAAGTGAAAAGTGCTGTGTAGTCTTTCTGATCGCCCGCACCGCGCAGGCAACTGGCACTGCGTGCGACGATCGAAGGTTCGAGCTGGCCGTTGACTTGACGAATGGCGCGGTACTCGGACCGGCATTCACGACTGTTCGCCGGGTCAACGTTCACATGCAGCACGATCACGATCGGTACGTTGTTGAAGGATTCAATGTGAGCCTTGCCCTGACGGTCGACTGCAAACTGGCAAGGCCATGGCATTTCCAGGGCAAGCATGCTCTGATCCGGTCGACGCAACACGCATTGCTGCTGGTCGTTCTCCAGCATCAATCGTTGTCCGCCCAAGGTGACGACCTGATCCTCGGAAGCTTGAGTAGTTTGCTGGCCGGCACACGCCCACAGACTCGACAACACACAGCACAAGGCCACCAGGTTTCTGCTGGATTTGATCATGTCAGCTCCCAGAACCAGATGGCTCTGGATTGGTAGGTAAGGTCGCTGTAACGGCCGATGGTAAGACCGCGATTCCAAAGGTCGATATGGTCGCCCGTGCGATTTTCTGCAGCTTCCCCAGGCTGCCGGAAACAGTCCTTGAAGAAGATGAGCCCGGTCTTGTCTTTCAACTGGCGGCGTTCGTCGGCACTTCCACCGAGAATCAGTGGCCGCCCCAGATGATGCTTCCACAGCCAGTTCGCCAGCGACTCGGCACCCCTGGCATGTTCATGCGCACATTTGGGTTCGGTATAGGTAGATTTGTTGACCTTGACGGTCAGCTCCGCATTGAGCGTCATGCTCATACGAATAGCGCACTGGTTGGCCCACGGACCATCGCAAGGCTTTGCGTCGGGATACGTAACCAGAAGGTCGGAATACGCTTTCCACAAATTGACAAACGAAGGCTTGGCCATGACTCAAACACCGGATGGGAAAGGATTGGATTCGAGCAAGCACCAAACTGCCCCCGACGCATAACGACGGGGGCATCTTCGATTACGCCTTGACGTTCTGACGGATGTTCCAGCCAAACTTGATCGGGCCGCCGTCTTTGGTGCCGTCGGCTTTCTGCGGCTGGTAGTCCACCAGCACTTTGGCGAAGTTCAGGGTGACGTTTTCGGTCAGGCGATCATCGCTACCCGAGCCGCCGGTGCTCAGGGAGGTGATCAGCACTTCTTCCAGGTTGATGATCATGTACTCGACCTGGCTTTCGCCGCCGGCCTTGCGCACGGTCAGCTTGACCTTGTCGATGTGCTTGCCGGCGGCGCAGTGCATCATCAGGTTCGGCGAGGCCTTGTCGACATACTTGGTCAGCGACAGGTCCTGGACATTCACCTTGCCGGCACCGCCGCCGCCGCCCACGTGCATATTGCCGGACTGGGACATGCCCCAGCTCCAGTTCAAGACGTCGATTTCGTCCTTGTGGGCCTTGTCCATGGACTCGCCCTTGATGTCGCCGATCTTGATGAAAATATCAACAGCCATGTTTTCTCCCTGTGTGGTCTCTACCACATTGTGTTTTTGCTGATCGTTCCCACGCTCTGCGTGGTAACGCATCGGGTGACGCTCTGCGTCCTGGGCGGCATTCCCACGCAGAGCGTGGGAACGATCACATCAAGGGCGGTGTTACGCGCCCTTGGCCGAAGGCAGCTTGGATACCAGGCGCAGCGACACGGTCAGACCTTCGAGCTGATAGTGCGGACGCAGGAAGAACTTGGAGGTGTAGTACCCCGGGTTGCCTTCCACGTCCTCGACGATCACTTCGGCCGCAGCCAATGGGTGCTGGGCCTTGGTGGTTTCGGTGGAGTGCGCCGGGTCACCGTCGACGTAGTTGAGGATCCAGTCCTGCAACCAACGCTGCATCTCGTCCTTCTCTTTGAAGGAGCCAATCTTGTCGCGCACGATGCACTTCAAGTAATGGGCGAAACGGCAGGTGGCAAACAGGTAGGGCAGGCGCGCGGCCAGGTTGGCGTTGGCGGTGGCATCCGGGTCGTCGTATTCGGCCGGTTTCTGCAACGATTGGGCGCCGATGAACGCGGCGAAATCGGTGTTTTTCTTGTGCAGCAGCGGCATGAAACCGTTCTTCGCCAGTTCCGCTTCACGGCGGTCCGAAATGGCGATTTCGGTAGGGCACTTCATGTCTACGCCGCCGTCATCGGTCGGGAAGGTGTGAGCCGGCAGGTTTTCCACTTCGCCGCCAGATTCCACGCCACGAATGCGCGAGCACCAGCCGAAGTGTTTGAACGAGCGGTTGATGTTCACCGCCATCGCGTAAGCGGCGTTGGCCCAGGTGTACTTGGAGCTGTCGGCGCCGTCGGTGTTTTCTTCGAAGGCGAAGGCTTCCACCGGGTCGGTCTTGGCGCCGTAGGGCAGGCGCGCCAGGAAGCGCGGCATGGTCAGGCCGATATAACGCGAGTCTTCCGATTCACGCAGCGAGCGCCAGCCAGCGTATTCCGGGGTGGTGAAGATCTTGGTCAGGTCGCGCGGGTTCGACAGTTCTTGCCACGAGCCCATGCCCATCACGGTCGGCGAAGCGGCTGCGATGAACGGCGAGTGCATGGCGGCGCAGACTTTCGACAACTCGCCCAGCAACTCGACATCCGGCGGCGACTGGTCGAAGTAGTAATCGCCCACCAGGCAACCGTAAGGTTCGCCACCGAACTGGCCGTATTCTTCCTCGTACATCTTCTTGAAGATCGGGCTCTGGTCCCACGCAGTGCCCTTGAATTTCTTCAGGGTCTTGTGCAGGTCGGTCTTGGAGATGTTGAGCACGCGGATCTTGAGCTGCTCGTCGCTCTCGGTGTTGTTGACCAGGTAGTGCAGGCCACGCCAGGCGCTTTCCAGTTGTTGGAAGTCCGGGTGATGGATGACCTGATTCACCTGGGCGGTGAGCTTGGCGTCGATGGCGGCAATGATCGACTCGATCGACTTGATCGCGTCGTTGGACACCAGGTCGGTCTGCGCCAGAGCCTGTTCGGCCAGGGTGCGCACAGCAGTCTCGACGGCTTCGCGAGCGCGGTCGGTCTTGGGTTTGAATTCTTGCAGCAGCAGGGAGGCGAACTCGCTGGCTTCTTCGGTGGTGCCCAGTGTCTGAGCGTCTGCACGTACTGAATCGGTCATGATCATTCGTCCTGATTAAGCCTGAGGCTCGGCTGGCTTCGGCGCACTGGCAAGCGCCTGGAGCAGCGCCGGGTCCTTGATGGCCTTCATGATGATTTCTTCGGCGCCAGTCTTGCCGTCCATGTAGGTCAGCAGGTTGGCCAGTTGGGTGCGCGCTTCGAGTAGCTTGTTCAGCGAGTCGACCTTGCGCGCCACGGCGGCGGGGCTGAAGTCGTCCATGCTTTCAAAGGTGATGTCCAGGCTCAGGTTGCCTTCGCCGGTCAGCTCGTTGGGCACGTGGAACGCGACGCGTGGCTGCATGGCCTTGAGGCGCGAGTCGAAGTTGTCGACGTCCACTTCAAGGAACTTGCGATCGGCAACAGGGGCCAGGGGCTCGGCCGGCTTGCCGGCAAGGTCAGCCATAACGCCCATTACGAAGGGCAACTGGACCTTTTTTTCGGCGCCGTAGAGCTCGACGTCGTACTCGATCTGCACTCGAGGCGCGCGGTTGCGCGCGATGAATTTCTGAGAACTTTGCTTCGCCACGTTGCTGCTCCTGGTCGCTCAAGCGACGGTGTTGGCGTCATCGGTGGTACCGGTGACGTGACTGCGTGATCCTTTCGCTTTTATTCGCTGTCTGGTCCGCGCAGGTTTTCAAATTGGCTCATGCCGTCGGGAATCAGGTTGCGCACGATGGCTGCAAAGTCGGCGTGCACCAGATTCTTTGCCCGGTTCAACAGCACCGGCAGCGGGCTGGAAGGCTCTTGACGCGTGTAGTACGCAAGAATCCGGTCCAGGCTGCGCAGCACGTCGTCGCGGTTGTTGATTTCGCCAGTGCCGGTACTGCGCGGTGCGCTCGGTGCGGTGGCGTATTCAACTGGCGCGGCGCTGTCGTCGCTAACGGCATCGGGCAGGGGGCCGTCGCCGCTCTGGGGGGCGAACTGACCGAGGATCTGCAGGGCCATTTTGATCGGCTGCTTCAACGGGCCGAGGTCAACGCCCTGGGCGGAACCGACGTATTCGCTAACCTGTTGCTCAATGGTCTCGGCGGCATTGCGGGCCTCGTGCAAGGCCGCGCGGGTGATTTCCAGTTGCTCGGGATCGCTGCCGAGGAACGCCCCGGCGAGCTGCTCGGAGCCGAGGCTTTCATCAGGGAAGCTTTGCAGGCCGCTGGCATTGGCGGCGGCGCGCAGGCTGACAGGGCCAAAGGTGCGCGAGCGGGCCAGGATGCTTTCGCGCAGCAGGCGGATCGTGGTGTCCGACGTCAGGCCGGCAAGGGCATTGATGCGCACGGTAGGATCGTTGTCGTCATCGGCATCCAGTCGCGGATGCAGGTCGGCCCAGTATTGCTTGAGTAATTCGCCGATCAGCGTCAGGACGCGGGCCAGGCCCGTGACGCCTTCGAGGGCAAGGGAGCTTTGCAAAAGGAAATGGGTGATACGCAGGTCTTTACTGCGTTGCAACAACTCCAGGCTTTGTTGCTGGATGCTGCTCCATTCAGGGGGTTCGGCAGGCAATATCGAATCGCCCATGCTGCGCTCGGGCTGGCCGCGGGAGTCGCGTTCCAGGCGCAAAAATGCCTGGTCATATTCCAGATCTTCACCACAAGGCGAAGTCTCGGAAACGGCGGCGAGCAGCGAAGGTACTTCCACTGAATTTGATCTCCCTATCGCCCGCTGACAGAGTCGGGCATTTCACACGCGAGTTCGCGATGGAACTTCACATGTTTCCTTGACGGTAATTGCTCTTTTGAGGGGCAATGATCTTGAAGTACCGCCGCTCATATTCAAGAACTTGCGCATTTTTGGTGTAGTACTTATGCCTTGTCAAGGTAAGCTATTATCCTGTGCGACAGATGTGAGGTGCTTAACAACCCGCGCGACCGGTTGGTCGAGGCGGGCACTTATGCAGGTTTTTTGTCACGAAAGCCGGTTAAGATCAGCGATCATGCTGGTTGAAAGGCGTTTTCGACGTTGTTTGCAAGGTATGTCGGCGAGAGTCACTCGGGCGTAGGCCCTCACTCGCCTGCGCGCAAAGTGTTCAGCAAGGAGGCAAGATGTCGCTGTGTTTGACTATCACTAGTTATCACAAGATTACCCCAGGTCAGTGCTCTGAAAAATCCATGGATCGGGGCATGATGGCAATTGGCCGTAATTCTGATAATGACTGGGTATTGCCTGATCCTCAGCGCCTTATTTCCGGCAAACATTGCGTTATTCAATACAAAGATGGCCGCTACTATTTAACCGATAACAGCACTAATGGTGTGGAATTGGTCAAGGCCGGCATTCGTCTGCGCAAGGGAAACAGCGAGCCATTGCAGGATGGCGAAGTTATCCGTATCGGTGATTATGACATCCAGGCGCGCATCGACTTCAGTCTGCCGGTGACTGACAGCAACCCTTTCGCCGATTCGTCCAACAGCTTCGAGGCCCTGATGGGGCACCAGGGCGCTGTTGCGAATACACCGACGTCGTTGCCCATGACACCGCCCGCACATTTCCAGGGCGGGTCGGCCATGGACACCGTGTCGGACCTTTTCGACTTTCTGTCACCGACCAGCGTCCCGCCTGCCACCCAGCCCGACCATGTCCCGGCCGAGCAGCATGACTTCCGCCCACCGACCCCGATTCCCAACCCAACGCCCGTGGCGGTGCCTGTACCGTTGGCGTCGGCCTCGGTGATTCCGGAAGATTGGGACCTGTTCAGCGATAAGTCTGCGCCGGTTGCGGTTGCCCCGCCGCCTGTCGCCCCCTTGCCTGTCGCAGAGGTTGCGCCGTCACCCGCGCCTCAAATCAGCACACCGATCGCGCCGGCACCCCTGCGTGAACCGCCCGTGGCCATCGTCGAACGCGAGGTCAATCCGGTCAGCCCGGCCGACAATTCCCAACCCGACTTGTTGCAAGCCTTCCTGCGCGGCGCAGGGCTGGATCAGTTGCGCCTGGACAAGGCCCAGGCCGAAGCGCAGATGGAAAGCATTGGCCGCAGTTATCGGCTGATGGTCGAAGGCCTGATCGATGTCTTGCGCGCCCGCAGCAGCCTCAAGGGCGAGTTCCGCATTCAGCAGACGATGATTCAACCTGTGGAAAACAATCCGCTGAAATTCGCTCCCAACGTCGATGAGGCCTTGCTGTTGCTGCTGCGCCACAGCAGTCAGGCGTTCATGGCGCCGGACCTGGCGGTGCGCGATAGCTTCGACGACTTGCGTGCCCACCAATTGGCGGTGATGGCCGGTGTGGAAGCAGCGATCAAGCACCTGCTGGCGCGCTTCGAGCCGGCGCAACTGGAAGAGCGCATGGGCAAGCCCGGTGGCCTGTCGAGCCTTTTCAATGGCTCGCGACAGGCCCAGTACTGGCAGCAGTTCACCGAGCTCTACAGCAAGATTTCCCGCGAGGCCCAAGAGGATTTCCAGGACTTGTTCGGTCGGGAATTCAGCCGCGCCTACGAAGAGCACAGTACAAGGCCGCGCCACGGCTGAGCACCGACTCATAACGCGATACATAGCAACGAACGGAACAATGGATAGCTGAAACGTCATTGAGGACGCAGGATGATTCACAGGTTTTTACTCGCAGTTGCCACCGCGCTTCTGCTGACCGCGTGTGCGAAGGATACGGCCAAACCCCAGCCCGAAGTGGCTGAGGCCGAGGCCGAGGCCGACACCGCCGCCGTCGAGTTGCACTTCCACGCCATCGCCGGACTCAACCCCGGTAGCACCGGCCAGCCGGCCCCGGTCCGGGTGCGCATTTTCGAATTGAAAAATGCCGCCACCTTCGGCCGTTCCGATTATTTCGCCCTGGCCGAACGAGCCCAGGCGACGCTCGGCGCGGATCTGCTCGACCAGGACGAAGTACTGGTCGAGCCCGGCCAGCAATTGAGCTTGAAACGCGACCTCGACCCGGCCACCCGCCACATCGGTGTGCTGGTGGGGTATCGCGAACTGGATCAGGCGCAGTGGCGCACGGTGATGAATGTTCCGCCGCGCCAATACACCGAATACCAGATCAGCCTCGATGTGCGCGCCGTGCGCAGCGCCGTCGTTGTTCCCCCATCCAGCCCTGCCCAATAAACAATCGGAGCCCCCCATGTCCTGGAACAATCGCGTGGTCTGGTCGGAAGGCATGTTCATTGGAACGCAGCACTTCCAGCAGCATGACCGTTATCTGGAAAACCTCATCGACGCCCGAAGCCGCCCGTTGTCGGCCGGTGCCTGGGGTTTTTCCGAATTGCTGATTGATCAGGGTCTGTTGGCCCAGGGCAAACTGGCAATCATCTCGGCGCGGGGCCTGTTACCGGACGGCACGCCATTCAACATTCCCCAGGATGACCTGGCGCCGAGCCCGCTGAATGTCGATGCCGACCTGCGCGATGGCCTGGTGTACCTGGCCTTGCCGCTCAAGCGTGCCGGAGCGCGTGACACCGTTGATGAAGGCGAAACCCCGGGCGCTGCGCGCTACGTGAGCCAGGTACGCGAAGTACGGGACGACAACGCGCCGTTTGAAAACCGTGCGCCAGTGGCAGTGGCTTCCAGGGCGCTGCGATTGTTGGTTGCCGAGGATGGCATCAGCGACTATGCCGCCGTCGGCCTGGTGCGAATCAAAGAGAAGCGCGCCGACCGCGCCCTGGTGCTCGACGACACTTACATCCCACCGCTGATGGATGTATCCGCCTCCAAACCCCTGGCCGCGTTTCGCAACGAACTGCTGGGCCTGCTTCATCAACGCGGCGAAGCCCTCGCCGGGCGGGTGGTCGCTTCCGGTGCCGGCGGTGCCTCGGAAATTGCCGACTTCATGCTGCTGCAACTGGTCAACCGCGCTCAGCCGTTGATCCAGCACTTGAGCCAGTTGAGCCCGTTGCACCCCGAGCGGTTCTACAGCGAGTTGGTGAGCCTGGCCGGTGAGTTTTCGACCTTTACCGCTTCCGGGCGGCGACCGCAGGAAAACCCGCAGTACCAGCACGACAACCTGGCGCTGAGTTTTGCGCCGGTGATGCAAGCCCTGCGCGAGGCGCTGTCGATGCTGATCGACAGCAAGGCCACGCCGATTCCGATCGTCGAAAAAGCCTACGGCATTCATGTGGCAATGCTGGCTGACAAGGCCCTGCTCGACAGCGCCAGTTTCATCCTGGTGGTGCGCGCCGACGTGCCTGCCGAGACCCTGCGCAGCCACTTCGGCCAACAGAGCAAGGTCGGCTCGGTGGAGCACATCCGCAACCTGGTCAACCTGCAATTGCCGGGCATCGGCCTGCTGCCGCTGCCGGTGGCGCCACGGCAGATCCCGTATCACGCAGGCTCCACCTATTACGAACTCGACCGGGGCAGCGAGCATTGGCAGCAACTGGCCAACTCCGGAGGATTTGCGTTCTACATCGCGGGGCAATTCCCGGGGCTGGACCTGGCTTTCTGGGCGATCCGAGGATAAACCGCAATGAACAACGACGATCGTACCCAGTTCATGCCGACACCCGGAGGCCGTGGCGCCGACCCGGGCCGCCTGGATCCTGGTCGCGCCCAGTCCGCGCCGCTTTCGATGCCGGCCGCGCCGGTGTTGACCGGTAAAGCTGAAGGTCTCAACCCTCTGGAGAGCGCCGCGGGCCCGCTGCTGGCTTTGATGAGCCGCTTGCGCAACACCATTGCCCACCCGGCGCCGGCGAGCCTGCGGGCGCAATTACTGGCCTACCTGCGCCAGTTCGAGGAACGCGCCGAGGCCGCCGGTGTGGTGCGCAACGATGTGTTGCTGGCCCGTTACGCGCTGTGCACTGCGCTGGATGAAGCGGTGTTGAGCACGCCGTGGGGCGGCAGCAGCGACTGGGGCAAGCAAAGTTTGCTGATCACCGTGCACAACGAAGCCAAGGGCGGCGAGAAGGTGTTCCAGCTCTTGGAGCATTGCCTGCAAAGCCCCCGCGAACGTTTGTATCTGCTGGAGCTGTTGTACCTGTGCATGTGTCTGGGTTTCGAAGGGCGTTATCGGGTCATCAACGACGGTCGCAGCCAACTGGAGGCCTTGCGTGAACGCACCAGTGCGGTCATCCGCAGCGCCCGTGGCGACTATGAGCGTGAACTGTCGCCCCATTGGCGCGGCGTCGCCGTGGCCCGCGACCGGCTGGCGCAATTCATGCCGCCCTGGATCGCCGTGGCCATCGGCGTGGCATTGCTGCTGGCACTGCTGTTCGGCCTGCGCTTGAAACTGGCCGCCGATGCCGAGCCGGTGTTTAAAAATATCCATGCGCTGGGCGAGATCCCGGTGCAGGCGATCGACCGCCCGGTGGTGCAACCGAAACTGATCGAGCGCCCCCGCCTGGCGGGCTTCCTTGCCGATGAAATCAAGGCCGGTCGGGTGGCCGTGGAAGATGCCGTTGATCGTTCCGTGGTGACCATCCGTGGCGATGAGCTGTTCGCTTCGGGCAGCGCCAGCATCGTCGACAATTTCCAGCCGCTGATGCTGCGCATCGCCGAGGCCATTCGCATGGTCAAGGGCCAAGTCCGGGTGACGGGGCACAGTGACAATCGCCCGATTGCCACCCTGCGGTTTCCATCGAACTGGGCCTTGTCCGAGGCACGGGCCACTTCGGTGCTGCAAATCCTTTCGGCCAAGACCGGCCAGCCCGAGCGCTTCAGCGCCGAAGGCCGCAGCGACACCGAGCCGCTGGCCTCGAACGCTACGACAGAGGGCCGCGCACGCAATCGTCGGGTCGAAATCACAGTATTGGCGGAGGGGGTCGAGTGAAGGCGTTTTTCAGTTTTATCGTCCGCTGGGTCATTCCGTTGCTGGGGCTGATAGCCCTGAGCCTGATCATCTGGTTTGTCGGGCCGCTGCTCGAATTCCTGGTGCCCGAAGGCCGGCGCTGGGCGCTGATCGTTCTGGTGTTCTCGGTGTGGATCGCCTACCGGGTGTTTCGCATCATTCAGGCCCGCCGTCAGGCCGCCGAAGTCATGCGCAGCCTGGCAGCGCAAACCCCACCCGACCCGACCAGCATCGCCACCGCGCAAGAGCTCGAAACCCTGCGCCAGCGCATGGACGAAGCCTTGGCGCTGTTGAAGAAAGCCAAGCTGGGCGGTGATGAGCGTCGCAATCTCTACGAACTCCCTTGGTACGTGATCATCGGCCCGCCGGGTTCGGGCAAGACCACTGCGCTGGTCAATTCCGGGCTGCATTTCCCGTTGGCGGCGCAGTTGGGCGCCGGGGCGGTACGCGGCGTCGGTGGCACGCGCAATTGCGATTGGTGGTTTACCGATCAGGCCGTACTGCTCGACACCGCCGGACGCTACACCACCCAGGACAGCGATGCGACGGTGGATAAAGCTGCGTGGCTGGGCTTTCTCGGCCTGTTGAAAAAGCAGCGGGCCCGTCGCCCGATCGACGGTGCGTTTATCGCCATCAGTCTTTCCGATCTGCTGCTGGGCAGCGACGCCGAGCGCGCCGCTCATGCCGCCGCGATCCGCCTGCGTATCCAGGAGTTGTACACCCAATTGGGCGTGCGTTTTCCGATCTACCTGATGCTGACCAAACTCGATCTGGTGCCGGGGTTCATGGAGTATTTCGATACCCTGAGCAAGGAAGAGCGGACCCAGGTCTGGGGCATGACCTTTGCCCTGGATGACGGTAAAAGCAATGACAGCCCGCTGGCCCATCTGCAAAGCGAATTCGCCGGCCTGGAACAGCGCCTCAACGATCGTTTGGTGGAGCGTTTGCAACAGGAACGCGACCCGGCGCGGCGCGAGCTGATCTACGGCTTCGCGCAACAGTTCGGCGCGTTGAAAGATTGCCTGCAAAGCTTCCTTGAGGGCGTATTCAAACCCAACGCCTTTGAAGAGCGGGTGCTGTTGCGCGGGGTGTATTTCACCAGCGGCACCCAGGAAGGCAGCCCGATTGACCGGCTGATCGGCTCCATGGCCCAGAGCATGAACCTGGACCGCCAACATCTGGCGCGCCAGAACGGCACCGGGCGCAGTTACTTCATCGAAAAACTCTTCAGCGCCGTGGCTTTTGCCGAGCGTGGGCTGGTGGGGGTGAACCCGAAAGTCGAACGTCGGCGCAAGTGGATCACTCGGGGTGTGCTGGCCTCGACGGTGGCCCTGGTGCTGGTGGTCGGGACCTTGTGGGTGGTCAGCTACCGCGCCAACCAGGCGTATATTGCGCAAGTCGATCAGAAAGTCGTGCCCCTGGGCCAGACCGTGCAAAACCTCAGCCCGGCCCAGCGGGACGTGCTCACCGTATTGCCGTTGCTCAACGCGGTGAAGCACCTGGCCGGCGATGCGCCGAGCTGGGCCGAAGGCCTGGGCCTGTATCAGGGCGACATGCTGGAAGCCGAGTCCGGCAGCGTCTATCGCAAGTTGTTGATCGCGGTCTTCGCGCCACGCTTGCTCACGCGCATCGAAGAGCAACTGCATGGCGGCGGCAACTCGGACTTCCTTTATGAAGGTTTGAAGGCCTACCTGATGCTCGCCGACAGCGAGCATTACGATGCCGACTTTATCAAAGCGTGGATCGCCCTGGACTGGGACCGCAATCTGCCGCGTGACTTGCCGTCCGAGCAGCGTATGGCCCTGGCGGAGCACTTGCAGGCCCTGTTCGAGCGCCATCCGCCCACTGCACGTCTGGACCCGCGGCTGATCGACGACCTGCGTCGGCAGTTGCAACAACTGCCGGTGGCCCAGCGTGTCTACGACCGGGTCAAGCGGCAGAAACTGCCGGACGGCATCCCGGACTTTCGTATCAGCGAAGCGGCCGGGCGCGATGCGGCGCTGGTGTTCAGCCGCAAGAGCGGCAAGCCGTTGGGCGAACCCTTGAGTGGCTTCTTCACCGCCAAGGGTTATCGCCAAGGGTTTTTGCTCACCAGCCTGAACCAGACCGGCACCCTGGCTGAGGAGCAGTGGGTGCTCGGTCGCGACCAGGCAGAACAGCAGAACGTCGCCAGCCTGGCCGCCGACGTGCGTCGCCTGTATTTCCAGGATTACCAGCGCCAGTGGGACGCCTTGCTGGCTGATATCGACTTCGTGCCGATCACCAGCGTGGCCCAGGCCGCCGATGTGCTGAGGGTGATTTCCGGCCCGACCTCGCCGTTGAAAAAACTGCTGGTGGCGGTGGCGAAGGAAACCGACCTGCAACAGGAAGAACGCCTGCTGGCCGCCAAGGGTGCGCCGGTGGACGGCGGGGTCGACAAGCTCAAGGAGCGCCTGGGCACCTTGCTCGGCCATGAGCAGGCGACGCAAAACACACCGGTGTCCAGCGAAGATCCCATCACCGCGCATTTTGCTGAACTCAACAGCATCGTCAGCAAAAACGAAGGCGAGCCGGCGGTCATCGACGGCCTGCTGGCCGACATGAATGCGTTGTATGTGCAGGTCAGCGCCATGGTCGGCGCCAGCGGCGACGCCTTGCTTGGCGAAGCCAAGAACCAGGCCGCAGCGGCCGCGACACGGGTCAGCCTCAACGCCGAGCGTCAACCGGCGTTGGTGCAGGGGCTGGTCAAGTCGGTGGTCAACTCCACCACCAACACCATGATGGGCGGGGTACGCAATCAACTGAATGCGGCCTGGACCAGCGAAGTGCTGAACATCTATCGCCAGTCCCTGGCCGGGCGTTACCCGATGTCGCCAGGCAGTGCGCGAGACGCGACTCTCGACGACTTCGGTCAGTTCTTCGGCGTGGGGGGGGTGATGGACAACTACTTCCGCAAGTACCTGCAGCCGTATGTGGATACCTCGACCCAGGCCTGGCGCTGGCAACCGGGCGCCGCGCAGAAGCTCGGCATCGCCCCGGGCGTGCTGCAAACCTTCCAGCGGGCAGCGACCATCCGGGATGCATTTTTCCGTTCCGGCGGCACCCAGCCGATGGTGCGTTTCGAACTCAAACCCGTGGCGATGGACGCCAGCATCACCCAGTTTTTACTTGACCTCGATGGCCAGCAATTGAGCTACGACCACGGCCCGAGCCGTCCGACCGCCATGCAATGGCCCAACGCCGGCAGCATCGGCGTGGTACGGATCTCGATCACGCCGCCCTCGGCCAGTGGTCGGTCCGGCATCACCCTGGATGGCCCCTGGGCCTGGTTCCGCCTGTTGGAGCAATCAGACCTGACCGCCGGCAACTCGCCGGATCGCTTCAACCTGCGGCTGCGGGTCGACGGCGCCAGCGCCTCTTACGAGCTGCGGGCCAACAGCGCCTTCAACCCGTTCAAGAGCCGTGTGCTTAGTGGCTTCAGCCTGCCGGAGCGGTTATGAGCACTCCGGGTTTCTATGGAAAGTTGGCCAGTCGCGGGGACTTTGTCAGCCGTGGCTTGCCGCAGAGTTTCATCGGCCCCTGGGATTCGTGGTTGGCGGCGGGTCTGCTCGCCAGCCAGACCAGCCTCGGGGACCGTTGGCTGGATGCCTATCTGGTCAGTCCGCTGTGGCGCTTTATGGTCGGGGCCGGTGTATGTGGGCCGCAGGCCGCCGTTGGGGTGGTGATGCCGAGCATCGATCGAGTTGGCCGGTATTTTCCGCTGACCGTTGCGGTGCTGCTGGATCACGACGCTGACCCCGCGTCGGTGGTGGGCAGTTCGGATGTCTGGTTTGAACAGGTTGAGCAATTGCTGTTGAGCACGTTGAGCGTGGAGGCGAGCTTCGAAGCCTTCGGTGCAGGCCTTACGACACTGGGCAGTCCGGCGTGCCTGCCACGCACGCCAAGCAGCCGTTTTGCCGGCCTGCATCGCTTTGATGCCACCGACCCGAAGGCGCGAATGACGGCGCTTGCCGAACAAGCCTGCGAAGGCGCAAGTCTGTGGTGGGGCCAGGGTTCGGAGCGTATCGCCCCCGCTTTATTGCGGTGTCAGGGCCTGCCTGTCGCCGCCGATTTTGCGCAATTTTTGCTCGGCCAAGAAGGTGTTGTGTAGATGCGTCCAAGCGCTGAAAAGACGTTCAAGTCTGCAAGCAAGAGCCATGTCGGTATGGTCCGCCAGGTGAATGAAGACGCTTGCCTGGACCTGCCGGAAAACGGCCTGTGGGTGGTCGCCGATGGCATGGGCGGGCACGCGGCGGGCGACTACGTCAGCAGTCTGATCGTCGACAGCGTGCGCAGCATTGCCGTGGGCCGATCGCTGGACGAATACGCCGCGGCGCTGAAAAACGACCTGCTGCGGGTCAACGCCGCTGTGCGCGAAGAAACCGCCAACCGTGGCGTGACCATGATGGGCAGCACTGTGGTGTTGCTGGCGACGCGTGACTTGCGCGGGGTGTGTCTGTGGGCGGGCGACAGCCGCTTGTATCGCCTGCGTGACGGCCTGCTCGAAGGCATCTCGCGGGACCATAGTTACGTTCAGGATTTGCAGGACAGCGGCCTGCTCAGCGAAGCCGAGGCCCGGGTGCATCCACGGGCCAATATCGTCACCCGCGCCATCGGGGTCGATGCGCAACTGGACTTGGCGATGGTCGAGCTGCTGTTGATGCCCGGCGACAGTTACCTGTTGTGCAGCGACGGGCTGAACAAAACCGTCGAGGACCATGAGATCGCCGAGGTACTGAATCACGACAAGCCCGGAGAAATCGCCAGCAGTCTGGTGTCCCTGAGCCTGATGCGCGGCGCTCCGGACAACATCACCGTCATCGTCGTGAAGGTGCCTTCATGAACCCCACCGTGAACATTCTGATCCCGGGCTACGACATCGACGGTGAGATCGGCGAAGGCGCCATGGCCAGCGTTTACCTGGCGACCCAGCGCTCGCTGGAGCGCAAGGTGGCATTGAAAATCATGGCCGCCGCGCTGGCGGCCGACCCGAGCTTCTGCGAGCGCTTCCTGCGCGAAGGCAAAACCCTGGCGCGCCTGTCTCACCCACATACGGTCACCATCCATGACATCGGCAATGTCGGTGAGTTGTATTACATGGCCATGGAATACCTGCCCAACGGCACGCTCAAGGAGCGCATCGCCGCCGGCCTGACGCCGGAGCAGGGCCTGATCTACATCCGCCAGATCGCCTCGGCCCTGGGCTATGCCCATGGGCTGGGGCTGGTTCATCGCGACGTCAAACCGGCGAACATTCTGTTCCGTGCCGATGGCACGGCGGTGCTCTCGGACTTCGGCATCGCCAAGTCCCTGGACGACCGTACTCAGTTCACCCAGGCCGGTTTCGCCGTCGGCACGCCCAGCTACATGAGCCCGGAACAGGCGCGCGGCCAGGACATTGACGGCCGGGCCGACCTTTATGCCCTGGGCGTGGTGCTCTACGAAATCCTCGTCGGCAAACTGCCGTACACCGGCAACGACGCGCTCTCCACGGCCTTGGCACATTTGACCGAACCCTTGCCGGAACTGCCGGTGCACCACGGTCGTTATCAAGAGGTGCTGCGCCAGCTGTTGGCCAAGGATCCGGCCGAGCGTTTCCCGGATGCGGCAGCGCTATTGCGGGCGCTGGATAATCTGCCCGGGGAATCGGTTGAAGCAACCACGATCCGCCCGTTGCCGATTCCGGCGTCGCTGAAGTCGACCGGCGATGACCTGGCGGGATTGACGCCGGTGTCTATCGACATACCCAGCGGCCCTGTGCAGCCGCAACCCCGACCCACGCCAACTCCGCCAACCGTGAAGCCGACGCCGCAGTCCTCGATCTCGGAGCCGCGAAAGGGCTCCATGTTCGCACTCGCGGCCGTCGCGGTAGCCGTGGCGCTGGCCTTGGGCGGCGTGGGTTATTGGTGGCTGGGCCGTGATGCCAAAGTCGATGCCGACGTGAAGCCGCCGCTGGTTTCCGCGCCGCCGACCTCTACACCCCAGGTCAATACGCCGCCCGCCGTGGCGGCGATGGAGGTCGATGGCGGTCAGCGTCCGCTGCTGATGGCCGGCAAAAAAACCTTGTTCCAGCGGGTGCTCAGCAAGCCGGGTGCGACGCTCGCCAGCGAAGCGGGGGGCGCGCCTGGCAAGGCCTTGCCGGCGTTTTCCGTGCTTTACGTCTATCAGCGCAAAGAGGTTGATGGCAGCCCTTGGCTGCGTGTCGGCGCGGCGACCGATGGGCGCAGTGACGGCTGGTTACCGGCCGCGCAGGTCAGCGACTGGAAGCAAAGCCTGGTACTCAAGTTTACCGAACGCTCCGGCCGTGCGCCGGTGATGTTTCTGCGTCAGGCCGGCGACGTGGAGAAGCTGCTGGCCGACCCGTCAGCGGCAAAAAACCTGCTGCTCAAGACCCAGCAAAACCACGAAGACAATCAACGCGTGTTGGCCCTGGAACCGGCCGCGAGCGCGGTGCCGCAGAACCAGTTTTACCTGTTGCCGATCTTCGATTCGCGCGAGAGCTTCGATGAAAACGGCCAGCCGGTGCAGTTGCTGAACGTGGCGTCCATCGACCCCGGTAGTGCTCCGAAGGCTGCCGCCAGCAACACGCCAATCATTACCGCCAACGCCGACGCATTCCGCACCGCCGTGGTACTGGTGGTCGATACCACCGTGTCCATGCAGCCCTACATCGATCAGGTGCGCGAGGTCGTGCACCAGCTGCAAACCCGCATCGCCGAGCGCGGCGAGCAGGACAGCGTCAGCTTCGGCCTGGTGGGGTTTCGCAACAGCATCAAGAAAACACCGGGTCTGGAATACGTCGCTAAAACCTTGATCACCCTGGAACAGGGGCGCGACCCACAGCGCTTCATGGACTTGGCGCGGCAGGTCAAGGCGACCACGGTCTCGAGCCATTCGTTCAACGAAGATGCGTTTGCCGGTGTGATGGAAGCGGTCGAGGGCATGGATTGGTCCGGTTATGGTGGGCGCTTGATTCTGTTGGTCACCGATGCTGGCGCCTTGCGCAAGAACGACCCGTATGCCTCCACACAAATGAACGAGGCCGAAGTGCGTCAGGCTGCGCTAGGCAAGCAGATCAAAATCTACGCCTTGCACTTGCTCAGCGACGCTGGCAAGAAAACCCACGCCGGTGCGCAAAGCCAATATCGCACCCTGACCGCCGACGCCAACCCGCAGATCGGCGACCTGTACATTCCGGTGCCGGGCGCCGATGTGCGCAAGTTGGGTGAGCGGGTGGACGAAATCGGTTCGGTGTTTGCCGACCTGGTGCATCAGGTGCGCAGCAACAAGCCGCAAACCGTGCCGCTGCTGAGCGCCGCGCCGAGCCTGACCGACAAATCGGCAGCCGTCGGCTACGCGATGCACATGGACTTCCTGGGGCGTAAAGCCGCCAGCCAGGCGCCACAACTGGTCAGCGCCTGGACCGCCGACCGCGACCTCACCAACTCGGCACTGCCGGCGTTCCAGGTGTGCGTGATGCTGACCAAATTGCAGCTCAACGACTTGCAGCAATCGCTGAAACTGATCGTCGATGCCGCCCGCAAGACCCAGACCTCGCCGAAGAATTTCTTCCAGGAAATCGCCAGTGCCAGTGCCTACATGAGCCGCGATCCTTCGGCCTTGCGCAAGGGCGGCAACCTGGCCGATGGCGGGGTTCTGGGTGAGTACCTGGAAGGGCTGCCCTACCGCAGCAAGTCGTTGAGCATGACCCAGGACTTGTGGCTTTCCCTGAGCGTGGCCGAGCAGGAAGACTTTATCGACGAGCTGGATTCGAAAATCCGCCTCTACGAAACCTTCCATAACGACTTGGCCAACTGGGTGCGTTTCGGCGATGCCGAGCCGGGGGATGCCTTGTACCGCGTTCCATTGTCGACGCTGCCGTGATGCTGAACATGAGCGCGGTGCACAAGAGCCGGGGCGCTGGCAGCCAGCGCTACAGCCTGGTGATTCCACGGCTGCAACTGCGTGCCGGTGAACAATTGGCGGTGGTCGGTTCCAGCGGGTGCGGCAAAAGCACGTTGTTGGATTTGCTGGCGCTGGTGCTGGCTCCGGATCAGGCCGGGCAGTTTGATTTTGCGCCCGACCACACCAGGACAGACATCAGCGGGCTGTGGCGCGCAGATGCGCAAAGCGCCTTGGCGGACCTGCGCAGCCGGCACTTGGGCTACGTGCTGCAAACCGGTGGCCTGCTGGATTTTCTGGACGTGCGCGGCAACATCGACCTGTCGCGCAAACTGCTCGGCTTGAAAGACGACGGCAGCGTGGATCGTCTGGCCTGGGCGTTGGATATCGCCGATCAACTGGGCAAAAAGCCGGGTGATTTGTCCGTCGGCCAACGGCAACGGGTGAGTTGCGCCCGCGCCCTGGCCCATGGGCCGCGTCTGCTGCTGGCCGATGAACCGACCGCCGCCCTCGATCCGCTGAACGCTGCGCGAGTGATGCAATTGCTGGTGACCCAGGCCCGCGAACACGGCGTGTGCTGCGTTGTCGCCACCCACGACGAGTCGCTGGCACGCGCCAGCGGCTTGCAGGTGCGGCGCATCAGTTGTCGTCGCGACGTCGATGGCGGTGTCACCGCCATCCTCGGGGAGTCCAGTTGATGCGCAACACGCTAGTGGCTTCCCTGGCCTGGCAGGATTACCGCAACGATGTGTGGCTGTCGGCCTGTTCGGTACTGGCGTTGGTGGCGGTGGTCGCGCCGCTGCTGGTGCTGTTCGGCTTGAAATTCGGCCTGGTCAGCAGTTTGACCGAACGCCTGGAAAACGACCCGGCCACCCGGGAAATCATCCCCCTGGGTGGCGGCCGGTTCAGTGCCACGTTTATCGCACAGTTGAGCCAGCGCAGTGACGTGGCTTTCGCCTTGCCGCGTACCCGGCAGATTGCCGCGACGGCGGATCTGACCGCTGGCGCCGCGACGGTGACCGTCGAAATGATCCCCACCGCCGCCAACGACCCCTTGCTCGGCAGTCTTCCGGTGCCCCAAGGGCTGGATCAGGTACTGCTCAGCCAGACCGCCGCGGAAAAGCTCGGGGCCAAGGCCGGTGATTGGCTGGTGGCCAGTGTTGGCCGGCAGGTGGCCGGTCGTGGCGAAGCGCAACGCACTCGCGTCCAGGTGCTGCGCGTTCTGCCGCTGGAAGCCTTCGCCCGGGACGGATTGTTCGCGCCCTTGACGTTACTGGAAGCAGCTGAAGATTACCGGGACGGCCGCGCCGTGCCGGCGTTCGGTTGGCCAGGCGATGCGGTGGGCGTGTCGGAGCAGCGGGTGTATCCGGCGTTTCGCCTGTACGCCCGCAGCCTCAAGGATGTCGAGCCGCTACGCCAGTACTTTGCTGCGCAGAACCTGCTGGTCTCGACCCAGGCCCAGACCATCGCCCAAGTGCAATCGCTGAGCCGCAACCTGTCGATTGTGTTCTGGATCATCGCCGGATTGGCCCTGGCGGGAGCGTTCGCGGCGATTTTTGCCGGCGCGTTGGCGGCGGTCGAGCGCAAGCGCCGAGACTTGTCGGTGTTGCGCCTTCTGGGGTTTTCCACGGCGGCGTTGCTGTTGTTTGTGGTGTTGCAGGCGCTGTACAGCGCCGGCCTTGCCGCCCTATTGAGTGTCGGGCTGTATGGCCTGGCGCAATCGGGCCTGAACCATTTATTTGTGCAGATGCCAGGCGAGTACGCCAGCCATCTGCTGGCGCGCCACTACGCGTTTGCCATCGTGGCCGTGCTCGGCGTCAGCGCCGTGGCAGCGGCGTGTGGTGGCTGGCGAGTGGCGCGTATCCAGGCGTTTGAAGGAATCCGAGATGTATAAGTTACTGGGCGCCGCCGTGGCGCTGAGCCTGGCCAGCATGGGCATGGCTGGTTTGGTGAGTGCCGATGAAAGCGCAGACAAACTGGACAACCCCAAGCCGTTAGCGGATGACGTCAGCCTGCCGCTGCCGTGCGAAGGGCAGATGGTGTTTCGTTACGTCTACATCCTGGCCCAGGGCACTCTGGACGACCGCGAGATCAGCCTCGGCTATCCATTCAGTGAGGACGAGGCCGGTTATCAACAGTCGTTCATCTCCGGTTACCGCCGGGACTTTATCAACGGCCAGTTCACCCTCAAGGATCTGCCCAAGGATTGGGGCAAGACCATCACGCCGTTGATGCCCAAGACAGACAGCAAGACCCCGCTCAAACCGATGCTCTATTTCATCGGCAAATACGAGGTCACCGCCCGCCAATACGCCGAGGTCATGGCCCAGGCGCAATCGTTGGCCAGCGGCGAGCCGGCACCGGCCTGCGAGGCCTTGCAAGCCGAGATCCCGCAAGGCATGGCCGGGCGTTTGCCCAAGGTGAAATTGTCGCGATTCGAGGCCGAACGCTTCTCTGCGGTGTACAGCGCCTGGCTGACGAAATACCACAAGGACCTGCTACCGGTGAGTGGTCGCGGCACCTCGGCTGAAGAGGGCGGGCTGGGTTTTGTGCGCTTGCCGACCGAGGTCGAATGGGAATTTGCTGCCCGTGGCGGGCAGGCCGTTAGCCGCCAGGAACTGGAAGGGCGCCTGTTTCCCCGTCGTCTGGAAGGCAGCGAAGGCGACGGGCCACTGGCGGACTGGGCGGTCTTCAACCAGGTGGCCGGTGGCACTGGCCAGGCAGCGCGGCTGATGCCGATCGGTACCAAACTGCCTAACCCTATCGGCCTGTTCGACGTGATCGGCAACGCCGCCGAGATGGTCCAGGAGTCCTTCCAGCTCGTGCACGCCGGACGTCGCCAAGGCGCCTATGGCGGCTTCGTGGTCAAGGGCGGTAACTACCTGGAAGGCGAGGGCACCTTGTTCACCGGGATGCGTCGTGAGTACCCGCTGTTCGCCGCCGATGGTACCGAGCAAAGCAACGAAACCACCGGGTTCCGGGTCGCGATTGGCGCGTTGTCGGCGCCACGTTCGCGCTACAAGGAACTGTTTACCCAATGGCAGAAAGAAGGTCGGCTGGCTTCGCTGACCGATGCCATCGACGACGCCCAGGATCCGACCAAACGCCTGGACAGCATCATCTCCGCCAGTATCGACCCGCGCCTGCAAGCCGAGTTGGGGCTGGTCAACGAAGAGCTCAAGCGCAACGTCTCGCTGATCGCCCAGCAGCGCGAGGAAGCGGCCGGCAACCTGATCCAGTCGGCGGCCCTGGTGGCCGAGACCGTCAACAACTACAACATTCGCCTGACCAATTTGCAGAAGAGTCGCCAGCAGGCCGTGGACGCCAAGGACGAGGCCAGCGCCAAGCTGTTCGCCACGGCCATCGACAACGGCCGCAGCGCGCTGGACGGCGCGGTGGCGATCTACATCGACAACCTGGCAACCGGCACGCGCTACACCGATGCCGTGATCCAGGCGCAGCTTCAACGTATCAAGGAAGAGTTGGATCGCAAGCCAGTGCTGGGCAAGAGCCTGGTCACGCGCGCGACGTTATTCGTGCGCCATGTCGGTGATTATCGTCAGCAACGACGCGCCGACCCGGCGACGATATTAAAGGAATTGCTCGCATCGAACGCTCAGCGGTCTTGATCGTTCGTTGTACAGCAAGCTTGGAAGGGACTCAGGCGGCGATGTGCCGTGCTGAGCTGGTCAAACTTAAAAGAGAACACAACTATGCTTTCCTCCCGTAAACCTTTTGCTTCGCTTTCCAAGCGTCATTTGGTGCTGATTGCCGTCGGCTTCAGCACCGTACTGACCGGTTGCGCCACGTCGCCGACCTCCAAGGTTGCCTCGAGCACCAAGGTCGAGTACTACCCCAACTGCTACGAGCCGGTGCAGCACCTGCGTGCCACCGATTCGAACATGACCAAGTCGGTCGTCACCGGCGCGGCCGTCGGCGCTGTCGGCGGTGCACTGCTGGGCGCCCTGACCGATTCCGAGAACCGTGGCCGCAACGCCGCCATCGGTGCAGCGGGCGGTGCCCTGGCGGGCGGCGCGGCCGGTTACTACACCGAGCGTCAGAAGCAGATCGCCGATGACAACCAGCGCATCGCGTCCTATGCCACCGACGTCAGCAAACGCGCCGCCGACATCGACCGCAGCACCGCTTACGCCAAGGCTTCGCAGCAGTGCTACCAGAGCGCGTTCACCAAACTGGTCGCCGACCGCAAGGCCAAGACCGTCAGCGACACCGAAGGCCACAAGCGCCTGGCAGAAATCGTCGCGGGCCTCAAAGAGTCCAACGACCTGATCGTTGCGGTTAACGGCAAAGCCAGCGAAGACCTGAACAACTACACCCAGGCTTACGAAAAAGACCTGCAACAAGTCGGCGTGAAGCGCACCGACGTGGTCACCGTGGCGACCGCCGACACCACACCGGTCGTGACGCCGACCAAGAGCAAAAAAGCAGTGAAAGTGGCGAAAAAACCAGTGCTGCCAACCGTGCCGAAAGAAGCGGTCAGCACCGAGAAAACCCTGCAGACCGCCCAAGCCAAACAGGCTGAAAGCAAGCAGGTCGCCAGTGCCGGCACCACTCAGGTCAACAGCATGTGCAAAAACCCGGACCTGGGCGACTGGGCACCGGTGCCTTGCCCGAATGTTTGATTGAGTTGTTGTAGGCCTTTGATCGTTCCTGCGCTTTGCGCAGGAACGATCTGCACGGGCTACGCCTTGGCGCTATGCGCCGCCTTCGTATTTGCACGCCTTGGCAACTTCCATAGGAGATACCGAACTTGTCGATGTAGGCTTTTTTCAGAGAGGGCGCATTGCAGTCGCTGCGATGATCACTGGCAAACATCCAACGTGGACGCCATGATTTTAAGAGTTACTTTAGGTTTGATTATTTATCTGTTGGTGATTGCTCTGTATTTCATTGTTCATGATTATGGGGTTGTTTTTTATAAGACTCATATGGGCGGATTTACAGCGAGAGGGGTCGCAATAGGTGGCACTGCGGAACTGACATTTTATTTTTTTATTTTCGTAAACATTGTTGTATTTGTTATGCCAATGTTGGTGGCAAAAATTGTGCCGATAGTGCTGATGGTCGCTATCGTGCTTTTCTATTTCCTTCCCGAAAATCCGGTTCGTGCAATGGCCTATAGCGGGCTTACGTTCAGTATGAGCATTTTGGCGCTGGTCACTCGTTTAATAGTGGATCGACAAATGCCCCAGCGGAAAATTTACTCTAATTCATGATCAGGCAGCCAGCCCATGTCCTTTAACCGCTACTACCAAAGCGATGATTAAGTTCGCTGGCATCCTCCTGCTCTTCATCTCCCTGGCTAGCGGCGCGGCACAGCAGGTCTACAACAACCATGTTTATGTCGAAAACCGCTGCGACCAACCGTTGGAAATGAAGATTTCCAACAGCTCCAATCTGCACTCACTGGAGCGCAACGTGAAGGCCAAAGCGGGATCGCGCTCTTTGGTGGCGAGCTTTGCCTCTTATGGCGAAGACGTGATTGAACAAATTCCGAGCAACTATTCGCTGACCATCACCGATGCCGTCGGCACCAAGGTGGTTGACGGTGCTCAGCTGCGACAGCGCTTGAGCGGTGTAAAAAAGATTAATGACGGCACTCAGCGTGAGTGGACGATCAACGATGCGTCTATTTGCCCATGACATTCACTAGTTCAATGCCGCCGTGGGAAAAAGTTGGCTGAATGTATTCATCAGTCATACGCCTTATATGCACATGGAGAACTGACAGACATGCTGATACCCAGTGAAATAGAAGGTTACCTTACCATTGTGGCCGACAATGATTTGTTTGGCAGCCTGGCCATGTTCTGTCTGGTACTGCTCTTGACGGCACTGCATCGGGGTATCCGAGAGTCGCGCCTGCACCGAGCACTGACGTTCATTGCATTAGCGATTGTTGTCGCCATGCACGTCGCGGGTTCCTACTACGGGACTATTAATCCGGCATGAACAAAAACGTCCGCCTGTCCCTGTGCCTGTTTTTCCACGCCCAGGGATGTGTCACGTTATTGGCGATTTTGGCGACGCAAGTCATTGAGTTGCGCTGGGAAAGGCGCACCTTCATGCGACCGGCAACACCTGTGAACCCTATTAAAGGGGCAAACGCGTAATCGAGCACCAACGCGTATCGCTGGTTTGCACCGCAATACGGCCTTCGTGTCGACGCGGCACGCCGGGTTGTTTGATCCGGCGTTCAAGCAGCGGGTTGTGATCATGCATAACCCGCTTCCCGTTGATCGCGCGTAGCAAACGGGTTTCACGGGCGCGATGCAGTAATCCCCAGACTCGATGGTAGCCATGGCTGGGCAGATCGCTGACCAGCTTCACTGGTCGTCCCCCGGCTCAAGGTTCTCGCGAACCATGGCCAGTTTTTACTCTGGGCTCCAGCTCCGCCACTCCAGGCCCAAAAGCTCCCCACTCTTATCGTTGCTGTTAGTCATAAACATAACCGTTTGCCTATCCCCTTTCGTAAGGGGGAAACGGTGTCCTGTCTTTCATGGGGCTCGTTCAGTAGGAAAGATCCGGAAGTCAGATCTGAAATTTCCGCTTTCAGAGTGCTCGAGACATTTTTTGAGCTAAACGATTTATTTATCCATATCGGTAATGTTTAAGAATTTTCCTACATTCATAACTTTTCATTTTTGGCATGCTTCACGCCCCATCAGGAGGAAGTCAGTAATAAATGCGGAAATGGCTCTGAGATCTCCAAAGAAAAGGCTCTATTTCAATGGCTTTGGACGGGTTGGTCGTACGATGAAATATTAATCCGACATCTATGATTTCTCCTGATGCATATGTGGAAAATTCCTACGTGCAACAGAGATACATCATCTTGCTGTCTAGTTGGGTGTTTGCCAGTGTGCATCGCAGTGATTGCGATGCGGCCGCGTTTAAAAATGCATGGCTTCAATTAGAAAAGGCTTACGCCGTTTTTATATGCAACCCCGCGCCATTGGAGTCCCAACAGGCGATGACAGTCGTTCTAACTAAAGGCCACGGATGTCCTACTCAAACAAACTTTCTGCCCATTACCTTGAACTCGCAAAAGTCTCTGTTTCCAAAGAGAATTTTGCGGGCGAGGATGTTCGTTTTTCGAGCGAATACGAGGCACTGGAAAGCGAGTTGGGCAAAGCCCAATCCATGCACGAAATCGGTCAGATCGACTGGCTGAAAATCCGCGAAAACAGCGAAAACCTGCTGCGCACCCAGTCCAAGGATTTACGAGTCGGTGCCTGGCTGACCTGGGCCCTGTACCAACGCGAGTCCTTTCAGGGATTGCTGGCCGGCCTCGGACTGCTGCACCACCTGTGCGAGAACCACTGGGCCGAGATTCATCCGAACAAGGCTCGCACCCGCTCCGCCGCCATCAGTTGGCTGGTGCCGCGTCTCGAGCAGGTGCTGAACGAAAACGTCGCGATCAAAGAGCAACTGCTGCTGTTCCGCCGCTTGGTCGAGCACCTGGAAGGTCTCGATGCGGCCTGCACCGAGCACCTGGGCAACGACGCGCCGCTGCTGCTGCCGATCTCCCGCCGCCTGAAAAACATGGTCCAGCGTGCCGCCGACAACCAGCCGGAGCCCGGTGCTGTCGGTGCAGTGGTGGCTCAGGTCAAGCAGGTTGCGACGCAACTGTTCACCCCCGGCGCGCCGATCGACAACGAAAAAGAAGCCCACAAGGCCCTGCGCGCGCAGCAGGAAAATGCGCGCCCATTGTGCGCCTGGTGGCTGAAACAGAAAGCCACCGACCTGCGCGCCCTGCGCCTGAATCGCACCCTGCTATGGCTGCCGATCGACGCCGTGCCCGAGCGCAACGCCGAGCAAATCACCGCATTGCGCGGGCTGCCGGCCGACAAGCTGAAAATCTACCAGGACCGCTTCGAGCAGGGGCAATTCGCCGACCTGTTGGTGGAACTGGAGGCGAGCCTGGCCAAGGCGCCGTTCTGGTTCGATGGCCAGCGGCTGGTCTGGGAATGTTTGCAAGGGCTGAACGCCGAGCTGGCCATGCGCGAAGTGGAAGTCCACTTCGCGTTGTTGATTCAGCGCCTGCCCGGCATCGTCGAACTGCGTTACCACGATGGCGCGCCGTTCGCTGATCCGGCCACTCGCGCCTGGATCAGCGCCCACGTGATGCCCCATCTGCAAATCGCCAGCGCGCCGCGCAAGGTCGAAGTCAGCAGCAGCCAACCGGCCTGGGAACTGGCGCTCGAAGACGTCTTGCCGGTGCTGCGCAAGGACGGCCTTAAGGCCGCGGTGCAGATTCTCAAGCAAGGCCTGCAAGCTGCCCACGGCGGGCGCGTGCGGTTCTTCTGGCAGTTCAGCCTGGCACGGCTGTGCTTCCTGGCCAAGAAATACGAACTGGCCAAGACCCAGCTCGAAACCCTCGATTCAGAATTACAGAACTCAGGCTTGCACGCCTGGGAGCCTGATCTTGCGCTGGAAGTGCTGCACCTCCTGCATAGCTGCTGTGAGTTGTTGCCGCAGAACCACGCAGTGCGAGAACGCAAGGAAGAGATTTATCGCAGGCTGTGCCACCTCGATCTCGAAGTGGTACTCGAATAGGCCCCAGGGCCACAACCGCAAGGAGAAAAGCCATGGCCAAAGAAGGCTCGGTAGCCCCCAAGGAACGCATCAACGTCACCTTCAAACCTGCCACCGGCGGTGCTCAGGAAGAGATTGAACTGCCGCTGAAACTGCTGGCAATCGGTGACTACACCCATCGCGCGGACGAGCGCAAAGTTGAAGATCGCAAGCCGATCAGCATCGACAAGATGACCTTCGACGAAGTACTCGCCAAGCAAGAACTGCAGCTGACGCTGAGCGTGCCGAACCGTCTTCAGGAAGAGGGCGACACCGAAGAGCTGGCCGTGAAACTGCGCGTCAATTCGATGAAGGACTTCAACCCGGCCAGCCTGGTCGAGCAAGTGCCTGAGCTGAAAAAACTGATGGAGCTGCGTGACGCACTGGTGGCCCTCAAAGGCCCACTGGGTAACGCACCTGCCTTCCGCAAAGCCATCGAAGGCGTTCTCGCCGACGACGAATCGCGCGGTCGCGTACTGGGTGAGCTGGGCCTGAACGCCGCAGCCCAGGACGCCTGAGTCCCCATCAGCCAAGGAAGCCAACACTATGAGCACCAGCGCAGCGCAGCAAAAGAGTAACGAGAACGGCGAATACAGCATTCTCGACAGCATCATCGCCGAAACCCGTCTGACCCCGGACGACGAAGCCTACGGCATCGCCAAGCGTGGCGTATCGGCGTTCATCGAAGAACTGCTCAAGCCGCAGAACAACGGTGAGCCGGTCAAGAAGGCCATGGTCGACCGCATGATCGCCGAGATCGATGCCAAGCTCAGCCGTCAGATGGACGAAATCCTCCATCACCCGGACTTCCAGTCGCTGGAATCGGCGTGGCGTGGTCTGCAGTTGCTGGTCGAGCGCACCAACTTCCGCGAAAACATCAAGATCGAAATCCTCAACGTCTCCAAGCAAGACCTGCTGGACGACTTCGAAGATTCGCCGGAAGTGATGCAGGCTGGCCTGTACAAGCACATCTACACCGCTGAATACGGCCAGTTCGGAGGTCAGCCGGTGGGCGCGATCATCGCCAACTACTTCATGTCGCCAAGCTCGCCTGACGTGAAACTGATGCAGTACGTGTCGAGCGTTGCGTGCATGTCCCACGCGCCGTTCATCGCCGCTGCCGGTCCGAAATTCTTCGGCCTGGAGAGCTTCACCGGCCTGCCGGACCTGAAGGATCTGAAAGATCACTTCGAAGGCCCGCAATTCGCCAAATGGCAGAGCTTCCGTCAGTCCGAAGACTCCCGTTACATCGGCCTGACCGTGCCACGTTTCCTGCTGCGCAATCCGTACGATCCGGAAGAAAACCCGGTGAAATCGTTTGTGTACAAAGAAACCGTCGCCAACAGCCACGAGCACTACCTGTGGGGCAACACCGCCTACGCATTCGGCACCAAGCTGACCGACAGCTTCGCCAAATTCCGCTGGTGCCCGAACATCATTGGCCCGCAAAGCGGTGGCGCGGTTGAAGACCTGCCGTTGCACCACTTCGAAAGCATGGGCGAAATCGAAACCAAGATTCCGACCGAAGTGCTGGTGTCCGACCGTCGTGAATACGAGCTGGCCGAGGAAGGTTTCATTTCCCTGACCATGCGCAAAGGCAGCGACAACGCCGCGTTCTTCTCCGCAAGCTCGGTGCAAAAACCGAAGTTCTTCGGCACCAGTGCCGAAGGCAAGGCTGCAGAGCTGAACTACAAGCTCGGCACCCAGCTGCCGTACATGATGATCGTCAACCGCCTGGCTCACTACTTGAAAGTGCTGCAGCGCGAGCAACTCGGTTCGTGGAAAGAACGTACCGACCTCGAGCTGGAACTCAACAAGTGGATCCGCCAGTACGTTGCCGACCAGGAAAACCCGAGCGCCGAAGTGCGTGGCCGTCGTCCGCTGCGTGCTGCCCAGATCGTCGTCAGCGATGTTGAAGGCGAGCCAGGCTGGTACCGCGTCAGCCTGAACGTGCGCCCGCACTTCAAGTACATGGGGGCCGATTTCACCCTGTCGCTGGTTGGCAAGCTGGACAAAGAGTAAGCGGAGCTAACTCATGACTGGATACGGCAGCCTTTTCGAACGCCTGGGTGGCGACGCGGACAAACGCGTCGGCTGGAGCCGCGAGGTTTGCGCCATGGCGTCGGTGGCTGCCCATCTGGCCAAGATGCTCAGCACCCGTGCGGGCAGCGTGCAAACGCTGTCCGATTACGGGTTACCCGATCTCAACGACATGCGCCTGAGCCTGCACGACTCCCTGAGTCAGGCCCGCCTGGCCATCGAACGCTTCATCGAAGCCTACGAGCCACGCCTCTCCAACGTGCGTGTCGTTTCCCTGCCGCGAGACAACGATCAACTCAGGCTGACCTTCAGCATCGAAGGCCTGCTGGAAGTTGAAGGTTTCAAGCGTCAGGTCAGTTTTGCCGCGCGCCTGGATGGCAGCGGTCAAGTCAAGGTCAGTTAAGGAGACGACGATGTCCGGTAAACCCGCAGCCCGAGTCGGTGACCCAACCGCTTGCCCGCTCCCCGACCACAGCACCAACCCGATCGCCGCCGGTTCCAGCGACGTATTCTTCGACGGCCTCGCGGCCGCCCGCGAAGGCGATGCCTCCGAGTGTGGTGGTGCGATGGTCGGTGGGTTGGCGAGTACTGTTTGGATCAACGGTAAACCGGCGGCCACCGTCGACTCCGTAGGGAACCATGGCAATAAAGTTACCGCCGGGTCTTCAACGGTGCTTATCGGGAACGCCCATTCGCCGGCTCCGTTTGTGGCACCTCTGCCAGTGATTATTCCTGGGGTATTTAACCGTGTTTTTGCTTTTAAAACTGCCAGTGGGAAAGCCGTAGAAAGACTGAACTTCCGCATTTGTTCTGACAGTGGAATTGAGAAATTCGGAACGGCGTTGTCCGGAATGTCCGGGTGCTTTTCGACCGGTCAGAAAGCGGAACCGGTCTCGATTTTTATTACGGCGGAGTAAGGTTCTTGGAGACGATCGTTGAAGTTGATGGTGTGCCTTACACCTTTGTTACTACAGATGGTGTCACCGCGTTAAAACTCGAAAATAAAACTACCGCGAGTGACGACGTGGCTCCGGAAGATCTCAAGCTTCCGGATCTCTGGTTGATAACGCGCTCTAACGGTGTTCCTTTATTTGCAGTGAGGCCGGATGTTTGTGATAAGCCTTTTCGTATTTTGAGTGCGGAAAAACTCTATGCCGAGAAAATTCAATGGTTCGAACCGTTGGCTCGTTTTTATAGGGAGCTGATTTGGGTTAGTCCAGAGTCCAAACGGCCTGGCACAGAATCATATATCGCTTACAAACATGTCACGTGGGAGGAAATTGTCGACTTTGCAATCGTTGATCGATTGTCGGCAAGCTTTTACAGCGAGTTTCCTGGCGATTGGAAAAGCCGCACCAACGGTGGCGATGGCTACTTGATGGTATTTATCGAGGGTAAGCCTTACTGGACTGACGGTATCGGGCAAATTCCATACGCAGTTAACACCTTTCGAAAGTACTGGAGAGAAACGAAACAGGTTGATCTGGCGATCCGGAAAACCGGAGAGACGGGGATGGCCTGGGGGGACGGCAAGGCTTTCACTGGACCTGACAAGGGGCCGCAAGATGTTTACGACAATTTCATCATCCTCCGAGGATCATTGTGGGCTTCGGAAAACTTCAAGTTAACAATCAAGAAAGAGACTATCTATGACAAAGGCATTCCACATGGTTTGGAAATGGCCAATGCTATTTACGCACCAACGTCACTTCAAAGGCTGAAAAGCCCAATTGTGCAATCTGATGTGGATAAATATGGAGTGTGGAAGTGAGGGGGCGACATGTTGCTGGTTTGATCGCGCATTTAATTGTGTGTGTGCTCTACGTTCCGCTGCATAACTATGGTGTGGATGTTTACATTTCGATGTTTGGTGGTTTGACCTCCAGAGGTGTTGGCATTGGAATGACTAATGAGTTGATGTTTTATTTTTTTGTTCTGGTGAATTGCATTGTTTTTTTTGTGCCGAGAGTGAAATACAAGCTCGGAGTTGTATTGTTGATGGCCGCTCTGATTCTTTTTTATTTTTTACCGCGTTATCCGGTCCGTGCAATGGCATACAGCGTATTTGGAGCGTTTCTGTCTGTCGCGGCTATTGGTGTGCGGATCAAATTAGAGCAGGTGTTCGCCAGGTTAAAAAAATGACCTTTTTAGCTACATCAATGACCATTTTTCATGACGTCCTCTAGCTCTTCAGTTCAATTCAGGTAGCCCATTCATGTCCTTTAACCATTACTACCAAAGCGAACTCACCGCACTGCGCCAGTTGGGCCGCCGTTTCGCCGAGCGTAGTCCGGCGTTGGCGCCGTTCTTGGGCCAGGCCGGGCGGGATCCGGATGTGGAGCGGTTGCTGGAGGGTTTTGCATTCCTCACTGGCCGCCTGCGGCAGAAGCTCGATGACGAGTTGCCGGAGCTCAGCCATTCGCTGATGCACTTGCTGTGGCCGAACTACATGCGGCCGTTGCCGGCGTTCAGTATTTTGCAGTTCGACCCGCTGAAGCGTTCCGGGCCGGCGTTGCAGGTGGAGCGTGATACGCCGGTGGAAAGTGTGCCGATCGATGACGTGCGCTGCCGGTTTCGCACTTGCTACCCGACGGAAGTCCTGCCGCTGGACCTGACTGCGCTGACGTACTCGGTGAAGGGCGACGGTTCGCTGTTGAGCCTGCGCCTGGAGATGAGTTGCGACGGGCATATCGGTGAGCTGGACCTGAGTCGTCTGCGCCTGCACCTGGCCGGCGAGCGTTACATCAGTCAGATGCTTTACCTGAGCCTGTTGCGCAATCTGGAAGGCATCGAGCTGATTCCGCTGGACGCGGCCGGCAAGCCGCTCAATGGCGCCAACGGCACGCCAATGGCGTTCAGGATGCCTGGCGACCGTGTGCAGCCGGTGGGGTTTGCCGAAGAAGAAGCGTTGATCCCGTATCCGCTGAACACCTTCCGTGGCTATCGCTACTTGCAGGAATATTTCGCCTTCCAGGACAAGTTCCTGTTCGTCGATCTGAACGGTCTGGACCTGCTCAAGTCTCTGCCCGAAGACACGCTCAAGCAGATGCGTGGCCTGGAACTGCGCTTCGACATTCGCAAGAGCGGCATCCAGCGTCTGCGCCCGACCCTGGACAACGTGAAGCTCTACTGCACGCCCATCGTCAACCTGTTCAAGCACGACGCCTTGCCGATTCGCCTCGACGGCAAACAGGACGAATACCTGTTGCTGCCGGCTGAATACGACCTGGAAAACTGCGGGGTGTTTTCGGTTGAGGGCGTCACCGGCTGGAAGCCCGGTGGTCTGGGTTATCAGGAGTACGTGCCGTTCGAATCGTTCGAGCACGACCCGAGTTTCGACGTGCCGCAAAGCCGTCCGCATTACAGCATTCGCCAGCGCACCTCGTTGCTGCACGACGGTCTCGACACCTACCTGAGCTTTGGCATTCGCCACACCGAAGCTCACGAAACCCTGTCGATCGAGCTGATCTGCACCAACCAGAACCTGCCGCGCCGGCTCAAGCTCGGCGACATCTGCATGGCCTGCGAAGAGACCCCGGAGTTCCTCAGCTTCCGCAACATCACCCCGGCCACGTCGAGCTTCGCGCCGCCGCTGAGCCGTGACTTCCTGTGGAAGCTGATCAGCAACATGTCGCTCAACTACCTGTCGCTGGCCAACGTCGACGCACTCAAGGTGATTCTCGAAACCTACGACTTGCCGCGCTACTACGACCAGCACGCGGAGAAGGTCAGCAAACGCCTGCTGGGCGGGCTCAAGTCGATCAAACACCAGCACGTCGACCGGTTGCACCGAGGGTTGCCGCTGCGCGGATTGCGCACCGAGCTGACCATCGACCCGGAAGGCTATATCGGCGAAGGCGACCTGTTCGTTTTCGCTTCGGTTCTTAACGAGTTTTTCGCGCTTTACGCCAGTCTCAATTCGTACCACGAGCTGCGGGTAAAAAGCACACAGGGAGAGGTGTACCAATGGACACCACGTATGGGCCTTCAGCCTCTGCTTTAAGCGGGCTGACCCGAGGAATACGCGAGTACTCGCTGTTTCAGGCCGTGCTGCTGGTCGTCGATCGGCTGCGCGAGGCCCACCCGTACCTGAGCGAAGAGGACCTCTACGACCAGCTGGAATTCCAGGCCAACCCGAGCCTGGGTTTCCCTGGCAGCGACGTCGATCGCGTGGAGTTTTTCCGCGAGCACGGACAGATGCGTGCGCGCCTGCGTTTTAACCTGATCGGCCTGGTCGGTTCCGGTTCGCCGTTGCCGGCGTTCTACGGTGAGCAAGCGCTGGGCGACAGCGAAGACGGCAACCCGACACGGCATTTCCTCGACCTGTTCCACCATCGCCTGCAACGGCTGATGCTGCCGATCTGGCGCAAGTACCGCTACCGCGCCAGCTTCCAGAGCGGCGCCCTCGACCCGTTTTCCTCGCAGCTGTTTGCGCTGATCGGCCTGGGTGGCGAAGACATCCGCAAGGCTCAGGAACTGAACTGGAAACGCCTGCTGCCGTACCTCGGCCTGTTGAGTTTGCGGGCGCACTCGGCGGCATTGATCGAAGCGGTGCTGCGTTACTACTTCAAGCACGCCGAACTGACCATCGAGCAGTGCATCGAGCGTCGCGTGGAAATCCTCGACGAACAGCGTAACCGCCTGGGCCGCGCCAACAGCGCGCTCGGTGAAGACCTGGTGCTGGGCGAGAGCGTGCGCGATCGCAGCGGCAAGTTCCGGATTCACATCCGCGAGCTCGACTGGCAACGCTTTCACGAATTCCTGCCGATCGGTTTCGGTTACCAGCCGCTGTGCGCGCTGGTGCGGTTCACCCTGCGTGACCCGCTCGATTACGACATTCGCCTGGTCCTGCGCCAGGAAGAAATCCGCGAACTGCGCATCGGTGAGCAGAACGCCTGTCGCCTGGGGTGGACCAGTTGGCTGGGCCGCGAACACGCGGACGGCGTGGTGACCCTGGGTAGCAAAATTCATTAAGGACGTGAGACCAATGATCAACGTAGACCTGCAACAACTGATCCAGGCGCTGGACGCCGAAACCCGTCGTGACCTGGAACGTTCGGCCGAACGCTGTGTTGCCCGTGGCGGCAGCAAGATCCTCGTCGAAGACCTGTTGCTGGGCCTGCTGGAGCGCCCGCAAGGCCTGCTCGCACGCGCGCTGCAAGATGCTGAAGTCGACGCTGGCGAACTCAGCGCCGCGCTGCAATCGCGGGTCGAGCACAGCGCCTCGCGCAACCCGGTGTTCGCCCCGGAACTGGTGCAGTGGCTGCAAGATGCGTTGCTGGTGGCCAACCTCGAATTGGGCCAGAGCCAGGTCGAACAGGCCGCGTTGATCCTCGCGCTGCTGCGCAACCCGATGCGCTATGCCGGCAGCCGCTACCAGCCATTGCTGGCGAAACTGAACATTGATCGCCTGAAAGATTTTGCCCTGTCGCAGAAGGAACAACCGGCGACCGGCAAACCGGCCGTACCGGGTGAATCCCTGCTGCAACGCTTTACCCACAACCTGACCCAACAAGCCCGCGACGGCAAACTCGACCCGGTGCTGTGCCGCGATGGCGCGATTCGGCAGATGGTCGACATTCTTGCGCGCCGCCGCAAGAACAACCCGATTGTGGTCGGTGAAGCCGGCGTCGGTAAAACCGCGATCGTCGAAGGCCTGGCCTCGCGCATTGCGGCCGGTGAAGTGCCGCAAGTGCTCAAGGGCGTTGAACTGCTGTCGCTGGACATGGGCCTGCTGCAAGCCGGTGCCAGCGTCAAAGGTGAATTCGAACGTCGTCTCAAAGGCGTGATCGACGAAGTCAAAGCCTCGCCGAAACCGATCATCCTGTTCATCGACGAAGCCCACACCCTGATCGGTGCGGGCGGCAATGCCGGTGGTTCGGATGCGGCCAACCTGCTCAAGCCAGCGTTGGCCCGTGGCGAGTTGCGCACCATCGCCGCCACCACCTGGGCCGAGTACAAAAAATACTTCGAGAAAGACCCGGCCCTGGCCCGTCGTTTCCAGCCGGTGCAGTTGCACGAACCGACCGTCAGCGAAGCGGTGACCATCCTCCGCGGTCTGGCTCAGGTTTATGAGAAGAGCCACGGCATCTACCTGCGCGATGACGCGGTGGTTGCGGCGGCGGAGTTGTCGGCGCGTTACCTGGCTGGTCGACAGCTGCCGGACAAAGCCGTCGACGTCCTCGACACCGCCTGCGCCCGCGTGCGCATCAGCCTCGCCGCCGCGCCGGAAAGCCTCGAGCGTTTGCGTGGCGAACTGGCCGAAGGCGGGCGTCAGCGTCAGGCCCTGCGTCGCGATGCCGAAGCCGGTTTACTGATCGACCATGAAGCGCTCGATGCGCTGGAAGATCGCCTGGACGCCGCCGAAGACGAAAGGGCCGCCTTGGAAACCCTCTGGACCGAGCAAAAAGAGCTGGCCAAACGCTTGCTGGAGCTGCGTCAGCAACTGGCCAAGGCCCGTGAAGCCGCAGCCGTCGAGCCGACCGTCACGGTGGAAGAAGACGCCGAAGGCACGGTGATCGAGACCCTCGAAGCGAGTGTGGACGAAGCGCAAGGCGTCGAAGCCCTGGAAGCCGCGTTGAACGAAACCCACCGCGCCCTGACCGATGCCCAGGTCAAGGAACGCCTGGTGAGCTTTGAAGTGTGCCCGCGTCTGGTGGCTGAAGTGATCAGCGCCTGGACCGGCGTGCCGTTGGCGCAACTGGCCCGTGAGCACAACGCCAAGGTCGCGAGCTTCGCCACCGACCTGCGCACGCGGATTCGCGGACAGGAACAAGCCGTCCATGCACTCGACCGCTCGATGCGCGCCACTGCGGCTGGCCTGAACAAACCCGACGCGCCGGTAGGTGTGTTCCTGCTGGTCGGCCCGAGTGGCGTCGGCAAGACCGAAACCGCGCTGGCGCTGGCCGACTTGCTGTACGGCGGTGATCGTTTCATCACCACCATCAACATGTCCGAGTTCCAGGAGAAACACACCGTCTCGCGCCTGATCGGTGCACCGCCGGGCTACGTCGGGTACGGCGAAGGCGGCATGCTCACCGAAGCCGTGCGGCAGAAACCGTACTCCGTCGTGCTGCTCGACGAAGTCGAAAAAGCTGACCCGGACGTGCTGAACCTGTTCTACCAAATCTTCGACAAAGGCGTGGCCAACGATGGGGAAGGGCGTGAAATCGACTTCCGCAATACGCTGATCCTGATGACCTCGAACCTGGGCAGCGACCGCATCAGCGAACTCTGCGAAAACGGAGCGCGGCCAACTGCTGAAGTCCTCGAAGAAACCATTCGCCCGGTGCTCAGCAAACATTTCAAACCGGCGTTGCTGGCGCGGATGCGTGTAGTGCCGTACTACCCGGTCGGTGGCCCGGTGCTGCGCGAGCTGATCGAAATCAAACTGGGCCGTCTGGGCGAACGCCTGAACCGCCGTCAGCTGGAGTTCACTTACTGCCAGAACCTTGTCGATCACCTGGCCGAGCGTTGCACCCAAAGCGACAGCGGCGCGCGGCTGATCGATCACTTGCTCGACCTGCACGTGCTGCCGTTGGTGGCGGATCGTCTGCTTGTCGCGATGGCCACCGGTGAAAGCCTCAAGCGCGTTCACGCAACGCTCGATGGTGACGCTAGCGTGACCTGCGAGTTCGCCTGAGGTGAGCGTGATGTTCACTCGAGTGCCGCAACCGCTGGTCTATGCCGAAGCCTTGCTGGCGAAGTTCGCCAGCTTGTCGTGCGCGGCTGACGGCGCAGCGCTGCTGGGTGACTTCGTGCGCGCGGTGGCCGAACTCAGTGGCTGTGAGTTGAGTCAGCTGTACCTGCTCGACGCCACCCACACCAGCCTTGGGCTGAACGCCGAGTGTTTGCAGGGCATCCTGCAGCCACGGGAAACCGCGAGCCTGCCAGCCGACTACAACGGTGAGCAACTGCTGCAGTTTTCCCTGTGCCAGAACCGTGTGCTCAGCCTCACCGGGCTCAGTGGCAGCCTGCACGAGACCAGTTTCCTGCCGGAGCAGGCCGTGCCGTGGCAGTCATTGTTGTGCGTGCCGTTGCTCAACCCGCAAAAAGCGGTGGTCGGCCTGCTGCTGTGCGCCAGCCGTGAACAGGTCGAGTTGCAGGGGTTTGCCGATTCGCTCGGGCAACTGGGTTCGTTCGTGCTTGGGCAATTGCACTTGCTGCAACGCCTGCGCCGGCCGGTGGGCGATGTGTCGCCGATGCCCAGCAGCGTGCCGAGTGCCAGCGGTTATGGCTTGATCGGCAAAAGCTCGGCGATGCGCCAGACCTACCAGTTGATCAGTAAGGTTTTGCACAGCCCGTACACCGTGCTACTGCGTGGCGAAACCGGCACCGGCAAGGAAGTGGTAGCGCGGGCCATCCACGACTGCGGGCCGCGCCGTTCCCAGGCGTTCATCGTGCAGAACTGCGCGGCGTTCCCCGAGAACCTGCTGGAAAGTGAGCTGTTCGGCTACCGCAAAGGCGCCTTCACCGGCGCCGACCGTGACCGCGCCGGGCTGTTCGATGCGGCCAACGGCGGGACCTTGTTGCTGGACGAAATCGGTGACATGCCGCTGTCCCTGCAAGCCAAGCTGTTGCGGGTATTGCAGGAAGGCGAGATTCGTCCGCTGGGTTCCAACGACACCCACAAGATCGACGTGCGCATCATCGCCGCGACTCACCGCGACCTGGCAGTGCTGGTCAGCGAAGGCAAGTTCCGCGAAGACCTGTACTACCGCCTCGCGCAGTTTCCGATTGAACTGCCGGCCTTGCGCCAGCGCGAGGGCGACATCCTCGACCTGGCCCGACACTTCGCCGATAAGGCCTGCACCTTTCTGCAACGCGATGCGGTGCGCTGGTCCGACGCGGCGCTCGATCACCTGTCGAGCTACGCCTTTCCCGGCAACGTCCGTGAACTCAAAGGTTTGGTCGAGCGCGCCGTGTTGCTCTGCGAAGGCGGCGAGTTGCTGGCCGAGCATTTCTCGCTGCGCATCGATGTCGCACCGCAGGAAAGCAGCCTGAACCTGCGCGCACGCCTTGAGCAGGTCGAGCGCAGTCTGTTGCTCGATTGCCTGCGCAAAAACGACGGCAACCAGACCCTCGCCGCCCGCGAACTCGGCCTGCCACGGCGCACGCTGCTGTACCGCCTCGGGCGCCTGAACATCAACTTGGGTGATTTCGATGGCTGACCTTTTTTGCAGTCACCCAAGGACTGTGGCGAGGGAGCTTGCTCCCGCTGGGCTGCGCAGCAGCCCTAAAACCATGCGCTGCGGTGTTGCAGTGAAACCGCATCTGCTGTTTTACGACTGCTGCGCACCCGAGCGGGAGCTAGCTCCCTCGCCACAGGTGATTGGCATCGACTTCACCTCATTCGCTTCTGTCAGCGCTGCCCTCAAGGGTCGGCGCTTTGTGCATTGTTTAGCCCTGGAGACCCTCTGATGCCTGTTCGTCACTGGCAAGCCGTCCTGCTGACCCTCGTCGTTCTATGCGGCCTCGGGGGCTGTAGTGGCAATTACAAATTCAACGACAACACCTATCGCCCTCTGGGTGATCCGCAGGCGGTCAATCGCGGCAAGTGACCGCAAGGAGCGACATCATGGAACTGGTTTTCGAAATGCTGAACACCAAGCAGTTCGTGCCTACGGATTTGTGCCAAAAGACCTTCAAGCAGGCTGGTGGTGTGATCGGGCGGGGCGAGGATTGCGACTGGATCATTCCGGACCGCAAGCGTCACCTGTCCAACCATCACGCGCTGATCAGCTACCGCGACGGCACGTTTTTCCTGACCGACACCAGCAGCAATGGTATTCAGGCCAGCGAAAGCGGCGCGCGGCTGCGCAAGGGTGAAGCGCAGCGCATCGAGCACGGCAGCGTCTACGTGCTGGGGGATTTCGAAATCCGTGCGCGGCTGGTACGCGACCCGGCCACCTTCGATACCGAAGTCGGCCGCCCGCAAGCCGCCGGTAGCATCATTCCGGACGATGCGTTTCTCGACCTTGATCCGCTCATGGCGCTCGATCAACAGGAACGGGTCTACTCGGAAATCGACGAACTGAGCGCCCTCAATGCGCCGCCTCAGGAGCCGCGTCAGCGTGCCGATTACGCGCGCATCGACATGGAAAACCTGCTGGTGCCGGAACTGGTGGCCGCACCTGCCGCACCGGAATCTGCGCCGGCATCCAAGGCGGTCGAGCGTCAAAGCGAAGGCTTCTGGGAGCATTTCGGCGATGCGCTGGGCGTCGACCTCAAAGGCCTCGATCATGACAGCCGCGAAGCCCTGGCGATCAACGCCGCGCGTTTGCTCAAGCAAAGTGTTGGTGGTTTGCAGCAAAGCCTGCGCACCCGGTCGGAGCTGAAAAACGAACTGCGTCTGGCACAGACCACCGTTCAAGGCACTGGCAAGAACCCGCTGAAATTTGCCGTCGATGCCAGCGAAGCGCTGGGCATTCTGTTGCAGGGCGACAAACCCGGCCAGTTGCCGGCCGGGCAGGCGATCTCGCGGGCGTTCCGTGATTTGCAGGCGCACCAGGTGGCCTTGCTCACCGCCAGCCGCGCGGCGGTACGCGGCACCCTCGAACACTTCTCGCCAGAGCAACTGACCCTGCGTTTCGAGCGCGACGGCAACAAGCCGCTGCTGGCTACCTCGGGCAGTCGCTGGAGAGCCTACGGCCGTTATCACCAGGCGCTGCGTCAGGACGATGACTGGAGCGAGCGCCTGCTGGCGCGTGATTTCGCCCAGGCCTACGAAGAACAGATCCGCCTGATTTCCACCCTACACACCGACCACCAAGGATGATGCGCATGTCTCGCTGCAAGGCCGTAATAATCAACCTGCTGACAGCGTTCACCGCCCTGGTGCTGCTGGTCGGCTGCTCGTCGATTTCGCCGTATTCCACCGTCACCAAGCTCAACCTCAAGCTGACCGCCAGCGATCAGGTCAACCCGGACCTCAACGGCCGGCCGTCGCCGATTGTCGTGCGGCTGATTGAGCTCAAACACCCGGTGGCCTTCGAAAACGCTGACTTCTTCAGCCTGTACGAGCGCGCCAAGGAATCCCTGTCGCCAGACCTGGTGGCCAGCAAAGAGCTGGAACTGCGTCCGGGCGAAACCGCCGAATTCAAGCTCAGCGTCGAAAGCGGCAGCCGCTATGTCGGCGTGCTCGCGGCGTATCGCGACCTGCGTGAAACCCAATGGCGCTACGTGGTTCAAGTCACCCCGGCGGATCTGACCGTGGCCGAGCTGACCCTCGATCAGACCGGCATCCATGACAAAAACCAAAAGCTCGCCAAGGCGGATGACTGAACATGAACGTGCATAAAGTCATTTGGCAGGAAGGCATGTTGCTGCGCCCGCAGCACTTCCAGCACAACGATCGCTACTACGACAACCAGATGAAAACCCGTACCCAGTTGCTGGGCAGTTACACCTGGGGGTTTCTGGGGCTCGAGATCGACTTGCAGTTCCTCAACATGGGCAAACTGGTGATCAGCCAGGCCTCGGGGATTCTCCCGGACGGCAGCCTGTTCGAACTCGGCGGCAACATCGAACCGCTGGCGCTGGATGTTCCACCGAACACCGGCAACACACCGATCTACCTGGCCTTGCCGCTGGTGACCGGTAACCACATCGAGTCCCGTCGCCCGGAGCAATCCGACGTGCTGGCGCGTTACACCGCGTACGAAGCGGAAGTCGCCGACTCCAACGCCGGCGACGATTCCAGCAGCCAGGTCAGCTGCGCGCGCCCGGATTTTCGCTTGTTGCTCGGCGAGCAGCAGAGCGACCAGGCTTACGTGAAGCTGAAGATCTGCGAAGTCCTCGACACCACGCCCGATGGCGTGATCAGCCTCGACCCGGATTTCGTTCCGACCTTCATCCACGCTCACGCGTCGGGCTACCTGCTGTCGTGCCTCAAAGAAGTGATCAGCATGCTCGGCCACCGTGGCGACACCATTGCCGACCGGATTCGTTCCAACGGCAAGGTCGGTGGCGCGGAAGTCGGTGACTTCATGATGCTGCAACTGATCAACCGCACCGAACTGGTCCTGCGGCATTACCTGGGCCTGGAACAGGTTCACCCGGAAGAGTTGTACCGCACGCTGTTGTCGATGCTCGGCGATCTGTCGACCTTTGCCAGCGACAGCAAACGCCCGCTTCTGGACAGCCGCTACCAGCACAGCGACCAGGGCGCGAGCTTCCGCAAATTGATGGAAGCGATTCGTCAGGTGCTGTCGATGGTGCTCGAACAGCACGCCATCGAACTGGTGCTGCAAGCGCGTCAATACGGAATCACCGTGTCGCCGTTGCACGACCACAAACTGCTGGGCACGGCGTCGTTCGTGCTGGCGGCCAGTGCCAACTGCGATTCCGAAGAGCTTCGGCATCGCCTGCCGGCGCACCTCAAGGTCGGCCCGGTGGAACGCATCCGTCAACTGGTCAACCTGCACTTGCCGGGCATCAAGGTCAAACCCTTGCCGGTGGCGCCGCGGCAGATCCCGTTCCACTCGAACAAAACCTATTTCATCCTCGAACTCAGTTCCGAAGACCTGGCACAACTGGAGCGCTCCGGCGGCTTCGCGTTCCACGTGTCCGGCGAATTTGCCGAGCTTGAACTGAAATTCTGGGCCATCAGGAACTGACCGATATGATCAAGGAAATGGATCACAGCCAGGATGACAAAACCGTCCTGCTCGATCGCCAGGGCCATGGCCCGGCACAGAGTCCGCTGACCGATTTCGCGGCACCGCCGCGTTTCGAGCAACTGGAAGAACGGATGATCTACGCCGCGCGCCTGCATCCGGCGCAAGCGTTCAACATCAGCCTCAACTCGCTGGTAGCGGCGTCGTCCGACCTGCTGTCGGAAGTGGTGCGGCTCAAGCACAGCGACACCCGCGAAGACATGCACGCGCTCAACGAGCGGCTGACGGCTGCGCTGAAACTCTTCGAAGTCCGTGCACTGCACAACGGCGCCGAGAGCAGCCAGGTGATGGCCGCACGTTACGTGCTCTGCACCGTGGTCGACGAAGCGGTGGTCACCACCCCGTGGGGCAACGAAAGCGAGTGGTCGCAGATGAGCCTGCTCAGCAGCTTCCACAACGAGACGTTTGGCGGCGAGAAATTCTTCCAGCTGCTCGATCGTCTGTCGAAGAACCCGATCAAACACCTGCCAATGCTGGAACTGATGTACCTGTGCCTGTCGCTCGGTTTCGAGGGCAAGTACCGGGTGCAGGCGCGCGGCATGCTGGAACTCGACGGCATTCGCGATGCGCTCTATCGGCAGATTCGCCAGCTGCGCGGCGATGTGCCGCGTGAGTTGTCGCCGCACTGGGAAGGCCTCAACGACAGGCGTCGCAGCCTGGTGCGCATCGTGCCGTGGTGGATGGTGGCGCTGTTTACGCTGGTCTGCCTGGTGGTGATGTATTCGGGTTTTGCCTGGGTGCTCGGCGAGCAGCGCGACACCGTTCTGCAACCTTATCAGCCGCTTGATCCAGCCGCGGTTCAGCGGCTGTCGAAGCCGTAAAACAGGGACGTGTGATGAAAAAGTTTTTCAGGAAAGTCGGCGCGTTCGTGCGCAAGACCTGGGTCTGGACCCTGCTGCTGGTGCTGTTCGTCGCGCTGCTGGTGTGGTTCGTCGGACCGCTGCTGGCCGTCAATGATTACAAATTCTGGGAAGGCTCGACCTCGCGCCTGCTGACCATCAGCGTGCTGTTCCTGATCTGGGGCCTGACCATGGTGTTCGTCAGCTGGCGCGCCGGTGTGCGCAAAAAAGCCGTAGAAGAAACCGAAGACGGCCAGGAGCGTATTCGCCGCGAAGAGCTGATCGACGAGGAGCAACAGGAGCTGCGGTCGCGTTTCAAAGACGCGCTGCGCACCTTGAAAACCTCCAGCCTGTATCGCGGTCGTAGTGAACGCTGGCGCAACGATCTGCCGTGGTACCTGCTGATCGGTCCGCAGGGCAGCGGCAAAACCAGCCTGCTGGACTTCTCGGGCCTTGAGTTTCCGATCAACAAGATCGAGCGCAAACTCACCCGCGACACCCTCGGCACCCGCCATTGCGACTGGTACTTCGCCGACCACGGCGTGCTGATCGACACCGCCGGGCGTTACCTGACCCAGCCGGAGGTGAATGTCGACGGCAGCGCCTGGACCACCTTGCTTGACCTGCTGCGCAAGCGTCGTCGCAACCGTCCGTTGAACGGCGTGCTGGTGACCATTCCAGTGGAGCTGCTGCTCAGTGGCACCGAGCAAGACCTCGACACCCTGGCGCGTCAGGTGCGTGCACGGCTGCAAGAGGTGCATCAGAAACTGCACGTCGACCTGCCGATCTATCTGGTGCTGAGCAAGGCCGACCAGTTGCCGGGCTTCGACGAGTTCTTCGATCAGCTGACCCGTGAAGAAAGCGATCAGGTGCTCGGCACCAGCTTCCGCAAAGAGCAAAGCGGCACCGATGTGGCCGTGCTGCGTGCAGAGTTCGAAGAACTGCTGCGTCGCCTCAACAGCCAGGTGATCATGCGCATGCACCAGGAGCGCGACACCCAGCGCCGTGGTCGCATTCTCGACTTCCCGCATCAACTGGGGCAGATCGGCGAGCACCTGTGCCTGTTCGTCGACATGGCGTTCACCGGCAACCGCTACCAGCGCGTCAGCCAGTTGCGCGGTTTCTACCTGACCAGCGCGCCGCACCTGAAGCAACAGATGGACCAGAGCACCGCCGGCATTGGCGCCAACCTGGGCATCGACAGCGGCGTGTTGCCAACCTTGCGCAGCGGTCGCTCGCGGTTCATCCACCATGTGCTCAGCCGGGTGATTTTCCCCGAGGCCGATCTGGCCGGTCTGGACAAGCGCGAGCGCAGCCGCATCCATTGGGGCCAGCGTGCGTTGTACGTGGGTGCATTGGCGGCGCTGGGGCTGTTCGGTTTGCTCTGGGCTACCGGTTTCTCCGCCAACTACGAACGCCTGGAACACCTGCGTTCGTTGGCGCAGACCTGGACCCAGCAGCGCTCGGCACTGACGGCTCGCGATGACGCGATGGGCGTGCTGAAAACCCTCGACACCCGCTATGAAGCGACCAAGGTGTTCCCGCCCAAAGGCGACGTGTCGATGTTCGAGCGCAGTGGTCTGTATCAGGGTAACGAGAGCAACCCGGTGGTCAAGAACGCGTATGAGCGTGAACTTGAAACCCAGTTGCTGCCACGCGTAGCGCAACTGCTTGAAGGTCAGGTCCGCAACAGCATGAAGGACCGCAATCGCCTGCTCAACAGCCTGCGCGCTTACCTGATGTTGAACATGAAGGACCGCCGCGATCCGGCATGGCTGCAAGACTGGCTGGCGCAGGACTGGTCCGTGCGTTACGCCGGCAACACGGCGGTGCAGAACGGTCTGAACGGGCACTTCGAACGCTTGCTCAAGCAATCGTTTATCTACCCGCTCAACGATGCATTGGTCGCCCAGGCGCGTCAGGTTCTGCGCAGCGAATCGCTGGCCACCGTGGTCTACCGGATGCTACGCGAGCAGGCCCGCAATCTGCCGGATTACCGCTTCAGCCAACACCTCGGTCCACAGGGCGCGCTGTTCGTCGGCACCGACTACGTGATCCCGGGGTTCTACACCCAACAGGGTTATCAGCAGTACTTCTCGGTCCAGGGCTCGGCACTGGTCACCGACATCCTGCGTGACAACTGGGTGCTGGGCGAAGGCTCGGGCATGAGCGGCATGGACTTGCGCCGCCTGATGGTCGAACTGGAGCAACTGTACTTCCGCGACTACGCCAACTTCTGGAGCGAAGCGGTCGGCCAGGTGGCGTTGCGGCCAATCAACGACGCGGGTGAAGGTGCTGAACAATTGGCCGGGCTGACGTCCGCCAACTCGCCGATCCTGCAGATGCTGGTGGAAGTGCGCGAGAACACCCGTTTCCCAACCGCCGTCGACAACACGGAAGATGTCACGGATGCCACGGAAAAACTGGTCGCCAGGAAGGGCGGTGCGCTGGGTAAAGTCGCTGCAGCCATGGCAGGCAAGGCGGGCGATGCATTGGCCACCCAAAAACTGCCGGACACCGCGAAGAAATCCCTGCAACGGCGCTTCGAACCGCTGCACCGTTTGCTGGATGACAACAACGGCCCGGTCGCCGACCTGACCCCGGCGCTGCAAGCGCTGAACGACCTGCAACTGCAACTGTCCAGCCTGGCGCGTGCCAGTGCCCCGGATCAGGCCGCGTTCGAAATGGCCAAGACCCGCATGAGCGGCCAGCGCGATGCGCTGAGCAACTTGCGCAACGCCTCGGGTCGCCTGCCGCGCCCGATCAGCGTGTGGTTCAACGTGCTGGCCGAAGACACCTGGCGTCTGGTGCTCAACGATTCCTACCAGTACCTCAACCAGCGCTACCAGAGCGAGCTGTACAGCTTCTATGGCAAGGCGATCAACAAGCGTTACCCGTTCAACGCCCACAGCGCCAGCGACGTTGCGATCAGCGACTTCCGCGAGTTCTTCAAGGCACAGGGCATCGCTGATCGCTTCTTCGACACCTACATGCGTCCATTCGTCAGCGGCGATCCGGGCAACTACCGCCTGCGCAGCATCGACGGTCACAGCCTGCCGATGTCCAAGGTCTACCTCGACCAGATGGCGGCGGCACAAGTGATTCGCCAAAGCTTCTTTGCCGAAAACCCGGCCGAGCCGCAGGTGCAGTTCAAACTGGAGCCGTACACCCTCGACCCGGCTGTCAGCCGTTCCGAGTTCCGCTTTGGCGACAAGACCATGGAATACCGCCATGGCCCGATCGTGCCGGTGGCCTTCAAATGGCCAACCGACGCGCAAGACGGCCGCACCAGCCTGGTTCTCGAAAAAATGGCTGGCCGCCCGATCGGCATCGAGAAAAACACCGGCCCATGGTCGCTGTTCCGTCTGTTCGATTTGATGCAGACCGAATACCTGACCGGTCGCGACGTGCTGGTGCTCAAGGCTGATGTGGGTGGCCTGCGCGCCAACTACCTGCTGATGAGCCAGCGCACGCCGAACCCGTTCGACATGGGCGTGTTGCGCACCTTCCGTATGCCGGTGCAGCTCTGATGCTGGTTGCCAGCCCCTGGCGTAGCGCGGCGCGTACCGATCCGGGCAAGGTTCGGGCGCGCAACGAAGATGCTTTCCTCGACAGCCCGGAGCAGGGATTGTGGGTGGTCGCGGACGGTATGGGCGGTCATCAGGGTGGCGACATCGCCAGCCAGTTGATCATCGCCAGCCTGGCGGAATTGCCCGTCGAAGACAGCTTCGACGAGCGGCTCAAAGCCGTGCGCCAGTGCCTGCACTGGCTCAATCGCCGCTTGGGCCAGGAATTGACCGTCACCGCCGGGCGCCATGACAGCATCATGGGCAGCACGGTGGTGGCGTTGTTGGTGGATGGCAATCGCGCGGCCTGCATCTGGGCCGGCGACAGCCGCTGTTACCTGTGGCGTGGGCAGCGCTTGTATCAGCTGTCCAAGGACCATTCGCTGATGCAACAACTGATCGACGAACACCAGATGAGCGTCGAGCAGGCCCGGGCTCATCCGGCCGCCAGCGCCTTGACCCGTGCGGTCGGGGCCAGCGAGCAATTGACCCTGGACGTGCTCGAACTCGAGGTCTATCCCGGCGATGCGTTTCTGCTGTGCAGCGACGGTTTGTACCAGGGCTTGAGCAGCGACGCGCTGGGCAACGCCTTGAGCCTGACCGCGCCGCATGTGGCACTGGAACGCTTGTTCGACGGCGCGTTGCGCGGTTCGGCGCGGGACAACCTGACTGCCGTGGTGATCCGCCAATGAGTGAGCTCAATCCTGTGCTCGACGAGCTGCTGGTTGGCGACATCGATGCCGCCAACCTGACCTACTTTGCCTTCGCCAACTCCCCTGCAGCGCCGCGTGCCGTGGCGCCGGCCCGGGCCAGCGTTGGTGCGTTGCCGGACGTGCTGGCGGGGCGTTACCGCATCGAGCGTTTGCTCGGTGCCGGTGGCATGGGCGCGGTGTATCGCGCACGGGACCTGCTGCACGAACAGTTCGGTGACCCCAACCCGTCTATAGCGCTGAAAATCCTCAGCGAAGAATTTGCCGAATCGCCGGACGCCAGCGCCTTGCTCTTCAGCGAGTTCGCCCTGACCCGGCGCCTGCGCCACGCCAACGTGGTGCGTTTACACACCTTTGAAGTGGACACCGAGTGCCAGCGCGCCTTCATCACCATGGAACTGATGCGCGGGCTGACCCTGGACAAACTGCTCTGCGAACGGCCTCTGGGCCTGCCGTGGCGAGAATTGCCTGACATCGCGCTGCCGCTGCTCGACGCATTGGCGTATGCCCACGGTCGCGGCGTGCTGCACGGTGATTTGAAACCGAGCAACGTGATGCTGAGCGAGGAGGGCGTGCGCTTGTTCGACTTCGGCCTCGGCCAGGCCAAGGAGGGCGTATTGCCCGGCCTGCCGCACTTGAGCCGCAGCCGTTTCAACGCCTGGACCCCAAGCTACGCCGCGCCGGAACTGCTGGAAGGCGCGCCACTGACCGCCAGCGCCGACCTCTTCGCAGTGGCCTGCGTGATTTACGAACTGGCGGGCGGCAAGCACCCGTTCCGCCGCTTGCCATCGACTCAGGCCCGTGACGAACGCCTGGACCGTGAACTGCAAGCGCCCAAGCACCTACCGAAACACTGCTGGCCGGCGCTGCGCACGGCGCTGGCTTTCGATGCGGGGGCACGCACCGTGACTGCCGCACAACTGCGTGACGCCCTAGGCGCCACTTCCTCCTGGCTGCAACGCTGGCTGCATCGGCGCAACAGATGACTACCGAACAGGGAGCAAGCAATGTTCAACCCTTCTAACGAAACGCATTTCAGCCTGACCGTGGCTGACTTCCAGGGTGACCTGCACGTGCTGTCGTTCACTGGCACCGAAGGCATCAGCCAGACCTTCCGTTTCGACCTGGAACTGGTCAGCGAAAACCACGATCTGGACCTTGAGACGCTGCTGCACAAGCAGGCATTCCTCGCCTTCGATGCGGCTTCTTCCAAAGGCGTAGGCAGTGGCATTCACGGGCAGATCTATCGTGTCGCCCAAGGCGATGCCGGCAAGCGTCTGGCCCGCTACAAAGTGTCGTTGGTGCCGCAACTCGAATACCTGCGCCACCGCACCAACCAGCGCATTTACCAGCAGATGTCGGCGCCAAAAATCATCGCGCTGATCCTAGAAGAACACGGCATCAAGGCCAACGCCTACAGCTTCCAGCTGAGCCAGCCGTGCCCGGATCGCGAGTACTGCGTGCAGTACGACGAAACCGACCTGCATTTCGTCCAGCGGCTGTGCGAGGAAGAGGGCATTCACTACCACTTCCAGCACTCGGCCTCCGGCCACCAACTGGTGTTCGGCGACGACCAGACCGTGTTCCCGAAACTCGGCCAGCCCACCGCCTACGTGCAGAGCAGCGGCATGGTCGCCGACGAGCCGGTGATCAAAGGCTTCACCCTGCGCCTGGAAACCCGCACCAACCGCACCACGCGCCGCGACTACGATTTCGAGAAGCCGCGCCTGCAACTGGAGGCGGCCTACAAACCCGACGGTAAAAGCGACGAGCCGGACCTGGAAGACTACGACTACCCGGGCCGCTTCACCGAGCGCGCACGCGGCAAGTTCCTCAGCCAGCGAGCGCTGGAACGCCACCGCGCCGACTACCAGCAAGCCGAAGGTCATGGCGACCAGACCACCCTGGTCAGCGGCCACTTCCTGGAGATCTCCGACCACCCGCGCACCGAGTGGAACGACCTCTGGCTGCTGACCGAAGTCATCCACGAAGGCAAGCAACCACAAGTCCTCGAAGAGTCGGTGACCAGCGACACCACCGCCAACAAGGACGACTTCCACCAGGGCTACCGCAACCGCTTCCTTGCCACCCCATGGGACGTGTTCTACCGCCCGGCACTGCTGCATCCCAAACCCCGTGTGCTTGGCAGCCAGACCGCCCAAGTCACCGGCCCCAAAGGTGAAGAAATCCATTGCGACCAATACGGCCGCGTGAAAGTGCAATTCCACTGGGACCGCATCGGTGCGGCCGACGACAAAACCAGCTGCTGGCTGCGCGTCTCCAGCAGCTGGGCCGGCGACCGCTACGGCGCCATCGCCATCCCGCGCATCGGCATGGAAGTGCTCGTCACCTTCCTCGAAGGCGACCCCGACCAACCGCTGGTGACCGGCTGCCTGTACCACAAGGAAAACCAGGTGCCGTACACCTTGCCGGCGAACAAAACCCGCAGCGTCTTCAAAACCCTCAGCTCCCCCGGTGGCGGCGGCTTCAACGAACTGCGCATCGAAGACAAAAAAGGCGCCGAACACATCTTCATCCACGCCCAGCGCGACTGGGATGAAAACATCGAACACGACCAGAAAATCCGCGTCGGCAACGAACGCCACGACACCGTCGAAAAGAACACCTACACCGAACTCAAAGCTGAAGAACACCGCACCACCCTTGCCGACCGCAAAGTTGAAGCGCGGATGGACGACCACCTGACCATCGGCCAGAGCCAACACATCAAAATCGGCACCGCACAGCTGACCAGCGTCGGAAGAGAAATCCACCTCAAGGCCGGCGACAAAATGGTCATCGAGGCCGGATCGGAACTGACGATCAAGGGCGGTGGCAGCTTTATCAAGTTGGATGCCGGTGGTGTGACGGTGGTTGGGCCGGTGGTGAAGATTAATGCTGGAGGTTCGGCGGGGAGTGGGATGGGGATTGGGATTAAGCCGCCGGTGCTGCCGGGGGCGGCGGATAAGGAGAAGGCGGGGAGTTTGATGGATCAGGCGTTGGGGAATGCGCCTGAGGAACAGATCAAACGCAAACCGAAACGAATGCTCAATTTTTCCGGCTAACAGACACCGACGGCGTTCCAAGCCACCAGGGATCAGGATTCAGGTAATTGGTAATGACTGAGACAACCAGCAAAGTAGAGAAATGGTCGTACCCCTTCAAAGTAGGGGGAGCAGAAGAGACGGATCCGCAGCAGTATTACAAGGCGTTGGCGAAAGCCAAGGATGGTTTCTACCCATTGGGCTCTAACGGTCTCTGGCATGGTGGCGTTCACTTCGACGAAGCCACGGGGCTGGTAGGAGATAAGGCTGAGGTACGTTGCATTGCGGATGGCGAGGTGGTTGCCTATCGCATTGATGAGGTTTATCCAAAATCAGATTTCGGCTCGACGCATTCAGTCTTTTCAACAGGTTTCGTGTTGGTTAAACACCGTTTGGAGGTTCCCGTACCTCCTGCGCCAGCACCTGCCCCCGGTGCGCAACCTGCGGCAGCAGCGCCAGCACCAAGCCTGACCTTTTTCAGCCTGTATATGCATTTGCTGGATTGGGACACCTACAAGTTGAATCCGTCGCTTAAAAGACCCGACTTTTGGGGGAAGGGGCTGTATCAAGTAAAAGCGAGTGCCCCGGATAGTTCATTGGGGATTAGAGTTCGTAGCGGAAACTCAATACAGTTTCCGGTATTAGCGGTATTGCCTTGCGGGACCACGGTGCTGACTAAGCCTGCTCCGGCAACTCAGAATTGGCTCGAGATCATCAGTGTCACTCCCGAGTTTCCGGGGTTAGCGGCAAATACCGGTTGGGTGTTTAAAGGCCAGATGAAGCGCCTTTCCGGGGATCAGTATCTTGTAGGCAAGGATGCTAAGGACCCTCTACCGGGTGAGCAAAAAGGGGCAAACATTCGAAGCGCGTACACCAATGGCCAGCCGATTGGATTTTTACCTGCTGGAACACAGATCAAACTCGGTGACGAGCAGACACCCAACAAATTTCGTAAGTTGGTGGAGATCGTAAGCGGTCAGTCCACCCCCATGCTGAGCCCGGGTGCAGATGGAAAGCTGCCCGGCTACGTTTGGCTGGACTCCCTCGAACCAAAGAATGAACCGAAAAGCCCTAGGGGAGAGGTAGTCCCTTTAACACCGACCTATAAAATAAGGGCCGGTGAGGTTTTGGGGCATGTCGGTAAATATCAAAATCATACGGACGCAGCACCTAAGAACTTGTTGCACTTGGAGGTGTTCAGTTGCGAAGACGTCAAGGCGTTTACTGAGCTAAGCAAGTCCAAGGCCGCAAGTTTGCCGGCCGCAGAAAAAACGTTGCTCAAAATTCAAAAGAACAGCCTGTTGATCACTCATGTGCAGGGCATGAGCGCTACGAACCCTCCTAAAGCGGCTGATGCAAATAAAGTAGTTGGCTATGATTTTTTTGTTCCTGTAAGTGTGCTGGAGGCATTACCCGCCGAGAAGAAAATCAAGGCGCCTATTGTCATGGACGGAGCAACCACCTACACGCTTTGGTGGCGTCTAGATGGATTGCTGTGCGACGCGGATGGCAACGAGATCAACGGTTGGTTTGCGGAGCCGGACATCACTCTGTCGCGCCATTCGCCCTTTGAGTGGGAAGGCTTCACTTTTATTGAAGAAACCGTCAGTAATGTGGATAACCTAGCTGCCTTCCTTCACGCGCAGGAAAGTCTCACTGAACAGGAGCGTGCGACTTACCTGCCAAACGTCGTAAACGCTGACGATAGTCTTGCGAAGAAGCGGTTATATAAAATTCTCGATAAGGATGGCGATAGCAAACTCAAACCTGAAGAAATAACAGCGGCCCTCGGTAAGCCCTGGTTCTCTCAACCTATTTCTCAGATGGTTACGCGCTACGAGAGCGAGTGGCAATATAAGGCGGAAAAATGGGATGCCCTGGATGAGCTAATGGGGCACAGCGACTCGGATCCGCATAAGGGATGGGTTGAAGAGAAGGCGCGGATCGAGAATTTGAGTTGGTGGGATAAGTTGGTTGGACAGCAAGGAATAACTAGCGATATTAATGTGCAGCATATTCATCCTGTTGGACTAGTTTCAAGTTTTCTTAGGTCAGGGTCTAGTAAGTGTAAGAAGTGCGGGAAAAATATCGCCCTTACACCACAGTTTATGCGAAAGATTGTAGCCCCATCAGTGTCAGATGGGTTTATCAAAGACTTCGCCGATACTGCGAATGTGCTTTTTTGGAAGTATGGAATTACTACCTGTTCTCAGGTGGCCCTAATATTGGGGCAGGGTAAAGTCGAGACGCAGAGGTTTACTAAGTTTAGAGAGAACTTGAATTACTCACGCGCAACGTTTACACCGACTAGTTTGTTTGCGTTGGCTCCTACGGCGATCAACAATGGTTTTATTCGTAAAGGACTTAACCTTACGAATCAACAGAAGTTGCAATATATTGATGATCATTTGTTGGGTAACGACCCAGCATATGGGCAACACAGTTTTGGAAGCAGCGACTATCCGAACAACGACTACCGAGGACGCGGACTTCTACATCTTACATTTTACGAGACCTATAGGAGATGTGCCGACGCCATTGGTATACGGATCGATGCAACCCCATCGTTAGCTGAAACCGATGTCAATGCGATTGTTGCGTCGGGTTGCTGGTTTTGGAAAATTAATAATATTGGAATTATTGCGGATGACACCTCTTTAGATATTGACTTGAAAATTAAGAACGTTACTAGGAAAATCAATACAGGATTGGACCAGCTTGCTAATCGTAAGATATTTAGCAAGGAGATTATCGCATTAATAAATAGTGATTTTGGGGGGTGTGCGGGATGATTTGTTTTCAGGGGGCTATGCGTTTATTGGTTTCGGTGATTTTTTTTGGTGCTTCCTATGCTTTCGCATGTGAGGCACCTAAGGACGCACCTTATCCACCATTAGCGGTAGAAGGGGGGGTGATTGTTTTCAGCTCAATCGCCGTACTTGAGGATGAGGGCAAGCCAAACCCGGAAATGGGGCTTGGCGTCAGCTTTCTTGATTGCTCTACCGGTATCACAAAATTCATTTCACGGTTGCCTTATGTTGCAGATCCTGGCGAAGTAAGAGACGTTTTCACAGAAAATGTAGTGAGTGGTGAGAATGAGCTATTTGTCATCCATAGCGCACCTATTCGTGCCTTTACCGGGGTAAGCTACGGAAGCGACTATTTCAGTGTTATGGTATTTCACAAAACCGAGGGAGGGTTCACCCTCGATAAAAAATTAACAGATTACTTCGGAAGTGGTGCTGACGTCCTCTCTCCAGACGACAATGACGATAAGCCGATTTACACCTACCCTTTCAAGACCCGCGATGCTGTAGTTTCTCAGCTAGCGTCTAAAAATTACCGTGGCTGGGCGAGCGGTAACCTACCTGATCTAAATGTTAGTAAAAAGACGTCAATATATTCGTTGAAGTCTATGGCGACTGATACAAATATGTACTTGGTAAAGGGTGACAAGGTAAAACAGGAGGCTGTCTCGGCTGGATGGGTTTCTATTCTTTACACAACAGCGAAGAAAAAAGAAATACGCGGTTGGGTCCTTTGCGAAAATGTGGATGGGTGCTGACATTAGATATTGCATGTGAAGTTAAGTGGCTAAAGAGGGCAATTTTATTTGGAAGGCGTGTTGGGTTGCCTTGATAAATAAATCTGTCCGCTTTGTCCGAACGCTCGGGCTCTCTGGATAAGATTTAGAAAAGGGGATAGATTTATTTGATGGTTTCTCTGGGGGGTACTCATAAATAAATCTGTCCCCTTTGATTCAATTTCGACGGCATGAAGGATTTTGCTGTCTGGCAGATCGATGATGGGATGGGCACCTACACCATTCACAGGATTTTCGTTTACCAACCTAAAGCAGGTTCTTTCAAAGAGCTGGTTCCTGCTTGCGGTGACGGCTTTGCCAATCTCCATGTTGGGAGCGAGAAGCGAGTGCTGCTAAGCACCTACTGGGAAATGAATGAGCCAAAGTTGTGTATGACCAATTTTTCCCCACGCTAAGTTTGCCGGGATTTCATCTGAATGCATCAAGGATTGAAGACAGTGAAACGCTTTTTCTTGAGTTGAGAGGAATGGGGGATAGATTTATTTAAATGTCTTCTCTGATGAAGTCGACACTCAAACAAACCCATCCCCTGTCTTCTCAACCTGCGACTAACCCTACACCTTGACCCGGTACTCCACTGGATTCGGCGTGTCGAGGTTGTCGAGTGCGCGGTCGATCAGCAGTTGTGCGCCTTCGGCCATGCGGTAGATGGCGAGGGCGACGTTGCGGCGGGAGCCTTCGATTTCGAAGGCGAGGTCGCCGGCGATGGCTTTGATGGAGGCGATGTCTTCGGAGGCGTTGGCCAGGAGGCTGTCGGTGTCGACGTCTGGGGCGACGATGAAGAGTTGGCCTTTGCGGGCGTCGGCGAGGTGGATTTTGGGTGGGGACGTGCCCAGGTGGTGGTCGAGGGCGCGTTCGGCGGCTTCGTGGAGTTTCTTCGAATCGAGGGATTCGTAGGGGGAAGTTGCTGGGTCTTCTGGTGGATTTGGTGTTGGTTTGAACATGATCGGGTTCCTCTTTATTTATGGAGGCTGACCCGGTTCGCTTGCACGCGAATAGAGGGTGGCAGCCATGTGCGGGGTGCAAGACCGAGTAACCCAATCCCAGAAAACCTCGGCAGACCCTAAGGTCTCCCGCACACAGCTGCCATAAAGCATAAACAGCGAACACAAATTGTTCGTTGCATGGCTAGTGGTTTTGAAAGGTTGTTTTTTACTCGGACTTGCACGTCCGTGTCACCGTTTTTTGGTGACAGGGTGAGACTAGCCCTGACTCGCAGGTCCGGATAGTTACCGAACACCGCTACAACTTGAAGGAAATGTCCGAGGCCAATTGGGGCGGGGATGAAGCCGAGATCGGGTTGTCTGATTTTACGACCGCTGCGTCCGGATGCGGCCAGATCGAACGCCGCCTTCGGCAGCTGCTACAGGGGGATGTGGTGGACTTTGAAAAGTGTGACTTGGTGGTCATCGTGCTTAAAAAGCGCTTCATCTTCTTCTAACGCTGCGCAACGGTGGCGTTCTGGTGTTAAGCCGCTACACTGCGCCAGCGTTCATTTTTCTTTTGGGGCTTGAGCATGAAATTTCGTTTTCTTCTCTGGGTGATGGGCTTGTTGATGCGCAAGGCCAGCCGGACCAATCCGGCGTTTCAGCAGCAGTTGGGTGATAAAGAACTGGTGTTCCAGTTGCAGACGCTGGACGGCAAGGTGGCGCGGCACTTTGTGGTGAAGGATCAGCGCATTAGCAGCAAGGCTGGGGTGTATGCGGAGCCGGCGTTTGCGATTGCCTTTAAGGATGCGGCTTACGGGTTTGCCACGATGCAGGCGAAGAACAAGCAGTTGGCGTTCATGACCGGGATTCAGGACAAGTCGATTCAGATCAAGGGCAACCCGGCGCTGGTGATGTGGTTCCAGGGGTTGACCAAGTATTTGAAGCCTAGGAAGGCTAAGCCTAAGGCTTGAGGTGGGGCAGGTGGACCGAGGTGGATTCATCGCGGGCAAGCCACGCTCCCACAGGATTGAGGTGATTCCTGTGGGAGCGTGGCTTGCCCGCGATGCTTTTTAGGGCTGGGTGAACTGCGAAGCCAGTTCGCGTAGCAGGACTTCGGCTTCGAGGACTTTGCTGACGACGTCGTTGGCTTTGTCGCGGGAGAGGCCGACGCGGTCGAGCAGGGCGTCGGGGATTTCTTCGTCGGGGCCGGAGCCGATGCCACGGCTGCGCAGCAGGCGTACGGCCAGGCAGACGAGGTTCGGGTATTCGGCGTAGTCGCCGTCGTAGCTCGGGTCGTGCTGGAAGCGCAGCGCGGTGGCCAGTTCATCCGGCATGTCCCAGTAGCGCATCAGCCACGCGCCGATCTGTTCGCGGCTGATGCCCAGCAGGTGTTGCTCGACAAAGCTGTGGCACAGGTGCGGGTTGACCTCCAGGTGGCGGCAGATCAGCGAGAAGTGCGGCGGGAAGACGTGGGCCAGCAGCAAGTAGCCGAAGTTGTGCAGCAGGCCGGCGAGGTAGGTCAGGCCGGCTTCTGGGCGCTGGGCGCGCGGCATGGCGCGGGTCAGGCCTTCGATGACGGCGGCGGTGTAGATTGATTGGTGCCAGTACGGCGTGGTGTGTTGCGGGTGGTCCTTGGGCAGGCTCAGGGTTTTGCCCAGGGCCAGGCCCAGAGCCAGGTTGATCACCAGATCAAAGCCCAGCACGCGGACGATCGCGTCTTCCACTGAACGAATTTTGCCCGGCGAGGCGTAGTACGGCGACGCCGCCCAGCTCACCACTTGCGCGGCCAGTGCCGGGTCGGTTTCGACGACGCCGGTGATGTCGTCGATGGTGGCGTTGGGGTCGACCCGCAGCTTGATGATTTTTTGTGCAGTTTCGGCCAGCGGCGGAATCTCGATGGTCGCTTCCAGGCGTTGCTGGATGCGTCGCGCCGTGAAGGCCTGCACCGCCTGGGTGATTTCCTCGCGGTCATCGTCGGGGCGGTCGAGGTTCGGGCGGATGCGGCTCAGGGCTTCGCCGAAGTTCGCGGCGCTGGCCTTGGTCAGCATGCTCTTGAAGTCTTCGCTGGTGATTTCCAGCAGCACGCCTGTCTCACCCGAGTTGATCAGCAACTGCGGTTCGCGCAGCAGGCTTTCTTCATACAGGCACGGCGAGCTGGTGAGCGCCGGCAGGCCGGGCAGAAAGCTCAGGTTGTGTTTGCCGAGCATGCGCTCCAGGCGCTCGGTCGGCACGGCGGTCAGCCGGCGGCCGGTGAGTTCGGCGAGGCGGTTGAGGTCCAGCAACTGGCTCTGCGGGAACAGCACCATGAGCGCGCCGACAGCGTCGTCGACCAACACCGCTTGCACCTTGCGGGCGGGGTTGAGGCCCGGGCGATCGAGCACTTCGGCGTAGCTGATGCCCAGCTTGCCGAGCAGCATCCGGATAACAGACGGGGCGTGCGGGGCTTCGGGTGCGAGGGCAACTTCGGTCATGGTGTGTGTCCGTTTTCAAACAATTGCAGGAGTATAACCAGCTTGTTTAAAACCATCGCTCAGAAACTGAGACACTGCTCACACTTGGCCGTATTGCTGCCCATGGCGTAGCCAGCGGTCGAGCAACGGGCTGACGTGATGCGGCCAACGCTCCAGCAATGCCTGGGCCGCGTCGCGCACGGCCGGCAACAGGTCAGCGTCGCGCATCAGGTCGGCGACCTTGAATTGCAGCAGGCCGGTCTGGCGGGTGCCGAGCATTTCGCCGGGGCCGCGCAGTTCGAGGTCTTTCTCGGCGATCACAAAACCGTCGTTGGTTTCACGCATGATACCGAGACGTTGCCGGCCGATCTGCGACAGCGGCGGATGGTAGAGCAGCACGCAGTGACTGGCGGCGCTGCCCCGGCCCACACGACCGCGTAACTGGTGCAGTTGCGCCAGGCCGAGGCGTTCCGGGTTTTCGATGATCATCAGGCTGGCGTTGGGCACGTCGACGCCGACTTCGATCACCGTGGTCGCCACCAGCAACTGCAATGCGCCGGCCTTGAACTGGGCCATGACGTCGGCTTTCTCGGCGGGTTTCATGCGCCCGTGAATCAGGCCGACCTTCAGTTCGCCGAGGGCGGCGGTGAGGTCTTCATAAGTGGTTTCGGCGGCCTGGCAGGTGAGCTCTTCTGACTCTTCGATCAGCGTGCACACCCAATACGCCTGCCGCCCTTCGGCGCACGCGGCGCGCACTCGCTCAATGACTTCAACCCGGCGCGTGTCGGTGACCAGCACGGTGTTGACCGGGGTTCGGCCAGGCGGCAGTTCGTCGAGGATCGAGGTGTCGAGGTCGGCGTAGGCGCTCATCGCCAAGGTGCGCGGGATCGGTGTGGCGGTCATGATCAATTGATGCGGACACATCCGCCCGCCCACGCCTTTCTGCCGCAGCGCCAGCCGTTGCTGGACGCCGAAGCGGTGTTGTTCGTCGATGATCACCAGCGCGAGGTTCTTGAACTGCACTTCGTCCTGGAACAAGGCGTGAGTGCCAACCACCATTGGCGTGCCGCTGGCGATTTGCTCCAGCGCGGCGACGCGGTTCTTGCCCTTGAGCTTGCCGGCCAGCCAGGCGACTTCCAGGCCCAGCGGTTCGAGCCAGCGCTTGAAGGTGATGAAGTGCTGTTCGGCGAGGATCTCGGTCGGCGCCATCAGCGCCACTTGATAGCCGGCTTCCAGCGCTTGCAAGGCCGCGAGGGCGGCGACCACGGTTTTACCGGCGCCGACGTCGCCCTGAATCAGCCGCAGCATCGGCTCGTGCTGGCTCATGTCGTAGGCGATTTCATTGCCCACCCGTTGCTGCGCGCCGGTCGGCGGAAAGCCGAGGTTAGCCAGGTATTGAGCCGGCAGCCGGGTGGCTTTGGGCATGGCCGGCGCGCGCAGTGCGCGCATGCTTTCACGCAGGCGTTGTTGCGACAGCTGATGGGTCAGCAGTTCTTCGAAGGCCAGGCGGTGCTGCGCCCAGTGATGACCGAGGGCGAGTTCGTCGACATCGGCATCGGCGGGCGGGTGATGCAAATAGCGGATCGCGTCGGCCAGCGGCGCCAGTTGGTAGTCCCGCGCCAGTTCTTGCGGCAGCCAGTCGGGCAGGCTGCTGGGGCCGAGCAGGGTCAGGGTTTGCATGCACAGTTGGCGCAGACGCTGTTGGGTCAGGCCTTCGGTGAGCGGGTAGACCGGCGTCAGGGTTTCATCCACCGGCGGCGGTTCGTCGCCGGTGATGGCGCGGTATTCCGGGTGGTAGATTTCCAGCCCCGACGCACCGGGCCGGGCCTCGCCGTAGCAACGCACGCGGGTGCCGCGTTTCAGGCCTTCCTTTTGCGCGTTGCTGAAATGGTAGAAGCGCAGGCTGAGCCCGCCGGTACCGTCCTGCAGGCGCACGACCAGGCTGCGGCGCCGGCCCATCACTACGTCGGCGCCGCTGACGGTGCCTTCGATCACCGCGTCCTGCCCCGGCCGCAAGTGGCCGATCGGTACCACGCGGGTGCGATCCTGGTAACGCAGCGGCAGGTGGAACAGCACGTCCTGGAGGTTTTCCAGGCCGACCTTGGCGAGTTTTTCGGCCATGGCTTCGCCGACACCCTTGAGTGCCGTGACCGAGACTTGCGACAGCTCAGCCATTACTAACGCTTAACCCGCAACCGCTGGCTGCTTGGCCACCGAGCACAGGCGGATCGAGTCAGCGAGGATTTCAATCGCTTTGGGCCGCGGGAAGCTGGCGCGCCAAGCGATGGCCACGGTGCGGAACGGCACTGGCGGCGACAGTGGACGCACTTCGAGCACGCCGGGCGAGTAGTGGTGACTGTCGACGGCCGAGAGCGGCAGGATCGAGATGCCCAGGCCGGAGGCGACCATGTGTCGAATGGTTTCCAGCGAGCTGGATTCGACGGTGGTGTGCTTGGCGCCGTCGTTGCCTTTGGCCAGGGTCGGGCAAGCTTCGAGCACCTGATCGCGGAAGCAATGACCTTCGCCGAGCAGCAGCAGGCTCTTGTCGTTGAGCAGGCTGGCGTCGATGGATTCTTTTTCGGTCCACGGGTGTTGGGCCGGCATCAGGACGTAGAACGGCTCGTCGTAGAGTTGCAGGGTCAGTACGTCGGCTTCGTTGAACGGCAGGGCGATGATGATCGCGTCCAGTTCGCCGTTGCGCAGTTTGTCGCGCAGCACGTGGGTGAAGTTTTCTTCGATGTACAACGGCATCTGCGGGGCAACCCGGTGCAGTTGTGGAATCAGGTGCGGGAACAGGTACGGGCCGACGGTGTAGATCGCGCCGACTTTCAGCGGGGCGGTCAGCTGGTTTTTGCCGGCCTGGGCCAGTTCACGAATGCCTTGGGCTTGTTCCAGGACTTTCTGGGCCTGGGCGACGATGCCTTCGCCAACCGGGGTCAGGCGCACCGCGCTTTTGCTGCGCTCGAAAATCAGCACACCGAGTTCGTCTTCAAGTTTTTTCACGCCCACCGACAGCGTCGGCTGACTGACGTGGCAACGCTCGGCTGCGTGGCCGAAGTGCTGCTCTTGGGCGAGGGTAACGATGTAGCGTAATTCTGTGAGGGTCATAGCGGGCGTCCATGATGATGCGGCCAAGCATACCGGCTGCAATCGATAGACGCACGTTATCAGACAGAGGGCGGAGCGCGACACTGGGCAATGCCTGTTTGGCGCTGGCGGATATGCAAAAGGCACCTTTCGGTGCCTTTTGATTGCAAAGATCTGTGGGAGCGAGCCTGCTCGCGATAGCTATGGACCAGTCAACATTGATGTTGGATGGACTGCCATCATCGCGAGCAGGCTCGCTCCCACAGGGGGCAACGGGTTTTAACGGCGGCCTTTTTCCAGGGAGTACACAAACGGTGCGACGATTTCGATCGAGCCGTTCTTCAGCATGTCGGCCGGTGGCTTGGGCAGCGGCTGGGCGCGGCGGATCATTTCCAGGGTGGCCCGGTCCAGATCGGCGTTGCCGGAGCGACCGACCAACTCGTAAGACAGCACGTTGCCTTGAGCGTCGACCACGAAGCGCAGACGGTTCAAGCCTTCCTTGCCACGCGATTGGGCGGCCGGCGGGTACTTCTTGTACTTGGCCAGGTGCGCCAGCAGCGTGCCTTGCCAACTTTCCTTGGCCGCAGTCTGCGCTGCCGATGGGCCTGGGGCAGGTTGCGCGGATTTCTCCGTCGGAGTGTTGGTCGGCGGTGTGTCGCTGGGTTTTTCCTCGGCCGGTTTTTCTTTCGGCGGCTCGGGCTTTTTCTCCACCGGCTTGGGCGGTTGAGGCTTGGGCTTGGGTTTGACCGGCTTGGGCACCGAGATCGTCGGCTTTGGCGCTTCCGCCAGTTTCGGCAGTGGCAGTTCTTCGACCGGGGTCGGTGGCTGCGGCGGCGTGACGACCTTGGGCGGTGCGGGTGGTGGCGGTGCCGGAAGCGGCGCCAACTCGACCATCATCGCCATCGGCGGCAGCTCGACGGGCGGTGAGGACTTCCAGTTGAGCGCGAGCAAAATCGCGACCGCATGGACGCCCAGCACCACGACCAGGCTAGCGCCGTAACGCGTCAGCTTTTGGCGCGTCGTGATCATTTTTTGGCTGCCGTCTCAAGTCCGACCAGGCCGACTTTCAGGTAGCCGGCGGCCCGCAGGGCATCCATCACGTGCATCAGGTCGCCGTAGTCCACGCCTTTGTCGGCCTGGAAGAAGATGGTCGTGTCCTTCTTGCCGTGGGTTCGCGCATCGAGGGTCGCGCCGAGGGTTTCGGCGTTGACTTCGTCTTCGCCCAGGTACAGGCGTTGGTCGGCCTTGACGCTGAGGAACACCGGTTTCTCTGGCCGCGGCGCCGGTTTGGCGGTCGAGGCGGGGAGGTCAACCTTGATGTCCACGGTGGCCAGCGGGGCGGCGACCATGAAGATGATCAGCAGCACCAGCATCACGTCGATGAACGGCGTGACGTTGATTTCGTGGTTCTCGGCGAGATCGTCGTCCGCGCCTTCCTTTAAATGCAAGCCCATGGCGGATTACCCTACTTTGACCATGTGCGGTTGCGAAGGGATGCGCTCGGGCGGCAGGTGGTCGAGGTCGCGGCTGACCAGCAGCAGGACCTGCGCCGAAGCGTCGGACACCTGGGCCTTGTACCCGGCGATGGAGCGTGCGAAGACGTTGTAGATGACCACCGCAGGAATCGCGGCCACCAGGCCCAGCGCAGTGGCCAGCAGGGCTTCGGCGATGCCGGGGGCGACGACGGCGAGGTTGGTGGTCTGGGTTTTGGCGATACCGATGAAGCTGTTCATGATGCCCCACACGGTGCCGAACAGCCCCACGAACGGCGCGGTGGAACCGATGGTGGCCAGCACGCCGGTGCCGCTGCTCATGTTGCGACCGCAGGCGGCCACCAGACGCTCGAGGCGGAAGCTGACGCGTTCCTTGATGCCTTCTTTTTCACGGCTGTTGGCCGACAGGCGCATTTCTTCCAGTGCATCGTGGACCAGCAGGTTGGCGAGGGTGCCTTCCTTGGCCGCACTGGCGCTGGCTTCTTTAAGGGTGGTGGCTTTTTTCAGGCTGGCGATTTCACCGCGCAGACGACGCTTGGCGCCCAGCAACTCAAGGCCCTTGGCGATCCAGATAGTCCAGGTGATGATCGAGGCGATGGCCAGGCCAATCATCACGATTTTCACGATGATGTCGGCGTTCTGGTACATGCCCCACGGCGACAGGTCATGGGCCATGCCCAGGGAATTGTCGGCTTCGAGGACTTCGGGTGCGTCAGCGGCAGCGCCTTCGGCGGCGACGGGTGTCACGACCGGGGCGGCGTGATCAGCGTGATCAGCAGCGGCTGGCGCGGACGCTGTTGCAGCCGGTGCGGTGGCGGCGGTCGGCTCGACGGCGAAGGTCGCGGTCGGGGCCAGCAGCAGGCTGAACAGCAGCGCGGCGACCGCGCTCAGGGCGCGAGTGGGACGAGCAAGTGTGGTTGGCGAAGCGGAGAGTGAATTACGTGTCATGCTGGCCGGACCTGAGAGAAAAAGAGGGTTTAATGTCCTTCCAGGCCTCGCGGGCCGAGAACAAAAGTGGCGAGCATTATTGCAAGTAATTCTTGTTAACAAAAGTAATAGAGTCTCTTTTTTTCTTTGATTGCTAGCTGCGTGTCCAATACCAAGGCTAGCCTGTACCTTTCTGATGGGAGAATTTTGATGTCCGCGCCTTCTGTTTTAATCGCCGGTTGTGGCGATGTTGGCGGCCGTCTGGCCACTCAACTGTTGGCCTCGGGGTGGGAGGTTCATGGCTTGCGGCGTGACATCTCGCGCCTGCCCGAGGGTGTTATTGGCGTTGCTGGCGACTTGTTCAATAAAGACTACCCGGCGACCTGGCCCGTCGGTGCGGTGGATTACCTGGTGTATTGCGCGGCTGCCACCGATCACGATGAAGCCGGTTACCGCGCCGCTTATGTCCAGGGCTTGCAGCATGTGCTGGAATGGCTGAACGACTACGGTCAGGCACCGAAGCGCTTGCTGTTTGTCTCCAGCAGCAGCGTGTATGGGCAGCAGAACGGTGAGTGGATCGATGAAACGTCGCCGACTCAAGCGGCCGGCTATTCCGGGCGAGTGATGCTGGAAGCCGAGCAAGTCGCGTTAAACAGCGGCATTCCTGCGAGTCTGGTGCGCCTGACCGGGATTTACGGCCCGGGCCGTGAGTGGCTGTTGAGCCAGGTGCGGCAGGGCTATCGCGTGGCGGTTGACCCGCCGCTGTACGCCAACCGGATTCATGTGGATGACGCGGCCGGGTTGTTGGCGTTTCTGTTGCTGCGTGCTGAACGCGACGAGGCGCTGGATGATTGCTATATCGGCGTCGACGACGCGCCTGCGCCGTTGGCGGAGGTGGTGGGTTGGTTGCGCGAGTACCTTGGGGTGACCGAATGGTCGGAGGATGCCAGCGTGCGCCGTACGGGCAGCAAGCGTTGCAGCAACGCCCGCGCCAAGGCATTGGGCTGGACGCCGCGTTATCCGAGTTTTCGTGAGGGGTATGCGGCGATTATTGAAGGCCGCAGCTGACTTTCAAGCACCCCAAAACAACTGTGGGAGCGAGCCTGCTCGCGATTAGTCCATAACATTCAGCATTAATGCTGACTGTTACACCGCCATCGCGAGCAGACGAACGTCGCCCGGCTCTTCCCACATTGGATCTTCGTTGCAGTTAGAGCTGAATCACTGTTTTTCCAGTGTCCATTGGCGATTGCCAGGGGTGAACGAAGGGACTTCATCCGCCTGGGCGCCATTGACTGCCTGGAAGATCTCCATCTGTTTGCCGTTGCGGGTGAAGATCCACGGGTTGCCTTGGCCGCTCAGTTGCAGCCAGACGGTGTCGTGGCCACCGCTCATGGAGGCGCAGTCGCCCGCCAGGCACAGCGCGTAACGGTCAGCACCGGGCAGGCCTTGAACGGCGCCATCGGCCTGGAACTGCACGGTGCTGCCTTCGCCAGGACCGTTGACGATCTTCCAGCTACCGCCCAGGTAGGCTGAGTACAGCGCGCGCTCGAAGCTGGCACCAATCGGCGCGCCTTCGGGGGCGATGTCTTTGGCGCGGTCAAACAGTTGCTCGGGCTCGTTGTCGTTGGCCACTTGCTGCAGGTGTTTGCCGTCGCGCTTCAATTCGGTGGCAGCGCTGCCATAAAACTCGACTTTCCAGGCATCGGATTTCCCGCCGAGCATTTTACCTTCGACGTTCTCGAAACCGTTTGTGTAGCGCGCCTGGCCGGCCTTGGTGTTGACGTCCCACTCAAGGTTCGGGCCATAGGCTTGCAGTGCTTCGCGCAGCGGGCCGCCCTTGGCCGCCGCATCGATTGCCGACTGGTTGATCCAGGTGCCACTGATGTCACGGTCGGCAGGGTTGCTGGCACAGCCACCGAGAAACGCCGCGAGCAACGAGAGAGCTAGCGCTTTGCGCATGAGGAGATCCTTACAGAACGAAGTCGGCGCAGCCTGGGAGGCTGCGCCGTGCGTATTACTCGATGACCAGGATGGCATCCATTTCAACCTGCGAACCCTTTGGCAGGGCTGCCACGCCGATGGCGGCGCGCGCTGGGTAAGGCTGGTCGAAGTATTTGCCCATGATCTCGTTGACCTTGGCGAAGTGGCTCAGGTCGGTGAGGAAGATGTTCAGTTTGACGATGTCCTTGAACGAACCGCCAGCGGCTTCAGCCACGGCTTTCAGGTTCTCGAACACCTGGACGGTCTGGGCTTCGAAGCCTTCGACCAGTTCCATGGTTTTTGGATCGAGCGGGATCTGGCCGGACATGTAGACAGTGTTGCCAGCCTTGATCGCCTGGGAGTAAGTACCGATGGCGGCCGGGGCCTTGTCGCTGGTGATAACAGTCTTGGTCATGTATGACTCCTTGTAATGGGGTGCTGGATGGACGAGCTAGGCACGCATGCGGGTGATGCGAATCACCCCGGTCAAGGCGCGCAGTTTCTTGATCACGCGAGCCAGGTGTACACGGTCGTGTACGCTGACCACCAGTTGGACCACGCTGATACGACCGTCGCGTTCGTCCATGCTGATTTTTTCGATGTTGCCGTCGGCAGCGTTGACGCTGCTGGCCAGCAGGGCAATCAGGCCGCGCTGGTGTTCCAGCTCGACGCGCAGTTCGACATTGAATTCGCCGGTGACATCCTTGGCCCACGAGAGCTGGATGCATTTTTCCGGGTTGTGGCGGATTTCGCTGATGTTGCGGCAGTTGTCCAGGTGCACGACCATGCCTTTGCCGGCAGACAGGTGGCCGACAATCGGGTCGCCCGGGATCGGCGTGCAGCACTTGGCGTAACTGAGTACCAGGCCTTCGGTGCCGCGAATCGCCAGCGGACCTTCCGGGCTTGGCAACTGTTCGCCTTCGCCGAGCAGGCGGCGGGCGACGACATAGGCCATGCGATTGCCCAGGCCGATGTCTTCGAGCAGGTCTTCGATCAGTTCGAGGCGGTATTCGTTGAGCATCGCCTTGATGCGCTCGGCCGGGACTTTTTCCAGCGAGCTGTCGAAGCCGTTGAGCACCTTGTTCAGCAGGCGTTCGCCGAGGCTGATGGACTCGGAGCGGCGCTGCAGTTTCAGCGCGTGACGAATATGCGTGCGGGCCTTGCCGGTGACCACGAAGTTGAGCCAGGCCGGGTTCGGCCGTGCGCCCGGAGCGCTGACGATTTCGACCGTCGAGCCGCTTTGCAGCGGTTCGGACAGCGGCGCCAGGCGACGGTTGATCCGGCAGGCGATGCAGCTGTTGCCGACGTCGGTGTGCACCGCGTAAGCGAAGTCGACCGCCGTGGAGCCTTTTGGCAGCTCCATGATCCGGCCTTTTGGCGTGAACACGTAGACCTCGTCCGGGAACAGGTCGATCTTCACGCTTTCAATGAATTCCAGCGAGTTGCCGGCGCGTTGCTGCATTTCCAGCACGCCCTTGACCCACTGGCGGGCGCGGGCGTGAGTGCCTTTTGGCTGCTCGTCGCCGCTGGATTTGTACAGCCAATGGGCGGCGATGCCATTGTTGGCCATCTCTTCCATTTCACGGGTGCGGATCTGGATTTCGATCGGTACGCCGTGCATGCCGAAGAGCGTGGTGTGCAGCGACTGATAGCCGTTGGCCTTGGGAATCGCGATGTAATCCTTGAAGCGACCCGGCAACGGTTTGTACAAATTATGCACAGCACCGAGCACGCGGTAGCAGGTATCGACCTTGTCGACGATGATCCGGAACGCATAGACGTCCATGATCTCGTTGAAGGCCCGACGCTTGCCGCGCATTTTCGTGTAGATGCCGTAGAGGTGTTTCTGGCGACCGCTGACCTCGCCCTGAATGCCGTCGATGGCCAGGCAGTGGCTGAGGGATTCTTCGATCTTGTTGACGATTTCCTTGCGGTTGCCCCGGGCGCGTTTGACCGCCTGGTAGATCCGCGCGGAACGCATCGGGTGCATCGCCTTGAAGCCCAGGTCTTCGAATTCTACGCGGATGGCGTGCATGCCCAGCCGGTTGGCGATGGGCGCGTAGATTTCCAGGGTTTCCTTGGCGATCCGCCGGCGCTTTTCACCGGACAGGACTTCCAGCGTGCGCATGTTGTGCAGGCGGTCGGCCAGTTTGACCAGGATCACGCGAATATCGCGCGCCATGGCCATGGCCATTTTCTGGAAGTTTTCGGCTTGGGCTTCGGCTTTGGTCTCGAAGTTCATCTGGGTCAGTTTGCTGACCCCGTCGACCAGTTCGGCCACGGTTTCGCCAAACTGCGCAGAGAGCGCTTCCTTGGCAATACCGGTGTCTTCGATCACGTCATGCAGCATCGCGGCCATCAAACTCTGATGGTCCATGTGCATGTCGGCAAGAATGTTCGCGACCGCTAACGGGTGCGTGACGTACGCCTCGCCGCTGCGGCGGCGCTGGCCGTCGTGGGCTTGTTCGGCGTAGAAGTACGCTCGGCGGACCAGGTTGACCTGGTCGGTGCCGAGGTAGGTCGATAAGCGTTCGGCGAGGGCGTCTATGCTCGGCATGATGACTCCTGCCGATGGCTGTGACCCCGCGCCGTACTACGTCGACCAGGCATGGACTTAGACCGCCTCGTTGGACTCGTCCTCGAACGCTGCGAACAGCGGTTCGTCTTCGACGATTTCAGCATTGGCGATGAACTCGTAGCTCATCAGGCCTTCAGCGATTTCACGCAGGGCCACAACGGTAGGTTTGTCGTTTTCCCACTGGACCAGAGGCTCTTTGCCGCCGGTGGCCAGTTGACGGGCACGCTTGGTAGAGAGCATGACCAGCTCAAAGCGGTTTTCCACGTGTTCTAGGCAGTCTTCAACGGTTACGCGGGCCATGGTATTCCTCGGAGCGAATGCAATATGCGCGCTGCCCGGTTGGGCGAGCGGACTCAACAGTTTAAAAAATCACCAGCGATTAGGGAAGCGCTGATTTTTTAACCAAGCCCTTCAGCGCGCTGCAAGTACCAATGTAAAGCCCTTGCAGCGGTTTTGGGAAGAGCTGATTCAGCCCAGCAATTCGGCAAGCAATTTACCGAAACGCTGTTGCTGACGTTTCTGATGCAGCTGATTGGCGCGGAAAATCGCTTTCAGGTCTTCCAGCGCCTGGTTGAAATCATCGTTGATGATCAGGTAGTCGTAGTCGACGTAGTGGCTCATCTCGCTGACCGCTTCACGCATCCGGCCTTCAATGATCTCGTGGCTGTCCTGGCCACGGCCGTGCAGGCGTTGGCGCAAGGCCTCCTGGGAGGGCGGCAGAATGAAGATCGAGCGCGCATGCGGCATCAACTTGCGCACCTGTTCGGCGCCTTGCCAGTCGATTTCCAGGATCAGGTCGTGGCCTTCATCCAGGGTCTGCTGCAGGTGGCTTTGCGAAGTGCCGTAGAGGTTGCCGAACACTTCGGCGCGCTCCAGGAAGTCGCCGTGCTCGATCATCTTCACGAACTGGGTGCGGTCGACAAAGTGGTAGTTCACCCCGTCCACTTCGCCCTGGCGCATGGCGCGGGTGGTGTGCGAGATCGAAAGACGGATCTGTGGAAGATCGTTGATCAGGTCCTTGACCAGGCTGGTTTTGCCAGCGCCGGACGGGGCGGAAATGATGTACAGGGTGCCAGTGCTGTGGGTCATGTCAGGGTAGCCTTACTCAATGTTCTGCACTTGTTCGCGCATCTGCTCGATCAACACTTTGAGGTTGACCGCAGCCTGGGTGCTGCGCGGGTCGAAGGCTTTGGAGCCCAGTGTATTGGCTTCGCGGTTGAGCTCCTGCATCAGGAAGTCGAGGCGCCGGCCGGCAGCGCCGCCGGACTTGAGCACGCGGCGAACTTCAATGATGTGGGTGCTCAGGCGGTCCAGTTCTTCGGCGACGTCGCTTTTTTGCGCGAGCATGACCATTTCCTGTTCCAGGCGCTGCGGGTCGAGCTCGGCCTTCATGTCGGCAAAGCGGTCGAGCACCTTCTGACGCTGGGTGGCGAGCATCTGCGGAACCAGTTCACGCAGGGTCACCACGTCTTCTTCAATCGACGTCAGGCGTTCGTTGATCAGTCGGGCCAGCTCTGCACCTTCGCGCTCGCGGCCGGCCTTGAGCTCCTTGAGGCCTTCATTGAACAGGGCCAGCGCCTCGGCGTTGAGCGCTTGCGGGTCGCTTGCGTCGGCAACCAGCACGCCAGGCCAGGCCAGCACTTCCAGCGGGTTGAGGGCTGAAGGGTTCTTGATCAGGCTGGCGACGGTCTCGGCGGCGGCAACCAGTTGCGCGGCGCGCTCGCGGTCGACTTGCAGCGGTTTGCCGGTGGTTTCTTCGGTGAAGCGCAGCGTGCATTCGAGCTTGCCGCGCGACAGGCCCTGACGCAGTGCTTCGCGCACGTTGCCTTCGAGGTCGCGAAAGGACTCTGGCAGGCGCAGGTGCGGTTCCAGGTAGCGGCTGTTGACCGAGCGCAGCTCCCAGCTCAGGGTGCCCTGGCTGCCGGCTTTTTCGACGCGGGCGAAGGCGGTCATGCTGTGCACCATGGAGGTACCTCGCGATTCAGGCCTGCGCCGAACCCTGCGGGCTCAACGGACCTGGTTAGATGAATTAAAGCCCACAGGCTGCAAAGGCGCAGGATTGTAGCGCAGTGCGGCGGATGCTCCCAAATGGCGCGTGTGACAAAGCGCAGCAGGTCGTCGCAAGGCGCGGTTCAGAGCCCTCGCTCGTCGCTTGGGTTTTTTAGATGTGCCCAGGCGCGCCCGGTCGCCCTATAATGCTCGGCAGATTTCCGTCCTCCGTACAGGTGTTCCCCTATGAAACGTCCAAGTGGTCGCGCTGCCGATCAGCTCCGCTCGATCCGCATTACCCGCAACTACACCAAACACGCCGAGGGATCTGTACTGGTCGAATTCGGTGATACCAAGGTGATCTGCACCGTCAGCGTCGAAAACGGCGTGCCGCGCTTCCTCAAGGGGCAGGGCCAGGGCTGGCTGACCGCCGAATACGGCATGCTGCCGCGCGCCACTGGCGAGCGTAACCAGCGTGAAGCGAGCCGCGGCAAGCAAGGCGGCCGTACGCTGGAGATCCAGCGCCTGATCGGTCGTTCCCTGCGCGCTGCGCTGGACATGTCCAAGCTGGGCGACGTAACCCTGTACGTCGACTGCGACGTAATCCAGGCCGACGGCGGTACGCGTACTGCCTCGATCACTGGCGCCATGGTTGCGCTGGTCGACGCCTTGAAAGTGATCAAGAAACGCGGTGGCCTGAAAGGCGGTGACCCGCTCAAGCAGATGATTGCTGCTGTGTCGGTGGGCATGTACCAGGGCGAGCCAGTGCTGGATCTGGACTACCTGGAAGACTCGGCTGCCGAGACCGACCTGAACGTGGTGATGACCAGCACCGGTGGTTTCATTGAAGTGCAGGGCACCGCTGAAGGCGCGCCGTTCCAGCCTGAAGAGCTGAACGCGATGCTGGAGCTGGCGAAAAAAGGCATGAACGATATTTTCGATCTGCAGAACGCTGCGTTGGCTGACTGACAATTCGAACTCATTCCAGGATAAGGAGAGCGCCATGAATGACGACCAGCTACCCGCACCCGCACCGAGCCAGGAAGTCAGGCAATGGGCGATGTTCTGTCATTTGTCGGCGTTTCTTGGCTACTGGTTTCCGTTCGGCAGCCTGATCGGGCCGCTGATCCTGTGGCAGATGAAGCGCGAGCAGGACCCGTTCATTGACGCGCAAGGCAAGGAAGCGCTGAATTTCCAGATCACCGTGGCAGTGGCGGCTACGATCTGTATCCCGCTGATGTTCCTATTGATCGGCATCCCGCTGTTCGGCTTGCTGGTGATTGCGGCGGTGGTGCTGACCATCATTGGCGGCGTCAAGGCCAATGAGGGCGTGGCTTACCGTTACCCCTTCACCTGGCGGCCGATCAAGTAATGCTCGGTGAGGATGCCTTTGTGGGAGCGAGCCTGCTCGCGATAGCGGTCTGACAGTCATCGTTTCGGTGTCTGGTCTACCGTCATCGCGAGCAGGCTCGCTCCCACATTGAATAATCAGCGCCCATAGAAAAGCCGACATCTCTGTCGGCTTTTTTGCGGCTGCGAAAAGACGCTTAGATCGTCAGCGTCCAGTCGTAGTCCACGATCAACGGCGCGTGTTGCGAGAACCGCGGCTGACGTGGCAAGCGAGCGCTGCGTACAAAGCGGCGCAGGCCCGGGGTCAGCAGCTGGTAGTCGAAACGCCAGCCCAGGTTGAGCATCTCGGCCTGTTCGTTGTCTGGCCACCAGCTGTACTGATCGCCTTCACGGCTGACTTCGCGCAGGGCATCGACATACCCCATGTTGCCGACAATCTCGTCCATCCAGGCACGCTCTGGCGCCAGGAAGCCCGGGGATTGCTGGCTGTCGCGCCAGTTCTTGATATCCAGCTTCTGTTGCGCCACGTACAGCGAGCCACAATAAATGTACTCGCGACGTTTGCGTCGCTGTTTATCCAGATAACGGGCGAAATCGTCCATTAGCTTGAACTTCTGGTTCAAGTCTTCATCGCCGTTCTGCCCCGAAGGGAGCAGCAAGGTCGCGATGCTGACCTTGTCGAAATCGGCTTGCAGGTAGCGCCCGTAGCGGTCGGCCGTCTCAAAGCCGAGACCGCTGATGACAGCCTTCGGTTGCAACCGCGAGTACAAAGCCACGCCACCTTGGGCGGGAACTTCGGCATCGCAGGCATAAAGGAAGTAGCCATCCAGTTGGAAGGCTGGATCGTCCAGTTCAAAGGCGGAGGCGCGGGTGTCCTGCAGGCAGATGACGTCGGCATTCTGTGCCTGCAGCCAACTGAGCAAACCACGCTCGACTGCAGCCTGAATACCATTGACGTTCACACTGATGATCCGCATAAATGGCCCCAAAAATCGCGTGCGTGTATGATACACGGCGTCTACCTAATTAGCTAAATCCGTGGTATTTGGGGTTTTTTTCATGCAAGCGTATCAGCGCGACTTCATTCGTTTTGCCATCGATCGCGGCGTTTTGCGCTTCGGTGAGTTCACCCTGAAGTCCGGGCGTACCAGTCCTTACTTCTTCAATGCCGGCCTTTTCAACTCGGGTTCTGCGCTGGCGCAGCTGGGTCGTTTCTACGCGGCAGCCATCGTCGAGAGCGGCATTTCGTTCGACGTACTGTTTGGCCCTGCGTACAAAGGCATTCCTTTGGCGGCGACCACCGCCGTGGCGCTGGCTGAGCACCATGACCGCGATCTGCCATGGTGCTTCAACCGCAAGGAAGCCAAGGCTCACGGCGAAGGCGGCAGCCTGGTCGGCGCGCCATTGACCGGCGATGTGCTGATCATCGACGACGTGATCACTGCCGGTACCGCCATCCGTGAAGTGATGCAGATCATCGCTTCCCAGGACGGCGCCAAGGCGGCCGGCGTGCTGATCGCGCTGAACCGTCAGGAGCGTGGCAACGGTGAGTTGTCGGCAATCCAGGAAGTGGAACGTGACTTCGGTATCCCGGTGATCAGCATTGTTTCGCTGAATCAGGTGCTGGAATTCCTCGCCGACGATCCGCAGCTCAAGCAGCATTTGCCTGCGGTTGAAGCCTACCGCGCGCAGTTCGGCGTCTGACCACAACCCTGGCGAGCTTGTGTGGCGAGGGAGCTTGCTCCCGCTGGGCTGCGTAGCAGACCCAAGGATTTTGTGAGCGCTGCGCACTCAAGCGGGAGCAAGCTCCCTCGCCACAAAATGATCTCCTATTGAGATCGCAGGCAAAAAAAAGACCCCGCTCAGCCAGGCTGAGCGGGGTCTTTTTGTGTGTGTTGCTTACGGACGCTTGCGATTGCTGATCAGGGTGCCCACACCGGTGTCGGTGAAGATTTCCAGCAGAATCGCATTCGGCACCCGGCCATCGATGATCAGCGAGCTGCCGACGCCGCCTTGCACGGCTTCCAGCGCGCAACGGATCTTCGGCAGCATGCCGCCGTAGATGGTGCCGTCGGCGATCAGTTCGTCGACCTGCTGGGTGCTCAGGCCGGTCAGGACCTTGCCGGACTTGTCCATCAGGCCGGCAATGTTGGTCAGCAGCATCAGCTTTTCAGCTTTCAGTGCTTCAGCGACCTTGCCGGCCACCAGGTCGGCGTTGATGTTGTACGACTCACCGTTGGCGCCGACACCGATTGGCGCGATCACCGGGATGAAGTCGCCTTTGACCAGCAGGTTCAGCAGGTCAGTGTTGATCCCGACCACTTCACCGACCTGGCCGATGTCGATGATTTCCGGCTGGGTCATCTCCGGTGTCTGACGGGTCACGGTGAGCTTCTTCGCACGAATCAGCTCGGCGTCTTTACCGGTCAGGCCGATGGCGCTGCCGCCGTGACGGTTGATCAGATTGACGATGTCCTTGTTCACCTGGCCACCGAGGACCATTTCCACCACGTCCATGGTCTGGGCGTCGGTGACACGCATGCCATCGATGAAGTGGCTCTCGATCGACAGGCGCTTGAGCAAGTCGCCGATTTGCGGGCCGCCGCCGTGAACAACTACCGGGTTGATGCCCACGGCCTTCATCAGCACGATGTCGCGGGCGAAGCCGGTTTTCAGCTCCTCGCTTTCCATCGCGTTGCCGCCGTATTTGATCACCAGGGTCTTGCCGACATAGCGGCGAATGTAAGGCAGCGCTTCGGACAGGACCTTGGCGGTGTTGGCGGCGGCTTCGCGTTCGATGGTCATTCGGGGCTCCGGCACTTCAATAAAAGGCGCTTCAAAAAATCAAAATGGTAGTTGGAGGTCAGGTGCAACACGTTTCAGTTGGGTGTGGAACACATCCTTGATGCGCTGCAGTTCGGCGTCGTTATCGGCCTCGAAACGCAGGACCAGCACCGGTGTGGTGTTGGACGCGCGAACCAGGCCCCAGCCTTTGGCGTAGTCGACTCGCACACCGTCGATGGTGGTCAATTCGGCGCCTTCACCCCAACGGGCGTCGTGCAGTGCATCAATGATGCTGAATTTGCTCTCTTCGGTCACATGGATATTGATTTCTGGCGTAGAAATATCGTTCGGGAAGGTCTCGAACAACTCTTGCGCAGTGGATTTTTCCTTGCTGAGGATCTCCAGCAGCCGCGCGGCGCTGTAAATACCGTCGTCGAAACCGAACCAGCGCTCCTTGAAGAAGATGTGCCCGCTCATTTCGCCTGCGAGCAGGGCGCCGGTTTGTTTCATCTTCTTCTTGATCAACGAATGACCGGTTTTCCACATCAGCGGACGGCCACCGTATTCCTTGATCAGCGGGGTCAGGCGGCGGGTGCATTTGACGTCGAAGATGATCTCGGCGTCCGGGTTGCGTGCAACCACATCCTTGGCGAACAGCATCAGCAGACGGTCCGGGAAGACAATGTCGCCGGTATTGGTCACCACGCCGACGCGGTCGCCGTCACCGTCGAAGGCCAGGCCCAGGTCGGCCTTGGTTTCCTTGACCTTGGCGATCAGGTCCACCAGGTTTTCAGGCTTGCCCGGGTCCGGGTGGTGATTCGGGAAGTTGCCATCGACGTCGCAGAACAGTGGGATGACTTCGCAGTTCAGCGCTTCGATCAACTGAGGCGCGATAACGCCGGCGGCACCGTTGCCGCAGTCGACCACGACTTTCAGGCGTCGGGCGAGTTTGATGTCCTGGACGATTTCGGTGGTGTAGCGGTCGAGGATCTCGACCTTGGTGATGCTGCCCTTGCCGCTGCTCAGGTTGTTGGTTTTCAGGCGGTCATGCAGGGCTTGGATCTGCTCGTTGGCCAGGGTGTCGCCGGCGATGACGATTTTGAAGCCGTTGTAGTTCGACGGGTTGTGGCTGCCGGTGAGCATTACGCCAGACTTGCCGGCCAGCACGTTGGCCGCGTAATAGAGCGCCGGGGTTGGCACCAGGCCGACGTCGCTGACGTGGCAGCCGCTGTCGTACAGGCCCTGAATCAGTTGTTCCACCAGTTCCGGGCCGGAAAGGCGGCCGTCACGGCCGACGGAAACATTCGGCTCTCCCTGGGCCAGACTTTGGGCACCGATGGCGCGACCGAGCCAGTAAGCCGTTTCAGCGTTCAGAAATTCCGGAACGGTGCCACGGATATCGTAGGCGCGGAAAATGCTGTCGGGGAACGTGGGGGCGACGCGGGTTGGGGTGCTCATCTGTGGAAATGCTCCATCTCGAAAGTGGCTGGACCTGCCTGCGAATCATTCGTCGGCAAGCTCAAACTGGAAGTTATGACGGCGTTTTCCGCAGAGAGTTCGTGGTGCGAAAGGGCCATGACACTCATGAAAGCCGGCTCATGCCTTGATTTTCGCGGTGAACCTTACAGGTGAGACAGCATAAACATTGTGGCGAGGGAGCTTGCTCCCGCTTGGGTGCGTAGCGCCCACAAAATTTTGGGGTCTGCTGCGCAGCCCAGCGGGAGCAAGCTCCCTCGCCACATGGGGCTTTGTTGTATCAGTGGCTGCCGGAATGACCGAAGCCACCAGTGCCGCGCTGGGTCTCGACGAACTCTTCCACCATCTCGAAGTGCGCCTGAACCACCGGCACCAGCACCAGTTGGGCAAGACGCTCACCCACCACGATGTTGAAGTCGGTCTGGCCGCGGTTCCAGCAGGAGACCATTAGCGGGCCTTGGTAATCGGAGTCGATCAGCCCGACCAGGTTGCCCAGCACGATGCCGTGCTTATGGCCCAGGCCCGAGCGCGGCAGGATCAGTGCGGCGAGGCCCGGGTCGCCGATGTACACCGAAAGACCGGTCGGGATCAGCAGGGTTTCACCCGGCTTGATGACGGTGTCCTGTTCCAGCATCGCCCGCAGGTCGAGGCCGGCGGAGCCTGGCGTGGCATACTGCGGCAGCGGGAATTCGCGGCCAATGCGTGGGTCGAGGATCTTGGCTTGTAAAGCGTGCATGCGAGTTAAACCTGGTTCAGACGTTCGGCGATAAAGGTGATCAGCTGGCGGGCGATTTTGCCCTTGCTGGTCTGGGCGAAGAGCGTTGCGTGCAACTCCCGGTCGATCACGCTGCAAGCGTTTTCCTCGCTGTTGAAGCCAATGCTCGGGTTGGCCACGTCGTTGGCGACGATCAGGTCGAGGTTCTTGTCTTTCAGCTTGCGTGCAGCGTAGTCGAGCAGGTGTTCGGTTTCGGCGGCGAAACCGACACTGAACGGACGGTCGGGGCGCGTGGCAATGGTCGCCAGAATGTCTGGGTTGCGGACCATTTGTAGCAACAAGCCGTCGCCGTTCGTAGGGTCTTTCTTGAGTTTTTGTGGGGCGACGACTTCCGGGCGATAGTCCGCGACCGCAGCAGACGCGATGAACAGGTCGCAAGGGATCGCGGCTTCACAGGCGGCGAGCATGTCGCGGGCGCTGACCACGTCGATCCGGGTAACGCGATCCGGTGTTGGCAGGTGCACGGGGCCGGTGATCAAGGTCACTCGGGCGCCGGCTTCAACCGCGGCTTCGGCCAAGGCAAAGCCCATTTTCCCGGAGCTGTGGTTGGTGATGTAGCGCACCGGGTCGATGTTTTCCTGGGTCGGACCGGCCGTGATCAGCACGTGTTTGCCGGTCAGTGCCTGACGCTGGAAGCAATCGGCGGCGCACTGCGCCAGGTCGTCGGCTTCGAGCATGCGGCCCATGCCGACGTCGCCGCAGGCCTGGCTGCCGGACGCCGGGCCGAAGACCTTGAAGCCACGGCTTTCGAGCAATTGGGTGTTGGCCTGGGTGGCCGGGTCGCGCCACATGGCCTGGTTCATCGCCGGGGCCAGCGCGACGGTGGCGTCGGTGGCCAGTACCAGGGTGGTCAACAGGTCATTGGCGATACCTTGGGCCAGGCGTGCGATCAGGTCGGCGGTGGCCGGCGCGATCAGCACCAGATCAGCCCATTTGGCCAGCTCGATGTGGCCCATCGCAGCTTCGGCCGCCGGGTCCAGCAGGTCCAGGTGGACCGGGTGCCCGGAGAGTGCCTGCATGGTCAGCGGGGTGATGAACTCGCTGCCGCCACGGGTCATGACCACGCGCACTTCGGCGCCCTGGTCGATGAGTCGGCGAACCAGCTCGGCGCTCTTGTAGGCGGCAATGCCGCCGCCGACGCCGAGAACGATGCGTTTCCGATACAGCCGCTGCATAGGCCTGCCTTTCAATTCATTGATGACTACGTGGCGAAACCCCTCCCCAGGGTGAAATCGCCCGCAAAAAAGATGGACTACGATATCACAGCGACCGCAACGGAACAGCGGCGCCCACACACATGGAGGTGCTATGAGCATTCGCGATTGGCCGGCGGCAGAGCGCCCGCGGGAGAAGCTTTTGGAGCAGGGTTCGGCGAGCCTTTCGGACGCCGAGTTACTGGCCATCTTTCTACGAACCGGGGTGACCGGTAAAAGCGCGGTCGATCTGGCGCGACACCTGTTGCATCAATTCGGCAGCCTGCGCACGTTACTGGAAGCCGATCAGCAGACGTTCGGCAGTCAGCTTGGGCTGGGGCCGGCAAAGTTTGCCCAATTGCAGGCGGTGCTGGAGATGGCGCGACGGCATTTGGCGGAACGCTTGCGTCGCGACTCGGTGCTCAAGAGCCCGATCGAAGTGCGCAATTACCTGAAGGCGATGTTGCGCCATGAGCCGCATGAGGTGTTTGGCTGTCTGTTTCTGGACTCCCGGCATCGGGTGCTGGCGTTCGAGATACTGTTTCGCGGCTCGATCGACAGTGCCAGCGTCTACCCGCGTCAGGTGGTCAAGCGTGCACTGGCGCACAACGCCGCAGCGTTGATCCTGTGCCACAACCATCCGTCAGGCAGCGCCGAGCCGAGTCAGGCGGATCGAGCGCTGACCAGGCGCCTGCAAGAGGCGCTGGACCTGATCGATGTGCGGGTACTCGACCATTTCATCGTCGGCGATGGCGATCCGCTGTCGATGGCCGAGTACGGGTGGATGTGAGTGGGGTAGCGCAGCCAGGTAAATCCATGTGGGAGCGAGCCTGCTCGCGAAGGCGTCGTGTCAGTCGACCTATTCAGTGATCGAAGTGACGCTTTCGCGAGCAGGCTCGCTCCCACAGGTTTTGCGGTGACGCTTTTACTTGAGGCTGACTTTGGAATAGTCCTGGCGGCCGAACGGGCTGACCTGATAGCCCTGAACGTCCTTGCGCGTCAATGCGTAGGCGGTCGGGTGTGCCAGTGGCAGCCACAGCGCCTGTTGCTGGATCTGCGCCTGGGCCTGTTCGTAAAGCTTGCTGCGCACGCCTTGCTCGGTGGTGGTCTTGCCGGCGCTGATAACTTTGTCCAGGCCCGGGTCGCAGTAGCGGGCGAAGTTGGTCCCGGACTGGACCGCCGCGCAGGAGAACTGTGGCGTGAGGAAGTTATCCGGGTCACCGTTGTCGCCGGACCAGCCCATGAACAGCAGGTCGTGTTCGCCGGCCTTGGCGCGGCGAATCAGTTCGCCCCATTCAATCACCCGGATTTCCGCCTGAATCCCGACTTCGGCCAGGTCCGCCTGCAGCAACTGGGCGCCAAGGCTTGGGTTCGGGTTGAGCAGGCTGCCGGAAGGGCGGGTCCAGATCGTGGTTTTAAACCCCTCCTTGAGCCCGACCTTGGCCAGCAGCGCACGCGCCTTGGCGATGTCTTTCGGATAGCCCGGCAAGTCCTTGGCGTAGCTCCAGGTGTTGGGCGGGTACGGACCGTTGGCAGCCTGCGCGGTGTCTTCGAAAACGGCCTTGAGGTAGCTGGCCTTGTCGAAGGCGAGGTTGATCGCCTGGCGGACTTCGGGTTTATCCAGCGGCGGATGCTGACTGTTGATGGCCACGAACGCGGTCATGAACGCCGGCGTGCTCTCGATCTTCAGGGCCGGGTCCTGGGCGGCGGCCTGCACGTCCAGCGGTTTGGGCGACAGGGCGATCTGGCACTCGTTGCGCCGCAGTTTTTGCAAGCGCACGTTGGCGTCCGGGGTGATGGCGAACACCAGGCTGTCCACGGCCGGTTTGCCGGCAAAGTAGTCGCGGTTGGCCTTGTAGCGAATCGACGCATCTTTCTGGAAGCGCCCGAAGATGAACGGGCCGCTGCCAATTGGCTGGCTGTTGAGTTTCTCGGGCGTGCCGGCCTTGAGCAACTGGTCGGCATACTCGGCCGAGTAGATCGAGGCAAACCCCATGCTCAGGGTGACAAGGAAGGTCGAGTCGGGGTGGTCCAGGGTAAAGCGCACGGTCAGCGGGTCCAGCGCGTCGATTTTCTTGATCAGCGCAGGCAATTGCATCGATTGAGCGTGAGGGAAGCCACTTTGGGCGACTTTGTGCCAAGGGTGGGCCGGGTCGAGCATGCGCTCGAAGCTGAACTTCACGTCTTCGGCGTTCAGATCGCGGGTCGGGGTGAAGTACTCGGTGTGGTGGAACTTCACCTGTGGATGCAGCTTGAAGATATAGGTCAGGCCATCAGGCGACACTTCCCAACTGTCAGCCAGGCTGGAGACGACTTTGCCACTGGTGGTGTCGAAATCGACCAGGCGGTTCATCAGCACGTCGGCCGAAGCGTTGGTGGTGGTCAGCGAGTTGTATTGAACGACATCGAACCCTTCCGGGCTGGCCTCGGTGCAGACGCTTAAAGCGGCAGCCTGGGCCAATGGGCTCAGCAAGAGTGGGGCGAGCAACAACGGTAGGGCAGCGAGGCGCATGTGTGAATTCCTGTGCAGATCGAAGGCCCATCTGCGAGTGCAGTCTGGAAAAGGCTTACCCTAGTGGGCTCTTTTACAAATGACTATCCCCTTTTTCATTTTAAGGGGAGTATGTGCGATTGTTTTCGGTGAGTACTGCCCAAGGAAAACCCTGGATTGGCCTGTTGGCCGATTTTCTGCGACGAGCGGTCGCCATCGACGACAGCCTTTGTCCAAGGCGCTCGGAGCCCGAAAAACAAGGGTTTTGTTAATTCAATGCACACCGATTGTTGTTGCTCTCTAGTCTTTCTGGTATAAAGCAGCGCTCTTTTCTAGGGGCCCGGTTCCTTCACTGTAGGTGTAGCCGGTAAGACCCTTAAAGAAACGCGGCGCCTGGCGCCAAATGACTGAGAGATTAAGCGGCCAACCCATGCCGGGTTGGGCATGTGGTTTTAGAGGGCTGAGGCATGTCGAGAGTCTGTCAAGTTACCGGTAAGGGTCCGGTGACTGGGAATAACATTTCCCACGCAAACAACAAAACCCGTCGTCGTTTCCTGCCGAACCTGCAGCATCACCGCTTCTGGGTTGAAGAAGAGAAACGTTTCGTGCGTCTGCGCGTATCTGCCAAAGGCATGCGTATCATCGACAAGCGTGGCATTACTGCCGTGCTGGCCGAAATCCGCAAAGCTGGCAAGATCTAAGGGAGCTAATCATGCGTGAATTGATTCGTTTGATTTCGAGCGCTGGTACTGGTCACTTCTACACTACCGACAAGAACAAGCGCACTACTCCGGACAAAATCGAGATCAAGAAATTTGATCCGGTTGTTCGCAAGCACGTGATCTACAAAGAAGGCAAAATCAAGTAATTGATTTTTCCTCTTGAGAAAAAGGCCCATATCGCAAGATACGGGCCTTTTTTGTTGGGGGCAGAAAAGCCTCAGACCTTCTGTTCAAACGCCACATAGATCTTGCGGCATGGCTCCAGCACTTCCCAGGTGCCGCGGAAGCCGGCCGGAATGACAAAACGATCGCCCGCCCGCAGGGTCTTGGCATTGCCATCGTGGTCACGCAGTACTGAAACCCCCTGCACGATTTCGCAGTATTCGTGTTCGGTGAAGTTCACCGTCCATTGCCCGACTTCACCTTCCCAGACGCCCGCGTTCAACTGGCCGCACGGGCTGCTGTAGTGGTTGTAGACAGCTTGCTCGGGATCGCCCTTGAGTACTTTTGTGGCGTCCGGGCGGTAGCGCTCGGCGGGTGTGGTGGCCTGGCTGAAGTCGACAATGTCCTGGATGCTCATTCTTGTAATCCCCCGTGATTGCCTGAAAATCAAAGTCTATGTTTATTAAAATGAACATCGCAAGGCCGTTTACCGGCCATATGTCAAATATATTGAAACATAAGGGGTCGCTGGTTTAGGGTGGCAGTTGCCTTGGGCCGAATTGAAAACTGGCCGGGCAGAATTCCTGTAGGTGCCTGCGTAGATCGCGCGGCGCTCGTATTCAATAAGAGGAGGACTCTCGTATGACTACCCTGACTCGTGCCGACTGGGAACAACGCGCCCGCGACCTGAAGATCGAAGGCCGTGCCTACATCAATGGCGAATACACCGCAGCGGTCTCCGGCGAGACATTCGACTGCATCAGCCCTGTCGATGGCCGTCTGCTGGGCAAGATCGCCAGCTGTGATGCCGCCGACGCCCAGCGCGCCGTAGAAAACGCCCGCAGCACGTTCAACTCGGGTGTCTGGTCGCGTCTGGCACCAGCCAAGCGCAAGGCCACCATGATTCGTTTCGCCGGCCTGCTCAAGCAGCACGCCGAAGAACTGGCGCTGCTTGAAACCCTGGACATGGGCAAGCCAATCAGCGACTCCCTGTACATCGACGTTCCGGGCGCGGCGCAAGCGCTGAGCTGGAGCGGTGAAGCCATCGACAAGATCTACGACGAAGTAGCCGCCACTCCGCATGACCAACTGGGTCTGGTGACCCGTGAGCCAGTGGGTGTGGTGGGTGCCATCGTGCCGTGGAACTTCCCGCTGATGATGGCCTGCTGGAAACTTGGCCCGGCGCTGTCCACCGGTAACTCGGTGATCCTCAAGCCGTCCGAAAAATCCCCGTTGACCGCCATCCGCCTCGCGGCGCTGGCCGTTGAAGCCGGTATCCCGAAAGGCGTGCTGAACGTGCTGCCAGGCTACGGTCACACCGTCGGCAAGGCGCTGGCCTTGCACATGGACGTCGACACGCTGGTGTTCACCGGTTCGACCAGGATCGCCAAGCAACTGATGATTTATTCCGGCGAATCGAACATGAAGCGCGTCTGGCTGGAAGCGGGCGGCAAGAGCCCGAACATCGTGTTTGCCGATGCGCCGGACCTGCAAGCGGCGGCTGAGTCCGCTGCCAGTGCCATCGCGTTCAACCAGGGCGAAGTCTGCACCGCAGGTTCCCGTCTGCTGGTCGAGCGTTCGATCAAGGATAAATTCCTGCCGCTGGTGATCGAGGCCCTGAAGGCCTGGAAGCCGGGCAACCCGCTGGATCCGGCGACCAACGTCGGCGCACTGGTCGACACGCAACAGATGAACACCGTGCTGTCCTACATCGAATCCGGTCACACCGACGGCGCCAAGCTGGTGGCAGGCGGCAAGCGGATCCTCCAGGAAACCGGTGGCACCTACGTTGAGCCGACGATCTTCGATGGCGTGAGCAACGCCATGAAGATCGCCCAGGAAGAGATCTTTGGTCCGGTGCTGTCGGTCATCACCTTCGACAGCGTCGATGAAGCGATCCGGATCGCCAACGACACGCCGTATGGTTTGGCCGCTGCTGTCTGGACCTCGGATATCTCTAAGGGCCACCTGACCGCCAAGGCCCTGCGTGCCGGCAGCGTGTGGGTCAACCAGTACGATGGTGGCGACATGACCGCACCGTTTGGTGGTTTCAAACAGTCGGGCAACGGTCGTGACAAGTCGTTGCACGCTTTCGACAAATACACCGAGCTGAAGGCGACCTGGATCAAGCTGTAAACCATTCAGGGAGCCTGTTCTGAATCAGGCTCCCTGAACGACGCAGATCCCCTGTGGGAGCGAGCCTGCTCGCGATAGCGGTATGACAGTCGACGTCAATGTTGAATGTTGCGCCGTCATCGCGAGCAGGCTCGCTCCCACAGTGCTTTGCGTTGCACATAAAAATATCCACAGGAGCGTGGAACATGCGTTGGGCGACTTATTTCGCCGTGTTGGCCTCTGTCCTGAGTGTCGGCCTGGCCCTGGGTGTCAGCATGCCGTTGGTGTCGCTGCGCCTGGAAAGCTGGGGTTATGGCTCGTTTGCAATCGGTGTCATGGCAGCGATGCCAGCGATTGGCGTACTGCTGGGGGCCAAGGTCTCCAGCCATCTGGCGGCGCGTTTCGGCACGGCCAATCTGATGCGTCTGTGCCTGTGGGCCGGGGCGTTTTCCATCGGCTTGCTGGCGCTGTTGCCCAGTTATCCGGTCTGGCTGGTGCTGCGACTGATGATCGGGGTGATCCTGACTCTCGTGTTCATCCTCGGCGAGAGCTGGATCAACCAGTTGGTGGTCGAGCAGTGGCGCGGGCGGCTGGTGGCGCTGTATGGCAGCAGTTATGCCCTGAGCCAACTGTCGGGACCGTTGCTGCTGGGCGCGTTGGGCACCGACAACGATTTCGGATTCTGGGTCGGTGTCGGCTTGCTGGTGACATCGCCGCTGTTGCTGTTGGGGCGTAGCGGCGCGCCGAGCAGCGAAGCCTGCAGCGTGACGTTCAGCGACTTGCTGAGCTTTTGTCGGGGCCTGCCGGCGATTGCCTGGGCGGTGTCGCTGTTTGCTGCGTTCGAGGCGATGATCCTGACCTTGCTGCCGGTGTATTGCCTGCGCCAGGGCTTCAGCGCTGAAATCGCCCTGGCGATGGTCAGCACCGTGGTGGTCGGCGATGCCTTGTTGCAACTGCCGATTGGTGCGCTGGCGGATCGACTGTCGCGGCGTACGTTGTTTGCCGGTTGCGCAGTCATCCTGATGCTCTCGAGCCTGGCGATTCCGCTGTTGATCGAGACTTCGCTGATCTGGCCGTTGTGGGTGCTGTTTGGCGCCAGTGCCGGCGGCTTGTTTACCTTGTCGCTGATTCTGATCGGCGAACGCTACCGCGACGATGCGCTGGTGCGAGCCAACGCTCACATTGCGCAATTGTGGGGTATTGGTTGTCTGATCGGCCCATTGGCGGCCGGTGCCGGCAGTCAATGGATCAGTGGGCACGCCTTGCCGTGGCTGATGGCGGCGGGGGCGTTTGGGCTGGTGATCCTGTTGCTGCGCCAAGGGGCGTTTGGCACTGCGCAACCAGCGTAATGTGTAGCAGCTGGCGCAGCCTGCTTTTACGGACGGTGTGATGGCGCGGGGGGGGGGGATGCGGTGCTTAGAGCATCCGCTCCAGTCCCACCGATTTGCTGAGCCAGGCGTTGAAATGTCGCCACCAGCTCCCCGGTTCTCGGGTCAGGGTGTGTGGCTGGCCGTCGTCTTCAGTGGCCCACACCACCTGGCCATTCTCCAGTCGAGCCTCATAACTCAGGGCCGGAGACATGCCTCGCTGGGCCAGTTCACGAACCTGTTCGGCGAGTTCCGGGCTGTCCACCAGCACCCCGACTTCAGTGTTCCAGAGCACCGAGCGCGGATCGAAATTGAATGAACCGATGAACGCCTTTTGCCGGTCAAAGATCATCGCCTTGCTGTGCAGGCTGGAATCGGAGCTACGGGAGGCGGCGCCGTGGAACAGGTGCGGGCCACTGCCTCCATGCTCGCCGGGTTGACGGCGCAACTCGAACAGCTTCACGCCATGTTCCAGCAACGCCTTGCGGTAAGGCGCGTAGCCACCGTGTACGGCCGGCACGTCGGTGGCGTCCAGGGAGTTGGTCAGCAAACTGACTGAGACCCCGGCATCCGCGCGCCCCGTCAGGTAGACCAGCCCCGTCTGGCCTGGGACGAAATAGGCCGAGATCATGATCAGTTCGTTACTGACGCCTTGCAGTTCGGGCGCCAGTTGGGTGGTCAGCAGCAGTTGTGGATCCGGCTCGTCCTTGGCCAGCACCTTGCTGGGTGCGTCCCACAGTGCCTGGTTCCAGGCCCAGATCAATTCGCGCCGCCAGATATCCAGGTGTGGATGGGTCTGGTAAATCTTCAGTTGCTGGTACAGCGCATGGTTCTGTTGCCGGGTGCCTTCCAGCGACTCTTTCAGTCGCAGTCGGGTGTTGGCCAGGTCCTTTGCCGTGGGTTTGCTCGAGATAAACTCATCGATCGGTTTGCTCAGGGCGCTGTTCCAGTACTGGTCGAAACTGTGCCCCAGCTGCTCGGCCACCGGGCCGATGCCGAGCATGTCGATGTCGGTGAAGTTCAGGTCGGGCTGGGCATCGAAGTACTCGTCGCCCAGATTACGGCCGCCGACAATGGCTGCGCTGTTGTCCGCCAGCCACAGCTTGTTGTGCATGCGCCGATGCTGAAGTGACAGGTTGAACAGCCGCCCCATGGTGCGGGTCAGCCCGGTGCTGCGGCCCAGGTGCAGCGGGTTGAACAGGCGAATATGAATCTGCGGATGCGCAGCAAGGGTGGCGATGATCTGGTCCAGGCCATCGCTGGTGGTGTCATCGAGCAGAATGCGTATGCGTACGCCGCGGTCGGCAGCCTTGAGCAGCTCCGCCGCCAGCAACCGTGTGCTGACACCGTCGTGGACGATGTAGTACTGCAAGTCGAGGCTGCTTTGCGCATTGCGAATCAGCTCGGCACGCGCCATGAAGGCTTCACTGCTGTTGGGCAGCAGGCGGAAGCCGGAACGGCCCTGATACGCCGCAGCCTGTGCCTGGATCGAGCGCCCGAACGCAGAGTCCGCCGCTGGCAGCGTCTGGCTCGGTTTGTGATGCACGGCGAGAGAGGTGCAGCCGCTCAGTAGCGAGACGAGCGGCAGAAAAAGCAGGGCGTGTCTGGAGCGCAAATCGGAATTTCCGCGAATGGGCAGGATCCGGAGTATGGCACGGCATTTGGCAATGCTCCGTGAATGCTCAGGCGTCGGTTGATTGCGTTATTTGTCCTCGTGATGCTCGGCCAGTAGCTTGATCGCTGCCGCGCCGACCTTGCGCACCGCCTCTTCAACCTGCGGTGTCGGTTTGGCCGAGTAGTTCATGCGCAGGCAATTGCGGTATTTGCCCGAGGCGGAAAAAATACTGCCGACGGCAATCTGTACGCCTTGGTCGATCAGCGCACGATTCAGTTTCAGTGTGTCGAAACTTTCCGGCAGTTCGACCCACAGCATGAAGCTGCCTTGCGGACGGCTGGCGCGGGTGCCGACGGGAAAGTAGCGGCTGACCCAGTCGAGCATCAGGTCGCGATTTCGCTGGTATTGCGTGCGCATCCGCCGCAAATGCGGTTCGAAGTGCCCGCCCTTGAGGAATTCGGCGATGGCGATTTGTGGTTGTGGCGCGGTGGAGCCGGTGCTGATGTATTTCATGTGCAGCACCCGCTCCAGATACCGGCCCGGCGCGACCCAGCCGATGCGCAATCCCGGTGCCAGGGTCTTCGAAAACGAGCTGCAGAGCAGGACGCGGCCGTCTTCGTCGAAGGATTTGATCGTGCGGGGACGAGGGTAGGTGTAGGCCAGTTCGCCATACACATCGTCCTCAATGATTGCCACATCGAAGCGCTGTGCCAGGGTCAGCAGCGCCCGCTTGCGCGCCTCCGGCATGATGTACCCCAATGGATTGTTGCAGTTGGGGGTCAACTGTATGGCTTTGATTGGCCACTGTTCCAGCGCCAGTTCCAGCGCCTCGAGACTGATCCCGGTAATCGGGTCGGTGGGAATCTCCAGGGCTTTCATGCCCAGCCCTTTGAGGGTCTGCATGGCGCCGTGAAAGCTCGGCGAGTCGACGGCCACGATGTCGCCCTGCTCGCAGATCGCGCGAATGCTGGTGGACAGCGCTTCGTGGCAGCCGGTGGTGATCACCAGGTCGTTGGCGCTCAGTTGACAGCCGGAGTCGAGCATCAGGCGCGCAATCTGTTCGCGCAGCTCGAGGATGCCGTAGATGTTGTCGTAATACAGGCCGGGCATGTCCTGCCGTCGACTGATCCGCGCCAGCCCGCGCAGCAGAGGCTTCATGGTCGGCGTGGTGACGTCCGGCATGCCGCGACCGAGCTGCACGATGTCCTTGCGTGGGACGGCGCGAATCAGCTCCAGCACCTGATCCCACTGGGAAATGTCCACCGGACGCTGGGCCGGGCGGCCAACGACCGGCAACTCCGGCAACTCGCGCCCGGCCGGCACGAAGTAGCCGGATTTCGGCTTCGGCATTGCCAACCCGCTGTCTTCCAGAACCCGATAGGCCTGCTGCACCGTGCTCAGGCTGACCCCGTGCTCGACGCTCAATGCCCGTACAGACGGCAGTCGATCGCCCGGACGGTAGAAGCCCTGTTCGATACGCGTGCCGAGCAATTCGGCGAGGTTGACGTAAAGAGTCATGGTGCAGCCTCGGTGAAGAGATTCAGGGGACCAGTACAGATGGGGCAAAAATACAGGATTCAGTCGCTAAAACGGGAAATCTGTATGGAAGTAATACAGCTACTTTGAATCTGTAACGGTTTTGCCACCCCGCGCATCATGGAATCTCTGGCGACCCAAGTAAACAGGAGCAATCAAAATGAGCGGCTTGAGCGATGTGCGGCTGACGTTACACAGTCAGGAACTGGAGGCAGGGCAGGAAAAGGGCATGCGCACAGCAACGCTGCACAATGCCCCGTCCGGTCTCGGTCGCTGGGGACTGTTCTGGCATCGTCTGTCTACGCGCAAGGCCTTGCTTGAGCTTTCGCCCGAGCAGTTGCGCGATGTGGGGTTGAGTCGTGCAGAGGCGCGGGAGGAGGGGCTCAAACCCTTTTGGCGGATCTGAGTGTGATGGCGCCCTCTCGATCGAATCGCGAGCAGGCTCGCTCCCACAATTGATCACTGGTGCTCACAAAATGTGTGTTCACTGTAGATACCTGTGGGAGCGAGCCTGCTCGCGATGAGGCCGGTAAGAACGCAGGCCAGCTTTCAGGCCAACTCTTTCATCCGATGCCACAACATCCCCAGCGCCAACAACGGCGACCGCAAGTACTTCCCGCCCGGAAAGGTAATGTGCGGCACCTTGGCGAACAGATCGAACCCGCCACCTTGCTGACCACTGATGGCCTCGGCCAGCAGCTTGCCGGCCAGGTGGGTAGCGTTCAGCCCATGACCGGAATAGGCCTGGGCGTAATACACATTCGGCTGGTTCTTGAGCCGGCCGATCTGCGGCAGGCGATTGGCGCCGATGCCGATCATCCCGCCCCATTGATAGTCGATCTTCACGCCGGCCAGTTGCGGGAAGACGTCGAGCATCTTCGGTCGCATATAGGCGGCGATGTCCGACGGATCGCGACCGGAATAGTGGCAGGCGCCGCCGAACAGCAAGCGCCGATCCGCCGAGAGCCGGTAGTAGTCCAGCGCCACTCGCTGGTCGCAGACCGCCATGTTCTGCGGCAGTAATGCGTGGGCCTGCGCTGCGCTCAAGGGTTCGGTGGCGATGATGTAACTGCCGGCGGGCAGCACTTTGCCGCTGAGCTCGGGGTTCAGGTTGTTGAGGTAGGCGTTGCAGCCCAGCACCAGGGTCTTGGCGCGGACCGAGCCTTGCGCGGTGTGGACCTTGACCTCGCTGCCATAGTCGATGCGGGTCACGGCCGATTGTTCGAACAGCTTCACGCCCAGTTGCTGCGCCGCGGCAGCTTCGCCCAAGGCCAGGTTCAGCGGGTGCAGATGCCCGGAACCCATGTCGATCAAGCCACCGACGTAGCGGTCGGAACCGACCACGCTGTGCATTTCGTGGGCTTGCAGCAACCGGGTTTCATATCGGTAGCCGAGGCTACGCAGTTCGGCCGCATCTTCGGCGAAACCTTCAAGGTCACGAGGTTTGTTGGCCAGATCGCAGTAACCCCAGGTCAGGTCGCAGGCGATCTGAAAATGCGCGATCCGTTGCCGGACGATTTCCACCGCTTCCAGGCCCATGAGCTTCATCTGACGGACGCCGTCCGTGCCGATCACCTCGGCAAACTGATCGAGGCCATGACCGATCCCGCGAATCAGCTGCCCGCCGTTGCGCCCACTGGCGCCCCAGCCGATCTTGCGCGCTTCGAGCAGCACCACGCTGAGGCCGCGTTCGGCCAGCTCGATGGCGGTGTTCAGCCCGGAGAACCCGCCGCCCACCACGCACACGTCCGCCAGCAGTTCGCCTTTGAGCGCCGGATAATCAGGCTGCGGCAGGCTGCTGGCGGCGTAGTAAGACGCCGTGTGCCGGTTGTTCGGGGCAGGTTGCAGAACGCGGGCGTTCATGTGCGTCATCCGGGTTTCGTGTGTTTAGTAAATTTTACGGAGCATAAGCCGGACCTTTCGGCGTGGGCAACACTGGTCGGCTTACGCTGTCTGGCGCGAAGCTTTTAGGGCAAAATCCCACCCCGCTCACTTTTCCGGTACTCGCTTCGATGAGCTGCAACAGTCAGAAAATCCGCGCTCTTCGCCAGCAAATCCCCTCGTTCGAGTGCGTGCCCGGCTGCCATGACTGCTGTGGCCCGGTGACCACTTCGCCAGAAGAAATGTCGCGTCTGCCGCGTAAGACCAGGGCCGAGCAGGACGCTGCGATGGACGAACTGAACTGCGTGCACCTGGGCCCCGATGGCTGCACGGTGTATGACGAGCGGCCGTTGATCTGTCGGTTGTTCGGCACCACCAAGACCTTGCCATGCCCTAATGGCCGCCGCCCGGTGGAGTTGATTCACCCTCGGGTCGAGAAGCAGATCCATGAATACATGGCCAGCACCCGGCAGGTGTTGGTTTAGTAAAGCTGTGTTCATTTCAGATCGACTGAGTCGACTGCAATCGCGAGCAGGCTCGCTCCCACATTGGGGCCTTGTCGTACACAAAACAGTGCCCGCTGAAAATCTACTGTGGGAGCGAGCTTGCTCGCGATGGCGCCTGCTCTGGCAACCATTTCCTCAGGCCTGACTTCAATCCGGAATCGGCAAGTTCAGGCTCTCTTTCACTTCTTCCATCACGATATAGCTCTTGGACTCACGCACGTGGGGCAATTTGAGCAGGATGTCGCCCAGCAGCTTGCGGTACGAGGCCATCTCGGAAATCCGCGCTTTCACCAGGTAGTCGAAATCCCCTGACACCAGGTGGCATTCCAGTACGTGCGGCAGTTTCAGCACGGCGCGTCGGAACTCTTCAAAGGTATCGCCGGACTTGTAGTCGAGGCTGATCTCGACGAACACCAGCAGGCTGCCCTTGAGGTGCTGCGGGTTAAGCCGGGCGTTGTAGCCCATGATGATCCCTTCGCGCTCCAGGCGTCGCACCCGCTCAGTGCAGGGCGTGGTCGACAGCCCGACTTTTTCCCCCAGCTCGGTAAACGAAATCCGTCCGTCTGCCTGAAGGATGCGCAGGATGTTGCGGTCGATCTTGTCCAGCTCACGTTTCGTTTGTGTATTGGTTCTCATAGGGGATGCGCCTCCGTAAAAAGGGATTTTGCCGAGAATTGTCGCCAAATATAGGGACTTATATAGTGAAAAGCACTGGCCAATGTTTTTTACACTGCGCACATCTGTGATTTGAACAACAAACGTCAGCGGTAAGCCGCGATGAGGGATACGAAAATGCGCGTTCTGGTCTTGGGTAGCGGCGTCATCGGTACCACCAGTGCCTACTATCTGGCTCGGGCCGGGTTTGAAGTAACGGTTGTAGACCGTCAGCCGGCTGCTGCCATGGAAACCAGTTTCGCCAACGCCGGCCAGGTCTCGCCGGGTTATGCCTCGCCGTGGGCCGCGCCAGGCGTGCCGCTCAAAGCCATCAAATGGCTGCTGCAACGCCACGCACCGCTGGCGATCAAGGCCACCGCCGATATCGACCAATACCTGTGGATGGCGCAGATGCTGCGCAACTGCACCGCCAGCCGTTATGCGGTGAACAAGGAGCGCATGGTCCGTCTGTCCGAGTACAGCCGTGACTGCCTCGATGAACTGCGTGCTGAAACCGGCATTGCCTACGAAGGCCGCACCCTGGGGACCACCCAACTGTTCCGCACTCAGGCGCAGCTGGATGGCGCGGCAAAAGACATCGCGGTCCTGAAAGAGTCCGGCGTACCCTTTGAACTGCTCGACCGCGCCGGCATTGCCCGGGTCGAACCGGCGCTGGCCAGTGTGACCGATATCCTCGCCGGTGCCTTGCGCCTGCCGAACGACCAGACCGGCGACTGCCAGATCTTCACCACGCGCCTGGCCGAAATGGCCGTGAAACTGGGCGTGGAGTTCCGCTTTGACCAGGACATTCAGCGCCTCGACTACGCCGGTGACCGAATCAACGGCGTGTGGATCGACGGCAAGCTGGAAACCGCGGACCGCTATGTATTGGCGCTCGGCAGCTACTCGCCGAAGTTGCTCAAGCCGTTGGGCATCAAGGCCCCGGTGTACCCGCTCAAGGGCTACTCGCTGACCGTGCCGATCACAAATCCGGCGATGGCCCCGACGTCGACTATTCTCGACGAGACCTACAAGGTTGCGATCACCCGTTTCGACACCCGGATTCGTGTCGGCGGCATGGCTGAGATAGCCGGTTTTGACCTGTCACTGAACCCGCGTCGACGTGAAACACTGGAGATGATCGTCAACGATCTTTATCCTCAGGGCGGCGACCTGGCCGAGGCGAGTTTCTGGACCGGACTGCGTCCGACCACACCGGACGGCACGCCGATCGTTGGCGCCACTCCGTTCAAGAACCTGTTCCTGAACACCGGTCACGGCACACTCGGCTGGACCATGGCGTGTGGCTCCGGCCGCTTGCTGGCTGACCTGATGGCGAAAAAAACGCCGCAGATCAGTGCCGAAGGCCTCGATATTTCCCGTTATGGCAACACCCCAAAGGAGTCTGAAAAGCATGTCAATCCAGCGCCAGCTCACCAATGAGCGCATGAGCCAGATCGTTGTCCACAACGGTACCGTGTATCTGGCCGGGCAAGTCGGCGACGACATGAGTGCCGGGATTGAACAGCAGACCCGTGAAACCCTCGCCAACATCGAGCGTTTGCTGGATCTGGCCGGGACCGACAAGACCAAACTGCTGTCGGTGACGATTTACCTGAAAGACATTGATGCCCATTTCCAGGGCATGAACAGTGTCTGGGACAGCTGGCTGCCAAAGAACGTCGCGCCTGCTCGTGCGACGGTCGAAGCCAAGCTGTGCGAACCGGAAATCCTGGTTGAGCTGTCGGTAGTGGCTGCTCTGCCGTAGGGTCTGTTTAAGCAACGATCCCTCTCCCGGTGCTGTTGGCGGTTCACGTCGTCAGCCAGCACCGGTTTTTCTTCCTCATGACCGCCTAGAAGTCTGCCGCCATGCGTCCTGCCCGTGCCCTGATCGATCTTCAAGCCCTGCGTCATAACTATCAACTGGCCCGTGAAGTCTCGGGGGCGCGCGCCCTCGCGGTGATCAAGGCCGATGCCTATGGCCATGGCGCTGTGCGCTGTGCCCAGGCCCTGGAGGCCGAGGCGGACGGTTTTGCCGTGGCCTGTATCGAAGAAGCCCTGGAACTGCGCGCCGCCGGTATTCGTGCGCCGGTCCTTCTGCTCGAAGGCTTTTTCGAAGCCGATGAGCTGTCGCTGATCGTTGAGCATGATTTCTGGTGCGTGGTGCATTCGCTGTGGCAGCTTGAAGCGCTCGAGAAAGCCGCGTTGAGCAAGCCGATCACGGTCTGGCTCAAGCTGGATTCGGGCATGCACCGGGTCGGCCTGCATCCCGCGGATTATCAGGCGGCGTATCAACGTTTGCTGGCCAGCGGCAAGGTCTCGAAGATCGTGCTGATGAGTCACTTTGCGCGTGCCGATGAACTGCATAGCAGCAGCGCGGCGGAGCAGGTTGCGGTGTTTGAAGCGGCTCGCCAGGGCTTGTCGGCGCAGGTCAGCTTGTGTAACTCGCCGGCGGTGCTGGGCTGGCCGCAGGTGCCGAGCGACTGGGTTCGCCCAGGCATCATGCTCTATGGCGCGACACCTTTTGAAGAAGCCAATCCCGTGGCGGCACGCTTGCAGCCGGTGATGACCCTGGAATCGAAAGTCATCAGCGTGCGCGAACTGCCGGCCGGTGAACCGGTGGGTTATGGGGCGAAGTTCATCACCCAGAAGCCGATGCGCATCGGCGTGGTCGCCATGGGTTATGCCGACGGTTATCCGCGTCAGGCGCCTACCGGCACGCCGGTGTTGGTGGCCGGGCAGCGCAGTCAGCTGCTGGGACGGGTGTCGATGGACATGCTCTGCATCGATTTGACCGATGTGCCGCAGGCCGGCCTCGGTTCTACCGTCGAATTGTGGGGTAAAAACATCCTCGCCAGCGACGTCGCCATGGCTGCCGGGACCATTCCCTACCAGATCTTCTGCAACCTGCGGCGCGTGCCGCGGCTCTATTCCGGGAGCTGAGGCAGGCTGCCGAGACCAGAAGTCGCTTTGCTGAACGGGATTCAGACCCAAGTGTTGTAAATACTGAACGCTGTCGCCATGATAACGCTCACTATCCACACAATCTGAATCCTGGGAGGCTAATGCATTGGACGTCGGTGAACGACTGCAATCGATCCGTAAACTGAAAGGTCTATCCCAGCGAGAGCTCGCCAAGCGGGCAGGCGTTACCAATAGCACCATTTCTATGATCGAGAAAAACAGCGTCAGCCCTTCGATCAGTTCGCTGAGGAAGGTCCTTGGCGGCATCCCCATGTCCATGGTCGAGTTCTTTTCCGAAGAAATTCTTCAGGAAAAACCGACGCAGATCGTCTACAAGGCCAATGAGCTGATCGATATCTCCGATGGCGCCGTGACCATGAAACTGGTCGGCAAAGCCCATCCGAGCCGCGCTATCGCGTTCCTCAACGAGATTTACCCGCCAGGCGCCGATACCGGTGAAGAGATGCTCACCCATGAGGGCGAGGAAACCGGGATTCTGCTCGAAGGTCGCCTTGAGCTGGTGGTCGGGCTCGAGACATTCGTGCTCGAGGCCGGGGACAGCTACTATTTCGAAAGCACCAAACCGCACCGTTTTCGAAATCCGTTCGATGCGCCAGCGCGACTAATCAGCGCAGCCACACCGGCGAATTTCTAGGAAAAGAGGCGTCCGGCAAGGTTTTGCGAGTCGCCCCATGCTGTATTTCGCCACGACGTAATACCCCTAGGACTTTAGGGTTGTTTCAGTGTGGCGGGCTTACCGCTATACTTGCGCCCGCCTGCGAAACCGTGGCCGTGGGCGTGACTAGCCACCATTGAGGGTGTACGCGTGAATCTAATTATGAAAATGCTGGCCGCACCAGCAACCGTATTGGCCCTTTGGGCAGTCAGCGCTCAGGCGTCGACCACTGACGATATCGCCAAGCGCCTTGAGCCCGTCGGCCAGGTCTGTGTACAAGGCCAGGAGTGCAAGGGGATGGAAGTCGCTGCCTCGGTTGGCGGCGGTGCAGCGAAGACTCCCGATGAAATCATTGCCAAACATTGCAATGCTTGCCACGGCACGGGTCTGCTGGGCGCACCGAAAATCGGTGATGCTGCAGACTGGAAAAAACGCGCCGACAAAGAAGGCGGCACTGCTGCTGGCCTGGCGAAAGTAGCGCTGACAGGTCTCAATGCGATGCCGCCAAAAGGCACCTGCAGCGACTGCGAAGTGAAAGACCTTGAAGGCGCCATCCAGAAGATGTCCGGCCTGAAATAAGCCCCGTCTTCAGTGAAAAAGCCGCTTGCGAGCGGCTTTTTTGTACCCGGGATTTGACCTCGAGACTGGTCATCGCGATCAGGACGCGGCAAGCTCGAACCGACCTCAATTCATGGACAGGTCGGGAGGGTCTGATGGTGCAGTCGGTATCAATCGAACAGGCAGTCGATGATGTGCTCGCACGTTTGCCAGCGCATATACACCTCGGCCTGCCGCTGGGGCTGGGCAAACCCAACCGCTTCGTCAACGCGCTGTATCAGCGCATCGCCCGGTTGCCCGAGCGGCAGCTGACGGTCTACACCGCGTTGAGCCTGGGTCGTCCGGCATTGGGCGACGGCTTGCAGCGGCGCTTTCTGGAACCCTTCGTCGAGCGAGTGTTTGGCGACTATCCCGAGCTGGATTTTCTCGCCGACCTGCACCGTGACAGCCTCCCGGCGAACATTCACATCGAGCAGTTTTTCCTGCAGCCGGGCAGCTTGCTGCACTGCGCCTCGGCGCAGCAGGACTACGTCAGCAGTAACTACAGCCACGCCGCCCGGGACATCAACGCCGCCGGGTTGAACCTGGTGGCGCAACTGGTGGCTCATGACCCGCAACAGCCGGAGCGGCTGAGCTTGAGCTGCAACCCGGACATCACCCTCGACCTGTTGCCGATGATCGCCAAGCGTCGCGCTGCCGGGGAAACCATTCTGCTGCTCGGCCAGGTTCATCGGGATCTGCCGTACATGCCGGGGGACTCGGAAGTCGACCGTGAGGCGTTCGATTTGCTGATTGACGAGGAGGAGGGCAGCACGCTGTTTTCCACGCCGAACATGCCGGTAGGCTTGCAGGATCACTTCATAGGCCTGCATGCCAGTACCCTGGTGCGGGACGGCGGAACCCTGCAAATCGGCATCGGTGCCATGGGCGATGCGCTGACCGCCGCGTTGCTCTCACGGCAGGCGGATAACGACGGCTACCGTGCGTTGTTAACGGACCTTGATGCGCATTACTGGGCGCCGCTGATTAGCCGTGAAGGCGGCGTGGAGCCTTTTGCCAAGGGGCTTTATGGTTGCAGCGAGATGTTTGTCAACGGTCTGCTGGCGTTGTCCGATGCCGGGATCGTGCGGCGCAAGGTTTATCCGAGCGTCGCCCTGCAACAGCACGCCAATGCCGGGACCCTGGATGAGTCGGCTCAAGTGGGCGGCATCTCGATACACGGTGGGTTTTTCCTTGGGCCGCGCAGTTTCTATCAGCGACTGCGGGATTTACCTGACAGCAAGCTCGCTGAATTCAACATGACCGCCATCAGTTACATCAACGAGCTGTACGGCCAGGAAGAGCTCAAGCGCTTGCAGCGCCGGGATGCGCGTTTCATCAATAGCGCATTCACCATGACCTTGCTCGGCGCCGGAGTCGCTGATCAATTGGAAGGCGGGCAGGTGCTCAGCGGTGTCGGCGGACAATACAACTTCGTCGTCCAGGGCCATGCGCTGGAAGGCGCGCGCTCGATTCTGATCCTGCGCAGCTGGCGTGAGTCGGGCGGTGAAGTGAGCTCGAACATAGTCTGGGAGTACGGTCACTGCACGATCCCCCGGCACTTGCGCGACATTGTGATCACCGAATACGGCATCGCCGATTTACGCGGCAAGACCGACGCCAAGGTGATCGAAGCGTTGCTCAACATCAGCGATTCACGCTTCCAGCCTGGCTTGATCGAACAGGCGCAGAAGGCCGGCAAGCTGCCGAAGGATTTTCGCCTCGATCCGCGTTTCACCGACAACAGCCCACAGCGCTTGCAGGCGATAGCTGCACGGCACCCGCGGTTGTTTCCAGAGTATCCGTTGGGCAGTGATTTCAGCAGCGAAGAGCGGGATTTGTTGCGGGCGCTGAACTGGCTCAAGAGCAAGTTCAAACTCACCGAAATTCTGGAGCTGGGCAAGGCTGCGCTGGATGCGCCGGAACCCTCGGAGTACCCGGTTCATCTGGAGCGGATGCAGTTGACGAAGCCTGAGGGATTGAAGGAGGACGTGTATCAGCGGTTGCTGCTGGCAGGCCTGAAGGCCACCGTGTATTAACCATTCACACAAAACAACTGTGGGAGCGAGCCTGCTCGCGATAGGGCCGTGTCAGTCAACATTGATGCCAGCTGACACTCCGTCATCGCGAGCAGGCTCGCTCCCACAGGGGATATGGGGTGTGGCGGGTTATTCGATAAAGGTCACGACACCGCCGGCCAGGGACTTGACCCGGGCCAGGGATTCGACGCGGTAGCCTTGCGCGTCCAGCTCGGCGCGGCCGCCCTGGAACGACTTCTCGATCACGATACCCAGGCCTGCCACGGTGGCACCGGCCTGTTTGATGATCGAAATCAGCGCCTGCGACGCCTTACCGTTGGCCAGGAAGTCGTCGATGATCAGCACGCGATCGCTGCTGGTCAGATGACGTGGAGAAATGGCCACGGTGCTTTCGGTCTGCTTGGTGAACGAGTAAACGCTCGCCGACAGCAGGTTTTCAGTCAGGGTCAGGGACTGGTGCTTGCGGGCGAAGATCACCGGCACGCCGAGGTTCAGGCCGGTCATGATCGCCGGAGCGATGCCCGATGCTTCGATGGTGACGATCTTGGTGATCCCCGAATCCTTGAACAGCGTGGCGAATTCGTCGCCGATCAGCTTCATCAATTGCGGGTCGATCTGGTGGTTCAGAAAGGCGTCGACTTTCAGGACCTGGTCGGAAAGCACGATGCCTTCTTCGCGAATTTTCTTGTGCAGTGCTTCCACAACAACTTCCTCTGTTAGCGCTACGGGCGCCGAAAGTAGATTAAAAAGTAGCCGATTCTAGCGTTTTAACATCGCGCGTATATCCGCCAATGCGCTATTGCCACGTACGGCTTTGACTTCGGTCGGGGTGTCGTCGTTGCCTTCCCACGCCAGGTCGTCCGGCGGCAGTTCATCGAGGAAACGGCTCGGCGCGCAGTCGATGATTTCGCCGTACTGTTTGCGCTTGGCGGCAAAGGTAAACGCCAGGGTCTGGCGTGCGCGAGTAATCCCGACGTAGGCCAAACGGCGTTCTTCTTCGATGGTGTCGGCTTCGATGCTGGAACGGTGCGGAAGGATTTCCTCTTCCATGCCCATGATGAACACGTAGGGGAATTCCAGGCCCTTGGAGGCGTGCAAGGTCATCATTTGCACGCCTTCGGCGCCTTCTTCCTCTTCCTGCTGACGTTCGAGCATGTCGCGCAAGACCAGCTTGCCGATTGCGTCTTCGACAGTCATTTCGCCGTCTTCGTCTTTTTCCAGGGTGTTCTTCAGCGCCTCGATCAGGAACCAGACGTTACCCATGCGGTAGTCGGCGGCCTTGTCGCTGGAGCTGTTGGTGCGCAGCCAGTTCTCGTAGTCGATGTCCATGACCATGCTGCGCAGGGCGGAGATCGGGTCTTCGCCGGCACACTGCTCGCGCACGCGGTCCATGAAGCGCTTGAAGCGCGCCAGACGATCGGTGAAGCGGCTGTCCAGATGTTCGCCCAGGCCGATTTCATCCGTCGCGGCATACATCGAGATCTTGCGTTCAGTCGCGTAGTTACCGAGCTTTTCCAGTGTGGTCGAACCGATTTCCCGGCGTGGGACGTTGATCACCCGCAGGAAGGCGTTGTCGTCATCCGGGTTCACGATCAGGCGGAAGTAGGCCATCAGGTCTTTGACTTCCTGGCGTCCGAAGAAGCTGTTGCCACCGGAAAGACGATACGGAACCTGGTGGTGTTGCAGCTTCAGCTCGATCAGCTTGGCCTGGTAGTTACCACGGTAGAGGATCGCGAAATCGCTGTAGGGTCGGTCGGTGCGCAGGTGCAGGCTGAGGATTTCCACGGCCACGCGCTCGGCTTCGGCGTCTTCGTTGCGGCAGCGGATCACCCGGATCTCGTCGCCATGGCCCATCTCGCTCCACAGTTGTTTTTCAAACTCGTGGGGATTGTTCGAGATCAGCACGTTGGCACAGCGCAGGATACGGCTGGTGGAGCGGTAGTTTTGCTCCAGCATCACCACTTTCAAGGACGGGTAGTCGTCCTTGAGCAGCATCAGGTTTTCCGGGCGGGCACCGCGCCAGGCGTAGATCGACTGGTCATCGTCGCCTACCACGGTGAACTGGTTTCGGGTGCCGATCAGCAATTTCACCAGCAGGTACTGGCTGGCGTTGGTGTCCTGGTATTCGTCCACCAGCAGGTAGCGGACTTTGTTCTGCCACTTTTCGAGAATGTCGGCGTGTTCCTGGAACAGCTTCACCGGCAGCAGGATCAGGTCATCGAAATCCACTGCGTTGAACGCCTTGAGCGTGCGCTGATAGTGGGTGTAGACGATGGCGGCAGTCTGCTCCTTGGGGTTGCGGGCGTTTTCCAGGGCTTCGGGCGGCAGGATCAGGTCGTTCTTCCAGGCGCCGATCATGTTCTTGATCTCGTCGACGCCGTCGTCGCCCGAATATTCCTTTTGCATGATGTCGGTCATCAGGGCTTTGACGTCGGTCTCGTCGAAAATCGAGAAACCCGGTTTGTAGCCCAGCCGCACATGCTCCTTGCGGATGATGTTCAGCCCAAGGTTGTGGAATGTGCACACCGTCAGACCGCGTCCTTCACCACCCTTGAGCAACGTGCCGACCCGCTCCTTCATCTCGCGTGCGGCCTTGTTGGTAAAGGTCATGGCGACGATGTACTGGGCGCGAATGCCACAGCTCTGGATCAGGTGGGCGATTTTACGGGTGATTACACTGGTCTTGCCGGAGCCAGCACCGGCGAGCACCAAAAGAGGGCCGCCGACGTAGCTCACGGCTTCTTGCTGCCGGGGATTGAGTCGGGACATGACGGAAAAGGGAGTCGTTTGCGAAAAGGGCGGGCATTTTAACAGGATGCACAGATTCTGCCGCCTCTCTCCGACTTGTGACGTACCACGCTATCTAAATTTGCCGGTTTTGTTACTTTCCCGCAGGATGCGTGCTGAATTGGCGACTAATGTTCGATTCGCTGCGCTACAACAGAGTGTTTGATAATCAATATCATTGGTCATTGTTTATCTGCGCGTCATAATGCCCGCCGCCAACATCTTTTGCAGAGTCTAGGGAGCTAGCTTGTCTACGCCTGTCGAACCCTTGCGTTTGCTGCTACTGGCCGAAGAGCCAGCGTGGGCAGCGTTGTTACGCGAGTGTCTGGCTCCTATGGGGAGCTCGGCTGTGCTGATCAGTGCACCGACCTGGGAGTCGGTGAGCAGCCTATTTGCTGACAACCGCACTGCGGTCCTGTTGACCAGTCCCGCACTCCAACCGGAGCCGGGCCGTTGCAACCTGCCGACGGTGCTGTTGCTCGAACATGAACCGTCCACCCCACCGGACGGTGTCAGCGACTGGCTGGTTCGCGATGCGCTGGATGTGGATACATTGCGCCGCAGCCTGCGCCATGTGCGTGAGCGCGGCGTGCTTGAAAACACCCTGCAGCGTCTCGCCGAGCAGGACCCGCTGACCGGGATTGCCAACCGCCAGGGGTTTCAGACCCTGTTGGCGGCGCGTCTGGCGGAGAATGACGGCCGTGGCCTGGCGCTGGGGCACCTCGACCTCGACAACTTCCGACACGCCAACGACGCCCTCGGCCACCAGGCCGGTGACCGGCTGATCCTGCAAGTGGTCTCGCGGCTCAAGAGCCAGCTTGAAGCCGGTGATCAACTGGCGCGTCTGGGCAGCGACGAATTCGCCTTGCTCATCGACACCCGTCGCGCACCGCAACGCGCCGAGTGGATAGCCGAACGCATCACCGAAGTCATGGCCGAACCCTACTGGGTCGACGGCGAAAGCCTGTTGATCGGTTGCAGCCTGGGCATCGCCCACGCGCGCGCGCAGGCGGGCGCCGACCCGTTGATGTGGCACGCGCATATCGCCATGCAGCAGGCCAAAAGCACCCAAGGCTGCACCTTCCATATCTTCAATGAACGCATCAACCGCAACGCGCGTAGCCTCGCCGATCTTGAAAGCGAACTGCGCCGGGCCTTGCGTCGCGATGAGCTGGAGTTGCATTACCAGCCGCGGCTGAACCTCGACGACGGGAAAATCGTCGGCCTCGAGGCTTTGGTGCGTTGGCGCCATGGCGAGCGCGGACTGCTGCCGCCGAGCGAGTTCGTGCCATTGGCCGAGCAGAGCGGTTTGATCGTGCCGTTGGGGTACTGGGTAATTTCCCGTGCCTTGCGCGACATGCAGGCGTTGCGCGAACGCGGTCTGCCGCCGTTGCACATGGCGGTCAACCTGTCGTTCCGGCAGTTCCAGGACAGTCAGTTGCTGTCGACGTTGAGCCGGCTGATTGCCGAGCGCGGTGTTGAAGCGCAGTGGCTGGAATTCGAACTGACGGAAACCGCCGTGATGCGCCGCAGCGATCTGGTCAAACAGACCATGGATGCTTTGGGGCGCCTGGGCGTGCGTTTCTCCCTGGACGATTTCGGCACCGGTTTTTCGTCATTCGTGCACCTCAACAGCCTGCCGATTGCCTTGTTGAAAATCGACAAGAGCTTTGTCGGTGGCATGGAGACGCGTGAGGAGAATCGCAAGCTGGTCCACGCGATGATCAACCTAGCGCACAACCTCAACCTGGAAGTGGTCGCCGAGGGCGTTGAAACCCTTGAACAGCTTGAGCTGCTGCGTGATTTTGGTTGTGATCAGGTGCAGGGTTACCTGATTAGCAAGCCGTTGCCGCTGGCCGAGCTGGTTGAGTATCTGGAGTTCGGTTCCAGCCAACCGGCGCTGGAAGTGATGGTTTAGCCGATCTGTCATCTGGCACGAACCCTTGTGGGAGCGAGCCTGCTCGCGATAGCGGAGTATCAGTCAACATCAATGTTGCCTGCATGGCCTCATCGCGAGCAATCGAGCGTCGACCGGCTGCTCCCACAGGAAACTCAGTCTGTCTGAACGACTTCGAAACCCGGCTGTGACAACGGTTCACGCCGGATCATCCGCTTCATCTTCCATTCGAACGCCAGCGTCAGGCTCACGGCCGAGCAGGCGAGCCCCAGTGCCAGACCCCACCAAACACCCGTCGGCCCCCAATGGAGATGGAAAGCCATCAACCACGCCGCCGGAGCGCCGATCAGCCAATAGCAGGCAAGGCCGACCAGGAAGGTGGTCTTGGCGTCCTTCAGGCCGCGAATGCAGCCCATGGCAATGGTTTGCGTGCCGTCGAAAAACTCGAACCACGCCGCCACCATCAACAGACTCACGGCCAACTGAATGACCTCGCGAAACGCCGGGTCGTTATGGTCCAGGAACAGTCCCACCAGTTGGTTCGGCATCAGCCAGAAGACCATGGCAAACCCGAGCATCGCCGCGCCACCAAAGGCAATCCCGACGCGCCCGGCCAAGCGCGCATCGAGCAACTGTCCGGCGCCGTAGTGCTGGCCGATGCGCATGGTGATCGCATACGAAAGCCCCGCCGGAATCATGAACGCCACCGAGACGATTTGCAGGGCGATCTGATGCGCCGCCAATTGCGTACTGCCCATGGTGCCCATGCACAACGCGGCGAACGCAAACAGGCCGACCTCTACCGCGTAGGTGCCGCCGATCGGCAAGCCCAGACGCCACAGCTCGCGCAAGTACTGGCGATTGGGCCGTGACAGGCCCTTGCGCAGTGGGTACGCGTCGTAAGCCGGGTGCCGGCGAACATGCCAGGCCAGGCCCAGCGCCATGCAGTTGGCGACGATGGCGGTGACCAGGCCGATCCCCATCAAACCCATTTTCGGCAGGCCGAACATGCCGGTGATCAACGCATAGTTGAGCAGGAAGTTGGCCACGGTCCCGATAAGGCTGATGACCATCACCGGCGTCGTCCGGCCGATGGCGCTGGTAAAACCGCGCAAGGCCATGAAACTCAGGTAGCCGGGCAGGGCGAACGGCAGAATCAACAGGAACTGGCCGGCCGCGTGCACGTTGCTTTCGGTCTGGCCGAACAGCAGCAACACCGGTTTGAGGTTCCACAGCAGCAGACCCGCCACCAACGCCATCAACCACGCCAGCCAAAGCCCGGCCTGGGTCAGCCGGGCGGCGCCTTCGATGTCGCCAGCACCCTGCCGGATCGCCACCAGCGTGCCGACCGCCGCGATCACGCCAATGCAGAAAATCGATACGAACGAATAGCTCGCCGCGCCCAGGCCGCCACCGGCCAAGGCTTCCGGGCTGAGCCGAGCCATCATCAAGGTATCGGTGAGGATCATCAGCATGTGCGCCAACTGCGAGGCAATCAACGGCCCCGCCAGCCGCAGAATGGCCCAGAGTTCGGTACGTGCTGGATGCTGCATGATCATCACGCTCGTTTAGTCAGATAAATCGGGAAGGGTTGATTCTCGGCGCTCGCAAGCGTTTGCACAAAGGGATAAAAACGATTGCTGGCATGACTAAAACTCATGCTGGAGAGTTTCTGATAAGGTTTCGGGGTCGCGCTATAGGAGCTTTCCCAATGTCTCGTCGTCTTCCTCCGTTGTATGCCCTTCGCGCTTTCGAGGCCGCAGCGCGGCACAGTTCGTTTACCCGTGCTGCCGAAGAATTGTCGATCACCCAAAGCGCCGTCAGCCGACATGTGCGTACGCTGGAGGAGCATTTTGCCTGTCGGCTGTTTCAGCGCAGCGGACGCAATTTGCAACTGACCGAGGCCGCACGTTTGCTGCTGCCGGGTGTGCGTGAGGGCTTTGGTGCGCTGGAGCGGGCCTGCAATACCTTGCGCGCCGAAGATGACGTCTTGCGCATGAAAGCCCCTTCGACCCTGACCATGCGCTGGCTGTTGGCGCGACTCAGTCGTTTCCGGCATTTGCAGCCAGGTAACGAGGTGCAACTGACCAGTGCCTGGATGGACGTCGACTCGGTGGACTTCAATCACGAACCGTTCGATTGCGCGGTGTTGTTGAGCAATGGGCATTTTCCACCGGACTGGGAAGCCAGTTACCTGTTCCCGGAACTGCTGATCCCGGTTGGCTCACCGAATCTGTTGAATGATCAGCCGTGGGATGTCGAGCGGCTGGCCAGCACCGAGTTGCTCCACCCGACCCCTGACCGTCGTGATTGGCGCAGCTGGCTGGAGCGTATGGGCCTGTCCGAGCAGGTGTCGCTCAAGGGCGGGCAGGTCTTCGATACGCTGGAGCTGGGGATGATTGCCGCCGCCCGAGGTTACGGGGTGTCGATGGGCGACTTGCTGATGGTGGCCGAAGATGTGGCTCAGGGACGTCTGAGTTTGCCGTGGCCGACCGCCGTCGCAAGCGGCCTGAATTATTACCTGGTCTGGCCGAAAACCCGCCCCGGCGGTGAACGTTTGCGTCGCCTCAGCGACTTCCTCCAGGGCGAGGTCCATGCCATGGAGTTGCCGGATGTCGAGCGCCTCGGCTGAATCGATCTAGCAGCCGCCATGGTGGCCTTGAGCGATATCCTTGTGAGTCGCTCAAGTATTCATCCGTGCCGCCGAATCCTTGAAAGTGGAACCTTCGTTCTGAAAGGTTTCGCGCGTCCCCTATTACTGGATATTTTGCCGAGCCACGCGACGCGATCAGGATGATCCGGCTCCTCGGCCAGGAGCTGTCATGTCTCAACCTCGTGCCCGGATCGCCTCACAACTGGGGCTTGCCCTTGCCGTCATCCTCGCGGTCGTCATCAGTGGCAGTACGGTGTTCGCCCTGCGCTCGCTGGATTCTGCCAACCTCGACACGCGTGAAGAGCATCTGGCCAGTGAGGCGCGGTTGCTGGCCGACCAGTTGAGCACTTTCCACGGCACCCTGCGCGAAAGCACCCAGCGTCTGAGCGGGTTGTTTGAAAAGCGTTTCAGCGGCGGTTTGAGCGTGCACCCGGAGCAGCCGGTGACGGTGGCGGGCGTGCAGACACCGGGCCTGCATCTGGGCAACGAAGTGTTGAACAACAACTTCGACAAGGTCGATGAGTTCAAACAAATGACTGCCGGCGTGGCGACGTTGTTCGTGCGCAGCGGCGAGGACTTCATTCGGGTCAGCACCTCGTTGAGCAAGCAGGACGGCACCCGCGCCATCGGCACGCTGCTCGACCATGCGCACCCGGCCTATCAGCGGCTGATGGCGGGGCAGAGCTATGTCGGCCGGGCCTTGCTGTTCGATCGTTCCTACATGACGCAGTACACCCCCGTGCGCGACAGCAGCGGCAGGGTGATCGCGGTGTTGTTCGTGGGTTTCGATTACACCGATGCGCAGAGCGCGCAGTTCGACAACCTCAAGCGCTTCCGCATCGGCCAGAGCGGTTCACTGGCGCTGCTCGATGAGCAAAACAAATGGCTGGTGCCGCCGGCCGGCGTGCAGGCGCTGGACCAGGCGACTTCGACCATCGCTGGTTTGGCCAGGACGCCGGGGCAGGGCGCGTTCTGGAGCGACAAGTCCGAAGACTTCTACAGCGTTGCGGTGCCGTTCGAGGGCGGGCCGTGGTCGGTGGTGGCGAGCATGCCGAAAAGCGAAATCCGTGCAGTGACCTGGAGCGTCGGTATCCGCCTGGCCATTGGCAGCCTGTTGGCGATGTTGCTGGCGGTGGGCGCGGCAGTCTGGCTGTTGCGCAGCAAACTGGCGCCGTTGGGTGATCTGGTGCGGCAGGCCGAAGCCTTGGGCGCGGGTGATCTGAGCGTGCGTTTGAACGTGTCGAGCCAGGATGAAATCGGTCAACTGGCGCGCAGCTTCAATCAGATGAGCCAGGCTCTATCGACCATGGTCGAGCACATCCGCAAGGCCTCGGAAGAGGTCAACAGTCGCGCGCAGGCATTGTCCGGGTTGTCGGGCGGTGCCTACGAGGGGATGGAACAGCAGTCCGGTGAAATCACCAGCATGGCCGGCGCTGTGGAAGAGTTCAGTGCGACCTCGCTGAACATCGCTGACAACATGGGCAACACCGAGCGTCTGGCCCAGGAAAACGCACAACAGACAAGGATCGGTCGTACCTCGATGGAAGAAGCCTCTTCGTCCCTCGAGCAGATTGCCAGTGCTCTCAATAGCACGGCGACGGTGATCAACACCCTGGGTCAGCGCTCCCAGGAAATCGGCGGCATTGTCGGGGTGATTACTGCGATTGCCGATCAAACTAACTTGCTCGCGCTCAACGCTGCCATCGAAGCCGCGCGTGCCGGCGAACAGGGCCGTGGTTTTGCAGTGGTGGCAGACGAAGTGCGCAACCTGGCCTCGCGCACTCGCGAAGCGACAGACGAAATTTCCGGGATGATCCAAAGCATCCAGCAGGAAACCGGCAACGCCATCAGCACCATGGAGCAAGGCAACCTGCTGATGCGCGAAGGCCTGACGCGCAACGCCAATGTTGCGTCGGCGCTGGCGCGGATCGACGAACAAAGCCGCTCGGCCGGCCAGCAATTCGCTGCGATCACTACCGCCACCCAGGAGCAGAGCAGCACTGCGACCTTGCTCAGCAGCAACCTGCAAAGCATCGCCATGGCCAACAGCGAGCAGCGTGAAGTGGTGTCGAACCTGGCGATCACCGCCAAGGAGCTGGAGAAGCTGGCGGCGGATTTGCGGCATGAGGTTGATCGTTTTTGCTGAGGCACCTCTGGAATTGCCATCGCTGGCAAGCCTGTTGTTGGCGATTGAATCCGGCGACTGAGGTTTGCGGGAGTTGCGCTGTTTTTATGCTTGCTGAAACGTTTCATCAGCGTTATAAAAACTGCACAACTCCAAGAAAGGTTTTCCCCATGACCCCGCTCAAACTGCTCGTCACCCTCGGCGCAATGACCGCTGCCTCCCACGTCATGGCCTGGGATTACGTGCTGCTCGATACCGACAAGGCTGCCCAGAACCAGCAAATCACCAGCCAACAGCTCGGTGTGAAGACCGACAAACCGTTCTCCGTGACCCTGCGCACCCTGCACGGCGGTCGGCAGGAGGGCGTCAGCATCGTCGACATTGATAACGGCACGATGAAACTCTCGGTGGTGCCGACCCGCGGGATGAACGTCCTGCAGGCGTCGGTGGGTAATGTGCGTATGGGTTGGGATTCGCCGGTCAAGGACGTGGTCAATCCATCCTTTATCGAACTCAACGGGCGTGGCGGACTGGGCTGGCTCGAAGGCTTCAATGAACTGGTCACCCGCTGTGGCTACGAATGGGTTGGCCACCCCGGCATGGACAATGGCGAACTGCTGACCCTGCATGGTCGCGCGGCCAACATTCCAGCCAGTAAAGTCACGCTGCACATCGATGAAAAACCGCCTTACGCCATCAGCCTGCGCGGTGAGTTGAAAGAGCAGGCGTTCAAGAAGGTCGACTTCTCGGTGATGACTGAACTGGTCACCGAACCCGGCAGCGTACGCTTCGCCCTCAACGACACCCTGACCAACAACGGCGACTATCCGAAGGAATACCAGGCGCTCTACCACAGCAACTTCAGTACCCCGTTCCTGGAACAGGGCGCTCGCTTCGCCGCGCCGGTGAAACAGGTGTCACCGTTCAACGACAAGGCAAAAGGGGATTTGCCCGACTGGCAAACCTACCGCGCTCCGACCAAGGACTACGACGAAACCGTCTACAACGTCGTGCCGTATGCCGATACCAAGGGCGATACGCTGACGGTGCTGCACAACAAGGCGGGCAGCCTCGGGGTGTCGGTTGGCTTCAATACCAAGCAATTGCCAGTGTTCTCCCTGTGGAAAAACACTGATACCCAAGGCCAGGGCTATGTCACGGGGCTGGAGCCGGGGACGAGTTTTTCCTATAACCGCCGGTATCAGCGGCCACTGAACCTGGTGCCGACAATTGCGGCCAAGGAGCAGAAGCAGTTCCAGATCAGCTACAGCTTGCTGGCGGATAAAGCGGCTGTGGATAAAGCGTTGGCGCAGGTGAGTGAGATTCAGGCTGGACGAGAGACTGAGGTGCGGCAAACACCGTTGGTGGATCTCACCAAGGAATAACCTCGACTAGTGGCTGGTCGGTCGATACTGCAACGCCTCGGCCAGATGCTCGCGGGTGATGCCATCGACTTGTTCAAGGTCCGCCAGGGTGCGCGCTACCTTGAGCAGTCGGTGTGCCGCTCGTAGCGACAAGGTCAATCGCTCGCACGCGGATTCCAACCAGGTTTCGTCGGCTGTGGATAACGTGCAGTGTCGGCGCAGGCCGGGTAAATCGAGGAAAGCATTGGCGCAGCCTTGGCGTTTGTATTGTCGCTCCCTTGCGTCCGCGACCAGGGCGGCGGCGGTTACGGTGTCATCGCCGGGTTTTGCTGCCGGATTCAACGCTGTGACTTCGCGGGCAACGGTCAGGTGCAGATCAATTCGGTCCAGCAGTGGCCCCGACAGTTTGTTGCGATAACGCTGGATCTGGTCCGGTGAGCAGCAACAGCGGCCGCTCGGCTCGCCAAGATATCCACAGGGGCACGGATTCATGGCGGCCACCAGTTGAAAGCGCGCGGGAAAACGCACGCGGTCACGGGCTCGGGAAATCACGATGCACCCTGATTCCAGCGGCTCTCTCAGCACCTCCAGCACCTTGCGATCAAACTCCGGCAGTTCATCGAGGAACAGGACGCCATGGTGGGCGAGGGTGATTTCACCGGGCTGCGGTTTTGAGCCCCCGCCCACCAGTGCCGGGCCGGACGCCGAATGGTGTGGCTGGCGGAAAGGTCGTTGCGGCCAATGGCTCAACGGCACACAACTGGCGACCGATTGAATCGCCGCGACTTCCAGCGCTTCGCTCTCGGCCAGTGGCGGCAGCAGCCCGGGCAAACGACTCGCCAGCAGGGTTTTCCCCGTCCCCGGTGGTCCGCTGAACAGCAGGTTATGAGCCCCCGCAGCAGCAATCAGCAATGCACGCTTGGCCGCGATCTGGCCCTGCACTTCATTCAAGTCCGGATAAGGTTTGCTGGCGTAGAGCAAACCATTGGAAACAAACGGTTCTACGGGTGTGTGGCCATTGAAGTGCGCGACCGCCTCCAGCAGATGATCCACCGCAATGACCTTCAGTCCTGACGCCAGGCACGCTTCCTCGGCATTTGCCCGCGGCACCATCAGCGATCGTCCAGCCTTGCGCGCCGCCAGTGCCGCCGGCAACACGCCACGAACCGCCCGAACTTCGCCAGACAGCGCCAACTCACCCAGGCACTCCACGTCATCCAGCGTCAGGGTCGGCACCTGCACACTGGCAGCCAGAATCCCCAGGGCGATCGCCAGATCGAAGCGCCCGCCGTCCTTCGGTAAATCGGCCGGGGCAAGATTCAAGGTGATGCGCCGCGCCGGAAATTGCAGCCCGGAATTGATGATCGCACTGCGCACCCGGTCCTTGCTTTCCTTCACCGCTGCTTCCGGCAACCCCACCATTGTCAGCGATGGCAGGCCGTTGGCCAAATGGACTTCTACGGTAACGGCGGGCGCTTCCACACCGATCTGGGCGCGGCTGTGGACAATGGCCAGAGACATGATCATTCCTTGAGCTGACGAGAACCGCTTCCTGCGGTTTTTTTGAAGGGTAGTTGCGACGTAGTGGTTTAGCGCGGCGGCTGAGGAGCGAAACCTTCGCAGGATGTTGCGGATGTCGGTTTAAGAATTTCGGGGGTGAAAAGAACCACTATTTAGACTAATGCCTGTCAGTTAAGCCGTAACGCGATCCGTAGCAGCTGCCGAAGGCTGCTACGGGTCATACGTCGCGCCCTGGATCTCTTAACTGACTGGCATTAGCCATTTAGGCGGCGAGCCACCCAGATGTTCATTAAAGCGACTGAAGCACCCGTGAAGCGCGTTTCCACCACGGGGCATTGACCATACGTCGTGGTCGTTCCCCCTCCGGCAACAGGTGTGGAACATCCTGCAACCGGATCCACGGCTGGTTGTTCCAGTGCAGCAAACTTAGCGACATTTCCGGCCAGTTCAGCAGGCTCAGTATCGGACGTTCGGCTGTGGCGGGTTGCTGGGCGTCTCTAAGGGCTGGGACCACGTCGTGGGTCAGCCATTCGCGCAGGCCCCGGTATTCGGGGCAGTAGTGATAAACCAGCAGCGCGTAGACGCCGGTCTCGCTGATCAGCAGCGTATGTTCGATGCAGCCGTGGATGTGCATTGTCGCGGTTTGGTGTTGATCAGGGTCGAGTTTGCGTAGCGCGCGTTCGTCGAGGAACAGCCGAAGCAATCGACCGAGGTCGCGGGCACTGAACCAAGGCTGGTTTTCCAGCAGCAGGGCGTGGAGGTGGAGTTTGTGGCGGGTGAAGACGTGAGGGATCAGGTAGGCGTCATTGCTATTCATCGATGCAGCTCCTTTTGCTTAAGGGGCTGCCAGCAATCGTCGCCAAACGATTAGGTGGCAGCTATACGCGGGTTGGCGAACCGGAGCAAAAGGAACCCGGCAGACCCGAAGATCTCCCACGCACAGCCGCCATGAATCGAGTGACGGACAAAAAGAGCCCGCCATCGGATGGTCGTCGTGCACCTTACGCTTTCCAGGTCGCCAAACCCAGTGCTGAACATTCAGCTGAAGTCAGCTTAGAAACCGGAGTTGTGCGGCGCAATCGGAAAGCGGTGGTGTTTTTGTAGGACTCAGCCTGGAAGTAGAGCTGAATCCAGAAATAGCAGGAGGGTCGTGCCGACCCTAATCGCGAGCAGGCTCGCTCCCACAGGGGTTGTGGGTTATTCGGCGGGTGGATTCAGCTTGGCTTCCAGCTCGGCGACTTTTGCCTCAAGGCTCTCAAGGCGTGCCCGGGTGCGCGCCAGGACGACCATCTGGCTGTCGAATTCTTCCCGGCTCACCAGGTCCAGTTTGCTGAAGCCGCTTTGCAGCAGGGCTTTGAACTGGCTTTCGATTTCGCTTTTTGGCAGCGGGGTTTCGCCGCTGAACAGGCGGGAGGCAGTGCCGCTCAGGGCATCAAGGAAGTCTTTGGGTGCGAGCATGAGAAATGTCCTGGAAACAATGGCGGGCAGTGTATCACGCAGTGTCTATAGTCATTGGCGCAGGCACGAATGCACGCTTTTCGCGCATATTGCCGGGCATTCGCGCACTGTTGTTGTGCGTATCGCTGGCAGTGATGAGGCATTAGCACCTGCGGCAGCGGCCAAAGGATTGAAATCAGTGGTTTTTCACGAGATGGCAAGCTTTCTGCTTAGTCCCTTGTGACCCATGCACTGATGCAGTCGCTGTGACGAATGCAGTGCGGCAGGCGGAGCGGGGAGTTTCGTCAGGAACGGTTAACTGGCGTCAGTCGGGCGAGTAGGGCCGACGATGCGTTACAAAGCCAGGCACTGCGCTTAGACTTGAGTCGGGTTTGTTTTCCTGGGGCAAGTCCACCAATTCGGGAGAGAGTTTTCATGAAGCTAGTCACTGCCATCATCAAGCCGTTCAAACTGGACGACGTACGCGAGTCGTTGTCCGAGATCGGCGTGCAGGGCATTACCGTCACTGAGGTCAAAGGCTTCGGTCGGCAGAAGGGTCACACCGAGCTGTATCGCGGCGCGGAATACGTGGTTGATTTCCTGCCCAAGGTGAAGATCGATGTCGCCATTGACGACAAGGATCTGGACCGGGTTATCGAGGCGATAACCAAGGCGGCCAACACCGGCAAGATTGGTGATGGCAAGATCTTCGTGGTCAATCTGGAACAGGCTATTCGCATCCGTACCGGCGAAACCGATACCGACGCAATCTAAGCCGCCAAACCCAACGCCCCAGGAGAAAACAAAATGACTCTGCGTAAATTCGCAGGGCTAGGAGCCCTGTTGTCCATCGTAATGCCCGGCCTGGCCATGGCGGCAGATCCGGTGGCTCCTCCAGTCCTCAATTCCGGCGATACCGCCTGGATGTTGACCTCTACTGCCCTCGTGCTGTTCATGACCATTCCAGGCCTCGCGCTGTTCTACGGTGGCATGGTTCGTTCCAAAAACGTTCTTTCTTTGATGATGCAGTGCTTCGCCATTACCGGCCTGGTCACCATCCTGTGGTTCCTTTATGGCTACAGCATGGCGTTTGACACCACGGGTATGGAAGCCAACGTCGTCAACTTCAATTCCTTTGTCGGCAGCTTCGCCAAGGCGTTCCTTGCCGGCATTACGCCCGCCAGTATTACCGGCCCTACGGCGCTGTTCCCCGAGGCGGTGTTTGTCACCTATCAGATGACCTTCGCCATCATCACCCCGGCGCTGATCGTCGGTGCCTTCGCCGAGCGGATGAAGTTCTCCGCAATGCTGGTGTTCATGGGCATCTGGTTCACTGTGGTTTACGCGCCGATCGCACACATGGTCTGGAGCGGTCCGGGTTCGCTGTTGGGTGACTGGGGCGTGCTCGACTTCGCGGGCGGCACCGTGGTCCACATCAACGCCGGTGTCGCAGGTCTGGTGGCGTGCCTGGTACTGGGCAAGCGCAAAGGCTTCCCGACCACTCCGATGGCTCCGCACAACCTCGGTTACACCCTGATGGGCGCCGCGATGTTGTGGGTGGGCTGGTTCGGTTTCAACGCAGGTTCCGCCGCAGCGGCCAACGGCACTGCCGGTATGGCCATGCTGGTGACTCAGATCGCTACTGCCGCAGCGGCATTGGGCTGGATGTTCGCCGAGTGGCTGACCCACGGCAAACCTAGCGCACTGGGTATCGCTTCGGGCGTGGTTGCCGGTCTGGTTGCGATCACTCCGGCTGCGGGCACCGTTGGCCCGATGGGCTCGATGATCATCGGTCTGGCAGCGGGTGTGGTGTGCTTCTTCTGCGCCACGACCCTGAAACGCAAACTGGGTTACGACGACTCCCTCGACGCCTTCGGCGTGCACGGCATCGGCGGTATCCTCGGTGCGATCCTCACGGGTGTATTCGCGGCTCCGTCGCTGGGTGGCTTCGGCACCGTGACCGACATCGCGGCACAAGTCTGGATTCAGTGCAAAGGCGTGGGTTTCACGGTGATCTACACCGCGATCGCCACGTTCATCATCCTCAAGGTGCTCGACGCCGTCATGGGGCTGCGCATTACCGAGGAAGAAGAGTCGGTGGGTATCGATCTGGCACTTCACAACGAGCGCGGCTACAACATGTAAGCAAGCGCATAAAAATTTGCCCGGCTTGCCGGGCATTTTTTTGTCTGGGATTTGTCTCTGAAAGTACGGCTGAAAGGTTTTTTCGTACACGTTTAGTGGTGTTTGTGGCGGGCGTTTTTCTGCGGCCAATGACTTACATGATTGAAGGAATATTAGGGCCTTTGTTTTTTCCCAGAGCGCGCTAGAATGCGCCCCGAACGTGCGGAGAACTGTATGTGGCAACAGACTCTGATAACCCTGCGGGCACGGCCCCGGGGCTTTCATCTGGTAACGGACGAGTTACTCGCCGGCCTGCCTGAACTCCAGGCATGTCGGGTCGGTCTGTTGCATTTGTGGCTGCAGCACACCTCGGCGTCGTTGACCATCAACGAGAACGCCGATCCGGCGGTACGTCGCGACTTCGAACGGTTTTTCAATCGGCTGGTCCCACAAGGAACAGCTGGCTATGAGCATAACGACGAAGGCCTGGACGACCTCCCGGCGCACTTCAAGGCCAGTTTGCTAGGCTGTCAGTTGAGTCTGCCGATCAGTGCAGGCCGATTGGCGTTAGGGAGCTGGCAAGGTGTTTATCTGGGTGAGCACCGCGATCATGGCGGTGCTCGCAAAGTCCTCGCCACCGTGCACGGTGAAGAGGCATAAACCGCTGGTTACCAGCGGATGTTGATTTTTTTCCGGCGGTCGTCGACAGACGACAAAGCTGGGCTATAACTAATCTGCTTTTCGCAAGTCATGAGGTAGAACATGAGCGACGATGATCTGGAAAACGACGACCTCGAAGTAGGCGACGAAGACGAGACCGAAGAAGGCCTGGAAGCAGCGGCGGAAGACGTTGCTGACGACGATGTCGGTGATGACACGCCGGTCCCGACCGCCAAAGGCAAGGCCAAGGCTGCGGTGTCGGTAGACGAGCTGCCGAGTGTCGAGGCCAAGAACAAAGAGCGTGATGCTCTGGCGCGCGCGATGGAAGAGTTCCTTGCCAAAGGCGGCAAGGTTCAGGAAGTCGAGGCCAACGTGGTGGCGGACCCGCCAAAGAAGCCTGATAACAAGTACGGCAGCCGGCCTATCTAAGCGCCTGCTACGTGCTTGCTGAAAAAGCCCGCCGTCGCTGCGGGCTTTTTCATGGGTGAAGGAAAAGTTTTATGCATGGCGCAACCCTTGTGGGAGCGAGCTTGCTCGCGATGAGGGCATAACATTCAGAATTGATGTCGGCTGACACTCCGCTATCGCGAGCAAGCTCGCTCCCACAGGGATTGTGTGTCATTCAAGGTCGGTGTTGGCTGTTCCACCGCGCCAACAACGCTGGCAACTCGGTCAAGCTGCGAATCTCGGCATCGGGCGCCTTGTCGGCTTCCCAGGCTTTGCCGGCCGGGTTGAACCAGATCGCCCGCAATCCCGCCTGCTGAGCGCCGGCAATGTCATCGCCGGGATGATCGCCGATATGCACCGCGGCCTCTGCTGTTACATCGCCGCGTTTCAGCGCTTCGTGGAACAGCCGGGCATCGGGTTTGGCGATGCCGATATCTTCTGCACACAAGATGAACTTGAAGTAATCCGCCAGCCCTAGCCGGCGCACATCCGCATTGCCGTTGGTGACCACGCCCAAGGCGTAGTGATTGGCCAGAACCTCCAGCGTCGGTTGCACCTCGGGGAAGATTTCCAGTTGATGCCGTGCATGCAAAAACACTTCGAAGCCCTGATCGGCCAGCTCGTTGGCCTGCTCATGGGCGTAACCGGCTTCTTCCAGTGCGTGAAACAGCACCCGGCGGCGCAGGGCGCTGATGCGGTGCTTGAGGCTTGGATCTTGACTCAATACCCGCTCACGAATCGTCCACAAATGATCGACCGGCAAGGCACCGAGGCTGGGCGTGTGCTCGGCCAGCCACTGGCGCAGCACTGCTTCAGCGCTGTCGATCACCGGGGCGGTGTCCCACAGGGTGTCGTCGAGGTCGAAGGTGATCAGTTGGATTGTCATTGCTCATCGCCTTTGATGCGTTTGGCCCGTGGATGGGCGCTGTCGTAGACCGTGGCCAGGTGCTGGAAGTCCAGGTGGGTGTAGATCTGTGTGGTTTTGATGTCCGCGTGGCCGAGCAATTCCTGCACTGCGCGCAAGTCTTGCGAGGACTCCAGCAAGTGGCTGGCGAAGGAGTGTCGCAACATATGTGGGTGCAGGTTTTGCCCCAGTTCACGTTCGCCGACGGCTTTGACCCGTGCCTGAACCGCCCGTGAGCCGAGGCGCCGGCCTTTCTGGCTGACGAATACCGCATCGTCCACCGGGTTTGCCATGGCGCGCAGCGGCAACCACAACTCCAGGGCTTCGCGGGCCTTCTTGCCCACGGGCAGCACTCGGGTCTTGCTGCCCTTGCCGAGCACTTGCACCAGGCCGTCCGCCAGGTCGAGCTGTTCAAGGTTGAGCCCGGTCAGCTCCGACAGGCGTAAACCGGACGAGTAAAACAGCTCGAGAATCGCCTGGTCGCGACGCGCCATGAAGTCGTCTTCCACGGCACCATCGAGCAGTTGCAGCGCCCGGTCGGTGTCGAGGGTTTTTGGCAGGCGACGCTCGCCCTTGGGAGGCGCCAGGCCGTTGGCCGGGTCGTGGTCGCAGAGGCCTTCGCGGTTCAGGTAGTGATAGAGCCCGCGTACCGCCGACAGCAGCCGCGCCAGGCTGCGCGAGGATTGCCCTTGCGAGTGCAGGCGGGCAATCAGGCTGCGCAGGCGCTGGATGTCCAGCGCGGCCCAGCTGCCGATGTTCTGTTTTTTGCAGTGCGCCAGGACCTTGTTCAGGTCGCGCCGATAGGCTTCCAGCGTGTGAGGCGACACCTGACGCTCACTGCGCAGGTGCTCGCAGTAGGCGTCCAGTTGTCGTTCCATGGTCAGCGTACCGAGCGTAGCGAAGTGTTGACCCGAGGCAGTACGCGGCCCATGACTTCAGCGACGTAGCTTAAGAACAGCGTGCCTACCGAACTTTTGTAGTGCTGCGGATCGCGACTGGCAATCGCCAGGACACCGTGCAGGCCTTGATGGCTGATGCTGACCACCGCCGTGGAGCCGATCTGCTTGCGCTGTTCTTCGCCAAACAGGAAGTCCAGCTCGTGTTCGCGCAGGCTGCCGCTGACGGTTTTGCCTTCCGACAACAAGCCACCGATGGCCTTTTGTGCGTCGGCACTGGTCACCGAGCGACCGACCGGCAAGGGCTCGTCGCTGAACAGGATCAGGCTGACAAAGGGCACCTGGAAATCCTGGCGCAGGCTGTCTTCGACGCTGATGACCACGTCGTCCAGGCTGCTGGCGTCCATCAAGGCGAGCGTCAGTCGGCGGGTTTTGTCGAACAGCCGGTCGTTGTCGCGGGCGACGTCCATCAGTTGCGAGAGGCGATGGCGCATCTCGATGTTGCGTTCGCGCAGAATTTTCATCTGGCGCTCGACCAACGAGATGGTGTCGCCGCGCTGGTGCGGAATGCGTAGCGCCGGGAGCAGTTCTTCGTGCTCGACGAAGAAATCCGGATGAGCCTCCAGGTACGCGGCAATCGCCGCCGCCTCCAGGCTTTCGGAAGGGGATTCGTCGGGCTGTGGGGCTGGAACCTGAGGCTGATCAGTCATGTATTTCGCTCACTCAAAGACGCACTTGTCCTTCGTATACGCGTACTGCCGGGCCGGTCATCATCACCGGATGGCCAGGACCTGCCCATTCAATGGACAGGCGCCCGCCGGGCAGGTCGATCAATAGCGGCGAATCCATCCACCCCTGGCTGATCGCGGCCACTGCGGCAGCGCAGGCCCCGGTCCCGCAGGCCTGGGTTTCCCCGGTGCCGCGTTCCCAGACGCGCAACTGCGCACGGCTCCGGTCGATGACCTGGAGAAAACCGACATTGACCCGCGCCGGGAAGCGCGGGTGGTTTTCGATTTTCGGTCCCAGCTCATGCACCGGCGCGTTGTTGATGTCACTGACCCGCACTACCGCGTGGGGATTGCCCATGGAGACTGCAGCCAGTTCGACGGTCTGGCCGTCGACCTCGACCTGATAACTCAAGGCCTGAGCGGGCGCCTGGAACGGAATGTCTGCCGGCACCAGGCGCGGTGCACCCATGTTGACGCTGATCTGGCCGTCGTTGCGGATATCCAGTTCGATAATGCCGCTTTTGGTCTCGACGCGAATCTGCCGCTTGGCGGTCAGGCGCTTGTCCAGAACGAAGCGTGCAAAGCAGCGCGCACCGTTGCCGCATTGTTCGACTTCGGAACCGTCGGCGTTGAAGATCCGGTAGCGGAAATCCACGTCCGGGTTGCTCGGTGCTTCGACGATCAGCAACTGGTCGAAACCGACACCGGTGTGCCGGTCGCCCCATTGCTTGGCGTGCTTGGGCAGAATGTGCGCGTGCTGGCTGACCAGGTCGAGGACCATGAAGTCGTTGCCCAGGCCATGCATCTTGGTAAAACGCAGCAGCATGGGTTTACTCCGGCAGCAGGCTTTCGCCAGCAAACAACTCGGCTACCGTCTCGCGGCGACGCACTTCGATTGCCTGATCACCGTCCACCAGCACTTCAGCGGCGCGGCCGCGAGTGTTGTAGTTGGAGCTCATGACAAACCCGTACGCACCGGCCGAATGCACGGCCAGCAAGTCGCCTTCTTCGAGTGCCAGCTGACGGTCCTTGGCGAGGAAGTCGCCGGTTTCGCAGATTGGCCCGACGATGTCGTAGGCGCGTGCCGGCGTTGCGCGCGGGCGCACGGCCGTGACGTCCATCCAGGCCTGATACAGCGCCGGGCGGATCAGGTCGTTCATGGCCGCGTCGACGATGGCGAAGTCTTTGTGCTCGGTGTGCTTGAGGTACTCGACCTCGGTCAGCAGCACGCCGGCGTTGGCGACGATGAAACGGCCCGGCTCGAACACCAGCGTCAGGTCGCGACCGTCGATGCGTTCGCGTACGGCATTGATGTAGTCGGCAGCCAATGGCGGCTCTTCATCGCGATAACGCACGCCCAAACCGCCGCCGAGGTCGATGTGGCGCAGGTAGATTCCGCAATCGCCCAGACGGTCGATCAGCGCCAGCAGGCGGTCGAGGGCATCGATGAAGGGCGGCAGGGTGGTCAGTTGCGAACCGATGTGGCAATCGACACCGACCACTTCCAGGTTAGGCAGTTGGGCGGCGCGGACATACACGTCTTCGGCGTCGGCAATGGCGATGCCGAACTTGTTTTCTTTGAGACCGGTAGAAATGTACGGGTGAGTGCCGGCATCGACGTCCGGGTTGACCCGCAGCGAGATCGGCGCGCGAACGCCAAGCTCGGCCGCGACAACTTGCAGGCGCTCGAGCTCGTCGGTGGATTCGACGTTGAAGCAGTGCACGCCGACTTCCAGGGCGCGACGCATGTCTTCACGGGTCTTGCCGACGCCGGAGAAAACGATTTTGTCGGGCTGGCCACCGGCGGCCAGAACACGTTCCAGCTCACCACGGGAGACGATGTCGAAACCGGCGCCCAAACGCGCCAGGACATTCAGTACACCCAGGTTGGAGTTGGCCTTGACCGCAAAACAGACCAGGTGCGGCGTACCGGCCAGAGCGTCGGCGAACGCCAGGTACTGGGCTTCGATGTGCGCGCGGGAGTAGACGTAGGTCGGTGTGCCAAAGCGTTCGGCGATGGCGGACAGGGCAACACCTTCCGCGAACAGCTCGCCGTCACGGTAGTTAAAAGCGTCCATGATGTTCCCTTAGTAGGTGCTGGTGCTGGTACTGGTGCTGTGCTGATGCGCTTTGGACTGCGACGACTTCGCCTGTTCTTCAGGGGATTTGCTGTCATCGGGCAGATACAGCGGCCCTTTTTGACCACAGGCAGTGACAAGGCAGGCAACCGCGACGAGCGCAGCAAGGGAAGAGATCAGGCGCTTCATGGCGAAATCCTTGAAAATGCGTTAATTGCGCCGGAGTATACCGGCCACCCGGCAGCTTGCCTATGCGACGGACCACCCGTCCGGCGGGCCTTTGCCTGGGCATGCGATCAAGTGGCGCAAGGCGTGTCGATATTTTCTACTCTTGTCCGATGCTTGGTCGGTATCCTTTGCAATCGCTGGGGCTCGGCCGTATCTTGCGGCGCTTGAGCGTGAGTAGACACTTTTTGAGGTTCCCGCAATGAGTTTGACTGAAGCCCGTTTCCACGATCTGGTCGATGCCACCCAGCAAGCGCTGGAGGATATTTTCGATGAGAGTGGCCTGGATGTTGATCTGGAAAGCTCGGCCGGTGTGCTCACCGTCAAGTTCGAAAGCGGCAGCCAGTTGATCTTCAGTCGCCAGGAACCGCTGCGTCAGCTGTGGCTGGCGGCAGTCTCCGGCGGCTTCCACTTCGACTATGACGAAGAAAGCGAACGCTGGATGTGTGACAAGAGCGAAGAACAGCTCGGCGAGATGCTTGAGCGCATTGTCGGCGAGCAGGCCGGCGCCAAGCTTGATTTCGAAGGGTTGTGATCTGGTGACTGAGGCAGCACCCGTCCGACCGCCAAAGCCGCTGTACAGCAATGTCAGCGCGGCGGTGCCTTCGCCGTGCACCAGCGTCTGTCGGCTGGACGAGCAGAAAGTCTGCCTGGGTTGTTTCCGCCATGTCGAAGATATTCGCGAATGGCGCTCGGCGGACGATCATCGCCGCCGGGTGATTTGCGCCCAGGCTCAACAGCGCAAGAACTTATCCCTGCGCTAGTCTTCGTAGGAGCCGAACTTGCTCGCGATGGCGGCCTGACAGCCGCCCTATCTCCCGCGGATGTACACCAATCAAAAGTGTGGGAGCTGGCTTGCCTGCGATGGCGGCCTGACAGCCGACCAACCTCCCGCGGATGTACATCAATCAATAGTGTGGGAGCTGGCTTGCCTGCGATGACGGCCTGACAGCCGACCAACCTCTTGCAGGTGTACATATCCATTCCTGCGGTAACGGCCACTTAGGGTTTCGCCTGACGGCGACTCACTTTTTTTACAAGCGCCTAAAAAAAGTAAGCAAAAAAACGCTCGCCCCAAGCGTACGGCACCTCGCCTAGGCTCGGCGTCCCCTCACTCCGGCATTCATCAGGGGGCATCGCCTACGGTCTGCTTCGCGACGACCTCCTCTCGATGTGTCCGGCTGCGCCGTACGGCGCTCCGCGCCCACCCCCTGATGAACACCTCCATTCGGCCTTCCGAAGGGGCGGGTGGATCAAGATCAACAGCAACAGCAACAGCACGGCGGCCTACCGGCCGGCCTGAGTGGGGGTGGTTGGCCTGAGTGGTTGGTTGGCTGGGGGGGGGCGGCGGCTTGTATATTTTTTGAGCTGTGATAGTGTCCGGATACGCCTCAACTCATCGAGGCCCGTGAAAACCCCGCCTATTTCTGGCGGGGTTTTGCTTTTGTCGTGCAGAAAAAAGGAGTCTGCCTTAATCATGACCGCACCTTCCATCATCCTTACCCGTCTGGACGTGCAACGTCTGGAGCGTTTGATCGACAGCCTGGATGACTCGCTGCCAGGTGTTATCGCGCTGCAAACCGAACTGGATCGCGCCGATACGCTGGTCGGTCACGATGAAGTGCCTGCCGATGTCGTGACCATGAACTCGCGTGTGCATTGCCGTGAAGAAAGCAGCGGCAAGGACTATCACCTGACCCTGGTTTATCCACAGGACGCCAATGCCGACGAAGGCCGGATTTCCATTCTGGCGCCGGTAGGCAGCGCATTGCTCGGTTTGAAGGTTGGCCAGCACATCGACTGGCCGGCACCGGGTGGCAAGACCTTGAAGCTGACCCTGCTTGAGGTTGAGTCGCAACCCAAGAACGGCGGCGACTGCACGTTCTGACACGTCTCAGGCCTGTTCGAGCGCCTTGTTCAATGCGCGCTCCAGGTCTGCCTTGTAGCGCAGGTAAAGATTGCTGGAACTCTGACCATCACCGAGCAGGCCGGACAGGTCCAGGTCGGTGATGTAGCAGCGATAGTGTTGCGCCTCGCGACGCTGCCCGACGATCTCCTGCGCGACCATGGCAAATAGCTGGTCGCCATGTTCCAGTTCGGAAAACTCTCGCTGATTGCAATACAGGGTGACCTGGCCTTGCCCTGGTACGGCTTTGCCGACGATCGCCTGGACGTCGTAGAACGGCTTGTTCACCGGAGTCTGCGGCGCCGGGCGTGGCTCGACCCGGCGTGCCCGGTTGGTGCCCGATGGCAGCAGTTGGTAGTACAGGGTTTCCAGCACCGTCACCGGTTGGGCGGGGTCCATCGGCAACAGCGCGTCACGGCGAAACAGGATCGATTGCAGGAAACGTTGCAGTGGCACCAGCAGGCTTTGCTCGTCGTGATACGGCTGGCGCTGTTGCCACAGGGCATTGAATTCATCCAGTACGTACAACTCGGCGTGGGCATCGTTGATGCGGTAAAACACCTGAATGCAGTCGGGCTGGCCCATCGGCAGGATCAGCGTCAGGTCGTGATCCGCCAGCGCCATCGGGTCCAGTTGCAATGGGCTGTAGCGGGTCAGGTCCTGGTTCAGGTAATCGAGCAGTGCCGGCAGGCTGGCCAGCGCGACATGATTGACCTGGCCGGGCACCAGTTCCAGCACGTGGTAATGCTGCTGGACCTGGATCAGGTAGCGATGATTGAGCTTGCTGAGCAGCAGGTTCTGCGCGGTATCGAGCACTTCTTCGACACGCTGGGCGATGAACTGCGCGCGGTTATGGCAGAAGCAGCGCACGCGCAGTCGAGGTTGCTGTGGGCCGCTTGGCAGAGTGTTGAGGTAATCGCGCAGGCAATCGAGCAGGGCGTGGGCGCCGTCGTAGCGGCTGACCAGCACTTCGTTCCAGCTGTTGAGCGTGACTTGGTCAAGGGTCAGCACCAGGTTCTCGCGCACCCCGGCGTAGCTCAGCGAGTCTGTGCGCTCGGTGGTCATCAGGATGTTCAGGTCGCGGTGGTGCTTGAGCGGGTCGACGCCCACGTTCACCAGAATCAACACCTCGCTCGGCACGCTGGCATGCAGCAGTTGTTCTTCGCTGACGCTGGTCAGGGGCAGCGCGATGGTCTGTTGCAGGCTGCCCAGCAGATTGAACAGCTCGAACTCGCTCAGGTCGCTGCTGCCGGGGTGCAAGGCCAGGCGCGTGCTGCTGTCGATCACGCCGTTGCGGTGGCACCAGGTCAACAGCTCCAGCAGTTCACGGCTGCGCTTGATCGGCGCGAAATGTTCCCACTCCAGATTGCCCAGATTGCCGTTGTACAAACCCCAGTGGGTCTGTCCGGGTTCTTTCTTGTTCGCTGACTGGACGAGGGTCAGTGTGTCTTCGGCAAGGTCCGGTGCGATCCCGGGGTTGATGAACTCGATCTTGTCGGCCTTGCGTTCGAAGGCGGCATACAGCCTGCGACCCAGTACATTGAGGTCACGTTTGTTGATCAGGCTGACACTCTGCTCGGTGCGGGCGAACTGGGTCAGGAAGCGGTAGCTGTAGTTGAGTTCATTCACCAGGGCCCGGCGTTCGGCGCTGACCTGGCGGACCTTCCATTGGCTGCGGCTGTCGAGCATTGCCAATTGCCGCTGATCCCAGCCCCATTCTTCAGCCAGCCGCTCCAGCAGCAGGCGCTGCCAGCTTTTGCTGCGCTGGCCACTGTTGCCGGTCAGCTTGCGATTGACCTTGAGGTACAAGGCGCGCCGAACCAGCTCCAACCGTTCTGGCTCGCCTCGGGCGGTGAGGTATTCCTCAATGCGCCGGTAGACCACGATGTACGGGTCGAGCTCATCCAGATCGAGACGGTTGGCGAACACGGCTTGCTTGAAGCGCAGGCTCAGGCATTGAACGTTCGGATGTTCGCTGGCGTAGACCTCGGTCAGCAGCAGCTTGAGCACCGATTTGTAGGGCGATTCGATACCCTTGAACAACTGCCAGAGCCCGGCTCCGATAAATTCGCCAGGCGGAATCTGTGCCAGGTGGCCAAGATCGAGGGTTTCGTCGGCGCGGATAAAGCGTTTGGACAGCAATGTATGGGTGTACTGGTCGTAGCCGGCCTCTTCGTACACCGGCACCAGCCACCAGATCGGCGTGCGCCCCGCGAGCCAGATGGCGGTGCGATAGAACTCATCGAGCAGCAAGTAATGCTGGGTGGTGCCGCAGTCGTCGGAGCTCAATTGGGTGTCGCGTTCGCCACGGACGAAGCGTTGCGGGTCAATCAGAAAGAAATGCGCCTCGGCGCCCTGGCTGGCGGCCCAGGTTTCGAGCAGTTGGCATTTTTTACGCAGTTCGGCGAGTTCGCTTTCGCTCAGGTCCGGGGCGTGGCAAACCCACACGTCCATGTCGCTTTGATCGGCCTGGGCGAGCGTGCCGAGGCTGCCCATCAGGAACAAACCCTGAATCGGCCGCGGCGGATTGCCGTGGCGGGGCTTGTAGGAGAAGGAGCGGGTCAGGCGTTGCGCTTCGGCGAGCGCCGTGGCGTCAGGTTCGAAATTCGACAGCCCGGCCGGTGTGCTGCCCGAGACGTAACCTGGCAACAGCGGGTGATTGACGTGGAAGAACAGCGGCAGCAGGGTCAAAACCCCTTGCTGGCGGGGTGACAACCCTTCCATGGCACGGGCCAGTCGGCCGTCATTGAGCTTCAGAAAGCGCGCACGCAGCTGGCTGAGAACCTTGCGATCGATTCCTTCGTCCAGATCAGGGCGGATTTCATGGGTGCGGGTCATGTCAGCTCAAACCGGCTCGCAGTGCTCGAACGTGGGGAGGTCTCAGGGCGATGGGCAGTTTACAGCCTGATGCTCAGGACTTTTAAGCTGAATTTTGGTTTCTGGCGTCAAATTACTATCGACGTGCGACAGTCTGCCCGCGGAAATCCCGTAGCAGGGGTTCCCGTGGGCGATACGGCAGCGGTTATGCGGTTTCTTGGACAGACAGAATGGTCAGAACGGTCTGAATATTCTGTGCGGCATCACGGCCCAGGCTGGTCAGATAACCGCCATCGGGCTGGGTGATCAACTCTTTGTCGAACAGGCGTTGTGCGGCGGCAATGGCTTTCGGGGCAGCGGTCTGATGAATTTTCAAACCTTCCTGGGAACTGTCCAGGTTGAAGAGTGCAAGGATTTCCAGTTCGGCAACCAGCTCAGGGGTAAGCGACATAAGGACTCCAGACTTTCTAGGAATAGACGACAGCGCCCCTAAGGTGAACGCACTCGGGCGAGCTGTCCAGTGTTGCCTTAGAGCTTTTCGTTGCAGGCAGTTGAACGAGCTTGCAGGCGCAGTACCCGTGGCGAGGGAGCTTGCTCCCGTTGGGCAGCGAAGCGGCCCTAAACCCTGCAACCACATTGTGCCAGTTGCACCGTATCCAGCGGTTTTGCGATTGCTGCGCAATCGAGCGGGAGCAAGCTCCCTCGCCACAATGAGAGCCGTGCCCGCGCGATAGAGGTTATTTCTTTTCTGGCGGCAACTCTGGCAGTGCGCGCAACGCGGCTTCATACCATTCGGTATTGAACGCGCGGTCTTCTTCGAGGAGTGCGTCGATTTCAACGGCCAGAACGTGGGCCATCAGGTTCAGAATTTCTTCACGCTCGTAACCGACCAGGGTCAGTTTGTTGAACGTCGCCTTGGCTGCTGGCGGGTTGTCGCTTTCGATCTGGTTTTCGATGGCTTCGATCAGGGTGGTTTCGGCGAATTCTTCTTCGTCGTTGTCGATATCGCTAGGCTCGCTCATGGCAGGCTCCAAAAGGAAAGGTCGCCAGTTTACCTGCATTCAGCCGTGTGATGCTGCTGGCAAGAGTGCTCCCGACGTTCTATAACAGTCGCTGCCAACCCCCTGCACGGCCTGGAGGCTATGTGATGCTCAAGCTTTATGGATTTTCCGTCAGCAACTACTACAACATGGTCAAACATGCGTTGCTGGAAAAGGGCCTGCCCTTTGAGGAAGTAGCGTTTTACGCCGGGCAAAGCCCTGAGGCGCTGGCCATCAGCCCGCGCGGCAAGGTTCCGGTGTTGGGTGTCGAACAAGGGTTCATCAACGAGACCAGCGTGATTCTTCAGTACCTCGAAGACACTCAATCGGGTCCTGCGCTGCTGCCCAAAACACCGTTCGAGCGGGCTCAGGTTCTGGCGCTGGCCAAGGAAATCGAGTTGTACATCGAACTACCGGCTCGCGCCTGTTTCCCTGAGGCCTTTTTCGGTATGACGGTGCCGGAAGCGATCAAGGAAAAAGCCAAGGCCGAGCTGCTGCTGGGGATTGCGTCACTGGGGCGTCACGGCAAGTTCGCGCCGTACGTCGCGGGCGCAACCCTGAGCGTGGCGGACCTGTACTTCCTGTACGGCGTCAGCATCGCCTGCGCGGTTGGTAAAAAGCTCTTCGATCTGGATTTGCTGGCCGAGTTGCCAGCCGCCAAGGCGTTGCTTGAGCAATTGGAGCAGACACCGCATGCCAAACGCATTGCGGCAGACAAGGAAGCGGCGATGCCAGGGTTTTTGGCGATGATCGCTTCCAGGAAGTAAGTCTTGTGGTGATCTGAAGTCAGCCATCGCGAGCAGGCTCGCTCCCACACTGGATCGTGTTGACCACGCCAAACCCTGTGGGAGCGAGCCTGCTCGCGATGCTTTTGATTGCTTAGCGGCTGGCCAACAGCGCCTGACCGCGAACCACAGCTGCTTTCACCTGCGCCGGCGCGGTGCCGCCGATGTGGTTACGGGCATTCACCGAGCCTTCCAGCGTCAGGACGGCAAACACGTCCTGTTCGATCTGGTCGCTGAACTTGCGCAGTTCTTCCAGGCTCATCTCTGCCAGATCCTTGCCGGTTTCCACGCCGTACTTCACCGCGTGACCGACGATTTCGTGACAGTCACGGAATGGCAGGCCGCGGCGCACCAGATAATCCGCCAGGTCGGTGGCCGTGGAGAAGCCGCGCAGTGCCGCTTCGCGCATGATGGCGTGCTTTGGCTTGATCGCCGGGATCATGTCGGCAAAGGCTCGCAGCGAGTCGCGCAACGTGTCGGCGGCGTCGAACAGCGGCTCTTTATCTTCCTGGTTGTCCTTGTTGTAGGCCAATGGCTGGCCTTTCATCAATGTCAGCAGGCCCATCAGCGCGCCAAACACCCGGCCGCTTTTACCGCGCACCAGTTCCGGAACGTCGGGGTTTTTCTTTTGCGGCATGATCGAGCTGCCGGTGCAGAAACGATCAGGCAGATCGATGAACTGGAATTGTGCGCTGGTCCATAGCACCAGCTCTTCGGAGAAGCGCGACAGGTGCATCATCGCGATGCTCGCAGCCGAGCAGAACTCGATGGCGAAGTCACGATCCGAGACGTTGTCCAGCGAGTTGCCGCCAACAGCGTCGAAGCCCAGCAATTGGGCCGTCAGCTCGCGGTCGATCGGGTAGGTGGTGCCGGCCAGTGCGGCGCTACCGAGTGGCATGCGGTTGGTGCGCTTGCGGCAATCGACCAGACGCTCGTAGTCGCGGCTGAGCATTTCGAACCAGGCCAGCATGTGATGACCGAAGGTCACGGGCTGTGCGGTTTGCAGGTGGGTGAAGCCGGGCATGATGGTGCCGGATTCGCGCTCTGCCTGTTCCAGCAGGCCTTTTTGCAGGCGGGTGATTTCGCTCAGGATCAGGTCGATCTCGTCACGCAGCCACAGGCGGATATCGGTCGCTACCTGGTCGTTGCGGCTGCGGCCGGTGTGCAGCTTCTTGCCGGTGACGCCGATGCGGTCGGTCAGGCGCGCCTCGATGTTCATGTGCACGTCTTCGAGGTCGATGCGCCAGTCGAAGGTGCCGGCCTCGATTTCGCTCTGGATGGTCTTCAGGCCGTCGATGATGCTGTCGCGCTCGGCATCGGTCAGCACGCCGACCTTGGCGAGCATGGTGGCGTGGGCGACGGAGCCCATGATGTCGTGACGATAGAGGCGCTGGTCGAAAGTGACGGAGGCGGTGAAGCGGGCGACGAAGGCGTCGACGGGTTCACTGAAGCGGCCGCCCCAGGACTGATTGGTCTTGTCAGTGCTCATGAATTCGCTCGTGATCGGCTGAAGGAAAATGGCGTTAAAACCTGCGGTGGATAATAACAGGGTTGCCAATCCTGTCGGTGACACTGGTCGCTACGTTTTTTTCTTATTTGACCGGCCATACTCAATCGAGTCGCTGCCGCGTTTACGCAACGATATTTGTCAAATGGGCCCTGTCATCGCGGCAAGCGTCTACAGTTGGACGTGAGGGTCAGCGCAATTGTCGATCATGTGCTGAGTCTCCTCGAAGCGTGCGACGTCAGTGTCGAAGCCGGCTATAAGAGAAGAGGGGTGTTCATATTGTGTAGCAGCAATCCCTACGGTGACGCCACGTCGCGGCTGGCTTCGAATGGAACTGCGCAGGCACCGATAAATATTGCAACCCGACGTACGGCACTTTTTGGCGCTCGCGCTAGTCTTAGCGTGGATCGCGGTGACGGATGTCACTTCACCTGTCTACGCTATCCTTGTGCGAGACTCACGCAGGAATCCAGCGCAATATGAATGTCCTGATCGTTGATGACGAACCCCAAGCCCGCGAGCGCCTGAGCCGTATGGTCGGCGAACTCGAGGGTTACAGTGTCCTGGAGCCCAGCGCCACCAATGGCGATGAGGCATTGACCCTGATCGACAGCCTGAAACCCGATATCGTGCTGCTCGACATCCGCATGCCTGGCCTCGACGGTTTGCAAGTTGCCGCAAGGTTGTGCGAACGCGAGACGCCACCGGCGGTGGTGTTTTGTACGGCCCAGGATGAATTTGCCCTGGACGCCCTGCAGGCCAGCGCGGTGGGCTACCTGGCGAAACCGGTGCGTTCGGAGCAGTTGCTCGACGCCCTGAAAAAAGCCGAGCGCCCCAACCGCGTCCAGCTCGCGGCGCTGACTCGGCCGGCGGCAGAAACCGGCAGTGGCCCACGCAGCCATATCAGTGCGCGAACCCGCAAAGGCATCGAGCTGATCCCGTTGGCTCAAGTGGTCTATTTCATCGCCGACCACAAATATGTGACCTTGCGCCACGAAGGTGGCGAGGTTCTGTTGGACGAGCCATTGAAAGCCCTTGAAGACGAATTTGGCGACCGCTTCGTACGTATTCACCGCAATGCACTGGTGGCCCGCGAACGTATCGAACGGCTGCAGCGCACGCCACTCGGGCATTTCCAGCTTTTTCTCAAAGGCCTCAACGGTGATGCGCTGATTGTCAGCCGACGTCATGTCGCGGGTGTGCGCAAGATGATGCAACAGCTTTAGTCCGCTGTTCGCGCACGGATTTCACTCTCCTTTACCGGGCAGGTGAGGCCAGGGAGGCTGCGCTGTTTCTGATACAAGTCAAAGCGGATTTGCCTGAGCTGTTATTATCCGCTGTATCTATTCAGTACGGATTGATCCATGTCCCCTCGCGAAATCCGCATCGCTACCCGCAAAAGTGCCTTGGCCTTGTGGCAGGCCGAATACGTCAAAGCTCGTCTGGAGCAAGCCCACCCGGGTCTGGTCGTGACGCTGGTGCCTATGGTCAGTCGCGGCGACAAGCTGCTCGATTCGCCGCTGTCGAAAATCGGCGGCAAGGGCCTGTTCGTCAAAGAGCTGGAAACCGCACTGCTCGAAAACGAAGCCGACATTGCCGTGCACTCGATGAAAGACGTGCCGATGGACTTCCCCGAAGGCCTCGGTCTGTTTTGCATCTGCGAACGTGAAGACCCGCGTGACGCCTTTGTTTCCAACACCTATGCAAGCCTCGACGAGTTGCCTCAGGGCAGCGTGGTCGGCACCTCCAGCCTGCGTCGCCAGGCACAATTGCTGACCCGTCGCCCGGACCTGCAAATCCGCTTTCTGCGCGGCAACGTCAACACTCGGCTGGCCAAGCTCGACGCCGGTGAGTACGACGCAATCATCCTCGCGGCAGCCGGTTTGATTCGCCTGGGCTTTGAAGATCGCATCAGCTCATCGATCAGTGTCGATGACAGTCTTCCAGCAGGTGGCCAGGGTGCCGTCGGTATCGAATGCCGCAGCGCCGACAACGACATTCATGCCTTGCTTGCCCCTCTGCATCATCAGGACACCGCCACGCGGGTCACTGCCGAGCGTGCGCTGAACAAGCATTTGAACGGTGGCTGTCAGGTGCCGATCGCGTGCTATGCGGTGCTTGAAGGCGAGCAGATCTGGCTGCGTGGCCTGGTGGGTGATCCGAAGGGGGGGCTATTGCTCCGTGCCGAGGGTCGTGCGCCACGCAGCGATGCCGCAGCCTTGGGTGTACGAGTTGCCGAAGACCTTCTTGGCCAGGGCGCCAACGACATTCTGAAGTCGGTCTATGGCGAGGCAGGTCACGAGTGACGGGGTGGCGCCTGCTGTTGACGCGTCCTGCGGATGATTCGGCGATGCTGACCGATATTCTTGCCGAAAAGGGGATTTTCAGCAGCAGCTTGCCGCTTTTGGAGATAGAGCCGATTCCTGTCTCTGAGACAATGCGCCAGGTGATTCAGGGTATGGATCGCTATTGTGCGGTCATCGTGGTCAGTAAGCCGGCCGCCCGAATCGGTGTGGATCTGCTTGATCGGTACTGCTCGCAATCACTGCGCTTGAAATGGTTCAGCGTGGGGGCGGCGACTGCGCAGATCCTCAAGGATCGTGGGTTGGACGTCAGCTTCCCGGTGGAGGGCGATGACAGCGAAGCGTTGCTTGAACTGACGCCGTTGCGCGAGGCTATCGCCCGGCCCGATGCTCGTGTGCTGATCATGCGCGGCGAGGGTGGACGTGAGCTGCTCGCGGAGCGTTTACGCGAGCAAGGTGCTAGTGTCGATTATCTGGAGTTGTACCGTCGCGGCTTGCCGCGGTATGCCGAGGGGGCCTTGCCTGAGCGGATTCAAGCGGAACGCTTGAACGGCGTAGTGGTCAGCAGTGGGCAGGGATTTGAGCACCTGCGCCAATTGGCGGGTAGTGCCTGGCCTGAGTTGGCGCGGTTGCCTTTGTTTGTTCCAAGCCCTCGGGTAGCCGAGATGGCGCTGGCCGCCGGCGCCCAAACAGTTGTGGATTGTCGCGGCGCCAGTGCCGCGGCTTTGCTAACGGCGTTGCGGGAAACCCGGCCCGTTCTCTAATGCAAAGGATGGATACGTGAGCGAAACAGCCTTGCCAAAAGATAACGTCCAGCCAGCGCTCGATGCGTCGGTTGAAACTGTAAAGAGCCCTGAGCCGCGTCGTGGCAACGGGCTGGTGATCCTGGCAATGTTGCTGGGTGCCGCGGGGGTTGCCGCTGGCGGTTGGGGGATCTGGCAGGTGCGTAGTCTGCAAGCCAACAATCAGCAACAGCTAGGGCAATTGCAGGCCCTGAACGATCAGGCACAAAGCTTCAAGCTCAATGAGCAGCGCCTGACAGCCCGGCTTGAGCAATTACCGCCAGCCAATGAACTGGAAGACCGACGGCGCCTGGTTGTCCAGTTGCAGGGCGATCAGCAGCGCTTGAATCAGCGCCTGGAAACGGTTCTGGGCGCCAGCCGCAAGGATTGGCGCTTGGCCGAGGCCGAGCACCTGCTGCGTCTGGCCAGCTTGCGCCTGTCTGCCTTGCAGGACATCAGCAGTGCTCAGGCACTGGTGCAAGGTGCCGATGAAATCCTTCGTGAGCAGAATGATCCGGGCTCTTTCGCCGCCCGCGAGCAGATTGCGAAAAGTCTTGCTGCGCTGCGCAGTACCGAGCAACCGGATCGCACCGGGTTGTTCCTGCAACTGGGTGCCTTGCGTGATCAGGTGGCAGAACTCAGCGAGCTCGCCCCGGAGTTTCATGAGCGCGATTCGCTCTCGGCCCTGACCTCCGATGGCGATGGCGCCAGTCGCTGGGCGCAATGGTGGGACCAGATTTCGCGCTACATTCGCATCGATTTCAACGCCGATAAAAACATTCGTCCATTGCTCGCCGGGCAAAGCCTGACCCAGGTCCGTCTGGCGCTGAGCCTGGCGCTTGAGCAAGCGCAATGGGCTGCGCTCAACGGCCAGGCGCCGGTGTATACCCAGGCGCTGACGGAAGCGCGGGATGTGCTCAAGGGCAGCTTCAATCAGGACAACCCGCAAAGCAAAGTGATGCTTGAACAGGTTGCCGTATTGAGCAAGCAACCGGTAACGGTCATCACGCCTGACCTGGCAACCACCCTGAGCACGGTGCAGGCCTACCTGGAGCGGCGTAACGTCAGTGCCGAGGACTCGGTGAAACCTGCCGCGAGCACTACGCCGGTGACCAGCCCATGAAGCGACTTTATGTGATTGTGTTTTTGCTCATCGCCGCTGCCGGTGGGTTGGGGCTGGCCATCGCCCAGCACTCGGGTTACGTGCTGATCGCCTACAAGACCTTCCGCTACGAATCGAGCCTGTGGGCGACGCTGGCACTGGTGGCGGTGATCTGGCTGGTGCTATGGGGCATCAAGATGCTGATCGAGTTGGTGGCCACTTCCAGCGGTGTGGTCAACCCTTGGTCGAACCGCAATCGCAGTCGTCGTGTGCAAGTGGCGATCGAGCATGGTCAGCTGGACCTGGCTGAAGGTCGTTGGGCCAGCGCCCAGCGTCATTTGTCTCGCGCCGCTGAAGCCGAACGCCAGCCGCTGCTCTACTACCTGGGGGCTGCACGAGCGGCGAACGAGCAGGGGCACTATGACGAAAGCGACAGCTTGCTGGAGCGTGCGCTGGAGCGTCAGCCTCAGGCCGAGTTGGCGATCGCCTTGAGTCACGCGCAGTTGCAGACCGATCGTGGCGATACCGACGGTGCGCTGACAACTCTTCAGGCCATGCACGAGCGTCATCCTCACAGCGTTCAGGTGTTGCGTCAGTTGCAACGTTTGCATCAACAGCGTGGCGACTGGTCGGCGGTCATTCGCCTGTTACCGGAATTGCGCAAGGACAAGGTTCTGCCGGCCAGCGAGCTGGCAGAGCTGGAGCGTCGTGCCTGGGGTGAAAACCTCACCCTGGCAGCTCGCCGGGAGGAAGACGGTGCGGTTGGATTGCAGGCACTCGATCGCGCCTGGCAACAGCTGACGTCCGCTCAGCGCCAAGAACCGCAACTGGTGCTTGCCTATGCCGAACAGTTGCGGCAACTGGGGGCTGAGGTCGAGGCGGAAGAGGTTTTGCGCGGGGCGCTCAAGCGTAAATATGACAGCCATCTGGCGCGGCTGTATGGCTTGTTGCGCGGCAGCGACCCGGCGCGGCAACTGCACGCGGCCGAGGGCTGGTTGAAGGACCATCCTGGCGACCCAAGCTTGCTGCTGACCCTGGGACGGTTGTGTTTGCAAAGCAGCCTGTGGGGCAAGGCGCGGGACTATCTGGAAAGCAGCCTGCGGGTTCAGCGCAACCCCGAGGCCTGTGCCGAGCTCGCACGTCTGCTGGCTCAGTTGGGTGACACCGAGCGCAGCAATCAGCTTTTCCAGGAAGGCCTGGGGCTGCTGGACAAGCGCCTGCTGGCCTCGCCTTTGCCGGTGCCTGCCCGCGCGTAAGCTGCTGGACGACCGGGTCGCCCGAACGGGCGCCCCGGCGTTTGAATGCCGTAAAATTCTTCCTCGTCATGCCGGGTATGGGCAGCGTCTTACAAGGGACTACATTTGGTCCTGTCTCTTCTGTCGGGAATTCCCTACATCTTTGGCGAAGTCTCCGCACTGCCTTGCCTTGAAAGGCCAGAGGGCTTTCCTCTACCGTAACTGCCTGTCTCTTCTGTTACGGATAAGCCATGTCTTTGGCCTGCACACGTTCCTTGTTTTTCATGGCTTTCATAGCGGGCGCCCTGGCCTTGGGCGCTTCGTACTATCTGGAATTCTCTATCGGGCTCAAGCCGTGCGGACTGTGCCTGTTACAGCGGCTTTTTCTGGCCCTGTTCACGATGGTCTGCCTGATAGCCGCGCTGCACGGGCCCAAGCGTCTGGGCTGTTTACTTTATTGGCTGCTCGGTCTGTTCTGCAGCCTGGCGGGAATGGTGACAGCGTGGCGCCAGGTGGTAGTGCAAAGCGATGCGGTTCAACACGTGTCGGGATGCTCTCCCGGTCTGGAAGGCCTCTTCACCAACATGCCCTGGCAGTGTGTTGTTGAGCGGGTATTCAGCGGAGCGGCTGACTGCGCGGAAATTTCCTGGACGCTGTTCGACCTGAGTATTCCCGAATGGAGTCTGTTGTTTTTTGTCGGAGTGACGATTCTCGGGGCTTATCAGATCGTGCGGCTGGTCTGGTATGCGTATCAGCGACCGCCCAGCGACGGGTCGTCGCACCGGGGCAGGGTGGGTGATTAAACACTTGTATGAACTTTATCTCCTGCGTACCTTGAAGCTGTTGGCGCGCGGGCATAATCTGGCCCGCACGTATCATTGGAATTGTTGCTCGATGGTGCTCTGCCTGGCCAAATCTTGATTTCAAGTCTTGCGGCGAGTGCGGGCGGCATTACCCATAAGGGAAGAGAGATCACCATGCTCGAAAGTTGTCAGAATGCTCAGGAACGCTGGGGTGGAGTGCATCTGCTGATCGATCGTTGGTTGCAGGAGCGTCACGAACTGGTTCGGGCCTATGATGCTCTCGGCGCCAAGCCCGAGGCTCTGGGTGAAAACCGCAAGCCGTTGCAGGAGTTCTGTGGTGTCCTGGTCGATTACGTCTCTGCCGGTCACTTCGAAATCTACGAACAACTGACGGGCGAGGCCAAGGCGTTCGGTGATACACGCGGGCTTGAATTGGCTGAAACCATTTACCCGCGAATCGACGTGATCACCGAGAAGCTGCTAGCGTTCAACGATCTCTGCGATGCAGGCAAGTGCGTTGCCGAGAAATTCCAGGAGCTTGGTGGTCTGTTGCACGAGCGCTTCGAGCTGGAAGATTGCCTGATCGAAGTGCTGCACACGGCTCACAAGGCAGAAACTCCAGAACAAGCCTGAGTTTCTCCTCGATATAAACGATCTCTGAAACGGTGCGCACTGCGCACCGTTTTTCGTTTTGGCGATTGCTCAGCCCGTCGCGCCGAGCAGTTCGATTTCAAATACCAGGGGCGTGAACGGTGCAATCAGGTCCCCCGCACCATCGGCACCGTAGGCTTGCGCGGATGGAATCACCAGGCGCCATTTCGCACCCACCGGCATCTGTTGCAATGCACTGCGCCAGCCACTGATCACGCTGTCGAGGCTGAACCATTGTGCCTGGCTGTTCTGATCGAACACCGTGCCGTCGGGCAGCTTGCCAATGTAGCGAACCTGCACCTTGCCATTGGGTCCGGCCTTGGCGCCGTTGCCCGCGACCAGTTCGGTCAGCAGGATGCCATCGGCCAGTTCACGAACCCCGGGTTTTGCCTTCTCGGCCGTGAGGAAACGTTGCTCCTTGTCCAGGGCAACTTCGCTTTGTGGTACGGCGGGCTGCTCGGCCATTTGCGCTTCGTGCTCGGCGAGAATCTGCTCGATTTGCTGATCTTTCAGCGCCAGTGGCTTGCCTTGATAGGCTTGTTGCAAACCTTCCACCAGTGCCTGGATTTGCAGATCGGGAGCCTCCAGGCGCAGACGTTCACCCAGACTGGCACCGAGGCTGTAGGCGAGATCATGGGCGTCGGTTTCGGTGGTTTTTTCTGCGGCTTGAGCCATTGAAAAAAACACGCACAAGGGTAAAACAAGGTAACGCGACATGGGCACTCTCCAGCCTGAGATGGGGGGGATTATGCCAGTGAGAATGCCGTGACCGGTGAACTGCTTTTAAGTGTGCGCAGAACATTTTCAAATCGCTGCAACGCCCGGCACTCGATACTGTCAACATGCCCTAGCGGCGGTAGCAGCAGAGGTCTAGTATGAGCCGCACTCACGTCAGCCAGGAGGTAAACCATGTCGGCCAATAAGAAGCCTGTAAATACTCCGTTGCACCTACTCCATCAGCTCTCGGGCAGCTTGCTCGAGCATTTGGAAAACGCTTGTTCCCAAGCCTTGGCTGATGCTGAAAAACTGCTCGCCAAACTGGAAAAGCAGCGCGGAAAAGCACAGGAAAAATTGCACAAATCTCGCACCAAATTGCAGGACGCTGCGGCGGCCGGCAAAGCCAAGGCACAAGCCAAGGCCAAAGATGCGGTTCAAGAACTTGAAGACCTGCTGGACGCGCTCAAGGAGCGTCAGTCCGAGACTCGCAGCTACATTCTGCAACTCAAGCGCGATGCCCAGGAAAGCCTGAAACTGGCCCAGGGTATTGGTCGCGTGAAAGAGGCCGTCGGCAAAACGCTGACCCTGCGTTCGGCCAAGCCAGCCGCCGCTGCTGGCGCTGCGAAAAAACCGGCTGCCAAACCGGCAGTTGCAAAAGCACCGGCCAAGGCTCCAGCGAAAGCTGCCGCCAAACCTGCAGCGAAAAAACCAGTCGCTGCCAGTGCTGCCAAACCGGCTGCCAAGCCGACCGCTGCCAAACCAGCTGCTGCTAAACCAGCAGCCAAACCAGCTGCTAAAACTGCCGCCGCCAAACCTGTAGCAGCGAAAACTGCCGCAGCGAAGCCAGCTGCAAAAACTGCTGCTGCGAAACCGGTTGCCAAACCAGCTGCAAAAACCGCTGCGGTGAAACCGGCTGCCAAGCCAGCTGCTAAACCGGTTGCTGCAAAACCTGCCGCCAAGCCAGCGGCCAAACCCGCAGCTGCCAAAGCGCCGGCCAAGCCCGCAGCTAAACCCGCCGTCGCTGCCAAGCCAGCAACGTCCAGCGCTGCCAAACCGGCTGCTGCCAAGCCTGCAACGTCTGCTGCCAAACCAGCAGCCAAGCCGGCGGTGAAAAAGCCAGTCGTGGCCAAACCTGCAGCCGCTAAACCAGCCGCTGCCAAGCCGGCAACCGCCCCCGTGGCTGTCAAGCCTGCGACGCCTGCACCGGCGGCTTCACCTGCTCCATCCGCGAGTACGCCAGCCGCTTCGCCTGCACCGGCAGCGGCTGCAAGCACTACCAACACCCCGACCAGCGCTTCCTAAGAGCCGGTCACCGCGACGCGCAGCTGATTCAGCGCGTCGCGGTTCAGGTTGGCGGCGCTCGCCGCCAATCCTTCCAGCCACACGGCCAGGTCTTTGGCTTGACCCTGCGGCCATGCTTGCGCCGCATTTTCCAGACGTGACAACAGTTGCCGTTCGGCTTCCAGCTCCAGCGCTTTGACTTGCGTGCGTAACATGTTCAGTTCCTCGTCGTCGAGGGCAGCGGCTTTCCATTGCGTACGCAATTGTCGAAGCGGTTGCACGACTTCTGCATGCCACGGTCCGGCCAGGTGCTGGAGCTGTTGCAGGCGTTGCGCGTTGCATCTCACACCACGCTGTCCGAGCCAGGCTGCGCACAACAACAGGCAAACGTCGGCGCCGGCTGCTTGCAGTTTCAGGCAGGCGTCCTCAACACCCGCTCGGGTGTAGAGGGTCAGGGAAAAGCTCCACAGGTCAGAGGACATAGTGCTACTCGCGCCAGTTGCGAGCGAAGCTGGTAGACTCCGCCGCCATTATGATTCGACTTCAGAACCTGACTTTACAACGTGGCCCGCAACGTCTGCTAGAAGACGCCGAGCTGACCCTGCACGCCGGTCACAAAGCCGGCCTGATCGGTGCCAACGGCGCCGGCAAATCCAGCCTGTTTGCCTTGTTGCGGGGTGAACTTCACCCGGACTCGGGCGACTGCTTCCTGCCGGCCGATTGGCGTATCGCCCACATGCGTCAGGAGGTCGACACGCTCGAGCGCCTGGCGGTCGACTACGTGCTCGATGGCGACTTGCGCCTGCGTCAGGTCCAGCACGACCTGGCAGCGGCCGAAGCCGCCCATGACGGCGCCGCACAGGCGCGTCTGCACGCCGAACTCGACAGCGCCGACGGGTACACCGCCGACGCCCGGGCGCGCAAGTTGCTTGCGGGCCTGGGGTTCACCAACGAGCAGATGGATCGTCAGGTCGGAGACTTCTCCGGTGGCTGGCGGATGCGCCTGAACCTGGCGCAGGCGCTGATGTGCCCGTCGGACCTGTTGCTGCTCGACGAACCGACCAACCACTTGGACCTCGACGCCATTATCTGGCTGGAAGAGTGGCTCAAGAGCTACCCCGGCACCTTGCTGCTGATTTCCCACGACCGCGATTTCCTCGACGCCGTGGTCGATCACGTGGCTCACGTCGACCAGCGCAAGATTACCCTCTATCGCGGTGGCTACTCGGCGTTCGAACGTGCCCGTGCCGAACGTCTGGCCCAGCAACAACAGGCCTACGAGAAGCAACAGGCGCAACGTGCGCACATGGAAAGCTACATCGCCCGCTTCAAGGCCCAGGCCACCAAGGCCCGTCAGGCCCAGAGCCGGATCAAGGCGCTGGAGCGGATGGAAGAGTTGTCCGCCGCCCACGTCGATTCGCCGTTCGACTTCGTCTTCCGCGAATCGGTGAAGATTTCCAGCCCGTTGATCGACCTCTCCGACGCCCGTCTGGGTTATGGCGAGCGAGCCGTGCTGGAGAAGGTCAAGCTGCAACTGACTCCTGGCGCGCGGATCGGTTTGCTCGGCCCCAACGGTGCCGGTAAATCGACGCTGATCAAAAACCTCGCCGGTGAACTCGAGCCGTTGTCCGGCCGGTTGACCCGTGGCGAAAACACCGTGGTCGGTTACTTTGCCCAGCATCAGCTGGATTCACTGGACTCCAAGGCCAGCCCGTTGCTGCACCTGCAGCGTCTGGCGCCGACCGAGCGCGAGCAGACCCTGCGCGACTTCCTCGGCGGTTTCGACTTCCGCGGTGCACGGATCGACGAGCCGGTGCTGAATTTCTCCGGTGGTGAAAAGGCCCGTCTGGCACTGGCGTTGATTGCCTGGGGTCGGCCGAACCTGTTGCTGCTCGACGAACCGACCAACCACCTGGACCTGGAAATGCGCCTGGCGCTGACCATGGCCCTACAGGAATTCAGTGGCGCAGTGCTGGTGGTCTCCCACGATCGTCATTTGCTTAAAAGCACCACGGACAACTTCTTCCTGGTGGCCGATGGCAAGGTCGAAGAGTTCGACGGCGATCTGGAAGACTACGCCCGTTGGCTGGTCGATTATCGCCAGCGCAATGCGCCGGTGAATAACTCGCCGGTCAATCCGGACAAGACCGACAAGAAAGCCCAGCGTCAGGCTGCTGCTGCGTTGCGTCAGCAACTGGCGCCGCACAAGCGCGAGGCCGACAAGCTCGAAGCCGAGTTGGGCAAGTTGCACGAGAAGCTGGCGAAGATCGAAACCAGCCTCGGCGACAGCGCCGTCTACGAAGCCGCCCGCAAGGACGAGTTGCGTGATCTGCTGGCCGAACAGGCCAAGCTGAAGGTTCGCGAAGCCGAGCTTGAAGAAACCTGGATGGAAGCGCTGGAACTGCTCGAAAGCATGCAGGCAGAGCTGGAAGCGCTGTCCTGATAGCGGCCTGCCAGCGTTCGGTTATGACGCTGGCGCGGCAGCCACGAGTTGTCGAGCGGCTTCGGAAAGTAGGCCGGGCTGCCGCCAACGCTGGTCGGCAGTGTCGTTTTTCTGCAAAAAATCGGTAGTCATTAACAGGCCAGCGCATTAGCTTAGACGTTTATAACGAGTCTGAGTCGAGGTGTGTGATGGTGCTTGAGACATGGCTGGCGTTTTTTGCCGCCTGTTGGGTGATCAGTCTTTCCCCGGGCGCCGGTGCTATTGCGTCGATGTCCTGTGGTTTGCAATACGGTTTCTGGCGCGGCTACTGGAACGCCCTTGGCCTGCAACTGGGGCTGGCGCTACAGATTGCGATTGTCGCCGCCGGTGTGGGTGCGATCCTCGCCGCGTCGGCCACGGCCTTCTATGCGATCAAATGGTTTGGCGTGGCGTATCTGGTGTATCTGGCGGTCAAGCAATGGCGCGCACTGCCCAGCAACATGAGCGATGACGCGGCCATTCGGCAGATCGGCAAACCGCTGGCGCTGGTGTTTCGCGGGTTCCTGGTGAATGTCAGCAACCCCAAGGCACTGGTGTTCATGCTGGCGGTGCTGCCGCAGTTCATCGACCCGCACGCGCCGCTGGTGGCGCAGTACCTGATCCTTGGCGCAACGATGATCGGCGTCGACCTGATCGTGATGGCCGGCTACACCGGCCTCGCTTCCAAGGTGCTGCGACTGCTGCGCACACCCAAGCAACAACGACGGATGAACCGCACATTTGCCGGACTGTTCATCGGTGCGGCCGGGCTGCTGGCGACCATTCGCAGAGCCGCGGTCTAAAACCCGCAAGGCTCAAAAAAGGCGACCTCAAGAGGTCGCCTTTTTCGTTTTCGCGCGGGTGACTCAGCGCAGAATGACCGGCGCCGTATCCTGCGGCAGGTTATTGCGCAGCGGTGCTTGCCCCGGCTGTTGCTGAACGCCGCGACCGAGTTGCTCGGCCAACTGACGGGCCACGTCCTCACCCAGCGACTTGGACACATCACGTACCACCCGTGGGCGGTTCAGCGACACTTTGACGTCGTTGCCGTTGACCAGCTTGGTGTCCTGGCCTTCACCCATGGCGGTGAACGCCGAGGTGATTTCAAACGTCCGGGTGTTGATCAGGCTGAAGTCCGCCACCAGGTTCAGGCCGAGAATCGCCGAGTAGCTGTCGGTGTTGGCCAGCGAGGTGATGTCGCGGGTGAAGTCGATATCCGACAGGGTGCCGAACAGCACATAGTCGGCGCCCTTGTAGTTACCGGCCTTGATCCGCTTGATCACATCAAAGACGTCTTCCTTGGAGTTGGCCGTGTGCGGCGCGCCTTGCACCAGCTGGAACATCCCGGACTTGAGGATCTCGCCCTTGATGTCGCCGGTGAACTTGCGAAGCTCGCCTTGCTCGATGTAGCTGCTGCTGGCCTCGATCTCGTTATAGCTCGACGAGCCGCTGGCGTGGTACATGCCCGCCTGCATGTTGCTCTGAGCGGAGACGGTATGGATGTACTGCTCCACCCGCTCCTGGTAGGCGAGGTCGGTGACCGCGATTTTCGGGGCCGCCTGCGCGCCAAACGCGCAGGCCAGGGCCATGATGCCAATCCATGCACGCATTGCTTAACGCTCCGTGGTTTTGCGGATCTCTTTCTCGTCCATCCACTCGGCCAGGCCGCTTTCAACGTCGATCAGTTGCAGGCTGAACTTGTAGAAAACGTCCTTGTAGTCACTGCTGCGCTTGACGATCGAGCTGATCGAACCTTCAAGACGGTATTTGGCGGCGATCATGTTGCCGGTCTTGGCCACGGTGCCTTTCTTGTACAGGCCGCTCTGGTTTTGCAGCTTGAGCTGGTCGACCTGGCTCTGCATCGCGGTGTTGTCGCTGGCAAAGCGGGCAGTGCCGGACTTCATCAGCTGAGTCTTGATGCTGGTGGTGATTTCGCGGGTATCGATGTATTCGCTGGTCTTGTTCTTCACGTCGTAGACCTGCACGACCGGACGGCCCTGCAAGATGCCGGACTGGGCCAGGGAACGGGTCATGGACTCGGCGATCATCTGCAAGTCGGTGGAGCCGAACTCGTTGGTCACCAGCTCAACAGCCTTGCTGTCGCCGTAACCGATGTTTTTCCCGCCCAGGACAGGTGAGTTGTTGGCGCAACCGCTGGCCAGAAGGGCGACCACGGCGAGGAACGAAAAGCGTGCAAACATGGGAATGTCTCTCTGTCACGAAATAGGGGAAGGCTTAAGGGGTTTTGACTTCAAGGCGGAAGTCAGTGGCCTTGGGCACAGGCGCAATGGCTGGCAGGAACGTGGCCTGCGCGGCATACAGGTTCAGGGTTTTCCAGCTTTCCTCATCGGCCACCGGGAAACCGTCGTCGCCCAGCCAGACGAAGCGGTAATACATCGTCATGTTGGTGTGGCTGGTGTTGTTCAGCGCGACCTTGACGGTCAGGAAACCGTTTTCACGGGCGACCCGCATCGCGCCAATGGCGATGTTGTTGAACTTGTTCATCACCACGACTTTGCTCGCGGCACTGCCAGGCGCAGGTGGCGGCGGGGTGGCGCAACCGGCCAGCAGAGCCAGGGCGGCGACAGCAATCAGTTTGAAACGCATGGAGAAGCTCCGCTTAAGGTTGTTTGACGCTGGCCACGACTTGCGGGGTGGCGCTTGGAATCACGTGGGCGGCGACGCCGCCGGCGAACACCTGATTGCCCACCGTACGCAGGTTGATCACCTGGTAGCGCTGATCGACCTTGACCGTGATTCGCGAACCCCCCAGAGCGTTTGGCAGGCTCAGTTGGTGCTCGCCTTTGGCCAGGCGCAGGCGCACCACCTGGGTGTTGTCGGGCAGGGTGCGCCAGGTGCGGGTATCCGCCCCTTCCATCACCGCCGAGGAAATGCCCAGGGCCAGACCGGCCAGTGGATTGGTCTCGTTGATCTTCTTTTGCGCCACGGCGCGAGTCACGGCGCGGACGGTGGTGCGCAGGATGATCCCGGGCATATCGTCACGCAGTGCGCGACGGGACATGGCGGTGGTGCTGTTGAGCAGGGTCAGGTTCTGTTGCTGGCCGTCGACACCGATCTGTGCGTACGTCACGGTCGAGGTGTCAGGCTTGATCACCGGGAATGACAGCGGGGTAATCACCACGTTGTTGCTGATCGACAGTGGCAACGGAATGCGGATCGAGTCACGGCTCGGCGCCAGGCCGCTTTGCACGACGATCAGGATGTCGCTTTCTTCGCTTTTGCCGGCCGGCTTGTCCAGGTTCAGCAGCGCTTGTTCGAGCAACGGCGTGTTGGGGCGCAGTTCGGCGGCTTTGCGGTAGCCCGGCGCGGCCAGGTCTTTTTCGCCCAGGGCTTCGTAGACGAAACCGGCCAGGTAATGGCTGAACGCGCTCTGATAGCTGTTCTTCAGACCGACCACTTCAGGCGCGTCGAGACTCGCCACCGGGTAACCCTGCAGGTCCTTGTACTGAGTCTTGACGCCTTGCTTCTCGGCCTCGTCCTCGCGCTTGAGGTATTCCTTGTCGCGCAGTTCGGCAATCACCGCTTCACGTTCGTGGGTCTTCTTGATTTCGGTGCGGGCACCGTCGAAATCGTTCACGGCCAGCAGGTTCAAGGCCATTTGCGTGGTCAGCATGACTTTTTCATAGTCATACCCTTCGTAGCGGCGGACCTTGTCATTGACCAGAAAGCTGCCGAACTGGGCCACGTACTTGTCAGTGTCCAGCTTGACCGACTCTTCCCAGGTGCCGACGACCTTGTCCGCACTTCTCCACGCGGACTGGCTGCCGGTCAGGTCACCCTTGGCACGCAGCAGTTCACCTTTCTCGAAGTAATAGAGCAGGTCCTTGTTCTCGCCTGTGTTGTTCTTTTCCAGCAGGGTCAGTGCGGCATCGACGTTACCGCTGACCAACTGCTGATTGGTTTGCTGCAGTTCCGTGTCGTAGCTGCGAAAGGCCGAACAACCGGCAAGCAAAGTGACTGCGCTGAGCGCGATCGAGGTGAGGGCGCGGGATGCCATGGGTACTTCTTCCCTGAACTTAAACAGCCGAGCGTGCTGGTCGGGCTGGGTGAACCAATTGACAGGGAAGATAATTTTCCATGCCAATTCCTCATAAAAAGAGGAGCTTAAATGCCCGATCGCAATAACGAGGGCGCGGCATTATAAACGTGGATACTGGCTACGTAATGGCTTTTTAATTTCATTTTTTTCTATGGATGCCACCATCCAGGAGGTGTCCGAATACTCAAACTGTGGACGACAAAGCTTGAGTGGGAAGCATTGAGAGTGAACAATGTGTTACTTCGTATTATCAATTGAGATTCATTCATGACTGCCCCGTCCCGTTTCCTGGCCTGGCTGGTGCTCCCTTTGTTTGCCCTGTGCAGTTTCAATCTGCTGGCCGACACGGTGGAAGGTGCACCACAGGCACTGCACTTACTCGATTACATTGGTGCCGATTATCCGGCGACTGTGGAGGCGGGGCAGGTCATCGATGATGGCGAATACCGTGAACAGCTGGAGTTTCTCGGCGTCTTGCAGGGGTTGATTGCCGCGCTGCCGGCCAAACCCGAGCGCGCGGAGCTCGAGCAGGGCGTGAGCCATCTGCGCAACGCGGTGACCCAGCGTCAGGACGGTGCGGAGGTGGCCCGACAGGCGCGGCAATTGGGCGCGAAACTGGCGGTGGCCTATGAAGTCAGCCAGGCACCGATCATTACCCCGGATCCCACGCGCGGTGCGCCGTTGTACGCGCAGCACTGCTCGGTGTGCCATGGCACCGCTGGCGCCGGTGATGGACCTGCAGGTGTTGGCCTGACGCCGCCACCGGCCAATCTGCGTGATGCCACGCGGCTCGACCGCCTGAGCCTGTACGCGATCTACAGCACGTTGGGGCAGGGCATCGAAGGTACGGACATGCCGGCCTTCGCCGATCAACTCGATGAGCGCCAGCGCTGGGATCTGGCGACCTACATCGCCGCGTTCAGCGCCGATCCGGCTGCGGCTAAAAGTGAAAAGAACTTCAACCTCGCCGACCTCGCCCGACAGACCCCGGTGGAAGTGCTGGCGGCCGAAGGCCCTCAGGCAGCCGCCAGTTTCCGCGCCCAGCGCGCCCAACCGCCGCAGGTCAAGCGCGGCCCGGCGCAGTTGCTCGATTACACCGCCACGACCCTCGACAAGAGCCTGGCCGCGTACCGTGGTGGCGAGCGTGAGCAGGCTTATGACCTCTCGGTAGCGGCGTATCTGGAGGGCTTCGAACTGGTCGAAAGCTCGCTGGACAACGTCAACACCGTGGTGCGTAAAGACACTGAAAAATCCCTGATGGCTTACCGTCAGTCGTTGCAGGACGGGCTGCCGATCGAGCAAGTCGAGCAACGGCTGGCGTTTGCCAAAACCAAGTTGAAAGAGTCTGCGGACCTGCTGGGCAGCGATGGCCTGAGCTGGTCGCTGAGCTATGTCTCCGGCCTGCTGATTTTGCTGCGCGAAGGGCTGGAGGCAATTCTGGTGCTGGCTGCAGTGCTGGCGTTCTTGCGCAACACCGGTCAGCAGTCGGTGATTCGCAGCGTCAACATCGGTTGGGGATTGGCGCTGGTGGCGGGTCTGGCGACCTGGGCGCTGGCGGCGTACGTGATCGATGTCAGCGGCGCCCAGCGCGAGCTGCTGGAAGGCTGCACCGCGCTGTTCGCCAGTGTCATGGTGCTCTGGCTCGGGGTGTGGATGCACGACCGTCGCCACGCGGCGGCCTGGCAGGATTACATCAAGAGCAGCCTGGTCAGCGGCGGCGGGCGTTTCGGTTTTGCCGCGTTGGCGTTTTTCTCGGTCTACCGCGAGCTGTTCGAAGTGGTGCTGTTTTACGAAACCCTGTGGCTGCAAGCCGGCCCGGCCGGGCATAACGCGGTATTGGCAGGTGGCGCTACGGCGCTGGTGCTGTTGATCGGTCTGGCCTGGGTGATCCTGCGCGGTTCGGCGAAACTGCCGCTGGCGCTGTTCTTCGGGATCAACGCCGGTTTGCTCTGCGCGCTGTCGGTGGTGTTCGCCGGGCATGGCGTCAAGGCCTTGCAGGAGGCCGGGATCTTCGGCACTCGGCCGGTGCCATTCTTTGACTTCGACTGGCTGGGGATTCACGCGGACGCCTATTCGCTGGGTGCGCAGGCAGTGGCGATTTTGGCGATTGTGGTGCTGTACAGCCGTAGTCGGATGGCGGAAAAGCAGCGGGTGCAGGCTTCTTAGCAGCATTCGCTGCGCTCACAATCGCGAGCAGGCTCGCTCCCACAGGATTGCGTATAACCTGCTCACGATGCTTTCTGGAAGAGGTAACGCAATGCGTGTCTGGATCGATGCCGACGCCTGCCCTCGGGCAGCCAAGGACCTGGTGGTGAAGTTCGCCCTCAAGCGCCAATTCGAGGTAGTGATGGTCGCCGGGCAGCCGCAGATCAAGCCGGGCCTGGCCCTGGTGAAGCTGATCGTGGTGCCGAGCGGCCCGGATGCCGCCGACGATTACCTGGTGGAGCACGCAGTACCGGGTGAGCTGGTGATTTGCAGCGATGTGCCGCTGGCCGACCGCTTGGTGAAGAAAGGCGTCGCGGCGCTGGATCCGCGGGGCAAGGAGTTCGATGCGCAGAACATGGGCGATCGGCTGGCGGTGCGTAACCTGTTCACCGACTTGCGTGAGCAGGGCCAGATGGGCGGCGGGCCGGCGCCGTTTGGTGATCGCGAGAAGCAGGCGTTCGCCAATGCACTGGACCGGATCATCACCCGGCTATCCCGAAAGTCTTGAGTCTTGCGGTGAGCTCTGTGGGAGCGAGCTTGCTCGCGATAGCGGCCTGACCGCCGATATCAATGTTGAATGTGCTGACCCCATCGCGAGCAAGCTCGCTCCCACATTAGTCAGTGTTACGCATCATTCTCATGCGTCAGCTCTAGAACCCGATCAACCAGCTTGTTGATCCCGGAAGCCGCTTCACTGATCGATTGCGCCAGCATATAGGCCGGGGTGCTCACCAGTTTGCGGGCCTTGTCTTCAATGATCTCGCTGACGGCGCAATCGACATGGGTCGCGCCCATTCGGGTCACGGCGGCGGCAGTATCGGCGTCGTTGCCGATGGTGCAGGTCACGCCCGGGCCGTAGATTTTCGCCGCCAACGCCGGCGAGATGCAGATCAGGCCAACCGGTTTGCCGGCTTCGGCAAAGGCTTCGGTCAGCGCCAGGACTTCTGGCTGAATGCTGCAACCGGCGCCTTCGATGGCGAAGTTGGACAGGTTCTTCGCCGAGCCAAAACCACCGGGCACGATCAGCGCATCGAAGTCTTCGGCGTTGGCTTCACGCAGGTCTTTCACTTGCCCGCGGGCGATGCGCGCCGACTCCACCAGCACGTTGCGCGACTCGGGCATTTCTTTGCCCGTCAGGTGGTTGATCACATGCAATTGCGCGATATCAGGGGCGAAACATTGCACCTGTGCACCGCGTTGGTCGAGGCGCAGCAGGGTCAACACGCTTTCATGGATTTCGGCGCCGTCATACACGCCACAGCCGGAAAGTATCACTGCAACTTTTTTGCTCATGGGTTCTTCTCCAGATTCATGGCGTTAAATGTCCACTAATTTGTCACTCGTTGCCATAGGGTTATTTCACGGCTACACCTAGGATCAGTCATCACGTTTGCGATCAGGTCGCGTCATGGACTTCATTCTGTATGCGGTGCCGTTTTTCTTCGTGTTGATTGCCGTCGAGCTGCTGGCGGACCGTTGGCGCGGGGTGCGTAATTATCGCCTGGCCGATGCGATCAACAGCCTCAGCACCGGCGTACTGTCGACCACCACCGGCCTGCTGACCAAAGGTGTGGGGCTGGTGACGTACGCGTTTGCCCTGAAGCATCTGGCGTTGTTCGAGCTGTCGGCCGAGAGCGTTTGGGTCTGGGTGTTCGCCTTTGTTCTTTACGACTTCTGCTACTACTGGCTGCACCGCATGGGGCATGAGCGCAACATCCTCTGGGCGGCGCATTCGGTGCACCACCAAAGCGAGGACTACAACCTCTCCACGGCGTTGCGCCAGACCAGCACCGGGTTCCTGCTGAGCTGGATTTTCTACCTGCCGATTGCAGTGCTCGGCGTGCCGCTAATGGTGTTCGTCAGCGTCGCGGCGCTGAACCTGCTGTACCAATTCTGGGTTCACACCAAACACATTCCCAAGCTCGGCTGGTTCGAATGGTTCTTCGTCACGCCCTCCAACCATCGGGCTCACCATGCGCAGAACGCGCTCTACATGGATCGCAACTACGGTGGGGTGTTCATTATCTGGGACCGGCTGTTTGGCTCGTTCCAGGAAGAGGACGACAACGAACCGGTGATTTTTGGCGTGACCACGCCATTGGCGAGCTGGAATCCGTTGTGGGCGAATGTGCAGTTCTATGCGCAGTTATGGGCCGATGCACGGCGCGCCGAACGCGGGTGGGACAAGCTGCGAATCTGGTTCATGCGCACCGGTTGGCGGCCCGCGGACGTGGCGGCGAAGTATCCGATGAACAAGCCGGACCTGAGTCAGTTCCGCAAATTCGAGGTGCCGCTGGACGGGCGACAGCAGGTGTATATCGCGCTGCAGTTTTGCCTGTATATCGCGCTGGGCAGCTACCTGATGAATCTGGAACGAAGCTTGCCAGCCGCAGCCCTGGTGTTGGGTTGGGGGGCGGTAGCGCTGGGGTTGTTTGTGCTGGGCGTGGCCCTGGAGAATCGCCCACAGGCGTTGAAGCTGGAGTTGCTGCGGCTGGCGCTGAACCTGCCGCTGGTCTGGCTGGCGCCGCTGGTCGGGCTATGGCCGGCCAGCGCGGTGGGCTGGATCGGCCTGCTCAGTTACAGCCTGCTCAGCGGCATCGGTCTCTACTGCTGCAAAAACCACATCACTCGACTGGCGTCGTAGGTTCGCTGCTCTTGGCCTTTTCAGCTTGCAGGAGCTGATCGTCTTCGTAGATCTGCTTGGCGAGGCGAGCATTCTTGAAACGCCGGCGCAGCCACAGGCAGAAGCCCAGCACTAGCAGGGCGCCAAGTACCCACAGTTCGTACTTCTTGACGCTGCCGAGCATGCCTTCGAGCACCGCGCCAAAATGGTAAGCGGCAGCCGCCAGGGCGCTGGCCCAGATCGCTGCACCAATACCATTGAGTATCAGGTAGCGTCCCGGCGGGTAACCCGACAGGCCGATGGCCACGGGCATCACCGTGCGCAGGCCGTAGACGAAGCGAAAGCTCAGCACCCAGATGTCCGGGTGCTTGCGGATATGCTCCAGCGCCCGATCACCCATCAGTTGCCAGCGTGGTTTGCGCGCCAGCAGTTTGCGGCCGTGCTTGCGCCCCAGGAAGTACCACAGCTGATCGCCGGCGTAACTGCCGAAGAACGCCACGATGACCACCAGGTTGATGTCCATGTATCCGCGGAACGCGAGGAAGCCTGCGAGTACCAGAATGGTTTCGCCTTCGAAGAACGTGCCGAGGAAAAGGGCAAAATAGCCGAAGTCATGCAGAAATTGTTGGAGCATTGTCTGGGTGCTGGCGAAATGAACGCGCAGCCTAACCCTTCAGGCACATTCAGGAAAGTGTCGAAATGTGTCTCGACGTGAACATTTCCTACAAGGACAATGGTTGCGACGACAGGTCGCAGGGGTGCACATAACTGTAATGTGTTGGTCATAATGACCGCTTATAACTGTCACGCTCGCCCGTCAGCGCGGGCTCAGGAGTCTGCCGTGAGCTTTACCCCCGCCAACCGTTTGTTTCCTGCAACCCGCCTGCGTCGCAACCGTCGTGATGAGTTTTCTCGTCGTCTGGTCCGTGAAAACGTCCTGACCACCAATGATCTGATTCTTCCGGTTTTTGTGCTCGACGGCGAAAACCGTCGCGAAGCGGTTGCCTCGATGCCAGGCGTCGAACGTCTGACCATCGACCTGTTGCTTGAAGAAGCGGCCCGGTGGGTCGAGCTGGGCATTCCAGCCGTGGCGCTGTTTCCGGTGACCCCGGCCGAACTCAAATCCCTCGACGCTGCCGAGGCGTGGAACCCGGAGGGTATCGCCCAGCGTGCCACCCGTGCCCTGCGTGCACGCTTCCCGGAGCTGGGGGTGATTACCGACGTAGCACTGGACCCATTCACCACGCACGGTCAGGACGGTATTCTGGATGAAGAAGGCTATGTGCAGAACGACATCACCGTCGATGCGCTGGTCAAACAGGCCTTGTCCCACGCCGCTGCCGGTGCGCAGGTGGTGGCTCCGTCGGACATGATGGACGGCCGCATCCAGGCGATCCGTGAAGCGCTGGAGCTGGCCGGTCACGTCAACGTGCGGATCATGGCTTACTCGGCCAAGTACGCCAGTGCCTATTACGGTCCGTTCCGCGATGCGGTGGGTTCGGCGCTGAACCTGGGCAAGGCGAACAAGGCGTCCTATCAAATGGACCCGGCCAACGGCAACGAAGCCCTGCACGAAGTGGCGGCGGACTTGTCAGAAGGCGCGGATATGGTCATGGTCAAGCCAGGCATGCCGTACCTGGACATCCTTTACCGGGTCAAAGAAGAATTTAAAGTGCCGACCTTTGTCTATCAGGTCAGCGGTGAATACGCGATGCACATGGCAGCGATCCAGAATGGCTGGTTGAGCGAAGGGGTTATTCTAGAGTCCCTGACCGCTTTTAAACGTGCTGGAGCTGATGGCATTCTGACTTACTTTGCCGTACGTGCCGCTCAATTGTTACGAGAGCAACAATAGCCCTCCCAGGAACATCCGATGAATACCGAAGGACTCACTGAAGTTGCCGTAAAAGAAGCTCAGCCGCTGGTTGAGCCTGTCGTCGAAATCGAGCCTGCGCTGGAGCCTGCCCCGCCCGCGGTGGTGGCCGAAGCTGCACCGGCGGCGCCGGCAGTCGCGATTCCAGGCCTGGATGACAGCAGCCTGTATATCCATCGCGAGCTGTCGCAACTGCAGTTCAATATTCGCGTGCTGGAGCAGGCGCTGGATGAGTCCTATCCGTTGCTGGAACGGCTGAAGTTTCTGCTGATCTTCTCCAGCAACCTGGACGAGTTCTTCGAGATTCGTGTTGCCGGGCTCAAGAAACAGATCACCTTCGCCCGTGAACAAGCGGGTGCCGACGGCCTGCAACCGCATCAGGCGCTGGCGCGCATCAGCGACCTGGTGCACGGTCACGTCGATCGCCAATACGCGATCCTCAACGACATCCTGTTGCCGGAACTGGAGAAACATCAGGTCCGCTTCATCCGTCGCCGTTACTGGACCACCAAACTCAAGACCTGGGTGCGCCGCTATTTCCGCGACGAGATCGCGCCGATCATCACCCCGATCGGTCTCGACCCGACACACCCGTTCCCGTTGCTGGTGAACAAGAGCCTGAACTTCATTGTCGAGCTCGAAGGTATCGATGCATTCGGTCGCGATTCCGGCCTGGCGATCATCCCGGCCCCGCGTTTGCTGCCGCGTGTGATCAAGGTGCCGGAAGAGGTCGGCGGCACGGGTGACAACTATGTGTTCCTGTCGTCGATGATCCACGCTCACGCCGACGACCTGTTCCAGGGCATGAAGGTCAAGGGCTGCTACCAGTTCCGCCTGACCCGAAACGCGGACCTGGCGGTCGACACCGAAGACGTCGAAGACCTGGCCCGTGCCCTGCGCGGTGAGCTGTTCTCCCGTCGCTACGGTGACGCGGTGCGTCTGGAAGTCGCGGACACCTGCCCGAAACACCTGTCCGACTACCTGCTCAAGCAGTTCAACCTGAGCGAGACCGAGCTGTATCAAGTCAACGGTCCGGTCAACCTGACGCGGCTGTTCAGCATCACCGGCCTGGACAGTCACCCGGAGCTGCAATACACGCCGTTCACCCCGCAGATCCCGAAACTGCTGCAGAACAGCGAGAACATTTTCAGCGTGATCAGCAAGCAGGACATCCTGCTGCTGCACCCGTTCGAGTCCTTCACTCCGGTGGTCGATTTGCTGCGCCAGGCGGCCAAGGACCCGCACGTGTTGGCGGTCCGCCAGACCCTTTACCGCAGCGGCGCCAACTCGGAAATCGTCGACGCCCTGGTCGACGCAGCGCGTAACGGCAAGGAGGTCACCGCGGTGATTGAATTGCGTGCGCGGTTCGACGAAGAGTCCAACCTGCAACTGGCCAGCCGTCTGCAAGCCGCTGGCGCGGTGGTGATCTACGGCGTGGTGGGCTTCAAGACCCACGCCAAGATGATGCTGATCCTGCGTCGCGAGGCCGGCGAGATTGTCCGCTACGCCCACTTGGGCACCGGTAACTACCACGCCGCCAACGCCCGCCTGTACACCGACTACAGCCTGCTGACGTCCGACGACGCCTTGTGCGAAGACGTCGGCAAACTGTTCAGCCAGTTGATCGGCATGGGTAAAACCCTGCGCATGAAGAAACTGCTGCACGCGCCGTTCACGCTGAAGAAGGGCATGCTCGACATGATTGCCCGGGAGACCCAGTTCGCGCTTGATGGCAAACCGGCGCACATCATCGCCAAGTTCAACTCGCTGACCGATCCGAAGGTCATCCGCGCGTTGTACAAGGCCAGCCAGTCCGGGGTGCGGATCGATCTGGTGGTGCGCGGCATGTGCTGCCTGCGGCCAGGTATCGCCGGGGTTTCGCACAACATCCAGGTGCGCTCGATCATCGGTCGCTTCCTGGAACACACGCGGGTCTTCTACTTCCTCAACGGCGGTGAAGAGCAGATGTTCCTGTCGAGTGCCGACTGGATGGAGCGCAACCTCGATAAACGCGTCGAGACCTGCTTCCCGGTGGAAGGCAAGAAGCTGATTACCCGGGTCAAGAAAGAGCTGGAGCTTTACCTCACCGATAACACCCACAGCTGGAGCCTGCAGCCGGACGGCCGTTACATCCGCAACACGCCGACCGGCAACCAGAACCCGCGCAGCGCCCAGGCAACCTTGCTGGAGCGTTTGGGTAGCCCGATTCTGACTGTGAACTGAGGCCCGGGGACACCTCGCGCAAAGGCCATGGAAGGCCAATAAATGTGGGAGCGAGCCTGCTCGCGATGACGGAATGACATTCAACATCCATGTTGACTGCTACACCGCTATCGCGAGCAGGCTCGCTCCCACATTGGTTTTGTGGTGTGTAATCGAGCAGGTTAGTGAACGTTAAGCACGAAGTTGACGCGGGTCAGCCATTCCGCTTCCAGCGCGAAGTCGGCCTGGGTCAGCTGGTTTTCGTCCAGCCAGTTCTCCGGGAACAACACATCCAGGGTATCGCCGTTGGCTTGCAACGTGACCTGCGGCATCTTTTGGGTGCCACGGATGTGATGGAACAGAATCGCGAAGCGCAGCAGTACGCAGAGGCGAATCAGCTTGATGCCGTCATCGCCGAACTCGGCAAACCTGTCCTTGGGAATATTGCGGCGGTGGCCGCGTACCAGCAGCGCCAGCATCAGCTGGTCTTCACGGGAAAAACCGGCCAGATCGGAGTGTTCGATCAGGTAGGCGCCGTGCTTGTGGAATTGATAGTGGGCGATATCCAGCCCGACTTCGTGGACCTTGGCGGCCCAGCCCAGCAAGTCGCGCCAGACGCCGTCATTCAGGTCCCAGTCGTCGGCCACCTGGTCGAACGCATGAAGCGCTTTGCGTTCGACGCGGTCGGCCTGTCCCACGTCGACGTGGTAACGCTCCATGAGCGAGCTGAGGGTGCGCTCGCGGACGTCTTCGTGGTGATGGCGGCCCAGCAGGTCATAGAGCACGCCCTCACGCAGGGCGCCTTCACAGTGATCCATGCGTTGCAGTTCGAGAGCGTCGAAGATCGCTTCGAGAATCGCCAGGCCAGCCGGGAAAATCGCCCGGCGATCCGGTTTGATGCCTTCGAAATCGATTTTTTCGACGTCGCCGAGTTTGATCAGCTTGCGCTTGAGCCAGGACAGACCCTCGGCGTTGACCTCGCCAGCGCCATGGCCGCCAGCCTTCAGCGCCAGACCAATGGCACGGATGGTGCCCGAGGAGCCAATCGCTTCATCCCAGGTCAGGCGGTGCAGGGCGTGCTCGATGCTCATGATCTCCAGCCGCGCCGCCGTGTAGGCCTGGGCGTAACGGGCCGGGGTGATCTTGCCGTCGCGGAAATAGCGCTGGGTGTAGCTGACGCAGCCCATTTGCAGGCTTTCGCGCAGCAGCGGCTCGAAGCGCTGGCCGATGATGAATTCGGTACTGCCACCGCCGATATCGGCCACCAGACGCTTGCCCGGTGTGTCGGCGAGGGTGTGGGAAACGCCAAGGTAGATCAGGCGGGCTTCTTCACGACCGGAGATGACTTCTACCGGGTGACCGAGGATTTCTTCAGCGCGGCGGATGAATTCGCCACGGTTGCGAGCCTCGCGCAGGGCGTTGGTGCCGACGATCCGCACGGCGCCCGGTGGCATGCCGTTGATCAGTTGGGCAAAGCGCTTCAGGCAATCGAGCCCGCGCTGCATGGATTCTTCGGTAAGTTGGCGCTCTTCGTCGATCCCCGCGGCCAACTGAACCTTCTCGCCAAGCCGCTCGAGAATACGGATTTCATTGTGCAGGGCCTTGGCCACGACCATATGGAAGCTGTTCGAGCCCAGGTCGATAGCGGCGATCAGGGACAGATTCTTGGCTTGGGATTGAGGCATGGTGAGGGGGTCTCGGTCGATAACCTCGACATCCTGCCACGATCAACCGCTGCCGCCAACGCACAGTGATTAAAGCCTTGATCCAGCGCAGCATGCCGTGACCGCTTCGCGCTCAATCGCGAGCAGGCTCGCTCCCACATTGGATTTGTGTCGCCTGCAGGACTGACGGCAACAAAGAACCCTGTGGGAGCGAGCCTGCTCGCGATGGCGGCTTGGCATGAGCCAGAAAATCAGCCCGCGGCTTCCACGGTGCCAATGAAATTCGCCAGCTCTGCCGTCTTCGGATTGGCGAACAACACTTTCGGATCGCCCACCTCATGTACCTTGCCCTGGTGCATGAACACCAGTTTGTCGCCGACTTCACGGGCGAAGCGCATTTCATGGGTGACCATGATCAGCGTCATCCCGTCCCTGGCCAGTTGCCGGACCACGCTCAGCACCTCATTGACCAGCTCCGGGTCGAGGGCCGAGGTGATTTCGTCGCACAGCAGCACTTTCGGCGACATCGCCAGGGCCCGGGCAATCGCAACGCGCTGTTGCTGGCCGCCGGACAGTCGATCCGGGAACGCATCGAATTTCTCCGCAAGCCCGACCCGCTCCAGCATCTGTCGCGCCAGCCCGGCGGCTTTGGTCTTCGACACTTTCTGCACCACTTGCGGCGCGAGCATGACGTTTTCGCCCACCGTCAGGTGCGGGAACAGGTTGAATTGCTGAAACACCATGCCGACCTTCTGTCGCAGGCTGCGCAGGTCGGCGCGGGCGGCGTCGAGGTATTCGCCGTCGACTTCGATCACCCCGTCGTTGATCGACTCCAGGCCGTTCAAGGTGCGCAGCAGGGTCGATTTCCCCGAGCCGCTGCGCCCGATGATCGCCACCACCTGGCCTTCGTCGACGCTCAGGTCGATACCTTTGAGCACATGGTGATCGCCGTAATATTTATGCAGGGCGGAAATTCTAAGCAGAGGCATGCAGTCTCCTTTCCAGGTAGCGGGCACTGAGGGACAACGGGTAGCAGAGCAGGAAGTAACCGAGCGCCACGAGGCCGTAGACCATGAAGGGTTCGAAGGTTGCGTTGGCGAGCATGCCGCCGGTTTTGGTGAGTTCGGTGAAGCCGATGATCGAGGTCACCGCCGTGCCCTTGACCACCTGCACCGAGAAGCCCACGGTCGGTGCCACGGCAATGCGCAGGGCTTGCGGCAGGATCACATGGCGCAGCTGTTCAAAGGGATTGAGCGCCAGGCTCGCCGACGCTTCCCACTGACCATTGGCGATCGAGTCGACGCAGCCGCGCCAGATCTCCGCCAGGTAAGCGCTGGTAAACAGCGTCAAGGCAATCGCGGCTGCCAGCCACGGCGAAATATCGATCCCCAGCAGCGCTATGCCGAAAAACACCAGAAACAGCTGCATCAGCAGCGGCGTGCCCTGGAACAGTTCGATGTAGGTGCGGGCGAAACCTCGTGGCAGGGCGTTTTTCGAAATACGCAGGGTCATGATCAGCAAGCCGATCAGCCCGCCACCGATAAACGCCACCAGCGACAGCGCCAGGGTCCATTGCAGGCCGGTGAGCAGGTTGCGGACGATGTCCCAGAAGGTGAAATCGCTCATTGGCCGTTCCTCGAAATGTAGCGTCGCCCAATCCAGTTCAGTAGCTGGCGGATCAACAAAGCCATGCACAGGTAAACCAGCGTGGTCAGGGCGTAGGTTTCGAAGGCGCGGAAGTTGCGCGACTGAATGAAGTTGGCAGCAAAACTCAGCTCTTGCGTGGCGATCTGCGAGCACACCGCCGAACCGAGCATGACGATGATGATCTGGCTGCTCAGGGCCGGCCAGACCTTGCCCAGCGCCGGCAGCAGCACCACATGGCGGAAGGCTTCGAAGCGGCTCATCGCCAACGCTGCCGCAGCTTCCAGCTGGCCGCGCGGGATCGCTTGAATGCCCGCGCGGATGATTTCCGTCGAATAGGCGCCGAGGTTGATCACCATCGCCAGCACCGCCGCCTGCCATTCGGAGATTTGCAGGCCCAGCGACGGCAAGCCGAAGAAAATGAAGAACAGTTGCACCAGAAACGGTGTGTTGCGGATCAACTCGACGTAAACCCCGAAAATCCCGGCAAACGGACGGATATTCCACGCCCGCACCACGGCGCCCACAATTCCCAGACTCACCCCGAGCAGTGCGCCGATGGCCGTCAGCTCAAGGGTGAACAGCGCACCGCGCAGCAACAAGTCGGTGTTGTGCACCACCGGTAAAAAGTCGAATTGATAGGCCATGGACAGGTTCCTTGATTAAGCAGCGTCGCGACAATCAGAGATCGGCCGGCAGCGGCTGCTTGAGCCAGGTTTGGGCGTTTTTCTCCAGGCTGCCGTCGGTCCTGGCGGTGGTCAGGATCTGGTTGACCTTGTCCAGCAGCGCCGGCTCGTTCTTGTTCACACCGACGTAGACCGGCGAATCCTTGAGCTTCAGTTTCAGCGCTGGAATGCGTTTCGGGTTGCGCTCACTGATGGTCACCATCACCACGTTGCCGCTGGCGATCAGGTCGACTTGCCCTGCGAGGTAGGCGGCGACGGTCGAGTTGTTGTCTTCGAAGCGCTTGATGGTCACGCCTTGCGGCGCCACGGCAGTCAACTCGATGTCTTCGATGGCGCCACGGGTGACGCTGACGGTTTTACCCTTGAGGTCATCCAGGCCGTTGATGGCGACGTCTGGCGGGCCGAACACCGCGAGATAGAAGGGTGCATAGGCTCGGGAGAAGTCGATGACCTTCTCGCGCTCAGGGTTTTTGCCGAGGCTGGAGATCACCAGATCGACCTTGCCGGTGGTCAGGAACGGGATGCGGTTGGTGCTGTTGACCGGCGTCAGTTCGAGTTTGACCTTGAGCTGGTCGGCCAGCAGTTTGGCGGTGTCGATGTCCAGGCCGCGGGGTTTCATGTCGGGGCCCACCGAGCCAAACGGCGGGAAGTCCTGAGGCACGGCGACCTTGAGCGTACCGCGCTTGACCACATCCTCCAGGCCGTCGGCATGGGCGGGGAGCTGACAGAGCATCAGGCTGGCGAACAGGGCAGTGAGCAGGGCGCTGCAACGCTGGGTCATGGCAAATTCTCCGGATTCGGCGAGTGATTTCTGCGAATCGACAGAGCACAGCCCATGCCAACCTCCGGCGAAATGCCTGCAAAGCCACGGATTTACTGGTGTTGATCGGTCTTACTGGTCTGAACAGTTGCTGGTTTTTTCGCACCTTGATCGGGCATCGACCAAAGCGCTCGAACCCCTGTGGGGCACGACTTGCCTGACTCGGCGATTAGCTTTACAACTAGCCGCTCACTGGTCTGGCTCGTCTGAAAAAACCATGAATTCAATCTCCCGCGCCGTACCTGAAGTGGCGCTGCATGCCATCCGTAAACTGATTGCCGAACAGGGTTTCGGGCCGGGGGATGTGCTGCCTTCGCAGCGTGATCTGGCCGTGCAATTGGGCGTGAGCCGGGCGTCGCTGCGTGAGGCGTTGTCGTCCTTGAGTGCCTTGGGAATGATCAGCGTGCAGCCAGGCAAAGGGGTGTTCGTGCAGGCAATCGAGCCATCTCCGGCAGTGTCGGGAGTGAGTTGGCCGTTTGCGGCTCAAGCCTCGCCTGTGGATATCTTTCAGTTGCGCTATGCCCTGGAAGGTTTTGCGGCAGGATTGGCGGCGGTGACATTGAGCGCCGATGAGCTTGATGCCCTTGAAGATAACGTCACCGCGATGCGTGACGAGTTACGTGCCGGGGACTTCAACGCGGCGGCGCGGCTGGACTTCGAATTTCATCGGCGAATCCTGCTGGCCAGTGGCAATCAGGCGATGTTGAGCATTCTGACGGCGAGTGCCGAGCTCTTTCTGGAGAGCCAGAAACTACCGTTTATCCGGGCCGAACGGGCCATGGAAACCTGGCAGGAACACCGCAAGATTCTTCGGGCGCTGGCCCGCCGGGCTTCGGGGGCCGCGCAGAAGGCTATGCAGGAGCATGTGCGCAACGCGGCCCTGCGCACTGGAATCTCCTTCGTGACCCCCGCCACGGCGTGACTTGAGCTATACCCAAACTCATGCACCACCATAGCGAGACTCAATCATCTGCGGCTTCCTGAACGAGGGAAGGGCGGCTATGATGGGCCACGTTTTTTTGCTTACAACCTGGAGACTTCCATGAGCAGCGATCTTATCAAACACGTTAGCGACGCTAGCTTCGAAGCTGACGTACTCAAGGCCGAAGGTGCTGTACTGGTCGACTACTGGGCTGAGTGGTGTGGCCCATGCAAGATGATCGCTCCGGTTCTGGACGAAATCGCTGAAACCTACAAAGGTAAGCTGACCGTTGCCAAGCTGAACATCGACGAAAACCAGGAAACCCCGGCCAAGCACGGCGTACGTGGTATCCCGACCCTGATGCTGTTCAAGAACGGCAACGTCGAAGCGACCAAGGTTGGCGCGCTGTCGAAGTCGCAACTGGCTGCCTTCCTCGACGCCAACATCTAAGCGTCGTTGCAAGCGTCATCCAAAAAGCCCCGCAAATAGCGGGGCTTTTTCGTTATTCAGGGCTAGACGCTCCGAAATTCAGGTGTTACATTCGGCCCCGCACTGGTTTCTCCAGCGCCCCCTGCAAGCCGTCGCCGACGCTCTCCTTTTCGAATAAGTACGCGATCCTGTCGCCTTCTCTGCGGCGCGGCCTCATTAAGCCAAAAGCTTAATTTCCCCCCCCTCCATAAATGATTACGTCATTCCTATATGAATCTGACTGAACTCAAGCAAAAGCCGATTACCGAACTGCTCGAATTGGCCGAACAGATGGGCATAGAAAATATGGCCCGTTCGCGCAAGCAGGACGTGATTTTCTCCTTGCTGAAAAAGCACGCGAAAAGCGGCGAGGAAATCTCCGGTGATGGCGTGCTGGAGATTCTCCAGGACGGCTTCGGCTTCCTCCGCTCTGCAGACGCCTCCTATCTCGCCGGCCCAGACGATATCTACGTCTCGCCGAGCCAGATCCGTCGCTTCAACTTGCGCACCGGTGACACCATCGTTGGCAAGATCCGTCCTCCAAAGGAAGGCGAGCGTTATTTCGCACTGCTCAAGGTCGACACGATCAACTACGATCGTCCCGAGAACGCGAAAAACAAGATTCTCTTCGAGAACCTGACCCCGCTGTTCCCGACCGTGCGCATGAAGATGGAAGCCGGTAACGGTTCCACCGAAGACCTCACCGGTCGTGTCATCGACCTGTGCGCTCCGATCGGTAAAGGCCAGCGCGGTCTGATCGTTGCTCCGCCAAAAGCGGGCAAGACGATCATGCTGCAGAACATCGCTGCCAACATCGCGCGTAACAACCCTGAAGTTCACCTGATCGTGCTGCTGATCGACGAACGTCCGGAAGAAGTAACCGAAATGCAGCGCACCGTGCGCGGCGAAGTGGTTGCCTCGACGTTCGACGAGCCGCCAACCCGCCACGTGCAGGTTGCCGAAATGGTGATCGAGAAGGCCAAGCGCCTGGTTGAACACAAGAAAGACGTGGTCATCCTGCTTGACTCCATCACTCGTCTGGCACGTGCCTACAACACCGTGATCCCGAGCTCCGGCAAGGTCCTCACCGGTGGTGTCGATGCCCACGCCCTGGAGAAACCAAAGCGTTTCTTCGGTGCCGCACGGAACATCGAAGAAGGCGGCTCGCTGACCATCATCGCTACCGCGCTGGTTGAAACCGGCTCGAAGATGGATGAAGTGATCTACGAAGAATTCAAAGGCACCGGCAACATGGAGCTGCCTCTGGACCGCAAGATCGCTGAAAAGCGCGTCTTCCCGGCCATCAACATCAACCGCTCCGGCACCCGCCGCGAAGAGTTGCTGACTGCCGACGACGAGCTGCAGCGCATGTGGATCCTGCGCAAACTGCTGCATCCTATGGATGAGGTCTCTGCTATCGAGTTCCTGGTCGACAAGCTGAAACAGACCAAGACCAACGATGAGTTCTTCCTGTCGATGAAACGCAAGTAAATCGCGGAAGACCAAAAAAGCCGGGGAAACCCGGCTTTTTGCTATCTGACCTTTGATGAATTGCCTGGTCACTCTTCTGAACGGGTGGGTTCGAGGCTAAACTCATGCCCCCGAACGCCATGGCCAAAACGAGGCTAACGCATGCAGTATCGCGACTTGCGCGACTTTATCAGCGGCCTGGAACAGCGCGGCGAACTCAAGCGCATCCAGGTTCCGGTGTCCCCAATGCTGGAAATGACCGAGGTCTGCGATCGCACCTTGCGGGCCAAGGGCCCGGCGCTGCTGTTCGAAAACCCGACCGGTTATGACATCCCCGTGCTTGGCAACCTGTTCGGTACGCCTGAGCGCGTTGCCCTGGGCATGGGCGCCGAAGCCGTCAGCGAACTGCGCGAGATCGGCAAACTGCTGGCTTTCCTCAAGGAGCCCGAGCCGCCAAAGGGTCTGAAAGACGCCTGGTCCAAGCTGCCGATCTTCCGCAAAATCATTGCCATGGCGCCGAAAGTCGTCAAGGACGCCATCTGCCAGGAAGTGGTCATCGAAGGCGATGACGTCGACCTGGCGATGCTGCCAGTGCAGACCTGCTGGCCCGGCGACGTCGGCCCGCTGATCACCTGGGGCCTGACAGTCACCAAAGGCCCGAACAAGGATCGCCAGAACCTCGGCATCTATCGCCAGCAAGTGATTGGCCGCAACAAAGTCATCATGCGCTGGTTGAGCCACCGTGGCGGCGCGCTGGACTATCGCGAGTGGTGCGAAAAACATCCGGGCCAGCCATTCCCGGTGTCCGTGGCATTGGGTGCCGACCCTGCAACCATTCTCGGTGCGGTAACGCCGGTGCCGGACAGCCTGTCCGAGTACGCCTTTGCCGGCCTGTTGCGCGGTAACCGCACAGAGCTTGTGAAGTGCCGTGGCAACGACCTGCAAGTGCCGGCGACCGCCGAGATCATCCTCGAAGGCGTGATTCATCCAGGCGAAATGGCCGATGAAGGTCCGTACGGCGACCACACCGGCTATTACAACGAAGTCGACAGCTTCCCGGTGTTCACCGTCGAGCGCATCACGCACCGTATCAAGCCGATTTACCACAGCACCTACACCGGCCGTCCACCGGATGAACCGGCGATTCTCGGTGTGGCGCTGAACGAAGTGTTCGTGCCGATCCTGCAAAAGCAGTTCCCGGAAATCACCGACTTCTACCTGCCGCCTGAAGGCTGTTCGTACCGCATGGCCGTCGTGACCATGAAAAAGCAGTACCCCGGCCACGCCAAGCGGGTAATGCTCGGTGTCTGGTCGTTTTTGCGACAGTTCATGTACACCAAGTTCGTTATCGTCACTGACGACGATATCAACGCCCGCGACTGGAACGACGTGATCTGGGCCATCACCACGCGCATGGACCCCAAGCGCGATACGGTGATGATCGATAACACGCCGATCGACTACCTCGACTTCGCCTCGCCGATTTCCGGCCTGGGGTCGAAGATGGGACTCGATGCCACGCATAAATGGCCCGGCGAAACCACCCGCGAGTGGGGCCGGGTAATCGTCAAGGATGAGGCGGTGACACGCCGGATCGATGCCATCTGGAATCAGTTAGGAATAGATTGATGCGTGTAACCTTGCAGCCGTCCGGAGCAGTGCTTGAGATACTGCCCGGCGAGCGGATTCTCGATGGGGCGCGGCGCCTGGGCTATGAGTGCCCGCAAAGCTGCCGTAATGGCAACTGCCACGTTTGCGCGGCGTTGCTGGTCGAAGGCCGGGTCAGACAGACCGGCGATGTGCGCGATCACGGCGAGTTCTACACTTGCATAGCAGAGCCGCTGGAAGACTGCATCGTATTGTGGGATGGCGTCCTTGCGCTGGGAGAATTACCGGTGCGCAGCCTGTCGTGTCAGGTCACTGAATGCGTAGACGTTGGCGGTGATACCTGGCGGGTTCGACTGCGGGCTCCGGCAGGCAGGCCGCCGCGCTATCACGCCGGGCAGTACCTGCTGCTCGAGCGCGAGAATGGCGAGAAAACCGCCTTCTCGCTGGCCTCTGCACCACATTCAGGACGAGACCTTGAGCTGCATGTACTGGCACGCGAAGCCAGTGCGCTCAGCCTGATCGAACAGTTGCAGCGCAATCGCATGGTGCGCATCGAAATGCCCTTCGGCGATACGCATCTGGCCGAGTTGCCTGACTGTCCGCTGGTGTTGATGGCGGCGGGTACCGGCATGGGGCAGATCCACAGCCTGATCGAGCATTGCCGGGCCAAGGGCTTCAAGCATCCGGTACACCTGTACTGGGGCGTGCGACGGCCGGAAGACTTCTATCAGATCGAGCATTGGGATGAATGGCTGAAGCTGCCCAACCTGTTCCTGCACAAGGTCGTCAGCGATCTGTGCGGTTGGGAAGGGCGTTGCGGCATGCTGCACGAGGCGGTTTGCGAGGATTTCCCCGACCTGAAATCCCTGCATGTGTATGCAAGCGGTTCGCCGGCGATGGTTTACGGCACGCTGGACGCCCTGGTCAACGCCGGGATGGACGCGCACCAGATGCGCGCTGACGTCTTTGCCTACGCGCCCCGGCCGCAAGCAAGTTAAAAGCGCACGCCGGTGGTGATCATGGCTGCATTAAAGCCGAGCAGAACCAGCTCGGCGGCGACCGGACCGTAATGAGCGCCCAGTGATGGAATGATCACGGGCGCTACGCCGAAGTGGTTGAGCGGAATCTTGTCCTTGTACTCGCCGCTGTAACCCTGGAGTAATCCACCGGTCAGTTTTATATACACTGGATAGTCGGCGCTCTCGTAACGCTTCCCCGCATAGGCGTAATACGAGCGCTGACTGAACGAGTTACGAAAAGTCACTGCGCCAAACAACCAACCGGATGCTTCATTGCGCTCAAGGCCGATCAGGTCCTGATTGTTATTGTGATCGGGGTCTGGCGAATAGTGTTTGGTGTAGAGGCTACCTTGCAGGTACCAGAAACCCTTGTCTTCTCGAGCCGGGCTTTCGACTGCCAGCGCCGGGGTGGCCAGCGCCAGCAACAGCAGACCGTACATTCTCAGGTTTTTCATCTTGCGACCTCTATTGGTAATTCGGCTTGCGCCTGTGGAGGCTGCTATACGCCTGCATTCAAAGAAGGGGCGGCAGGGTATCAGACGAATACGTCAGAAAGATCTGTTAAATGACGGTTGATTCTGAACGGACGCAAGGTTTATGCATATTTCATTCGGGTATTTAAGATATTTCAAAAAGAGTATTAGGCTATATATCAGGGCTCCGTCATTGGTGCAGTCCTTGATATAGAAGGGTCATACGTCCTTTAGCACTTTTCGTTTTACGTTTACTGCTATATGTTCTATGACGTTAATCTTGCTTACATCCTGTAATACTTGTGGGACTGAACACCCTTTGCCATGACTGCCATTGAATCTGCTTGTTTGAATCTGGCTTACCCTCCGCGGCTCGATCTGGGTGCGCAGCTGACTCACGAACAATTGCTCAGCTCGATGCAGGCCACCATGGCCCGGCACAAGGGCGGGCCGGTCTGGTTATTTGCTTACGGTTCATTGATCTGGCGCCCGGAATGCACAGCCGTCGAGCGGGTGCGCGGACGCGTGCATGGTTACCATCGCGGCTTGTACCTGTGGTCCCACGAACACCGCGGTACGCCGGAAATGCCGGGGCTGGTGTTTGGGCTGGATCGCGGCGGTTCTTGCAGCGGTTTTGCCTATCGGCTGCCGGATGAGCAGTTGGAAGCTTCGCTGTACGCGCTTTGGCAGCGCGAAATGCCGGTGCCGTCATATCGCCCGCACTGGCTCAATTGCCGGCTGGAAGACGGCAGCAAGGTTCAGGCGTTGGGGTTTGTTTTGGAGCGGCACCTGCCCAGCTATGCCGGCAACTTGCCGGACCATGTGCTGAGCCAGGTGTTCGAAAGCGCTTGCGGGCGTTACGGCACTACTCGCGATTATGTCGAGCAAACCGCACATGCCCTGCGCAGCCACGCCATGCCAGACCGGAATCTGGAGGCGCGGCTCAAGCGCTGCAAGGCTTAAGCGAGCGCTTCACGGCCCTGACTGGCGACTTGCTTGTGCCACAAGGTCGGTGCCAGGCAAGCCATCGCCAGCAGGCACGCACCAACCAGCAACACGAAGCCGCCATCCCAGCCGAAATGGTCCACGGTGTAGCCCATCGCAGCACTGGCCGCGACCGAGCCGCCCAGATACCCGAACAGGCCGGTGAAACCAGCCGCAGTGCCAGCCGCTTTCTTCGGCGCCAGTTCCAGCGCTTGCAGGCCGATCAGCATCACCGGGCCGTAGATCAGGAAGCCGATGGAGAACAGCGCGATCATGTCGATGGTCGGGTTGCCGGCCGGGTTCAACCAGTAAACCAAAGTCGCCACGGTCACCAGTGCCATGAACACCATGCCGGTCAGGCCACGGTTGCCGCGGAAGATCTTGTCCGACATCCAGCCGCACAGCAGCGTGCCCGGAATACCGGCCCACTCGTAGAAGAAGTACGCCCACGAGGTTTTATCCACGTCGAAGTGCTTGGCTTCCTTCAGGTAGGTCGGCGCCCAGTCCAGTACGCCGTAGCGCAGCAGGTAGACGAAGACGTTGGCCATGGCGATGTACCAGAGCATTTTGTTGCGCAGCACGTACTTGACGAAGATTTCCTTGGCGCTGAATTCGTCTTCGTGGCTGGCGTCGTAGCCTTCCGGGTAATCGTTCTTGTACTTCTCAATAGGCGGCAGGCCTACCGACTGCGGGGTATCGCGCATCACCATGAAGGCGAACGCGGCCACCAGCAACGCTACGGCGGCCGGGACGTAGAACGCTGCGTGCCAGTCGTTGAACAGGCCCATGCCCAGCAGGAACAGCGGGCCGATCAGGCCTCCGCCGACGTTATGCGCGACGTTCCAGACCGACACCACGCCACCGCGTTCCTTCTGCGACCACCAGTGCACCATGGTCCGGCCACTTGGCGGCCAGCCCATGCCCTGGGCCCAGCCGTTGATGAACAGCAGGATGAACATCATGGTCACGCTGGACGTTGCCCAGGGTGCGAAACCAAAAATGAACATGACACCGGCTGATACCAGCAAGCCGAAGGGCAGGAAGTAACGCGGGTTGGAACGGTCGGACACCAGGCCCATCAAAAACTTCGACAGACCGTAGGCGATCGCGATCGCCGACATCGCCAGGCCCAGCTGGCCACGGGTGTAGCCTTCGTCGATCAGGTACGGCATGGCCAGGGAGAAGTTTTTGCGCAGCAGGTAATAACCGGCGTAGCCAAAGAAAATCCCGGCGAAGATTTGCCAGCGCAAGCGCCGGTAGGTGCTGTCTACGTGTTCTTCAGGCAATGGAGCCTGATGTGCGGCAGGACGAAAGAAAGCAAACATTCAAGAGCTCCAGATTTCTTGTTTTGACTGCGGATGCGAATGTTACAGTTTCGTTACCGAAAAAAGCACCGCTTGTCGCCAAGGAAATCCAGAGAAGTGAACGAAAACGCATGTTCTTTTATGAACATGCGCTCTTCAGGTGGAGAGGGACGATTCGGATAATCAGCTGCCATCCCCGGGCAACAGATGTTCCTGGATCTTCTTGCTGTGGGATTCGACCAAATTCCCCTGGTCGTCGAAGCGCAAGACGATCAACCAGTCATAGACGTCTTCCGGCCAGGATTTCTGCCCGGTCAACGCTTGGCCATCGCCACCGAACGCTTCGATCAGATTGTCGATATGCCCGTGATGCCAGGCGATCAATACAACCGGTGCCTGATTCTTCTTGCCCAGCGATTTGACCAGTTTGTCGACTTCTTCATCGGCATAGGGTTGCTCGATCGGAAGGTGCAGACGCTGGGACAACGGTGTCAGGGTCAGCCGTGGTCGCGCGCTGGACTTGCTGTCGCTGGTGGCGATCAGGCGTTGCGGTACCAGGTTCTTGCTGCCCAGCTGCAGCGGGTCGAAATAATGTGCATAAGCCTCGGCGCGCTGCTCGCCACGAGGGCTGAGCCCCATGCCCTGATCGGGTTTTTCCGCGTGCCGGACGATCAGTACGGTGACATTTTTCAGGCCCTGAGCGGTCTTGTCACTTTGATTTGCCGTTGCCTGCGTTGACATCACCAATGCAGGTAAAACGACCAGACCCAATAACAATGTGCGCAGCATCATGCTCATTCTCCGTCCTGTGATGGGTAAACAGACTCGAAGCGTAGCAGGGAGTCTGGGTTCACCGTACCTGCACCACCACCTTTCCAACGGCCTTGCGCTGGCCCAGATCATTGATGGCATTGGCGGCCTGAGCCAGCGGGTAAACCTGCGACACCAGCGGCTTGAGCTTGCCTTCGGCGAACCAGCCGAACAGCTGATGGAAGTTTGCGGCGTTGTCTTGTGGCTGGCGTTGGGCGAAGGCGCCCCAGAACACCCCGAGTACGGCTGCCCCCTTGAGCAGGGCGAGGTTCACCGGCAGTTCCGGGATGCGTCCGCTGGCGAAACCGACCACCAGCAGCCGGCCGTTCCAGGCAATGGCGCGGATCGCCTGGTCGAACAGGTCGCCACCCACCGGATCGTAGATCACGTCGGCACCGTTGCCATCGGTCAGGCGCTTGATTTCGTCCTTGAGGTTGGCTTCGCTGTAGTTGATCAGCTCATCGGCGCCGGCAGCCTTGGCCACGGCAAGTTTCTCGGCGCTGCTGGCGGCAGCGATGACCCGGGCGCCCATGGCTTTACCGATTTCCACGGCGGCCAGGCCGACACCGCCTGAAGCGCCGAGCACCAGCAGGGTTTCCCCCGGTTGCAGGTTGCCGCGCTGTTTCAGCGCGTGCATCGAAGTGCCGTAGGTCATGCTGAAGGCGGCGGCGGTGTTGAAGTCCATCGACGGCGGGATAGGCAGTACGTTGTAGCCCGGCACTGCGACTTGCTCGGCAAAACTGCCCCATCCGGTCAGTGCCATGACCCGGTCTCCCACCTTGAGGTGGCTGACTTTTTCGCCCACCGCGCTCACCACTCCAGCCGCTTCACCGCCCGGCGAAAACGGGAAGGGTGGCTTGAACTGGTATTTGCCCTCGATGATCAGCGTGTCCGGGAAGTTCACCCCGGCCGCATGCACGTCCAGCAGGATTTCGTTCTTCTTGGCGACAGGACTCGCGACTTCTTCCAGCACCAGCGATTCGGCAGGGCCGAAGGCTTTGCACAGCACGGCTTTCATCAGGGCTATTCCTTTGGGAGTGATGGCCGATAAGTGTAGGTGTGTGAGTCAACGGGTCAACGAGCATGCCCGCCCCTGATAGGCAGCCATAAGCTTTGTGCTTGGGCTGCGGGTGGTTATGCTAGGCCGCAAACCGGATGAGGAGCGAATTGTGAAAGCGTGGATCATGTTGATGCTGGCCCTGTCTCTGCCTGTGGCAGCGATGGCCGAAGAAGCCAAAGAAGGCGAAGCGCCAAAAGTCAGCTATATCAGCCTGAGCCCACCGTTCGTGGGTAACTACGGGCTCGATGGCACCCCGAAGCTCAAGGTCTACAAGGCCGATGTGGCGTTGCGGGTAACCGGTGAGGAAGCGGTCAAGGCCGTGAAGGCCAACGAACCGTTAATCCGTAATCAGCTGGTGGCGTTGTTTTCTCAGCAGACCACTGAAGCCATGAACAATGTCGAAGCGAAAGAGAAGCTGCGTCAGGAAGCCTTGAAGCAGACCCAGCAAGTGATGAATGACGAGACCGGCAAGCCGATGGTGGACGATCTGTTGTTCAATAACCTGATCATCCAGTAAACAGACTGTGGCGCAGGGGCAAGCCCCTCGCCGCATGAAGTGTTCAGGATGCCAGGCTTTTGCGAAACCGCTTCAGCGCAATCGCAAAGAACAGCAAGCCAATGGCGCTCAGCGCCAGTAAGTCCGGCCAGACCACACTGACCCCGGCGTCGCGGAACAGTATCGCGGCGCTGAGGCTGACGAAGTGCGTCGACGGCGAGCCCTGCATTACCCATTGCAGCCATTGCGGCATGCTGTCCAGCGGTGTGCTGCCGCCGGACAGCAGCAGCATCGGAATAATCACTGGAATGGCCAGCAGGCCGAACTGGGGTGTCGAGCGGGCCAGGGTCGCGAGGAAAATACCCAGCGCCGTGCTGGCGAACAGATACACGGCGGTCACCAGCAAAAACAACGTCATGGAACCCGCCAGCGGCACTCCCAGCGCACCTTTGACGATCACCTCCAGCGATGCCCAGGTGCACAGCACTACCACCAGCATGTTGCTCCAGATTTTCGCCAGCATGATTTCCAGTGCTGTCAGCGGCAGCACCAGCAAGTGGTCGAGCGTGCCATGTTCGCGCTCACGCAGCAGTGCCGTGCCAGTCAAGATGATGGCGAGGATGGTGATGTTGTTGACGATCTGAATCACCGCCAGGAACCAGCCACCTTCCAGATTGGTATTGAATAGCGAACGGGTGGTCAGCAGGGCCGGGGCTTTACCGGCCGGGTCGCTTTGGTCGTTGTAGTTCAACAGTTCGCGCTGGAAAATCCGTGCGATGTAACCCGCGCCCATGAACGCCTGGCTCATGGCCGTGGCATCGACATTGACCTGCACCGCCGGCTGGCGCCCGGCCAGCATATCCGCCTGAAAACTGGCTGGCACGTTGATGACAAAGGTGTACTGGCCGCTGTCCATGACCTGATCCAGTTGCCCGTAAGGTAACAACACCGGATGCTGGAATTCCGGGGGTTGCAGGCTCTGGGCCAGTTGTCGCGACAGGTTGCTGTGATCTTCGTCCACGATGGCCACACTGGCGTTATGCACGCCGATCACCGAGCCTGCGGCCGGCATGTAGATCGCCACCGTAAAGGCATAGAACAGGAACAGCAGCAAGACGCTGTCATGCTGCAGGCTGCTCATTTCCTTGAGGCCAAGGCGCAGTATGTGCGCGAGCTTGTGCATCAGGCCTCCTGCTTTTTCAGCATGACCAGGCTGAGCCCGGTGAACCCGACAAAGAACCCGAACAGCGCCAGGCATTGCGGCCATAACTGCCGCATATCCAGCGCCTTGGTGAAGGTGCCGACGGTAATGTCGAGGAAGTAGCCCGCCGGAAACAGCATGCCCATGACCGCCGCCGCGCCATCGAGGGATGAGCGCGGCACGATCAGCCCGGAAAACTGGATGGTTGGCAGGCTGGTGATGATCATGGTGCCGAGGATGGCGGCGATCTGGGTCCGGGTGAACGCCGAAATCAGCAGGCCCATGCTGGTGGTTGCCAGCACGTACAGCAATCCGCCGAAGGCCAGGGTCAACGCACTGCCCTTGAATGGCACGCCAAAGAGCCAGCGGTTCATGGCCGTCAGGACTGCGAGGTTAATCAGGCTCAACACCAGATACGGCGCTTGTTTACCCAACAAAAACTCCAGGCGGGTCAGGGGCGTGGCGTAGAAATTGGTGATCGAGCCGAGTTCTTTCTCCCGCACGATCCCCAGTGCGGTGAGCATGGCCGGGATGAACGCGAGAATAAGCGCCATCACCCCGGGCCCGATGGCGTTGACGCTGACCACATCCTGGTTGTAGCGGAAACGGGTTTCCAGTTTGGCGGCTGGCTGTCGATTCAGTGCAGGGCTGCTCTGCTCGGCCAGTTGTTCAATGTTGGCCAGGTGCACGGCCTCCACATAGTTGCGACTGGTCTCGGCGCGAAATGGCATGCCGCCATCAAGCCAGGCCGCCACGGTCGGTTGGCGACCGGCGAACAGGTCGCGACCAAAGCCCGGAGGGATCTCCAGCGCCAATTTGATTTCCGAGCGCTGAAGACGGCGATGCAGTTCCGCGGCATCGTGGATCGACGGCTGCTCGCTGAAGTAGCGAGAGCCGCGAAAAGCTTCCAGGTAGGCTCGGCTTTGCGGCGTCTGGTCCTGGTCGTAGACGGCGAAGGCGAGTTTTTCCACGTCCAGGGAAATGCCGTAGCCGAAGATCACCATCATGAAAATCGCCCCCAGCAGGGCGAAGGCCATTCGTACTTTGTCCCGCAGCAACTCCTTGCCTTCGCGACTGGCAACCGCCACCAGTCGCCCGAGGCTGAAGCCGCGATCCTTCAACGGCATGACAGGCTTGATCGTCGCGTCGGCGGGGACGGCGGGGACGGCGGGCATTGGTGGCTCGGTGGGGCCTTGAGCGTGTTCCAGGCAGGTAACAAATGCCGCTTCCAGTGTTTGCCCCCGGAATTGCTGTTGCAGCGCCGCCGGGGTATCGCAGGCGAGTACCTTGCCAGCGTGCATCAGCGAAATGCGGTCGCAGCGCTGGGCTTCGTTCATGAAGTGGGTCGAGAGAAAGATCGTTACACCTTGCTCACGCGACAACTCGATCAGCAGCCGCCAGAAATCGTCCCGTGCTGCCGGGTCCACGCCGGAGGTCGGTTCGTCGAGGATCAGCACTTCCGGGCGATGCAGCACCGCCACCGCCAGCGACAAACGCTGGCGCAGGCCCAACGGCAATGCACCGGATTGCTGTTCGGCGACGCTGCCCAGGTTGAAGCGCTGGATCAGCTCGTCGATGCGCCGGGCGCTGTCGGTTTTGGGCAAGTCGAACAGCCGCGCATGCAAATCGAGGTTCCGCCGCACGCTGAGCTCGCCATACAACGAGAAGCTTTGAGACATGAAGCCGACCCGTTTGCGGGTGGCCAGGTCCTTGGCATTCACCGGGTTACCCAGCAGCGAGGCGCGGCCTTCGCTGGCCGGTATCAGCCCGGTGAGGACTTTCATGGTGGTGGTTTTGCCGCAGCCGTTGGAGCCCAGGAAGCCGAAAATCTCCCCGCGTCCGATGGCAAAGCTGACCTTGTCCACCGCGGTGAAATCACCGAAGCGCAGGGTCAGATCGTGGGCTTCGATGGCAATGTCGGTGCTGGCGCGGGTTCTGGGTGCGATGACCAGTGATTGCTTGTCGTGGTCGCGGTTACCTTGAAAATGGGTGAACGCTTCATCGAGTTTGGCGCTGGCAGTGACAGCGACCAGTTCGTGCGTCATGCCGGTTGCGATCAGCTTGCCGCCGTCGAGCATCAGGCAATGTTCGAATTGCTCGGCTTCTTCCATGTAGGCGGTGGCGACCAGCAATGTCAGCTGCGGGCGTTGCTGGCGCACGTCGTCGATCAGCTCCCAGAAGCGCCGCCGTGACAAGGGATCGACGCCGGTGGTGGGTTCGTCGAGGATCAGCAAATCCGGCTCATGGATCAGCGCACAACAGAGTCCGAGCTTTTGCTTCATGCCTCCCGATAGCTTGCCTGCGGGACGATCGGCAAAACCCAGCAGATCGGTGGCCAGCAGCAGGCTATGCATGCGCTGCTCGAAGTCGGCTTTCGAGAGCCCGAACAGGGTGGCAAAAAAGTGGATGTTCTCGCGGATCGACAGTTCGGGGTACAGATTGCCGCCCAGGCCTTGAGGCATGAACGCAATGCGAGCGTAGAGGCTCTTGCGATGAAGGCGATCCTGGATTGAGCCGCCGAGCACCTCCAGTTGGCCTTGTTGCAGGGTCTTCACACCGGCGATCAGCCCCAGCAGGCTCGATTTGCCGGCGCCATCCGGACCGATCAGCCCGCAGCGAGTGCCGGCCGGCAGGCTGAACGCGATGTCGGTCAGTGCCTGCTGCTTGCCATAACGGTGCTGGAGGCCGGAGATGTGCAGCGCCGGAGCGGTCATTGCAGATTGGCCGGCCAGCCAACAGGGGCGGTGCGCACATAGCCGGCACCGGGCATGCCCGGTTTGGCCTGGGGCATGGCACTCGGGTCAGTCAGTCGCAGCTTGACGCGAAACACCAGCTTTTGCCGCTCGTCGCGCGTTTCGACCTCTTTGGGGGTGAACTGCGATTTTGCCGCCACGAAACTGATTTTTGCCGGCAGCGGATGGCCGGGCAGGGCGTCGAGCAGGATCCGGGCTTCATCGCCGACGGTCAGGCGTCCGGTCACGGACGCCGAGAGGTAAAGATTCACGTACTGATCATTCGGATCGATCAGCATTAATACGCGTCCGCCCGCACCGAGCACCTCGCCGGGCTCGGCCATGCGCAGCTGGATGACGCCGTCGATCGGCGCCCGCAAACTGCTGTCGTCGATTTCGCTGGTCAACTGGGCGACCTGCGCCTGAGCCGCGCCAATGGCGGCCCCGACGGCCGAAACCTGGGCACGGGCCGCAGCGACGGCGGCATTGGCGGTGTCGAAGCGCGCCTGTTGTTGATCGATGATCTGGCCGCTGGCGTAACCGCGCCTGAACAGTTCCTGGGAGCGTTTGAGTTCCTGTTGGGCGAGCAATAGTTCGCTCTGGCGCAGTTGCACATTGGCCTGGGCGGCAGAAAGGTTTTCCCGGGCGCGCAGTACTTCGGCCTCGGCCTGGTTGCGCTGAGCTTCAAGGGTGCGGGTGTCCATGCGCGCCAGCAATTGCCCCTTGATCACCTTGTCGCCTTCATTGACGCGCACTTCGGCCAGTCGCCCGGGCGTTTTACTGGCGATCTGCACTTCGGTGGCTTCGAGGCGTCCGTTGCCGACATACAGGCCTTCAGGCAGGCGGTCATGCATCGATTTCCAGTAACCAAAGCCCCCGGCGGCCAGCAGCAGAATGATCAGAGAGCTGGCGAAAAAAATCGAAGAACGGCTGTGCGTTGACATTCGGGCATCCTGCGACGGTAACGTCCTAGTTTGAACGGGCGAGCGCCGAGGCGCCTTGATGTCCGTCAACTGAAGGCCAAGCCTAACCCGATTGACCAGGTGACCGGCCGGTTCTGCATTATTTAGCGCAGGTCGAGCACCGCTGCCCATTGTTCGGCGGTCACCGGCATCACCGACAATCGCGAACCTTTCTGTACCAGCGGCATCTCCGACAGTGCCGTCTGCTGTTTCAGATAGTCGAGCTTCAGCACTTTGGGAAATGTCTCGACGTGACCAACGTTGATCGCGCTCCAGGCATTTTTCTCAGGCGTGGCCTTCGGGTCGAAGTAAACACTCTCGGGTTCCAGCGCCGTCGGGTCCGGGTATGCCGCTTCGATGATTCGGCCGATCCCGGCGATGCCCGGTTCAGGGCAGCTGGAGTGGTAAAAGAAAAACTCGTCGCCGACCGCCATGGCCCGCAGGAAATTGCGTGCCTGATAGTTGCGAACGCCGTCCCAGCGGGCTTCGCCGAGCCTCTCCAGGTCATTGATCGAGAGCTCGTCAGGCTCGGATTTCATAAGCCAGTAGGCCATCTTTTTTTGCTCCGAAAGCGGTGGTCGGGAACGTTGTCCGGCGATTTTATGACAAACCGACGGTCGGTTGACGCCAGCGTTTGCGTGTCGCTTCACGTTACCGCAAAATGCCGGACTTTTAAGCGAGACGCGGCAAGCACGGCCTATTTCGGATACCGTTGCTGTCATCGTGTGCGACATGCCTTGAGGGGGGCAATCGATGAAACGCAAACCGGATTTACTGTGGATTTTAGTGATTGTGTTCGGCCTGGGCGTCGTAACCACGGGTTATGCGCAAAGCCTGTGGGCGAACAAGGCTGATGCACAGATTGAAGTCGCGCAACAACAGCAACAACCGCTAAAGCCGCACAAACGCTAAAACCGCTGCAAGCGACGCCGCTGATGGCAGTGGCGTCCAGATCTAGTCCGCGAAATACCACTTCCTGTCAGTTACCGTTCCTTGCATCGGTACATCCCAGCTCGCTTGATCCAGCTTTTCGACTTTCTGGCATTCATGGGCCAGGCCCAGCAGTGTTGGCTTGCGCCAGGTCTTGCGACGCGCCAGATAGGCCAGGCTGCGATCGTAGAAACCGCCCCCCATCCCCAGGCGCCCGCCGTGTTCATCAAAGCCGACCAGCGGTAACAACACCAGGTCCAGTGCCCAGACCTTGCGTTGTTTGGCCTGGTTGACCCGTGGTTCGAGAATGCGAAAGCGGTTGGGCCGCAGCTTTTCACCGGGGCGAATGCGCTGAAAGACCATCTTGGTTCGCGGCCAGGCGCTGAGTACGGGCAGGTAAGTCGCCTTGCCCCGACGTTGAGCGGCGCGCAACAGCAGGCGCGGATCGATTTCGCCGTCGGTAGGCAGGTACAGGGAGATGTGTTTTGCGCGGCGAAACAGCGGATGTTGCGCCAATTGCCGATACAGCCCGCGAGCGGCCTGGCGTTGCTCACTGTTGCTCAGTGCGCGCCGGGCCTGGCGGAGCATGCGTCGAAGTTGCGGGCGGGACAGCGGCGCAGGTTCGGTCATCGTCATGGGCTGTTCGAGTGTCGAGGGCACCAGGGCGGTGACATCGTAAAAAGCCGATGCCGGCAGAAACCGGCATCGGCTTGAATATAGGCTCCCCGGATGAACCGCTGTCGACTTAGCCCTTGAACCCGAAAGTTCAAGGTGGAAGATGCAGTAGGCTTTAAGGCTTTCCGTCTAGCGGACATGCACACCAGCCCAACGTGCAACTTCCAGGGTAGTGCGAATCGGCTCAGGGACATCGTCAACTGGCAAGCACCCCAGGGAGTGGCGCGAGTATACCGCAACCACCTTCGGGAATCAGCCCTTGCTGACATCCGGATCGGTGGCGAGCACCAGATCCACCCGATCAAGCAGATCACGCACCTGCTCGCGGGTCGAGCCACTGGCCTGTACGTCAGGACGTTCGCGCGTATGCAACAGATCGTGGGTGATGTTCAGCGCGGCCATCACGGCGATGCGATCGGCGCCGATGACTTTGCCGCTGCTGCGGATTTCGCGCATCTTGCCGTCCAGGTAACGGGCGGCGCTCACCAGATTGCTGCGCTCTTCCTGGGGGCAAATGATCGAGTACTCTTTATCGAGGATCTGCACGGTAACGCTATTGCTTGAACTCATGAGTCTTGCTCCAGGGCCTTGAGGCGCGAAATCATCGATTCGACCTTACGCCGGGCGATTTCGTTTTTTTCAATGAGGTGCGCGCGTTCCTCGCGCCAGGTCTTTTCCTGAGCTAATAAGAGTCCGTTCTGGCTCTTAAGTTGCTCGACTCGGGTAATTAGCAGCTCGAGTCTGGCCATCAGCGCTTGCAAGTCGGTGTCTTCCATACGTGTTCCACGGGATTTGTCTGATGGGCGGTAACTGGCGGACAGCCTTTAATAGTCTTGGCGAGTCTGTCGATGTAGGATACAAGGCCTTCATTCTAGACATAGCGCCGCTTGGCGCCTAGCTGCCCATGCCCATTCAGAATTCTCCGTATCAAGCCTTCGCCACCCTGCTGAGCACCAGCGGCCATCCTGTCTCGCCTGCCGAACTGCACGGCCTGCTGCTCGGACGCAGCTGCGCTGGCGCGGGCTTTGAAGCCGATGGCTGGCTGGTCGATGCCTCCGAGCTGCTCGAAGGCGAACCACAAGACAACGTCCGCAACGCCCTGATCGGCCTGCAAGAGATGGTCAAGGGCGAGCTGACCAGCGACGACATGACCGTCGTTCTGCTGCTGCCGACCGATGACGCACCGCTCACCGAGCGTGCGGCTGCACTGGGCCAATGGTGCCAGGGCTTCCTCACCGGTTTCGGCCTGAACTGCCGCGACAGCAGCATGCTGAGCACTGAAGCCACCGAAGTCCTGCAGGATCTCGCGGCTATCGCTCAGGTGCAAGATGCGCTGGAAGAATCCGACGACGGCGAAAGTGACTATATGGAAGTCATGGAGTACCTGCGGGTCGCGCCATTGCTGCTTTTCACTGAAACCAAGAAACCGGCGCAAGCCGCTGCTGCCAAACCTTCTCTGCACTGATCGTTTGCAAGGGACTTCCATCTGCCCATGATTCATATCCCTAAATCGGAATACACCCGCCGCCGCAAGGCGTTGATGGCGCAGATGGAACCCAACAGCATTGCAATCCTGCCGGCGGCTGCCGTGGCGATCCGTAATCGCGACGTCGAGCACGTTTACCGACAGGACAGCGACTTCCAGTACCTCAGCGGTTTCCCCGAGCCTCAGGCCGTCATCGTGCTGATACCCGGTCGTGAGCATGGCGAATACATCCTGTTCTGCCGCGAACGCAACGCCGAACGCGAACTGTGGGACGGCCTGCGTGCCGGGCAGGAAGGGGCGATCCGGGATTTCGGCGCCGACGATGCCTTTCCGATCACCGACATCGACGACATCCTGCCGGGTCTGATCGAAGGCCGTGACCGGGTGTATTCGGCCATGGGCAGCAACCCGGAGTTCGATCGCCACCTGATGGACTGGATCAACGTGATCCGTTCCAAGGCGAACCTGGGCGCCCAGCCGCCGAACGAATTCGTTGCGCTGGATCATCTGCTGCACGACATGCGCCTGTATAAATCGGCGGCAGAAGTGAAGGTGATGCGCGAAGCCGCACGGATCTCCGCGCAGGCGCACATTCGCGCCATGCAGGCCAGCCGTGTCGGCTTGCATGAGTTCAGCCTGGAAGCCGAGCTCGATTACGAGTTTCGCAAAGGCGGGGCGAAAATGCCGGCATATGGTTCGATCGTCGCCGCCGGGCGCAACAGCTGCATCCTGCATTACCAGCAGAATGACGCGCTGCTCAAGGACGGCGATCTGGTGCTGATCGATGCCGGTTGCGAGATCGACTGTTACGCCAGCGACATCACCCGCACCTGGCCGGTCAACGGCAAGTATTCGCCGGAACAGAAGGCGATCTACGAGTTGGTGCTGGAAGCGCAAGCCGCTGCGTTTGCCCAGATTGCCCCCAACAAGCACTGGAACCAGGCGCACGAGGCGACGGTTCAAGTGATTACTGCCGGCCTGGTGAAGCTTGGTTTATTGCAGGGCGATGTCGATGAGTTGATCGCCAACGAAGCCTACAAGGCGTTCTACATGCACCGCGCCGGGCATTGGCTGGGCATGGATGTGCATGACGTCGGCGAGTACAAGGTCGGCGGTGAATGGCGGGTGCTGGAAGTCGGCATGGCGCTGACCGTCGAGCCGGGCATCTACATTGCCCCGGATAATCTGAACGTGGCGAAGAAATGGCGCGGCATAGGCGTGCGCATCGAGGATGACGTGGTGGTAACCAAGCAGGGCTGTGAAATCCTGACCAACGGCGTGCCGAGAACGGTCGCCGAGATCGAGGCCTTGATGGCCGCTGCACGGACCCAGGCGGCATGAACCGGGTCAACCTGGCAATCATCGGTGGCGGTCTGGTGGGCGCCAGCCTGGCGTTGGCCTTGCAGGCCGGTGCCCGCGCCCGCGGCTGGAAGATCGTACTGATCGAACCGTTCGCCCCCGGCGACGGCTACCAACCAAGTTACGACGCGCGCTCCTCGGCGCTGTCCTTCGGCGCTCGGCAGATTTATCAGCGGTTGGGTGTGTGGCAGGAAATCTCCCGCCGCGCCGAGCCGATCAAACAGATCCATGTGTCCGACCGCGGACGCTTCTCCACCGCGCGACTGTCGGCCATGGAAGAGGGTGTTCCGGCCCTCGGCTACGTGGTGGAAAACGCCTGGCTGGGCCAATGCCTCTGGCAGGGGCTGGACAAGGACGTGATCAGCTGGCGCTGCCCGGCCGAAGTCACGCGCATGGAACCGCTGGAAGACGGCTACCGCCTGACCCTCAACGATGAAACCCTGCTGGAGTGCGAGCTCGCGGTGCTGGCCGATGGCGGTCGTTCGGGCTTGCGTGAGCAACTGGGGATCGGCGTCAAAAAGCGTCCGTACAACCAAAGTGCGTTGATCGCCAACATTACCCCCAGCGAAGCCCACAACGGCATGGCGTTCGAGCGCTTCACCGATGACGGCCCAATGGCCTTGCTACCACTGCCGGAAAACCGCTGCGCGCTGGTCTGGACTCGCCTGGGCATGGACGCGCAGCGTCTGGCGGCACTCGATGAACGCAGTTTCCTCAGCGAGTTGCAGGGTGTGTTCGGCTATCGCCTTGGCACGCTCAAGCAGGTCGGTGCGCGGAATCTATACCCATTGTCACTGATCGAGGCCGAAGAGCAGGTGCGTCCGCATCTGGCCGTGCTGGGCAACGCTGCCCACAGCCTGCACCCGATTGCCGGTCAGGGCTTCAACCTGTCGCTGCGCGACGCCCAGGCCTTGGCCGAAGCGCTGCTCGCCAGCCCGAGTGCACCGGGCGACTTCGCCACCTTGCAGGCTTACCGCGAACGCCAGCGTTTGGACCAGAACCTCACCGTGGGCTTCTCCGATCAGGTCACCCGGTTGTTCGGCAGTACCCAGCCGCTGGTTTCGCTGGGGCGCAACATCGGCCTGTTGGGCCTCGACCTGTTGCCGCCGGCCAAGCGCTGGTTCGCCCGGCAAGCCATGGGGTTGGGAACACGCTCCGATGGTTGAGTGGTCATCCCGGTGTTTCGATATTCAGGACGGCGCGGGCAGCGTGGTCGATAAAACCCTTTACGTGCGGCTCACGCCGCAAGCGAGACAGGCTTAAAGCATGGAAATGCGCGCAGATCTGCTGATTGTCGGGGCCGGAATGGTCGGGAGCGCGTTGGCGCTGGCGTTACAGAACAGCGGGCTGGAAGTCCTGCTGCTCGACGGCAGCCCCATGAGCGTCAAACCCTTCAATGCGCAGTCGGCATTCGAGCCTCGAGTGAGCGCCTTGTCGGCCGCCAGTCAGCGGATTCTGGAGCGTCTGGGCGTGTGGGACGGTGTCGTCAGCCGGCGTAGCAGCCCTTATACCGACATGCACGTCTGGGACGGCAGCGGCACCGGGCAGATTCATTTCTCGGCCACCAGCGTCCACGCCGAGGCACTGGGGCATATCGTCGAAAACCGCGTGGTGCAGGATGCACTGCTCGATCGCCTGCATGATTGCGACCTCGGCCTGCTGGCCAATGCGCGCCTGGAGCAGATGCGCCGTTCCGGCGATGACTGGCTGCTGACCCTGGCCGATGGCCGCACGCTGCGTGCGCCGTTGGTGATCGCGGCGGACGGTGCCAACTCGGCGGTGCGTCGTCTGGCGGGTGTCGCGACCCGTGAGTGGGATTACCTGCATCACGCCATCGTCACCAGCGTTCGCAGCTCGTTGCCGCATCAAATGACCGCCTGGCAGCGTTTCACCGACTACGGCCCGCTGGCGTTCCTGCCCTTGGAGCGTGACGGTCAGCAAGACTGGTGCTCGATTGTCTGGTCGACCACCCCGAGCGAAGCCGAACGCCTGATGGCGCTGGATGACGAAGGTTTCTGCCGTGAGCTGGAACGCGCCTTCGAAGGGCGTTTGGGCAGCGTGCTGAGCGCCGACCCGCGACTTTGCGTGCCGTTGCGCCAGCGCCACGCCAAGCGTTATGTGGCTGAGGGGCTGGCGCTGATCGGCGATGCGGCTCATACCATTCACCCGCTGGCCGGGCAGGGCGTCAACCTCGGTTTCCTCGATGCCGCGGTGTTGGCGGAAGTGCTGTTGCAGGCAGTCAGCCGTGGCGAGCGCCTGGCGGACGTGAAAGTCCTCAGCCGCTACGAGCGTCGACGCATGCCGCACAACCTGGCGTTGATGGCGGCGATGGAAGGCTTCGAGCGTTTGTTCCAGGCCGACCCTTTGCCGTTGCGCTGGTTGCGTAATACCGGGTTGAAAATGGTCGACCAGATGCCCGAAGCCAAGGCGCTGTTCGTGCGCGAAGCGCTTGGATTGATCGGGGATCTGCCAGAGCTGGCCAAGGCCTGACATTTTGTGTCGGAGCTGATGCCCTCATCGTCGGAACGCCGCCCGGAGCAAGCTCGCTCCCACAGGGGAGTGCATTCCAATGTGGGAGCGAGCCTGCTCGCGATGAGGGCGGCACATTCACCATCAACCCCTGATGGTGCAACATCTGGTAACTCCTCCAGGCCGTGATCGGTTGAGAAGCTAAATGTGAGTCCTTATCATTTCGACTCATTTTTGATTTCGAGAGACCGCTCCCATGTTGGCACCGAAGCGTCTACTGACAGCCCTCGCCCTGACCCTGATCGGCACCACTGCCCAGGCCGCTGACGAGGTGGTGGTCTACTCCTCGCGTATCGACGAGCTGATCAAACCGGTCTTCGATGCCTACACCCAAAAAACCGGCGTAAAGGTGAAGTTCATCACCGACAAGGAAGCGCCGCTGATGCAGCGCATCAAGGCCGAAGGCCAGAACGCCACCGCCGACCTGCTGCTGACCGTCGATGCCGGCAACCTCTGGCAGGCCGAGCAAATGGGCATCCTGCAGCCGTTCACCTCCAAGGTGATCGACACCAACATCCCGCTGCAATACCGCGCCGCGTCTCACGCCTGGACCGGCCTGAGCCTGCGCGCGCGGACCATCGCCTATTCCACCGATCGGGTAAAACCCTCGGACCTGAGCACTTACGAAGCATTGGCCGACAAGCAGTGGGAAGGGCGGCTGTGCCTGCGTACCGCGAAGAAGGTCTATAACCAGTCGTTGACCGCAACCCTGATTGAAACCCACGGCGTGGAAAAAACCGAAGAGATCCTCAAGGGTTGGGTGCGCAACCTGTCAACTGACGTGTTCTCTGACGACATCGCCGTACTGCAAGCGATCAGCGCCGGGCAATGCGACGTCGGTATCGTCAACACGTACTACTACGGTCGTCTGCACCAGCAGAAGCCGGATCTGCCGGTCAAGCTGTTCTGGCCGAACCAGGCTGACCGTGGCGTACACGTGAACCTGTCGGGCATTGGCCTGACCAAACACGCCCCGCACCCGGAAGCCGCCAAGGCACTGGTGGAATGGATGACCACACCTGAAGCGCAAAAGATCTTCGCCGACGTTAACCAGGAATTCCCGGCCAACCCGACGGTGAAACCGTCTGCTGAAGTCGAAGCCTGGGGCACGTTTAAACCGGACACCCTGCCGGTTGAAGTGGCGGGTCTGCGTCAGGCAGAAGCCATCCGCCTGATGGACCGCGCCGGCTGGAACTGACTCAGCGCAATTGTGGCGAGGGAGCTTGCTCCCGCTCGGCCGCGAAGCGGTCGTAATCCGGCAATCGAGTTCCACCTGAATATTCGCGGTGGCTGATTTTAGGGTCGCTTCTCCCGAGCGCGGACAGACCCCGCAGGAGCAAGCCCCCTCGCCACAAAATGGAGCCGGCTGCATTACTGCGTTGGCTCCGAACTTTTTAGAGACTTTCCTTGGCCCATCCCGCCCAACGCCGTTGGTATCCTCTGGTTTTTGTCGTTGCCGCCCTGGTGGTGCTGCCACTGAGTGTGTTGCTGCTGTCATGGCAAACCGTCGACCTGCAAATCTGGTCGCACCTGTGGGACACCCAGATGCCGCGCCTGCTGGGCAACACCCTGACACTGATCCTCGGCGTCGGGGTGGGTGTCACGCTGTTGGGCGTGAGCCTGGCGTGGCTGACCAGCCTCTGCGAATTCCCCGGGCGACGTTGGCTGGATTGGGCGCTGATGCTGCCATTTGCGATCCCGGCTTATGTGCTGGCGTTCGTTTTCGTCGGACTGCTGGATTTCGCCGGTCCTGTGCAAACCCTGCTGCGAGAATGCTTTGGCAGCGGCCTGCGGCTGCCGCGCGTGCGCTCCACCGGTGGGGTGATTCTGGTATTGGTGCTGGTGTTCTATCCCTACGTCTATTTGCTGGCGCGCACGGCATTTCTGGCCCAGGGCAAAGGTCTGATGGAGGCTGCGCGCGTGCTTGGCCAATCACCGTGGCAAGCTTTCTGGCGCGTGGCCTTGCCGATGGCCCGACCGGCGATTGGTGCCGGTGTGGCTCTGGCGTTGATGGAGACGCTGGCGGATTTCGGCGCAGTGTCGGTGTTCAACTTCGACACCTTCACCACTGCCATTTACAAAACCTGGTACGGCTTCTTCAGCCTGTCGAGCGCCGCACAACTGGCCAGCCTGTTGCTGCTGGTGGTGATGGTGCTGCTGTACGGCGAGCGCCGTGCGCGTGGCGCCAGCCGGGCGAGTAACGAGCGTCCACGGGGCAAGGCGCTTTATCACCTGCGCGGGTTCAAGGCAGTGGCTGCCAGCAGTTGGTGCGGGCTGGTGTTTGCCTGTGCATTTGTCATTCCATTGCTGCAACTGGTGGCGTGGTTCTGGCAGCGCGGGCGCTTCGACCTGGATGAGCGCTACGCCGGGCTGATCATCCATACGTTGTACCTGGGCGCCATGGCGGCGCTGATCACCGTCAGCGTCGCGCTGCTGCTGGCGTTTGCCCGGCGCCTGGCACCGACCCGGACGATTCGCTCCGGGGTCAGCCTGGCCAATATCGGCTATGCCTTGCCCGGATCGGTGCTGGCGGTATCGATCATGCTGGCGTTCAGTTACCTGGACCGCGAACTGGTGGTGCCGCTGTCGGGCTGGCTTGGCGGCGCGGGCAAACCGTTGCTGCTGGGCAGCCTGTCGGCGCTGTTGCTGGCGTATCTGGTGCGCTTTATCGCGGTGGCCTACGGGCCGTTGGAAAATAGCCTGGCGCGGATCCGTCCGTCATTGCCGGAAGCTGCACGCAGTTTGGGTGTCAGTGGGCCACGACTGTTTTTCAAAGTGTATCTGCCATTGTTGCTGCCCGGCACGTTGAGCGCAGCGCTGCTGGTGTTCGTCGATGTGCTCAAGGAAATGCCCGCAACCTTGCTGATGCGCCCGTTTGGCTGGGACACGCTGGCGGTGCGGATCTTTGAAATGACCAGCGAAGGCGAGTGGGCGCGGGCGTCGTTGCCGGCGCTGACACTGATTCTGGTGGGCTTGTTGCCGGTCATCGGCTTGATTCGACGTTCGGCACATCAAAACGGCTAGGTGCCAGTCCTACACCTTGCGGCTACAATGCGCGGCATTCGGTGCGGATCGTCCTTCAGACCGGGTCGCTGAAATAGGCTGAAAGCCTTCTACTTCAAGGCTTTCAACCATGCAGCGCCTGTCCGTACCTTCGCCACGCCCGGAAGGAGAAACCCATGGGACAGCGTACGCCTCTGTATGACCTTCATCTCGCACTTGGCGCGAAGATGGTCGATTTTGGCGGTTGGGATATGCCATTGCATTACGGCTCACAGGTCGAGGAACACCATCAGGTGCGCCGCGACTGTGGGGTTTTTGATGTCTCCCATATGACCGTGATCGATGTCAGCGGCCCCCAGGCCAAGGCCTGGCTCCAGCATTTGCTGGCCAATGATGTCGAACGCCTGCACAGCGTCGGTCGTGCCTTGTACAGCACCATGCTCAATGAGCGGGGCGGGGTGGTCGACGACATGATCGTTTATCGCCTGGAAGACGCTTACCGCCTGGTGGTGAACGCCGCCACCCGTGATCAGGACATGGCCTGGATGCAGGCCCAGCTCGGCGACTATCAGGTACAACTGCACGAGCGCAGCGAGTTGGCGATGCTGGCGATTCAAGGTCCGCAGGCGCGGCAAAAGATCGCCGAACTGGTGACCCAGTCCCGTGGCACGCTGATCCAGCAACTCAAACCGTTTGAAGGTCAGTGTGACGGTGACTGGTTCATCGCCCGTACCGGTTACACCGGCGAAGATGGTCTGGAGATTGCCCTGCCGGCCGATCAGGCGCCGGGATTCTTCAACGATCTGGTGGGTGCAGGCATATCGCCGATTGGCCTCGGCGCCCGCGACACGCTGCGTCTTGAGGCCGGGATGAACCTCTACGGTCAGGACATTCATCAGGATGTCTCACCGCTGGCGTCCAATATGGCCTGGAGCATTGCCTGGGAACCAGCCACTCGTCAGTTCATCGGCCGCGCAGCGCTGGAGGCTGAACGGGCGGCCGGGGTGAAGCAAAAACTGGTCGGTCTGGTGCTCGAAGAACGTGGGGTTTTACGCGCCCATCAGGTGGTTCGCATCGCTGATGTTGGCGAAGGTGAGATCACCAGTGGTAGTTTCTCTCCTACGCTTAGCAAATCGATTGCCTTGGCGCGGGTGCCGATGGCGACCGCCGACCGGGCTGAAGTGGAAATTCGTGGCAAGTGGTACCCGGTTCGGGTGGTCAAACCGACCTTCGTACGACACGGCAAAACCCTGATCTAACTTTCTCTGGCGGGCCAGCACCGCTGACATTTCTTCTTGAGGATACAGAACATGAGCGATATCCCTACCGACCTGCGTTTTGCCGAAAGTCACGAGTGGGCGCGTCTGGATGAAGATGGCGGCGTAAAAGTCGGTATTTCAGACCATGCTCAGGAAGCCTTGGGCGATGTGGTGTTCGTCGAGCTGCCGGAAATCGGCAAAGTCTTCGCTGCCGGCGAGGCTGCGGGCGTAGTCGAGTCGGTCAAGGCGGCTTCGGATATCTACTCGCCGGTCTCCGGTACAGTCATCGCCGTTAACGAAGAGTTGGCCAACAGCCCGGAGCTGGTCAACAGCGCGCCATACGACAGCTGGTTCTTCAAACTCGAGCCGACTGATACCTCCGAGCTGGACAAGTTGCTCGACCCTACAGGCTACAAGAACGCCATCGGCGAGTAATTGCTGCCGGAAATGAAAAAGCCTCGAGTGATCGAGGCTTTTTTGTGGGGGCGATTTACGCGTTTTGCAATACAGCCTTCACCGCCGCCACTGAACGCTCGACATCACTTTTGCTCATGGCCGTGAACATCGGTAGCGAGACGATCAGGCGACCGACACGCTCGGACACCGGGAACATGCCTTCCTTGAAACCGCGTTCGCGGTAAAGGCTCAGCAGGTGGATCGGCGGGTAGTGGTAGCCGATGCCGACGCCCAGTTCCTGCATTTGCTCCATGAAGGTCGCACGGGCCGGTTTGCCGTCCTTGCGCTCTGGCAACACCAGCTGGAACAAGTGCCAGTTGCTGTTGGTGAAGTCTGCCGGTGGCAGCTGCGCGCCGTACTTGGCTTCGAAATCGCTGCCGAAGCAGGCGAAGTAATGCTTGGCCAGTTCACGGCGGTGAGCGGTGATGGCTTCAATGTGGGCGAACTGGCCCAGGCCAATGGCTGCTGCCACGTCGGTCATGTTGAACTTGCCACCCAGCACATCGACATCCAGGCCGTCGAAGCCGGTACGGGTCACGCCTTGCAGGCGATATTTCTCGGCCAGGCGCACTTCTTCAGCGTTGTTCAGAACCAGGCAACCACCTTCCGAGGAGGTGACGTTCTTGTTCGCCTGGAAGCTGAACGACACGAAGTCGCCGGTGGCGCCGATGCGCTGACCATTCCAGCTCGAACCCAATGCCTGGGCGGCGTCTTCGATAATGCGCAGGCTGTGTTTCTTGGCGATCGCGTACAGGCGGCTCATGTCCACCGGCAAACCGGCGAGGAACACCGGGATAATGGCCTTGGTACGCGGGGTAATGGCCGCTTCGAGCTGGTCCAGGTCGATGTTGCGGGTGATCGGGTCGATATCGGCGAACACCGGGGTGGCGCCGACTTCGAGAATCACGTTGGCCGTGGCGACCCAGGAAATCGGCGTGGTGATGACTTCGTCACCGGCACCGATCCCGGCGATGCGCAGGGCGATCTCCATGGTGCAGGTCCCGGAGTTGAACGTGCGCACCGGACGGCCGCCAAAAAACTCCGAGAGCTGGGCTTCGAACGCCTGCACCTTGGGCCCGCTGGTGATCCAGCCGGAGCGCAAGACATCGCCGACAGCGGCAATTGTGGCTTCATCGATAGTAGGTTTGGAAAACGGCAGAAAAGGCAGTTGGCTCATGACGATCAGTGCACCCGATTGGCTGACGGTAGATATATGCGCCGCACATGATGAGCCTGATTGAGCAAAGACGCCATGCCGAGTGCACAGGGGGAGCTATGCTGCTGTGATCGAGTTGCATCGACGTCGAGCGCCATTCAAGAGAGAGCCCGTCATGTCCCAGTTGCCATCCTTGAGCCAGTTACGAGACCCGAATGCCTTTCTGCGGCGCCACCTGGGGCCGGACACCGCCGAGCAGCAGGCGATGCTCGACAGCCTCGGGCTCGGCAGCCGCGTCGAGCTGATCGAGCAGACGGTGCCGCCGGGAATTCGCCTCAATCGCGTACTGGACTTGCCGCCTGCGCTCGATGAGGAGGCCGCGCTGGCAAAGCTGCGCGGCTATGCCGAACAGAATCAGGTCTGGACCAGCCTGATCGGCATGGGTTACCACGGCACCCTGACGCCCGCGGTGATCTTGCGCAACGTGCTGGAAAATCCCGGTTGGTACACCGCTTACACGCCCTATCAGCCGGAAATTGCTCAGGGGCGACTCGAAGCGTTGCTCAATTTCCAGCAATTGACCATCGACCTGACGGGCCTGGAACTGGCCAACGCCTCGTTGCTCGACGAAGCCACGGCGGCGGCTGAAGCCATGGCGCTGGCCAAGCGTGTCGCGAAGTCGAAAAGCAATCTGTTCTTCGTCGACGAAAATTGCCATCCACAGACCATTTCCGTGGTGAAGACCCGCGCTGAAGGCTTTGGCTTCGAACTGATCGTCGACACTGTGGATAACTTGAAACAGCACCAGGTGTTCGGCGCACTGCTGCAGTATCCCGATACCCATGGCGATATCCGCGACTTGCGCCCGCTGATCGATCACTTGCATGCGCAGCAGGCGATGGCCTGCGTTGCGGCTGATCTGCTGAGCCTGTTGTTGCTGACGCCGCCAGGTGAAATGGGCGCAGACGTGGTCTTCGGCTCGTCCCAGCGCTTTGGTGTGCCGATGGGCTACGGCGGCCCTCACGCTGCGTTTTTCGCCAGCCGCGATGAATTCAAACGAGCGATTCCCGGGCGGATCATCGGCGTTTCGAAAGATGTTCGCGGCAACGTCGCGCTGCGCATGGCCCTGCAAACCCGCGAGCAACACATCCGTCGTGAGAAGGCCAACTCGAACATCTGCACGGCCCAGGTGTTGTTGGCCAACATCGCCAGTTTTTATGCGGTCTACCATGGCCCGCAGGGGCTCAAGCGCATTGCACAACGGGTGCACCGGCTAACGTGCATTCTCGCCGCCGGGCTTGAGCGCAACGGCATCACCCGGCTCAACCAGCACTTCTTCGACACCTTGACCCTGGAAGTCGGCGGCAGCCAGACCGCAATCATCGACAGCGCCAAAGCGGCGCAGATCAATTTGCGGATTCTTGGGCGCGGGCAGGTTGGCTTGAGTCTCGACGAGAGCTGCGACGAACGCACGGTGGCGAAGCTGTTTGATGTGTTCCTGGGCGCCGATCACGGGCTTGATGTTGCCGAGCTGGATGGCGAACCGCTGGTCTCCGGGATTCCCGAAAGCTTGTTGCGGACCACCTCGTACTTACGCCATCCGGTGTTCAACGCTCATCACAGCGAAACCGAGATGCTGCGTTACCTCAAGCAACTGGAGAACAAGGACCTGGCGCTCAACCAGTCGATGATTCCGCTGGGCTCCTGCACCATGAAACTCAATGCCAGCAGCGAGATGATCCCGATCACCTGGCCAGCGTTCGCCAACCTGCACCCCTTTGCGCCGAAAGAGCAGGCGGTGGGTTATTCGCTGATGATCAGCGAACTGGAAAGCTGGCTCTGCGCGATCACCGGTTTTGATGCGATCTGCATGCAGCCCAACTCCGGCGCCCAAGGTGAATACGCCGGGTTGCTGGCGATCCGCAAATACCATGAAAGCCGTCAGCAAGGTGCACGGGACATCTGCCTGATTCCAGCGTCTGCCCATGGCACCAATCCGGCCTCGGCGCAGATGGCCGGGATGCGGGTGGTGATCGTTGATTGCGACGATGCCGGTAACGTCGACCTCGATGACTTGAAAGCCAAGGCGACGGCTGCCGGCGACAAGCTTTCCTGTCTGATGGCCACTTACCCTTCGACCCACGGGGTATACGAAGAGGGCATCAGCGAAATCTGTGAAGTTATCCACAGCCACGGCGGTCAGGTGTACATGGACGGCGCCAACCTCAATGCGCAAGTCGGACTGGCTCGGCCGGCGGATATCGGCGCCGACGTTTCACACATGAACCTGCACAAGACCTTCTGCATTCCCCATGGCGGAGGTGGGCCGGGGATGGGGCCGATTGGCATACGGGCGCATTTGGCACCGTTCGTTGCCAATCACCCGGTGGTGCCGATCGAGGGGCCCCATCCGCAGAATGGCGCCGTCAGCGCGGCGCCCTGGGGCAGTGCGAGCATTTTGCCGATCAGCTGGATGTACATCGCGATGATGGGGCCGCAGCTGGCGGATGCCAGTGAAGTGGCGATTCTTTCGGCCAATTACCTGGCTAAACAGTTATCCGGTGCGTTTCCGGTGCTCTACACCGGGCGCAACGAGCGGGTGGCGCACGAATGCATCCTCGACTTGCGACCGCTCAAGGCGCAGACCGGTATCAGCGAAGAAGACGTTGCCAAGCGGCTGATGGATTACGGTTTCCATGCGCCGACCATGTCTTTCCCGGTGCCGGGAACGTTGATGGTCGAGCCGACTGAAAGCGAGTCCAAGGCGGAACTGGATCGCTTTATCAGCGCGATGCTGAGTATTCGCGCGGAAATTGCCGAGGTGCAGAATGGCAATTGGACTGCCGAAAACAATCCGCTGAAACGTTCACCGCATACGTTGGCGGACATTACCGGTGTCTGGGATCGGCCCTACAGCATCGAGCAAGCGGTAACCCCGGATGCGCACACCCGGCTGCATAAATACTGGCCGACGGTGAACCGCGTGGACAACGTTTACGGGGATCGCAACCTGTTCTGTGCCTGCGTGCCGGTGGATGAATACCGCTGACATGCGTAAATCAAATAATGTGGGAGCGAGCCTGCTCGCGATGACGATGTAACAGTCAGCAAAAATGTTGAATGTTATGACCCCATCGCGAGCAGGCTCGCTCCCACAGTGGATCGCATTTTTACAGCAACAGAATTATTCCGGGGCGACTGCGTTCTTGGCCAGGATTGCGTTGGCCAATTCCATGTCGGTAGCCTTCAAACCCGGGTTGTCGGCACGGACTTTCTGCATGGCGGACTCCAGGTACGGACCACGGATATTGCCGTCACTGGCCACGAAACTGCTGGCGTCGTCCTGAGCGGCAACGACCAGCTTGTGATCCCTGGAGGTCAGGTAGGTGGACGCGGTGGTCGCACCTGAGGAAATAACTTCTTGCAAGATGCCGTCGTGGTCATGGTCATGGTCACGGCCACGGTCATGGGCCATTGCTGAACCGATAGACAGGGAAAGCAAGGCAAACGTAGCGGCAGCAAGTTTAAAACGCATTATGGGTGACTCCAGTGGGATTTCTGGCGGGTTGGATTGCCAATACCCCAAACGAGTTCCGTAGCGTTCATCGGCGCGTTAGACCAGGATACCCCTCCTATTTCTGCTCGCTCTGCGGCGTCACTCGCAGCACCTCTTCAATCGTCGTCAGCCCCGCCGCCACTTTTTGTGCGCCCGACAGCCGCAGGCTGCGCATGCCTTCCTTGAACGCCTGGCGACGGACGGCGAGCAGGTCGGTGTCGGGGTTGATCAGGGCTTTGACACTGTCGGTCATTTGCATGATTTCGTAGACCCCGGCACGTCCGCGATAACCGGTGTCGCGGCACTCCAGGCAGCCAATCGCGCGTTGGGCGTTGCCTGGCAGCGGTGCTTGCCAGGGACGGGTCAAGGTTTGCCAGTCGTCTTCGCCCAGCGTCAGCGGTGCCTTGCAATGCGGGCACAGCGTGCGGACCAGACGTTGCGCCATGACTCCCAGCAGGGTGGCTTTGATCAGGTAATGCGGCACGCCGAGTTCCAGCAAGCGGCTGATGGCGCTCGGTGCGTCGTTGGTGTGCAGGGTCGACAACACCAGGTGCCCGGTGAGTGCCGCCTGAATAGCCATTTCGGCGGTCTCGAGGTCGCGGATCTCGCCGATCATGATGATGTCCGGATCCTGTCGCATCAGTGCGCGCACACCGCTGGCAAAGGTCAGGTCGATGTTGTGCTGGACCTGCATCTGATTGAACGCCGGCTCGACCATTTCGATCGGGTCTTCGATGGTGCAGAGGTTGACCTCTGGCGTCGCGAGTTTTTTCAGCGTGGTGTAGAGCGTGCTGGTCTTGCCCGAACCGGTTGGCCCGGTGACCAGAATGATGCCGTTGGGCTGGCGGGTCATGTCCTGCCAGCGGCGCAGGTCATCGGCGGAAAAACCGAGCTGGTCGAAGTCCTTGAGCAGCACTTCCGGATCGAAGATCCGCATGACCATTTTTTCCCCGAACGCCGTGGGTAGCGTCGACAGCCGCAACTCCACTTCGCCGCCGTCCGGGGTCTTGGTCTTGACCCGGCCATCCTGGGGTTTGCGTTTTTCCGCGACGTTCATCCGCCCCAGGCTTTTCAGGCGGCTGACGATCGCCATGGTCACCTGCGGTGGAAATTGATAGACGTTGTGCAATACGCCGTCGATGCGAAAGCGCACGGTACCTTGCTCGCGTCGTGGTTCGATGTGGATATCACTGGCGCGTTGCTGGAAGGCGTACTGGAACAACCAGTCGACAATGTTGACGATGTGCGCGTCGTTGGCGTCCGGTTCCTGATCGCTGGCGCCGAGGTTGAGCAACTGTTCGAAGTTGCCCAGGCTGTTCATGTGCTGATCGGCATTGGTTGCGCCGCTGACCGATTTGGCCAGGCGGAAGAATTCCACGCTGAAGCGCTGGATGTCCGCCGGGTTGGCCACTACCCGTTTGATCGGCAACTGTAGAACGTGGGTCAAGTCGGCTTCCCAGCTGCGCACATAAGGCTGAGCGCTGGCGATGGTGACCGCGTCGCGGTCGATCGCTACGGCGAGGATCTTGTGGCGCTGGGCAAAGGCGTAAGACATCAGCGAGGTAATTTGCGCGACGTTTATTTTCAGCGGGTCGATGCGCAAGTAAGGCTGGCCGGCCTGCAGTGAGAGCCACAGGGTCAGGCTTTCCAGATCCAGGCGTTTGCCGGGGCGGCTGAGGTCGTCGAGGTGTTGGCTGGCGAGGAACTCCAGCGGGTGCAACTGGCTGTTGCTGGCATTGCGGCGGGTGGTCAGCGCGTGCTCGGCCGAGTCCTGGCTGATGAAGCCTTGGGCGACCAGTTCGCGCAGCAGGTCATTGAGATCCAGCCAGCGATCCTGAGTAGCGAGTTGAACGGACATCCGGGCTCCTTATGGAAACGATCCTGCAACGAGCGGTTTAGACAGGTGCGTCTCTGACCACAGATGCCAAGAATAGTCCCCACAAAGGCCGGTCGTTCAGCCATCGGCCGATTCATCGTTGCGAGTCTTTACCGGCGCGCTTCAACCGGCGGCCTGCGTAGGCTGAACCCATTGCGAATCAGCCGCTTGCAGTTCCACCGAGCAGACACTGATCAGGTTACGTAATTTTTCCGCGATCACCTGGGCGCGGTGCCAGCTCAAGCCGTCCATGACAATACCGATCGACAGCAGGTCGGTGTCGCGCAACACATTGACCTGCTGCGGCACCAGAAATTGCAACGCGAACAGATTCAGCGCCCGACACAACACGTCCGGTTCGGCCTCGGCCAGCAATTGATAGTGCACGCGACAATGGGCATTGCTGACGTTCCACACGTCGGCGCGGGTTGGGGTGTTGCTGACGGCTTCGAGTGGGGGCATGGTCGGTCTCCAAATCAATGGAGAAATTTTTACATTCGGTGCCGGGTATTTCTTATCTATGATGAGGCTAACTGGCTTTAAATCGAATTATTCAATTCTCAGATAATGTCTTTACGGGTTTTTCTATGCATAGCGAACTTGACGCGTATGACCGACGGATTCTGGCGTTGCTGCAAGAGGATGCCTCGCTTTCCAGTGCGCAGATTGCCGAGCAGGTCGGGCTATCGCAGTCGCCGTGCTGGCGGCGCATTCAGCGGATGAAGGAGGAGGGGGTTATTCGTGGGCAGGTGACCTTGCTCGATCGCAAGAAGATCGGCCTCAACACGCAAATCTTCGCCGAGATCAAACTCAACGCCCACGGGCGTTCGAACTTTACGGAGTTCACCGAGGCGATTCGCGGTTTTCCGGAGGTGCTGGAGTGTTATGTGCTGATGGGCGCGGTGGACTTTCTGCTACGGATCGTCACGGCAGACATCGAAGCTTATGAGCGCTTCTTCTTCGAGAAGCTGTCGATGGTGCCGGGGATTCAGGAGGTCAACTCGATCGTGGCCTTGTCGGAGATCAAGTCCACGACGAGTTTGCCGGTGTTGCGGGGTTAAAGCCTTGCGGTGAATGTGCGGGCCTCATCGTCGGAACGCCGCCCGGAGCCGGCTCGCTCCCACACTGGATTTCGGTAGCACACACAATTTGTGTTCGCCGAAGATCAAATGTGGGAGCGAGCCGGCTCCGGGCGGCGTTCCGACGATGGCGGTATTACATGCGCAACAACATCTTCCACGCGCGGTTCTGGTACACCGCAATCGCCTGCTGCTTGCGTGCGTCCAGCACTTCGTCGGTGATCGGCTCGTTGGCCAGTTGCGCGAGTTTGTTCAGCTCACCGTACAGGCGATCCATTTCCGGGATGTCCAGCACATTGCGGGCATGGTGCAGCCAGGCCTGGATGCGTTCGATACGCGGCAGTTGCTCGGCCAGGTCTTCCGGCTGTTGCTGATAGCGCTGCAATTGCAGGGACGTCGCTTCTTCGCCCAGCAGGCGCGGCAACCAGTTGCCCAGTTGTGCAGCACCCTGGCGATTGCCGCGAACGTTGCGATCGGCAGTCCAGGTGCGGGCCAGCAACCAGCGCGAGGTGTTCAGCGAGAACTGGCCCCAGCGCGGGTCTTCGAGTTCTTCAAGGAACTGCTCCGGCGCGGCTTTGCGCACGTCTTCGTCGTCCAGACCTGCCTGAACCAGCGGGCGCCAGTCTTCCAGCAAGGCGTCCAGCGCTACGCGCAAATCGTGAGTCGACTGACGCGGAGCGGCTTGCCCCAGGCTGCTGAGCAGTGCGCGCAATTCAGCCAGGTTTTCGACCCAGTCCTGCAGCAGGCGCCAGTGACCGTTGAAGCGATATTGCTCGGCCAGGCGCTGGCTGCTGCCCAGCAAATGCCAGCTCAATGCGGCGAACGCGTCGTCCAGCGGCAGTTCGAAGGTCAGCTCCGGTGCCGGCAGGCTCAGCGAATAGCTGTTGGCGTCGAACAGGCGGTAGCCGCGCTCGGCCTTGCTGATATCGCACGGCATCAGCGCCAGGGTTGCGGCCAGCTCGGCGGCCAGTTCCAGCAATGCCGCCGGTTCGCCTTCGCGCAGCTCCAGTTCCAGCTCGCAGATTTCTTCTTTCTGCTTGCCGGCAATCACGTTGCCCAGGTCCAGTGCGGCTTCGATGACCACTTTGGTCTTGCCACGGCCCCAGGCGATTTCTGCGCGTTCACGGACGAAATCAGTGGTGAAAATCGCCTTCAGGGTTTTCTTGTCCAGCTCGGCCAGCTCTTCGGGCCAGCATTCGCCGTCGAGTTTCTTCACATCGAGCTTGGCTTTGGGCAGATTCCAGTCGTATTCGTTACGCTCGGACAGACCGGCGACACTGTGGCCACGGGTCTTGAGTGTTTGAATGACTTCTTCGCCATCGCGGCGCAGGCGCAGGGCGACCTTGGCGCGGGCCAGGTCACGTTCTGGCGTGTCGAAGTACTGGTTCATCAACTCACGGCGTTCCCAGCCACTTTTGTTGCGTTTTTTCAGTAGCGGGTGCTCGCGCAGGGCGGCGAGGGTTTCGCGGCTGACGCGGAGTTTGATTTCGGTTTCTTTCTGCATGGCCGGAAAATCCAGGATCGGGAGCGCAGCCGGGGGAATGTGTGGCTGCCAAGGCCGTGCAGTGTACAGCACTCATTAAACCTACGCGCCGCGACGGTTTATTCCTGTCACTGGATGGCTCTATGATGAGTGTTCATCTTGGTAGTTGGGAGTCAGCGATGCCTTTGCCGTCCATGAAAGATCAGTTCGCTGCGCTGATCGCCGCACCGTCCGTCAGCTGTACCCAACCCAGTCTCGATCAATCCAATCGCGCGGTCATCGATTTGCTCGCGACCTGGCTCGGTGACCTGGGCTTTTCGTGCGATATCCAGCAAGTCAGTCCTGGCAAATTCAACTTGCTCGCCAGTTTTGGCAGTGGCCCCGGCGGGCTGGTACTGGCCGGGCACAGCGACACGGTGCCGTTCGACGGCGCGTTGTGGCAGACCGATCCGCTGAAACTGACCGAAGTCGACGGCCGCTGGGTGGGCCTCGGCAGTTGCGACATGAAGGGTTTTTTCGCGCTGGCCATCGAAGCCGTGTTGCCGCTGCTGGATAAACCGTTCAAGCAGCCACTGATGATCCTCGCCACCTGTGACGAAGAAAGCTCCATGGCGGGTGCCCGGGCGTTGGCTGCTGCTGGCCGGCCATTGGGCAGGGTAGCGGTGATCGGTGAGCCAACTGGCTTGAAACCGATCCGTCTGCATAAAGGCGTGATGATGGAGCGCATCGACATTCTCGGTCAGAGCGGCCATTCGTCCGACCCGCGCCTGGGCCATAGTGCTCTGGAGGCCATGCACGATGCGATGGGCGAGTTACGCGGCTTGCGCCTGCAATGGCAGCGCGAGTTCCGCAATCCGCAGTTTAGCGTGCCGCAACCGACACTGAATTTCGGCTGCATCCACGGTGGCGACAACCCGAACCGGATCTGCGGTCAATGCTCGCTGGAATTCGACCTGCGGCCCTTGCCGGGGATGGACCCGAACGCATTGCGTGCGGCGATCCGGCAGAAACTCGAACCGGTCGCCGAGCTCCATCAGGTGAAGATCGACTACGCTCCGCTGTTCCCTGAAGTGCCGCCTTTCGAGCAGGCGGCCGACTCGGAACTGGTACAGGTCGCCGAAAGACTCACCGGCCACCTTGCCGAAGCAGTAGCGTTCGGCACTGAAGCGCCTTATCTTCAGCGTCTTGGCTGCGAGACATTGGTGCTTGGCCCAGGCGATATCGCCTGCGCCCACCAACCAGGGGAATACCTTGAAATGTCACGTTTGCAGCCTACCGTGCATCTATTACGTCAACTGATCGAACACTACTGCCTGACCCCGGCTTGATAAATCCCGGGGCACCCAACCTGTATTCATGAGGAGAATGCGCGTGTCGCCAAGCCTGTTCCGACGATAACCACCAGCCCGCTGTGCGTTTTGCTTCGTCCTTTTTATCGGCTGCTATTTGTTACAGGCGCAGGTGTTATGCCCGAATACGTTAACTGGCTTCGTCACGCTTCCCCTTACATCAATGCTCACCGCGACTGCACCTTCGTCGTCATGCTGCCCGGCGACGGCGTCGAGCATCCGAACTTCGGCAATATCGTCCACGACCTGGTGCTGCTGCACAGCCTGGGTGTGCGGCTGGTATTGGTTCACGGTTCGCGTCCGCAAATTGAAACCCGTCTTGCTGCACGTGGCCTGACTCCGCACTACCACCACGGGATGCGCATCACCGATGCAGCGACTCTGGAGTGCGTGATCGATGCGGTGGGGCAACTGCGTATTGCCATCGAGGCGCGCTTGTCGATGGACATGGCGTCTTCGCCGATGCAGGGCTCGCGTCTGCGCGTGGCCGGCGGCAATCTGGTGACCGCACGGCCGATCGGTGTGCTCGAAGGTATCGACTATCACCACACCGGCGAAGTGCGTCGGGTCGACCGCAAGGGCATCAACCGTCTGCTGGATGAGCGCTCTATCGTATTGCTGTCACCGCTGGGCTACTCGCCGACCGGGGAGATCTTCAACCTGGCGTGCGAAGACGTCGCCACCCGCGCCGCCATCGATCTGGGCGCCGACAAGCTGCTGCTGTTCGGCGCGGACCCGGGGCTGATCGATGAAAACGGCCGTCTGGTCCGTGAACTGCGTCCGCAGCAGGTGCCGGCGCATTTGCAGCGTCTGGGTGCGAACTATCAGGCCGAGTTGCTGGATGCCGCGGCTGAAGCCTGCCGTGGCGGCGTCGGCCGCAGCCACATTGTCAGTTATGCCGAAGACGGCGCGCTGCTGACCGAACTCTTCACCCGTGACGGTGGCGGTACGTTGGTGGCGCAGGAGCAGTTCGAGGTAGTGCGCGAAGCGGCTATCGAAGACGTCGGTGGTTTGCTGGACCTGATCAGCCCGCTGGAAGAGCAGGGGATTCTGGTGCGTCGTTCGCGCGAAGTGCTGGAGCGCGAAATCGAGCAGTTCAGCGTGGTCGAGCGTGAAGGCATGATCATCGCCTGTGCGGCGCTGTATCAGATCGCTGACTCGGATGCCGGTGAACTGGCCTGTCTGGCAGTGAACCCGGAGTACCGTCACGGCGGTCGTGGTGATGAACTGCTGGAACGGATCGAGACCCGGGCTCGTGCTCAGGGGCTCAAAACCCTGTTCGTCCTCACTACCCGGACGGCGCACTGGTTCCGCGAGCGCGGCTTTGTGCCCAGCAGCGTCGAGCGCCTGCCGTCGGCCCGGGCCTCGCTGTACAACTATCAGCGGAATTCGAAGATCTTCGAAAAGACTCTGTAACCTGAGACGCCTAGACTTCGCCCTGGGCACTAACCGATCGGGGGAATGAGTCGATCGTTTCTGCCGTTTTGCTGCCCGTTGCGGTGCTCACCGGACGGGCGGTAAAAAAAATTACAACGGTATACAAACTGTAACAATTTGACGGGAAGATGCACGTTTCGCCATGATGGCGTCGCTTATTTGATCGTGATTGACGTAAGAAGAGTTACGTGAGCACGAATGGAACTAAAGAAGCGTTTGTAAATACCATTTAGGAATTAGCTCATGGGCCGATACCTCAGCGTCCGGTTCGGTTCAGGCGTGTTGAGCTATATTCCCGAATCGTATGAAAAATGAAGAAATAATTCTTTTTAGGTTTATGAGAAATTCACTAACCTGAACGGACCAAACACTGCGATTAGACCAAAGTCGTAGACGCGACTGCTTACGATTGACTTATCGGTCACGGTCTTGCGCTAATCGCGCATCGATGGGAACCGGGGCGTCAGATCCTGGACCAAAGTGCACAAAAATTAGAAACGTAGAGGAGCGAAACATGAATAAGTCCACCTTGGCCCTGGCTGTGGCCGTAGGGGTTTTGGCGCAGCAGGCAAGCGCCGCCGGTTTCATCGAAGACAGTAAGGCGACCCTGGGTCTGCGTACTTTCTACATCAACACCGATAACCGCGACTCCGACACCAAAGCCGCAAAAGCCCCAAGCAAGATTGAAGAGACTGGGCAAGGCTTCCAGCTCAACTTCACCTCGGGCTTCACCCAGGGTACTGTCGGCTTCGGTGTTGATGCCATTGGTCAGTACGGCGTGAAACTGGATTCCAGCCCAGCCAAAGCCGGCAACCCGACTGGCAGCGCTTCAGGCGGCACCGTGTTCCCGAGTCAGGGCTCCGACCACAGCGCCGTCAACGACTTCGCCAGCCTGGGCCTGACCGGCAAGGTCAAGGTTTCGCAGACCGTGCTGAAAGTCGGCACCCTGCAGCCTAATAACCCGGTCATCAAGTACAACGATGGTCGTATGCTGGCGCAAACCTTCACCGGCGGCGAGCTGGTCTCGAACGAGATCAAGGACCTGACCCTGACTGCCGGCGAGATCAATGAAGCCAAAGGCCGTAACTCTAGCAACGACGAAGGTTTGTCGATTGCCGGTGCCAACAAAGGCTCCAACTACGATGCAGGCAAGTTCAGCAACAAGTTCTACTACGCTGGTGCTGACTACAAAATCACCAAGGACCTGACCGCCTCGTACTACTACGGCGAGCTGAAGGACTTCTACTCGCAGAACTTCCTGGGCCTGGTGCACAACTGGTCCATCGGTCCTGGCGTGCTGAAAAGTGACCTGCGCTACTACCGTAGCCGCGACAACGGTTCCAACGGCAACGACAAGAACTTCTTCACCACTGGCTACTACCCGGACAACACTCCCCTGGCTAACACTACCAGTGGCAAGGTCGACAACAACCTGTACAGCTACCTGGCTTTGTACTCGGTTGAAGGTCACACCTTCGGTGCTGGTTACCAGTACAGCAACGGCGAAAGCGATTTCCCTTGGCTGAACCAGGGTGACGGTTCGTCCAACAGCACCATCACCGACATGCAGATCCAGAAGTTCGCCCGTGCCGGCGAACGTACCTGGCAAGCTCGCTACGCCTACGACTTCGCTAAAGTCGGTGTTCCAGGCCTGACCGCCGGTATCATCTACCTGCGCGGCAACAACATCGACACCGCTGGTAAAGTCGGTAGCACTCAGACTCTGACTGGCGGCTACGGCGCCACCGAGTGGGAACGTGACCTGACCCTGGCTTACGTTGTTCCACAAGGCCCGCTGAAGAACCTGGGCGTGGCGTGGAAAAACGCTATGTGGCGCAATGACATCCCAGGTCAGCGCGACCAGGATGAAAACCGCCTGATCGTCAGCTACTCGATCCCGCTGTTGTAATACCCAGGCGTTTGTAAGCCTGTATAAAAAGCCCCGCTCGGCGCAAGCCTGGCGGGGCTTTTGCGTTTCAAGTCGGGCCCACCCCCGCAGGCCCGCCTTCACTTCCCTCTTTGCAGCAACTCAAGGCCTTCTCGAACCCTGGTTCCAAGAGTGGTCTTTGCTTGTGTATACGTCCAGTGAACAGATGTTTAATATTCATTTTGGATCTAAATAAATCGTTATTTATTCTTTTTAATAAGCGACGACACTAGGCACAGTAGGCTCATCACGCACTCACCAGGAGCAGCACCATGAGCTTAAGACTGGGCGACATTGCCCCCGATTTCGAACAGGATTCCAGCGCCGGCACTCTCCGTTTTCACCAGTGGCTGGGCGATAGCTGGGGCGTGCTGTTTTCCCATCCGGCGGACTTCACGCCGGTGTGCACCACGGAGCTGGGGTTTACTGCCAGGCTCAAGGACGAGTTCGCCCAGCGCGGCGTCAAGGCCATTGCGCTCTCGGTCGACCCGGTGGACTCGCACCACAAGTGGATCGAAGACATCAACGAAACCCAGAACACCCTCGTCAACTTTCCGATCCTCGCCGACGCCGACCGCAAGGTCTCCGATCTCTATGACCTGATCCACCCGAATGCCAACGACACCCTGACTGTGCGTTCGCTGTTCGTCATCGATCCGAACAAGAAGATTCGCCTGACCATCACCTATCCGGCCAGTACCGGACGTAACTTCCACGAGATCCTGCGGGTGATCGACTCGTTGCAACTCACCGACAACTACAAAGTGGCCACCCCGGCCAACTGGCAGGACGGTGATGAAGTGGTGATCGTGCCATCGTTGAAGGATGAAGATGAAATCAGCAAACGCTTCCCTAAAGGCTACCGCGCAGTGAAACCGTACCTGCGCCTGACGCCACAACCCAATAAATAAGGTCCGGATTGTTCGGTGGTGCTGAAATCCAATCGCGAGCAAGCTCGCTCCCACAGGTGTACGCATCCCAATGTGGGAGCGAGCTTGCTCGCGATAGCGGTCTGCCAAGCGCAACAGCTTCAAAGTATCCACAAAGCAGGGGATTTCAGGCCGTTTCGACGGCCTTTTTTTTTCGCCTGGAAAACGTTTTTCTGTATATGCATTTAAAGAATAAATACATAAATAAATATGATTTATGGATATATAAATCAACTGGTAAGGTCTGTCCATTGTCGCGAGATCGCACACTGCGAATCGCCGGAAACGCTTAAGGAATAGCCGCATGCTGGTCGTCTCACTCGGAGGAAGTCCCAGCCAACGCTCCCGCTCCGGGGTGCTGCTGGATCGCTCCCAACGCTGGTTGCAGCAACAAGGTGTAGAGGTGGTGAGTTATCAGGTACGGGACTTCCCGGCGGAAGACTTGCTGCATGCACGCTTCGACAGCCCAAAGGTGATCGACCTGTTGCAACAGATTGAAAACGCTGACGGCTTGCTGATTGCCACGCCGGTCTACAAGGCGTCGTTTTCCGGCGCGCTGAAAACCGTTCTCGATCTGCTGCCGGAGCGCGCCTTGAGCCACAAGGTTGTACTGCCGATGGCCACTGGCGGCAGCATCGCCCACATGCTGGCCGTGGATTACGCGCTCAAGCCGGTGCTGTCGGCACTGAAAGCCCAGGAAATGCTCCACGGAATTTTCGCCGAAGACAGCCAGATCGCTTACGGCGAAGGCAGTGCGCAGGCGCAGTTGTCACCGGCACTGGAACAGCGCTTGGTTGAGGCGCTGGAGCAGTTCTTCAGTGCCATGGCTCGTCGGCCAAAACCACTGGACCCCAACCTGTTGAATGATCGTTTGTTGAGTGCTCGCTGGAGCATTTAAGCCTTACCCGAATTTGATGTACTGGCCTTACTCGCCCGCTAACGGGCAAGCAGGTGCAGCCAAAACCCTACTGCAAAAAGGAGAGCGCTATGCGCACTGTCATTTTGCGTCGTGGTCTGGTCGCTCTGTTTGCTGCGGCTGTGTCCTTCGGCGTCATTACTCAAGCTCAAGCTGCCGAGACTTTGCGAATCGGCTATCAAAAGTACGGCACGCTGGTGTTGCTCAAAGCCCGCGGCTCGCTGGAGAAACGCCTCGCCGCCCAAGGCATCAGCGTGCAATGGACGGAATTCCCCGGCGGCCCGCAACTGCTCGAAGGGCTGAACGTCGGCTCGATCGATTTCGGTGTGACCGGCGAAACTCCACCGGTGTTCGCTCAGGCGGCCGGTGCCGACCTGCTCTACGTCGCTTACGAGCCACCCGCGCCGACCAGCGAAGCGATCCTGGTGCCGAAAGACTCGGCGATCAAATCGGTACAGGACCTCAAAGGCAAGAAGGTCGTCCTCAACAAAGGCTCCAACGTGCACTACTTGCTGGTGCGCGCGCTGGAAGACGCCGGTCTCAAGTACACCGACATTCAAACCGTATTCCTGCCACCGGCCGATGCCCGTGCGGCGTTCGAACGCGGCAGCGTCGATGCCTGGGTGATCTGGGACCCGTACCAGGCCGCCGCCGAACAACAACTGCATGCGCGCACCTTGCGTGACGGCAGCGGCATCGTCGACAACCACCAGTTCTACCTGGCGACCAAGCCTTATGCCGAAAAACATCCGGACGTGATCAAGGCCCTGGTGGAAGAGGTCCGCACCGTCGGCGAATGGTCCAAAGCCAACCCTGAAGAAGTCACCCAACAAGTCTCGCCGCTGCTCGGCTTGCCGGCAGACATCACGCTGACCGCGGTGAAACGCCAGGGCTTCGGCGCGCATCTCCTCACGCCGCCAGTGATCGCGGCCCAGCAGAAAATCGCCGACAGCTTCTACCAGCTCAAATTGATTCCGAAACCCTTGAGCATCAAAGACGTGATCTGGACGCCACCGGCAGCCGTTGCCACTGCGCCGTAATTCGATTTCCTTAGGAGACCACTCCATGAGCCTTAATATTTTCTGGTTCCTGCCTACCCACGGCGACGGCCATTACCTTGGCACCGCCGAAGGCGCTCGCGCCGTCGATCACGGTTATTTGCAACAAGTCGCCCAAGCGGCGGATCGCCTGGGGTTCGGCGGGGTACTGATTCCCACCGGTCGTTCCTGCGAAGACTCGTGGCTGGTGGCTGCGTCGCTGATCCCGGTGACCCAGCGCTTGAAGTTTCTGGTCGCGTTGCGCCCCGGGATCATTTCCCCGACGGTGGCCGCGCGCCAGGCGGCGACTCTGGATCGCTTGTCCGGTGGGCGCGCGCTGTTCAACCTGGTGACGGGTGGCGATCCGGAAGAACTGGCCGGCGACGGATTGTTCCTCAGTCACGAAGAACGCTATCAGGCCTCGGTGGAATTCACCCGGATCTGGCGTCGGGTGCTGGAAGGCGAGACGGTCGACTACGACGGTCAGCACATCAGCGTGAAGGGCGCGAAATTGCTCTATCCGCCGATCCAGCAACCGCGTCCGCCGCTGTACTTCGGTGGCTCCTCGGAAGCGGCTCAGGATCTGGCAGCCGAGCAGGTCGAAATGGTCCTGACCTGGGGCGAGCCACCGGCCGCTGTCGCCGAGAAAATCGAACAGGTACGCGCCAAGGCCGCGAAGCTCGGGCGCACTGTGCGCTTCGGCATTCGTTTGCATGTGATTGTCCGCGAAACCAACGCTGAAGCCTGGCAGGCGGCGGATCGCTTGATCTCCCATCTGGACGACGACACCATCGCCCGCGCCCAGGCCTCGTTGGCGCGCTTCGACTCGGTCGGCCAGCAGCGCATGGCTGCTCTGCACGGTGGTAGCCGCGACAATCTGGAGGTCAGCCCGAACCTCTGGGCCGGCGTCGGTCTGGTGCGCGGCGGTGCTGGCACCGCACTGGTCGGCGACGGTCCGACTGTGGCCGCACGGGTCAAGGAGTACGCAGACCTGGGCATCGATACCTTCATCTTCTCGGGTTATCCACATCTGGAGGAATCGTATCGGGTCGCGGAGTTGTTGTTCCCGCACCTCGACGTCGAGCGTCCCGAGCTGCCGAAAAGCGCCGGTTACGTCAGCCCGTTCGGCGAGATGGTCGCCAACGACATTCTTCCCAAAGCCGCGTCCCAGAGCTGAGGCGCGCCATGAAAAGGGAAAAGCTTATCCATAGCCTCGCGCCGTGGGCCTTGCCGGTGCTGCTACTGGCGGTGTGGCAGTTGTCGGTGTCGGCAGGCTGGTTGTCGACACGGATTTTGCCGGCCCCCAGCGCGGTGATCGAAGCGGGCGTCAGCCTGGTGCGCAGCGGCGAAATCTGGAAACACCTGGCGATCAGCGGCTGGCGCGCCGGTATTGGTTTTGTGATTGGCGGCGGTATCGGTCTGGCATTGGGTTTCATCACCGGCCTGTCGAAGTGGGGCGAACGCCTGCTCGACAGCTCGGTGCAGATGATCCGCAACGTGCCGCATCTGGCGCTGATTCCGCTGGTGATCCTCTGGTTCGGCATTGACGAGTCGGCGAAGATTTTCCTGGTGGCGCTGGGGACGTTGTTCCCGATCTACCTCAACACCTATCACGGTATTCGCAACGTCGACCCGGCTCTGGTCGAGATGGCGCGTAGTTATGGCTTGTCCGGTTTCAGCCTGTTCCGTCAGGTGATTCTGCCGGGCGCGCTGCCGTCGATTCTGGTGGGCGTGCGCTTTGCCCTGGGCTTCATGTGGCTGACCCTGATCGTCGCGGAAACCATCTCTGCCAGCTCCGGCATTGGCTACCTGGCGATGAACGCCCGGGAGTTCTTGCAGACGGATGTGGTGGTGCTGGCGATTGTTCTGTACGCGGTGCTCGGCAAATTGGCCGACCTTGCAGCTCGTGGTCTGGAGCGAGTCTGGTTACGCTGGCACCCGGCCTACCAAGTGGCCAAGGGCGGTGCAGCATGACGGCGCAACAACCTCCACGCCTGCTGCGCGGAATTCCGCTGGTGGTGCGCAAACTGCAAAAAACCTTTGGCGCGCGGCAGGTGCTGCGCGAGATCGATCTGCACATTCCGGCTGGTCAGTTCGTGGCTGTGGTCGGTCGCAGCGGTTGTGGCAAAAGTACCTTGCTGCGCCTGCTGGCGGGCCTTGATCAACCCACGGCCGGTGAGCTGTTGGCCGGTTCCGCACCGCTCGATGAAGCGCGCGAAGACACCCGGCTGATGTTTCAGGAGGCGCGTTTGCTGCCCTGGAAAAAGGTCATCGACAACGTCGGCTTCGGGCTCAAGGGTGATTGGCGCCAGCAGGCGCTGGACGCACTGGACGCCGTGGGCCTGGCAGATCGCGCCGATGAATGGCCGGCCGCATTGTCCGGCGGGCAGAAGCAGCGGGTGGCCTTGGCGCGGGCGCTGATCCATCAGCCGCGCTTGCTGTTACTCGATGAGCCGCTGGGCGCACTGGATGCGCTGACCCGGATTGAAATGCAGCAACTGATCGAACGTCTTTGGCAGCAGCACGGTTTTACCGTGTTGCTGGTGACCCATGACGTCAGCGAAGCGGTGGCAATCGCCGACCGGGTGTTGCTGATCGAGGAGGGCGAAATCGGCCTCGACCTGCAGGTCGAACTGCCGCGCCCTCGGGTCCGTGGTTCCCATCGACTGGCAGCGCTGGAAACCGCAGTGCTCAACCGCGTGCTGTCACTGCCGGGTTCGCCGCCTGCGCCGGAACCTGTTTCACCCTTGCCCACGCAATTGCGCTGGGCTCACTGACTCAATGTTCACCCAACGACAGGAATCAACCTCATGACTATCAAGGCCATCAACGTTCGCAACCAGTTCAAAGGCACCATCAAGGAAATCGTCGAGGGCGACGTGCTCTCGGAGATCGATGTTCAGACCGCGTCAGGCATCGTCACCTCGGTCATCACCACGCGCTCGGTCAAAGAGCTGGAACTGGCGATCGGCAGCGAAGTGATCGCCTTCGTGAAATCCACCGAGGTGTCGATCGCCAAGTTGTGATCGGCGTGTCACACACAGCCCCGGACGGCTTGAGCCCTTCGGGGTTGTTCCATGTGTGCCTGTCATGGAATCAGTGGTGTGGCCATCGCGAGCAGGCTCGCTCCCACATTTGATCTTCAGTGAGCACACCATTTGTATGCGACGCAGATCCAGTGTGGGAGCGAGCTTGCTCGCGATGAGGCCAGTGAAGTCAGCAAAAAATCAGGCGGGAATAGCGCGCTTGGGCAGGTACGGCGGCAAATACAGCCCCAGGTAGGCATCAAACACCCGCATCCCTTCCTCGGCCATGCGCGGGGTGATCTGCCCATGTTGCTGCACTGAGCGCGCATAGACGCGATCACCCAGCTCCATGGCCAGGGCAAACACATCGACATCCTTGGGCAACGTCGGCAGTTCGAAATGCTGATCGAAAAGTTTGTGCATCAGGTCGCCGAGTTCGAGGTCGTGCTGGCGGTCGGCCTGGGTGACTTCGGTCAGACCGTGTTGAGCGAGGATCAGTTGCCGGGCGGCGGCGTCTTCGTCGTAGATGGCAAGCATGCGTTGCTCGACCAGTCGCGACAGGTCACGCCATCCATTCAGCGAGTCGACATCGATCGGTTCTTGCAGGCACGCGCGAAAGGCGCTGTGGACGTCGGCGGTCAGGGCTTCGAGCAGGGCCGGGACGCTGGCGAAGAAGTGGTAGACCGATGATGGCGGGATCTCGGCGCGTTCGGCCACGCTGTAGATCGACAGGCTGGCCACGCCCTCGGCGGCAAGCAGCGTGCGGGCGGCGTCGAGTATCGAGTCGATCCGGGCCTGGCTGCGTGCGCGGGGTTTGCGAAGGGGGGCGGGGCGGGTCATTGAAGTCTCCTGCAGGGCAGCGGGCATTGTACGAGTCGAGTTGTGTGTTGTCTTCTCAGCCGCCATCGCGAGCAAGCTCGCTCCCACATTTGTTGTGTGTTGAACGCAGATATCAGGTACGCAGGAGATCCCTGTGGGAGCGAGCTTGCTCGCGATGAATTCACCTCGGTCCAACTGAATGAACTCATAAAAAAACGCCGTGGGCGATGAGGCCCACGGCGTTGTTTTATTGCTACAGCCGCTTACACGGTGTGCAGGTACCAGTTGTACTCGAGGTCGGAGATGGAGTGTTCGAACTCTTCCAGCTCGCTCTCTTTACAGGCGACAAAAATGTCGATGTATTTCGGATCGATGTACTTGGCCATGACTTCGCTGTCGTCCAGCTCGCGCAGTGCATCACGCAGGTTGTTCGGCAGGCTTTGCTCGTTCTGCTCGTAGCTGTTGCCTTCGACTGGCGCGCCAGGTTCGATCTTGTTGACCAGGCCATGGTGCACGCCCGCCAGGACCGAAGCCATCAGCAAGTACGGGTTGGCATCGGCGCCAGCAACGCGGTGTTCGATACGTACGGCATCGGAAGAGCCGGTCGGTACGCGAATCGCTACCGTGCGGTTGTCCAGACCCCAGCACGGCGAGTTCGGCACGTAGAACTGTGCGCCGAAACGACGGTAGGAGTTGACGTTCGGGCAGAGGAAGGCCATCTGCGCCGGTAGGGTCTCGAGCACACCGCCGATCGCGTGACGCAGTGCGGCGTTCTGCTCGGGATCCTCACTGGCAAAAATATTCTTGCCGTCTTTATCAAGGATCGAGATATGGACGTGCAGACCGTTACCCGCCTGGCCCGGGTAAGGCTTGGCCATGAAGGTGGTATCCATCTCATGGTCGTAGGCGATGTTCTTGATCAGACGCTTGAGCAGTACCGCGTAATCGCAGGCCTTGATCGGGTCGGCAACGTGGTGCAGGTTCACTTCGAACTGCGCCGGAGCACTTTCCTTGACGATCGCGTCGGCAGGGATGCCTTGCTCTTTCGCACCTTCCAGGATGTCCTGGAGGCAGTCGACGTATTCGTCGAGGTCGTCGATCAGGTACACCTGGGTCGAGTGCGGACGTTTGCCGGAAATCGGCGAGCGTGGAGGTTGTGGCCGGCCATTCACGTTCTCCTGGTCGATCAGGTAGAACTCAAGCTCGAATGCGGCGCAGATGGTCAGGCCCATCTCGTCGAACTTGGTCACGACCTGGCGCAGGACTTCACGTGGGTCGGCGAAGAAAGGTTCACCTTCCAGTTCGTGCATGGTCATCAACAGTTGCGCGGTAGGGCGCTTCTGCCAGGGTTCGTTGCACAGGGTATCGGGGATTGGATAGCAGATTCGGTCAGCATCGCCGATGTCCAGGCCCAGGCCGGTGCTTTCCACCGTCGAGCCGTTGATATCCAGAGCAAATAGAGAGGCCGGCAGGTTGATGCCTTTCTCGTAAACCTTGTGGAGGCTGGTGCGTTCGATGCGCTTGCCGCGCACCACACCATTCATATCCGCAATCAGAAGGTCAACGTACAGAACCTCAGGATGTTCCTTAAGGAACGCGTTCGCTTCGTTGAGCTGAACGGCACGCGGGGGTACCGACATGATGCAACACCTTTGTTGTTAAAAATATCAATCATTGATCTTTTCGGATTCCAGTCAACCCGAACGGCATGCCGAAGTCAAGCGAGGCCTTTTTTGCCCTAAAAAAGCGCTCCAAGGGCATTTTTGAGGCGCTTTGGGGCACTTTTATGCCTTCGGGGTCTTTGGCGGCCGCAGCCTTGAGCGGGGCGTGTTGTATTTTTTACGGGGGTGTTGTGTAAAAAAATGAACAACGCTAAGCTCAAATCAAACCCATAACAGCAATAATACCGGGGTGCTTCATGTCTCGCCTGCCGTTAATCGGCGTCACCGACTGCTCAAGACAGATCGGTTTGCATGCTTATCACGTCACCCGCGATAAGTACGTCCGCGCAGCGGCCACCGTTGCCAAGGGCCTGCCGTCGATACTTCCGTCCCAGGCGGAACTGCTCGATCCGACCGATATTATTGACGGTCTGGATGGCATTCTGTTTACCGGCTCTCCTTCCACTGTAGAACCTTTTCACTATAACGGTCCTGCGAGTGCGCCGGGAACTGCTCATGATCCTGCGCGCGGCGCCACCACGCCTTCGTTGATTCGCGCCGGCAAGCGTGCAGCACAACGCGACGCGGATGCGTCAAACAACGCCTGACTTTTACAGGTGTCAGGACACTCAGCCCAGAGGCATTTATGAGTAACAACCTCGACCAGCTCACCGATTGGTTGAAAGACCACAAGATCACAGAAGTCGAATGCATGATTGGCGACCTGACCGGGATCACCCGCGGCAAGATTTCGCCGACCAACAAGTTCATTGCCGAAAAAGGCATGCGCCTGCCCGAGAGTGTGCTGTTGCAAACAGTGACGGGCGACTACGTCGAAGACGACATCTATTACGAACTGCTCGACCCGGCCGACATCGACATGATCTGCCGCCCGGACTCGAACGCGGTATTCCTCGTGCCGTGGGCCATCGAGCCGACCGCGCAGGTGATTCACGACACCTACGACAAGCAGGGCAACCCGATCGAGCTGTCGCCGCGCAACGTGCTGAAGAAAGTCCTGAAGCTCTATTCCGACAAGGGCTGGCAGCCGATCGTGGCGCCGGAGATGGAGTTCTACCTGACCAAGCGTTGCGAAGACCCGGACTTCCCGTTGCAGCCGCCGATTGGCCGCTCCGGTCGCCCGGAAACCGGACGTCAGTCGTTCTCCATTGAAGCAGCCAACGAATTCGACCCGTTGTTCGAAGACGTCTACGACTGGTGCGAACTGCAAGAGCTGGACCTGGACACGCTGATCCACGAGGACGGCACGGCGCAGATGGAGATCAACTTCCGTCACGGCGACGCGCTGTCCCTGGCCGACCAGATCCTGGTGTTCAAGCGCACCATGCGCGAAGCGGCGCTCAAGCACGACGTGGCGGCGACCTTCATGGCCAAGCCGATGACCGGCGAGCCGGGCAGCGCGATGCATTTGCACCAGAGCATCATCGACATAGAAACCGGCAAGAACGTCTTCTCCAACGAAGACGGGACGATGAGCGAGCTGTTCCTGCACCACATCGGAGGCTTGCAGAAGTTCATCCCCGAGCTGTTGCCGCTGTTCGCACCCAACGTCAACTCGTTCCGCCGCTTCCTGCCGGATACCTCGGCGCCGGTGAACGTGGAGTGGGGCGAAGAAAACCGCACCGTCGGCCTGCGAGTCCCGGACGCAGGCCCGCAAAACCGTCGGGTGGAAAACCGCCTGCCGGGCGCCGATGCCAACCCTTACCTGGCGATTGCCGCGAGCCTGCTCTGCGGTTACATCGGCATGGTGGAAGGCATCAACCCGAGCGCACCGGTGGTTGGACGGGGTTACGAGCGACGCAATCTGCGTCTGCCGCTGACCATCGAAGACGCACTGGAGCGCATGGAACACAGCGCGACCATCGAGAAGTATCTGGGCAAAAAATTCATCACTGGCTACGTCGCGGTCAAGCGGGCCGAGCATGAAAACTTCAAGCGCGTGATCAGTTCGTGGGAGCGGGAGTTCCTGTTGTTCGCCGTCTGATGCGCCGGGTGCGGCCCTGAAAAGCCGCACTCTCACCCTATAAGGAGAGCTTTATGACCAGCAAGAACCCGCAAACCCGTGAATGGCAAACCCTGAGTAGCGAACATCACCTGGCGCCTTTCAGCGACTTCAAACAGCTGAAAGAGAAAGGTCCGCGGATCATCACCAACGCCAAGGGCGTTTATCTCTGGGACAGCGAAGGCAACAAGATCCTCGATGGCATGGCCGGCCTGTGGTGCGTGGCCATCGGTTACGGTCGCGATGAGCTGGCCGATGCTGCCAGCAAACAGATGCGCGAGCTGCCTTATTACAACCTGTTCTTCCAGACCGCCCACCCGCCGGTACTGGAGCTGGCCAAGGCCATCTCGGACATCGCGCCAGAAGGCATGAACCACGTGTTCTTCACCGGTTCCGGCTCCGAAGGCAACGACACCATGCTGCGTATGGTCCGCCACTACTGGGCGATCAAGGGCCAGCCGAACAAGAAGGTCATCATCAGCCGCATAAACGGCTACCACGGCTCGACCGTCGCCGGCGCCAGCCTGGGCGGCATGACTTACATGCACGAACAGGGCGACTTGCCGATCCCGGGCATCGTTCACATCCCGCAGCCGTACTGGTTCGGTGAAGGGGGCGACATGACCCCTGAAGAGTTCGGTATCTGGGCCGCCAACCAGCTGGAAGAAAAAATTCTCGAACTTGGCGTCGACACGGTCGGTGCGTTCATCGCCGAGCCGATCCAGGGCGCCGGCGGTGTGATCATTCCGCCAGACAGCTACTGGCCGCGCATCAAGGAAATCCTCGCCAAGTACGACATTCTCTTCGTGGCGGACGAGGTGATCTGTGGTTTCGGCCGTACCGGCGAGTGGTTCGGCAGCGATTTCTACGGCCTCAAGCCCGACATGATGACCATCGCCAAAGGCCTGACGTCCGGCTACATCCCGATGGGTGGGCTGATCGTGCGTGACGAAGTGGTCGATGTGCTGAACGAAGGGGGCGACTTCAACCACGGGTTCACCTATTCCGGGCACCCGGTCGCCGCTGCGGTGGCACTGGAAAACCTTCGCATTCTGCGCGAAGAGAAAATTATCGAGCGCGTTCGTACAGAAACGGCACCTTATTTGCAAAAGCGTCTACGGGAACTGAGCGATCATCCGCTGGTGGGTGAAGTTCGTGGGGTAGGTCTGTTGGGGGCTATCGAACTGGTTCAGGACAAGGCGACCCGTGCGCGGTATGTCGGCAAGGGGGTTGGCATGATCTGCCGGCAGTTCTGCTTCGACAACGGGCTGATCATGCGCGCCGTGGGCGACACCATGATCATCGCTCCGCCACTGGTCATCACCAAGGCCGAGATCGACGAACTGGTGACCAAGGCGCGCAAGTGCCTGGACCTGACCCTGAGTGCGCTGCAAAGCTAAGTGCTAGGCTCTGAGCGAGGTCCGTGGCTGGCACTTCGCTCAGGGCGCACAAAGGACGGGTCTTTCCTTGAAAGCCTGCCTTGTAACTTGCCAGACTATCCGCTGTTTGAGTTGCCAAGGAATCGGCCGCTGGATCTTGGTTCACAAAAAAAAATGTGGTTAAAAAGAATAATTGGAGCATTACGCATGAAGGCATTAGGTTTGAAGAAAACTGGCAAGACACTGCTCGCCTTGTCCCTGATGGGCGTGATGGCTGGGGCAGCCCAGGCCGACGATAAAGTACTGCACGTTTACAACTGGTCCGACTACATCGCACCGGACACCATCGCGAACTTTGAAAAAGAGTCCGGGATCAAGGTCGTCTACGATGTGTTCGACAGTAACGAAACCCTCGAGGCGAAGTTGCTGGCCGGCAAGTCCGGTTATGACGTGGTGGTGCCCTCCAACAACTTCCTGGCCAAGCAGATCAAGGCCGGTGTTTACCGGGAGCTGGACAAGTCCAAGCTGTCCAACTACGGCAACCTGAACAAGTCGCTGCTCAAGGCGGTTTCTGTCAGCGACCCGGACAACAAACATGCCTTCCCTTACATGTGGGGCTCGATCGGTATCGGTTACAACGCCGAGAAGGTCAAAGCGGCGCTGGGCATCGACAAAATCGATTCCTGGGATGTCGTGCTCAAGCCGGAGAACATTGCCAAGCTCAAGGGCTGCGGCGTGAGCTTCCTCGATTCGCCGACCGAAATGCTGCCAGTCGCCCTGCATTACCTGGGTCTGCCGACCGACAGCCAGAAAAAGGAAGATCTGAAGAAGGCTGAAGAGCTGTTCCTGAAGATTCGTCCTTCGATCACCTACTTCCACTCGTCCAAGTACATCTCGGACCTGGCCAACGGCAACATCTGCGTAGCCGTCGGCTATTCGGGTGACGTGCAGCAGGCCAAGACCCGTGCCGCCGAAGCGGGTGACAAGGTGAAAGTCAGCTACGCCATTCCAAAAGAAGGCGCCGGCAGCTTCTACGACATGGTCGCTATCCCTAAAGATGCGGAAAACGTCGAGGGTGCCTACAAGTTCATGAACTACCTGTTGCAGCCGAAAGTGATGGCTGAAATCACCAACGCTGTGCGTTTCCCTAACGGCAACGCCGAAGCCACTCAGTACGTGAACAAGGAAATCACCTCGGATCCGGGCATCTACCCGACTGCCGATGTGCAGGCCAAGCTGTATGCAATCGCCGATTTGCCAGCCGCTACCCAGCGTGAGCTGACCCGCAGCTGGACCAAGATCAAATCCGGTAAATAAGCCGGTTTGAAGCAATCACCTGTTGCCGTCGTCGCTCTGGCGGCGGCAGCAGGAATAATTAAATGACAGAAAGTTTTGCTGGAAAGGTTTATCGAGGGTAAGTTGCGCGCCGGTTTTGTTGCCACGCAGCCATGGCTGTCACGTAACGCTGGGCAACTTGGGCCCAACTATTTTAGAGGACCTTCACTTGCCTGTTTCTTTGTTTCGCAACGCCATGCTGGTCGGCGTCGGCCTGACGCTCGCTGTCAGCGTTCAAGCTGCGTCCACCGTGCATATTTATAACTGGTCGGATTACATCGGGCAGACCACCCTCACCGATTTCGAAAAAGCCACTGGCGTCAAGCCGGTGTACGACGTGTTCGACTCCAACGAAACCCTGGAAGGCAAGTTGCTGGCCGGGCACACCGGGTATGACGTGGTCGTGCCGTCCAGCCACTTCCTGGGCAAGCAGATCAAGGCCGGGGCGTTCCAGAAGCTCGACAAGTCGCAGTTGCCGAACTACTCCAACCTCGATCCGGCGCTGCTCAAGCGCCTGGAAATGAATGACCCTGGCAACCAGTACGCCGTGCCGTACCTGTGGGGCACCAACGGCATCGGTTATAACGTCGACAAGGTCAAGGCGGTGCTAGGCGTCGACAAGATCGATTCCTGGGCCGTGCTGTTCGAACCCGATAACATCAAGAAGCTCAACAGTTGTGGCGTAGCCTTCCTCGACTCGGCTGACGAAATGCTGCCGACGGTCCTGAACTACATGGGCCTGAACGCCAACAGCACCAACCCGGACGACTACCAAAAGGCTGAAGCCAAGTTACTGGCAGTGCGGCCTTATGTGACCTACTTCCACTCGTCCAAATACATCTCGGACCTGGCCAACGGCGATATTTGTGTCGCGGTCGGTTTTTCCGGGGATATTTTCCAGGCCAAGGCCCGTGCTGCCGAAGCCCGAAAAGGCGTGAACGTTGCCTACGCGATTCCAAAGGAAGGCGGTGCGCTGTGGTTCGACATGCTGGCGATTCCCAAGGACTCCGCCAACGTCAAACAGGCCCATGCCTTCATCAACTATGTACTCAAGCCTGAAGTGATCGCTCAGGTGAGTGACGCCGTCGGCTACGCCAACCCCAATCCCGGGTCGGACAAACTGATGGAGCAATCGATTCGTAGCAATCAATCGGTGTATCCACCGCAAGCGGTCCTCGACAAGACCTACGTGCAGGTTGAGCAGCCGCCAAAGATTCAACGGTTGATGACCCGCAGCTGGACCAAGGTCAAGTCGGGTAAATAGTGACAAAGGCTCAGACTATCCAAGGTTCGCCTGTATTGGGTGAACTGCAAATTTTGTTGGGAGTTTCGTAAATGGCAGTTGCCTCCGGCGCCTATAAGAAAGCCCTCGAGGGCGACCAGACACCGAAACAGGTGCTGGTCAAAATCGACCGGGTCACGAAGAAGTTCGACGAGACGATTGCCGTGGACGATGTGTCCCTGGAAATCAGGAAAGGCGAGATCTTCGCTTTGCTCGGCGGTTCGGGGTCGGGCAAATCGACCTTGCTGCGCATGCTGGCAGGTTTCGAACGGCCTACGGAGGGGCGCATTTTCCTCGACGGCGTAGACATCACCGAGATGCCGCCGTACGAGCGGCCGATCAACATGATGTTCCAGTCCTACGCCTTGTTCCCGCACATGACCGTGGCGCAGAACATCGCTTTCGGCCTGAAGCAGGACAAGATCCCGGCGGCTGAAGTCGACGCCCGTGTGACCGAAATGCTCAAGCTGGTGCAGATGAGCCAGTACGCCAAGCGCAAGCCGCACCAGCTTTCTGGCGGTCAGCGTCAGCGTGTTGCGCTGGCTCGATCCCTTGCCAAGCGACCGAAGCTGCTGCTGCTCGACGAGCCGATGGGCGCTCTGGACAAAAAACTGCGCTCGCAGATGCAGCTCGAACTGGTGGAAATCATCGAGCGCGTCGGCGTGACCTGCGTCATGGTGACCCACGACCAGGAAGAGGCCATGACCATGGCCGAGCGTATCGCGATCATGCACCTGGGCTGGATCGCCCAGATCGGCAGCCCGATCGACATCTACGAAACCCCGACCAGCCGCCTGGTCTGTGAGTTCATCGGCAACGTCAACATCTTCGAAGGTGAAGTGGTGGACGACGCCGAGGGCCATGCGCTGATTACCTGCAAGGACCTGGACCGCAACATCTACGTCGGCCACGGCATCAGCACCTCGGTGCAAGACAAGTCGGTGACCTACGCGATTCGTCCGGAAAAACTGCTGGTCACGGCAGAAATGCCGACCTGCGAGCACAACTGGTCGAGCGGCAAGGTCCACGACATCGCCTACCTCGGTGGCCACTCGGTGTTCTACGTCGAACTGCCAAGCGGCAAGATCGTGCAGTCGTTCGTGGCCAACGCCGAACGTCGTGGCCAGCGCCCTACCTGGGGCGATCAGGTTTACGTCTGGTGGGAAGACGACAGCGGCGTGGTACTGCGCTCATGAACACGCAAAAACTCACGCGCCGACTCAGTCGAATAATTCCCGCGGGTCGTCATCTGGTCATCGGGGTCCCGTTCCTCTGGCTGTTCATGTTCTTCATGCTGCCGTTCTTCATCGTCCTGAAGATCAGCTTCGCCGAAGCCGACGTGGCCATTCCGCCGTACACCGAGATCTACAGCTACGTCGATCAGAAGGTCCAGCTGCTGCTGAACCTGGGCAACTACACGATGCTGGGCGGCGACGAGTTGTACATCGCTGCCTACCTCGGCTCGTTGAAAATGGCATTTTTCAGCACGCTTCTCTGTTTGCTGATCGGCTACCCGATGGCCTACGCCATCGCCAGCGCCCGTAAAGAAGTGCAGACGGTGCTGGTGCTGCTGATCATGATGCCGACCTGGACCGCCATCCTGATCCGCGTGTATGCGTGGATGGGCATCCTCAGCAACAACGGCCTGCTCAATGGCTTCCTGATGTCGATGGGCTGGATCAACGAGCCGCTGCAGATCCTCAACACCAACCTGGCGGTCTATATCGGCGTGGTTTATTCGTACCTGCCGTTCATGATCCTGCCGCTGTACGCCAACCTGGTGAAGCACGACAACAGTTTGCTGGAAGCCGCTTCGGACCTGGGTTCAAGCAACTTCAACAGCTTCTGGAAGATTACCGTTCCCTTATCGAAAAACGGCATCATCGCCGGCTGCATGCTGGTGTTCATCCCGGTGGTCGGTGAGTTCGTGATCCCGGAACTGCTCGGCGGCCCGGAAACCCTGATGATCGGTAAAGTGCTCTGGCAAGAGTTCTTCAACAACCGTGACTGGCCGGTGGCGTCCGCCCTGGCGGTGGTGATGCTGGCGATCCTGATTGTGCCGATCATTCTGTTCAACCGCAGTCAGGCGAAGGAAATGGAGGGTAAAGAATGAAGCGCTTCCGTTTCTCCAGCCTGATGCTGGTGCTCGGCCTGTTGTTCATCTATGCGCCGATGCTGATCCTGGTGATCTACTCGTTCAACGCCTCGAAACTGGTGACGGTCTGGGGCGGCTGGTCGGTGAAGTGGTACGTCGGCCTGCTGGACAACACCCAACTGATGGGCTCGGTGGTGCGCTCGCTGGAAATCGCCTGCTACACCGCGATTGCCGCCGTAGCGCTGGGCACGCTGGCAGCCTTTGTGCTGACCCGCGTTACCCGCTTCAAGGGTCGCACACTGTTCGGCGGCCTGGTCACCGCGCCGCTGGTGATGCCGGAAGTAATCACCGGTCTGTCGCTGTTGCTGCTGTTCGTGGCGATGGCGCAGATGATCGGCTGGCCACAGGAGCGGGGTCTGGTGACCATCTGGATCGCCCACACCACGTTCTGCGCCGCGTATGTGGCGGTGGTGGTCTCGGCGCGCCTGCGTGAGCTGGACCTGTCCATCGAAGAGGCGGCCATGGACCTCGGTGCGCGGCCGTGGAAGGTGTTCTTCCTGATCACCATCCCGATGATCGCGCCGTCGCTGGCCGCGGGCGGCATGATGTCGTTCGCCCTGTCGCTGGATGACCTGGTGCTGGCGAGCTTCGTCTCCGGCCCGGGTTCCACGACCTTGCCAATGGAAGTGTTCTCGGCCGTGCGTCTGGGCGTGAAGCCCGAGATCAATGCGGTGGCCAGCCTGATTCTGTTGGCCGTTTCGATCGTGACCTTCATGGTCTGGTTCTTCAGCCGCCGTGCTGAGGAAAGCCGCAAACGTGCGATCCAGCAAGCCATCGAAGAGGGCGCAGCGGACTCCTGGAAACAACCGGACGTACGCCGCGCGCAGGCGCCGGAAGCGGCCTAATCCCCCGTCCCTGTGGGAGCGAGCTTGCTCGCGATAGCATCACCTCGGTTTTCTGTTGAACCGAGTTGCCTGCATCGCGAGCAAGCTCGCTCCCACACTAATTCATGCCGCCCATGGGGATCGGCGAATCACTTCGACGAAGTTCATCGGTTTGAACCCCGGTTCCTGATCCACCAGCACATCGGTCTTCACGTTGCCGAAGGTGGTGTGCGGACGATGGCGCAGGCCGTCTGCAAAGGCGCAGATGATGCATTCCTTGAAACCTTCACCCCGTGGATGCGCGTGCACCACCGCTTCACGCTGCACGATCGAAAATGCCGAGTAGTCCACTCCCAACACGTCCATTTCGACGCCAGCGGTCACCAGCGCCACGGTCGGCCGCAGATGTCTGGGGATGCCCGGCGTGGTGTGCAGGGCGATCGATAGCCAGACCTGCTCGATATCGTCATCGCTCAACCCGTACGGCTTGAGGAAGGCTGCGGCAGCGTTTGCCCCGTCGACTTCGAAGCGATCGTCAGCGCTGCGGTGACCTTCCACCAAGCCCAGGTCATGGAACATCGCACCGACGTACAGCAACTCCGGGTCGTAGGTCAGTGCCTGGCGCTCACCGCTCAGGGCACCGAACAGAAACACCCGGCGCGAGTGGTGGTAAAGCAGGTCGGACTCGATGTCGCGAATGTAGTCGGTGGTGGCGCGGGCGAGGGCGCTGTCGGGGATTTTGATGCCGGCGATGCTGCTGCTCATGGTAGTTGCCTCATGGGGAACGCCGTGGCGGCGCTGATGGATCCAGTGTGTTAGTGCCTCCCACAGCGAACAATCGACACGCGGCTGCGATCCCGGCCAATCAACGTGCAATTCGTGCCAGTTCGCTTCTTGGCCATGGATTGGCTAGGGTGGGTGAGCCGTTCATCCGCCAGAGGCCGCTTTGCCCCATGACTAAATCCGTTGCCATCGTGGTGTTTTCTGGCGTCCAGTCGCTGGACGTCACCGGTCCCATGGACGTGTTTTCCGAGGCCAATCGGTTCCTTGCACCGCAGGATCACTATCAACTGCACGTCATCGGCCTAGAACGCGGTGTGATGCCGTGCTCGAACGGCCTGGCGCTGCACGCCCATCGGCATTTCAGCGAGGCGCTGGAAGCTTACGATTTGCTCCTGGTGGCCGGCGGGCCGCAGTTGCCGTTCGAGGATTTCGGCGCGCTGTTTCATGGTTGGCTACGCGAGGCGTGCGCGCGTTCGCAGCGCTTCGGCTCCATTTGCAACGGTGCCTTCGTACTGGCCCGCGCCGGGTTGCTCGAGGGGCGTACGGTGACCACGCACTGGAGCGATGCCGCCGCGCTGGCGGCATTATGTCCGTCGACCCGGGTCGAGGCCGATCGGCTCTACGTCGAGGACGCTGAGCTGTTCACCTCGGCAGGCGTGACGGCGGGGATCGATCTGTCGCTGTACTTGCTCGCCAAGGATCACGGCCCGCAAGTGGCCTTGAGCGTGGCCAAGCGTCTGGTGGTGTTTACCCAGCGCTCCGGTGGGCAATCGCAGTTCAGCCCGTTTCTGACGCCGCATGCTGAAGCAAAATCCCCTGTGGCGATGGTTCAGCATTACGTGTTGACCAACCTGACCGGTGATTTGGGCATTGCCGATCTGGCCGCAGCGGCCAACATGAGTACGCGCAATTTTTCTCGGGTGTTTGCCCGGGAAGCCGGAATCACTCCGGCGGAGTTCGTTGAGCAGGCACGAGTGGACGCCGCCCGGGTGATGCTCGAAGGCTCTCGGGCACCGCTCAAGGCGGTCGCGTATCAATGTGGTTTTCGTGATGCCCAGCACATGCGCAGCGTGTTCAACCGACGGCTGGGCGTGACGCCGCAACAGTTTCGGCTGAATTTTTCGGCGATGGTTTGAGCTGTTCTGTGGCGAGGGAGCTTGCTCCCGCTGGGCCGCGAGCGGCCCCAAAACCTGCAACCGTGCTGTATCAGGTGTACCGCACTCATCGGTTTTTGGAGTGCTGCGCACTCCAGCGGTAGCAAGCTCCCTCGCCACAGGGGGTGATGTCAGCCTTTCAGCATGTCATGTGCTTCAAGTGCTCGCAGCGAGAAGACGTACGCTGCGCCGGCATTCAGCGAAATTGCGGTGGCCAGGGTGGCGGCGATTTCTTCGCGGGTGGCACCGGCCTTGATCGCCGCATCAGTGTGTACACCGATGCAGCCATCGCAACGAGTGGTAATGGCGACGGCGATGGAAATCAACTCGCGGGTCTTGGCGTCGAGCACGTCATTTTCAGCGGCAGCTTCATCCAGCGCCATAAAGGCCTTGACCATTTTCGGGTTGCTCTTGCCCAGTGCGCCGAAGGCTTTCTGGATGGTGGGCAGCAGTTCGGACCAGTTATTGAACATTGCATTCACTCCTGAGCAGGTTGGGATGTACGGCGTGCGACACGTACAGTTTTGACCACTCGGGCGGTTTGCGTTTGCCCGATCCGCTCAGTTGTTGATCCAATCGTCGCAAATGAACTCGATCGATAAACTCATCGCTTTGACCGGCCTGCGTTTATCAAGAAGTTCAAGAAAACAGCGCCGGGAAGATTGTGGCGAAGGGTTTAGATCTGTGTTGTCTGTCGGGGCCTCATCGTCGGAACGCCGCCCGGAGCAAGCTCGCTCCCACATTAGATCTTCAGTGCACACAGTTTTTGTGTACGAAGAAAATCAATTGTGGGAGCGAGCCTTCTCCGGGCGGCGTTCCGACGATGACGGCAGCCCTGCCAACAACAATCTCGATCTACTGCGCCACCCGCGCCGGCAACAGCTTCAAGGTGCTGCGGGTATTGGCCGTGACTTCTTCCTCGTTGAAATGCGCCTCCTGGTAGACGCCTTCGATATAGGCTTCGGCCTGGTCATCGTAGTGTGAATCGAATGGCACGCCGCTTTGGCCGACCGGGTTGATGGTCAGGCCGTGCGCCGGGTCGGCGAAGTCGATGATCCGGCGGGTCGACGGGCCGTAAGTCACGGGCCATGGCGCCGGGCCGATTTTTGCCGAGAGGTTGTTCGGCACTTCGTGGCTGCCGGGGGCCTCGAACGGGCCGACGTTGAAGATTCGATCCAGCGGCTTTTGCATGCCCAGCGGATGGCCGTGGGTCAGGGTATGGGCATCGCCCCATAGCCATTGCGCCGGGTCAGGGCCGAGGGTGGTTTTCAGGTGGGCGATACTCGCCTGCCACGCAGCCTTGACGATGTCGGCGCGGGTTTCCTTGCCGAGTGTGTTGCGGTTGTCCCACCACGGCGAGTTCGCGGAGGCAGCCAGCCGAGGCAGTGCGGCATCGATCACGCGGGTCGAGAGCAAGGTCTCGAAAAAGCTGTCGCCGAGTTCGTCGTGCAGTGCGCCATCGACGAGGTTGAACAGGAACTGGTTGAACAGCGTGGCGCTGGTGGAGTTCACCGGGTAATCGCCTTTCCACTTGGCCAGTTGCTCCACCAGTTGCAGCTCTTGCGGGTCGCTGACCACTTCACGCAGTACCGGCAACAGCGGGGCCAACAGGCGAGGGCCGTAGTCGGTGGTGGTGCCCAATTGCAGTTTCTGGCTGGCGTCGATGTTCCACTTCACGCTCTTGTCGCTGAGCTGGCGATTGAGCTGCTGACCGCGATCCGGCAGGTTGTAGTAGCCAGGGATCTCCATGCCTGTCGGCGAAACCGGCTGGAAGTTGGCCGAGACGATGTAGCCGCGTGCCGGGTTTTCTTCCTGCGGGTTGGCGCTGAAGGGGTAGAAACCTTCCTTGTCAGCCTGATTAGTGCTGCCGTCGAGTATGAACCACGGTTTGACCCCGGCCGGGCGCTTGGGCAGTTGTGCCGCCGCCCACCAGCCAATGTCACCCTTGGCATCGGCCCAGACGATATTCAGCCCCGGCGCATGAACCTTGGCCGCCGCCGCGCGGGCCTTGGCCAGGGTGTCGGCACGATTGAGCTGGTAGAAGCCTTCGAGGATCGGGTTCTGGGTTTCGAGGAACGCCCACCACATGGCGATCGGCGTCTTGCCGGCGCTGGCACCGAGCACGTCGTTGATGATCGGGCCATGGGGCGATTGACGCAGGATCAGCGTGACCGCCGCCTGGCCCTTCACGGCAATCTGCTGCTCGGTGTTGACCATGTCGACCCACTTGCCGTGATACCAGACCTGGTTGGCGTTGTCCGGATTGACCTTCTCGGCGATCAGGTCGAGGTCGTCGTTCTGGAACATGGTCAGGCTCCAGCCGAAGTCCAGGTTGTGGCCGAGGAAGGCAAAAGGCACCAGGACCTGATGGTGCCCGTAGAGCTCGAAACCCGGCGCCGAGAGTTGCGCTTCGTACCACACCGACGGCGTCGAAAAACGAATGTGCGGATCACCGGCCAGCAGCGGTTTGCCGCTTTGGGTGCGCGAGCCGGAAACCACCCAGGCGTTACTGCCCTCGAACTGTGGCAGGCCGTTGTCGGCCAACGCTTGCTCACTCAGGCGCGCAATGGCGTTGAGGTCTTTCCAGTCAGCGGCGGAGAGCACCGGGGCTTTGCTGGACTGACGTTTGGCCAGCACGCCTTTGGGCTGCCAATCGAGATCGAAGATATTCAGGTAATCGCTGCCCAGTTGATCGCGCACATAGGTCAGCAATGGTTCGGTGCGAAACGCCGCGGCAAAGCTGTAGGCCATGTAGCCGGCGACGCTGACGGTGTCCTCGGCGGTGAACGCGCGTTTGCGGATGCCCAGCACGTCGAATTCTATCGGCGCTGCGTGGGTGTCCTGATACTGGTTGATCCCGTCCAGATAGGCTTGCAGGGCCTTCCACGCCGCAGACTGGCGGTCGAGTGCGGCCACGTAGCTTTCGGCGCGCTCGCGGATGCGCAGGCTGCGGAACAGTTTGTCGGTGTCGATCAGTTTCGGCCCGAGGACTTCGGCCAACTCGCCACGGGCCAGGCGGCGCATGGCTTCCATCTGGAACAGCCGGTCCTGGGCATGCACGTAACCGAGGGCGCGATAGAGGTCGGTTTCGTTTTCGGCGCGAATATGCGGCACGCCGCGTTCATCGTAGCGCACCGTCACCGAGCCTTGCAGGCGTTGTAATTCCACCTGGCCCTGACGCGTCGGTTGCTTGCTGTACACATACCAGCCACCGCCAGCCGCGAGGACGACGAGTAGCAGGGCCAGCAGGGTCAGAACGCGTTTCATGGTGACTCCTTGTTCTTCGGGGTTGTCGCCAGCCTGGGGCGTCAACATTTAGCACAGACCTCGTGCGTCGGGCATTACCTTCCTCGAAAAGTCCGGAATGCCTTAGTGAGGTTCATCCGTCTTCGCCCATGGACAGTAGCAGCCCACCGCGAGGGTATGCGTGGCGCTCACCGGGCGGTCTTCGCTCAGTGCCTGCAGGATCGGTTCGATAAAGCTGTTGCTGGAGTTGCAGGTCAGGCCTTCGCTGTAGGGCCCGAAATACGCCAGTTTGCCGCTGCGGTCCCAGATCGCGACCGCCGGGCTTGCGGGGATTTGTTCGGAGCCTGGGAGGGTGTCGAGGGGTTTCAGGTGGCTCAAGGTACCGGGTAACTGACCCTGGCTGCCGGGCTTTTGAACGGCATAGAACTCAACGCCTTGCGGCACAAAGTGCTCAAGCAGTTCGGCCAGGTGCTGTTGATTGCCGACGTTGCACGGGCAGGCCGGGTCCCAGAAGTGCACGACCCGAATCGCACCGGGGCCTGCCAGATTGGCGGGAAGGCTCAGCGGATCGCCGGAAAACAACGCCGTGTGCGAGCTGAATGCTCGCAGGTAGCGTCCCTGAAACCAGTCATAGGCGGCCCACAGTGCGCCGGCACACACAAGGGCGAGCAGACTGGCAAGCAGTGTCGTGCGGTAGTGCGGACGCATACGGAACCATCCTCGAAGGTCGCGTAGCTTGCCATGCTTGCCGCGACAGATGAATATCGCAGGCCCATAAAGTCTGTTTTGCGCTCCGCGCTTTGCCTGGAAACCCGTGATGCCTGCCACCTTCAACCCCGATCATCTGCGTGCCAGCCTGCGGCCCTTGGCCGAGGCGCAGCCGTTGTCGGATGAAGCTCAGGCCTATCAGCATTTCTATGGGCTGGATTTCCCGCAGCGCAGCGTGCCGGTCAAACGCGGGCTCGGCAGTTTCAAGGTCGGTGACTATCAGTTGGTCAGCCAGGTCTGGTGGCCGCAGCGGGCGGTGGCGACGATGTTCCTGTTCCACGGTTTCTACGATCACATGGGCCTGTATCGGCATGTGATCGAATGGGCGCTGGATCAGGAGTTCGTGGTGATCGCCTGTGATTTGCCGGGGCATGGGTTGTCCAGTGGCGAGCGCGCGAGCATCGAGGATTTCGCCGAGTATCAGGTGGCGCTGCAAGGGCTGTTCGCTGAGGCGCGGTCGCTGGACCTGCCGCAACCGTGGCACTTGTGCGGGCAGAGTACGGGCGGTGCGATTGTCATCGATCACGTGTTGAACGCTGGCGCGGACAGTCCTGCGCAAGGGCAGGTGATACTGCTTGCGCCGCTGGTTCGGCCGCGCTCCTGGGGCTGGTCGCACTTCAGCTATTACCTGATGAAGCCTTTCGTCAAAGGCATCGCCCGGCGCTTCAGCGAGAACACCAACGACCCGGCGTTCTTGCCATTCCTGCAAGCCGATCCGCTACAGCCGCTGCGTTTGCCGAGCGTGTGGGTCGGGGCGCTGGCGCGGTGGATCAAGCGCATTGAAGCGGCTCCGCGCAGCAGCCGTCGGCCACTGATCGTCCAGGGGCAGGCGGACATGACGGTGGATTGGGAGCACAACCTTGAAGTGCTGGGGAGCAAGTTCGACCGGCCGCAGGTGTTGAAACTGCCCGAGGCCCGCCATCATCTGGCGAATGAAATCCCGGCGTTGCGCCAGGAGTATTTCGGGTTTTTGACCAAGCGGATCAAAGGGCGAAATCTCTAGCGACTGTTATGACGCCATCGCGAGCAAGCTCGCTCCCACATTGGTTTTATGTCGTTCACAAATCCAGTGTGGGGCGAGCCTGCTCCGGGCGGCGTTCCGACGATGGCGATCTTCCAGACGCAGAAGCTTACTGGCTGAGGCTCGACGTGCTTTGCCCCACCGCCAACCCCGCTCGAATCGCTGCCAACGCCGCCCGGTAATAGGCCTTGCCTTCAGCGGATTCGGCAAACGTGGCGAATTCCTCCAGTTCGTCATCCGACAGGTCGCGATAGACATACAGCAACGTGTTGTTCAAGTCGGAGCCGATCTGATCCATCAAGCGCTTACGCTGGCCATCCAGCATGCCTTGGGCCTGAGCGCCGCCGAGCAGGCCGGGGATCATCTGGCTCAGGCTGTCGGCCGCTACGCCGGCAATCGCCAGACTGACTTCGGCACCGGCTTCGCGTGCCGGCAGTGCCTGGGCCAAATGGCCAATGATCAACTGCCGGGCGTCACTGGCTTCGATTTTCGGCAGGCCTTTGGCGTTCTTCGCCAGCTGGTCGCGGCGGGTCGCCAACAGTTCGGCGGCGATGATCTTGCGCCCCAGTGGCGACTGGAAAAACGCCAGTGCAGGTTTCGGGTCTGCGAGGTTCTTGCGCAGTTGCGCTTCGGCTCGACGGTCCATGGCCTGCGGGGCAAAGCGCTGGTTGCTGTTACTGACCAGCGCTTGAAACACCGCGGGCGGCAGGCTGCTTTGGTAACGTTGCTGGGCGGCAGTGAGGGCATCGTTAAAGTGCGCGCGTTGGTCTGGCCAACCGGCGACCTTGTACAACTGGTCGTGGCTGTCTGCCCAGGCGGGCAAAGTGCAGAGCATCAACAGTGAAAAAAACAAACGTCGCATAAGGACTCCTGTCGGCAGGCGACTATTCTCCGGGGGCGGCCGCAGGTTGTCGAGAATTCGTATCAGGCTCGTCAGCTTATCCGACGATCCTCCGCTACACGGCTCTGTCGGATTTCCTGGCGCAGGAATACTATGCGCGCCATGCAAATACCCTCTGATCACCCGCTGCTGTTACGTATCGTCGACGACCTGGCTACACACGGCTGGTCGCAGCAGAATATTTTCCTGCCTCAGGGTCTGACCCTGAAACTGGCGGCTGAGTGCCGTAAACGTGCAGCCGAGGGCGAACTGGCGCCAGCGGCAGTGGGGCGCGGGCCTTTCTCGGAGATTCGCGAAGGCATTCGTGGCGACCATATTCAGTGGCTTGAGCCCGGGCAAGACGAGGCCTGCGACAGCTACCTGGGGTTGATGGACAGCCTGCGCGAGGCGCTGAACCGTGGGTTGTTTCTTGGGCTTGAGGATTTCGAGAGCCATTTCGCGCTGTATCCACCGGGCGCGTTCTACCGCAAGCACGTCGACCGCTTTCGCGACGACGACCGGCGCATGGTGTCGGCGGTCATCTACCTCAATGACGCGTGGCTGCCGGAGCATGGCGGCCAGTTGCGTATGTACCTGGAGGAAGGCAGAGAGCACGATGTGGTGCCCGCCGGTGGTTGTCTGGTGGTGTTCCTGTCGGGTGAAGTGCCTCATGAAGTCCTGCCCGCGACCCGCGAGCGCCTGTCATTGACGGGCTGGTTTCGTCGGCGCGGCAACGAGCCATTCTGATCATGCAGAAAATTCTGGTGAGTCGTTGTCTGCTGGGCCACCGCGTGCGTTACGACGGCGGGGCCAGCGGGCCGTTCAATCAGCTGGAACAGTGGATCGCCGAAGGTCGGGTGATCCCCTTGTGCCCGGAAGTCGCCGGCGGTTTGCCAACACCACGGGCTGCGGCCGAGATTCCGGGTGGGCAGGGCGGCCAGGTGCTCGATGGTACTGCACGGGTGATAACAACCGAGGGCGAGGACGTCAGCGCCGAGTTTCTCTCCGGTGCCCATCAGGCGCTGGAACTGGTCCGCAAACACGCGATCCGCATCGCCGTGCTCAAGGCCAATAGCCCGTCCTGCGGCAATCGGTTGACCTATGACGGGACTTTCAGCGGGGTCAAAGTCAGCGGCGAGGGTGTCACCGCAGCCTTGCTGACCCGCCATGGGGTGCAAGTGTTCAGTGAGTTGGAGTTGGCCGAGGCTGCGGCCGCGTTGGCCCAACTCATCCAACAGTCTTCACATAACTAATGTGGGAAGAGCCGGGCGACGTTCGTCTGCTCGCGATAGCGGCCTGACAGCCAACATCATTGTTGAATGAAATGGCCTCATCGCGAGCAGGCTCGCTCCCACATTGGATCTGCGTCGGATTACGGTTTCGGCGGTTGGCTCGCGTCCATGCCGAACCATTTCTCCGACAGCGTCATCAATCGGCCGTCCGCCTTGATCCGTTGCAGGGCCCGGTCAAGGCTGGCCTGGAATGCCGGGTTACCTTTCTGAAACGGAATCGCCAGGCCCAGGGTCGGACCGACCTTGGCACCTTCTTTTACCGGTAGACGACTGTCGCGAATGGCGTAGGGGATCAGCAAGCGATCGCTGATGGCTGCGTCAATCTGTTTGTCTGCCACATCCTTGAGCGGTTGCTGCGCGTCGGGATAGCTGCGCAGGTCAATACCTTCAACACCGCGTGCCTGTTCGACGAACTGACTGCCTTGCGCCACGCCCAGGGCCTGGCCCTTGAGCGCCAATAAAGTGCTGAGCGGGCGTTGTTCTTCCTGGCGCACGATCAATTGTGCGCTTGAATAACTATAAGGTTCGCTGAAGTCGAAACGATCCTTGAGCTCCGGAGTCAGTGCTATGTGGTTGATGGCGACGTCGTACTTGCCGCTCTCGACCCCCGGCAACAGATCGGTCGAATCGGTGACAACGAAGTCGGCGCGCACATCCAGTTCGTTGGCCAGCAGTTGGCCCAGTTCGACTTCGAAGCCGCTGAGCTTGCCGTCTTCCTTGAAGTTGAACGGTGGTGTGTTGGCTTCAAGCGCAATGCGCAACTCGCCACGGTCGTTTACATCGTCGATCAGTTCGGCATGAGCAAAAGGGCTCACAAGGGGCAGCAACAGTATCAGGCCAGGCAGAAAGCGCATGGTCACTCCTTGAATTCGTTATGTGCGACGCGCTGTTTCGGTGCGCTTTGCTATGGTGTTGAGGTGCTTCGACAACGAATCGCCACGAAGTTGTCACAACCGTAAAGATTAAGTTCAAAACTGGAGAAAAGAATGAAAACCTTTATGTCACGTGCAGTTCTCGCCGGTCTGATGCTCAGCGCTTCGATGCTGGCGAGCGCCGCGGACGTCCCCCGCACCAAGGCCCCTGCGGGTGCGAAGGTGTATATCGTCTCTCCGGCGGACGGTGCAACCGTGGACAAGACCTTCAAGGTCCGATTCGCTGTTGAAAAAATTGCCCTGGCGCCGGCCGGCGATCAGACACCGCATACCGGGCACCACCACCTGCTGATTGACGTCAACCAGTTGCCAGCCGAGAACATGCCGATCCCGGCGGACGCCAACCACCTGCATTTCGGCAAGGCCCAGACCGAAACCGATGTGACCCTGACGCCGGGCAAGCACACCTTGCAACTGGAGTTGGGCGACAAGAACCACGTGCCGTTCGATCCGCCGATTCTCTCGAAAAAAATCACCGTGACGGTAAAGTAAGTTTTTTCCAGGCATGAAAAAGGGAGACCCGAGGGTCTCCCTTTTTATTGACGCTTGAGCGTTAGAACAACACGCGGCAACGGATGGTGCCGTTGATGTGTTGCAGCTTCTCCTGCGCCAGGTCCGAGTATTCGGCGTCGACGTCGATCACGACGTAGCCGACTTTCTCGTTGGTCTGCAGGAACTGACCGGAAATGTTGATACCGTTTTCGGCGAAGACCTTGTTGATCTCGCTGAGTACACCCGGAATGTTCTGGTGAATGTGCAGCAGACGGTGCTTGCCAGGGTGAGCCGGCAGGGCCACTTCCGGGAAGTTGACCGAGGACACCGACGTACCGTTGTCGCTGTACTTGACCAGTTTTTCAGCGACTTCCAGGCCGATGTTGGCTTGCGCTTCAGCGGTGGAGCCGCCGATGTGCGGGGTCAGGATCACATTGTCCAGGCCACGCAGCGGGCTTTCGAACTCTTCGTCGTTGGAGCGTGGCTCCACCGGGAATACGTCGATGGCCGCGCCGATCAGGTGCTTGTCCTTGATCGCGTCCGCCAGGGCGTCCAGTTCGACCACGGTGCCGCGAGCGGCGTTGATCAGGATGCCGCCTTTCTTGATGGCGCGGATTTCCTTCTCGCCGATCATCCACTGGGTAGCAGCCGTTTCCGGAACGTGCAGGGTCACGATGTCGGACATCGCCAGCAGCTCGTGCAGGTTGCCGACCTGAGTGGCGTTGCCCAGAGGCAGCTTGGTCACGGTGTCGTAGAAGTACACCTGCATGCCCAGGCCTTCAGCCAGGACCGACAGTTGAGTACCGATCGAGCCATAACCGACGATACCCAGCTTCTTGCCGCGGATTTCGAAGGAGTTGGCCGCGCTCTTGATCCAGCCGCCACGGTGGCAGGAAGCGTTCTTCTCAGGGATGCCGCGCAGCAACAGGATCGCTTCAGCCAGCACCAGCTCGGCTACCGAACGGGTGTTGGAGTACGGTGCGTTGAAGACAGCGATGCCGCGTTCGCGAGCAGCGTTGAGGTCGACCTGGTTGGTGCCGATGCAGAAACAGCCAACAGCTACCAGTTTCTTCGCGTGATCGAAGATTTCTTCAGTCAGTTGAGTGCGGGAGCGAATGCCGATGAAGTGCGCATCAGCGATCTTTTCCTTCAGCTGGGCTTCCGGCAGAGAACCTGTCAGGTACTCGATGCTGGTGTAGCCCGCCGCCTTGAGGACGTCGACAGCCGATTGGTGGACGCCTTCGAGAAGAAGGAACTTGATCTTGCTCTTATCGAGAGAAGTCTTGCTCATCTGCGTAAACCTGTGTCCCGGAGAAAAATGGCAGGGAAGTGGCCAGCAGACGCTGACCCGAGCGGCAGGAACGCCGTCGCCGCAGAACAGCCTTTGGGCACTATCCTGCGGGGGCGGTATGCTAGCATATGCACCCCGCAAACACTCATTCCTGCGACGTGAAGCGTGCTCAGGATGACCATGAATTGTTCGAGAGTTCTGTCGATGACCAATCCCGCCCTGATTGAAGAGCTGAAGACCCTGGTTGAGCCTGGCAAGGTGCTGACCGATGCCGACTCCCTGAATGCTTACGGTAAGGATTGGACCAAGCATTTCGCCCCGGCCCCGACGGCCATCGTATTCCCCAAGACCACCGAGCAGGTCCAGGCCATCGTCCGTTGGGCGAATGAGCACAAGATTGCGCTGGTGCCGTCGGGCGGACGCACCGGGCTGTCCGCTGCTGCCGTGGCGGCGAATGGCGAAGTGGTGGTTTCCTTCGACTATATGAACCAGATCCTCGACGTGAACCTGACCGACCGCACTGCGACTTGCCAGCCGGGTGTCGTCACTGAACAACTGCAAAACCGCGCCGAAGAGCACGGTTTGTACTATCCGGTGGACTTCGCTTCCGCCGGTTCCAGCCAGATTGGCGGCAATATCGGCACCAATGCCGGCGGGATCAAGGTTATTCGCTACGGCATGACCCGTAACTGGGTTGCCGGCATGAAAGTCGTGACCGGCAAGGGCGACCTGCTGGAACTGAACCGCGACCTGATCAAGAACGCCACCGGTTACGATCTTCGTCAGCTGTTCATCGGCGCCGAAGGCACCTTGGGTTTTGTGGTCGAAGCGACTATGCGCCTTGATCGCGCCCCGAAAAACCTCACCGCGATGGTCCTCGGCACCGCCGATTTCGACTCGATCATGCCGGTGCTGCACGCGTTTCAGAGCAAGCTCGACCTGACTGCGTTTGAATTCTTCTCCGACAAGGCCCTGGCCAAAGTCCTCGCGCGCGGCGACGTGCCGGCGCCGTTCGAATCCGATTGCCCGTTCTACGCGCTGCTGGAATTCGAAGCGACCACCGAGGAAGTAGCCAACCATGCGCTGGAAACTTTCGAACACTGTGTTGAAGAGGGCTGGGTGCTCGATGGCGTGATGAGCCAGAGCGAATCCCAGTTGCAAAACCTCTGGAAGCTGCGCGAATACATCTCCGAGACCATTTCCCACTGGACGCCGTACAAGAACGACATTTCGGTCACTGTGTCGAAAGTGCCGGCATTCCTGAAGGAAATCGACGCGATCGTCGGCGAACACTATCCGGATTTCGAAATCGTCTGGTTCGGCCACATCGGCGACGGCAACCTGCACTTGAACATCCTCAAGCCAGAGAACCTCAGCAAGGACGAGTTCTTCGCCAAGTGCGCGACCGTCAACAAGTGGGTGTTCGAAACCGTCGAGAAGTACAACGGCTCGATCTCGGCCGAGCACGGCGTGGGCATGACCAAGCGGGATTACTTGACCTACAGCCGTTCCCCGGTTGAGATCGAGTACATGAAAGCGGTCAAGGCGGTGTTCGACCCGAATGGCATCATGAACCCGGGCAAAATCTTCGCTGTTTGAAGCCGCTGTACCTGATGAATCAATAAGGCAGGAGTCGGTAATGAGCTATCAGCACCAGTATGTCGACGGTACACGTATTCATTTCCCGGTCGGGAAAGTGGTGTGCATCGGGCGTAACTACGCCGAACACGCCAAGGAACTGGATAATCCGGTGCCGACCGAGCCGCTGTTGTTCATCAAGCCGGGCAGTTGCGTGGTGCCGCTGGAAGGTGGTTTTGCGATTCCGACCGAGCGTGGCTCGGTCCACTACGAGGCGGAAATCGCCGTGTTGATCGGCAAGCCGTTGTCGACCAAGCCAAGTCGCGAAGAAGTGCTGGACGCGATCTCCGGGTTTGCACCGGGGCTGGACCTGACCTTGCGCGACAAGCAGGCCGAGCTGAAATCCAAAGGCCTGCCCTGGGAAATCTCCAAGTCGTTCGACGGCGCCTGCGTGCTGGCGCCATTCGTGGTCAGCAGCACCTTCCCGGACCTGACCGACATCGGTATCCGCCTGACCATCAACGGTGAAGTTCGCCAGGACGGCAACAGCAGCTTGATGCTCAACCCGATCGTGCCAATGATCCAGCACATGGCAGGCTGCTTCTCGCTGCAAGCCGGTGACGTGATCATGACCGGCACTCCGGCTGGCGTCGGTCCGTTGAATGTTGGCGATGAACTGGTACTGGAATTGCCGGGCGCCGGCAGCTTCAAGAGCAGTGTTCGCTAAACCGCAAAACCGAGTCCTGATCGTGCTCTTCGCTGCAGTCGTGGCGTTGGGCGCGGCCGGGCAGCATTATCGTTTGTTCGAGCGCAGCTGGTTCGACCTGCAGGCCTGGTTGCACCCGGCCGACGGCCAGTCCATGGCACTCAACGATTACCAGGTGGTTGTCGAGGCGAAGGTCATTGACGGGCTGAGTGCTGACGTTTCGGCGCTGACGTTTGATCCGGTGCGCCATAGCCTGTTCACCGTGACCAATAAAAACTCCGAACTGCTCGAACTGTCTCTCGATGGGCGAATCCTGCGTCGCGTGACGCTGATCGGGTTTGGCGATCCGGAAGCGGTAGAGTTCATCAGTGCTGATACCTATGTGATCGCCGATGAATATCAGCAGCGCCTGATCAAGATTCACCTGACGGATGAAACGGAGTTTCTCGACGCTGCGGATTCCGAGCAGATGACTCTTGGTGTGCACATGAGCAGCAATAAGGGCTTTGAAGGCCTGGCCTACGATTCGGTAGGCAAGCGGCTGTTCGTCGCCAAGGAACGCGACCCGATGCTGATCTACGAGGTGCAGGGCTTCCCGCATTACAATCCGGAGAAATCCTACGCGGTGCATGTGGTCAATAACCCCAAGCGCGATGCCGGGCTGTTCGTGCGCGACCTGTCGAGCCTGCAATATGACAAGCGTAGCGGCCATTTACTGGCGCTGTCGGATGAGTCGCATCTGGTGCTGGAACTGGATATCGACGGTCGGCCGTTAAGCACGATGTCGCTGGACAAGGGGCGTCAGGGTTTGCAAAAGACGGTGCCGCAAGCGGAGGGGATCGCCATGGATGACAGCGGCACGCTGTACCTGGTCAGCGAACCCAACCTGTTTTACGTCTTCAAGAAACCACCACAACCCTGATCAACCCCGCAAAACCAATGTTGGAGCGAGCCTGCTCGCGATAGCGGTCGGTTATTCAACATCGATGTTGAATGTGCCGGACTAATCGCGAGCAGGCTCGCTCCCACAGGTTTTGTGTTCGCCTTACTTGGCGTGCAGGGTCTTCACGCCTTCGCTCGTGCCCAGCAGTAGCACGTCTGCCGGACGGGCGGCGAACAGGCCGTTGGTGACCACGCCGACGATGGCGTTGATTTGAGTCTCGAGCTCGACCGGGTTGGTGATCTGCATGTTGAACACGTCGAGGATGATGTTGCCGTTGTCGGTCAACACACCTTCACGGTAAACCGGATCGCCACCCAGTTTTACCAGCTCGCGGGCCACGTGGCTGCGGGCCATCGGAATCACTTCGACCGGCAGTGGGAAGGTGCCCAGGACCGGCACCAGTTTGCTGGCGTCGGCGATGCAGATGAATGTCTTGGCCACGGCTGCAACGATCTTCTCGCGGGTCAGGGCTGCGCCACCGCCCTTGATCAGGTTCAGGTGCTCATCGCTTTCGTCGGCGCCATCGACATAGAACTCCAGGTCGCTGACGGTGTTGAGCTCATACACCGGAATCCCGTGGCCCTTGAGGCGCGCGGCGGTGGCTTCGGAGCTGGCAACCGCGCCGTCGAATGCGCCCTTGTGCTGGGCCAGTGCGTCGATGAAGCAGTTGGCGGTGGAGCCGGTGCCGACCCCGACGATGCTCTTGTCGTCGAGTTTTGGAAGGATGAAGTCGACTGCGGCCTGAGCCACTGCCTGTTTGAGTTGATCCTGGGTCATGCGGGCTCCGAAAGCGGGCAAGGGAACTGAAGGTCGGCATTATAGGCTGCGAGGCAGGGAAGGTCATTGTCCGATTGGCCAATGAGTATGTATGGCATGCCGGGGAGGCTTCTGTGGCGAGGGAGCTTGCTCCCGCTCGGCTGCGCAGCAGTCGTAGAATCCGAGTCCCGATTTTTTCAGGTTCAACAACTCAACCTTGTTGCGACCGCTTCGCGCTCGAGCGGGAGCAAGCTCCCTCGCCACAAAAGCACTGTAATACCTCTGGATTCGTGTGGTCGCACGGGCAAAAGCCGGGTTAGACTCCTTGGCCCTGCCCAACCCGCTCAGTGATGCTTTCCGATGCTCGAACAGTACGTCAAAAAGATCCTCACCTCGCGCGTTTATGACGTTGCCGTAGAAACCCCATTGCAGACTGCTCGCCAGCTCTCCGAGCGGCTGGGCAACAAGATCTGGCTCAAGCGCGAAGACTTGCAGCCGGTGTTCTCGTTCAAGATTCGCGGCGCTTACAACAAGCTGACCCAATTGAGCGATGAAGAGCGCGCCCGTGGCGTGGTCACCGCCTCGGCAGGTAACCATGCGCAGGGCCTGGCGCTCGCGGCCAAGGTGTTGGGCGTGAAAGCGACCATCGTCATGCCCAAGACCACCCCCGAGATCAAGGTCGAAGGCGTGCGCTCACGCGGTGGCAAAGTGGTGCTGCACGGTGATTCCTTCCCGGAAGCCCTGGCCTACTCGCTGAAACTGGTCGACGAAAAGGGCTACGTCTACATCCATCCTTACGATGATCCGCACACCATTGCCGGGCAGGGCACTGTGGCGATGGAGATTCTGCGCCAGCACCCGGGTCCGATTGATGCGATTTTCGTCCCGGTGGGCGGTGGCGGCCTGATCGCCGGGATCGCCGCGTACGTGAAGTACCTGCGGCCCGAGATCAAGATCATCGGTGTCGAGCCGGACGACTCCAACTGCCTGCAGGCGGCCATGGCGGCCGGTGAGCGCGTGGTTCTGCCGACCGTCGGGCTCTTTGCCGATGGCGTGGCAGTGGCGCAGATCGGCCAGCACACCTTCGACATCTGCAAGGATTACGTCGATGAAGTGATCACCGTCAGCACTGACGAGATCTGTGCAGCAATCAAGGATATCTACGACGATACCCGCTCGATCACCGAGCCTGCCGGCGCCTTGGGCGTAGCCGGGATCAAGAAGTACGTCGAGTTGCGCGGTGTAACCGGGCAGACCCTGGTGGCCATTGACTCTGGCGCCAACGTCAACTTCGACCGCCTGCGCCACGTCGCCGAGCGCGCCGAGCTGGGTGAAGGCCGCGAAGCGATCATCGCCGTGACGATCCCGGAGAAACCGGGCAGCTTCAAGGCGTTCTGCGAAGCCATCGGCAAACGCCAGATCACCGAATTCAACTACCGCTATAACACCGGCAGCGAAGCGCACATCTTTGTCGGCGTGCAGACGCACCCGGAAAACGATCCACGCAGTGCGCTGCTCGCCAGTCTGACCGAGCAGGGCTTCCCGGTGCTCGACCTGACCGACAACGAACTGGCCAAGTTGCACATTCGCCACATGGTCGGCGGTCGTGCGGCGCAGGTCGTCGATGAAGTGGTGTTGCGCTTCGAGTTCCCGGAGCGTCCGGGAGCGTTGTTCAACTTCCTCAACAAGCTCGGCGGGCGCTGGAACATCTCGATGTTCCACTACCGTAACCACGGCGCGGCCGATGGTCGGGTGGTCGCCGGTCTGCAAGTGCCGCATGAAGAGCGTCATCTGGTGCCGGCGGCGCTGGCGGAAATCGGTTACCCGTATTGGGATGAAAGCGACAACCCGGCGTATAAGCTGTTCCTCGGCTGAGCGTCTACGCTGATGGCCAGTCCATAAGGAAATCGAACAATGGAAACGTTAACCGCCCTTAAAGTTGCGCATGTCCTGGCAACGGTGTTGTTGCTGGTCGGTGCGCTGGGCTTGGCGATCTGGGTCTGGCGCACGCGTCGTAACGGTGACGCGACGGCGCACGCGCGCACCTTGCAGCGCCCATGGGTGTTTGTCTGGCTGGTGATGGGCCTGGCGTTGCTGAGCATGCCGTTCACCGGATGGTGGATGGTGCACCTGGTGGGCTGGCCGCTGGGGCAGATGTGGATTCTGGCGTCCAGCGTGATCTACACCGTGGGTGCGCTGGCGATGTTCTGGCTGCTGGTGCGGCTTAACAAGCTGCGCACTGCGCCGGGTGGCAATGGCAAGTTTACGTTTGCCTTGGCGGTGTTCAGTTTTGTCTGTTTTATCGCGATTGCCGGGTTGATGGGTGCCAAGCCGGTTTAAGGGCTTAGGACTGAGTCGACCCCATCGCGAGCAGGCTCGCTCCCACACTGGATCTGTGATCGACGCACATTCAATGTGGGAGCGAGCCTGCTCCGGGCGGCGTTCCGACGATGGCGATTTCAGTCGCGCAACGACATGATCGGCCAGCCACGTTTCTGTGCCTCGGCCCGCAAGTTCGGGTCCGGGTCCACGGCTACCGGGTTTGCCACTTCCTCCAGAAGTGCCAGGTCATTCATCGAATCGCTATAGAAATAGCTGTCTTCGAGCGACATGCCGGTCTCTTCCAGCCAACGATTCAGGCGCGTCACCTTGCCTTCACGGTAGCACGGCACGTCGGTGCTGCGTCCGGTGTAGCGGCCGTCGACCATTTCGCATTCGGTGGCAATCAGGGTTTCGACGCCCAGGCGCTGGGCAATCGGACCTGTGACAAAACGATTGGTGGCGGTGATGATCACCAGTTTGTCACCGGCATCCCGGTGCTTGGCCAGTAACTCGAGTCCCTTGGACAACACGAGCGGCTCGATGCAGTCGCGCATGTAGTCGCGGTGCCATTCGTCCAGCAGGGTCATCTCGGTCCGACCGAGGATTTCCAGGCAAAAATTCAGGTACTCGGCCTGGTCCAGCTTGCCGGCCAGGTAGTCCTGGTAGAACTCATCGTTGCGCGTTTTGTAGGCGACGGCGTCGAGCAAGCCGCGTTCGCACAGGTAATCGCCCCATGCGTGATCGCTGTCGCCACCCAAAAGTGTGTTGTCCAAGTCGAATAAAGCCAGACGCATTTGCAGTTACTCGCTGAAAAGTCTGTAAAAAGGCCTCCAGAATACGGTCTTTTCACAAGAGTGCACATAAGGTAGGAAGCTTCGTTGCCGCCTTCACGACCTTTGTGGAACAATGCGACGACATGCGTTTGCGAGGTTGTTGCCGTGATCGACCCCGATGGTTTCCGACCCAATGTCGGGATCATTCTCACGAATGATGCCGGCCAGGTGCTATGGGCTCGCCGTATCAATCAAGATGCCTGGCAGTTTCCTCAAGGTGGTATCAACCCTCAGGAGACGCCCGAAGACGCCTTGTACCGCGAGTTGAACGAAGAAGTGGGGCTGGAGCGTGAAGATGTTGAAATTCTCGCCTGCACCCGGGGCTGGTTGCGCTATCGTTTGCCGCAACGCCTGGTCAGAACGCACAGTCAACCGCTGTGCATCGGCCAGAAACAGAAGTGGTTTCTCCTGCGCCTGATCTCTAACGAGCAGCGGGTGCGGATGGATTTGACCGGTAAACCGGAGTTCGATGGCTGGCGCTGGGTCAGTTATTGGTATCCGTTGGGCCAGGTGGTGACATTCAAGCGCGAGGTTTATCGCCGCGCTCTCAAAGAGCTTGCCCCGCGCCTTTTAGCGCGCGACTGACGACGGAGTTCGACCCCGAGCCATGCTCAATACGCTGCGCAAGATCGTCCAGGAAGTTAACTCCGCCAAGGATCTCAAGGCGGCGTTGGGGATTATTGTGTTGCGCGTCAAAGAGGCCATGGGCAGCCAGGTCTGCTCGGTCTACCTGCTCGACCCCGAAACCAACCGCTTCGTGCTGATGGCCACCGAGGGCTTGAACAAGCGCTCGATCGGCAAGGTCAGCATGGCGCCCAACGAAGGTCTGGTTGGCCTGGTCGGCACGCGTGAAGAACCCCTCAACCTCGAAAACGCCGCGGATCACCCGCGCTATCGCTACTTCGCCGAAACCGGTGAAGAGCGTTATGCCTCGTTCCTCGGAGCCCCGATCATTCACCACCGCCGCGTTGTCGGCGTGTTGGTCATCCAGCAAAAAGAACGTCGCCAGTTCGACGAAGGTGAAGAAGCCTTCCTGGTGACCATGAGCGCCCAGCTCGCGGGCGTTATCGCCCACGCCGAGGCCACCGGTTCGATCCGTGGCCTGGGGCGTCAGGGCAAGGGGATTCAGGAAGCAAAGTTCGTCGGCGTACCCGGCTCGCCCGGTGCGGCGGTCGGTACTGCGGTGGTCATGTTGCCGCCGGCCGATCTGGATGTGGTGCCTGACAAGACCATCGCTGACATCGAAGCGGAGCTGGGGCTGTTCAAGACCGCCATCGAAGGCGTGCGCGCCGACATGCGCGCGCTGTCGGCCAAGCTCGCCACGCAATTGCGGCCGGAAGAGCGGGCGCTGTTCGATGTCTACCTGATGATGCTCGACGACGCTTCGCTGGGCAGCGAAGTGACCACCGTGATCAAGACCGGTCAGTGGGCCCAGGGTGCACTGCGTCAGGTGGTCACCGATCACGTCAACCGTTTCGAATTGATGGACGACGCCTACCTGCGTGAGCGCGCCTCGGACGTCAAGGACCTTGGCCGACGCCTGCTGGCTTACCTGCAGGAAGAACGTCAGCAGACGCTGGTCTATCCCGACAACACCATCCTGATCAGCGAAGAACTGACGCCGGCGATGCTCGGCGAGGTGCCGGAAGGCAAGCTGGCGGGGTTGGTGTCGGTGCTCGGTTCCGGCAACTCCCACGTGGCGATCCTGGCGCGAGCCATGGGTATCCCGACGGTGATGGGCCTGGTCGACTTGCCGTATTCCAAGGTCGACGGCATCCAGATGATCGTCGACGGCTACCACGGCGAGGTCTACACCAACCCGAGCGACGTGCTGCGCAAGCAGTTCGCCGACGTGGTCGAGGAAGAGAAGCAACTGGCCCTGGGGCTGGATGCACTGCGCGATTTGCCGTGCGTGACGATCGACGGCCACCGCATGCCGCTGTGGGTCAACACCGGCTTGCTGGCGGATGTGGCGCGGGCGCAGAAGCGCGGTGCCGAAGGCGTGGGTCTGTACCGCACCGAAGTGCCGTTCATGATCAATCAGCGCTTTCCGAGCGAAAAGGAGCAGCTGGCGATTTATCGCGAGCAACTCGCGGCCTTCCACCCGCAACCGGTGACCATGCGCAGCCTGGACATCGGCGGCGACAAGTCACTGTCGTACTTCCCGATCAAGGAAGACAACCCGTTCCTCGGCTGGCGCGGGATTCGCGTGACCCTCGACCACCCGGAAATCTTCCTGGTACAGACCCGCGCCATGCTCAAGGCCAGCGAAGGCCTGAACAACCTGCGCATTTTGCTGCCGATGATCTCTGGCACGCATGAACTGGAAGAAGCCCTGCACCTGATTCACCGCGCCTGGGGTGAAGTGCGCGACGAAGGCACTGACGTGCCGATGCCGCCAGTTGGCGTGATGATCGAGATTCCCGCAGCGGTGTACCAGACCAAGGAACTGGCACGGCAGGTGGACTTCCTGTCGGTCGGCTCCAACGACCTGACCCAATACCTGCTGGCCGTGGACCGTAACAACCCGCGGGTAGCCGATCTTTACGACTACCTGCACCCGGCGGTGCTGCAAGCCCTGCAAACCGTGGTGCGCGATGCGCATGCCGAAGGCAAGCCAGTGAGTATCTGCGGCGAGATGGCCGGTGATCCGGCGGCGGCGGTGCTGTTGATGGCGATGGGCTTCGACAGCCTGTCGATGAACGCCACCAACTTGCCAAAAGTGAAGTGGATGCTGCGCCAGATCAACCTGAGCTGGGCCAGGGACCTGCTTGCCGAGCTGATGACCATCGACAACCCGCAAGTGATCCACAGCTCGCTGCAACTGGCGCTGAAGAACCTTGGGTTGGCGCGGATGATCAATCCGGCGGCGATCAAGCCTCTCTAAAGCGCTGACGGCCTCATCGCGAGCAGGCTCGCTCCCACACTGGATCTGCTGTGATCACACTATTTGTGAACACCGAAGACCAAATGTGGGAGCGAGCCTGCTCGCGATGGCGTCAGTGCCGACACTGCTTAATCCCTGATCTCCACTTCCCCAAGATGCCCGCCATACGGCCCGAAACTTCGTTCAACCATATGCCGCGTCCCGTCCGCCCGCACAATCAGCGCGGTACTCGCCCGCGTGCCGTACGTGGGGCTGGCAATAAACATGCTCGACAACAAACTCTCGGTCGCAAGACCAACCCCGGTATCCGGCAAGTCGGCGAATGGCGCTGTTTGCGGGTCGCCTAAAAGGGCCAGCAAGGCCTGTGGCTGCGGGTCGGCCAGGACTTCACTCAACGCCGCCTTGGCCTTGAGCACTTTCGGCCACGGCGTATCAAGCCCGGCATTCGACAGTCCATAGATGCCGGATTGCAGTTTTACGGGCCCAGGCTCCCGCGCGTTGTAATGCCACAGCTCATGAAGATTGCCGATCAGCAGATTAAACCCGGCATATTCCGGTGATCTGTCGACAACGTCGGTCAAATACTGATCAATCGGCAAGTTGCCGGTGAGAAACCCCGCCACCAGCTCGCCTCGTGATTTGCGCGCCGGCGGCTGGTGCGGGTCGCGGATGTTGGTCAATGCGGCAAAGCGTCCGTTGGCCCCAATGCCCAGCCAGGTGCCACCCGCTTCCAGGTCGCGCCCGGCATACACCTGCGGCGTTTCAGGCCATTGCGCCAGCGGCAGGCTGGGGCGTGCATAAAACTCGTCACGGTTGGCCGCAACGATCAGCGGCGTTGCGTGACGCGGCCGCCAGGCGAAGACGATCAAGCACATGGGGTTATCCCTCTTGGCTTTTTTTGCCCACTGTACGCATAGAGCTGTCGGGTATCCATCGCCATCCAGTGGAGCTTGAGGCCCTGCATCCGTTACCATGCCGCACTTATTTCGGGATGCAGCCATGGAATTTCCGCTCTATCTACTGCTGGGTGCCTGCGCCGGCGTGCTGGCCGGGCTGTTTGGGGTGGGCGGCGGGATCATCATCGTCCCGGTACTGGTGTTCAGTTTCACCTTGCAGGGTTTTGATGTGTCGGTGTTGACTCACCTGGCCGTCGGCACGTCGTTGGCGACGATCATCTTCACGTCGGTCAATGCGGTGCGCGAACATCATCTGAAAGGCGCGGTGCGCTGGCCGATTTTTGTCTGGATGACCGTCGGGATCCTGATCGGCGCGGGGTTTGGCGCGCTGACAGCCGAAGCCATCTCGGGACCGCATTTGCAGAAGATCATCGGTGTGTTCGCGTTGGTCATTGCCTTGCAGCTGGCGCTGGAGGTCAGGCCCAAGGCCAGCCGAACGGTGCCCGGCAAAGTCGGCCTGACCCTGGCCGGCAGTGTGATCGGCTGGGCTTCGGCGATTTTCGGGGTCGGCGGAGGCTCGCTGACGGTGCCGTTTCTGACCTGGCGCAGTGTGCCGATGCAGCAAGCCGTGGCCACGTCTTCGGCCTGCGGTCTGCCGATTGCGCTCGTCAGTGCATTAAGTTTCATGATTCTGGGCTGGCACGATCCACGTCTGCCGGCTCATAGTCTCGGGTTCATTTATTTACCGGCGCTGCTGGGCATTGCCCTGACCAGCATGGTCTTTGCCCGCATTGGTGCGCGACTGGCCCACAAGCTGTCACCGCGGTTGCTGAAAAGACTGTTTGCCGCGTTGCTGTTTTGCGTGGGTTTGAGCTTTTTGCTTTGAGCTCTTTTGCCGGGAACAGCGACGCAATCCTGGCTTAATCCAGGCGTGGCACGGTCGCGCCAGGAATTTTACGTTTCAACTCTAACGAGGAGTCGCAATGCTGCCTTACCCGCAGATTGACCCGGTGGCCCTGGCCATCGGCCCGCTGAAAATCCACTGGTACGGCCTGATGTACCTGGTCGGCATCGGCGGCGCCTGGCTGCTGGCGTCGCGACGGTTGAACCGTTTCGACCCGACCTGGACCAAGGAGAAGCTCTCCGACATGGTCTTCTGGATGTCGATGGGCGTGATTGTCGGCGGCCGGCTGGGTTATGTGCTGTTTTACGATCTGAATGCCTACCTGGCCAACCCGACGCTGATTTTTGAAGTGTGGAAGGGCGGCATGTCGTTCCACGGCGGATTCATCGGCGTGATGCTGGCGGCCCTGTGGTTCGGTAGAAAGAACGGTAAGTCGTTCTTCCAGCTGATGGACTTCGTTGCACCGATGGTGCCGATCGGCCTGGGGGCCGGGCGTATCGGTAACTTCATCAACGCCGAGTTGTGGGGCAAGCCGACCGACCTGCCATGGGCAATGATCTTCCCGCCGTTCAGCGATCCGGCACAGCTGCCGCGTCACCCGTCGCAGTTGTATCAGTTCGCGCTGGAAGGCGTGGCGCTGTTCCTGATCCTCTGGTTGTTCTCGCGCAAGCCGCGGCCGACCATGGCCGTGTCCGGGATGTTCACGCTGTTCTACGGTATTTTCCGATTCATCGTCGAATTCGTCCGCGTGCCGGATGCACAACTGGGCTATCTGGCCTGGAACTGGCTGACCATGGGCCAGGTCCTGTGCGTGCCGATGATCCTGGCCGGTCTGTTCCTGATCTGGCTGGCTTATCACCGTGCCCCGGCGTAAGCCGTCACGCTCTACATTCGAACCCCGGGGCGACGGCCCCCGGGTTCAAGGACACAGGTAACTCATGAAGCAATATCTCGATCTGGTCGCCCACGTCATCAAGAACGGCACCAAGCAAGCCAACCGTACCGGCGTGAACACCATCAGCTTTCCCGGCGCGATGCTGCGCTATGACCTGAAAGAAGGTTTCCCGGCGATCACTACCCGCAAGATGGCGTTCAAATCGGCCATCGGCGAAATGGTCGGTTTCCTGCGGGGCGTGAACAACGCGGCTGAATTCCGGGCATTGGGCTGCAAGGTCTGGGACCAGAATGCCAATGAAAACGCCCAGTGGCTGGCCAACCCGTTCCGTCAGGGCGAAGACGACCTGGGCGAGATCTACGGTGTGCAATGGCGCAAATGGCCGGCGTACAAGCAGATCCCGGTCAGCAATCAGGCGGCTATCGAGCAGACGCTGAGCGAGGGCTATCGGCAGATCGCTGAAGGTGAAGAAGACGGCCAGGCTTATGTGGTGCTGTACAAGGCGATCGACCAGATTCGCCAGTGCGTCGACACCATCATCAAGGACCCGGGCAGCCGGCGTATCCTGTTCCACGGCTGGAACTGCGCCCAGCTCGATGAAATGGCCTTGCCGCCGTGCCATCTGCTGTATCAGTTCCACCCGAACGTCGAGACCAAAGAGATCTCCCTGACGCTCTACATCCGCTCCAACGACCTGGGCCTGGGCACGCCGTTCAATCTCACCGAAGGTGCCGCGCTGCTGAGCCTGATCGGTCGCCTGACCGGTTACACGCCGCGCTGGTTCACCTATTTCATCGGTGACGCCCACGTCTACGAAAACCACCTGGACATGCTCAACGAACAGCTCAAGCGCGAGCCGTTCCCGATGCCAAAACTGGTGATTTCCGACCGTGTGCCGGAGTTCGCCAAGACCGGCGTGTACCAGCCGGAGTGGCTGGAACAGATCGAGCCGAGCGACTTCTCGCTGGAAGGTTACGAACACCACGCGCCAATGACCGCGCCAATGGCGGTCTGAATATCTCCCGCCCTGATCGTTCCCACGCTGTGGGAGCGATCAAGCGTCAATGCCACGAATCTAAAAACCTACATGTCAGAAAATTCATCTCCCGGGGAAAGGGCCGATAAACAGCGCCCTATAGGATGAGCTCCAGTCAGGCCAATACACGGTCTGGCAGAACCCAACTACTGGAGAGTTCCCGATGAAATCCCTGAAAGCTTTTTTGGTTATTTCCCTGATGTGCGCTTCTGTGGCTGCGATGGCTGAAGGCGGCGGCGACAAGGTTCAGGCCCGAATGGACGCCGCACGTGATGTCGCGATGGTTCACTATCAGCAAGCTGAACATGCGCAGGCTGTGGCGAGCAGTCAGAAAGCCCAGTCCGACACTGTCGAACGCTCGAATTGACGGCGGGTTTTACCAGGTTGCTGACAGGCCGTGTGGCAGCAGAACTTGTGGCTAAACAGGTGTCAAACGCCTGAAACCCGGATGGCGGGGTACTCCGACTGTCCGGGCGATTGAAATGAGTAGGATAGGGGCCGCTCAGCGTGTGATCGCGGTGCGGGGTTTTCTGATGACCTGAATGGCGTCTATGTGTGGAAGAACTCAATCGCAGCCTGTTCCTGGCGATCAACGCCAGCGCAGATGCCTCGGCGCCCATGCGGTCTTTGGCGATGTTTCTGGCACAGTGGCTGATCCTCTGTGTACCGCTTTTGCTGGCCGGGTTGTGGTTGCAAGGCGCACGCCGGCAGCGGGCGGTGGCGCTCACCGCGACGCTGAGTATCGTCTTCGCGCTGGGCTGCAATCTGCTGATCAGCAGCCTTTGGTTTCACCCACGTCCCTTTATGCTGGGGCTGGGGCAAAATTTCCTGGCGCATGCCGCTGAATCATCTTTTCCCAGCGACCACGCCACGGTGATGTTTGCGCTAGCCTTTGGGTTGATACTGGCCTCGCTGCGCAAGTTGGGCCTGCTGGTTTTGCTGCTGGGGGCGTTGGTTGGCTGGGCGCGTGTCTACCTGGGCGTGCACTTTCCATTCGATATCGCCGGGTCGTTCCTGGTTTCGCTGATCAGTGCCTGGCTGGTGAAACAGGTGCTGGACTGGAGACAGCTGGGTGAGCCCCTGCTCGACGTTTTGGAGCGCCTATACCTGCGAGTACTACCGGCACTCGCTCGGCGCAATACTCACTTTTAGGGCTCGGTCATCGCCTTCGATAAGGCCCTGGAGCACGACAGGATGAACACGTGAATCAGGCCAGGTCGGAGTCTCTGCATATCCCGCGAACCATTTGGGCCTTGGGCTTTGTCAGCCTGTTCATGGATGTTTCGTCCGAACTGGTGCACAGCCTGCTGCCGGTGTTTCTGGTCACGACCCTGGGCGCGAGCGCGCTGACCGTCGGGGTGATCGAGGGCATCGCCGAGGCGACGGCGATGGTGGTCAAAGTCTTCTCGGGTGCGATCAGCGACTTTATCGGTCGACGCAAAGGCTTGCTGTTAGTGGGATACGGTTTGGCAGCGTTGTCCAAACCGCTGTTCCCGCTGGCTCACTCGGTGGATGTGGTGTTTACCGCGCGCTTTCTCGATCGTATCGGCAAAGGCATTCGCGGCTCGCCGCGCGATGCCTTGGTGGCGGATGTCGCTCCGCTGGAAATTCGCGGTGCCTGTTTCGGTTTGCGCCAGTCGATGGACACTGTCGGCGCCTTTGTCGGCCCTGCGCTGGCCATCGTGCTGATGCTCTGGCTCGCCGATATCCAGCTTGTACTCTGGTTCGCGGTGATCCCGGCGGTCATCGCGGTGGCGCTGATTGTCACCGGTGTAAAAGAGCCTGAACACGCTGTTGGCAAGCACACCTTTCGATCGCCCATTCATTGGCGAGTCCTTCACGACTTCTCGTCCGGGTACTGGTGGGTGGTCATTGTGGGCGGGGTGTTTACGCTGGCGCGCTTCAGCGAAGCATTTCTGGTGTTACGGGCGCAGCAGACCGGTTTGTCAGCCACATGGGTGCCGCTGGTGATGGTGGTCATGTCGGTGTTCTATGCGCTGTCCGCGTACCCGGCCGGTTGGCTGTCCGATCGCATCAGTCGTACTAAATTGCTTTGCCTTGGTATGGCGCTGTTGGTGCTGGCGGACCTGGTGCTCGCGCAAAGCCATTCGCCCCTGACAATGATGCTGGGCGTAGCCCTGTGGGGACTGCACATGGGTTTCAGCCAAGGCATCCTCGCCACACTGGTGGCTGACACGGCCCCCGACGAGCTGAAGGGCACGGCGTTCGGTATTTTCAATCTGCTCAGTGGCGTTTGCCTGTTGATTGCCAGTGTTCTCGCCGGCTGGCTGTGGCAAACCGTTGGCGCACAAAGCACGTTCATCACCGGTGCGGTGCTGGCCGCGTTAGCCATGCTTTTGCTGCTGCTACGCCGAGCGGCTTAATGCCCGTGGCTTCGGCCGACATGGGAATGCTCGGCTTCGCTCGCCGCCACGCCACCGCTGACTTCCAGCTGCTGCAAAATCCCGCACTGTTCGATATCCGGCCGTTCGCTGCAGCTTTGGCGCAGTTCCAGTAGCTGTGCCTGCAAGGCCAACAAGCCGTCGATCCGTGCCTTGACGTGGTGGATGTGCTCGTCGATCAGCGCGTTGACGCTTTCGCATTGATCCTGCGGGCTGTCGCGCAGGCTGAGCAGGCTGCGGATTTCTTCGAGGGTCATGTCGAGGGTGCGGCAGTTGCGGATGAAGGTCAGGCGCTCGGTGTGGGCCTGAGTGTACAAACGGTAATTGCCTTCACTGCGGGCCGGTTCCGGCAACAGACCTTCGCGCTCGTAGTAGCGGATGGTTTCGACCTGGCAGTCGGTCAGTTTCGCCAGTTCACCGATCTTCATTGCGCCAGTCTCCAAAAGGTTGCTTGACCCTATAGTGGCTACAGGGTCTTTACTTGGCAACAGGCACTTTTTGGACGCGAACTTATGAGCGACTCCCAGCACACCCACAAACCCCACGCTGATCACGATCACGATCACGATCACGATCACGATCACAGCCACGGGCAAAAGCTTCAGCCGGTTCAGAAACACGATCACGCAAGTGGCGGCGGCTCTTGCTGTTCCAGCGCCGCAGCGCCTTCATTGATCAAGCTCAGTGAAACGCCGACCGACGGCGCGCGCCTGAGTCGGTTTCGCATCGACGCCATGGACTGCCCGACCGAACAGACGCTGATCCAGAACAAACTCGGCAAGCTTGCGGGTGTGCAGCAACTGGAATTCAACCTGATCAACCGCGTACTCGGCGTCACCCATGACCTGCCGACGACTGCACCGATCATCGACGCCATCAAGTCGATTGGCATGTTGGCCGAACCCATTGAGCAGGGTGCGGATGCTCAAGCCAGTCCGGCGCCAGTGAAAAAGCCCTGGTGGCCGTTAGCAGTATCAGGTGTCGGTGCTTTGGCGGCCGAGGTGATTCACTTCACCAGCGCCGCGCCGACCTGGGTAGTGGCGATCGTTGCGTTGGTCTCGATCCTCAGCGGCGGTTTGGGCACTTACAAGAAGGGCTGGATTGCCCTGAAGAACCTCAACCTGAACATCAACGCGCTGATGAGCATCGCGGTGACCGGTGCAGTGTTGATCGGCCAGTGGCCGGAAGCGGCGATGGTGATGTTCCTGTTCACCGTCGCCGAGCTGATCGAAGCCAAATCCCTGGACCGCGCGCGCAATGCAATCAGCGGGCTGATGCAGATGACCCCGGAAAAGGTCACCGTGCAGCAGGAAGATGGCAGCTGGATCGAGCGTGAGGCTAAAAGTATCGATCTCGGTGCGCGGGTGCGGGTTCGTCCCGGCGAGCGGATTGGCCTGGACGGCGAAGTGCTGTCCGGCAGCTCGACCATAGACCAGGCGCCGATTACCGGTGAAAGCCTGCCTGTCGAGAAAACCGTTGGCGACAAGGTCTTCGCCGGGACCATTAACCAGGCAGGTTCCCTGGAGTTCAAAGTGACGGCCGCTGCCGACAACTCGACCCTGGCGCGGATCATTCATGCCGTCGAAGCCGCCCAGGGCGCACGGGCGCCGACCCAGCGCTTCGTCGACCGCTTCTCGAAAATCTACACGCCGGTGGTGTTCGTCTTCGCCTTGGCCGTGGCGCTCATCCCGCCGCTGTTCATGGGCGCAGTCTGGTTCGACTGGATCTACCGCGCCCTGGTGCTGCTGGTGGTCGCTTGCCCCTGCGCACTGGTGATTTCCACCCCGGTGACCATCGTCAGCGGTCTGGCGGCAGCGGCGCGCAAAGGCATCCTGATCAAGGGCGGCGTGTACCTGGAAAGTGGTCGCGAACTGGATTACCTGGCGCTGGACAAGACCGGCACGATCACCCATGGCAAGCCGGTGCAGACCGATTACCTGTCCCTGGACCCCACGGTCGAAAGCACCGCGCAGATTCTGGCCGCCAGCCTCGCCGGGCGTTCCGATCACCCGGTCTCGCTGGCCATCGCCAACGCGGCTGTGGATAAACAGCTGACGTTGCTCGCTGTGGATAACTTCGAAGCGCTGACCGGCCGTGGCGTGCGCGGTGAGATTGATGGTCAGGTTTACCACTTGGGCAATCATCGCTTGGTGGAAGAACTGGGCCTGTGCTCGCCAGCGCTGGAAGAGAAACTGTTTGCCCTCGAAGAACAGGGCAAGACCGTGGTGCTGTTGCTCGACCGGTCGGGTCCGTTGGCGTTGTTCGCGGTGGCCGATACGGTCAAGGCATCCAGCCGCGAAGCGATCCGGCAGTTACATGAGCTGGGCATCAAGACCTTGATGCTGACCGGCGACAACCCGCACACCGCTCGGGCGATTGCCGCCCAGGTGGGTATCGATGAGGCGCAAGGCGACCTGCTACCAACCGACAAGCTCAATGCCATTGAAGGTTTGTACGCTAAAGGGCATCGGGTCGGGATGGTCGGCGACGGCATCAACGATGCGCCGGCGCTGGCCCGTGCGCAGATCGGTTTTGCCATGGCTGCGGCCGGCACCGATACCGCGATTGAAACCGCTGATGTCGCCTTGATGGACGATGATTTGCGCAAGATTCCGGCATTTATCCGGCTGTCGCGGCAGACTTCGAATATCCTCACGCAAAACATCGCCTTGGCTTTGATCATCAAGGCGATCTTTCTTGGGGTAACCTTCGTGGGGCTCGCCACCATGTGGATGGCGGTGTTCGCCGACATGGGCGTGGCCCTGCTGGTGGTGTTCAACGGTCTGCGCCTGTTGCGCAAATAATCAATGCGAGGGTTAAGTGCTGAGTGCCGAGCTGAAGGCTTTTTACATGGTCGCGCGATTGGGGAGTATTACCCTCGCGGCGAAAAAGCTCGGCCTGAGCCAACCCACGGTGACCACCCAGATTCGTCATCTGGAAAGCCGGTACTCGGTTGAATTGTTCTATCGCGGTGGTCGTCGGCTGACGGTCAGCGAGGATGGCGCACGGTTGCTACCGATGGTCAAAACGCTGTTGCAGCAGGAAGCCGACATCGAGTTTTTCCTGCGCAACAGCGGCCAGGTCCAGGGCGCGTTGCGCATCGCCGCTACTGCGCCGTACTACATTCTCGATCTGGTGAAGACCTTCCGCGAGCGCCTGCCGCAAGTGGAAGTCTCGGTGGAAATCGGCAACTCCCAACAAGTGCTCGAGTCCCTTGAGGAATACCGGGTCGACATCGCTGCGTCATCGCAATTGCTCGAAGATTCACGGTTGATCCGCCGCGTATTGGGCAGCGATCCGCTGGTGTTGGCGGTGCACCGCGACCATCCGCTGGCGGTGCATGATCATGTGCCGCTGAGCGCCTTGGTCGGACACACCCTGTTGATGCGTGAAAGCGGCTCGACCACCCGGCGTCTGACAGAAACGTTGCTGGCAACCGCTGGAGTGAGTTTCGGCCCGTTGCTGGAGATCGGCAGCCGGGAGTCGATTCGTGAAGCGGTGCTGCGCAACATCGGCATCAGCATCATCGCCCGCCAGGAAGTGCCCCATGACCCGCAACTGCGGGTGCTGACGATCGAAAACGCTCCGCAGATCTCCGAATACCTGTACTGCCTCAAAGAGCGCAAAGGCGCCCGCCTGCCGGCGGCGTTTCTCGGCCTGGCGCAGGAAATGGCTCCAGCCTAAAGACCTTTATCGCCAGCCATGGCCTCATCGCGAGCAAGCTCGCTCCCACAGGTGACCGCGTATCCCTGTGGGAGCGAGCTTGCTCGCGATGGCGTCGACACTGACACCACATGACTTGTACCTTGAACCAAAATCCCCGAATACCACTATCGGCCGTTTTTGCCTCGCTGCCACAGGACGGACGCATTACCCACCTAGGATGGCCTTCATCTGCTTGATGAGGTCCGTCCATGAACCACCCGAACGCAACTGCCCAGGTCTTCCCCGGCGCGCCGATGAAGGTGCGCGGTATCGAGAAACGCTTCGGTGCATTCACCGCGCTGGATAACGTTTCGCTGGACGTCGCCGCGGGTGAACTGGTGTGCCTGCTCGGGCCCTCCGGCTGCGGCAAAACCACTTTGCTGCGTTGCATCGCCGGCCTCGAACGCCAGGATCGCGGCGAGTTGTACCTCGGTGATCGGAACGTTTCCCTGCTGGCACCACAGGCTCGGGACTACGGCATTCTGTTCCAGTCCTACGCGCTGTTCCCCAACCTCACCGTCGAAGCCAACATTGCCTACGGCCTGGCCGGCAGCGGCCGCGAGGAAGTGCGCAAGCGCGTCGCGCAAATGCTCGAACTGGTGGGCCTGATCGGCAGTGAAAAGAAGTACCCCGGCCAATTGTCCGGCGGTCAGCAACAGCGCGTGGCACTGGCTCGGGCCTTGGCGCCGGCACCCTCGCTGTTGCTGCTGGACGAACCGATGTCGGCCCTCGACGCCCGGGTTCGCGAGCACCTGTGCACCGAGTTGCGCCAATTGCAGCGCAACCTCGGTATCACCACCTTGATGGTCACCCACAACCAGGACGAGGCGATGCTGATGGCCGACCGCATCGCCGTGATGAACAACGGCAAGGTCGAGCAGTACGCCACGCCGCAGGAAATCTACAACCGCCCGGCTACACCGTTCGTTGCCGAGTTCGTCGGGCAGGGCAACTGGCTGCCGTTCCAGCGCAGCAGTGACAGTCACGCGCAGGTCGGCGGGATGAATGTGCGCCTGGCCGACAACTCCGGCAAAGCCGCTTCAGGTCGACTGTTCTGCCGCCCGGAGGCCATTAGCGTCAACCCGCCGGTGCATGAAGAAAACCTGTTCCCGGCCAAGGTCCGCGAGATCACCTTTCTCGGTAATCGCTGCCGGATGAGTTTCGAACTCAACCAATTGCCGGGCCATGCGCTGCTCGCCGAACTGGCGCCTGAAGCCATGCCACGCCTCGGCGCGCAGGACATCATGGTCGCCTTGCCGCCGCGCAGTTTGCAGGTATTTGCCTGATGAGCACGCCGATCGCCCTGCCGATACCGCACAAGCAGGTTCGGCAGACTTCCCAGGCTGAAATCGGTGACCGGCTGTTCGTGGTAGGTGGCAAGGTCTTGCTGCTGTGCCTGCTCAGTATCGCGGTGTTGATGCCGTTGCTGGCGATCTTCTGGCGCGGCTTCAGCAGCGACGCCGGGCAGGGCGGTGGATTAGTTGCGGCCCGCGAACTGCTGACCAGCGACAACTTCCACTGGTTGCTGGGCAACAGCCTGAAAGTCTCCCTCAGCGTGGCGGCCATTGTCGTACCGCTGGCCTACCTGTTTGCCTACGCGCTGCAACGCACACTGATTCCCGGCAAGGCGATCTGGCGCGGCATGTCGCTGTTGCCATTGATGGCACCGTCAATGCTGCCGGGTATCGCCTTGGTCTACCTGTTCGGTAACCAGGGCCTGTTGCGCGGGCTGCTGTCGGACAACATCTACGGCTTCTGGGGCATTGTCCTCGGTGAAGTGATTTACACCTTTCCCCACGCCTTGATGATCTTGCTATCGGCGTTGTCGCTGGCCGATGCGCGCTTGTTCGACGCCGCGTCGAGCATGGGCGCCAGCCCTGCCAAGGCCTTTCGCAGCATCACCTGGCCGGCAACCCGGCAAGCAGTGTTCGCCGCGTTTTGCCTGGTGTTCACCCTGACCATCACCGATTTCGGCGTGCCGGTGGTGGTCGGTGGCGACTACCAAGTGCTGGCGCTGGAAGCCTACAAAGTCGTGATTGGCCAGCAGCAATTCGGTCGCGGTGCGTTGATCGGCATGGTGTTGCTGCTGCCGGCACTGTTCAGCTTCGGCGTCGACGCGTGGTTGCGTCGTCGCCATGGCGACGCCATGAGCGGGCGGGCGCAAGTCTTTCAACCGGCGCCGTCGCGGCTGCGGGACGGTTGCTACCTGACCATCGTGTTGCTGATCTGCGCCGCGCTGCTGCTGGTGTTCGGCATGGCGGTGTACTCGTCGCTGGTGAAGTTCTGGCCGTACAACCTGTCGCTGTCGCTCAACCACTATCAGTTCGGTGACACCGCCGGTGGCGGCTGGCTGGCTTACGGCAACAGCGTGAAGATGGCCTTGTGCACAGCGTTGATCGGCAGCGGGTTGATTTTCACCGGTGCCTATCTGATGGAAAAAACCCGTGGCCAGCACGGCCTGAACCTGGCGCTGCGCATGCTCAGCTTTGTGCCGATGGCGGTGCCGGGTTTGGTGCTGGGCCTGGGCTACGTGTTCTTCTTCAACCTGAGCGGCAACCCGCTGCATGTGTTCTACGGGACCATGACCCTGCTGGTGGTCTGCACCATTGCGCACTATCTGACCACCGCGCAAATGACCGCCACCACCGCATTGCGCCAGCTCGACGCCGAGTTCGAAGCCGCTGCGCTGTCGCTCAAGGCGCCGCTGTACCGCCACTACCTGCGCGTCACCGTGCCGATCTGCCTGCCGGCGCTGCTGGACATCGTGCGCTACCTGTTCGTCTCGGCGATGACCACGGTGTCGGCGGCGATTTTCCTCTACAGCCCCGACACCATCCTCGCAGCGGTGGCGGTGTTGAACATGGACGACGCCGGCAACGTCGGCGGCGCAGCGGCCATGTCGACCCTGATTCTGTTCACCTCGGCGGGCGTTTCCCTGCTCCTGGCCTGGGCCTCGCGCGGCTTGCTGCGCCGCTCCCAGGCCTGGCGGCAAAGCGCGCCCGGTTGCTGATTTCCAATCCCGCAAACCTGAACTCAACTGCCGGTAAACAAAAGGAAAAAGACATGTTCAAGCCTATGGCCCTGGCCGCTGCTGTCCTCACCGCTTTCAGCCTGAACGCCTTCGCGGCGAAAACCGAGTTGACGGTCTACACCGCCCTCGAAGCCGAACAACTGAAGACCTACAAAGAAGCATTTGAAAAGGCCAACCCGGACGTCGAGATCAAGTGGGTGCGCGATTCCACCGGGATCATCACCGCCAAACTGCTGGCCGAAAAAGCCCGACCGCAGGCTGACGCGGTCTGGGGTCTGGCAGCGTCCAGCCTGGCGATTCTCGATCAGCAAGGCATGCTGCAAAGCTACGCGCCGAAGGACCTCGGCAAGATCGGCAGCAACTACCGCGACGCTGCCAACCCGCCAGCCTGGGTCGGCATGGACGTGTGGGCTGCAACCATTTGCTTCAACACCGTCGAAGCCGAGAAACAGGGCCTGAGCAAACCGGTGAGCTGGCAGGACCTGACCAAGCCTGAATACAAGGGCAAGATCGTCATGCCGAACCCGGCGTCGTCCGGTACCGGTTTCCTCGACGTCAGCGCCTGGCTGCAAACCTTCGGCGAGCAGCAGGGCTGGCAGTACATGGACGCACTGCACCAGAACATCGGCCAGTACGTTCACTCCGGCTCCAAGCCGTGCAAGCTGGCGGCTGCCGGCGAATTCCCGATTGGTATCTCCTTTGAATACCCGGCCGTGCAGTTGAAGCGCCAGGGCGCGCCGCTGGACATCGTCCTGCCGAAAGAAGGCCTGGGCTGGGAAATCGAAGCCACCGCCGTGATCAAAGGCACGCCACATGAAGACGCGGCGAAGAAACTTGCGGACTTCTCTGCAAGCCCGGCGGCGATGGAGCTGTACAAGGAAAACTTCGCAGTCCTCGCCCAGCCTGGCATCGCCAAGCCGCAGACCGAACTGCCGGCCGACTACGAGCAACGACTGATCAAGAACGACTTCGCCTGGGCCTCGAAAAACCGCGACGAGATCCTCAGCGAGTGGCGCAAGCGTTATGACGGCAAGTCCGAGAAGGTGGTTGCCAAGTAAGATCTTCATCGGCTGATAGGGCCTCATCGCGAGCAGGCTCGTTCCCACAGGGGAACGCGGTCAACTGTGGGAGCGAGCCTGCTCGCGATAGCGGTCTCGAACCCAGGACATATCTCCATGACTCACCATAGCGACATATTGATCGTCGGCGCCGGCATCCTCGGCCTGTCCCACGCCTATGCGGCGGCCAGGCGCGGGCTCAAGGTCAAGGTCTTCGAGCGCAGCGCCACGCCTTTGGGTGCGTCGGTGCGTAACTTTGGCCAGGCGCTGGTCACCGGCCAGCCGCCGGGGCAGATGCTCGAACTGGCCAGGGCCAGCCGCGAAATCTGGGGCCAATGGGCGCAGCTCGCGGGCTTGAAACTCAAGCGCAACGGCTCATATCTGTTTGCCCGCACTGAAGCTGAAGAGCAGCTGCTGGAAGCCTTCTGCGCCGGCCGGGCGATCGAACACGGTTACCGTGTCGAGCTGTTGCGCGGCGCCGGATTGGGTGATGTGTACGGCGGCCAGTTCCGTCACCACCGCGCCGCATTGCACGGTCTGGATGACCAGCAACTGTATTCGCGCGAAGCGATTCCAGCGTTGATCGACTACCTGTGTCGCGACCTCGGCGTGGAGTTTCACTTCTCCACCCTGGTACGCGACATCGAACCCGGCCGCGTGCACAGCACTGCCGGCAGCTTCACGGGAGAGCAGATCATCGTCTGTTCCGGCCACGATTATCAGACCCTGCTGGCCGAGCCGATTGCTGCACTCAAGCCGCAGATCTGCCGTCTGCAAATGCTCCGCGCGCGGCCGCAAATCAACCTCAATTTGCAACATGCGCTGCTCACCGGATTGAGTTGCGTGCATTACGGCGCCTTCGCCGATTTGCCGGAAGCTGCGCCAGTGCAGGCGCAGATTCTGCGTGAGGCGCCGCACTTGCACGAACACGGTATTCACCTGTTGATCAGCCCGACGCCGCACGGCGAACTGATCATCGGTGATTCTCACCATTACGGCAGCGACCCTTCACCGTTCAATGCTGAACAGGTCGATAACTGGCTGATCGAACTGGCCGAACAAGCCCTGGGCTGCAAGGTGCAGGTGGTCGAGCGGTGGCAGGGCGTCTATGGCGCTCGCGGAGCACAGCCGTTTTCGTTCCTGCAGGCCGCACCGGGCGTGCATGCCGCGTTGATGCACACGGGCGTCGGCATGAGCGTCGGGCCGGCGATGGCTGAGCGCAACATCAGGACCGTGCTGGGAGAATACTGATGGGCAGCAACGAACAGGTGATTGCTGAAGTATTCGGCTGGTACGAGCGCTTCGGTGACAGCGACTACATCGGTGAGCCAGTGTCGCAGATCGAGCACATGTCCCAGGCCGCCGAACTGGCCATGGCCGAAGGCTTCGACGATGAAGTGGTGCTGGCTGCGTTCTTCCACGACATCGGACATCTGTGCGCCGAGAACGCCGAGAGCATGGACGGCTTTGGCGTGCTCAGCCATGAACGCCTCGGCGCCAATTACCTGCGCCGGTTGGGCTTTGGCGAACGCCTGGCGCGGCTGGTGGAGTACCACGTTCAGGCCAAGCGTTACCTGACATTCAAAGAGCCGGGGTACTACGAACGCTTGAGCGAGGCCAGTCGGCGCACGCTGGCATATCAGGGCGGGGTAATGACGGCTGAAGAAGCGCAGGCGTTTGAGCGCGATCCGTTGTGTGCGATCAGCTTGCGGATGCGCCAGTGGGACGAGCAGGCGAAAGAAATGTGGGTGCCGGTGATTGATCTGGAGGTCTTGAAGGCGAAAGCCTACAGGTTATTGCGCAGCACCGGCGCTGTGGCGCTCGACGTCCGTTGAGCTATCTCACGACCAATAGCGAAACGCGGCATGGACCGCCTTTATGCAAGGATTTAGGTTGGTCTTTTGAGAAGGAAGCGCATGGATGCGTTATGTGAACGTGATTGCTTGGGACAGTACCGAAAGGGGAGCGGTGGACACCGTTCATTTTCAGTTTTATGCGGATGCGGTGGTGTATCGGGAAGAGACAATCCATGACGCTGGAACTGATCTTCCAGCTCTTCGCACGTTCGCCCAGGCTTTTTTGAAGCTTGGCTGGCGCAAGACGGACGAGGCTGAGCGCTATCTGCACATCCTCGCTGATAACCACACCGGTGACGGCACGCCTGAGGCGGTGTGGATGTACTTCCGCGAAGGGGCGATAACAGTCTACAAAGCCGTTGCACGTGACCTTGATAACGACGGGATTCTGGAGTTGATCTTGAGTTCGGACGTGAACAATGACGGGCGGGCAGACAGGAAGGACCGGGGTCTTGTCAGGTTATTGGCCAAGGAGTTTTTGAAGTTTGGCTGGAAATAGATCATTCCAGCACTTTGCCCGCCAACACCTCTACCTGCTCCTGGCGTTCCGCCTGGCTCAACCTTGCATGAGGATTGAGCGCGGACCATTGCGGATGGGCCCGCGCCTTGGTCAGCGCCTCCGGCAGTTTGCCTTCGCGCCAGCTCTTGTCCTGCGGTGTGGCGACCTGGATGCTGTCCATCGCCGCGTGTCCGCGCAGGTTCATGGCTTGCACCAGTTGCCGCTGACGCAACGCCAACAAACGCAGCACGCTGTCGTCAACGGTCAGCTCACGCTGGCCTTTGATTTTGCCCAACAAGCGGCTGCCGTAACCACGCGCCGTTTGCAGGGCGCCGCCGGCAATCGCCCCAGCCAGTGCTGCCGCGCCGAGGGTCAGGCCGCCCACCAGCAAATCCACGCCGGCACCGGCCGCCGCGCCAGCGGCGATCCCGCCGCCGACGCGTACGCCCAGTTGCTTGAGGGTTTCGGGGTTGAACAAATCATCGCCCCAGCGGCCGTCCAGCAGCGGCAAGTCGCTGGCGGCGGCATCCTGTAGACGGAAGGCGTACAACTTGAGCAGCGCTTCGACGCAGCGTTGTTCACGTTGGCGAACGGCTTTGCGCAGTTCGCCGATGGCCTGCTGTTCCTGTGCGGCATCGCTGACCACGCTGCGCCGACAGGCGGCGCAATCGATCAGCAGTTCGGCGATCAAGCGTGCCGCGCTTTGCTGGCGCGCGGCGCGTTGCGCCTGTTGGTCGACGATCAATCGCTCAAGCTGAGCGCGTGCGCTTTCCATCAACAGCGCGAGGCTTTCATAGAGTCGGCGCTCGCCATCTTCGGGCGGCGCCACGCTGTCGAAACGCACCAGCGCATGCAGCCCCAAGCGGGCCAGGGCTTCGCGCCAATCCGGCTCGCGGTGGTTGGCGCTGCTGACGAAATTCAGCACTGGCAGCAGCGGTTTTCCGCAACTGGCCAGCACTTCGAGTTCATCGCGGTACTTGGCTAACACCGGTTCGCGGGCGTCGATTACATAGAGGCCTGCGTCGGACGCCAGGAGTTGCCGCAGCACCTTGGCTTCCTGCTCGAAACGCTGACGCGCCTCGCTGCCGTCGAGGAAACGCGCCAGCCGCGCCGGGCCGTCGAGGCGTTCGCCGGGGCGTTCCAGCCGCTCCAGGTAATCGAGCAGGGCGATGGCGTCTTCCAGCCCTGGCGTGTCGTAAAGCTCAAGCAAGGCCTCGCCGTCCACCGACAGCCGAGCGCCCTCGACATGCCGGGTGGTGCTCGGGCGATGGGAGACTTCGCCGAAACCGACGTCGCGGGTCAGGGTGCGCAGCAATGAGGTTTTGCCGACGTTGGTGTGGCCGACCACGGCGAGCTTCAGCGGCGTCTTTTTTGAATCAGTCATGGCCTGACTCCAGCCAGTTCATCGGCGCGCAGTCAGCGAACGGCAACGCCAACTGTTGCAGCGCGGTGTGCCAGTCGCCTAGGCGTTCGGCGTCGAGTGCCTGACCGGGTGGCGCTTGCAGCAGCCAGATCCGGGTCGCGCTGGCACTGCGGGCGAGTTCGGCGATCAGCGCCAGGCTGCCGCGATCCGGCGAGCGTCGGGGGTCGCAGGCAATGGCCAGGCGTTCCGGCGGGAAACGGGTCAGCTGTTCCAGCAACTTTTGTCGGGACTCGCGGCTGTCGAGGATGCCTGCGTTCTTGACGTTCTTCGGCAGTTGCGGCGGCCATGGGCGCTGGTCGTCGAGTTCGATGGCCACCAGCAACGCACCGTCGCTGTCCAGCGCGCGGGCGCCACCTTCGACCTGATGCAGGCGCTCGGGCGCGAGATCGTTGACGCCGAGGCGCTCGCTGCTCGGCATCAGTTGTTCACGCAGCGACGCGTAGCCAGGCAGGTTCAAATCCAGATGCAATGCCGCACGGCCGGTAGTCCAGCGCCACAGGCAGAACAGCGCGAGCAGCAGGCGCGGCAATACGCCGTACACCAGCAATACACCCACCAGCCATGCGGCCCAGGCTTGCCGGGCGCTTTCGATATTCAGCGCGGTGTCGCCGCTGGCGCGGATCATCTCCACGGTCGGCACGCTGAAGCCGAGCAGTGCCGGTAGCGCACCAAGGGCCTGGGTCATGGCCACGAACGTGTCGCCGCTGAGAATCGTGGTTTCCCAGACGAAACCGTAGCGCCGGGTGGCCATCAGCGTCAGCAGAATCGCCAGGGCGCTGAGCATTGCCAGCAGCCACAAGCCGTTGACCAGCATGCCGAGCGCCCAGCGATTGAGTTTCTGCCGTTGCAGCAACAGCAGCAGGGCTGGCGCCAGTTGTGCGGCTTTGGCGTCGCGGGCGAGTTTTTCGCTGAGCCACAACCACAAGCGCCCGAGCGTGGCGCCGTAATCGCCAGCGAATATCAGGCCCGAGGCCCAGCTCAGCAGCAGAATCAGGTTCAACCCCAGCAGACTGCCGAGGGCCCAGAACACGTTGACCGGTGTCTGGCCGTCGTTCAATGCGGCAAATGCCAGCCCGGCACCGCTGACGATCGCCAATACGACCAGAACGATCAGCGCCAGTCGCGCCCCTTGCAGCCAATGGCGCAGCGCGCCGGTCAAGCCATCGCGTTCGGCCAGCCACAGGGCTCGGGCCTCGATGCGGGTCGGCAGATCGCCGCCCGCGCTGCGGGCCAGACGATTGGCTTCCTGGTCTTCCAGGGGGCCCGCGTGTTCCTCGCGCAGGCGGATGGTTTCGGTCAGCCAAAGTGTTTGCAGTGTGGTCAGTTCAGTCACGCGGCATCCCGTCGCTCAAATGAACGTTGAGCATAACCGCTGTGGCGCTTATCGGGGTAAGCGAGGCTCTGGTATCCTCGCCGACATGAAAAAAACTCTCCCTCTCAGCCTGATCGCAGCCCTCGGTGAAAACCGCGTGATCGGCGTCGACAACAGCATGCCCTGGCACTTGCCGGGGGATTTCAAATACTTCAAGGCCACCACACTGGGCAAGCCGATCATCATGGGGCGCAAGACCTGGGATTCGCTCGGTCGTCCGCTGCCGGGCCGGCTGAACATCGTGGTCAGCCGTCAGACCGACCTGCAACTTGAAGGCGCGGAGGTCTATCCATCGCTGGAAGCCGCGGTGATTCGGGCGCAGGAATGGGCGTTGGAGCAGGGCGTCGACGAGTTGATGCTGATTGGCGGTGCGCAGTTGTATGCGCAAGGGTTGGCACAGGCCGATCGGCTGTACCTGACCCGCGTGGCGCTGAGCCCCGAGGGCGATGCGTGGTTTCCGGAGTTTGATCTGGAACAGTGGACACTGGTGTCGAATGTTCCGAATCCGGCGGAAGGCGATAAGCCGGCGTACAGCTTCGAGGTTTGGGAAAAAGCTTAAAAGCATCGCGAGCAGGCTCGCTCCCACAAGGATTGTTGGTGTTCACACACTATGTGTTTCACCTTGCCCACTGTGGGAGCGAGCCTGCTCGCGAAAGCGGTCTGTCAGGCGCAGCTTAAGCCTGCGCCAACTCCTCATGCTCATCTGCATCCAGCAGCTCTTTGTCAGTCTGCTGCATGATCTGGCTGGTGATCGCGCCAGCAGTCATCGAACCACTGACGTTCAATGCCGTGCGGCCCATGTCGATCAGCGGTTCAACCGAGATCAGCAACGCCACCAGTGACACCGGCAAGCCCATGGCCGGCAGCACGATCAGCGCAGCGAAGGTTGCGCCACCGCCGACACCGGCAACGCCTGCCGAACTCAAGGTCACTATCGCTACCAGTGTCGCGATCCACAGCGGGTCCAGCGGGTTGATGCCCACGGTCGGCGCCACCATGACCGCCAACATCGCAGGGTAAAGACCGGCACAACCGTTCTGGCCAATAGTCGCGCCAAACGAGGCGGCGAAGCTGGCGATCGATTGTGGAATGCCCAGGCGGCGGGTTTGCGCTTCGATGCTCAGCGGAATGCTCGCGGCGCTGGAGCGGCTGGTGAAGGCGAAGGTCAGCACCGGCCAGACCTTGCGGAAGAAGCGCAGCGGGTTGATCCCGGCCAGCGACACCAGCAGGCCGTGAACCACGAACATCAGGCCCAGGCCGATGTACGACACCACCACGAAACTGCCGAGCTTGATGATGTCTTGCAGGTTGGAACCGGCGACCACTTTGGTCATCAGCGCCAATACGCCGTACGGAGTCAGCTTCATCACCAGACGCACCAGGCGCATCACCCAGGCTTGCAGAGTGTCGATGGCGTTGAGCACTTTCTGACCTTTCTCGACGTCATCCTTGAGCAGTTGCAGCGCCGCGACCCCAAGGAATGCAGCGAAGATCACCACGCTGATGATCGAGGTCGGCTTGGCCCGTGCCAGATCGGCAAACGGGTTCTGCGGGATGAACGACAACAGCAACTGTGGGACATTCAGGTCGGCGACCTTGCCCGCGTAGTCGGTCTGGATGGTTTGCAGGCGAGCCATTTCCTGGGTGCCGGCGACCAGGCCTTCAGCCGTCAGGCCGAACAGGTTGGTCAGGCCGATGCCGATCAGCGCCGCAATGGCGGTGGTGAACAACAGGGTGCCGATGGTCAGGAAGCTGATCTTGCCCAGCGAAGAGGCATTGTGCAGACGGGCTACGGCGCTGAGGATCGAGGCGAATACCAGCGGGATCACGATCATTTGCAGCAACTGCACATAACCGTTGCCGACCAGATCGAACCAGCCGATCGAGGCCTTCAGCACCGGGCTACCGGCGCCGTAAACAGTGTGCAGGGCAACACCGAACACCACGCCGAGCACCAGCGCGACCAGGACTTTTTTCGCCAGGCTCCAGGTGGTGTGACGGGTTTGCGCCAGGCCGAACAGCAAGGCGAGGAATACCAGCAGATTGAGGATCAGCGGCAGATTCATTGAGGCTCCAAAAAGACTTGTGCCAATCGCGTTCCGGGGCGATTGCGAACCGGCAAGCCTAACAGCTTGATATCTAATGAATTAATATCAAAAACGTATGGTTGCCATGGTTTTTGGAATAAGCAGATGGCGTTGTGGCGAAACCGGCCAGGCTGAGCTGTACAACAAGCTCATGGAAAACGGTATCGAGGTTTATGTGAAGACCACGGCTTCTGAAGAGCTGGTGCGCATGGTCGCTTTGTTCATTCGTAATAGTGTTTCAACTTGTGACGGCGAAAGGCGTTCTGCCATACTCGCGGCCGTTTGCGCCCCGGCCTGTTTTTCAGTGGCGGGCTTGGATTTCTGCTGTACGTAATGGACTACGTTGTGAGCTATCTCTCGATTGAATTCGGCTTGTGTTTCATCCTTTTTTTCCTCGTTTACTGGTCTGTGTGCTGGAGTACGCGTCTACAGAACGTACTGTTGCTGACCGCCAGTTACGCGATCCTCGCCAGTTTCAGTCTGGACTTCCTCTACATCCTGCTGGGCTACACCGCACTGGTGTACCTGCTCGGGTTGCTGAGTGAACGTTTTCCGGGGCGCTCATTCGTCAACGGGTTGATGTTGTTACTGGTGCTCGGCTGCTTTTACCTGTTCAAGTACCAGGACTTCTTTACCAGTACGGTGCAAAGCGCCTTCGCTCAGCTAGGGCTTGAAGTCTCGCTGCCGCTGCTGGAAGTGTTGCTGCCGGTCGGACTGTCGTTTTACACCTTTCACTCGGTCAGCTACCTGGTGTCGATCAACCGTGGCGAGTTAAAACCGGGTTCGCCTTTTGACCTGTCGTTGTACCTGGCGTTTTTCCCGAGCCTGATCGCCGGTCCCGTGAACCGGGCCACCGACATGCTGCCGCAGATTCGCCCAGCGCAAGCCCGGCAGGTGCTGGAGCCGCAGCGGGCGTTGGGGCTGATTGCGCTGGCGGTGGTCAAGCTGTTCTTCCTCAGTTCCTGGCTGGCCAACGAATGGGTCGACCCGGTGTTCGAGTCGTCCGCCAGCTTTTCGGCCGAGCAGATCTTGCGCAGCGTTTACGGTTATTCGTTCCTGATTTACTTCAACTTCAGCGGCTACACCGACCTGGTGACGGGCATCGCCTTGTTGCTGGGTTTCCATTTGCCGCTGAACTTCAACTTCCCGTACACCGCACGTAACCTCAAGGAATTCTGGGGGCGCTGGCACATCAGTCTGTCGACGTTTATCCGTGACTACGTGTACATCCCGCTCGGTGGCAATCGCCGTGGGGTCTGGCGCGGCAATCTGAACATGCTGCTGGCCATGCTGATTTCCGGGCTGTGGCACGGCGCCAGTGTGAATTTCATCATCTGGGGTGCACTGCATGGCGTGGGACTGGCGCTGTACAAACTCTTCAGCCATTGGCTGCCGGAGCGTCCGACCTGGCTGGGGGCCGATCTGCTGGCGCGGTTGCTGACCTTCCACTATGTGGCGTTTGCCTGGATCTTCTTCCGTTGTGCATCCCTTGGGGATGCCATTGAGATGCTCGGCGGTCTGGGCGGGATGTCGCGGGCGGGGCTGGTCAGCAATGGTCTTTCATTGTTGGGCTGCCTGCTGTTCGTGGCGATCTATCCACAGATTGTGGCGCTGACGCGTCGGTTGTTCGACGCCAGTGTCCGGTTGCCATGGCTGCTGTATCCAGTGCCGTTGGGGCTGTTCATTTGCGTGGTGATCTTTGCTTCTCCATCGGGCGTACCGGGGTTTATCTATGCCAGCTTCTAATGCATCGCCACTGTCCACGAACCTGAGCGGCGCACTCAAAGTGCTGTATGCGATCCTCGTCATCAGCGCGCTGCTGTTTTGGTTCAACCAGGACTCGATTCGTCTGTACTGCCAGCAGAAGTATCACGATGGCTGCGAGATTCCCGGCTTGGCGCAGAATCCGCAGTGGCGTTTCGGAGCTCAGTTGAACCAGACGCTGGCGGAGGCGCGGTCTGGTTTCATCGCCCGGCTTGAGGGCCTGGATGACGTCAAACTGATCGATCAGGCTCAAGCCGCAGTGAATGAAGAGGAACCGCTTGGCGAGACGCTCGCGCCATTGCCGACACTCGAACAGGCGGCGAAACCGGTAGAAGTTCCGCCCCAGGTCGTGACTGATCCCGCGGTGAAGGCTGCGTCTCCCGTTGACGGCGCGCCGGTCACTCCGCTGATGGCGACGCTGGCGCTCGGTGACGAGGTGCTTTTTGTCGGTGACTCGCTGATGCAAGGGGTCGCCCCGCATATGGCGAACACCCTGCTCAAGCGTTACAAGGTCAAGAGCATCAACCTGAGCCGGCAGAGTACCGGGCTGGCCTACCCGAGCTTCTTCAACTGGCCGAAGACCGTCGAAAGCACCTTGCAGGGCCACCCGAAGATTCGCCTGATGGTGATGTTCCTCGGCCCCAACGATCCCTGGGACATGCCCGACGGCAAGCACAAACCATTCTTGCGCTTCAAGACCCCCGAATGGGAAGTGGCCTATCGTCAGCGTATCGATTCCATTCTCGACTCCGCCCGCGCGCACCGGGTACAGGTGATCTGGGTCGGCCCGCCAAACATGGAGAAGGCCAAGCTGTCGTCGGCCATGGCCTACCTGAATGGGCTCTACAAAAGCCAGCTTGCGGCCTACCATCAGCAGTTTGTGTCGGCCAACGAGATTCTGGGCTATCAAACCGATGAGTTCTCCTATTACCTGACGGTCGACGGTAGCCGGAAGGTCAAGACCCGGGTCGATGACGGCATCCATTTCACGCCGACCGGGCAAAGGCTGATCGCCGAACGCGTGTTGTCGCTGATCAACTTTCCCGGCCAACAATTGACGGAGCACTGATATGCGGCGACTGCACGGCATTGCGCTGTTGTTGAGCATTACCCTGCTGAGCAGTTGCAGCCCCACGGCCGAGGTCCAGGCCACACCGGCGTCTGCGCCGAAAAAAACCGGCTACACCTCGAAGAACGTCGTGCCGGTGGGGGGCGGCGATCCGAACCTGGCGGCACTGGCGCGCAAGTTCAAAACGGCGGATCGCACGCCGATCACCATTGTGCAGTTGGGCGACTCCCACACGGCGGCCGATCTGTTCAGTGGTGAGGTGCGGCGGTTGTTGCAGGCCCAGTACGGTGACGGCGGGATAGGGTTTGTCGCCGCAACGCCTGTGCCCGGCACGCGCTATGAACGCGTCATCCTCTCCGCCGCCAATCGTCAGTGGTCGCTGGTCTCGGCGCGTAATCAACAAAGTACTCAGTTCCCACTGGGCGGTTACTTGTCGTTACCGATGACCCCGGGGGCCAAGGTGCAGATCGCCGAGCGCGAAGGCAGTCGCCAGCAGTACCGGATTTCAGCGCTCTATCAGGCGACTGCCAACAGCAGCCTCAAGGCCCAGACCAATCTCACTCAGGCCAGTCGCATGCTTGCGGCTACGGGCGGGCAGTGGCGCTTCAGCCCGCCGTTCAACAACGTGACGCTGCCGGTGGAAATGAGTGTCACCCATACTGGGGGACTGGCCCTGGGTGGCTGGAATATCCTCGGGCAGAAGAACTCCGGGGTGATTTATTCGGCGCTGGGCATCAACGGTGCCCGGTTGGACGTGCTGGACAAGTGGCAGGCCGATTGGCCGGACACCCTCAAGGCGTTACGCCCGGACATGGTCATCCTGGCCTACGGCACCAACGAGGCCTTCGACGACGACCTGGACCTGGATAAATACCGGAGCCAGTTGCAGGACAAAATTACCCTGTTGCGTAAAACCTTGCCCAAGGCCGTGATTCTGCTGGTCGGTGCGCCGGACTCCATCAAGCACCGTGGCGCGAGTGCCTGCGCCTCCGCGCAGCCGCTACCCTTGCGACAGGTCATCGAGATCCAGAAAGCCGTGGCGCAGCGCAATCGCGTGCTGTTCTGGGATTGGCAGGCCTTCATGGGCGGTGATTGCTCCATCAGCCGGTGGCAGGCCAATGAGCTGGCCCGCAATGATCTGGTGCACCTGACCGCGGATGGTTATCGCAAGAGTGCCGAGGGACTGTATCGCTTCCTGCGGGGGCAGTTGGGCGAGCGCCTGCCGTGAGTCTTGCTGCGGCTTCACAGCTTTAGGCGCCCACAGGGGCTTCTGAAACGCAAAAAAATGCCCCGCACTTGGCGGGGCATTTTTGTGTTCAGCGGTTGAGCATTACAGCCCGTCGAGCATCGCTTTGTTACGCACGGCACCCTTGTCGGCGCTGGTGGCCAGCAAGGCATAGGCTTTCAGTGCGGTGGTCACTTTACGTGGGCGCACTTCAACCGGTTTCCAGCCTTTCTTGTCTTGCTCTACGCGGCGCGCAGCCAGTTCTTCGTCGCTGACCAGCAGGTTGATCGAGCGGTTCGGAATGTCGATCAGTACTTTGTCGCCGTCACGTACCAGACCGATTGCACCGCCGGCAGCGGCTTCCGGCGAAGCGTGGCCGATGGACAGGCCCGAGGTGCCGCCGGAGAAGCGACCATCGGTGAGCAAGGCGCAGGCTTTGCCCAGGCCCTTGGATTTCAGGTAGGACGTCGGGTAGAGCATTTCCTGCATGCCCGGGCCGCCTTTCGGACCTTCGTAGCGAATGATGACGATATCGCCTTCTTTCACTTCATCGGCAAGGATGCCGCGCACGGCGCTGTCCTGGCTTTCGAAGATCTTCGCGTTGCCTTCGAAGACGTGGATCGACTCGTCGACGCCGGCGGTTTTCACCACGCAGCCGTCGAGGGCGATGTTGCCGTACAGCACGGCCAGGCCGCCTTCTTGCGAGTAGGCGTGTTCGACACTGCGGATGCAGCCGTTTTCACGGTCGTCGTCGAGGGTTTCCCAACGGGTCGACTGGCTGAACGCGGTCTGGGTCGGGATACCCGCAGGCCCGGCCTTGAAGAAGTGGTGCACCGCTTCGTCAGTGGTTTGGGTAATGTCCCACTTGGCAATACCCTCGGCCATGGTCTTGCTGTGCACGGTCGGCAGGTCGGTGTGCAGCAAGCCGCCACGGGCCAGGGAACCGAGGATGCTGAAGATCCCGCCGGCGCGGTGCACGTCTTCCATGTGGTACTTCTGGATGTTCGGCGCGACTTTGCACAGTTGCGGAACGTGGCGCGAAAGACGGTCGATGTCGCGCAGGTCGAAATCGATCTCGGCTTCCTGGGCAGCGGCCAGCAAGTGCAGGATGGTGTTGGTCGAGCCGCCCATGGCGATGTCCAGCGTCATGGCGTTCTCGAACGCCTTGAAGTTGGCGATGTTGCGCGGCAACACCGACTCGTCGTTCTCGCCGTAGTAGCGCTTGCACAGTTCGACGATGGTGCGGCCGGCTTGCAGGAACAGTTGTTCACGGTCGCTGTGGGTGGCCAGTGTCGAACCGTTGCCTGGCAGTGCCAGGCCGAGGGCTTCGGTCAGGCAGTTCATCGAGTTGGCGGTGAACATGCCGGAGCACGAACCGCAGGTCGGACAGGCACTGCGCTCGTACTCGGCGACTTTCTCGTCAGAAGCGCTGGAGTCGGCGGCGATGACCATGGCGTCGACCAGGTCGAGGCCGTGGCTGGCGAGTTTGGTCTTGCCGGCTTCCATCGGGCCGCCGGAGACGAAGATCACCGGGATGTTCAGGCGCAGGGCGGCCATCAGCATGCCAGGGGTGATCTTGTCGCAGTTGGAGATGCACACGATGGCGTCGGCGCAGTGGGCGTTGACCATGTACTCGACGGAGTCGGCGATGATCTCGCGGCTCGGCAGCGAATACAGCATGCCGTCATGGCCCATGGCGATGCCGTCATCGACTGCGATGGTGTTGAATTCCTTGGCGACGCCGCCAGCACGTTCGATCTCGCGGGCGACCAGTTGGCCGAGGTCCTTGAGGTGGACGTGGCCCGGTACGAATTGGGTGAACGAGTTGGCAATGGCGATGATCGGCTTTTTGAAGTCGTCATCTTTCATCCCCGTGGCGCGCCACAATGCGCGGGCGCCGGCCATGTTGCGGCCGTGGGTGGATGTTTTCGAGCGGTAATCAGGCATGGAGCACTCCGGGCGGCTAAGCAGGTATCAAAAGGGGAGTGAGCTTCTATTGACCTCGGGAACACTCAGAAATGGCCGTGTGTCCGAAAGTTGCCGATGACTTTGCGGGATCGCCGCGCGCCTCAGCCTGAGCTCATAAACCCGCCGGGGGATGACTGGCGATGAATCGTTCGATTCTACACCGCTGGCGTCAGGAAGGAATGCCGGGAAACGTTGAAGCAGGGCTTGTGACGCGTGATGAGTGACGACTGGCGGATTGTCAGTCGGGAATTAGCCCGGGCTGGCGTCTTTCGGTCAGGGCATTCAAGGTCAGTCCGGCAATACTCAACACAATGAAACACAGCGACAGGGACGTTTGCAGGTTGCTGGTGGTCAGGTTGATCAACACGCTGATCAAGCCACCGACAACGAAGATCAGCGTGCTTCCGGCCGATGCCGAAGTACCGGCGTTGTCGGCAAAAATGTTCATGGCTCTGGACGTGGCAGCGGGGCGGGCAATGGTGGTCCCGGCGGTGCAGATGATCATCGGGACCAGCACAGTCAGGGTCGACAGACCCCATTGATTCGACAGATAGAGCATCACCAGACCTGACAGCAGGATCAGACAAAGCCCGGTGATGATCTGGATGTTGGGATTGATTCGTCTGCCGAGCAGTGCCGCAAGAATGCCGCCGATGACGTATGCCGCGCCATAAGCCAGCAAGGTCAGCGCGAACTCGTAGGCTGACAGGTGCAACTGCTCCATGAAGATCAGTGGCGAGATGACGATAAAGGAAAAATGGCAGGCGAATGCAAAGGCTGAAATGAGCCACCAGGCGATAAAGTCGAAGTCGCAACAGACCCGGCGGTAGGCCTGGAAGATATTCACTTGTGGCCCCAGGCGCTTGCTGGGCAAGCTTTCCAGGAAGACGCAGGCTTTCAAGAATACGGCTGCGGCCAAGGCGATAAACACCAGAAAGCTGCCAGGCCAATCCATCAGCTCTTGCAGAAAGGTTCCGGCCAGCGGCGAGACGGAAATGAAAATGCCGGTGGCGGTGACCATCAGTATCCGCAAGCGGTCACGTTCCTGGCCTTCGAACAGGTCTTGCACCAGCGCCTGGGACAGCACGAAACAGCCACAACCCAGAGCCTGGATGACGCGGAACAACAGAAAGTAGACGTACTCGGTGGACAGCACGCAGCCGACGGCGCCGAGCATTGAAACAGCCATGCCTGACAGCAGCAGTCCCTTGCGGCCAATGATGTCTGAAAGGGGCCCGATCAGCAGTTGGGAGACGGCAATGCCGATGGCGAACAGGCTGATGGACAGCGCAATGTCTGCTGGCGCTGTCCGAAAATGTTCCGATAGCGCAGGAAACGATGGCAACAGAACGTCGATCGGAAATACCCCGAGCAGGGTCATCGCCATCAACAGGCCGATGGCACCTCTGCGTTTTTTGTCACCCATTGCCGCCGTCACTTCAGACATCGATCAGCCCCGCCTTGACGAAGAGTTGCTGGTTGAAGGGCAGTGCAAAGACGCCGGATTTTTTCATCGCCCGTAGCGTGACTGATGCTCCAGAGCGGGCGCGTTGAATACCCGCTTGTTCACCAGAAACATCGCTGAGAATGTCGACTATGGACGCCGTGGGCAGACCGACGCTGCGCAGGCCGTCACTCAGCCATTGTTCATCGATCTCAAAAAAAGCCCCGATGACCTCCAGTAGAAATTTCCCTGCAAACGTTTGTTGGCCGCTGTTCATCGTCAGCCACAGGTAGTTGAATACCTCGCAGAAATATCGGCTGTGCCGGGCCTCGTCTACCAAGTGGTCAGTGAGCATTTCGTGGACGGTGGAAACCAGGCTGTCGCGGGTAATGTCGAGCAACTCTTTGGCGATGATCGTTTCCGAGACAAACCCGATCAGGAACCATGCAAGGGTCTTGTATTTATTGCGGGTTTTGTCGACCAAGGCTTTTAAACGGTGTATTCGTCGCGGCATTGTGCGGCGATTTTTGATCCTGTAGAGGTCTGCGACCTGCTCGGCCACCAGGTTGGAAAACAGCGCGTGATAACCCTCGTCGGTGTAGAGCTGAAGGGCTGCGGTTTTCATCCGCACGGGGATTACGGCGTTGAGTTCGCCATGCACGATGGTCTCGACCGCACGATTGACGACCCGATGTTCAAGCACGGTGGTGTAATCAAGGAAGTACACCAGATGGTTGGCGGTCAGCCGATGGCGGATCGATTTTCCGGCTTCTTCAAGCAACGGGTGTTTCAGATAAGGCAGGAAGGCTGGGGGGAACCAGTCTCTGGTTTCCAGTTCGCGCTCAAGTTCAGGAGGCAGCAGGTAAGCGTTCTGGCTGCTGCGCACCGATGCGTTGTTGTTCCAGTCCCCCAGGGTAAACCTGCGGATCGGCGAGACTGGCAGGGAGTCTGGTTCATTGATCGCAATGGGCATCATCGGTTTCCCGGCGGTTGATCAGGGCTTTCAGTTCCTCGCACAGCGCTTTTCCGTCGCCGTGTCCGCAGCCGACAAAAAACAAAGGTTGTTCGGTGCTGTCGTGCAGACCCAACAGTGCTTCGACCCGCTCGTCCGTGAGGGCCCCGGTCAACCAGGTGTTCAGCCCCAGGGCGGTGGCGATCAACTGAAAGGTTTGCGAGATGTGGCCGGCTTCGACATAGGCCATTCGGTAGGCTCGCGAGTGTTCATATTTCCACCACAGCGCGTCGAAGCGCGACGTGATGAACAATCCGAATGGCAAGTTGTTGATGAAGTGCTGGCCGCACAGCAGTTGACCGAGCGGCTCTTCAGGCAAGGGCTTCACCAGGCTCAGTGCATGCCGATCGCTGTGGTAGCAGTAGAGTCCAGGCTTCAACTGACTGACATTACGGACATAGACGAACCCTTCACAGGCATTCAGCCCTCCACCGGAAGGGCTGCTGCGTCTGGCTCCGAGGCCTTCAGGAATGGCGTCGTCGCTATCGTTTTCACGTTCTTTCAGATAACCGAGGGACAGGTACAGCAGCGTGCTGACGTCGCTCAGCGAGACAGCATCTTCATTGAAGGCGCGACAGGTTTTCCTGCTGAACAATGACTTGACCAGAGAGCTGGCTGGCGAGCTGGAAGGGGGCGGCAGGACAATCAGGTCGTCTGTCGGGTATTGCGCGCGCATCTCCGTTGGCGATGGCGTGGCCAGTACTTCGTTGCAATGGTCCAGATACTGTTTTGACCATTCATGAATGTCGCGGGGCGTCTGTTCACAGGGAATGTTTTTTGTTCCGGTGTGGAAGATTTTTGAAAGTTCATCCCATCCCCATTTTATGGTGTCAACTTTTGCAGTTGTCAGTAGGTGGGTATTAAGAAGGTCGCTATCGATTATGTTGTTGCTGCAGAATTGCCCGGGGTCTTCAATAAGTTGTAAGAGGCGAGTCGAATATTCCAGGTTTAACTCGAATTGAGTGTGGTTCTTGTAATCCCAGATTATTAAATGGGGAGGGCGTGCGAGCATGAATAAATGTGGGTTTATATGCATGGTGGCTGGAATACTCTGAAGGTGGTGGTCAGAGAGGGCGCTGGGGGGCCGGCACTCCCCAGCGTCTCAATCACTTAACGGGCTTTTGGGGCAACCAGAAAAGCCAGGTTAGCGATTTTTACAGCTTCCAGATTAATAGCTTTCATTTTTGTAACTCCCTGTAGTTATGCAGCTCGTAGTGGGTGCCACCTGCTTGGTGACACTTAGAGAATAGGTTGTATTGAACTTTCAGCAAGGGAGAATTTGGTAGGAGTGTTCCAGTAGTTTTGTGGGAGTGATCCCACAGCTTAGAGCTAATTGTAAGTTCTATGTGCTGGATGGGCAGGTGCGCGGAAACGTCCTGCAAGTTGATAGGGCGATAAGAGTAAGAAAGTTATGTTTTGAATTGGGTGAAAGTTCGTCAGGGGGGAGCCATGACGGGGAGCCGGTGGGCTCCCCGCCAAGCCAGCGAACTCAGCTGTTAGGCAGCAGGCGGCAGGTGATGCTCTTGATGTAGCGGGTTTCAGCGATGGCCGGGTGCACCGGGTGATCCGGACCCTGACCGCCACGTTCCAGCAGCTGGATGTTGCGGTCCAGGTGACGGGCGCTGGTCAGCAGGATGTTCTGCAGATCGTCTTCGGGCAGGTGCATCGAGCACGAAGCGCTGACCAGGATGCCGTCCTTGTTGAGCAGACGCATGGCTTGCTCGTTCAGGCGACGGTAGGCGCCTTCGCCATTCTTCATGTCTTTCTTGCGTTTGATGAAGGCTGGTGGGTCGGCCACGATGACGTCGAATCGTTCTTCGTTGGCTTTCAGCTCTTTCAGGGCTTCGAACACGTCGCCTTCAATGCAGGTCATTTTGTCGGCGAAACCGTTCAGTGCGGCGTTGCGCTCGACACCATCGAGGGCGAAGGTCGAAGCGTCGACGCAGAACACTTCACTGGCACCGAAAGCGGCAGCTTGCACGCCCCAGCCGCCGATGTAGCTGTACAGGTCCAGCACGCGTTTGCCTTTGGCATAAGGTGCCAGGCGCGCGCGGTTCATGCGGTGGTCGTAGAACCAGCCGGTTTTCTGTCCCTGAATGACTGGCGCTTCGAACTTAACGCCGTTCTCTTCCAGGGCAACCCACTCCGGCACCAGGCCGAACACGGTTTCGACGTAGCGGTTGAGGCCTTCGGCGTCACGGGCCGCGGAGTCATTCTTGAACAGAATGCCGCTTGGCTTGAGCACTTGGGTCAGCGCAGCGATCACGTCGTCCTTATGAGCTTCCATGGTCGCCGAAGCGATCTGCACCACCAGGATGTCGCCGAAACGGTCGACCACCAGGCCCGGCAGCAGGTCGGAGTCGCCGTAGACCAGGCGGTAGAACGGCTTGTCGAACAGGCGCTCGCGCAGGGACAGCGCAACGTTGAGGCGGTGCACCAGCAGCGACTTGTCGAGCGGCAACTTGATGTCGCGCGACAGCAGGCGAGCGCAGATCAGGTTGTTCGGGCTCATGGCGACGATGCCCAGCGGCTTGCCGCCGGCAGCTTCGAGAATCGCTTGGTCGCCAGCCTTGAAGCCGTGCAGCGGGGTGGTGGCTACGTCGATTTCGTTACTGTAGACCCACAGGTGGCCGGCGCGCAGGCGACGGTCGGCGTTGGCTTTGAGGCGCAAGCTTGGCAGGGACATGACGTCGCTCCAGGTGAAAAAAAAGAGCGGGATTATAGCGCTAGATGGGAGGCGCAGCGCGGTTGTTTCTGGGTGTTGCGTCGGACAGATCGCCCATGTGGCGGATTTTTTCCGCTAGAATCGCCCCTTGGCCCAGAGTGAGTACGTATGTCCCAAGAGCTATCTTCCGAACAGATTCAACAGGCCCTGCAAGGCATCAGCGTGCCGCCTCAGCCGCAAATCATGGTGGATTTGCAGATGGAGCAGTACATGCCGGACCCGGACCTGGAAGTGATCGCGAAGTTGATCTCCCAGGACCCGGGCCTCTCTGGCGCCTTGCTGAAGATCGTCAATTCGCCGTATTACGGGCTGAGCAACAAGATCGCCTCGATCCAGCGCGCGGTGAACCTGCTGGGCAGTCGTTCGGTCATCAACCTGATCAACGCCCAGTCGATCAAGGGCGAGATGAATGACGACACCATCGTCACCTTGAACCGGTTCTGGGACACCGCCCAGGACGTGGCGATGACCAGCCTGAGCCTGGCCAAGCGCATTGGTTCGCAGGCTGTGGACGAGGCTTATGCGTTAGGTCTGTTCCACGATTGCGGCGTACCGTTGATGCTCAAGCGCTTCCCCAACTATATGTCGGTGCTGGAAGAAGCCTACGCCAGTGCCAACGCCGAGTGCCGCGTGGTGGATACCGAGAACCGCGTACTCAACACCAACCACGCCGTGGTCGGTTACTACACCGCGAAGTCCTGGCGCCTGCCGGAGCATGTGACCGACGCCATCGCCAATCACCACAATGCGCTGGCGATTTTCAGCGATGAATCATCCCGTAACAGCCAGTTGAAAAACTTGTTGGCGATCCTGAAGATGGCGGAACACATTTGCGCGTCGTATCGGGTGCTGGGCAATCAGACCGAAGACCACGAGTGGGATAGCATCGGACCCCTGGTGCTCGATTATGTCGGCCTCTCGGACTACGACTTCGAAAACCTCAAACAGACGATCCGCGAGCTCGGCGCTCATCATTGAGTGTCGGTTTTTCAACTGATCCGGGAACACCATGCCTGAACTGCCAGAAGTCGAAACCACCCGTCGCGGTATTGCCCCGTTCCTTGAAGGGCAGCGCGTCAGCCGCGTGATCGTGCGTGATCGGCGTCTGCGCTGGCCGATCCCCGAGGACCTCGATGTGCGGCTGTCCGGGCAGCGCATCGTGTTGGTGGAGCGACGCGCCAAGTATTTGCTGATCAACGCCGAGGTCGGCACGTTGATCAGCCATTTGGGCATGTCGGGAAATCTGCGTCTGGTGGAAGTCGGCTTGCCGGCGCTCAAGCACGAGCATGTGGACATCGAACTCGAGTCCGGCCTGGCGCTGCGATACACCGACCCGCGACGTTTTGGGGCGATGCTCTGGAGCCTCGATCCGCTGAATCACGAATTGCTGGTTCGCCTGGGGCCGGAGCCGCTGACTGATCTGTTCGATGGCGAGCGGCTGTTCCAGCTGTCACGCGGGCGTTCGATGGCGGTCAAGCCGTTCATCATGGATAACGCGGTGGTGGTCGGGGTTGGCAATATTTATGCGACCGAAGCGCTGTTTGCTGCCGGGATCGACCCGCGCCGCGAGGCCAAGGGGATTTCCCGGGCGCGCTATCTGAAGCTGGCAATCGAGATCAAACGCATTCTGGCCGCTGCGATTGAGCGCGGCGGCACCACGCTGCGCGACTTCATTGGCGGTGACGGCCAGCCGGGGTATTTCCAGCAAGAGTTGTTCGTGTACGGCCGTGGCGGTGAGCAGTGCAAGGTCTGTGGTAGCGAATTGCGGGAAGTTCGCCTCGGGCAGCGCGCCAGCGTCTTTTGCCCGCGTTGTCAGAGCTGAGAATTCCTACGGTCTATAGTTAGTGGTCTGACTGCCTAGCCGAAGGACCGTGCCATGACATCGATTCGAACCCTTGCTGCCGCGCTGCTGTTGAGCATCGGCTTATCTGCCCAGGCGTCTGATGGCGGCAGTGGCGACCCCAGTTACAGCATCCACAACCCACCGGCCTACGCGATGATCGGCGATCTGCTGATCGCCCGCCCGTTGCTGGTGGCAGCGACGGTGATTGGTGCGGGGGTGTTTGTCGTGTCCTTGCCGTTTACCGCGCTGGGCGGCGGGGTAGGCGATGCGGGGCAGGCGCTGGTGGTCGATCCGGCGAAAGCGGCGTTTGTCCGTTGCCTGGGGTGTGTCGGGGAGGGGTTTGAGCAGCAGAACTGAATCAGTTGGATCAGCGGTGTGGCTTATGGCCCTATCGCGAGCAAGCTCGCTCCCACATTGAATCTGTGTCGAGCACACCTGTTGTGGACGCCACAAAGCTAATGTGGGAGCGAGCTTGCTCGCGATGGTGTCCTTATGGACACCGCATAATCAGGCCTTGCCGGTAAGCTTGCGGTACTTCTCCATCAACTGCTCTTGAGTCTCTGGATGCGCTTCGTCCAGCGGAATGCAATCCACCGGGCAAACTTGCTGGCACTGTGGTTCGTCGTAGTGGCCGACGCACTGGGTGCAGAGGTTCGGGTCGATCACATAGATCTCTTCGCCCTGGGAGATGGCGGCGTTCGGGCACTCGGGTTCGCAGACGTCGCAGTTGATGCAATCGTCGGTGATGATCAGGGACATTGGGACTGACTCCTGCCGGGGTAGTCTGCCCAGGCATCTGAAAACTGATGCGTACAATTGTGCCGCATCGGCGCCCGCAGTGCACGCAGGCGCGATGGACTGCACAAAATCGCAGCCTGTGGCTGTGCCTATTTCTTGAAGCGCAGGGTCAGCGCGTCGGCCACGACAGGGTGGACGAACTTGGTGATATCGCCGCCCAGGGCAGCAATTTCACGGACCAATGTCGAAGAAATGAACGAATAACGCTCGGACGGGGTAAGAAACAGGCTTTCCACATCCGGGGCCAACTGGCGGTTCATGTTGGCCAGCTGGAATTCGTATTCGAAATCCGATACCGCGCGCAGGCCACGCAGGAACACGTTGGCGTTCTGCTCTTTGGCAAAGTGCGCCAGCAGCGTCGAAAAGCCGACGACTTCGACGTTCGGCAGATGTTTAGTGACCTCGCGGGCCAGCTCCACACGCTGTTCCAGGGGAAATAGCGGGTTTTTCTTCGGGCTGGCGGCGACGGCGATGATCACGTGATCGAACAGGCGCGAGGCGCGTTCGACCAGATCGCCATGGCCCTTGGTAATAGGGTCGAAGGTACCTGGGTACAACACTCGGTTCATCGCGTCGTCCTGGCGGGAGTCCGTTGGGGAGTCGGATGGTATCGCAGCCTTCCCGGTCGGCCAAGTCGCCTTTGGGGTAAGAAAGCACTATAGACGATGCGAATTATGGGTTTTTTCATGGGTTTTTTAAACGCATGGCCAACGCTGTCGCCAGTTGCGCGGTCAGTCCATAGACCGACAATTGCGGGTTGGCGCCAATGCTGGTGGGGAACAGCGAGCCATCATGGATCGAAAGATTACTCAGTTGATGATGACGACCGAGACTGTCGGTGACGGCATTTTTCGGGTCTTCACCCATGGCACATCCACCCATCACATGAGCACTGCCCAGTCGAGTGCGGTACAGCTCAAGGCTCAGACCGTCGATCAATGTGCGCACCTCGGCAAGGGTTTTCACGTAGCGCGCATCGGCGTGCATCGGCATGACCGCGTTGGCACCGCCGGCGAACTGGATCTCGGCCATGCTGTGAAACGCCCGGCGTAACCCATCCCAGGCATAGGCTGAGACCTGATAGTCGAGCACCGGTGAGCCATCGCCGCGCAATTCGACGCTGCCGCCAGGGCTGTCCGGGTGAAAACCGTCACGCAGCAGGGCCAGCATCGCGTGGGTGTGCGGCAATTGCTGCATGTGTCGAGCGTTCTCTTCGCCAAAGCCACCGAGCAAGGTCGCCGCCAGCGCAGGGTGTAGTGGCGGCACTTCCAGCTTGTAGGACATTTTGCCGGTGGTGCCGTCCTGCCATTGAAAGTGGTCGGAGTAAATCGACTGCGGCGCGCCGTAAAACGGGTTGATCACCTCGTCGAACAGCCCGGCGGACATGTTCACCAGGTGCAGGAAGGTCCGCTTGCCAAGGCATTCATGGGGATCGGGGGCTTTGGAGCGCAGCAACAGCGCCGGGCTGTTGATGCCGCCACCGGCCAGCACATAGTGCCGCGCCTTGACGGTGATGCTGCGCCCGGTCGGCGCCACGCAGCGCTCATCCATTGCCACGCAGCGCAGGCCGGTGACTTTGTCGTCCTTGATCAGCAGGTGTTCTACACGGGCCAGATAGAGCAGCTCACCGCCTTTTTCCAGGGTCGCGGGGATGGTGGTGACCATCATCGATTGCTTGGCGTTGGTCGGGCAGCCCATGCCGCAATAGCCGAGGTTCCAGCAACCGCGCACGTTGCGCGGGATCACGTGCCAGCTGTAGCCGAGCTGTTCGCAACCTTTTTTGATCACGTCGTTGTTGGCGTTGGGCGGCACCAGCCATGGGGCGACGCCAAGGCGCTGCTCCATTTTTTCGAACCAGGGCGCCATTTCCGCCGGGCTGTGACCCTTGACGTCGTGTTCCCTGGCCCAGTGTTCGAGGGTTGGTTCGGGAGTGCGAAAGCTTGAGGTCCAATTGACCAGCGTCGTGCCACCGACTGCGCGGCCCTGCAGGATGGTGATCGCGCCGTCCTTGCTCATGCGGCCGATGCCTTCCTGATAAAGGCTGGAATAGGCCTGGTCTTCGAGCATCTTGAAGTCGCTGCTGGTCTTCAGCGGGCCTTCTTCGATCAACAGCACTTTGTAGCCGGCAGCGCTGAGGATTTCGGCGGTAGTACCACCACCAGCGCCACTGCCGATGATCGCGATGTCGGCTTCGAGTGTCAGATCATTGGCCAGTTGCGAGCCGTTGTAGGTTTTCCAGCCACGGGCCAGGCCTTCGCGGAACGGATCGGGTACGGGCATCTTTGGGCTCTCTTATTGTTTTGGATTCGGTGGTGATGCGGCTGGCGCCTTCGCGAGCAAACGGAACGCCGCCCGGCTGCTCCCACATGGATCGCGCACCTCTGTGGGAGCGAGCCTGCTCGCGATAGGGACACTTCGGTCTCAAACGGCGGGCGGTCCCGGATACCCGCAATGTGCCCATGATTCGGCGCGCTTGTACCAGGCCATCATCACCAGTTGCAGGATCGAACTGTGGCCCATGCGCAACAGGCTCAGCGAGCTGTTTTGCCAGCGCTGCAGGAATTGGCGAATGTCGTCGCTGCTGGCGTTTTCCCAGTGGCCCCAGATTCCGGTCAGTGGCCCGCGAGTGATAGTCATGCCGAGCACATCGAACAGTTGTTGGGTCAGCTTGAGCATTTCCGGCGACAGGTGATTGAGGTCGTGGTCGAGCGATTGCAGGGTGCCTTCGACGGCGGCCGGGAGTTTTTCGACGGCCACGGCGCCGTCGAGCATCACCGGGATCAGCGCGCGCAAGAACGGCAGATCCCTGCTGCGCAAAATGGCGAAACCGCTGGCCGGGCTGCTGGCCGAGCAACCACTGAGGCTGGCGCCAAGGCCGGCCGTGGTCAGGAAGGCCGTGGCGCAGAGACTGAATTTGAGCAGGCCGCGCCGTGTCAGCGCGGGGGGGGCGATCAGGCTTGGGTTCATTATTGTTATTACCCGGTCATTAGGCGTCAGCGGATGAACAGCTTCTGGATCAGCTTCTGGATCGACTTGCCGTAAGGCGGATATATCAGCTTCGCCGCGTTAAAGCGCTGTTTGATCAGCACGCCTTTGGCTTTGCTGAACGTCAGGAAGCCTTCATGTCCGTGGTAATGGCCCATGCCTGAAGCGCCGATACCACCAAACGGCATGTCGTCTTGCGCGACGTGCAGCAAGGTGTCGTTCAGGCACACGCCGCCGGAATGGGTTTCGTTGAGTACGCGGTTTTGTTCGGCCTTGTTGTAGCCGAAGAAGTACAGCGCCAGCGGACGTGGCCGCTGGTTGATGTAGGCAAACGCCTGGTCCAGATTCTTGTAAGGCACGATCGGCAGCACCGGGCCGAAGATTTCGTCCTGCATCACGATCATCTCGTCGCTGACATTCAGCAGCAGGCTATGGCTCATGCGTCGGGCCTGATCCTGTTCGAAGACCGGGATCAGCAGCGCGCCCTTGCTGGTGGCATCGCTGAGGTAGCTGTGCAGCCGGGCCAATTGGCGCTCATTGATGATCGCGGTGTAGTCCGGGTTGTCCGCGAGTGTCGGGTAAAACCCGCGAACCGCCTGACGATAGGCTTCGACGAAGGAGCCGACCCGTTCTTCCGGCACCAGCACGTAGTCCGGCGCGACACAGGTTTGTCCGGCATTCAGGGTTTTACCGAAGGCGATACGTTCGGCGGCGTCCTTGAGCGGTACATCGTGGGAAACGATCGCCGGAGACTTGCCGCCCAACTCCAGTGTCACCGGCGTCAGGTTCTCTGCCGCCGCACGCATGACATGTTTGCCGATGCTGGTGGCGCCAGTGAACAGCAGGTGATCGAAGGGCAGCCTGGAAAAGGCCACGCCGACCTCGGCTTCGCCCAACACCACGCACACCAGGTCTTCGGGGAACACTTTAGCCAGCAACGTTTTCAGCAGTTGCCCGGTGGCTGGCGTGGACTCGCTGAGTTTGAGCATCACCCGGTTGCCCGCCGACAACGCGCCGACCAACGGGCCGATGGCCAGGTACAGCGGATAGTTCCACGGCACGATGACCCCGACCACGCCCAGCGGCTGATAAACCACCTTGGCCGCTGCCGGCTGAAAGGCGATTCCTACCTTGCGCGGGGACGCTTTCATCCAGCCTTTGAGGTGTTTGCTGGCGTATTGAATGCCATGCAGGCTCGGCATCAGCTCGGCGAGCAGGGTTTCATCGGCGCTGCGGTTGCTGAAATCCTGGCTGATCGCGTCGATCAAGGCCTGGCGCTCGTCACTCAACAGATCACGCAATGCCTTGAGCCATTGCTGGCGTTGCGCAGCTGGCGGCATCGGGTGGGCCGCGTAGGCCTGACGCTGGGCGGCAAACAGAGCGTGAAGCTCACTCAATAGCTGTTGGGAGCTTTGCAGGTAGGCAATGTCGGCGGGCATGGTAGCTCCGGTTTTTTTAGAATGAGGAAGTTTTTAGAGTCTATGCTCTAGAAAGTCAAATGATGTCCTCGGGAAGCGATGATTTATCCGCCAGCGGATAGGTCGTAAGATGCCCGGCAACGCACTGAAGAATTAAAGCTCAAGCCATGGCCCCACGAATAAAAACCAGCGAGCGCATCGTGCAGAACAGCCTGGAGCTGTTCAATCAACAGGGTGAACGCAGCATCAGTACCAACCATATTGCTGCGCATATGGAGATTTCCCCGGGCAACCTGTACTACCACTTCCCCAACAAGCAGGCGATCATCGCCGTGTTGTTCAGTGAGTACGAAGCCCTGGTAGAGAGCTTCCTGCGCCCACCCCAGGGCCGCGCCGCGACCGTTGAAGACAAACGCTTCTACTTGCAGGAACTCCTGTCGGCCATGTGGCGCTACCGGTTTTTGCACCGCGATCTCGAGCACTTGCTCGACAACGATGCGGAACTGGCTGCCCGCTACCGGCGTTTTTCCCAGCGTTGCCTGATCCAGGGCACGGCGATTTATGCAGGCTTCGTCGACGCCGGCATCCTGAGCATGGACAAGGTCCAGATCGAATCCCTGACGCTCAATGCCTGGATCATCCTCACGTCCTGGGTGCGTTTTCTGTGCACCACACGGGAAAATTCCAACCACCTCAGCGAACAAGCCATTAAACGTGGCGTGTATCAGGTGCTGGTGCTGGAAGCCGGATTTGTCACGGAGCAAGCCCGCGATGCGGTCAATGCCTTGTTCGAGGAGTTTTACGTGCCGCTGGCCCAGGCTCTGGAAGAAGTGCAGTAGGATCGACAAAGACTTAACCACAGGAGCCCGCTATGCCCATCGCGCAACTGATCAACCCGAACTCCCTGGACCAGAAAAAGGGTCAGGCCGGGTTGGTGATTCTGGATTGTCGTTTTGCCCTCGAAGACCCGGATTACGGCCAGCGGAGCTATGCCCTGGGGCATATCGAGGGTGCCTCGTTCGCGGACCTCGAGCGTGACCTCAGCGGACCCGTGGTCAAGGGTGTCACCGGTCGCCATCCATTGCCGACGCCGCACCACTTGATTCAGCGTTTGCAGGATTGGGGTATCAGTAACGACAGCGAAATCGTTTTGTATGACGACGGCCCCGGCATGTATGCCGCGCGGGCCTGGTGGTTGCTGGCGTGGCTGGGCAAGCGCGATGGCGTGTTCATTCTCGACGGTGGCCTCAAGGCCTGGCACGCGGCCGGTTTACCGCTGAGCCTGGATGCGCCGGCAATCAGCCGTGGCTCCTTCACCGGCGCGCCGGACCACACCTTGTTGGTGAGTGCCGAAAAACTGCAACAGCGCCTCGGTCAACCGAGCCTGACCTTGCTCGACGCCCGAGGCCTGCCGCGTTTTCGTGGCGAGGTCGAGCCGATTGACCCGGTCGCCGGGCACATTCCCGGCGCGCAATGCGCGGCCTTTACCGACAACCTGGATGCCGACGGGCGTTTCCTTCCCGCCGATCAGCTCAAGCAGCGCTTTGCGGCGAAACTGGGTGATCGTTCGCCGACCGAACTGGTGGCGTATTGCGGTTCGGGCGTGACTGCGTGCCATAACCTGTTTGCGTTGTGCCTGGCCGGTTATCCGTTGGGTTCGCTGTATGCCGGGTCGTGGAGCGAGTGGATCACCGATCCCGCGCGGGGCGTCGCTACCGGCGACTAAGCGCAGATCCCCTGTGGGAGCGAGCCTGCTCGCGATGGCGGACTGTCAGTCAACATCGTTGTTGAATCTGACGGCCTCATCGCGAGCAGGCTCGCTCCCACATTAGTAATGCTTATTGCCTGAACGATTGTCGGGCACTGCGATAAGCCCCCGGCCCTACGCCGTAAACCTTCTTGAACTGCCGACTAAGGTGACTCTGGTCGGCAAAGCCGAGCCGGGCGGCAACGTCCAGCGGCAGGCAGCCTTCCTGTAATAACGCACGGGCCTGGGCGATACGCTGCTGCATCAGCCAGGCGTGCGGCGGCATGCCGGTGGCGTAGCGAAACACTCGGGCGAAGTGGAAGGGCGAAAGGCTCACCGCAGCGGCCAGTTCTTCCAGGGAGGGCGGTGCAGCGAGCTGCGCATGCATCAGTTCCTTGGCCCGGGCGATGGCCCGATGTTCCTGGCCGGGTTGACCGGGCGTTGCTACTGCGGCGTGACGTTGCAGCAACGCCAGCATCATTTCCCGCCATGCGGTCTGCTGTTGCAGCGCACTGGCAGGGCTCTCCAGCAAACGGTGCAGTTGGCAGAGGCCACTCACCAGGTCCGGGTCGCGATACAGCGTCGCACCAAAGGCCGGCAAGTCGTGGTCAGGCAGCTCAAGTTCGCCCAGCAACGAAAGGATTTGCCGGTTGTCGGGATAGAACGCCCGGTACAACCAGCCGTTGTCCGTCCCTTTGTGGCCAGTGTGCAATTCGTCCGGATTGATCACCACCAGAGTCCCGCTGCCGGCCAGATGTTCGGCGCCACGATAGCGGTAGCGTTGAGCGCCGGCCATGATGATGCCGATGACAAAACCGTCGTGTACATGAGGGACGAAGCGCTGTTCGATGTAGCGCGCAGACAGTAGCTCGACGCCGGCCAAAGGTGCCGTTTGCCAGAAGTGGATCGACTCGCCCGGAGTGGCCTCCATGGCCTTACTCGCGACCCGCGTTGGCCAGCCAGCGCGGGATGCGCCGTTCCAGGTAGTAACCGGGGTTGCGGAACGTACCGTCGACAAAACCGACATGCCCGCCCTTGGCCTGCAACTCGAACTGCGTGCAGTCCGATAACTCGCTGGCGTGCGGCAGGCTGTGGAGAAACACGAAAGGATCGTCGGCCGCTTGAATGATCAGGGTCGGCGTGCGGATCTCACCGAGAAAATAACGGCTGGAGGCGCGGCGATAATAGTCATGCGCGTCCTTGAAGCCGTTCAGTGGCGCAGTCACCCGGCCATCGAAATCCCAGAACGTGCGCAGGTTCTCCAGTGACCCCAGTCTGGCCAGGGTCTCCAGGCCCTCGTGATGGCCGTCGTGCAGGAACTTCTGTTGCTTGGTCTTGATGTAGGCGAGCATTTCGCGCATGAAGTGCGCTTGATAGATCCTCGAAAACCCCTGGCCGATGCGGTCGGCGCATTGGTCCAGGCGAAAGGGTACCGAGACCGCCACCGCGGCCTGCAACTGACTGTCACTGCCGGTTTCCCCCAGGTGCTTGAGCAGCACGTTGCCGCCCAGCGAATAGCCGACGGCGTACAGCGGTGCCGACGGGCGGGTGGCTCGAAGGTGGTTGATCGCCGCCGCGAGGTCTTCGCTGGCGCCGGAGTGATAGCTGCGCGGCAACAGATTCGGCTCGCCCGAACAGCCGCGCCAGTTCAGCGCCACGCTGGCCCAGCCTTGGGCGAACAGGGCTTTTTGCAGGCCGGCGACATAGGGCGAGTTCGAAGAGCCGGTCAAACCGTGCAACACCAGCACCAGGGGCGCATCGGCGCTGTGCGGCCCGTGCCAGTCCAGGTCAAGAAAGTCGCCATCCTCGAGCCACAAGCGTTCGCGCTCGCGTTCGATGTGCGTGGTTTTGCGCCACAGCGGTCCCCACAAGGTTTGCAAGTGCGGGTTGCCAAGGCCGAAGGCAGGGGTGAAGCGTTCTGGCGGAAAAAACACGATGGCTCTCGATGCAGCGGTGCGCAACCGGTGCGCACCCTTTCAGAATAGTCGGTTAACAGGCGATCTCTGCCATACGTTGCCACAACGAACAGTAGAGTTGATCGGTTTTCTGCTTTCGATGCTGTGAAAGTCGCCTGACGGATTGAGCAATTACCCGGCAGGTTTGCCGGTAGGCTCCGGCAATGGTTTTTGCAATACGATCGGTCCTGCGCTGATGATGACCAATTTGTCCATGCTCAGGTGTTTGTTCAATGCGGTTTTGACTTGCTCGACGGTTAGATGCTGAGACTGCTGCATGAAGACGTCCAAGTGATTCAACGGCAGGTTATAAAAACCGATAGACGCCAGTTTCGAGACGATTTGTGAGTTGCTGGCGGTGGACTGCGGGAAGCTGCCAGCCAACTCGCGTTTGGCATCCTCAAGTTCTTTTTCGGTCGGACCGGTTTTGAGGTAGTCGTCGAGTAAGTCCTTTACCAGTTTCAGAGTGCCTTCGCTCATTTCGGCGCGGGTCTGCAGCTTGATCATGAACGTACCGCGCGCCTGCATTGGGGAGAAAGCCGAAACCACGCCGTACGTCAGGCCACGTTTCTCGCGGACTTCGCTCATCAGTCGAGTGCCGAAACCGCCGCCAAGGATCTGGTTGCCCATGGACAGTGCCGCGTAGTCTGGATTGTCACGGTCGATGCCCAGTTGCGCGAGCATCAGAGTGGTCTGTTTCGATGGGAATTCGATGTGGCTGATGCTGGCCTTCGGTTCTATCGGTTGCGGGATTTTCACCAGGGCCGGGCCTTTGGGCAGGCTAGCGGATACCTTCGCGGCAATGGCTTCGGCTTCGGCACGGGACAAGTCGCCCACCAACGCGATCACCACGTTGCCGGCCGCGTAGGCTTTTTCGTGGAATGCGCGCAGCTGTGCCGGGGTGACGGACGGAATGGCTTGCGCCGTGCCATCGCTGGCGTGCGCGTATGGATGGTCGCCATACAAACGGTTCATCAACTCAAGGCTCGCCAGTTTGCCCGGGTCGCGCTTCTGATCTTCGAAAGCGGCGAGGGCCTGATTACTCAGGCGTGCATACGAGTCGTCAGGGAAGGTCGGCTTGCCTACGACTTCGGCGAAGAGCGTCAATGCCGGATCGCGTTTGTCCTTGGCGCTAAGGCTGCGCAGGGATACCTGCGCCGTATCCAGATCAGTGCCGGGGACATACTGTGCGCCCAGGCTTTCGAAACCTTGGGCAATAGCGTTGGCGTCCCTGCCGGCAACACCTTCGTTGAGCATCAGGTTTGTCAGCATTGCCAGACCCGGAGTGTCTCCATCCCGGCTGCTGCCGGCAGCGAAGGTCAGCCGCACGTCGAACATCGGTAATCCTCGGGCTTCGGCAAACAACACCTTGGCGCCTTCGGCGGTGTTCCAGGTCTGAATATCAAGCGTACGGTGACTGGGTGCCTTGCTGTCGAGTTCAGTCAGCGATTGCAGCATCTGGCCGGAGTTTTCCTTGTCTGGCACTTCACCGTCGCCGGACTCATCCCCATCCTCTTTATTCGCCTGCGTTGGCAGTATATGAGCGACGCTGAGCCGCTCGCGGGTGAAATACAGCCTGGCGGCTTTCTGGATGTCTTCTGGCGTTACGCTTTCCAGTTCGGCCAGTTCGGTGTCCATCAGTTTCCACGACAGACCGAAGGTTTCCAGTCGGCCGATAGTGGTGGCCTGACGGGTGATCGAGTCACGCTCGTAAACCAGCTCGGCGATGACCTGCGCGCGTACGCGCCCCAGTTCTTCAGTGGTTGGCGGAGTGGTTTTGAGCTGGTCCAGCAGCCTCCACAAACCGGCTTCGGCCTGGGCGATGGTTTTGTTTTTATGGCTGTTGGGTGTCGCCGACAGGAGGAACAGGCTGTCGCCCCGGGTGTAGGCGCTATAGCTCGACGAACCGTCGGACACCAGCTCTTCATCGCGTTGCAGTTGCGTCGGGATGCGCGCGCTGTGGCCGTCGCCGAGCAGGGCCGAAATCAGGCGCAAGGCATTCACAGAACGTTTGTCTTTGGCGGTGGCAATGCTCGGCACGTTGAAGGTCAGCATCAGGCTGGGCACTTGGGTCTTCACGTGCAGCGTGATCTGGCGTTCTCCGGGCCTTGCCAGTTCCAGCGGTCTTTTCGCGGTCGGTACATTGCGTCTGGCGATCGGGCCGAAGTAGCGCTGGGCGAGGGTTTTGACTTCGTTCGGGGTCACGTCGCCGACCACCACCAGCGTGGCGTTGTTCGGTGCATACCAGGACTGATACCAGTGGCGCAGTTCTTCGACCTTCATCCGGTCGAGGTCCGCCATCCAGCCGATGGTCGGCGTGTGATAACCGCTGGCCGGGTAGGCCATGGCCTTGAAGCGTTCGTAGGCATTGGCCAGTGGTTTGTCATCGGTGGTCTGGCGACGTTCTTCCTTGATGACTTCGATTTCCCGGGCGAACTCGTCGGCCGGCAGAAGCAGATTGGCCATGCGGTCCGCTTCCAGTTCGAAGGCCACGCCCAGACGATCCCGAGCCAGCGTTTGGTAGTACGCGGTGGAGTCGCTGCTGGTGAAGGCGTTGAATTTGGTACCGAGCTCGCGCAGAAGCGGCAAGAGTTTGCCTGGGCCGACTTTTTTGCTGCCCATGAACATCATGTGTTCCAGGGCGTGGGACAAGCCGGTCTGACCCGGAGGCTCGTAGCTGGCGCCGACCTTGTACCAGACCTGGGACGCTACCACCGGTGCCCGATGATCCTCGCGCACGATGACCTTGAGGCCGTTATCGAGTGTGAACTCGCTAGTTGAACTGGAAGTGGTCTCGTTAGTTAATGCGTTCATTCCGTTAATAGTCCTTTGCGTCCATGCGAGTTGTTTCGCAAGTTCACAATGAACTAAAGGAAAAGAACTAAGCAAACCGGGTATGTTGCTGTTTGAAAAAACGGGAGGGCGCCCCGAACAGGCGGTTCGCCCGTCCAGGCGATTCCTTTAAGACTATGTTTCAGTGCTTCGCTGCCACAACGCGTAGTAGACCCGCCCGGACTTTTGCTCCCGGTGCAGGCGCCAGCCCCCAGGCAGACCGAGGGTTGATGGCGCGGTTTCACTTTCAGTGTAGATCCACGCGTTGTCGGCGAGCCATTGGCGTTCTTCAAGCAGCGTGCAAACGGCGGGCAACAGGTTCTGGTTGAACGGCGGGTCGAGGAACACCAGGTCGTAGGCGATCGCTGGCTGGGTTTCCAGGTAGCGCAAGGCATCGGCGGTTTGCACCTGGCCGACGGTGCAACGCAGCGTTCCCAAATGTTCCTTCAGGCTGGAAACCGCCAGGCTGCTGGCGTCCAGCGCCTGGCCCATGGCGGCGCCACGGGACAGCGCTTCGAGAAACAGCGCGCCGCTGCCGGCAAACGGGTCGAGCACTTTGGCCCCGGCCACATACGGTGCGAGCCAGTTGAACAGGGTTTCACGCACGCGGTCGGGCGTCGGACGCAGGCCCGGAGCGTCCGGGAAGCTCAGCCGACGGCTGCGCCATTCGCCGCCGATGATGCGCAATTGGTTCACGCCGTTGTGCACGTTATGAACAGGTTTTTTAGGACGCGATGGACTGGCCATTAATGCTCCGGAACCCCGAGCGGCTGCTCGGTTGGTTTGTCAGTGGGGGCCGGTAACGGCTTTTGCGGCACGGTCGGGCCAGCAGAAACGATGACCATTTTGTCCGTGCTCAGGTGTTTGTTCATTGCTGCGGTGACCTGCTCGACCGTCAGGCTTTGCGACTGCCGCATGAAGTCTTCAAGGTAACTCAACGGCAAGTCATAGAAACCCATGGCGCCCAGTTGGCCGACGATATCGGCGTTGCTGGCGTTGGACAGCGGGAAGCTGCCGGCCAGTTCACGCTTGGCGTCGTCGAGTTCTTTCTGGGTCGGGCCGGTTTTCAAGTAGTCGGCGAGCACGTCCTGCACCAGTTTGAGCGTGCCTTCGCTCATTTCGGCGCGGGTTTGCAGGTTGACCATGAACGGGCCGCGGACCTGCATTGGGGTGAAGCCGGAGTAGACGCCATAGGTCAGGCCGCGTTTTTCACGGACTTCGCTCATCAGTCGGGTGCCGAAGCCACCGCCGCCGAGGATCTGGTTGCCCAGGGAGACAGCCGCATAGTCCGGATCGCCACGGTCGATGCCCAGTTGCGCGAGCATCAGGTTGGTTTGCTTGGACGGAAACTCGATGTGACCGATGCTGGCTTTCGGTTCAACCGGTTGTTCGATTTTCGCCAGCGCCGGGCCCTTTGGCAGTGCCGCGGAAACCTGTGCGGCAATCGCTTCGGCTTCGCTGCGTGACAAGTCGCCCACCAGTGCAATCACCACGTTGCCCGCAGCATAGGCTTTCTCGTGGAAGGCCCGCAGTTGCGCCACGCTAATCGGTGGGACACTTTGCGCGTTACCGTCGCTTGAGTGCGCGTAAGGATGGTTGCCATACAGGCGCTTCATCAGCTCCAGGTTCGCCAGTTTGCCAGGGTTCTGCTTCTGGTATTCGAAGCCGGCAAGCAACTGGTTCTTGATTCGCGCCAGCGAGTCAGCCGGGAGCGTCGGCTTGCCAACGACTTCAGCGAACAGCTTCAACGCCGGTTCGCGTTTATCCACAGCACTCAGGCTGCGCAGCGAGGCGACGGCCATGTCCTTGTAAGCGCCGTTACCGAAGTCGGCGCCCAGGCTTTCGAAACCTTCGGCGATCTTGCCGACATCTTTGCCGGCGATGCCTTCGTTGAGCATGGCATTGGTCAGCACGGCCAGCCCTGGCGTATCACCGTCCTGACTGCTGCCGGCGGCGAAGATCAGGCGCATGTCGAACATCGGCAGTTCCGGGGCTGCAACGAACAACACCTTGGAGCCTTCAGCGGTTTTCCAGGTTTGCACGTCCAGCGTGCGGTGGCTCGGTGCTTTACCGTCGAGCTCGGCCAGTGATTGCAGCTTTTTGCTGGCCTTGGCCTGGTCGAGGGCTTCGCTGGCATGGGTGTCGGTCGAACGGCTGAAGTAAAAGCCGAGCGAAGCGACCAGGGCGACGAGTACCAGGCCGATCAGGGCCAGGCGTGGTTTTTTACTCTCACTCATGAGCGGTTTCCTCGGGCAGTGGCAGTACATGCGCAACGCTGAGACGTTCGCGAGTGAAATAGGTGCGGGCGGCTTTCTGGATGTCTTCCGGTGTCACGCTTTGCAGCTCGGCGAGTTCGGTGTCCATCAACTTCCATGACAGACCGACGGTTTCCAGCTGACCAATGGCAGTGGCCTGGCTGGTGATCGAGTCGCGCTGGTAGACCAGGCCGGCGATCACTTGCGCGCGTACGCGTTCAACTTCATCAGCCGACGGCGCGGTGGTTTTCAGCTGGTCGAGCAGTTTCCACAGGCCGGCTTCGACCTGGGCCATGGTTTTGTGTTTCTGGGTATTCGGCGATGCCGACAAGGTAAACAGGCTGTCACCGCGGGTATAGGCGTCGTAGCTCGACGAACCGCCGGAGACCAGTTCTTCGCCGCGCTCCAGTTGTGCCGAGATGCGTGCGCTGTAGCCGCCATCAAGCAATGCCGCGATCAACCGCAGGGCATTGACCGAGCGTTTGTCTTGCGCGGTGGCGATGCTCGGCACGTTGAAGGCCAGCATCAGGCTCGGCAATTGCGTCTGTACATGCAGGGTGATCTGGCGCTCGCCGGGCTCGGCCAGTTCCAGCGGAATCTTCGCTGGCGGTACGTCGCGCTTCGGGATCGGCCCGAAGTAGCGTTGCGCCAGGGCTTTGACTTCGTCCGGGGTTACGTCACCGACCACCACCAGCGTGGCGTTGTTTGGCACGTACCAGGACTTGTACCAGTGGCGCAGTTCTTCGACCTTCATGCGGTCCAGGTCGGCCATCCAGCCGATGGTCGGCGTGTGGTAACCGCTGGCCGGGTAGGCCATGGCCTTGAAGCGCTCGTAAGCCTTGGCCATCGGCTTGTCGTCGGTGCGCATGCGGCGCTCTTCCTTGATCACTTCGATCTCGCGGCTGAACTCGTCGGCCGGCAGGCGCAGGTTGGCCATGCGGTCGGCTTCCAGTTCAAAGGCCACGCCCAGGCGATCACGCGCCAGCACCTGGTAATAGGCGGTGTAGTCGTCGCTGGTGAAGGCGTTCTCTTCGGCACCGAGGTCGCGCAGGATCAACGATGCTTCGCCGGGGCCGACTTTCTCGCTGCCCTTGAACATCATGTGTTCCAGGGCGTGGGACAAACCGGTCTGGCCCGGGGTTTCGTAGCTGGAGCCAACCTTGTACCAGATCTGGGAAACCACCACGGGGGCCCGATGGTCCTCGCGCACGACGACCTTGAGGCCGTTGTCGAGGGTGAATTCGTGGGTCGGTTGGGGGGCGGCAGCCAAAGCTGAAAGGGGCAGACAAACTGTGCTGAGCAGCAGGCCTGCAGCGCGGCGGGCTAGAGCATTCATTCGTTTTTTAACCTGTTGGGCTGCCCGCTTGGTCTTAGCGTCGGCGGGCTAGAGGGTGCTAGGATACTGATCCGTTTTACTGGCGGCCACGCCTATCAGGCTTTTGTGCTTGATCAGGTTGTATGGGTTCACGGCGGAAAGCCTCTGTTTATCAGCTAAACTCCGCTTTTTCGCCGATTTTGCCAGTTCAGTCCTTCGTAAAATCGATCCTTGAGGTGCTGTTGAGCACTTCGACAAAATGTTGCGCATGAACAAGCTGGGTGAAACGCAGTCTGTTCTGCATCGAATATTTATTTGCCGAGGCGCCATTGGCGCGTCGCTACCGTGAGATAGCCGTCCTCCATGTTTGGTTCCAACGACGACAAGAAGACCCCAGCTGCGGCTGGCGAGAAGAAAAGCCTGTTCGGATGGCTGCGCAAAAAGCCGCAGGCACCCGCCGTCGAACAGCCACAGCCACTTCCAGAGGTTACGGCTGAGCCGGTAATAGAAGCTGCGCCCGTTGCGCAAGCGCCTACCGCCGTCGTATCGCCGATAGTCGAGCCGGTAGTGCAGCCGGTTGTCGAGCCAGCGCCTGCGCCAGTGGCTGAAGTGCCGCGCGCACCAGAAGTCGTGCACAAGCCGTGGTTGACGCTGCCGGTGGCTGAAGAGCCGGTGGCCCTGGTCGAAAACGAGCTGGCCCCGCATATCACGCCACCGATTCCTGCGCCGACAGTGGTCCAGCAAGCGGTAGAGCTGCTGGTGGTCGAGCCGGTTCCGGTCGTCAATCCGGCGGCTGAACAGCTGATGGTTGATGAGCCTGATCTGCCTCAGCCGGTGATTGCGGCATTTGTGGCGCCAGAACCTGTGCCTGCCCCAGCGCCGGCACCCGTTGTCGCGGCACCGCTAACGCCGCCAGCGCCAGCGCCGGTTGCACCGGTTGCGGCTCCGGTTGCGGCCGAACCGGCTCGCACCGAAGAAACCAAAGCCGGCTTCTTTGCCCGCCTCAAGCAAGGCCTGTCGAAAACCAGCGCCAGCATCGGCGAGGGCATGGCCAGCCTGTTCCTCGGCAAGAAGACCATCGATGACGAATTGCTCGAGGACATCGAAACCCGCCTGCTGACCGCTGACGTTGGTGTCGAAGCGACATCGGTGATCATCCAGAGCCTGACCCAGAAGGTCGCGCGCAAGCAGTTGGCCGACGCCGATGCGCTGTACAAATCCTTGCAGGCCGAGCTTGCCGCCATGCTCAAGCCTGTCGAGCAGCCGCTGAAAATCACCTCGCAGAACAAGCCGTTCGTGATTCTGGTGGTCGGCGTCAACGGCGCCGGCAAAACCACCACCATCGGTAAGTTGGCGAAGAAGCTGCAACTTGAAGGCAAGAAAGTCATGCTCGCAGCAGGTGACACCTTCCGCGCCGCGGCGGTCGAGCAATTGCAGGTCTGGGGCGAACGCAACAAGATCCCGGTGATCGCCCAGCACACCGGCGCCGACTCGGCTTCGGTTATTTTCGATGCGGTACAGGCTGCCAAGGCCCGTGGCATTGACGTGTTGATTGCCGATACCGCCGGTCGCCTGCACACCAAAGACAACCTGATGGAAGAACTGAAAAAAGTTCGCCGGGTCATCAGCAAGCTCGATGCCGACGCGCCGCATGAGGTGCTGCTGGTGCTCGACGCCGGTACTGGTCAGAACGCCATCAACCAGGCCAAGCAATTCAACCAGACGGTCGAACTGACCGGCCTGGCCCTGACCAAGCTCGATGGCACGGCCAAGGGCGGGGTGATTTTCGCCCTGGCCAAGCAGTTTGGCCTGCCGATTCGCTACATCGGTGTCGGTGAAGGCATCGATGATTTGCGTACCTTTGAAGCAGAACCCTTTGTCCAGGCATTGTTTGCCGAGCGGGAGCGTTAATGATTCGTTTCGAACAGGTCGGTAAGCGCTATCCGAACGGTCACGTCGGCTTGCATGAGCTGAGCTTTCGAGTCCGTCGGGGCGAATTCTTGTTTGTCACCGGCCACTCCGGCGCCGGTAAAAGTACCTTGCTGCGGCTGTTGCTCGCGATGGAACGTCCGACCACCGGCAAACTGCTGCTGGCCGGGCAGGACCTGGCGACCATCAGCAACGCGCAGATCCCGTACCTGCGTCGGCAGATTGGCGTGGTGTTCCAGAACCACCAGTTGTTGTTCGACCGTACAGTGTTCAATAACGTCGCCTTGCCGTTGCAGATTCTTGGCTTGTCCAAGGCTGAAATCGCCAAGCGCGTGGATTCGGCCCTGGAGCGCGTTGCACTCTCGGACAAGACCGACCTCTATCCGGGTGATCTGTCCACCGGTCAGCAACAGCGCGTCGGCATTGCCCGCGCCATCGTCCATCGCCCGGCCTTGCTGCTGGCGGATGAGCCGACCGGTAACCTCGACCCGCGTCTGGCGGCAGAAATCATGGGTGTCTTCGAAGACATCAATCGTCTGGGCACCAGCGTGCTGATCGCCAGTCACGATCTGGCGCTGATCGCCCGCATGCGACATCGCATGCTGACCTTGCAACGTGGCCGATTGATCGGCGACGGGGAGGCCGGGGTATGAGTGCAACACGCAGTCCGAAGGTTTCCGAACGCGTGGCCCCGAAGGCCGCCGATCCGCAGCCACAGAAGAAAAAGCGCGACGAAGACGAGGGTCCGGACTTCAGCACCTTGCTGCGCGCCTGGATCGAAAGTCACCGAGCCAGTTTACTGGACAGCCTGCGGCGTTTGGGCAAGCAGCCCATCGGCAGCTTCTTCACCTGTCTGGTGATGGCGGTTGCCCTGAGTTTGCCGATGGGCTTGTCGTTGCTGCTGAACAACGTCGAACGTCTGGGGGGCTCCTGGCAGCGTGCGGCGCAGATCTCGCTGTACCTGCAGATCGATGCCAGCGCCAACGAAGGCGAGCAACTGCGCGAGCAGATCAAAGGCATGCCGGGTGTGGCTGATGCCGAGTACATCAGCCGCGAACAGGCGCTGGACGAGTTCCAGCAGCAGTCCGGTCTGGGCGAGGCACTCAAGGAGCTGCCGCAGAACCCGTTGCCTGGCGTGGTGCTGGTCACGCCGAAGGAAGTCGACAAGGCGACCCTTGAAGCATTAAGACAAAAACTTTCCGAATTGCCGAAGGTACAACAGGCGCAACTTGATCTAGTCTGGGTCGAGCGTTTGGCGGCCATCCTCAAGCTGGGCGAGCGGTTTGTCTTCGGCCTGACCGTGTTGCTGGTTTCTGCATTACTTTTGGTGATAGGCAATACCATTCGTCTTCATATTGAAAACCGCCGCACAGAGATAGAAGTGATTAAACTCGTCGGCGGCACTGACAGTTATGTGCGCAGGCCTTTTCTGTACATGGGCGCGCTTTATGGCTTCGGTGCAGGGATTCTTTCCTGGGGTGTTCTGGCGTTTGGCCTGAATTGGCTGAACGACGCAGTGGTTGGGCTGGCCGGCTTGTATGGCAGTAATTTCGCGTTGGCCGGGGTGCCGGTCGCCGATGGTCTGTCACTCTTGCTAGGCGCAGTGCTGTTGGGGTATATCGGTGCATGGATTGCGGTAGCGCGCCATTTGAGAGAGCTCGCACCGAAGTAGAGTCTTATTGCTTGTATGACCTTTCAGCGTATAGGGGAACTTGTCCTTCGGTTCCCGGTCAACTTTTCGCAGTGCTGAACTGCACGAGTTATGTGAGTCGGAGGTTTTTTCGTATGACCACTTCTTTGCAACCTGCTTATGCTCTGGTCCCAGGCGCGAACCTGGAGGCTTATGTGCATACGGTGAACAGCATTCCATTGCTGACACCGGAGCAGGAGCGTGAACTGGCCGAGAGTCTCTACTATGAGCAGGATTTGGGGGCGGCTCGGCAGATGGTGCTCGCCCACCTGCGTTTTGTTGTACATATCGCCCGTAGCTATTCCGGCTACGGCCTGGCCCAGGCTGACCTGATTCAGGAAGGCAACGTTGGCCTGATGAAAGCGGTCAAGCGCTTCAACCCGGAAATGGGCGTGCGCCTGGTGTCCTTTGCTGTGCACTGGATCAAGGCTGAAATCCACGAATTCATCCTGCGCAACTGGCGCATCGTCAAGGTCGCCACGACCAAGGCCCAGCGCAAACTGTTCTTCAACCTGCGCAGCCAGAAGAAGCGTCTGGCGTGGCTGAACAACGAAGAAGTCCATCGCGTGGCTGAAAGCCTTGGTGTAGAGCCGCGCGAAGTTCGCGAGATGGAAAGCCGCCTGACCGGCCATGACATGGCCTTCGACCCGGCCGCCGAAGCGGACGACGACAGCGCTTTCCAGTCGCCGGCCAACTATCTGGAAGACCACCGGTACGACCCGGCCCGTCAACTGGAAGATGCCGACTGGACCGACAACTCCACCCACAACCTGCACGAAGCGCTGGAAGTGCTGGACGACCGCAGCCGTGACATCCTCTACCAGCGTTGGCTGGCAGAAGAAAAAGCCACGCTGCACGACCTGGCGCAGAAGTACAACGTGTCGGCCGAGCGTATTCGTCAGCTCGAGAAGAGCGCGATGAACAAGCTCAAGCTGTCGATTGCTGCTTAAGCGGTAACGCAATAAAAAACGCCCCGATCATTGATCGGGGCGTTTTTGTTTGTGCCCAATATTCCCAGAACAACACACGACCAATGTGGGAGCGAGCAAGCTCGCTCCCACAGGGGATCTTCTGTGTTCAGTAAATTGTGATCGGCTACTGGTTCCACGGTGCCCGGCGCGAAGTGTTGATCCCGGTCAGGTAGCTATCCCCGCCCAACTGGCTCATTTGCTGCCGAATCCAGCTCGCGCGGCGCAATACATAAGGGCTCGGATGGCCGGCGCTCCAGACTCGCGGGTTTGGCAGTACCGCAGCCAGCAAACTGGCCTGCTGACGGCTCAGCGACCGGGCGCTCACGCCAAAGTGATGCCGGGCAGCCGCTTCGGCGCCAAACACGCCGTCATCCCATTCCACGCTGTTGAGGTACACCTCAAGAATCCGCTGCTTGGGCCAGAACACTTCGATCAGACCGGTAAACCAGGCTTCCAGCCCTTTGCGCAGCCAACTGCGGCCGGACCACAGGAACAGGTTCTTCGACACTTGCTGGCTCAACGTGCTGGCGCCGCGGATCGAGCCGCCGAGTTCGTTGTGGGCCAGTGCGGCCTGAATCGCGCCGAAGTCGAAACCCCAGTGCTCGGGGAATTTCTGGTCTTCGCCAGCCATCACCGCGACCTTCAGGTCATCGGAAATGTTTTCCCACGGCTGCCAGTTGCGCTGCACGTCGATAGGCTCGCCATCAACCCAGGATTCGATCTTGCGCTCGACCATCAGCGCGGTCCCCGGAGGCGGAACGACGCGAAACACCAGCACCAGCAACACGCTGCCACAGGCGAACCAGAGCAGGGCTTTTGTGAAACGGCGGAACAATAAACGCAGCATAGAGATGGCTTGGCCGAACCCGTCGAGCGGGCCATTATACAGACCCTGCCCGATGATTCTGACTGGAGTTCCTCATGCTGCGTGGCTTTCTGATGCTGGCCGCTTTCTTCGGTTTCACCGGCGTGGGCCTGGGCGCGTTTGCCGCCCATGGCCTGAAAGCCCGCCTGACTGCCGAATACCTGGCGATTTTCCACACCGGTGTCACCTACCAACTGGTGCATACCCTGGCGCTGTTGGGCGTAGCCTTGCTGGCTGTACAGATTCCCGGGCGTTTGATCACCTGGGCCGGAGTATCATTTACCATCGGCATCCTGTTGTTTTCCGGCAGCCTGTACCTGCTGACCCTGACCGGCGTCAGCAAGCTTGGCATCATCACACCGTTCGGCGGATTGGCATTCCTCGTGGGCTGGCTGTGCCTTGGGATAGCCGCCTGGCGCCTTAGCTGACTTAAGAGTCCGTTTCAAGACGAATGGCTTGGGTCGACCTGACTGATCGGGCTAGAATGCTGACCCCTAAAAATGATGGCGGCATCCGGCATGCGCATTCAGTTGAACGGCGAATCCCTTGAACTGCCCGACGGTGAAACCGTTGCGGCCCTGCTGACCCGTCTGGAACTGACCGGACGCCGGGTGGCGGTCGAACTCAATCTGGATATCGTTCCGCGCAGCCAGCATGCTGAAACAACGCTGAACGACGGTGACTCGGTCGAAGTCGTTCACGCCATCGGCGGCGGCTAGTAGCCAGCAGGCGAATCCCGAGCCCCACACGCATTCTGCAAGAACCTCACCCCAACAGAGGATTTCCGATGAGCAACGTACGCAGCGACAAGCCTTTCGTCCTGGCCGGTCGTACTTACCAGTCGCGTTTGCTGGTAGGTACCGGCAAGTACCGCGACATGGAAGAAACCCGCCTGGCCATCGAAGCCTCGGGTGCCGAGATCGTCACCTTCGCCGTGCGCCGCACCAACCTCGGCCAGAACGCGGGCGAACCGAACCTGCTCGAAGTCCTGTCGCCGGATCGCTACACCTTCCTGCCGAACACTGCCGGGTGCTTCGATGCTACCGAGGCTGTGCGCACCTGCCGCCTGGCCCGTGAGCTGCTCGGCGGCCACAACCTGGTGAAGCTGGAAGTGTTGGCGGACCAGAAAACCCTGTTCCCCAATGTGATCGAAACCCTCAAGGCCGCCGAAGTGCTGGTCAAGGAAGGTTTCGACGTGATGGTCTACACCAGCGATGACCCGATCATCGCCCGTCAACTGGCGGAAATCGGCTGCATCGCAGTCATGCCGCTGGCCGGTCTGATCGGCACGGGCCTGGGGATCTGCAACCCGTACAACCTGCAGATCATCCTCGAAGAAGCCAAGATCCCGGTGTTGGTGGATGCTGGTGTCGGTACTGCATCCGACGCCACCATTGCCATGGAACTGGGTTGTGAAGCGGTGCTGATGAACTCGGCTATCGCCCACGCCCAGCAGCCGATCATGATGGCTGAAGCCATGAAACACGCCATTGTTGCAGGTCGTCTGGCGTACCTCGCCGGACGCATGCCGAAAAAACTCTATGCCAGCGCTTCCTCGCCGCTGGATGGTCTGATCAAGTAAGAGCCATTGATGACTGAATCGAACGACACGCCTATCCAGACGGAAGCAGGCGAAGAGCGCCAACACCGCCGCATCAAGAGTTTCGTGATGCGCGCCGGGCGCATGACCGAAGGCCAGCAGCGCGGCCTGGACCAGGGCGCGCCGCTGTTCGTCCTGCCGCTGGCCGACGCGCCGGTGGACTTCGACCAGGTGTTCGGTCGCTCGGCACCGCGCTCGCTGGAAATCGGTTTCGGCATGGGCCATTCGCTGCTGGAAATGGCCGCGGCTTCGCCGGATCAGGATTTCATTGGCGTTGAAGTACACCGTCCAGGTGTCGGCGCGTTGCTCAATGGCGTGCTGACTCAAGGGCTGACCAACCTGCGGGTCTACGATTGCGATGCGATCGAAGTGCTCAACCGTTGCGTGGCCGATAACAGCCTCGATCGCCTGATGCTGTTTTTCCCGGACCCATGGCACAAGAGCCGTCACCACAAGCGTCGCATCGTTCAGGCGTCGTTCGCGGAACTGGTGCGCAGCAAGTTGAAAGTCGGCGGTGTGCTGCACATGGCCACCGACTGGGAACCGTATGCCGAATACATGCTGGAAGTGATGAACGTCGCACCGGGCTACCGCAACCTCGCCGAAGACGGCAAGTGCGTACCACGCCCGGCCGAGCGCCCGATCACCAAGTTCGAACGCCGCGGCGAACGTCTTGGGCACGGCGTGTGGGATTTGAAGTTCGAAAAACAGTCCTAAGCCATAACGCAATACAAACTGTGGGAGCGAGCCTGCTCGCGATGACAGCCTGACAGTCAACTTGGATGTTGAATGTTATGGCCTCATCGCGAGCAGGCTCGCTCCCACAGTTGTTTTGTGTCGGGTTCGGGCTCAGCGGCGGTCGGCGACGACGCCGATCAACACCAGCACCACCAGCAACACCGGGGCCAGGCTGTAGTTGTTGAACTGGCTCAGGCCGCGAACGATCCATGGTGTGGCGTAGATCAGTGCAGCGCCGCTGCCGATCATGCACACCAGGGCCATCAACGGAACGCGCAAGGCGCCAGCGATGCTGCCCAGGCGTTGATCGATCCAGCCTTTGATATCGGCGCCAAACAGCACCAGCAGGCAGCCCACCAGCGCCAGGGCGATTTCCGACAGGTTGCTACGGCTCCAGCGGGATACGGTGGCAAGCAGATCGAGTACCAAATCCATTCGATTTCCTTAAGTCAGAAAATTCTGCAGCAAGTCATTGAGGAATAGTTGTCCGCGCATCGTCGCCGCCAGACGTGACGGTTCGACCTGCAACAAGCCACTTTGTTCGGCCTCGCGGCGACCTTCGGCAAGGCTTTCCAGTGTCAGTCCGGTGCGCTCTGGATACAGGCGCGACTCGACACCTTCGGTCAAGCGCAGGGCATTCATCAGGAACTCGAACGGCAGCTCTTCGTTGGTCAGGGCTTTCTCACCCGCCTGAAAGCTTTTTGCCGGGCTGAGGTAGTCCTTCGGCAGGCGAGTCTTCCAGGTGCGGACAATGCGTCCGTCCGGATGGCTGAGCTTGCCGTGAGCCCCGGCGCCGATGCCGATGAAGTCGCCGAAACTCCAGTAATTGAGGTTATGCCGCGCCGGGCGACCAGGCTGAGCATAGGCCGACACTTCGTATTGGGCGTAACCGTGTTCGGCCAGCAGCGCTTGACCGGCCTCTTGAATGTCCCACAGGGTGTCATCTTCCGGCAGGGTTGGCGGCTGATTCCAGAACACCGTGTTCGGCTCCAGCGTCAGCTGATACCAGGACAGATGAGTCGGTTTCAGCGCGATGGCCTGACGCAGGTCGTCCAGCGCGTCGTCCAGGGACTGATCGGGCAAACCGTGCATCAGGTCCAGGTTGAAGTTATCGAACCCGGCCTGTCGGGCCATGCCAGCCGCGCGAATCGCTTCATCGCCGTTGTGGATCCGGCCCAGGGCCTTGAGTTTCTCTTGCTGGAAGCTCTGGATACCGATCGACAGGCGATTGATGCCCAAGGCGCGGTAAGCGACGAACTTTTCCTGTTCGAAGGTCCCGGGGTTGGCTTCCAGGGTGATTTCGATATCGCTGGCAAACGGGATTCGCTGCTCCACACCTTTGAGCAAACGGCCCAACGCTTGCGCGCTGAACAGGCTCGGTGTGCCGCCGCCGAAGAAGATCGAGCTCAGCTCGCGGCCGTAAACCGCATGCAAGTCTTGATCGAGGTCGGCCAGCAGGGCGTCTACATACTCTTCTTCCGGCAGCACCGGGCTTGCGGTGTGGGAGTTGAAGTCGCAATAAGGGCATTTGCGTACACACCACGGAATGTGGATGTACAGCGCCAGCGGCGGCAGCACTGGCAGGGCCGCCCGAGGCGATTGCGCGCCGCCGTAGATCAGCGGCGACGCGGACGAGTCGTGGGTCATTTCAGGCTCAGGCGTTGGCGCAGCAAATCCATTGCACGGGCGCGGTGGCTGAGCTGGTTTTTCTCGGCCGGGCTCAATTCTGCACTGGAGCAATCGCGCTCCGGCACCCAGAACAGCGGATCGTAGCCAAAACCGTGTTCGCCGCTGGCTTCGGTCAGGATGCGCCCGTGCCACAGGCCTTCGCAGAGAATCGGCAGCGGATCATCGGCGTGGCGTACCAGCGCCAGCACGCACACAAACTGCGCACCGCGTTCGGCTTCAGGGACGTCTTTCAGTACGTCGAGCAGCTTGGCGTTGTTCGCCGCGTCGCCCTGGCCGTCGGCATAGCGCGCCGAGTAGATACCCGGCGCACCGCCGAGGAAGTCCACCGCCAGCCCCGAATCATCGGCCAGTGCCGGCAAACCGGAAATGCGCGAGGCATTGCGGGCCTTGAGGATGGCGTTTTCGACGAACGACAGGCCGGTTTCTTCAGGCTCGACGCTGCTGAACTCGCCAATCGAGCGCAGGCGCACCGATTCGCCGAGCATGGCCTGGAGTTCTTTGAGTTTGCCGGCGTTATGGCTGGCCAATACGAGTTGCGTGAAATTGATCATTCGCCGGGGAAGAGCTCTTGGTTGAAATTGATGGTGTTGATCTTGTCGCCGGTTTGCACGTTGATTTCGAAGGTGCGCACTTCCTGCTGATCTACCGGGAACTGGGCGATGTAGTAGACGGCCCCGGTTTCGGTGATCTGTTTGAACTTCAGCGGGATGCTTTTACTGGTCAGGTCTTTCACCGTGCCACTGACCTGGGCGATGACCGGTTTGTTGGCCTTGATCACCGACACATTGATCACGCCCTGAGTCTTGCTGCGGACCAGTTCGGCGTTTTTGGCGATATCCGGCGTCAGGTAGGTGGAGTTGAAGGTGTTGTAGTGCACCGTCACGTCACCGAAGGTTTCCTGGCGCTCGCCTTTGATAGGTTCAGCGGCCATGGCGCTGGCGCTCAGGCAGGCTGTTAATAGAAGCAGGGCTAGACGACCCATGATCGTTCTCCTTGAAAAACCTCGTTAAACCGCTACCTGGTGATCCTGCAGGCCAGGACTGCTGACGCGGTAGATGCCAATCTCACCTAATAGATTAGGCCATAGCTTACTGGCCCACCCGTGTCGGTGTTGTTGATCGACGGCAAGCCGATCGATGACCTTGGCTTCACGTTCGCGGCATAGCGCTTCAAAGTCTTCAAAGGTGCAGAAGTGGATGTTCGGCGTGTTGTACCAGGTGTATGGCAAAAACTCCGAAACCGGCATCCGGCCCTTGCTCGCCAGGTACCAGCGGCAGCGCCAGTGACCGAAGTTGGGGAAGGTGATGATGCACTGACGACCGACCCGCAGCATTTCATCGAGGATCTTGTCCGGGTAATGCACGGCTTGCAGGGCCTGGGTCATCACCACAATGTCGAAACTGTTGCTGGCAAAGTTGCCCAGGCCCTTGTCCAGGTCCTGCTCGATGACGTTGATACCCTTGGCCACGCATTCGGCGATGTTGTCCGCATCGTTTTCCAGCCCGTAGCCGGTCACTTGCTTGTTATCGCGCAGCCAGGTCAGCAGCTCGCCGTCACCGCAACCGAGGTCGAGCACGCGGCTGCCGGCGGGGATCCATTCCTGGATGATTTCCAGATCGGCTCTCATGTCTTCCTCAAAGCGAAATTCGGTTCATGTAATTGCGGAACGCCTGCAAGTAGCGCGGGATCGGAATCAGGAAGGCGTCGTGGCCTTGCGGAGCATCGATCTCCAGGTAGCAAACGTCTTTCTTGGCCGCCATCAGCGCGTCCACCAGTTCCCGCGAGCGGGCCGGGGAGAAACGCCAGTCGGTGGTGAAGGACATCACGCAGAACTTGGCCTGGGCTGCCTCGAAGGTTTTCGCCAGGTTATCGTCGAAGTTCGCGGCCGGATCGAAGTAGTCCAGCGCCTTGGTCATCAGCAGGTAGGTGTTGGCATCAAAACGTCCGGAGAACTCCTCGCCCTGATAACGCAGGTAGCTTTCGACCTGGAACTCGACGCTGTGGAAGTCGTAGTTGAGCTTTTCGCTCTTCAGGCCACGGCCGAATTTCTCGCCCATGGAATCGTCCGACAGGTAGGTGATGTGCCCGACCATCCGCGCCAGCATCAGCCCGCGCTTGGGGATTACGCCCGCTTCCTGGAACGAACCGCCATGGAAATCCGGATCGGTGAGGATCGCTTGGCGCGCCACTTCGTTGAAGGCGATGTTCTGCGCCGAGAGTTTCGGCGCCGAGGCAATGGCCAGGCAGTGACGGATGCGATCAGGGTAGGTAATGCTCCACTGTATCGCCTGCATGCCGCCCAGGCTGCCGCCGATGACTGCGGCCCACTGCTTGATGCCGATCCGGTCTGCCAGACGCGCCTGGCTGTGAACCCAGTCTTCCACGGTCAGCACCGGGAAGTCGGCACCGAACGGTTTGCCGGTGTCCGGGTTGATGCTGCTCGGGCCGGTAGAGCCGTTGCAGCCGCCGAGGTTGTTCAAGCTGACCACGAAGAACTTGTTGGTGTCGATCGGTTTGCCCGGGCCGATGCAGCTGTCCCACCAACCGGGTTTGCGGTCTTCGGCGCTGTGATAACCGGCAGCGTGATGGTGGCCGGACAAGGCATGGCAAATCAGCACGGCGTTGCTCGCCGTGGCGTTCAGCGTGCCGTAGGTTTCATAGATCAGGTCATAGGCGGGCAAGGAGCGGCCGCAGGCAAGGGCCAGGGGCTCGCTGAAGTGCGCCACTTGCGGCGTCACCAGACCAACAGAATCGGCGGGAAAGGCAGTTGGCATCGACCCTGCTCTCGTTGAAATGAGGCGTAAGTCTAATGAGCAGGGCCCCCAGCGGCAAGCAAAGGCCGGGCCTGATTTCATTCGGCTGGACCGAGGTGGGGCAATCGCGAGCAGGCTCGCTCCCACAAGGGAACGCATTCCAATGTGGGAGCAGCCGGTCGACGCTCGACTGCTCGCGATGAACGATAACGCGGTCAGCCTGCCGGACGCACCAACCCCGGCAATTCCGGCAGCTTCTTCGGCGAGCTGATCCGAACCCGCTTCTGCCGGTTCAGCTCACCGCTGATCAGGCTGACCTGGCTCTTGGACACGCCAAACGCCTTGGCCAGAAACGCCATCAGGTAGGCATTGGCCTTGCCTTCGACCGGTGGGGCGGTCAGGCGGATCTTCAGTCGATCGCCATGCAGCCCGCAGAAATCATCGCTGCGGGCCGCCGGTTGCAGGTGACAGTCGAGGATCAGATCATCCCCGTCCCAGCGAAAGTAGCTCATCAGATGAGCCCGAGCAGTCCCTGTGGCATGAGGGCGAAGTACGCAAGGCGTGGGATCAGCCAGCTTTGCAGCAACTGGATCACGATAAACGCAAAGATCGGCGAGATGTCGAGGCCACCCAGGTTCGGCACGATACGGCGGAATGGGGCGAGTACCGGTTCAGTAATCTGAGCGACCAGCTCTGCTCCCGGATTGTGGCTCCCCGGGGCGACCCAGGACAGAATCACGCTGATGATCATCGCGTAGAACAGAATATTCAAAAACAGCGAGAAGATCGCGATCAGTGCCCAAGGCACCAAAAGCAGGAAGTCAACCAGGAAGCCTTTGAGCGCCAGGATGACGGCTATCAGCAGCATCTGCACGATCAGCGCGAGTACAAGAGACGACATGTCCAGCCCGAACATGCTTGGGATTACCCGGCGCAGAGGCTTGAGCAGCGGCTGAGTGGCTTTCACGATGAACTGGCAGAGCGGGTTGTAAAAGTTCGCCCGAACCAGTTGCAGGATAAAACGCAGCAGCACGATCAGCAGGTACAGGCTGCCCAGGGTTTTAATGATGAAAATGGCAGCGTCGTTGAGTCCGAGCATTATGGATTCCTTTGTAAGAGCTGATTAGCGACCCAGTTGCTCGGCCATCTCGGCTGAACGGTGGGCTGCGGCGCCGAGTGCTTTTTCGACCAGGGCTTCGAAGCCACCGGCCTGGAAGGTCTTGATCGCGGCTTCGGTGGTGCCTGCTGGCGAGGTCACGCGACGGCGTAGCTCAGCGGCGTCGACGTCACTGGCGACGGCCATGTGCGCGGCGCCCAGCGCGGTTTGCAGGGTCAGCTGGGCGGCGATGTCCCGTGGCAGGCCCAGTTTCTCGCCCGCAGCGGTCATGGCTTCGATCAGCAGGAAGAAGTACGCAGGGCCACTGCCTGAAACGGCGGTGACCGCGTCCAGTTGCTGCTCTTCGTTCAGCCACAGGGCGATGCCGACGGCAGACAGCAGCTCCTGGGCCTGCTGACGCTGTTCGGCATTCACTTGGGCCGTGGCGAACAAACCGCTGACGCCCTGACGCAGCAGCGCCGGGGTGTTGGGCATGCAACGCACGATTGGCTGAGCGCCGAGCCAGTTGTTCATGCTGGCGCAGGTGATCCCGGCGGCAATCGACACCACCAGCTGATTCGGCGCCAGGCTTGGGCGCAGTGCTTCACACACGGCTTTCATGGCCTGGGGTTTGACCGCCAGTACGACCACGTCTGCGCCTTGAATGGCGTCGGCGTTGTCGGCGAACGTTTCGATGCCGTGTTCGGCGGTTACCCGTGCGCGGGTTTCAGCGCCCGGGTCGCTGGCGCGGATCTGTGCAGCGTCCAGACCTTTGGCGCGCAGGCCGCCGATCAGGCTGGCGGCCATGTTTCCGGCACCGATAAAGGCAATTCGTGTCTTGCTCATGTCAGGTCCTTATAGAGAGGTAAGTCAGCCACGTTATGGTTGACCGTAGTCGCGGGCGCCAAACAGGGCCGTACCAATACGAACCCAGGTGGCGCCCATGGCGATGGCCGACTCCAGGTCGTGGCTCATGCCCATGGAAAGTGTGTCGAGTGGCAGATTCAGGTTGGCTTGCAGGCTTTTGTTCAAGTCACGCACAGCCGCGAAGGCTGCGTCTTGAGCGGCGCGATCTTCGGTCGGCTCGGGAATTGCCATCAAACCGCGCAGTTTCAACCGCGGCAGCGCGCTGATGGCGCTGGCCAGTGCCGGCAGATCAGCTGGGGTGCAACCGGATTTGCTGGCTTCACCGCTGACATTGACCTGAATGCAGATGTTCAAGGGTGGGAGCTCGGCTGGACGCTGTTCGGACAGGCGTTGTGCGATTTTCAAGCGATCCACGGAATGCACCCAGGCGAAGTTCTCGGCGATAGCACGCGTCTTGTTCGATTGAATGGGGCCGATGAAGTGCCAGATCAAGGGCAGGTCGGCCAACTCGAGCTGTTTGCCCAAGGCTTCCTGCAGATAGTTCTCGCCAAAGTCGTGCACACCGGCGGCATAGGCTTCACGCACGGCATCGCTGGGCTTGGTCTTGCTCACGGCCAGCAGGCGGACGCTGTGCTCGGCACGTTGCGCGGCTTGCTCCGCTGCGCGGATGCGCGCAGCTACCTGGGCTATGTTGTCTGCTATCGTGGACATTCAAGGGACGCCGGCAGTCTGAGGTTTGCGGCATTCTACTGGAATTGGGGAGTGCTATGGATATCACTGAGCTGCTGGCGTTCAGCGCCAAACAAGGGGCTTCCGACTTGCACCTGTCGGCGGGGCTGCCGCCGATGATCCGGGTGGATGGCGATGTGCGGCGGATCAACCTGCCGGCGCTGGATGACAAGCAGGTGCGCGAACTGATCTACGCGATCATGAACGACAAGCAGCGGGTGGAGTTCGAGCAGGCGCTGGAGACCGACTTTTCCTTCGAAGCGCCGGGTGTGGCACGTTTTCGGGTCAATGCGTTCAATCAGTATCGCGGTCCGGGCGCGGTGTTCCGGACCATCCCCTCGAAAATCCAGAGCATGGAAGATCTGGGCATGGGGAATGTGTTTCGCCGTATTGCCGAGGTCTCTCGCGGGCTGGTACTGGTCACCGGGCCGACAGGTTCCGGTAAATCGACCACCCAGGCAGCGATGATCGATTATCTGAACAACCACCGGCATCACCATATCCTCACCATCGAAGACCCCATCGAATTCCTCCATGAGTCACGCAAGTGCCTGATCAATCAGCGTGAAGTGCACCGCGATACGCGCAGTTTCGCTACGGCGTTGCGTTCGGCATTGCGCGAGGACCCGGACGTGATTCTGGTGGGGGAAATGCGTGACCTGGAAACCATCCGCCTGGCGCTGACGGCGGCCGAGACCGGGCATCTGGTCTTTGGCACCCTGCACACCAACTCGGCGGCGAAAACCATTGATCGGGTGGTGGACGTCTTTCCGGGTGACGAGAAGTCGATGGTGCGTTCGATGCTCTCCGAGTCACTGCAGGCAGTGATATCCCAGAGCCTCATCAAGAAAATCGGCGGTGGCCGGGTAGCGGCCCACGAAATCATGCTGGGCACCTCGGCAATTCGTAACCTGATCCGCGAAGACAAGATTGCGCAGATGTACTCGTCGATTCAGACCGGGGGTTCGTTGGGGATGCAGACGCTGGATATGAGCTTGAAGGATCTGGTGAGCAAAGGCCTGATCACTCGCGAGCATGCGCGGGAGAGGGCGCGGTCACCGGATAATTTCTGAGAGGGGAATTTGTTGTGCTTTCAAAGACGCCTTCGCGAGCAGGCTCGCTCCCACAGGATTTATGCAGTCCTTGTGGGAGCGAGCCTGCTCGCGAAGAGGGCATCATGTTTGAAATAGATTCCGGATCTAACCCCGGAGCTTCGGATCAGCGCTGAGCGAGGCGCAGGGTTTTCGATTCTTTCGTTTCAACCCGCTTGGCAACCACGTAATGGCTTTCCCAGTACGGTTTCTTCAGGGTGTCGATGGTCACCGACTTGCCACGACGCGGTGCGTGGATGAAGCGGTCGTTGCCCAGGTAAATGGCGACGTGGTTGACCTTGCGGCTCTTGATATTGAAGAAAATCAGGTCGCCGGGCTTCAAGTCCTTGCGATCGACTTTCTGTCCGTGACCGGCAGCCATGGCGTTGGAGGTGCGTGGCAGATCAGCAGCACCCACGCCATTGAAGGCGTATTTCACCAGCCCGCTGCAATCGAAGCCTTTACTTGGGCTACTGCCGCCCCAACGATAAGGAGTGCCGAGCACGTTTACTGCACGGCTCAGTACATTGCTGCTTTGTTTGGCTCCCATTGGCGGGACCGGTTTGCTGTCGGCCTTGCTCAGGTGAGTCAGACCTTTTACAGCGTGTTTGTTTTTGCTGGTGACGGCAGAAACATGAGATTTTGGGGTGTAACCATTAACGTTCGGAAGACGTTGCTCACGATTGGTGGCGTGGGCGGCCAGTGGCATTAATAGGCAAATGGTTAGCCATGTCTTGAAAAATGGACGCATTAGGCAAGGCTCTATGTGGGTAAGCGCGCAACTTTATAACAGCTTTTTTGTCCTTTCCGAGGCCGTTGGTCGATTCAACCCGGGGGTCAACTGCAGCAAAGAAGCGGCAAATGGACTCAATTGTCGGACAGAAGTCAGGTGTTACAAGGCTTTGACGGGAGACAAGGTAGCATTTGCCACACGTCGGTCGCCTGTAAAAAAGTCACAAAGAATTCAAGAATATTTATCTATCGAGGCAAATGAGGGAACCCATGAACACCTATCGTCAGGATGTTTCACACCAGGACACCCACAGCAAGGTGATCGGTTACCTGCTGTGGATTTTCGGTTTTACCGGCTCTCACCGCTTCTATTACGGTAGGCCTGTCACCGGTACGATCTGGTTTTTCACCTTCGGGTTGCTGGGCATTGGCTGGCTGATCGACCTGTTCCTGATCCCGGCCATGGACCGTGAAGCGGACCTGCGTTTTACTGCGGGCCCTATCGAGTACAACGTTGCCTGGATCCTGCTGACCTTCCTGGGCGTGTTCGGTCTGCACCGCATGTACCAAGGCAAGTGGCTGACGGGCCTGCTGTACCTGGTGACCGGCGGGTTGTTCTTTCTGGGGGTGCTGTATGACTTCTGGACATTGAATGACCAGATCTCGGTTCGCAATGCGCAGAACAGAGGCGCTTTCCAGTAAGTCATCGCGAGCAGGCTCGCTCCCACAGGGATCGCGTCAATCCTGTGGGAGCGAGCCTGCTCGCGATGGGGGTAACGCGGTTTTACGCCTGGTGGGTGATCCGTCCGTCCACCAGGGTGTAGCGCACCACGCCCGGCAGGCTATGGCCGAGGAACGGGCAGTTTTCGCCCTTCGACAGCCAGTGCTCACCGGCCACGGTGGACGCGGCTGGATCGAACACCACCAGATCCGCCGGAGCACCCACCGCCAGCTTGCCCACTGGCAGGCGCAGGGCATCGGCCGGACCGGCACTCAGGCGTGCCAGCAGCGTCGGCAGGTCGAGCAAGCCGTCTTCTACCAGCGTCAGGGCCAGTGGCAGTAGCAACTCAACGCTGCTGATGCCCGGCTCGGTCGCGCCGAACGGTGCCAGCTTGGCATCGCGCTCGTGCGGCTGGTGATGGCTGGAGATGGCTTGAACCACCCCCGACTTCACGGCTGCGCGCAGGCCATCGCGGTCAGCGCGGGTGCGTAGCGGCGGCTGGACGTGGTACAGGCTGTTGAAGTCGATCAGCGCCTCGTCGGTGAGGATCAGCTGATACAACGCCACATCGGCCGTCACTTTCATGCCACGGGCCTGAGCCTGGGCGATCAATGCCACGCCACGGGCGCTGGTGAGCTGGCTGAAGTGCGCCCGCACGCCGGTTTGTTCGACCAGCAGCAGATCGCGGGCCAGGGCCACGGTTTCAGCGGTTTCGGGAATCCCCGGCAAGCCGAGGAAACTCGCGGTCGGGCCTTCGTGAGCCAGGCCACCTTCGGCCAGGTCATGATCCTGCGAATGGAAGATCACCGTCAGGTCGAACGTCGCCGCGTATTCCAGCGCCCGGCACAGGGTCCGGGTATTGCGGAAATTATCGAGGCCGTTGCCGAAGGCAATGCAGCCGGCATCGCGCAGGGCAATCAGTTCTGCCAGCTGTTCGCCGTCCAGACCTTTACTCAGGGCGCCAATCGGGAACACCTTGGCATTGCCGGCCTCGCGGGCGCGATCGAGGATCAGTTCGGCCACGGCGGAGGTGTCCAGCACCGGTTTGGTCCGTGGCGGGCAGCACAGGCTGGTGACGCCGCCAGCCGCAGCAGCACGGGTTTCACTGGCAATCGTGCCTTTGCGGCTGTAACCCGGTTCGCGCAGGGCGACGTTCAGGTCGACGAGGCCGGGAGCGACTACCAGGCCTTTTGCCTCAATGGTCTCGACTGCGACGAAACCGGCTGGAGCGGCGCCAATGGCGACGATCTTGCCAGCTTCAATGTGAATATCGGTGACTTGATCCAGACCGCTGCTTGGATCGATGACGCGGGCGCCGAGAATGCTGAGCTTCACTGGGCCTTCTCCTGCTCGAATTGGCGCTGGGCAGTCTGCCCGCTCATGGCCATGGACAACACGGCCATACGAATGGCGATCCCGTAGGTCACCTGATTGAGAATCACCGAGTGCGGACCGTCGGCCACCGCCGATTCGATCTCCACGCCCCGGTTGATCGGGCCCGGGTGCATGACGATGGCATCCGGTTTGGCGCCGGCCAGGCGCGCAGTGGTCAGGCCGAACAGGCGATAGAACTCGCCCTCGCTCGGCAGCAGGCCGCCGGTCATGCGTTCACGCTGCAAGCGCAGCATGATCACCACGTCGACGTCCTTCAGGCCTTCGGTCATGTCGGTGTAGACCTTCACGCCGTACTGTTCGATACCGATCGGCAGCAGGGTTTTCGGCGCGATCACGCGGATGTCCGGGCAGCCGAGGGTTTTCAGCGCGAGCATGTTCGAGCGTGCAACCCGCGAGTGCAGGATGTCGCCGACGATGGCCACCGAAAGGTTTTCAAAGCTGCCTTTGTGCCGACGGATGGTCAGCATGTCGAGCATGCCCTGGGTCGGGTGGGCGTGACGGCCGTCACCACCGTTGATGATCGCCACCTGTGGGCAAACATGTTCGGCGATGAAGTGCGCGGCGCCAGAGTCACCGTGGCGCACCACGAACATGTCGGCGGCCATGGCTTCAAGGTTGCGCAGGGTGTCGAGCAGGGTTTCGCCCTTGCTCGCCGACGACGTCGACACGTTCAGGGTGATCACGTCTGCCGACAGCCGCTGGGCTGCCAGTTCGAAGGTGGTACGGGTGCGGGTGGAGTTTTCGAAGAACACGTTGCACACGGTCTTGCCGCGCAGCAGCGGGACTTTCTTGACCGCCCGGGCGCCGACTTCAAGGAACGAGTCGGCGGTGTCGAGGATTTCCGTCAGCAGCTCGCGGCGCAGACCGTCGAGCGAGAGGAAGTGGCGCAGCTGGCCCTGATCATTGAGCTGCAGCGGGCGCTTGGTGTCTAAAGGCGTCATCGCAATGGACTCTTTAAAAGGGCGAATTAAAGGGCGAGGTCTTGCAGTTCGAGTTGCAGCGGGTCGGGGCCGGTCAGCTTGACCCGTTCATGGGCCGCCAGCGACAGGGTGGCACCGACCACGTTCGGGCGGATTGGCAGCTCGCCGGCATCCAGGTCGAGCAAGCACACCAGGGTGATGCTGGCCGGACGGCCGTAATCGAAGAGTTCGTTCATGGCGGCGCGGATGGTGCGACCGCTCATCAGTACGTCGTCGATCAGCACCAGGTGCTGGCCTTCGATCTCGAACGGTAGCGCCGAAGGGCGCACCTGCGGGTGCAGGCCGCTCTGGCTGAAGTCGTCGCGGTAGAAGGAAACGTCCAGCGTGCCCAGTGGCGCGTCGCTGCCCAGCTCTTCGAGCAAGGCCTGGGCGACCCACACGCCACCGGTGCGAATGCCGATGTAGCGCGGTTCGCTGATGCCACGGTGTTCAAGATGGGCCTTGAGACGGACCGCCATTTGGCTGATCAGTTCGGCGGGATTGGGCAGGCTCATGGTTGCTCCTTCATGGGCCCGAGCGCGCTGCGTGCACAGTGTAGCTCGGGTTGTAGCGAAGAGAGGCACTGCGGCGCCTCTTCAGGATTCGGCGTTTTCAGGATTCGAACAGTGCAGTGTTTTCGTCGAGCCAGCCTTGCAGCAGCAGGGCGGCGGCGATGGCGTCGACCGGGTTGTCGCGGTAACTGCCTTTCTGCCCGCCACGGACCAGGCGCTCACCTTTGGCTTCGAAGGTGGTCAGGCGTTCGTCGTGGGTATAGAAGGGCAGGTTGTAGCGGCCATTCAGGCGGCGGGCGAACTTTTCGGCCCGCAAGCACATGTCACTGGGCGTGCCGTCCATGTTCAGCGGGAGGCCGACCACCACAGCGTCGGGTTTCCATTCCTTGATCAGGGCTTCGACCTGATTCCAGTCAGGAATGCCGTTTTGCGCCTTCAAGGTGCAGAGCTCACGGGCCTGGCCGGTAATCACCTGGCCGACCGCAACGCCGATCTGTTTGGTGCCGTAGTCAAAACCCAGAATCAGACGCAGGGCCATCAGGCGTGTCCCGCCTGGCTGGTCAGCAGGCTGAGGTTGATGCCCAGGCGCTTGGCGGCTGCTTCCAGGCGCAATTCGCTGCTGGTGTTGAACAGGATGTCGGCATCGAACGGGCAGGTCAGCCAGGCATTGTCGGCCAGTTCGGTCTCCAGCTGCCCGGGTTCCCAACCGGCGTAGCCGAGGGCGATCAGGCTTTTGCTCGGGCCAACGCCATCCGCAATGGCAAACAGCACGTCCTGGGAGGTGGACAGCGCCAGGCCATCCAGTTCGACCGTCGCCTGATACGTCGAGCCGACTGGGTGCAGGACAAAACCGCGATCGGTCTGTACCGGGCCGCCAGTGAAAATCGGCACGTGCTGGCACAGCGGTGACGGTTCTACGTCTGGGCGTAATTGCTCGAGAATGTCCGCCAGGCTCAGGTCCTGTGGGCGGTTGATGATCAACCCCATGGCACCATTGGCCGTGTGCTCGACGATGTAGGTCAAGGTGTGCGCAAAGTTCGGGTCGGCCATGTGAGGCATGGCGATCAGGAAGTGATGCTTGAGGTAGCTCGGGCTGACGTTCTTCATAGGCGCTAGTGTGGCGTTGGAGGGGCAAACTGACAAGCTGGGGATGCCGCAATTTGGCAGTCGACAGCGATCAAATGTGGGAGCGAGCCTGCTCGCGATAGCGGTCTGTCTGACACTTCAACTTTGAATCTACCGCCGTCATCGCGAGCAGGCTCGCTCCCACAAGGGATTTGTGGTGGTCAGTTACTGGAGAGCTTGTCTCCGCGCGCAAATTTCCATGTGCGAATGATTTCCAGCCGGTCGATATCCGACAGATCGCCGGTAAACGGCGCAAACGGTGCGGCCAGGCGGACGATGCGCTGCGCGGCTTGATCCAGCAGCGGCTGGCCGGAGGATTCCAGCACCAGCACTTCATACAGCGAACCGTCGTGGTTGATCGAGACCATCAGTCGCAAGTTGCCATAGATCTGCTTGCGCCGGGCTTCTTCGGGGTAGTTCAAATTGCCGATACGCTCGACCTTCTTGCGCCATTCGTCCTTGTACCAGGCGCCCTTGTCGCGCATGGTCGAGGCGGCGCTCAGGCGGTGGATGCGCGGGCGCTTGGCGTACAGCTGTTGTTCGTTGGCCAGCTCCGCTTCCAGGCTGGCGATGTCGCTGGACAGCTGCGAGCTGTCGAACGTCGGTGTCACGGCCTTGGGCGTCGGCTCGGCCTTGACCTCTTGTTTCTTGGCCACGGCTTTCTTTGGCGCGGGTGCTATGGTGGTTACGGCGGCTTTCGGCGCGGCTTCCTCTACCTGAGGCTTGACCGACGGCGGGGGCGAGACCTTTTGCACCTTGTTGTCCTGGAATGGTGCGATCTCGGTGGTCTTGGGAATCGCCTTCTTATCCAGGGTGCCGCTGCCTTGCTGGTTTTCCTGGGCGAGGAAATCGGCTTTTGCCGGCTTTTTTTCGCTTTTGAAGGTGGCGAGGGTGATTTCCAGGGTTCTGCTGATCTGCTTGGGTTCGACAAAGGTGAACCCGACGCCCAACAGCAAGGCCAGGTGAATCAGCGCCGCGAGAAACAGGGTAAAACCGAGGCGATCGGCCGGGCGCACGCCACGGTGGGCGAGTTCAGGAGGCAGATCGGACGGAAGTGTCATAACAAGAAAACCAACATCGCGTTTTTCACAGGCCGGGCATGATAACGCAATGTTGGTCGTAACTTGGGTGTTCTATATCAACGCGCTTTAAGCTTCTGATCGATGGCAGCCATCAGCATTTCGCCGATGTTCGTGCCAAAAGCATTGTCGATCTCGCGAATACAGGTCGGACTGGTGACGTTGATTTCGGTCAGGTGCTCGCCGATTACGTCGAGGCCGACGAACAGCAAGCCCTTTTCACGCAGGGTCGGGCCGACCTGTGCGGCGATCCAGCGGTCCTTGTCGGTCAGCGGGCGTGCCTCGCCACGACCACCGGCGGCCAGGTTGCCACGGGTTTCGCCCGCGGCGGGAATCCGCGCCAGGCAGTAATCCACCGGTTCGCCATCGATCATCAGGATGCGCTTGTCGCCGTCCTTGATCGCCGGCAGGTAACCCTGGGCCATGATCTGCTGCTTGCCGTGGTGGGTCAGGGTTTCGAGGATGACCGAGAGATTCGGGTGACCGGCGGTATGACGGAAGATCGACGCACCGCCCATGCCGTCCAGCGGCTTGAGAATCACATCGCCATGATGATCGGCGAATTCGCGCAGCACATCGGGACGGCGGCTGACCACGGTCGGCGGGGTGCACTGCGGAAACAGCGTGGCGAACAGCTTTTCATTGCAGTCGCGCAGGCTCTGCGGCTTGTTGACTACCAATACGCCAGCGCGCTCGGCTTGCTCCAGCAGGTAAGTGGAGTAGACGAACTCCATGTCGAACGGCGGATCCTTGCGCATCAGGATCACGTCCAGATCGCTCAGCAGCGCGTCGGTTTCGGCTCCCAGCTCAAACCATTTTTCCGGGTTGGCGAAAACTTTCAAAGGACGCATGCGGGCCCGGGCTTCACCTTCAGCCTGGTACAGGTCGTGCTGTTCCATGTAGAACAGCGTCCAGCCGCGCGCCTGGGCGGCCAACAGCATGGCCAGCGAGCTATCCTTTTTATAGGAAATGCTGGCGATAGGGTCCATGACAATCCCGACGCGAACGCTCATGGGTTTTTCCTCGAAATTTGGGTGGTCGAAGCGACATGAAAAAGTGGCGTCAGAGTGGCGCTGAGTGTGTTCCCGGTCAAGGAAAAACCACCTCGAAGGTTGCTCGATAGATTGGATTTGGAGACTGTGCTAAAAAGGCTGCCATATCGTTCTGGCCCTTGAGCATCAAGGGTTTCGGGCCCTCGGTAAGCCGCAAACGACAATTTGATTCGCAAAGGCGACGGTAGAGCAGATATGGAACAGCATTCCAGCGCCTTGAAGGTCATGGTGATCGACGATTCGAAAACGATTCGCCGTACCGCCGAAACGTTATTGAAAAACGTAGGCTGTGAGGTCATCACGGCCATCGATGGTTTCGATGCCCTGGCCAAGATTGCCGACAATCATCCCGGCATCATCTTTGTCGACATCATGATGCCGCGTCTGGATGGTTATCAGACCTGCGCCTTGATCAAGAACAACAGTGCGTTCAAGTCCACGCCAGTGATTATGCTGTCGTCCAAGGACGGACTGTTCGACAAGGCCAAGGGGCGTATCGTCGGTTCTGACCAGTTTTTGACCAAGCCTTTCAGCAAGGAAGAACTGCTGAGCGCGATCCAGGCCCATGTACCGGGCTTTGCCGTTGTTTCGCCGCAGTAAGACACGCACAGTGACGCTCGGCCAGCGGGCCCGGCGTCTACAAGAATGGGGAAGACCATGGCACGTATTCTGATCGTCGATGATTCGCCGACCGAAATGTACAAACTGACCGGCATGCTGGAAAAGCACGGTCACGAAGTGTTGAAAGCCGAAAACGGCGCAGACGGCGTGGCACTGGCCCGTCAGGAAAAACCCGACGCGGTGCTGATGGACATCGTCATGCCCGGCCTCAACGGTTTCCAGGCCACCCGCCAGCTGACCAAAGACCCGGAAACCGGACACATCCCGGTGATCATCATCACCACCAAGGATCAGGAAACCGACAAGGTCTGGGGCACCCGCCAGGGCGCCAGGGACTACCTCACCAAGCCGGTGGAAGAAGACACCCTGATCAAGACCCTGAACAACGTGCTGGCAGGCTGACGGCCGACCCATGGCCGAGTCGCTGACTGCCTTCGAACTGCTGCTGCAGATCGACCAGCGCTGCCGTCTGCTGGCGGCGGACCTGCCTTCACAGCAAACCCGTAACCACGGCTGGAGCGGGATCGGCTTTCGCCTCGGCGAGCACTGGTACGTGGCGCCGATGGGCGAGGTCAGCGAGGTGTTGCACGAGCCGCGCCTGACTCAACTGCCGGGGGTCAAGTCGTGGGTCAGGGGCGTGGGTAACCTGCGCGGACGACTGTTGCCGGTCATGGACCTGTGCGGTTTCCTCGGGATTGAATTGCCTGCGCTGCGCAAGCAGCGGCGCGTACTGGTCGTCGAGTATAAAGAGGTGTTCGTCGGGTTGATGGTCGATGAGGTGCTCGGTATGCAGCACTTTGACCAGGCCAGTTTCGAGCCGGCGTCTCTGGACGCACAGAACGGCCCGGCGGGGGCTTTCATAAAAGGACAGTTCGGGCGTGAGCAACGTTGGCAGGTCTTCAGCCCGTTTGCCCTGGCGCAGTCCCCACGGTTCATGGATGTGGCCATCTAACCGGTACGACACGGATCCCGTGTGGGAGCGAGCCTGCTCGCGAATGAACGATAACGCGGTACATCAGCAAGACCACGGCGCCTGAATCGCGAGCAGGCTCGCTCCCACAGGTTCTTCGGCCAGGCATGGCAGGGCGTTGGTTAACAGGCGAGGATCGATGATAAAAGCAAATACAGGCAAGGCTACGGAAGGGTCGCGCAGTCGTGCACAGATCATTGTGCTGTTCATGGCGCTGATCGTGTTCATCGTGTTGCTGTTCGCCAACTTCGCTTACCTCAATACCCAGGCCTCCTACGACAAGCAGTACATCGGTCACGCCGGAGAGCTGCGCGTGCTGTCCCAGCGCATCGCCAAGAACGCCACTGAAGCGGCGGCCGGCAAAGCGGCAGCGTTCAAGCTGCTGAGCGATTCGCGCAACGACTTCGCCCAGCGTTGGGGCTACTTGAAGAAAGGTGACCCGACCACCGGTCTGCCACCAGCGCCCCACGCGGTACACGCGGAAATGCGCGCGGTGCAGCTGGACTGGGAGCGCCTGCTGAAAAATACCGACGCGATCCTTTCCAGCGAACAGACTGTGCTGTCGCTGCATCAGGTCGCCGCGACGCTGGCCGAGACCGTGCCGCAGTTGCAGGTCGAATACGAAAAAGTCGTGGAAATCCTGCTCCAGCGTGGCGCACCTGCTGCTCAGGTCGTCATGGCTCAGCGCCAGTCGTTGCTGGCTGAACGGATCCTTGGCGCAGTCAACACGGTGCTCGCCGGCGACGAAAATGCCCAACAGGCTGCCGATGCCTTTGGCCGTGATGCGGCGCGCTTCGGTCAGGTGCTCAACGGCATGCTCCAGGGCAATCCGGCCCTGAAGATCAGCCAGGTCGAAGACCAGGACGCGCGTGCCCGGCTGAGTGAAATTTCCGAACTGTTCGAATTCGTTTCGGGCTCGGTCGACGAGATCCTCGAAACCTCGCCTGAACTGTTCAAGGTCCGCGAGTCGGCGGGCAACATCTTCAACTTGTCGCAGACCTTGCTCGATGAAGCCTCGCACCTGGCCAACGGCTTCGAAAACATGGTGGGCGGGCGTTCGACCGATACCATCGGCGGTTACGTGCTGGGCTTGCTGGCGCTGATGTCAATCATCCTGATCGGCCTGGTGATGGTCCGTGAAACCAATCGCCAGTTGCGGGAAACTGCCGAGAAGAACGAACGTAACCAGAACGCGATCATGCGCTTGCTCGATGAGATCGAAGACCTCGCCGATGGCGACCTGACGGTCACGGCATCGGTGACCGAAGACTTCACCGGGACCATCGCCGACTCGATCAATTATTCGGTCGATCAGCTGCGCGATCTGGTCGCGACCATCAACCTGACGGCCGGCCAGGTCGCTGCCGCGGTGCAGGAAACCCAGGCGACCGCGATGCACCTGGCCCAGGCCTCGGAGCATCAGGCGCAGCAGATTTCCGAAGCCTCGACGGCGATCAACGAGATGGCCCAGTCCATCGATCAGGTCTCGGCCAACGCCGCCGAGTCGTCCGCCGTTGCCGAGCGCTCGGTGGAGATCGCCAACAAGGGCAACGAGGTGGTGCACAACACCATTCACGGCATGGACAATATCCGCGAGCAGATTCAGGACACGGCCAAGCGGATCAAGCGTCTGGGCGAGTCGTCCCAGGAAATTGGCGACATCGTCAGCCTGATCGACGACATTGCCGACCAGACCAATATTCTCGCGCTGAACGCCGCCATCCAGGCCTCCATGGCCGGTGACGCCGGGCGCGGTTTTGCGGTGGTTGCCGATGAAGTCCAGCGGCTGGCGGAACGTTCGTCGGCGGCCACCCGGCAAATTGAAACCCTGGTGCGGGCGATCCAGACTGACACCAATGAAGCGGTGATTTCCATGGAGCAGACCACCACCGAAGTGGTGCGCGGCGCGCGACTGGCGCAGGATGCGGGGGTGGCCCTGGAAGAAATCGAAGGCGTATCGAAAACGCTCGCAGCGTTGATCCAGAGTATTTCCAACGCGGCGCAGCAACAGACGTCTTCGGCGGGTCAGATATCCTTGACGATGAACGTGATCCAGCAGATCACCACGCAGACCTCGTCGGGCTCCACGGCCACTGCCGAGAGCATCGGCAACCTGGCGAAGATGGCCAGCCAGCTGCGGCGTTCGGTGTCTGGTTTCACCTTGCCGGCGGTGCCTGAGCGCAGCGCCGACAAGGCTTGAACGGTGCCTGCTGGAAAAGCATTTTGATGGGAGTGGTTATGGGTGATCGGCACGACTATGTGGCCCTCGAATGGGTCAAGGGCGAAATTGCCGAAACGTTGAAGCAGGCGTTTATTGCCCTTGAAAGCATGGCCCTCGACAACCGGGTCGAAGAGCCGCTGACGGCGCACGCGATCGCGGAGTGCCTGGCGGGGATTCATCAGGTTCACGGCAGTTTGCAGATGGTCGAATTCTACGGCGCAGCGTTACTCGCCGAAGAGATGGAGCAGCTCGCGGCGGCGCTGCAGCACAACCGCGTCAGCCACCGCGATGAAGCCATTCGCCTGCTGCAACAAGCCCTCGGCCAACTGCCGATTTACCTCGACCGCGTGCACAGTGCCCGCCGTGACTTGCCGTTGGTGGTCTTGCCGTTGATCAACGACCTGCGCAGCGCCCGCGGCGAAAGCCTGTTGTCGGAAACCAGCCTGTTCAGCCCGCAGTGGCAAGCGCTTCCCGAATTGGATGACGACACGCTGGCAATGCTTGAGCCGGCCGAGCTGCCGAATGTGCTGCGCAAATTGCGGCAAATGTTGCAGATGGGACTGGTTGGGTTGCTTCGCGAACAGGACGACACCACCAATCTCGGCTATCTGGCCAAGGTCTTTGCACGCCTCGAAATGCTCTGCGACGGGGCGCCATTGGGGCCTTTGTGGCAGATCGCTTCGGCGCTGGTCGAAGGCATGCTCAGCGGCAGTGTCGCCAACAGTCCGGCGCTGCGCAGCCTGTTCAAGGACGCTGACAAGGAACTCAAGCGCCTGCTCGAACACGGCATCTCGGAAATCAATCAGTCGGCACCGCCAGAGTTGCTCAAGAGCCTGCTGTTCTACATTGCCAAGGCACAACATCCCACTGCGCAGATGCAAGCCATGAAAGAGCGTTATGCCCTGGACGACGCGTTGCCCGACAGTGCAATGGTCGATGAAGAACGCGCCCGTCTGGCCGGCCCGGACCGCGACGCGATGCGCTCGGTGCTGGCCGCGCTCTGCGAAGAACTGGTGCGGGTCAAGGAGCGCCTCGACCTGTTCGTGCGCAGTGACCGACAACATGTCTCGGACCTCGACAGCCTGCTGGCGCCACTGCGGCAAATCGCCGACACCCTGGCGGTGCTCGGCTTCGGTCAGCCGCGCAAGGTGATCATCGATCAACTGGCGGTGGTCCTGAGCCTTGCCCAAGGCCAGCGCGAGCCGAACGACGCGATCCTGATGGATGTCGCCGGAGCTCTGCTTTACGTCGAGGCGACCCTGGCCGGAATGGTCGGCACCGTCGAGGAAAACCGCGAAGAGAGCCGGTTGCCGACCACCGACCTGACGCAGATCCACCAGATTGTCATCAAGGAAGCGCGAATCTGCCTGCAACAGGCCAAGGACATGATCGTCGACTACATCGACAGCGATTGGGATCGTCAGGTGTTGCAGCCGCTTCCGGCCGTGCTGACCCAGGTGCGTGGCGCGTTGGCGATGATTCCGTTGAGTCGCGCGGCGAGCCTGCTGGAAGCCTGCAACGGTTTCATTCGCGAGCATCTGCTGGCAGACCAGAGGCGTCCCGATTGGCCGCAACTCGACAGCCTGGCCGACGCCATTACCAGCATCGAGTATTACCTGGAGCGTTTGAGTGAAGACCCCGAGGCGCCCGGCGAAAAGATCCTCGATGTCGCCGAGCAAAGCCTGGCCGCTCTGGGGTATTTCCCCGGCGAGGTGCCTGTGCCGCTGCCTGAAGACGTGCTGAGCCCAGGCTTGGCGTTCGTGATGCCGGATCTGCCGACACTGGATAACCCGCAGATTGCCCAGTCGCTGGCCGAGGTATTGGCCAGCCCGGCCCGTGCCGTCAATCCGCCCGCGCTGATCACGCCGGGCAGTCTGTTGCCGCCACCGGCCGATGAAGAACCGGTGGATGCCGAGCTGCGCGAAGTCTTTCTCGAGGAGACCGATGAAGTCCTGGATATCCTGCGCGAATACTTGCCGCGCTGGGTCGCCAGCCCCGACAGCACCTCGGTCCTGAGCGAGTTGCGTCGCGCCTTCCACACCTTGAAAGGCAGCGGGCGAATGGTCCGTGCACTGGTGTTGGGCGAGTTGGCGTGGGCGCTGGAGAATCTGCTCAACCGGGTGCTGGAACGCAGTGTCGAACCGGGTCCGCCGGTTTATCAACTGCTGGATGAAGTGCTGCAACTGCTCCCCGAACTGATCGCTGAGTTCGCCGGCAACACCCAGCGTCAGCGCGACGATGTCGACCGCCTGGCCGCTCGCGCCCATGCCCTGGCGAAGGGGGATGACACCCTGCCGGACACTGCGTCGCAGGATGACGCGATGCTTGATCCGCAGTTGCTGGAGATCTTCCGCAACGAAGCTGAAACTCACCTCCAGAGCCTCGACCGTTTTCTCGACCGGGCCGCCGAGCACGTGCCGTTGCAGGCCAGCGATGAGTTGCAGCGCGCGTTGCACACCCTCAAGGGCAGCGCTTCGATGGCCGGTGTGTTGCCGATTGCCGAACTGGCGGCGCCGTTCGATCATCTGGCCCGCGAGTACAAGGCGCACCAGATTGCGCTGGACCTGGACGAAGTCGAGCTGCTGCTCGAAGCCGGCGACCTGTTTCGGCGCGGGCTGAAGCAATTGAACAGTGATCCGCTGACACCGATCAGGGGCGCCGAAAACTTGATCGGGCGCACTCAGGCGCTGCTTGCCGAGCGTCTGGATGCCATCCTCAATGCACCGAACACGGGGCTGCGGATCAAGCGTGATCCGCAACTGATCAACAAATTCCTGGCCCAGGGCATGGACATCCTGCTGGACGCCGAAAGCCTGTTGCAGCGCTGGCAGCAACACCCCGGGGAACGGCAGGAACTCAGCGCACTGCTGGATGAATTGACGACCCTTGGCGAGAACGCGCACCTGGCCGATCTGCACCCGGTGGACGAGCTGTGCGAAGCCTTGCTCGACCTCTACGGCGCGGTGGAAGAAAGCAGCCTGGTGGTCAATGAACGGTTCTTCCACGAGGCGCAAAGCGCTCACGAAGCGCTGATCAACATGCTCGACGAACTGGCTGCCGGCCAGGAAGTCGGCTCGCAACCGGCGCGGCTGCGGGCCTTGCGTGATTTGCTCAATGAGGGCCTTGATCCGTCGGCCATGGGCCTGATTCGCAGCGATGGCAGCCGCACGCTGAGCATTACCGAACTGGGCAGCGCCACCAGCGAGCTGGCGCAGGCGCAGGCGTTGACGATTGACGATGAAATCGTTTCGATCTTTCTCGAAGAAGCGGTGGATATCCTCGAAAGCGCCGGACAAGCCTTGCAGCGTTGGCTCAATGATCCAGAGAGCGCTGCGCCGCTGTCGTCGTTGCAGCGCGACTTGCACACCCTCAAGGGGGGCGCGCGGATGGCCGAGGTCGGGCCGGTCGGCGATCTGGCCCACGAACTTGAAAGCCTTTATGAAGGTCTGGTCGACCGGCGCTTCAGTCATTCACCAGCGCTCGGGGTGTTACTGCAACAGAGCCACGACCGCCTCGCGATGTTGCTCGAACAGTTGCAAAACCATCAGCCACTGAGCGATCCGGGAACGTTGATCGAGGCGATCCAGCAATTTCGGCAAAGCACCGGCAGCACCGCCGATGTGGTCGAAGCGGCGGCTGCGAATGATGCGGCGAGCCACGATCCGGAACTGCTGGAGATCTTCCTCGAGGAAGGTTTCGACATCATCGACAGCTCGGGCGCGGCGCTGTCGCGCTGGCAGGCGGACCCACAGAACCGTCAGGAAATGGAAACCCTGCTGCGCGACCTGCACACCCTCAAGGGCGGCGCGCGAATGGTCGAAATCGCCCCGATTGGCGACCTGGCCCATGAGCTGGAATTTCTTTACGAAGGGTTGTCGACCGGCTTGCTGCACGCCATACCGGCGCTGTTCGATCTGTTGCAACGCAGTCATGACCGGTTGGCGCAGATGCTCGATGCGACCCGCGCCGGTCAGCCGGTGTTGCCGGCTGACAGCCTGATAGACGCGATCAAGGCCTTCACTCACCCGACGGCTGACAAGGCCCCGACGCCAGCTCCGCTGGTTGAAGTGGCACCGGTGGCCAAGCCTGAGACTGCAGCGCTGCAACCGGACGCAGGCGCCGATATGGTCAAGGTGTCGGCCGAACTGCTGGACGATCTGGTCAACCTGGCCGGGGAGACCTCGATCTTCCGCGGTCGCATCGAGCAGCAAGTCAACGATGCGCAAGTCGCCCTGAGCGAGATGGAAACCACCATCGAGCGCATGCGCGATCAGTTGCGTCGGCTCGACACCGAAACCCAGGGCCGGATTCTCAGCCGGCAGCAGGTTGAGGCCGAGCGCCTGGGCTACGAAGAGTTCGACCCGCTGGAAATGGATCGGCACTCGCAGTTGCAGCAGTTGTCGCGGGCGTTGTTCGAGTCGGCTTCCGACTTGCTCGACCTCAAGGAAACCCTCGACCGCTGCAACCACGACGCCGAGAACCTGCTGCAACAACAAGGCCGGATCAACACCGAACTGCAAGAAGGCTTGATGCGCACGCGCATGGTGCCGTTCGAACGGATGCTGCCGCGCTTGAAGCGTATCGTTCGTCAGGTCTCCAGCGAGCTGGGCAAGGACGTCGAGTTCATTGTCGGGAACGCCGAAGGCGAGATGGACCGCAATGTGCTGGAACGCATGGCGGCGCCGCTTGAGCACATGCTGCGCAATGCTGTCGACCACGGTCTGGAGTCCGCCGAAGTCCGCCGAGCGGCCGGTAAACCCGAGCAAGGTCGAATCACCCTGGACTTGTCCCGTGAGGGTGGCGACATCATTTTCGACATCCGCGACGACGGTGCCGGCGTGCCGCTGGATGCCGTGCGGCGCAAGGCGATCAAGCGCGGTTTGCTCGCCGCCGACAGCGACATGAGCGATCGCGACGTGTTGCAGTTCATTCTGCAGCCAGGGTTTTCCACTGCCGAGAAAATCACTCAGATCTCCGGGCGTGGCGTCGGCATGGACGTGGTTCACGAAGAAGTGCGGCAACTCGGTGGCTCGATGGTCATCGACTCTGTGCCTGGGCAGGGCGTGCACTTCCGCATTCGTCTGCCGTTCACCGTGTCGGTCAACCGCGCGCTGATGGTGCAGTGTGCCGAGGATCAATACGCGATCCCGCTGAACACCATCGAAGGCATCGTGTGTGTGCTGCCCATTGAGCTGGAGGGCTATTACCAGCTCGATCCGCCGTTATACGAATACGCCGGGCAACGCTATGAACTGTGCTACCTCGGCGAGCTGCTGAAGACCAGCGTCCGCCCGAAACTGCTGGGCCAGAGCCAGCCGTTGCCGGTGTTGCTGGTGCAGTGCAACGAGCGGCGCATTGCGGTGCAGGTCGATGCGACGACCGGTACCCGGGAAATTGTGGTGAAAAGTCTCGGCCCGCAGTTCGCGGCGGTCCAGGGATTGTCTGGCGCGACCATTCTTGGTGATGGCCGGGTGGTGCTGATTCTCGACCTGCTGACGCATATCCGCGCCATGCAGACGCAGGTGTCACCGCTGCGGGTCATTCAGGAGACGGCCACGGAGGCCGAGCCGCAGCGTTCGATGCTGGTCCTGGTGGTCGACGACTCGGTCACCGTGCGCAAGGTCACCAGCCGCCTGCTCGAACGCCACGGCATGAACGTGCTGACCGCCAAGGACGGTGTCGACGCCATGCTGTTGCTCGAAGAGCACATGCCCGACCTGATGCTGCTGGACATTGAAATGCCGCGCATGGATGGTTTTGAAGTGGCCATGCAGGTGCGCAACAATCCACGGTTGCAGCACCTGCCGATCATCATGATCACCTCGCGCACCGGCCAGAAACACCGCGACCGGGCGATGGCTATCGGCGTCAACGACTACCTCGGCAAGCCGTACCAGGAATCGGTATTGCTCGAAAGCATCGCTTTATGGAGCAAAACCCATGCTTGAACACCGCACCAGCAACCTCACCGGGCTGCTGTTGCCCCTGGCCGATCGCAACCTGATCCTGCCCAATGTCGCGGTCGCCGAGTTGATCGACTATCAGCCCGGTGCCTTTGACCTCGACTCACCGCCCTGGTACCTGGGCCTGGTGACCTGGCGTGACCGGAAAATCCCGCTGTTGAGCTTCGAATCGGCTTGCGGCAACAAAACCGTGATCGGCGACCGCGCGCGCATCGTCGTCCTCAATGCCCTCGGCGGGCGCCCGCACCTCAAATTCATCGCCTTGCTGGTGCAAGGCATTCCACGCTCCTACAAACTCGACAGCCAGTTGAGCTACGTCGACGTGCCGCTTTGCTCACTGGAGCACGCCGCGGTACAGGTCGCCGAACACGTGGCGAAAGTCCCGGACCTGCTGGCGCTGGAAGAGTTGTTGGTGGGGGCGGGGTTGGTTGCGCAGTGAGTTGAACGGTCCCTTTTGGGGAGCGATAAGTCCCACAAAGGGACCGATTTCGTCCACGACATTTGATTTGAAACATTGCGCTCTCAGGCTGCAAGCCTGAGGCTTGTGCGATGTTGCAGTGATTTTTTGAGGTTGGAGACACATGTATCACGGAGAAAAATTCAACGCCTGGAGCCATTTGTTCGGGGCGGTTGCGGCGTGTGTCGGGGCGGTCTGGTTGCTGGTGATTGCCAGTCTGGACGGCAGCCCCTGGAAGATTGTCAGCGTGGCGATTTACGGGTTTACCTTGCTGGTGCTGTACAGCGTTTCGACGGTTTATCACAGCGTGCGCGGGCGGGCGAAGGTGATCATGCAGAAGGTCGATCACCTGTCGATCTACCTGCTGATCGCTGGCAGTTACACGCCATTTTGTCTGGTGACTTTGCGCGGACCGTGGGGCTGGACGCTGTTCGGGATTGTCTGGGGGCTGGCGGTGATCGGCATGCTGCAAGAGATCAAACCGCGCTCCGAGGCGCGGATTCTGTCGATCGTGATCTATGCGGTGATGGGCTGGATCGTGCTGGTGGCGGTCAAGCCGCTGCTGGCGGCGTTGGGCACCATCGGATTTGCCTGGCTGGCGGCGGGTGGGGTGTTCTATACCGTCGGCATCATCTTCTTCGCTCTCGACAGCCGACTGCGCCACGCCCACGGCATCTGGCACCTGTTCGTCATCGCCGGCAGTTTGCTGCACTTCGTGGCGATTCTGTTTTACGTCTTGTGAAGCAAAAGATCGCAGCCTTCGGCAGCTCCTGCGCCGAACGCGTTGCTCTGTAGGAGCTGTCGCGGGCTGCGATCTTTTAGCTGGTGCTCATCAACGATCCACCAACCGATCCAGTTGCTCCTGTGCGCGCGTGCTGAAGATCGTCAGCAAATCGCTCAGGGTGTGCGGTGGTGGCTCGTCAACGCGGGTCACGGCGTACAAAGTGATCGGCAACGGCGGCGCCAATGGCCGGATGGTCGTAGTCCTCGGTGAGGCACCGAGGGCTGTGAACGGGTCGATGACCGCCAGCCCGGCACCGGATTCGACCATGGCCCGCGCCAATGAATAGGTCTGCACGGAGATGCTGACCCGTGGCGGTGGCTCGACGGCTTTCAGGTAACTGTCGAGCCTGGCGGATAACGGATCGGCGCTGGACAGACCAATCAAAGGCGCATCGGCCAAGGCCATCAATGGCAGTGGCTTGCCTTGGTCTACCTCAGGCCAGTAACCGCTCGGCGCCAACGCTACCAGCACCCCACAGGCCAACGCCTGGGCCTTTAGCCCAGGGTGGTCGGGTTGTTGCAGGGTCAGCGCGACATCGATTTCACGCATCAGCAGGTTCTGCATCAATTCGCGGCTGTGGGCGCTGGACAGTTCGCAGACGATGTCCGGGTAACGCCGGGTCCACTCGTTGACCGCCGGCGGCAGTAGCGACAGGGCCAGCGCCGGTGTCGCGCCGATCCGCAGGCTGTGGCCCGGCTCGCGGCGCAGGCTCTGGGCCAGGCGTCGCACTCCTTGCAGGCTTTCAGTGACCTTGTCGACCTCGCGCTCCAGTTCCAGTGCTTCAGGCGTAGCCTGCAATTTACCACGCACCCGCAAAAACAGCGGGAAGCCCAGTTGTTGCTCGGCGTGCTGCAACACCTTGGTCACCGCAGGCTGCGAGACGTGCAGTAATTGCGCGGCGCCGCTGACCGAACCGGTCTGGCGGATGGCCTGGAAAATCTCGATGTGTCGAAGGCGCATGGCGATTCCATAACCTTTGCTTATGGGTCAGGCATCTTTATTCATTGTTCGGCGCCTGTCACCTGGCTCTAACCTCAGGCTCGTCTCAACAATGGCTAAGGACTGACATGGCTCAGCGAGTTTGCATCATCGGCGGTGGGGTGATTGGCCTGACAACGGCTTACGCGCTGGTTCGCGATGGCTTTGAGGTGACGGTGGTCGAGGCCTGTGACTCGCTGGGCAGCGAAACCAGTTTTGCCAACGGCGGCCAATTATCCTATCGCTATGTTGCGCCGCTGGCCGATGCCGGCGTGCCGTTACAGGCCATCGGCTGGATGCTGCGAGGGGATTCGCCGCTGAAGCTGCGCATGCGTTTCGATCCGGCGCAGTGGCGCTGGATGGCGTCCTTCCTTGGTGCTTGCCGGACCTCGGTGAATCGCCAGAATGCGGCCCATTTGCTACGTCTGGCGCTATTGAGCCAGACCACCCTGCAAGGCTGGCGCGAAGAGGACTCGCTGGACGGCTTCAATTGGCGGCGCAACGGCAAACTGGTGACCTTTCGCCAGGCTGCGAGCTTCGAGCATGCCCGCAACAGCCTCGTCGATCCACAGCAACAGCAAGTGTTGTCGCCAGCTGAAAGCGCGCGTCTTGAGCCCGCGCTGGCTGATGCTGCGTTTGTCGGGGCGATTTATACACCGGACGAAGAGGTGGGCGACTGCCACGCCTTCTGCCAGCAACTGATGAAGCGGCTGAAAGCCTCGGGCCGATGCGAGTTTCGGCTGGGGCGGGCGGTGACCGGGATTCGTCATGTCGACGGTGCGGTAAGCGCCATTGAATTGGCTGATGAGGTGTTGCCGGTCGAACAACTGGTCATCGCCGCCGGCCACCGTAGCCCGTTGCTGGCACTGCCCGGTGTGCACCTGCCGCTGTATCCGCTCAAAGGTTATAGCCTGACGGTACCGATTGGTGCGGAGCATCGTGCCCCGGACCTGAGCATCACCGACTACGACCGCAAGATCGTCTATGCGCGGATCGGCGAGCAATTGCGGGTGGCGGCGATGGTCGACATCGTTGGCTTCGATCCGGCGCCGGATCCCAAGCGCCTGGCACTGATCAAGCGCCAGGCTTGCGACACGTTTCCGAATGCCGGCACCTACGACGCGGCTGTCGAATGGGCTGGTATGCGCCCGGCCACTCCCAGCGGCGTGCCGCTGTTGGGGGCGACGGCTTACCGCAACCTGTGGCTCAACCTCGGCCATGGCGCGTTGGGTTTCACCCTGGCGTGCGGCAGTGCCCGGGTGCTCAGCGAACTGATCGGCCAACGCAACCCTTCCATCGACCTGCAGGGTTTTACGCATCCTGCTGCCTGACCTCTCATCCATGCAAAGGAACGTCTCATGACCATCACTCGTATCAACAGCAACAGTCGTTTATCCGGCGCCGTGACCTTTGGCGAGTTGGTGTTTCTCTCCGGTCAGGTGCCGGGCGACAGCACCGATGTCTCAGGGCAGACCCGCGAGGTCCTGGAGAAGATCGACGCGTTGCTGGCCGAGGCGGGCAGCGACAAGGACCATCTGCTGAGCGCGACCATTTACCTGAAGGACATCGGGCTGGATTTTGCGGCGATGAATGACGTCTGGTCGGCCTGGCTGTCGCCGGGACACGCACCGAGTCGCACCACCTTGCAGGCTGAACTCGCACGCCCGCAGGTGCTGGTGGAAATTACCGTTATCGCTGCTCGCCGCTAAATAAACACCATCCACAACGGAGAATAACAATGCAAAAAATCACGTTGATCGGCTGCACCCTGGGCCTGCTGCTCGGGACTCAAGTCCAGGCGGCCGAGGCGCCGCTGACCGGCACCTTGAGCAAAATTGCCAGCGCCAACAGCATCACGCTGGGCTATCGCGATGCGTCGGTGCCATTCTCTTATGTGGGTGATCAGTCGGGCCAGCCCATGGGTTACTCGGTGGACCTGGCGAACAAGATCGTCGAGCGTATCCAGCAGAAACTCGCGTTGCCGCAGCTCAAGGTGAAGTACAACCTCGTGACCTCGCAGACGCGGATCCCGCTGGTGCAGAACGGCACCGTAGACCTTGAATGCGGTTCTACCGGGGTGACCGCCGAGCGGCAAAAACAGGTGGCGTTTTCCTACGGGTTTATTTACGTCAAAGGCCAGTTACTCACGGCCAGCGACAGCGGCATCAAGAGCTTCGCTGACCTGCGCGGCAAGAACGTGGTGACCACCGCCGGCACCACTAACGAGCGCTTTCTCAAAAGTTACAACGCCGACCACAAGATCGACATGTTCGTGATCAGTGCCAAGGATCACGGCGAAGCCTTCCAGATGTTGCAATCGGGCCGGGCAGCGGCGTTTTACATGGACGATGCACTGCTTTACGGCGAGCGCGCCAAGGCCCGTGATCCGCACAAGTGGGTGGTAGTTGGAGAAGAGCAGTCGCGGGAAATCTACAGCTGCATGGTGCGCAAGGATGATCCGCAATTCCTCGCGCTGGTCAACGGAGCCCTGGCGGACCTGTACAGCTCGGGTGAAATCAACGGCATCTACCAACGCTGGTTCGAACAGCCGATCCCGCCTAAAGGGCTGAACCTGGAGTTTCCGATGACCAGCGAGCTGAAAGCCATCATCGCCAAACCGGTAAGTGATCCGGTGGAATAAACGGCAAAAAAATCGCAGGCTTCGCCAGTTCCTACGGGGATCGCGTTCATCCGTAGGAGCTGCCGCAGGCTGCGATCTTTTCCAATCACCGCAAATCAAAAAAAGTGCGGTTAGAAATCCCCCCACAACTGCTGGGCCACGGCCAATGCCACCACCGGCGCGGTTTCGGTACGCAGCACTCGCGGGCCGAGGCGGGCAGAGTGGAAGCCGGCACTTTGAGCCTGATCGACTTCCACGTCCGACAACCCGCCTTCCGGGCCGATCAGGAACGCCAGTGTCGAAGGTTTTGCATGGCTGACCAGCGGCTCGGCCACCGGGTGCAGCACCAGTTTCAGCTCAGCCTCGGATTGTTTGAGCCAGTCGGCCAGCAGCAGCGGCGGGTGGATCACCGGTACTCGTGAACGACCGCATTGTTCGCACGCGCTGATAGCGACCTGGCGCCAGTGCTGCAAGCGTTTATCGGCGCGTTCGTCCTTGAGCCGGACTTCACAGCGGTCACTGAATATCGGGGTGATTTCAGTGACGCCCAGTTCAGTGGCTTTCTGGATCGCCCAGTCCATCCGCTCGCCGCGAGACAAGCCCTGGCCCAGATGAATCTGCAACGGCGACTCGATTTGCCCGGCGAAGCTTTCCGTCAACGCCACGCGCACGCGTTTTTTGCCGACTTCCGCCAGCGTGCCGCGAAATTCCTGGCCTGAACCGTCGAACACTTGCAACGCATCGCCTTCGGCCATGCGCAGTACGCGACTGATGTAGTGCGCCTGGGCCTCTGGCAATTCATGCTCGCCGAGGCTCAAGGGGGCGTCGATGAAGAAGCGGGACAGTCTCATTCTGGGTCTCTGTAAAATTTGAATGTGCGGCTTGGTGATGATCTGTGGCGAGGGAGCTTGCTCCCGCCGGCCGGTCCGCGTTCGGGCGAAGCAGTCGTAACCCGGCAGATGCGTATTAACTGATAAAACGCGGTTGCAGGTTTTTGGGGCCGCTTCGCGTCCCAGCGGGAGCAAGCTCCCTCGCCACAATCGATCTTCGGTAAACCCTAGCCCGGATCGCGGAAGCCCGGGTGGAAGTCCTTCGGCACCGCGACGCTGACCTTGTTGCTGGTGGCGATATCGATCCCTTCGCTGGCAACCGTGGCAAGGAAGTCGATCTGCTCGGGGGTGATCACGTACGGTGGCAGGAAATACACCACGCTGCCCAACGGCCGCAACAGCGCACCACGTTCCAGTGCGTGCTGGAACACCTTCAGCCCACGGCGTTCCTGCCAGGGATAAGCTGTTTTGCTCGCCTTGTCCTGAACCATCTCGATGGCCAACACCATGCCGGTCTGGCGTACCTCCGAAACATGCGGGTGGTCAGCCAGGTGCGCGGTCGAGCTGGCCATGCGCTGGGCAAGGGCCTTGTTGTTCTCGATGACGTTGTCTTCTTCAAAGATATCCAGCGTCGCCAACGCCGCCGCACAGGCCAGCGGATTGCCGGTGTAGCTGTGGGAATGGAGGAAGGCGCGCAGGGTCGGATAGTCGTCGTAGAAAGCGCTGTAGACTTCATCCGTGGTGACGCACGCTGCCAGTGGCAGATAACCGCCGGTCAGGGCTTTGGACAGGCACAGGAAGTCCGGACGGATGCCGGCCTGTTCGCAGGCGAACATCGTTCCGGTGCGGCCGAAGCCGACGGCGATTTCATCGTGGATCAGGTGCACGCCGTAACGGTCACAGGCTTCGCGCAGCAGTTTCAGGTACACCGGGTGATACATGCGCATCCCGCCAGCACCCTGGATCAGCGGCTCGACGATTACCGCGGCGACGGTTTCGTGGTTTTCGGCGAGGGTCTGTTCCATCGCCGCGAACATAGTGCGCGAGTGTTCTTCCCAGCTCATGCCTTCGGGACGCAGGTAGCAGTCCGGGCTTGGCACCTTGATGGTGTCCAGCAGCAGCGCTTTATAGGTTTCAGTAAACAGTGGCACGTCGCCGACCGACATCGCGGCCATGGTTTCGCCGTGGTAACTGTTGGTCAGGGTGACGAAGCGCTTCTTGTTCGGCTGGCCGCGGTTGAGCCAGTAGTGAAAGCTCATTTTCAGCGCAACTTCGATGCAGGACGAACCGTTATCGGCGTAGAAGCACCGCGTCAGGCCTTCCGGCGTCATCTTGACCAGGCGTTCGGACAACTCGATCACCGGCTGATGGCTGAAGCCGGCGAGGATCACGTGTTCCAGTTGATCGACCTGGTCCTTGATCCGTTGGTTGATCCGCGGGTTGGCGTGGCCGAACACGTTGACCCACCAGGAGCTGACCGCGTCGAGGTAGCGTTTGCCTTCGAAGTCTTCGAGCCATACGCCTTCGCCGCGCTTGATCGGGATCAGCGGCAGCTGTTCGTGGTCTTTCATCTGGGTGCAGGGATGCCACAGAACCGCGAGATCGCGCTGCATCCACTGATTATTCAGGCCCATTTTCACTCTCCTCGAGGCGGTCCGTGACGTACGCGGACGTGCAATCGCGCAAGCCTATGCAATGCCGGGCGAGCGGACAACCTATTGTGGTGTTTGCGCATGGAAACGGCGTGCGCTACGTGGTTGTATTGACGTGCATATACGCTGGCAGGGCACGCTAGAGCGTCTTATGTTTGCGTCGCACGTTGGGGGGTTAATCTTTCCTTAACACACCTCTTTCAGACTCTTGATCGTATTTCTCGATATTTCAAAGCGAAATTTTCGGCTTTAAATCGATAGATAACTCGATAGTCTTGGTCGCAGTTCTTACAGGATTTGGGCAATGCAGCTACGTAACTCTTCCTCCCGCTACGGCTGGGTCAGCATCTTCCTGCACTGGGGCGTGGTACTGGCAGTCTTCGGTCTGTTTGCTCTGGGCTTGTGGATGGTCGGTCTCGACTACTACAGCAACTGGCGCAAAGACGCGCCGGACTTGCACAAAAGCATCGGCCTGACGCTGTTCGCGATCATGTTGCTGCGGGTGTTGTGGCGCTTTATCAGCCCACCGCCGCCGACGCTGCAAAGCTATAGCCGCATGACGCGCCTCGGCGCCAAGCTCGGTCATTCGTTTCTCTATCTCAGCCTGTTCGCCGTGATGGTTGCCGGTTACCTGATTTCCACCGCAGACGGTGTCGGGATTCCGGTGTTTGGTCTGTTTGAAATTCCTGCGCTGATTTCCGGTCTACCGGACCAGGCAGACACCGCCGGTGCGATTCATCTGTATCTGGCCTGGGCGCTGGTGATTTTTTCCGGCCTCCATGCGTTGGCAGCACTGAAGCACCACTTTATCGACCGTGATGCGACCCTGACGCGAATGCTGGGACGCAAAGCCTGATGTTCAACCTCGACTCCAAGGAATAGAAAGCATGTTGAAAAAGACTCTCGCCGCTCTGGCAATCGGTACTGCACTGTTGTCGGCAGGGCAAGCGATGGCCGCAGAATACAAGATCGATAAAGAAGGCAATCACGCCTTCATCGACTTCAAGATCAGTCACCTGGGTTACAGCTTCATCCACGGTACTTTCAAGGACTGGGACGGCAAGTTCAACTTCGACGCCAAGGCTCCGGAAGCCAGTAAAATCGATGTTGTGCTGAAAACCGCCAGCGTTGACACCAACCACGCTGAACGTGACAAGCACATCCGTACCCCGGACTTCCTGGACGCAGCGAAATACCCTGAAGCCAAGTTCGTTTCCACCAGTGTCAAATCCACTGGCGAAAAAACTGCTGACGTGACCGGCGACCTGACCCTGCACGGCGTGACCAAGCCAGTCGTGTTCAAGGCAACCTTCAACGGCGAAGGCAAGGATCCATGGGGTGGCTACCGTGCCGGCTTCAACGGCACGACTACCCTGCAGTTGAGCGAGTTCGGCATCAAAGGCCCAGGTCCTACCTCCCAGACCCTGGACCTGGACATCTCGTTTGAAGGTGTTCAAGCGAAGTAATTTTCGCAGCTGACACAAAAACGCCCCCGATCTCGCGATCGGGGGCGTTTTTTTGTGCCGGACAAAACCTTCTCCATGCGACGAAAGTCAGGTGTGGGAGCAGCCGGTCGACGCTCGATTGCTCGCGAAAGCGGTTAATTATTCAACATTGATGTTGACTGACACGCCGCATTCGCGAGCAAGCTCGCTCCCACAAGGGGGGCGCTGTCGATACAAAAAACGCCCCTGATCGTGAGATCAGGGGCGTTTTTGTTAGCGGGAGAAATCAGCGATTGCGGGTCAGCAATGCCGGTTTCTCGCCACGTGGACGGCTTGGCAGTTGATCGAGCTGCTCAGGAGTCGGGAAGCGATCGGCCTTGGACTCCTTGTGCATGATCTTCGGCTGGGTACCGCGCGGGTTTTGCACGGCGGGTTCCTGACGCGACTGGTCGTCACGGGCCGGGCGGCGGTTGCGCGACTCTTCGCGACGGGCCTGGCCGTCACGTGGAGCGCCGCTGCGTGGACCGCTGCGCTTGGCAGGCGGGGTGCCAGTGCTGGCGCCGCTGCTGTTACGCGGACCGTTCTGGCGACCTTGTGGCTGGCCGCTGCGTGGCGCACCTGCACCAGCGCCTTGTGCCGGAGCACCTGGACGGCGGCCACGGCCTTGAGGAGCCTTTTGCTGCGGAACGTAGTCGACGCGGTTACCGAAGTTATCGATATCGTCGTCGAGGAACTCGTCCGGTGCGCGGTCAGCGGCGGCGCGAGGTGCCGGGCGCTGCTGTTCACGGGCCGGGGTGCCTTCACGCGGCTTTTGAGCCGGGCGTTCGCCACGGCCGGCAGCCGGTTTTTCCTTGCCGCCCTTGTCCTTGCCCTTGTCTTTACGACCGCCGCCGCTACCGTTTGGACCGTCGCCGCGCGGGCCACGTGGGTTGCGCGGGTTACGCACATCCGGACGCTCGCGAACTTCCGGTTTCTCGGCTTCGACGCTGCTGGAATCAAAGCCCATCAGGTCGCCATCGGCGATTTTCTGCTTGGTCATGCGCTCGATGCTTTTCAGCAGTTTTTCTTCGTCCGGGGCAACCAGCGAGATTGCTTCGCCCGAACGACCGGCACGGCCAGTACGGCCGATACGGTGCACATAGTCTTCGTCGACGTTTGGCAGCTCGAAGTTGACCACGTGTGGCAGCTGATCGATATCCAGGCCGCGAGCGGCGATATCGGTGGCCACCAGGATGCGCACTTCACCGGCCTTGAAGTCGGCCAGGGCTTTGGTGCGAGCATTCTGGCTCTTGTTACCGTGGATCGCGACGGCGCTCAGGCCGTGTTTGTCCAGGTACTCGGCCAGGCGGTTGGCGCCATGCTTGGTGCGGGTGAAGACCAGAACCTGTTCCCAGGCGCCGGCAGTAATCAGGTGTGCCAGCAGCGAGCGCTTGTGGCTGGCGGCCAGACGGAACACCCGTTGCTCGATGCGCTCGACCGTGGTGTTCGGTGGCGTGACTTCGATGCGTTCCGGGTTGTGCAGCAACTTGCCGGCAAGGTCGGTGATGTCCTTGGAGAAGGTTGCCGAGAACAGCAGGTTCTGACGTTTGGCCGGCAGGCGGGCGAGGACTTTCTTCACGTCATGGACGAAGCCCATGTCGAGCATCCGGTCCGCTTCGTCCAGTACCAGGATTTCCACGTGGGACAGGTCGACGCTGCCTTGGCCAGCCAGGTCGAGCAAACGGCCTGGGCAAGCGACCAGCACGTCGACACCGCGGGACATGGCCTGAACCTGTGGGTTCATGCCAACGCCGCCGAAAATGCAGGCACTGACGAATTTCAGGTCGCGGGCGTAGACCTTGAAGCTGTCGTGCACCTGGGCGGCCAGTTCGCGAGTCGGGGTCAGGACCAGGACACGTGGTTGGCGCGGGCCGTGACGCTGGGATTTGTCCGGGTGACCGTTGGGGAACAGGCGCTCCAGAATCGGCAAGGCGAAACCGCCGGTTTTACCCGTACCTGTCTGCGCCGCAACCATCAAGTCGCGACCTTGCAACACGGCGGGAATGGCCCGCTGTTGCACCGGGGTAGGCTGGGTGTAGCCCGCTGCCTCGATGGCGCGGACTAAAGCCTCGGAGAGACCGAGGGAAGCAAAGGACATGAGTAATCCTGTTTTAGTTAGGGCTTGGCCCAATGGGATAGTCTTGCCTGGCGCGAATGGCGTTTGAGAGAAGCGCAATCGCGTCCGGTCCTGCTGGGGCTTGAAGGCTCATGTTCGAGTGCTCGCGCGGGCTGGAAAGCTGCGCTGTAGCGGTGTCGAGATGCCTTAAACAAGACCGAGCGTCCGGGCGTAAGCCTGGCGGGAAGGCCGGAGTATAACAGAGCAATCACGGAGCGCTGCTTTCCTGCTGCTCAACGGTTTTACTGTTGCTGGGTTGCGGCGTGACCTGCACAGCGTCAGGTGCCGGGCTGGCGCCATATCGCGCACTCAATTGCGCGTAGGCCGGTTCGCGTTTGAAACGCTTGAGCTCGGCGCCGAAACGCTGCACCAGCAGGTCCATGCCGGCATTGCGGCGCAGGGCCAGAAACTGGCTTTGGTGACTGATAACCGTGGGGCTTTCGCTGATCTGGTCGCGCAATTTCAAAGTGTCGAGCAGGGTTTGGCCAACCCGGCGGTCGGTGATCAGCAGGTCGATGCGGCCACGTTGCAGCTTGCCAAAGTTGGCTTCATGGGTCGGCGCGGGCTCGCGGGTGAACAGGGTCGATTCTCTGAAGTCCTGGCTGTACAGGTAGCCGGGCGACGTGCCGATGGTCAGGCCGCGCAGGTCTTCAAGGGTGCGGAAGGGGTGGGGGCGATCATTGGCATAGAACAGCACGAACTCGACTTCCGAGAGCGGTTCGCTGGGATAGAGCAGGGTGGCGTCGCGCTCGTCGCTATGGAAAATGTCCAGTACGCCGTCCGCCAGCCCTTGATCAAGCATGGCCAGGCAGCGTTTCCATGGTAGGAACTGCCACTCGACCTCAATCCCCAGGCGCTTGAAGACGATCGCGGTGGTTTCGTAGTCCAGTCCGAGGGCCTGGCCGTTTTCCTCGTAGACGTAGGGCGCCCAGGGCTCGGTGACAATGCGCAGTTTCTCGCCCCGAGCGGCAAAGCTCAGGCAAGCAAAGATCACGGCTGTCAGCAATTGGGCAATGACGGGCATCGCTGGAGATTACGACGAGATTTGGGCAATAGCCAGAAGCGGATGTTGGAAGTGGGTGCTCTAGCACAAGGGACTTGGGAGTGTGATCCGAAAATTAAAAGATCGCAGCCTGCGGCAGTTCCTACGCGGATAATCCGTAGGAGCTGCCGCAGGCTGCGATCTTTTGCTGGTGCTTGCTGCTGTTTTAACGCGGCAGTTTCAGGTTGCTCCATACCGCCAGGCTAGGTTCGGCCTGGTTCAGGGTATAGAAATGCAGCCCTGGCGCACCGCCTTGCAGCAAGCGTTCACACATTTCGGTGATCACTTGCTCGCCGAAACCCTGAATGCTCTGGGTGTCGTCGCCGTAGGCTTCCAGCTGCTTGCGGATCCAGCGCGGGATTTCCGCACCGCAGGCGTCGGAGAAGCGTGCCAGCTTGCTGTAGTTGGTGATCGGCATGATGCCCGGAACAACCGGGATGTTCACGCCCATCGCCTGTACACGCTCGACGAAGTAGAAGTAGCTGTCGGCGTTGAAGAAGTACTGGGTGATCGCACTGTTGGCGCCGGCGTTGGCCTTGCGCACGAAATTGGCGAGATCGTCTTCGAAGTTGCGGGCTTGCGGGTGCATTTCCGGGTAAGCGGCGACTTCAATGTGGAAGTGGTCGCCGGTCTCTTCACGAATGAAGCTCACCAGGTCATTGGCATGGCGCAATTCGCCGCTGGCCATGCCCATGCCTGAAGGCAGGTCACCGCGCAAAGCAACGATCCGCTTGATGCCGGCTGCCTTGTATTGAGCCAGCAGGCCGCGCAAGTCTGCCTTGCTGTCGCCCACGCAAGATAGATGCGGTGCGGCAGGGACTTTGACTTCGCTTTCGAGCTGCAACACGGTGTTGAGGGTACGATCGCGGGTCGAACCACCAGCGCCATAGGTGCAGGAGAAGAAATCGGGGTTGTACGTGGCCAGCTGACGGGCAGTGGCAATGAGCTTTTCATGCCCGGCATCGGTCTTCGTCGGGAAGAACTCGAAGCTGTAGCGGCGATCTTGGGACATAGGAATACCCTTGCAAACGCATAAGCCTGTGGGGCTTGCACATCCCGTGTGGGAGCGGGCTTGCCCGCGAAAACGATGGGTCAGTCAACATCAATGCTGAATGATAAATCGCCTTCGCGGGCAAGCCCGCTCCCACAGGGAGAGCAGGCAGCAGGACCGATCAGTAGCGGTAAGCGTGCGGCTTGAACGGGCCTTCGACGGTCACGCCGATGTATTCAGCCTGTTGCTTGGTCAGTTGAGTGACCACGCCACCGAAACCGCGGACCATTTCCAGGGCCACTTCTTCGTCGAGTTTCTTCGGCAGTACTTCAACGGTCAGGCGCTCGGCTTTCTGGGCTGGCGACAGGTCGGCGTACTTCTGGCCGAACAGGAAGATCTGCGCCAGGACCTGGTTGGCGAACGAACCGTCCATGATGCGGCTTGGGTGGCCAGTGGCGTTGCCCAGGTTAACCAGACGGCCTTCGGCCAGCAGGATCAGGTAGTCGTCGTTCTGTGGGTCGAAATCGCCCGCGCCAGTACGGTGAACCTTGTGAACCTGTGGCTTCACTTCTTCCCATGCCCAGTTCTTGCGCATGAAAGCGGTGTCGATTTCGTTGTCGAAGTGACCGATGTTGCAGACAACAGCGCGCTTCTTCAGGGCTTTGAGCATGTTCGCATCGCAAACATTCACGTTGCCGGTGGTGGTCACGATCAGGTCGATCTTGCCCAGCAGGGCCTTGTCGATGCTTGCTTCAGTGCCGTTGTTGATACCGTCGATGAACGGCGAAACCAGTTCGAAACCGTCCATGCAGGCTTGCATGGCGCAGATCGGGTCAACTTCGGAGACTTTGACGATCATGCCTTCCTGACGCAGGGACTGGGCCGAACCCTTGCCCACGTCACCGTAACCGATGACCAGCGCTTGCTTGCCGGACAGCAGGTGGTCGGTACCACGCTTGATCGCGTCGTTCAGGCTGTGACGGCAGCCGTACTTGTTGTCGTTCTTGCTCTTGGTCACCGAGTCGTTGACGTTGATGGCCGGGATTTTCAGCTCGCCCTTGGCCAGCATGTCCAGCAGACGGTGAACGCCGGTGGTGGTTTCTTCGGTGACGCCGTGAACGCGGTCCAGTACTTGTGGGTACTTCTTGTGCAGCAGCTCGGTCAGGTCGCCGCCATCGTCGAGGATCATGTTGGCATCCCAAGGCTGGCCATCCTTGAGGATGGTTTGCTCCAGGCACCACTCGTACTCTTGTTCAGTCTCGCCCTTCCAGGCGAATACCGGGATGCCGGCAGCGGCGATCGAAGCGGCGGCCTGATCCTGAGTCGAGAAAATGTTGCAGGACGACCAGCGTACTTCGGCACCCAGGGCAACCAGGGTTTCGATCAGCACGGCAGTCTGAATGGTCATGTGGATGCAGCCGAGAATCTTCGCGCCCTTGAGCGGTTGCTCGACGGAGTACTTGCGGCGCAGACCCATCAGGGCTGGCATTTCCGATTCGGCGATGATGGTTTCACGACGGCCCCAGGCAGCCAGGGACATGTCGGCAACTTTGTAGTCGTTAAAATCTGCAGGCGTGATTACAGCGCTCATGAAGAGCCTCCATTCGTAAGTATGCGAATGGGCGCCGTTGTGCGTTTAGTGTCCAGCCGATCATGGCCGGGCAACGCCCCATCCGAGCCTGACAGGTCGAACCTGCTGCAGCGCCCCTCGGACAGGTGGCGGGAAAACGGTATCAATCGAAGATGACCGTTTTGAAACGGGGGCGATTATAGCGGGCTACGCTCATCTTCCAAAGGGTTTCTGTCGGCCAGATGAAGATCGTTAATGGCGACCATAGTCGAAGCCTCATGGAGCATGACTGCATGGTCTGCCATGATGCGGGCATCAATCGGCAAGACGGTCAGGAGCGAGCATGAATTTCCACACCCGCAAATGGGTAAAACCCGAAGACCTCAACCCCAATGGCACGTTGTTCGGCGGTAGCCTGCTGCGCTGGATCGACGAAGAAGCGGCCATCTACGCGATCGTCCAGCTGGGCAACCAGCGCGTGGTCACCAAGTACATTTCCGAAATCAACTTCGTCAGCGCCTCGCGCCAGGGCGACATCATCGAGCTGGGTATCACCGCTACCGAGTTCGGTCGTACCTCTATCACCCTGACGTGCGAAGTGCGCAACAAGATCACCCGCAAAAGCATCCTGACGGTCGAGAAGATGGTTTTCGTCAACCTAGGCGAAGACGGCTTGCCTGCGCCCCATGGCCGGACCGAGATCAAGTACGTCAAGGACCAGTTCCAGGACGACCCCGCCGTCGAATGACCGCGGCCCTTGTGGCGAGGGAGCTTGCTCCCGCTCGGCCGCGCAGCGGTCGCAGGTTGGGTCTGACAAAACGCGATTGCGGGTTTTAGGGCCGCTGCGCGCCCCAGCGGGAGCAAGCTCCCTCGCCACGGGGTTTTGTGTCGTTGCACAGCTTCATCCAAAGACTTAGCCGGGGACGTTGGCTGTCACTGCGCTGCGGCGTTGCAGGTAGATAAAGAACAGCGCCGTCAGCACGGTCAAGCCGCTGACCAGTGCACCGGTCCATGGCAGGTCTGCAAGGTTGGCGCCGCTGGCGACGACCAGTCCGCCGATCCACGCTCCTGCGGCATTGCCCAGGTTGAAGGCGCTCTGGTTTAGCGTCGAACCCAGGTTCGGCGCCTCATGAGCCTGGTCGATGATCAGCAGTTGCAGGATCGGGCACAGTGCGAAGGCGAACACACCCCACAGTACAAGGGTGATGGCGGCCGGGATCACTGAGTGGCTGGTCTGGCTGAACGCGGCCAGCACCAGCACGACTGCGAGGGCCATGCCGACCAATGACGGCAGCAAACGGCTGTCGGCCAGGCGCCCACCGAGCATGCTGCCAGCGGTCAAACCCACACCGAACAACAACAGCATGATGGTTACACCGTGCGGGCTGACGCCGGTGATGTCCTGCAGGATCGGTGCGATGTAGGTGAAGACACTGAACAGGCTGGTCGACGCCAGCACACTCATGCCCAGCGCCAACAGCACATTGGTTTTGCCCAGCACCTTGAATTCGCTGGCCAGGTTGGCCTTGTCCATGGCGATCTCTTTCGGCAGCCAGACCCATTGGGCGATGGCCGCGATGACGCCGATCACCGACACCGCCCAGAAGGTCGAGCGCCAGCCGGCGTATTGCCCAAGCGCGGTGCCCAACGGTACGCCGAGTACGTTGGCCAGGGTCAGGCCGGTGAACATCATCGCAATCGCCTGGGCGCGTTTGTTCGGCGCCACTAAACCTGCCGCGACCACCGAGCCGATGCCGAAGAACGCGCCGTGGCACAACGCAGTAATCACCCGCGCGGCCATCAACGTGGCGTAGTTCGGGGCGAGTGCGCAGAGTATGTTGCCAAGGATGAACATCAGCGTCATGCCCAGCAGCGTGGCTTTGCGCGGCATGTTGGCGGTACCGATCGCGAGGATCGGCGCGCCGAACACCACGCCCAGGGCGTATCCGGTAATCAGCAGGCCGGCCTCGGGGATGCTCACGGCGAGGTCGCGGGCGACATCGGGCAGCAAGCCCATGATGACGAATTCAGTGGTGCCGATGCCGAAGGCGGCAACAGCCAGTGCAAGCAAGGCGAGTGGCATGCGCAAGGTCTCTGTCGGTAGTCTTGACGCTCTGATCAGGCATACGCATGCGAGCTCCCGGTTCCGTGAGGATCGGGTAGCAGCAGAAATTTATTGGAATAAGTATGTGCGCAACTGAGTGCGGCGTGGTCGGTTGCAGTATAAACAGCTGCTGACATATGGCGAATCAATTCGGTTGATGCGGGCAAGGAGAGCAGGGTGCTAGCGACGATTCTGGTGTTGGTGGCGGCGTTGTTGCACGCAGCCTGGAATACCCTGATCAAGTTCAGTGCTGAGCGGTTATTGGTCGTGGCCTGCATGGACAGTGTAGCGATGCTGTTTGTCGCGCTGATGCTGGGTTTCGTCGCGCTGCCGCCGATGGATATCTGGCCGTGGATACTCGCTTCGGCGGCCTTCGAGTTGCTCTATCGGTATCTGCTGATCCAGGCCTATCGGGTTGGCGATCTCGGGTTGGTCTATCCGCTGATGCGCGGATTGTCGCCGTTGGTGGTCCTGGCGCTGACACTGATCTTTGCCGGCGAAGTGCTGACGACCCAGCAGATCCTCGGCATTTTGCTGATCCCGTTCGGCATGCTGTGCCTGCTTTGGCAGGGCGGTGGCGGGGAGCGTTTGCCGTGGTCAATGTTGCCGGTAGTGGTGCTGATCGGCTTGTGCATCGGCGGCTACACCTTTATCGACGGGCAGGCGTTGCGGCGCTGGTCGCACCCGCTCGATTACCTGGTCTGGGTCACGCTGCTCAGTGCCTGGCCGTTTCCGCTGTTGGCACTGGTGCGCAAGCGTCCGGCTTTTATGCTGTTCTGGCGTGAGCAGTGGCGACTGGGCTTGGGTGTCGGGTTCTGCGTGTTGTTCAGCTACGCTTTGGTGCTCTGGGCCATGCAGTTGGGGTCGATTGCTGAAGCGGCGGCGTTGCGCGAGATCAGTGTGATTCTGGTGGTGCTGTTCGGCATGCGTTACCTCAAGGAACCTTTCGGCAGGCCCAGGCTCCTGGCTTGTGGGCTGGTACTGGCCGGCATGCTCGTGATGAAGTTCTGAGCAAGTGTTTACGAAACTTTAAAAAGGAATCTGCAATGAACGTTGCCCTGTGGTGTGTATTGATCGCGATTTTCTTGCCGTACGTTTGCACCGCCATTGCCAAGATCGGCGGCAAGTTCGGGCTTCGGGATAATCATGATCCGCGAGATTTTCTTGAGTCCCTCGAAGGGTTCGCCAGGCGTGCCCACTGGGCCCAGTTGAACAGCTTTGAAGTCACCCCGGCGTTTGCCGCCGCGGTCATCGTCGCGCACCTGGTCGGCAATGCCGAATTGGTGACGATCAACGTGCTGTCGGTGCTGTTCATCACCAGCCGCCTGCTTTACATCATCTGCTACCTGGCAGACTGGGCAATCCTGCGTTCGCTGGTGTGGTTTGTCGGCATGGGGTTGATTGCCGCCTTCTTTTTTGTGTCGATCTGAAGTTCAGCTGCCGGAATTTTCGGTGTTTCGACTGGCCTCTTCGCGAGCAGGCTCGCTCCCACAGGAGAATGCATTCCAATGTGGGAGCGAGCTTGCTCGCGATAGCAATAGCCCAGTCGACACAATACCTAAGGGGTAGTCTTTACCGCATCGGCCACCTGCGGCAATTGCGGCAGCGCGGCGCCTTTTGGCCAGAGCATCCAGATTTGCCCTTGCTGTTTCATGTCGCCGGCCAGTTGCCCGGCGGCATCGCCCGTGCCCCAGAACAGGTCGGCGCGCACTTCGCCGGTGATCGCGCCACCGGTGTCCTGTGCGGCGACGGGGCGTACCAGTGCGCTGCCATCAGGGCGGGTCGTGGATAACCACAGCAGACTGCCCAGCGGAATCACCTTGCGATCCACCGCCACGCTGTAACCCGAGGTCAGTGGCACGTTCAGTGAACCGCGCGGGCCTTCGTTGCTGTCAGGATTGCGGCTGAAGAACACGTAGCTCGGGTTGCTGCCGAGCAGTTCAGGGATGCGCGTCGGGTGGGCCTTGGCCCAGGCACTGATGGCGCCCATGGTCACGTCTTCCTTCTTCAGTTCGCCCTGATCCACCAGCCAGCGGCCGATAGGGCGGTACGGGTGGCCGTTCTGGTCGGCATAACCGATGCGCAGTTGGCGGCCATCCTCCAGTTGAATGCGGCCCGAGCCCTGGATTTGCAGAAACTGCAGGTCCATCGGGTCGGTCAGCCACGCCAGTACAGGCGCCTTGACCCCCTTGGTTTCAATGGCGGCGGCATCGTCGTAAGGCTTGAGCACCCGGCCTTCAAGGCGACCGCGCAGGCGCTTGCCTTTGAGTTCGGGGTAAATGCTCTCAAGCGAGACGATGATCATGTCGTCCGGTACACCGTAAACCGGCACATTGGCCACCGGGTTCTGCGTCAGGCTGCCCGGATAGACCGGCTCGTAATAGCCGGTGATCAAGCCATTGGCATTGCCGCTGGAGGAACGCAGGCCGTAGACCGCCAGCTGTTCCTTGAGAAAGCCACGGATGGCGTCTGCGGTTTGCGGCACGTTGGCTGCCGCTGCGCAGGTCGCACCCCAGACCGGGTCGGACTTCAGGCGAGTACAGGCGCTGCGCCAGGAACCGAAGCCGGCCAGCAAGTCATTATCAGAGACTGCCGGCAAGGCTTCCCAGGTCGCGCTGGAATAGGTGGCGATGGCGTGGGTTTGTGGTTTTGCGGTGTCGCCACTGTTGCAGCCGGCGAGCAGGGCGACCATCGGTACGGTCCAGAGCAACGTGTTGCGCCAGGCCTTGAAACGGCTGTTCATGCGGTATTTCCTGTGCAGGTTGCCCGAGCGCTTCCAGCGTTCAAGCAACCCTTGTTGTTAATAGGGCTATTGGTCTTTGCCGACGACGCGAGGATACTGGCCGCCGTTTCCCGTGACCTGAAGCCACCATGACTCTTAAAAGACTTTCTGTTGTATTGCTGGCCTGCCTGACGCTGTCCGCCTGTGGCGGTGTCGATCCGAACTCGCCGCTGGGTCAGCGCAAGGCTATTTTCAAGCAAATGCTCAAGACTGGCGAAGACCTGGGCGGCATGTTGCGTGGACGCATCCCGTTTGACGGCCCACGTTTTACTGAAGGCGCGGTCAAACTCGACGCCTTGTCCCATGAGCCGTGGAAGCATTTCCCACAGGTTCGTGAGGACAGCAACACCAGCGCCAAAGACGGTGTCTGGCAGCAGCAGGCGCGTTTCCAGGACATGGCCCGCACACTTGAAGCCGCCACCGGTGAATTGGTGATTGCCAGCCAGGTTCAGCCGTACAAGGCCAGTAACCTGGGCCCGGCTGTGCAGAAGGTCGAAGACGCCTGTAGTGCGTGCCATAAACAGTTTCGTGATCACTGATTTCACGGAGTTGTAGATAACCTATGGCGAGGGAGCTTGCTCCCGCTGGGTGGCGAAGCCGCCCCAAAATCGGCTATCGCGATTATCCCGGGAAATCGCGATAGCCGGGCTGCGAACGCTACGCGTCCGAACGGGAGCAAGCTCCCTCGCCACAAAAGCTGCTGCACTCATCGATCTCGGATTTACTTATCCAGCTCATCCAGCGCTCGCTGCAATTCCTTGCGGGCCTCGGCGAGTTTGTCTTTGCGTTTGTTGATTTTCTCGGCGTCGCCCTGCTTCATGGCCTTGTCGAGGTCGGCCTGACGGCGGCTGACTTCGTGCTTGGCGTCGAGCACCTTGTTCTCGCGCTCTTTCTTCAAGGCGGCGTCGTTGCAGTGCTCGGTGGCTTCGCTCAGGGCTTTTTCCAGGCCAGCCTTTTGCCCGGCATTGCCGTGCGCCCTGGCCTGTTCGATCTGGTTACTGATGGACTGGCGCTTGGCGGCGCAGCCAGTGAGTTGCGGAGTTTCTTCGGCAGCCATCAGCGGTGTCACCATGACGCCACAAAGGACCAGCATGGCGAGCGGTGAAAGAAAATTCATAAAGGCTCCGTTTAAAAAAACATCAGGTCGGCAGCAGATGGGCTGTTGGAGCGCATCGATACTCATTGGGTTCAAAACTGCCGGCTCTCTGCATAACTAGAAACCGTCTATTCCGGCAGCATGTAATTGTTCGCTCAAGGCCAGCACCTGCGGGTCGCGAAAAAATGCGCTCAATTGCGCTGCGCGCCCCGGGCCGATTCCGGCTTCGGTCTGCCATTGCTCAGTGTCTCGTTGCGCCAGTAATTGCCATGAGTCTGCAAGTCTGGCCTCACCGGTGGGCGGCAAACCCAATGCTGTCAGCCAGCGTGAAAAGGGCTGTTGCCGGGCGCTTTGCAGGCTATTCAGCAAGCGGACACTGCTGCGCTCGCCGAAGCCGTCAATGTTAGCAAGCTCTTGGGCGTCGAGGGTCAACCAATCGAGTAAACCCTTGAGGCGTCCGGCGCCGATCAGTTTTTCCCAGGTGCCGGGGCCGATATGGCGCAGCGCGAGGCCTTGCTTGCCACTGAGCCAGGTCAGCCGCGCGAGAAACTGGCTTTCGCAGCCCGGTGTCGGTTGCCAGCAACTGAGGTGATGAAAGTCTTCTGCACGCGGTGCGCTCACCTCCGGTCGTTCAGTGCTGTACAACACGACGCTGTCGAGTCGTGGGATGGTCAGCCCGGCAAGGCTGATGGCGACCTGATCGCCGGGGCGGATATCCATGGCCTGCCAGCGCTGCAACGAACTGACGCTCACACGTTTGATCTGTCGATCATCGAGCATGACCGGTGCAAGTTCCAGCACCGGGGTGATGCGCCCGGTGCGCCCGATCTTGAAGTTGACCTTGCGCACTTCAGCCAGTGCCTGGGCGAAAGGGTACTTCCAGGCCACGCTCCAGAACGGTGTTTTTGCCTCCCAGCGCTCCGCCGCCGGACGTCGACTCTGCCGCAAGACAATACCGTCGCTGGCAAACGGCAGAGGTGTGCGATACCAGTGATCGCGCCAACGTTCGGCATCGGCCAATGCGCTGACGGGCTGGCTGTAGAACTCGCTGTCAGGGAAACCCAGTGCTTTCAGGGCGACCAGGCGCTCCGGCAAACTGGCCGGACCTTGCGGCCAGTCCCAGACGAATAGCCCGATCCCGTTGGCGTCCATGGGGCTCAGTTCTTTACGGGCCATCAACCCGGCCACGGTGCTGCGGGCGTTCAGGCTGCCGCGTTGGGCTTGCACATGATCCGTCAGGCGCCAATAGAGTTCGCCTTGCAGCAGCAAGTCCAGTGACTGCGGCAGTTGCTGAGGGATGGTGGCGATCTTGCGCGCCGAGGCTGTCCAGTCCTGGCCGTTGACACCGTCCCCGCGACTGATCGCCTGCTGGAACTGACCCTCACGGTAAATCAACGTGACCGCTACGCCATCGACTTTGGGCTGAACCCAGATATCGTCGCGTGTCTTGAGCCAGGCTTCGACGGCACGACCGTCAATGAGCTTTTCGAGACCGGTGTGGGGAATCGGATGGGTCACCGTGCCGCGGGCAGCACGCAACGGATTCTCAGGTGTTGTGTTCCCGCCAAAGCATGCGCGCCAAGCGTTGAGGCGGGCACGGGATTGGTCGTAGATTTCGTCGGCGACCAGCGAGCGACCCTGTCGGTGATAGCTGTCGTCCCAATGATCGATTTGCGCTTGCAGCGCGGCGATTTCGGTTTGGGCTTGGGTGGGGAGCCAGTCGGGACAGCTATTGGCGTTGACGTTCAGGCAGGCAGCTATCAACCAGAAACCGATCAACAGACGAAGCGTGGGCAGCATCATGAGCATCCTTGCTCGAGGGGGATGCCTGAAGGCTAGATCAGCAGGGAGTCTAGCGAGCGCAGGTAGTTTTCAGGGTGTGTCCAGGCCGGATCAACGCCCATGAAAAAGCCCCGCACGGCGAACCGTGCGGGGCTTTTTGTGCAGCCAGGAAAAGTCTTACAGGCCGGCAGCAGCGCGCAGGGCGTCGGCGCGGTCGGTTTTTTCCCAGGTGAACGTGGTGAACGTATCGTCGCCCACGGTTTTGGTTTCCGGGGTGCGACCGAAGTGGCCGTACGCAGCGGTGTCCTGGTACATCGGGTGCAGCAGGTCGAGCATGGTGGTGATTGCGTATGGACGCAGGTCGAACACTTCGCGGACCAGTTTGACGATCTTGTCGTCGCTGATCTTGCCGGTGCCGAAGGTGTTCAACGAAATCGAAGTCGGTTGAGCGACGCCGATGGCGTAGGAAACCTGAATCTCGCAACGCTCGGCCAGGCCGGCAGCCACGATGTTCTTGGCCACATAACGACCGGCGTAGGCAGCCGAACGGTCAACCTTCGATGGATCTTTACCGGAGAACGCGCCGCCGCCGTGACGGGCCATGCCGCCGTAGCTGTCAACGATGATCTTGCGACCGGTCAGGCCGCAGTCGCCCACCGGGCCACCGATGATGAACTGGCCAGTCGGGTTGATGTGGAACTGAGTGTCCTTGGACAGCAGCTCGGCAGGCAGCACGTGCTTGACGATCAGTTCCATCACGCCTTCGCGCAGGTCTTTGTAGGACACTTCCGGGTTGTGCTGGGTCGACAGTACAACGGCGTCGATACCGACAACCTTGCCGTTTTCGTAGCGGCAGGTCACTTGCGACTTGGCGTCTGGGCGCAGCCAAGGCAGCAGGCCGGATTTGCGGGCTTCGGCCTGGCGCTGAACCAGTTGGTGCGAGAAGGTGATCGGTGCTGGCATCAGCACGTCAGTTTCGTTGCTGGCGTAGCCGAACATCAGGCCCTGGTCGCCGGCGCCCTGGTCTTCAGGCTTGGCACGATCAACACCCTGGTTGATGTCGGGGGACTGCTTGCCGATGATGTTCATCACGCCGCAGGTTGCGCCGTCGAAGCCGACATTCGAGCTGTTGTAGCCGATGTCGAGGATCACGTTACGGACGATGTCTTCCAGATCGACCCAGGCCGAGGTGGTGACTTCGCCGGCGATGATCGCCACGCCCGTTTTCACCAGAGTCTCGCACGCCACACGGGCGAACTTGTCTTCAGCAATGATGGCGTCCAGCACCGCATCAGAAATCTGGTCGGCGATTTTGTCCGGATGCCCTTCAGACACGGACTCGGAGGTGAAGAGGGAGTATTCGCTCATCTCGATGTTTTCCTGAATTTACCGATGGTGAGTGTCGCCAGCCGGTCGCTGAAAGTGGCGGACCTGGATCTGGAAACCATTACGTAAGCCTACATAGAGGCTTTCCCCGGGAACGAGTCCCGCAGCGGTGGCCCAACGGGCCAAATCGTCCTGTTCAAACCCCAACCAAAGATCACCGCAGGCCTCCCTGGCCCAACTTTGGTTGTGGCTACATAACTCTGTCACTAACAGGCTACCGCCTGGTTGCAGCAAACCGGCCATGTGCTTGAGTGCATCGGCTGGCGCGGCGAAATGGTGCAAGACCATGTTCAATACAACGCAATCGGCCTCAAGGCTTACGCCATCCAATGCATCGGCCAATTGCAGGCTGACGTTAGCCAGCTTTTCACGTTCGCAGACCTGGCGCGCCAGTTCGAGCATCGCCGGGCTGTTGTCGAGTGCCGTGACCTGGCTGAAGCGGCGCGCCAGTTCCGGCAGAAAGCTGCCGTCGCCGGGGCCGACTTCAATCGCAGTGGCGCCTTCGCTGAAGCTCAACTTGTCGAGCAGCGCCAGCACGCTTTCGCGGTACTGCGCCAAGCCGGCGATCAAGTCTTGCTGGGCGCGAAACTTTTCCGCAACCCGTGAGAAAAAGTCCTGGCTGGCAGCGGCTCGTTGCCCATGGACCTGGCTGATCCGCGCCTGCACATCGCTGGGCAGGGTCAGGTTGTCCACTTCTTCAAGCAATGCCGCGTGCAGCCTGCCGCCCAACAATTCGGTGTGGGGCAGGGCGCGGCGGTAAAAAATCGCGTTGCCTTCACGGCGGGTCGCTACCAGGTCAGCCTGGGCCAGCACCTTCAAGTGGTGGCTCATACCCGATTGACCGGTGGCGAATATTTGCGCCAGTTCCAGCACGCCGAACGAATCGTTGGCCAAGGCGCGCAAAACGTTCAGCCGCAACGGATCGCCGCCGGCCTTGCACAAGGCCGCCAGCTCATCGCTATCGTCATGGCGAATGGAAGGCACGCGTAAATTCATAAGGCCAGCAGTCTAGTGATGCGTCGAAATCCCTGCAAGGGCAATATCAAAAAGTTTTGATATTGCTCGATGGATGGCACTTCTCACGGGATGATTAACTCTACAAACGTACAGCGGAAAGGTTTCATCATCCGAAACCGCCGTTATCCGTGGGAAAAACGTCTCCAGATGACTATCTGTCATTGCCCCGAGGCTGTCCGCTGAGGGAAAATGCTCGCCTTTTTTCCGTTTCGTTTTATTCACTCTCGATTCAGTATCAGCAGGAGAACAGCGATGCCCAGCCGTCGTGAGCGTGCCAACGCCATTCGTGCCCTCAGCATGGATGCCGTGCAAAAAGCCAACAGCGGCCATCCCGGTGCCCCTATGGGCATGGCGGATATCGCCGAAGTGCTTTGGCGTGACTACCTCAAGCACAACCCGAGCAATCCATCGTTTGCCGACCGCGACCGGTTCATCCTGTCCAACGGTCACGGCTCGATGTTGCTTTACTCGTTGCTGCACCTGACCGGCTACGACCTGTCGATCGACGACCTGAAAAATTTCCGCCAACTGCACAGCCGTACCCCGGGTCACCCGGAACTCGGCTACACCCCGGGTGTTGAAACCACCACTGGCCCATTGGGTCAGGGCCTGGCCAACGCCGTGGGTTTTGCCCTGGCAGAAAAAGTCCTGGCGGCGCAGTTCAACCGTCCAGGTCACAACGTTGTCGATCACCACACCTACGTGTTCCTGGGTGATGGCTGCATGATGGAAGGCATTTCCCACGAAGTCAGTTCCCTGGCCGGTACCCTGGGCCTGGGCAAGCTGATCGCCTTCTACGATGACAACGGCATCTCCATCGACGGCGAAGTCGAAGGCTGGTTCACCGACGACACTCCAAAGCGTTTCGAAGCCTACAACTGGCAAGTGATCCGCAACGTTGACGGTCACGACCCGGAAGAGATCAAGATCGCGATCGAGACGGCACGCAAAAGCGCGCAACCGACGCTGATTTGCTGCAAAACCACCATCGGCTTCGGTTCGCCGAACAAGCAAGGCAAGGAAGATTGCCACGGTGCCCCACTGGGTGACGCGGAAATCGCCTTGACCCGTACCGCGCTGAAGTGGAACTACGGCCCTTTCGAAATCCCGGCCGACATCTATGCCGAGTGGGACGCCAAGGAAGCCGGTCGCGCTGTCGAAGCCGAGTGGGATCAGCGCTTCGCTGCCTACTCCGCCGAATTCCCGGAGCTGGCCAACGAACTGGTTCGTCGTCTGAGCGGTGAGCTGCCAGAAGACTTCGCTGAAAAAGCCTCGGCCTACATCGCTGAAGTGGCGGCCAAAGGCGAAACCATCGCCAGCCGTAAAGCCAGCCAGAACGCCCTGAACGCGTTCGGCCCGCTGCTGCCGGAAATGCTTGGCGGTTCGGCTGACCTGGCCGGTTCCAACCTGACCCTGTGGAAAGGTTGCAAAGGTGTCAGCGCTGAAGACGCCAGCGGCAACTACATGTACTACGGCGTTCGCGAGTTCGGCATGACTGCCATCATGAACGGCGTTGCCCTGCACGGCGGCCTGGTGCCTTACGGCGCGACTTTCCTGATGTTCATGGAATACGCCCGCAACGCAGTGCGCATGTCCGCCCTGATGAAGCAGCGCGTGATCCACGTCTACACCCACGACTCCATCGGTCTGGGCGAAGACGGTCCGACTCACCAGCCAATCGAACAACTGGCCAGCCTGCGCTGCACGCCGAACCTCGACACCTGGCGTCCAGCCGATGCCGTTGAATCGGCAGTGGCCTGGAAGAACGCCCTGGAGCGTAAAGACGGTCCTACAGCGTTGATCTTCTCGCGTCAGAACCTGCAGCACCAAACCCGTGACGCGGTGCAGATCGAACTGATCAACCGTGGTGGTTATGTGCTCAAGGATTGCGCGGGTGAGCCTGAGCTGATCCTGATCTCCACCGGTTCGGAAGTCGGCCTGGCCGTTCAGGCCTACGACAAACTGACTGAACAGGGTCGCAAGGTGCGCGTGGTTTCCATGCCATGCACCAGCGTGTTCGATGCTCAGGATGCCGGCTACAAGCAAGCGGTTCTGCCGTTGCAGGTCAGCGCCCGTATCGCCATCGAGGCCGCGCACGCGGACTACTGGTACAAGTACGTGGGCCTGGAAGGCCGCGTCATCGGCATGACCACCTACGGCGAGTCGGCGCCTGCGCCGGCCTTGTTCGAAGAGTTCGGCTTCACCCTGGAAAACATCCTGGGTCAGGCTGAAGAGCTGCTGGAAGACTGATCCAGAAAATGTGTCGTCTGATCTGACGTCATCGCGAGCAGGCTCGCTCCCACAGGGTCGGTGAAGATCCTTGTGGGAGCGAGCCTGCTCGCGATAGCGTTGGTTCAGGCAACACCGGATTGAAGGATTCACCACGGTAATCGAGAACCCCATGCCTCAACCGCGTCCTTACAAAGTTGCACTCAACGGCTACGGCCGGATTGGTCGTTGCGTCTTGCGTGCCTTGTTCGAGCGAGGGGCGGCTGCCGGGTTTGAAATTGTGGCAATCAACGATCTGGCTGACATGGCCAGCGTCGAATACCTGACACGCTTCGACTCCACCCACGGGCGTTTTCCCGGTGAGGTGAGGGTTGACGGCGATTGTCTGCATATTAATGGCAACTGCGTGAAGGTCCTGCGCAGTGCCACCCCCGAAGGCATCGATTGGGCGTCGCTGGGCGTCGATCTGGTGCTTGAGTGCTCCGGTGCTTACCACACGCGCGCAGACGGCCAGCGTTTCCTCGACGCCGGCGCCCCGCGCGTGCTGTTTTCCCAGCCGATGGCCAGCGAAGCGGATGTCGACGCCACCATCGTCTACGGCGTCAATCAGGAGTGCCTGACCGGCGATGAACTGCTGGTGTCCAACGCGTCCTGCACCACCAACTGCGGCGTGCCGCTGTTGCGTCTGCTGGATCAGGCCTTTGGCCTGGACTACGTGTCGATCACCACGATTCACTCGGCAATGAACGACCAGCCGGTCATCGACGCCTACCATCATGAAGACCTGCGCCGCACCCGTTCGGCGTTCCAGTCGGTGATCCCGGTGTCCACCGGCCTGGCGCGCGGTATCGAACGCCTGCTGCCGGAACTTGCCGGGCGAATTCAGGCCAAAGCTGTACGCGTGCCGACGGTCAACGTGTCGTGCCTCGACATCACGATGCAAACCGTCACTGACACCGACGCGACTGAAGTCAACCGGATCCTGCGCGAGGCCGCCACCTATGGCCCGCTCAAGGGTCTATTGGCTTATACCGAGTTGCCTCATGCCAGTTGTGATTTCAACCATGACCCGCATTCGGCGATCGTCGATGCCAGTCAGACCCGCGTTTCCGGCCCAAGGCTGGTGAACGTACTGGCCTGGTTCGACAACGAATGGGGTTTCGCCAACCGAATGCTGGATGTTGCAGGACACTATCTGCAAACCGCTATCAAGCTCTCTGTTGCTGAACTCTCTGCTTCTAAAAAACCTGCTCTCTAAAACAGCTATCCAGGAAATGCGACCCATGACCGTGTTGAAGATGTCCGACCTCGATCTGCAAGGTAAGCGCGTATTGATCCGCGAAGACCTCAACGTCCCAGTCAAGGACGGTGTTGTCACCAGCGATGCGCGAATCCTGGCCTCGCTGCCGACCATCAAGCTGGCCCTGGAAAAAGGCGCGGCGGTGATGGTCTGCTCGCACCTGGGCCGTCCGACCGAAGGTGAGTTCTCGGCCGAGAACAGCCTCAAGCCAGTCGCTGACTACCTGAGCAAGGCCCTGGGCCGTGCAGTGCCGCTGGTCTCCGACTACCTGGGCGGCGTTGACGTCAAGGCCGGCGACATCGTGCTGTTCGAGAACGTGCGCTTCAACAAAGGCGAGAAAAAGAACGCTGACGAACTGGCGAAGCAATACGCGGCCCTGTGCGACGTGTTCGTGATGGACGCCTTCGGCACCGCTCACCGTGCCGAGGGTTCGACCCACGGCGTGGCCAAGTTCGCCAAAGTCGCTGCGGCTGGCCCGTTGCTGGCTGCCGAGCTGGACGCACTGGGCAAAGCCCTGGGCGCCCCGGCCAAGCCAATGGCGGCCATCGTCGCCGGCTCCAAGGTCTCGACCAAACTCGACGTGCTGAACAGCCTGAGCCAGATCTGCGACCAGTTGATCGTCGGTGGCGGTATCGCCAACACCTTCCTGGCCGCTGCCGGTCACCCGGTCGGCAAATCGCTGTACGAGCCAGACCTGCTGGACACCGCCCGTGCCATCGCTGCCAAAGTCAGCGTGCCGTTGCCAGTCGACGTGGTGGTTGCCAAGGAGTTCGCTGAAAGCGCGACCGCGACCGTCAAGCTGATCGCCGACGTAGCAGCAGACGACATGATCCTCGACATCGGCCCACAGACCGCAGCGCACTTCGCTGAACTGCTGAAGTCGTCGAAAACCATCCTGTGGAACGGCCCGGTCGGCGTATTCGAATTCGACCAGTTCGGTAACGGCACCAAAGTCCTGGCTCAGGCCATCGCAGACAGCTCGGCATTCTCCATCGCGGGCGGCGGCGACACCCTGGCAGCCATCGATAAGTATGGCGTTGCGGATCAAATCTCCTACATTTCTACCGGCGGTGGCGCGTTCCTCGAGTTCGTCGAAGGCAAAGTGCTGCCGGCTGTTGAAGTCCTGGAAAGCCGGGCAAAGGCCTAAGGGTCAACCATTGGCCAGGCAAAGGAGTGTTTACATGGTCAAGATGTTAGCGACATTGTTCGCAGCGGGCGTACTGGCCGGCTGCGGGAGTACCCCGAAAGCCGCGCAGGAATCGGATACCGGCGCGCCGGACAAAGGCTGTTACCAGGCCGACTGGCAAGCAGAAACCAACCCGGTACTCAACAAGCGTTCCGGGCCGGATGGCCTGGATAAATACGAGACACGGACCCCGGCCAAGGAACATGGTTGCCCTTGACCGGTCTGACTCACTGATACCCAGCGCAGTTGGCGTGTGCCGACTGCCGAGGAAAATGGATGAAAGGCTTGATAGCCGTGGGGTCGCTGGCAGTACTTGCCGGTTGCGCCACTATGAACCCGTTCGCGTCGTCGCCCGCGCCTGATGCGTGGACGACCTGGGTTTGCGACAGCCAGGCTCAAGTGCTCTGGCACTACACTGACAACAGCCACAACGCTGTTGACGTGCGCCTGGGTGGCGACGATCAGGTACACCGTTTGAAGCTGGAACCGGCAGGCAGTGGTTCGCTGTACAGCGATGACAAATTGGCGTTTCACGTCAAAGGTGAGGAAGGCCTGGTGTACTGGGTCGCCACCAACGACTTGATCGGCCGGGGCTGTAAAGCCAAGTAATTGATACACCACGGACCTAATGTGGGAGCGAGCCTGCTCGCGATGAGGGTGGCACATTCAACGATGATGTGACTGGGCTACCGCTATCGCGAGCAGGCTCGCACCCACAAGTAGGTCTGTGTCGTTCTTGAGATTGATGCAACACCGAATTCGCAGGCCGGCCTTACCCCCGATCTGCATTAACTTGAATAGCAGCCGCCGCTACGGCAGGCTTGCACGATTAACGACCCTCAACCGGGAGAGACACACACCATGGCACTTATCAGCATGCGCCAGATGCTGGACCACGCAGCCGAGTTCGGCTACGGCGTTCCAGCCTTCAACGTCAACAACCTTGAGCAGATGCGCGCCATCATGGAAGCCGCTGACAAGACTGACTCCCCGGTGATCGTCCAGGCTTCGGCCGGCGCCCGTAAATACGCTGGCGCGCCATTCCTGCGTCACCTGATTCTGGCGGCGATCGAAGAGTTCCCGCACATCCCGGTGTGCATGCACCAGGACCACGGCACCAGCCCTGACGTCTGCCAGCGCTCGATCCAGCTGGGCTTCAGCTCGGTGATGATGGACGGCTCGCTCGGCGAAGACGGCAAGACCCCGACCGACTACGACTACAACGTCCGTGTCACCCAACAAACCGTGGCCATGGCTCACGCCTGCGGCGTATCGGTAGAAGGCGAGCTGGGTTGCCTGGGTTCGCTGGAAACCGGCATGGCCGGTGAAGAAGACGGTATCGGTGCAGAAGGCGTGCTCGATCACAGCCAAATGCTCACAGACCCGGAAGAAGCCGCTGACTTCGTCAAGCGCACCCAGGTCGACGCCCTGGCCATCGCCATCGGCACCAGCCACGGCGCTTACAAGTTCACCAAGCCACCCACCGGCGACGTACTGGCCATCGACCGCATCAAGGAAATCCACAAACGCATCCCGAACACCCACCTGGTGATGCACGGTTCTTCTTCGGTACCGCAAGAGTGGCTGGCGATCATCAACCAGTACGGCGGCGACATCAAAGAAACCTACGGTGTACCGGTTGAAGAAATCGTCGAAGGCATCAAGCACGGCGTGCGCAAGGTCAACATCGACACTGACCTGCGCCTGGCGTCCACTGGCGCGATGCGTCGCCTGATGGCCACCAACCCGAGCGAATTCGATCCGCGTAAGTTCTTCGGCGCGACTGTAACGGCCATGCGCGACGTGTGCATCGCACGTTATGAGGCGTTCGGGACTGCCGGTAATGCTTCGAAGATCAAGCCGATCTCGTTGGAAGCGATGTTCCAGCGTTATTTGAAGGGTGAGTTGAACGCCAAGGTCAACTAAGACCTGAGCGTTTTATTGCACTAATAAAAAACCCGCCGAGAGGCGGGTTTTTTGTGGGGCAAGGAGTGTAAATAAATCGACTCGACTTTGTGCTCTTGTTTTGACTCGGTTATCGCGGATTAGTATAAGAAACTGTCAGTTATTACAGGTGTTTCAATGGTGAGCACCATTTATCCTTTGTTGCGTAACACGTGATCGGGAATAGGTTGGATCAATAACTGTCCGTTTTCGGTCGGGCAGATCAATAGATTTACCTCTCTTACATCTTAGAGCTAAAGGATAGGTGGCTATGTCAATGACAGATAATACAAGTAGTCTTGGTGAGGCTAAACCTGGCAAGACAGATGATGCATCATCCAGTTCCGATAATACGGAGGGCTCGGAAGCCCTTGTAGTACGTTATGAAAAAAATTGGGGGCAGAATGGCCCTTTGAAAGTGACATACAATGTGACACTGAAGACTGCGGCAGAGGGGGCATCCGTTCTTCTGACTAACGCATACATGAGTAAAACCTTGGGGCCAATCCCGCCTGGACGCTCGACCACCTTCACTGGTGCGGATAGTTTCACTGAAAAACAAGCAGCCCGTCTGATATTTGAAGTGATTTCAGGCCCCAATAGCGACCGTCGTCAATTTGACGTCGAGAGAGCAAGTTTTACACCGTGAAATCGTCAGGGCAGCACTGTTTAAGGTGAGGGTGTGGATTGCTTAATCCGCACCTGCCTTAGATCTACAAACCGAATGTTCATCCATTCGCGGATGCATCACACCCACGTGGCGCAATCTAGAAGGGTGGCGAACTCCTCTCGCTGACTGGCGACGGACCTTTTCCACACGGAGTTGCCTAACCCCGAAATTTTCTATCGTGACTGCTATGCGTGATGTGTGTATTGCATGTTTGAAGCGTTCGGGACTGCCGGTAATGCTTCGAAGATCAAGTCGATCTCTCTGGAAGCGATGTTCCAGCGTTATTTGAAGGGTGAGTTGAACGCCGAGGCTAACTAAGCCTGAGCGTTTGACTGCACTAACGAAAAACCCGCCGAGAGGCGGGTTTTTTGTTGGGCGATAGCGATGGCGTAAACAGGCTTTTCCCGTTGTTTACGCTTACTGAATAAGTTTCCAGTTCTTGTAAAAGAACCGGCGCAAGGCGAACGCTACTCCTGCAAACGAAGCGACGATGCCGTTCAGGATAAAAGAGGCCCAGGACGGGCGCAGAATGTCGAGAAACAGGCAGTAACGCTTGGCGTCGTTCTTGTTGAAGGAGGCGTGCAGCAGGGTGTCATCAAAGATGAACAGCGGATCATCGTGCCAGTAGTGTTTTTTCTTCCTGACCTGGATGTACACACCGTCATGATGAGCGGCGGGCATGATGTTGTAGAGCACGCGGTACATCATGCGCAATGGCCCGAAGTGAAAGGACGTCGACTGGTTTTCATTGAAAACCGATACGCCGATAGTCTTTATATAAGGCAGTTTCTTCTGAAGTGCGGGGATATTGAGTTCGGTATCGATCTTGCGGCCATACCATTGGAAGAACAACATGCCACGCTTTTTCTGGGCCATGCGCGCATCGAGGAATGCAATGATCTCTTCCTTGTGAGCCATCGCGGTTTCAATCACGTAGTTGATGTCTTGCTGATGGCTTTCGGGAAGATCACGCAACTTGTAAACATAACGGCTTGGCTTGGACAGCAGATCGAAAATGGTATTCAGGGGCGCGAGCAACCATGTATTGCGGCCGCCACCTATAAAATACTTTTTGATGATCTCGGTATCGAAGATGCCATTGCGCAGGAAGTCATAGATGCCGCAAACACAGAGCACAATAACAAACCAAAGAGTGGCTACCGGAAAGCAATAAATAGTGGCAGCAATAGCGAGAATAGTGATTGCCGAGACTGCTTTTTTGCGGATGACTCGAGTGTTCATGGAACTCAGTTCCCCTGAGGTGGTGCGGGTATTTGGATGTGAAAAATACCTATAGGACAGACATTATATTCGCCATCATAAGGACTCATTCTGTAATAAATGTTTCTTGTTTGTAAAGATTTCTCAGATGTAAAGGGGCGATTTTTTTTGGCGTCAGTCAGAAAAGCACAGTGAGGCGGATTTTTTGAGTTGAAAGGGCGCCGATTCTTTCAGTCGGCCCCCTTTTTGTTCGTATAAGCCTGATTCTCAGCCATTCGCTGGCGCGTCAAACCCTCGCTGCTCGATCACCCCGAACACATCGGTAATGTCCTGAACCATCAAGCGCGCCACGTTGGTGACGGTGTTGATGTCGCGCTCGGCGTAGTCGGGCAGGCTGGTGCAGGCCATGAGGGTGAGGTAGCTGAGGACTGCGTGCAGGCGTTCGCTGACGCAGGCATGGAGTTCGCGTAGCGGGGCGTGGCTGTCGATAAGCAGGACGGGGTAGTCGGTGGCGATTTGGGTGAAGGGGGTGAAGCGGCGTGGCGGGGTTTGAGTAGTCATAGCGGAATCCTTTCAAGAAAAAGAATGGCCACCGTTTGCTGCGAAACAAATTGGGTGGCAGCTGTGCGCGGGTTCGCAGACCAGGAAAAGAATTAAAACCCCGGCAGACCCGAAAGCCTCCCACGCACAGCCGCCATGAAACGAAACGCAGGGGAGTTTACCTGTGCTGTCTTTTGACGGTGCTGGATAATTCTTTTGCAAGGGCTGCGAAACCCTGCCGCTGACCGAAGCCAGCTGACGGGATTGACTGTAAGCGCCGATTTTGGTGGTAGCAACCGGGGTGTAGGACAGTGCGGCGACCATTGTGGCGAGGGAGCTTGCTCCCGCTCGGCGGCGTAGCCGTCGTAAACCGGGCGGTGTGGTGTGTCTGAGGAAATGAGGTGGCAGGGTTTGGGGCTGCTTCGTAACCCAGCGGGAGCAAGCTCCCTCGCCACAGTGGGAGCAATCCTACGGGATTTGCGGACGGTCAGATTGTTCCCATGCCCGTAGCAGCTGTCGAGCCTGCGAGGCTGCGGAGCAGTCGTAAAACCTGACACAGAGTTTTTCAGGCAAACCGCATTTGCCGAATTACGACCGCTTTGCGGCCGAACGCAGCCTCGCAGGCTCGACAGCTGCTACGGAGATCGAGTCGTCCTCAAGGGGTGAGATCAAGCCGTCAGCTCTTGTTGTGATCAATATTCAACTTGCTAAACGTCACTTTCCCGCCCTCGCTGGTGTACCCGGTGTTGTCCTGCACGTACACCCCGGCCTTGAAGTACAGCGGTTTGTCGCGCCAGGTGGCGCTGATCTGGGTGTCCCATGAGTAGCCCGCTGCGCTGATACCCAAGACGCCGCCGGGGCTGAGGTGGATCAGGTAGGAGAAACTCTGGTCCAGCTTCACTCCCGTGGCGATGGTGATCACCCGAGCAACATCATCGTCCGGGTGCATGCGCACCTTGGCTACGATGTTGCCGGTCGAGGTGCTGGTTTTGTACTGGTACTCGACTTTCACCAAGGGTTTTTGGCTGTTGTAGGCGTGGATCTGGCCGATGACGATCTTGCCCGAACTCGGCACCTGGTTCACCGCGAGGGTCGCGTGCAGCAAGTTGTCAGCGTCGGGGTAGAGCCAATTGCGCAAGGTGCCGTTGCTGTAGGTTTCGCGAAGCTCGGTGCGCGGGTAAATCGCGTTTTCCGTGCGAGAGCCGGTCACTGGTGCCCAGAAGAACAACGTACCGGTGTCGGAGTGAAAGTATTGATCATTGAAACCGTCCACCAGTTTGGCGGTATCAACGGTGTACGGTGGGCTGCCGACAGGAACACTGAGGTTCCAGGTTGCGAGATCGATCATGGTCAAAGCTTCCGCGAATGCTAGCTGTACGCGCGTACCAGAAGCTCTAGCCCGCGCGTTAGAGGGCAGTCTTTATAAGCGTAGAAGGAATGCTTGTTAATGCCCGTCTGGCGGATAACTGGCGTCAATGATCTGTCGAATGGCCACCTTTTCCGGTCTCGCTGTCTCTGGCGGTGACCGTTAGTCGGAGTCTGGGGCTTTGACTCGGTGATGGCGCCATGACACCTACTGCTTTCGCAGATCCCGGTCTAGAGTGGAGTTGTCCGGTTTTTTCGACGGTACCAGCCTGACGTCACTACAAGAGAAGCAGCATGGAATGCGCGCAACCCAAGCCAGTTGAAGGCAGCTCAGTTCTACTCATCGTGGATGATTACCCTGAAAACCTGATCAGCATGCGTGCTTTGTTACAGCGCCAGGACTGGCAGGTGATGACCGCGGCTTCCGGCTTTGAAGCCCTGAGCCTGTTGCTCGAACATGAAATCGACCTGGTGCTGCTCGATGTGCAGATGCCAGGGATGGACGGTTTTGAAGTGGCGCGTTTGATGCGCGGCAGCCAGCGTACCCGTTTGACCCCGATCATTTTCCTGACCGCCAACGAACAGTCCCAGGATGCGGTGATCAAGGGCTATGCCAGTGGCGCGGTGGATTACCTGTTCAAACCGTTTGACCCGCAAATCCTCAAGCCCAAAGTCCAGGCCCTGCTTGAACACCAGCGCAATCGTCGGGCCTTGCAGCGCTTGAGCCAGGATCTGGAAGCCGCACGCGCCTTCAATGCCTCGGTGCTGGATAACGCCGCCGAAGGGATTCTGGTGGTGGGCGATGACGGCCTGATCCGCTTCGCCAACCCGGCCATGTCCCGCCTGCTTAATGCGACAGTCAGCGAATTGCAAGGCGCGGAGTTTGTGGACTTCCTGCAAAAACCGCACGTGCCGGTATGGGCTGATTCTGACATTTATGCCGGTTATCAACGGGGTGAAACCTGGCGCGTGCACGATGCAATCCTGCGCACGGCGCCGGGTCAGCAAGTGCCGGTGGCGCTGTCCTGTGCACCATTGCCGTCCGAACAGCGAGCCATGGTGGTGACCGTGCTCGACATGTCGGTGGTCCGTCATCTGCATCAGCAGTTGGAGTTCCAGGCCGTCACAGACCCGCTGACCGGGCTGCTCAATCGCCGTGGTTTTTACCAGACGGCGGAAAACCTGCTATTGCGCGGTGAGCGTTCCGACAGCGCGTGGGTCTTGTTGTACCTGGACCTTGACGGCTTCAAGCGGGTCAACGATTCCCTGGGCCACGATGCCGGTGACCGGGTGCTGCGTTGGGTGTCCGAGCAGTTGAAGGCCTGTCTTCGGCCGTTCGATATTCTGGCGCGCATGGGCGGTGATGAGTTCACGGCGTTGCTCGATCTGGAGTTTCCCGAGCAAGCGGCGAAGATTGCCGAGAAGCTCATCGAGCGAATCTCGATCTGTCAGCAGATTGAAGGGCTGGATGTGGTGCTTGGTGCGAGCATCGGCATTGCGACCTATCCCGATTGCGGGTCCAACCTTGACGGCTTGTTGCGTGCCTCTGACATCGCGATGTACGAGGCCAAGCGTGCCGGGCGTCAGCAGTATCGTTTCTACGACCATGAAATGAACGGTCGCGCGCGCTCGCGGCTGATGCTTGAAGAAAGCGTGCGCACGGCCATCGAGAATCAGGATTTCAACCTGGTGTATCAACCCCAGGTGGCGATTGCCGACGGTCGCGTACGCGGGTTTGAAGCGTTGCTGCGCTGGCAGCATCCGAGTGTCGGCGATGTACCGCCAGGGTTGTTTTTACCTCTGCTGGAAGAGGCGCGGCTGATCAGCCGTCTCGGCAGCTGGATTTATCACCGCGGTGCCAAGCAGCGAAAGGCCTGGGAAAGCCTGTTTGCCAAGGATCTGGTGCTTGGTGTGAGCTTGAGCAGTACCCAGTTCAGCCTGCCGAACCTGGTCACCGAGTTGCGTCAGGTGCTGGAGCGCCACGACTTGCAGCCGTATCAGCTGGAAGTTGAAATCACCGAAGACGCCTTGATCCAGAACGTTGATGAGTCACGCAAACAGCTGCGTCTGTTGCGTCACCTCGGGGTGCGCGTGGCGCTGGATGACTTTGGTTCGGGGCCATGCTCGTTGGCGCATTTACGCGATCTGCAGTTGGACACGCTCAAGCTCGATCGGCACCTGATTGCCCGGATACCCGATTCGCCCCGGGATGCAGCGCTGGTGCGCAGCGTCATCGAGTTGTGCAAGGAATTCGGAATGTTGGTGATCGCCGAAGGCGTGGAGACCGTTGCACAGTATCGATGGCTTGAGGCCAACGGTTGCCAGTATGTGCAAGGGTTCCTGGTGGCCAGGCCGCTGATGGCCGAGGATGCCGGTGGCTTTGCGCAACCGTTTGACTGGAGCGCGCTGACCGCCTGAATTCGCTACACTGGCGGTCTTTCGTCCCTCTGTTGTTGACCCATGACCGCGCTGAAGTACCTCCAGGCTTATCCCGCTGCCTTGCAAGATCAAGTGCGCCAATTGATCGATCAGGATCGGCTGGGCGATTACCTGAGCCAGCGTTACCCGGACAAGCACGCGGTGCAGAGTGACAAGGCGCTGTATAGCTACGCGCTGGAGTTGAAACAGGAATTCCTGCGCAACGCGCCGGCCATCGACAAAGTGCTGTTCGACAACCGCCTCGACCTGACCCATCGCGCTCTCGGCCTGCACACGGCGATCTCGCGGGTGCAGGGCGGCAAGCTCAAGGCCAAGAAAGAAATTCGTATCGCCTCGTTATTCAAGGACGCTGCGCCGCAGTTTCTGAAAATGATCGTGGTGCATGAGCTCGCGCACTTCAAAGAGTCCGATCACAACAAGGCGTTCTACAAGCTGTGCGAGCACATGCTGCCGGGCTATCACCAGTTGGAGTTCGACTTGCGGGTGTACCTGACGTGGCGGGATATGCAGTAAATATCGGAATCGGGAGTGTGGGAATGGATGTCAGCAAAACCAAAAGCAGCTTCTACCGCCGGCTGTACGTGGCGTACCTGATCGATCGCGGTCTGGCCAGCAATGTCCCGGCACTTACCGACGTCACCGGCATGCCGCGGCGTACGGCCCAGGACACCATCGCCGCGTTGGCCGATCTGGATATCGTGTGCGAGTTCGAGCAGGAAGAGGGCGGGCGCAATCATGCCGGGCGGTACAGGATTCGGGAGTGGGGGGCGATTGATCCAAGCTGGATCGAGCGCAATCTGCAGCAGATCAAAGCAGTGCTGGAATACCCCTGAGCTTTTGCGTTGTTGCCGCTGACGCCATCGCGAGCAGGCTCGCTCCCACATTAATCTGCGGCACAACGACGATCCACTGTGGGAGCGAGCTTGCTCGCGAAGAGGCCCTCAAGAACGGCGCATCCCGATATGCGGAATGTCATCCTCCAGGTATTCCTCACCCACCACGACAAACCCGTACCGCCCGTAATACCCCTGCAAATGCGCCTGGGCCGATAGATAGATCGGCACTTCAGGCCAGTATTTCTCAGCCTGCTTGAGCCCCTGCGCCATCAACTCATGACCCAGGCCCTGGCCTCGCGCCTGAGGGGCAATTACTACCCGACCGATCACCACGTCGCCGCCCTGTGAAATCGGGTCGAGCAAACGCAGGTAGGCCACCAGTTGATCGCCATCCCAGGCCATCAAGTGGCAGGTGTCACCGTCCAGGTCCAGTCCATCGACTTCCTGGTAGGCGCATTTTTGCTCAACGACGAACACTTGCGTGCGCAACTGCAGAATGGCGTACAACTGCTCTTTGCCCAGATCGCTGTGGTGTTTGCAGACCCAATCGATTGTCATCTTCACATTCCTTGAACAACGTCGCTCCGATACTAAGCGTCCCGCAGCGGGATGTCTTGTGGCGTAAAAAACTGTGACAAAGGCCAAAATGCCATCATTCATTTCTCGCGACGTTGTCTTCTTTGTGTAATCTGATTTTTAGCGGTTTGTTGTGGCTTCAATGAGCTACTGTTAGAGCCTGGGTTGTGGCCGCGATTCGGCACACCGGCCTTCGAGTTTTGGCTAAAAACACGCTGGGCTGCCCGCCCTCTAAGGATTTTTTAGCATGCCGCGATTGCATCGAGCTGTTGCTTTGATTGGATTGCTGTTGCTGAGCCAGATCGCCACAGCAGAAAAACTGCGGCTGGTGGCCGATGCCTGGCCACCGTTTACCGATGCCACGCTGGTCAATGGCGGGGTGGCGACTGACATTGTCAGTACCGCGCTGGCGCGGGCGGGTTATGCCAGTGATTTCGAACAGGTACCTTGGGCCAGAGCCTTGCTGGGGGTGGGCGAAGGGCGTTACGACGTGCTGGTCAATGCCTGGTTCAACGAAGAGCGCACCCACATCGGGCAGTTTTCCAGCGAGTATCTGCTCAACCGGGTACGTTTCCTCAAGCGCAAAGACACGCCGATCGAATACAACAACTTGCAGCAACTGCACACCTATCCGGTTGCCGTGGTGCGCGGCTACGCCTATTCGCCCGAGTTTGACGGCGACGCCGCCTTGCAGAAAGTGCAGGTGCACAGTTTCCCCATGGCGGTACGCATGCTCGCCGCTGACCGGGTGAAGCTGACCCTGGAAGATGAATACGTCGCCCGTTATTACCTGGCACGCGAATCACCCAAGGTGCGCAATTCCGTGGAGTTCCTGCCCAATCCTTTGAGTGAGAACAGCCTGCATATTCTGGTCAGCCTGAAGAACCCCGACCATGAGCAGATTGTTGCCGGTTTCGATCGCGAGATTGCAGCGATGAAGGTGGATGGCAGCTACGAGCGATTGCTCAGGCAGCATGGGATGTGAGAGTCCGGGTTGTGTGGTGTGGTGGATGACCCCATCGCGAGCAAGCTCGCTCCCACACTGATCTGCGAAATGGCGAAAATCCCCTGTGGGAGCGAGCTTGCTCGCGATGGGTGCCTGGTAGGCCCTGAAGATCTCAACCCTCGCTCGTATCCTTGATCAAATGCGCCGCCAACGTTCTTAACGGTCCCAGTTGCCGGCAGATCAACCCCAGTTGGGTTTGCACCAGACGCTGACCTTCGTCGATCTCGTCAGGCATTTGTTCAAGCCCGGCGGCCAGGGCTTCTTCTTCGTCGCTCTGAATCGCAATCGGCGATTTGCTCGCCAGCCCTTGGGCGATTTCGTCGATGCTGGTCGCCAGACTGACACCGGCACCGCTGATCAGCTGTTCACGAACGTCAGCAGGTAGCTGGATTTCGCGGTGCGCACCGAGGCCCGAGAGGTAGCTGAGCAAGGTGTGGGAAAGCACCAGGAAACGGAAACCGACGTCAGCCTCCTTACGAAAATGCCCCGGCTCCATGAGCATGTTGGCCAGCGTGGTCGACAGTGCGGCATCGGCGTTGTGGGCATTGCGTCGAGCCAATCGATAAGCCAGGTCATCCGTTTTGCCGGCGGCGTATTGCTGCATGATCTGGCGCAGGTAAATGCTGTTGCAGGTCAGGGTGTTGGCCAGCACTTTGTTCAGGCTGCGGCCCTGCCAGTCCGGCAGGAACAGCAGCACCGCGAGCCCTGCGATCAGACCGCCGAGCAAGGTGTCGAGCAGCCTTGGCAGGAACAGCCCGTAGCCGTCGCCGACCTGGTTGAAGCAGAACAGCACCATCAGGGTGATTGCCGCCGTGGCCAGTGTGTAGCGGGTGGTGCGGTTGATAAAGAACACCACGCCGGCGGCAATCGCGAAACTCGATTGCACCAACGGGTTGGGGAACAGATCGAACAACGCCCAGGCCAGGGTCAGGCCGATTGCGGTGCCGAGGATCCGCTGACCGAGTTTGCGCCGGGTGGCGCCGTAGTTCGGTTGGCAAACAAATAGTGTGGTGAGGATGATCCAATAGCCCTGCGATGGGTGGATCAAGTGCACCATGCCATAGCCGACGGTCAGGGCCAGAGGCAAACGCAGGGCATGTCGGAACAGTAACGAGGTCGGCGTCAGCTGCGTGCGCAGGCGCGTCCAGACGTCCTTGAGGTTGCGCGGCGAACGGTCGAGCAGGCTACTGTCGGTGGCGTCGGCCAGGGCGTCGGGGTTGCTTGCGTCGCTGAGCAAACGATCCAGGGTACCGAGGTTGGCCGCCAGTGCGCGCAATGAACGCAGCAAGCCGCGCCAGGCCGGGTTGCTCTGGATACGCAAGTGTTCGAGGGAGGCGTGCAGGTCGCTCAGGGCTTCGGCAAAGCTGTCGTCGTAGACGAACGGCTGGCGCATCTGGATCGACTCGGCCAATGCCCGGCAGGCTTTGCCTTGCTGGCGCAGCAGGCGTTGGCAGCGGAACAGCACGTCGCTGTGGAAAAAGGCTTCGGCCAGGGCGTTGTACGGATAGTGCGAAGAGCTGGCGCGTTCGTGGATGTCCTGGGCGAGGAAATACAGCTTCAGGTAGCGACTGACTTTCGAGCCCGGCCGACCGTTGCCGACCCGGTGCAGGATGATTTCCTTGGCGGCGTTGAGCGCCGCGACCACGCGACCATTTTGCTGCGCCAGTTCCAGTCGCCGGGCTTCGACGTCCATCTGGCGGATCGGCTCGAACAACGATGATTTGAGCTTCAGGTAAAACCCCAGCTCGCGAAACAACCGCGCCAGGCTCTGTTGCACCGGCTGGTTGGAAAACAGCGCCTGCCACAGCACCGAGAGCAAGCCATACCAGGCGGCGCCGGCCACCAGCAACACCGGTTCATGCCAGAAATCGGTGACCGCGCCGCCGCGCTGGTCGACACCGATCATGGTGTACACCGACAGAATCAACGTCGCCGAGGCAATCGCGCCATAACGTTCGCCCAAGGCGCCGAGCATGGTCAGGCCGAAACTGGCCAGCGCCAGGGCGACCACGAAGATGTACGGATAGGGGAAGAGCAGTTCGACCGAGAACGCGGCAACGCTGAAGCACACCAGCGTCACCGCCAGCGCATTGAGACGGCCCTGCCAACTGTCGTCGGTTTCGGCCAGGGCGCTGGCGATAATCCCCAGGAATAGCGGGATCAGCAGGCCCATTTCATTTTGATACCAACACAGCGCCATGGTGCCGGTCAGGGCGATGAACACCCGCACGCTGTAGCTGAATTTATCCAGCGCCCAAAGGCGACGCAGAGTCTGACGAAACGAGGTTGATGGCATGAAGTGCGGAGGCCTTCCGGGGCAATGCAGCTAAATTGAGCCAGTAATGACGACGACGCAATGGCGCCGATCACATCTGACAGCAAAAACTGTTCCTTCGAGCACAACGCACGATCAATGTGGGAGCGAGCTTGCTCGCGATAGCGGTCTGGCAGTCAACATCAATGTTGAATGTACTGGCCTCATCGCGAGCAAGCTCGCTCCCACATTTTGTTTTGTGTACGACGTTGGATCAGACGTACTGCGCTGCTGCATAACCCGAGGCCCAGGCCCATTGGAAGTTGAAGCCGCCCAGGTGCCCGGTGACGTCCAGCACTTCGCCGATGAAGTACAGGCCGGGGCTTTTCAGCGATTCCATGGTTTTGGACGAGACTTCATGGGTGTCGACGCCGCCGAGCGTGACTTCGGCGGTGCGATAGCCTTCGGTGCCGGCCGGGACCAGCGTCCAGCTCGCCAGTTTGGTGGCGATATCGGCCAGCTCGGCGTGGGTGTACTGCTTCATCGGTTTGGAGACGAACCAGTTGTCGGCCAGCAGGTTGGCCATCTTCTTGGTGAAGATTTCGCCGAGCAGGGTTTTCAGTTCGCTGTTCGGGCGTTCGGCTTGCTGCTGTTGCAGCCAGCTCGGCACGTCGTGGTCGGGCATCAGATTGATTTCGACGGCGTCACCGGATTGCCAGAATGACGAAATCTGCAAAATCGCCGGGCCGCTGAGGCCGCGGTGGGTGAACAGGATGTTCTCGCGAAAGCTCTGATCGTTGCAGCTCACCAGGCAATCCACCGACGTACCGGACAGTTCGGTGCACAGCTCTTTGAGCTGGTCGGTGATGGTGAACGGCACCAGGCCGGCGCGGGTGGGCAGCAACTGGTGGCCGAACTGCTTGGCCACTTGATAACCGAAACCGGTGGCGCCCAGGGTTGGAATCGACAGGCCGCCGGTGGCGATCACCAGCGATTCGCAGGTCAACTGGCCCAACGTGGTTTCCAGCAGGTAGCCGCTGTCGAGTTTTTCGATCTGCTGGATCGAGGTGTCGAGGTGCAGGCTGACGCCGACCTGATCGCACTCGTCGAGGAGCATGCCGAGGATGTCGCTGGATTTGTTATCGCAGAACAGCTGGCCGAGTTTTTTCTCGTGGTACGGCACGCCGTGCTTGGCCACCATCCCGATAAAATCCCACTGGGTATAGCGCGCCAGTGCGGATTTGCAGAAGTGCGCGTTTTGCGAGAGGAAATTGCTTGGCTCGGTGTACATGTTGGTGAAATTGCAGCGGCCACCACCGGACATGAGGATTTTCTTGCCGGCCTTGTTTGCGTGGTCGAGCAACATCACCTTGCGCCCGCGCCCGGCGGCGGTCAGTGCACACATCAACCCAGCGGCGCCAGCGCCAATGATCACGACTTCGGTAGAGCGCAAAACGGTGTCCTCAAGTTTCGTTAGCAAGGCTGGCAAATGCTTTTGTGGCGAGGGAGCTTGCTCCCGCTCGAGTGCGTAGCACTCGCAAAGCCAGCAGATGCATTCTGACTGTTAAAACGCGGTAGCAGGTTTTGGGCCTGCTTCGCAGGCCAGCGGGAGCAAGCTCCCTCGCCACAGAGGTGGGCAGCGCTTGTTACAAAATCCGTACGCGCAGCGAGCGGCCTTTGATCTTGCCGTCGTTCAGGCGCTGCAAGGCTTGCTTGGCGATTCCGCGTTCCACGGCGACATAGGCCTGGTAGTCGAAGATCGCGATCTTGCCGACCTGGGCGCCAGGAACACCGGCATCGCCGGTCAGTGCGCCAAGGATGTCGCCCGGGCGAACCTTGTCTTTACGGCCGGCACCGATGCACAGGGTGCTCATGGCCGGCAGCAGCGGGGCGCCGCCCTGGGAGGTCAGGCTGTCCAGTTGGTCCCAGCTCAGCGGCGACTTCTGCAGTTGCTCGATGGCTTGGGCGCGATGGGCTTCGGACGGCGCGACCAGGCTGATGGCGATGCCTTTCTCACCGGCACGACCGGTACGGCCAACGCGGTGGATGTGGATTTCCGAGTCGCGGGCCAGTTCGACGTTGACCACCATGTCCAGCGCATCGATGTCCAGACCACGGGCGGCGACGTCGGTGGCGACCAGTACCGAAGTACTGCGGTTGGCGAACATTGCCAGCACCTGGTCGCGATCACGCTGTTCCAGGTCACCGTGCAGGCCAACGGCCGAGATGCCTTTGGCCGTCAGGTGGTCGACGGTTTCCTGCACTTGCTGCTTGGTGAAGCAGAAAGCGACGGTGGACTGCGGGCGGTAATGGGCGAGGACCTTGACCACAGCGTCCATGCGCTCTTCCGGCGAAATCTCGAAGAAACGCTGTTCGATCTGCGTGTCGTCGTGGAACGCCTCGGCTTTCACCTGCTGCGGGTTGCGCATGAACTTCGACGCCAACTGCTTGATGCCCACCGGATAGGTGGCGGAGAACAGCAGGGTCTGGCGACGCTCAGGGCATTGGGCGATGATTTCTTCGATGGAATCGTAGAAACCCATGTCGAGCATGCGGTCGGCTTCGTCGAGGATCAGCGTGTTCAGGCCGTGGAGCACCAGCGAACCCTTGCGCAGGTGTTGCTGGATGCGCCCTGGAGTGCCGACGATGATGTGCGCGCCGTGCTCCAGCGAGCCGATCTGCGGACCGAACGACACGCCGCCACAGAGGGTCAGGACCTTGATGTTGTCTTCGGCGCGGGCCAGGCGACGGACTTCCTTGGCAACCTGGTCAGCCAGCTCGCGGGTTGGGCAGATCACCAGTGCCTGGCAGCCGAAGAAGCGCGGATTGATCGGGTTCAGCAGGCCGATACCAAAAGCGGCGGTTTTGCCGCTGCCGGTCTTGGCCTGGGCGATCAGGTCCATCCCCTTGAGGATCACCGGCAAGCTTTGCGCCTGGATCGGCGTCATCTGGGCATAACCGAGGGAGTCGAGGTTAGCCAGCATGGCGGCGGACAGCGGCAAAGTATTAAAAGCGGTGGCGATGGTGGTCACGGGACTGGCCTGCAAAACAAAATGTCGCGCAGTGTACCAGTCCCGCGCGCTCCACCTGCAAATTCTGGACGAATAGCCGTAGCAAATCGTCGTAGCAGCTGCCGAGGCACGAGGCTGCGTTGGGCTACGAAGTAGCCCCCGAGGGCGGTCCTGCGGACACGCAACGCAGCCTCGTGCCTCGGCAGCTGCTACGGGTCAGTGCTCGATATCGTGCTCGCGGCTGACCATCCGTCGGCCATCCTTTGGGGACAGCTGGGAAAAGATCGTTGCGGCCAGCATTGCCATGATCCCGACGGTGACGAAGGTTAGTTGGAAGGCGCCCAGCACCGTGTTCACGCCATCATTGCCGACCTCCGCCGTGAAGCCGCCCAGCAGGGCGCCGGCGCAGGCAACGCCGAGACTCAGCGACAACTGCGCGACCACTGACAGCAGGCTGTTGCCGCTGCTGGCGCTGGCGTCGTCGAGGTCGATCAGGGTCACGGTATTCATCGCTGTGAACTGCAAGGAGTTGATCGCCCCGAGTATCGCCAGTTGCACCAGCAGCAGCCAATAAGGCGTCTGCTCACTGACCAGGCCCATGCTCGCCAGCATGATTCCCAGCGCCAGGGTGTTACCGGTCAGCACGATGCGATAACCCAGGCGTTCGATCAGGGGGCGCGCAATCGACTTGGCGAACATCGCCGCTGCCGCCAGCGGCAACATGCTCATCCCGGCCAGGGACGGCGAGTAGCCCAAGGCGACCTGTAGCAGCAATGGCACCAGAAACGGCAGGGCGCCGCTGCCAAGCCGGGCGAACAGGTTGCCGAGAATGCCCACGGCGAAAGTCCGGGTCTTGAACAGCGTCGGTGCGAACAACGGATTGTCGATATGCCCGGCCCGCAGCCAATACGCCGCCAGGCACGCCATGCCACCAAACAGCAGCAACATCACCCGCAAATGCGGCAGGTGCAGTTCGCCCAGGCCTTCCATTGCAATGGTGATCAACACCATCGCCGCGCCGAACAGCAGGAAACCCAAGCCATCGAAGCGCGTGCGCTCGGAGCCGCGCAGGTCCGGAATGAACTTCCAGACCGCGTAGCAACCGACCAGCCCGACGGGCAGGTTGATCAGGAAGATCCAGTGCCAGGTCAGGTATTGCACCATCCAGCCGCCCATGGTCGGGCCGATCAGTGGCCCGAGCAGGCCGGGAATGGTGATGAAGCCCATGATCCGCACCAGCTCCGAACGCGGGTAAGCGCGCAGCACCACCAGTCGCCCGACCGGCAACATCAGTGCGCCGCCCAGCCCCTGAATCACCCGGGCGCCGACCAGCATGGTCAAGGTGCTGGAGAGTGCACAGAGCAAAGAGCCGAGGCTGAACAGGAGGATTGCGCCGAAGAAGATTTTCTTGGTGCCGAAGCGGTCGGCGACCCAGCCCGACGCCGGAATCAGCAAGGCGACCGTGAGCATGTAGGCGATGATCACGCCCTGCATGCGCAGTGGGTCTTCTGCCAGATCGAGGGCCATGGCGGGAAGGGCGGTGTTGAGGATGGTCCCGTCGAGGGACTGCATGAAAAACGCAATCGCCACCACCCAGGGGACCCAGCGGGCGGTGATTGCATCAAGAGCCGGATGGTTGGGCATGGGACCTCGTGTGAGAGTGAAATCAGGTAGTCCGTGGTGGCTTCATCGCGAGCAAGCTCGCTCCCACAGGAACTGCGCTGTCCATGTGGGAGCGAGCTTGCTCGCGATGCTTTTTTACAGGGTCAACGTCAGGCGGCTGACCAGTGCTCCCGGCAATACCGCCGAGGCCGTGGCCCGCTGGCTGTAGGTGCTGGGCGACAGAATCAGCTCACGCTCACTCGTCAGTGCTTCCAGCTGCGAACCGAGCAGGCTGTAGGCGCTGTCATCGAAGCGCATGGTGCTGACCGGTGCCTGAATCTCGCCGTTCTCGACCCAGAAGGTCGCGAAGCGGGTCATGCCGGTCAGGCGTGCGGCCGGTTGATCCGAGTAGTTCAGGTACCACAGGTTGCTGATGTACAGGCCAGTGCCGAGCTGCTTGAGAATCTCGGCTTCCGGCAACGCACCGGCGGCCATGTTCAAGGCACTTGGCGACTCCCCGCCACCGGCACCGTTGGCAGTCAGGCCGTATTCGGCGGCGCTGCGCGAACCCACCAGCCGCTCGCCCGCCTTGCCCGCAACGATCAACCCGAGATCACTGCGCGGGTAGCCTTCGCCGGAAAACGCCGGGCTCAGGGAACCACTGACTTTTTCATCCAGCGAGAGCAATGGGCTGAACGTGCTATCACCCGCGTAGAGTTTTTGCAGCGGGCTGCTTTTGCTGGCAATCGACTGTGCGGAGAAACCACCCCAGCAGAGCATGCCGACGATCTCTTCCAGCGCCGCCGGCGCGAGATAGGCGCGGTACTGACCCGGCGCCAAGGTACGCAGCGGCCGTCCCAAAAACTCCAGCTGCTCGCGAGCCTGCTGGAAGCGTTTGGCGAAACCTTCGCTGTTCCAGTCGTGCCCGGCGTAGCTGGCTTTCACCGCTTGGCCGTTGGCGTGGAACAGGCTGAAGTCGAAGTTGAAGCTGTTGGCCTGATGCCAGCCAAAGGCCCCGGACGAACTGGCGAACCCTCGGCTGATCGGCCCGGCGGCGTAGAAACCGACGAGGTCGAGCCCTTCGGCGGCGCGGGCGATTTCGGCGACCACCTGTTCAGTGTCCGGCAACGGGTGGTCTTGCACGTTCTTGCTCTGCCAACCCGTGTGGTTGAGCAGCAGATACGGATCCTGCGGTAACAGCGGCAAGGTCTCGCGCAGCTGTTGCAGGCCTTCGGCCAGGCGCTGAAGGTCGACCTCGGGATCACCGGCGAGGGTGATGCTCAGGTCGGCATGCCGACCGTCATTGATCAGTTTGAAACCGACGCTGGCTTGCTGGACCTGGCCAGCCTGACGCACCTTGGCGTGGTTGAAGCGCACGAACGCCGAGGATTCGGCGGCGTAGCTCAGGGTGAACTGCTCAGGCTCGCGCAGGGCACTGCGCAACCAGGCCACCAGTCCTTTGAACTGTTCGACCTGACTCAATGCCGTACTCATCAGGCGTCTCCTCCAAACACATCAATGTTGCTGAACACGCAGGCCGGCGAGGCGTGGCCGACGCGGATCACCTGGTTCGGTTCGCCTTTGCCGCAGTTCGGCGTGCCCAGCACCTTGAAGGTGCCGACGTCGCCAACGGCGCTGAGGTTGCGCCAGAACTGCGCAGAAATACCCCGGTAGTTCGGGTTTTTCACCACGCCTTTGAGTTCGCCGTTTTCAATCAACTGGCCCCACTCGCAGCCGAACTGGAATTTATTCCGCGCGTCGTCAATTGACCATGAGCGGTTAGTCGACATCAGCACGCCGTGTTCGATGCTGCTGATCAACTGTTCCAGCGACTGGTCGCCAGGCTCGATGTTGAGGTTGGCCATGCGGTCGATGGGCGGGCGGTTCCAGCCGCAGGCGCGGCTGTTGGCGACACCGTCGAGGCCGGCGCGATATTGCGACAGCGCGCCGCCCAGCGGGCGGATCAGCAAGCCTTCGCGGATCAGGAACTGTTTGCTCGCAGTTGTGCCGTCGTCGTCATGGCCGTAGCTGGCGAGCTGCTCGGGAATGTCCGGGTCGAAGGTCACGTTGAGCAGTTCGGAGCCGTATTGCAGGCTGCCGAAATCGCTGGTTTTGACGAAGCTGGTGCCGGCGTAGTTACGCTCATCGCCGAGGATGCGGTCCAGTTCCAGCGGGTGGCCGATGGACTCGTGGATCTGCAGCATCATCTGGTCCGGCATCAGCAGCAGGTCGCGTTTACCTTGCGGGGTGTTGGGGGCCAGCAGCAATTGCAGCGCCTGATCGGCGACGTGCGGGCCGGCGCCGATCAGGCCACAACGGCTGATTACGTCTGCGCCGCCTTGCTGGCCGAAGTTTTCGCGGCCCAGGCTGCGGGTCTGGCTGTCGTTGCCGTCGTAGGCGGTGACATCCAGCCCCGGGTAGACGAAGCGTTGCGCCTGACGCAGTTCGGCGCCAGCGCTGTTGAGGTAGATCTGCTCGACATGGGTGATGCCGATACTGACCTGCCAGTTCACCAGCCGCTCGTCCTTGGGCACGGCGGCGGATTCGGCGCCGAGCAGTTGGTAGCAATCGCTGAGGGACGGGAAGGGTTGTTCAAGGTTCGGTGACAGGTAATCGGCGCGCTCGCTGGAAACCGGCTGCTGGCGCAGGTCGAGCAGGGCATGGGCGGCGATCGAACGGGCCTGTCGTTCGGCGCGGTCGAGGGCGGCTTGCAGGCCGGATGGCGACAGGTCGTTGGTCGCGGCATAGGCTTCGACGCCATTGACCCGTGCAGTCAGCATCGCGCCTTCGTCACGACTCAGGCTTGGAGGCTCGGCAACGTTTTTGCGTACCGACAGGTACTGACCCGACTCGCGCACATAGCGCAGCGAAAAAAACTCGGCGCCCGTGCGCAAGGCAGCGAAGCGCTGCTTGAGCTGGGGGTGGAAATCGAACATGCGGGGACCTCCTTGTGAGTGGCGGCGACTTCTAGGGCCTCATCGCGAGCAGGCTCGCTCCCACAGGTTTTGCGCAGTCCTTGTGGGAGCGAGCCTGCTCCGGGCGGCGTTCCGACGATGCTTTTGGCGGTTAAACCGGGCAACCCTTGGCGCGCAGGATGGCGTCGAAACGATCCGGGTCCAGCGTTCCGGCTTCGATAGCCGCAAGCGTAGCCTTTTCGCGAGCCAGCAGGTCGTGGCAACGCACCAGCAGCTCTGGCAGTTCGCTGCGCGATGCAGCCACCACGCCGTCACCGTCGCCAATCATCAGGTCACCGGGAGCAACCAGCATGCCGGCGCAGGAGATCGGTACGTTGATTTCGCCGCCACCGTCGGTGCTCGGGCCACGGTGTACGCCGCCGATGGCGTAGGCCGGCAGTTCGCCGGTTTGCCACTCGTCGAGGTCACGCAGGGCACCGTTGATCACCACGCCGACGATCCCGGCCTTGAGGGCCATGGCGCGCATGATGCCGCCGAACACGGCGCGGGTCAGGTCGGCGCTGCCGTCGATCACCAGCACATCGCCCGGGCGGGCCATCTGCATGGCTTTGAGGATCATCAGGTTGTCACCGGGGCGCACGCGAACCGTCAGCGCACTGCCGAGCATCGGCGCATTGCCGTGGAAGGCTTTCAAACCCAGGCCACCGACGTTGCGACCCAGGCAGTCGCTGACGGCGGCGGCGGGGATCTTGCTGAATTCCTTCAGCCATTTCGGATCGAGGGGTTCTACGTTGGGGTTGATCAGGTAGCCGGTGGGCCATTTGCTCGAAGACACGACATCAAACATGAGTAAGCCTCGTGGCCAGCCAGGTGGCGGCTTGTCGATGGGGGCGGGGGGTGAAACGTTTGCGCGGTGACTAGAGTAGGCCTGCGCGGGGGGTGGGATCAAGGGTGAAGCGGTGTGGGAAGGATGTAAGGCGGGGAGAGGTGTGTTGTTTGCTAGAAAGCCATCGCGAGCAGGCTCGCTCCCACACTTGATCTGTGTTGAACGCTAAATAGCGATTCGATGCAAATCCAATGTGGGAGCGAGCCTGCTCGCGATGCGCCGCAGGCGCGGTGTTAGCGCGCGGTAGGGCCCACTTCACGCAACGGCTTGCCACGCACCGGGGCATCGCCCGCGACGTAGTACTTGGCCTTGCTGCGAGGCAGTGGCTGACGACCACGGATCTTGTCGGCGATTTTCTCGGCGATCATGATCGTTGGTGCGTTCAGGTTACCGGTGGTGATCAGCGGCATGATCGAGGCATCGACCACGCGCAGCCCCTGCATCCCGTGGACGCGACCCTGGCCATCGACCACGGCCATTTCGTCGGTGCCCATTTTGCACGAGCAGGACGGGTGGAACGCGGTTTCGGCGTGTTCACGGATGAACTTGTCGAGTTGCTCGTCGGTTTGCACTTCGATGCCCGGGCTCAGCTCGCGACCACGGAACGCGTCGAGTGCCGGCTGCTGCATGATTTCACGGGTCAGGCGGATGCCGTCACGGAATTCCTGCCAGTCTTGCTCGGTGGCCATGTAGTTGAACAGGATGCTCGGGTGCTGGCGCGGATCCTTGGATTTGACCTGGATGCGGCCACGGCTTGGCGAACGCATGGAACCCATGTGCGCCTGGAAGCCATGCTCTTTCACACCGTTGCTGCCGTTGTAGTTAATCGCCACCGGCAGGAAGTGGTACTGAATGTTCGGCCATTCGAACTCCGGACGTGTACGGATAAAACCGCCAGCCTCGAACTGGTTGCTGGCGCCGATACCGGTGCCATTGAACAACCACTCGGCACCAATGGCCGGCTGGTTGTACCAGAGCAGTGACGGGTATAGCGAAACCGGCTGGGTGCATGCGTATTGCAGGTACAGCTCCAGGTGGTCCTGCAGGTTCTCGCCGACGCCTGGCAGGTCGTGAACCACGGGAATGTCGAGGCTCTTGAGCAGCTTGGCCGGGCCGACGCCGGAGCGTTGCAGGATTTGCGGCGAAGCAATCGCGCCGCTGCACAGCAACACTTCTTTGCGTGCACGGGCTTCAACAGGCTCTTCGGCGCTGCCCACCAGGTAACGTACGCCGATCGCACGCTTGCCTTCGAACAGAATCTTGTCGGTCAGGGCGTGGGTGACGATGTTCAGGGTCGAACGCTTTTTGGCGATGTCCAGGTAGCCGCGCGCGGTGCTGGAGCGACGGCCTTTAGGCGTCACGGTACGGTCCATCGGACCGAAACCTTCCTGCTGGTAGCCGTTCAGGTCTTCGGTACGCGGGTAACCGGCTTGTACGCCTGCTTCAACCATCGCGTGGAACAGCGGGTTGTTGCCGGCTTTAGGCGTGGTCACGCTGACCGGGCCTTCGCCACCGTGGTAGTCGTTCGGGCCAATGTCGCGGGTTTCCGCTTTGCGGAAATACGGCAGGCAGTCCAGGTAGGTCCAGTCTTCCAGGCCAGGGTTTTTCGCCCAGCCGTCGTAGTCCATGGCATTACCGCGGATGTAGCACATGCCGTTGATCAGCGAAGAACCGCCCAGGCCCTTGCCGCGACCGCATTCCATCCGGCGGCCGTCCATGTGTGGCTCTGGATCGGTCTCGTAGGCCCAGTTGTAGCGACGGCCTTGCAGCGGGAACGCCAGTGCCGCAGGCATTTGCGTACGGAAGTCTAAACGGTAGTCCGGGCCGCCGGCTTCGAGCAGCAGGACGGTGACGCCTGCGTCTTCAGTCAGACGGGTCGCCAGGGTGTTACCGGCAGAGCCGGCCCCGATGATGATGTAGTCGTATTCGTGGGACATTGAATGCACCCTCTTTGAAGTTGGTCAGGTTCGGCCATGGCGAGTGCTGCGCACTCGATTCGCGAGCAGGCTCGCTCCCACATTGGAATGGGGTCCCTGTGGGAGCGAGCCTGCTCGCGATGACGGCCTCGCGGGCGAAGCAAATTTCGCCTTAGAAAACCGAGGCGTAATCGCCCAGCTCGACCTGTACCGATTTGATGCGGGTGAAGTTGTTCAGCGAGCTGATGCCGTTCTCACGGCCCACACCCGACTGCTTGTAGCCGCCGACCGGCATCTTGGCGTCGGACTCGCCCCAGGCGTTGATCCAGCAGATACCGGCTTCCAGTTGATGAATCACGCGGTGAGCGCGGTTCAGGTCGCGGGTCACGACGCCGGCGGCCAGGCCGAACTCGGTGTCGTTGGCGCGGCGGATCACTTCTTCTTCGGTTTCGTAGGTGAGGATGCTCATCACCGGGCCAAAGATTTCTTCGCGAACGATGGTCATCTCGTCGGTGCAGTCGGTGAACACAGTCGGTGCCACGAAGGCGCCTTTGGCGAATTCGCCTTGGGTCAGACGCTCGCCGCCGCACAGCAGGCGCGCGCCTTCTTCCTTACCTTTGGCGATGTAGCCGAGCACGCTTTCCATGTGGGCGAAGCTGACCAGCGGGCCGAAGTTGGTGTTTTCGTCTTCCGGGTTGCCGACGCGGATGCGCGCAACGCGTTCCACGATCTTGGCTTCGAAAGCGGCTTTCAGGTGGCTCGGTACGAACACGCGAGTGCCGTTGGTGCAGACCTGGCCGGAGCTGTAGAAGTTGGCCATCATCGCGGTGTCGGCGGCGCGATCGAGGTCGGCGTCGTCGAAAATGATCAGCGGGGATTTACCGCCCAGTTCCATGGTCACGTCTTTCAAGGACGAGCCGGAAGCGCTGGCCATGACCTTCTTGCCGGTGTCAGTGCCGCCGGTGAAGGAGATTTTTTCGATGCGTGGGTGCTCGGTCAGCCAGGTGCCGACTTCACGGCCGCTGCCGGTCAGAACGTTGAACACGCCCGCTGGCAGGCCTGCTTCGGTGTAGATCTCAGCCAGTTTCAGGGTGGTCAGGGAAGTGACTTCGCTCGGCTTGAAGATCATCGCGTTACCGGCCGCCAGGGCTGGAGCGGATTTCCACAGGGCGATCTGGATCGGGTAGTTCCACGCGCCGATACCGGCCACGATGCCCAGTGGCTCGCGACGGGTGTAAACGAACGACGTGGTGCGCAGCGGGATTTGCTCGCCTTCGATGGCTGGCACCAGGCCTGCGTAGTATTCCAGTACGTCAGCGCCGGTAACGATGTCGACGTAGCGGGTTTCGGAGTACGCCTTGCCGGTGTCCAGGGTTTCCAGTGCGGCCAGTTCATCGTTGCGCTCGCGCAGGATTTCAACGGCACGGCGCAGGATGCGCGAACGCTCCATGGCGGTCATTGCGGCCCAGATTTTCTGGCCTTTTTCGGCGCTGACGACAGCGCGCTCGACGTCGGCGAAGGTTGCACGTTGCACTTTGGCGAGAACTTCACCGTTAGCCGGGTTGATGGCTTCGAAGGTGGCGTCGCCGCTGGCGTCGGAGTAACCGCCGTCGATGTAAAGTTTTTGCAGTTCGAAACGGGCCATAGAGTCCTCGCAAGTGCATTAGTTATTGGCGTTAGCCACTGGACGTGCCGTACAGCCTGGGCACGTTGATCAGTCGCCGTTCAGGGGCCGAGCGGTTATGTGTGCTCTGGCAGCTCCTGTTTAGCCAGTTGGATATCCATATATTCGTAAGCGATTCGTTGCGCCTGCTCGGTGTCGAAAGCGTCTCCCGACAGCGCGCCGCGCAACCACAAACCGTCAATCAGAGCCGCTAGCCCGCGTGCTGCACTGCGTGCCTGATCAAGCGGCAGCACTCGGCGGAACTCGCAGCACAGGTTGGAATACAGGCGGTGATCGTTGATCCGCTGCAACCTGTGTAAAGACGGTTGGTGCATGCTGGTTGCCCAGAAGGCCAACCAGGTTTTCATTGCCGGGCCATTGACCTGGCTGGCGTCGAAGTTGCCTTCGATAATCACCCGAAGATGAGCCCGCGGGCTGTTATCTCCCAGCGCCAGGCGGCGCGCGGTGACGTTCTCGCTGAGGACGCTCATCAGATACCGCATCGTGGCGGCGATCAGGCCATTCTTGTCCTGAAAATAGTGACTGATGATGCCATTCGAGACACCGGCCAAACGGGCGATCAGCGCAATGCTGGCGTCCCCCATCCCGACCTGATCGACCGCCTGCAATGTAGCTGCGATCAACTGCTGGCGGCGGATGGGTTGCATACCGACCTTGGGCATCTTGCACATCTCCTTAGGCCTCCCGGTGGGCGAAAAACGGCTACCGGATTGAGGGCCAGTCTATTTTGTTTTGATTGAACGTTCAATCAACAAAGAATAAGATCTGCGACAAATCGTCGCTGCCTACAGGTTTTTCCTACATGTGGTTGGCGGAAAAACGACATCCGAAAAATGCTCGAAACCCGCACAGGGCATGCTGCGAACCGATTTCAATGGACGCGTTGTATGGGCAAGACGCTCAGGGTCATGCGCTGCGTCATGTACGCGCGCGCGATCATCGAGGTCGGTTTTCAACACGGCTGCCGCGGTTTCGGGCTTTTTTCGGGGTGTCTTTATATCACCCGCAGGTCGGCTGCCAACTAACCGATTGGTCGGGTGCTGCTTTGCCTTGTGTCTTTCTCTCGCACTGCCTGGAGCATCTGTGCAATGAGTTCTGCCTCTCTTATAAAGACCCCACCCGAGAAGGTGGCGGTCAACGGCTGGGTGTTCTACACCTCGACCGCATTGATCCTGCTGCTGACCGCCATCCTCATCGCCGCGCCACAAGAAGCCGGGAGAATGCTGGGGATCGCTCAGGCCTGGTTGTCGCGCAGTTTCGGCTGGTACTACATGGTGGTGATCGCCGCCTATTTGGTATTCGTCGTCGGCCTGGCGTTTTCGTCCTACGGCAAGCTCAAACTGGGCAGCAAGGACGATACTCCGGACTTCAGCTATGGCGCCTGGGCCGGGATGCTGTTCTCGTCCGGTATCGGTATCTCGCTGCTGTACTTCGGTGCATCCGAACCGCTGGATCACTACTTCAATCCGCCGGAAGGCGTGGCGGGCAGCAACCTGGCTGCGCGTCAGGCGGTGCAACTGACATTCCTGCATTGGGGCCTGCACGGCTGGGCGATCTACGCCTTGGTCGGCTTGGCCGTGGCGTACTTTGCCTACCGTCATAACCAGCCGCTGGCGTTGCGTTCGGCGCTGTATCCGCTGGTGGGCGAGCGTTGGGTCAAAGGCGCGGCCGGTCATGCGGTGGACGGCTTTGGCATGTTCGTGACCCTGCTGGGTCTGGTGACCAACCTGGGGATTGGCTCGCTGCAAGTGTCGTCGGGTCTTGAGAACCTGTTCGGCATGGCGCACAGCAACACCAACCTGCTGATCGTGATCATCGTGATGAGCACCGTGGCGACCATCGCTGCTGTGTCGGGCGTGGAAAACGGTATCCGCCGTCTGTCCAACCTGAACATCGTGCTGTTCAGCGGCCTGCTGATTTTCGTCCTGCTGTTCGGCCCGACCTTGCACCTGCTCAACGGCTTCGTGCAGAACATCGGCGATTACCTGAACGGTGTGGTGCTGAAAACCTTCGACCTGTACGTGTACGAAGCCGACAACGCCAAATCCGAGCGCTGGTTGGGCCTGTGGACCCTGTTCTACTGGGCCTGGTGGATTTCCTGGGCGCCATTCGTAGGCATGTTCATCGCACGTATTTCCCGCGGTCGTACCGTGCGTGAACTGGTGGCCGGCGTGCTGCTGATTCCGCTGGGCTTCACCTTGGCCTGGTTGTCGATTTTCGGTAACTCGGCGCTGGATCTGGTGATGAACCACGGGGCGGTGGAGCTCGGGAAGACGGCGCTGGAACAACCGTCCATGGCGATCTATCAACTGCTTGAGCACTACCCGGCGTCGAAGATCGTGATCGGCGTGTCGATCTTTGTCGGTTTCGTGTTGTTCCTGACCCCGGCCGACTCTGGCGCGGTGATGATGGCGAACCTGTCCTGCAAGGGCGGCAACGTCGACGAAGATGCCCCGCACTGGCTGCGGATCTTCTGGTCGGTAGTGATCACGCTGGTGACCATCGGCCTGCTGTTCGCCGGTAACTTCGAAGCCATGCAAACCATGGTGGTGCTGGCCGGTCTGCCGTTCTCGGTGGTGCTGGTGTTCTTCATGTTCGGTTTGCACAAGGCCATGCGCCAGGACGTGCAGATCGAGCAGGAACAGGCCGAACTGGCGGCGCGTGGTCGTCGTGGTTTCAGCGAGCGTCTGACCCAGCTGGACCTGCAACCGAGCCAGTCGATCGTTCAGCGCTTCATGGATAAACACGTCAGCCCGGCGCTGGAAGATGCGGCGGCGCAACTGCGTACTCAGGGGCTGGACGTGCAAACGTTGTTGGGTAAAGCCAAGCGTTGCATGGGCGTGCGGATCGAGATGGAGGAGGGCAACCCGTTTGTCTACGAAGTGAGCCTGGACGGCTATCTGGCTGCGCCGAGCGAGTCGCCGAACCCGGATGAAGCGCGCACGCGTTACTACCGCGCCGAGGTGTACCTGCACAACGGCAGCCAGGAGTACGACTTGATGGGCTTCACTCAGGATCAGATCACCCGTGATGTGCTCGATCAGTTTGAAAGCCATCGACAGCTCCTGGGCCGTGTCTATAGCTAAGACTTGAGTGACGCGGTGCATATCAACTGCACCGCAATCCTTGTGGGAGCGAGCCTGCTCGCGATAGCAGTGGGTCAGACAACGTTGATGTTGAATGTAAGACCCTCATCGCGAGCAGGCTCGCTCCCACAGGTCAGTGCACTAACAAAAACGCCGCGATCCTCTCGCGGCGTTTTTGTGTCTGCTGTCTTACCCCAGGTTCTTGCCGAGCAGCGCGTGGTACAGCTCGCTGTCGCCGAGAATCCCCACCACTCGATTGTTGTCGTGCAGCACCAGCTTGTTGCCGGTCTGATAACGAATCTGCAACGCGTCGCGCATGCCGATGTTCGAATCCACCAGCGTTGGGCGACGGCCCAGGCCTTCCACCGCTTGCCCCGGTACCCAGTTCTGCAGGTCCAGGCTGGAACCGTTCTGGCGTGCACCCTTGATGGTGTTACCTTCGGCCAGGTCCAGCCACGAATCGCCGCCCGGATCCAGGCATACCGAACCGTTGATGCGTTTGCAGTTGTCCAGCGTGCGCATCAGGCTGCGACCGCACAGTACGTTCAGCGGGTTGGTGTGCGCGACGAAGGTCCGCACGTAGTCATCGGCCGGGTTGAGGACGATTTCTTCCGGCTTGCTGTACTGGATGATCCGGCCGTCTTTCATGATCGCGATACGGCTGCCGAGTTTCAGCGCTTCATCGAGGTCGTGACTGACGAAGACGATGGTCTTGTGCAGCTTGCGTTGCAGTTCCAGCAGTTCGTCTTGCAGGCCCTGGCGAATCAGCGGGTCAAGTGCCGAGAAGGGTTCGTCCATCAGCAGGATGTCGGCGTCCATCGCCAGCGCACGGGCCAGGCCCACACGTTGCTGCATACCGCCGGAGAGTTCGTCGGGCTTCTTGTTGCGCCATTGGGCCAGGCCCACCAGTTCGAGCTTGTCGTCGACCAGCTGGCGACGTTCCTTCTCGGGACGGCCCTGCATTTCGAGGCCGAAGCTGATGTTCTCGCGCACCGTCAGCCAAGGCATCAGGGCGAACTTCTGGAACACCATGGCGATGCGCTTGGTGCGCATCATTTTCAGCTCTGCAGGGGTGCAGGAAGCGATGTCGATCTGGCGGCCTTCATGCTCGACGAACAGCTTGCCACGGCTGACCGTGTTCAAACCGTTGATGCAGCGCAGCAGGCTGGATTTGCCGGAGCCGGAGAGGCCCATCAGCACGCAGATTTCGCCTTTCTCGATGTCCAGGCTGGCTTTTTCAACGCCAACGATTTGCCCGGTTTTCTTCAGGATCTGGTCGCGGGTCATGCCCTGATCCAGCAGCTTGAGGGCCTCGCGTGGATCCTTGGAGAAGATTACGTCGACCTTATCGAAGCGAATTATGCTCATGCGTCACCCCCTACTTTAGCTTCGGGTTGTTTGCAGATACGGTCGAGCATGATCGCCAGCAGTACGATCGCCAACCCGGCTTCGAAGCCCAGGGCGATATCAGCAGTGTTCAGTGCGTTGACCACAGGTTTACCCAGGCCGTCGGCGCCCACCAGTGCCGCGATCACCACCATCGACAACGACAGCATGATGCACTGGGTGATACCGGCTGCGATGCTTGGCATGGCGTGGGGCAGTTCAATACGCGAGAGCAGCTGACGGCGCGAGCAGCCAAAGGCCTTGCCGGCGTCCATCAGTTCTTGCGGCACATCGCGGATGCCCAGGTAGGTCAGACGAATAGGCGCGGCAATCGCGAACACTACCGTTGAAATCAGACCCGGGACCACACCCAGACCGAACAGGGTCAGGGTAGGAATGAGGTACACGAACGTCGGTACGGTCTGCATCAGATCGAGCACCGGACGCATCAGCGTGTAGAACATCGGTTTGTGCGCGGCGACGATGCCCAACGGCACGCCGATGATCACGCAGACGAAGGTTGCGAACAGCACCTGGGCGAGGGTTTCCATGGTTTCCTGCCAGTAACCCAGATTGAGGATCAGCAGGAAGGAGGCGATCACGAAAGCGGTCAGGCCCCATTTGCGTTGGATGAAGTGAGCCAGCAGTGCGATCAATCCGATCAGTGCCAGCGGGTTGAACCAGGTCAGCGCAAACGTCACGCCGTGGATCATCGTTTCCAGTGTCGTGGCGATCGCATCGAATGTGCTGGCGCCGTGTTGCGTCAACCATTCAACGAAGGCAGCGATGTACTGGCCTAAAGGGATTTTCTGATCAATCAGCATGGTAGTGAACGTCCGCATGCGAGGAAAAAAACAGCCCGGGCGAGCGAACTCGCCCGGCGTCAACGATTACTGTGCAAGCTTGGCTTTCACGGCTTCCAGGCCAGGTTTACCGTCAATGGTGGTCACGCCAGCGAGCCAGGTATCGAGTACCTGTGGGTTCTTTTTCAGCCAGGCCTTGGCAGCTGCTTCAGGCTTCATCTTGTCGTCCAGGATGTTGCCCATCAGCGAGCTTTCCATGTCTACGGTGAACTCCAGATTTTTCAGCAACTGGCCAACGTTGCTGCATTCCTGGGTGTAGCCCTTGCGGGTGTTGGTCAGGACTGTCGCCGCACCGAAATCCGGGCCGAAATAATCATCGCCACCGGTGAGGTACTGGATCTTGAAGCGCTTGTTCATCGGGTGCGGTGCCCAGCCCAGGAACACCACGGCGGTATTGCGCTTCTGAGCGCGGTCGACTTGCGAGAGCATGCCGGCTTCACTGGATTCGACCACTTTGAAACCAGCGTCTTTGAGGCCGAAGGCGTTCTTGTCGATCATACTCTGGATCAGGCGGTTGCCATCGTTACCCGGCTCGATCCCATAGATTTTGCCGTCGAGTTCTTTCTTGAATTTGGTTATATCGGCGAAGTCATGCAGGCCTTTGTCGTAAAGCGCTTGCGGCACTGCCAGGGTGTACTTGGCGCCTTTGAGGTTGGTGCGCACGGTTTCCACGGTGCCGGCATCACGGTAGGCCTTGATGTCGTTTTCCATGGTCGGCATCCAGTTGCCGAGGAACACGTCCATGTTCTTGCCGTCGGCCAGGGACTTGTAGGTCACCGGCACGGAAATCATGGTGGTCTTGGTCTTGTAGCCCAGCGCGTCGAGCACGACGCTGGTGGTCGCGGTGGTGGCCGTAATGTCGGTCCAGCCGACATCGGAGAAGTTTACGGTGCTGCACTGCGCCGGTTCTGCGGCATGAGCCAGAACTGGCAGACTCAGCATCGCGGCCAACAACAACGACGGGGAACCTATTTTCATGGGTGGACTCCTGAGTGTTTTTTTTTGGCGGTGTTCTGACCGCACTTATGAGTGTTGCGGTTGGTCGGCGTTATGAAGACTGCTCTACCACAGCGCCGTGCAATCGAGTCGAGACTGATCATGGACCAGTGAAATTCTGACGCCTACAGGGTGCGTCGTATCCAGTACAGGGATGGTCGCTTCCAGTGTCGGTGAGGTCGTTTACAGCTTTTTTCAGCGCTTTTTAGTCCTCTGAACTGTAAAAAAACGGCCAAAACATGCCGTCTGCGGCCAGCGGCGTTGGTGGGCATGGGTACGTCGGTGTGAGACGTCGAACGACATCGCAAAAGCTCGATGATGCGGTTATCTCGGCGGATCGCAGCTTGAGCGTAGCAGCTCCGTCACCGGGTGCTTTGACGCCTGGAATCTGCTCATCGAGGAGTCTCGCAAGTCATGGCTATCAGTGTTTTCGACCTGTTCAAAATCGGTATTGGCCCCTCTAGTTCGCACACTGTGGGGCCTATGCGCGCTGCGGCGTTATTCGTCGAGTCGCTGCGCGAGAAGGGGCTGCTGGAGCAGGTGCACCGGATCGAGGTCCAGCTGTTCGGTTCGTTGTCGGCTACCGGCATCGGTCACGGCAGCGACAATGCGGTGATCATGGGCTTGATGGGCGAATGGCCGGACGCGATTGACCCGTCGCAAATAGGCATTCGCATCGACACCTTGCGTGAAACCCACACCCTGTTGCTCGACGGTCGCTTGCCGGTGCCCTTCATCTGGGCGCGGGACATGCGCCTGATCGATGAGAACCTGCCATTCCATCCCAATGCGATGACCCTGGTGGCTGAAGGTGAAAACGGTGAGTTGCACCGCGACACCTACTATTCAGTCGGCGGTGGTTTTGTCGTTGATCAGAAGCAGGCTTCAAGCGGCGTGGTCGATCTGGACAGCACCGTGTTGCCTTACGATTTTTCCAGCGCAGCGGAGCTGCTTGCCCTGTGCAAGAAACACAATTTGCGCGTCGCCGAATTGATGATGGCGAACGAAAAGGTCTGGCGTTCGGAAGAGGAAATCCGCAGCGGCCTGATGAAACTCTGGCGCGCCATGCAGGACTGCGTCGAGCAGGGTCTCAAGCACGAAGGCATCCTGCCGGGCGGCCTGAATGTACGCCGCCGTGCCGCTAAGCTGCATCGCAGCCTGCAAGAGTTGAACAAGCCCAACGTGATCGGCTCGACCTTGAGCGCCATGGAGTGGGTCAACCTGTTCGCTCTCGCGGTCAACGAAGAAAATGCTGCGGGTGGGCGGATGGTCACGGCACCGACCAACGGTGCAGCGGGAATCATCCCGGCGGTGTTGCACTACTTCATGAAGTTCAGCGAGGCGGTGACGGACGCTAACGTCGTCGACTATTTCCTCGGTGCGGCGGCGGTCGGGATCCTGTGTAAAAAGAACGCCTCGATTTCCGGCGCTGAAGTCGGTTGCCAGGGTGAAGTCGGTTCGGCCTGCGCGATGGCGGCGGCCGGGTTGGCGGAGATTCTTGGTGCGACGCCGGAGCAACTCTGCAACGCGGCGGAAATCGGCCTGGAGCACAACCTTGGCCTGACGTGCGACCCGGTCGGCGGGCTGGTGCAGGTGCCATGCATCGAGCGCAACGCGATTGCCGCGGTGAAGGCTATCAACGCTGCACAAATGGCCTTGCGCGGTGACGGTCAGCACTTCATCTCGCTGGACCGGGTGATCCGCACCATGCGCGATACCGGCGCCGACATGCACGATAAATACAAAGAGACATCGCGTGGTGGATTGGCGGTCAGCGCGGTTGAGTGCTGAGATCGATTTGACCCCATCGCGAGCAGGCTCGCTCCCACATTGGATCTGTGAACGATGCAGAACCCGCGTGGGAGCGAGCCTGCTCGCGATGAGGGCGGACCAGTCAAAACTGCGCGTTAAGTGAACACTGATCCAACTGAGCGCCACCTTTTAGCGCGTCGCAATCAGGCAACAAATACCCCAACGGTCAGACGTCATTCCGGGCTCTGACCGCTCGTCACCTGTGCTTGGGGTGACACTCTTCCCCGGCACTGTTGATGCGCTTCCCAAAAGTGCTACCGATTTGCTCACACCCCGCGGGGTAGGGCATCTGCCGGCCTGATAACCCTTACGCGTCGACTGAGCTCTATAGACACATATAGACACATCGCGACGTCGTTTTCAGGAGTTATTGAATGCGCATTCAATTTTAGGCATGGCAATTGCTCTGTCATAACAAAGCCCCGTCTCACGCAAGAGAACGATGGCCATAACAAGAGCCTCCGCCTGAGGCCATCACCCGCTTTGTGTGAGGAGATACCGCGATGACGTCGTTCAACTCAGGGGCCCAACCCCAGAACCGTGCGCCTCAATCCATCGGCTTTTTGCTGCTGGACAATTTCACGCTGATTTCCCTGGCTTCCGCAGTAGAACCCCTGCGCATGGCCAACCAATTGTCCGGTCGCGAGCTGTATCGCTGGAGCACCCTCACCGTTGACGGCGGCCAGGTCTGGGCCAGTGACGGTCTGCAAATCACTCCTGACGCCTCCATGCACAAAGCCCCGGCCCTGGATACCGTGATTGTTTGCGGTGGCATCGGTATTCAACGCACCGTAACCCGTGAACACGTGTCTTGGCTGCAAAGCCAGGCCCGTCAGTCGCGCCGCCTTGGCGCCGTCTGCACCGGAAGCTGGGCCCTGGCGTGTGCCGGTCTACTGGATGGTTTCGATTGCAGCGTGCACTGGGAATGTCTGGCGTCGATGCAGGAAGCTTTCCCGCGTGTAGCCATGAGCACTCGTTTGTTCACCCTCGACCGTAACCGGTTCACCAGCTCCGGCGGCACCGCGCCACTGGACATGATGTTGCACCTGATCAGTCGCGACCACGGTCGTGAACTGTCGGCAGCGATTTCGGAAATGTTCGTCTACGAGCGCATTCGCAACGAACAGGATCACCAGCGCGTGCCGCTCAAGCACATGCTCGGCACCAATCAGCCGAAGTTGCAGGAAATTGTCGCGCTGATGGAAGCCAACCTTGAAGAGCCGATCGACCTCGATGAACTGGCGGTGTACGTCGCTGTTTCACGTCGTCAGCTGGAGCGGCTGTTCCAGAAATACCTGCACTGCTCACCGTCGCGCTACTACCTCAAGCTGCGGCTGATCCGCGCTCGGCAATTGCTCAAGCAAACGCCGATGTCGATCATCGAAGTGGCCTCGGTCTGCGGCTTCGTGTCGACCCCGCACTTCTCCAAGTGCTACCGCGAATACTTCGGCATTCCACCGCGTGACGAACGCGTCGGTTCCAACACCACCCAACAGGTGGCAATGATGCCGATCCCGCAGGCACTGGTGCTGGCACCGTTGTCCGGGCCGATGTCGGCGTTGAGTCAGGCGCGTAACGAATCGACTTTCGCTAGCGTAAGGCTCTAAACCGCAGCGCCTTCATCGCGAGCAGGCTCGCTCCCACAAGTACAGCGTAAATCTTGTGGGAGCGAGCCTGCTCGCGATTGGGTTTATCAGGCGCTACGGCTTTGCTGGTACAGCGCCAATGCCGGCAGCAGTTGCTTGTCGATCGCCTGGCGCACGGCGGGCAGAATCGTTGCGCTGCTGGTGTACATGTCCTTGACCATTTTGCGCAGCTCATAGGCTCGCATGTCATCCAGGCCACGTACCGCGCATTCACAGGCCTGCTCTGCAGTGGCCCCCATCGGGACTTCAAATCCGCGTGCCTTGAGCTGGCCCAACAGGTCTTCCTGGTCAATCAAATCAGCGTGCATCATGACGCAATCCTTCTTCAGGGAACGGTGTCGTGGTTCGATTCTGGTAGGGGTGATGGGGCGGGGCAAGGACGATTTGTCGCAATGGCCGCAATACCTATGAACAGGTCGTTTTCGACTAACTTGCGTGAGTGGGGAGTCGGCACACTGGACTCAGCTGGCTTCACGAAGGTTTGGTCACCCTCGCGCAACAGCTCCTCAACAGTAACTTCTGCCTCGATCCTGTCACGGCTTGATCGGGGCTTTTTTTTGTCTGTGAATCAGTTCGTTATGGGTGTCCGGTCTACCGCCATCGTCGGAACGATGACGCGGTCTAACGTTGCAACACCAAAATGCGCGACAACAATTCATCGCGATCGATGTAGCAGCCCTGGAAATGCCGGGCGCCGCTGGTGGGGTCGAAAGCGTTACGGGCGTGTAGGGTTCGGCGGTTGTCGAAGCACCACATTTCACCAGGATTGAGTCGGGTGATAAGCCTGAAACGCGCTTCGCGGGTCATGGCGATAAACCGTCGATAGGCCCGGTACAACCTGGGCATCTGCTCGACCGATGCATCGAACGGCCCCCGCAGGAAATTCGCCATGCGGATTTCCGACACGTGCCCCAGCGTATCGAGGGCGATGATCGGTGCCAGGCAGCGGTAGTCGCTGTGGCGGTCCTTGTTGCGAAACTCCACGGGGATTTCGCACAGCGCCCGGAAGGCCTCGGGGTCTTCCTGACGCAAGGCGTCGGCAATGGCAAACCCGTCGACAAAAATGCTCTCGCCACCGTCCGCGTCATTGACCAGGCAATGCAGGAATTGCAGCCCCGGTTGCAACTCGCGCGTCGGCAGGTCGCTGTGCAGCGGCAGGTTGAATGCGGTGTAAGCGTTGCTGTCGGCGTCAGCCTTGGATTGCACGTTGAACAGCACACCGAAATTGCTCTCGCGGATAAACGAAATCCGCTTGGCGATGTGCGTCAGCGAGCCGGGTTCGGTGGGGACGCCGCGTACTTGGGTCAGGCCGATATCGCGCAGTGCCAGAAGCCATTGCAGCAGCGCCTTGGGATCGTCCATTACCGCCTGGTACTCGAACACCGGCAGCTTCAGTTGGCTGTTCCACAGCTGGCTTTTCGGTTTACCGGCGCTGCGCTCGGCCCGGGATTCATCGTCATAGGCGTGAGCACGCAACCAGCCGGGATCGAAGCGGCTGGTATGGCCGTCCAGCCAGTCGATAGACAGGCAGCCCTCGGCATCCACTTGGGTCGCGGCGGGGCGCAGATCTTCAGCGACATCGACGATTTCCAGCACCTGCTCGCGGGTCACGGCATACACGCAAACCGGGCACGGACAGTTGTCGCGCAACCATTGATGATGAAAGGGGCTGACCCGGCCATCGGCCCAGGTCACCCGCACGTGATCCGCCAGGGTTTGCACGGCGGTCAATGCACTGATCAAAGGGTAACTGCGGAAGTCGGCAACAGCGGCGGCAGTGTTCATGCGAGCTCCTTGTTTTGGTTGTTATTTTTCAGGCGGTAGGGCGATCACACGGCCAATATAGGCAGGGGTGGGCAGGTCCGATTGCGATGCGGTCATGGCCAGCAGTTTGTTCAGTACCGGCTCGCTGAACGGTGCCGAGCGCGGCCCCGCGAGGTCGACGTGCAGCAGCATTTGTTCGTTGCCCGCCAGTTCCTGCTCTTCGCCGACCAGATGCAGGCTGTGATAAAGGTGCAGGCGTTTACGGTCGTGACCGATGATCCGGGTGTGCACCTCGACCTCGGCGCCGAGCTTCACTTCGTGCAGGTAATTGAGGTGCAGTTCGAGGGTGAACAGCGAGTTGCCGCTGGCTTCGCGGTTGTTGCTGTCCATGCCCAGTTGATCCATCAGCGCATCGGTGGCGTAGCTGAAGATCAGCAGGTAAAACGCATCGCGCAGATGGCCGTTGTAGTCGACCCAGTCGGGGGCGATGGTGGTTGTGTAGGTGGTGAGGGTTGGCATTGTTCAGGTTCCGACGTTGGTGGTGACTGGACTGACGCTATCGCGAGCAGGCTCGCTCCCACAGGGGTTACGCTGTCCTTGTGGGAGCGAGCCTGCTCGCGATGGGGGCGGACCTGCTGGCGGGTTATTCGCTGAAGGTCATGCCATGTTTGGCCTTGGTGGTCTTCACCGCTTCCAGCACCGCCAGCAGGCAATCATCACGATAGCGCTCCAGCGCCGAAATGCTGTGTTTGCCCAGTTGATCGCTGGTGCCGTCGACCACGTCGTCGATCAGTTTGTCGGTCAGTTCCGGTGCGGGCAGGTAAGTCCACGGCAGTTGCAGCGCCGGACCGAATTGCGCCATGAAGTGCCGCATACCGGCATCGCCGCCAGCCAGGGTGTAGGTCAGGAATGTGCCCATGAACGACCAGCGCAGCCCGGCGCCAAACCGGATCGCATCATCGATTTCGCCGGTGGTTGCCACGCCGTCGTTGACCAGGTGCAGTGCCTCGCGCCACAGCGCTTCGAGCAGACGGTCAGCGATAAAGCCTGGTACTTCCTTGCGCACATGCAGCGGGCGCATGCCCAGCGATTCGTACACCTTCATGGCTGCCTGCACCGCTTCCGGTGCCGTGTTCTTGCCGCCGACCACTTCCACCAATGGCAACAGGTAAACCGGGTTGAACGGATGGCCGACCACGCAACGTTCCGGGTGGGTCGAGCCCTCGTAGAACTCGCTCGGCAACAGCCCTGAAGTGCTGGAACCGATCAGTGCATTGGGCTTGGCCGCCGCACTGATTTTGCTGTGCAGTTCGAGCTTCAGTTCAAGGCGTTCCGGTGCGCTTTCCTGGATGAAGTCGGCATCGCGTACGCATTCTTCGATGGTTGCGACAAAACGCAGGCGATCCTGTGATGCACCGGGTGCCAGGCCTTGTTTCTCCAGCGCGCCCCAGGCATTGGCGACACGTTTGCGCAGCGCGGCTTCGGCGCCCGGCGCCGGGTCCCAGGCCACCACGTCCAGGCCATGGGCGAGGGCGCGGGATACCCAACCGCTGCCGATGACACCACTGCCCAGCGCGGCGAATGTTTTGATCTCAGTGATAAAGCTCATGGTGAATTCCTGAAAAATTTGGTGATCCTGTGTGGGAGCGAGCCTGCTCGCGATGGCGGTATTCCTGCCGCAGATATGCGTTGGATGTACTGACGCCATCGCGAGCAGGCTCGCTCCCACAGGGGGAAATAGGTGTGGTGTGGTTTAACCGCGCTTGGTCAGGCCCATCTTCGCCCGGCCTTCGGCTGGGGTCAGAACGCGGGCGCCGAGGCGGCTGAGGATTTCGCTGGCACGTTCGACCAGTTGGCCGTTGGTCGCCAGTACGCCGCGATCCAGCCAGATGTTGTCTTCCAGCCCGACCCGCACGTTGCCGCCCAGCAGCACCGCTTGAGCCGCCATCGGCATTTGCATGCGACCGATGCCGAACCCGGCCCAGACCGCATTGGCCGGCAGATTGTCGACCATGGCTTTCATGGTGGTGGTGTCAGCCGGAGCGCCCCATGGGATGCCCAGGCACAGCTGGAACAGCGGGTCGTCGAGCAGGCCTTCCTTGATCAACTGTTTGGCAAACCACAGGTGACCGGTGTCGAAGATTTCCAGCTCGGCCTTCACGCCCAGCTCTTGAATGCGTTTGGCGCCAGCGCGCAGCTGAGCCGGGGTGGAGACGTAAATGGTGTCACCGTCGCCGAAGTTCAGGGTGCCGCAGTCGAGTGTGCAGATTTCCGGCAGCAGCTCTTCGACGTGGGCCAGACGGGTCAGTGGGCCGACCAGGTCGGTGTTCGGGCCGAACTCCATCGGGTTCTCGCCAGCGCCGATTTCCAGGTCGCCGCCCATGCCAGCCGTCAGGTTGACGATGATGTCGACGTCCGCTTCGCGGATGCGCTCCATCACCTCACGGTACAGCGCCACATCGCGACTGAACTTGCCGGTTTCAGGGTTGCGCACATGGCAGTGGACCACGGTGGCCCCGGCCTTGGCGGCTTCCACGGCAGCGGCCGCGATTTGTTTCGGGGTGACCGGCACGTGTGGGCTCTTGGCGGTCGTGTCGCCAGCACCGGTGAGTGCGCAGGTGATGATGACGTCGTGGTTCATGGTGCGGTTTCCTTCAGACTTGATTTTTGGGCGTAGCGGGCCCGCTCGCAGCCGAAACCGGCTGCGAAGAGGGGATTCATTTCGGGTTTATTTACTGCTCAGTTGCAGGTTCTCGGCAGCCGGTTTGCCGTCGAACGTGGTCACGCCTTCAAGCCAACGCTGCTTGTCTTGCGGGTGATCCTTGAGCCATTGCTTGGCCGATTCGAACGCGTCCTTGTGATCGAGCAGCGGTTGCATCATCCGGCTCTCGTCTTCGGCGGTGAAAGTCAGGTTGCTCAGCAAGCGGCTGACGTTCGGGCACTGGCTGGCGTAGTTCGGGGCGGTCACGGTCCAGACGGTGGCCGAGCCTTCGTTCGGGCCCAGGGCGTCCTGGCTGCCGGTGAGGTAGGTCATTTTCACGTTGACGTTCATCGGGTGCGGCGCCCAGCCAAAGAACACCACGGCTTCGTTGCGGCGTACGGCGCGATCGACTGCCGCGAGCATGCCGGCCTCACTGGATTCGACCAGCTGGAATTTGCCCAGGCCGAACTGGTTCTTGGCGATCATTTCCTTGATCTGGGTGTTGGCGCCCGAACCCGGCTCGATGCCGTAGATCTTGCCGCCCAGTTCTTTTTCGAACTTGGCGATATCGGCGAAGGTTTTCAGGCCCTTGTCGGCGAGGTAGGTCGGCACGGCCAGGGTGGCACGGGCATCCTTGAGGCTCGGTTCGCTCAGGACGGTCACCTGCTTGCCGGCGACAAACGGGGTGATGGTCTGGGTCATCAGCGGATTCCAGTAGCCGAGGAACATGTCCAGGCGCTGGTCGCGGATGCCGGCAAAGATGATTTGCTGGGAAGCACTGGTTTGTTTGGTCTTGTAGCCGAGGCCATCGAGCAGGACCTGGGTCATGGCGCTGGTGGCGATCACGTCGGTCCAGTTCACCACGCCCATGCGCACGTTCTGGCAGGCGGCGGGGTCGGCAGCCATCGCGCCGGAACTCAAGAAAGCGGTACCACTGAGTGCGAGAACGCAGCTGCTGATCAGTCGTTTCATGGTGGGATCCTCGGCAGGTCGTTATTGTGGGTTCCGGCATCTGTCGTGCCGGTGATGTCAAGTTACGCAGCTGAACCCGGCAGAAAACGCACAGCGGCGACCAGCTCTTGCACTGCAGCGACCTGTGCTCTTGTCTGTCGCTTGCAAGTGGCGTATCAACGTCCACACGCTGCCCGCCATCCGAGTGCGCTCCATGTCCCAGGATTTCTACTTTTTGTTGATGCCGGGTTTCTCGGCCATCGGTTTCATCTCGGCGATCGAACCGCTGCGGGTGGCTAACCGCTTTCGTGGCGAGTTGTACCGCTGGCATGTGCTGAGCGCCGACGGCGGTCCGGTATTGGCCAGCAACGGCATGTCGCTCAACGCCGATGCGGCGCTGGAACCACTGAAAAAGGGCGCGACCTTGTTGGTGGTCGCGGGGTTCGAGCCGTTGAAGTTCGTCAACCCGACACTGGAGCACTGGCTGCGTCGCCTCGATCACGACGGCGTGACCCTCGGCGGCATCGACACCGGCAGTTTTGTCCTCGCCGAAGCGGGGCTGCTCGACGGCCATCGCGTGACCCTGCACTGGGAAGCCATCGACGCTTTCAAGGAGTCTTATCCACAGCTCAGCGTGACCCAGGAGCTGTTCGAAATCGACCGGCGCCGCATCACTTCGGCGGGTGGCACAGCCTCTATCGACCTGATGCTTGACCTGATCGCCCAGGCTCACGGCCCCGAGTTGGCGATCCAGGTCAGCGAGCAGTTCGTGCTCGGGCGCATCCGCCCGCGCAAAGACCACCAACGCATGCAGATCGCCACGCGCTATGGCATCAGCAACAAGAAACTGGTGCACGTCATTGGCGAGATGGAACAACACAGCGAACCGCCGCTCAGCACGCTGGAACTGGCGGACTCGATCAAGGTGACGCGACGTCAGCTTGAGCGGCTGTTCCGCTTGCACCTCAACGACACGCCGAGCAATTTCTACCTGGGGCTAAGACTGGAAAAAGCCCGGCAGCTGCTGCGCCAGACCGACATGAGCGTGCTGGAAGTGAGCATCGCCTGCGGGTTTGAATCGCCGTCGTATTTCACCCGCAGTTATCGGACCCGGTTTGCCCGCTGCCCACGCGAGGATCGACGGCGGTTGGGGGATGGTCGGGAGGTGGTTTGACAGGCATTTACAGTGATTTATACTCGTGGCTATAAATTATAGTTATTTAAATAATTGAGTATAAAGCCATGTCGAAAAACACCGGTTTTGTATTTCGTCGCCCCAGCCTGGCTCAAAATATTGCCGATGGTTTGATGGGGGTCGGAATCCAGGATTACACCTCTGGCCTGTTCCTGGCCGCGCCACGGCGTACAGGGAAAAGCACCTTTCTGCGCGAAGACCTGATACCGGAATGTGAATCACGAGGTTGGTTGACGGTCTACGTTGATCTCTGGGCTAACAGGGAAAAAGATCCTGCTGACCTGATCGCCACCGCAATTGCAGGGGCATTGGTGCCGTATGAGAAGGGCATTCGAAAACTGGCCAAGTCGATGGGCGTCGAGAAACTCAGTTTTCTGCGTACGCTGTCCTGGGATTTCAGCAAGCCACAATTGCCCGAAGGTGCGACGCTGACTCAAGCCCTGGAACTGCTGCACAACGCTGCTGGCAAGACTGTTGTGCTGGTGATCGACGAAGCACAGCATGCGTTGAGCACTGACGCGGGGGTCAACGCCATGTTCGGGCTCAAGGCCGCTCGGGATCAGCTGAATCAAGGGCGTGAAGGAGATTCCAGTGGTTTGCGCCTGGTGTTCACCGGCTCCAATCGCGACAAACTGGCTCACCTCGTACTGAGCCGAAACCAGCCTTTCTACGGTTCCAGCATTACTCCGTTCCCTCTATTGAGCAAAGCGTTCACCCAAGCCTACACCGTTCATTTGAATGCCCATTTGGCGCAAACCAACCAGTTTGTCGCTGAAGACATCGACGAGGCTTTCGAATTAGTGGGGCGCCGTCCTGAAATGCTCCGGACCATTATTGGTGAGGTAGCCCTGGAGCTGGGCGAAGCAAGCAATCTGAGCCAATTGCTACGCAGCAGCGCCGAATTGTTGCGCGCCGGCGTGTGGACTGAGTTTGAAAGCGCCTGGAACGCCCTGACCGTTGCACAGCGTGCAGTATTGCAAGTCATGGTCGAGCGTTCGCAGAGCAACGAACCTTTTGCACCCTTCACCGACGCGACGTTGGTTGCGGTGGCAAAAGCACTGGAAGCGATGGGCAGTGAGGTGGTGCCGGGCACACAGACCATCCAGGCGTGCATCGATGCCTTGCGTGAAAAGGAACTGGTCTGGAAATCGAATCGCGGCGCTTATGCGCTTGAGGACAAGTCGTTTGCCGACTGGCTCAAGCACTATCGCGCCCAGAAGGCTCAGTAAGCCTACTTCTTCATCAACCCGGAGCACGCCGCCTTGTACGCCTCATGCTGATACTTGTTCAGCGTCGCCGGCAGTGCAAAGTCGAATTTCTTGTTCTGTGCATTGATGGTCTGCGGTGACAGCAGCGTCACGTCGCAGTTCTCCAGCAACTGGAAAACCCCTTCGATCTTGAAGGTGGTCGGGCCGCCGGCGAATTCGCCTTTTTTGCTGCGCTTCTTGATTGCGATGCGCTCGATGCCGTTGTCACGAACAAAGGTGCCGACCTGCGCGGCGAAAGCTTTGACGTTGGCGGCTTCATCATCGTCGTCGAGGGCGATTTTCTTGGTGTTCAGGGCGACGTGAGTCAGCACCTGATTGTCGAGGGAGGCGACGGCGAAGATCGCCTCGCTGCCTTTGATTTCGATGCCGCAGAATTTCATGAACACGCCTTGAGATGGTGGTGCTGTTGCAGGGCAGTAGAGCTGCGTTTATTGTTGGCCGATCGACTCCAGGAACTCCGACCGTTCGTCGCTCTTGCTCGCCAGGCAATCGTTCAGGTCCATGGTGTAGGTCTTGCTACCCACCGCTGCGGGGAACGCTGCAATCGCGCAATCGGCATCCCGCGATTTCATCCAGAGCTGCTCGGCGGTCTGGAGTTTGCCGGTGATGTCTGCCAACTGCGCCTTGTTGTTCGCATATTGGGTTTTCATCCGATCCAGTAAGCCCTGGAAATTGTCCTTGAGCAGTTGTTCGGCGGTGTTTTTGCTATAGGTCGAGCATTCCAGGGTCTGGACGTCGTTTTCGACCGCATCGCACGGGTTTGTGTCGGCTTCTTCTGCCGCCTGTACGCCGGTCGCTATCAGTGCCAAAGCCAGGAAGATCGATTTCATTGCGTAGCCGCCCCTTGTTCCAGTGATGCATCCAGTGATGCGGCGAATTCTGGCCCAAGTATTCGGGAAAGAACAGGAGGGCAAAGGGCCTGCGGTGAGACCCTTTGTCGCGTATTGACGCTTTCGGCAATTCCCCTGTCGTTTTTGCACCCGGCTGCCCCGTCCCTCAAGCATATGCTGACCCCAAAGCGCCGGCAGACGATTCGGCGCATGAATCGCTAATAGGGGACTGCCTGATGAGCCCAGCCGAACTGCACGCCGACAGCATCGTTATCGACGGGCTGATTATTGCCAAGTGGAATCGCGAGCTGTTTGAAGACATGCGCAAAGGCGGCTTGACCGCGGCCAACTGCACCGTTTCGGTGTGGGAGGGCTTTCAGGCCACCGTCAACAACATCGCCGCCAGCCAGAAGCTGATCCGTGAGAACAGCGACCTGGTGATTCCGGTGCGCACCACCGCCGACATCCGCAAAGCCAAGGAGCAGGGCAAGACCGGCATCCTGTTCGGCTTCCAGAACGCTCACGCCTTCGAAGACCAGATCGGCTATGTCGAGGTCTTCAAGCAGCTGGGCGTCGGTATTGTGCAGATGTGCTACAACACCCAGAACCTGGTCGGTACCGGTTGCTACGAGCGCGATGGCGGCCTGTCGGGTTTCGGTCGTGAAATCGTTGCCGAGATGAACCGCGTCGGCGTCATGTGCGACCTGTCCCACGTCGGCTCGAAGACTTCCGAAGAAGTCATCCTCGAATCCAAGAAGCCGGTGTGCTACTCCCATTGCCTGCCGTCGGGTCTGAAAGTGCACCCGCGCAACAAGTCCGATGAAGAACTGAAGTTCATCGCCGATCACGGCGGTTTTGTCGGCGTGACCATGTTCGCGCCGTTCCTGGCCAAGGGCATCGATTCGACCATCGACGATTACGCCGAAGCCATCGAGTACACCATGAACATCGTCGGCGAAGACGCCATCGGCATCGGCACCGACTTCACTCAGGGTCATGGCCAGGACTTCTTCGAATACCTGACCCATGACAAGGGCTATGCCCGCCGTCTGACCAGCTTCGGCAAGATCATCAACCCACTGGGCATCCGCACCGTGGGCGAGTTCCCGAACCTGACCGAGACGCTGCTCAAGCGCGGCCATTCCGAGCGCGTCGTGCGCAAGATCATGGGCGAAAACTGGGTGAACGTCCTGAAAGACGTTTGGGGTGAATAACACCATTTCCAACTAACTGTCCCTGTAGCAGCTGCCGAGGTACGAGGCTGCGTTGGGCTGCGAAGCGGCCCCCCGAGGGCGGTCCTGCGGACCGCAACGCAGCCTCGTGCCTCGGCAGCTGCTACGTACCGCCTCAACACAACGAATTCTGGAGTTTTACGCATGGCCAAGATCGCCCCACAACTGCCAATCGAAGTCGACAGCGAAACCGGTGTCTGGACCTCTGACGCCCTGCCGATGCTGTATGTGCCGCGTCACTTCTTCGTCAACAACCACATGGGCATCGAGGAAGTGCTGGGCGCTGACGCCTATGCCGAGATCCTCTACAAGGCTGGCTACAAGTCCGCCTGGCACTGGTGTGAAAAAGAAGCTGAATGCCACGGCCTGGAAGGCGTTGCGGTGTTCGAGCACTACATGAAGCGCCTGTCGCAACGTGGCTGGGGCCTGTTCAAGATCCAGGACATCGACCTCGACAAAGGCACTGCCAGCGTCAAGCTCGAGCACTCGGCGTTCGTCTACGTCTACGGCAAGGTCGGACGCAAGGTCGACTACATGTTCACTGGCTGGTTTGCCGGTGCCATGGACCAGATCCTGCAAGCGCGCGGCAGCAAGATTCGCACCGTCGCCGAACAGGTTTACGGTGGCTCCGAAGAAGGCCACGACGACGGCTTGTTCACCGTCAAGCCGTTGTAAGTCGAGGATCCTGCCATGGCTTTCGAAGCAATGTTCCAGCCGATTCAAATCGGTAAACTGACCATCCGCAACCGCGTGCTCAGCACCGCGCACGCCGAGGTTTACGCCACCGACGGCGGCATGACCACCGATCGGTACGTGAAGTACTACGAAGAGAAAGCCAAGGGCGGGATCGGCCTGGCGATTTGCGGCGGTTCTTCCAGCGTGGCCATCGACAGCCCGCAAGGCTGGTGGAAGTCGGTCAACCTGGCCGACGACCGGATTATTCCGCACTTCCAGAATCTGGCTGATGCCATGCACAAGCATGGCGCCAAGATCATGATCCAGATTACCCACATGGGCCGTCGTTCGCGTTGGGACGGCGAGCATTGGCCGACCCTGCTGTCGCCGTCGGGCATCCGTGAACCGGTGCACCGCGCGACCTGCAAAACCATCGAGCCGGAAGAAATCTGGCGGGTGATCGGCAACTACGCCAGTGCTGCTGCGCGTGCCAAGGCCGGTGGCCTGGACGGCGTTGAACTGTCGGCGGTGCACCAGCACATGATCGACCAGTTCTGGAGCCCGCGTGTCAACAAACGTACCGACGAATGGGGCGGCAGCTTCGAAAACCGCATGCGTTTCGGCCTGGAAGTGATCAAGGCTGTGCGCAAGGAAGTCGGTCCGGACTTCTGCGTCGGCATCCGTATCTGCGGTGACGAATTCCACCCTGATGGCCTGAGCCATGAGGACATGAAGCAGATCGCCAAGTACTACGACGACACTGGCATGATCGACTTCATCGGCGTCGTGGGCTCGGGGTGCGATACCCACAACACCCTGGCCAACGTTATCCCCAACATGAGTTATCCACCGGAGCCGTTCCTGCACTTGGCGGCCGGTATCAAGGAAGTGGTCAAGGCCCCGGTGCTGCACGCGCAGAACATCAAGGACCCGAACCAGGCCACACGTATTCTGGAAGGCGGTTACGTCGACATGGTCGGCATGACCCGTGCGCACATCGCCGACCCGCACCTGATCGCCAAGATCAAGATGGGCCAGATCGACCAGATCAAACAATGCGTGGGTGCCAACTACTGCATCGACCGTCAGTACCAGGGTCTGGACGTGTTGTGCATCCAGAACGCCGCGACCTCCCGTGAATACATGGGCGTGCCGCACATCATCGAGAAATCGACCGGTGTGAAACGTAAAGTCGTGGTGGTCGGTGCCGGCCCTGCGGGGATGGAAGCGGCGCGTGTAGCCGCCGAACGTGGCCACGACGTGACCCTGTTCGAGAAGAAAGAATTCATCGGCGGACAGATCACTACCGCCTCGAAAGCCCCGCAACGGGACCAGATCGCCGGCATCACCCGTTGGTTCCAGCTGGAACTGGCGCGTTTGAAAGTCGACCTGCGCCTGGGTGTAGCTGCCGACGCGGCGACCATTCTCGACCTGCGTCCGGACATCGTGGTGCTCGCCGTTGGCGGTCATCCGTTCCTTGAGCAGAACGAACACTGGGGCGCGGCTGAAGGCCTGGTGGTCAGCAGTTGGGACGTGCTCGACGGCAAGGTTGCACCGGGCAAGAACGTGCTGGTCTACGACACCATCTGCGAGTTCACCGGGATGTCGGTTGCCGACTACCTCGCGGACAAGGGCAGCCAGGTCGAGATCGTCACCGACGACATCAAGCCGGGCGTGGCCATCGGCGGTACGTCGTTCCCGACGTACTACCGCAGCATGTACCCGAAAGAAGTGATCATGACCGGCGACATGATGCTCGATAAGGTCTACCGCGAAGGCGACAAGCTGGTGGCGGTGCTGGAAAACGAATACACCGGCGCCAAAGAGGAGCGGGTGGTTGACCAGGTCGTGGTCGAGAACGGCGTGCGGCCGGACGAAGAAATCTACTACGCGCTGAAGGAAGGTTCGCGCAACAAAGGCCAGATGGACATCGAAGCCTTGTTCGCGATCAAGCCTCAGCCATCGTTGAGCCAGGCGGGTGACGGCTATTTGCTGTTCCGCATCGGTGACTGCGTGGCCCAGCGCAACACGCACGCGGCGATCTACGACGCGTTGCGGTTGTGCAAGGATTTCTAACGGATTTACCACCATCACCTGTGGCGAGGGAGCTTGCTCCCGCTGGGCTGCGAAGCAGCCCCAAAACCTGCAGTCGAGGTGTATCAGGTGTACACCTGAGACTGTTTTGGGAGCGCTTCGCACTCCAGCGGGAGCAAGCTCCCTCGCCACAAGTAGGTGCGTCGCTCTCATCGGCACGCACATGACCCCGAGGTCTTTGGGAGCTCCACCATGCTAAACACCCTTCTTCCCATCCTGCTGTTTGCTGCCCTGGGCCTGGCTGTCCTGGGCGCGTTGCGGCGGGTGGCCATGTGGCGCCGGGGCCGTGCGTCCAAGGTCGATCTGATCGGCGGTCTGCTGGCCATGCCCAAACGCTACATGGTCGATCTGCACCACGTGGTGGCGCGGGACAAATACATCGCCAACACCCACGTCGCCACGGCGGGTGGTGCGGTAGCGTCCATCGTGCTGGCGATCCTGGTTCACGGTTTTGGCCTGCATAACCGTTTCCTCGGTTATGCACTGTTGTTGATGACGGCAGTGATGTTCGTCGGGGCGATCTTTGTTTACCTGCGTCGGCGCAACCCGCCGGCGCGTTTATCCAAAGGTCCGTGGATGCGCCTGCCGAAAAGCTTGCTGGCGTTCTCGGCGTCGTTCTTCCTGGTGACCCTGCCGGTGGCGGGCATCCTTCCGGAAAACTTCGGCGGTTGGCTGCTGGCGGCGATCCTCGGTGTCGGCGTGCTGTGGGGCGTGTCCGAGTTGTTCTTCGGCATGACCTGGGGCGGGCCGATGAAGCACGCCTTCGCCGGTGCCTTGCACCTGGCCTGGCACCGTCGCGCCGAACGTTTTGGTGGTGGTCGTTCTACAGGTCTTAAACCGCTTGACCTGAACGATCCGCAAGCCCCCTTGGGCGTGGAAAAGCCCAAGGATTTTACCTGGAACCAACTGCTCGGCTTCGACGCCTGCGTGCAGTGCGGTAAATGCGAAGCGGCGTGCCCGGCGTTTGCCGCTGGCCAGCCGCTGAACCCGAAAAAACTGATTCAGGACATGGTCGTCGGCCTGGCCGGCGGTACCGATGCCAAGTTCGCTGGCAGTCCTTATCCAGGTAAAGCTATCGGTGAACACGCGGGTAATCCGCATCAACCGATCGTCAACGGTCTGGTGGATGCTGAAACCCTGTGGTCTTGCACCACTTGCCGTGCCTGCGTTGAAGAATGCCCGATGATGATCGAGCACGTTGACGCCATCGTCGACATGCGTCGCCATCTGACCCTGGAAAAAGGCGCGACCCCGAACAAGGGCGCCGAAGTCCTGGAAAACCTGATTGCCACCGACAACCCGGGCGGTTTCGCGCCGGGTGGACGGATGAACTGGGCGGCGGATCTGAACCTGACACTGCTCAGCGAGAAGAAATCCACCGACGTGCTGTTCTGGGTTGGCGACGGTGCATTCGATATGCGCAACCAGCGCACCTTGCGTGCCTTCGTCAAAGTGCTGAAAGCCGCGAAAGTCGACTTTGCCGTGCTCGGTCTTGAAGAGCGTGACAGTGGCGACGTGGCTCGCCGTCTGGGCGACGAAGCGACCTTCCAGCTGTTGGCCAAACGCAACATCCAGACCCTGGCCAAATACAGCTTCAACCGCATCGTTACCTGCGATCCGCACAGCTTCCACGTGCTGAAGAACGAATACGGCGCCTTCGATGGCAACTACCTGGTGCAGCACCACAGCACCTATATGGCGGAAATCATCGACGCTGGCGCGCTCAATCTGGGTCAGCACAAAGGCGACAGCGTGACCTATCACGACCCGTGCTACCTCGGTCGCTACAACGGCGAATACGAGGCGCCGCGCCAGGTACTGCGTGCGCTGGGGATCGAGGTCAAGGAAATGCAACGTTCCGGTTTCCGCTCGCGCTGCTGCGGCGGTGGCGGCGGTGCGCCGATCACTGACATCCCGGGCAAGCAACGGATCCCCGACATGCGCATGGACGACATTCGCGAAACCGGTGCTGAACTGGTGGCCGTGGGTTGCCCACAGTGCACCGCGATGCTCGAAGGCGTGGTCGAACCACGGCCGCTGATCAAGGACATTGCCGAACTGGTGGCCGACGCGCTGCTCGAAGACGCGGCGCCCAGCAAGTCACCGGCACCGACTAAACGTCAACCCGCGGAGGCCCACTGATGAGCGACATTATCCGCCGCGATCCGCGCGCTGAATGGATCGCCCGCAACCGTCTGCATCCGCTGCATGCCGCCATGCAACCGGTGGAACACAGTTGGATGGGCCCCAACGGGATCATTCGCAAGAATCCTCACGGCATTGGTTTCATCGGCCCCAATGGCATCAAGCGGATTGACCGCAGTGGTGCACAGCAGGGCGGGGCGACCAAGCGTACGGCCGCCGTTGAAGTGCAATTGCCGCTGCATCAGGTGGCGACACCTGCGTTCTACATCAGCGTGGTGCCGGACATGGTTGGCGGCCGTTTGAGCAGCCACGACCGTGACCTGCTGGGCCTGGCCCATCAACTGGCCGGCAAGGACGGTGCGGTGCTGGCGGTGGTCTTTGGCGAACACAAGGAAAGCGCTTTCGCCACCGCGGGCGTCGACCGCCTGTTGGTGCTCGATGGCGAAGAATTCGAGGGTTATGCACCGGAACAGCGGGTGCAGGGCCTGCGGGCTGTGGATAACCAGTTCAGCCCTCGTCACTGGTTGCTGCCGGACAGCCGCACCGGTGGCGGTGAGCTGGGTCGGCGCTTTGCCGCGGCACTCGGCGAGCGCCCGGCCACGCGGGTCTGGCAGGTCAAGGATCAGGAGTGCATCGGCCGCGCCGGTGCCGGTCTGCAAGACTTGGCGCGCCCTGTTGCACGGTTGATTCTGGCGGCGGTGGAATGTGCCGAGCCGGTCAGCGAAACCCGTCACGAAGCGTTGCCGGTGGAGTTATCCACAACGGTTGCGCGCAGCCTGTCGCGGATCGAGGACCTGGGCGCGGTAGCGGTCGACCCGGCAGCGATTCCCATGGCCGAAGCCGAGTTCATTTTCTCGGGCGGCAACGGGGTCAAGGACTGGGGACTTTTCCACAGGACCGCAGCAGCCCTCGGCGCGACCGAAGGCGCATCGCGGGTGGCGGTGGACGATGGTTTCATGGCCCGCGACCGTCAGGTCGGCGCCAGCGGCACCTGGGTCACGGCGCGGGTCTACGTGGCGGTGGGGATTTCCGGGGCGATCCAGCACCTGCAAGGCATCGGTGCCTGCGACAAGGTGGTGGCGATCAACCTCGATCCTGGCTGCGACATGATCAAACGTGCCGACCTGTCGGTGATAGGTGAAAGCGCAGAAATTCTTCAGGCCTTGATCGCGGCGGTAGAGGCTTACCGCAACGACGCCAAGCGCGATGCGGCTTAAGAGAAGGAAAGGGTTATGAGTACTCATGTAATCAGCCTGGTGTCGATCGGCGCCCACCCGACCTCGGGCCGGCCACGCCGCGCCGAGCAGGATGCGCGGGCGGTTGAACTCGGTCTGCAGTTGGCTGGGGATAACCTGCAAGTGCTGCACGCCGGTGATGTCGAGGAACCTGCGCTGCGGGCTTACCTGGGCATGGGCCTGGAACAACTGCTCGTGCTCGAACAGCCCCAAGGCGCCGATGCGCTGCCAGCGTTGAGCGCTTATTTGCGCGATGCCGGGGCGCAGGTCGTGCTGACCGGCAGTCAGGCGGAAACCGGTGAAGGCTCGGGCATGTTGCCGTTCCTGCTGGCGGAAAGCCTGGGTTGGCCGCTGGTGGTCGGACTGGCGCAGGTCGAGTCCATCGACGGCAATTCGGCCTTGGTGCTGCAAGCCTTGCCCCGTGGCCAGCGTCGACGCTTGAAAGTGCGCCTGCCGTTTCTTGCCACGGTGGATAACGCCGCGCCCAAGCCTCGGCAAAGCGCCTTCGGCCCGGCTCGACGCGGTGTGTTGCACGCCGAAGACGTTGAAATTATCAACGATGAATTGCTCGCGGTTGCAACGTTGCAGCCGGCCAAGCCACGGCCAAAACGCTTGAAAGTGATCAAGGCCAAGAGCGGCGCCGACCGGATGAAAGCCGCAACGGCCAAGGCCAGCGGCGGCGGTGGGCAAGTGCTCAAGGGGTTGAGTGCCGAGGCCGGGGCTGAGGCGATTCTCAAGTTGCTGATTGAAGAAGGCGTGGTTCGCTAACAGAAAATCAGCGCAGATCTAATGTGGGAGCGAGCCTGCTCGCGAATGGGGGCTAACACTCTGCATCGCAGTCGGCTGATCCAACGCTTTCGTCGGATCGCCGCCCGGAGCAGGCTCACTCCCACAAGGAGAAATAATGGCAGTTGAATTTCGTTCGGCCCAGCGCGCGGATGCGCGGGAGATTGCTCGCCTGTTTCAGATTTCATCGGAAGGCGCCGCGGATTACATCTGGAGCCAACTGGCGGAGCCCGGCCAGGACCTGCTGGATGTCGGTGCCAGTCGCTACGCCCGTGAAGATGTGGATTTCTCCTATCAGAACTGCCTGATCGCGCAGACGGAGGGGAAGGTCATTGGCATGCTGCACAGCTACGTGATGCGTCACGATCCGCTGGCCGCTCCCGTCACGGATCCGGTCCTGGCGCCGTATGCCAAGCTGGAAATCCCCGACACCCTCTACATATCGAGCCTGGCGCTGCATGAGGGCTGGCGCAATCAGGGCCTGGGCCAACAATTCCTCGCCTACGCTTACGACCGTGCCAACCAGTTGGGGCTCAATGGCTTGAGCCTGATCGACTACGCGGCGAACACCGGCGCCCGTCGGTTTTACGAGCGCCATGGCTTCCGTGTCGTCGATACCTGCCAGATCACACCCCACCCGATGATTCGGGTCACGGGTGAAGCCTATTTGATGTATCGGCCTTAAGGCATCAACCCAATCCCTGTGGGAGCGAGCCTGCTCCGGGCGGCGATCCGACGATGGAGGTCTGTCAGTCAACATCATCGTTGAATTTGATGGCCTCTTCGCGAGCAGGCTCGCTCCCACAGTTGTTATGAGCTTTTACCCACAATCCCTGTTAGCGCTTCTGTGGATAACATGTTCACCCCTCGCTGTACCCCATGCGTATCAAGCCCTGCAAGCCCTTGTACGAAAAACAACCAGCCTAACCTCGCGTTTTTTCGAGCTTTTTTCAGTGGATAAGGGCCTCGGTCGTTCACGACTTGCCCCCAATCTCTGTTGGCGCTTCTGTGGATAAGATGTTCGCTGTCCGCTGTAAGCCATACAGATCGTGGCTTTCAAGCTTCTGGTCAATAAATAACCAAATGCCGGTTTTTGCCCTCCGTTGACTGCTCAAACCCACGAAATATGCAGCCTGGACGTGGTTTTCCACAGCGCACTGAATAAAGTGCACAGTTGCCCCCAAAGTCTGTTGGCGCTTCTGTGGATAAGGTGTTTGCGATCCTCTGTGAGCCATGAAAGGCGTGGCTTACAGGGTTTTGATCAAAAAATAGGCAGTGGCTGTCGAAAACCGATCAATTGAATAAGTCACGGATTTTCTTCAGTTTCTGTGGAGAAAGTTTTCAGTCTTTCCACAGTTGTCCCCATTAGCTGTGGGTGGAGGTGTGGATAACTTGTTCGCGGAAGGCTGTACGCCACGTTCCATATAGGCTGGAACGCGATAGATCATATTTCGTACAGTTCTAAAGACCAGGAGAGTGTATTCGGGAGGGATGTGGCGAAGGGGGGACGCTATCGCGAGCAGGCTCGCTCCCACATTGAATAATGGTGTTCGCAGCTTTTGTGAACACCACCAATCCCCTGTAGGAGCGAGCCTGCTCGCGATGCTTTGGATCTTAACCGTGAACCGGCACGCCCTTGAGGTACGGTGCAGGTTCTGCGCCCAGGTTGCTCAGCAGACGCTCGCTGTACCAATCCACGAAGTTCACCACGCCGAACTCGTAAGTCTTGGAGTACGGGCCTGGCTGGTACGCCGTGGAGTTGATCCCGCGCTGGTTCTCTTCGGCCAGGCGACGGTCCTGGTCGTTAGTGGCGTCCCAGACCTGGCGCATGCGCTCCACGTCGTAGTCCACGCCTTCGACGGCGTCCTTGTGGACGATCCACTTGGTGGTGACCATGGTTTCCTGGGCGCTGATCGGCCACACGGTAAACACGATGATGTGGTCGCCCATGCAGTGGTTCCAGGAGTGCGGCAGGTGCAGGATGCGCATCGAGCCCAGGTCCGGGTTCTTGATGCGACCCATGAGTTTGGCGCAGCCCTGTTTGCCGTCCATGGTCATCGACACGGTGCCCTTGAGCAGCGGCATGCGCACGATGCGGTTACGCAGGCCGAAACTGGCGTGGGCGTAAGGGATCTTTTCGGCTTCCCAGGCGGCGGCGGAGGCGGCGACGTGGTCCTTGAAGGCCTGGTCGGCGCGTGGGTCGGTCACGTCATCCCATTCCAGCAGGGTTTTCAGCAGTTCCGGGTGCGACGCGTTGCAGTGGTAGCACTCGCGGTTGTTTTCCAGCACCAGTTTCCAGTTGGCCTTTTCCATCAAGGTGGTTTGCACCGCCACCTTGGTGTTTTCCATGTCGTACGGTTCCATGTAATGGTTCAGTGTCGACAGGAAGTCATCAATGGCCGGCGGGTTTTCTGCCAGGCTGATGAAGATGTAGCCACCTGCGGTCTTCACGTTCACCGGTTTGAGGCCGTACTGCTTCATGTCGAAGTCGGCGCCCATTTCAGTGCCGGCGAACAGCAGGCGACCGTCGAGTTCGTAGGTCCACTGGTGGTAGTGGCAAACCAGCTTGGCGACCTTGCCTTTTTCGCTGGTGCACAGGCGCGAACCACGGTGACGGCAGACGTTATGGAACGCGTGGACCACGCCTTCGGCGCCGCGAATCACGATGATCGGGTTCTTGCCGACTTGCAGGGTCAGGTAGTTACCCTTGGTCGGGATTTCGCAGGTCATGCCGGCGATCAACCACTCTTTCTGGAAGATCTCCTGCATGTCGATATCGAACAACCGCTCATCAGAGTAGAACGGCTGTGGCAGCGAAAATGTACGCTCGCGCTCTTGCAGCATCTGCGCGGTGGCCTTGCGTGCGGGTTCCAGTGGATCGCCCAAGCTCAAGGTAGTGGTGACGTCCATCGTTTAAGTCCTCATGGCCATCTGTGTGGCCGGCGAATAGTGGCTAATCAGGGTTGCTACGCAAGGCAGAAAACAACGTTTATCTGTTGAGGCGAGTGTGGGGCCGGCGCAGGCTGGAACCTTATCCATGGGCGACATGGCCCAATCTGTTCCCGACGCTCAACCCCCGGTGGTTGTGGGCTGGTCGCGATAAGTACGTGAATGTCGTAGATAGGTAAGTGGCCACTGCACGCCTTGCGCAGAATCGGCAACATGAGGCCGACAGTCGGCCGTGGAGAACAGCATGTCCAATAGTTTCCTGAACCCAGTAACCACCCAGACCTGGGCCAATGGCCGGCACATTGTCCGTTGCGTCAAAGTCATCCAGGAAACCTGGGATGTGCGGACCTTCTGCTTCATGGCCGACCAGCCGATCATGTTCTTTTTCAAGCCCGGTCAGTTCGTCACCCTGGAGCTGGAGATCGAGGGCGTGCCGATCATGCGCTCGTACACCATTTCCAGTTCGCCGTCGGTGCCTTACAGCTTTTCGGTAACCATCAAGCGCGTACCGGGCGGCAAGGTTTCCAACTGGTTGCACGACACCCTGCACGAAGGCCAGGAGCTGGCGGTGCACGGGCCGGTCGGGCTGTTCAACGCCATCGACTTCCCGAACCCGAAAGTGCTGTACCTCAGTGGTGGTGTGGGAATCACCCCGGTCATGTCCATGGCCCGCTGGTTCTTCGACACTAACGGCAATGTCGACATGGCGTTCATCCACAGCGCCCGCTCGCCAAAAGACATCATCTACCACCGCGAGCTGGAACACATGGCGTCGCGGATCGAAAACTTCAGCCTGCACCTGATCTGCGAAAAACATGGTTTCGGTGAGCCATGGGCCGGGTATCGCGGTTACCTGAACCACAAGATGCTCGAACTGATGGTTCCGGACTTCCTTGAGCGTGAAGTGTTCTGCTGCGGCCCGACGCCGTACATGAATGCGGTCAAGCGCCTGCTGGAGAACGCCGGCTTCGATATGAAGCGCTACCATGAGGAGTCTTTCGGTGCCACGCCGCCGGAGGCTCGCGCCGACGCCCTTGAGCACGCCGAACAGGCGGCCGACGCGCCGGCAATTGACGCCGCCGACCTGCATGAGGTGGAATTCACTGCCTCCGGCAAAAGCATCCGTGTGGCGCCGGGTGAAACCGTCCACGCTGCCGCCTCCAAGCTTGGCCTGCTGATTCCGAAAGCCTGCGGGATGGGGATCTGCGGAACGTGCAAGGTGATGAAGCTGGGCGGGGAGGTCGAGATGGAGCACAACGGCGGGATCACCGAAGAAGACGAAGCCGAGGGTTACATCCTGTCGTGCTGCAGCGTGCCGAAAGGGGATGTGCGGATCGAGTACTAAGCCGTTACTCCGGGGGAAGGGACGCAGAGCGTTCCGGGCTGCACTCACGCAGAGCGTCACTAGTGTCGCTCTGCGTGGGAACGATCATCTTTCTGTGGCGAGGGAGCTTGCTCCCGCTGGGTTGCGGAGCAGCCCCAAATCCTGAGTATGCGGTCTGTCAGGTGCACCGTGTTTGCTGAATTTACGACGGCTTCGCCGCCGAGCGGGAGCAAGCTCCCTCGCCACAACGTTTCATTTCATTCTGGTGAGGGTATTACCCCGCCATCACTTCCCGAATATCCGCCGCCAATTCCCGAACGCGCTCTACCTCGGTATCCCACGAGCACATGAAGCGGGCGCCGCCTTTGCCGATGAAGGTGTAGAAACGCCAGCTCTTGGCAGTCAGTGCCGCGACGGCCGATTCCGAGAGTTGCAGGAACACGCCGTTGGCTTGCACCGGGAACATCAGTTCAACGCCCGGAATATCGCTCACCAGCTCGGCCAGCAACTGCGCGCAGTAGTTGGCGTGGCGGGCGTGTTTGAGCCAGGCGTCGTTTTCCAGCAGGCCGACCCACGGTGCCGAGAGGAAACGCATTTTCGACGCCAGTTGCCCGGCCTGTTTGCAGCGGTAGTCGAAGTCTTCAGCGAGCTTCTGGTTGAAGAACAGTATCGCCTCACCCACCGCCATGCCGTTTTTCGTCCCGCCGAAGCACAGCACGTCGACGCCGGCCTTCCAGGTCAGGTCAGCGGGCGAGCAATTGAGGAACGCGCAGGCGTTGGAGAACCGCGCGCCGTCCATGTGCAGGTTCAGGCCCAGTTCCTTGCAGGTGGCGCTGATGGCGCGGATTTCTTCCGGGGTGTAGATGCTGCCGACTTCGGTCGCCTGGGTCAGGGTCACGACGCGCGGTTTCGGGTAGTGGATGTCCTGGCGCTTGAGGGCGATTTCGCGGATCGATTCCGGGGTCAGCTTGCCGTTTTCAGTGCGTGCGATCAGCAGCTTGGAGCCGTTGGAGAAGAATTCCGGCGCGCCGCATTCGTCGGTTTCGACGTGGGCGGTTTCCGAGCAGATCACGCTGTGGTAGCTCTGGCACAGTGACGACAGCGCCAGGGAGTTGGCGGCGGTGCCGTTGAAGGCGAAGAACACTTCGCAGTCGGTTTCGAACAATTTGCGGAAATCGTCCGAGGCGCGTGCCGTCCACTCATCGTCGCCATAAGCGCGTTGGTGGCCTTGATTGGCCTGTTCCATGGCGGCCCAGGCTTCCGGGCAGATACCGGAATAGTTGTCGCTGGCGAATTGTTGGCTCTTGTCGGTCATGGCCGGCTCCGTGGTCGATGATGGTGCGCACTGTACCCAAGATTGGCAGGGGAGCACACGCCCTGTTTCTGTAGGAAAAATGCAAACAGCTTGGGAGATTATGCGCGTGTCTACTGCAAACCTTGAAACACCTGCTCGCCGCATGATCCTTCAGCATTTTCCCCTTGATCCCGGGTCATGTCGTAAACGCACCTTTGCGTGGCGTCCATAGGCATTTGACCTGTCTGCGCCGGCCATACCATCGCATCCAAAGGGCACTGCCGTAAGGTACGTGCCTCACCGAGACGAAAGGCGCACAAAGCCGCCGCTGGGAGAGACGCGATGTTCAGCAAGCAAGACCAGATCAAGGGTTACGACGATGCACTGCTGGCGGCGATGAATGCCGAAGAGCTGCGCCAGGAAGATCACATCGAGCTGATCGCGTCAGAGAACTACACCAGCAAACGCGTCATGGAAGCGCAAGGCAGTGGCCTGACCAACAAATACGCCGAAGGTTATCCGGGCAAGCGCTACTACGGTGGCTGCGAGCACGTCGACAAGGTTGAAGCCCTGGCCATCGAACGCGCCAAGCTGCTGTTCGGCGCCGATTACGCCAACGTCCAGCCGCACTCCGGCTCGTCGGCCAACAGCGCTGTTTACCTGGCCCTGCTGCAAGCCGGCGACACCATTCTCGGCATGAGCCTGGCCCATGGCGGTCACCTGACCCACGGCGCCAAGGTGTCGTCCTCGGGCAAGCTGTACAACGCCGTGCAGTACGGCATCGACACCAAAACCGGCCTGATCGACTACGACGAAGTCGAGCGTCTGGCCGTCGAATGCAAGCCGAAGATGATCGTCGCCGGCTTCTCGGCTTACTCCAAGACTCTGGACTTCCCACGTTTCCGTCAGATCGCCGACAAGGTCGGTGCCCTGCTGTTCGTCGACATGGCGCACGTTGCCGGTCTGGTCGCTGCCGGCCTGTACCCGAACCCGCTGCCGTATGCCGACGTGGTGACCACCACCACCCACAAGACCCTGCGCGGTCCACGTGGCGGCCTGATCCTGGCCAAGGCCAACGAAGAAATCGAGAAAAAGCTCAACGCGGCAGTCTTCCCCGGTGCCCAGGGCGGCCCGCTGATGCACGTGATCGCCGGTAAGGCGGTGTGCTTCAAGGAAGCATTGGAGCCTGGTTTCAAGGCTTACCAGCAACAAGTGATCGACAACGCACAGGCAATGGCCAGCGTTTTCATCAAACGTGGCTACGATGTAGTGTCCGGCGGTACTGATAACCACCTGTTCCTGGTAAGCCTGATCCGTCAGGGCCTGACTGGTAAGGAAGCCGACGCCGCCTTGGGTCGTGCCCACATCACCGTGAACAAGAACGCCGTACCGAACGATCCACAATCGCCGTTCGTCACCTCGGGCCTGCGTATCGGCACCCCGGCGGTCACCACTCGCGGCTTTAAAGTTACCCAGTGCGTTGAACTGGCCGGCTGGATCTGCGACATCCTCGACAACCTCGGCGACGCCGATGTCGAGGCCAATGTTGCCAAGCATGTGGCAGCTGTGTGCGCGGACTTCCCGGTTTATCGCTGAGCGCGGTTTTGGAGTAAATGACTATGCAACGCTACTCAGGCTTCGGCCTCTTCAAACACTCCCTCAGCCACCACGAAAACTGGCAGCGGATGTGGCGCACGCCGACTCCGAAAAAAGTCTACGACGTGGTCATCGTCGGCGGCGGCGGGCATGGTCTGGCGACCGCCTACTACCTGGCCAAGGAACACGGCATCACTAACGTGGCCGTGGTCGAGAAGGGCTGGCTGGGCGGCGGTAACACCGCGCGCAACACCACCATCGTGCGTTCCAACTACCTGTGGGACGAGTCGGCCCACCTGTACGAACACGCGATGAAGCTCTGGGAAGGTCTGTCCCAGGACCTGAACTACAACGTGATGTTCTCCCAGCGTGGCGTCTACAACCTGTGCCACACCCTGCAGGACATTCGTGATTCCGAGCGTCGGGTCAGCGCCAACCGCCTCAACGGTGTCGATGGCGAACTGCTCAACGCTCAGCAAGTGGCTGACGAGATTCCGTACCTCGACTGCTCGAAAAACACTCGCTACCCGGTGATGGGCGCTACCGTCCAGCGTCGCGGCGGCGTGGCCCGTCACGATGCCGTGGCCTGGGGCTTTGCCCGTGCGGCCGATGCCTTGGGCGTGGACCTGATCCAGCAGACCGAAGTGATCGGTTTCCGCAAGGAAAACGGCGTGTGCATCGGCGTTGAAACCAACAAGGGCTTCATCGGCGCCAAGCGCGTCGGTGTCGTCACCGCGGGTAACTCCGGGCACATGGCCAAACTGGCCGGTTTCCGTCTGCCGATCGAATCCCACCCGCTGCAAGCGCTGGTGTCCGAGCCGATCAAGCCGATTATCGACAGCGTGATCATGTCCAACGCCGTACACGGTTACATCAGCCAGTCCGACAAGGGCGACCTGGTAATCGGTGCCGGTATCGACGGTTACAACGGCTACGGCCAGCGCGGTTCGTACCCGGTGATCGAGCACACCATCCAGGCCATCGTCGAGATGTTCCCGGTGTTGTCCCGCGTACGCATGAACCGCCAGTGGGGCGGCATCGTCGACACCACCCCGGACGCCTGCCCGATCATCTCGAAAACGCCGGTACCGAACATGTTCTTCAACTGCGGTTGGGGCACCGGTGGTTTCAAAGCGACTCCAGGCTCGGGTAACGTGTTTGCCGCCAGCCTTGCCAAGGGTGAAATGCACCCATTGGCTGCACCTTTCTCCATCGACCGCTTCCACAGCGGTGCGTTGATCGATGAACACGGCGCTGCTGCGGTCGCCCACTAACAGGAGAAATCCCTATGTTGCACATCTTCTGTCCTCACTGCGGCGAACTGCGCTCCGAAGAGGAATTCCATGCATCCGGCCAGGCGCACATCCCGCGCCCACTGGACCCGAGCGCCTGCACCGACGAGGAGTGGGGCGACTACATGTTCTTCCGTGATAACCCTCGCGGGTTGCACCACGAGCTGTGGGATCACGTTGCCGGTTGCCGTCAGTATTTCAACGTCACCCGTGACACCGTGACCTACGAGATTCTCGAAACCTACAAGATCGGCACCAAGCCGCAGTTCACCGACAAGACTGAAAGTCCGAAAGCGGCCGCGCAGGCTCTGGGAGCGAAGGTATGAGCCAGATCAATCGCCTGTCCAACGGTGGACGGATCGACCGCAACAAAGTCCTGAGCTTCACTTTCAACGGTCAGGTCTACAAGGGCTTTGAAGGCGACTCCCTGGCCGCTGCATTGCTGGCCAACGGCGTAGACATCATCGGTCGCAGCTTCAAGTATTCGCGTCCTCGCGGGATCTTCGCCGCAGGCGCTGAAGAGCCGAACGCGGTGCTGCAGATCGGTGCTACCGAAGCCACGCAAATTCCTAACGTGCGCGCCACTCAACAGGCGCTGTACCAGGGCCTCGTCGCCACCAGCACCAACGGCTGGCCGAGCGTGAACAACGACATGATGGGGATCCTCGGCAAGGTCGGCGGCAAGCTGATGCCACCGGGTTTCTACTACAAAACCTTCATGTACCCGCAATCGTTCTGGATGACCTACGAGAAGTACATTCGTAAGGCTGCAGGTTTGGGTCGTTCGCCGACCGAAAACGATCCGGACACCTACGACTACATGAACCAGCACTGCGACGTGCTGATCGTCGGTGGTGGCCCGGCCGGTCTGGCGGCTGCCTTGGCGGCTGCGCGCAGCGGCGCCCGAGTGATTCTGGCCGATGAGCAGGAAGAGTTTGGCGGCAGCCTGCTCGATTCCCGTGAAAGCCTCGACGGCAAACCGGCGACCGAATGGGTTGCCAGCGTTATCGCTGAACTCAAAGGCTTGCCGGACGTGCTGCTGTTGCCTCGTGCGACCGTCAACGGTTACCACGACCACAACTTCCTGACCATTCACGAGCGCCTCACCGATCACCTCGGCGACCGCGCACCGATCGGCCAGGTTCGTCAGCGTATCCACCGGGTTCGCGCCAAGCGCGTAGTGCTGGCGACCGGCGCTCACGAACGTCCACTGGTCTACGGCAACAACGACGTACCGGGCAACATGCTGGCCGGTGCCGTCTCGACTTACGTGCGCCGTTACGGCGTAGCACCGGGCAAGAAACTGGTGCTGTCGACCAACAACGATCACGCCTACCGCGTGGCGCTGGACTGGCTCGACGCCAGCCTGCAAGTGGTGGCCATCGCCGATGCGCGGAGCAATCCTCGCGGTGCGCTGGTAGAAGAAGCCCGCGCCAAAGGCATCCGTATCCTGACCGGCAGCGCCGTCATCGAAGCACGCGGCAGCAAGCGCGTCACCGCTGCTCGTGTTGCCGCGATCGACGTCAAGGCACATACCGTCACCAGCCCTGGCGAATGGCTTGAATGCGATCTGGTTGCCAGCTCCGGCGGCTACAGTCCGGTGGTTCACCTGGCGTCGCACTTGGGTGGCAAACCGATCTGGCGTGAAGACATCCTCGGTTTCATCCCGGGTGAAGCACCGCAAAAACGCGTCTGCGTTGGCGGCATCAATGGCGTCTACAGCCTCGGCGATTCCCTGGCCGACGGTTTTGAAGGCGGCGTGCGCGCAGCCAGCGAAGCCGGCTTCAAAGCGGTCGAAGGCGTCCTGCCAAAAGCCCTGAGCCGCGTGGAAGAGCCGACTCTGGCGCTGTTCCAGGTGCCGCACGAAAAGGCTACTGCACGTGCGCCGAAGCAATTCGTCGACCTGCAGAACGACGTCACCGCGGCTGCCATCGAGCTGGCGACCCGCGAGGGCTTCGAGTCGGTCGAGCACGTAAAACGTTACACCGCACTGGGCTTCGGTACTGACCAGGGCAAGCTTGGCAACGTCAACGGTCTGGCCATCGCCGCCCGTTCGCTGAACGTGACCATCCCGCAGATGGGCACCACCATGTTCCGCCCGAACTACACGCCGGTGACATTCGGTGCGGTAGCCGGTCGTCACTGTGGGCACATCTTCGAGCCAGTGCGTTACACCGCACTGCACGCCTGGCACGTGAAGAACGGTGCCGAGTTTGAAGACGTCGGTCAGTGGAAACGTCCTTGGTACTTCCCGAAAAACGGTGAAGACCTGCATGCCGCGGTCAAACGCGAATGCCTGGCCGTGCGTGAAAGCGTTGGCCTGCTGGATGCCTCGACACTCGGCAAGATCGACATTCAAGGCCCGGATGCGCGTGAGTTCCTCAACCGCGTCTACACCAACGCCTGGACCAAGCTCGACGTGGGCAAGGCTCGCTACGGCCTGATGTGTAAAGAAGACGGGATGGTCTTTGACGACGGCGTTACTGCATGCCTCGCCGACAACCATTTCGTGATGACCACCACCACCGGCGGCGCTGCGCGCGTGCTGCAATGGCTGGAAATCTACCACCAGACCGAATGGCCAGACCTGAAGGTGTACTTCACCTCGGTTACCGACCACTGGGCGACCATGACCCTGTCCGGGCCGAACAGCCGCAAGCTGCTCAGCGAAGTGACCGACATCGATCTGGACCGGGACGGTTTCCCGTTCATGACCTGGAAAGAAGGTTTGGTAGGCGGTGTGCCGGCGCGGGTGTTCCGGATCTCGTTTACCGGTGAGCTGTCGTACGAAGTCAACGTGCAGGCCGACTACGCCATGGGCGTCCTGGAAAAAATCGTCGAGGCTGGCAAGAAGTACAACCTGACGCCGTACGGCACTGAAACCATGCACGTCCTGCGGGCCGAGAAGGGTTTCATCATCGTCGGCCAGGACACTGACAGCTCGATGACCCCGGACGACCTGAACATGGGCTGGTGCGTCGGTCGCACCAAACCGTTCTCGTGGATCGGCTGGCGTGGCATGAACCGTGAAGACTGCGTGCGTGATCAGCGCAAACAGTTGGTCGGCCTCAAGCCGATCGACCCGACCAAATGGCTGCCGGAAGGTGCGCAACTGGTGTTCAACACCAAGCAAGCGATCCCGATGTGCATGGTCGGTCACGTGACCTCCAGCTACGCCCACAACTCCCTTGGCTACTCGTTTGCCATGGGTGTGGTCAAAGGTGGCTTGAAGCGCATCGGCGAGCGCGTGTTCGCGCCGTTGGCCGACGGCAGCGTGATCGAAGCGGAAATCGTTTCTTCGGTGTTCTTCGATCCGAAAGGCGATCGCCAGAACATCTAGTGGCCTCGAATCCTGTGGGGTGGCAGCTGCACCGCGTTGACTGCATCGCGAGCAGGCTCGCTCCCACAGGAGATCGCGTAACCCTTGTGGGAGCGAGCCTGCTCGCGATGGCGGCAGAGTTGCCACCACCAGGGCCGGAACCAACAGAATTCAAGACAGGTGCTTTATGACCACAGCCAACGTTTACCAACAGCGCCCAACCACTGGGGCAAAGGCCGAGTCGTCGCTGCACCACGCGGGCCTGCAAAGCCTGGTGGGCAAGGGCCGTAAAAACGCCGGTGTCACCGTGCGTGAGAAAAAACTCCTGGGTCACCTGACCATTCGTGGCGATGGCCACAATCCGGCATTCGCCGCTGGCGTGCACAAGGCCCTGGGCCTTGAGCTGCCGGTCGCGCTGACCGTGGTCGCCAAAGGCGAAACCAGCCTGCAATGGATGGGCCCGGACGAGTGGCTGCTGATCGTGCCGAGCGGTGAAGAATTCGCCGCCGAGAAAAAACTGCGCGAAGCACTGGGCGATCTGCACATCGCCATCGTCAACGTCAGCGGTGGCCAACAGATTCTTGAGCTGAGCGGCCCGAAAGTCCGCGAAGTGCTGATGAAGTCCACCAGCTACGACGTGCACCCCAACAACTTCCCGGTAGGCAAAGCCGTGGGCACGGTGTTCGCCAAGTCGCAACTGGTGATCCGCCACACCGCTGAAGACACCTGGGAGCTGCTGATTCGCCGCAGCTTCTCGGATTACTGGTGGCTGTGGTTGCAGGATGCGGCGGCTGAGTATGGCCTTAGCGTCCAGGCCTGATCTGTGGCGAGGGAGCTTGCTCCCGCTGGGCTGCGCAGCAGCCCCAATGCCATCTATAGCATTCCGCCAGTGAGACCGAATCCGTAGATTTACGACTGCTACGCAGCCGACGGGAGCAAGCTCCCTCGCCACAAAGGAGTCACCGCATTATGAGCCGCGCCCCAGACACATGGATTTTGACTGCCCATTGCCCAAGCGTCCTGGGCACGGTGGATGCGGTGACCCGCTTTCTGTTCGAACAGGGTTGCTACGTTACCGAGCACCACTCCTTCGATGATCGGCTGTCTGCACGTTTCTTCATTCGCGTGGAGTTCCGTCAGCCGTCGAGTTTCGACGAACAGGCATTCCGCACAGGCCTGGCCGAACGGACCGACGCGTTCGGCATGGTGTTCGAACTGACCCCGCCGCACCATCGGCCGAAAGTGGTGATCATGGTCTCCAAGGCCGATCACTGCCTCAACGATTTGCTCTATCGCCAGCGCATCGGCCAACTGGCGATGGATGTGGTCGCGGTGGTATCCAACCACCCGGACCTCAAGCCGCTGGCCGACTGGCACGGGATTCCCTATTACCACTTCCCGCTCGACCCCAACGACAAGCCCTCGCAAGAGCGGCAGGTCTGGCAGGTGATCGAAGAGTCCGGTGCAGAGCTGGTGGTGCTTGCGCGCTACATGCAAGTGCTGTCGCCGGAGCTGTGCCGCAAGCTCGACGGTAAGGCGATCAACATTCACCACTCGTTGCTGCCCGGTTTCAAAGGCGCCAAGCCGTATCACCAGGCGTACAACAAGGGCGTGAAACTGGTGGGCGCCACGGCGCACTACATCAACAACGACCTCGACGAAGGCCCGATCATCGCCCAGGGCGTGGAAGCGGTGGATCACAGCCATTACCCCGAAGACCTGATTGCCAAGGGTCGGGATATCGAAGGGCTGACGTTGGCCCGGGCAGTGGGTTATCACATTGAACGGCGGGTGTTTCTCAACGCCAACAGAACAGTAGTTCTTTAGATCGTCATCGCGAGCAGGCTCGCTCCCACAGGGGGGCGTGTCAGCACTCGGATCTCAGTCACACCAAAGATCCACTGTGGGAGCGAGCCTGCTCGCGATGGCGGCATAACAGACAACACAAAAGCAAACAGGCAATAAACCCGAGCAATCAACGCGCCGCCGATTCCTGGCGACGCGACCGCTACATAAAAACAACAGCGAGGTGAAAGCATGTCTGGTAATCGTGGTGTGGTGTATCTCGGCGCAGGCAAGGTCGAAGTACAGAAAATCGACTATCCCAAAATGCAGGACCCGCGCGGCAGGAAGATCGAGCACGGCGTCATCCTGCGCGTGGTATCCACCAATATCTGTGGTTCCGACCAGCACATGGTGCGTGGTCGCACCACGGCCCAAACCGGTCTGGTACTGGGTCACGAGATCACGGGTGAAGTGATCGAGAAGGGCAGCGGTGTCGAGAACCTGCAGATCGGCGACTTGGTGTCGGTACCTTTCAACGTTGCCTGTGGCCGTTGCCGTTCGTGCAAAGAGCAACATACTGGCGTCTGCCTGAGCGTTAACCCGGCGCGTCCGGGCGGTGCCTATGGTTATGTCGACATGGGTGACTGGACCGGTGGCCAAGCCGAATACGCGTTTGTGCCGTATGCCGACTTCAACCTGCTGAAACTGCCGGATCGCGACCGGGCCATGGAAAAAATCCGTGACCTGACCTGTCTCTCCGACATCCTGCCCACCGGTTACCACGGCGCAGTGACTGCCGGCGTTGGCCCTGGCAGCACCGTGTACGTCGCCGGCGCCGGTCCGGTTGGCCTGGCAGCTGCCGCTTCCGCTCGCCTGCTGGGTGCTGCGGTGGTGATCATCGGTGACGTCAACCCGATCCGCCTGGCCCATGCCAAGGCTCAGGGTTTCGAAATCGCCGACCTGTCGACAGACACCCCACTGCACGAACAAATCGCTGCACTGCTGGGCGAACCGGAAGTGGACTGCGCCGTCGATGCCGTAGGCTTCGAAGCTCGCGGTCACGGCCATGCCGGGGTGAAACACGAAGCACCGGCCACCGTACTCAACTCGCTGATGGGCGTGGTTCGGGTTGCCGGCAAAATCGGTATCCCTGGCCTGTACGTGACAGAAGATCCGGGTGCCGTCGACGCCGCCGCGAAAATGGGCAGCCTGAGCATCCGCTTCGGTCTGGGCTGGGCTAAATCCCACAGCTTCCACACCGGCCAGACCCCGGTGATGAAGTACAACCGCCAGCTGATGCAGGCGATCATGTGGGACCGCATCAAGATTGCCGACATCGTGGGTGTCGAGGTCATCAGCCTCGACGACGCACCACGCGGTTACGGCGAATTCGATGCTGGCGTACCGAAGAAGTTTGTGATCGATCCGCACAAGTTGTTCAGCGCGGCGTAAGGCTTAGGGCAAGACGGAAAAAAGGGCGACAGTGATGTCGCCCTTTTTTATGGAAAGCGGCACTTACGATCATCAGCCTTACAACCCCGCCAACGCCCCTTGATACAACACCGGCCCGGTCGGCTGTCCGGTCGGTGAACCGCCTTCAGGCTCCAGGCTGACCGCCAGCGCTATCGGTTTACCCAGCAGCGCATGCTGTTTCTCGCTCAACGCGACCCGACCTTTGCCGCCGGCCGGGATCACGCCCAGGGAAATCGGTTTGCCATCCGCTGGAACCGCCCACAACTCGAGGCTGTGTCCGGGGGCGACGGTGGCCAGGGCCAGCGGTTCGACTTGCAGATAATCGTCATGAGCCTTGATTCGCAAGGCAGGCTGCGCGCTGGCGCTGAGCAAGGTGGCGCTGTACTGGCTCATGTCACGGTTGTAGAGAATGCCCAGCGTCACGGCCACCAGCAGTGAGCAGACCGCAACTGTCACGCGCAACCAGTTCCAGAACGGACGTTTGGCCGGCATGTGCAGTTCTTGCGGTTCGATCCGCGCATTGATGGCTGTCCATACCCGGTCGGGCACGGGCACTTCCACCAAGGGTTCGTTGAGGCTGGCCAGGCTTTCTTGCCACTTGGCCAGTTCGACGCGCAGTTCGGCGTCGTCCAGCAGCAGCTGTTCGAAGCGGCGGCGCGCGGCAGCGGGCATCAGGCTAATGGCGTAATCGGCGGCGAGGGCGCGGCGCAAGCGCTGGGTTTGATAGTTCATGATTCAAGGCACCTGCGCAGGCGCTCCATGCCACGGCGAATCCAGGACTTGACCGAGCCCAGGGGCGCCGCCAGATGATCGGCCAGTTCAGAACAGGACAAACCCTGAAAGTAGGCCACGGTGATCGATTGACGCTGCATGCCTTCAAGGGTCTCGAGGCAGCGCTTCAGCGCGCTGGCTTCACGCTCGCTGCTGAGCAACTCCTGGGCCGAGGGCGCTTCGTCGACCAGCGCCTGTTCTTCCAGTTCGCTGAGGCGGCGGTCGCGGTGTTTGCGTAACTGGTCGATGGCCTGGTTGCGGGTGATGTTGATCATCCAGGTCATTGGTGCCGACAAATGCGCCTGGTAACGCGAGGCGTTGTTCCAGATGCGCACGAAGCTTTCCTGCAGCACTTCTTCGGCCAGGTCGCTGCGCCCCATGAAGCGTAGCGCCACACCATGCAGGCGCGGTGCAACGCTGCGGTAGAGCGTCTCGAACGCACGGCGGTCACCCAGTGAACATTGGGCGAGCAGCTGTCTGAGCGGTTCGGCGTCGGCGGTGGAAATGACCGTTCTCCAGGCAATCTCGGTTGGTATGCGCTGTCGGTTGCAGGCTGAGGTTAGTTCACGGCGCGTTGTTGTTCCATTCACAGCGACTGCCCTCAAGGCAACGCCGGCCCTGATCTACAGGGCCGGCGTCAGCGCTTAGCTTTTCGGCATCAGCACTTTGTCGATGACTTGAATCACGCCGTTGGATTGGTACACGTCATAGGTCGTGATGTCGGCGGTGGCGCCTTTTTCGTCCTTGAGGGTGATGTTGTGCGGGCCGTTCATCGTCACCCACAGCTTGCCGCCGCTGACGGTGGTGAGTTCGGCATTACCACCGCCGGCCTTGATCTGCTGGGCCAGCGTCGCCATGTCGAGTCTGCCGGCGACCACGTGGTAGGTGAGGATGTGGCTCAGCGTGGCTTTGTTCGCGGGTTTGAGCAGGGTGTCGACGGTGCCGGCGGGCAGGGCGGCGAACGCCGAGTTGACCGGTGCGAACACGGTGAACGGGCCTTTACCCTTGAGGGTATCGACCAGGCCGGCGGCTTTCACCGCGGCGACCAGAGTGGTGTGATCCGCCGAGTTCACGGCGTTATCGATGATGTCCTTGCTCGGCATCATGGCTTGTCCGCCAACCATCACAGGGTCGTGGCTCATGTCTGCCGCGTACACGCTGTTGAGGGTCAAACCGCAGGTCACGGCCAGGCTCAGCAGGCTGGCGATCAACGGGTTTTTAATCGTAGTGCGCTTCATGGTGATTGTCCTAGGTGAGGAATCGGCCAGGAATGTCTGTCCGTGCTTGATATACGCAGTGGGTCAGAGATCGGATGCAGCGCAGGAAAATTGTTTTTCGGCTAGATTTCACCCAAGCCGGTGCGGCGCACAATGGCCGGGAACACGTAATGTCGCGACCAGCTGAACGGCTGGTTTCCACCACCTGATTGCAGGTGGTTTTCAGGGCTCAGGAGTTGTTTTCGATGAAAATTTCCCGCGGTTTTGCTTTGGCTTCGCTGATGACGCTGGCGACCAGCCCGGTCTTCGCCGCAGGCTTCAGCCTGAACGATGTGGCCGGTGCCGTGTCCGGTATGCAGGGCAGCGACAAGACGGCTGCCGCCGCACCGACCCCGCAGGCAGCAGGCTTGTTGAGTGCGCTGAGTTCGCTGAACGTCACTCCGGAGCAGGCAATTGGTGGCACGGGAGCCATGTTGGGGCTGGCGAAGAATCAGTTGGGCGCGAACGATTATTCCCAACTGACCAATCAAGTGCCGGGTCTTGATCAGCTATCGGGCAGCAATGCATTGGGCAGCCTGGGTGGCTTGAGCGGTCTGCTCAGTGGCTCGCCTGGTAAGTCGACAGGCCTGGACAGCGCCTTGGACAACGTCAAGAACACCAATGACCTGAACAACGCCTTCACCGCGCTGGGCATGGACAGCGGCATGATTGGGCAGTTTGCCCCGATCCTGCTGCAATACCTCGGTCAGCAGGGTGTGGGCGGTTCGCTACTCAACAGCCTTGGCGGGATCTGGGGCGTCGGCGGCTGATTCAACCCGCTCGGCGCGCAAGGCGTCGATGCGTGAGTCCTTCTCGGTCCAGAACGGGTTGACCCGGTTCTGGACGCTCTGGCGAAACGCCGGGTCGTTGCAGCGCTAAAAAGGGTGGCGTGGCCACGGAACAATGCCTGACCCATTCCGGTCAAACCAGCAGTTTTCCGCCCGCATTCGGGGGGCTTTCAGGGTTCAGGAGTTGGTTTCGATGAAGATTTCACGCGGTTTTGTTTTGGCTTCGCTGATGACGCTGGCGACCGGCCCGGTCTTCGCTGCCGGCTTCAGCCTGAACGATGTGGCGGGTGCCGTGTCCGGCATGCAGGACGACGACGAGACGGCTGCCGCGACACCGACCCCGCAGGCAGCAGGCCTGTTGAGCGCGCTGAGTGTGCTGAACGTGACCCCGGAACAGGCCATCGGTGGCACGAGCGCGATGCTGGGTCTGGCGAAGAACCAATTGAGCTCGACCGACTATTCACAGTTGACCCAAGACGCGCCGGGGTTGGGCATGTTGTCGGCTGGCGGTGGCCTGGGCATGCTGGGCGGACTGCTCGGTGGCTCGTCCGGCAAGTCGTCGCCCCTGGACAGCGTTTTGGGCAACCTGGACGGCGTGAAGAACACCAATGACCTGAACAGCGCCTTCAGCGCGCTGGGCATGGACGGCGGCATGATCGGCCAGTTTGCCCCGATCCTGCTGCAATTCCTCGGTCAGCAGGGTGTTGGCGGTTCGCTACTCAATAGCCTTGGCGGGATCTGGGGCGCCGACGGTTGATTCAGCCCGCTCGGCGCGCAAGGCGTCGATGCGTGAGTCCTTCTCGGTCCAGAGCTGGTTGACCCAGTTCTGGACGCTCTGGCGAAACGCCGGATCGTTTTCGTAATCACCCTGGCACAACGCAGGATCCAGCTCGCGGGTCTTGATGTCGATGATCACCCTTGGCACTGCACCGCTGATCAGATCCCAGAAACCCGGAATCTTCGCCTGTGGATACACCACGGTCACATCGAGCACCGCATCCAGCTGTTCGCCCAGCGCCGCCAATACAAACGCGACGCCGCCGGCCTTGGGCTTGAGCAAGTGCTTGAACGGCGATTGCTGTTCGGTGCGTTTGGCTGGTGTGAAGCGAGTGCCTTCCAGGTAATTGACCACACTCACCGGCTGGCGCTTGAACAACTCGCAGGCGGCTTTGGTGATCTCCAGATCCTTGCCGTGCAGTTCCGGGTGCCGGGCCAGGAAGGCTTTGCTGTAGCGCTTCATGAACGGGTAGTCCAGCGCCCACCAGGCCAGGCCCAGAAACGGCACCCAGATCAGTTCTTTCTTCAGGAAGAACTTGAAGAATGGCGTCCGCCGGTTGAGGGTCTGGATCAGCGCCGGGATGTCGACCCAGGACTGGTGGTTGCTGATCACCAGATACGAGGTGTCGACCCGCAGGCCTTCGCCGCCGCGAATGTCCCATTGTGTGGGGATGCACAGGGCGAAAATCAGCTTGTCGATCTCGGCCCAGGTTTCGGCAATCCACATCACCGCCGCGCTGGCGTAATCACGAAAGCGCCCCGGCAAGAGCAGTTTCAGCAGGGCAAACACCATCAACGGGCCGAACAGGACCAGGGTGTTGAGCAACAGCAGCAAGGTAGCGAAACAGCCGGTGAGCAGGCGGCGCATAAATGACTCTTGGAAGCGTTTGGGCGCGCAATGATAAGCAGCTTCGGCCCGGAGGCCAAACTGACAGATGACAAATGTTTCACTTCGCGAGCGATAAGCTCGATCAGAATTCAACTGATCAGATAATCATGGTGTTGGTGACGGCCTCATCGCGAGCAGGCTCGCTCCCACATGGGGTTTTCGGTGTGCATAAGATCTGCGACACACATGAGATTACTTGTGGGAGCGAGCCTGCTCGCGATGCGATTTGGAGAACGAATCCCAGACTGACGGTCTAAAATCCCGCTGTCCCTCTTTCGAAGGAAAACCATTACGTGAAATCCATCCTCGCATTGTTAGCCCTTCTGGCCCTGCCGGTCATGGCGGCCGAGCCGACCCTTTATGGTCGTTACGAATACATCAAGCTGCCGGAAATCGGTGGTCAGGTCCTCAAGGCCAAGATGGATACCGGCGCGCTGACGGCGTCCCTGTCGGCCAAGGACATCGAAACCTTCACCCGCAATGGCGAAGACTGGGTGCGCTTCCGTCTGGGCACCAAGGACGCGAGCAACAAGGTCTTCGAACACAAAGTCTTGCGCGTCAGCAAAATCAAAAGCCGCGCCGACGAGGAAGATGACAAGGACACGGCGGACGTCGCCAAGCGTCCGGTCGTCGAGCTGGAGTTGTGCCTGGGCAGCATCAAGCGCACGGTCGAGGTCAACCTGACCGACCGCAGCAGTTTCAATTACCCGCTGCTGATCGGTGCCAAGGCATTACGTGAGTTTGGCGCGGCGGTGAACCCGGCCAGACGCTTTGTCGCGGATAAGCCTGACTGCTGATTGACGCCGAATCAGCCTTGGGGCACCGTTCGCCCACTTAATTGCCGGGCTTGGATGCCATGCCTCATATCCTGATTGTCGAAGACGAAGCGGCAATTGCCGATACGCTGATTTTTGCCTTGCAGGGCGAAGGCTTCACCACCACGTGGTTGAGCCTCGGTGCGGCGGCGCTCGAGCATCAGCGCATGACACCTGCAGACTTGATCATTCTGGATATCGGCCTTCCGGATATCAGCGGCTTCGAGACCTGTAAGCAGTTGCGGCGCTTCAGCGAAGTGCCGGTGATGTTCCTCAGTGCCCGCGACGGCGAGATCGATCGGGTCGTGGGGCTGGAGATCGGTGCCGACGATTACGTCGTCAAGCCATTCAGCCCTCGGGAAGTCGCGGCGCGCGTCCGGGCGATTCTCAAACGCATGGCGCCGCGCGCGGTGAACGAGTCGTCCAGCGCCGTGTTCCAGATCGACACCGACCGCGTGCTGATCAGCTATCGCGGTCAACCCTTGGGCTTGACCCGCCACGAATTCCGTCTGCTGCAGTGTTTACTGGAGCAACCCGAGCGGGTCTTCAGCCGCGAGCAGTTGCTCGATGCGCTGGGGGTCGCCGCCGATGCGGGTTATGAGCGCAGCATCGACAGCCACATCAAAAGCCTGCGCGCCAAGCTGCGTCTGGTGGCTGCCAGTGCGGAGCCGATCCAGACTCACCGTGGCCTCGGTTACAGCTACAGCCCGGGGAATAGCTGATGCCGTTGGGAATCCGGATCTTCCTGGTCTATGTACTGTTCATCGGCCTGACCGGTTACTTCGTGCTCAACACGGTGATGGAGGAAGTCCGCCCCGGCGTACGCCAGTCCACCGAAGAAACCCTGGTGGACACCGCCAATCTGATGGCCGAAATCCTGCGCGATGACTTCAAGGCTGGCACCCTCAACCAGAATCGCTGGCCTGAGTTGCTCAAGGCTTACGGCGAGCGGCAGCCGGCGGCGACAATTTGGGGGTTGCCGAAAAATTCGGTCAACCACCGTATCTACGTCACGGATGCCAAGGGCATCGTGGTGCTGGACTCCAGCGGCGTAGCAGTGGGCCAGGACTATTCGCGCTGGAACGATGTGTACCTGACCTTGCGCGGCGAATACGGCGCACGTTCGACCCGCAGCATCGCTGACGATGCCACTTCTTCGGTGATGCACGTTGGCGCGCCGATCCGCGATAACGGGCAGATCATCGGCGTGGTCACCGTGGCCAAGCCCAACAGCTCTTTGCAGCCTTACGTCGACCGCACCGAACATCGATTGCTTTGGTACGGCGCCGGGTTGATTGGCCTCGGCTTGTTGTTCGGTGCGGCGTTGTCCTGGTGGCTGAGTGTCGCATTACGGCAGTTGACCGCTTATGCCCAGGCGGTCAGCGAAGGTCGACGGGCCGAGCTGCCGCACTATCGCGGCGCAGAGCTGGAGCAACTGGCCACGGCAGTGGAGCGCATGCGCACGCAACTGGAAGGCAAGGCTTACGTCGAACGATACGTGCATACCCTGACCCACGAACTGAAGAGCCCGTTGGCGGCGATTCGCGGTGCCGCCGAGTTGCTGCAAGGCGAGATGCCGGCAACACAACAACAGCGCTTTGTCAGCAATATCGACAGCGAAAGTGCACGGATGCAGCAGTTGATCGAGCGCTTGCTGAACCTGGCGCAGGTCGAGCAGCGCCAAGGGCTGGAAGAGCGTGTGCCGGTGCCGTTGGCAGCATTGGTCGATGAGTTGCTCAGCGGTCAGCATGCGCGTATCGAGCGCAAGCAGTTGAAGATCGAAAAACAGATTTCAACGGACCTGGATGTGCTGGGCGAGCCGTTCTTGCTGCGTCAGGCGCTGGGCAATCTGCTGGAGAACGCTCTGGATTTCTCCCCGTCCCACGGCGTCTTGCGCTTCACCGCTGAACGGCATGCCGAGCAGGTCGAATTCAAACTGTTCAATCAGGCCGAACCGATTCCGGATTACGCCCTGGGGCGCTTGAGCGAACGCTTCTATTCACTGCCACGCCCGGACAGTGGACGTAAAAGTACCGGCCTTGGGCTTAACTTCGTTGAAGAGGTAGTCAAGTTGCATGGGGGTGAATTGCATGTCGGCAATGTGCCGAACGGCGTCGAGGTGACGTTGCGTCTGCCCAGATAATCGTTCCCACGCGGAGAGGGAACGATTATTGGCTTCTCCACACACTCTCCACATTCCCCCCATAAAACCCTCACACCCATCTTCCAGACTCTCCCTCATTCGAACAGGGAGAGAACCCATGAACCGCAGCTTGGCCATAAAACTTGGGGCAATTGCCCTTCTGATAGTGCTGTTGATGATCCCGTTGCTGATGATCAGCGGGGTGATTTTTGACCGTCAGCAACTGCGCAACGGTGTCCTTGAGGACATCGCCCGTAGTTCCAGCTACAGCCAGCAATTGAGCGGGCCGCTGATGGTGGTGCCGTATCGCAAGGTGGTCCGGACCTGGAAAACCAACGAAAAAACCAGTGAGCGTTATCAGGAAACGACTCAGGAACGGGGGCGACTGTATTTCCTTCCTGAACGTTTCGAACTCGATGGCCAGGTTCAAACCGAACTGCGCGCCCGTGGCATTTACGAGGCGCGGCTGTTTCACGCGGATAACCGGATCAGCGGGCACTTCTCTATCCCGGAGCACTTGGGCATCAAGGAGGACTTTTCCGACTACCAGTTCGACCAGCCGTTCCTGACCGTGGGCATCAGCGATATTCGTGGCATCGAAAACGCCTTGAAGCTTGAGCTCGATGACCAAAGCCTGGGCTTTGTTCCAGGTACGCAAGTGGACTGGCTGGGCGAGGGCGTGCACGCCAGGCTGCCGATGCTGGATGCGAACAAAGCCACAGAACTGGCCTTCGGTTTTGACCTGCGTCTGCAAGGCACCGGTCAGTTGCAGATCACCCCGGTGGGTAAAACCAGCAAAGTCAGTTTGAAAGCCAACTGGCCGCATCCGAGCTTTATCGGCAACTACCTGCCGGCCCAGCGTGAGATAAGTGCTGAAGGTTTCAGCGCCAATTGGCAGACCTCGTTCTTTTCCACCAATCTGGAAGAGGCACTCAATAGCTGCTTGTCCCATTCCAGCTGTGAAGAGTTCAAAAGCCGCAGTTTCGGCGTCAGCTTCATCGACCCGGTGGATCAGTACCTCAAAAGCGATCGGGCGATCAAATACGCGCTGCTGTTTATCGTGCTGACCTTTGCCGGGTTCTTTCTTTTCGAAGTGCTGAAAAGCCTCGCGGTACACCCGGTTCAATACGCCTTGGTGGGTGTGGCGCTGGCGTTCTTCTATCTGCTGCTGTTGTCGCTCTCCGAGCACATCGGCTTTGCCCTGGCGTATCTGCTGTCGGCCGGTGCCTGCGTGTTGTTGATCGGTTTCTATGTTTGCCATGTGCTGCGCAGTGCACGCCACGGGTTGAGTTTTTCGGCGGGGTTGGCGGCGCTCTACGGTTTGCTTTACGGCTTGTTGAGTGCCGAGGATTACGCGCTGTTGATGGGCTCGCTGCTGTTGTTCGGCTTGCTGGGCGTGTTTATGGTGCTGACCCGTAAACTCGACTGGTACGGGATTGGCCAGGGCAGGATCGCCAAGCCAGAGGTGGTGTATGAGTAGGTCGCTGGGGTTGCGCGAGGATCAGTTGCAGGGTGAATGGTTGGCGATGCAGATTGCCGGGCTGTTTACGTTGGAGCGGGGTGATGCCCTCATCGGCAAGCCCCGCCCCCTCAGGTCGGCAGGTGCTGCTAAACCTTCGGCACGGTCGCCAGCATCGACGGCCGCTGGCTTACTTCGGCATACCAGGCGCTGAGTTGCGGATTGCTCTTGCGCCACTCCAGGTCCGGATGACGCAAATCCAGATATCCAAGGGCGCAGGCAACGCTGATGGCCGCGACGTCGAAATGGCTGGTCAGCTCGGCGATGGCGTCGGCTTCCAGCACCGCCAAGGCCCGGCGGATCTTGTCGCGCTGGGCGTCGAGCCACTGGTCCCAGTGTTTCTCCGGGGCGCGCAGGGCGAGTTCATAACGGATCAGCACCGCGGCGTCCATGATCCCGTCGGCCAGCGCGGCCAGGGTCAGGCGCCGCCAACGTGCCGTGCCTTCGCGAGGGATCAGCGGATTGCCGACATGTTGCTGATCGAGGTATTCGAGGATCACCCGGCTGTCGTACAACACGTTACCGTCGTCCAGGCGCAGCGCCGGAATCTTGCCCAGCGGGTTGTCCTGGTTCAATGCGGCATCAGGGCTGACCGGGGTCAATTGGCTGTGCTGCAGCGCCACGCGGTCCAGTTGACCGGTTTCATGCAGCAGCACCATCACTTTGCGCACGTAAGGCGAAGCAGGGTTGTGGAACAAGGTCATGCTGGGGGCGGACATGGACATTCCTCGGCTGTATTCAGGGATCATGGGGCAGAGGTCTAGCCTAGTAAGTTCCGGCGCGGCTGGCGAGGGTTTAGTGGTGCTGACAAGATCGCCATCGCGAGCAAGGGCACCACTATACCTGTGGGAGCGAGCTTGCTCGCGATGGCGTCGATACAGACGCTGACAACCTAGAAGGAATGGCTTTGCTGCCGGCGTTTCCACTGGCTCAACCGCTGTTGCAGATTCAGCGGGCTGTGAATCTGCTGCGTTCGCGCGCGGTTGAACAGGATCAACGCCAATTCGGCCGTGGCCATGGCGTCGGCGCTGGCGTTATGGCGCTCGAATACTTGCAGCTTGAACCAGTTGATCCAGTCGTCCAGCCCGGCTTCGCGGATGTTCGCCTGTGGGCACAGCAGTGGCGCCATGTCGGCCACATCAAGGAAAGGATGCTGCAAGCGATAACCCAGGCTGTCCTTCAAGGCGCGACCGAGCATGTGCTGGTCAAACGGCGCATGAAACGCCAGCAACGGACTGTCACCGACGAACTCCATGAAATCCAGCAACGCGTCCCGCGGATCGCTGCCAGCGGCAATCGCGCTGGGGCCCAAACCATGAAGCAACACGCTAGGTCCGAGTTTATGGTTGTTGCGCTGCAAGGTTCGCTCGAACTGCTGACTGAAATCGATCGCGCCGTCTTCGATCACCACGGCACCGATCGACAGCACCACGTCCTTGTTCAGGTTCAACCCGGTGGTTTCCAGGTCGACCACCACCCAGCGTTGCTCGCGCAGGCTGCATTCGCCCAGCGTCGGGGCGCTTGGCAGTTGGTCCAGGCGCTGTCGCTGCGCGGCGGTCAATGTCGGTCCGGCGGGGCGCAGCCAGGAAAACAGCTTCATAGCTGATACCGCAGGGTCAGGCTGCTTTGCAGGCGTTGAGCCTGGCGCAGGGACTCACGCAGGATGCGCCGGTCCAGATGATTCAGGCTGTCCGGGTCGACTCGATTGGAATAGGGCAGGTTCTCACGGGTCTGTCGCTGATGCTGCTGCATGCGGGTTTGCTGGATGAAGTGATAGGCCTCTTCATAGGCCGCACCGTCCAGCGGGTCGATGACTTCTTTGGCCACCAGTTGACGAAAGCGCTCCAGCGTATTGTTGACCCCGATGCCATTGGCCAGCGCCAGTAGCCGAGCACCGTCGACAAACGGGGTCAGCCCTTGGACTTTCAGGTCGAGAGTGGCTTTTTCACCGTTCTTTTTCTCCAGCACGAACTCGCGGAAACGCCCAACAGGCGGGCGTTGGCGCAGGGCGTTCATGGCCAGCATGCGCTGGAACAGCCGATTGTCTGCCACCTGATCGAGAATCGCGCGGCGCAATTGCTCACAGCCTTGCTCATCGCCCCAGACCACCCGCAGGTCGAAGTAGATACTCGACCCGAGCAAATTCTCGGGCGTTGCTTCGCGGATAAACGCCGCAAAACGCCGCGCCCATTCGGCACGGGACAAACACAGCTGCGGGTTGCCAGCCATGATATTGCCCTTGCACAGCGCAAAGCCGCAGAGCGCCAGGCTCTGATTGATCTGCTGGGCGATCGGCAACAGCTTGCTGCGAATCTCGGCCGCCTGCACTGCATCGCGCGCCTCGAAGAGAATTCCGTTGTCCTGATCGGTGTAAAGCGTTTGCTCGCGGCGGCCTTCGCTGCCGAAGCACAGCCAACTGAACGGTACGCCGGGATCGCCTTTATCGGCCAGCGTCAGCTCGATGACCCGGCACACGGTGTGATCGTTGAGCAAGGTGATGATGTGGGTGATTTGGGTCGAGGACGCGCCGTGGGCGAGCATGCGTTCGACCAGTTGGCCGATTTCACCGCGCAGCGCCACCAGGTTTTCCACCCGAGGCGCGCTGCGAATGGTGCGTGCCAAATGCACCAGATCGACGCGTTGCAAGGAAAACAGGTCGCGTTCCGAGACCACGCCGCACAAGCGTTGGTCTTTCACCAGGCAGACGTGGGCGATGTGCCGTTCGGTCATGGCAATGGCCGCATCGAACGCGCTGTGGTCCGGCGTCAGGAAGAACGGCGCGTGGATCATGTGCCGGTCGATGGGCTGATTGAAGTCACTGGTGCCATCGGCGACCACCTGACGCAAGTCGCGCAGGGTAAAAATCCCCAGCGGGGCTTTCTGCCCATTGACCACCACAATGCTGCCGACCTGTTGCTCGTGCATCAGGGTCACGGCTTCACGCAGTGGGGTCGCAGGGCTACAGGTCACGGGATGGCGCATGGCCAATTCGCCGAGGCGGGTATTGAGCGAGTACTGGGTGCCGAGGGTTTCCACGGCTTTTTGCTGGACTTGCTGGTTGACCTGATCCAGCAGGCTGCTGACGCCGCGTAGGGCAAAGTCGCGAAACGTGCTGGAAAGGGCGAATAGCTTGATGAAGGCCGACTTGTTCAACTGTAGGCAAAAGGTGTCTTCGGCGGCCAGGTGTTCGGTACGGGTCGCACGCTCACCCAGCAGCGCGGCGAGGGGGAAACACTCACCGGTGGTGATTTCGAAAGTGGTTTCGGTGCCACCCTTGGCCGTGTGCGGACGTTCGCCGACCACCCGGCCCTGTTTGACGATGTAAAAATGCTCAACCGGTCCGTCCGCGGGCTTGATGATGCTCTCGCCCGGGCCGTAGAAGCGCAGTTGGCATTGTTCGACCAGGTAGGCCAGGTGCGCGTGTTCCATCTGGTTGAACGGCGGGAAACGCTGCAGGAACTGCAAGGTGCCCTGGATGTTCTGCAGCACTGCTGTTTTCCCTGCCTGGGTGAAGGCATCCGCTTTACTCATAACCATTACCGCAGTCTTTTTCGATTTGTTGTTGTCGGAGTCACTGCCATGGTCGGCCCCTGTGCGAAGAGTGCCCATTGGACGTAAGTCTAGGTAACGGTGCAGGAAGCGAAATTTCGGAAATACCCTACGCTATTAATGCGCCAAACCGTTGGTTAGCCCACTTGGAAAACTATTCGGCAAAGCGCACATTTAAGTTCTGCTTAGCGATGTCCGACCATGGTGCTAGGGGATTAATCCGAATATGTAGAGAGATTTATGTCCGACCACGATATTTTGAGCGATGCCGAGCGTGAAGCGTTGATTGCCGTCATGCACGAACCGGACTTATCAGCACAACGTGTGCTGATCGTCGACGACGACAAGGACACACGCGAGCTGCTTTCGGAAATTCTTGCGCTTGATGGCATCCGCAGCATGACGGCAGCCAGTGGCGAAAGCGCACTCAAACTGTTGGATTCGAACAAGTCGATCGGGTTGCTCATCACTGATCTGCGGATGCGTCACATCGATGGTCTGGAGCTGGTCCGTGAAGTGCGTGAGTCGGAACGGGCGGCGTTGCCGATCATCATCGTTTCCGGTGACGCCAAGGCCCGGGATGTCATTGATGCCATGCACTTGAGCGTGGTGGATTTTCTGCTCAAGCCCATCGATAGCAAAGAGCTGTTGGCACTGGTCAAGCATCAGCTGGGGATGGACGTGTGAGTCACTGAAAAGATCGCAGCCTGTTTCAAATAAAAAAGCCCTGATCGAGAGATCAGGGCTTTTTCATGTTGCTAACGCTTATTCACAGGCCATTGGCAGCCTTGAACTCGCGGCGACGACGGTGCAGGACCGGCTCGGTGTAGCCGTTCGGCTGTTTGGTGCCTTCGATCACCAGTTCGACCGCCGCCTGGAAGGCAATGTTGCTGTCGAAATTCGGTGCCAGCGGACGGTACAGCGGGTCGTTGGCGTTCTGGCGGTCAACCACCGGGGCCATGCGCTTGAGGGTTTCCAGTACCTGGGCTTCGCTGACGATGCCGTGACGCAGCCAGTTGGCGATGTGCTGGCTGGAGATACGCAGCGTCGCACGGTCTTCCATCAGGCCGACGTCGTTGATGTCCGGCACTTTCGAACAGCCCACGCCCTGGTCGATCCAGCGCACCACGTAACCGAGGATGCCCTGGGCGTTGTTGTCCAGTTCGTTCTGGATCTGTTGCGCTGTCCAGTTGGGATTGCTTGCCAGCGGGATGGTCAGGATATCGTCCACCGATGCGCGAGCGCGCTTGGCCAGTTCGGCCTGACGGGCGAACACGTCAACCTTGTGGTAATGCAGTGCGTGCAGCGCAGCAGCGGTCGGCGAAGGGACCCAGGCGGTGTTGGCGCCGGCCAGCGGGTGAGCGATTTTCTGCTCGAGCATGGCGGCCATCAGGTCGGGCATGGCCCACATGCCTTTACCGATTTGCGCGCGACCTTGCAGGCCGGTGCTCAAACCGATGTCGACGTTCCAGTTTTCGTAGGCGCTGATCCACTTTTCAGCCTTCATGTCAGCCTTGCGCACCATCGCGCCGGCCTCCATGGATGTATGGATTTCATCGCCGGTACGGTCGAGGAAGCCGGTGTTGATGAAGACCACGCGCTCGCTGGCAGCCTTGATACAGGCCTTGAGGTTGATCGTGGTACGCCGCTCTTCGTCCATGATGCCGACTTTGAGGGTATTGCGCGGCAACTCGAGCACGTCTTCGATGCGCCCGAACAGCTCGTTGGTGAACGCCGCTTCTTCCGGACCGTGCATTTTCGGTTTGACGATGTAGACCGAACCGGTACGGCTGTTCTTGCGGGTGGTGTTGCCGTTAAGGCTGTGCAGCGCCGCGAGGTTGGTGACCAGGCCGTCGAGGATGCCTTCCGGCACTTCGTTGCCGTTCTTGTCGAGGATCGCGTCGATGGTCATCAAGTGGCCGACATTGCGCACGAACAACAGCGAGCGGCCGTGCAGGCTCAGTTCGCTACCGTCTGGGGCGGTGTAGGTGCGGTCGGCGTTCATGGTGCGGGTGAAGGTCTTGCCACCCTTGGCGACTTCTTCCGACAGATCGCCTTTCATCAGGCCGAGCCAGTTGCGGTAGATCACCACTTTGTCATCGGCATCGACGGCGGCCACGGAGTCTTCGCAGTCCATGATGGTGGTCAGCGCGGCTTCCATCAGCAGGTCTTTGACGCCGGCGGCGTCGGTCTGGCCGACCGGTGTGCTGGCGTCGATCTGGATTTCGAAATGCAGGCCGTTGTTTTTCAGCAGGATCGCGGTCGGCGCAGCCGCATCGCCGTGGAAGCCGATCAGCTGGGCGTCATTGCGCAGGCCAGTGTTGCTGCCTCCCTTGAGGCTGATAACCAGTTTGCCGTCAACGATCTTGTAGCCGGTGGAATCGACGTGAGAGCCGGCAGCCAATGGCGCGGCTTCGTCGAGGAAGGCGCGGGCGAAGGCGATGACCTTGTCGCCGCGAACCTTGTTGTAGCCTTTGCCTTTTTCCGCGCCGTCGGCCTCGCTGATGGCATCAGTGCCATACAGCGCGTCGTACAACGAACCCCAGCGGGCGTTCGAAGCGTTGAGGGCGAAGCGGGCATTCATCACCGGAACCACCAGCTGTGGGCCGGCCATACGAGCGATTTCGTCGTCGACGTTTTGCGTCGTTGCCTGGAAATCGGCCGCTTCTGGCAGCAGATAACCGATGTCTTGCAAGAAGGCTTTGTAGGCCACAGCGTCATGCGCAAGACCAGCACGGGACTGGTGCCAGGCATCGATTTTCGCCTGGAGGTCGTCGCGTTTGGCGAGTAGGGCTTTGTTCTTCGGCGCCAGGTCGTGAATGACCTTGTCGGCGCCGGCCCAGAACTTGTCGGCGGTGAGGCCGGAACCGGGAATGGCTTCGTTGTTCACGAAGTCGAACAGGACTTTGGCGACCTGCAGGCCACCGACTTGAACGTGTTCAGTCATTGCTTGCCTCACTCTGCTCAGCTATTTCGCTTTTCAGCTCTTCAATTTGACAATGAAGCCTCTGGCCATTTAAACCACAAACCCCTCTACCAGTACATGCCATTGCTGGCGGCTGGGTGGTTCCAATCAACGGCGTAAAGCCTTGCTGACGGGGCTTTGAGGGTTGCGATGGCGCCTGGGCAGACATCGATCCAACGTTATGTAGTGCGCGCTGCGGCATACTACATGATGAATTGCGGTTGTGAAAATTAGACTAATTACGTCGTTTGGCGACCCGACCAGGCTGTCCGGTCACGCCGGGGGACAGGATGTTCTCAAAAAACTATTGGATTGTTCCAGATAAATCTAAAAACTTGTACACATAATATTGAATTCACTGCTATGGGGCTTTGATTTTTTTGCTGCCGCGCTGAATTGGGTCCCTTGCCTATACTTGCCTTTCTATAACAAAAGTCATGACAAGAGGGCTGCGCCATGGACCACCTCGTACTCACCGTATTCGCCCCGGACAAGCCCGGCCAGGTCGAACGCATCGCCCAATGCATTGCCGAGCATGGTGGTAACTGGCTAGAGAGCCGCATGTCACGGATGGCCGGGCAGTTTGCCGGGATCCTTCGGGTTGGCGTGCCAGCCGAGGGCTACGACGAACTGGTCGATGCACTTCAGGCGTTGTCCGCCCAAGGGATTCGGGTGCTGATAGCGGAAAGCAGTATCGAGCAATCCTGCACCTGGAAGCCGATTGCCATGGAGCTGGTCGGTAACGACCGACCAGGAATAGTCCGTGACATCACACGTTTGTTGAGTGAACAGGGAGTCAACCTTGAGCGTTTGGTAACCGACGTGCGTCCGGCGCCGATGAGCAGTGAGCCGTTGTTCCACGCCGAAGCGATTCTTGCGGTACCGCTGACCCTTTCCCTGGACGTGCTGCAGTCGCGGCTGGAGACCCTCGCCGATGATTTGATGGTGGAGTTGGTGCTGCGCAGCGAGCCATAAACGGGTTATCCAAGTAAAACGTGCACCCGCCTGTGGATAACCTGTAGAGATACGTCGCCAGCCCACGCCGGCCGGGGCTCATCAGGGATTGATCAAAAAACCAGCAGTTTCAAGGGCTTGTGCACAAACGGCGGGGATCACGCTGTGGATAACCTTGGGAAGGATGCTTGCAGGCCACGCCAACCGTGGCCTGCAAAGTTTTGTGCGTTTTTTGATCAGCGGCGACGACGCAAACTCATCCAGGCGTCGATGCTGTAAACGGCCAGGCCTGCCCAGATAAACATGAAGGCCACTAGCGTGGTGGACGACAGATGTTCGCCGAACAGCAGTACGGCTTGCAGCAGCACCAGCGTCGGTGCCAGGTATTGCAGGAAGCCGAGGGTGGTGTAGGGCAGATGCCGAGCAGCAGCGTTGAAACAGACCAGCGGCACCAGCGTTACCGGGCCGGCAGCGACCAGCCACCAGGCTTCGGATGTACTCCAGAACACTGCTTGTGCGCTGGTCGCTGTCGGGTTGAAGAGCAGCCAGGCAAGGGCAATCGGCACCAGCATCCAGGTTTCCACTACCAGCCCGGGCAATGCTTTGACCGGAGCCTGTTTGCGGATCAACCCGTAGAAGCCGAAGGTCAGCGCCAACACCAGCGACACCCACGGCAGGCTGCCGACTTGCCAGACCTGCTGCGCGACGCCCACGGTGGCCAGCGCGACAGCGACCCATTGCAGACGTCTCAAGCGTTCGCCAAGGATCAGCATGCCCAGCAGCACGTTCACCAGCGGGTTGATGTAGTAACCGAGGCTGGCCTCGAGCATGCGTCCGTTATTCACCGCCCAGACGTAGGTCAGCCAGTTGGCCGCGATCAGCGTGCCGCTCAGCGCGAGGACTGCCAGCCGCCGCGGGTTTTCGCGCAGTTCACGCCACCAGCCCGGATGCTTCCAGACCATCAGCAGCAAGGCGCCGAACAGCGCTGACCAAAGTACCCGGTGGATGATGATTTCTACGGCAGGTACGTCAGCGATGGCTTTGAAGTAGAGCGGGAACAATCCCCAGATGATGTAGGCACTCAGGCCCAATATGTACCCGCGACGCAGGTTGGCGGCTTGCATGCAGAATCCTTGCTTAGGCAGCTAACAAAGGGGGGATTGTAAGGAGATTTGTCAGCGGATGTCGTATCTGAATTGGTAGGGCATTTGTGAACACCAAATCCTGTGGGAGCGAGCTTGCTCGCGATAGCGGTTGGTCAGCAACTGATGTGCTGAATGCGCAGCCGCCATCGCGAGCAAGCTCGCTCCCACAAGGGGATAGTGGTGAATCAAAAGAGCTTCAACGGTTCTTCGTTTAGCGCTGCCAGTTGCTCGCGCAATGCCAGAACCTGGTCGCCCCAATAACGTTCGGTGCCAAACCACGGAAAACTATGGGGGAACGCCGGGTCATCCCAACGACGGGCCAGCCACGCGCTGTAGTGCATCACGCGCAAGGCACGCAGAGGTTCGATCAACGCCAATTCACGCGGGTTGAAGTCGTGGAACTCGCTGTAGCCATCCATCAGTTCCGACAACTGGCCGAGACATTCCTGACGATCACCGGCGAGCATCATCCACAGGTCCTGCACTGCCGGCCCCATGCGACAGTCGTCGAGGTCGACGATGTGGAACATCTCGTCACGGCACATCATGTTGCCGGGGTGGCAATCGCCGTGTATGCGAATGTTCTGGTGCGGTGTGTCTTTGTAGACTTCTTCCACGCGCTTGAGCAGGTCGCGGGCGACCGACTCGTAGGCTGGCAGCAAACTGCGCGGTATGAAGTTGCCTTCAAGCAAGGTGGTCAGCGAATCATGGCCGAAGTTTTTGACGCCCAGCACTTCGCGGTGTTCGAAGGGGCGGGTGGCGCCCACTGCGTGCAAGCGGCCAAGCAATTGCCCCAGACGGTAGAGCTGATCAAGATTGCCTGGCTCTGGCGCGCGGCCGCCTCGGCGGGGGAACAGGGTGAAGCGGAAGCCGGCGTGTTCGTGCAGGCTTTCACCGTTGTGAATCAACGGCGCAACGACAGGCACCTCGCACTCGGCGAGTTCGAAGGTGAAGCGGTGCTCTTCGAGAATGGCGGCGTTGGTCCAGCGTTGCGGACGGTAGAACTTGGCGATCAGCGGTTCGCCATCTTCGATGCCAACCTGATAGACACGGTTTTCATAGCTGTTGAGCGCAAGGACGCGGGCGTCGCTGAGAAAGCCGATGCTTTCTACGGCGTCGAGCACCAGATCGGGGGTAAGTGTTTCAAACGGGTGAGACATGCTGACTCCTGCGCGCAGCAGGCTGCCGCGTCCGGCCAAACATGGTAGCGCAGACGAGGCGACTTTAGTGGTCGGGCTTGAGATGAGTGCTGATTTTACTGACGCCATCGCGAGCAGGCTCGCTCCCACAGGGTTACGTGTTCACAGATCCAATGTGGGAGCGAGCCTGCTCGCGATGGAGGCCGGTCAGGCGCCGACGATCCCGCCGTCTTCCCGGGTAATCGCCATCACCGAGGAACGCGGCTTGCCGTTAGGCAAATGCTCGGGGAAGGTCGACCCGCCGTTTTCCCCCGGATGCTGGATGCCGACAAACAAGGTCTTCTGGTCCGGCGAAAAGCTGATGCCGGTCACTTCACAGCCCACCGGGCCGACCATGAAGCGGCGGATTTCACCGGTCGCAGGGTCAGCGCAGAGCATCTGATTGTTGCCCATGCCTGCGAAGTCGCCGGCGTTGCTGTAGTCCCCGTCGCTGAGAATCCACAACCGACCGGCCTTGTCGAAGCCCAAACCATCCGGGCTGTTGAACATGTTGTGTGGCGTGATGTTCGACGAGCCGGCTTTCGCTGTCCCGGCGTGCACGGTCGGGTTGCCCGCCACCACGAACAGATCCCAGCCGAACGTCAGCGACGCGTGGTCGTCGTGATCGGTGCGCCAGCGCAGGATTTGCCCGTAGACGTTTTTCTCCCGTGGGTTCGGCCCGCCCGCCGGTTGCCCGTCTTCGCCGCGCTTGGCGTTGTTGGTCAGGGTGCAATAGACCTGGCCGTCTTGCGGGCTGACCACGATCCACTCCGGGCGGTCCATGCGCGTGGCACCGACGACGCTGGCGGCCAGGCGTGCGTGAATCAGCACCTCGGCCTGATCGGCAAAGCCGCTGCTGGCATCGATGCCGTTCTTGCCGTGAGTCAGCTCGATCCACTGGCCCTGGCCTTTTGGATGGTCGGGGTTGCTGTCGCCCGCATCGAAACGAGCGACGTACAACGTGCCGTGGTCCAGCAGGTCATGGTTGGCTTTGGGGGTTGTGTGATTGATCTTGTCGCGGCTGACGAATTTGTAGATGAACTCGCCGCGCTCATCGTCGCCCATGTACACCACCGCACGACCGTCGTGGGTCTCGGCCAGGGCTGCGTTTTCATGTTTGAAACGGCCCAGGGCGGTGCGCTTGACCGGAGTCGATTGTGGGTCGAACGGGTCGATTTCCACCACCCAGCCGTGACGGTTGAGCTCGTTGGGGTTTTTCGCCAGGTCAAAACGCGGGTCGTGTTGATGCCAGTTGATCTCTTTGCTGGCGACCGATGCGCCATAGCGCTTTTGTGCGGTGTCGAACTTGTGCTCGGGATTGCTGCTGCCAAAGCAGTCGGTGAAGTTCTCTTCGCAGGTCAGATAAGTGCCCCACGGCGTCTTGCCATTGGCGCAGTTCTGAAAGGTCCCGAGTACCTTTTTACCGGTCTTGTCGGCAGCGGTTTTCATCCGCTCATGGCCAGCGGCCGGGCCGCTCAACTGCAGCGGTGCATTGCCGTGGATTCGGCGGTTGTAGCGCGAGCCCTGAACGAATTGCCAGTGGCCATTTTTACGCTGCACTTCGATCACCGACACGCCTTCGCAGGCCAGCGCTTTGCGCACTTCTTCGGCCGACTGCGGCATGCCGCCATGGGCGTAGAGGTAGCGATAGTTGGTGTATTCGTTGTTGATCGCCATCAGCGCGCGATTGTCGTCGCCGGGGAAGGCGAACAGGCTCATGCCATCGTTGTTGTCGCCGAACTGGACTTCCTGGGCCTGGGCGCTGCCATTGCCACTCGGGTCAAAGGCCGGACCGTCCTTGTGCAGCGGCTGGCCCCAACTGATCAGCACCGAGGACTTGTAACCCGGTGGCAGGGTGATGGTGTCGCTGGTGGCGGCTGCAATGCTGTCGAAGCCCAGCAATTTGCTCGAAGCTGCGCTGACACTGGTGGCCAGTGCGCTACGGCTCAGCAGGTTGCCACCGAGGAACATTGCCGCACCGCAAAGGGCGCCGGCGCTGATAAAGCCACGACGACTGAGGCCGACGATTTTTTCGAGGTCGGTGGCTTGGTTTTCTTCTAATAGGCTCACATCAGGCTCCCTGCTGGTTTTTGCAGCCACCTTAAGGAGCGTCTATGACACAAATGTTGCAGTTTTGATCGGGAAGAGCACAGACCTGTAGCAGCTGCCGAAGGCTGCGTTCGGTGGCGAAGCCGCCGCAAAAACCTGACACCGCGATTCTGAGTCTTTATTTGAGTCGAGAGTATTGCGACTGCTTCGCAGCCGAACGCAGCCTTCGGCAGCTGCTACAGAAAGCGCGCTAGGCTTGGGTTAGAGCGGTGTACCGAGCAAAACGTTGGAGGGCGAGAACTGCACCTGGACGGCTTTTTTTGCGCTCAAACCCAGGGTTTTGAGGTGCTTCGGCTCGGCCAGCGCGCATAGCGTCTGACCATTGGGCAGGGCGATTCGGACTTCGCTGGGGCCATCTTCGGCGTCGAGAATCTCCTCGACAGTGCCCTTCAGACAATTGTGTCCGGGTGTTGCGAGTTGTTCGGAAGCGAGTAAATCGAGCCAGCCAGCCTTGATCAACGCCACCACCTCAGTGCCCGTTTCCAGTTCCAGGCGCAGGGTGCTGTCGTGGGTTATTTGCGCCTGAATGATCAGCCCCTCAGCCAGTTCCAGGCTGATCAGATCGTTATGGCCGTGCGTGTCGATGGCCGCGACGGTGCCATGCAGCTGATTGCGCGCGCTGGTCCTGAGCATCAGGCGTCCGAGCAAGTCGAGGTCACTGGCGTCTTCGGCAGCTTCCAGCACCTGTGCCTGTAAGGCTTGCAGGCGCTGATAAAGTCGCAGCACCCGTTCACCTTCACTGGACAGTTTTGCGCCACCACCGCCCTTGCCGCCGACGCTGCGTTCCACCAGCGGTTTCTGCGCCAGATTGTTCAACTCGTCGATCGCATCCCACGCGGCTTTGTAGCTCAGCCCGGCGCTTTTCGCGGCGCGGGTGATCGAGCCTTGTTCGGCGATGTGTTGCAGCAAGGCGATGCGCTGCGGACGACGGACGATGTGTTGGGACAACAAAGTAGGCAAGGACATGGCAAGGGGCTGCGAGCGGGTAGTGATGGATTTGGACGTTGGCGGCTTGGCGCGTGAGAGTCAAGTCAGCTCCCCGGGTTTTGGCGTGCGCGCCAGGCAATAAACGTCGACCCGCGCCGCGCCCGCACCGATCAGCAAGCGTGCCAGGCTTTGCGCGGTGGCGCCGGTGGTCAGCACGTCGTCGACCAGCGCCAGGTGGCGGCCCTTGATTTGCGCACCTGGCATCAGTGCGAAAGCGCTGAGCAGGTTCTGTTTGCGCGCCTTGGCGTCCAGATCCTGTTGCGCGGTAGTGTCCTGGATGCGTAGCAGCAGGTTTGCGTCGCAGTTGATTTTCAAGCTGTCGCTGAGCCAGCGGGCGAGCATCGCTGCCTGGTTGTAACCCCGCTCACGCAGCCGTTTGCGGGCCAGGGGCACCGCTACCAACGCGTCGGGGCGTTTGAGGCCTTCATCGAAGCGATGTTGCAGGTATTGAGCAAGAAGTTCGGCAAGCAAGCGACCATAGGGCCACTTTGCCGCATGCTTGAAGCGGGTGATCAAACTGTCGAGCGGGAAGCTATAGGTCCAGGGCGCGATCACCTGCTCGAAGGCCGGTGGCTCCTTCAAACACTGGCCGCACGTGAGGCCGGCCACGGGCAAGGGCAGGGCGCAGACCTGGCAATGGTCGCCGAGCCAGGGCAACTCGGTTTCACAGGAAGTACAAATCGGTTGAGGGGTGTCAGACAGTTCATCGCAAAGTAAGCAGTTCTGTTTGTTTTTTGACCAGATGTAAACCGACCCTTTGTATCGTGGTTGACAGCGCATGGCTCTTCCTTAAATATGCCGAACATCCGTGTCGCGTCTGTGGATATTCCGTTCCACAGCCGCTTGCCAAGCATAAACAAGGAAACGCCCATGAGCGCCAGCACCACTGCAAACCTGCGTCATGACTGGTCTTTGGCCGAAGTCAAAGCACTCTTCGTTCAGCCATTCAACGACCTGTTGTTCCAGGCGCAGACGGTGCACCGCGCGCACTTCGACGCCAATCGCGTCCAGGTGTCGACCCTGCTGTCGATCAAAACCGGCGCTTGCCCGGAAGATTGCAAATATTGTCCGCAGTCCGGTCACTACAACACCGGCCTGGAAAAAGAAAAACTGATGGAAGTGCAGAAGGTCCTCGAAGAGGCTGCTCGCGCCAAGGCCATCGGTTCGACCCGTTTTTGCATGGGCGCCGCCTGGAAGCATCCGTCGGCCAAAGACATGCCGTACGTGCTGGAAATGGTCAAGGGCGTGAAGGCCATGGGCCTGGAAACCTGCATGACCCTCGGCCGTCTCGATCAGGACCAGACCGTAGCCCTGGCCGAAGCCGGCCTCGATTACTACAACCACAACCTTGATACCTCGCCGGAGTTCTACGGCAGCATCATCACCACCCGCACTTACAGCGAGCGCCTGCAAACCCTGGCGTATGTTCGTGATTCGGGGATGAAGATCTGCTCGGGCGGTATTCTCGGCATGGGCGAGTCCCTCGACGACCGCGCCAACCTGCTGATCCAGCTGGCCAACCTGCCGGAGCATCCGGAGTCGGTGCCGATCAACATGCTGGTGAAAGTCGCCGGTACGCCGCTGGAAAATGCCGACGACATCGACCCGTTCGACTTCATCCGTATGCTCGCCGTCGCCCGTATCCTGATGCCGAAATCCCACGTGCGCCTGTCCGCCGGCCGCGAAGCGATGAACGAGCAGATGCAGGCTCTGGCGTTCTTCGCCGGTGCCAACTCGATTTTCTACGGTGAGAAACTGCTGACCACCGCCAACCCGCAGGCTGACAAGGACATGCAACTGTTCTCGCGCCTCGGCATCCTCCCGGAAGCGCGAGAAGAGCACGCCGATGAAGTGCATCAGGCGGCTATCGAGCAAGCGCTGGTCGAGCAGAAAAGTAGCGAGCAGTTCTACAACGCCGCTGTTTGATTGACGCAGAACCCCTTGTGGGAGCGAGCTTGCTCGCGATGAGGCCATAACATTCAACATTTATGCTGACTGCTACATTGCCATCGCGAGCAAGCTCGCTCCCACAGGGGGACTGTGCAACCTTCCGCACTCTGTGAGTTGACCTTCGAGGCCTGCATGTCTTTCGATCTCGCCGCACGCCTTGCTGCCCGCCGTGCCGAAAACCTCTATCGCCAGCGTCCCTTGCTGGAGACTCCACAAGGTCCACAAGTGGTGGTCGATGGCCAGCCATTGCTGGCGTTCTGTAATAACGACTACCTGGGCCTGGCCAATCATCCGCAAGTGATCGAAGCCTGGCGTGCCGGCGCCGCCCGCTGGGGTGTCGGTGGCGGTGCTTCACACCTGGTGATCGGCCATAGCAGTCCGCATCAAGCGCTCGAAGAAGCCTTGGCCGATCTGACAGGGCGCCCGCGCGCGTTGCTGTTTACCACCGGCTACATGGCTAACCTGGGTGCCGTCACGGCGCTGGTCGGGCAGGGCGATACCGTGCTTGAAGACCGACTCAATCATGCATCGTTACTGGATGCCGGGTTATTGTCGGGCGCACGTTTCAATCGCTATTTGCACAACGACGCGGTCAGCCTCGCCAAACGCCTGGAGAAGGCTACCGGCAATACGCTGGTGGTGACCGACGGGGTGTTCAGCATGGACGGCGACATCGCCGACCTGCCGGCGCTGGCTCGCGAGGCCAAGGCCAAAGGCGCGTGGCTGATGGTCGATGATGCCCACGGTTTTGGTCCCTTGGGTGCCAATGGCGGCGGGACCGTCGAGCACTTCGGTTTGAGTCTGGAGGATGTGCCGGTCTTGGTCGGTACCTTGGGCAAAGCGTTCGGCACCGCGGGCGCGTTTGTCGCGGGCAGCGATGACCTGATCGAAAGCCTGATCCAGTTCGCCCGACCGTACATTTACACCACCAGTCAGCCACCGGCCCTGGCGTGCGCGACCCTGAAAAGTCTTGAGTTGCTGCGTAGCGAACATTGGCGACGCGAGCACTTGAACGTGCTGATCCGTCAGTTCCGAAAGGGCGCCGAGCAGATGGGGCTGGAGTTGATGGACAGCGCTACGCCGATCCAGCCGATCATGATTGGCGACGCCGGGCGCGCGATGCTCTTTTCGCAGATGCTGCGTCAGCGCGGACTGATGGTGACCGCGATCCGCCCACCCACCGTGCCGGCCGGCAGTGCACGTTTGCGCGTGACCCTGACAGCGGCGCACAGCGAAGCGCAGGTGCAGCTATTGTTAGAAGGTCTGGCCGATTGTCTTCAGCAACTGGGAGCGGAGCCGAACCATGCGTGATCGTCTGATTCTGTTGCCCGGTTGGGGACTCGGCATTTCGCCGCTGGAGCCTTTGGCGGCAGCCTTGCAAGGGTTGGACGAACACCTGCGCGTCGAGATCGAACCGCTGCCGGAACTGGAGTCGAGCGACCTCGATGAATGGCTCGACGAACTGGATTCAACTTTGCCCAAAGATGCCTGGCTCGGTGGCTGGTCGCTCGGCGGGATGCTCGCCTCAGAGCTCGCGGCTCGACGCGGCGAGCGCTGCTGCGGTTTGCTGACGCTGGCGAGTAACCCCTCTTTTGTGGCGCATGCCGAGTGGTCGAGCGCCATGCCGGGTGAGACCTTCGATGCGTTTCTGGCTGGGTGCAGCGCGGACCCGCGCATGACCCTCAAGCGCTTCAGCCTGCTCTGCGCCCAAGGTGCCGAAGACCCGCGCGGGTTGTCGCGCCTGTTGCTGGCGGGTGCGCCGAATACCCCGCAGGCGCAGTTGATGAGCGGGCTGGAAGTGCTCGCACAACTGGACAATCGGCAAGCCTTGCAGGCCTTTCGAGGTCCGCAGTTGCACCTGTTCGCCGGGCTTGACGGGTTGGTTCCGGCTGAAGCCGCCGGTGAGCTGCTGGCGTTACTCCCCGATGTCGAAATTGGTCTGATTGAACAGGCCAGTCACGCGTTTCTTCTGGAAGACCCCCACGGTGTGGCGGGGGCCATCCAGGCCTTTTTGCATGAGTCCGGCGATGACTGATTTATCCCTTCCCAACCTGCCTGGTGGCTTGCCCGACAAGCGTCAGGTCGCGGCATCCTTTTCCCGTGCAGCGGCCAGCTATGACAGCGTTGCCGAATTGCAGCGGGCTGTCGGCAGTGAATTGCTGGGGCGTTTGCCGATGGATCGAACGCCCGCTCGCTGGCTGGATCTGGGCTGTGGCACAGGGTATTTCAGTCGTGCGCTGGGTGAGCGATTCAACGCCAGCGAAGGGCTGGCGCTGGATATCGCGCAAGGCATGCTCAAGCACGCACGGCCCTTGGGCGGCGCGACGCATTTCATTGCTGGTGATGCCGAGCGCTTGCCGTTGCAGGACGCGAGCTGCGATTTGGTGTTCTCCAGCCTGGCGGTGCAGTGGTGCGCCGATTTCAGGGCGGTGCTGAGCGAGGCCAATCGGGTTCTGAAACCTGGTGGTGTGTTGGCGTTTGCCAGTCTCTGTGTGGGCACGTTGTATGAATTGCGCGACAGTTGGCGCCAGGTCGATGGCCTGGTGCACGTCAACCGCTTCCGCGAGTTCAGCACGTATCAACAGCTGTGTGCGGCCAGCGGCATGAACGTGATCAGTCTGCAAAGTTGCCCGCACGTGCTGCATTACCCGGATGTGCGTAGCCTGACTCACGAACTCAAGGCCTTGGGCGCGCATAATCTTAATCCTGGTCGGCCGGGCGGGCTGACGGGGCGGGCGCGGATCATGGGTTTGATCGACGCCTATGAGCAATTTCGTCAGGCGCAAGGGCTGCCCGCGACTTATCAGGTGGTTTACGCCGTGTTGGAGAAGCCACTATGAACGCAGCCTATTTCATCACCGGTACCGATACCGACGTCGGCAAGACCACCATCGCGGCCGGCCTGCTGCACGCCGCGCGACTGGCGGGGTTGAGTACGGCAGCCGGGAAACCCGTGGCCTCTGGCTGCGAGATGACACCCAAAGGTTTGCGCAATGCCGACGCGTTGGCGCTGTTGGCGCAATGTTCGTTGCCGCTGACCTATGCCGAGGTCAATCCGGTGGCCTTCGAACCGGCCATCGCACCGCATCTGGCTGCGCGTGAGGCGGGTTTCGCGCTGACGGTCCAGTCGTTGCTGGTGCCAATGCGGCACATAGTGGACAAGCAGGCCGACTTCACCTTGATCGAAGGTGCTGGCGGCTGGCGGGTGCCTTTGGCTGATCAGGACAATCTCTCGGATCTGGCAATGGCGCTGGATCTGCCGGTGATTCTGGTGGTTGGCGTGCGTCTGGGCTGTATCAATCACGCGTTGCTGACAGCCGAGGCAATTGCCCGGGACGGTTTGCAACTGGCGGGTTGGGTGGCCAACATCATTGACCCCAAGACGTCGCGGCTGGAAGAGAACCTCGCCACACTGGCAGAACGGCTGCCGGCACCGTGTTTGGGGCGGGTGCCGAAACTCAAACTGGTCACGGCAGAAGCGGTGGCGGAGCATCTTCAGCTGGATTTGCTGGACTAGGTTTTGCCTATGACAAGGCACTGTGCCATTAGTGTTTTTGTCGGGCCTTTTGTCGGTGTCTCTGGTTCAATGAGCGCTGTTTATCCTTTGCAGGATGGAGTTGTGCCATGGACATTTCGGGAAGCACCGCGTTTTATGCAGGTCTGAGTTCTATTCAGGCTGGGCAGAACCGTGTCGATCAGGCGGCCAGCCAGATCGCCGGCACCACAGTCGATCGTTCGGCCTCCAGCCAGTCCTCCGACGCTCAGATCGACCGCTTGCGTTCGGTCGATCGCAGCCAGCAATCGAATCTGGCCAGTAATATGGTCGATATGTCCCAAGGCAAGATCCAGGCAGAGCTTGGCGTCAAAGTCGCCAAGGCTTCTGACGAAATGCTTGGTACGTTAATCGATACTTTCGCTTGATCCCTCGCTGAACCTGTTTACCTGAACACCGCCCCTGGCGCGGTGTTCTGTCGGGCATGTCCTTCTCGCTCAACTAATCTTTCCTACACGGTTTGTTGCCTTGCGCACTGGCTGCAAGCCTTTGCGTGTGCGCGATTCATGTGGGGCATGACGAACGGCAAAAGATCGACGCTTGACAAGATTTCGGCGTAAACGTATGTTTCAAACAACTGTTTGACCGCCACAACAAATCATTGCGGTCGTTCATTCCCGGTTACATCAGCAGAGGTTTATCGCTATGCCTGACTACAAGGCCCCCTTGCGTGATATTCGCTTCGTTCGTGACGAACTGCTCGGCTACGAAGCGCACTATCAGAGCCTTCCGGCTTGCCAGGACGCTACCCCGGACATGGTTGACGCCATTCTCGAGGAAGGCGCCAAGTTTTGTGAGCAGGTGCTGGCTCCGCTGAACCGCGTGGGTGACACCGAAGGCTGCACCTGGAGCGAGTCCGGCGTTAAGACCCCGACCGGTTTCAAAGAAGCCTACAAACAATTCGTCGAAGGTGGCTGGCCAAGCCTGGCCCACGATGTAGAGCACGGTGGCCAAGGCCTGCCGGAGTCTCTGGGGCTGGCTGTGAGTGAAATGGTCGGTGAAGCCAACTGGTCGTGGGGCATGTACCCAGGCCTGTCTCATGGCGCGATGAACACCATTTCCGAGCACGGTACGCCAGAGCAGCAAGAGGCTTACCTGACCAAACTGGTGTCCGGCGAATGGACCGGCACCATGTGCCTGACCGAACCGCACTGCGGTACCGACCTGGGCATGCTGCGCACCAAGGCCGAGCCTCAGGCTGATGGTTCCTACAAAGTTTCCGGCACCAAGATCTTCATCTCGGCCGGTGAACACGACATGGCCGACAACATCGTCCACATCGTTCTGGCTCGCCTGCCGGATGCGCCGGCTGGCACCAAAGGCATTTCGCTGTTCATCGTTCCAAAGTTCCTGCCGAACGCTGACGGCAGCATTGGTGTGCGCAACGCCGTGAGCTGTGGTTCCCTGGAACACAAAATGGGCATCCACGGTAACGCCACCTGCGTGATGAACTTCGACGCGGCCACCGGTTTCCTGATCGGCCCGGCGAACAAAGGCCTGAACTGCATGTTCACCTTTATGAACACCGCGCGTCTGGGTACTGCCCTGCAAGGCCTGGCTCACGCCGAGATCGGCTTCCAGGGCGGTCTGAAATACGCTCGCGATCGTCTGCAAATGCGCTCCCTGACTGGCCCGAAAGCGCCGGACAAAGCCGCTGACCCGATCATCGTTCACCCTGATGTACGTCGTATGCTGTTGACCATGAAGGCATTCGCCGAAGGCAACCGTGCGATGGTTTACTTCACTGCCAAGCAGGTCGACATCGTCAAGTACGGCGTGGATGAAGAAGAGAAAAAGAAAGCCGACGCACTGCTGGCGTTCATGACGCCGATCGCCAAAGCCTTCATGACTGAGGTCGGCTTCGAGTCCGCTAACCACGGTGTGCAGATCTACGGCGGCCACGGCTTCATCGCCGAGTGGGGCATGGAGCAGAACGTTCGCGACAGCCGTATTTCGATGCTGTACGAAGGCACCACCGGTATCCAGGCGCTCGACCTGCTGGGCCGTAAAGTGCTGATGACTCAAGGCGAGGCTCTGAAAGGCTTCACCAAGATCGTCCACAAGTTCTGCCAGACCAACGAAGGCAACGAAGCGGTCAAAGAGTTCGTCGAGCCGTTGGCTGCACTGAACAAGGAATGGGGCGAGCTGACCATGAAGGTCGGTATGGCCGCGATGAAAGATCGCGAGGAAGTCGGCGCCGCGTCGGTGGACTACCTGATGTACTCCGGTTACGCCTGCCTGGCCTACTTCTGGGCTGACATGGCGCGCCTGGCTGCCGAGAAACTGGCTGCCGGCACCACCGAAGAGGCGTTCTACACCGCCAAGCTGCAGACAGCGCGCTTCTACTTCCAGCGCATCCTGCCGCGTACCCGCACTCACGTTGCAACCATGCTGTCGGGTGCCAACAACCTGATGGACATGAAAGAAGAAGATTTCGCACTGGGCTACTAAGTCCTGCGGAGCGCTTCAAACAGCCGCTGCTTCTTCGGGAGCAGCGGCTTTTTTCTGCCCGCTGAAAACGGCTGCAAATATTCCCGACTAAAACGCTAAGTAGAACGCTTTTGCTGCCGTTAAAGAGTGTGCGGCGTGATGTACGTCACATTGCATGTGCTTAATTGTCAGGAATGCAGGCACAATGCCATCCATTGATTTGCCGGGCCGGAGCTCTACCCTTGCCGCGTTCTTCCGCTGTACGTCTCAGTCACTTTTTACCCTCACTACTGTTGTTGCTTGCGGGGCTCGCGGCTGCCTACGTCAAGGATCTCAACGTCTTTTTCACCTCGCTGTTCAACGTGCTGCCAACTCTGGTGCTGTTGCTCGGTGGTTCGTACTGCGCGGTTTACCGACGTCAACGTGAACTGTTTCTGATGGTCACGGTGTACATCGCCTACTACCTGCTCGACACCCAAACCGATTACTACCGTGATTACGGCAAGGTGCGTGACGACGCGGCGGTGGTTTTCCATCTCTGCTGTTTGCTGCTGCCTTTGCTGTACGGGCTGTTTGCTGCCTGGCAGGAACGCACCCACCTGTTTCAGGACATGGTCGCGCGTTTCGCGGTGTTGGTGGCATTCGGCAGTGTTGCGCTGGGGTTAGAGCAAAGTTACCCACAGGCGTTGTTGATGTGGCTGTCGGAAATACGCTGGCCGGCATTGCATGGTGCCTGGATGAGTTTGATCCAGTTGTCCTATCCGGTGTTCCTCGCGTCCTTTCTGCTGTTGGCCTATCAATACTGGCGCAATCCGCGGCCGTTGCATGCGGCGCAATTGGTGGGTTTGCTCGGACTGTTCTGGATGCTGCCCAAGACCTTCATCCTGCCGTTTACCCTGAACATCATGTGCAGCCAGGTGATGTTGATGATTGCCGCGGCGGTCGCCCACGAAGCCTATCAAATGGCTTTTCGTGATGAGCTGACCGGCCTGCCGGGGCGTCGCGCCTTGAATGAGCGCATGCAGCGTCTGGGCCGCAACTATGTGTTGGCCATGAGCGACGTCGACCACTTCAAGAAATTCAACGACACCCACGGTCACGATGTCGGCGACCAGGTGTTGCGGTTGGTGGCCAGCAAGTTGTCGAAGATCGGCGGCGGTGGCCGGGCGTATCGTTACGGGGGCGAGGAGTTCGCCTTGGTGTTCGCTGCCAAAACGCTCGAAGAGTGCATGCCGCACCTGGAAGTCATCCGTGAGTCGATTGCCACCTACAACATTCAGTTGCGCAATCAGGACAGCCGTCCGCAAGACGATCAGCAAGGTCGGCAACGCCGTGCGGGCTCTGGTGCCTCAAGCGTTTCGGTCACGGTGAGTATCGGCGTCGCCGAGCGACTGGAACAGCGGACCCCGGAAGAAGTCCTGAAATCTGCAGACCAGGCGCTCTACAGCGCCAAGGGCGCGGGGCGAAATTGTGTGATGGCATTTGGTCAAAGCCGCCGTGGTGCGGTGCGTATGGAAGGCGCTGCGGGTTAGTGGTGAACGTGCATTCAGCGTATGGGCTGTGATTGTCCGCAGCGATTCACAGCAGCAGGTTTGAATGATCTGCTGATGGAGAAACGATCAGCCCGAATACAAGTCTCTTCCTGCGCGACAGCGCTGCCTCTGAAAGATCGCAGCCTGCGGCAACTCCTACAATACAGATGGGCCTGCAGAAGTTGCCGCAGGCTGCGATCTTTTTTTCAGTGACCAAAAATTACAAATAGGTCACTAGCTGACCCTATGTATCGTAAAAGTTGTTCGGGTACACTCAAGACCTTGCTGAAATCCGATCCTACGAATCACTTTTCAAGTTCTCACGAGGTTTGCCATGGCTGACTACAAAGCGCCCTTGCGCGATATGCGCTTCGTCCTCAATGAAGTTTTCGAGGTTGCCAAACTGTGGGCTGAACTGCCCGCCCTGGCCGACACCGTCGATGCCGAGACCGTCGAGGCGATCCTTGAGGAAGCCGGCAAAGTCACCAGCAAAAGTATTGCGCCGCTGAGCCGTGCTGCCGACGAAGAGGGCTGCCACTGGAGCGACGGCGCCGTCACCACGCCAGCAGGTTTCCCACAGGCTTATCAGACTTACGCTGAAGGCGGTTGGGTCGGCGTCGGTGGTGATCCGTCCTACGGTGGCATGGGCATGCCGAAAGCGGTTTCGGCTCAGGTCGAAGAAATGGTCAACTCTGCCAGCCTGTCATTCGGTCTGTACCCGATGCTGACTGCCGGGGCTTGCCTGTCGATCAACGCTCACGCCAGTGAAGAACTGAAAGCCGCTTACCTGCCAAACATGTACGCCGGTGTCTGGGCAGGCTCCATGTGCCTGACCGAACCACACGCGGGGACTGACCTGGGGATTATTCGTACCAAGGCCGAACCGCAAGCAGACGGTTCCTACAAAGTCAGCGGAACCAAGATCTTCATCACCGGCGGTGAACACGACCTGACGGAAAACATCATTCACCTGGTGCTGGCCAAACTGCCGGATGCCCCCGCGGGTCCGAAGGGTATTTCGCTGTTCCTGGTTCCGAAGTTCATGGTCAACGCCGACGGCAGTCTCGGCGCGCGTAACCCGGCTAACTGCGGTTCGATCGAACACAAAATGGGCATCCAGGCATCCGCTACCTGTGTGATGAACTTCGACGAAGCCGTGGGTTACCTCGTGGGTGAGCCGAACAAAGGCCTGGCGGCCATGTTCACCATGATGAACTACGAGCGTCTGGGCGTTGGTATCCAGGGCCTGGCCAGTGGCGAGCGCTCTTACCAGAACGCGGTTGAATACGCCCGTGATCGCCTGCAAAGCCGTTCGCCGACCGGAGCGCAGAACAAAGACAAGGTCGCCGACCCGATCATCGTTCACCCGGACGTGCGTCGCATGCTGCTGACCATGAAGGCCTCGAACGAAGGTGGCCGGGCATTCTCGACCTACGTGGCCATGCAACTGGACACCGCCAAGTTCAGCGAAGACGTGACCACCCGCAAACGCGCTGAAGACCTGGTGGCCTTGCTGACACCGGTCGCCAAGGCATTCCTCACGGATCTGGGCTTGGAAACCACTGTTCACGGTCAGCAGGTCTTTGGCGGCCACGGCTACATTCGCGAGTGGGGCCAGGAACAACTGGTGCGTGACGTGCGGATCACCCAGATCTACGAAGGTACCAACGGCATTCAGGCGCTGGACCTGGTCGGGCGCAAGATCGTCGGCAGCGGCGGGGCGTACTACAAGTTGTTTGCGGATGAGATTCGTCATTTCACCGCCACCGCGAGCGCTGATCTGGCCGAGTTCACCAAGCCGTTGAATGATGCTGTCGATACGCTGGACGAATTGACCGCCTGGCTGTTGGATCGTGTGAAAAATGACCCGAACGAAATCGGCGCGGCCTCAGTCGAGTATCTGCAAGTGTTTGGCTATGTGTCCTACGCCTACATGTGGGCGCTGATGGCCAAGGCGGCCTTCGGTAAAGAGGCGCAGGACGATTTCTACGCCAGCAAACTCGGCACCGCACGCTTCTACTTTGCTCGCCTGCTGCCACGGATTCATTCGCTGAGCGCTTCGGTTAAGGCCGGTAGTGAGTCGCTGTTCCTGTTGGATGCGGCGCAATTCTGAGAAGTGTAACGTCATGTAAGCATTTGCTTACGTGACGTGCTGCTGTTTTCCCCCTGTTCCAAAATTGGATCCAGAGCTAATCTACTTCACATGGACGTCGCGCAGGAAGCGCAAAGCAATAACACGGACACGTAGGATTCTGCCAGGACGGCGGAGTGAAATGGATGTCAGGGAAACAGTCTGCAAAACCCCGCTTCGGCGGGGTTTTCTTTTGCCTGCGATTTATGTTTTTGCCGTTCAGCCCTGAACATCCAGTACCGTCGGGCTGGTCATCCGCCCGGCCGGGCCGTTCATCACGTCCTCCAGCAGGTTGCGCAGCAACTCCAGCGTCGCTTGCTGACGTTGAACGTCGCGACAGACCAATCCTACTTTCAGGGGGACCCGCGGCTCACTCAAGGGTTTCCACAAAAGTGTCTTGTTTCCATGTTCTTGCTGCGAGCGACCGGGCAGGACAGTGGCCAGTCGGGTGTGGGGCAAACTGTCGAGGATCCCCGCCATGTTGTTCAGTTCCGCCTGCACTTGCGGGCGGCGTCCGAGATTGGCCAATTGCCCCTGCCAGATCTGCCGGACCTGAAACTCTTCCCCCAGTAACAGCATCGGCAACTCCGCGGCCTGACTCATGGAGACTTTCTTGAATTCACGCAACGGATGATCGGCAGGGATGACCAGGGTCAGTTCATCTTCGTACAACAAAACGCCATGCAACCCGGGCTGGCGCGGAGGCAGATAGCTGATACCGATGTCGAGTGAGCCATTGAGCAGGCGACGTTCGATTTCCAGCCCGGTGAGCTCGTAGATCTGTACCACCAGATGCGGTTGCGCCGTACGCACGCGCTCCAGCATTTGGGGTACCAGGCTGGTGTGAACGGTTTGCAGCACACCGATGGCCAAGGTGCGCAAGGCCCGGCCCTTGAAGTTGCCCAAGGCCTCGCGCGCACGCTGCAGACCGTCGAGCAAGGGCAGGGCGTGGTTGTACAAGGTATGCGCGGCCAGGGTGGGCAGCAGGCGTTTACTGCTGCGTTCGAACAGGCCCACGTCGAGGTTTTGTTCCAGTTGGCGGATCTGCTGCGACAGCGCCGGCTGGGAGATCGACAGGCGTTCGGCAGCCCGTCCGACATGGCCTTCTTCATACACCGCGACGAAATAACGCAGTTGCTTAAAATCCATAAGTAATTCTTATCGAAAAAGCTGGAAAATCGAAATGGCTCAGCGCCTGGCAGAAGCCTAGTCTAACCGCATTCACAAGGCTTACAGGGCCAGAAAGCGCGATGAATACCGTTAACGTTGATGGTGTTTACATAGGCAAGGCAAAAAATCTCGGACAGGGTTTGATCTGCGATACCGACAAACAGCGGATTGCCAATCGACTCTGGTTATGGCCGCAAGGCCTGGGCAGCGATGAACACGGCGATCCGCGTTTTCATACTGGCCCCGAACGCGCCCTGCATCATTACCCGTCCGAACACTACGCTTACTGGCGCAAACGTTATCCACAGATCGACTGGAGCGCGCCGGCCTTCGGTGAGAACCTTTCAACCCGTGGCCTGACCGAGGAGCAGGTGTGCCTGGGCGATATGTTTCGCTGGGGTGGTGCATTGTTGCAGGTCAGCCAACCGCGCTCGCCGTGCTATCGGTTGAGCCATCGCTGGGGCATACCGATCTTGCCGCAACTGGCTCAGGACACGGGACGCTGTGGCTGGTTCTACCGCGTGCTCAAACCCGGTTTCGTCAGTGCCGATCAACCATTTGAGCTGATCCAGCGCAGCTACCCCGGCTTGACCGTGGACTGGGCTTTGCGCTGTTTTTATCGAGAGCCGCTTGAGCATGCCGGTTTGAAAAAGCTCGTCGACTGCCCGGCGCTGTCTTCGCGCTGGCGTGATATTGCACTCAAACGCTTGCGCACCGGATGCGTCGAGGATTGGTCTTCGCGTCTGCTGGGTTCGCCGCTTGAAGGAATGCGCGCATGAACCTGTTCAACCTGCGTCGCCATCAGCCGAGCCTGGATGATCTGGCGGTGGAGCATTTTCGGCCTTCCAGGCACGACAACCTTTCCAGCGAGTGCCTGATGCCCAGCGTCCAGCGACCCCAGCACATTTTCGTTCGCGGCCAGGGTTCCTGGCTCTGGGACAGTGATGACCGCGCGTATCTGGATTTCACCCAAGGTGGCGCGGCTAACAGCCTAGGCCATAGCCCATCGGTGCTGATCAATGCCATCGCCACTCAAGCGCAAACACTGATCAATCCGGGGTCAGGTCTGCTTAACCGCGGCCAGCTCAATCTGGCCGAACGGTTGTGCGCCAGTACCGGCAGCGACCAGGTTCACCTGCTCAACAGTGGCAGTGAAGCGTGCGAAGCGGCGATCAAGCTGGCGCGCAAATGGGGGCAACTGCATCGTGGCGGTGCATCGCGAATTATCACCGCCAGCGGTAGCTGCCATGGTCACGGCTTTGCGGCAATGTCCGCGTCGGACTGTCAGAACAATCGCTTTGAGCCGCAACTTCCGGGTTTCAGCCACGTTCCGTTCAATGATTTGCCTGCGTTGCATGCGGCGGTGGATGCACAAACCGTAGCAATCCTGCTTGAGCCGATCCAAAGCGCCGCCGGGGTGGTTCCAGCGACCGGGCATTACCTCAAAGGTGTCGAACGCCTGTGTCGTGAGTTGGGGATTTTGCTGATTCTCGACGAAGTGCAAACCGGGATTGGCCGTTGCGGCAGTCTGCTTGTCGAACAGTTTTACGGCGTGCGCGCCGACATTGTTGTGCTGGGCAAAGGGCTGGGCGGCGGGGTGCCAGTGGCGGCGCTTCTGGCGCGTGGTAAAGCCTGCTGCTTCGAGTCGGGCGAGTTGGATGGCACCCATCATGGCAACGCGTTGATGGCCTCGGCGGCGCTGGCAGTTCTGGACAGCGTGCTGGATCACGGCTTCCTCGAACAGGTTCGCGATAGCGCTCAACACCTGCGCGAAGGCTTGAGCCGATTGGCCAACCGTTACGGGCACGGTGAACTGCGTGGCCAGGGGCTGCTCTGGGGGCTGACACTGAGTGACGATTCGGCTGACGCGGTGGTGAACGCGGCGTTATACGAAGGTTTGCTGTTGAGCGCCCCGAAACCCGATTGCCTGCGGTTTACACCGGCGCTGACAGTCAGCAAGACCAATATCGACGAAATGCTCCTGCGCCTGGCTCGAGCTTTTTCCCGGGTGCGCACGGCCCAACTCCAATGCCGCAAAGGCATCGCGGTCTGAACAGCCCCGCCCTTCTCTAATTTCCCTAACCGTCTCGCGGTATAACGCAGCGCCCCATGCCTGGTTCTTTTGGCATGGGGCGTTTTTTTGTCTCGGCGATTTTCCAAACCCTACGCAGTGCTTGAGTGATTGCCGGAACAATGGCTTTTTGACGGAGTCGGCGAGGATTGTCGATGCCATCACGCATTGATTCTGCGGATGGCTTGGTTTGTAAGTATATACCACTGAGTGGTATGGTAATGGGAAGGGATGTCCATGACGATCAGGCTGTTCAAGACCAAGCGTTTTACCGTCCAGGCAGGCAAAGCCTGGATTGGCGATGACGAGCTCAGGTCAGCGTTCCGCGAGTTGCTTAAAGGGCAGGCAGACAGTTTGGGAGGTGGAGTCTGGAAAAAGCGCTTGAGCGAAAACCGTCACCGCTCGATTGTTCTGGTCAAGGGGGGACGGTACTGGGTTTACCAGTTTCTGTTTGCCAAGAAAGACCAGAGCAACATCAGCCAAACGGAGTTGGCTGCCTTTCGAGAGTTGGCCAAAGCCTACGAGAGGTTGAGTGACACACAGGTCCAGCAACTGCTGGATATGAGGGAGTTTGTGGAGGTACATCATGAGTAAGAAGTTCAAGAGTGAAGCCCTTGAGTCGGTTCACGACTCGGCCACTGCCTTGTTGTCGATCGGCGCCATCAGCAAGACCACCATGCGCCAGTTTGATGAGTCGTGCCTGGCACAGGTACCAGAGGCGATTCCCGCCGAGCAGATCAAGCAACTGCGCGAGCGTAACAATGTCAGCCAACCGGTGTTCGCCCGCTATTTGAATACCAGTGCTTCTACCGTCAAACAGTGGGAAGCGGGTGACAAGCACCCCAGCGGGATGGCATTGAAGCTGCTGAGCATCGTGCAGAAGCATGGACTGGAAATACTGGCCTGAGTTGATTGGCAAGTGCTGCAAGCCCGGATCGCAGCCCGGTGGCTGCGATCTTTTCAAGACACTCTGTCCCCCGCCTGCAGTCAGGCGTTCTTCTGCTCCATCACCTCGCGATAAAACCGCCATTCCTGCTCCAGCACATGGGCCTGATTGCTGGCCATGCGAAAGCCGTGGCGTTCGTCCGGGTAGTAATGGGCCTGGGCGGGAATGCCGTTGTCTTGCAGGGCCTTGAGCATGTCGCGGGTCTGTTGCGGTACCACCACAGCGTCGAGTTCGCCTTGGAAGAAGATCACTGGTACGCGGATTTCACTCGCGTGCAGCAGTGGTGTGCGGGTGGCGTAGCGCTCGGCATCCTGCTGCGGATCGCCGATCAGCCAGTCCAGATAGTCACCTTCGAATTTGTGGGTGGTGCGGCTCAGGGCCGCCGGGTCGCTGACGCCGTACAAACTGGCGCCCGCGCTGAAGACGTCCCGAAATGCCAGCGCACAGAGCGTGGTGTAACCGCCGGCACTGCCACCACGAATGAACGCGTAATCGCCGTCGATCAAACCTTGCCCGGCGAGGTAGGCGACTACGGCGCAGGCATCTTCGACATCCACGTCGCCCCAGCTCAGGTGCAGCGCCTGCCGATAGGCGCGACCGTAACCGCTACTGCCGCGATAGTTAAGGTCGGCGACCGCGAAGCCGCGTTGTGTCCAGTACTGGATTCGCGGATCGAGCATCGGGTAGCACGCCGACGTCGGCCCGCCATGAATAAACACCAGCAACGGTGGTTTGGCGACATCGGTCATGGCCGGATAAAAGAAACCATGAGCCTCGCCGGCACCGCTGGGGTAGCGCAGTGTTTGCGGCTGGCTGATGTGCTTGGCGGGCAGCGGTGCCACTCCGCCGGCCAACACCCGGACTTGATGGCTTTTACGGTTGATGGCTATCACCGCGGAAGGGCTGACCGGCGAAGCCGCGATGCAGTAGACAGATTCCTGGTCCAGCGCCAGATTTCGGAAGCGACTGTAATCGCCGGTGAAATCCTCAACGGAATCACCAGAGCGCAGCCCCAGGCGTCCAAAACCCTCCACGGTCCAGTTCGCCAGGTAGTTCTTTTCATCAAGCGGTAACCAGGTGCAACCGCCAAGCTGCCACGGTGCCGGCGCATGATCGGCGTCACTGCTGGGCAATGGCTGAAAGCCTGATCCGGTTTCGACCCACGGCTGCCAGAATCCGGCGCGGTCAGTCAGGCAATACAGGCGGCCGGCATCATCGAATCGAGGCTGTTGCAATGACTCTTCAGACGCGTCACCCGCTACGCAGCGCGGCTTGCCGAAAGCGCCGTTGGCATCGCGTTCGGCGACCATCAAGCGGGTCGCGGTCCAGGGTTGATGCGGTCGGCTCCATTCGATCCAGGCCAACCGCCCGGCATCCGGACTCAAGGTCGGCGCTGAGTAGAAGTCTGCGCCTTCGGCCAACAGCTGACGTTTGCCGTCTGCCGGATCAATGGCCACCAGGCGATGCTGATCACCTTGTTCTTCGACGGCGAGTACCTGCCCGCCGGCAAATTGCAGATCGCCGTAACGGCATTCACCCACGGTCAGTGCGTGAGGTATTTCACCGGCCAACGATTGCCGATACAGCTGCTGATCTGTCTCGTTGACGAAGACCACGCCATCATCGCTCAAGCAAAACGACCCGCCACCGTATTCATAGACTCGACTGCGCGCGCTGAACCCCGGCGGGGTGAGGCAATGGGCGGTGTTGTCGCGCCAATGCCAGATTCGGCAGGCGCCATCTTCGGGGCGGTACTCATTCCAGAACAAACCCTGAGCGCCGACGCACAAGTCAGTGAAATCGACGCCGGCCGCTACGGCTTTGAGGGCGCTCAAGGGTTCAGCTTTTAACGATGAGGCGTGAGTTCCGTTCATTGCGAAATTCCAGTTGCTCGATGGTCTGGGTGGCGTGCTCGGCTTCTTCGCGAGCCTTGAGGATCACGCCGTGATGTTCCGACTTGCTGCACACCGGGTCGGCATTGCTCGCGTCACCCGTGAGCATGAAGGCCTGGCAACGGCAGCCGCCGAAGTCCTTTTCTTTCTCGTCGCAGGAGCGGCACGGCTCGGGCATCCAGTCGTAACCGCGAAAGCGGTTGAAGCCGAACGAGTCGTACCAGATATGCTGCATGCTGTGATCGCGCACGTTCGGGAATTGCACCGGCATCTGCCGTGCGCCGTGGCACGGCAGGGCGGTGCCGTCCGGGGTCACGGTCAGGAAAATGCTGCCCCAGCCGTTCATGCAGGCTTTGGGGCGTTCCTCGTAGTAGTCGGGGGTAACGAAGATCAGCTTGCACGGGTGACCTTCGGCTTCGAGTTTGGCGCGGTATTCGTTGGTGATGCGCTCGGCGCGCACCAGCTGTTCCCTGGTCGGCAGCAAACCGACGCGGTTGAGCTGGGCCCAGCCGTAGAACTGGCAGGTGGCGAGCTCGACGAAGTCGGCTTCCAGGGCGATGCACAGCTCGATGATGCGGTCGATCTTGTCGATATTGTGCCGATGGGTGACGAAGTTCAGCACCATCGGGTAGCCGTGGGCTTTCACTGCACGGGCCATTTCCAGCTTCTGGGCGAAGGCTTTTTTAGAACCGGCCAACAAGTTATTCACCTGTTCATCGCTGGCCTGGAAACTGATCTGGATGTGATCGAGACCGGCCTTCTTGAAGTCGCTGATTTTCTGCTCGGTGAGACCAATCCCCGAGGTGATCAGGTTGGTGTAGAAGCCCAGTTTTCGAGCCTCGGCGATCAGCTCGGCGAGGTCCTGGCGCACCAGCGGTTCGCCGCCAGAGAAACCCAGCTGCGCCGCGCCCATTTCCCGTGCCTCGCGAAACACCTTGAGCCACTGCTCGGTGCTGAGTTCTTTGCCTTGCTCGGCAAAATCCAGCGGGTTCGAGCAGTAGGGGCATTGCAGCGGGCAGCGGTAGGTCAGCTCGGCGAGCAGCCACAGCGGCAGGCCGATCTCGGGTTTGGCCGGCAATGGCTGCACCGCTGATTCAGGCAAGCTCGATCCAGTGCTCTGCACGGGCGACCTCCATGAATTGCTCGATGTCGTCACCGAGCTCGGGTACACCGGGGAACTGGGCGTCCAGTTCGGCAATGATCGCCGCGACGTCACGCTCACCGTCGATCAGGCCACCAATCAGCGCGGCGCTTTCGTTGAGTTTGATCATGCCTTCCGGGTACAGCAGCACATGGCCTTTTTGCGCCGGTTCGTACTGAAAGCGGTAGCCGGGACGCCAGCGCGGGGTCTTGCTGCGGTCGAAACTCATAAGGCGATCCCTTTATGCCAGACCCGTTGCTCGGTCACGCTGTGATAAGGCGGGCGGTTCAGTTCATAAGCCATGCTCATGGCATCAAGCATGCTCCAAAGGATGTCCAGTTTGAACTGGAGAATTTCCAGCATGCGCTGCTGGCCTTCATACGTGGTGTAGTGCTGCAGGGTGATCGCCAGACCGTGTTCGACATCGCGCCGCGCCTGACCCAGCCGAGTGCGGAAATACTCATAACCGGCCGGATCGATCCACGGGTAATGCTGCGGCCAACTGTCCAGGCGTGACTGGTGGATTTGCGGCGCAAACAGTTCGGTCAGCGAGCTGCTGGCGGCTTCCTGCCAATTGGCCCGACGGGCGAAGTTGACGTAGGCATCCACTGCGAAACGCACGCCGGGCAACACCAGTTCCTGGGAACGCAGTTGGTCCGGGTCCAGGCCAACGGCTTGGCCGAGGCGTAACCAGGCTTCGATGCCGCCGTCCTCACCGGGCGCGCCGTCGTGGTCGAGCAGGCGTTGAATCCACTCGCGACGGACTTCACGGTCCGGGCAGTTGGCCAGAATGGCAGCGTCCTTGAGCGGGATATTCACCTGATAGTAGAAACGGTTGGCGACCCAGCCCTGGATCTGCTCGCGGGTCGCCCGGCCTTCGTACATCGCCACGTGATACGGGTGGTGGATGTGGTAGTAGGCGCCCTTCGCCCGAAGCGCCTGTTCGAACTCGGCGGGGGAGAGTGGTGTGTCAGTCATTTCGGTTCTCCGGGGGAACAACCGTAGATATGGGGTGTTGTTGCCGACCTCATCGCGAGCAGGCTCGCTCCCACAGTAGACCTGCTGTGCGCAGAAAGTCGGGTCCGATTCGGACCCCTGTGGGAGCGAGCCTGCTCGCGAAGGGGCCATTTCTTACAACTCGATACTCATGCCATCGTAGGCCACTTCAACATTGCGTCGAACCAGTTCGGCGCGCTCGGCCGAGTCCTCATCGAGGATCGGGTTGGTGTTATTGATGTGGATAAGCACTTTGCGCTGCTGTGGCAGTTGCTCCAGCACTTCGAGCATACCGCCGGGGCCGTTCTGTGCCAGATGCCCCATCTCCCGGCCGGTGCGGGTGCCGACGCCACGGCGCTGCATTTCATTGTCATCCCACAGCGTGCCGTCCACCAGCAGGCAATCGCTGCCCGCCATGATTTCCAGCAGCGGCGCATCGACCTTGCCCAGCCCAGGCGCATAGAACAACTTGCCGCCCGTTTGCAGGTCTTCGACGATCAACCCGATGTTGTCGCCCGGGTGTGGGTCGAAGCGATGTGGCGAGTAGGGCGGTGCCGCGCTGCGCAGTGGCAATGGAGTAAAACGCAGGTTCGGACAGGCCGGGACGCTGAAGCTCTGGTCGAGCTCGATGCGGTTCCAGTTCAAACCGCCATTCCAGTGGGTGAGCATGGTGAACAGCGGGAAGCCGGTGCTGAGGTCTTCATGGACCATGTCGGTGCACCAGACCTGATGCGGGCAGCCTTCGCGCAGGCTCAGCAGGCCGGTGGTGTGGTCGATCTGGCTGTCCATCAGGATGATCGCGCTGATGCCGGTGTCACGCAGGGCGCGGCCCGGTTGCATCGGGGCGAAGTTCTGGAGCTGCGCGCGAATGTCCGGCGAGGCGTTGCACAGGACCCAGTTCACGCCGTCATCGGAAATCGCGATGGACGACTGGGTGCGCGCCTCGGCCCGCAGGCTACCGTCGCGAAAACCTGCGCAGTTCACGCAGTTGCAGTTCCACTGCGGAAAACCGCCGCCAGCGGCGGAACCTAGAATCTGGACAAACATGGTTGCTCCATCACTTCAACGCTGAAAATAAAAACGCCCCGGACGGGCCGAGGCGTTGTACCGCATGTTCTACCCAAGGGCAGTATCAACGGCTGGCGAAGTACATGGTGACTTCAAAGCCGATACGCAGGTCGGTGTAAGCAGGTTTGGACCAAGTCATAAAAACGTTCCTTCAGGCTCGTGAGAAAAATTCACTCTATACCTATAGTCCACCTCCTGCAGGAGATGTTCAGAGGCTTCCGGGGCTATGTTACTGAAACGTTTCTTCAAATTGGAGACATCTCTCGAAGAAAGCCCATTACAGCTCCGGTAATGATCGGACTGTCGGTTGCCAGGTGCCATCCGGGCAGGCATCGGTGGCCAGGCATCGGCGGCCACCTGCTGCATCTACCAAGCGCCTTGCCGCGTCGAGCAACGCTGTACGATCCAGCAGCAACGCGGCCTGTTGCAACTGCGACAGGTAACCCGACGAATGGCAGCCCAGTTTGCCCTGCCACAGCAGTTCAAAGGCCTGGGCAAGCGGCATGGCATCGCCGTCGAGCTGTTCGGCCAGGGTCTGGCGTTGATTGATCAAGACCGCATCATCGAGCGTTGAGATGAGTTCTGGCAGTTGCTTCAGGAAGGCTTCGATGTGTTCGAGGAGCTCTTTCACCGACGCGTTCGGCGATTGCACGCCGAACAGCAGCCCGGTTTGTCCGTTGATCTGACGGACAACGCTGAACACCGCGTAGCCCAATTGCAGTTCGACCCGCAGGCGCTGATAGAACGGCGTTTGGCAGAGTTGCGCCAGCAGGCGCCACGCGGCTTCGTCGGCCAGCTCTTGAGTAGGCGTCGGACAAAACAGCAGCAGTGCATTCTCGTTGGTGTTACTCGGTACTTCGCTCCAGAGGTGCTGGCCGGCAATGGAGGCGGGCACGGTCATCTCGCTGTCGGGAATGCCAGGCATGCGGCTCAAGACGCGGGTGAGCGCTGTTTGAACGGTTGCCGGCAGACCTGCAGCCAGCCCATCCCAGCGCGCGTTGGCCCAGATTTGCTGTAGGTCATCAGCACTGGCCGGCTGCGATGTCGGCTGTGAATCCTGTCCCAGGCAATGTGCCGGCAACACCTTGAGCAATTGCCGGATCGCGATCAGCGGCGCTGGCGATTCGGTATTGAGCCAGGCATCGGCAACGGGCTTCGTCAGACACAGCAGTGCCTGTTCGAGAATCGCCGGCATTGGCTCATGCCGTCCGCTGATTTTCAGCAGCCATTGATTGCCCGTTTCATTGAAAGACAGATCGACGCCCGCCTGGCGGGCGTCATCGCACAGGTCTTGCAGGCTACGGGCCAGCGTTGCTTGAAGATTGGCTGGCGGTGCAGAGTCGAGGCGCCAACGCAGGCAAACCGCCGCTTCGTCGCTATCGCCCGCCAGTGTCGGGCTGAACTGCATGGGCGAGCGTTCGCGGCGAGTGCGCGTGCGATCCTGGGCAAACGTACGCAAGCCGCGATGGGCGCTGGTTTGTCCGCGGATCAAACCGGCTGGAGCTGGCGCCTCGGCCGAGCGCAGGAACGGATTGGCGGGCGGCAGTTGCCAGACGACATGCAAGTTATCCACAAGTGTCGGATTCATCTGCTGCACTATGGCTTTAAGCGCAATGACACCCGAACCCGAGAGTTCTGGTTCCAGCTCCTCACTGTCCAGTCGGGCAAGTGCCAAGGCGTTGCCGGTTTGACGCTTGTGCTGTTGCAGCAGGGCATATTCTTCGCGCAGCTCCGACCAGTCGGCAGCGTCGGCGAAGAAGCTCAACCAATCGCCGAGCAGTTCGCTGATTATCCCGGTCTGGGTTACGGCACTGGCCGTCAGGTTGAACTCGACCTGCAGCAACGCTTGCCCGGCGAATTGGTACAGCGGCGCCGCTTTCAGGCTGTCGATCAATTGGCGATGGCGTAACTCGGCCAACAAACCTCCCGGTTTTGACGCATTCAGCCAGGTGCAGAGAAAGTCCATTGCTTCACGGGATGCGTTCGGCAAGGCTTCGAAAGCAAACAGCAGGTTGAATCGGCGTTCGTCAGCCTGTTGATAACTTCTGTTTACCGTTGCCATCAGCGCGGGCGGGGCGTTTTGCGGTTGCTGCTCACCGACGGCGAAGCCGGCGCTCAAGCGCTCGACCAGGCTGCGCAATTCATCCACAGACTGCGGACCGGCAAGGCTCAGCGCTATTTGACCGCTCTGGTAGAAACGCTGATAGAACGCGCTTAAGGCCTGTTGAAACTCAGGCTGCTGCACCACCAGGCTGTCGCGATTGCCGGCATGGAATCCGCGCAATGGATGATCTGATGCAAGCCCATCGAACAATGCAACCTGTCGTTGCGCCTCAGTATCCTGAGACCAGGCGATGAATTCGGCCTCCAGGACTTCCCGTTCACGCAACTGATCGTCTGGATTCAGACGCGGGTGGGCGAGCATGTCGCACAAACGCTCAAGTCCTCCGGCAAAGGCCTGAGGTGGTAATTCGAAGAAGAAGTCGGTGGTGCGCTCGCGGGTGCTGGCGTTCAGTTGCCCGCCGTGGCGTTGCACGTAGGCCATCAACCCATCGTCAGCAGGAAAGCGTTCGGTGCCGAGAAAGAACAGGTGTTCAAGAAAGTGCGCCAGCCCCGGCCAGGCCAGCGGCGCATCGTGGCTGCCGGCAGCAACCCGTAAAGCCGCGGCGCAGCGCTTCAAACCGGGCGCATGACGAAGTGAAACCCGCAGGCCGTTGGCCAGGGTTTCGATGTGAGGGAGAAGGTGGGTCGGCGCAGGCATGAGCACTTCCGCTACTTAAGAAGTGCTCATGCTAGCGAAAACCTGGGTTCAGCGCTTGTGCAGGTCGCCGTAGAGCTCTGGCCGACGATCGAGAAAGTAGCGATTGGCCGCACGCGAATCGAGCATCAACTGCCGATCCAGCGTACCAATGATCAATGCTTCATCCAGGCCGGCCTGGGCGATGCGACTGCCATCCGGCGCGGCGATGCTGCTTTGACCGCAGTAATGGATCTCGCCTTCGTGACCACAGTAATTGGCGTACGCCACGTAACATTGGTTCTCGAAGGCCCGCGAGCGCACGGTGACATCGGCGATGAAGTCGTAGGGAATCATGTTCGCCGTCGGCACCAGAATCAGCTCGGCACCGGCCAGTGCCAGGCGCCGGGCGTTTTCCGGAAACTCCAGGTCGTAGCAGATCAAAAAGCCCAGCTTCCAGCCATTGAGCTCCACCAGTGGAAACTCATCCGGTCCAACGCTGAACATCGAATGATCGAGTTCGCCGAACAGGTGAGTCTTGCGGTAGTTGGCCAGCCGCTGGCCCCGGCTGTCGATCAACTGCACGGCGTTATAGATCTGCCCGTCCTCGGCGCGCTCCGGGTAGCCATACACAATGGCGACACCGGAGGCCTTGGCGATGCTCGCGATGTACTGCGCGCAAGCGCCGTCTTGCGCCTCGGCCAATGCGCCAACCGCTTCGGCGCCGATGTTGTAGCCGGTCAGGAACATCTCCGGGAACACCAGCAGATCGGCGCCTTTGGCCTCCGCCGCGAGCTTTTGCAGGCGCTTCAGATTGCCGGCAACGTCGAGCGGTAGCGGCGGGCATTGGTAGAGAGCTACGCGCATTTCGGACTCCTCTTACTCGGGCAGGGCAATCGGGCCGATTTCATGAAACACATCGCCCGGGCCTGGGTTTTCGACGTGGGTTTTACCGCCGAAGTGATTCATGATGCCCCATACCGCGTTGAGCGAGGTCTGTACGGCGCCTTCGACCCACGCCGGTGTCCACGAGACGTCGTCGCCAGCGATAAAAATCCCACGCTGTTCGGCGGGCATGTCTTGTTGCATGAAGTGTGCGTACATCCGCTGGTTGTAGCGATAGTGGCCGGGCAGGGCGCCTTTGAATGCACCGAGGAAGTGCGGGTCGGCTTCCCAGGACACGGTAATCGGGTCGCCGATGATGCGCGCGGCGATGTCGACTTTCGGATAGATCTTCTTCAGGGCATCCAGTGCCAGCTTCACGCGTTTTTCGATCGGTTGCGGGAGCATTTTCAACGCGTCGCTCATCCACGAATACGACAGGCAAATCACGCCTGGCTTGTCGTCGCCGTTATCGAAGAGGTAGGTTCCGCGAGTCAGGCGATCGGTGAGGGTCATGCTCATCAGGTCGCGACCGGTTTCCGGATCCTTGTCTTTCCAGAACGGCCGGTCGACCATCACGAAGGTTTTCGATGATTGCATGTAGCGGGTGCGGTCCAGGGCCATCCACATTTTTTGCGAGAACAGCGACTCTTCGCACTCGATCTGAGTGGTCAGCAACCAGCTCTGGCAGGTGGTCAGCACAGCGGCGTATTCGCGGGTGTCACCCCAGTTGTCGGTCACGCTGAAGCGGCCGTCGGCAGCACGCGCGATGCGTTTGACCCCGGTGCGTGGTGCACCGTTGTGCAGCGAGCTAAGGCTGGTGCCTTCCGGCCAGTGAGCGCAGCGCTCCGGCACATGGCGCCAGATGCCCAGCGGCACCTGTTCCACACCGCCGACCACCAGGTGTTGGTGGTCGTCGCAGTTGGTCATGACGACGCGGAAGATTTCCAGCATCGAGTTCGGGAAGTCCGAGTCCCAGCCGCCGGTGCCGAAACCGACCTGGCCAAACACTTCGCGGTGGTGGAACGACAGCTTGGCGAAGGCTTTGGAGGTGGCGACGAAGTCGTAGAAGGTCCGGTCATCCCACAGCGGCACGAGGGTGTTCCACAGTTCTTTGAGGCGTGGCACATCGCGGTCGCGGATTGCTTGCTGGATCTCGCCAAAGCGTGAGCCGTCTTCCAGTGCATCCGCCCAGGCGTCGGCTACTTCCTGGAACAGTGCAGGCAGGTCGGCGAGTTTCTGTGCGTAATGGGTCTGGCCTTCCAGGTCGATGACGGTGCTGCCGGAGGCAGGTGTCAGCGGGTTAGGGAAGGGCTTGGTCTGAAGACCGAGCTTGTCGACGTAGTGATAGAACGCAGTGGACGACACCGGGAAACGCATGCCGCCCAACTCGGCGATGATCCCTTCAGCGCCTTCGAAGGCCTGGGAGCGCAAGCGGCCGCCCATTTTCGAGGCTTCGTAGACGACCGGCTTCAGGCCCAGCTTCATCAGCTCGTAAGCCGCCACCAGACCGGCGATGCCGGCGCCGACAATCGCCACTTCCGCGCCGTGGTTGTGCGCAGGAATACTGCCTAGACCGGCCGGGTGCTCGATCCAGTCGTCAAAGGCGAATGGAAAGTCCGGGCCGAAAATGGTGACTGGTTTTTTACCGTCTGCAGGATGGCGATTGTTCTTGTTCATGGCTGACCTTGCTGGCGACTCGCACTCGGTGCTGAGTATAGGAAAAGACTGTCGCCATTCTAGGGAGCGTAGAGCACGTTAATAAGACGCAATGTGTCGTCGTTTTGCAGGTTGTTGATGCAATGTGACGAGCGTGACGATCAAACTGGCTGGCCGCGGTCAATCTTGCTGCTGAGGATGATCGAAGTGGTGGTTTTTTCTACGCCGTCGACGCTGCCGATCTGGTCGAGCAACTGGTCGAGTTGTTCCGGTGAATCGGTACGCAGCCAGGCCACGTAATCGAATTCTCCACTGACCGCACACAACTGCTGGACCTGCGCCATGGCGCTCAGCCGACGCAGCACTTCCTTGCCGGAGCGCGGTTGCACGGTGATACCGACATAAGCCTGCAAACCGCCATCGACCACTCGCTGCCCGAGCCGCACGCCATAGCCGGTAATGACCCGGGCCTTTTCCAGCCGCGCCAGGCGTGACGTCACTGTGGTGCGTGCAATCCCCAATTGCCGGGCGAGCATGGCCACGCTTTCACGGGCATTGATCTGCAAGGCCGCGATCAGTTGGCGGTCGATTTCGTCGAGGACGGGAGAGCGGGTATCAGGCAAGGTCATCTCCGGTGGCACGTTTCGGTGGGCGAGCATGTTACACGTTGCCGGGAAAGGGGAGCAGGCGCGCCCGCAGAGTTGGCGAGGCTGGTCAATGTGGCATTACACATTTCCGACTGCACCTGGCCTGCGTTACAGCCGCCACCCATCATTTAGCAGTGATTTTGGCGGCATCTAACCTACGTTAGGAGTTACCAGTATGTTCAAAGTAACCCCCAATCCGCCGGCAAGTTCCAACGCCAAGATCATCGATCAACGCGCTGTTGATCGACTGTTGTCCCATATGATTTTGGGTCAGAGACGGCACCGAGAAATCGTGCCAGGGCTTCAGTCCCCCTCCGTGAACCGCCGCCGCGTCAGGAAAAGCACCACGCCCAGCGGCACGGCCAGCAGTGCTAGCAGCTCCAGGTCAAAGCCCAGCACCTGCTGCTCACCAACCTTGAAGATGCTGACCAAGCCCGTTGCCAGCAGCGCCAAACCCAGCCACTTGCGCAGCGGGTATGGTTTCAGAAACTGAACGAGGATCGCGCCCAGCACCAGAAGGACGACAGTTTGCATGATGTAGGGCATGTGCAGTTCCTCAGACCTAGATGACCAGCGTCACGACAGAGCGCTGTGGGCCAATCCCGCCATGGACCTCTCCCTCGATGCTGACCAGCACGTCACCTGCATGCAGGTTTGGCAGGGCCCCTTTGAGGTACCAGTTGACACCTGTCGTCACGACTGCACCTGAAGCCCAGCCAATGAGCGGCCCGCCCAACGCACCTACCCTCCCGGCAACGCCACCTGAGGCCGCAGCAATTCCCTTGGCGACGTTGCCGCGCATAGTGCTGATAGCATCGGCCTGCTGCCGGGTCAGGGGATTGGAAATGCAGACTGTCAGCAGGCATGGCAGGTTTCGAGCCTGCATTCGGTCGTACATATCGACGACCATGCTGTTGACTTGGTAATGGGCGCGTTTCGCTTCGCCAAAGTGCAGCTCGCGCAGGCGACCTCGGTCGCTTTCCATGAGGGTGATTTGAGACAGATTGAAGACGATCCCTTCCTCGGACCTGTACTGCGTGGTCTTCTCGAACTTCATGCGCGTATCCATTCGTGCAAAAAGACGATGATTTTCTACAAGCGGTGACTAGGATGCAAACGGTCTTTGATGTGAGGCCCCGGGGAATTTGACGTCTGCACGGGTCTCATCGCTAGCAAGCCAACTTCCCGGCAGATAGCACCTCAAACTGGTGTCATGTATCTGTGGAGATCGATGGTGAGGATGGTGAGGATGGTGAGGATGGTGAGGATGGTGAGGATGGTGAGGATGTTGAGGGGTGGGTATACCGTCCATTCACGCTCGGTATCTGATAGGGCCAGCGGTCTCTGTGGGCGTTTTGTGGACACTGATAGTGAATTGAAAGGAAATGATCCATCGAGAGTGAATGTCTCAGATGCACAAAAGCCGCGCAGTGCGCGGCTTTCGAGTTTGGTGGGCCCACACGGACTTGAACCGTGGACCAAAGGATTATGAGTCCTCTGCTCTAACCAACTGAGCTATAGGCCCTCAGTAGGCCGCGGATTATAGCGATGGTTTCCCGGCTGTGCTATCCGAAAAGTCTGAAACTGCGATACGAAGAAAGGTTGCAGCGAATTCGTCAGCGGGTAGAGGCAGGCTGACGATGTAGCCCTGGATCTGTTCGCAACCCTCGGCAGTCAGGAATTGCTGCTGCGCGTGGGTTTCAACGCCTTCGGCAATGATCGTGAATTGCATGCTGCGGCCCAGGGCAATAATTGCGCGGACAATGGCGGCATCGTGTGGGTCGTCCGGCAGTCCGCGGACAAAGGACTGGTCAATTTTCAGGAAATCCAGCGGCAAGCGTTTGAGGTAGCTCAGCGAGGAATAACCGGTGCCGAAGTCGTCGATGGCCAACTGCACGCCCAGGCGTTTGAGTTGATGCAGGACTTCAAGTGCCTCTTCGGCCTGGCTCATGATGAAGTTTTCGGTGATTTCCAGTTGCAGGAAGCCCGGTTTGAGGCGGTTGTCCTTGAGCAATTGTTCGATGCGGACCAGCAGGTTCGGCTGGCGTAGTTGCGCTCCGGCCAGGTTGACTGACAGCGGGCCGAAACTTTCATAGCGCTGGTTCCACTCGTACATCTGCAGGCAGGCCTGTTCCAGTACCCAGTCACCGATTTGCAGGATCATGCCGTTTTCTTCGGCCAGCGGGATGAAGTGCTCGGGCGGCACATCGCCGAAGGCTGGATGCCGCCAGCGGATCAGGGCTTCGGCGCCTACCAGGCGCGGATGTTTGAGGCTCACTTTGGGTTGATAGAACAGCGTCAGCTCATTGCGCTCGATAGCGCGGCGCAATTCATGCTCCAGTGCCACGCGTTCACTGGCCTGTGCGGTCAGGTCGCGGGTATAGCTTTCAACCCTGTTGCGACCTTTGGCCTTGGAGCGGTACATCGCGGCATCGGCGTTTTTGATCAGCGTGGCGACGTCGCTGCCGTCCTTGGGGTAGAGGCTGGTGCCAATGCTGGCACTGATGAAGAACTCATGCTCGCCGGCCTGGAAGGGCGCTGTGAAGCAGTTCAGCAGCTTGTTGGCAATATGGTCGGCGTCGCTGGCTTGTTGCAGGCCCGGTAGCAGGATGATGAATTCGTCACCGCCCAGCCGCGCCACGGTATCGATGTCCCGAAGTTGCTCTTTGAGCCGCACCGCGATGCCTTTGAGCAGCAGGTCGCCAACCGGATGACCCAGGCTGTCGTTGATGTGCTTGAAGCGATCGAGGTCCAGAAACAGTACGGCGCCCTGACCACCGTTGTCCTGCTGGTGGTTGAGTGCGGTCAGCAGCCGGCTTTCGAACAGCGTCCGGTTCGGCAACCCTGTCAATGGGTCGTGGTGGGCCTGATAGTCGAGTTTGGCCTGGGCGTGCTTGAGGCTGGAGATATCGGCAAATACCGCGACGAAGTGGGTGATGAAGCGATCTTTGTTGCGCACCGCGCTGATGGTCAGCCAGCTGGGGTACAGCTCGCCATTCTTGCGGCGGTTGGAAATTTCGCCCTGCCAATGCCCTTCGGCGGTCAGTTGATGCCACATCGCCGCGTAAAAGGCGCTGTCATGCAGGCCTGAGGCGAGCAGCCTTGGCGTGTGGCCCAGGGCTTCGGTTTCGCTGTAGCCGGTGATCTCGGTAAACGCGCGGTTGACGGCACTGATGTGCTGTTGGGTGTCGGTGATCAATACGCCTTCTGCGGTGCTCTCGAATACCGTGGCGGCTTGTTGCAGTTTTTCCTGCATCAGATGCCGCTCGGTGATGTCCCGGGCGATGGTCAGCATGCAATCGTCGTCGCCAATCGGCAGCGGCCGGCTGGACATCTCGCAGAGGCGGATCTGCCCATCGTTGCGGCGTATGTGGCAACTGAAGTCACGCACGAAGCCGTCGCGTTTCAACAGGTCGAGCATCTGCCTGCGTTCATTCAGGTTGACCCAGATGCCGAGGTCGAAGGTCGAGCGGTCCAGCGACATTGCGCTGTTGAAGCCGGTGATGCGGCTGAAGCCTTCATTGACCTCGATCAGCAGGCCGTCGCTCACGCGTGACAGCAACAAGCCGTCAGGCGAGGCATGAAAAGCTTTGGCAAATTTCTCTTCAGAGGTTTGCAGTTGTTGTTGGGTTTCCTTGAGCTGGCTGATGTCACGCACTACTACGACCAGCGCTGGTGTGGTGTCGAGCTGGAAGGGCTCGGCGGAGATCAGGCCGGTGAACACCTGGCCATTGCTGCGACGAAAGGGCATCTCCAGATTGCGGATACTGCCGGCTTGCAAGCGCTGCAAGAGCCCGGGGCCGACACCGGCGATGCCCCAGATGTTCAGCTCGGTGGCGGTCCGTCCGATCACTTCTCCGGCAGTGAGGCCGATTTGCTCTTCAAACGCCTCGTTGACCTCCAGCAGGCAACCGTCGGACAGACGTGCAATGACCAGAATGTCCGGGCATTGCTGGAACACCGAGGCAAACTTCTGCTCGGAGAGGCGCAAGGCTTCTTCGGTTCTTTTGGCTTCGCTGATGTCGATCATCAGCCCGCGCAGTATTGGCTCGTGGCCGTGCTCTATCAGGCTGACGATGTCGCGTACCCAGAGGCAGCGTCCATCGGCAGTGATCACCCGGTAATCGAGGCTGTAATCGCGTCCGGCAAGGACTTCGTGATCACAAAATGCCTGGGAGCGCGTGAGGTCGGCGGGGTGGATGATGTTGCGCCAGAAACCCGGAATCAGCCAATGGGACAGGGGGTAGCCGAGCAGGCCTTCGGCATGGGGAGATACGTAGCTGTACGTAAAATCGCTGATTCGCGCTTCCCAGGCTATTGCCGAAAGGCTCTCCACCAGGCCGCGGTAATGGTATTCGCTGGTGCGCAACTCCTGTTCCAGGGCTACCCGACGGGAAATTTCCGAGCTCAAGCGGCGATTGATGCGGATTACCACGGCCAGAACGGTCACCAGCAGCAGTACGCCGGGCAAGCCGTACATCAGCAGGTCGGACCAGAAGGTGCGGTGGTCGAGGACATTACCGACCCAATGCTCCTGGATGGCGCTGATTTCGCCGGGGCTCATGTCCGCCAGCACTTTATCCAGAATGCCGACCAGCATTTTGTCGTCTCGTGGTACGCCCATCGCCAATTGGTAGCGATACGGTGTTTCACCGCTGACGTAAAGCCCGTCGAGCTTTTGCTGGCGAAGGCTCCAGACGCTTGAGGCCAGATCGCCGACTACGGCGTCCACCTCGTCGGTGGCCAGTGCCTGCAACGTCGAGCTGACATTGGGCATGGGGACCAGATTGAGATCGGGATGGTGGGTGCGCAGCAGTTCATGGGGGGCGTAGTTTTCCACGACGGCGACTTTCAGGCCGTAAAGGTCTTCCAGTTTGTGCGGCTGTGCGCCTTTCACATGGGCCAGGATGACAATCGGAAAGTCCAGGTAGGGCCGCGTGAACGCGAGGTAACTCTGCCGTTCGGGCGTCGACATGACGCCGGGCAAGAGGTCCAGCTTGCCCTGTTTGGCCTGTTCCAGGACTTCGGTCCAGCTCACAGGCTCAATGGGTGTGACTTTGATTGCCAGGCGCTCACGCACGATGTTGATGTAGTCAGCGGCAAGGCCTTGATAGCGACCTTGTTCATCGCGAAATTCAAATGGTGGCCAGGAAGCGTCGACACCCAGGCGTAGTTCCGGGTGAGCCGCAAGCCAGACACGTTCTTCGTCGGTCAGTGTCAGCGCGCCAGCCGTTGCGGTCCAGGTCATCAGCAATAGCAAAAGCACGGCCGGCAGTCTGGGCATAACGGTCTCGTTATGGCTTGGGGGGAATGTTTCGAGTGTAGACGGGCTATGCGGGGGGAGCGAAGGGAAGGGGATTTAATCTACAGAAAGCAAAACCCCCGGCAGGGCCGGGGGTTTTGTGATCACTCGTCGAGGAAGGAGCGCAAATGCTCGCTTCTCGTCGGGTGGCGCAGCTTGCGCAGCGCCTTGGCTTCGATCTGACGAATCCGCTCACGGGTAACGTCGAACTGCTTACCAACCTCCTCGAGGGTGTGGTCGGTATTCATGTCGATACCGAAGCGCATGCGCAGAACCTTGGCTTCACGGGCAGTGAGGCCGGAGAGAACTTCGCGAGTCGCTTCTTTAAGGCTCTCAACGGTAGCAACATCGATTGGCGACTGCATGGTCGAGTCTTCGATGAAGTCACCCAGATGGGAGTCTTCGTCATCACCGATCGGGGTTTCCATGGAGATCGGCTCTTTAGCGATCTTCAATACCTTGCGGATCTTGTCCTCAGGCATTTCCATGCGTTCGCCCAGCTCTTCCGGGGTCGGTTCGCGACCCATTTCCTGCAACATCTGGCGGGAAATGCGGTTGAGCTTGTTGATCGTCTCGATCATGTGCACCGGAATACGGATGGTGCGGGCCTGGTCGGCGATCGAGCGAGTGATCGCCTGACGGATCCACCAGGTGGCATAAGTCGAGAATTTGTAGCCGCGGCGGTATTCGAACTTGTCTACCGCTTTCATCAAACCGATGTTGCCTTCCTGGATCAGATCGAGGAATTGCAGGCCACGGTTGGTGTACTTCTTGGCGATGGAGATCACCAGACGCAAGTTGGCTTCGACCATCTCTTTCTTCGCGCGGCGGGCTTTGGCCTCACCGATCGACATGCGACGGTTGATGTCCTTGATCTCGGCAATCTTCAAGCCGGTTTCGGCTTCAAGTGCGGTCAGCTTCTGCTGGCAGCGAACGATGTCGGCTTGCAGGCGACCAATGGCTTCAGCGTATTTGCTTTTGCCTTTGGCCAGCGCTTCGGTCCAGCTTTCGTCAACTTCGTTGCCCGGGAACTGGCGCAGGAAGTCGGCACGCGGCATGCGTGCATCACGAACGCAAAGCTGCATGATCGCGCGCTCTTGCTGACGCAGACGATCCAGGGCGCTACGTACACGCTCAACCAGGCCTTCGAATTGCTTCGGAACCAGTTTGATCGGCATGAACAGCTCAGCCAGCGCCAACATCTCGGCAATGGCCTGCTTGTTTTCACGACCGTACTTTTTCAGCGCCTTGCGGGTGATTTCCGCTTGATCGGCCACTGCGCCAAAACGCTGCGCTGCGATGACCGGATCCGGACCGCTTTCGGCTTCTTCTTCGTCGTCACTGGCTTCAGCGTCGTCGTCATCGGTGTCGTCATCCGCTTTCACGGCTTTCGGGTCGACAGGCGGCGGCACTTCTGCAGCAGGCGGCGCAATGCCGTCGTCCGGGTCGATATATCCGCTCAGGACGTCGGACAGGCGGCCACCTTCGGTGGTGACGCGAGTGTATTCGGAGAGAATGTGGTCAACCGTGCCAGGGAAGTGCGCAATTGCGCCCATCACTTCACGGATGCCCTCTTCAATACGTTTGGCGATTTCGATTTCGCCTTCACGTGTGAGGAGCTCTACGGTACCCATTTCGCGCATGTACATGCGCACCGGGTCGGTAGTGCGACCAATGTCGGTCTCAACCGCTGCCAACGCTGCCGCCGCTTCTTCTGCGGCTGCTTCGTCGGTATCGGCGTCGGCCAGCATAAGGGAATCCTTATCTGGCGCAACCTCGAATACGTTGATCCCCATGTCATTGATCATGCGGATGATGTCTTCCACCTGTTCCGGATCTGAAATATCCTCCGGCAGGTGGTCGTTGACCTCCGCGTAAGTCAGGTAACCCTGCTCACGACCAAGGGTGATCAACTCTTTGATACGAGACTGCTGTTGCGCTTTTCCGGACATAACACCCTATCCACTGAAGGTCTTGGCGGGCAAAAAACAAGCCGAGGATTATACCTTAGCTATGACCTCACGCGCCACTTGAGGTCGGGTTTGATGTGGAAACATTCCGTTTTAGTAGGTCGCGCATCTGATTTGCTATTTGATTCGCTTCCTCGGCAGTCAATCCTGGCTGCCGTGCTTTCTTGATAAGGTCGTCGAGGGTTTGCGTGTGCTGACCCGCTGATAACCTAGTAATGGTGTCTAAAAACTGTTGTTCAAGGTTGTCGCCTTCAATTAACCACTCCTTTTCTGCAAGTGCTTTAAGCAGGCGTCCTTGCTCGGTTCCATGCCAGCGGGCCATTAGCTGGATAGAGTTTAGCTTAGGATTTTTTTGCACAGCCTCGATCAGGGCTATTAGCAGTTGCGCATAAGTGTTGCTTTCATTTGCGAAGTGGTCGGCGGTCTCAACTTTGCCGGCCAGTTGCGGGTGATGAATTAGTGTGCGCAACGCAATCAAGGTGGGGGCCTCGACAGCAATCGGAATGCGGGGAGGGCTCCGCTCATCGCGTTTGCCTTTCTTGTCCCAGGGTTTGTTATCCCACTTCTTGCCGCCGCTGCCCGGCTTTTTCGGCGTCCACTCCTGTTGAGGTATGTAGGCCTCTTGCGGTTGGTGGTAGTCGGAATAATCCGGCATGGCGTCGTAATCGATGCCAGGGTCGTAGGCGGGAGGAGCATCCTGTGGTGCGCTGTGCACCAGTTGGCTGACGGCTTCGCTGTTCAGGCCGGTAATTTCGCTCAGGCGCTGGCGCATCAGGGTGCGCAGGTTGGCCCCCGGCACTTTGTCGATCAGCGGCGCGGCGAGGGTGGCCATGTGGGCCTTGCCTTCGAGCGAGCGCGGATCGGATTCCTCAGTCAGTTGCTGAAAGAAATAGTCGGCCAATGGCTGGGCGTGTTGATTGATCCTCGCGCGAAAGGCGTCAGTGCCTTCGGAGCGGATCAGCGTGTCCGGGTCTTCGCCTTCGGGCAGGAACAGGAAGCGCGCACGCCGTCCGTCTTGCAGGCTCGAAAGCGTTGACTCCAGGGCGCGCCACGCGGCATTGCGGCCAGCCTGGTCGCCGTCGAAGCAGAACAGCACGTTGGGCACCACGCGAAACAGCCGTTTCAAGTGTTCTTCGCTGGTGGCGGTGCCGAGTGTGGCGACGGCATTGCGCAGGCCTTGCTGGGCCAGGGCGATGACGTCCATGTAGCCTTCGACGACGATGATCTCGTCGAGATTGCGGTTGTTCTTGCGCGCTTCATACAGGCCGTAGAGTTCCTGGCCTTTATGAAATACCGGGGTTTCCGGTGAGTTCAGGTATTTCGGTTTGTCGTCGCCCAGTACCCGGCCGCCAAACGCGATGATGCGCCCGCGGCTGTCGCGAATCGGGAACATCACGCGGTCGCGAAAGCGATCATAGCGTTTGCCGGTTTCGGCGTTCTCGATCAGCAGGCCGGCGTCGATCATGGCTTTTTGTTGCAGGGTATCGCTGCTCAGATGCTTGAACAGGTTGTCCCAGCCAGGAGGTGCGAAGCCGAGGCCGAAATCGCGGGCGATCTCGCCGGTCAGGCCGCGGCCCTTCAAGTAGTCGACAGCTGCTTTTCGCGCCGGATGGCTTTTCAGGGCCTGGCGGTAGAAATCAGCGGCGGCGGTCAGCAGTGGGTAGAGCGGCGAGTCGGTCGGTTGTCGCGGTTTATGCGGGCGACCGCTTTCCTCGCGGGGTATTTCCATGCCGGCGGCTTTGGCCAGTTCTTCGACAGCCTGGGGAAAATCCAGGTTGTCGTGGTCCATGATGAAGCCGAGGGCATTGCCACCAGCGCCGCAGCCAAAGCAGTAATAGAACTGTTTGTCCGGGCTGACGCTGAAGGAGGGGGTTTTTTCTTTGTGAAACGGGCAGCAGGCGGTGTAGTTCTTGCCGGCTTTTTTCATTTGCAGGCGCGAGCTGACCACATCGACGATGTCGGTGCGGTTCAGAAGGTCGTCAATAAAGCTCTGGGGAATTAGCCCGGCCATGGCGTTCTCGTCATCACTGCGCTGAAAATCTGACCCGCGCGAAAGGCGGCCTGATGCTGGTCATTATGTTGAGGCGCGGAGAATGTGCGGCTCGACCAGGTATCGTCTGCGTATTCGCTGTCGGGAAGTGTATCTGCCGAAAATCCGTTGACGTTAGTGCTCATCGGTATTCGACTGTTTGAAAGTGTTGCGCTGAGTCCGCATTGGCCAAAGGGAGGCCTCGGATAGCTCATAAGTGGGCACGCAAAATCGTGCCTTGGGCTGATCGTCGTGAGAGGAGTCAGTAAAAGGTTGTGCTCGTCAGTAGCCTTGGAAGGCTCGTCAGAAGAGACGTGCACCGCTGGCAAAAGAGCCAGGTCTGACGTGTGAAGCAGGTTTGTCTCGGTCGCGTCTGCGGCTTTGACAGTGAAGCATCAAGCGATATCCGCAAATGCCATAAGCCCGGCTGAGGGCCGGGCTTGGCAGAAGCTTGCTACGAACGTCTGTGTATTAGTACAGACGAACGGCGCGGCGCTGTTCGCGCTGAACTTTCTTGGCGTGACGCTTAACAGCGGCTGCTGCTTTACGCTTACGCTCAGAAGTCGGCTTCTCGTAAAATTCGCGGCTACGAACTTCAGCCAGAACACCGGCTTTTTCGCAGGAGCGCTTGAAACGACGCAGAGCTACGTCGAAGGGTTCGTTCTCTTTAACTTTGACGGCTGGCATCCAGAGCTACCTTCATTCATTACCGGGGTCAACATCCTCGCGGCAAAAGTGCACTTGAAGACGTCGGTTTTTAAGGGTTGCGGATGTTAACCCCTCATCGCTCGGAATGCAAAGCCTCTGATCGAAAACCGCTGGTCGGGGCATCACGTGGCGACTATTATGCGCGCCTTCGAATTTAGCCTAAACAAGGCGCAAACCCATGCTAGTACTGGGATTAGAAACCTCCTGCGACGAAACCGGCGTCGCACTTTACGACAGTGAAAAAGGCCTGCTGGCCGATGCACTGTTCAGCCAGATCGACCTGCATCGCGCCTATGGTGGCGTGGTGCCGGAGCTGGCTTCGCGTGATCACGTCAAGCGTATGCTGCCCTTGATTCGTCAGGTGTTGGCTGAAGCCGACTGCGTGCCGACCGAGATCGATGCCATCGCCTACACCGCGGGTCCTGGCCTGGTCGGCGCCTTGCTGGTGGGAGCGTCCTGCGCTCAGGCGCTGGCGTTTGCCTGGGGTATTCCAGCCTTGGGCGTGCACCACATGGAAGGTCACTTGCTGGCGCCGATGCTGGAGCCGCAACCACCCGAGTTTCCGTTCGTCGCTTTGTTGGTGTCCGGTGGCCATACCCAGCTGGTTCGGGTCGATGGCATCGGTCAATACGAGTTGTTGGGCGAGACGCTGGATGATGCTGCCGGTGAGGCGTTCGACAAGACCGCGAAAATGATGGGCCTCAATTACCCAGGCGGTCCGGAAATCGCGCGATTGGCCGCGCAAGGCGTTGCCGGACGCTTCGTATTTCCGCGTCCGATGTGCGACCGGCCAGGTCTGGATTTCAGTTTCAGCGGCTTGAAAACCTTTGCCTTGAACACGTGGCAGCAGTGCGTCAGCGCTGGGGACGACGGCGAGCAAACACGCAGCGACATCTCGCTGGCCTTCCAGCAGGCGGTGGTAGAGACTCTGACCATCAAGTGCAAGCGTGCCCTGAAACAGGCCGGTCTCAAGCGTCTGGTGATCGCTGGCGGCGTCAGTGCGAACAAGGCTTTGCGCGTTTCCCTGGAGAAGATGCTTGGCGACATGAAGGGCGACGTTTACTACGCACGCCCGGAGTTCTGCACCGATAACGGCGCGATGATCGCTTTTGCCGGGTGTCAGCGGTTACAGGCCGGTCAGCAGGAAAGTCTGGCGATCAGCGTGCAGGCGCGTTGGCCGATGGAGCAGTTGTCGCCTGTGTAAAGGCGGGTGAGTCAGGGTCGTATTCGGCAAGAGAATTTAAAAATGCCGTTCGCGCCCGGCAAACAGGTCGCGTAGATTGCCGCGATGGCGCCAGACGATCAGTGCTGTCAGCGCGCTCATGGGCAGTAATGCTCCCGGCTCCTGCCAGGCCAGCAGTGGCAGGGTCAGGGGCGTGGCGATCAGGGCGGCCAGCGAGCTGGTGCGTGTGAGGTAGAAGGTCAATAGCCACGCGCCGATAGCCAGGAGCGCTGCCGGAGGGTAAAGCCCCAGCAGCATGCCGGCAGCCGTTGCAACACCTTTGCCACCGCGAAAGCGGAAGTACAGCGGATACAGATGGCCGATCACGGCATAGACGCCGACCCAGGCCTGTTGCTGTACCGAGAGGCCCGCAAGCCCTGCAACCAACACGGGTAGCAGGCCTTTGCAGAGGTCGCCGAGCAAGGTCAGGACGGCGAGTTTTTTGCCGGCCAGGCGTAACATGTTGGTGGCACCGGCATTACCCGAGCCACTCATTCGCGGATCGGGGTTACCGGTCAGGCGGCTGAGCAAAATGGCAAAGGACAGAGAGCCAAGCAGGTAGGCGAGGATCGCCAGTAACCAAAACATGCTAACTATTCCGGGCGAGGACGCCCTGATTCTAACGGCGCATTGCGCCCTTGTCGTGCTGCGGAGAAGAGTGCTTGGACAGAGTGTTTATCGAGGGCCTGGAAGTCGACACGGTGATCGGTGCCTACGACTGGGAGCGCGGCATCCGTCAGTGCCTGCGCCTTGATCTGAATTTCGCCTGGGACAATCGCCCGGCAGCGGCCGGTGATGACTTGGCCCTGGCGCTCGACTACGCCAGCGTGACAGCGCGTATTCAGGCGTTCGCCGAGCAGGCGCAGTACCAGCTGGTTGAAACCTTTGCCGAGCGTCTGGCCGAAGTCTTGATGAGCGAATTCAAGATTACCTGGCTGCGCCTCAAGCTGACCAAGCCGGGGGCTATCCCGGCTGCAACGGGCGTGGGCGTGGAGATCGAGCGCGGATGTCGCTAACTCAGGTATTTCTTGGGCTCGGCAGTAATGTCGAGCGCGAAGCTCATTTGCAGGCGGGGCTGGAAGCACTTGCCGGTTTTCTGGTGGATATACGCTGTTCGGCGGTGTTCGAAAGTCAGCCAGTGGGGATCAAGAGCGGGCCTTTTTTCAATTTCGTGGTGTCGGCGTTTACCGATCTGCCGTTGACGGAACTGGACCGTCGGTTGAAGTTTATCGAGGCCGACAACGGTCGTTATGCCCCCGATCGCAAGGGGTTGCCGTTGGATATCGACGTGTTGTTGTATGGCGATCTGGTGGGGAATTTCGACGGATTGATCCTGCCGCGAGCGGAAATCCTGAAAAATGCCTTTGTGCTGTGGCCGTTGTCGCTGATAGCGCCGGACAGGGTGCATCCTGGCGTAGGTAAAAGTTTTGCGACACTGTGGGCGGAGGCGCAGATTGATCAGGTTCTGGCGCCTGTGGCGTTTGAGTGGCGCGGTGAGCAGTTGACCCCTTCGGATCTGCTGTGACCTGATTGACCCCTTCGCGAGCAAGCTTGCTCCCACAAGAGTCAGCACAAAGCCTGTGGGAGCAAGCTTGCTCGCGAAGGCGATCCGATGATGCTCAGGAGGAGGCTGTTTCCTTGTAGGCCTTCAGCGCTTTGAGCCGTTCGCGCTTCAAGGCCTCGCCCAGTTCCGGGCCTTTGAATCCCTGCTCCAGCAAAGGCTGAACCGCCACGGTGCGTGCGGCGGTCGCCGCGCCTCGCAAATAATCCGCTTGTGGATAACTTCTCTGCTCAAGGCCTTTGCGGCCGCGGGCGTCCATTTCGCAGGCGTTGATGAATTCTTCAAAGCGCTGCGGCCGTCGGTAGACGTCGAAACTCTGCAGCAACTCCAGCAATGTCGAAGGCTTCAGCTCCAGCGCGCGATGACCATGGGTGTGATATTCGCCCACCAGCAACGCCAGTTCCTGGCAGTCGCGCGGCGCCTTGAAGCGCTCGTTGACTGCTTTGATCAGCTTCAGGCCCTTGCGCTCGTGAGCGATGTGTTGGGGCCACTGGCTCTCAGGTGTCAGGCCTTTGCCCAGATCATGCAGCAGGCAGGCCCAGCGCACGGTCAGCGGCTGCTTGTGCAGGGCGGCCTGCTCGAGAACGCTCAGGGTGTGCACGCCGCTGTCGATTTCCGGGTGGTGGGCTTCGGGTTGTGGCACACCGAACAGCGCTTCAATCTCGGGGATCAAGACGTTCAGGGCGCCGCAATCGCGCAAAACCTGGATGAATACTTGTGGTTGATCTTCCATCAGGGCGCGGGAAATTTCTTTCCAGCTGCGCTCTGCGGTCAGCGCCTCAAGCTCGCCTGACTCGCTGAGCTGGCGCATCAGTTCCAGGGTCTCCGGGGCTACTGAGAACCCGAGCCCGGCATAACGCGCGGCGAAACGGGCAACGCGCAGAACTCGGAGAGGATCTTCGGCGAACGCGGGGGAAACGTGGCGAAGCAGGCGCGCTTCAAGGTCACGCTGGCCGTGATACGGATCGGTCAATTGACCGTGATCGTCTTCGGCCATGGCATTGATCGTCAGGTCGCGACGAATCAGGTCTTCTTCCAGGGTGACTTCCGGGCTGGCATGGAAGGTGAAGCCGCCGTAGCCGCGTCCGCTTTTGCGTTCGGTGCGGGCAAGCGCATATTCCTCGCCGCTTTTGGGGTGAAGGAACACCGGAAAATCGGCGCCTACCGGGCGATAGCCCTTGGCGAGCATTTCTTCGGTGCTGGCGCCCACCACCACCCAGTCGATGTCGGTAACAGGCTTGCCGAGCAGGCGATCACGGACCGCGCCGCCGACTTTATAAATCTGCATAAAAAACCTCCGTTAGCCCGACAGGATAACCCTTGCGTCGAACTTTCGGAGGTCCGGCTGACATCAAAGATGAATGACGGCGAGGTCCATCCGACCGTATTCACCCTCGCTATGCTCGCCTTTGGGCGGGACATGATGGGTTTTCATTACCTGGTCGCCTTGCAGGGTTTCCAGGTGAATATCGAAGCCCCAGAGGCGGTGCAGGTGCTTGAGCACTTCCTCGGTGGAGTCTCCGAGTGGTTTGCGATCATGTTGCTGGTGGCGCAGTGTCAGTGAGCGGTCGCCGCGCCGGTCGATGCTGTAGATCTGTATGTTCGGTTCGCGGTTGCCCAGGTTGTACTGCGCTGCCAGGGTTTCACGAATGGTCCGATAGCCTTCTTCGTCATGAATGGCTGGCACCAGCAGGTCGTCCTTCTGGTCGTCATCGAGAATGCTGAACAGTTTCAGGTCACGAATCACTTTGGGTGACAGGTACTGCAGGATGAAGCTTTCGTCCTTGAAGCTGCTCATGGCGAACTTGATGCTCGACAGCCAGTCGGTCCCGGCGATTTCAGGGAACCAGCGGTAATCCTCTTCAGTAGGGGATTCGCACATGCGCCGAATGTCGCGGTACATGGAAAAACCCAGGGTATAGGGGTTGATCCCGTTGTAGTAAGGGCTGTCGAACCCGGGCTGGAAGATTACGCTGGTGTGAGAGGCCAGGAACTCCATCATGAAGCCGTCGGTCACCAGGCCCTCGTCGTACAGGTCGTTCATCAGGGTGTAGTGCCAGAACGTCGCCCAACCCTCGTTCATGACCTGAGTCTGACGCTGTGGATAAAAGTACTGCGCGATCTTGCGCACGATCCGTACGATTTCCCGCTGCCATGGCTCCAGCAGCGGGGCGTGCTTTTCGATGAAGTAGAGGATGTTCTCCTGCGGTTCTGCCGGAAAACGTGCGTTGTCCTTCTCGTTGTACTTGTCTGCGCCTTTTGGAATGGTGCGCCACAGGTCGTTGATCTGTTTTTGCAGGTGTTCTTCACGATCCTTTTGCCGGCGTCGCTCTTCTTCCGCGGAAATCGGATAAGGACGTTTGTAGCGATCGACACCGTAGTTCATCAGCGCATGACAGGAGTCCAGCAGGTCTTCCACGGCATCGATGCCGTGGCGTTCCTCGCATTGCATGATGTACTGCTTGGCAAACACCAGGTAATCGATGATCGAACTGGCATCGGTCCAGGTGCGGAACAGGTAATTACCCTTGAAAAAGCTGTTGTGGCCGTAGCAGGCGTGGGCCACTACCAAGGCCTGCATGCAGATGGTGTTTTCTTCCATCAGGTAGGCGATGCACGGGTCCGAGTTGATCACGATCTCGTAGGCCAGCCCCATCTGGCCGCGACTGTAGGACTTCTCGGTACTGAGAAAGTGTTTGCCATAGGACCAGTGGTGATAGCCCAGCGGCATGCCGACAGAGGCGTAGGCATCCATCATCTGCTCAGCGGTAATCACCTCGATCTGGTTAGGGTAGGTATCGAGCGCGTAGCGGGCCGCAAGACGACTGATTTCCCGGTCGTAGGCCTGGATCAGCTCGAACGTCCATTCGGAGCCTGTAGATATGGGTTGGCGCTTCTGCTCTTTGGCGGTCATGTCACTAACCTGCGCTGGAAGAGTTCACGGAAAACCGGATAGATATCCCCGGCCGAGACCAGTTGTTGCTGGGCAAACGTGTCGGAAAAAGCTTCGCTGATACGTTCGTATTCGTACCACAGGGCCTGGTGTTCGCGGGGGGTAATCTCCACATAAGTGTAGTACTGCACGAATGGCATGATCTGGTTGATCAGGATATCGCGGCAGATCGGCGAGTCATCGTTCCAGTTATCACCGTCGGAAGCCTGCGCCGCGTAAATGTTCCAGTCGTTGCTTGGATAACGCTCAGCCATGATCTCCTGCATCAGTTTCAGGGCGCTGGAAACGATGGTGCCGCCGGTTTCGCGGGAGTAGAAGAACTCTTCCTCATCGACTTCCCGGGCGCTGGTGTGGTGGCGGATGAACACCACATCGATTTTCTCGTAGTTACGCTTGAGGAACAGGTACAGCAGGATGAAGAACCGTTTGGCAATGTCCTTGGTGGCCTGGGTCATGGAGCCGGAAACGTCCATCAGGCAGAACATTACCGCCTTGGAGCTGGGGTTGGGCTGTTTGATCAGCAGGTTGTACTTGAGGTCGAAAGTGTCGAGAAATGGCACGCGATTGATGCGCGCGCTCAAACGCTCGATTTCTGCCTCGATTTCCTGAATATCGCCGAAATTGTCCGGCTCTTCCTGTTTAAGTCGCGCCAGTTCCTCTTTTGCTACCCGCAGTTTCTCCCGGCTGCTGCCTGACAGCGCAATGCGCCGTGCATGGGCCGAGCGCAGGGTGCGGATGATGTTGATCCGTGAAGGGTTGCCTTCGTTGCTGATACCGGCACGCACGGTCTTGAAGGTGTCGGTGCCGCTCAGGTTGCGTTTGACCAGGTTTGGCAGCTCCAGGTCCTCGAACATGAATTCGAGAAATTCCTCCTGGGTGATCTGGAACACGAACTCGTCCATGCCCTCGCCGGAGTTGCCGGCCTTGCCGGGGCCTCTGCCGCCGCCACCTCCCGGCGGACGAGCAATATGCTCACCGCTGGTGAACTCCTTGTTGCCGGGATGCACGATGGTCTGCTTGCCACCGCGACCATGGTGAAGCACTGGCTCGTCGATATCGCGGCCAGGAATGCTGATTTGCTCACCGTGTTCCATATCGGTAATGGAACGCCGGCTAACCGCCTCTTCGACGGCCTTCTTGATGTGATCACGGTAACGCCGCAGAAACCGCTGACGGTTTACCGTGCTCTTGTTTTTGCCATTGAGACGTCGGTCGATCACATAGCTCATGACTGCTCCTTAGAAGCTGTCTTGAGAAATCGCGAGCAAGTCTGGCGGTAATGAGCGCGGGGCAGGAGGCGCGATCTTGCGCCTCCCGTACCACCTGCGCGTTGCCTGGACTTCGCTGCCGATTTCCAAACACCTTCCTGAAACCTGTGTAACAGAAATTTATCACGCAGGCTCCGGGCTAACGACAACCGGTCTGACCGGCAGCGTGTTACTGCGATTTCCTGACCCGCAGGTACCACTCGGAGAGCAGTCGTACCTGTTTGTCGGTGTAGCCGCGCTCGACCATACGTGTAACGAAGTCGTTGTGTTTCTGTTGGTCCTCTTTGCTGGCCTTGGCATTGAAGCTGATGACCGGCAGCAGATCCTCGGTGTTCGAGAACATTTTCTTCTCGATAACCACCCGCAGCTTCTCGTAGCTGAGCCAGGTCGGATTCTTGCCGTTGTTGTTGGCCCGGGCACGCAGGACGAAGTTGACGATTTCGTTGCGGAAATCCTTCGGATTGCTGATGCCCGCCGGTTTCTCGATTTTCTCCAGCTCTTCGTTGAGGGCTACGCGGTTGAGGATCTCGCCGGTTTCCGGATCGCGGTATTCCTGATCCTGAATCCAGAAGTCCGCGTAGAGCACATAGCGGTCGAAGATGTTTTGCCCGTATTCGCTGTAGGACTCCAGGTAGGCGGTCTGGATTTCCTTGCCGATGAACTCGATATAACGCGGCGCCAGGTACTCTTTCAGGAAACGCAGATAACGCTCGCGGGTTTCCGCCTGGAACTGTTCCTGTTCGATCTGTTGTTCCAGCACATAGAGCAGATGCACCGGGTTGGCGGCGATTTCATGCGGGTCGAAGTTGAAGACTTTCGACAGGATCTTGAAGGCAAACCGGGTCGAAAGACCGTTCATGCCTTCGTCGACACCCGCGTTGTCGCGGTATTCCTGGATCGATTTGGCCTTCGGATCGGTGTCCTTGAGGTTTTCACCGTCATACACGCGCATTTTCGAGTAGATGTTCGAGTTTTCCGGCTCTTTGAGGCGCGAGAGCACCGTGAACTGGGCGAGCATCTTCAACGTGTCGGGTGCGCAGTGGGCCTTGGCCAGGGAGCTGTTGAACAGCAGCTTGTCGTAGATCTTCACTTCGTCACTGACCCGCAGGCAGTACGGCACTTTGACGATGTAGATCCGGTCGATGAAGGCTTCGTTGTTCTTGTTGTTGCGGAAGGTGTGCCACTCCGATTCGTTGGAGTGCGCCAGCAGGATCCCGGTGAACGGAATCGCGCCCAGGCCTTCGGTACTGTTGTAGTTGCCTTCCTGGGTGGCGGTCAGCAATGGGTGCAGCACCTTGATCGGTGCCTTGAACATTTCGACGAATTCCATCAGGCCCTGGTTCGAGCGGCAAAGTGCACCCGAGTAGCTGTAGGCGTCGGCGTCGTTCTGCGGGAATTCTTCCAGCTTGCGAATATCGACCTTGCCCACCAGTGCCGAGATGTCCTGGTTGTTTTCGTCACCCGGTTCGGTCTTGGCCACGGCGATCTGGTTGAGGATCGACGGGTAGAGCTTGACCACCCGGAACTGGCTGATATCGCCACCGAATTCGGCCAGGCGCTTGGTTGCCCAAGGCGACATGATGGTGTTCAGGTAGCGCCGCGGAATACCGAAATCCTCTTCGAGGATTGCACCATCTTCGGTGGCGTTGAACAGCCCCAGCGGAGACTCGAACACCGGAGAGCCCTTGATCGCATAGAAGGGCACTTTTTCGATCAGCTGTTTCAGCTTCTCGGCCAGGGATGACTTACCGCCACCGACGGGGCCGAGCAGGTAGAGGATCTGTTTCTTCTCTTCCAGGCCCTGAGCTGCATGGCGGAAGTAGGAGACGATCTGGTCGATGCATTCTTCCATCCCGTGGAAGTCTTCAAAGGCCGGATACCGACGGATCACCTTGTTGGAAAAGATGCGCGACAGTCTCGAATTGGTCGAGGTGTCGAGCAGCTCCGGTTCGCCGATGGCCAACAGTAGTCGCTCAGCGGCGGACGCGTAAGCGCTGCGGTCCTTTTTGCACAGTTCGAGATACTCCTGCAGAGTGAGCTCTTCCTGCCGTGTGGACTCGAAGCGTTGTTGGAAGTGGCTAAAGATACTCATGACGTCACCTCGCTCGATACCTGGAGCCGACGTCGGATCAATCAGTGGATGCTGGCAAGCAACTGAAAGTGCAGTTGCCTTTTACCCCCCTGAACACCTTCAAAGCTATCAACCCTGAAAGCTACTCCCGATGATCCGTGCGCCGGTGTACCGGCTCTCCCCTGTTTTGGATGGCCTGAGGCTAAGGATAGTTCGGAATCCGCAAGGTAAGGGGGGCAATGCGTAGTTTTGTTATGGCTACCGTTCGTCAGCCCACGGCGGGCGTGGGCTGGAGCGTGTGAAAAAAATTATTCGGCAGTGCCTTGCGCTGTTTCCGAGGGATAAATCGTACGCCACAACTCAAATCCGCCGTCCATGCTGTAGACGTCGGAAAAGCCTTGGCTGACCAGATATGCCGCGGCGCCCTGGCTGGAATTACCGTGATAGCAAACCACTACGGTCGGTGCGTCGAGGTCGGCGGCGGTGATGAATGCGTGCAGGGAATGATTGTCCAGATGCTTCGATCCGCTGATGTGCAGTGTGGCAAAAGTTGCCGGATCGCGGACATCGACCACCACCGCGCCTTGTTCGCGCAGTGCCTGGGCCTGTTCTGGGGGGATGCGTTTGAATTCGCTCATGGCGGGCTCCTGTGGCCTGACGGAAAGCGCAGCCTAGCGCTTGGCGCCGGCCGACAATAGTTCGGGGGTCGTTGGGGGGACATACGGCTGGGTGTTGCCCTGGGCATCGCATTTGCAATGCAGGCGCTCGCCGGTGTCGACGTTCATCAGGGTCATCGAGCCACCCCAGACGCAGCCGGTGTCCAGGGCGAAGATGCCGGGTTCATTACATTTACCTTGGAGCGCTGCCCAGTGACCGAAAATGATTTTCTGGCCGCGGGTCTTGCGTTGCTGGTGTGCATACCAGGGGGCGTAACCCGGTAGCGCGGTCTCCAAGCCTTCCTTGCTCTTGAGATCAAGCTTGCCGTCGCTGGTGCAAAAACGCATGCGGGTGAAGTAGTTGGTGATCACGCGGAGGCGGGCTGCACCTTTAAGGTCGCCGTTCCACTTAAGCGGTTCGTTGCCATACATGCCATCGAGATAGGGCGCGATGCGGTTGTCGTCACGCAATGCTTCTTCGACTTCGGCGGCGCACTTCAAGGCTTTGCGCAGGGACCACTGCGGCGGTATACCGGCATGGACCAAGGCAATATCGCGTTGTTCGTCGTAGTGCATGAGCTTTTGCTGGCGCAGCCACTCAAGCAGGTCTTCGCGATCCGGGGCTTCGAGGATTTCACGCAGGGTGTCGGCTTTGCGCAAGCGTTCGATGTTGTAGCCGGCAGCCAGCAAATGCAGGTCATGGTTGCCCAGTACGCACACCAGCGATTCGCGGATGCTATAGAGAAAACGAAGGGTTTCCAGCGATTGCGGGCCGCGGTTGACCAGGTCGCCGACCAGCCACAGATGATCCTTTGCAGGGTCGAAGGCCACCTGTTTGAGCAGGCATTGCAGGGGCTCAAGGCAGCCTTGCAAGTCGCCGACGGCGTACGTCGCCATCAGTGCAGGGCTCCGGGCACCGCCAGGCGGAATGGCGCGATGATAGCGTCGAAGTGTTTACCGTCTTCAGCGAGCATTTGATAAGTCCCCTGCATGTTGCCAACCCGGGTAGTCATCACGGTGCCGCTGCTGTAGGTGTGGCTCTGGCCGACGCCGATCAGCGGCTGCTGACCCACCACGCCTGCGCCGCGAACCTCTTCGACATGGCCGTCGCCATCGGTAATCACCCAGTGCCGCGAGAGCAACCTGGCCGGTAGCAGGCCATTGTTCCGTACGGTAATGGTGTAGGCAAAGGCAAAGCGGTTCTGCTCGGGTTGCGATTGTTCTGCCAGATAGTGGGTGACGACGCTGACGTCGACCTGATAACGAGGATCGGACATGCAAGAGGCCTTAAAAGCAAAGCGGGGCGCGTAACTGATTGAGGTCAGTCTAGGCCAGGTACCGGGTAGTAAACCAGACTGGAAGGCTGGTGTCCTACCCGATAACGCTACCGGCCTGTCAGATGTCGGCAGGCTGCTCGGCGACTTGTTCGCTGAGCTTGTCAGCCAGACGAACGAAGGCCGCCAGATCGAGCTGCTCCGGGCGCAGGCTGCCATCGACGCCGGCGGCTTCGATTTCAGCATTGCTCAGCAGGGCCTTGAGGGTGTTGCGCAGGGTTTTGCGGCGTTGGTTGAAGGCTTCGCGAACGACGCGCTCCAGCAAGCGATGATCTTTGGCCGGGTGCGGCAGCACGGCGTGCGGCACCAGGCGGACGATCGCCGAGTCGACTTTTGGTGGCGGGTTGAAGGCGCCAGGGCCGACGTTGAACAGGTGTTCGACCCGGCAGTGGTACTGAACCATGATCGACAGACGGCCCCAATCGCCACCGCCAGGACCCGCGGCCAGACGCTCGACCACTTCCTTTTGCAGCATGAAGTGCATGTCGCGGATGATGCCTGCGTTGTTCAACAGGTGGAAAATCAGCGGCGTGGAGATGTTGTACGGCAGGTTACCGACGACGCGCAGACTGTTGGGGGCGGCATTCAGGCTGTTGAAGTCGAACTTCAGCGCATCGCCCTGGTGCAGATGGAAATTGCTCTTGCCGGCGAATTGCTGGTTGAGGATCGGGATCAGGTCCTTGTCCAGTTCAACCACATCCAGTTGGGCACCGCTGTTGAGCAGGCCTTCGGTGAGCGCGCCCTGGCCCGGGCCGATTTCCAGCAGGCGGTCTTCTGCTTTGGCGTGTATGGAGCGCAGGATGCGGTCGATAACGCCGGCATCGTGCAGGAAGTTCTGGCCGAAACGCTTGCGCGCCCGGTGTTGGTAATGCTCGGTCATAAACGGGTCTCGGCCATCTGGTAGGCGGTTTCCAGGGCGACTTGCAGGCTGCCGGTGTCGATTTTTCCGCTGCCAGCCAGGTCCAGGGCGGTGCCGTGGTCGACTGAGGTGCGGATGATCGGCAAGCCGAGGGTCACGTTGACTGCCGCGCCGAAGCCTTTGTATTTCAGCACGGGCAGGCCCTGGTCGTGGTACATCGCCAGCACCGCGTCGCAGTGCTCCAGATATTTGGGGGTAAACAGAGTGTCGGCGGGCAGGGGACCACGCAGGTCCATGCCTTCGGTGCGCAGACGCTCCAGGGTTGGTTCAATGATGTCGATTTCTTCGTGGCCCAGGTGTCCGCCTTCGCCGGCATGCGGGTTGAGCCCGCAAACGAGGATGCGCGGCTGGGCGATGCCGAACTTTTGTTGCAGGTCGGTGTGCAGAATCCGTGTGACCCGCTCCAGGCGTTCAGGGGTGATTGCGTCGGCAATCTCCCGCAACGGCAGGTGCGTGGTAACCAGCGCGACCCGTAAACCGCGGGTGGCAAGCATCATCACCACTTGGGGGGTGTGAGTCAGGTCTGCGAGGAACTCGGTGTGGCCGGAGAAGGCAATGCCTGACTCATTGATCACGCCCTTGTGCACAGGGGCGGTGATCATTCCGGCGAAGTGCCCGTCCAGGCAGCCAACGCCTGCGCGGGTCAGGGTTTCCAGGACAAAGGCGGCATTGGCCTTGTCCAGTTGTCCGGCGGTAACCGGTGCGCTGAGCGGCGTATCCCAGACATACAGGCTGTTGGCCGGAGCGGGAGCGTCCGGCCAGTTGTCCGGTGTTACCGGCAGCAAGTCGACAACCACGCCCAGCTGCGCGGCCCGCTCAAGGAGCAGGTCGCGGCTGGTAATGGCAATCAGGGGATGTGGCTGGGCTTGCGAGGCGAGTAGCAGGCACAGGTCAGGACCAATGCCGGCCGGCTCGCCGGGTGTCAGCGCAAAACGCTTGGGGCTCACTTCGCCGCCTGGTCGACGCCAGGGAGCTTGATTTCAACGTAGGCTTCGTCACGGATCTGACGCAACCAGGTTTGCAGCTCTTCGTCGTATTTGCGGTTACGCAGTACGGTCATGGCCTGCTGTTCACGCGCCTGGCTGGTGCTGTCGGTGGCGCGGCGGCCAAGGACTTCCAGAACGTGCCAGCCATATTGAGTCTTGAACGGCTTGGACAGCTGACCTTGTTGAGTCTTGGCCATGACTTCGCGGAACTCCGGTACCAGCGCGTTCGGATCGATCCAGTTGAGGTCGCCGCCGTTAAGGGCGGAGCCCGGATCTTCCGAATAGCTTTTCGCCAGTTCAGCGAAGTCTTCACCCGCAGAAATGCGATCGTAGAGTTTCTGCGCCAGACGCTTGGTTTCTTCTTCGCTGCGGATTTCGCTTGGTTTGATCAGGATGTGGCGAACGTGTACTTCGTCACGCACCTGATTGCCGCCGCCGCGTTTTTCCAGCACTTTGAGGATGATGAAACCGCCCGGTGTGCGTGCCGGTTGGGTGACTTCACCCACTGACATCGCGCTCAGCTCGCGGTCGAACGGAGGTGGCAGTTGAGCAGCTTTACGCCAGCCCATGTCGCCGCCTTCCAGTGCGTTGTCGCTAGCGGATTTGGCGATGGCCAGTTGAGAGAAGTCAGCACCCTGCTTGAGTTGCTGATAAATCTCCATGGCCTGACGCGCAGCGGTCTGGATCGCTTCCGAATTGGCGCTTTCCGGGGTCGGGATCAGGATGTTGGCCAGGTGCAGTTCTTCAGAGAGTTGCACTTTGCCCAGGTCGGAGGCGAGGAAGTTTTTCACTTCCTGTTCGGACACCTGAATTCGTTCGGCCACACGACGCTGACGGACACGACTGATGATCATCTCGCGACGGATCTGGTCACGGGCGTCGTTGTAAGACAGGCCGTCGCGAGTCAGTGCCGCACGGAACTGATCCACCGTCATGTTGTTGCGCTGGGCAATGGTGCCAACGGCCTGGTTCAGTTCTTCATCGGTAATGCGGATGCCGGAACGCTCGCCGATCTGCAGCTGCAGGTTTTCGACGATCAGGCGTTCGAGCACCTGTTGTTCCAGCGCGCTGACTGGCGGTGTTCCGCCGCCGCGCTTGGCGATGGTTTGCTGAACTTCATGAACCCGCTGGTCCAGCTGGCTCTGCATGATCACGTCGTTGTCGACGATAGCGACCACTTTGTCGATGGACTGTACCGCGGCGCTAGCCGCGGTACCCAGGAACAGTGCGCCCAGCAGCAGCGGGCGCAGACAATCAGAAAGCTTGGTCTTCACGTTCACGATAACCTTGAATGCCTTTGTCGAGGAAGCTCTCTACTTTGGTGCCCATGACGCCACCGAGACCTTTCAGAACAATTTGGAGGAAGAGGCCATGGTCGCCTTTTTCGTTTTGCGGGGCTTCTTGACTGAACTCGTCATACGAAACCCAGTAACGGTTGATCAGGCGCAGTTTCCAGCAGCAGTTGTCGTACTCGAAACCACCGAAGGCTTCCAGGGTACGATTGCGGTTGTAATCGTACTGCCAGCGGCTGATGGCATTCCATTGCGGCACGACTGGCCAGATCACCGAGAAGTCGTGCTGTTTGATCTTGTAGTAATCCTTCACGAAACCAGGGGTGCCAGGGGTGCCATAGTCACCGCCCCCCACAGCCCATTTACCCGTCGTCTGGTCATAACGAATCTGGTCATTGCGATAGCGATAACCGGCGTTGATGACCTTGTTCGGATTGTCTTCCGGCTGGTAGTGGAACATCGCGCTGCCCGAGCGGGGTTTACGGCTGTCCGGGTCCCAGTTGTAGTCAGCCGTGGTACGCCAATCGCGGTTCCAGCGATATTCGTACTCCAGGGCGTACGGCGAGACGTTGGACTGTGCGTCGGCACGGGTTTTTGCATCGATGCCCGGCAGTTGGACTTCGCGGTCCTTGAAGTACATGGCCTGGCCAACGCTGATGCGTTGACGTTCGAAGCCGTTGTCTTCGATCCAGCGGTTGGTTACGCCCAGCGACAGTTTGTTTTCGTCGCCGACACGGTCAGAGCCGGTGAAGCGGTTGTCGCGGAACAGCGAGGAGTAGTTGAACGTGCTTTCGCTGGTGTCGAATACCGGGATATCAGACTGGTCTTTCTCGGGTACATAAAGGTAGTACAGACGAGGTTCCAGAGTCTGGCGGTAGTTCTTGCCGAACCATTGGGTGTTACGGTCGAAGTACAGGCCGCTGTCGATACTCGCGATTGGAACACCGCGACTCTGATTGCGACTGTAGGTGCCATTCAGGCGATCCGCATCCGCGCTTTGCGCAGCGATCTGGCTTTTGCCGGTACCGTCGAGGTCCAGGTCATATTGGGTGTACTGATACTTGAGCGACGGCTTCAGGAAACCGTAAGTCCAGTTCATCGGCAGGCTGATTGCCGGTGCGAGGTTCAGGCGATCACCGGTGGCACGTGCCAGACCTTGGACGTTGGTATCCAGGAAAGGTGACTGGATACCATTTTCGTCAGTGAAGTTGCCGGTTCTCAGGTTCCGGTCAAATCGCACCAGTTCGGTGTTGTAGGTCATGTCCAGGCCGCCAGGATGTTGCGGCAGGAAACCATTGAAGGTGATCTGCGGCAGGCGGTTGTAGGGCGTAATGTTGGAGATCGTTGCCAGCTGATATGCCTGTGCATTCACGCGGGCGGAGTAGGTATCGCCCCGGTAGGTGACCGCACCTTGCTGATTCACGAAGTCGCGGTTTTGAACACCTATCTGATCGCTTTGCAGATCCTGGAAGTAATACGGGTCGCTGATTTTGGTGTAGTCCACCTCGGTCATTACCCGCGAATCCAGCCCGCCCTTGTGCTGCCAGTTGAGCAGATAGCGGGTTTTTTCGTAGTCGGTCTGCTTGCTGCGTTCGGTGTCGTCATCGTTGAGGTACGAGGCGCCGAACTGACCTTCGCTGGACTTGGTCAGGTAGCGGAACTCGCCTTCCATCAACAGGCCGCGCTTGCTCATGTAGCGCGGATACAACGTGGCATCGTAGTTCGGTGCCAGGTTGAAGTAGTACGGTGTGACCAACATGAAGCCGGTTTTGGTGCTGGTGCCGAAGCTTGGCGGCAGGAAGCCGGACTGGCGACGGTCATCGATCGGGAAATAGATATACGGTGTGTAGAACACCGGAATGTCCTTGACCCGCAGCGTCACGTTGGTCCCGGTACCGAAGCCGGTCGCCGGGTTCAAGGTGATGTTGTTGCCCTTGAGCTGCCAGGCGTTGCTGTTCGGTTCGCACGTGGTGTACGTACCATCCTTGAGGCGGATGATCGCGTTCTCGGCGCGTTTCGCATACAAGGCGCTGCCGCGGACACGGGATTTGTGCATCACGTATTCGGCGTTGTCGACCTGGGCTTCACCGGTATCGAGCTGCACGTCAGCGTGGTCGCCGACGATCAGTGCACCGTTGTCGCGCACGCGAACGTTACCACTCAGCTCGCCACGGTTTTCGGCTTGATGCAGGCTGGCCTCATCGGACTCGATCTGCATGCTGCCCTGACGCATGACCACGTCACCGGCGAGGGTCGCCACCTGTTCTTCCTGCTGATAGCGGGAGGCTTTGGCGCCGATAAACGTCGGAGCGTCACTTTTATTCGTCGTGTCATTCATGCCAGGACGAATTGGTTCGATATAGGAACCAGAGCAATAAGGACCTGTTTCGGCCAATTGGGCAGCGGTGAGCTTCTCACGCGGGACCCAGTCGAGGTGACTGTAGTCGGCGCTACGCGACTTCAGGGCGCGGCCCTTGGCTTCGGTGACCAGCACAGGCTTGTTGGCGGTTTCGCCACCTGCAGTGCTGCTCCCGGCTGTTGACTCGTTGCCCGAACTGACCGCGCTACCCTCATGTACAGGGCGCGGTGGTAATTGGGCTGCGTTGGCTTTTGGCGCGCAGTCCCAGGAACCCGAAGCAGAGACTGAGCAGTCATACTGTTCCGCGGCGACCACGAACGAAGTGGCTAGAGGTTGCAGGGCCAGCAAACTGCCGGTAACCAACAACGGAAATTTTTTACGAAACGCGGGGGATTTCAATGCCATCTTATTAGTCCGGGCTTCCTGCGTGCCATCTGCCCGCGGTGTGGGCCGCACGCCTCTCGATGGTCTGAAAAAGATGCTGGATAATAAAGCATGACCCGCTTGACGGCTAGCGCCGTCGGAGACCCTTGTAATGCCTGACCAAGATGTACGCTTGCAACACCTGAAAGTTTGGCTCGATGAGCAATTGGCAACACTGTTTGCCGCGCAAGGATGGGGTGCCGTGCCCCCGGCCACGTTGACCGCGGCCAGTAGCGACGCGAGTTTCCGCCGTTATTTCCGTTGGGAAGGTGACGGTAGAAGCTTCGTCGTGATGGATGCTCCGCCGCCCCAGGAAAACTGTAAACCGTTCGTGGATATCGCCTTTTTACTGGCGAAATCCGGAATTAACGTGCCGAAAATCTACGCAGAAGACCTTGAACGCGGTTTTCTTTTGCTCAATGACCTGGGCAACAAGACTTATCTGGACGTGATCGACAGCGAAAATGCTGACGATTTGTTCAAGGATGCCTTGCAAGCGTTGCTGGCTTTTCAGCAGTTGCCGATGGATGCGCCACTGCCCAGCTATGACGTGGCACTGTTGCGCCGTGAGCTGGAACTGTTCCCGGAGTGGTACGTGAAGCGCGAGCTGGGCATCGAGTTCGATCCGGCGCAGCAAATGCTCTGGCAGCAAGTCAGTGACAAACTGATCGACAGTGCCCTGGCCCAGCCCAAAGTGCTGGTGCATCGCGACTACATGCCACGCAACCTGATGCTCAGCGAGCCTAACCCCGGCGTGCTGGATTTCCAGGACGCGGTGTACGGGCCGGTGACTTATGACGTGACGTGCCTGTTCAAGGACGCCTTCCTCAGCTGGCCCGAGGAGCGTGTGCTCGGTTGGCTGGCGGACTACTGGCAACAAGCGGCTGCGCTCGGTATTCCGGTTCAGCCCGATTTCGAAGACTTCCTGCGCGCCAGTGACCTGATGGGTGTGCAGCGTCACCTGAAAGTGATCGGCATTTTCGCCCGCATCTGCCACCGCGATGGTAAACCACGCTACCTCGGCGATGTGCCGCGCTTCTTTGCTTATATAGAAGCAGTGGTTGCTCGTCGTCCTGAGCTGGTGGAACTGGATGTGTTGCTGGCCAGTCTGCGCCAGTCCGTCGGAGTGACTGCATGAAGGCAATGATTCTGGCAGCTGGTAAAGGCGAGCGCATGCGCCCGCTGACCCTGACCACACCCAAGCCGCTGGTGCGCGTTGGCGGGGTGCCGCTGATCGAGTACCACCTGCGAGCGCTGGCGGCGGCAGGTTTCAGCGAGGTGGTGATCAATCACGCCTGGCTGGGACAGCAGATCGAAGATTACCTGGGCGATGGATCGCGTTATGGCCTTTGTATCCAGTACTCGCCAGAAGGTGAACCGCTGGAGACGGGCGGCGGGATCTTCCGTGCCTTGCCGCTCTTGGGGGATGACGCTTTTGTGGTGGTCAACGGTGATATCTGGACCGATTACGACTTCACTTCTCTGCGTCAACCAATAGCGGGCCTGGCCCACCTGGTGCTTGCCGATAACCCGGCGCACCACCCGACCGGTGATTTCAGCCTGGTCGACGGCCAGGTGCGGGACGGCCAGCCAGGTGCGCAAACGCTCACCTACAGTGGCATCGCGGTGCTGCATCCGAAGCTCTTCGCCGCGTGCGCGGACGGTGCCTTCAAGCTGGCCCCGCTGTTGCGCGATGCCATGGCGCAAGGGCAGGTGAGCGGCGAGCGCCTGCAGGGGCATTGGGTAGATGTCGGCACTCACGAACGTCTGGCCGAAGTTGAACACTTGATAGAAGCGAGCTACTGACATGTTGTGGCCAGGGACTCTGATCGGAGCCGGAGCGGGCTTTGCCATAGCCAGCATTCCGGGGGCCATACTCGGTGCATTGTTGGGGCAGGCGCTGGACCGGCGCTTGCAACTGCAAAGCCTCGGGCAGTTGCGTGAGCGACTCGGCGGTCGGCCGATGTTGCGCAACGATGAATTGTTGTTTGTATTGCTGGGACGTCTGGCCAAGAGCGATGGCCGGGTGGTGGATGGTCATATCCACCAGGCGCGTCAGGAAATGCGTTCGCTGGACATGAGCGAATCGGCGCAGAAACGCGCAATCGCGGCGTTCAACCGTGGCAAGTCGGGGCATGATCACTTGCGCGGCTACCTGCGCCGTTTAAGCACGCAGCCGCATGCCGCCGAAGGTGTGTTGCGCGCCTGTTGGCGGATGGTCTGGGCCGACGGGCGTGCCGGAAGCGCCGAGCGTGAGCTGATTTCGCAGTGGGGCAAGTGGCTGGGCTGGACGCCGGAGCAGGTGCAGGCCCTGGCCAGCGATTACGAACCACAAAAGAAGACTCTGGTTAACAGCGCGGTGGCGTATCAGGAGGCGTTGCGGCTGCTCGGGGTGTCTGCCACCAGCGATCCGTCGCAAATCAAGCGTGCGTATCGACGTTTGCTCAGTCGCCATCACCCGGACAAGATTGCCGGCACAGGGGCGACACTTTCCCAGGTGCGCGAAGCGACCGACAAGACTCGCGAGTTGCACAGCGCCTATACGTTGATTCGCGAGCGACGGAATTTTCGTTAACGGCTAATGGAGGGAAAACCCTGTGGCGAGGGAGCTTGCTCCCGCTGGGGCGCGAAGCGGCCCCAAAACGACCACCGCATTCCGTCAGGGAAACCCAATGCGCAGAGTTTGCGACGGCTGCGCAGTCGAGCGGGAGCAAGCTCCCTCGCCACAGTTATAGGTCAGACGATAAATCTGTATCCGCCGATCAACTCCCGGTGTTCTGCGGATTCAACCAACCGCGCACACGGCGGAACAATTGCTCCTGTTCGGCAGCACTATTACCCGGCAACGTCTTGAGCGCCAGCTGACTGAACGTCGAGGCCTTCAGGCGTTTGCTGGCCTGCAAACGCTCCAGGGCAGCGCTCTGCACCAGCACCTTGTCCTTGTAGTAGATGTCGAAGGTCGCCAGCTTCAAGGTGGTGGTCAATTCCGCCAGTCCGGGCTTCGCAGTCACGGGTGTCTGTGCGGCAACCATCACGAACTTCTCGATGCGCGATGGCTGTTTTTCACTCAGGTAGCGAGCAGCCCAATAAGCCCCCGTACCGTGACCGAGCAAGACGATGCTGTGAGCATTTTGTTGTTCGGCGAACGCAATGGCTGCGTCGATCCGGGCGTAGATCCGCTCGGCATCCGCCTTGGCTTGCTCTTCGCTGGTCTCGGCAACTGCGCGATCGGCGATATCCCCTTCACCGCCGGCCACTTGCTCGATGGGGGGCGCGGTGCTGGCGTCTTTGCTGCCAGTCTCGGTTTTGGCCGGCGCGGGTGCGACGTTGACGACACGCGCTTGCGGGGCATTGCTTTGCAGGTCCGGCAGAGTAAGACTCAGGCTACCCCAGTCGGCATCGGGCAGTTTTTGCCGCAAAGGACTGATAGCTTGAGGCCAGTCAGCGGTTTCTCCAGCACCGGGGATGATAATCACCGCACCTTTGGGGGTGCTGGTATTGGCCGGTTTCCACAGCGCGAGAAAGCTGTCACTGCCAGCCTGCAACGACTGTTGCTCTTGCGCGGGAACCGTTCGTTCGAGAGCGACGGCTTCTTCCTGGCTACGCTCTGGCAGAGGCTGGCGTTCGGCCGGTTTTACTTCGGCGGGCTTTTCCGCGGCAGCGGATGCCGGGGCGGCAGCCTGAGCTGAAAAGGCACAAGGCAGGATCAGCGACAGGCACAATGCTGGCAGTGCCAAGCGGTAGACAGGGGGCATCGGATATTCCAGGCCAGAAGTAATCCCGGCAGCCTAATGGGTTGGTCAGTATTTGTCAGTGTGTGAGATTTCGGATGATGCGTTTTCGCTGCCTGTTGGTTATCGGCTGTTGCTGGCTTCCCTTGATGGCATGGGCGGCACCGGCGTTGCCTGCGCATAGGGCGCCGTTGAGCGTCGAGCAGCGCCAGTGGCTCGCTGAGCACAGCGAACTGCGCGTGGGTGTGGTGCTGCAAGCGCCTTTTGCACAGTACGACCGGCGCTTGCAGCGGTTGTCCGGGGCCAATATCGAACTGATGCAGTGGCTGGCCCGCTCGCTGAATATCGAGTTCTCGTGGCGCAACTTTCCGGATGTGGCACAACTGGAAGAAGCGGTGCGCGAAGGTGAAGTCGACCTCGCGCCGGGCATGACCCAAACTCCCGCCGGCTTGCGTCTGTGGCAATTCAGCGACCCGTATATGCGTGTGCCGCAACTGGTGGTCGGCGAGCAGAAGGGCGCCGGCGCTATCGAACTGGAAAAGCTCGACAGCCAATCGCGGGTCGCTGTACGCATGCCTAGTGCGATTGCCGATTATCTACGCAACACTTACGGCAATCTCAACTTGCAAGGCGTGCCGATGGAGCGTGAGGCCCTGCAACTGCTGCTGGCTCAACAGGCCCGCTACGCCGTCGTCGATGAAGCCCAACTCAGCCGTTTGTCGACCGAACCCGAATTCTCCGGGTTGGTGGTGGTCGGCGATATCGGCCTGCCGCAATTGCTACGGGTGGCGACTCGCCGCGACTGGCCGGAGTTGGCCGGCATCGTCGAAAGTGCCTTGCATGTCATCCCGGCCAAGGACCTTGAGCAGCTGCACGCGCGCTGGCTGCAACCCAAATACCCGCGCCTGGCCGAGTCGCCGGGGTTCTGGCAAAACCTTTGCCTGTTGTTGGCTGTGTTGTTCCTCAGCAGCATGGCCATCGTGCTGTGGCAGCGCCGTCAGCAACATACTCTTGAGCAGCGTTTACTGGCAGCCCGCGAAGATATTGCCCTGCGCGAGGCCAGCGAAGAAGCGTTGCGCCTGACGCAGTTTTCGATTGATCAAAGCACGGTCGGGATCCTCTGGGTCAATTGGGACAGTCATGTGCGCTACGCCAACCGTGCGGCGGAGGCGATGCTCGGTTATGCGCCGGGTGGCGTCATTGATCGGCCACTGATCGACTTCGAGCCTGGGTTGCACATGGACCGTTGGTTGAGCCTGTGGAGGAGTGCCCGGGCCAGCGAGGACGCGCCACAAAGTTTCGAAACCAACTGCGTGCGCGCCGATGGCAGTATTCTCCCGGCCGACGTGTCGTTGAGTTTCCTGCGGTTTCGCGACAGCGAATATCTGGTGGTTTACCTCAACGACGTCACCGAGCGCCGTCGGGCACTGGCAGCCTTGCAGGAAAGCGAAGCACGGTTGCAGGGGATTGCTGCCAACGTGCCAGGCCTGGTCTTTCGCCTTGAGCGGGCACCGGTGACCGGGCAAATCGATTTTGCCTACATCAGCGAAGGCAGCGAGAGCCTGGTGGGCTATTCACCGGCAACCTTGAGCCGTCGCGACATGGGCCTGCGCAGTCTGGTACATCCGGATGACAAGGCGAGTTATCACCAGACCCAGGATCACGCACTGGACACCGACAGTGACTGGTCGTGGCAAGGCCGGATTCTCACTCGCCAGGGCGAGCAGCGCTGGGCCGAGATCAAGGCCATCACGCGTCGGCTCGACGATGGTGCATTCGTCTGGGACGGGATTGTCTGGGATATCAGCGAGAGCAAGCGTATCGAGCTGGAGCTGGCGAGCTCCCGCGAGCAGTTGCGTGAACTGTCTGCGCACCTGGAAAGCGTTCGGGAAGAGGAAAAGGCCCGGATTGCCCGAGAAGTCCACGATGAGTTGGGGCAAATGCTGACGGTGCTGAAGCTGGAAACCTCGATGTGCGAACTGGCCTACGCCGAACTCGATCCGGGCTTGAGTGAGCGTCTCAACAGCATGAAGCGCCTGATCGCCCAACTGTTCCAGCTGGTGCGGGACGTGGCCACGGCCTTGCGTCCGCCGATTCTCGACGCCGGGATCGCGTCGGCCATCGAGTGGCAGGCCCGGCGTTTCGAAGCGCGCACGCAGATCCCGTGTCTGGTGCAAGTCCCGGATAACCTGCCGACCCTCAGCGACGCCAAGGCGATCGGCCTGTTCCGGATTCTTCAGGAGGCGCTGACCAATGTCATGCGCCATGCGCAGGCGCATACTGTTGAACTGACACTGGCGCTGGAAGGCGACGAGTTGTGCCTGACGGTCAGCGATGATGGCGTAGGTTTTGTCGCCCCCGAGGGCAAGCCGACTTCCTTTGGGGTGGTCGGCATGCGTGAGCGGGTGCTGATCATGGGCGGTCAGTTGTCGCTGGAGAGTGAGCCGGGCGAGGGCACCACCCTGTGCGTGTGTGTGCCGCTGGATGAGGCCTGATGATTGATCTTGGCTCTGAATAAGAAGAATGGAGAAAAACGTGATCCGTGTACTGGTAGCCGAAGACCACACCATCGTCCGTGAAGGCATCAAACAGTTGATTGGCCTTGCCAAGGATTTACTGGTGGTGGGGGAGGCGAGCAATGGCGAGCAACTGCTCGAGACCTTGCGCCACATTCCCTGCGAGGTGGTGTTGCTGGATATCTCCATGCCCGGGGTCAACGGGCTGGAGGCGATTCCGCGGATTCGCGCACTGAACAATCCGCCGGCGATCCTGGTGCTGTCGATGCATGACGAGGCGCAAATGGCGGCTCGGGCACTGAAGGTCGGCGCTGCCGGTTATGCCACCAAGGACAGCGATCCGGCGCTGCTGCTGACGGCGATCCGCAAAGTCGCGGCGGGTGGGCGTTACATCGATCCGGAACTGGCGGACCGAATGGTCTTCGAGGTCGGCCTGACGGATTCGCGGCCGCTGCATTCATTACTCTCGGAGCGAGAGTTTTCGGTGTTCGAGCGCCTGGCCCAAGGTGCCAACGTCAATGAGATCGCCCAGCAACTGGCGTTGAGCAGCAAAACCATCAGCACCCACAAGGCGCGGCTGATGCAGAAACTCAACATCACCTCCCTCGCCGAACTGGTGAAGTACGCGATGGAACACAAGCTCCTCTGAAGAACACCGCTATACCCTGTGGGAACGAGCCTGCTCGCGATGAGGGCATGTCATTCAGCATCGATGTCGAGTGACCCACCGCTATCGCGAGCAGGCTCGCTCCCACAGAGATCGCGTACGCATATCCATTTACGACATCTCTCAAGACCGTCTTTGCCGACTCTTGCGGCTTGCAGCTAACAGCATGCCGCTGCATATGCCTAAACCCGCCATCCTTGTAGGGGAATCCCTACAGCCAACCTTCCATCCGGCTGAGGCGATTCTCTCCTGCGTCCCGATTTGCGCGGTCTCCAGGCTCCACTAGGCTTAGTCCTCAGCAGTCCTACATATAAAGAATACAAAGGTGCAGGTATGAGCGAGGTCGATTCAAGCGCTGGAACGAATGATGTTCTGGTCAGCTTTCGTGGAGTGCAAAAGAGCTACGACGGCGAGAACCTGATCGTCAAAGACCTCAACCTGGAAATTCGCAAAGGCGAATTCCTCACCTTGCTCGGGCCGTCCGGCTCCGGCAAGACCACCAGTCTGATGATGCTCGCCGGTTTCGAAACGCCAACCGCCGGCGAAATCCTGCTGGCCGGACGTTCGATCAACAACGTGCCGCCGCACAAGCGCGACATCGGCATGGTGTTCCAGAACTATGCCTTGTTCCCGCACATGACGGTGGCCGAGAACCTCGCGTTCCCGCTGACCGTCCGTGGCCTGAATAAAAGCGACGTCAGTGACCGGGTCAAGCGCGTGCTGAGCATGGTTCAGCTCGATGCGTTCGCCCAGCGTTATCCGGCGCAGCTTTCCGGTGGTCAGCAACAGCGTGTGGCCTTGGCCCGGGCACTGGTGTTCGAGCCGCAACTGGTGTTGATGGACGAACCATTGGGTGCACTGGATAAACAGCTGCGTGAACACATGCAGATGGAGATCAAGCACCTGCACCAGCGCCTCGGCGTGACCGTGGTCTACGTGACCCACGACCAGGGTGAAGCCCTGACCATGTCCGATCGCGTGGCGGTCTTCCATCAAGGCGAAATTCAGCAGATCGCGCCGCCGCGCGAGCTCTATGAAAAGCCGAAAAACACCTTCGTCGCCAACTTCATTGGCGAGAACAACCGTCTCAACGGCCGTTTGCACAGCCACACCGGTGACCGCTGCGTGGTTGAGCTGGGGCGTGGTGAAAAGGTCGAAGCGTTGGCCGTGAATGTCGGCAAGACCGGCGAGCCAGTGACGCTGTCCATTCGTCCGGAGCGCGTGAGCCTCAATGGTTCCAGCGAATCGTGCGTCAACCGCTTCTCGGGAAGGGTGGCGGAATTCATCTATCTGGGCGACCACGTCCGTGTTCGCCTGGAAGTCTGCGGCAAGACCGACTTCTTCGTGAAACAGCCAATCGCCGAGCTCGATCCGGCGCTGGCGGTCGGAGACGTGGTACCGCTTGGCTGGCAGGTCGAACACGTTCGCGCGCTTGACCCGCTTCTAGAGGCGAACTGATCGCCCCCCTGCTTCACCAACACCAACCCGCACGTGGAGAGAATAATAAATGTTGAGATCCCTGAAATTCACCGCCCTCGCACTGGGCATGATGGGCGCAGCGCACGCAATGGCCGGCCCAGACCTGACCGTGGTGTCGTTTGGTGGCGCGAACAAGGCGGCGCAGGTCAAGGCCTTCTACGCACCGTGGGAAGCCGCGGGCAACGGCAAGATTGTCGCCGGTGAATACAACGGTGAGATGGCCAAGGTCAAAGCCATGGTCGACACCAAGAGCGTGTCCTGGGATCTGGTAGAGGTTGAATCGCCAGAACTGTCCCGTGGTTGCGACGAAGACATGTTCGAGCCGCTTGACCCGGCATTGTTCGGCAAGTCCGAAGACTACGTGAAGGGCGCTATCCAGCCATGCGGCGTGGGTTTCTTCGTGTGGTCGACCGTGTTGGCCTACAACGCCGACAAACTGGCAAGCGCTCCGACCAGTTGGGTGGACTTCTGGGACACCAAGAAATTCCCGGGCAAACGTGGCCTGCGTAAAGGCGCCAAGTACACCCTGGAATTCGCCTTGATGGCCGACGGCGTTGCGCCGAAAGACGTCTATAAAGTGCTGGCCAGCAAGGACGGTCAGGACCGCGCGTTCAAGAAGCTCGATGAGCTCAAGCCAAGCATTCAATGGTGGGAAGCCGGCGCTCAGCCGCCGCAGTACCTGGCTTCCGGCGACGTGGTCATGAGCTCGGCCTACAACGGCCGGATCGCTGCCGTGCAGAAAGAAAGCAACCTGAAAGTGGTATGGAACGGCGGCATCTACGACTTCGATGCCTGGGCGATTCCAAAAGGCCTGGATAAAACCCGCGCCGCTGCCGCGAAGAAATTCATCGCCTACTCGGTCATGCCGCAACAGCAGAAAACCTACTCGGAAAACATTGCTTACGGCCCGGCCAATATCCAAGCCGTACCGCTGTTGTCCAAAGAGATTCTGAAAGACATGCCGACCACCCCGGAAAACATCGCCAACCAGGTGCAGATCGACGTCAGCTTCTGGGCTGACAACGGCGAGCAACTGGAGCAGCGCTTCAACTCGTGGGCTGCGAAGTAAGCAGAGGGCTCGCCCTCCTGTGAGGGCGAGCGTTGTGGCGAGGGAGCTTGCTCCCGCTTGAGTGCGTAGCACTCACAAAATTGGTGGTTGTTAACAGAATTTTGGGGCCGCTTCGCAGCCCAGCGCGAGCAAGCTCGCTCGCCACAAAGCTCGCTCCCACATTAACGATTGATCAAAGAATTTCGGAGTTCGCCATGGCCATCGCCGTTCCCCTGAACGAGGGCACCCATCGCACCTTGAAGCAGCGCCTTGCGCATGCCGAGCGGGTCAACCGCTGGAAGGCCCAGGCCTTGATCGCGCCGTTGGTGCTGTTTCTGTTGTTGGTGTTTCTGGTGCCGATCGTGGCGCTGCTCTACAAAAGTGTCGGTAACCCGGAAGTGGTCGGCGGGATGCCGCGCACCGTGGCTGCCATTGCGAGCTGGGATGGTCGAGGCTTGCCGGCGGATCCGGTCTTCAAGGCTGCCAGCGAAGACCTCCTTGAGGCCCGCAAGAATCAAAGCCTGGGCGATCTGTCCAAGCGACTGAATATGGAACTGGCCGGCTATCGCAGCCTGCTGACCAAAACCGCGCGAGCGCTGCCGTTCAAAACCGAGCCGGCCTCCTATAAAGATGCACTCGAAGCGCTGGATGAACGTTGGGGCGACCCGGCCTACTGGCAAGCGGTACGCCGCAACACCAGCAGCATCACGCCGTATTACCTGTTGGCGGCGGTCGACCACCGGATCGACGACCTCGGCGAAATCGCCCCGGCGACCCCCGATCAGGCGATCTACCTCGAGATCTTTGCCCGGACCTTCTGGATGGGCCTGGTCATTACCGCGATCTGCCTGGTGCTGGCCTATCCGTTGGCGTATCTGCTGGCCAACCTGCCGTCACGTCAAAGCAATCTGCTGATGATTCTGGTGCTGTTGCCGTTCTGGACCTCGATTCTGGTGCGGGTGGCGGCGTGGATTGTCTTGTTGCAATCGGGCGGGCTGATCAACAGCGCGTTGATGGCCATGGGCATCATCGATAAGCCGCTGGCACTGGTGTTCAACCGCACCGGGGTTTACATCTCGATGGTGCACATCCTGCTGCCGTTCATGATTCTGCCGATCTACAGCGTGATGAAAGGTATTTCGCCGACCTACATGCGTGCGGCGATTTCCCTGGGTTGCCATCCGTTCGCCAGCTTCTGGCGGGTGTATTTCCCGCAGACTTATGCCGGTGTTGGCGCCGGTTGCCTGTTGGTGTTCATCCTGGCGATTGGTTACTACATCACCCCGGCGCTGCTCGGCAGCCCGAACGATCAGATGGTCAGTTACTTCGTCGCCTTCTACACCAACACCAGCATCAACTGGGGCATGGCGACCGCACTCGGTGGGTTGTTGCTGTTGGCGACTGTCGTGCTCTATCTGATTTACAGCTGGCTGGTAGGCGCAAGCCGCCTGCGCTTGAGCTAAGGGGAGAATCGAAATGCTGAGTCCTTATAAGTCACCCATTGAGCGGGTGTGGTTCTACAGCTTGCGCATTCTCTGCGGGCTGATCCTGTTGTTCCTGATTCTGCCGGTGCTGGTGATCATCCCGTTGTCGTTCAACTCGGGGAGTTTTCTGGTCTACCCGCTGCAAGGGTTCTCGCTGCACTGGTACCAGGACTTCTTCGCCTCGGCCGAATGGATGCGTTCGCTGAAGAACAGCATGATCGTCGCCCCGGCGGCGACGGTGCTGGCGATGGTCTTCGGCACGCTGGCGGCGATTGGCCTGACCCGTGGCGACTTCCCCGGCAAGGCGCTGGTGATGGCGCTGGTGATTTCGCCGATGGTGGTGCCGGTGGTGATCATCGGTGTGGCCAGCTACCTGGCTTTCGCGCCGCTGGGATTCGGCAACAGCTTTGTCTCACTGATCGTCGTGCATGCGGTGCTGGGTGTGCCGTTCGTGATCATTACCGTGTCGGCGACGTTGCAAGGTTTTAACCAGAACCTGGTGCGTGCGGCCGCCAGCCTGGGGGCTTCGCCACTGACGGCGTTCCGCCGCGTGACCTTGCCGTTGATTGCACCGGGGGTGATTTCCGGGGCGCTGTTTGCCTTCGCGACATCGTTCGATGAGGTGGTGGTCACGTTGTTCCTTGCCGGCCCTCAACAGGCGACATTGCCACGGCAGATGTTCAGCGGCATCCGCGAAAACCTCAGCCCGACCATCGCCGCCGCCGCAACGCTGCTGATCGCCTTCTCGGTGTTCCTGCTGCTGACCCTGGAATGGCTGCGTGGCCGTAGCGAGAAACTGCGTACCGCACAGGTTTAACGCTACGCCTCGACCAACTGTGGGAGCGAGCTTGCTCGCGATGAGGGACTGACATTCACTATTGATGTTGACTGACAGTCCGCTATCGCGAGCAAGCTCGCTCCCACATTGGATCTTTTGTCATTCGCCAGCTGAATAACAGACAAACCCCAATCCCCAGCTACTATTGTGCCCAGCTCCCCTATTCATAAGAGGCTGCGCACATGAGTATTTCCTCTTTCAAAATCGCTCACAAATTGCTCACCGGTGCAGGCGCCATCGAGCAATTGGCCGACGAGCTGACCCGTCTGGATGTCGACAACCCACTGATCGTCACCGATGCCGCGCTGGTCAAGTCCGGCACGGTGGAGCTGGCGCTGGCGCAACTGGGTGGACGCACCTACGAGATTTTCGATCGGGTGTTGCCCGACCCGGAAATCGCCATCGTTGAAGACTGCATGCGTGTCTACCGCGACGGCGGGCATGACGGCCTGATCGGACTCGGTGGCGGCAGCGCCATCGACATCGCCAAAAGTGTTGCAGCCTATGCCGGTTACCACGGTGCGCTTGAAGACTTGTTCGGTATCGATCAGGTGCCGCGCAAAGGCCCGCCGCTGATTGCGATTCCGACCACCGCCGGCACCGGCTCGGAAGTCACCAACGTGGCGATACTGTCCGACAGGGTCGCGCAGCTGAAAAAAGGCATCATCAGCGATTATCTGCTGCCGGACGTGGCGCTGGTCAGTCCGCAAATGACCCTGACGTGCCCGCGCAGCGTGACGGCCGCCAGTGGCGTCGATGCGCTGGTGCACGCTGTCGAGTCCTACCTGTCGCTCAACGCCTCGCCGATCACTGATGCGCTGGCCATCGGCGCTATCAAGCTGATCATCAAGGCATTGCCCAAGGCCTACACCAATCCTTCGAACCTGCAGGCCCGTGAAGACATGGCCACCGCCAGCCTGATGGCCGGCATGGCGTTCGGCAACGCCGGGGTCGGCGCGGTGCATGCCTTGGCATATCCGCTGGGCGGACGCTTCAACGTGACGCACGGTGTCAGCAACGCCTTGCTGCTTCCGTATGTCATGGCCTGGAACAAAATGGCGTGCATCGAACGCATGCAGGATATCGCCGAGGCGCTTGGGGTGAATACGGCGCAGTTGAGCGCTGAAGAGGCGGCGGATAAAGCGGTCGAGGCCATGGCGCGACTCTGTGCCGCAGTGGAAATCCCCCAGGGCCTGCACAGCCTTGGCATACCGGAAGATGCAATCCCGGCGATGGCTGTGGAGGCCGCGGGAATAGAGCGATTGATGCGCAACAACCCGCGTAAATTGAGCACCGCCGATATCGAGAAGATCTATCGAGCGGCCTACTAGGACCAGACCCAATCATCGCGGTCACGGTGCGCGCGTCAAAGCATGAGGTATACAATGCGCGCCATCGTGATTCTGCTCAAAAAAGGTGCGTCATGCAGCCCTTCGCTATTGCTCCGTCGATTCTCTCCGCTGATTTCGCCCGTCTGGGCGAGGAAGTAGACAACGTTCTGGCCGCTGGCGCCGACATCGTTCACTTCGATGTCATGGACAACCACTACGTGCCAAACCTGACCATCGGGCCGATGGTTTGCTCGGCATTGCGCAAATACGGCATCACCGCGCCCATCGACGCGCACCTGATGGTCAGCCCGGTAGACCGCATCATTGGCGACTTCATCGACGCCGGCGCGACCTACATCACCTTCCACCCGGAAGCCACGTTGCATGTCGACCGCTCCCTGCAAATGATCCGCGAAGGCGGTTGCAAGGCAGGCCTGGTGTTCAACCCGGCGACCCCGCTGGACGTGCTCAAGTACGTGATGGACAAGGTCGACATGATCCTCCTGATGAGCGTCAACCCGGGCTTCGGCGGGCAGAAGTTCATTCCCGGCACCCTCGACAAGTTGCGTGAAGCGCGCGCGCTGATCGATGCCTCGGGCCGTGACATTCGTCTGGAAATCGACGGTGGCGTGAACGTGAACAACATCCGCGAAATCGCCGCCGCTGGCGCTGACACCTTCGTCGCCGGTTCGGCCATCTTCAATGCGCCGAACTACCAGGAAGTGATTGAAAAGATGCGCTCCGAACTGGCGCTGGCTCGCCCATGAGTGGTTTTGAGCAGTTGTTCCCGGGGCATCTGCCGCGGCTGGTGATGTTCGATCTGGATGGCACGTTGATCGATTCGGTGCCGGACCTCGCAGTGGCTGTGGATAACATGCTGCTCAAACTCGGGCGTGCCCCGGCCGGTCTCGACGCGGTGCGCGAATGGGTGGGCAACGGTGCGCCGGTGCTGGTCCGTCGTGCACTGGCGGGCAGTATCGATCACGCGAGTGTCGATGATGTCGAGGCCGAGCACGCGCTGGAGATTTTCATGGAAGCCTACGCGGAGGGCCATGAACTGACGGTGGTCTACCCTGGCGTACGCGATACCCTGAAGTGGCTGCACAAGCAGGGCGTCGAAATGGCGCTGATCACCAATAAGCCGGAGCGCTTCGTCGCGCCATTGCTCGATCAGATGAAGATCGGCCGCTACTTCCGCTGGATCATCGGCGGTGACACCCTGCCGCAGAAAAAGCCTGACCCGGCGGCGCTGTTTTTCGTGATGAAGATGGCCAACATACCGGCCTCGCAATCGTTGTTTGTCGGCGACTCGCGCAGCGACGTGCTGGCGGCCAAGGCGGCCGGCGTGAAGTGCGTAGCCCTGAGCTATGGCTATAACCATGGCCGGCCGATTGCCGAAGAGTCCCCGGCACTGGTGATCGACGATCTGCGTAAGCTAATTCCCGGTTGCCTGGATCCAGCCGCTGAGATAACGTTGCCCGACGCTGTTCAATCCCCTCCTGGAAACTCCATCGTGGTGGTCACTCGCAAACTCTGGATGAAAGTCATCAAGGCCCTGGCCCGCTGGCGTTGGCGCGCCTGACTCGATCCTGGCCGGCTATCCGGCGCGTTTGCACACCTGACTGTTAGAACCTCACGCCACGAGGCACCTCATGATCCGCGAAGAATTCCTGCGTTTGGCCGCTGCCGGCTACAACCGCATCCCGCTTGCCTGCGAAACCCTTGCCGACTTCGACACGCCGTTGTCGATCTACCTGAAACTGGCCGACGAGCCCAACTCCTATTTGCTGGAGTCGGTGCAGGGCGGCGAGAAATGGGGCCGTTACTCGATCATCGGACTGCCGTGCCGTACGGTGCTGCGGGTGCATGATCACCACGTCAGCGTGACCGTCGATGGCGCCGAGGTGGAAAGCCACGAGGTTGAAGACCCGCTGGCTTTTGTCGAAGCGTTCAAGGCGCGCTACAACGTACCGACCATTGCCGGACTGCCTCGCTTTAACGGTGGCCTGGTGGGTTACTTCGGTTATGACTGCGTGCGTTATGTGGAGAAGCGTCTGGGCAAGTGCCCGAACCCGGATCCGCTGGGCGTGCCGGACATTCTGCTGATGGTCTCCGATGCGGTGGTGGTGTTCGACAACCTGGCCGGCAAGATGCACGCCATCGTGCTGGCCGACCCGTCGCAGGACAACGCCTTCGAACAAGGTCAGGCGCGTCTGGAAGAGTTGCTGGAAAAACTCCGTCAGCCAATCACCCCACGCCGCGGCCTGGATTTCAGCAAGCAGCAAGCGGCTGATCCAGTGTTCCGTTCCAGTTTCACCCAGGACGATTACGAGCGTGCGGTGGACACCATCAAGGAATACATCCTTGCGGGTGACTGCATGCAGGTGGTGCCGTCGCAACGGATGTCCATCGACTTCAAGGCTGCACCGATCGATCTGTACCGGGCGTTGCGCTGCTTCAACCCGACGCCGTATATGTACTTCTTCAACTTCGGCGACTTCCATGTCGTTGGCAGTTCGCCGGAAGTGCTGGTGCGGGTCGAAGACAACCTGATCACCGTGCGCCCGATCGCCGGCACCCGCCCACGCGGTGCCACCGAGGAAGCCGACCGGGCGCTCGAAGAAGACCTGCTGTCGGACGACAAGGAAATCGCCGAGCACCTGATGCTGATCGACCTCGGCCGCAACGACACCGGTCGCGTGTCGGAAATCGGTTCGGTGAAACTCACCGAGAAAATGGTCATCGAGCGTTATTCCAATGTGATGCACATCGTCTCCAACGTCACCGGCCAGCTCAAAGCCGGCCTGACCGCGATGGACGCACTGCGGGCGATTCTGCCGGCAGGTACGTTGTCGGGTGCGCCGAAGATTCGCGCGATGGAGATCATCGACGAACTGGAACCGGTCAAACGTGGCGTCTACGGTGGTGCGGTCGGTTACTTCGCCTGGAACGGCAACATGGACACTGCGATTGCCATTCGCACCGCAGTGATCAAGAACGGCGAACTGCATGTGCAGGCCGGTGGTGGCATCGTGGCTGATTCGGTGCCTGCGCTCGAATGGGAAGAAACCCTGAACAAGCGCCGTGCGATGTTCCGCGCCGTGGCCCTGGCCGAGCAAACCCCGCAAGACTGAGCTGTAACGAAGGAGCTTGTTGTGGCGAGGGAGCTTGCTCCCGCTGGCCTGCGTAGCAGGCCCCTTCATGGCGACTGCTTCGCAGCCGAGCGCGAGCAAGCTCGCTCGCCACATCAGAGAGCACCCAAAAAAACGCGGCGCCTGTGAGGGCGCCGCGTTTTTTATGGCCTGCGGTTTAGAAGTCCAGGCTGACACCCACGTTGATACCTTGTTGGGTGAAGTCGTCGTCCTTGCGAATGTTGTAGCTGGCCCGTAGCGCCAGGTCTGGGGTCAACTTCTGGCTGACGCCCAGGTTCAGGCGGTTCAGGTTGGTTTGCGGGGTGTAGCCCTGCAGGGTGAAATGGTTGTCGGGCAGGCTGTTGAGGTTCATGGTCAGGTCCTGGGTGTCGTCCTTGTATTCGCGTTCGTGGGCGAACTCGCCGAACACCTGAGTCTGCGGGGTGATTTGGTACTTGCCCTGTAAACCGACGCCTAGGCGTTTCGAGGTGCGCTTCTGGTCTCCGAAGGTCAGTGCCGTGGAGTCGTTGCCGTTCTCCGAGTAACCATCGACTTGCACCTTGGCGTAGTCGGCGCTGATGAATGGCGACAAGTGCCACGGGCTGCTTGCCTGCTGCGCGATGTCGTAACCCAGGCGACCGGTGATGGCCAGCACAGTGCCGTTGGTATTGCCTTTCTCCCCGCGTTCGTTGACGCCCAGGTCGAACTTGCGTTTGAGACTGTCGTAGTCCAGATGCCCAGCTGTCATTGCCGCGTCAGCCCACCAGCGATTTTGCTGATATTGAGCGAACGCCGTACCCATGTACGTGTTGAGTTTGTACTGCGAGTTGTCGTTGCCTGCTTCCAGCTTCTGACGATAGAAACCGGCAGCCACGCCAACACGCCAGGCCTCGTCGAGACGGTAGCTACCGCCAATGTTCAGGTTGTAGCCGTTGCCATCGGCACTGGCTGCGCTGCGCTGATCATCGAAATTCAGGTGCTGACCGCCACCGGCGACAATCGCACGCCACTGACCGACGTTTTGCCAGTTTTCCCAATCGGATTGCCATTGGTTGCGCAGTTCATCCTGATGCGCGCGCAGGGTGGCGTGGGCCATTTCCGGTAACAGCGTCAGCTCCCAGGGGGCTGCCAGTATGGAATACGCGTAATCGGCGATCAGGCGTTGCCCGGTTTCGGTCGGGTGCACCGAGTCGTTGTAGATCAGCTTGGTCGGGTCCGGCGTGGCGCTGTTGATCCCGTACCGGGCGTTTTCCGTACAGCTGTCACCGCTGAAGCAGGTCGCGGTGAGATTCTGGTCGGTGGCCAGGCCAAATTGCGCCGGGTTGGCGAAGGTCTCTTTGAGCAGCGCCGGAATGTTGAGCGGGATGACTTCGGCATTGACGTGCTGCAACTGGCTGACCAGTTCGGTGTTGAACTGGGCGCTGAGTTGGGAGGTAAAGGCCTGCAACGGGCTGCCATTGATCGCCGGGGTCAGCCCGATATCAGGCAGTAGCCAGACCATGATGTATTTGGCGCCGGCCTGTTGCAGCGTTTGCACGCTGCTGACCAGTCGATCGGCTGCGGCATTGGCCTGATCAAGACTCGTTACCCGACCCTGGAGGAAGTCATTGCCGCCACCGGAGAGGAAATAGAGTGCGCTCGGGTCAGCGCGAAAGTTGTTACTCGGCAGATAACCGGGCCGACTGCGCTCACCGGTGTCCGAGGTGGTGGTGATCGAGTCGAGGATCTGATCGGTACGGTATCCACCTACCGCCCAGTTGTTACCGTCTGGCAGGCCTTCACTGGCGCGGACCGCCGAGGTCGAAGCGGCCGTCTGGTCAGGTGAAAACCCCAGTTTCCCCCCCAGCAACTGTGTGGAGTTGGCGGCGCGAACCTCGCCGTTGCCATCCTTGTAGGTCGGTCCGACGCGGTTGGTGAACCGCTCGGTTGCACCTGCGGGACCGCCGGTATCGGTAAACTGCCCGGCGTCGTTCAGGCTGTCGCCAAAGACTATGAATTTGGTATAGGGGGCGGGCGCCGCAACGGCCTGGGCGCAGGCCATTGCAAGAACACAACTGGCGAGCGGTACAAACATCGTCTGTTTGATCATGAGCAAGTCCATTTATTTATTGTTGTAGTTAACGGAACGACAGTACCAAAAACTTTCGCATTTTAGCTATGGCTAAAGGCCGCATCGATTGCTTGCTCCGCGCCATATTGCACCCTCTGCTCAGCTAAGTTACTGTGCGGGAACGTATGAATGAGACCTTCCCCGTGTTGATCGTCAGCAAACTCTTGGATCAAGTCATCAAGGCCCACGCCCGTTGGCGTTGGCGCGCCTGAACTTTCTCTGCCGGCCCGGCCGGACCTGTACCTGTTTGCCTTTTTTACCCGTATGAAATGCCGCTTTTGCCGGTTCCATCCCAGCAACTGACCGAGCGTTGCAAGACTGCGGGTAAATCATTCGAAGGCCGTCTCAAAAGTCAGTGAATTCAAGAGGTTTCAAACCATGTTGCTGATGATCGATAACTACGACTCTTTTACCTACAACGTTGTGCAGTACCTTGGTGAGCTAGGCTCCGAGGTCAAGGTTGTGCGCAACGATGAGCTGACCATCGCCGAAATCGAAGCGCTCAAGCCTGAGCGCATCGTCGTGTCCCCCGGTCCATGCACCCCGACCGAAGCCGGCGTGTCCATCGAAGCCATCAAGTATTTCGCCGGCAAACTGCCGATTCTCGGCGTTTGCCTGGGCCATCAATCCATCGGCCAAGCATTCGGTGGTGATGTAGTGCGCGCCCGCCAGGTTATGCATGGTAAGACTAGCCCGGTATTCCACGAGGACAAGGGCGTGTTCGAAGGTCTGAACCGTCCGCTGACGGTCACCCGCTATCACTCGCTGATTGTGAAGCGTGAAACCTTGCCCGATTGCCTGGAATTGACCGCCTGGACTCAGCTCGAAGACGGCTCGGTCGATGAAATCATGGGCCTGCGCCACAAGACATTGAACATCGAAGGGGTGCAATTTCACCCCGAGTCAATCCTGACCGAGCAGGGCCATGAGCTGTTCGCCAACTTCCTCAAACAAACCGGCGGCACGCGCTAAGGACTTTCCATGGATATCAAGACTGCCCTGAGCCGTATCGTCGGCCATCTGGACCTGAGTACTGATGAAATGCGCGATGTGATGCGCGAAATCATGACCGGGCAATGCACAGACGCACAGATTGGCGCGTTCATGATGGCCATGCGCATGAAAAGCGAGAGCATCGACGAGATCGTCGGCGCTGTTTCGGTCATGCGTGAGCTGGCGGACAAGGTCGAGCTGAAAACCCTCGACGGTGTTGTCGATGTAGTCGGCACCGGCGGTGATGGTGCAAACATCTTCAACGTCTCGACGGCTTCTTCGTTCGTGGTGGCGGCGGCGGGTTGCACCGTGGCCAAGCACGGTAACCGAGCGGTATCGGGTAAAAGCGGCAGTGCCGACTTGCTGGAAGCGGCCGGGATCTACCTGAACCTGACGCCGGTTCAAGTGGCGCGTTGCATCGACAATGTCGGCATCGGTTTCATGTTCGCCCAATCACACCATGGTGCGATGAAACACGCTGCCGGCCCACGCCGCGATCTCGGCCTGCGTACACTGTTCAACATGCTCGGCCCGCTTACGAATCCGGCCGGCGTGAAACATCAGGTGGTGGGTGTGTTCAGTCAGGCGTTGTGCCGACCGTTAGCCGAAGTCTTGCAGCGCATGGGCAGCAAACATGTGCTGGTGGTGCATTCGAAGGATGGCCTGGACGAGTTCAGTCTGGCGGCGCCAACCTTTGTCGCGGAATTGAAGAATGACCAGATCAGCGAGTATTGGGTCGAGCCTGAAGACTTGGGCATGAAGAGCCAGAGCCTGCACGGCCTGGCGGTGGAAAGCCCGGCGGCTTCGCTCGAACTGATTCGCGATGCCTTGGGGCGGCGCAAAACCGAGAACGGTCAGAAAGCTGCAGAAATGATTGTGCTCAATGCCGGTGCTGCGTTGTACGCCGCTGATCATGCGGTCAGCCTGAAAGAGGGCGTTGCCCTGGCTCATGACGCGCTGCACACCGGCCTTGCGCGTGAAAAGCTTGAAGAATTGGGTGCGTTTACCGCGGTATTCAGAGTGGAGAATGAGGCATGAGTGTACCGACGGTTCTGGAGAAGATCCTCGCCCGCAAAGTCGAGGAAGTGGCTGAGCGCAGCGCTCGCGTAACGCTTGCCGAGCTGGAAGCACTGGCCAGGGTGGCCGATGCTCCGCGTGGTTTTGCCAAGGCGCTGATTGCCCAGGCCAAGCTCAAACACCCGGCGGTGATTGCTGAAATCAAGAAGGCTTCGCCGAGCAAGGGCGTGATTCGTGAGAACTTCGTGCCGGCCGAAATCGCCAGGGACTACGAGAAGGGCGGAGCAACGTGCCTCTCGGTGCTGACCGATGTCGATTTCTTCCAGGGCGCCGACATTTATCTGCAGCAGGCGCGTGCGGCGTGCAAGCTGCCGGTGATTCGCAAGGACTTCATGATCGATCCTTATCAGATCGTCGAAGCCCGTGCGCTGGGTGCAGATTGCGTGCTGTTGATCGTATCCGCGCTGGATGACGTGAAAATGGCCGAACTGGCAGCCGTCGCTAAAGGCGTTGGCCTCGACGTGCTGGTCGAAGTCCATGACGGTGATGAGCTGGAGCGGGCCTTGAAGGTTCTCGATACTCCGCTGGTCGGCGTGAACAATCGCAATTTGCACACCTTTGATGTCAGCCTGGAAACCACACTCGATCTGCTGCCGCGCATCCCGCGCGATCGCCTGGTCATTACTGAAAGTGGCATCCTCAATCGCGCCGATGTCGAGCTGATGGAAATCAGCGAGGTGTATTCGTTCCTGGTCGGTGAAGCATTCATGCGCGCCGAGAACCCGGGCACTGAACTGCAACGCCTGTTTTTTCCAGAGCGTGGCGTGGCGGTCAGCGGTTCTACACTCGACTGAACCTGATTCAATGAAGAAGCCGGCGTTGCCGGCTTTTTTGTATCCACCGCAAAGGATTCGCACTGCCATGACTCACCCCATTGCCTTGACTGTCGAAGATGGTCTGCGTGCCGAGCAGGATTTGTTGGCGACGGTCTGTGCCGGCGACCAGGATTTTGGTTTGTTGTTCTGGCAGCCGAGCGATCGCGCGCTGGTCATGCCCCGGCGCTTGAGCCGTTTGCCGGGGTTCGAGGCCGCTTGCCAGGCCTCGGCGGCACATGGTTGGCCGGTTCTGTTGCGTGAAACCGGTGGTGAGCCGGTGCCGCAGTCGGCTGCGACGGTCAATATCGCGCTGGTGTATGCACCGCCGCGCAGCGAAGGCGACCACGGTCGGATCGAAACCGCTTATCGGCGTCTGTGCGACCCTATTTGCGCGCTGCTGACGGAGCTCGGCGGAAAGCCTTCATTGGGTGAAGTCGAGGGCGCTTTCTGTGATGGACGTTTTAACGTCAATCTCGATGGCCGCAAAATGGTCGGCACCGCTCAGCGCTGGCGCCAGAGCAAGGGTGGTCAGCGTCCGGTGGGTTTGGTGCATGGTGCGCTGTTGCTGGACGATGAGCGGGAGTCGATGGTTGAGGCGGTGAACCGTTTTAACGAGGCGTGCAGTCTGGAGCAGCGGGTTCGCGCGCAGAGCCATATCGCCCTGCATGAGCAATTTGCCGCCCCGGATGCCATCGCGCGACTGGACACGTTGTATCGGCAAATGCTCGCCGAGGTGATGTCGGCTTAGCGGGTACCGAATACCACCATGGTCTTGCCTTTGACATTGACCAGGTTGCGTTCTTCCAGGTCCTTGAGCACGCGCCCGACCATTTCCCGCGAGCAACCGACGATCCGGCCGATTTCCTGGCGGGTCACCTTGATCTGCATACCGTCCGGGTGCGTCATGGCGTCGGGCTGTTTGCACAACTCCAGCAAGCAGCGCGCAACCCGGCCGGTGACGTCGAAGAACGCCAGGTCGCCGACCTTGCGCGTGGTATTGCGCAGGCGCTGGGCAATCTGGCCGCTGAGCACATAGAGAATGTCCGGGTCTTGCTGGGACAGCTCGCGGAACTTGCAGTAGCTGATCTCGGCCACTTCGCATTCGACCTTGGCGCGAACCCAGGCGCTGCGTTCCTGTTCCTGCCCTGCTTGTTCGAACAGACCCAGCTCGCCGAAGAAGTCCCCGGCATTGAGGTAGGCGATGATCATTTCCCGGCCATCGTCGTCCTCGATGAGAATGGTGACCGAGCCCTTGATGATGAAAAACAGCGTATCCGAACGATCGCCAGCGCAAATGATATTGCTCTTGGCCTGATAGCGACGGCGCTGGCAATGCATCAATAACTTGTCGAGGTTCTTGATTTTGGGTGTTGGGGTAATAGCAACCATGGTTGTATCCCGAAAAGACTGCACGGTGTGTTGTGGATTTTTTATGAATCGCTGATGACGGCCGAAAAAACAGCAGGCTAAGTGCCATGAAATTGGCGCCAGCTTAACAGACACATTCCGTCGTTATTCGATAATTTATCAATACTGTAAGTGTGGTGCTTGCACTGATGCCAGTCGCTGTCAACCGAAGGCCCTGTGCTAAGCTGGCGACCCTTTTTTAACAGTGGAGTCTTGGCGATGAAGGCACGCATCCAATGGGCTGGCGAAGCCATGTTCCTCGGTGAGTCCGGTAGCGGTCACGTGGTGGTCATGGACGGTCCGCCTGATGCCGGCGGTCGGAACCTGGGTGTCCGTCCGATGGAAATGCTCCTGCTCGGTGTGGGCGGTTGCAGCAATTTCGACGTGGTCAGCATCCTGAAGAAGTCCCGCCAGGCCGTGGAGAGCTGCGAAGCCTTCCTCGAAGCCGAGCGTGCGACTGAAGATCCCAAGGTCTTCACCAAAATTCACATGCACTTCGTGGTCAAGGGCCGGGCGCTGAAAGAAGCCCAGGTCAAACGCGCCATCGAGCTGTCGGCCGAGAAGTATTGCTCGGCGTCGATCATGCTCGGTGCGGCCGGTGTCGCCATCACCCACGACTACGAAATCATCGAACTCGGCTGATTCGACATTCAACTATCATAAATGCAGTGCAGACTCTGGCGATCATTGGCCCAGGTCTGCATAATGCGCCACTTTTTTCAGGGCCGTGATCGGTCAACCGACAGATCACACACCCGAACAGACAACCAAAATCGCCATCGCGAAGAGGTGTTAACCGTCCTACGCTGGTGCGTCGTTCGCATCTGACGGGCATGCTTGATCACGCGGCCGGGCCGCATACATAGAGAGTTTTTAAACGGTGAAAAGCAAACTCAAGCTCCATGGGTTCAATAACCTGACAAAGACCTTGAGCTTCAACATCTATGACATCTGCTATGCGGAAACTCCGCAAGACCAGCAGGCTTACGTTGAGTACATCAATAAAGAGTACAACGCCAAGCGCCTGACGCAGATCCTCACAGAAGTTGTCGATATCATTGGTGCCAATATCCTGAACATCGCCAGTCAGGACTATGAACCCCAGGGCGCCAGCGTCACGATTCTGATCTCTGAAGAGCCGGTGACCCCGACCGACAGTCAGATTGAAGAGTCGCCGGGCCCGTTGCCCGAAATCATCCTGGCCCACCTCGACAAGAGCCACATCACGGTGCACACCTACCCGGAAATCCATCCGGTGGACGGTATCGCAACGTTCCGTGTGGATATTGATGTGTCGACTTGTGGCGTCATTTCACCGCTTAAGGCGCTCAACTTCCTGATTCACCAGTTCGATTCGGATATCGTGACCGTGGATTACCGCGTGCGCGGTTTCACCCGTGATATCGAAGGCAAGAAGCACTTCATTGATCACGAGATCAACTCGATTCAGAACTACCTCTCCGATGACACTCGCGACGCGTATCAGATGACCGACGTGAACGTGTACCAGGAAAACCTGTTTCACACCAAAATGCTGCTGAAGAACTTCGAACTGGATAACTACCTGTTCGGCGATGCCACCAGCAACCTGTCCTCTGAGCAGCGTGCTCAGGTGACTGAGCGTGTTAAACACGAAATGCTCGAGATTTTCTACGCACGCAACATGTCGAGCTAAGATTTTCGAGTACAAAAAAGGCGATTACCTTGGGGTAGTCGCCTTTTTTATTGCGGTTGTCCCGTCCTGAATAAGGTTTACACCTTCTGATCTATTTTCAGGAGGGAGTAATGGAATCAGCAAAAAGGCGTAGTCAGCGAGACTACACGCTGACTTTTAAATTGTCGGTCGTCGACCAGGTCGA